>Ga0315336_1000028_pt1 | contig 898284 bp, 833 predicted proteins | sample ASW5metaG_FD_204512 | JGI IMG/M metagenome (GOLD analysis project Ga0315336, IMG submission 204512) | Ammonia-oxidizing marine archaeal communities from Monterey Bay, California, United States - ASW #5 | ecosystem: Environmental > Aquatic > Marine > Intertidal zone | place: USA: California... | reverse complement strand
TAGCCGGGCGGCTGACCCTCCGTTTCAACGGGTAGCCGGGCGGCTGACCCTCCGTTTCAACGGGTAGCCGGGCGGCTGACCCTCCGTTTCAACGGGTAGCCGGGCGGCTGACCCTCCGCCTCGTCCAGTACCCGAGCCGCTGACCGACCCGCCTCATCCGGTACCCTCTGCGCCATGGCGAGCCAGCACGGCCAGTTGTTCCGCATTTCCACCTTTGGCGAGTCGCACGGCGGCGCGGTGGGCGTGGTCGTCGACGGCTGTCCGCCGCGCCTCGCGCTCGATGCCACGGAGATCCAGCACGATCTCGACCGCCGGCGGCCGGGGCAGAGTCGCCTGACGACTCCGCGTCAGGAGGAGGATCGCGTCGAGATCGTCTCCGGGGTCTTCGAGGGTCGGACGCTCGGCACCCCGATCGGGTTGGTCGTGCGGAACAAGGACGCGAGGCCTTCTGCCTACGAAGACATGAAGGACCTATTTCGGCCGTCTCATGCCGACTACACGACCGAGGCGAAGTACGGGATCCGGAACTGGCAGGGCGGCGGGCGCGCGAGTGCGCGAGAAACGATCGGCCGGGTCGCCGCGGCAGCCATCGCTCGGAAACTCCTGCGCGAAGGTGCTGGCGTCGAGGTGCTGGCGTGGGTCGCCTCGGTGCACGAGATCGAGGCGGAGGTCGATGCCGCGACCGTGTCCCTCGCAGACGTGGAGTCCAACATCGTCCGGTGTCCCGACGCGCGGGCGGCCGCGCGGATGGAAGAGGCGATCGATGCTGCGCGCGAGCGCGGAGACTCGCTCGGGGGCGTCGTCGACTGCGTGGCGCGGGGCGTTCCGCCGGGACTCGGCGAGCCGGTCTTCGACAAGCTCGAGGCCGACCTCGCGGGAGGCCTGATGTCCTTGCCGGCTTCGAAGGGCTTCGAGATCGGGAGTGGCTTCGCGGGGACCCGGCTCACGGGCATCGAACACAACGATCCGTTCGTGCCGGGCGCCGATGGGCGACCGCACACGTCGAGCAATCGTTCGGGCGGCGTCCAAGGTGGGATCTCGAACGGCGAGCCGATCGAGTTGCGCGTCGCGTTCAAGCCGACTGCGACGATCCGCCTCGCGCAGGACACCGTCGATCGCGCCGGGAAAGCAGCGACGCTCGAAGCGCGCGGTCGCCACGACCCGTGCGTGCTGCCGCGCGCGGTGCCGATGGTGGAGGCGATGGTCTGCCTCGTGTTGGTCGACCACTGGCTGCGCCAGCGCGCCGTCGACGTGCTGCCCCCGACGGACTGAGCCCGAACTCGAACTCGACGTGCTGCCCCCGACGGACTGAGCTCGAACTCGAACTCGACGCGCTGCCCCCGACGGACTGAGCTCGAACTCGGCGGCCGGGCGCGCTAGGGCAGTAGCACGAACCCCGTTCCGAGCGCTGCGATCGCGGCGAGCAGTGCGAGAGTGCCGACGATCGCATGGGCTTCTCGCGCCGACTGTGTGCCCCGTTCGAGCCGGTGACCGAGGATCGCGGTCGCGAGGAACGCCAGCAGCGCCACTCCGGCGACTGCGGCGTGAGCAGTGGTGAAGGCCGCGTTGCCGCGGAGGAAGACCATCGACAGGGGGCCGGCGACAAAGCCGATACCGATCAGCGCGACTGCGGGTTTCGCGACTCGGAGATGTCGGGCGCGGTCACCGGGGCGAGGTCGAGCGCGGCGTCTCCGCGCCGAGCGCAGGTGCATTCCAACGCGCCATGCGACGCCCGCGAGCGCGAGCGAGGCGAGCATCCAAAGCGGGTGGACGTAGGCCAGCCAGAGAGCGACCGCGTCGTGGCCGGTGCGGTCCAGCTACTCGACCTTGTGGATCGCGTCGGGGGTCAGGCGCTCGAGTAGCGAGTCGAGCGCTCGACCCAGATAGGACGCATCCCGAGATTCGAGGGTCAGCAGGACGTGGAACGATTCTTCTCCGATCTTCGGATAGGAGCCGAGGAGCAGTTGCGGGAACTCCTGGAGCAGTTCGTTGAGCGACTCGGCGATGTCACTCTCCCGCTGCTTGACGTAGACCTTCTTCAGCAGGAACGGGACTCCACGGAATCGGTCGCGGAGGCCGTCGAACTTCTTCATCAACAGCTCCGGAATGCCCGGGAAGATGTAGACGTTCTCGACGACGACGACGGGAAACCAGAGGTCGCCCGCGTCGACCAGCTGCGCGCCGTCGGGCACCATCGCCATCTTCTCGAGACTCGCGTTGGGCGCGCGCCCCTGCGCGCGTTGGATGCGGCCCGAGATCGACTCACTCTTCGTGAGCCCGCGGCCGAACGCTTGCGCGATGCCGTCCATCGTGAGGTCATCGTGCGTAGGGCCGACGCCACCGGAGGTGAAGACGAGGTCGTACTGCTCACTCATCGCCCGGACTTCGTCGGCGATGGTGTCGATCACGTCGGGGATCGTGAGGATGCGCTCGACCTCGACGCCTAGCTCGCGCAGTTCGCGGCACAGGTACGGCGAGTTCGTGTCGGTCACTTTGCCCGAGAGGATCTCGTTGCCGATGATCACGATCCCAGCGGTCGGCATCCGGGCAGGGTATCCTGTTTCCGATGCAGTGGCCCGTGCGCTTGCGCACTTCTGGCGAGGAGCGGACCGTCGACGTCGACGACGGAAACACGCTCCTCGACGCCGCGCTCGGTGCCGGTCTGCCCGTGGCGCGGGCGTGTGGAGGCGGCGGCTTGTGTGGTCGCTGTGGGCTGTGGGTGCTCGAGGGCGGAGCGTCGCTGTCCCCCGAGGCAGAGGACGAGGCCGACGCGAAGGTCCGCAATCGCGTGCCGAGCGAGTGGCGCCTTTCGTGTCGCGCCCGGGTCCATGGCCCCCTCGAGGTCACGGCCACCTATTGGTGAGTGCGCACGCCGTCGTGTTGGTCGACCATGGGAGTCGGCGCGCCGAAGCGGGCACGGTCGTCGCCGAGCTGGCAGAGGTGTTGCGCGCGGAGTTGCCCGGTCGAGAAGTCCTCGTGGCTCATCTCGAACTCGAGCCTCCCTCGGTGGGAGAAGCGATCGATGCCGCGGTCGCGGAGGGCGCGCGCGAAGTCACGGTCCTGCCGTGTTTTCTGGCGCCCGGTCGGCACACGACCGGCGATCTCCCGGAACTCGCCGCCGCTGCCGAAGCGCGGCACCCGGGTGTGACCGTCCGCTGCGCGGCGCCGCTCGGCCCGCATGCCGGCGTTGCCGCGGCGCTCCTCGATCGCCTCAGCGAAAGTGCAGATCCGCACCGAACCGAATGAGCCCGAGGCGCCGGGTGATTCCGAGTGACGCCGCGTTGTCCCACCAGGTGCTGTAGAGCGGCAGACGCCCCTCGGCCGCCACCGCGCGCGCCCACACGGCGACGACCTGGCTCCCGAGGCCGCGGCGGTGCCAACCGGGTGCCGTCTCGACGCCGGCCTCGACCGCGGGGCCGGGCCCTGTGGCGGAGTGGCAGATCGCGACCGCGGCTCCGGACTCGATGGCGGCGACGTACGGAGCGCCGAGCGGGAACGTGGGGAGAAAGTTCGCGAAGTTCGCTGCCAACAGCGCCGTCCGATCGGGAGTGATCGTGATGACATCCGGCCCAGGGTCGGGGAGCGCGGCGAGGTCGGGAAATCGGAACGCCGGTCCGTGGTAGGTCGTCTCGATCTCCGCCTCGCGTTCGAGGCAACGGCGGAGCGGTTCGAGGCGTTCCGGACCCTCTTCGAGCGTGCGCAAGCTTCGCTCGGCACCGGCGAGGCGCGCGAGTTCGATCACTTGCTCGTCGGGGAGGGCCGCTGCGAAGCGCCACAGGTTGCCGTGCGCGGTGCGTCCGAGAAAGAAGCGCGGCGGCGGGTGCGTTTCTTTTCCGGGTTGATGGGGACGAATCAGCCGACCATTCGCGTCGTGCACGAAGAGCGCCGCAGCGTGCAGCGCCATCCACTCGAGGTCGGTGCCGGGCAGCTCGATCAGGGATCCCCGGCGGTCCCGAACCGGCGTTCGTAGAGGCGCCAGGTCATGAGCGAGGTGAACGCCCCGCCCAACCCGAAGAATGCGAACGCGAGCAGTAGGCGCCCGGCGAACTCGACCGACCGAAGCGCCTCTGGAAGCGGGTTGCCCAGTGAGATCTCCACGGCCAGCGCGCACAGCAGAGCCATCGGCACGCCGCGTCCAATCACGCCGTAGCGGAGCAGGAAGCGGCGCTGGCCGGTGGACCGGATCTTCTCCCACTCCTCGGGCGTCTTGACGATCAATGCCATCCCGGGAGCATGGCGTCCCCAGCGGCGGGTGTCATCCTGCCGAGCCCATGGCCCCTTCGCCGCCCGGCTCCGCCGCTTCCTCGCAGCCCGCGGCGACGCCCTCCCCGGCCGCGCTTTCCGCGTTCTGGTTCCTGCACATGGCGGGGATGGGAATGATCTTCCCCTTCCAGAGTCTCTACCTGCGCGAGAACGTGGCACTTGCCGGCACGCAGCTCGGGCTCGTGCTGGCGATCCGGCCTTTGATCGGGATGTTCGCTCAGCCGTTCTGGGGCCTGGTGGCCGATCGCACGGGTTCTCGCGGGCGGGTCCTGGCGTGGATCACGCTCGGGGCCGCCCTGGCTCTCGCGGTGTTCCCGTTCGCCGAGAGCTTTCCGGCGCTCCTGTGTGCGATGGCGGTCGTCGCGCTGTTCGGAAGTTCGGTGATGACGATGAACACGTCGGTCACGCTCGCCGCGCTCGGTCCAAACGCGGCCGAGCGCTTCGGACGGATTCGGGTGTGGGGAACGCTCGGGTTCCTCCTGCTGGTGGTCGGATTTCCACCGTTGCTCGAACTGGCCCAGGCGAGGCTCGGTCTCGAGAGCGCTCCGGGCGGCCCATCGGAGCCCGGGCTCGGGTCGATGTTCTGGCTCGCCGGGGCGCTCAGTGGCGTGGCTGCGGTCTTTGCTTTCCGCATGCGAACCGCGGGCGCGGCGAGTGTGAAGGCGCAACCTGGTGACCTGCGGAGACTTCTCGATCACCCGCCGTTCCGACGCGCGCTCGTGTACGCGTTTCTCGCATTCCTGTTCCTGCAGGGCCCGATCCTGTTGCTGCCGCTGTTCGTGGCCGATCGCGGCGGCGATCTCGCCACGGTGAGCCGGTTGTGGATCCCGATGCTCGCGCTCGAGATTCCTCTCGTGCTCTACTCGGGCTCGGTCCTGCGTCGCCTCGGGCCGCGCGCTCTCCTCGCAATCGGCGTGCTCGCCGACGGCGGCCGCTGGCTGGCCTGTTCCTACATCGACGACCTGCGGTTCATCTTCGCGCTTCAGCTGCTTCACGGCGTGGTCGTGGCCGGCATGATCATTGGGCTCCAGCTCTACGTGGAAAAGGTGGTGCCCGAACGGCTGCGATCTACCGCGCAAGGAGTGCTTGGAATGGTGGGTGGCAGCGTGGCCGGCATGCTTTCGGTGGCCCTCGGAGGTGCGCTGCTCGAGCACGTAGGCGTGGACGCGCCCTACCGCATCGGCGGCGCCTGTGCGGTGGTGCTCGGTGCGTGCACCTGGTTGCTGCTGCCGAAGCCCGTCCGTCCCGACGAGGGGGAAGCGGCCCCCGCCTAGCTCCCTGCCTTTTTGACCGACGCTTCGATGTAGCGACGGCTGATCGGCGACAGGTCCTTCGGGTCGACACAGCATTCGATCAGGACGAAGTCATCGACTTCGTGAGCCGCGCGGAGCGCGCTGCGCAGCTCGGCGGCGCTGTCGACGCGGATGCCGACACCGCCCCACTCCTGCGCGAGCTCGGCGTAGGGCCAGTTGGGAATCTGGAGCAGGTCCTGCCGCGGAGAAACGGGTCGGAAGATCCCCCAGCCGCCGTTGTTCACCAGTACGACGATCGGCGAGAGCCCGTGCTTGGGCGCGTGCGAAATCTCGGCGCCGGTCATCTGGAACGCGCCGTCCCCGGTGACGAGCAAGGGCCGGACGCCGGTCCCGATCTGAGCGCCGAGCGCCGCCGGGAGGCCGAACCCCATCGAAGCGTAGTAGCCCTGCGCCATGTAGAGCCCTTTGCGCACCCGCAGCTCGAGCCCGCCGAATAGCATGTCGCCGGATTCCGCGAGGACGTGGTAGCCCGGGTGACCCGCGAGAAAGTGGTTGGTCTCGACGAGAAGGTCGTTGATGCTGAGTGGCTTGCGTTCGGACGGCTCGCCCTTGCGAACCTTCAGATTGTCGTGATAGGCGATCCGTTCCTTGTGGCGCGGCAGCTTCGCTCGGGCGAGTGCGCCGACGAAGTCTCCGATCGTCACCTCGCCGTACTGGTGGAACGAGACGTTCACGCGGCCGTCGACGGCCCAGACCGAGCGATCACGCGAGACTTCGGGCCGCGCGGCGCCGAGATTCAGGTCGGTGAGCTGCGTGCCGAGCGCGAGCACGAGATCGGCGTCGCGCACGCGCTTGCGGATCGCAGGCGGGCTGAACGGCCCCTGATGGATTCCCATGTGGAGAGGGTGGTCCATCGGGAACACGCCCTTCGCGAGCACGGTGGTGACGACCGGGGCGCCGAGCGCCTCCGCGAGCTTCAAGAACGACCGCTCCGCGCCGCCGCGGAAGAGTTCGACGCCGCCGATCAGCACGGGCCTTTTCGCGGAAGCGAGTCGCTCGAGGGTGTCGGCGACCGCTTCTCCGAGCTTGCGCTTGTCCGAGGCCGGCTTCGGGAAGCGCCCGTCCCAGGCGATGATGTCCTTCGGAACCGCGATCGGCACCTCGACCATGTCGCGGTGGATCTCGAGATAACCCGGCCGGTGCTCGGTCATGATCTGGGTGACTGTCTCGTGCACCTCGCGCGCTGCGAGCTCCGGGTGCTTCAGGATCTTCGCGGTGCAGGTCACTTCCGCCATCACGCGGCACTGGCTCTCGACATCCTTCACCTGGTGGTGGATGCCCGCAACGCTCTGTTCGGCGTCGCCCGGCCCGCCAGAGACGACGAGCAAGGGGACCATCTCGGCGTAGGCACCCGCGACCGGGTTGACCACGTTGTGCCCTCCCGCGCCGTAGGTGACGCACACGACGCCGAGCCGCCGCGTGCTGCGCGCGTAGCCGTCCGCCGCGAACCCGACCGAAGGCTCGTGGGAGAGCGTGATGATCTTGAGGCCCCGATCGCGTCCGAAGCGATGAAAGAGGCCGAGCACCAGATCGCCGGGAAGCCCGAAGATGTGATCGACCCCCGCTCGATTGAGATACGCGACGAGGAAGTCGCCGAGCTTCATGCGGGGTTTCATCGCAGAGGCGCCGCGATCGCGTGCGGGCATCAGGGGTTCCCTTCTGATTGGAGGAGCCAACGGCAGAGCGCGACCACGACGAGTGCGTGGTCGATCTCCCCGGATTCGATGGCGTTTCGGACCGCGCTGCCGGGGAGCAGCACCACGGCAGTCTCCTCGGTCCCAGTCTGCTGGATCGCCTGACGGGGCTCGACACCCTCGGCCACGAACGTGTGCACGCGGTTCGCGAACAGCGCCGGGTTCGGGTTCACGCTGCCGAGCGGAGTCAGCCGGCCGCCCCCGAAGCCCGTTTCTTCGAGCATCTCGCGCTCTGCGGCGACGTGGGGAGTCTCGCCCGGGTCGATGATCCCGCCCGGGATCTCCAGCGTGAGTTCGCGGGTGCCGTGGCGGTATTGGCGCACCATCACCACCTCGCCGGCGGGGGTGACGGGAATGACGTTGACCCAGCCGTCGGCCTCGATTCCGTAGAAGGGATGGATCTGGCCGGTGCGCGGGGAGCGCGCGTGGTCCCGTCGGACCCGGAACACGGCACAATCCTGCAACATTTCGGACTCGACGACCTCCCACAGCGGAGGTTCGGACGTGGGCTCGTGCATGGCCCGAAGGCTAGCGCGCTACTCTGCACGAGCGGCGCTTTCGTTCGCCCACGCGGAGTACACCCGGTTTTGGAATCGAGCTCTCCCACACCCCATTGGCGTCGCGGCGGCCATGTGTTCATGGTTCTCGTCGCGGTTGCGTGTGGCGCCGCGGGCGCGTTCGGTGCCGCCCTCTTTCGCTTTCTGATCCGGTTCTTTCAGGGGCTCTTTTTCGAGGGCGCCGACGGCGTGGTGGAGGTGTTCGAACAGGGGATCCTGGCCGAGCCCCACGATCCGCTCGCGATCGCGCGCACGTTGCCTTGGTGGTTGACGATCGCGATTCCCGCCGCGGGTGGGCTCATCGTCGGACCGCTCGTCTACTTTTTCGCCCGCGAGGCCAAGGGCCACGGTGTGCCCGAGGTGATGGAGGCGGTGGCGCTGCGTGGCGGCGTCATGCGCAAGCGCACCGCTGCGGTGAAAATCCTCGCCTCGGCCATCTCGATCGGTTCGGGTGGCTCGGTCGGTCGCGAAGGCCCGATCGTGCAGATCGGGTCGGTGCTGGGATCGACGATCGGGCAGTGGCTGCGAGTGCCCGCGCGCCAGCTGCGCACGATCGTCGGCTGCGGCGCGGCGGCCGGGATCGCGGCGACGTTCAACGCACCGATTGCCGGCGCGATCTTCGCCGTGGAGGTGATCGTCGGCGACTTCGCCGTCACGCAGTTCAGTCCGATCGTCATCTCGGCTGTCGTCGCGACGGTGATCTCGCGAGGTCTGCTCGGCAACCACCCCGCTTTCCCGGTGCCGAACTACGAGCTCGTCGCTCCGCTCGAGCTGGTCGCGTACATCGGTGTGGGAGTCGTGGCAGGGCTGGTGGGCCTCGCGTTCATGAAGTCGCTCTACTTCAGCGAAGACGCGTTCGAGCGGCTTCCGATTCCGGAGTGGCTCAAGGCTTCGATTGGTGGCGCGGCGGTTGGGACGATCGCGATCATGGTGCCGAACGTGTTCGGCGTCGGTTACTCGACGATCTCCGAGGCGCTGCAGGGCAACCTCCCGCTCGTGACGCTCGGAGTGTTCTTGCTGGCCAAGATCGTCGCGACGTCGATCACCGTCGGCTCGGGCGGTTCGGGTGGCGTCTTCGCGCCGTCGCTGTTCCTCGGGGCGATGAGCGGGGGCCTCGTCGGAACGCTGGTGCACGGCGCGTTCCCCGAAACGACGGCGACGTCGGGGATGTATGCGCTGGTGACTATGGGCGCCGTGGTCGCCGCGACCACCCATGCGCCGATCGCGGCAATCCTGATCATCTTCGAGATGACCCAGAGCATCACGATCCTGCCGCCACTGATGGCAGCGTGTGTCGTCAGCACGCTGGTGGCGAGCTTCCTGCAGAACGAGTCGATCTACACGATGAAGCTCGTGCGCCGGGGCGTCGACATTCGGCCGCAAGAGGAGGCGAGTGTCCTCAAGAGCATGCACGTGGGAGACATTCTCGACCGTGAACCAGAGGTCGTGCCGGCGTCTGCCCGTTTCGCGACGCTGATCGACCTCGTGGTCGAAAGTGATCACACCGAGTTCTTCGTCGTGAGCGACGGGGGCCGCTACCTCGGGCCGATCTATCTCGCCGAGCTGCGGCGGCTGCTGCACGAGCAAGAGCATTTGCGAGCGCTCGTCGTCGCGGGCGACCTCGTCGTGCCAGGCCGACCCACCGTGCGTGAGGACGACGATCTCGACGTCGTCATGCAGCTCTTCAGCCACCATCAAGAGGTCGAGGAGATCGCTGTGATCACGGGGGACGACGGTCGCGAGCTCGTCGGCAGCGTGCACAAGCGCGACGTCATCGCCGCGTACAATCAGGAGACGCTGCGCCGCGATCTGGCCGGCGGGATCTCGAGCACCGTCGCCGTCGTCGGCAAAGTGCACGAAGTGCAGCTTGGCGGCGACTACGTCGTGCGCGACGTCCATGCGCCGGCGTCGTTCGTAGGCCGCACTCTCAGTGAACTCGATCTGCGAGCGCGCACCGGCGTGCAGGTCCTGCTGCTGAAGCATCCGGACGACAGCTACGGCGAGACGATCCGCGTGCCGGGTGCGACCGATCGAATTCAGGCCGGCGATATCATGATCGTCGCCGGATCCCGTGAGGGTCTCGAGCGGCTGGAGGCGCTGTAGAGATCGTGAGCGGTGCAGACAGCGGGTCGTCCACGGGCCTCTGGCTGTACGACGCGACGCGTGGGCGCATGGCCGTGCTGGCTTGGCTCGGGGCTGCGCTCGGGCTCTCGTTCCTGGGCGTGTGGGCGCTCGGGATCGCGTTCGTTGCCGGGCCCGAGGTTCCATCGCTCGCAGAGACCCCAGCGTTTGGACCCAGGAGCTGGGGCGAGGCGATCGTCCGTTCGCTGGTGCTCGGCTACATCGTGACACTCCCGGCTGCGGGGCTTCACGTGGCCGAGCAGCAGCTGAAGCTGCTGCGCCCGCACCTTGACGCGGGCAGCTCCGCGGCGGGTGCGGCTGCGTCGGCCGTGGTCCGCGTGCCCCGCTGGCTGCGCTGGTTGGGAGGCGCGTCGGGCCTGGCTGTGCTGCTTCTGTTCGGCCCGGACTTCGTCGGGAGCCCGGGCGAGCTGCTGACGGTGACCCAGGGATGGCTGGCGGCCAGCGGAATGCTGCTCGGCCGCGCGGTGGCCGTGCACCTCTTCGTCGCGCGCTCGTTCGCGAACCTCGGGCGGAATTTCATTCCCGTCGATCTACTCGACCGCCGTCCGTTCGCGCCGCTGGTGGCCTGGGGGCTGCGCACGTTCCTGGCCTGGGTCATCTGGTTCGGCCTGACTTCCTTGTTCTTCATCGACCCCGGGCCGCGCCCGCCGAACTGGAGCAATCTGCTCGGGCTCATCCCGCTCGCGATGATCGGCGTGGGAGCGCTGCTCGTGCCGGTGTGGGGGATCCACGGGCGCTTGCGCGAGGCGAAGACACGCGAGCTGGAGCGGCTCGATGCCGCGGTCCGCGCGGAGCGCGACGCACTCTGGCAAGGCGTCCCGTCCGAGTCCCCCCAGCTGGCCAACCTTTCCGGCTACCGGATGCTCGTCGCCGACCAGTCCGACTGGCCGCTCGACGTCTCCGCCTGGCTCCGCTTCGGTTTCTACCTGGCGATCGGCGCTGGCTCCTGGATTGGTGCGGCCCTCGTCGAGCAGCTGCTCGGCCGGGCGTTGGGCTGAGTGCGCGATACCCTTGCTTCTTTCCGCCCCCCCACCCAGGAGCCCCCACGATGCTCGGATACTGCACGATCGGCACCAGTGATATGGACCGTGCCGTCGCCTTCTACGACGCCCTGTTCGGCGAGATCGGCGCGAAGCAACTCTTCGGCATGGACCGCATCAAGTTCTACGGCACCGCCATGGACCAGGCGATGCTCGCCCTTTGCATCCCCTACGACGAGAAAGCCCACGTGGTCGGCAACGGCCAGATGGCCGCCATCTCCGGCGGCGACCGCGAGGGCGTCGACAAGCTCTACGCCAAGGCCATCGAACTCGGCGCGACCGACGAAGGCCCCCCCGGCGAGCGCATGCCCGTCTTCTACGGTGCCTACGTCCGCGACCTCGACGGCAACAAGCTCTGCTTCTTCGAAATGAAGATGGGCTGACGCGATCGGCCGGGGTTTCCGGCTGCCTGCTTCTCAGGGCCGGGGGCGGACCTCGTGGGCTCCGGGCCCTTCTACTCCGCGGGCGGCGCGGACGGAGGCCGTCTTGCGGCTCTCACGCGAACGCGAGTGGGCGTGGATCTGCGGCCGACGGGTTCGCCTCGCGACGGCCTGGGTCGCGTCGCGTCGCGCAATGCCTCAGCCGGGCCCTGCGCCCACGAGGCCGGCGCCCCCGTCCTAGCGACGCGTGGGCTCATGGAGACCCCGCCGACTCGCGACTCGGTGGTGTCCCGGCGCGCGCTGCGCACGCCGGGGGCGGCGGCGGACCGCCGCGTCGAGAACCAACCCACAACCCACGGAGTCTTGATGGCGCAACAGCGCCGCCGGCGCCAAAGGCGCCGCCCCCAGAATACAAGACGGTCGATCCGGCGGCGGATCTCCCAGGTGGGGCCCGTGCGGATCGTGAGGCATCCACGCCACGGGGTCGGGTGCGCCGGCCTCGCGGGCGAAGGCCCCGGCTGAGCCCGGCCGTTTGCGACGCGACCTCGGCGGCTTCGAGGCGAACAAGGTCTGCCGCGGAGCCGCGCCCCTTCGCGTTCGCCTGCTGGCGGCGCGACGCCCTCGGAGCAAGAGGGGCCGGAGCCCGCGAGGTCCGCACCCGTCCCGGCCCAGATCTCCGCCGGACCTACAGCGATTCGTCGATCACCAGTTCCACGTCAGTCGCGCCGGGAGCGACCGGTGCCGCAACCTTGCCCTGGAGGTCGCCCGGGGTCCGGCTCGTTGCGCTGCCGTCACTGTCGACGCGGGCGGAAAGCTGGAACGGGCCGGTGAACGGCATCGTTTCGATCATCCGATCGTCGGGGCCGATCTCGAAGTCGAGGGGGAAACGCGGCGACGCGACACGCACGACCGCGGTCGGCGGCCCGGCCGGGCCGGTGCGCGCGATCAAGAACAGGACGCCCGTTGCCGGCACGCGGTCGGCGAGTTCGGGAGCGAGGACGATGCGGCCTCGAATCGGTTTCCCTTCGGCGGCCACGTTGGCCACGTTGGCCGTCGGGGCTGCGCCGGGCGGCGTGCCTCCGGTGCGCGAACTGCCCGGCGCCGGTGCACCGCCGTCGCCCATCTCCGACGCGAGCGAGCCGTCGGCCGGGGCACGGTCGGCGCCGGCCGGAAAGATCTTCGACAGATCGGGAGCGGCGACCTTCTCGTTCGGATCGAACGGTTCGATCCGGCGGTCGCAGGCAATCCCGCCGAGACAAAGCGAGGCGACGATCCACAAAACGAGGGGTGCGCGGCAGTTCACAGTCGGAAGACGGTAGCTGCCCCATGTCACCGGTGATAGGCTTCGCTCGGAGCCTAGGGGTGGCCGGAATACTGGCCTGAGAAGAAGACCCTCAGAACCTGATCTCGTTCACGCGAGCGTAGGGAAGGCTCAGGGATGGCGACTCCGCCTCCAGCTCCGGCACGGCCCAGCCCATCGGGTCAAAGGAGCTGCGCATGTCCTCCCCGTCCCGGTTCGAGCTTCCCGCCCTCGGTGCCAATCCCTCGACCGAAGCCCAGGGGACGAACCCTGGGAGTTTCGCGCGCAGGCCGGCAGTTGGAGGAGCACTCGCGTTCAGCTCGCCCGACACCCCCGGCATGCCCGCGCATTCGAATCGGACCGCTTGGGACTTCCTCCCTGAGGGTTGGGTGCGCGACGCGGAGACCGGCCACGCCAGCGCCCCCGAGGGCTTCGAGCCTGTGACGCAGCTCGAGAGCGCACGCCTCGGAATCGTGACGCCGGAAATGACGCGCGTGGCCGAGCGCGAAGGTCACCTCACTCCCGAGCAGGTGCGCGACGAAGTCGCGGCGGGTCGGATGGTCATCCCCGCGAACCGTGTGCACCTCGGCTATCAGCTCGACCCGATGGCGATCGGTCGCGCGAGCAAGACCAAGATCAACGCCAACATGGGCGCGTCGCCGATCTCGAGCGATACCGACGAAGAGGTGGAGAAGCTCGAGTGGGCGCTCCGCTGGGGCGCCGACACGATCATGGACCTCTCGACGGGAGGCGATCTCGACAAGACGCGTGACGCGATCGTCCGGCACTCGACTGCGCCCGTGGGGACGGTGCCGATCTACTCGATGATCATCGGGCGGCAGATCGAAGACCTGACGCTGGAGATGATCCTCGACCAGCTCGAGCACCAGGCGCAGCAGGGGGTCGACTACTTCACGATCCACGCGGGCGTGCTGCGCGAGCACCTGCCGCACGTGAACAAGAGACTCATCGGGATCGTCAGCCGCGGGGGTTCGCTGCTCGCCAAGTGGATGATCCACCATAGGAAACAGAACCCGATGTACGAACACTGGGACGCGATCTGCGAGGTCGCGCGCCGTTCAGACGTGACGTTCTCGATCGGCGACGGCCTCCGGCCGGGTGGCCTGGCCGACGCCAGCGACCGCGCCCAGCTCGCCGAGCTGCAGACCCTCGGGGAGCTGACGGAGAAGGCGTGGCGCCACGGCTGCCAGGTGATGATCGAGGGGCCGGGCCACGTGCCGTTCGATCAGATCGAGTTCAACATGAAACTCGAGCGGCAGCTGTGTCATGGCGCGCCGTTCTATGTCCTCGGCCCGCTCGTGACCGACATCTTTCCCGGCTACGACCACATCACCAGCTCGATCGGCGCGACCGCGGCCGCGTACCACGGGGCCAGCATGCTCTGCTACGTGACGCCGAAGGAGCACCTCGGCCTGCCGAAGAAGGACGACGTCAAGCAGGGCTGCATCGCCTACAAGATCGCCGCCCACGCGGCGGATGTGGCGCTCGGGATCCCGGGAGCCCGCGATCGCGACGACGAGCTGACGAAGGCGCGCGCGGCCCTCAACTGGGAGAAGCACTTCGAACTCTCGTTCGACCCGGATACCGCGCGCGCGTATCACGACGAGGATCTCGACGTCGATACCGACTTCTGCGCGATGTGTGGACACGACTGGTGCTCGGTGCGGATCTCCAAGGAGATCACGACGTTCCTCTCCGGCAAGGACGAGGAGTACGCGTGGGAGAAGCCGAAGCTCTCGGAGGCGCTCACGTCCGAGCAGCGCGGCATTCTCGAGCAACGAGGCGTGCTCTCGCCGGCAGAGATCCATCGACTCGCGAGCAAGACGCGCGAGCAGGTGGGAGCCGACGCCGGGAAGGCCGCATGCCACAGCGACGGGACGGCCGCGGACGATGCCCGACGGATTCAGGACGAAGTGCCCGAGGTCCCGGTTCAGGAGGCCTGAACGAGGCCCCAATGAAAAACGCCCCGGGACCGATTCTCACGGCCTCCGGGGCGTCTGCATCCGAGCTTCGCCCCCCCCAGGGTCCACTCGGATCTCTTTCTTTTTCGGAAACCCGGACCCGCACTTGAGCATCAATTTGCCAGTGGAGCGCGTTTTCGTGGGTACGCAGAATCCGTTGACCGAGACTTCCCTGCCGGACTACCTGAGGTGGATTGGCATCGCCGGGGAGTCCGATCGCATCGCCATAGAAAAAGCGGGCGATGGGAACATCAACTGGGTCCGTAGAGCGCGGGTTTCGGCCCCCGAAGGTGCCTCGCTGGCCGGTGCGTCCTGGATCGTGAAGCAGGCCCGCCCGGCCCTCGAGCGCTTCCCGGAGTATCAGGTCACGACCGAGCGGATCGTGTTCGAGCACCGCTGGTACGAGACCGTGGGCCCCTACGACACCGATCGGGTCTGTCCGGAGATCCACAGGTTCGACGAGGAAGCCCGCGTGCTGGTGCTCGAGGATCTCTCCGGGGCCGAGCGACTCGACGCCGCGCTCGCGCGGGGAGCGGACGTGACGCGGTCGCTCGAGGGGCTCGCCGCGTTCCTCGGGCGCGTCCACGCCGCGACGCGCGATCCCAAGCTGGCCGAGCGGTTCGTCAACGACGACATGCGCCGGCTGCATGGCGATCACATCTTCGAGTTGCCGCTGCGTCCGAACGATTTCCCGCTCGAGCCTCCGGTGGCCGCGCGGGCAGCTTCGCTCCAGCGGGACCGGGAGTTCGTCGCGATCGCGGACGCCGCGTACGCGCGGTACCTCGAGCCGCGCGGGGCACTGGTGCACGGGGACGTGCAGGCGGGGAACATTCTGCTGGGCGAGGCCGGGCCGAAGCTCCTCGACGCAGAAATTGCGCACGTCGGGGATCCGGCTTTCGATGTCGGGACGCTGATTGCGCACGTGCTGCTGCCAGCCGCCGCACTCGGCGACGTCGCGCAGGCGCTCCCGACGGTGGCCGCGCTGTGGAATGCGTACGGGAGCGCCCACGGGGACGACGCGCTCCCGGCGTTCGCGGATGCCGCGCGTTACGCCGGGCTCGAGCTGATGCGTCGGACGCTCGGTGCGGCGCGTGTTCCTGCCACCCTCGAGTCGGCCGGAGCCCTCGCCGTCCTGGAGGCCGCGGAGCACTGGGTACGGACCCCGCCCGCTCAGCCGTAGCTGTCCGCTGGCCTACGCCGCCGGGCTCTGCGAACTCTCGGGCTCCTCGGGCTCCGCCGATTCAGCCTCAGCCGGCCCGGCCTCGAGATCGCGCGCCCACTGAATCTGCTGATAGTCGAAACCGCCGCCGGCCACGGCGTTGAACTTCACGACCTCGAAGAACGGCGACAGGTCGAAGTCCGAGGGTGTCAGCAAGGTCGGGTGGCGCATGCGGAAGATCCCCGTGTGGCGTTCGCTCTCGTGGCCGAAGACTCGCCGCAAGAGCCGTCCCCGACGCGGCCGCAGCACGCCGTCGAATCCGGCGGGATTTTCGACCGTCGGCAGAATTGGAAAACGCACCTGCTGGAACAGCTGTCCGATCAGGCTCGAGCAGATCACCTGGGTCGGAGTGCCACTCCCGAAATGGAGCGCCGTGCGGCGGAAGCGCGCGGGTACGAGCTGGACCGGGATCAGGAACCGGGCCAGATCGAGCACGTTGCGGAGGTCGTAGCGCCAGCCGAGCGAGCTGACCGCTTCGTCCATGATCGACTGCAGATGGTCTCGACGGAGTCGGTAGGGACGGACCAACCGGATGTTGAGATCCGTGTACTTGGACAGGGGGGTTGTGACCACACCCTCGGGCAGTGCCTCGAGGAGGAGATGGTTCGCGTCCTCGCCGAACTCGCGGCGTGCCTCGTCCGCGGCGGGTCCGCCCCGCTTGATCACTTCGTCGCCCAGGTAGAGCGCGGCGTGCGACCAGGAGCTCTGGGTGAGGTACCGGATGATCGAGGAGACGCGGTTATCACCGTTCACCAGCAGCACGTCGCCCTTCCGGATGTGGCGGCGCAGTGCTTTCGGGTCGTTCCAGACCCGCCTCTCGTAGTACGGGAGCGGCTCGGTCAGGAACGAGATGATTCTGTCGGTGAGCCACCGGCGAACGGGCAACAGGGATGCTCCTCTGCGGTCTCATTCGGTACGACTTGCCCTCGGGCTGAGTCGTACGATCCCCTCACCCGCCCCTCGGGGTTGTCGCAACTTCCTCCGGAAATTAGGGAAATCCCGTAGCTCTTTGACAGGGCGTTGTGTATCCTTAGCCCTCGGATCAGAAAAAGCTAGCTATTTCAGCTAGTTAGCGCGTTTCTCCATCTGCGCGCTCGCCTCTTGATTGACATTGACTATAGGCCGGTGCAGAGCACCGCGTATCAGGCACCAGGCACCGAATGGACGTCAGGATCAAGACAAGCATCGATTTCACCGTCTCGGGCAGCTCGCTCGAGGATGCGCTTGCCGAGTACGACGAGATCACCGTGCAGGGGCTCCTCCAGGAGATCCTCGACAAGGCGATCGCGTGCGACGACATCAAGGTCGTCGTCTCCGAGGGCCCGAACACCCTCGAAGAGTACGACTCCCAGACCAACGGCTGAGCGCCCAACGCTCCTCTCCCGCGGTTCCTAGCCGAACAGGCCCAGCTGCTGAGGCTCGGTCTTCTGCTCCTCGGCGACTTTGCGGGCTTGCTCGCCAGGGCGATAGAGCCCTTGATCGCGCGCGAACTCGAGCAGCTGGTCGTAGAACGCCTGAAACTGCAGGCCGTGGTTGAAGTGTCTCAAGTGCGCGAGTTCGTGGCACAGGGTGTTCACGAGACTCGAATAGAGCAGGGGTCGTCCGGTCGTCGCATGCTGCAGGCGGATTCGGATCGTGCCATCGGAGAAACAGACGCCGTAGCGGCTCGTGACGTTTTTCCGTTCTGGTTCGAGCGCGCGGTACTTCAGCCCGAAGCGAGCGCCAATCACTTCGGCGTCGTGCCGAATGCGGCGCATCAACTCGCTGCGCTGTTTGCGTTCGTGTTGCTGGCGGGGGTCGCGGGGCCGACGTGCCATTCTGCTCGGGCAGTCTTCCCTCGGTATCGCACGTCGTCAACAACCCGAGGCGAGCTGCTTCCGATCGAACGGTCCCGTCGGTGGACCCGGTTATCTTCCTGGCATGGTTGACCCGGTACTCGTTCCGATCTTTCCGCTAGGAAACGTGGCGCTCTTCCCGGGGGTGAGCGCTCCGCTGCACATCTTCGAGCCGCGCTACCGACAGATGATGGAGTCGGCGCTCGCAGGGGAGCGCGTGATCGGAATGGTGACTGTGCGTCCAGATGCCGCGAGCGATCTGTCGGGAGTCCCGCCGGTCTTCCCGATCGGCTGTGCAGGGGCGATCGAGGAGTACGAACAGCTTCCGGATGGTCGCTACACCCTGGTCCTGCACGGGACGCATCGGTTCCGAATCGCCGAGGAGCACGATCCGACCGAGGAGCGCCTGTTTCGGCTCGCTCGTGTGCACCCGCTTGCCGAAGCGGAGATCGCGGAAGAGATGGCGCCGCAGGTGGCCTCGCAACGTTTGCGCGTGGCCGAACTTCTCGAGGCACTGATTGCGCACGGCAATGGGGCGCAGCAGGCGAAGGCGTTGCAGCAACTTTCGTCATTGACCGATTCAGAATTCGCGAATGCACTTTGTCAGGCACTCGGGCTTCCGGTCGAAGAGCGACAAGCGCTGCTCGAGGCGGCGGGTGCGGCCGCGCGACTCGATTCGCTCGAGGGCATGCTGAGCTTTCACCTCGCTCGAGTGCGTGCGCCCGCGTCGCCGGGCTCCGATCGTGTGCACTGATCGGCGCATGAACATCGTTTCGTTTCGATTGTGAAAACGTGTTTGAGGCACTTGTTTCGACTCGTTCACATTTCGGCGCAAAATCGAGATAATCGTCAATCAATCTCGCTAGAGTGAGATTTCGATTTCGCTGAAATCGCCCGACCGACACCGGAAAGCGCAGACCGAAGTCGCCTCAAGATCAATCGGGAACCCCGCGGAACGTCAACACGTTCTGGTTTGCAAACAGCGGTTCTTTGCACTGTGGATGGGCATTTCGAGCGAACCGCCTGTGTGTCAGGCGGGTGACGACACGGCGACGAATCACCGTTGCCAGTCTGAGGCCCCCGTGGTCAAATCCGCCGCCTCCCAACAGACCTGATTCGGGAATTCCCCCCAGGAACCCCCCGAAATCACCGCGAATCAGAGTCACCCCCATGATCGACCCCCCGTCGCTTTGGGACGGCGTTTTGCGCCGCCTCGAGAGCGAAATTGCTGACTACGCGCTCGAAGCCTGGATCCGTCCCCTCCGTGTGGCGGAACTGAAAGGCGAGCTGCATCTGTTTGCGCCGAGCGTCTTCCTTAGTCAACGGGTGGAGCAGCGCTATCTCGAGACGATCACGCGTCTGGCCGCCGACATCACGGGCACTGCGATCGCGGTTCGAGTCTCCGTGCACGATGGGGACGACGACACGGGCGCGCCGTCGGTTCCGGCCTCGGTCGACTCCGGGGTGCGAGCGCCAGCCGAACCGGAGCCTGTGGGCGCGCCGGTCGCAGCCGCACTCCTTGAGCCTGCGCGTCCGGCACTTGGCCCCGCGTCGAGCGGACCCGCCAGCCCGCCGCTGAAGCGCGCGCCCCTTCCGTACACGTTCGAGAGTTTCGTGGTGGGGCCCAGCAACGCCCTGGCGCGCGAGGCCGCTTACGCGCTCGCCGGCGGGCGCCGGCTCGGGTCGGGGCCGCTCTACCTGTCGAGTGCGACCGGCCTCGGCAAGACTCACCTGACGCGGGCTCTGCACGGGGCGATCGGGCCCCGGAGCCGCGGCCGTGCGGTCTACGTCTCGGCCGAGTCGTTCACGACCGATCTGCTGCGCGCGATCCGCGGGAGCGAGACGCCGGCGTTCAAGCGGAGATTTCGAGACCAGTGCGACTTCCTCGTGGTCGAAGACGTGCAGTTCTTCGCCGGCAAGAAATCGTCACAGCTCGAGCTGTTTCACACCCTCGAGCATCTCCGTTCGGTGGGCACTCCGGTCGTCCTCACGGGCGACAGAATCCCGCGGGACATCCCGGAGCTCGAGCCGCGCCTGCGTTCCCAGATGGGGAGTGGCCTGGTGGCGGAGATCGAGCCGCCGGACGCCGCGCTTCGGCGCGAAATCCTGCGGGCCAAGGCCGCCAGCGGCGGGATCGGGATTCCGGACGAGAGCCTCGACCTGTTGGTGGAGTCGGTGCGCGGCAGCGTCCGCGACCTCGAAGGTGCTCTGATGCAGGTGGTCGTCAGCGCTTCGCTGCTCAAGCGGCCCATCGACCTCGAGCTGACCGAGGCCGCCGTCAAGAAGGTCGCGCTCCCGGACGCGCCTGGCGGCGGGCTGACGATCGACGCGGTGCTCGAGACGGTCTGTCCGTTCTTCGGAGTGACCCTTTTGCAATTGCGGTCGCGTTCGCGCAAGCGCTCGGTGCTCGTGCCGCGCCAGCTCGCGATGTATCTCTGCCGCCGTTTCACGGAGGCCAGCCTGACCGAGATCGGCCGCGCGCTGAACCGCGACCACCCGTCGGTCCGCAACGCGGTCGACGTCGTCGAGCGGGCGATCCTCGAACGCGCCCCGCTCCGCTACCAGGTCGAAGAGCTGGCCTCGCGGCTGGGGGCTGGGCGGAGCTAGCGGCTCTTCCCGGCGCCAGCGGGTGAACGAGTTCACAGCTGGCGGGCCCACCCGCGCCGTAGTTTCTGCAGACCCCTGCGGAGGCCACGCCATGATTCGTCTTGTCATCCCGATCCTCGCCCTCTTCGCCGTAGCGGCGCCCGCGGGGGCCTTCGACCTCGCTGAGATCGAAGGGATGACGGCCGCGATCGCGGGCCGGGAACGGATCAAGATCAAGCGAGGTCCCGGAGCTCGCCGCAATCTCACCACGGATCTGATCTTCGAAGAAGGCTTTCACCTCCTCGGGCACGAGGTCGTGACCGGAATGCCCGTCGCCACGCGCGAGGGTTCGCGCCGGTTCGCGCTGCAGCTCGACGCCGCCGGCCGCACCGAATATGAGCGCTGGCTCGGAGACCGGGTGGCGGCAGCCCTCGAGGAAGCCGGCGGCGCGCCGAGGACGCTGATTTCGTCTATCGAGCAGGAAAAACTCGTCGCGAAGGTCGACCGGTCGGGCTCTGGCGTCACGCTGACGTCGAAGGTTCGTTTCAGCCTCATCGACGCCGATACCGGCGAATCGTTCGAGGCGAAGTTGAAGTTCCGCGCGAAGGGTCGGTTGCGGGGTACGGCCCGCGGCCCCATCCCGACGCCGTGGGGGCCGGTCGAGACGGAGTACGAAATCGACGGAGACGTCGTGACGGTCTGGGATGACATGCTCTACTCGCTCGAGGAGCTGCGCGACTACGAAGCATCCCTTGCCGCCGTCGAGGAAGGGAACGTGATCTTCAGCTTCGTCGACACCTCGAAGCCCTGGCCCGGGGGGCGCGTGGTGTGGGCGGTCGCGGACGACATCCAGTTCGAACGGGACCAGGTTCTCCAGCGCGAGCTGATGACCCGCATCTTCGAGGCGGTGGAGCACTGGGAAGAGCGGACCTCGCTGACGTTCGAGCGCATCTCGCTGCTCACCGGCACCGACGCAGATCCAAACTACATCCTCTTCACCCGCGGGGTCGGCTGCTCGTCGTTCGTCGGGTTCCAGGCGAACGGGCCGCAGGCGATCACGATGACGCCGGGCTGTAGCACCGGGAACCTGATCCACGAGATCGGGCACGCGGTGGGTCTGATGCACGAGGTGCAGCGCCCGGACCGGGACCAGTACGTGTTCGTCAATCTCGACAGCGTGCGCGAGCCGCGCGAAGGCGAGCGAGACCCCGAACGCAACTTCGACATTCGTGGCGGCGATCAGTTCGCCTTCTCCCGCACGTACGACTTTGGTTCGATCATGCACTACGGCGCCGACTTCTTCGCCCGGGATGACCTGGACTTTTTTGACCCGCTGCCGATCGTGCCGAAGGTCCCGCTCCCGGCGGGCGTCGTGATGGGCCAGCGCGAGGCGCTCTCTGACGGAGACCTCCTGGCGGTGGCTGCCCTCTATGGAGATCGGAGCACGTCATCGTGCTCGGACGGAGGTTGTTCCGACGTGTGGCTCGAGGGCTTCGACTTCGACCCCGACCTCGACGACTTCCGCAGCGTCGAGCGCCGCGCCGGAGACTTCGACGGGGACGGCCGCGAGGACCTGGTGAGCTTCGCTCGTGAGGCGATTCCGGGTGCGCGCGGCCGGGTCCGCGTCGCGCTCGCGGCGGACAGCCCGTTCTTTGTCGGCACTGACCACTTTCGTGACGCCGGCATCTGGCACGACAACTTTTGCTCTTTCGAGCAGGATGTCTGCGAGGTGGGTGATTTCAACGGGGATGGCCTGAGCGACATCGCGTGGCTCATCCCGACGACCGGCGAGGTGCTCGTCAGCCTCAACGAGGGCGGCGCCTTCGGCCCGGCCGAGAGCTGGCACCACCGCGTCGCGGCGCAGGGCGTGCGTTACGCAGTGGGCAACTTCGACGGTCGCGGCGGCGATGACCTGGCGGCCTTCTCGAACGCAGGGGAAGTTTTCATGGTCGCGTCCGAGGGGAATCGGTTCGAATCCCCGCTGCTCCTCGCGGCCGTCATGGCGGAGGGCATCTGCGGGCAGTTCCAGGTCTGCCGCTCCGGTGACTACGATGGCGATGGGGACGACGATCTCGTCGCGTTCGGGAGCGACGGGAGCCTCGAGCTGCTGGAGGCGTTCCGGGAGCTCGACGTGCCGGTGGTCTTCGAAGTGCAGGGCGCTTTGTCCGCGCGAGCGATCGTGCCGCCGGTGGCGCTGTTTCCGTCGAGCCCGGCCTTCGCGCACCATGCGAACGTGGCCTCGAACGTCTGTCCATTCGACGCGGTGTGCGAAGTCGCCAATCTGAATGGCGGGGCCGGCGACCAGCAGCTCGTGTCATTTCTGGCCGATCCGCTCGGGCCTCTCGGTATCTCCAACCGGACGCTGCGTCCGAGCGACCTGGCCGTCAGCTTCCCCGCCTTGTCCGAGACGCTCTTCTGCGGCCGCGGTGACGGCTGTCTGCTCGCAGACGTCGATGGCGACGGCCGGGACGAGGTGATCGACGTCGTCGACCAGACGAGCAGCTTCCCCTTCCCGCGCCCGCGCGGCACGGTTTTCGTCTCGGGCGGCGGCGGTTTCGCGGGTCCGGGGGGGATTGGCGGGGTCGTACTCGAAGCGGTGCGCTGACGGTCGCGCCGGGACGGCATGCGGAAGCTGGGCCGCTCTGCGCAGCACCGGACGGGGAGCGACGGCGCCCGCTAGGGATTACCCGTGAACGGCATGCCAGACGGCGGGTACGCCTTCACGACACTCCAGACGACCTGCTGGATGTGCTGTGCCAGTGCCGGATCGACGTCGACGGAATCGGCCTCGATGCAACCGTCCTTGTAGCCTCGGAAGGGAATCGAGGCGGGCAGGCCGACGGGGCACGTTCCGTAGACGACTGCGTAGTGGGTGAGTGCCACCGCGTAGATTCCGGTCTGGCTCAGGTGGATCCAGTCGGTGGTCGCGCAGCCACCGCCGCGGCCCGGGCGGTTCTGCTTGAAGAACGTCTCGCGGAACGTCAATCCTCCCGGAAGCGTCAGGGTGCCGTCGAGGACCTGCTCCTGGAGCCGCTTGAGGACGAGTCCGCCGGGAACGATGTAGACGGGAAGGTCCGGATGCGCCGGGCGGGGCTCGTCTCGGATCGACTGAGCGACCGTCTCCCAGAGCGGCTGACGCTGTTCGATCGCCTCGAGCCAGGTAGCGATCGTCTCGGGAGTATCCGGCCCGAGCGTGTTGCGTTGAGCCCACGAGGAGTAGAGGTACACGTGCGGGTCGGGGCGGGTGGTTGCGGCCAGGAACTCGTCCACCCAGAGGTTGGCGTGGATCCCAGTCTCTCTCACGGGGTCCCCCACATACGACTCCAACAGGGGGGACTCGGTCATGATCAGCGCATCGAACGGGTGGGTCTGCAACGCTTGGAGCGCGTTCAGAGGTTGCCCGTGCTCATCCAGCCGGATGTTTCCTTTGAGCCCGTCGGTCGGGTGGTCAGAATGCCAGAACAGCGGCGAGCCGGGGATCGACTTGTAGGCGAATGGCGTGTCGTCCACCTGTCCCGTCCAGTCGTCGACCGTGCGGCTCAGCAGATCGGCCATCCGATCCGTCAAGCTGTGACCGATGTGATAGAGAGCGAGCGGATCCACGACCTCGGCTTGGCAGGCGACCGGCTCTACGTCGATCCGCACGACGTCCGTCGACGTCCCCCCGAGGCTATCCACGACCTCGAGGGTGACGAGCCGTGGGCCGAGTGGCAGTGAAACAGCCAGGGTCTCGCCCGTTCCGAGCGGCCCGTCTGCGTCCGCCCAGGACCACGAGACGACGGGTCCGTTCGGCGCCAAAGAAGCGGATCCATCGAGGGTCACCACCTCGGCTCCGTCATCGTCGAGGTCGGCCACGATCTGGTCCGTACCCGCGACCGCGAAGACGCCGAACCTCTTCCTGCCGGCGTCCGCCTCCGCTGCGATGAGCGGCACGAACAACATCACTGTCATGAGCAAAATACGGAGCAAGTAGTCGATCCTCCACCGGGAACTAGCCCCGGCTCAGTCCTGCCGCGGGCCCCGACCTAATTCTTGTTGAGGGCGGATACGGAGTCTAGGAGGTGTCGCTGCACTTGGCGGTGAGCGGGCTCACCCCTCTCGACGTTGCGCAAATGAACGGCCTCGCGGTCGCGCTCCCCGCAGCGAGGCCGAGGAGGCGGACTCTGCGGAGTCAAACTTGGAACGGAGCTTCGATCGGAGGTCGCGGTTGCGGCGCTCCACCTCGTCAGGCTGGAACTCTGCTAGGCGGGGCTGGGAACGTGGAGGAGTGCGGCGGCGGCCGGTGTTCACGCGCTGCCCGGCCTCCGGGGGCGAGATCAGTCCGTGCCGCGGTCAGCCGAAGCGCAACATTCAAGTGTGGGGTGGCGCAACCTCGATCGTTGGCCTCCGTGAGTCGACGCATGTGCAGGCCCCCTCGTTGTTTCTATGGGAGCGGGCGCGAACTCCGTACTCCTGCCGAGCGCCGGCGGTGGAGCCACAGGCCGACCAGCCCGGAGGCCAGCAATCAGGAGGTCGCCGGCTCGGGGATCAGGACCAGGAAGTGGCCGGTCCCGTTCGAGGCTTCCTCCACCGTCGCTTGATCGAACAGCACCGACCCGGAGCCGAGCGTGAACGGCCCCGTGACGAAACGCGCCTGGCTGGCGATGCCGACACCGTTGGCCGCGTCGCCGTCGTCGAAAACGCCGGTCAGGAACGAGAGGCCCAAGGTCGTCCCCAGGAACGGAAACAGGTCGTCGGCGCGATTCGCGACGACCCCCATTCCGGCGACCTCGCCCGGACACGACGGCGGCCCGAGTCCGTGCCGAAGGAACAGGCTGCAGACCTCCCCCGCAGTGGCGTGCCGGAACCCGAAGGTGATCCAGCCGCCTGCGCCGCCGAGGACGTCGTCGTACGAGAGTTCCAGGGTGGGGCGAACATCGAGCCGGCGCAGCCCCGTCTCCGTGTCGAAGGCGACGAGGCCGTCCTGCGGGGCGAGCAGGTCCTCGATGATCAGCGCGCCCGTCGCCGGGGATGCCCAGCGATCCACACGCTGAGCCAGGTCGCCGTAATCACTCGGGAGCTCACGCCTTCTAGTAGCCGGCACCGGGCCTTGCGTGGCACGGGATTCGGGGCCGGGCCCCACTCGGGGGAGGGGAGCTAGCGGGGCATTTCGTACGCGCCGTCGAGCGGCTGGACGTGCTGGGTCCAGACGCGGTCGTAGCGCTCGGCGTCGTGGGCGGGCTTCTGCATCATCGCGCGACAGCTCTCCATTTGGGCGTCGGTGCTGCTCGGCTGGGCGAGCAGCTGGAGCGCGAACCCGGAGAGGTCGCGCACCATGAACTCGAAGATCTGGTCGAGGAGATCGTCCTCGAGCTCATGGATCCGGGCGTTCTCGAGGATCAGCTGCGCGTAGACGACGAGCGCGAAGATCTCGCCTCCGGCGAGCAGGAAGTCGACGTCCTTCATCTGGTCGGGTCCGGGAGGTGCGGTCGCCAGCATGTTGCGGAAGCTCTCGGTCTGCTCGAAGAAGAGCCGGACGTTCGGGAGCTCCACGTCGTCGAACGCGCGGCGGTAGTCGTGGAACTGAATTTGTCCGAGGCCGCGCGTGCTGCCCTGATCGAACAGGAAGTCGTCGTTGCGCGCTTCGTCCTGCGTGGCGACTTCCGGGTACTCCGCGGGGTCGAAGAAGAAGTTCGGCATGAACTTCGAGATCAGCGCGATGTTGACGTGGACCGTGCCTTCGAGTTTCGGAAGGGCGCGGATGTCGACGGCCGCCTGGCTGAAGTACATGTCCTTCTCGAATCCCTTCGCGGCGATCGCGTCCCAGAAGAGATTGATGACCGACTCGCCCTGGGTCGTGACCTTCATCTTGACCATCGGGTTGTAGAGCAGATACCGGCGGTCGTCTGCGGCGGCGACCCGCATGTAGTCGGCCGCGCGGAGTGCGAAGAGCTTCATTGCGACGAGGCGCGCGTGGCCCTCGACGAACATCCGGCGCACATGCGACATGTCGGTGACGGTCATGCCGTAGAGCTTTCGACTGTTCGCGTGGGTGATCGCCTCGTACAGGGCGTGCGTGCATATGCCGATCGACGCCCAGCCGAGGTTGTACTTGCCGATGTTGATCGTGTTGAGTGCGGCGTTCCACGCGTCGCGGCCGCGGTGGAGGATGTCGGCCTCTGTGACCGGGTAGTCGCGCAGCGAGAACGCCGACACGTAGTTCTGACTCGCGACCACGTTCTTCTCGAGGTGGTAGTTCTCGTGGTGCGGGTCGGCCGCGAAGAAGACGTACTCGTCGTCGTCTTCGAAGCGCCCGAACGTCGAGACGATTGCCGCCTCGTTGCCATTGCCGATGTAGTACTTGCTCCCGTTGGCGCGCCAGCCGTCTCCGTCCGGGTCGGGGGTCAGCACCATGTCCGTCGAGTAGATGTCCGCGCCGTGGGTCTGCTCGGAGAGGCCGAAGGCGAAAATGCCGCCGTCTTCGAGCGCCTGGGCGGTGCGCTTGCGGAGCGCTTCGTTGTCGCTCATCCAGATCGGCCCGAGGCCAAGCACGGAAACCTGCCACGTGTACCAGTACTGGAGGCCGTAGAAGCCAAGGATTTCGGCGAACTCGCAGATCCGCGACGTGTCCCAGCGTGTGTCGGAGGCCCCCTGCCCTTCGGGTGTGCACATCGACGCGAAGATGCGCTCCTTGCCGACGAACTCGAGGAAGTCGGAGTACCACGGGCGGTCGTAGTAGTCCGCCATGAGCTGGTCCTTGCCCTTGTTCTCGAAGAAGCCGATGACCTTCCGCATGATCTCCTGCGATCGTGCGTCGGACTCGGGGCGCTCGTGTTGCTTCGGATTGAGCAGGATCATGCTTCGGCCTCTCGAATCGGCTCGCGGGAAACGGCCGGGGGGTGGTTTTAGAAGAACGCCAGTGTGCGGACTTCGATGCTCTCGCGCGGCGCCGGGTCGGCGGGGCTGTTCGGATCGTCGAACGCGCTGTGTGCGGTGAAGGAGGCGCGCTCGCCGTCGGAGTCGTAGCACTTGAGCAGCAACGCCTCGTCCGCGCGCTGCGCCGGGTAGTAGTACCAGCGATGCGAGTCGCGGCCGGTGACCGAATAGATCTCGCCGTTGCGGTCCTCGTAGCGGAGGTCCGTCTCGACGAAGTCCGAGAGCTCCATCGAGGAGGCGTCGCAGAACGCCAGCGGAGTCTCTTCGACCGGACCGACGATCGGCTTCCACACGTTGATCACCGCGAAACGCCGGGCGAGGAGCGCGTCGGCCTCGTCCGGAAAAAGGTCGCGCACACGCTGCGGGCCGGATGCGACCGTGTAGTCGTTGTGGACGAAACGGACGGGATGTTGGGAGAGGTTCTCGCCGGCGTCGGCCTTGGCCCGGCTTCGCACGTTGAAGTCGAACGCCTCGACGCGTCGCGCTCCGGTGTGCCGGGCGACGAGGTCGGTGACTTCGGAGAAGTAGGTGCGTTGCACTGCGTCGGGGTCGAAGAGGCTGGAGGCGGCAGTCTCGAGACGCTCGAGTGCGAACCCCTCGCGGTCGAGACTCGCGGCGGGCAGCTCGCGCGCATCGAGGATCGGCAGTGCGCGTCGGTCGCCGTGGGTGTTGCGCCAGCTCGTCCCCTCCGGAGGCGGGTACGTGAAGTAGTACGGCCGGCCTTCCATCGGTGCGAGGTAGTTGAGGGTGGCTTCGACCATGGCTAGTGCTCCGCGGTCTTCAGCCCTGCGCGCTTCCGGTTCTGCTCTTCGGCGAGGCGCCAACGTGTCGGGCCAGAAAGTTCGGTCGCTTCGGGGGCCGGCTCGAGGCTCGGCGGGTCCTTCTCGGGATCGTCGAAACGGCGCAGCGTCTGGTACTTGGTGCCGCGCTCGACCGGGACGCGCCCGATCTCGCGGATCAGTCTTCGCATCTCTTCCTGCGGCAGGTTCTCGCCGTGGTCGGAGCCCGACTCGCGGCTGATCGACTCTTCCATCAGCGTGCCGCCGAAGTCGTTGGCGCCCGACTGGAACCCGAGCTGCGAGAGCTTCGGACCGAGCTTCACCCACGAGACCTGAACGTTCGTGATCCACGGCCGTAGGAAGAGGCGCGAGACGGCGATGATGCGCAGGTCTTCGGCGGCGCTCGGCCCCGGCCGCGCTCCCAGGTGATTGAACAGCACGTTCTTGTCGTGGATGAAGCCGAGCGGCACGAATTCGGTGAAGCCCCCCGTTTCGCGCTGCAGATCGCGCAGCAGGCCGAGGTGGCCGGCAATGTGGTGCGGCTTCTCGATGTGGCCGTACATGAGTGTCGAACTCGAGCGCAGGCCGACCTCGTGAGCGGTGCGCACGATCTCGAGCCAGCGTTCGGTCATCAGCTTGCGCGGCGAGATGATCTGTCGGATCTCGTCGTCGAGAATTTCTGCTGCGGTTCCGGGGATCGTCCCGAGTCCGGCTTCCTTCAGCCAGAGAAGCAGCTCCTTGAGCGGCATGTCGCTCTTCTCGTCGAGGAAGTGGAGCTCTTCGGGCGAGTACGCGTGGATGTGGAGGTTCGGGAACTCGCCTTTGATCGCCTCGAGGATCTCGCGGTAGTGAGCCGGCGTCTTCTGCGGATCGATGCCGCCTTGGATGCAAACTTCGGTCGCGCCCCGAGAGACCGCGTTCCGACACTTCTCGAGGAGCTTCTCCATCGGGTGGTCGTACGAATCAGCCTCGTCGCGGTGCCGGGCGAAGCCGCAGAACGAACAGTTCACGTAACAGACGTTCGTGAAGTTGATGTTCCGGCAGACGACGTAGCTGATGTCGTCGCCGACATCTTCGTGGCGCGCGACGTCCGCAGCGCGCAGCAACGCGTGGAGATCGGCGCCCTCGGCTTGCAGCAGGCGCTCAGCCCGCGCGACAGAGAGTTCCTTGCCGGAGAGCGCGTGGTCGATCGAGTGCGCAACTTCAGGATCGACGTCAGCGAACAAGCGTTCCAGCACTATGCAGCCTCCTGACTCACGGGGCCCCCGGAGTCACGCTGCTTCCAGACCCGGGCCCGGACGAGCGTAGCCCTCGTCGGTGGCCATGCGCAGCGCCGCCTCGCGGACGGCCGGCTCGAAGAAACGGGCGTCGTTCAGATGCTCGGGGTAGACCGGCAGGCGGTCGATGAGTCGCGCTCCGCTGGCCTCGGTCCGGCGGCGTAGCTCCGGGAGCGTCGGCCAGGGGGCCTCGGGGTTGATGAAGTCGACGGTCACCGGCGAGACGCCTCCCCAGTCACTCACGCCTGCCCGAAGGAGAAGCTCGATCACTTCGGGCCCAAGGTTGGGCGGTGCCTGGACGTTCATGTCCGGGCCCAGCACGAGCCGCGCGAGCGCAACCCAGGCGGCCGCTTCGGCGTCAGGCAGCGGAGACGCGAAGCGCATCCGGGTGCCCGGCTTGGGATGGAACGGCTGGATGATCGCTTCTTGCAGGTGGCCCCAGCGATCCTGGATCCGGCGGATCTCGAGCAGCGTGTCGACGCGCTCGGTGTCGTTCTCACCGATCCCGAGCAGGATTCCGGTCGTGAACGGGATCCGCAGCTCGCCCGCTTCCTCGTGCATCCGGATGCGGACCGCGGGATCCTTGTCGGGCGCGTACTGGTGGGGCATGCCTTTGCCACGCAGCCGTTGGCTGGTGGATTCGAGCATCAGACCCATCGACGCATTGAGGGGCCGGAGCCGCGTCATTTCTTCGGGTGTGAGAATTCCGGCATTGGTGTGCGGGAGCATGCCGCCCTCGAGTCCGACTCGGCACGCATCGGCCAACAGGTCGGTCGTGCTCTCGTAGCCGCGCTCGGCCAACAGCTCGCGGTAGCTCTTGTACGCGATCTCGGGTTTGTCACCGAGGCAGAAGAGCGCTTCGTGGCACCCGGTGAGCACGCCGCCGCGGATCACTTCGGACACTTCGTCGAGGGTGTAGGTCTTGGCTTCCGCCGAGTCGGGTTGCTTCGCGAACGTGCAATAGGCGCAGCGATCGCGGCAGAGGTTGGTAAGCGGGATGAAGACGTTGCGCGAGACGGTGACGACGTCGCCCTTCCCGCGGTGCTTGCTCTCGGACGCCCCCTCGAACAGGGCCTCGCGGACCGCCGGGTCGGGAATCGCGCCGCCGAGGGCTTCGGCCTCCGTGCGTTCGAGACGCCCGGTGTCGACGGCCGCGCGCACGAGCGCGCTCGCTTCGGGCGCGCGCAACGGGCTCGCGCCCATGGGCTAGGCGCCGTCCTCGATGCCCACCCAGCCGCGCAGTTCTGCCGGATCGGCCTGGTGCAGAAACTCGCCGGCAGGCAGGTCGCCAGATCGGTCCTTGATCGCGCGGAACAGGCCGACGAGCGCCGGGATCATCTTTTCCTCGGAGATGCGCGCGTAGAGCGGATGCCCGATGCGGGTGTTCTCGCGGGAACCGCCGACGAGGATCACGTGGTCGTTCTTGCCGTAGCCGTAGATGCCGATCTCGGCCGTCGGCGGACGCGCGCAGTTGTTCGGGCAGCCCGTCATCCGGATCACGACGTCGACGTCCCCGAGTCCAGCCGCTTCGAGCGCATCGAAGTAGACCGGGAGGATGTTTTCGGCGTCGGTCATCGCGAGGCCGCACGTCGGCTTGGCGGGGCACGCCATGCCATTGGCGCGCGCCGGAGAAACGGTCGTCGGGTCGGCGACGCCGTGCTCGGCGAGGATCGCCTCGAGCGCGGCGCGGTCTTGCACGTCGCAGAGAAGGACGTCCTGCTGCGGGGTCAGCTTCACACTCACGCCGAGCTGCTCGGTGGCCGCACGGATCGCCTTGCGAACGCCTTCCTTGATCCGGCCGCTCTCGACCGAAATTCCGTAGCAACCGCCGCCGCCGCGCTGTTCATGCCAGCCGAGGTGGAGCTCCATCGGGGGCACCGGCACCGGCTCCGCATCTTCGAGCGAGAGCTTGAAGCGACTGCGCAGCTCTTCCTTGACGGCGTCGACCCCGAGGCGCCGGATCGTGTACTTCCAGCGCGCTTGCTTGCGGTCCTTCCTGTCGCCGTTCTCCTTCTGGAGGATCGCGATCGAGCGCGCGGTATCGACGGCCTCGGCGCGCGGGATTTGGCCGAGATAGAGGCCGAGATGCGCGGCGGTGCTCGGGTTGTTGTGCGTGAGGCCCATGCCCCCGCCCGAGTAGACATCGAACGTCTGGCCGTCGACGGTGCCGTCCTTGCCCGGCACCGGCAGGTAGCCGACGTCCTGGCTGAGGATGTCGACCGAATTGTCCGTCGGGTGGGCGATGCCGATCTTGAACTTGCGGGGGAGGTACTGCGCTCCGTAGAGCGGCTCTTCCGGGTTCACGGGAGCACCGCGGTGCCCCTCTTCGTCCGACAAGAAGATCTGGAAGTAGGCCGACGTCTGCGGCGACAATTCTTCGGCGATCGCTTCGGCGAGGTCGGTGCCGCGCGGATCGCACGCGGGGTCGAGCCCGTCGATCGGCGAGACCATCGTGTTGCGATTGACGTCGCCGCAGGCGGCGAGCGTGCCGCCCTCGCGGTACTCGCGGTTCAGGTGGCGAATGAGCGGCGCCAGTTTCGGACCGTAGATGTGGTGGTACTGGATGGCCTGGCGCGAAGTCACGCGCAGGGTGCCGTCGGCAAACAGGTCCGCTGAGTCGTCGAGCGCGGCCCACTGCTTCGGGGTGAGCTTGCCGCCCGCGGGCAGCTTCAGTCGCACCATGAAGAAATGGTCGTCGGTCTTCTTGCCGCGGTCGCCACGCCCTTGCTGGCGGTAGATCCCGAAGAACTTCGAGAGCTCTTTCGCGGTGCCGCCGATCGTCTTCGCATCTTCGGAGAGCGCGTCGATCTCGTCCCGGAACGTGTGGGTTCCGGCCTTCTCCGTGATGAAGAAGAGGCCTTGGCTCTCGACCTTGATGCGCTCGTTCTTCGACATCTGGGAGAGGTCGCCGGTCTTGAGCGTGACCGGGGCGTTGGACGCCTCTCGGGCCATGGGGCCTCCTCGGGTGGCGCGCGCGGGTTCGGGCGCCTTGGGGCTCGAAGCGAAGGGCGAGACTACAGGAGTGGGATTCCCCCAGCCATTTGAGGTCACAGAACAGCGTTCAGGAATCTGCATAGCCCCCCGGGGATTCATCAAGACCGGTGCCATCCCGTCCGATTGGCTCTCTATGCGCACCGATCGCGCCGAGATACCCGTGCGTCCGAAGCCCGGGCACCGCTTTCGCGGAATTGCGCTCCGTCTGAGCGTCATCGTGGGGACCGCGACCCTGCTCGCGACCCTGTTCATCTCGGGCGTCTCGCTGTTCACGATCCAGGCCGTGCTGGGGCGAGAGGCGGAGCAGAAATTCGATCGGACGCTCTGGAGCGCCAGCGAGCATCTCGCCGGCTTCTACGCACAAAGAGAGATCGACCTTCAGACGTTCGCGGAGTCCGGAGTCGTCGCCGAGAACGTGAGCCACCTCTCGGCACCGAGTTCCCCGGGCGGAGAGCGCGCGGTTCGAGAGGTCGCAACCTACCTGGGCTACGTGCTCGAAGCCTTTCCGCAGTACGAAGCCGTGTTCCTGCTGGCGCCGGACGGGACCCAACTGATCTCGGCCGGCGACCCCATGGTTCTCCCGCCTGCGGCTCTCGAAACCCTGGCGGCCGTGTCGGGCGGGCAGATCGGGAACCCGCAGCTCCTCGGAGGCCGGAGAGTCCAGCTCGTTTCGACGCCGCTGAGTGGGAAAGGCGGGCGCCGAGTGGCCACGCTGCACGCGGTGCTCGACCTCGGCGCGATGGTGTCGCTCTTGCAAGAACACACCAGCGCCAACGACGGCCAGCTCTATCTGATCGATCCGTTCGGCGCCGTCCTCGGCCTCGCGCCCGAGTCGACGCCCGAGTCTCCCGGAGCGATTCGTCTCGCCGCCGAAGGGAGCAAGATCGGGGTCGTGAAGGCCGATCTCCCGAATGGAGGGCAGGTCGTCGCGAGCGCCGTGCGCTTCGGGAGCCACGGCTGGACGCTCGTCGTGCAAGAGCCGTACGAAGCGGCGTTCGCGCCATTCACCGCGGCGGTACGGCGGGTCGGTGGGCTCAATCTGATCGCCGCGGTTCTCGCGAGCCTCGGCAGTCTGATCGTGGTCGCGTGGCGCGTGAAGCCGATCCTCGATCTTGCAGACGGCGCGCGGCGGCTCTCCGAGGGCGAGACCGACGTGCACATTCCGGTGCCGCCGGGCGAGGGAGAGATCCAATTCCTCGCCCACTCGTTCAACGAGATGTCCCACCGTCTGCTCGAGAACCGGCGCGATCTCGAGGCGCAGCAGGCGGAGATCGCGGCCGCGAACACGAGGCTCACCGACCAGAATGAGGAGTTGCGCTCCGCGAACGAAGTACTCGAGCAGCTGTCGATCACCGACGGTCTGACCCGTCTTCACAACCATCGCTACTTCCAGGACCAGTTCGCACGCGAAGCGAAGCGCGCCGATCGCACGGGCCAACCGCTTTCGCTCGTTCTGATCGACATCGACGACTTCAAGAAGTTGAACGACGAACTCGGCCATGCTGCCGGTGACACGGTGCTGCAATACGTGGCGAGCGCATTGACCGGCGAGCTTCGAGACAGCGACTTTCTCGCGCGCTACGGGGGCGAGGAGTTCGCGCTGCTCGCACCGCAGACCGAGCTCGAGGGCGCGATCGCCCTGGCCGAGAAGCTACGGCTCGGTGTCCAAGCAGCGGAGTTTCCGGTGGTCGGGCCGAAGGGACGCGTCCGGACCACGGTGTCGGTGGGCGTCGCGGAGCACGGGGGCAATCCCGAAGCCACGTTCCAGGCCGCCGACCGCGCTCTCTATGAGGCGAAGGGTTCCGGCAAGGACTGCGTGATGTCCGGTGGGCGAGCGCGCGGCAGTGACGCGCCGGCGTAGTTCGGAGCGCTGAAACGAAAGTCAGGGCGCGGAGACGAGCGGGGTGTGGACCCAGCCGACCCGGCCCTGGGCGGTACGGAGCAGCAACCAGTCGGCCCGCGCGCGTTCGGGAAAGACCGGAGTCCCGCGGTGCAGTTGGCCCGCGATGGCGTGCTCGGTCGAAGGTCCTTCGCGCAGGTTTACCCGGCTTCCGGCGATGAACCGCACCTCGGGCTGTCCGGCCGCCTTGCGCGCGTCGTCCACTGCGTTCTGCGAGATGCGGTGGGCGCCTGTCGCGAAGCAGATGGCGGCGCCGAGATGCCCTTCGGCGAGCTGGCTGTCGGCCTTCGTGAGCTTTCGGTGGGCTTCGGCGACGACCTCTGGGAGGTACGGGAGTTCGGCCTCCGCGCGCTGTACCGAGATGCGTGCCTCGGCGAGCGCGGAGACGGCGGTCGCACGGGTGTAGGAGCTGTTCAAGCCAGACTCGATCGCGATCAGGGCTTCTTCCGCGGATTCGAGATCGTCTCGCAGACGTTCGACTTCTCGTTCCAGGAAGAGCGCCCGATCGGCTTCGGCGCGCAGGTAGACCCGCGACTCGTCCGGAGTCACGGGCGCCGCGATGCTCGGCTCTTCTGGCGTGGTGGTGCACCCGAGGGCGAGAATCAGGGCCAGGGCGAACGAGAGTCGGGCGATTCGAGTCATCGCTCGTTCTATCGACCGGGCGTTCCCTCGAGCTGAGCGCGGATGTGGCGGCTCGGATAGGCCCGTGGCTCTCCCGGAGGCTGGGTTCGCCAGCGGCGATGGGTCCAGGTCCACTGCTCGGGAGAGCGCCGGATGGCGGCCTCGACCGCGTCCGTCATCCGAGCCACGTTGTCGAGGACCGCCGCCTCCAGGTCACCCTCCTCGGCGGCGAGCTCGAGGTGGGGCAGGATCCGCACCCGGTGCCGCTCGCTGCCGGCCAGGCGTTCGGCAAAGACCGGCAGCACGCTCGCGCCGGTGCGCATCGCAAGCCTCGCGGGGGCGTCTCGCGTGCAGGCCAATCGACCAAAGAAGGGGACGAAGACGCCCTCGGAGCGGGGCGCGTTTTGGTCGAGCGTCACCGCGACCACCCGTCCCGCACGAAGAGCGCGCAGCGCACCCCGAGCTGCGGATCCGAGTGGCAAGAGCTCGACGCCCATCTCGTCGCGCAGGCGTGTCATCACCCGATCGACCAGCGGGTTGTCACGGCTTCGGTGGATCAAGCTGATGTCGATCTCGTGTGCCGCCATGATGGCGACCAACAGTTCCCACGAACCGTAGTGGGCAGTCAGGCAGATGACCCCGCCCGTCGGCGCGGCTTCCCGTGCCTTCGCGAGGTTTTCCCATCCTTCGACGTCGGCCAGGTCCTGCAGTTGGCGGTTGTCCCACGTTCCGAGGTTGGCGAATTCGATGAACGCACGGCCGATGTTCGCGTACGCCGCTTCGAGGACGGCTCTTCGTTCCGGTTCGCGCCATTGCGGAAACGCGATCCGCAGGTTCTGCAGCGCGACGGCCGTTCGCGGCCCGGACAGCTTTGCGATGGAGCGCCCCGTGCCCGCGGCGAGTTGCATCGCGCTTGTGCGAGGCAAGGCGCGGCTCGCTGCGATCAACGCCGCGGCTGCGGCCCCCCGCAGACGGTCGGTGACCGAAAGATCGAGATCCGGCGGAGACTCGGTCACAGGCTTTTCCTAGATTCCATCGCCGCCGGTGCCCGGTAGCGTCTGGTCCATCTCGAGGGCCGGTCGATCGCTGGCGGGGCGGCCGACGACACGGGCGGGCACGCCGACGGCGGTGCGGTGCGGCGGGACATCTTCGAGGACGACACTGCCGCCTCCGATCTTGGCGCCCTCGCCGATCGTGATGTTTCCGAAAATGGCGGCGCCGGCGCTGATCAAGACGCCCGCGCCGACCTTCGGGTGACGATCACCGGTTTGTTTTCCGGTTCCTCCGAGCGTCACTCCGTGCAGCATCGAGACGTCGTCTTCGACCACCGCGGTTTCTCCGATGACCACGCCGGTGCCGTGGTCGATGAACAGGCCCTTGCCGAGGCGGGCCCCCGGATGGATGTCCATGGCGAAGACTTCGGATCCACGATTCTGGAGGTGCAGCGCGAGAGCCTTGCGGTCGTGACGCCAGAGCCAGTGTGCAATCCGGTGCGCCTCGACCGCGTGAAAGCCCTTGAAGTAGAGCAGGGGCTCACAGTGTCCGCTGCAGGCCGGGTCGCGTTTGCGGACCGCCATCAAGTCGGCGCGCATCGCGGCCGCGAGTTCCGGCTCCTCGGCCAACGCACCGGAGATCAGCTCGCGCAGCGCCGCTTCTCCGAGGTGTGGACCGGCCAGTTTCTCGGCGAGCCGGGCTGCCAGCGCGGCTTCGAGGCTGGCATGGCGGAGGATCGCCGCGGTCAGGAAATCCGCGAGAAGCGGCTCCCGCTGGGCTTCGCGCTCGACGTCGGCGCGGATCTCTTGCCAGAGAGGGTCCGGGGTCACGGTGCGAGAGCGTACCGGACCATGGCCTACTCGGAGATCGTTCGCTCCATGCGCTCGAAACGGGCGTCCGACTCCGCCTGGAGGCGCTCGCCGGCGGCTTGCCCGGGCAAGGCGAACTTCTGCTCGGTCTCGGTCCCCTCGATATCGCTTCCGCCGAGGAGGCCAGAGAACGCGGCATCGCCCTTGGTCGAGTATTCGATGCCCGCGTAGAGCAGCCCGAAGATCATCAGAATCCCGAAGACCTTTTGCATTGAGCGGCCCTCCCTCCCGTTGCATCGGCCGGCCAGGGGCGGCGCTCAAGGCGACTCCTGCGGGTGCGCAAGGAGTTGCGCAGCGCCCGATCGCGGACCTCGCGCCTTCTGGCCGCCATCATTTGCCCTCCATTGCCATCGGCTTTCCGCGCGCTGCCTCAACTCTCCCGTTTCCCCGGGTTCGAAGTTCTCTGGGGATCACAGGAGAATCAGCATGCGAAGTCGAACGGGAGCGTGGGCGTTCCTGCTGAGTGGATGGATGGGGATGGGCCTGGTCGCAGGGAGCCCTGCAGCCGCGCTGCCCGAGGCACCGGGGAGCGGCGCATTGTTCGTGCGCGGGCCGAATGGTGGAGCCTGGTCGATGGCGCCCACGCTCGAGACGGACGTCGCGCTCGCTGTCACCGGGCCACTCGTCCGGGCGCGCGTCGTCCAGCGGTTCTACAACGCGTCGGACCAATGGCTCGAGGGAGTCTATGTGTTCCCGTTGCCCGAGTCGGCGGCGGTCGACCACCTCGACATGACCGTCGGCGATCGCGTCATCGAAGGACAGATCGAAGAACGTGAAGCCGCCAAGCGCATCTACGAGCGCGCGCGCAGCGCCGGGCACAAGACCGCATTGATCGAGCAGGAACGCCCCAATGTGTTCACGACTTCGCTCGCCAACATCGGCCCGGGCGAAGAAATCGAAGTTGCGATCGAGTACCAGGAGGTGCTGCGCTGGGACGATGCCGGTTTCCGGCTGAGCTTTCCGCTCGTCGTCGGGCCTCGCTACATCCCCGGTGCGCCGATCGTGCCGGCCACCCACGCCGGAACGGGCGCGGGTGCGGGCTGGGCGCGCGCAACGGATGTCGTGCCGGACGCACCGCGGATCACTCCATGGGTGTCGCACCCGCAGGACGGCCCAATCCATCCGGTACGATTGCGTGTCGAGCTCGACGCCGGCTTGCCGCTCGCTCTCGTCGAGAGCCCGTCGCACGTGGTCGCGATCGAGAAACTTGGTTCCGGGCGGCGTCGCGTGGTGATGGGAGACTATGCCGATCGCGACTTCGTGCTCGAGTGGCGCCCCGAGCCGAGTGAAGAGACGCGAACGGCGATCTTTTCGGAGGCGGCGCCCGGTGGCGCGCACGTCCTGTTGATGGTGATGCCGCCGGCCGCGCAGGAAGCGAAGCAGCCGAGGCTCGACCGCGAAGTGGTCTTCGTCGTGGATGTGTCGGGCTCCATGAGTGGCCCGTCGATCGAGCAGGCACGCCGGGCGCTGCTCTTCGCGCTCGGCCGGCTCGACCCGACCGACCGGTTCAATATTGTGCGATTCAATCACGAGACACACGCGTTGTTCGAGGGCGCGGTGCTCGCGGGAGCGGATGCGCTCGAGACGGCCCGGCACTTCGTCGAGACGCTTCACGCCGATGGCGGTACCGAGATGCTCCCGGCGCTCGAGCTCGCCCTCGGAGCGGACACGGGGCTCGCGCCCGTGCGTCAAGTGGTCTTCGTGACCGATGGGAGTGTCGGCAACGAGCAAGAACTGTTCGGCGCGATCGACCGGAGCCTCGGCCGGAGTCGTCTCTTCACCGTCGGCATCGGTTCGGCCCCGAACGGCCACTTCATGAGTGGCGCCGCAAAGCGCGGTCGCGGAACTCACACGTACATCGTCAATCCGGCCGAGACCGACCAGAAGATGGGGGCCCTCTTTCGCAAGCTGGAGCAGCCGGTTCTCGCGGACCTCGAAGTCGACTGGGACGAGGCTGCGGAGATGTGGCCGGTGCGCGTGCCCGACCTCTATGTCGGCGAGCCGATCGTCCTGGCGGCAAAGGTGGAGCGGATTCACGGTGAGGTGGCGATCCGCGGGCGTCGCGCGGGTGACCCTTTCGAGTGGTCACAGCCGCTCGAAGTCGGGGAGGCCGGGCGCGGGATCGGAGTGCTCTGGGCACGTCGCAAGATCGCATCCCTGCTCGAGTCGCAGGGTCGAGGTGCCGACGTCTCCGCCGTGCGTGCCGCGGTCGTGGCGGTGGCTCTCGACCATCATCTCGTGTCGAAGTTCACGAGCCTGGTCGCGGTCGACGTGACGCCCACTCGTCCGGCGGCGGAAGGGCTCTCGCAGTCCGCGTTGCCGACGAACCTCCCGGCGGGTTGGAACGCCGCCAAGGTTGGGGGCGTACTGCCGGCGACCGCGACACCCGGTCCGTGGCTGCGCACGCTGGGCCTCGCTCTCCTTGTTCTGGGCACGCTGCTTCTGATCCGGAAGCGGTTCGCGATTTCGTGAGGGGGCGCTCGTGGCTCGGGCTCGCGGCGGTCGTTCTCGGACTCGGTCTCTTGGCTCAGGGAGTCTGGATTCCGGCGAAAGCGGCCGCGGCGCAGGTGCTGCTCGATCGGGCTTGGGAAAGAACTCGTTCTGGGGACGAGCGCGCGCGCCCGTGGCCATGGGCCGACCACCGGCCGGTCGCGCGGATTCGGGTGCCGCGGCTGGAGGTGAGCGTGATCGTGCTCGAGGGCGCGACGGGGGCCTCGCTCGCCTTCGGTCCCGGGCACCTGGCCGGGAGCGCCCCGCCGGGGGCTCCCGGCAACGCCGTCATCGCAGGCCACCGCGACACGCATTTCGCATTTCTGCGTGAGCTTCGCGCGGGCGACACGATCTGGATCGAGCGTCCGACCGGGGCGTTACGTCACTACGCGGTGAAAGCGACGACCGTCGTGGACGAGCGCGATCTCTCTCCGCTTGCCGAGTCAGGCGAGGCGGTGCTCACCCTCATCACGTGCTTCCCGTTCGACGCGAAGGCCCCGGGCGGACCGGAGCGCTATGTGGTGCGGGCGGAGGGCGCCGGAGCGGGAGTGGGCCTACGGTAGATCCGTGTGGGGACTGTGTACGCTTCGGATCGGCTGGAGGGGGACTGTCGCGTGAGTCGGAGATTGCGCTCTCTTTGGGTGATCATGGTGATCGTCGGACTCGCTGGGACCTTCGTTGTCTCGATGCAGGCGCTGGGGGCTCCGGGTGAAGAGAGCCCGCAGCTCACCTTCCCGGCCCATCTTTCGGTTCGATGGGATGGCTATCTGCTCGCCCGCGGGCAACTCGGGGCCGAGGGCACGGAACGCCTTCTGATGACGCGCCGGCAGGACATATTGGAGGCGGTATCGGCGTACGGAGAGCGGGTCGTCGAGTGTGCGGCCGACTCGCCGTCTGCAGAAGAAGTCGAGTGGGTCGGCGAGCTGGTCCGGCTCCATGGTTCCGAGCGTGTCGCGGTAGAGCGCGACGCGATCATGGCTTGGGTCGTTGCATCGCACCTTGGGGCCGAACAACGTTGCCACGAAGCCGCGTCCACTCGCGTGGTGGTGAGCGAAGCGCGCTATGCGGCAGTCATGGCCGCGGTATCTGCTCAGATTCGCGGGTTCGTCGATTCCCTCGAGCCCGACGCGAGGAAGAGCGCCGCCCCGGGGTTCGCGGAGTTCGAAGCGCTTGTGTCCGTGGTCACCGCGCGACCGGGGACAGAACTGGTTCTCGACGATGGCGTGCTTCTTGCCGGCTGGGAGATGAGTGCGGAGGCGCTTCCGGCCGATACTCGCGCGTTCCTCGAAGCGCGCGAGGTCTTCCGCGACCCAGTCGACTTCATCGCCCACATCGCCGCCCTGGACGCCGCACTTTAGAAACGGGGACGGTCTTAAGAAGTTTAGAAATTCTCCCTGCAGGGAGAATTTCTAAACTTCTTAAGACCGTCCCCGAGTTTAGGAATTAGCGGCGGTTTTCGATCGCGAGGAGGTCGCGGATGAGCTCGCGCTCGTAGCGTGGGAGGTTCAGCGAGCGTGTGTGGGCGAAGTCGTCGTTCAGGAAGTCGACGGTCAGCCAGCCCGCGGCAAAGTCTGCGAGCTGTACCGGATGGAAGTCGAAGTCGAGCCCGACGAACGCGAGCGTGAACGCGCCGCCGAGCGCCCAGTAGTCGCGGATTTCCTGGTAGGGGCGGTCGCTGGGTTCGTGCAGCCCACCGATCGTCGCCGCATAGCCGTAGACCCCAGACGTGCCGACCAGCGTGCCGGCGCTCGCGAGCACTCCGAACGGGAGAACGGTGAAGCCCGACTCCGCCTGGCGCCGGGTCCCGAGCGACCGGCGCTCGTGCCAGCCGAGGCCGGTGATCGACCGGGTGCCCGCGGCCGCCTGGACTGCTCGCGTCGCGTGGATGTCGGCCCAGAGTCCGAAACCGAAGTGGGCGTCGAAGCTCACGATGTCGCAGAGGTCGATGATTCGATCGGGCACGTAGAGCAGGACGCGGGTGAGCCAGTAGCGGTCTGCCGGAGCGCGCCGAGCGCGATTCATTCCGAGCATGCGGCTGCGACCCGGGACGTCGAGCGGATCGCGCAGGCCCTCGGCGAGCGGGTTGCCAGGATCGGCGGCGAGAACCGCATCCAAGAGCTCCGCCGCTTCGCCCGGATTCTGATCGGCGAGGTGGCCCTCCGCTGCGACGATCGCAGCCTGGGTGAGCCGCTCGACCTCGTGGGGCGGGGTCGGGTGGACGCAACCCGAGAGGACGCAGCCCGAGAGCAGCCCCAACCCGAGGAGCAGCAGCGCGGCCCGCGTCAATCCTCGTCCGATTCGCGCAGGCCCGCGAGCACGCTGTAGTCCTCGAGCGTGCTGGTGTCGCCCACCGTTTCCTTGCCGGAGGCGATGTCGCGAAGCAGCCGTCGCATGATCTTTCCGGAGCGCGTTTTCGGCAGAGCATCGGTGAAGCGGATATCAGCCGGCTTTGCGATCGCACCGATCTCGTGGGTTACGTGCTTGCGGACTTCGGCCTCGAGCCCTTTGACGTTCACGCCCGCGATCGGCGACACGAACGCGACGATCGCCGTGCCGGTGAGGTCATCGGGTCGACCGACGACGGCCGCCTCGGCGATGCTCTTGTGGGAGACGATCGCGCTCTCGACTTCCATCGTGCCGATGCGATGACCCGAGATGTTCATCACGTCGTCGATCCGCCCCATGATCCAGAAGTACCCGCGCTTGTCCTTGTGTGCGCCGTCGCCCGCGAGATACTTGTTCTTCCACTTGCTCCAGTAGACCTCGCGGTAACGCGCCTTGTCGCCCCAGATGCCCCGCAGCATCCCGGGCCAGGGCTTTCGCACCGCCAGCAGACCGCCGTTCGGCGGCTTCACCGGGTCGCCTGCTTCGTCGAGAATCTCGGCGTCGATGCCCGGGAAGGGCAGCGTCGCGGAGCCGGGGACCGTGTCGACCGCGCCCGGAAGCGGCGTGATCATGATTCCGCCGGTTTCGGTCTGCCACCACGTGTCGACGATCGGGCAGCGCCCCCCGCCGATCACCTTGTTGTACCAGATCCACGCTTCGGGATTGATCGGCTCGCCGACCGTTCCGAGCAGACGCAGCGACGAGAGGTCGTGCTTCTTCGGGTGTTCGTCGCCGAGGCGCACGAACGTACGGATCGCCGTCGGTGCGGTGTAGAAGATCGACACGCGGTGCCGCTCGATCATGTCCCAGAAGCGGTCGGGCGCGGGGTGTGTCGGGGTTCCCTCGTACATGAACGTCGTGGCGCCATTCGCAAGCGGTCCGTAGAGGATGTACGAGTGGCCGGTGATCCAGCCGATGTCGGCGGTGCACCAGTAGACGTCTTCGTCTTTCAAGTCGAAGATGGCCTTGGCTGTCGTCGCGACGTGCGTCAGATAGCCGCCCGTCGTGTGGAAGATGCCCTTGGGCTTTCCGGTCGTGCCGCTCGTGTAGAGGATGAAGAGCGGATGCTCGGAGTCGAGCTTCGCGGGTGCGCAGGTGGCACTCGCGTCCTCCATCTTCTCGTGCCACCAATGGTCCCGTCCGGACTTCATCGTGACTTTCTCGGCCGTTCGTTTGACGACGACGACGTTCTCGACACACGACGCGCCCTTCACCGCAGCATCGACCGCCGGCTTGAGCGCAAACGGGGCGCCGCGTCGGAAGCCGCCATCTGCGGTGATCACGCACTTGGCGCCGGCGTCTTCGATGCGGTCGCGCAGGGCCTCGGCGGAGAACCCGCCGAAGACGACGCTGTGGGTCGCACCGATCCGGGTGCACGCGAGGAGGGCGATCGACAGTTCGGGGATCATCGGCATGTACAGCGCGACGCGGTCTCCCTTCTTCACGCCGAGGCCCTTGAGCACGTTCGCGAACTTGCACACCTCGCGGTGGAGCTGTGAGTAGGTGAGGGTTCGTTGATCGCCGGGCTCGCCTTCCCAGATGATGGCAGCCTTGTTCCGACGCGGTCCGTCCAGGTGCCGGTCGACGCAGTTGTACGAGACGTTGAGCTTGCCCCCGACGAACCACTTTGCGAACGGCGGCTTCCAGTCGAGCGTCTTCTTCCACGGCGTGAACCAGCTGACGTGCTCGCGGGCCATCTTGGCCCAGAAGCGTTCGGGGTTCTTTGCGCCGAGTTTGCGGTACTCCGCGATGGTCTTCTTGTTCCAGTTCGCCTGCTTCGCGAACTCGCGGTGCGGCTTGAAGACGCGCTTTTCTTTCAGCAGGGACTCGATATCGGGCACGGGGCTCCTCTCTGGGGGGTTCGAGCGTGGCGGGCGGCCGGTCAGGCCTCGCGCATCCACGCCTCGACGTCATCGGGCCGCTTGGGAATCGCGGCGGTCAAGTTCTCGCAGCCGGTCTCGGTGACGGCCACGTCGTCTTCGATCCGAATTCCGATCCCGCGGAACCGCGGATCGGCTGCGTCGTCGTCGGCGGGCACGTACAGGCCGGGTTCGATCGTGAAACACATGCCCGGTTCGAGCGGGCGGGGCTCGCCTCCGTCCCGATACGTGCCGACGTCGTGGACGTCGAGCCCCAGCCAGTGACTGGTGTTGTGCATGTAGTACGACCGGTACGCCTCTTTCTGGATCAGCTCGGCCGGGTCGCCGGTGAGCAATCCGACGGCGACCATGCCCTCGACGAGCGCCGCGACCGACGCGTCGTGTATCTGTACGAGAGTCGCACCCGGGCGAGAGACCTCGAGCGACGCGAGCTGCGCGGCGAGGACCACTTCGTAGAGTTCGCGCGCGGCGCCCTCGAAGCGGCCCCCCACCGGGTAGGTGCGCGTCACGTCCGCGGCGTAACCCGCGAACTCGCAACCGGCGTCGATCAGCACGAGGTCGCCGTTCCGAAGCGGTTGGTCGTTCGCGATGTAGTGCAGGATCGTCGCGTTGCGGCCGCCGCCAACGATCGTCGCGTAGGCCGGTCCCGATCCGCCGCGGCGCCGGAATGTGTAGTCGAGCACGGCCTCGAGTTCGTACTCGTAGTGGCCTTCGTGCGCGATCTTGGCGGCTTCGTGATGCGCTTCGGTGGTGATCTCGTTCGCACGGCGCATGAGTTCGAGCTCCGCGTCCGACTTGTGCAGTCGCATCTCGTGGACGATCTCGCGCGGGTCGACGAGTTCGGAGGCGGGGATGCGACCCGCACGCGAGCGCAGGCGCATCTCATCGAGTGCGCCGACGAGAGAGGAGTCGAGCGCATCGCTGCGGCCGAGCTGGTGATAGATGCGCGGGGCTCCGGCGATCAATTCTGGAATCCGCTGCAGCAGCTCTTCGTGCGGAAAGGCCTCGTCCGCACCGTAGTCGCTGCGCGCGCCTTCGAGCCCGGGCCGATAGCCCGTCCAGGTTTCGGCGGCGCGGTCGCGCGGCTCGACGAACAGGGAGAACTCGGGGTCGGCTCCCTTGCGGAGTATCGCGACCGCATTCGGATGTTCGAAGCCCGTCAGATACCAGAAGTCGCTGTTCTGGCGGAACGGGTACTCGGTGTCGGCCGAGCGGGTGACGGGGTTCGCGCCCACGATCAGGGCGATGGAGCCCGGGGCCATGGAGTCGAGGAGACGGCGGCGGCGTTCGGTGTGCACGGCGTACGAGGATACTTCAGCCGTCGGCGTCGCGGCACACCACGGCGAGATCGCCGCAGCGTGTCGCACATACGCGGCCCTCGCGCAGGACGGCGGTGTAGTAGAGGTCGCCGGGCCCGCGAGGCAGCTCGAGCGTGCGAACGTCCCCGGACCGCCCAACGAGGTGGATCTTGCCGCTCCACCGCGTGACGATCGCGGAGCCGTCGTCTCCGACCCGGATGTCCTGGACGAAGTCGGCACCGGCCGGGAACGCCGAATCGAGCGGGACCCGAAGTCCGGTCAGAACGGCCGAGGAAGCGGCTTGCTCCGCCGTTCGCACCCGCAGTTGGAGCTGCGAGCCCGAGACCTCCGCGAAAAAACCGGTGCCGTCGGGCCCGAAGGTCATGAAGTGGACCTCGGGGTCCGTGAAGCGCAGCCGCTCGTTTCCCGCTTCGTCGAGGACGCGGGTGTCGTGAGCCACCTCCTCGACCTCGTGGTGGGCCGCGTCGCTGTCCGGGAGAAGGTCGGTGTTGACCCAGATCTCGCGCCGCACCGGGTCGTACGCAAGGCTCTTGGGTGCGGGGTGATAGCCGGGTGGCCCGGTGAGGGGCAGCCCGGCGCGCAGGGATCCGTCCAGCTCGAGCATCACGATCTCGGCGGCGCCCGAGGCACCGCCTCCGTAGCCGTAGCGCGTGGCGAGAACGCTCCCGGTCGGTCCCCACGCCCATTCGTTGAGCCCGGCACCGAGGGCGTCGAAACGAACGGTGCGGCCACTGGAGGGCTCGGTGTATCCGGAGACGCCGAAGTAATCGCTGAAGTAGACACGGTCCGGGCCCGCGAGCACATCCCACGGCCCGCCTGCCGAGCGCGGAGGGCCGAGGTCGAGAGGAGGGAGCGGGGTTTCGGAGGCGAGATCGAATTGGCCGATCCACTGCGGGCCCGGGTTCTTCAGGTCGGCGCGCGGGTCTGCAGCGGCCGATCGAAACGCCGACCAGAACGCCGAGACCCCGAAATACAGCACGTCGTCGTGGGCATCGGCGAACCAGGCGCAATACGCCTCGTCCGAACTCGGCGGAGCCATCGTGTGGGTTTGGAGCTTTCCATCCCCGGGCGGCTGGGTGCAGCTGGCTGCGCCAACCCAGGCGGCGATGCAAACTGCGATGGCAGGCGCCGTCTGGGATAAAAGCGTCCTATTTCCAACAGGTTTCATGTCGAGGTTCCGGCTCGTGTGGAACCAGACGCCACATCATGCGGCATTTGGCGCCATGGGGCGAATTGGGACTGTCTTCAGAATTACCAATGAATTCAATCGGTTGACGCCGCAGAGGGCAACGCGCCGAAGTTGGCACGGATCGTGGAATAGAGAAGTCCGTGGAGACAACCTGAATGGCCCTGGAATGAACATCGGGCGCGCTCATTCCTTGGCATCGTCTTCGAAAGAGTTCGAGTCATAGCAAGGCGCTTTCCCCCAAGAACGGCACCCCGCCTGACTCGCGCAAAGATCGAAACACAGGTTGCAGGGCCCCTCGGACGTTCCGGGGGGCCTTACTCCGTTCTGGGCAAGGCCCCACTTTCGGGCTCTGGTGCCGTCTCCGGCGACCGCCGGGTCCTATGTGTTCTCGGATTCGAACTCGCGCAGGAGTTGAGCGATCTCGCTCCCGCTGGTCCTGGCGAACCACGCCTTCACTCCGGTCTTGGAGACTGCCGCGGCGGTTCGAGGGTTCTCGAACGCGATCGATTCGAGCTGCGCGTTCGGACACATCACGCCGGGGTCGAGAGCCAGCTCCTTGGCCTTTGCCTCGCGCCACTTCTTCAGCACGCCGAGCCGGCGTTCGGTGCGTCGGTCCATCCGTCGGCGTCCGGTTCCAGTGCTCTTCGGAATCGGGCCATGCTTGCGCTTCATGCCGCGCTCGACGGCGCCCATGATCTCCCGTCCGAACCGCCGCAGGATCAAGTCGGTGACGCCCTTGGTCTCGCCGAGTTCCTTTTCGCTGGTCGGTTGCTTCTGGGCGAGTTCGAGCAGCGTGCGATTGCCGAGCACCTTGAACGCGGGTCGATCGACGTCGCGCGCGCGCTTGTCGCGCACCAGGAACAGCTCTCGGAGCAGTGAGAGACTCTGCGGATCGAGGGCTCGCGCGCCCTTGATCTTCAGGTAGCCGAGGCGGTCGAACTCCCGGTCGGGCCATTCGCGCTTCTCGAGGGTGCGGAACTCGTCTTGCGCCCAGGAGAGACGATCGAGCTTGATGAGCTCCTTCTCGAGATGCTCCGAGACACGAATGAGGTAGCGCACGTCGGCTGCGGCGTAGGTGAGCTGCTTGTCTCGAAGCGGGCGCGCCGACCAGTCCGAGCGCTGTTCGTCCTTCGGCAGCTTGATGTCGAACTGGCGCTCGACGAGTGCCTGGAGACCGATGCCCGAGTAGCCGAGTAGCTGCGCGCAGACCATCGTGTCGAACAATCCGTTGAAGCGGAAGCCGCAGTCGCGCTTGAGGACGTAGAGGTCGTACTCAGCCGCATGAAAGAGCGTGCGGCTGTCCGGGTTCGAGAAGAGCGGGGCGAGCGGCTTGAGCGCTTCGGGTCCGCCCATCGCGAGCGGGTCGAGCAGATAGATCTGCTTGCGCGTCGCGACCTGAACGAGACAGGTCTTGTCGAAGTAGTGGTAGAAGCTGTCCGCCTCGGTATCGAAGGCGAGCACCTCTTCCTTGGCGAGCTCCGGCACCAGCTCGGCGAGCTCGGTCTGCGTTTCGATGAGCTCGAAGTCGGCCAACCCGCCCGATTCCTCAGTCCCTGGAGTGACAGCAATCGGGGGGTGATGCCGCGCGGAAGGGAGCAGGCGCGGCAGGTCGATCCTAGCTGAGCCCCCGAGGTGCCGCCCGCACGGTGGCCGAGTCGACGCATCTGAGATAGTTTGTTCCATTAAAAGGGACACTGTCTCGTATGTCGGAACAATCGAGCGACTCCAGCACGTCTCAGGTGTATGCGAACGTGGTCGCAGACCGCGAGAAGCCCGTGGCGACCATCGCGACCGCCGAAACGTCGTCGAGCCTCGACAAGGCGATCGACATCCTGCTCGAACTCCAGCGCGCGGGCGGCCCTCTTGGGGTGACCGCCGCGGCACGGGCGGCGGGGCAGCCCAAGTCGAGTGCTCACCGGCTGCTCCAGGGGTTGGCTCGCCGCGGGTTGGTCGAACAGGATGCACAAGGTCGCTACCGGCCCGGGTTCGTGTTGGTCGCGCTCGGCCTCGGCGCACTCGAGACCGACCCGGTTGTGGCCGCCGCTCGGCCGGTACTCGAGGAGGAGGCGGCGGCCCTTGGAGAGACTGTCTTTCTGACGGCAGTGCGCGGCGGACGAATCGCGGTGCTGGCCAAGCGGGAGGGCACCGGTTTCTTGCGGGCGGCGCCGCAGGTCGGATCGACGGTGCCGACTCACGCGACCGCAGTCGGAAAGCTCCAGCTTGCGTTCGCTCCCCACGAGTTGGGGCCCGCCAGTGAGCCGGGGCACGAACGGTTCACCGAGCAGACCGCGACGTCCGAGTCCGAGCTCGCGATTGCAGCGGCCGAAGCGCGCCGCATGGGTTGGGCGACCAATCGCGAAGAGTGGATTCCCGGTCTGGCGGTCGTGGCCGCCCCTGTCTTTCGGGGCGGTCAGTTGACGGCCGCGCTGGCCGTCGCCGCGAGCAGCGCGCGACTCGACGAACTCGGAGTCGAGCGGGTTGCACGGCGAGCGGTCGCTGCGGCCGAACGAATCGGTGCCCGCCTGGCGGGCGAGTGCGCTCCGAGCGCAGGAGGAGATCGATGAAGGTCTGGCTCGATGGCAAGGTGGTGGACGGAGCGGAGGCCCGTGTGCCCGTGACCGACCACGGCTTCCTCTATGGCGATGGCATCTTCGAGGGGATTCGCGCGTATTCCGGTCGCGTGTTCCGACTCGCCGACCACATGCGCCGTCTCGCGAGTGGCGCGCGGGCGGTCGGGCTCGGGCTGCCCGGCGGACTCGACGGCATCCGCGCGGTGGTCCTCGAGACGCTTCGGGCTCATGCCCAACCGGACGCGTATGTGCGGCTGATCGTCTCGCGGGGAGTGGGTGCACTCGGTGTGGACCCGACGACGTGCACCGAGCCTCGCCTCGTCTGCATCGCAGACGACGTGCGGCTCTATTCGCCCGAGACGCTCGCCCGCGGGTTGGCGCTCGTGACGTCCAGCTGGCGCCGCCCCGGCCCCGATGTGCTCGATCCCCGGGTCAAAAGCCTCAATTACATGAACAATGTCATGGCCAAGCAGGAGGCTCGGCGGTCGGGTGCCGACGAGGCACTTCTGCTGAACGGACGGGGACTTGTGGCGGAGGCGAGCGTTGCGAACGTGTTCGCAGTTCGCGACGGCCGGCTCGAAACGCCTCCGGTCTCGGACGGCGCTCTCGCGGGGATCACGCGAGCCACCGTCCTGGAGGCGGCCGACGAGTTGGGGATCTCGAGCGGGGAGCGCTCGCTCACGCGCTTCGACCTGCTCGATGCCGACGAGGTGTTTCTCACCGGCAGTGGTGCTCGCGTGGTGCCGGTGGGGTCGCTCGACGGGTCGTCGATCGGCTCGGGCCCCGGGGCTGTCACCAAGAGGCTTTCGGACGCTTACGAATCACGGGTTCGTTCGGAGGGGACCCCCTTTCTTCTCTAGTTCGGAAGGGGCGCCCTTCCTTCCTTAGATCGGAAGGGGCGCCCTTCCTCTAGGGACCGCTAGGTTCCCGCCCAGGAGGGTGCCGCTGTGCGCTGGACCCAGGCTTTCATTCCGACGCTGCGTGACGATCCGGCCGACGCCGAAGCCGCCAGCCACAAACTCCTCGTCCGCGGGGGCTTCATTCGCCAGCTGATGGCGGGCTCCTATTCTCTATTGCCGTTCGGCTTCCGGACCTGCCAGAAGATCGAGCGGATCCTGCGCGAGGAGATGGAGCGCATCGGCGCGCAGGAGTTCCAGCTCCCGGGCCTGCACCCTGGCGAAATCTGGAAGCAGACGGGGCGCTGGGATTCGATCGGCGACGAGCTGTTCAAGCTACGCGATCGCAGCGGCACCGACCTTTGCCTGGCCTTCACCCACGAAGAGATCTTCACGTGGCTTGCCCGCGAGATCCGTTCGTACAAGGAGCTGCCGCAAAAGTGGTTCCACATGCAGAGCAAGTTCCGGGACGAGCCGCGCCCGAAGTCCGGCCTGCTCCGGGTGCGCGAATTCCGGATGAAGGACTCCTACTCGCTCGACGTCGACGATGCCGGCCTCGAGGTCGCCTTCCGCGCCCACTTCGACGCGTACCGCCGCTTCTTCGAGCGCTGCGGAGTCGAAACGACGGCCGTCGAAGCCTCTTCCGGAATGATGGGCGGCAATGAATCGATCGAATTCATGGTCGAGAGCCCGGCCGGCGAGGACTGGATCGCGTCCTGCACCTCCTGTGGCTACGCGGCGAACGTCGAGAAGGCCACTTCCGAGCTCGAGTCGGCCAGCGACGAGGCCGGACCGGATGCGCCCGAGAAGTTCGCGACGCCCGGCGTACGCACGATCGAGGACCTCGCGGCCTTCGAGGGCGGGGCGCCCGCCGCTCGGCAGATCAAGACGCTGGTGTACCGGCTCGACGGCGAGCTGACCGTCCTGCTGCTGCGGGGTGACCACCCCTTGAGCGACCAGAAGCTCGCGGACGAGACGGGTGCCCTCGAGCGGACGCCCGCCGGTCCGGAGGAGATCCGCGCGGCGCTCGGGGCCGACCCGGGCAGCCTCGGTGCGGTCGGGGTCACGAAGCTGCCCGTGCTGGCCGATGCGGCGCTCCGCGGGCGCACGAATCTGACGACCGGTGCGAACGAGGACGACTTCCACCTCCGCGGTGTCGACGTCGAACGCGATCTGCAGGTGACCGCGTGGCACGACCTGCGCGAAGTACAGGAGGGCGAGGGCTGCCCCGCCTGCGGCACCGGACTCGCCGTCCGCAAGACGATCGAGGTCGCCCATATCTTCAAGCTCGGCACCCACTACAGCGCGATGCTCGGGGCGACCTTCCTCGACGAGAACGGCAAGGCGAAGCCCGTCGTGATGGGCTCATACGGGATCGGCATCGGCCGTTCGATGGCCGCGATCGCCGAGGCGTGCCACGACGAGAACGGACTCATCTGGCCGGTTTCGGTGGCGCCCTACGAGGTGGTGGTCGCGGTGCTGAACCCGAAGAAGCCCGAGACGATGGAAGCGGGCGTGCGGATCTACGAGGCGCTTCAGGCCGGCGGAATCGACGTGATCCTCGACGACCGTGACGAGCGCCCCGGCGTCAAGTTCAAGGACTCCGAGCTCGTCGGCATCCCGTATCGCATCACGATCGGCCCGAAGGGTCTCGCCGACGGCAAGGCCGAACTCTTCCGCCGCCGCGATGCCCGCAAGAGCGACCTCGACGTGCACAAAGTCGCCGATGTGGTGACCGAGTACGTGATGGAGGAGCGGCGCTGAGCGGCACGAGCCGTATGGGTCCGCACGAGGTTTCGGTTCCGCCATGTCCCCGCCCCTCGTCCATCTCTTCGACGCGCACATCTACATCTTTCGGTCGTGGTTCGGGATGCCGGAGATGCGGGCGCCGGATGGGGCGGCGGTCGAGGCGGCGTTCGGGTTCACGAACACGCTGATCCAGTATTTGCGCGAGCACGAGCCGAGTCACGTCGCGGTCTGCTTCGATCATGGGCTGAAGACGTTTCGCAACGAGATCCTGCCCAGTTACAAGGAGTCGCGCAGCGAACCGCCGCCGGAGCTGGAGGCGCAGTTCGAGATGTGCCGGGAGGCGGCGCGCGCGCTCGGGCTCACGGTCTTCTCCGCGGATGGCTACGAGGCCGACGATGTGATCGGGACGCTCGTTGCGGGGCTGGGCGAGAGCGCGCGCGTGCGGGTCGTGAGTGCAGACAAGGATTTGACCCAGCTGGTCACCGAGGACGGGCGGGTCGTGATGTACGACCTGGCGCGCGATCGAACCTTCGACGCGGCCGCGGTGCGGAAGAAGTTCGGGGTGGATCCGGCGCAGATTCCCGATTACCTCGGCCTCGTGGGCGATGCGGTGGACGATTTGCCAGGGGTTCCGGGAGTGGGAAAGGTCGGCGCTGCGGCGGCCCTCACGGCGTTCGGCTCCGCGGACGCGATTCCGGCCAATCCCGATGCTTGGGAAGGCGTGAATGTCCGGGGCGTGCGCCGGCTGGCCGAGCGGATCGCCGAGCACCGGGGCGACCTGCTGCGCGGGCGTCAGCTCGCCACCGTGGTCCGAGACGTGCCCGGGATCGAGGCAGGGCTCGCCGATCTCGCGTGGCACGGGGCCGACCGCCAATGGATCGACGAGCTCTACGAGCGCCTCGGGTGGGGCCAGATGGCAACGTGGCTCCCGGGTTGGGCGTGAGCGTGAGGCTGGCCGCCCCAGAAACCCCTCGCGTCGCGCACGAGGGTAGATAGAATGGCGGCCGATTCACGTGTAGAGGGAGCCAGCAATGGAAATCATCACGAGTCTGAACGGGTGGGAGTTCTTGCTCCGCTACCTGCATTTCCTGGCAGGCATCACCTGGATCGGCGTCCTCTACTACTTCAACTTCATCCAGACGCCGTTCTTCGGCTCTGAACTCGGCGGGACCGCCAAGAGCGCGATGACGCGCGGCCTGGTCCCCAACGCGATGTGGTGGTTCCGCTGGGGCGCCATGTTCACGTTCCTTTCCGGCTGGACGATCGTGCTGCTCAAGCTGCACGCGGGCGTCGGCCTCGGCGACGGCTACATGACACGGATCCTCACTGGCGGCGTGATGGGCACGATCATGTGGTTCAACGTGTGGTTCATCATCTGGCCCGCGCAGCGCGACTTCGCGATCAAGAGCGCGCTCCAGGTGGCGGACGGCGGCGAGCCGGTCCCGGGGACTCCCGAAAAGGGCGCCCTCGCCGGTCGTGCGTCGCGCACCAACACGTTGTTCTCGCTCCCGATGCTGTTCTTCATGGGCTCGGCTTCGCACCTGCAGAGCTTCAACAACGGCATGAGTGATGCGGTGTACTGGGTGGTGGCGCTTGCGCTGATCCTTGCGGTCGAACTCAACGCCGTCGTCGGGACGGGTGGCCGACAGAAGTACCTCGCCACGGTGACCGGCACGATCCACACCGGTCTGGCACTGACCGTCGTGCTCTACCTGGCGGGCGTGCTGATCAACAACGGCTGACGGGCGTCTCCGAACGCAGCTGCGGCGAGTGCACCCTTTGTTGCACCGTCCTGCGGGTCGACGAGCTTCGTAAGCTCGGCGGAGTTCCGTGCCCGCAGTTGCGCGCGGATCCGCCGGGTTGCGGGATCCACGCGACGCGTCCGGGGATCTGCCGGCGCTATCGGTGTCTCTGGCTCGAGGGCAAGCTCGACGAGGAGGATCGTCCCGATCGCCTCGGTGCCGTGGTCGATCTGATGAGCCAGGCGGGCGTCGCCCACCTGCTGATCCGCGAGGCGGAGCCGGGCGCGACGGGCCGCTCGCCGCGTTTGCGCGCGATCGCGGAGCGCTTTCGCGAGGCGGTGCCGGTGCGCGTCGCCGACGCGCGCGACGCGACCGACCCCGATGCGCCATTCCGGTTGCTGCTCGCAGGCGGCGTGGAGCGCCGCGTCGCCGGGGACCACGTGACCGAGTGGAAGGCCGGAGAGGTCGTCTCCGAACACAGGCTGCCGGCGTTCGAGCGGTTCGCGCGGCGGGTGCGCTCGCGCTGGCGCGCGTGGCGGCAGCGTGACTACCTCGGGAACGACCCGAGATAGGCTTCGAGCGCGGGCAGGTCGGGCTCGCGGTGGACGAGCGCGAACATCCCCTGCGTGTCGCGCTTCGGCGCGTAGCCCGGCGGGTACTCGTTGCGCAGGACCTTGGCCGTCAGGAGTTCGAGCGACGACCCCGCGATCTCGGGCGCCACGGCGCCCGGCTGGGTCGGGTCGGGGTTGTGGCACGCGGCGCAGTCGGCCTGGTAAGCGGCCCTCCCCTGCCTCACCCTCGCGGCCTGCGGGTCATCGGGGGTGCCCTCGGAGCAGGCGGCCGCCAGGCACAGCACCCCAGCCATCGCGGCAATTCGTCTCGCCTTCATCTTCTCCGCTTCCACTGCACGGGCATCCACTGCACGGGCTTCCTCTGCTGGTTCCGAACGTACTACCTTCGCTCGCGATGACGAGCCCGACGCCTGCCGCCCCGCGCCCGTGGCTCACGCGCGCCAACCTGCTGACCGCAGTGCGGCTTGCGCTCGCGCCCGTCTTGGCTTGCGCGGTGCTCGCCCCCGCGCCGGGGCTCGCGGCGCTCGTCTTCGCAGTGGCGGTGTGTACGGACCTGCTCGATGGGCCGGTCGCGCGCCGCTTCGGCGAGTCTTCTCCGCTCGGCGGGTTCCTCGACCACGCGACGGACGCGACGTTCGTCGCGCTCGGCCTGGCCGCATGCGCCTGGACGGGCGAGATCCCGTTTCTGCTGCCAGGGCTCGTGGTCCTCGCCTTCGTGCAGTACACGCTCGACTCGCGCGTGCTGGCTGGCGAGACCCTGCGCGCGAGCGCACTCGGGCGCTACAACGGGATCGCCTACTTCGTCGCGCTCGGGGTGCCGGTCGTGCGAGATGCACTCGCTCTGGCCGGCCCGTCTCGGGTCTGGGTCCGGGGCCTCGGTTGGTTGCTCGTCGCGACGACTCTCGTCTCGATGCTCGATCGCGCGTGGGCGCTGTGGGGGAGGAGTCGGGCTTCGTGAGCGTGCTGCGCAATCTCGGTCTCGCGGTGATCTCTGTGCTGCTGGCTCTCGTTGCGGGCGAGGCGGCGCTCCGCGTCTTTGCTCCGATCGCGTACTCGATGAGCATCGAGTATCAGCCCGATCCGCATGTCGCGTTCCGACTCGTGCCGAAGCGGACCTATCAGCTCGCCGAGGGCGGCACCGTCACGATCGATTCCCGCGGCTATCGCGGCCGTGGGGTGACCGTTCCGAAGCCTGCGGGACGGTTTCGCATCGCGGTGTTCGGTGGCTCGTCGACGTTCTCCTACCTGGCGGACGACTCGCGCATCTGGACTGTCTTGCTCGAGTCGCGGCTGCGCGAAGCGCTCGGGCGCGACATCGAGGTCGTGAACGTCTCCGCGCCGGGCTACTCGAGCTGGGAATCGAGCATCCTGTACCGCTATCGCGTGCGCGATCTCGAGCCGGACGCGGCGATCGTCTACCACGCTTGGAACGACCTCAAGCTGTTTCGCGGCATCGAGGAGGATGGTGAACTCCGGAAGGCCATCTATCACCCGAAGCCCTGGAGCGCGCGGCTGCGCAAGTTTCAGCTCGCATGGCGTTTGCGGTCGCTCTTTCGGCCGCCCGGCGAGCTGGCGCCGCGCGAGGAGCGCTGGGTGGAGGTGGCTCCGGACGACGCGTTCCGGGTGACCCCGGCCGGCGCGGCCCATCGGTTCGCGCGCCACACCTATCGCGACATGGCGCGGGCGTTCGCCGACGACGGGGTACTCGGAGTCTTCGCCTCCCAGGCGAGCTTGCTGACCCGCGAGAACGTGGACGATCCGGGCATCCGCCAGCGCGTCTACACCGAGTTCGTCGACCTCGACTATCCGGAGATCCTGGACCAGTGGGACGCGATCGCGGCGATGCAGCGGGAGGCCGCCGAAGCGACGAACGGGGTTTTCGTCGATGTCCGCGCGTCCGTGCCGGCGGATCTCGAGCACTTTCGTGACCACGTGCATCTGACGGACGTCGGCAATGCGGCGGTTGCGGAGGCGCTCGCCGACGAGCTGCTCGCGAGCGATCGGTTCCGCGCTGCCGTCCTAGGGAGCGGCCGAGTCTCCGTCGAATAGTTCGCGGTTCGCGCGTCGCAGGAAGATCAAGCCGATCGCGGCATTGAACAGCACGAAGAAGTTGTGCTGCACGAACCCGAAGATCGTCATCTCGCCCGCATGCTCCGGGAAGAGCGTGGGCCAGAGCGTCACCGCGACGGCCCGAAAGGGCCCCGGGATGAACGTCCCGAAGATCACGACGGGCAGATAGGTCAACATGTCGAGGAACGGAATGTCGACGCCGAACATCCCAGCGGCTTGCGAATAGACGAAGACGCCGAGCAGCAGTGACGGCGATCTCATCAACATGATCGTCAGGTACTGCCACGGGGAGGCCTTCCGGAACGTGTGCAGAATCGGTCGCCCGAGGAATGCGCTGTCCTGAAACCTCGCGCTGCGGAACACGTACAGCGCGCCGCACGCGACGAGGAGCGCGCCCGCGCCGATCACCGGAATCGCCCGGAAGATCTCGAGGGCGGTCGGGAGATCGCTCCAGCGCAGGAAGACTCCGATCGTCGCCCACGCGAGCAGGTAGTAGAATTCGCAGACCATGATGAACAGGATGCTGGAGCCGAGCTGCCAACCCGGCACGCCGTCGCGTCGATTCAAGTAGACGGCGATCGCGCCCTTGCCGACCTGCTCGTTGAGAATCGAGATGATGTACGTGCTCGCGCGGACCGGGAGGAGGTTCGCGTACGAGACGCGGGCGTTGAACCAGTTGACGACGCGCCAGAGCACCGCCGTGTCGATCAACAGGTAGGCGAACGAGTAGCTCACCATCAGGATCAGCCACGAGCCCCACGGTACGTCGGCGAAGATGGCGGCGAGGTAGGAGGGTACGCCCGTGGCGCCTTCGCGTGTGGCCGCAGCGCCGAGACGCGTATAGAGGTAGCCGAAGCAGACGACGGTGATGACCCACGGCAGCAGTTTCTGCACGAAGCTCGGACCCGGGCGTGCGGCGGATTCTTCCTCTGCCGGAGGCGTAGTTTCGGGCGGCGTGGTCACTCGGAGATCTCCAGGGCGCGGCGCAGCGAAACGTCGAGCGGGGTGAGTTCGATGCCGAGCGCCCGACACGCGGGTCCGGGGTCGATCGCGTCGTCGTGTTCGAGGACGCCGAGCATCGCGCGGGTGAGCGGCGGATCCGAGGAGAACCGCTCGAAGCACGCCGCCGCGAAGCGCACCAGCCCGACAGGGATCGGGACGGTGCGGGGGGAGGTGCCGAGGAGCCGGGCCGCGCGCGCGACCAGTTCACGGCTCGGGAGCGACTCGGGGCCGGCAAGGTCGAGCGCCTGCGACTCGCCGCTCTCGTTGGCGAGGGCGGAGGTGACCGCGCGCACCAGGTCTTCGCCGTCGATGGGTTGCTCGAGGCTGCGACCGCCGCCGATCGCGAATGTGATCGGTGCGGAAGCGCGCCCGCGGAGTGCGTGCGCTGCGATCTCCCCCGGGCCGAGCACCATCGGCACACGCAACACGGTGGCTGGCGCCGGCCCGTCGAGCAGGATCTGCTCCCCACGTCCCTTGGAAGCGAGGCACGCATTGGGCGAATCCGGACGAGAGCCGAGGATGCTGAGGTAGACGATGCGCTGCACGCCGGCTCGGGCCGCGGCCTCGGCGAGTACTTTCGTGGTGCCCTCGTGTGCGTCTTCGTAGCGAGAGTTCGAACTCTCTTTCAGGATGCCGACGAGATGGACGACCGCGCGGCAACCCGTCGCCGCGGCCTCGATGGCAGCACCATCGAGATAGTCGACGAGGTGGGTCTTGGGCTGCGCGCCCGCCGGGAGTTCGGCGAGGACGGCAGCCGCCCGCTCGGAGCGCACGGCCGCATGGAGTTCGGGCCGGGGCGTCTGGCCGCTCAGGTGTTGCAACAGGCGCTGCCCGAGGTGGCCATTGGCGCCGGTCACGAGGAGGGGTCCGAGAGTCACGTGGAGCCGAAGGTAGCCTGAGTTGGCAGGGTGAGCGCGGCGGTGGTTGACGGGAGACAGCGCGCCCGGTTCCATGGCCGCATGGGGCACTTCGGTCGATTCTGTGGGCTCGCCGCCGCACTGTATGCGGTGGGCATTCTGTGGCTCGTCGTGATTCAACGAGACGGTCCGCCGCATCACGAGTTCATCGTGCCGCCGGCGATCCCGGCGACGCTGGTGATTCCATCGACGGGTGCTGACCGTGTCGCGCCCGGGCGCCTGCCGGAGATAGTTCCCCTCGAAGAGCGGCCGCCCGCGGTCTTGTTGGTGCACGGGTACAGCAACGACCGTCTGATCATGCGCCACCTCGGGCGCCGGTTGGCAGACGCAGGCTACGGAGTGCTTTCGATCGACGTCCGGGGCCACGGCCAGAACCGTGTCCCCTTTGCGCGAGATCCCGATGGAGCGCATCTGTTCGAGGACGTTGCAGCGGCGGCCGACTGGTTGCGGACCGCTGCGTGGGTGGATGGCAGCCGCTTGGCGGTCGTCGGATTCTCGATGGGAGGCAGCGCCGCACAGCGCTTCGCGGAGCGCGATTCGGGCGTCGATGCGACGGTGCTGATTTCCGGCGCGCGTGGCTTGCTCGGCCCGTACCGCCCGCCGAACACGTTGATCTTGTGGGGCTCGGCAGACCCGGAGCGGATTCGTGTGCGTTCGTCGCGGATCGCGGCCGCGCTTGCGGGCGAGGAGTCGGTGAAGTTCGGGGTGACGTACGGCGACCTCGCGGCCCGAAACGCGGTGCGCGCGGAGGAACTCGCGGGCTACGACCACGCGACGGTCGTGCTCGGGGAGGCGGCCGCCGCAAGCACGATCGATTGGCTGGATGCGGCGTTCGAGATCGAGCGCGCGTCGGCGCCGAATCTGCGCAACCCGCTGCTCACCCCGACGCTCGTGCTCGCCTTGCTGCTGATCCCGGTGCTGCTCGGCATCGGCCAGATCGTCGGCGCGCTGGCCCCGCAGGAGGCCGCAGCCGCCTCGGACGGCTCACCGTGGGCAGGACTCGTCTGGTTCACCGTGGCGCTCGGAGTCGGCCTCGCCGGTGTGGCCGCGGCGCCGCTCGCGTCGTTCGTCGCGCAAGACGTGAGCGAAGTCGTCGCGGCGTTCCTCGCCATCGCGGGCACGTCGGCGCTCGTGTCGTCGCTGCTGCACGGCCGTGCGGTCGTCGGCGAATGGGTCGCGCGAAGTGCGGGAGTCGGGGCGCTCGGCTTTGGCGCGGTCTATGTCGTGCTGACGCCGCTGGCGGAGTTTCTGCACCGGATGACGCTGACACCGGAACGCGCGATCGCCGGCGTTGTGATCACTCTCCTGCTGTTCCCGTTCTTTCTCGCCGCCGAAGGGCTGCTTCATCGCGGGCGCTGGCCGGTCGCGCTCGCCGCCGGCTTGGCCGGACGATTCGTCACGATCGGGGTCCTGGTCGCGGGAATCTCTCTAGGGATCGTGCCGCCCGTCGTCAGCCTCCTGCTTGCCCCGCTCGTGGTCGTGCTGTTGCTCGGCGAGTTCGTGGCCATCACCAGCTACGCCGCGTCGTACAATCGTGTGGCGGGCGCAGTGCTCCAAGCCGCATGGCTCGGGTGGATGCTGGCGGTCGTCATGCCCATGCGCGCTTGACGGCGCAAGAAGGAGGACGAGATGAGTTGGGAAGTCGCTCCGGTGCTGGGAGTCCGGGACGTGCGCGCGACCGCGGAGTACTGGCGCGACGTCCTGGGGTTCACCCTCGATCCGCAGGCCGGGATCTTCGACGGGGTCGATGCCGAAGAGGGAGCGGTCTATGCGCTGCTTGCGCGAGACGGAGCCCGCGTCCATTTCCAGATTCGTCGGCGTGAGCCCCGCCCTCCCGAGCGCGAGAGCATCGAAACGGACCTGTACTTCTTCGTCGAAGACGTAGACGCGCTGCATCGGGAGTTCGCGGAGCGTGGGGCCGAGATCACCCAGTCACCGACGGATGCGCCCTACGGGCTGCGCGAGATCAGAATCGAGGATCCGAACGGCATTCGCATCACTTTCGGCCAGCCCTAGGGGGTCAGCCGATCGGTGATGGTGGTCTCCACGCCGGGCTTTTCGCTGGGCTAGGCTTTTTTTTACACGGGCCGATCGGACGGACGGCCCGCGAAGGAGGTTCCCCCATGAAGCGAATTGCACTGCTCTTCTCGTTTGCACTGGCACTCTCTGCCGCACCGGTCCTGGCCGACGGTCACGAGGGCGCGAACCCGTGCAACCCCTGTAATCCGTGCAATCCCTGTAACCCCTGCAATCCCTGCAACCCGGAGTAATTCGGTAGCAGACGTGGCCTCTCCGGGCGGCGTTGACGCCTCGGGGCTGCTCGGGTTCAATGGTCGCCCGGGAGAGGCTTGCAGAGCGATTCGTCCACATCCCGCGCCCACTGGCGCGACAACCTTCGCGTCATGGGCATCCTGCTCGCGGTGTGGGCTTTCGTCTCGTTCGGGCTCGGGATCGTGCTCGTCGAGCCACTCAACCAGTTCCACCTCGGCGGCTTTCCGCTCGGGTTCTGGTTCGCGCAGCAGGGCTCGATCTACGTCTTCGTCGTCCTGATCCTCGTCTATGCGGTTTGGATGGACCGCATCGACCGCCGCCACGGTGTGAGCGGGTCGGACGACGCTTGAGCATTCAGGCCTGGACGTACCTGATCGTCGGTCTGACGTTCGCGCTCTACATCGGCATCGCCGTGTGGGCCCGGGTCGGAACGACTTCGGGCTTCTACGTCGCCGGTCGCGGTGTGCCGGCTCTCGCCAACGGGATGGCGACCGGCGCCGACTGGATGAGCGCGGCTTCGTTCATTTCGATGGCCGGCCTCGTGTCGTTCATGGGGTACACCGGCACCATCTATCTGATGGGCTGGACGGGCGGCTACGTGCTGCTTGCGCTCCTGTTGGCGCCGTACCTTCGCAAGTACGGCCGCTTCACCGTCCCCGAGTTCGTCGGCGACCGGTACTACTCGCAAACCGCGCGGCTGGTCGCGGTGTTCTGCGCGATCTTCGTCTCGTTCACGTACGTCGCCGGACAGATGCGCGGCGTCGGAGTCGTGTTCTCGCGCTTCCTGGAGGTCGACGTCACCGTCGGCGTCATCATTGGCGTGGCGATCGTGTTTTTCTACGCCGTCATGGGCGGGATGCGCGGCATCACGTACACGCAGGTCGCGCAGTACTGCGTGCTGATCGTCGCGTACGTCGTGCCGGCCGCGGCGATCTCGTTCAAGCTCACCGGAAATCCGATTCCGCAGCTCGGGTTCGGCGCCGACTTGATCGAGGGACCGCGTGCGGGCGTCGCGTTGCTCGAGGCACTCGACGGTATCCACCGGGATCTCGGCCTGCCGGAGTACACCGCCGCATGGGTCCCTGGCAAGAAGAGCATGATCGACGTGCTCGCGATCACGATGGCGCTGATGGCCGGCACCGCGGGCCTGCCGCACGTGCTGATCCGTTTCTACACCGTGCGGAACGCGCGCGCTGCCCGCTGGAGCGTGATGTGGGCGCTGGTGTTCATCGCGCTCCTCTACACCACCGCGCCGGCGGTCGCAGCGTTCGCGCGCGTCAACCTGATCCAGACGCTGCACGACCAACCGTACGCCGAGGCCCCACCCTGGGTGAAGACGTGGGAAGAGACGGGGCTCCTCGAGTTCACCGACCGCAATGGAGACGGTCGGATCCAGCTCGGGGCCGAGCCCGAGAACGAGCTGCGAGTCGACCGCGACATCATGGTGCTCGCGAATCCCGAGATCGCGAATCTTCCCGCCTGGGTGGTGGCGTTGATCGCGGCGGGTGCGCTCGCGGCAGCGCTATCGACGGCCGCCGGCCTGCTCCTCGTGATCTCGGCATCGGTCTCGCACGACTTCTTCAAATCGATCGTGTGGCCCGACATGTCGCCAAGCGACGAGCTGCGGATGGCGCGCATTGCCGCGGGCTTCGCGGTGGTGATCGCCGGCATTCTCGGGATCTACCCACCCGGCTTCGTGGCTCAAGTGGTGGCGTTCGCATTCGGGCTCGCGGCGGCGAGCTTCTTTCCGGTGCTGCTGCTCGGAATCTTCAGCAAGCGCACCACCTCTGAAGGCGCCATCGCCGGCATGCTCACCGGCATCGGCTTCACCGCCGGCTACATCGTCTACTTCAAATGGATCGCCGCCGAGAGCGGCCCCGACCAGTGGCTCTTCGGCATCAGCCCCGAAGGCATCGGCACGATCGGCATGCTGCTCAACTTCGCCGTCATGCTCACCGTCAGCCGCTTCACGGAACCGCCGCCTCGAGTCGTGCAGGAACTGGTCGAGATGGTGCGGCTGCCTGGAGTGCGAGACGAGGGGTAGCGAGTGCGCTTCGAGTCGGCGCGCCTCTCCGCCTCCGGTCGTACGGTCTCGCGAGATGCTCTTGCAGTTCAGCCGCTCGGGAGCTCCGCCAGATAGCCAACCTCTGGTACGCTGCAGCAATCCCGCGTGCGTCAAGGCAGAGGCACGCAGTCTACTAGTAGTTGGACGGCACCTGCCATCTCCGCAGGAGGCGCGATGAGCGCACAGCGTCTCTGTTCGCAGCACTCCTCCTGGGTCTCGCGATGGTGGTGTTTGCCGAGCAGCGCTCGCCTTCAGCCGGTGGCTTTTCCGAACTCCATCGGGCCCATCTATCCACGGCCAGTAACGTCGAACTTGTCATGGGGCTGATCGACAGGAGTGGGGAATCGAGGAGCGGAAAGCACCATCACCCTGGCGGGGAGTTCGGTTTCGTCCTCAGCGGAGCAATCGTTGTCAGCACGGAGAGCGGCGCTGCCGAGACTCTTGAGGCGGGCCAGAGTTTCTATCAGCCGCCCGGGGAATGGCATGTCGTCGCTACCGGCGCCGCCGGAGCCAGGACAGTCGTCTTCCGTTCCATCGAGAGGGGCCAACCCATGGTGGTTTCCGTCGAGTAGGAGCGTGCCTTCCAACAAGCGGTTGCAGCTGACGCCCAACAGCTCGCTTCAATCCATCCGTGGTACCGTTCTGGCGGCGGGCGCCGTGCCGCAGCGTTGGAGGTCAACGTTGTTGGGCGCAGCTGAACCGCATGTCCGTTAGGCAGCGGAGAAGTCGGGGCAGGTGTGACTCTTCAAGATTGGGGTGCCATCGGAGAGGTGGTGGGCGGCGTCGCTGTGATCGTGACGCTTATGTATCTGGCGGTGCAGCTGCGGCAATACGCCCTGGGGATCAACTCGGCCACGTTTCACTCGAGCATGCAGGGCTTTAACCACCTCAACGCCATGTTCGTGAGCGATCCCGCCCTTGCGGACATGTACGAGCGTGGAATGGTGGACCCGGCCTCGCTGAGCCCAGGTGAGAGGCGCCAGTACGTCTGGCTCACGCGCTGCTACGTGAACATCTATGAAAACCTCTATGAGCAGTTCGCTCGCGGGGCGTGCCCGGAGGAGTACTGGGTCCGATATGCACGCGAACTCAAACAGACGCTCGACTCACCCGGAGGCCGGCTGTTTCGCCAGACGAACACGACCTACGAAGCCCTTTATGCCTACGTCGACGGTATGCCCGCGAATACGAAACCCGCGTACGATATGTCGCTCACACTGGAGCAATCTACCGATCAGCACTGAGGCAGCCTGCCTCAAATGGACCGCCGCCGAGAGTGGCCCCGACCTCACCGTCAGCCGCTTCACAGAGCCGCCGCCGCAGGAGGTTCAGGAGCTGGTCGAGATGGTGCGGCTGCCTGGAGTGCGAGACGAGGGGTAGCGAGTGCGCTTTCGAGTCGGCGCGCCTCTCCGCCTCCGGTCGTACGGTCTCGCGAGATGCTCTTGCAGTTCAGCCGCTCGGGAGATCCGTCAGATATCCAATTCTCTGATACGCTGCAGAAAATGCACGCAGTCTACTAGTAGTTGGGCGGCATTCGTGGAGCAATCACCATGGGAGACGAAGCACCCGAAGTCGTTCGACGATACTTCGACCGAATGCGTCGCCGCGACTTGAGCGTCATCGACCTCTTCCATGAGGACGCATCGCTTGTGGGTCTCGGTGGCGTAAGATCGGGAAAACCGGCAATCCGCGAGTTTTACGAAGGCTCAATCCAGAATGCCAGCCCTTCACCAACTCTCACCGGAGCACTATTGGTGACGGGTGCAAGGGTCGCCGCAGAAATCAACATTACTCTCTCGAACGGTTCGTCAGTTCACGCGGTGGATCTCTTTGTTGTCGAAGATGGCCTCATCCGATCCCTTACCTACTTTATCGCGGACCACTAGCCCTTCTAACGATCCATGCCGCCTAATATGTCGACTAACAATCCGCCGCAGCTGATCGGAATTTCCGTTAGGCAGCGTTGATGGAAGCCGAAGGGATACTGACCGCGCTTGCGGAGATCGCGGTAGCGATCGCGGGCTTCTCGGGCATCGTCGTCGTCCTGCAGGGTCGGCGGGGAGCCTGGTCCGAGACCGATAGGGGACGATTCTCCCTGCTGGTTCAGCTCAGCCTTGGCAGTGTGTTCTTCAGCCTCATCCCGATTGTCCTCCACCTGATTGACTCATCAGAGTCGTTTGTTTGGCGATGGTCCAGTGGAATCTGGCTCGTCTACATCAGCTGCGCGGTTCCGTTTCGTGTTCGCTCGCTACCGCGGGCCTCAGGATCAGAGTTGGACCAATCGTACGGGAAGGCACTTGCATTCATGTTCAGCACTTTGACGATCTCCGTCGTGCTGCAGATCGTGAACGCCGGGTGGCTGAGAGTCTCGTGGCCCTACGTCGTGGTCTTGATGCTGGCCCTGCTCGATGCGTCTTTCCTTTTCGTAAGGTTGCTTCGCGGAGTCTTTGCGCCCGCCGCCCAACAAGGCGACGAAGACTGACATTGAATCGCCCGGCTCAACCGGGCGGTGTACTATTCGACAACAGGATTTTCAGGCTTGGCGACCCCGGCGGCGCTACTCAACGCCGCTCGTCGTCGATCCGTTGGGCGGCGGGAGCATCACGCTGAATCTGTCAGAACTCGCAGACCTCGGGGAGTTCTTGGGCGGCATTTTTGTCGTCGTCTCACTGGTCTATCTCGCGATTCAGATCCGCCAGAATACCCAGTCGAACCGCGCAGAGAATTTCGCCAGAGGGCTCGAGCGAATTTCCGAGATGCAGGCGACGTTGAGTAGAGATCCAGAGTTGGCGTGGCTACACGCGCGCGGAGTCGCGGACGTCTCTTCGCTGACTCCACAAGAGAGAATCCGTTTCACCTGGTGGTTCGCGGAGGCTTTTGGCGCATTCGAGTTCTTGTTTCACCAATCCAAGGCGGGCGCAATCCCCGACGAAATCTGGGAGCGCTGGTCGGAGATCGTAGCTTGGTGGATTTCGTATCCTGGCGTCCAGGCCTGGTGGCGCGCGAACCCAGCCCCGTTTTCCCGCAGCTTTACGCGTTTCGTCGACGAGTTGATCCGTGACGGCCAGTTCGACATTGCTGCAGCCGAGCGGTGGCAAGAGTTTTTGAGCGGCTCGCCGGTGGCGTCAGATTCGCCCGCCGCCCAACAGGCCGTTGAGCCGGATGCGGAATAGCGCCCTCTGTTGGATTTCGGGCTGCGATCCAGGCTCAAGATCCCGAGAGGCGTGATTTCAGCTCCGCGTTTTCCGGGAACTGGGCACTCCCCTCTGCCCACACCTGGCGCGCTTCGGCATCTTTGCCCGACTGCTGGTAGAGGTTGCCTAGCAGGAGGTAGGTCTGGGCGTGGCCTTCGTGGCGCGGCTGTTCGTGTTGGCGGTCGCGGAGGATCTCGAACTGCTGGATGGCTTCGGCGCGTTTTCCGGTGATGGGTGGCCAGTAACTGAGCGCGAGGCCCTTCACGAAGCGTGCCTGCCAGTTGTCGGCGTCGAGTTCGAGCGCGCGGTCGAACGCGGCGTCGGCTGCGACGGATAGATTCCCGGCAGCGGGCGTGTTGCCGAGTTCCTTCACCTTCTCCAGGTAGGCCACGCCGGCGTCGAACTGGGCCATGCTCTCCTCGGGCTTGGCCTCGGCCAACGCTTCGAAGTGGGCGACCACCCGGTCGGTGAGGCCGGCGTCGCGGATCTGCTGCCAGAGCTGCTGGTGCTCCTCGAAGCGCAGGCCCTGGACGTTGAGCCGTGTGATGTAGCCCTCGGCGGCCGCCGCGGCCTCGACCTCCGGTGAGGTTCCGCGCTCTTCTGCGGGTTCGCGGGCGGTGCGAGCGTCACGGGGTATCTCGCCTGGTAGATCGCTCGGCGCGGAGGCCTGGCCGAACGACGCGCCCCAAAATCCCAGGGTCTCGAGGATGCGCTCCTGCTCCTCCTGCGCCTCGCGAACGGCTGCGAGGTCGCGAGTGAGCGCCGCCATCTGGGCTTCGATCTCGCCGAGGGAGCCGGCGTTGCTCGGAGGCGGCTCGCCCCGGCCACTCAGCAGGGTGCTGAGGGCGCCCCCCGCGGTGGCAGAGAGGACGAGCAATGCGAGGAGTTGGAAGGCTTTCATGTCGTTCCTCCGCCGACCTAGCGTAGCGTCTGGCCGGCCGGTGGTACCCTGTTCCTCGGAGGTTCCGATGCCGACACCGACCACCACAGGCAAGGGGATGCACCACCTGGGGCTCGCCACGAAAGACATGGAGGCGACGCTCGATTTCTATGAGGGGGTACTCGGCTTCCCCGCCGTGGTGTGCGAGACGATCGCGCTCGAGCAGGGCGGCGCAGTGCGCCATGCGTTTCTGGATGCCGGCGGCGGCGAACTGGTGGCGTTCATGGAGTTCAACGGGGTCGAAGTGCGCGGCGAGCCATTCGACTTCGATGCGGGGATCAACCGGGGGCTCGGGTTTCGCGGCGGCGTGATCCACTTCGCCTTCCGCGTCGACGACGCAGCGGAGCTCGAGAAGAAGCGCCTCGACCTGATCGGGAAGGGAGTCGAGGTGACCGAGGTGGTCGATCACGGCTGGTGCCGCTCGATCTACTTCATGGATCCCAACGGGCTACAGCTCGAGTTCTGCCACCTGAGCGTCGAACTCGGCGAAGCGCAGGCCGCCGGGCGCCACACGGAGGCGTGGCGGCGCTGGGCGCGCCGGTGACGGCCCGCAAGAAGCGAGGCCTGACCTTCGCCGCGCTGCGGCGCCTGGCGCTCGCCCTTCCCGGGGTCGAGGAAGGGACGTCCTACGGGACGCCGGCCTTTCGGGTCCGCAAGAAGCTGATCGCGCGGATCCACGACGAAACCGGCTCACTCGTCCTGCTCACGGATGTTGCGCAGAAGGAAGTGCTGCTCGAGGCGAAACCGGAGGCTTTCCACACTACGCCCCACTACGACGGACACGGCGCCATCCTGGTCCGCCTCGATCGCGTCGATCCACGCGATCTCGAGCAGCTGTTCGAGGAGGTCTGGCGGGCCCGGGCTCCCCGCACGTTGATCGCCGAGTACGAGGCCGCGAGCGCCTGAACGTTCGCGTCGCGGAGAAGAACCGATCGCACGCCAACAACTGCTCGAACTCGATCTGGAGCCTCATCGGCTCGCATTCGTCCGATGCGGGCCGAACGATCCCATTCCGACCTGGGCCGAATCGTCGCCGTTCCTCTCGGTGACTCGAACGACCGACGAGCTGTCGATTCTCTGTCACGAGTCCGCAGTTCCCGCGTCGGCGGCGGCGCAGCGTGGTTTCCGGTGCTTCAAGGTTCGCGGCCCGCTCGCGTTCTCGGAGATCGGTGTCCTCGATTCGCTCGCACACCCATTGGCCCGCGCCGGCATCAGCATCATGGCGCTCTCGACCTATGACACGGACTACCTGTTCGTTTCGGAGCCGGATCTCGAAGCCGCGATCGAGGTCCTCGCGGGCGCCGGGCACACCATCCATAGAGGGGGCGCCTAGATGACCGGGTCACTCACGGGGCGCTGCCTCTGCGGCGTCGCCCAATACGAGGTGGTCGCCGAACCGTTGACGCTCTACGCGTGCCACTGCACTGATTGCCAGACGTCGAGTGGTGCGAGCTTCACGCTGATCCTAACCGTCCCGCCACAGTCGATCGCGATCCGCGCGGGCACCCCGAAGCCGTACGAACGCATGCGCGCGAACGGCATTCGGAAGAACGTCTTCCGGTGCCCGGATTGCCTTGCGCAGCTCTGGGGGGCTCGGCCGGAAGGAAAGTTCTGGAGCGTCTACGCGGGCACGCTGGATGGCTCGGATTCCCTCCGCCCGGTCGGCCACATCTGGACACGGAGTGCCCAGCCATGGATCGAGATTCCAGAAGGAAGTCTGCGCTACGAGCAAGAGCCGGAAAGCATGAGCCCCTTCCTCCGCGCGTGGAAGGATCGTGAGTCAGGAAGGGTAGGGCCGTGACCCTAGAGACAAAGGTCCTCCTGATCGGCGGTACTTCTCACGCCGGGAAGTCGACGTTGGCGGCCCATCTGAACGACGCACTCGGGTGGGAGGTGCGTTCGACGGATCAGTTCGCTCGCCACCCAGGGCGGCCTTGGCGAGACGATGGATCGGCGGTTCCGCGGGACGTCGTGGCTCACTTCTCCTCCGAGTCCAACGCAGGCTTGCTCGAGTCCGTCCTTTGGCACTATCGCGAGAACGTGTGGCCGATCGCAGAAGCCGTCGTCCGTTCGCATCTGAACAACTCGTTCGATCCATGCCTGATTCTCGAGGGGTCGGCGATCCTCCCACAAGCGGTGGGCGACTCCGCGTTCACCAGGTGTCGTACGGTCTGGTTGACGGCGCCGGACGAGTGGATTCGCGAACGGATTTTGGCGAGCAGCCGGTTCTCTGAGCGGAGCGATACGGAGAAGAAGCTGATCGACGCGTTCGGCGACAGGGCGCTCGCTTTCAATCAGGTCATTGTGGATGGGGCGAGCCGACTCGGCGAGCGCCTCGTAGATGTGAGCTCGTCGGATCCGTTGCCCGAGTTGATCGAACTGGCTCGGACGGGCTAGTCGCTACCGCGGCGCGGGCTGGTACCAGATGGGCGAGGTGACGGCTCGCTCCTGGATCACCATCGGCACTTCGGGGTCGACGTCCGTCTCGTTGAACCGTACGACGTCGTAGGCCGTCCAGCGCGGAGTCGGGATCTCGATCACGCGCGCGTAGTAGAACGCTTTCTGTGAGGCGTCGAAACCCGGATCCGTGAAGCGCCCGGAAAGTTCTGCGGCTCCAATGCCGTTCGTGTATTCCGCCTTCGCGAGATCGACCGTGTTGCCGACTGGGGAGAGCTTGCCGTCTGCATCGTGCTTTCGGTCGCCGGACCACAGGACGTCGAAGATCTTCTCGTGCGTCTCTCCCGCGGCGTCGACCCAGCCTTTGACGACCTGAACGCGATCGAGGTTTGCGCCGCCCGGATCCTTTAGCGCGGCGATGAGGAATGTCGGCTTCGTTCCGGGCGGTGCGGACGGGAGGTCGCCGCCCATCGGGACACCGTGGCCGTAGCCGGCCGCCACCAACCCGGTTCCGGCCGCAGCCTTCGGGAAGTCGTAGCCTCCGAAGAAGCGGACCGTGATGCGCGGTCCCGAAGAGGCGTACGCTTCCTTGCGCTTCATCGCGTCGAAAATCGCTTCGCGCGTGTTCGCCGCGGCCCACACGCCGGTGACCCCTGCAGCCGAGTACGTCCATTCTCTGCGCGTGTACGTCTTCTCCTGCCTGGCGACGGCCTGCCAGCGACCGGGTCGCGGCCACGCGGTGTTGAACTTGCCGAGGAAGCGGTCTTCCTCGCCCCCGGTCGTCAGGCCGGTGTGTGTGTCGGAGCCGCTCACCATTCCGAGCTTGAACGGGTTGGTGCCGAGCGTGCTCTCCAGCTTCAGCCCGTTCTTGAGCGCCTCGCGCGCGTACTCATACGGGATCTCTTCCGGCGTCTTCGCGTTTCCGGCGAGGTCGGCGGTGTCCCAGATTTCGTGGTTCGCGAACTCGTCGAGCGGCGAGAGCTGGGGGTGGGCCTCGCTCTGTCCCTTGTACTGGAGGATCTCGTAGAGCGGCTCCCAGCGGGCTCGTGCCGCGGCCCATTCCGAGGTGAGCGGCGTGCCGTCGTAGCGCGCCAGCCGGAACATCCAGCCATTCGAAAGGTTGCCGTTGTGCGGGATCGCGAGCGCCTGTCCCCCGGTCTTCGATTCCCAGTTCGAGAGCCACGCCCACAGGCTCTCCGGGTCGGTGCCCGCACGGCCCGGTGCAGCCGAGGTGAACGTCGTGAGCGGGGGCGTCGCCCGCGCCTTGCTCGCTCCGTCGCGGAATAGGACATTGCGGTGCAGGTTCTGGCCTATCTCTCCGTTCGAAGTCCATTCGTACGCGAGGAACGCGGTGAAGTTTCCCGGCTCGTTGTACTTTTCCATGACGTCGACAGTCTTCTCCCACGCCGACGTCGTCCATTTCGGATTCATCAAGATCTTCGGGAGCGACTTGCTTGCCTGGGCGTTGATCGCTTCTCGTGATGCCTTGCGGGCTTCTTTACCGCCGTCCGCCATCATGTCGTGCCAGCGCTTGACGGTCGCGTCGGCCAACATCTCCGGGTTGCCCGCCTGCACCTCGTTGATGGTGCCCATCCCGTCCGAGTGGTCCGTGACGGCCACCCAATCGAGCGCGCGGCGCAGTTGGGCCATCTGACCATTGGACGCCTTGACCGATTCGCCGCGCGCGAAGCGCACCGCCTCTTCGGGGCCGAGTGTCGTACCGGCCAGCCCCGCGTCGGCGGACCACCCCGTGTGTACGTGCTGGTCGCCCCAGAAGACGGCGGTCGGGGCGTCCTGAGAGGAGGCCGAGGCCGGAAGCCCGAGTGCACACGCTGCGATGCAGCGGAGAGTGTTGCGCGCGATCCGCGTGGTCATGGGGACCTCCTTCGCGAACCGTACCAGAGTGTTGCGCCGGCGTGCGAAGTCGGAACTAGCTCTCTGGCTCGCGCTTGCTCGCTTCGCGCAGCACTTCATCGAGGCGCGCCAGGACGAGGCGCTCGGCGCCGGAGATGGTGCCGATGCCGAGGATGCCGCCCGCCGCTTCGGCGACGCGCCGCGCGCGCTCGACGAGTCCGACGCGGAGTTCTTCTCGTTCGCCCGGGGTCAGGGGCCCGAGGACCGCCTCGATGTACGCGCGCCACGCGGCAAAGAGTTCGGGTCGCGGCAGGTGCTCGAGCCAACTGGCGAGCAGGTCGTGCGCGGAGCTTCCTGCCTGGATGCCTTGATCGGCCGACGCGGTGAGAATCGCGGTGCGCTCTTCCGGGTCCATCTTGCCGTCCGCCCAGGCGACTTCGATGAGCGGCACGAGCGAGAGTGCCGTCAGGACGCTGGTCTCGACGTCGAGGTCGAGAAGGACCCGGAGCATCGCTTCGTCGGAGATGCCCGACGCCAGCGCCAGCTCGCCCCGCCGGATCAGCTCCGGAGAGAGGCTCGATTCCGAGTCTTCGTCGTGGACTTCGACCGGCTCGGGGGCGCGCCAGCGGTAGAACTCCTCGACGAGCACTTCGCCGCGAGCTCGGAGCTCCCCGTTGGTCTTGCGCGGCACTGCTACATCATACCCAGCTCGAGGCGTGCGGCCTCGGACATCATCGAGGGATTCCACGGCGGATCCCACACCAGCTCGAGTTCCACGTCGTTCACGCCCTCGACGGTCCGGACCTTGGCCTCGACCTCGGGAGGCAGGGTCTCGGCAACCGGGCACATCGGGGACGTCAGCGTCATGCGGAGATACACGTTGCCGCCATCGCGCAGGTCGACCTGGTAGATCAAGCCCATCTCGTAGATGTCGACCGGGATCTCCGGGTCGTAGACGGTCTTGAGGATTGCGACGATCGAGCCTTTGAGCTCGTCGATCGTCTCGTCGGTCAGCGGTTCCACCACTTTCTCTCCCGTCATTCGGTCTTGGCCACGCCGGAGTCGCCGTGCACCGCAGCGCTGGCGGTGTGCCAGGCGAGCGTCGCGCACTTGACGCGCATTGGGTATTCGCGCACGCCCGCGAAGACCGCGAGCTTGCCCATTCCTGAGATGTCGGGCTCTTGCAGGGGGTCGCTCGTCACGAGCTCGTGAAAGTCTTCGAACATCGTGTCGAGCTCTGCGACTGTGCGCCCCTTCACCCGCTCGGTCATCAGCGATGCGGACGCTTTCGAGATCGCGCAGCCCGTTCCCTGGAACCCGATGTCCTTCACGACGCCGTCTTCGAGGGTAACGTGGACGGTGAAGTCGTCGCCGCAGAGAGGGTTGTGCCCGTGGCCCTCGTGGTTCGCGTCTTCGGGTACACGGAAGTTTCTCGGCTTCTTGTTGTGGTCGAGGATCGTGGTCTGGTAGAGCTCGCGCAGATCCATCAGGCGAAGATCTCGATCGCGGAGCGAATCCCGGACACGAGTCGGTCGAGGTCTTCGCGGTCGTTGTAGAGGCCGAGCGACGCGCGCGCGGTCGCCGGCACGCCGAACCGGTCCATCAACGGCTGTGCGCAGTGGTGGCCGACGCGGATGGCGACGCCTTCGCGGTCGAGCACCGTTCCGATGTCGTGGGGGTGGATCCCGTCCACCGTGAAGGAGAGCACGCCGGTTTTTTCCTGCGCCTTGCCGATGATGTGCAGGCCCGGGATCTCTTCGAGCAGCGCGGTGCCGTACTCGAGTAGCGCCTCTTCGTGGCGAGCGATCTCTTCGAGGCCGAGGGCCTCGACATAGTCGATGGCCGCCCGCAGCCCCACCGCACAGCCGACGTCCGGAGTGCCGGCCTCGAACCGGTCGGGGACGGGCGCGTACGTGGACTTTTCGAACGTCACGGTCTCGATCATGCCGCCGCCGCCGAGAAACGGCGGCATCGCGTCGAGGATCTCGCCGCGGCCCCAGAGTACTCCCACGCCGTTCGGGCCGTAGAGCTTGTGGCCGGAGTACGCGTAGAAGTCGCAGCCGAGCGCGTTCACGTCGACCGGCAGCCGCGGCGCGGCCTGTGCACCGTCCACCAATACCAGCGCATCGCGTGCATGAGCGAGGTCGCACACCGTGCGGACCGGATTGATCGTGCCGAGCACGTTCGAGACGTGGGCGAGCGCGACGAGTCGTGTCCGGTCGCCGAGTAGCTTCTCGAACTCCTCGAGGATGAGCTCGCCGCGATCGTCGACCGGTGCCACGACGACCCGCGCGCCCCGCTCCTCGCAGACGAGCTGCCACGGTACGATGTTCGAGTGGTGTTCCATCTCGGTGAGGAGCACTTCGTCCCCGGGCGCGAGGTTCCGCCGGCCCCAGCTCGCGGCCACGAGGTTGATGGCCTCGGTGGTGTTTCGCGTGAAGATCACTTCGTCTGTGGCGGCGGAGATCAGTCGAGCGGCGGCCTGGCGGGCCTCGTCGTAGAGCCGCGTGGACGTCGCGGAAAGCTGATAGACGCCGCGGTGCACGTTCGCGTAGTCGTTTTCGAAGAGATGCGTCATCGCGTCGGTGACGGCGCGCGGCTTCTGGGCGCTCGAAGCGCTGTCGAGGTACGCCAGAGGCTGGCCGTGCATCGACGCCGCGAGAATCGGGAAGTCGCTTCGGATCCGCGCGATGTCGTACGGTGCGAGTTTCGTCTGCGCGGCGCTCATGCCGTCGCTCCCGGGGCGTCGAGGTGGAGTCGCTCCTGGAGGAGTTGGCCGAGACTCTCGGCCAGCGCCGGCTCGCCGATCCGGTCGAGGATCTCCGCGGCGAACGCGCGTGTCAGCAGACGACGGGCGGCGGGCTCACCGAGACCTCGCGCGCGCAGGTAGAAAAGCGCGTCTTCGTCGAGTCGTCCGATCGTCGAGCCGTGGCTGCACTTGACGTCGTCGGCGTGGATTTCGAGCTGCGGCTTCGTGTCGATCTCGGCGCCGTCGCCGAGAATCAGGTTCGGGTTCGACTGCTGGGCGTCGGTCTTCTGAGCGTCCGGCCGCACGAGCACCCGGCCTCGGAAGACGCCGCGGGAGCGATCGTCGAGCACGCCCTTGTAGAGCTGATGGCTCGAGCAGTGGGGCACCGCATGGTCGACCATCGAGTGATTGTCGACGAGTCGCTCGCCCGTCCCGAGGAAGAGCCCGTTGAGGTGGCACTCCGCCCCCGGTCCTGCGAGCAGAATGGCGAGATCGTTGCGCACCCAGGCGCCGCCGAGTGTCAGGGTGTGAGCCGACAGGCGGGCGTCGCGGTCGAGCCGCGCGGCGACGAGCGAGGAGTGGACGACCTCGCGCTGCTCGCGCTGGACGATCGCGACTTCCAGCTCGGCGTTCGCGCGGAGCGTCGCTTCCGCGACGGAGTTGGTCCAATGCGGACCCTCGCCGAGCGACACGTGATCGACGATCACCCGCGCGTGGCTCCCGGCGCCCGCATCGACGAGGAGCCGGGGAAATGAAGTCGTCGGCTCGTTCGCTGACCCGGTGGCGAGGAAGACGACGTGGATCGGTTGTTCGAGTCGAATCCCGGCCGGGATCACGAGCTGGGCGCCATCCCGAAAGCAGGCCGTGTTGAGCGCCGCGAGGGGATGCAGCTTGGTATCGACGAGTTGGCCGAGACTTTCTGCCGGGGAAGCGGCCAGGCTCTCGGCCCGCACCTTGCCGGAGAGCGCCTTCGGTGCCGAGAGCTCAGGCGAGAAGAACCCGTTCACGAACACATAGAGGCTGCACGCGTACACCGGGAACGAAAGGGCCTCGAGCGCCGCGCGGTCGACGCTCTCAGGGGTGGGGGTTGCCGGCGCGAAGTCGTGCGCTGCGAGCGGCTTGGTGCTCGTGTAGCGCCACTCCTCGAGCTTGGCGTGCGGGAGGCCCTGCTCGGCGAAGTGTCCCGCGGCCGCAATGCGGAGGTCTCCGAGCCAGGCCGGACCGTCGGCCGCAGCCGCAGCCGCCGTCTCCGTGGCCAGGCGGCCGAGGCGCTCGCTGGCCGCGTCGCTCACGCTCCCTCCAGCCACTGGTAGCCCTTCTCTTCGAGCTCGACGGCCAGTTCCTTGCCGCCGGTCCGCACGATGCGTCCCTCCGCGAGCACGTGGATGTGGTCGGGCACGATGTAGTCGAGGAGGCGCTGATAGTGGGTGATCACGAGCATCGAGCGTTCGGGGCTGCGCAAATGGTTCACGCCGCTGGAGATCGTGCGCAGTGCGTCGATGTCGAGGCCGGAGTCGGTCTCGTCGAGTACCGAGAAGGTCGGCTCGAGGAGGAGCATCTGGAGCACCTCGTTGCGCTTCTTTTCACCGCCCGAGAAGCCCTCGTTGATCGCGCGGCTCATCAGATCTTCCGGCATCTCGACGAGCTTCATCTTCTCGCGCACGAGAGATAGGAACTCGATCGCATCGAGCTCCTCTTCGCCCCGAGCGGAGCGGATCGCGTTCAGCGACGCCTTCAGGAAGTAGTTGTTGGCGACGCCCGGGATCTCGACCGGATACTGGAACGCGAGAAACATGCCCTGGCGTGCGCGCTCCTCGGGTTCGAGCTCGAGCAGGTCTTTGCCCCGGAAGCGAATGCTCCCGGCCGTGACCTCGAAGTCGGGCTTGCCGGCAAGCAGCCCGGCGAGCGTGCTCTTGCCCGAGCCATTCGGCCCCATGATGGCGTGCACTTCACCCGGGCCGATCTTCAGGTCGATCCCGCGCAGGATCTCCGCGTCGCCGGCGCGCGCGTGCAGGTCTTCAATTTCGATCAGCCACTGCTGGCTCATCCCACGGCTCCTTCCAGACTGACACCGAGTAGGCTCTGCGCTTCGACGGCGAACTCCATCGGGAGTTCGCGCAGGACCTCACGGCAGAAGCCGTTGACGATCATCGAGACCGCATCTTCTTCGGAGATGCCGCGCTGTCTGCAATAGAACAGCTGGTCATCGCCGATCTTCGAGGTCGTCGCTTCGTGCTCGACAGTGGCCGAGGCATTCTTCACCTCGAGATAAGGGAAAGTGTGGGCACCGCACTTGTCGCCGATCAGCAGCGAGTCGCACTGGGAGTGATTGCGCGCCCCGTGCGCCTTCGGGCCCATGCGGACGAGCCCGCGGTATGCCTGCTGGCCGTGCCCGGCGGCGATGCCCTTCGAGACGATCGTGCTCTTCGTGTTCTTTCCGATGTGGATCATCTTGGTGCCGGTGTCCGCCTGCTGGCGGTTGTTCGTGAGCGCGACCGAGTAGAACTCGCCGACCGACTCATCGCCCTGCAGGATGCAGCTCGGGTACTTCCACGTGATCGCGGAGCCCGTTTCGACCTGCGTCCATGAGATCTTCGACTTGCGGCCGCGGCACGCACCGCGCTTGGTCACGAAGTTGTAGATGCCGCCGACGCCGTTCTTGTCGCCGGGGTACCAGTTCTGGACCGTCGAGTACTTGATCTCGGCTTCTTCGAGGGCGACGAGCTCGACGACTGCAGCGTGCAGCTGGTTCTCGTCGCGCATCGGCGCGGTGCAGCCTTCGAGGTAGCTGACGTAGGCGCCGGGTTCGGCGACGATCAGCGTGCGCTCGAACTGGCCGGTCTCCTGGGCGTTGATCCTGAAATACGTCGAGAGCTCCATCGGGCAGCGCACACCCTCTGGGATGTACGCGAACGATCCGTCGCTGAAGACGGCCGAGTTGAGCGCAGCGAAAAAGTTGTCGGAGTACGGGACGACCGAACCGAGGTAGCGCTGGATCAACTCCGGGTACTCACGGACGGCCTCCGAAAACGAGCAGAAGAGGATGCCCTTCTTCTCGAGCTCGGCCTTGTACGTGGTCGCGACCGAGACGCTGTCGAACACCGCGTCGACCGCGACACCGGCGAGCTTCTTCTGCTCCAGCAGCGGGATGCCGAGCTTCTCGTACGTGCGCAGCAGCTCCGGGTCGACCTCGTCCAGGCTCTCGTACTTCGCGCCCTGCTTCGGCTCCGCGTAGTAGTACATGTCCTGATAGTCGATCGGCGGGTACGAGACCTTTGCCCAGGTCGGCTCGGTCGCTTCGGCGAGCATCCCCTGAAAGCGCGCGAACGCCTTGAGCCGCCACTCGAGGAGCCACTCGGGTTCTTCTTTCTTGGCCGAGATGAGCCGGACGGTCGCTTCGGACAGACCCTTCGGAATGAACTCCTGCTCGATGTCGGACGTGAATCCATACTGGTAGTCGCGACCGACGATTTGTTCGAGCTCTGCGTCAGACATGGTCTCCTCGGGTGGGCCGGGGCCCGCTCGCGAGTGGCAGGATGGGCACGCTGCCGCTGTGAGCGAGTTGGTCGAGTGTCACCGTGCAGAGCGTGTCCTGGATCGCGCGGTTGATGCGTTGCCACGGAGCGCGCACGCCGCAGAAGGCTTCTTGTTCGCAGTGACCCGGGCCCGCACTGCACTCGGTCAGCGCGATCGGACCCTCGAGCGCCGAAATGATCTCGGCGACGCTGATCTCGCGGGCCGGACGTGCGAGTGCGTACCCGCCCTTGGCGCCGCGGTGGGATGCGAGGATCCCCTCCTGGCTGAGGATCTTGAGCACCTTCCCGACCACCGGAAAGGGCAGTGCCGAGGTCTCCGCCATCTCGCGCGCGCTGCGGGTCTCGGACGCAGCGAGTTCTGCGAAGTGTGCGAGCAGCACGATGCCGTAGTCGGTGATCTTGCTGATGCGGAGCATGGCGGGGGTCCAGTCGAGAGGAAGACGGAAGATAGAGGACCGTGCCGGTCCTGTAAATTGAGGACCGGTGGGGTCCGATTTCTTTCCAGGAGCGTCCCCGGGCTACGCGCCGGAGCTTTCTGGGTATGCAAGAATCTCATAAGAGTTTGATATTGTTGATAAACTACAAACATCGGAAAAGGTGGCTGTGCGCCCGCAGGGCTCTGCCGCGCCGGGAGCCCGCGCTTCACGGCTCAAGCTGGGCTGCGGCGGCCTCGGGTATCCTGTCGCGCGTGCCTACCGGACTGCGCTCCATCAGCACTCTGTGGGTGGCTGCCGTGTGGCTGCTCGGCGCTCCCGCCTGGGCCGCGAGTCGAGCGCCGTGCCCCGATGGCGTCTTTCTCACAGACGGGAAGCCGTTCGCGACGCAGTTCGGGGAGACCGCGGCGGCGGTGATCTCCCTCGAGGCCGGCGAACTCGAGATCGAGGGCCTCTGTGACGAAGCGGCACTCGCGAAGGTGAGCGCGAAGAAGAAGTTCGACACGGCGAAGGGCAAGTGGCCGCTCTGCTCCGCGTTTCCGGGCAAGGTGAAGCTCAAGGCCAAGATCGACGCGGTGTCCTGCGAAGACATGGAGGGGTCGCTCTCCGCAAAGGGCCTGAAGCCGAAGAAGCAGAAGTTCACCGCGGTGCGCCTCGCTCCGGAGGCACTCGCGCTGCAGGGCACGCTTGGGTCCCCTGCGGTCGCCGAAAGGATGGTCGACGAGAACCTGCCGTTCGTGATCCACCCGGCCGCCGAGGCGCTCAACCCGGAACTCGCAGAGCTGATCGCGCTCGGCCCCGACGCGGTTCCTGCCCTGCTGGCGGCCTTCCGGCGGCCTGCGACCGCCGCGGACGAGACACGCCTCGCACTCTTCGCGGTGGCGCTCGAGCGCATCGGGGACGCGCGCGCCGTGCCCGTGCTCGCCGATTGGCTCGAGGAGAATCTGTTTACCGCGTCCGTCCTTTGGGCTCCCCACCTCGTGATCCACGCGATGAAAGTGCTCGGAGGTCAGAGTGACCTCGACACCGACGAGTTCGTGTACGACATCGATGAGGCGCTGGATGCGATCGCGCGCACTCGAATAGGCACTCCGACTACCGCGCTGGTTCCCAATGCGAGGCGGCGGCTACCGCGTGATTCCCACGAGAGACCTTCCAACAAGTGCTGGCCGAAGATCTACGTATCAGGGACGGACGGCGCCGGAGCTCCACAGACACTCGAGATCGCGTACAACCTGTTCGCCAAGGACATCGACGAGCTGATCGCGGAGCAGCCCCCAGGCCCGAAGCGCGACGGTCTCGTCGTCACGCGCGATCGCTTTCTCTCCCGCGACGAGGACGTGTACGGCGGAACGGACTACGTCCCGATCGATCCGGCCGGAGAAGTGAGCATCCAGTCGAACTGTGGCGGCTCCGTCATCGAGCGGATGCTGAACGAGGTGGCTCGCGTCAACGGGCTGTCGTTCGAGATCGGCCCCGGGAACGCGACGGCCAGAGCGGCTCGCGACCTCGCGAACACGTTCGGGGGTGCAGTGGCGCTCAGTGAGCTCGAGCCGCTTCTCGGCGTGATCTCCCACGACAGCGGCTCCGACTCGTCTCATGTCGAGGTTCCGATCGAGCGCACCGGCCCGAGCCAACTGCGGGTCTACAGCAAGGACGTCCAGGGACTCGAGCGCCAGCACTTCGTCGATACCGACGGCTTCGTCACATGGGATCCGGTCGTGCAGCGGTACCACTTCAAGCCGTTCGCCGACGTCGACGGGTTGACCACGAACTTCTTTCAGATCGACCCCGCGCGTGTCACGGATATCCGCATCGATACGAGCGCCTGCGATTGTCGGTTCGGAACCGGCTTGGACGTAACGCTCGATTCTCCGTCCGGCGACGAGGTCGACGAACTCATGACCGCGGTCGCCGGTACCGTGGACGGGGCGCCTCTCGTCACCGGGAACGTCCGGGTGAACGGAAAGCCCGCTCAGAGTGTGGAGGTCGTGAGTGATGCGTTCTTTTCGGACGTCCTGCTGCGGCCTGGGCGCAACGAGTTGAGGCTCTCGTTCGAGGCGCCCGACGGTCGTCGAGGTTGTGTCGAGCGCACGCTCCTCGCACCGTGCGAGTTCACCGACCCGGACGTCCCGTTCAACGGAGGGGGGTTGGTGCGGATCTCGGTGGACGGAGGCCCGGAGATCGAATGGCCGGGGTACACCGGGATCTCGATCCCGAGCGCTCCCAGAAAGATCAATTGGTTCGGCGCACCTCCGACCAGTCAGCCCCACATCTTGTTCGAACTCTACGGGCCGCGGGCGACTCGCCCGTGGACCTGGCCCGTGCAACTTCGTCCCACGAGTGACAATGCGTTCGGGCGGGACTTCGCGGTCGGGACCTATCGTTCCCAGGAGGCGGTGTTCGGGAGCTCGTTCCGGCACCAACTGACGGCCGGAACGCTGACGGTCGAGGAGATCGAGACCGGGAAGGAACGCCTCCTGTCTGCGAGCTTCGACGTCACGGCGGTGAGCGACGAGGACGGCAGCAGCAAGCAACTGCGGGGCCGGGTCGATCTCTGTCGTTTCGGGATCGAGCGGCGCTCGAAGATCTCGCTCGCCGACTGAGATGCCCCCTCAGCGCTCCGGCGGGCGAGTGGCGAGTTTGCGCTGCAGCGTGCGGCGGTGGACGCCCAGCACGCGAGCCGCCTGCGAGACGTTTCCGTCGCAGTCCGCCAGCACCCGCTGGATGTGCTCCCACTCGACACGATGGAGGGAGGGCGCGTCTTCTTCGGCCGCGTCGGCGTCCGCATCTGGGTCGAACGCGCGCAAGATCTCGTCGGCATCGGCGGGCTTCGACAGATAGTCGACCGCACCCTGGCGCACGGCTTCGACGGCGGTGGCGATGCTGCCGTAGCCCGTGAGCACGATGCAGCGAAGCGCGGGCCGTACGGTGAGCAGCCCCCTCAGGAGTTCGAGCCCAGTGCCATCGGGGAGGCGCAGGTCGAGCACGGCATGGTCGGGCTCGAACGGCTTCGCGAGCTCGAGCGCCTCGCCGCACGTGGCCGCCTCCGCGACCTCGTGTCCGCGGTCGCGGAGTGCGCGACCGAGACGCGAGCGGTACGGCTCGTCGTCGTCCACGATCAGGATGCGCAGCGGGCTATCCGGCACGGTTCGTCCCGCTCTCGAGTTGAAGCGGCCACTCGACCACGGCCTCGGTCCCGGTGCCGGGCGTGGAGCGGAGTTCCAGCGTCCCGCCGAGGCGCTCGGCGTTCAGACGGACCACGAACAAGCCGAGTCCGGTTCCGCTGCCCGGAGCGCGCGTGGTGAAGAAGGGCTCACCCGCGCGCGCGAGTGTCTCCGGATCCATCCCGTTCCCGCCGTCTTGCACCGTCACACGTAGTCGGTCGCCGTCGAGTTCGAGTCCGACGTTCACGCGCGAACCGGGAGGGGATGCATCGAACGCGTTCTGGGCGAGCGGCGCGACCATCTCGACGAAGTCGGCTCGCGGGCCGAGGTTGGTTGCGGCCGAGAGGCGAAGTTCGCCGACCAGCAGGTCTCCGGGCGGCGGATCGAGCGCGACCGCGAGCGCGGCGAGTGCGTCGCCCGCGGCGAGTTCATCGCCTTCTCCATGTGCGCGATCGGCACCCGCGAGCATCCGGTCGAGGATCGAACGGCAACGATCGACCTCTGAGCGCAGGAGCCTCGCGTCGTCCCCGAGGGCTTCGCTCGCCTGGCCTGCTGCGTGGCGCTCGAGCTCGCGCGCGACCACGGCGATCGTGCCGAGCGGCGAACCGAGTTCGTGTGCGGCACCGGCCGCCAACGTCGTGAGCGACGCCAGCCGAGCGTTTCTCGAGGCCAGCTCGCCGAGCCGGCGAATCTCGGCCTCTCGCTCTCGCAGTGTGGAGTTGATGCGCCCGATGAAAAACGTGATCGTGACCGCGACGATCACGACGGCCAGCCACATCCCGACCGCATGGAGCCCCACCGAAGAGCCCGCGAAGGGTGCGTGCCAGAAATGCTGAGCCTCGTGCCAGCGAAAGACCAGCGCATATCCCGCGGCGGAAACGGCGGCGACCGCCCAGGTCGAACGCGCGCTCCCCGTCATCGCGGCCATCGCGACCGGCACCGCATAGAGCGCGCTGAAGGGGTTGTCCGGACCGCCGCTCTTTTGCAGCAGGAACGAGAACAGCACCGCGTCGATGAGGAGGGCTGCTGGCACCAGCTGGCGGGCGGGCGGAGTGCCGCGGCGCGCGAGCCCCCACAGGACGACGTTGGAAAGGAGCGTCAATCCGGGCACCCAGGCGAGGGCCGCGTACGGGAGCGGAAGCGAAAGCCAGGTGGCGCCGATTGCGAGAGCGGTCGCTTCGCCGCCGGCCATCAAGAAGCGCAGCGGGATCAGCCAGCGCAACACCAGCTCGGGTGCGGACTCGAGCGCGAGCGCTCGGATTTCGGGAGTTCGAGTCGTGGTTTCGTCGTCGGACACGGTGAATGGCTATTCTAGAGCGATGTCGCGTTCACGGCCCCAGGTGATCCGGAGACTCGCCTTCCTGTGGTGGGTGCCGCTCCTGCTGCTCGGAGCGGGCAGTGCCTCGCTCGAGTTGGTGGGGGAGGACGGTGCGCCGCTCGAACTTTCGCTCGAAGCGGGAGACTCGGCGGTGATCGCTCACTTCTGGGCCACCTGGTGCAAGAGCTGCACCGAAGAGCTGCCGGCGCTCGCCAAAGCCGCCGCGGCGTGCGCGGACGATGGCGTGCGCGTGGTGACGGTCAACGTCGGCGAAGATCTGGATACGATTGCGAGCTATCGAGCGGAACATGCCTTCGGGCTGCCGATCCTTCGCGATCCGAAAGGGAAGGTGTGGCGCAGCTTCGCGCGGGGCCTCCCGGTGAATGTGTTCTTGACGGCAGCCGGTCAGCGCACCGATTTCGGTCCGCGCACCGAGGCCGCTTGGCGGCGTGAGCTGGCTTCGCTCGGTTGCGGAGACGAGGCGCCAAAGGAGCGGCTCCCTTAGAAGGGGAGCAGGATGCCGACCGACCAGACTTCGCCTTCGTCTTGTGTGTTGTGGAGCCAGTGCTGGGTGAGCGGAATCTGAACCGCCGCCCGTAGCGAAGCGCGGGAATCACGCAAGCCCCACGGCAACCGGATTCGCACCGACGGCGTGGCGTAGAGGATGGCCCCGCCGCTGTCTTGAACCCGTCGGCCGACGTCTTCGTCGTAACCCGCGTAGCGGAAGTTGAGCTCGAGGCCGCCGGTCAACCATGTCATTGCGGGCCAGCCGAAAGCGTGACCGATGGGCACCACGAGAGCGAGGTTCGCGAGTGCGACGTCCCCGTATTGGTAGTCGAGTGCCCCCTCGAGGTTCTCTCGGTAGAAGATGCTTCCGTAGATGGAGCCCCAATCGAAGCGGTGGATCGCGGCGAGCCCCGCTCCGAAATCCCAGGAGCCGGTGCCAGGCTGAAGGTGCGGATCGCGCACCCCTTCGACTTTCGACTCGTCGCGTCCGGTGGGCGCCTTCAGCCAGATGCGGCCCTCGATCCAGGTGGTGGGCAGGATGTCGCGGTTGCGCCACAGCACGACGCTCGAAGCGAGGGAGATGTCGCCGAAGCCATTGAGCGTCGATCGAGTTCGTTCGCCGGCGAAGTCTTCGATGATCCGGTTCCAGACGAACGGCACCCCGAGCGTGAGCGTCAGTCGGTCGAGAGGTGTCCAGCTCGCGAAGAGTTCGAGCTGCATGCCGCGAAAGTCTTCGTCGCCCTCCGTCGCGACCGGCACCGAGCCGCTCTCGCTGGAGCCACCGCTCGAAGCCGAGCCGCCGGAGCCGCTGCTGCCCGAGTGCCCGTGTCCACGGTGACGCGGGATCAACGGGCTGTCCGCGCTGCGCGCGCGCCGGACCGCCCTTGCGAAGTCGGCGCTCGATTGGAGCTTCGGGCTCGACGAGTTCGGATTCGTCGAGCTCGAATTCGTCGAGTCTCCGCTCGGAGCGTCGGCGACAAAGCCGCTCGTCTTCGTGAGGAGGCGATACTCCCAATACAGCGAGAACGAGCCCGCCTCCTGCGAGCTCGTTCCATGGGTCGAGAACAGCGGATCGCCGGCCATACACACAGAACACGCGAGTGCGCTGCGCGGGCTTGCGACGGAGAGCGTGAGGAACGCGGCGAGCCCCCAGGCCGCGGGGCGCGAGATCACAGGTCGATCCGGTCCTCGAGTGGAAGGAGCGGACCCTGTTCGGGGGTGCGTCCGTCGCGGCCGACCGCGGGCACCTCGAGGAACTCGTCGGTTGCGACAGGGAAGTCGCGACCCGGCAGGCTCCCGGTTTCCAGGACGCCGTCCGTTTCGACGTGACCGTTCGGGACTCGCAGCGAGGGGTGGTCGAAGGGTGCGCGCTCCCAGCGCACCCGCTCGTCGGTCAGCGTCAGCAGGAAGGCTTCGAGGTCGAGCTTCTCTTGCTCCGTCAGCGTGCTCGCGAAGAGCAACCCGTGCATTTCCGGGTTTTGCACCTCGTTGAAGTTGCCACCGCGGCTGTAAAAGTCGATCACCTGGCGGAGGGTTGCGAACGAGCCGTTGTGCATGAATGGACCGGTGAGCTCGATGTTCCGAAGGCTCGGCACCTTGAAGGCCGCCTGAGTCGCGACCCGCAGGCGACCGCCGCCGGGCAGCGCCGCCTCGGCTTTCGCGACCTTCTTTTTGGGAACTTCGGCCAGGAAGCGCGCGGTGCATTCTTCGGTGAACGCACTCTTCTTCAGCTCCTTGTCCTCGTAGTCGTTGCCGAACGGGAAGGTGAAGTGGCATGCACTCACCTGCTTGATCGTCTTCTTCTCGGGCGGTTTGCCGCCTGCGAGGCGCTCGGCGTACTGGGCCGCGAAAGAGCGCGGCAGGTCGGCGGCGTCCTCGACCGCGGCGCCCGGGTCGAACTCGGGCGGGGCGACGCCGGTATTCATGAAGCCACGATCGACGAGTGCAAGTCCGCCGTCCACCAGCGAGATCCGGTCCACGAAGTTGGGGCCTGTCACCTTGTGGGACGCATGGCGCGGTACGAGCTCGGCTCCCGCCATTTGTGAGATCGCGGCGGCACTGAATTCAGCGCCTCGGTGGCAGTCGACGCAGTGGGCCTTGCCCATGAACAAGTCGAGACCGTTCAACTCGGCCGGTGGGAAGTCGGTCGGAATGCCGTTCTCGTCGCGGGCGCTCTGGTCGAACGGGGCGTCGTCGGAGATCAGCGTCGACTCGTAGAGCTGGACGGCCAGTCCGAACAGGAACGCGAAGTTCGCTTCCATGTGGTCGTACGGCGCGCCGTCCGCAGCCACGCCGAAGTCTCCCTTCGTCGCGCTCCAGTACCGCTCGTCGAACGCCTCCTCGACGAGCGCGCGGTAGGTCGTGTCGAGCCCCAGGCCTCCGGGATCGCGGCGCTCTCCGAGCACGCTGTCATCCGGATGGACTTCCTGTTCCTGCAGCGGGCGAGCGCCCAGCAGCTTCCTGCCGATATCGGGGAACGTGCGCCCTGCGCACGACATTTCGGTCGTGCTCAGCGGCGGGCCGACCGCCTGAGCGGCCAGGGAAGAGTTCTCGAGGTAGAGCTTCTTCGCTTTAGCCTTGCTGCCCTTGCTGCGCACGAAGACGCGCGCTTCCCCGTCGCGATCGCCCGTGATGTCCACTCCGTTGAAGAGATTGCTCGCCCGGCCGTCGAGGAACTGACGGTGGGAGAACACCGAGTTGAAGACGCTCGGGGTCTGACGCGGTTCGACGCGCCGGGTTCGGACGCCGCCCTTGTGGAAGACGTCGTCGTCGCCGCCGGTACAGACCTCGTCACGCGCGTCGATCGCCGAGACGAACTCTCCGCCGAACGTGCCCGCCGAAGAGACGACGTCGTCGGTGACAAAGAGCTTCTCGGAGCCGCGGTCGATCGGATTGGCGATCCGCATCAGCGGAAAATCGGCGAGGCTCAACGTGTGGTTCGGGCCGCCCGCTGCACCGGAGTCGAGCGGTTCGAACGTGGTTGCGGTCGGGGATCCCTCGTGGAGAGTGCCCGGGCTGAGCGGATTGCGGGTGCGGCCGTCGGCGCCCGCGTGGAAATGACAGCTGGCGCAGGCCATTCCGTCGCTCCCCACCCCTTCCTCCCAGAACAGGGCCTTGCCGAGCACCAGCGCGGCCTCGGGGTCGACGACGATCGGCTTCTTTCCGTCGAGGAGGTCCGGGACGCCGGGCACCGGCACGCCGGACAACGGGCCGGGGACGGGCAGGTTGTGCGCAGCGGCACTCCACGGGAGAGCCGCGGCCAGCAGAAGAATTGCGAGCCAGGATGCGGAGCTGCGGGCGGAGGAGATCATCGTGCGGGTTCTGGAGACCGAGTTTCTCGGGCCGGTATGGACTGGGCCGAAGTGAGCTCAGGAAGATAGGCGACGACTCGCCTGGGAGGTGCGGTGAGTTGTCGCACCGCCTGTCGCCGCCGAGGGGTCGGCTAACTTCCTCGACCGCGGAGGTGCTGGTTTGAGGCTTATTGAGCGCATGAGATGGATTTCGGCCGTGGTCGTCGGGTGCGCGCTCGCGTCTCCAGCGGGCGCCGCAACGGTCGTCCAGGGCGATCCGGGCGGGCCGTTCTCCGGCATTCCGTACGCGTGGCAAATCACTCTGGAGGACGGGACCGACAACGCTGCCGTCGCAGCCTTCGTCGGCGGCAAGTCGTGGGCGCATCCGATGAATCCGGGCCTCGGCTCGTTTGGACTCGATGCGGGTTGGACACACACGTCCAACTGGATGTACCTCGACGTCGTGGAGGAGCGGACGGTCCGGCTCGAGCTGGCGCCCAACGACATGGTACCGGACACCGGCGACGGTTTCTGGTCCGGCGAACTCGTTCCGGCGTTCACGCTGTGGTCGAGTGTCGATGACGAGGGCATGGACGAGCACTTCTACACCCAGGGTGCAGTGCCGGCCTTCGTCGATGACCCCGACTTCGCCTACATGGATTCCGCCGACACGGGACCGGGCCCGTTCGACGCCAGTGTGGCGACATTGGTCGTGACGTTGCCGGCAGGGCTCTACACGGTGGCCGTCGGTGACCACGACGATACCAGCCTGACGGAACAGAACCGCGGCTACACGTTCTGCGTCGCCGCGGTCGAAGATCCGTGCCCGCCGCCCGTCTTCGTTCCCGAGCCCGGCATGGCGCTCCAGCTGCTCGCCGGCGCAGGAGTTCTCCTCGCAGCGATGCGTCTGCGCCCGCTTACCGTCTAGCGCCCGGGCGAAGCGTCGTGCCAATCAGGCAGACGGCGCCGACGGTCAGCAGCAGCGCACCCCCCGGTTCCGGCACCGGCCAGAACGCGATACTGCGAGGTTGATCGAGGGCTCCCTCTGTCGGGCCCTGCCCGAACGTCTGCACGTAGGCCCCGTCCGCGTCGAACTCGACCAGCTGGTGCTGGAAGAACGACGAGCCGAACAGGTGGCCGCGCGCGTCGAACGCGAGGCCCTGCGGTCCGGTGAGATCGGGGTGGCTCTGTTCGTCGAGAAACGTGCCATCGGCGTCGAACCGGACGATATCGTCGGAGCTGCCGCCCCCGACGTGGAGGACGCCCCCGGTGTCGATCGCGATTCCCATCGGGCTCGCGAGCCCGCCGCCGGTGAATACGAGCGGGTCGCCCGTCCCGAACCGCACGATCTGCGCGTTGATCCCGTTCGCGACGAAGAGATCTCCAGCAGCATTGAACGCGACGCAGTTCGGTCCGTCGAGCGCGGGGTCTGAGATGATTCGATCGAACGCACCCGATCGCTCGAATACGACGACCTGGTCGTTGTCGAAGCTGCTCACGTAGAGCTTGTCGTCGTCCCCGAGTGCCATCCCCGTGGGCCCGGCGAGTTCGGCATGACTGAAGCTGCGCTCCCACTCCTCTGCTGCAGAGAAGACGAAGACTTCGCTCGTATGCTGGCTCGCGACGAAGATCCCGCCGTCCGGGACGATCACGATTCCGCGGGGGCCGTCCAGGCCCGGTGCTGAGAAGCTGCGGAGGTAGTCCCCGGTTCCGTTGTAGACCGCGATCTCGTCGCCGCCGAAGCTCGACACGTAGAGGTCGCCCGTTTCTGCAGGAGGCAGCAACCCCGCGGCAGGCACCGGGCCGAGAAGGAACGCGGCTCCGCAGAAGAACCCCGCCCAGCAGCGCAGCCATGCGAGGCTCGAGAGGGAGGGCTGGACGCATGTCACGGATCGCATCGACTTCGGGTTTCCTGTTGTCCGTTAGGTGCAGATGAGGGGCGCGAGGACGCCGATGCCATCCTGGCGCCAGCTGAGTGGCGGCGCCTGCATCTCGCCGAGCGCGCAGACTCGCGACGCGCCGTAGTCGCCCGGGAGTTCGACTCCGGCGCACCCGATTGCTGCGAGATGCCGGGAGTACGGAGCGAGGGCGCCCGCGAGGGCTGGCATATCCGGCACCGGGTGCACGCGCACGAAGCGGTGGAGCGGAGCGCTCCGCGGGCGGTCGTCGCGCTCGGCGACGACGGTCCAGTGATCCCCGGCGTGGAGCCCGACCTCGCCCGCGGAGGCCGAGCGGAGTTCGGCATCGCTGCGTTCGTGGGCGATCGTGGCGGCGGCTCCGGTCGGGACGACGCCTCGCGGAAGCGTTTTCTCGATGGAGGCGAGTGCTGCGGCGAGGGCAGACGCTGCTTGCTGCGCCCGGTTGCGGCCGCCGAGCGAGTAGAGGGCCACCGGCGACAAACAGCCGAGCTGATCCCAGAGCGCGACGTCGAGCGCGAGGGATCCGGCGGCGGCTGCGAGATCGGCCGTCTCGCCGAGCACGGCCACCGACAGCCGATGCCCGCGCGAGACGACATGTCCGCGGGCTCGGTGAGCCACGGCCGCCACGGTTTCGTCGCTTCCGGTCGCCACGACGCACTTCGTACCGAGGAAGGCATCGAGCGCGTCACGGTCGTGGGTTTCGAACTCGACCAGTGCGAGCGCGTCGGCGAGTCCGGCGTCTCGCTCACGCAGCGACGCCGCGACGTGTCTCGCCGTCACGCGGTCGCGCGATGCGGCGCGGGCGATGACGCCCGACCGGAGGGCCAGTGGGGCGAGCAGCGCGAGGAGCGTCGGCATCGGAATGGCTCCGGCCAGCAACACCGAAGTCGTGCCGAAGCCCGTCGCTCCGGGCCCCGCCTCCTGCCGCCAGAGCTCGCGGAACGCATCGCGGGTCCAGGGTTCGAGGGCGAGCGTGAGCCCGCGTTCGACGACCGCTTCGCTGAAACCGGTGGCGCTCGGCAGCTCGCGGGCGAGCGCGCGGCGCACAGCGGAATCCGGATCGCGCCATGTTTCGAGCACGTCGCCGAGTGCGTCGAGGATCTCTTCGGGGTCGCGTTCTCGCAGCCGGTGCCCGGCCGCGCGCACCGCGGCGAGCGCGTCGCGGACGGCGCCGGCGCTCACCGACGCTCCAGCATTTCGTCGAGCGCGATCGAGCAGCCCCGTGCTTCGGCGCCAGGCTCGCGTCCGATGACCTCGAATCCGTCCTCGATCGCACGCCCGAGGTCAGCCGTCTGGATCGCGGCGACACTCCCGGTGTTGGCGAGATCGTGGAGCACGATCGCGCCCGTTTCGCCGGGTGCGCAGGACGCGCCCGTCTGGGGGTCGATGATCCGAACGCGGGTCCAGGGCGGCCCGAGCTTTCGTCTCGGCGCGCCGGGCTCGTGCAGTGTGGTGTCGTAGAACTGACTCCCGAGTTCGGTCATGCCGTACTGGTTGACGATGGACTCGGCGCCGACGCCGAGGCGCGCTTCGAGCGACCCGTAGAGGTCGTCTCGGGCCAGCTCGCGGGAGCGTCCCTTGAATCCGCCCGTTTCCATCACCCGGCTGCCCGTCGGAAGTTCGAGGCGTTGGTCGCGGGCTGCGAGCGAATCGAGCAGATGGACGAACGAGAATGCGGTGCCGCAGAGAGCCACGGGTCCGGCACACTCGAGTGCGGCGAGCAGCGCTGGCAACTGGAGCTCGCCTTCTTTCACGAAGAATCCGCTCGCTTCGTCGCCGTGTGCGGCGAGGACGACGCCGAACATGTGTGACAGAGAAGAGTCCGGGACTTCCGCTGGGCTCGGGGCGAGGACGCAGAGCCGCGCCCGGCCCGGCAACCCTGCGAGGACGAAACGCTCGAAGCTCGGGAGCAGCGAGGCTTCGTAGAGCGCGAGAGTGTCGAGGTGCAGCTCACCGCGGGCTTCGCTCGACGTGCCGCTCGTTCGGAACACATGGTGCTCGGACTCGGACGGGAACGAGTGCAGCGTCAGTTCTTTGAACGCGCCGACCGGCACTGCCGGGATCTCGTCCCAGTTCTCGATCGAGTCGGGGGTGACGCCGCGGCCTCGACAGAACCGTTGGTACGGAGTGCAGTGAGCGAACTGGTGAGAGAACACTGCGCGCGCGGTGCTCTCGAAACGGGAGTCGTCGTCCTGCCACGGCTCTGCCATCCACGCGAGGAGCTGGGCGTCGAGCGCGGCACGACCGATGTCGCCACTCACGGAAGACTCGCGATCAGGATCTCGAGCGCAGCGAGGAGCGCGGCAAGCTCGATCGGGAGCGGGGGAGTCACCGAGAGGACGCGCCCTGCGTCCCCGGACGGGAGCAGAATGACGCCCTTTCGGAGGGCTTCGGCGACCGCTTCGTGCGCGTGCGCCGGCTCGCGGCATTCGACCCCGAGCATCAACCCGCGGCCGCGGACCTCGCGGACACCGGCGTGCCCGGCAGTGCGTTCCTCGAGGAAGCGAAGCGCCGCAGCGCCGACGTCCGCCGCGTGCTCGACGAGCCGTTCTTCGGCGAGCACTTCGAGACAAGCAACACCGGCGGCGCACGAGGGTGGGTGGCCGAGAAACGTCTGTGTGTGGAGCGCCTCGCCCTGCGACGGCGGCCATGCGGCCATCACTTCCTCACGGCCGACGCATGCGGAGAGCGGCATCCCCGATGCGAGGCCCTTGGCGACGCACAGCAGATCGGGGACGACGCCTTCGTGCTCGCACGCGAACCAGCGACCGGTGCGCCCGAACCCGGTGTAGACCTCGTCGGCAATGAGCAGCCAGCCGCGCCGATCGCAGAGAGCGCGGAGTTCGGTCAGGAAGCCGTCCGGCGGAACCCGCTCGCCGCCGCGTCCCTGGATCGGTTCGACGAGGACCGCGCCGACCGGCTCCGTCGCGGAGTCGGCCACACGGATGACGTCTTCGACGTCGCCGTAGCGTGCGAAGCGTGTGGCCTCGGGGAGCCTCGCCGAAAAGGGCTCCCGGAAGTCGCTTCGCCACGTGGCATCGAGCGCTCCGAGGGAGAGTCCGTGGTAGCCGCCCTCGAACGCGACGACTCCGGAGCGGCCCGTTGCGAGCTGTGCCGTCTTCAGCGCCGCTTCGACCGCATCGGAACCACTCGATCCGAGCACCGCGCGTGCGCGGCCGCCTCCCGGGAATCGCGCGATGAGCGCTTCGAGCAGTTCGACCTTCACCGCCGGCGGGTGGACATCGCCCATTGCGTGCATCAACTCGGCGGCCTGCTCCTGGACCGCGCGCACGATTTTCGGATGGGCGTGGCCGGCGTTCGCCACCCCGAATCCACCTCCCAGGTCGACGAACCGGTTGTCGTCCACGTCCCAGACGTTCGCGCCCGAGGCGCGCTGCCAGAAGATCGGCGGATCGGGCACGAGGCAGGTGACGTTGTGCGATTCGACCCGGGAGAGGCGCCCGGCGAGCTCGCGGGAACGCGGGCCCGGAATCTCGGTCCGGATCTCGGGCGGCAGCGTCGTCACCGCGCGATGTTAGCCGTCGCCCGCCGCGGAGCCCTAGACTCCCCTGGTGGTGACGAATGAACGATCCAACGACTCGGCCCGGCTCCGGGCCGGAGGTCTCGCGCTGGTCGGCGGGGCGGCGATCTGTGCCGGCAAGTTCGGCGTCGCCGGCGCAACGGGCTCGACAGCCGTGTACTCGGACGCGTTGGAATCGATCGTCAACATCGCGGCGGCCGCGCTGCTGCTCTACGCGCTGATCGTCGCGGCGCGGCCCGCCGACCGGGATCACCCGTATGGCCACGGGAAGGTCGAGTTCTTCTCCGCCGGGGTCGAGGGTGCGCTGATCGCGATGGCAGCGGTCTTGATTCTCGTCGAGGCGATTTCGGAGCTGGTGCGCGGGCCCGAGATCCGGAGACTCGACATCGCCATCGCCGGCAGCGCGGTGCTGGCGGTCGGGAACGGCCTGCTTGGGAGCTACCTCGTGCGAACCGGTCGACGGAGCGGTTCGGAGGCGCTGGTCGCCGACGGCAAGCACGTGCTTGCGGATGTCGTGACGACCGCCGGCGTGATCGTCGGGCTGGCGCTCGTGGCGTGGACCGGCTTCGCCCCGCTCGACCCATTGATGGCGATCGCCGTCGCACTCTGGATCTTGCGCACCGGCTATGCCCTGCTGCGGTCGGCCGTCGGCGGCCTGATGGACGAGGCCGACGAGAGTCAGCTGGTGCCGATCTGCACGGGGCTCGAAGCGCATCGCGCACCCGAATGGATCGACGTGCATTCGTTGCGCTCGTTCCGGTCCGGTGCAGTGCAACACATCGATCTGCATCTCGCCGTGCCACGCTATCTCGATGCCGATCGCCTCCACGAGATCAACGAAGGCGTGGAAGTGGCGGTGCGCGCGGCGACGGATCACGTGGGAGGTGTGATCGTCCACTTCGACCCGTGCCGGCCGCGGATGTGTGCTTCGTGTGTCGTCGATCCGTGCCCCATTCGTAAGGAGGCGTTCGTTCGGCAGGAACCGATCCGGGTCGAACTCGCGCGGCGAGAAGACGAGGGCCTCGAGTCCGGGGCTCCGCTGGCTGCCGAAGGGGACGCGCGATGACTGAAATCGCTCATGTGGCACTGGGATCGAACCTGGGCGAGCGCGAATCGCACGTAGCGGCGGCGCTGGTCGCATTGACCCGGCATGCGGGAGTCTCGAATCTCCTGGTTTCGTCGCTTTGGGAGACGGCGCCGGTCGGAGGGCCTCCCGATCAGGGCCCTTACCTCAATGCGGCCGCTCGCTTCGAGACGCCGCTTTGCCCGCGCGCACTCCTCGACCTGCTGCTCGAGATCGAGCGGTGCGAGGGTCGCGAACGCGGCGAGCCGGACGCGCCGAGGACGCTCGACCTCGACTTGCTCTTCTACGGCGCCCAGGTGATTCGCGAGGAGGGGCTGACGGTTCCCCACCCGCGACTCCACGAGCGCGCATTCGTGCTGGCTCCGTTGCGCGAGATCGCCGCCGCCTGGATCCACCCGGAGCTCGACGCCTCCGTCGAAGCGCTCGCAGAACGCCTCGAGGCGGGACCCGGCTGGGCAGGCGCCGGAGTCACGCGCTGCGAGCCGCCGGGCGCAAGGCGCTAGCCCCGCCTCTCAGATCAGCTGCCCCTCGACCGAAGACAGCTCCGCTACGGCGCCTTGGCCTTGAAGATCATGCCCTCGGCCTTCTTGACGCTGCCGAGGCTGGCCTCGAGGCACGCGGCATCGCTCGTGATCAGCTGGAGCGTCGCCGAAGTGGCACCCGCGAGCGCCGTCGCCGCTCCCGTCGGGAGGGACGTTTGGCCCTTCTTGGCCTTGTTGCCGGCCTGCCAGGTGGCCTTGCCCTTGCCGATCGGTCCGCTGGCGAGCGCGAGCTTCTTCGTGCCGCTCGCCTCGCTCGCCGGATCCTTGTAGAGCCAGCCCTTGCCGCTCTTGTCCTTGAAGCACGGCTTCTGCTTCGGCCCGCACGTCTGGCCGGCGCGGTCGACCGAAAGCTCGGCGGCGAGCTGGCCGGCCCCGTCGTAGAGGCAGAGGTCGTAGCGGGTGGTGCCGGTCAGCGGATCGCCGAGGTCGCTCTGTCCGGTCGCCCCGCCAAAGCCCTTGAGCTTGGCCTTCCACTTCTCCTTGCCGGCCTTCTTCTCGGAGATCGACACGCTTGCCTTCGCCGCGTCGAGGCATCCCTCGATCGGCGCGGGCGCGCAGACGAACGAGCTACCCTCGTTCTGGCAGAGCGCGTCGCAGCCATCGCCGGCGACCATGTTGCCATCGTCGCACTGTTCGCCCGCGTCGACGACGCCATCGCCGCAGACGCTGGCGCCTCCTTCGACTTCGCACGCCGCGCTGCAGCCATCGCCGTCGGCCGTGTTGCCGTCATCGCACTGCTCGCCGGTCGTCTGAGCGCCGTCCCCGCAGATGAGAGGCAAGAGCCGTACGTCGTCGAGGTTGCCGTCCACTGAGAGGGTCTCGATCGAAAGGTCCGTGAAGACGATCGTCGTCGTGTCGGAGTCGGCGGTGAACTGGAAGACGAAGGACTCGAAGGTGGTCGGATCCGACGCCGTATCGTCGATCGTCTCGTCGAGCAGCGTGGCGACTCCGGTCGCCTGGACGCCGAGCTCCTGGAGCGTTCCAGGGAACGAGTCGGAGAACGCTCCATAGTCGAACGAGAGCTCATAGGTGACCCCGGGAACGGTCGCGACCGTTTGCGAGACGACTGCGTCGGGAGTCTGGTCGCCTCCGTTGAAGTTGAGGGAGAACGACCCGTCGGTCGCGCCCTGGTGGTCGATGCGCCCTGCGTTGCCCGCGATGTTCCAGCAGGGAACCACCGTCTCGCCCACGCCGACCTCGAAGCTTCCGTTGCAGAGCAGCGCTGCGTCGGCGACGGCGAGCCCGCGGTACGTGCCTGCCGTCAGCGGGGTCGCGGTCACCGTGTTCGTCGCGAGGTCGATCTCGACCAGCTCGTTCGTGGCAACGTCCGACCCGAACAGGGTTGTTCCTGCGATTTCGATGTCGCCGACCTGGTGGACCATGCTGGAGACGAATACGTCGGTCGCGAGCGGCCCTCGCTCGACCGTGAAGAACTGGGTCTCCAGGGGTGCGATGCTGGCGACGTCGACGCCAACGATCTCGCCGGTCAGAGCATTGCTGCCGAGGCCGTCGAAATCGGTGTTGCCGCCGCCGACCTCGATGCCAGAGATCGTTCCGTCGAACGCGAGGTCGCCGAGCGACTCCGAGAAGGCGTCCGGGGCGGCGTCCGAATCGAATCCGATCACCAACTGCCCGCCGACCTGGGTGAGGCCTTCGGCCGACTTGATCGCCACGCCCCCAGAAGTCACCGGGACGGACGAGAGGGTCGCACCGGTGTGCCGGTCGAGCTCGACGAGGTCGACTCCGACGCCCAGCTCCGAGTCGAGCACGTAGAGCGATTCACCGACCCGGGTGAGGTCGGTGTCCAGCGGAGAGAAGTCGAGCGCTCCGAGCGGAGTGACCTCGCCGCTGCCGGACCGGATGACCACTAGCTGGTTGGTATCGCGGTCGATGCTGTAGAGGAGCGCCGCCGCCGCTGGGGCTCCAGCGCCCACGAGGGCATAGAGCGTGAGCGCGGCGAGAGCGCAGGTGAGACGTCGCATGGGATGAGTCCTCCAGGGCCTGCCGAGAAGGCGCCACGCCTGGGCGTGGCAATGCCACGGGCAGGCGTGGCGCCTCTCCGGATAGCGACGTCGCACGGAGGGCTTCCCCATGTCACCCAAACGCCTGATTCTGCTGTCGATACTCCTCCTGTCGGTGCTGGCGGCCGGCTCCGCAATGGCAGGTGAGGAGGAGGCTCCCGTCTCGATCAGCGAGGTGACGGGGGTTTCCAACGTGACGGGTGTGTCCGATATCTGCTCCGAGACCACGTGCAGCACGCAGGCCGACTTGACCGAGGGGGGCGCCGTCCTCGAGGCGAGCCAGACGCACAACGTCGTCCTCGATCCCGATGACGAGACCCTTCTGGTCGCGACGGCCTCGGGGTCCGTGGATGCACGAGGTGTCGCGCCCGGTCTCCCTGAGGGTGCAACAGCGGCTTTCACACTCAGACTGGTGACGACCGTCCCCGTCATGCTCGAGGTGTCTGGGAGTGTCGGCTCCCAGGACGGTGCCCTGGGGCTTTTCGGCGTCGGGGGCACGCACTTCGACGGAGATCACATCGTGGCCGTGGACAACGTGGATGGCGTATCTGCACAGGGGGCGTTCTCGGCTGTGATTCCGGCAGGCGCCATCAACATTGGCGGCAGCATTCGCCCCCATCAGCTCTCTCAACACGGAGGAGAGGGTTCAGCCAGCTTCTCGGTCACGGTCACCATCACACGTGCACCCGGGGAGATCCGGTGGGTGAACGCTGCGGGCGGAAGCTGGGACGACGAGGCGAACTGGGATCCGGAGCAGGTGCCCGGAGAGGGCGACCGTACGGTCTTCGACCTGAACTCGACATACGCGGTGAATTTCCCGGTGGCCGCGGCGGCAACCTCTCTCGCATCGCGCGGCGTGGAGACGTGTGCGAGTCCGCGATCGGTCGAGAGCACGCGAGTGCGAGCCGGTACGCTCACCTACACCGGCGCGGTCGACGTCTCGACGCTCTCGGACTCGGTCGACGACCCGGGCCTGCGGATCGGCGGCACCGCCAACTTCGACGACCCCGAGGTCATTCTCGAGAGCGGCGAGCTCTGCTCGCTGTTCTCGACCGTGGGCGACACCGACGTCGTGGGCACCGCGGCGGTGACCGTTCAGGGAGGCGTCTGGAAGAACCCGGGGCGCCTCCGGGTCGGGGACTCCGGCGACGGCCAGGTGACGATCACCGGCGGCTCGGTGATCGCCGGCGAGACGCGGATCGGCAACACCGTGGGCGGCGTGATCCAGGTGGACGGGGCGTCGGCCGATCTCGACACCGGGGCCCTCCTGCTCGGTGCCCCCGGGATGTTGGGGAGCGCCGCGCTCTCCGTCACGGCGGGATCGGCCCGGAGCGATTCGGCCCTCATCGGTGCCAGGCTGTCCGTGTGCCTCGACGCGTCCGGTCGGGCGACCGACGTGCCCTGCGCCACCCTGCTGGACTGCGACCATCTCACCGATTCGCGGGGCTGTCAGGGAACCCACAGTGTCGAGATCTCCGGGGGCGGCGAGTGGTCGGCCTTCGACCCGGTCCTGGTGGGCGGCGGAACCCTGGTCGCCGACGACGGAAGCGAGTTCTCGGTGTCCGGGAACGGCTTGCTGCAAGTCTACCCCGACAGCCGCGCCTCGGTGGCCGAGCTCAGCCTCGGAACCCACGACCGCGCCACCGGTGACACGCCTGCCACGGTTTCACGAGGCGTCGCGATCGTTTCGGGAACGCTCGACGTCCTGGGGCCGATGCGCGTCGGCGACGGCGGGGCCGGGCAGCTCGAGATCGAGCCCGGAGGCCGTGTCGAGGTCACGGGCACCACGATCGTCGGCCGCGGCGATGGCGGCAACCCGCCCCTCCTCGCCCAGGATCCCTTTGTGCCCAGTGCCCGATTCCGGCACGGGGTCGTCCGGATCGGCGGCCCGAACACACTTGTTCTGAGCGGCGAGTCGCTCCTCAGGACCCCGCGACTCTTCGTCCGCGACAGTGGCGTGATCGAGCTCGACGAGGGCGTGATCGAAGCGACGGAGCAGATACGGATCCTGTCGGGCGGACAGCTGACGGGCACCGGCACCGTCGTCACGCCGGACTTCGACGTGGCGTCGAACGGTCGGCTCGGGCCGGTCTTTCCGGTCGTCGTCAACGCGCGCGGCAGCGGGACGCCCGCCGGGCTGACGATTGGCGGCGACCTGACGCTGGAGCCCGGCGCCGCGCTCGAGATCGCGGCCGTCGGACCGGGCGAGTGCGGCAAGCTCCACGTGACAGGAGACGCGACTCTCGAAGGCACGCTCGAGCTGGTGTTCCCAGACGGCTATCTGCCGGGTACGGGGGACGTCTGCGAGGTGCTTTCGGTCGACGGCACGACGACCGGGGGGTTCGAGCGCATCGTCGCGCGCGGTGTGGCCGAAGGGTTCGTCTACGAAACGACGACGGCGCCGGACGGATCGATCCGTTTCGAGGCCCTCTCCGCAGCAACCGCGTGCGCCGGCGGCGACACGGACGGCGATGGCATCGCCGACTGCGAGCGCTGTGACAACTGTGTCGACGACACCGGAAACGGTCTCGTCGACCGCGAGGATCCGGATTGCACGCAGCCGGCCGATGGAGACGGTGCGGGGCTCGCCAGCGCGGCTGAAGCGCAGGCGGCGGTGCGTTGCCACGGGGCACTGCGCGGGGCCACCAAGCTGCTCGCGACGAAGACCTGGAAGCCGCTCCAGAAGTGCGCGGACGCGATGCTGAAGTGCCGGCAGCGCAAGCCGGACGACGCGAGCTGCGCCGAGAAGGTGGCCGCGAAGTGCGCGAAGGCAGCGGTCAAGCTCGCGGGCGAGAAGGGCCCCGCGGCGAAGGCTGAGGCGAAGATCCTGCAGGCGTGCAGCGCCGTTCCGATCGACGCCCTGAAGGACGCGGCTGGCCTCGGCCACGCGGCAGCGCAAGGCGCGTGCGCCGCGGTGGGCGTTCCCGCGCTCGCCACTGCGGCTGACATCTCGGCGTGCACCACCCGGCGCCAGCAGTGCCAGGTGGGTGGGCTGTTCGGGGCGGTGGTGCCGCGGGCGGCGGAGCTGCTCGGCGACGCCGGCATCGCACCCTCGGTGCCGTGCCTGGCGGCGGGTTCTGATGGCGGAGGCCTGGGACTCGGAGATCCAAAGGGCGCGGGCAAGCGCGCAGCGTCGTGCCAGAAGGCGCTCGGCAAGGCGGCCGGCAAGCTGCTGAGCCGGGCCCTCGATGCCGGAGGCCGCTGCGAGGGTGCAGTGCTCGGATGCGTTCAGGGAGGCGACGGTTCGTGCCTCACGAGGGCCGCGTCGTCGTGCGCGAAGGAACAGAGCAAGTTGGCCGCCGCGGAAGACTCACTGCTCGGGGCGATCGAGAGGAAGTGCGGAGAGAAGAAGGGGAGCCCGTTGGTCTCCGCGGAAGACCTGCTGGCTCCTGCGGGGCTGGGCTTCGACGGAGCGACCACGCGCTGCGCGGCACTCGGGATCGATCCCCTCGACTCGCGCGCCGCGGTGGGGGCTTGTCTCGTCGCGGAGAATCAGTGCCGCGAGCGGCAAGTCCGCGAAGCCGCCACGCCGAGAAACCTCGAACTGCTCACTTTGGGCGGCGTGCGCTAGGAGGCGTTGGGATGCGATCGATGCCTCTGGTGAGGGTTGTCGTGCTCAGGATGCTCGCGCTGTTCGCAGCTGATGGCGCCCGATCACAGCCGGTGCCGTTCGCGGCGACTGAGGATGAGAGGAGAGCCTCGCGGCCCATCCGCGGGTGATGCCCCGCCTGGGCGTGGCAATGCCACGGCCCGCCGTGGCGCCTTCCGGGTAGAGCGCGTGGGTCGCGCCTACGGGAGAACTTCGAATGGCGATCAAGCATCTGGTTGTGCTCACGATTCTCTCGGTCGGAGGCCCGGCCGCAGGACAATCCCTGGTGCCGATCGCGGACAGCGGCACTCTCGCTCTCCAGCCCGAAGCCGACCTGAGCGCGCCCGCGATCGCCGACGACGGGAGCGTGGCGTTCATCGCGCCGCTGGCCGACGGGCGGACCGCCTTGCTGGTCGGAAGCGGAGGAGAGAGCGTGCTGGGCGACTACGCGATCGCGCTTGCAACCGGCGATTCCGTGGGCGGGCTCGTCATCGAGAGCATCCTCGACTCGCAGGACGGGGTGGGTGTCGGCGGCGCGCACTTCGCAGTACGGGTGGACACGAACGCGGGCCCCCCGAGCCACCGCATCGTGAGCGCGACGGACCCGGATGGGGACGGGAGCTTCGAACTCACGGTGCGCGCGGACGGGAGAATCGGCGTCGCCCATGTCGTGCCCATCAACGCCCTTGGCCAGGTTGCCTTCGCGGACTCATCGAGCTGCTCGAGCGACGAGAACGGCATGCGCGTGAGCGACGGCAGCAGCCAGTTCTCCTTCTGCGGCAACGAGGACTCGCTCGGGCAGATGCGAGGGTTCGGCGAAGGAAAGGACATCAACGACGCGGGACAGGTCACCTTCTACGGCCGGCAGCCCGACAACGTGTCCGAGGAGCGGGTCAACGACCCGACCCTGTTCCGCCGGAACCCCAACGGGAGCTGGACGACGATCGCCATTGGCGACTCGGGCGGCGACTTCGGCGCCCACTCCCACGATCTCCAGCGCGGGGACTACCCCGCGCTCAATGCCTCCGGCACCGCGATCTTCACGGCCAAGCCCAACAATGGGGGCTTGGTAAGCGGTTTGGAGGAGCTCCACACTGGGAGCGGAGGTCCCTGGACGCTGGTGGCGTCCAACGAAAGCGGGGCCTTCCGCGGCTTCGTCGCCCCTCTTGCACTGAACGATGCCGGCACTCCGGGCTTCATGGCATGCACCGATCCCAGCGTCAGCCTCGGCAGCTGCCCATTCACTTCTGTCGGGACCGCGAGCGGCGGCGGCATCTATCGAGGCCCCGATCCGGTGGCCGACAAGGTGATCGGGATCGGCGATCCAGTCTCCGGGTCCACAGTGACGCGGCTCCGCTTCACACGCGCGGGCTTGAACAACAACGACGAGTTCGCGTTCGTTGCCGACCTGGCCGACGGCCGTCAGGTGATCGCTCGCACCCGCGAGGAGGGCGTGATCCGCTGGGTGAACGCGGCGGGCGGGAGCTGGGACGACGAGTCGAACTGGGACCCGGAGCAGGTGCCGGGGGAGGCCGACACGGCGGTCTTCGATCTCGCCGCGAGCTACGACGTGGACTTTCCGCTTTCTGCAGCGCTCGCATCGCGCGGCGTGGAAACGTGTGCGGGCACGCGGCCGGTCGAGAGCACGCGCATCCGTGCGGGAGCGGTCAACTACACAGGAGGCGTCGACGTCTCGACGCTCTCGGACGCCCCGGAAGATCCGGGTCTGCGCGTGGGGGGCGAGTCCGAGGGTGACTCGCCGGTCCTGGTCTTGAGGGGCGGCGAGCTGTGCTCGATCTTCGCCACACTCGGCGACACCGGGCGTGGAGGCGCAGCGGTAGAGCTGACGGGCGGCAACTGGCGCAACGAAGCGCGACTGCAGGTCGGCGATGCTGGCGCGGCACAGCTCGACATCCAGGCCGACTCGCTCGTGACGGCCGCGGAGACCCGTGTGGGACGCATCGGCGGGGGCGAGATCTCGATCTTCGAAGGAGACCTCGACGCGGGCGCGTTGCTGGTGGGCGCACCGGAACTCGCCCTTGGCGAAAGCGCGGAGGTCACGGTCGACGTCGGCCATTTGCGGACGGACGAGGCGCTGATCGGTGTAGCTCTCGGCGTCTGCCTCGATGGAAGTGGCCTCGAGACGACCGGGAAGCCGTGTGCTCAGGACGGAGAATGCTTCGACGTCGGGAACGGCGAGTGCAGCCGCTCGCAGATTCTCCGGGTGGAGGGCGGCGGTACATGGGCGTCGGACGGCCCGGTGGCGGTCGGTGGCGGCTCCATCGCCGACAGCTCGGGTGTGCTGACCAACGCTCCGGGCAGCGGGCTGCTCCTCGTCCACGGCCAGGCGATCCTGGCGTCTCTCACTCTGGGCAACGACGTCGCGGATCCGGCCGAGCTGGCGACGACGCTGTCGTCCGGAGAAACCCTGGTGGGTGAGGGGGGGGTGCTCGACATCCTGGGGACGTTGGATGTCGGCCAGGGTGGCGCCGGCAAGCTGTTCATCGAGGGGACCGGCCGGGTCGAGGCGGCTGGCACGACCACCGTGGGACTGCCTCCCGGCCATCCGGAGAACCCGAACGTGCTGCACGGCCTGCTCGACATCCGCAGCGACGGAGGCACGGCCCTGACGACGCCAGTGGTGGAGATCCGGCGCTCGGGCCGCGTCGTGCTCCGGGCGGGCGTCCTCGACGCCATCGTGGCGGTGGAGGCGGGAGGGGAGTACTTGGTCGCGGACAGCGGGGCGAGAAGCGCGAGCGGTGTCGACTGCAGGGCAGGCTCTCGCTGCGAGTTCTTTCCGTCAGGCGGGCCGCCCCCCTCGAGAGCGCGTGGTGCGGCGCTGCTCGGGTCGGTGATCGGCGGCGACCTCGTCGTCGAGACCGGTGCGGTGCTCGCTGTCCACATGATCGGGGCCGACGCCTGCACGGCGGTCCAGGTGAGCGGGAACGCGACTCTGCTGGGGACGCTCGAGCTGATCTTCGGGGAGGGCTATGTGCCCGGAGAGGGCGACGCGTGCGACGTGCTCTCCGTCGTGGGTGCCACCACGGGCGCCTTCGAGCGCGTCGTGGCGCGCGGTGTGGCCGAGGGGTTCGTCTACGAGACGACGACCACGCCGGACGGATCGATCCGCTTCGAGGCCCTCTCCGCAGCGACCGCGTGCGCCGGCGGCGACACGGACGGCGATGGCATCGTCGACTGCGAGCGCTGCGACAACTGTGTCGACGACACCGGCAACGGTCTCGTCGACCGAGCGGACCCGGACTGTGTCTCGCCTGCGGACGGGGCTGGCCTCGGGCTCGCGGACGCGGGCCGGGCGGCCGCGCTGCTGAAGTGTCACCGAGGCCTGCAGAGTGCGACGCAACAGCTCGCGACGAAGACCTGGAAGGGCCTGCAGCGCTGCACCGATGCGATGGCGAAGTGTCAGCAGCGCCAGCCCGACGATCCGCGGTGTCTCGCGAAGGCAGAAGCGAAGTGTGCGAAGGCCGCCGCGAAGCTCGCGAGCGCGAAGGGGCCCGAGGCGAAGGCCCGCGCACGGATCGAGAAGGACTGCGGGGTGCTCCCGATCGACGCGATTCTCGACGCCGCAGGTCTTGGCCACGAGGCGACCGCCGCGCCATGCAGCTCCCTCGGGGTGACCTCGCTCGGGAGCGCCTCGGATGTGGCGGCATGTGCCACCCGGCGCCAGCTCTGCCAGCTAGGTGGGCTCGTGAGCGCTGCGACCCCTCGGGCGAGTGAGCTGCTAGTCGCCTCGGGAGTTGGAAATGCGATCTCGTGCCTCAGCGCCGGTGCCGACGGTGCCGGCGCCGGTCTCGGCGACCCGAAGGGAGCCGGAAAGCGCGCGGTATCGTGCCAGAAGGCGGTCGCGAAGGCTGCGGGCAAGCTCCTCGGGCAGACGCTTGCGGCGGCGGGGCGCTGCGAGGCTGCGTCGCTGGCGTGCGTGCAGAGGCAGCCGGGTGACGGCGCTTGCCTTGTTCGGGCCGGTTCCGTGTGCGCGAAGGAGCGGCAGAAGCTCGCGTCCTCCGAAGCCAAGCTTCAGGCGGCACTCGACAAGAAGTGCGGTGACAAGAAGGGCCAGCCGCTCGTTGCGCTCGAAGACCTGCTCGCGGACGCGGGACTCGGATTCGGCGCCGGTGCCGAACGCTGCGAGGCCTTCGGCGTCCCGGTGCTCGACTCGCGCGCGGCCGTCGGTGCCTGCCTCGTCGCCGAGAACCAGTGCCGCGCCGGCAAGCTCGGCGCCGCCGCGACACCGCGCTCTCTCGAACTGCTGACTCTTGGAGGCATGGAATGACGCGTACTTCGATCGCGATCGTCGGTGCGGTATTCGCCCTCTCGATGGCCCTGCCGGCGGCCGCCAAGAAGGCGAAGGTCCCGCCCTGTCCTCCGGGGAACTACGTGCTGGATGTGGCCGAGGGGCTCGGGCCCGCAGGTGCCGCCGGCTTCCCGGACGTGATCGCGGTGAACGAGGCGGGGCGCGTGTCTATCGAGAGCAGCTGTCCGCTCATCGAGGGGAAGGTCAAGGGCTCGAAGAAGGGCACCAAGGTCTCGGCAAAGTGGAAGAAGGAGACGTGCGCGCAGCTCGACGGCAAGGTGAAGCTGAAGGCGAAGACCGACCTCACCTGCCAGACGCTCACCGGGAAGCTGAAGGCGAAGAAGCACAAGGTGAAGTTCACAGCGACGCGGGCCCCCGCGGTGACCGTGGAACTCGAGGCGGAGAGCCGCGTGGCGACGACGCTCGGGCGGGACGGCGGGAACATCTCCGCGACGGGCGCCGACGGCACGCTCTACACGCTGACGCTTCCGGAGGGAGCGCTCGCTTTCGAGACGGAGATCGCGATCACGCCGGTGGCCGCGATTGCGGATCTTCCGGTGGGCACGCTCGCCGGGGCCGCTCAGTTCGAGCCCGAGGGGCTTCCGCTGTTCGGTGTCGCCACGCTCACCATAGAGCCGCCGGGCGGAGTTGCGGTTCCCGATGGCCAGGTGCTGGCCGGCTTCGACTACACGCACGCCGGGGACGACTTTGGCCTCGGACTCGTCAGCGAAGACGGCTCATCGATCTCGGTGCCGGTGCTCCACTTCAGCGGTGCGGGCAGCTTCTTCGCGGACCCGAACGACTTCGACCTGAGCGAGCAGGCGGCGCCCGACGGCGATCCCTTCATCGCCGACATCTTTGCTGGCGTGGGCGAGCCCGACCCGGACGTCCGCTTGGATCTGGCGCTCGCGACGTTCGAGGACTGGTACGTGGCGGTGGTGCGCCCGCGGCTTCAGGCCGCGGTGGCGAGCGACCCGGCGCTGGTGCGGGGGGCCGCCGAGTTCGCGAAGTGGCTCAGTGGCCTCGTGACGGAAGGCGCCGCTGACATCCTGGGGATCGACGCGGTCGCTCTGATGGGCGGCCTCGAGGAGGAACTCACCGAGGCCGAGGGACTGCTCGCGGCAGCGCTTCGCGACGGGATTGACCGTGCCAACGCGAGCTGCCTGGCCGAGGAGACTCTCGTGGGCGCCGAGGATGCGCTGCGCTGGATGCACGTCGCGAGGGCGCTGCTCTCCCCGGAGACGGTGATCTCGAATCTCCTCGACAACGACAGCGTGCTTGCGGAGCTCTGCGTGGAGATCCTGTTCGAAGAGGTGTCCTTCCCCGAGGTTCCGATCGCCGGCGAGGCTGAGACTTTGACGATCGTGGCCGGGCTCGCGCCCCGCGACGGAGAGATTCGCTTCGTGTTCCCCCTATTTGTGACAGCCGTCGGGGAGAGCGGAGTCGACGAAGCGTTTCAGCAGGGGCAGACCGGCCCGGACGGGATCTTCGAGACGTTCTTCACGCCGAGCGGCGGGGCCAGCGTGCGGATCGACATCGAGGCGTGCCTCGAGGCCGGCGACCCGGAGCTGCAGCTCGTGGGCGGGATCTGTCAGACGGCGTTCGTCGTGCGCGGGCTGATCGTGTCTCCGATCCGCGAGACGCTCGCGCCCGGGGCTACCCAGCAGTTCACCGCCGAGCTCGGCGGTGCCGCCGTCCCCGTGACGTGGTCTGCCGACGGGGGAACCATCGACGCGAACGGACTCTTCACTGCGGGGAGCGGGAACGGCTCGTTCACCGTCACCGCGACGAGCGTCGCGAACCCCGACCAGACCTCGACTGCGACCGTCACGATTGTGGGAGAGGCCGGTGGCTTCCCGCTCTTCGCGATCTGGGAAGGCTCCGTGGTGTGGCACTGCGAGCCTGGGGTATGCGCTGACGGCCACACGCAGGTCGCCAGACTCCGGACCTCTCTCGACCGCGACAGCGGTGCGCTCACCGCGCGGGGTTGCCAGAACGAGGGCCTCAATGGCGCGTCCTGTATGGACAACCACTGCGACTCCCTGTGGGAGGGGAGCGTCGTGGGGAGCCAGATGAGCCTGACGATGGTGAGCCACACGTCACCCTGCGCCCCGGGAGACCCAGGCCAGAATCGCGCCTATGGCTGCGGGCTGACCGCGACGTTGTCGAGCGTGCCGCGCTCGCGAAGTGCGCGGGTTCCGCGCGGAGGGGGGGTGCCGGTGGAGCCGATCGGGGACTTTCACCTCGTGGGCGACGGAGATGCCGACTTCTTCAGCTGCCGTGGGAACGGCTTCACGACCACGTTCGAGCTGACGACACCGGACTTCCCGGACGTGGCGCCCGATTGATCACAGCCACGTTGGAGCGCTCAAGCTTCCACGTGCCATGAGATCGGAGCTTCCGGTGTATACACACAGGTGCGTCCGGTGCGGATGCTATGTCGGAGGTGTAGCGCCAGCTCGGGCAGCCCTTCGTCGAGATTCTTGAGGGCGGCCTGGATGCGGTTGTAGACCGACTTGCGGGCGCGCTCGACCGGGTCGGCCATGCGCCGCGCACGCCCACCGAGGCCGAGCGCCCGCGCGAGTTCGTCTTCGAGCTGCTGCAGTTCGGCTCCGAGCGTCTCGATGCGTCCGAGATCGTGATGGGATTCGGCTTCTTCGAGTTCCGCGACCAGCTCGTTCATGCGCGCGCGTACCTGGGTGCGGGCCTTCTGGTCGAGCATCTCGCCCGCGTCAGACTCGGCGCCGTCGCCGCGACGTGCCGTCAAGTCGAGGACGTGGAGTGGTTCGGAGGGCTGGGCGAGGAGCGCAGCGAGGTACTCCATGCCGAGCGATTCGCGAAAGCTCGCTTCCTCGTCCCCGTAGCGGATGCGCCAGTGGGATCCGCTGTGCTTCCAGCTGTGCACCACTCCGGGCGCGCGAGTCGCAGCGACCGGACGGGCGAGTTCCCCCGCCTCCTTCTCCGCTCCCAGCATGCCGATGTCTCGGAAGACGGTGGCGGCTTCGGTCGCCAGGCGACTGGCCTCGGCTCGTTCCCCGACGGTGGCTTGCAAGCGCGCTTGTGCGAGCCAGGTCTCGGCAAGGTGCGCGCGAGCGCCGACCCGAGCGTGCAACGCGGCGGCTTCGGCGAGGTCGCGTGAAGCATCGTCGAATCTTCCGAGCAGGGTCGCGAGCTGCCCGAGGTAGAGCGTGACCGCGCCGTCCCACAGGCTCCCGAACGGCATGACGATGCAGGTCTCTCGCGCTGGAGCCATCACAGCGTAGAGGTCGCGTGCCGCATCCATGTCTCGGAGCTTCAAGATGCAGCGGGTCGCGATGGCGACGAGGGACAGCCAGTTGAAGTCGTCGGGCAGATCGCGGAATCCGTTGGCGCTGGCCGAAGTCAGGAAGGCGCGTACCTCTGCATCGCGTCCGAGCGCGAGACGAGCTTCTGCGGTTGCGAAGGCGTAGCCCGCCACGTCCGGATAGCGGGAGTTCAGATCCGCGAGGAGCGGCTCCAACTCGCCGAGTCGGCCCTGTGCGCGACGGATCCCGTAGAGCTGACCCGAGAACCACGTGAACGCGTTCGGGCTGCCGGTTCGCTCGCCGAGTTCGCGTGCGTGGTGCGCGAGCGCCTCGCCCTGGTCCAGATCGCCCGACGCCAGCACGCGAGTCGCCTTCAGCGCTGCGTCCTGCCAAGTGAGAAAGGGTTCGCGCAGGCGCGCTTCGAGCCGTGCGTGGATCGCCAGGTGGTGGTCGAGGGCGGCGAAGTCTCCCCGTTCCAGCGCGCTGACGACCGACTGGTAGCGCGCGATGACGGTTGCCGGATCGTCGGGGCGGTTCTCGAGGAGTCGGAGCGTCCTGGCTTCGAGTACTTCGCGGTCGCCGAGCCGGCTCGGGCGTCCGAGGAGATAGCGCCGAGCGGTGAGGGCGTAGCCGAGGGCGCCCGGCTCGCCGAGCGACTCCGCACACGCGACGGCTTCGAGGCTCGTCGCCTCGCGCCGCTTCTCGTCCGGGGAGAAGTAGAGCGCGGTGGCGAGGCGGGTGAGCGCGTCTACACGGAGTCGACTCGGCTCGGTGCCCATGCGCTCGAGCGCTTCCTTGAGCAGTGCGGCGGAGTCCTCTTCCCGGCCGAGCACCGCATCGGTGCGGCCCACCGAGCCGACCGCCGCCTCTGCGAACGCGACCCAGTCGCCACGGCTGCGCGCGAGGTCGAGCGCCTGCGCGTAGTCGGCACGCGCGGCGTCCTGCTGGCCCGCGCGCCAGCGCGCCGCCGCCAGTCGGAGGCGCAGGGTCAGCATGTGGCCAGCCGTGTCGTCGCTCCTCGGTGCGAGATCCTCGGCGCGTAGTGCAGCCTCGAACCACGCGATCGCGTCTTCGTGTGCGCATCGCTCGAGGGCGCGCTCTCCGGCACGCTGCGCGAGCGCTCGGGTCTCGCTTGCGTGCGCTGGGTCCATCGCCTGCACGCCGTGGTGGGCGGCCGCCGTCAGCCAGGCGTCGTTCGCGAGGTCCCGTTTCTCGATGATCGCCGCGCACGCTTCGCGATGGGATTCTCGCCGCGCCGCAGGATCCTGCTCGTCGTACAGGACGTCGCGAAAGAGCACGTGCGGGAAGCGCCAGCGCCCCGGGACGTCCGGCACCGGTTCGAGAACTTCGGCGGCGGCGGCATCCGAGAGCGCCCGCGCGATCTCCGCGGCGGAAACTTCCGGCGATTCCAGCAAGTCGGCATCGAACTCGCGTCCGAGCACCGAAGCGCGGCGCAGCTGGGCGAGGTCGGTTTCACCGAGTCGGTGGAGTCGGTCGCGCAACACGGATGCGACTCCGGCCGGGGCGGCGGCTGCCGTTGCCACTGCGACGTTCGGATCGGCGAGATCGCGCCCCGCTGCGAGCAGCGCTTCGACGAGCTGCGTCGCGAAGAGCGGGTTGCCGAGCGTCCGCTCGAACAGCGCGCGCGCGACCGTGCCGTGGACCGAGGCGCCGCCGACCGTGGCGGCGAGCCGCGCGACGTCCTCTTCCGCGAGACCTTCGAGCCGCGCGACGCGCGCGCGGCGGCGAACGTCGTCGAGGACTTCGCGCAGCGGTCCGTCGCCCGGCACGTCGGTCTGGCGGCAGGCGACGGCCACGAGGAGCGGTCGATCGACGGCTTCGCGCGCGAGAAACGCGAGGAGCCGGAGCGACGCGAGGTCGGTCGCGTGGATGTCGTCCAGCAGGACGAGCAGAGGCTGGGCCGCTGCGTGCTCGAAGAGCGCATCGGTCGCCGCCCGGAAGACACGGAACTGCGCGCTGTCGTCGTCCTCTTCGACCTCCAGCGCGACGGGTGAGGTGCCGCCCGAGATGCCGCTCAGGATCTCGATCCAAGGCAGCAGGGCTGGCGCGCCGGGTACCTCGGAGCAGCGCCCCCACGCACTGGCAATTCCGGCGCGTCCGGCGAGCTCCTGAAGGAGCCCCAGGGTTCGCGTCTTGCCGATGCCGGCCTCCCCTTCGAGCAGGAGGATGCCGCCGCGGCCCGCCCGACAGTCACTCACCGAGCGCGCCAGGAGCTCTCGGAGGCCGGCTCGCCCGACGTAGCCGGCGGGGGCGGAGCTCGCGGGAGAGTTGTGCACGGTGGACATGGGATCCCGGATGGAAGCCCAAGCGAGGGCTGGGGTCCATTGGGCGAAATTCGGGGCTCCTAAGGCTCCCATGGAGGCGTGCCGATCCAGTGCTCATGGAGCTGCCGCGCGAGATCCCGGTTTCGAGCCCTCTCCCGAGAGTGCCGTCCGGAGAGATTGCCCGCCTCGAGGCCATGCATCGCCTCGCGACGGGAGCCGCGCACGCGATGAACAATGCGTTCACCGCCGTCGTCGGGGAAGCCCAGTTCCTCTACGACGATCACAAGCACGATCCGGAGGTCGTGGAGGCGTGCGAAGCGATTCTCGCGCAGATCGAGCGCTGCACCCGGATCACCCGAGCACTGCTCACACGGCGGACTCCCTCGCAAGCCGGGACCTCCGAGGTGGATCTCGCACGCCTGGTCCGAGAACTCGGCAATCTTCTCGGCGAGACTCTCGGCCGCGGAGCCGAGCTCGAAGTGCACCATCCCGACGATCTCGTCCTCGTCCGCGGCGACGCGGCGTCTCTCGAAGTCGCGGCCCTCACCCTCGTTCACTACGCCACCGAACAGGGGTCGGGCTCCACCCGCCTCCGGCTCGAGGCCGAGGCCTCAGGCGGCGCCGGAATCCGACTCGAGGTCGAGCGGGGAGAGTCGGTGGGCCTCGGCGCCATCGGGCTCCGAGATCCCGCCTGTGCCGAAGACCCGCTCCTTCGCAGCCAGCTCCAGGCTCTCCATGACCTGACCGCGGCACAGGGAGGCCAGCTGCAGGTTCGTGAACTCGGGCCCTGCGGCTACTCGGTGCGGCTCGCGCTGCCTCGAATCGGTTGAGCTGACGCCCGGACGGGCTCCCGGTATCATCCTGGACCCAGCACACGGATATCCCGCCGCGCCCCGCTCGTGACCGCTCGGAGCGCCGGTGCATCCAAACCCGACGCCCCCCTGGAGCGAAGCTTGGCTGCAGAGCTAACTCACCGCCCTGACACGAAAATCGACGCCGCTGAGCGCGCGGCGATGGAATCTTGGAGCCCCGAGGAGATCCTGACCTGGGGCGTGGCGAAGTTCCATCCACGGCTCGCGCTGTCGTGCTCGTTCGGCAATCCCGAGGGGCTCGTGCTCTTCGACATGCTGAGGCGAATCGAGCCGGCCGCCCGAATCTACGTGCTCGATACCGGGCGGTTGCATCAAGCGACCCACGACCTGATCGATCGGGTTCGCGACCGCTACGACGCGGAGGTCGAGGTGGTCCTCCCGGAGGCGGAACCGGTGCAGAAGATGGTTCGCGAGCACGGGATGAACCTCTTCTACGAGTCCCTCGAGAAGCGCCGATTATGCTGCGGAGTCCGCAAAGTCGAGCCGAACCGCCGCTATCTGGCCGACCTCGACGCGTATGTGACCGGGTTGCGCCGCTCGCAGAACGTCACCCGGACCGACGCGGCGAAGGTCGAGATCGACGAGGGCCAAGGCGGGATCGTGAAGCTCAATCCGCTCGCCGACTGGTCCGAGGACGACGTCTGGCGCTACGTGCGGGAGCACGACGTTCCGACGAATCGGCTCCACCGCGAGGGTTTCCCGAGCGTCGGCTGCGGCCCGTGCACCCGGGCCATCGAGCCCGGGGATGATCCGCGCGCGGGCCGCTGGTGGTGGGAGCAGGCCGACACGAAGGAGTGCGGGCTCCACGTGGGCGAGGAATCCGAAGGCTCCGGCATCTAGGGCCGGGCTATGCAGCCCGCTTCGGGGTTAGAGAAGGGAGCTTCAAGCCGGTCCCTCCGGGCACCGATGAGTCCTCTACCGGCAGGGATCGGGGAGGTGCAACTCGTGAGCTTTTCCAAGCATCGGACGACGCTTTTCGCGGGCATTGGCCTGGCAGGTGCCCTCCTCGCTTTCGCGTCGATCTCCGCTTCGGCCGAGCCGATTCGGCGGGTGCCGCTGAACGTCGTGGAGGATGGCGGCAGCTGCCGGGTGGACGACGGCGGAGCCCCCGAGGCTCCGCGCGCGCCGGCGCTGACCGCCGCACAGCTCGATGCCATCAAGGTACGAATGCTCGCCGTGGCCCGTGCGGAGGGCTCCGATGGGGGCGCCATCCCGCTGAACGGACGGGGCTACAACTACCGTCAGGCCAACGATCCCACTCGCGAGCTGTTGCTGATTCAGCGTGAAGTGGAGGCGGCCCGCTAGCTCCGCGTCGCTGCCGGTCGGGCGGTCCTCTCCGAAACGGAGATCACATCGTGACCGGACCGCTGTAGGCTCACCCTCCAGGCGCTCTTCTGCGGTACACTCCCCGCGGGTGCCCGGAGCGAAATGAGCCCGATCGCAACCGCTCGCTTCCGCAGGGCCACTGCACTCCTTGCCGTGCTCTGGGCGGTGGCAGGATTGTTCCTCGGCGTCCGCGGAAATCTCGCGGAGGCGCAGCGGCCTCGTGTGCCCTTCATCTCATCGGGCATCGCAGGTCGTCAGGTCGTCAACGCGGTGAGTCCGCAGGCGACCGCGGCGGGCATCGAACGGGGCGACCGTTTCGCAGCGATCGACGGCGAGCGCACGGCGACCTGGCTCCGAGGCACGCGTCGCGAACTCGCAGTGGGCGTCGCCAACCGGTACCGGCTCGAGAAGCCGAGCGGCGAGTTCCTCGAGGTCGATCTCGAACCGCTCCCGCCCGGCTCGGCTGGCTTCGAGTTCGAGTCGGTGCTCGCCGTGGTGATCCCAGGCCTCGGGCTGATCTATCTGTTGGTGGCAGGGTTGGTCTGGAGGCTGCGGCCCGATCGCGCGGATTCCTGGGCGCTCCTGCTGTTCAGCGCCTCGATGGGCACGCAGCTGTTCCTGGCCGGGTCGCTCGACCGCTGGGGCGCGGTGTTCGTCTGGATGACGCTGCCCCTCATCGGCGCAACGTCTTTCCACCTCTTTACGACCTATCCACTCGAGCCCGCGTGGATCGTCCGGCGTTCGAGTTGGCGACTGGTTCCGTACTCGATCGCGGCGCTCCTTTCGGCTGCGGTGCTGCTCGCGCCCTGGCTCTCGATTCCCACCGAGACGGCCGCCCAGCTCGGGTTCTTGTTTGCGATCGGGATGGGCGTCGCTTGCATGGGGATCCTCGGCTACGAGCGGTGGAACCACCGACGCGACTTCGACATCGCTCGCGCCGACGTGATGCTCGCCGGTGCGATGGTGACCTTCGTCCCGTTGATCGGGTCTGTGCTCACGCAGTACTTGTTCTCGGTCGCCTATCCCTGGTACGTCGGCCTCGTCTCCGTCTTCGTCTTCCCGCTGGCGATCGGCTACGGGATCGCGCGGAACCAGTTGTTCGACATCCGGTTGGCCGCTCGCAGTTCGGCTGCGTACGGCGCGGTGACGCTCGGGATCACCGGCTTGTTCGCGTTGCTGATCAGCTTTGCGGACGCCCTCTTCGCCCGTTTCAACGTGGACGCGCGGGCGCCGGGTTTCTCGATCGGCTTCCTCTTCCTGGCGGTCCTGTTCTTCAACCCGGTTCGCGGCCGCGTGCAGCGGATCGTCGACGGCTTCTTCGATCGGGATCGCGCCCGCTATCGGACCGCCGTTCGCGAGATCTCCGAAGCGATGGTCTCGATGCTCTCGGTGCAAGAGATCGTCGAGAGGATCCTCCTCGCCGTGACGGACACGATGGGGGTCGAGCGCGCCCTGGTCCTCCTGCTCGACGAGACGGGCGCGCGCTTCGACGTCGTCGCAGCACGCGGCGAGGTCGACGAAGATGTCGATGATCTCGAGCTGGGCCCCGATCATCCGCTCGCTCGGCAACTGTGGATGCGCCGCGAAGAGCTCGCACGTGCAGACTTCGACGACGAGCAGGACGTCGAGGTGCGGGAGGCTGCGCGCGACGTCTTCGACTCTCTCTATGCCGAAGTGCTGGTTCCGATCCTCTATGGAGTCGACCTCCTCGGTGTGATTGCGGTGGGGCGCAAGATCTCGGCCGACCGCCTCGGGGCCGATGATCGTCAGCTGCTTCGGACGCTTGCGAACCAGAGCTCGATCGCGATCGAGAACGCGAAGGCGTTCGACGAGATCGCTCAGCTCAACGAGACGCTCGAGGCGCGCGTCGAGCAGCGGACCGACGAACTTCGCCAGACGCAGTCCCAGCTCGTACAGAGCGAGAAGATGCGCTCCCTCGGCCAGCTCGTCGCCGGCGTCGCCCACGAACTGAACAACCCGATCGGCTTCGTTCACGCCAACCTCCAACTGCTGCAGGGTTACGTCGATCGCCTCGAAAGCGACGACCCCGAGGTTCGCGAGAAGGCGCGCGAAGCGATTCGCAAGCTCCTCACGCGCAGCCGAGAGGGAACGCTGCGCGTGAAGCAGATCGTCGAAGATCTGCGGACCTTCTCCCGGATGGATCAGGCCGAGTTGCAGGAGGTCGACCTCAATGAGGAGTTGGAGCGCACCCTCGGGCTCGCCGAACCGCGCTTCAAAGATCGAGTGCGCGTCGAGCGCGACTTCGGCGAGTTGCCGCGCGTGCGCTGCTTCGCTGGGCAGCTCAATCAGGTGTTCATGAATCTGGTGATCAACGCGTGCGACGCGATGGAAGACGGCGGCACGCTGCGGATCCGCACGGCACCGATTCCCGATGGGGTGCGCCTCGAGTTCAGCGATGACGGCCCCGGCTTGCCGGAGGGCTTGCAGGATCGGATCTTCGAGCCGTTTTTCACGACCAAGCCGGTGGGTCAGGGAACCGGGCTCGGGCTCTCGCTCTCGCACGGGATCATCGAGCGCCACGGCGGGCGGATGTGGGTGGAGAGCGAGCCCGGCGTGGGCGCGACGTTCATCGTGGAAGTGCCCGAGGTCGCGAAGCCGCCGGTCCAGAACGAGGGCGACCCCGCGCAGGAGGCGATGTAGCATGCCGCTCGCGCCCCGCGCCCGCTGGAGCGCTCCGTGAATCCGACGTCGATGCACCGACTCCGTCGCTGGACTGCGCTCGCGGCCGTCGTCTGGGCAGCGCTCGCGCTCTTGCTGGCGGTCGGTGGACAGCTGAACGCGCGGACGCCGCTCTATCCGCCGCTGCAGACGTCGGGGACGGGCGGGATCGTGATCGTGTACTGGCTACACGAGACCGCAGAGGCTGCGGGCGTCGAGATCGGCGAGCGTGTGCTCGCGGTCGACGGGACGCCGGTCAACACGTGGTTCCGGCAGCGCGGCTGGGAGAATCTCGAGGCGTCGGTTCCAGTTTCCTACTCCCTCGTGAAAGCGGACGGCACACCGCACGCGGTGGCCCTCGAGCCCGTTCCGCGGGAGGAAACCGACGCCCGGATGTTCGTGCCTTTGTTCGGCGCGACGCTCGTCGTCGGGATCGCCTATCTCGGAATCGGCCTGCTCGTCTGGCGGCTGAGGCCCAATCGCAACGAGTCTTGGGCGTTCCTGCTCTTCTGCGCGGTGATGGCCACGCAGATGTTCGGCAGTGTGCACACCTATGATGCGCTCTGGGGCTACGAGCGGATGCTCGTGAACCTGCCATTCGTCGGCGCGACGACGTTCCATCTCTTTACGACCTTTCCGAGTGAGCCGCCCTGGATGCTCCGTTTGCCGAGGGTGCGCACGTTGGTCTACGCACTCGCCGGGCTCGTCGCCTTCGCGGGAGTGCTCGAGTCGGTGCTCGGCGCGTCGGTGGCGGGGCCTGCGACGGCAAGCTTCGCGTTCGGCGCTCTCGGCGCGGCAGCCGGCATCGCCGTGCTCACCCGGGAGTGGTGGCGGTCACGCGGAACGCCCGACTCCGCGCGGACAGACATCGTCTTTCTCGGTGCGGTGCTCTCGTTCGTTCCGGTGATGATGGCGCTGATCGCTCAGCTCATCATTCGCACCAGCATCTCGACGTCGATCGTATTGGTGTGGTTCGTCGTGTTCCCGGCCGTGATGGCCTATGGGATCGCCCGCAATCAGCTGTTCGATATCCGAGGTGCCGCACGCTCTTCTGCAGCGTATGGTGCTGCGACTCTCGCGATCACCGGGCTCTTCGCCCTGCTGATCACCTTCGCGGATGCCGCGTTCAGCCAGTTCAACATGAACGCCAACTCGCCGTTCTTCTCGGTGACGTTCCTGTTCTTCGCGATTCTTGCCTTCAACCCGCTTCGGAATCGGCTGCAGTCGCTGGTCGACAGCGTCTTCGATCGCGATCGGGTGGGCTATCGCACGGCCGTTCGGGAGATCTCCGAGGCGATGGTCTCGATGCTCTCGCTCGACGAGGTGAGTGACCGCCTGTTGCTCGCCGTGACCGACACGATGGGCGTCGAGCGAGCGATGGTGATGATCCTCGATGACGACCCACAGCAGTTGCGCCCGTCAGCCTGGCGCGGCGATTGGGACGAGGATGAGCTCGAGCTCCAGATCGCAGTGGACCATCCGATCGGGAAACACCTTTGGATGCGCCGGCAGGAGCTGACGCGCCTCGACTTCGACGAGTCGATGGATCCGGAGACCCGCGAGGCGTGTCGCGAGGTCTTCGATCAACTCGAAGTCGAGTTGCTGGTTCCGATCCTCTTCGGTGTCGACCTGCTCGGCGTGATCGCCGTCGGCCGGAAGCTCTCCGGCGAGGCTCTCGGCCCGGATGATCGCCAGTTGTTGCGCACGCTCGCCAATCAGAGCGCGATTGCGATCGAGAACGCCAAGGCGTTCGACGAGATCGCCAAGCTCAACGAGACACTCGAGGCCCGGGTCGAAGAGCGCACCCACGAGCTGCGCGAGACCCAGGCGCAGCTGATGCAGAGCGAGAAGATGCGTTCGCTCGGCCAGTTGGTGGCTGGAGTGGCCCACGAGCTGAACAACCCGATCGGATTCGTGCACGCGAACCTGCACCTGATCGAGGGCTACGTCGAGAAGTTGATTCGGTTCCAGAAGAGCGGGGAGAGTGTGGACAAGCCCCGTGCGGCCATCGGCAAGCTGCTGAGCAGCAGTCGCGGCGGAACCCAGCGGGTGAAGGACATCGTGCAGAACCTGCGCACCTTCTCTCGCATGGATCAAGCGGAGGTCGACGACGCGGACCTCAACGCAGAGATCGAGACGACTCTCGGTTTGGTGGAGCCGCACCTCAAGGGCGGGATCTCGCTCGAGCGCGATTTCGGAGATCTGCCTCGCGTGCGCTGCCTGCCCGGTCAGTTGAATCAGGTCTTCATGAATCTGCTGATGAACGCCCGCGACGCGCTCGAGGGGAAGGGCCGGATCCTCGTCCGCACGAGAACGAGTGAGATGGGTGTATCGCTCTTTTTTGAGGACGATGGGCCCGGGATTCCGGAAGAGGTGCGAGGTCGGATGTTCGATCCGTTCTTTACGACCAAGCCGGTGGGAAAGGGCACGGGGCTCGGGCTGGCGATCACCCACGAAATCATCGAGCGCCACGGCGGCCGGATGGACGTGCAGTGTCCCGAAACCGGAGGCACGATCTTTCGGATCGATCTCCCGTTGGCCGCGCAGATCGATCCCGAAGAGTTCGAGCCCGTCGCGAGCTAGGAGGGTGACCCAAGACTGCCGCGTCGGCCGAGAACCGATGCATCGCCGCTGGCTGCGTTGCTCTCAATCGCCCTAGCTCGCTAGGTCTCAATCGAGCGCCTTGCCCGCGGCGCGCTCCGGCTCTCGGGCCTTTCCACGGCAGTCTTGGGTCACCCTCCTAGTCGGCAGCCTGCTAACGTCTGGCTCTTCTCGAGAGGAGCCCCCCATGCGACTTGGTCTTTTGATTGGCTATTCCGGCGCCCACCTGCAGCTCGACATCGAGCGCGTGAAGGAGGCGGAGCGCCTCGGCTTCGACTCCGCGTGGACTGCCGAAGCTTACGGTTCCGATGCCGTTTCTCCGCTCTGCTGGATCGGTGCGAACACGACCAAGATCCGCCTCGGCACGGCCATCATGCAGATGCCCGCGCGCACGCCCGCGATGACGGCGATGACGGCCATGAGCATCGACCACCTTTCGGGCGGCCGGTTCGTCCTCGGGCTCGGGCCTTCCGGGCCGCAGGTCGTCGAGGGTTGGCACGGCACGCCGTACGGAAAGCCGCTGACCCGGACCCGCGAGTACATCCAGATTCTGCGGCAGATCTTCGCGCGCGAAGGGCCGCTCGAAATGAAAGGCGAGGAGTATCAGATCCCCTACGACGGCCCGCGCGCCACGGGCCTCGGCAAGCCGCTCAAGAGCATCCTCCACGGCCGCAAAGACCTGCCGATCTACACGGCGTCGATCGGCGCGAAGGGCATCGAGACGAGTGCCGAGGTGGCCGACGGGCTGATCCCGGTGTGGATGAATCCCGAGCGCGCCGACCTGTTCGAGCCTTCGCTCGCGAAGGGGTTCGCCAAAGCGCCCGGCAAGAACCGCGACGATTTCGTCATCGCGCCGTTCGTCACCGCGATCCTGGGCGACGACATCGCGGCGTGCCGGATGCCGGTCAAGATGATGATGTCGCTCTACATCGGCGGGATGGGCGCGCGAGGCAAGAACTTCTACAACGACTACGCCAAGCGCCTCGGCTACGAAGAGGCCGCCGTGCGGATCCAGGATCTCTACCTCGACGGCAAGAAGGGCGAGGCGGCTCAGGCCGTACCCGACGAGCTGGTCGACGACGTGGCGCTGGTCGGGCCGGCGGATCGGATCAAGGACCGGCTCCAGGCATGGAAGGAATCGCCGGTGACCGACATGCTGATCGGCGGCGGTCAGCCGGAGCTGCTGCAGCTGCTGGCAGAGAACACGCTCTGAGTTCGGCCGAGGCTCGGCGGGCGCGCATCGTCGCGCTCGACAAGAAGCGTGTCTGGCATCCTTATACGGCGATGGACCGCTACCGGGAGGAGGTCGATCCGCTGGTGGTCGAGCGCTCCGAAGGTGCTCACTTCTGGGACGTCGACGGGCGTCGCTTCATCGATGCCAACTCGAGCTGGTGGGTCTCGACGCTCGGCCATAATCACCCGCGGCTCGTCGCGGCGCTGAAGCGCCAGGCTGACGTTCATTGTCACACCGCACTCGCGGGCATGACGCATGAAGGTGCCGCTGAGCTCGCCGAATCGCTGACGGCGGTGGCGCCGGCGGGCCTCGAGCACGTCTTCTACAGCGACGACGGGTCGACGGCGGTCGAGGTCGGTCTCAAGGTCGCGCTCCAGTACTGGGCGCAGTCGGGCCGCCCCGACCGCAATCGCTTCATCTCTCTCGAGGATGCGTTCCATGGCGAAACGATCGGTGTGACGGGCGTGGGCGGCGTCGAGGTCTTTCGGCGCCCGTTCGCGGGGGTCGTCCCGGAACACTTTCGCATTCCATCGCCTGCTTCCGGTGAGGATGCCGCCGCCGCCGCGCTCGAGAAGACGCTCGAAGAGAACACCGACCGGATCGCTGCGGTCGTGCTGGAGCCGCTCGTGCAGGGCGCGTCCGGCATGCGGATGTACGGGCCCGAGTTCCTGCGCACCGCGCGGGCGCTGTGCGATCGCCACGATGTGTTCTTGATCGCCGACGAGGTGTTCGTCGGGTACGGGCGCACGGGGAAGATGTGGGCGTGTGAACACGCGGGGATCGCTCCCGACATTCTCTGTACGGCCAAGGGCTTCTCGGGCGGGGTCCTGCCGATGGCCGCGACGCTGATGACCGACCGCGTCCAGAGTGCGTTCCTCGGAAGTGACGAGCGGGCTTTCTACTACGGCCACACCTTCTGCGGCAATCCGCTCGGCTGTGCGGTGGCACGCGAAGTGTTGCGTGTGTTCGAAGAGGAGAAGATCCTCGAGCAGGCGGAGCCGAAAGCCGCACGCATTGCCGAGGTCTTCAGCGAGCTCGCAGAACATCCCGCGGTCGAACGCACGCGCTCACTCGGGATGATCGGCGCACTCGACTTGCGCGGCGGCGACGACTACCTCGCCGGGGGCGGCTGGAAGATCTACGCCGAGGCCCAGAAGCGCGGCGCCTACCTGCGGCCGATGGGCAACTGCGTGTATGTGGCGCCGCCGCTGGTGATCCCCGACGAGACGCTCGACGAGCTGCTCGGGATCTTGCGCGAGAGTCTGGACGCGGCGACGTCGTAGACGAGGCCGGCTAGCGCTTGCCGGCGATCTCCAGGAACCGGTCGATTCCGGTGTAGCCAAGATGATTCTCGTGGGCCGCGTTTACGTGGGCACGCCACTCGAGGGCCGCCTTACGGCGCATCTGCGAGAACTCAGGGTGGCGCTCGGCGATGTTGTGATGCTCCTCGGGATCGGCTTCGAGGTCGAAGAGTTCGTCCGGCTGATCGCCGAAGTGGTGGATGTGCTTCCAGCGGGCGTCGACGGAGCCGACACACTCGCGCTCCATCCAGCACGAGAAAAAGTGGACCCGGTCGGCTTCGGCCTCCCAGACCGGTTGGCCGGCGTATTGGCCGCCTTCGAGGTCGAAACCGAGGAGGGCGGCGGCCGTGGGCAGGACATCGAGCTGGCTTACGAGGTTCTCGATCCGCGGTCCGTCCTGAAACGCGCCCGGAGCATGAATCAGGAACGGGATCGTCAGGCCTTCCTCGTACGGCACATTGCTGTGCCCGATACGGCCGTGCTCCTGGAACGCTTGGCCGTGGTCTCCGATGAGAACGAAGACCGTCTCGTCGTAGAGCCCCAGCTCCTTGAACAGTGCGAAGACGTTTCGGATGAAGAAATCCTGATAGCGGACCGCGTTCAAGTAGCGGTTGAAGACCTCATCTTCCGCGAGATCCTCGAAGCCGTATCGAATGGGTGCCCTGTAGTCGTGATGGGGTGCAGCCGTCAGGTAGTTGATCATGAACGGCGCTTCGCGGTTCTCTTCGAGCCACTTCCGCATCGGTGCGAGGGAGACGTCGTCCTCCCGGCCGAAGTAGTGGGCCCACTCGTAGTCCTCTGCGTTCTCCATGTCCTCGAGGGCGACGAAGTCTTCGAACCCGACGTTCTTCACCAGCTGATCCCAGTCTGCAAATTCCTTGGTGTCGGGCATCATGTAGAGGGTCTGGTATCCGTGGTCGCGAAGGAGCTCCGGGAGGCACCGCGCAGCCAGCGAGCCGGGACGGCTCTCGGTGACGGGCATGCGGAGATGGGGCTCGACGCCGCAGAGGATGGAGACCGTTGCCTTGCTCGTGTGGGGGAGCACGGTGTACGCGTTCTCGATCAGCAGGCTCTCTTTCGCAAGCTTGGTCATGAACGGGGTCGTCGGGAGCGACGGCTCGTAGGAAGTGGTCGCAGTCGCACGGGTCGATTCCATCATGATTACGACGACGTTGCGCCAAGGGCGCTTCGTGCCCGGAACGAGCCGGGCGGCCGCGAGTGCGGCGCGGTCGTACTCCGAGTGGACAACGGGCTCTTGGAGGGAGTCGAACATCGATAGCGCGACCTTCCACGGAGCATTCAAGAACAGATCACGGCGGCCGAGGGTGAGGGAGGGCGCGGCGCTCAGGAGAGCGCCGGCGAGCGCAATGCACGCGTAGACCCTTGCATGGCGCAATCTCGAGAATTTCGGGGCAAGCGGGGCGCGCCAAGGCTTGGCACGGAGTGCGAGTGCGGCGGCGAGCGGCGGAACCACGAGGTGAATGAACAGCGCCTTGTTCGACGACTCACTCGAGGCAACGTTCAACATCTCACCCATGCGGATCATGAACGCATGGCCGAGCACCCAGTCGATGTGGCTGCCGCTGACCTGGTAGAAGAGGAAAGATGCAGTCGCGGAAATGGAGGTGACGGACGCGACCACGACGGCGGCGAGCACGACCAGCTTCTGCCGTACGGGGGTACGCGCGAGGCTGAGGAGCGCGCCGAAGCAGCCGAGCAGCAAGGCGTAGAGGGCCGGCTCCGAGCGCCAGCCGTCGAGAATCGAGAACGCGCTCGCTTCGCTGGCGAAGTCGGTGAGCATCTTTGCCTTGAGCACGAGCGCATAGGCGCAGAGTGGAAGGAACAGGAAGCGCAGGAAGCGCCAGTTCGCGGTGGCCGTCAGCGCGACGCTCGGTTCGCCGGTGGCCTCGGCAGGCGCCTCTCGGGAAGCCCTGGCAAGCTCGATCGGGAGGGTGTCGAAGAAGCTGGAGGCCATGGCGAGAGGATCCCTCGGACCCTTCCCGGCCGCTGTGAAGCCCTTCACCCGCGGGTCGATTGACCCGCGGGGAGGGACATTGGCGGCGCTTTCGGCGGTGCCGCTCGGCTAGCGGACCAGCTTCATCGGCACGCCGGTCACGATGTCGGTCATGAGCGCCAACAGGGTCGCGGCGTCAGGAGCGGGCCGGAAGAAACCATTGCCGCGCGTCAGATCATCGAGGAAGTCCTCTGCGTCGTTGCAGTCGCCGCCCCCGCAGAACGCTATGGTGTACACGTCGGCTCCGAGAGCTTCCGCCGCATTTGCGGCCTGAGGAGCACCGCTTCCGCCGCGTCCGTCCCCGACGACGATCATGATACGAGCGATCTCGGGATTCGGTGTGTTGCTACTGAAGAGAGCGTTCCCGGCCCCGATGCCGACTCCGACGTCGGTCTGGCCGTCCCCCGCGAGATCGTCGATGTATTGGGTCACCGTGTTCAGCTGGGTCGAGAGAGGCGTCAGGTCGAGCGGCGTCCCCACGACTCCATCGTTGAAGGCCACGATTCCGACCATGTCACCCGGGATGTCCTGGGCCTCCATTGCCTCGACGAGCGTAGTGTCCGCGTCCTTGGCCGGTCCGATCCGGGCATCGTCAGAGCATGGGCGCGGCAAGAACGAGCCGTCTGGCTGAATACACATCGAGCCGCTGACGTCCTGGACGATGACGACCTCTCGGCGCGGCGCATACGCCACTGCCTCGACGTGGATGTCCACGGAGGGGACGTTGAACAGAGAGCCGAAGAGCAGGTTGACCGTGAACGACTCCACGTCGACCCGGTAGGCCGGAACGGCGCCCGGAGCGAGGTTGAGAGCAGGCGTGGCGGTGAACTGTTCTGCCCCATTGAAGACACTGAAGTCCCAGTGGCCCTTTACCGGCAATGCGTCGGGGGAGCCAGGGCCGGCAGTCGCGGAGCCGTTCGCGAATCGGGAATGTTGCACCCGCTGGTCCGAGGGAATATTGCCGAAATTCTCCCTCAGCGCGGCGATCGCCTTGCTGTCGACGTAGTTCTGGAGGCGCCTGTAGTGCACGGCTGCGTTGCCGAACTCGAGCGCGACGGCTGCGACGCCGACCATCGGAATCATCGCGAAAGCGAAGAAGATTGTGGTCGCTCCACGTTGAAGCCTTGCGGCGCGTTTGGTGAGAAATTTCATCGGTTCGTCCTCCTGCTGGTCGAGGGGTTCATGGGCCCCAAGAGGTTGTCGGCGCGCCCGCTCGGGCGCTGTGAATGGGTTCACTCGTCTAGCGGCCGAAGGCCTCGCCCATCTGGATCAGGGCCGGGCCCATCAGCACGATCATGATCGCGGGGAAGATCAGCCCAGCCGCCGGAAAGAGCATGCGGACCGCCGCCTTCGCGGCGCGCTCCTCGGCGCGCTGGATGCGCTCGATGCGCATGCCGTCCGTGTGGATGCGGAGCGCACTGGCGACACTCGTGCCGAACTTCTCTGACTGGATCAGCATCGCGACGAGAGAGCTCACATCCTCGATGCCAACGCGGTCAGCGAGCCCACGAAGTGCGTCGGCGCCCGACTTGCCGGCTTGCATCTCGAGGGTCACGAGTCGCAGCTCTTCGCAGAGAGCCGGCGAGGTGCGCGAGAACTCGCGCGCCACGCGGCCGAAGGCCGCACCCATGGCTACGCCGGCCTCGAGGCAGACGACCATCAGGTCGAGTGCGTCGGGGAGCGCCAGGCGGATGATCCGCTGCCGCTTCGCCCGCAGCTTGTCCAGCACGAAGCTGGGGCCCACGTATCCGAGTGCGGCACCCATCCCGAGCAGAGCCAGGCGGGTGGTCGACGGTGAGTCGAGCATGTTGCCGAGCGCGAAGCCGAGCGCGACGAAGATCACCGGCAGCAACACCCGCAAGCCCATGAAGATCGAGAGCGCGCCCTCGTCCCGGAGACCCGCCTGTACGAGGCGTGTACGGACCTCTTCGCTCGCGCCGCCGAGCCGCGACGCAATGGGGTCGAAGACGCCCACGAGCATCCCGCGGACGCTCGTCTCTTCTTTCTCCGTCTCGCCGAACATGCGCTCGAGGCGGCGCACGGAGCCAGGTCGCTGGAGCATGCTGGCGCAGCCGATACACAGCAGTGCGCCGGTAAAAAAACCTAGAATGATAAGCATCTCGATATCTCCTACGCGTCCACGTCAGCGATCTTGCGGCACAAGAGCCAGCCGGAGAACGCCATGACGGCGGCGCCGATCAGCACCTTGAAGCCTGTTTCGGATTCGATCATCGGATTGATGAAGTCGGGACTCTGGTTGTACATGAGCAGGAACAGCGCGAACGGCACGACGAGCAGCACGTTGGCCGACATCATGCTCTGCGCCGTCAGGGCCTTCACCTTGCCGTGGAACTGGATCCGCTGGCGGATCACATGGCCGATGTTGTCGAGGCTCTCGGCGAGGTTTCCGCCGGTCTCGAGCTGAACGAGCACGGCCGTGACGAAGACGGGCAGATCCTGGCAGTCGAGGCGGTCCTGAAGGTTCGCCAGGGCGACCTCGGCCGAGAGGCCGAGCGAGATCTCGCGCGCCACCAGGGCAAACTCCGGGCCCACCGGGTCCTGCATTTCCGCGCCCACCATCTGCAGCGCAGAGCTCATCGCGTGGCCGGCGCGCAGCGCCCGTGAGAAGAGCGCCAGCGCGCTCGGAAACTGCTCCCCGAAGAGTGCCATGCGCTTGTTCTTCAGGTGTCGGATCACCACGACCGGCGCCACACCGAAGAGGAACCCCAAAGCGCCGTAGCCGAGTAGCCAGCCGAGGGTTCCGCAGGCGACCGCTACGCCGATGGTCAACCCGAGGAGCTGGGTGAGCTCGATCGGGCGGCCCGCGCGGTAGAGCATCAGATCGAGCGAACGGAGCCATGCGTGCTTCTTCGCGGCCTCCGAGAGCATCGAGCTGAGATCGCTCTGCGACTCCTGGAGGATCGACGCGATGACCTCGGGGTCCACGTCGCCCGCCAACATGCGTCCCACCCGGTCGATGGCGGTGCGCTTCTTGTCGGCCTCGCGCTCGGTCACGGCGAAATAGACGCCGGCGAGCACGAGGAACACAGTGGCTGCAATCATTGTGAAAAGCATGGGGGTTCTCTCTACGCCTCGGTCGGCGTCTTGAAGATCTCTTCGGGGAGTGTGGCGATGCCCTCGGCCGCCAGCTTGTCGACGAAGCGCGGCCTGACTCCGGTGGGCACCAGGCTGGCGATCACCTTGCCGTCCTCGTCCACACCGTGACGCTCGAGCTTGAAGATCTCCTGCATGGTGATCACGTCACCTTCCATGCCTACGATCTCCGCGAGGCTCGTCACACGGCGCGTGCCGTCGACCATCCGCTGCTGCTGGATCACCAGGTCGATCGCCGAGGCGATCTGAGATCGCATCGCAGCCTTGGGCAGGTCGAGCCCCGACATTGCCACCATCGTCTCGAGACGCGAGAGCGCGTCGCGGGGGGTGTTGGCGTGGACCGTCGTGAGCGAACCGTCATGGCCGGTGTTCATCGCCTGGAGCATGTCCAGCGCTTCCCCGGCACGGCACTCGCCGACCACGATCCGGTCGGGGCGCATTCGCAGCGTGTTGACCAGGAGGTCGCGCTGAGTGATCGCACCCTTGCCCTCGAGGTTGGCCGGTCGAGTCTCCAGCCGCACCACGTGCTCCTGGCGCATCTGCAGTTCGGCCGAGTCCTCGATCGTGATGATCCGCTCGTCCTCGGGAATGAAGCTCGAGAGGATGTTCAGCAAGGTCGTCTTACCCGAGCCCGTACCACCGGAGACCAGAATGTTGAGACGCACCTTCACGGCAGCGTCGAGCGTGAGCACGAGCTCCTCGGTCAGCGACCCGAATCGGATCAGGTCGTTGTGGTCGAGGGTGTCGGCGGCAAACCGGCGGATCGAGAGCGAGGGGCCATCGAGCGCCAGCGGCGGGATGATTGCGTTCACACGCGAGCCGTCGGGCAGGCGCGCGTCGACCATCGGGCTCGACTCGTCGATCCGTCGCCCCATGCCTGAGACGATCCGCTCGATGATGCGCAGCAGGTGCGCGTCGTCGCGGAACCGGATCGCCGTTTCTTCCATCTTCCCGCCACGCTCGACGTAGACCTGGTCGGGCCCGTTGACGAGGATGTCGCAGACGGTCTTGTCGCGGAGCAGCGGCTCGATCGGGCCGAGGCCGAACACCTCGTCCTTGATCTCGCGCAGCAGGCGGTTGCGCTCGTCCTTGGTGAGCGCGATGCCTTCTTCGGAGAGGATGCGCTGGGTGGCGGCGACCACCTCTTCGCCGTTCTTCTCCTCCGTCATGTCGTCGGCCTTCGAGAGGTCGAGCACGTCGAACAGGCGATGGTGGACCCGGCTCTTCAGCTCCTGGTACTTCGAGTCGCGCGGAGGCTGAGCCTTGGGCTCGGCCTTCACCTTCGTCGCGGGAACCGCGAGCTTCGCCTTCTTGCCGAAACCTGCGGGCTTCTTGGCGGCGGGAGCCGCCGGCGCCGGGGCCACAGCGACCGGAGCGTCGGGCACAGCAGTGAGCGTCGGTGCGGGGGCCGCAGCGGGTGCTGCGGCGGGGACTGCAGCCGCTGCCGCGGGAGTCGCGGCGGCGGGTGCGGTCTGCTTCTTTAGGCGGTTGCCAAGCGACATCGGAGCTCCTTCACGAGATTCTGGACACGATCCTGCACCCGACCCTTCAGGTCTTCGGGCCGGACCTCTTCTTCCGTCTCTTCACGTTCGACGCCGCACCATTCGTAGGCCTGGCGCGCGAGGTCGCCGAACACCGGTGCAACCTTGCACTTCGCGCCGCCGGTCAGAGAGGCGGGCTTGCCCGTGGCCAAGCTCCCCTCCATGGCTTCGGCGTCGTTCGGCACGTAGGCGACGGCCTCGAGCCCGACTGCCTTGACCGGATCCTCGTCGCTGAGGAGACCGGGACGCGTGGCGCAGTTGGCAACCACCTTCCGCTTGTCTTCTCCGTGGCCGAGCTGGTCGAGCAATGAGAGGTGCTGCCGAGCCCGCACCAGCGAGGGCACGTCCGGAGTCGTCACCAACACCGTCTGATCCGCCTTGTCGAGCACCTGGAGGGTGGCCTCGTCGGTGATCCGCGGCAGGTCGACCACGACCCAGTCGAACTCGCCGCGCAGCAGCTCGATCGAGCGTTCGATCAGCGCGGCATCAACGCCGTCGGCCTCTTCCGGGCTCGAGGGGCCTGCCACCACATGAATGCCCGAAGGCTCGTGGAGGTGTGCGACCGTCGAGAGGAAGGTGCCGTCGAGATCGTCCGCCTGGGCGGCTACGTCGGTGAGGGTGTAGGCGGGGTTCACGTCCAGGTGGAGCGCGACGTCGCCGAAGTAGGCCTTCGCGTCGACGAGGGCGACCTTGCCACCCTCGGCGACCAGGCTGGCCGCGAGCTCGCAAGCGATCGTCGTGGTGCCGACGCCGCCCTTCACCCCGAGCACTGCCAGAACGTGACCCTGCTTCGGCGGTGTTTCGGCGGCGACCTGCTCCTGGAGACGGGCCGCGACACGGCCGAGCTCTTCGCAGAACTCGTGGCCCGGGAAGTAACCCAGTGCACCCGCGCGCATGGCGCGCAGGATCACCTGCGAGTCGGCCGGTCCACCGGCGAGAATCGGCGGCTTCGGCTCGGCGAGCGCCTCGATCCAACCCAGCGCCTTCTCGGCATCACCGGAGACGTCGACGTAGACACCCACTCGCCCACCGTGCTGGAGAGTGGTCTCCAGCTCTTCGGGGCGCGCGGCATCGGCCACGACACGGATCAGGCCGGTAGCTGTCAGGCCCGAGGCGATGTCCGCCCGATGGGCCTCGCTCGGAGACAGCACTGCAAAAGAGATCTTATCCTTCATGGTTCTTCTCCGTGCCTTAGTTGGTGTTGATGAGCTCGAGGATCGAGGTGTCGTTGTCGCCCTCGAAGTGCTCGGCCTGTTGGGTGTGATAGTTGTTCGTCACGTGGTCGGCGGTTGTCGCGCCGATCCCTTCGACCGGTCGGACCGTATCGCCGGCGTGCGGGTTCTGGATCTGCTGGTCGGTCAGCTCCCACTGCGACTCACCCCAGTGATCCTCCGTGTGGCGGTCCGGTGAGATGCAGCCGGTCGACGTCATGAGCAGGAGGATTCCTCCCGCGATCGAGTACAGGCGATTCATGGCTAGTTCTCCTCCTTGCCGTCGTCGGCATGGCGTGCGATCTGGGCTGCGTCGTGCTTGTGCGTCTTGCGTGCTTCCTGCTTGCCCAGCAGATAGAAGTCCCAATCGCTCGGCTCCTGATAGTGGTCGGTCGGGAGCGGGCGCGGGCCCGGATTGAGCGGCTTGACCAGGTGCGGAGTCACGATCATCACGAGCTCCGTCTCGTTGCGCTGGAACTCCTGACTGGTGAAGAGCTGGCCGAGGATCGGCAGGTCGCCGAGACCGGGAACCTTCTCGATCACCGACTTGACCTTGTCCTCGAGCAGGCCCGCGATCGCGAAGCTCTGGCCGTCGCCCAGCTCGACCGCGGTCGTGGCACGGCGCGTGGTGAAGCCGGGCACGAAGATGCCCTCCACCTGGATGCCGAGCGCATCGTCGGGCTCGCTGACCTCGGAGGTCATCTCGAGATGGATCCGGTTCGGGCCGAGCACGGTCGGCATGAAGTCGATCCCGACACCGAAGGGGTGCAGCTCGACCGAGACGGTGCCGAGACCCGAGGGCTCGAGCAGCGGCACCTCGCCGCCGGCGAGGAACGAGGCCCTCTGGCCGCTTCGCGCCACCAGCGTGGGCTCCGCCAGGATCTTGGCCAGGCCCTTGCGCCGCGCCGCGTCGACGATCGCAGAGATGTCGATGGTCGTGGATCCATTCGTTTTGCTGACCGCGCCGGCCAGGGTGCCCGCGGCACCCGCGGCGGCGCCTATGCCACTGCTGAAGGTGTACGCGTCGAGGCCGCGCTGAACTGCCCCCTCCAGGTTCACCGCGAACTCGCGGCCGAGCGAGCGGTTCATCTCGGCCATGATCACCTTCAGCATCACCTGGTGATTGCCGGAGACGTCGATCAGGTTGATGACGTTGGGGTCCTTCTGGCCGAACTCCGACTGGCCCTGGAAGAACGCCATCGCCACCTGCTCGGCGCGCTCACGCGCTTCGACGGTGTAGACCTTGCCGCGCAGGATGATGGAGTTGCCCGCCATGTCCGCGTCGAGGTTCTGCTCGCGCAGGACCCGGTTGAGTTCGGCGAGAAGCTGGTTGTGGATGACGCCGACGTGGAGGTCGAGCGCGTTCACCAGGTTGCCCTGAGCGTCCCAGAGCAGGATGTTCGTGTCGCCGGAGGCCTTGGCGACCACCTGAAGGGAGCGCGGGCCGCTCACGACGACGCCGGCGGTCTCGGGGTTGCCGACCGCTACGCGCTCGATGTCGTAGTCGGTCTGGACGAGAACGGACTTGCCGGCCTCGAGCTCGAGGCGGGACAGCGTGTCGTCCGCACCGGCGGTGATCGCCACGACCTGGCGGCCGTTGGGGATCACGTTCTCGAACGTCGGCTGCGTGCCGAACGTCCGGTTGTTCGCGAGGTACGCGTGGACCGCGGGGACCACCGCGCTGAGCGCGAGCGTCGCAGCGGCGACGAGCACGACCTGCGTGAGGAGCCGATTCTTCTTGGTTCGCTTGTGGTTTCTCATCTGCTTAGAACCTCATTTCCTGGACGTCGGTCCCCAGCACCATTTGTACGGGGCGGGAGTCTGCGTCGTCCTTGGGGTTGCGGAGGGTGAGCTTGAGGCTCCCCTCGGATTCGGCGGCGGCGAGCGTCGAGGCCTGGCGCGGGGTCACTTCGAGGGTGACTACGCGGGCGGCTTCGGCGGTCCCGTCGTTGCTTTCGACCCGGACGTCGACCGCGAGCACCTTCAGGTTCTGAAGGACAGTCTCGGTCGTGCGTACGCCGGCACCGTTGTTGCCCGTCGAGAGCACGTCGACCTTCGAGCCCGGCTGGATGAAGCCAGCCACGCCCTTGAACTCGTCGACCTCGATCGAGATCGCGCGAGACGTCTCGCCGAGTAGCGCGGCGAGGCCCGCCTGCGCGCCCTCGGGAAGCAGAGAAGATTCGAGGATGGGCTCGCCCGGGACGACCGAGCGCGCCAACACCCGATTGGTGATCAGCGCGGCGTTCTGGAACGCGCCTTGCGGTACCGTCGAGGCCGGCACGTGGGCGATTCGAAGCTTGCTGAGGTCGACGGCCTGTCCCAACGACGCGGGCACGGCTGCGACGACGATCGGCACCCCGTCGGGCCCCTTCTGAGCGGCCTTGCGGGCGACGGAGGCCGTCGCGAGTCCGCAGAGCGCGGCCAGGCCGAGAAAGAGAATTGCGCGTTTGTTCTTCATGGTTTGACTCCGGCGTTTCGAGTTCGAATCGCTAGCTGTTGTCGTTCTCGTTCAGCGCGACGGCTCGAACGGTGTAGGTGATGGGATCTCCGGTACCGACGAACACACCGAACGGGTCGAGCATCGAGTGAACCATCGGCAGCTCGAGGACCATCGGCAGCTGGACCTCGAGGAGGCCCGCTGTGCAGAGAGCTTGGCTGCCATCCGCCTTCTGGGTCACGACGGAGTTGCTCGCGTACGTGGCCTGGGCGGTCGGGTCGATGACGCCCGCCTGAACCATCGCTACGGCGGCGGCGGTGCCGCCCGCGGTGCGGATCGCTCCGACGGTACAGCTGTTCCCGAGGCTCAGTGACGCACTTCGGACGCCCACCTCGGCGGCGTGGTTCGCCGCGAGGAAGTCCTTCAGTGCGATCGAGAAGTCGAACATTGCAAAGAGAAGCAACATCACGAAGGGCATCGCGAGGAGCGTCTCGATGTAGGCCATGCCGCCCTGGCGGCGCTTGCGAAGGTTTACGAGATCCATGTCATTCCCCAGTTCTGGTAGGCGGCGACGCCGAGGGCGATGGCGACGCCGAAAGGAATCCCGCTGGCAGCAGTAGAGCCGGCCGTCGGGACGAGGTAGCGGGGGCTAAGGTGGGTGTGGGTGAGAAGTACGCTCGCGGCCCAGCGCTGCGCGATCTCGAAGAAGCCGCCGCGGGCGAGGAGCGTGAGGAAGGCGAAAGCTCCGCCGATCACGGTGATCCACCAGAGCAGGCCCGGCATCGCCTCGAGGCCGAAGAACGCCCCGAGCGCCATGACGGCCTTGACGTCTCCGGCACCGAGCCAGCGCATCGCGAACGGAAGGCCGAAGACCGCGAGGCCAGCCGCTGCTCCGGCGAACGCCGCGAGGAGTCCGCTGATTCCGGCTGCCCAGGTGGCGTGGACGAGCGCCGCTGCGAATCCGAAGAACGTGATGCGATTCGGAATGCGCTGGTGACGGACGTCCTCTTCCACCACCGCCATGAGCAGGCCCACGACCACCACGCCCGCCCAGGACACGAAGGCCCCGGTCGCGAACAGCGTGAGTCCGGCGAGAACGCCGGCGCTGGTCGAGATCAGGCGAGAGTGGAAAGTGTGGGTGCTCATGGCGGTAGTCGCTGTCCTTGAGGTCGGCAAGATCGTTCGGGTTACTGGGTGTGAGTCACGAGGGACGAGCCGACGTTGCCGAGGGCGGTGCTGATGTCGTCGTTGAGGGTTTCCCAGGCGCCGACACCGGCGAGGGCGAAGAGCGTGGCGACGAGGGCCCACTCCACGAACTCCATTCCGTCTTCTTCCTGGACGAAGCGAGTGATCAGATTGCGCATGTTGCTTTCTCCTTGGTGGCCCGCTCGGGGCCTGTTGAACACAACAGGAGAATGCGGTGCGAAGGGGGTCTCCCACTGTGAACGGATTCACTCGTGAGCCCCCGCAAGCGTGCGGAAAGCCGGCGAAGGTGAAGCGGTTCACAGGTTTGGCGCCCTGGCGCGCCGGTCGGGGCGTGAGAGCGACCGCGAGGCCAAACGGCTGACCGTCAGATGGCGGACCGTCAGGCGGCGGGCGCGGGGCCTACTCGGACGGAGGCGGTTCGGCGGGAGGCGCGGCCGGAGGGCTTGCCTCTGCGGGCGGAGCGTCGGGCTCCTGAGGGTCCGCCGCCTCCGGAGTGGGTTCAGCGACGGCCCTCTCCAGAAGCTCGACCGCACGCCCATACTCGGACTGGGCGGCCTCGAAGTCCCCTTCTAGGAGGAGCCGCTCGGCGTGGTCGTAGACGCGGCCGGCACTTCGTAGGCCCGAAGCGCCGCTCGCGCGAGCCTCCTGCTCTCGCTCCTCGTAGAGGAGCTTCACGCCGAGCGCCGGCCCGAGGGCGGGGAGCTCGGAGAAGGCGGTTTTCGCGGCGGCGTAGCTGCGGACCGCGGCGAACCACGAACCTTCCCCGCGGGAAATGTCGCCGGCCGCCAATGCGGCCTGTCCCTCTTCCAGTCGCCCGCGGGCAGCCCTGTGGTCGAGTCCGAGCTTCCGGGCCGCATCGCGGTTCATGACCGCCTCTCTGCGGACCCGTTTGGCGACGTCCGGCAGGCGCCCGTCGAGCTCACTCTCGAGTTCCGCGGCGAGGACCTGGACTCCCGATGCCGCTTCGATCGTGGTCCAGCGCGCGTCCGCCGCAGAACAAGCTTCGTTTGCAGAGGGTTTTCCCCCCAGGTCCGCCAGGTGGCCCTGGAGCTGTGTCCAGCGCTTCGGAGCCAGAGTGGAGGCTCGGAGATCTTCGGGTAGGAAGTCCGCCTCGAGCGGGTCGGTCCGCTCCCGGAGCTCCTCAGCGGTCGTCAGCGCGCGCTTCTGCAACCCGAACGCGAGGCGGGAGCAGAGGTCCTGGAACCGGAGGATGGCTCGTTCGGCGCGGGTTCGAGCGGCGTCGGGCAGCCCGTCTGAGAGGTAGGCACGCCCGGCGTCGAGCTCGAAGCGAGCCGCGCGCTCCGCGACACGGAGTTCGACGTCGAGTTCGGGATCCCCGAGGGAGATCGTCTCGAGAAGCTCGGCGACCTGGCCCTCGAGCTCTTCGGCTTGGGAGACGGAGCGGGTGGCGGCCGCCTGGTCCTGTAATCCTCGCCCGAGCCAGAGGGCTCCGACGAGGGCGGCGACGACGACGGCAAGCGCGACGGTGCGCCAGCCGAGGTTTTCGAGGAAGCGAAGATGTCCCGGCGTGGGCCCCCGCCCTTCCGCTTTGGCGAGCGCGGCGAGAAAGTCCTGCCGCATCTCGCGCGCGTCTGCGAAGCGGTCCTCTTTCTGGAGGCTGCAGGCCTTGGCCACAAAAGCCTTGAGAGGAGTGGATACGCCCTCCATCGGGAGATCGAGTTCCTTCCCGCTCTGGACCCGGGAGCCCAGGTACATCAGGACCGCGGGTGCGCTCCCGGAACCGATGTCGGCGCTCGAATAGGCCGAAGAGGCGGTGAGAGCCTCGAACACGACGAGCCCGAGCGCGAACACATCGGTGTGTGGACCGATGTCTTGTCGGCGTCCGCGCGCCTGCTCCGGCGACATGTAGTAGGCGCTGCCGAGAGCGATGCCCGTCTGGGTGTGTTCCGAGTCGGGTGCCGAGTCCATCATGATGCCGAGATCGGCGAGATAGGCGTGTCCGCGAGTCGAGACGAGGATGTTCGAAGGCTTGATGTCGCGGTGGACCTTGCCGCTGTCGTGCACGGCGACCAGCGCGTCGAGCACGGGGAGGAACACGGCCCGAAGCTCCTCCAGGGAGAGCGGCCCCCCTCCCGCGAGGCGTTCGGCGAGGGTCTCGCCCTCGACGAAGGTCATCGTGTAGTAGAACCAGCCGGTCGCCTCGTCTCGCCCGAAGTCGAACGGGGTCACCAGATGGGGATGGGAGAGTTCCGCGAGAGCCTGTGCTTCGCCGCGGAAACGGTCGAATTCTCCCGCCGGCCCGGCCTGGGGCTTCAGCGCCTTGAGAGCTCGGCGGACGCCGAAGTGTGGATCTTCGACCTCGAAGATCCAGGCCTGGCCGCCCTCGGCGTGCAGGCCACGAACGCGGTAGGGCCCGACCTGCTCGATCTTCCTCGGATCTTGAGAAGTCACGCTTCGAAGACCAGTTCGATTTCGCCGACCCGGATCCGGTCGCCGTCGCGGAGCGCGGCTTCTCGAATCGGCGCGCCGTTGATGCGCGTCCCGTTCGTCGAGTCGAGATCGACGATCTTGTATTCGGTCCCGTGGATCTGGATCTCGGCGTGGAAACGCGACACCGACTGGACCGGGATGGCGACCTCGTTGTCCGGTAGCGCCCCGATCCGTGCCCGGTCTCCGACGAGCGAGATGCGCTCGTCCGCGCGCGGGCCCTCGACGAAGCGCAGCGTCGCGGTCGGGGGCCGCCGCCGCATGATCTCGCGAACGGCCACGGCGGCGAGCAAGACCAGAACGACGCCGGCGCCCCAGGCGGCGTACGGCGGCGTGTCGCCGGTCGGGGAGTAGACCGCCGGGAACGCCGCGGCCCTCGAGTCCGAGGCCGACTCGATGGCGAGCTTGATCTGATGCGTCGCGCCGTCGAGGTCCGTCTCGAAGCGGAGCACGTAGCTCTGCCGCATCTGGCGGAGCACGTCGTCGTAGAACTCGTTGAGGTCGACCGCGCGCGTCGAGTCGGCCCCGGTTTCGGATGCGAGCTGGCGGAGCGTGTCGAGACCGTCGGCACCGCGGCCGGTGTAGCCGATGGTGAAGACCGGGATACGCGGTTCCGAACCGCCGCCTCGCGCGATCGCGATGACGTCTTCGAAGCTCGCTTCGCTGCCGCCGTCCCGGCCGTCGGAGAAGACGATTGCGAACGTCCGGCGCGGGAGTTCGGTGGTTTCGCGCAGGAGGGTCGCGGCGCGGTGGACTCCATCGTAGACGACGGTCGACATCGCGGTCCGGTCGGGCTCGAGCGTCTCGAGGAGCGCACGGGTCTGCTCGAGGGGCGAGTCGAAGCCCGCCACGACGTCCACGCGGCTGGAGAACGTGATGACGGCGGTGCGGTCCGACGGTCCGAGGCGGGAGAGGAAGCGCAGCGCCGCGTCTCGTGCCCCCTGGAACGGCGCGCCCATCATCGTCCGGCTCGTGTCGAGCGCGATCACACACGCGATTCCGAGATCGGCGTCATCGACACGCCGCAGGGAAGCGATCTGCAGCGGATCGATCGGCTTGCCGTCCTGATGTACCGCGAGGTCGCCCTGCTGGAGGTCCTCGACCGGCAGCCGGTAGCGGGTGAGTGCGCGGAAGTAGAGATCGACGACCGAAGCGCCGTCGACGCCGGGATGAACGTCGTCCAGCAGCACGTACTCGACCGCGTCGAGATCGACTGCGGGATCCTGGGCGCGAGACGGCGAGGCGAGCAGGAGGAGTGCCGCTGCCGCGAACAGCAGGAACCGGTTCGTCGCGATCGCGGCCGGCCTCACAGGTGCACGATAGAGCGGAAGCGCAGGGTCGTCATACCGACACGCAGATAGTCGCCGTCCCGGAGCGCTTCCCCGGTGCTGGGATGGTCGTTGACGTGAACTTCCGCGTCGCTCAGCGGCTGGAGCTGAAAACGCCCATCGCGGCACTCGATGTTCGCGTGGCGCGGCTCGAGGCGCTCGGAAGGCAGGCAGACCTCGCAGGTGTGCTCGCGGCCCAGCCGGTTGGTGCCCTCTCGGAGAGACCAGGCGCCCCCCTCGAACTCGCCCTCCGCGGCGACCAACACGCCGACGACACGGGAGGGCCCGGTGCCGGGGAGTGCCGCTTCGACGCGAGTCGGTTGCAGATGGGCCGGCCCCGAGGCCGGGACCGCTTCGGTGGCACCCGGCGGGAGGACGTCGCCCGCGCGGAAGAGCGGGGCGTCGAGGGCCACTGTCTCGCGATCCGCCGGGACGAGTAGGCTGTCCGTGACGTCATTGGGCCTTCGGGAGTCGGGCGTGGAGGCCTCTTCCGAGCCGCCCTCGTCTCCACCCTGTCGTTTCTGCCACCATGCTCGCAGGCCCAACGCGACCTCCCCGATTGCGTCGCGGAGAGTAACCCGCCCGCGGGCGGCTCAATAGCCCGCCGCTTCGAGGACCTCAGAGGGCGGGAGACCGGCTTCCCCCGCGACCGCGGCCGCCACGAACCGGGCGACGTACTGAGCGGTCTCGTCCGGCAGAAGCCCTCGCTCCACGAGCCGCCAGTACGAGCGGTCGTTGAAGGGGTCGTCGAGCTTCTTGAGTGCGCCGCGGACCCGTCCCTGCCCGTAGTTGTATCCCGCGAGAGCCAGGACGAGCGCGTCGGACCCGAACTCGAAAACCAGGTGCTGAAGGTATTGAGCGGCCGCGCGTGTCGACTTGTCGACGTCGAGCCGCTCGTCGATCGTCCCGTCGACCCGGAGACCGTAATCGCGTGCCGTCGGTTTCATGAACTGCCACATCCCCGCGGCCCCGGCATGGCTGAGTGCGTTCGGCTTGTAGCCGCTCTCGATCATCGCCAGGTAGTGCAACAGCCCCGGCATGTGCTTCTGCTCGAGTTCGGCGGTGAGCATCGGGATATAGGGGATGCCGCGGTCCAGAGAGCGTCGCAAGAAGCCGTGCTCCCGGCGCATCACGGATGCGACTTGAGCGATGAAAAAGTCCGGCACGTCCGGAGAGCGCTGGTGGAGCCGCGCGAAGACCCAGTCGATGCTGACGCGCAGGCACGGGGTCAGGCTCGCCGGCGTGTCCATACGGCATGCGGGCCGGCCGCTGGGATCCGAGACTCGAGTCGCGGCGACTGCGTCGGCGAAGCGGGCGCGCAAGTCGATGCGGGGTTCCAGTCGCGCGCCCAGTTGATCGAGCGCGTGGTCCATGACGGCACCGCGTTCGATGTCGTCGAGGAGCCCCGCCTTGTAGAGCACGCCGACGGCCGTCTTGAAGCGGGCGCGGGCTTGATCGGGGTCAGATGCCTGCGTCGCTCCGAGCGCCAGTGCGGCGGCCTGGTCCCACGCGGCGTCTTTAGGTCCACTGATTCGACCGCCGCCGCTCCCGCCTCCCAACTGGCTCGTCACCCAGGGCGAGACGTACGCGAATCCCACCCAGGCGATACCCACCAGGAGTGCCGCGAGCGCGACCCAAAGTGCGACGTTTTGGACGCGCTGGCTGCGATACACGAGCAGAATCGCCCCGCCGATGACGATCTTGTCACCGTTCGCGAGCGGCTCGCGACCTGAGACGGGTCGGCCGTTGACCGTGCTTCCGTTCGGGGTGCCGAGGTCGACGAGCACGTGTCCGGAGCCGGAGGGCTCGATGCGCGCGTGTTGTCGAGAGACCCGGCTGGATGATGTGACGAGTTCCGAACTCGGATCGCGTCCGATCCGAAACGTGTCGGCCTCGAGGTCGAACGTCGCGACCTCGCGGTCGCCGTCGAGCTGGATCAGCCGGGCGGCCATCTCAGGGCAGCGGGAGAGTGATCTCGGCGACTGTTTCCGGTGTCACATCGCCTGTGAGAACTCCCTCGACAGTCGCACGCGACCCCTGCGGAAAGACGTCGACGATTCGGATCCTGCCGATCGAGCGGCCGTCCTGTACCAGCTTGCCCCGCATGCCGACGCGCAGGGACTGGTCGTGGCCCCCGTCGATCAGCACATGAGCGGAGCCGCCGTCGCGTGCGTTCTCTACCTCGAGCACCGGCCGGCGCACAGCCCGGGTTCGGCGGGCCTTCTCGACGAGGGTCGTGAGTTCGTAGTTCACCGGACCCTCGCCTGGAGCGACGGAGACGCGCGCCAGAAGCGCCCCGGGTTCCCGCACCCGCCACCGGATCGTGGCTTCAGGGCCTTCGCCCTCGGCGAGGACGTTGCCTTCCCCGTCCGTGAGCTGCAGCTGGAGCGGGCGGGGTTCTTGCGCAATCTCCGCGCCTTCTTCGGTCGGCACGACCGTTTGCGCCGTGACTCGCAGCTGGCCGGGCTTGCGCGGCTGGAACCGGAACCAGTCGCGGCAGTCCGGGCCCTGTTCGGTTGTGCATTCGAGATTCCCGCCTCGGGACGTGCCGACCGTCAATGAAACCGCAGCGGCCGGCTCGGCGTCCGGGTCTTCGGGCATCTCGGGCGTCGTGCTGCAGCCGGCGACGGCGAGAGCCACCAGGAGAGGAGCCACGAGAATGCGGCGGTGGAACCAGCGATCGGGAGAGGAAAGGGACGGCAGCACGCGGCGAGGTTCGGGCACTGGATCCGTCCCCGCCAGGGGTAGGACCCGGTGTCTCGCCGCAGATCTGCGAGCCGGCCGGAACCGGCAGACCCGCTTCCTAGTGTCCTGTCCCAGAAGTTCTCTGATATTCGGACGCCGCTTCGGGCGCCTGGCTGCGTTGCCCTCGAGCGCCGTAGCCCGCTACGCCTTGCTCGGGCGCCTTGCCAGCCACCCGAATCGGCGCCCTCGGTATTTCAGCAAACTTCTGGGACAGGACACTAGACTGGGGCAGATGGGAACCCTCCGACTCTCCGCAGTGCCGTGGCTCCTCGCGTTCTGGTGCCTGACGGCTTGGTGCCTGGCGGTGCCCCTCCGTGCTGAAGCGGTCGAAGCCAAGGTGGATGCCCCGTCTGCCCACAAAATTGGGAGTTTCGAGGTTTCCGGACTGACGGTTCCGCCGGAGCACATCGTGAAGGGCGGCCCGCCTCGCGACGGCATCCAAAGCGTGGACGCGCCTCGCTTCGTCGCTCCCGATGAAGCGACGTGGGTGGCTGGGAACACACCGGTCCTCGGGGTGTCGGCCGGCGGCGAAGCCCGGGCGTATCCGGTGCATCTGATCGAGCGGCATCAGATCGTGAACGACACGATTGGCGGACAGCCGGTCGCCGTGACTTACGACCCGCTTTCTGGCAGCCCGCGCGCCTTCTCCCGAAAGGTCGGGGATCGAACGCTCGAGTTCGGCGTGGCCGGTTTGCTCTACAACGGGAACTTCCTGCTGTACGACCGGCAGACGGAAAGCCTCTGGTCTCAGCTCCCGGGCCGCGCGGTGGGCGGCCCGCTCGCGGGCACGACTCTCACCCGGCTTACGGTCCGCCAGGAGACGATGGGCATGTGGTTCTCCCGGGAGGCTGCGACCACGGTCCTCGCCCCGCCCGTCTCTACGATCGACTATCGGTACAGCCCATTTTCGAGCTACTGGCTCGAGAATCGGATTCGCAGGCGCGTCGACGCCAGCGACCCGCGCTTTCACGCGAAGGAAGTGGTCGTCGGGGTGGAGGTCGGCGGCGTGACTCGCGCCTATCTCGGCTCGCTCGTGACGGAGGCCGGTGGGCGCGTCCAGGACGAGGTCGCGGGGAAGAAGATCGAGGTCGAGTATTCGACCGAGGATGCGGTCTTCCGGTGGAAGGTGCCCGAGGGCGTCACCGTGACCGAGGCGTATTGGTTCGCGTGGAAGGCGTTCCATCCCGAAACCGAAGTGTGGAACGACCCGGGAGACATCGCCCCGCCGGAGTTCTAGATCCGACGGGGGCTCTTGGAGCCGATTGGGCCCTTCTAGGACTGGGACCCTCTAGAGAGAGAGCAGCTCGGCGGCCGCGACAGACTCCGGCCCCTCCCCGTCCGCTTCGGCACGCAGCAGGACGTCGCGAACCCGGGAGTTCACCGGCGCGGAAATCCCGTGCATTTCCGCGAGCTCGAGGATCCGCTCGTGGTAGTGCCCGGCTTCGAGTGAGCGCCCCTCTCGCAGGGCCGTCCACACGTGGTTGTAGAGCGGCAGCGGGCGAGCCGCCGTCCCCCGCTCGAGAGCGCTTCGCTGGTGCGCGATCTCCTCTTCGAGCGTGCGATCGCGCCCGTCGCACGGCGCGGCGGAGATCCCGGCCGCCGTCAGGGTGTCGCGCGCTTCTTCCAGAAGACGCGTCTTGATCTCGACGAACTCGGGGCTCTCGTGGTCCTCCCTCCGAACCAGCGCGTTGGGTGCGCTCATCAAGTTGATGCAGACCTTCAGCCACTGGTCGCGCTCGATGTGGGCCGAATGGGAAGCATCGAGGCCGACTCGACCCAGCTGCGCCGCCAATGCGCGCGCGTCTTCTGATGTCTCACAACCGGGCTGGGCGCCGACGATCACCCGTCCGCTTCCGGTGAACCGAACGTGCGCATCCGAGACGCGGGTCGCCGTTTGTCGCCAGACGCAGCATGCGACGCGAGGCAGCTGGCGGGCGAGGCGCTCCCCTCCGTCGAGGCCGTTCTGCACGCTCAGCGCGAGTGCGTCCGGTGCGTGGCGGGCGAGGTCGGCAGCGACGTCGTCGGTGTCGGGAAGCCGGGTGCAGACGAAGACTGCGCCGCGTCCGACGGGGGTCGCGCGACTCCACCCGTGGACCGCGCGGACCGTGAGCGTCCGCCGGTCGCCGCTGGCCGGGTCCTCGACGAGGAGTCCCTGCGAGAGCGCTTCGGCAGCTTCGGCCCGTCGCGTGACGACCTCGACCGGCCCGAGGTCCGAGAGGCGAGCGGCGAGGGCGAGGCCGACGGAACCGGCTCCGACGATCGTGTTCAATGCACTCCCGGGAGGGCGTCGTTCGCGTCCGAGGGGTCCGTGGGAGGCGTGAGGCCCGGCGCTCGCGACGCTTCGCACCAATCGCGCAATGCCTGGAGGTGTGTGCCGCCGAGCTCTGTGGCCAGGCGCCTCACCGCGAACCGATCGAGGGTGCCCCCGACGATGGGCATCTCGTTGGGCACGTACACGTGGAGCCCGACCCGGGTGCGTCCCGGCTCGCCCGGGCTCGGCGCCAGGGTGAACGACTCTTCGAACCGAAAGAGACCGAGGCGGAGCCGGGAGCGCAGCTGCTTACCGGGAACCACTTCCAGCGGAGTCTCGTGGAGGATGATCGGGAGGTCGTGGACGCGGCACTGCCAGCGCACGGCCTCGCCGACACTCGGGTAGGCGTGGTTCGGGGGGCTCTCGCTCACGGAACCGGGCCGCCAATGCACGACCTCTTTCGGATCGACCAGTGCGGTCCAGATCCGAGAGCGGGGGGCGGCCATCACCGAAGCGAGGCCGACCGTGATCACGTGGTGCCCATCAGCCACCTTCAGCTTTGCGCGCCTGGGGCCTGGGACGCAAGTAGGGGTTTTCCCTACTGCGACTCCAGCTTGCGGAGCCGTTCGAGCGCCTCGGTCACGTCTTCGGGTGTCACGCCGAGGTGCGTCACCGCCCGGAGACGAGTGCCGGAAGGGGGGCCGAAGAGGACGCCCAGCTTCCAGGCGTCCTTCCAAAAACAAGCTGCGTCGGCCGGGTGGAACATCACGATGTTGGTTTCCGGATCGTCCTCGGTTCGGCAGCCGAGCTCCCGCAGCCCCGCCGCGAGCCGGCGCGCGCTCTCGTGATCGTCTGCGAGGCGCCCCCGGTGATTCTCGAGCGCGTACAGACCCGCTGCCGCGAGGATGCCCACCTGCCGCATCGCGCCGCCGAGCTGTTTGCGCGCCCGGTGCAGCGGCTTGCGCAGCGCCTTCGAGCTGCAGACGAGCGAGCCGGCCGGGGCGCCAAGCCCCTTCGAGAGACAACACGAGACCGTGTCGAACGGCGCAGCCCAGTCGGCTTCGGAAATCCCCGTGGCCGCCGCCGCGTTCCAGATTCTGGCGCCGTCGAGGTGGAGGTTCAGCCCATGGCTCGCGGCGAGCTCTGCGAGCTTCCCGAGCTCCGCCTGCGGGAAGATCCGTCCGCCGGCATCGTTGTGCGTGTTTTCGACGGCGATCGTGCTGACGGGAGCGAAGTGGGCGTCGTCCGGCGGAAGCCGCGCGGCGACGTCTGCGGCGGTGAAGTGCCCTGAGGTTCCCAGCCCTTCGATCTGGAGCCCGGCGAAGGCTGCGGCCGCGCCTCCTTCGTACCGGAGCACGTGGCAGTTCGCGGCCGCGAGCAGGACCTCGCCGGGGCGAGTGAGAGCGTGCAGGGCCGCCTGGTTCGCCATCGTCCCGGTCGGGAAGTAGAGCGCCGATTCCTTGCCGAGCAACTCGGCGGTGTAGGCCTCGAGGCGAGCGACGGAGGGGTCTTCCCCGTAGACATCGTCGCCGACTTCCGCGTCCGCCAGGACCTTCCGCATGGCGGGCGTCGGCAGGGTGACGGTGTCGCTGCGCAGGTCGATTCGCTCCATCGAGACATCCTAGCCGAGCTAGCGTTCCGGCATGGCAGAGGGCGATTCGATCTGGCGCGGGGGGTGCCATTGCGGCGCGCTGCGCTTCGAGGTGCAGGGCGAGGTCTCGGGCGTCGAGCTCTGCAACTGCTCGATCTGCGCGATGAAGGCCTACGTACATTGGTACGTGCCTCGTGAGACGTTCACGCTCGTGCGCGGGGAAGCGGATCTGGCGACCTACCAGTTTGGGACGCGCGCGGCGCGCCATCATTTTTGTCGCGTGTGCGGCGTCGCCCCGTTCTACGTGGCCCGCTCGGACCCGGACAAGATCGACGTGAACCTGCGCTGTGTCGAAGGGATCGACCTCGATTCGCTCGAGATGGCCCGCTTCGACGGTCGCCACTGGGAAGAGGCGTTCGCGAAGCGGTCGTAGAGCTACTCCCCAGAAGGGGCGACTTCGCCGAGGAATGCTGCGACTGCCGCCAGACAACGCTCGGGCTGGTCGACGATCACGTGGTGGCCCGAACCTGCGATCTCGATCACCCGCGCCCGGGGAAGCTCTGCGGCGAGGGCGGCTGCGCCCTCCACGGTCAGCAGCGGGCTGTCCGCCCCCCGCAGAATCAGCACCGGACAGGCCACTTGGCTGAGATCCGGTCGATCGGCCGGCGGCAAGCTGAACCAGCGCTCGTCGAACTTGAAGCCCCAGCGCCCATCGGCCTGTCGTTCGACCGACTCCTCCGCGATCGACCTGCGCAGTTCTTCGCTCGCGTGTGCCGCCGCCGGGAGGAAGCGAAACCGGCGGACGGCGTGGTCCCGCGTCGCATAACTCGGGTTCAGGCTGAGAGCGAGGCGCGTCGCCCGGCTCCGGGTCGCGGAAACTCCGCGAAAAGGGTCGACCAGGACGACCGCGCGACAGGCTGGGTGCTTTGAGGCGAAGGCAATCGCCACGTGGGCACCGAGCGAATGACCGACCAGCACCGGGGAGCGGGCGCCGAACTCGTCCAGGACGGCCTGCAGATCCTGTTCGAAGGCTCCTGAGTAGTGTTCGTCGGGTCGGTCCGAGTCGCCGTGGCCGCGAAAATCGAACGCGATGACATGGAATCTCGACGCGAGAGACGGCGCGAGATGGCTCCACCAGTGGGTGTTGGCCCCCGCTCCATGGAGCAGCACGAGGGGCGGAGCCTCGGGATTTCCCCAGCGAATCGCGTGGAGAGTGACGCCGTTCAGCTCGGAACGCGTGAAGCGGGCGGGTTCGGGCGCGGGTTGGGAGCTCGGCGACAAGGGGCGCGAAACGTAACGGAGCGTCCCGCAGCGATCGACCAGAGGTGCCTGACCGACCGTCAGGGGCGGAAATCGGCCTTCTCAGAGGCTCTGGAGGCCGATTTCGGGTGTTTTTCGATTGCCTCCGACGGTGGGTGGTATAAATTCGGCCGCATCCACGGCGCGTAGTGTGCCGCGGGGGGTATCGCCGGGCCGTGAAGGCACGGAGCGAGTCGGAGCGAATTTCGTCGACACGTTTCGCGTCGCACCCGGCGCAAGGAGAGGAATCCATGGCAGCCCGCAAGAAGAAGGCCGCGAAGCCGGTCGAGCTCATCATCTCGAAGGCCCGCACCAAGAACGCAGTCAAGAAGTGCAACGTGAGTGGTGAGTTCTACGGCGCCCTCGACAAGGCCGTGCGCGAACTGATCAAAGATGCCGAGGCGCGTGCCGTCGGCAACAAGCGCAAGACGCTGAAGCCCGTCGATCTCTAGGCAGGGCGCTTTCGTTCGCAGGGCCCGCGGGGGGATCTCCCTCGCGGGCCTTCGTGCGTCAGGCCCCGCGGCGGATCCTGTCGGCGCCGGCCCCTCAGAGGGCCTGACTGGCCTCTTCCGCGTTGGCCGCTTCCTCGTCGTCCTCTTCAGGAGGGGTGTAGGGCGGTTTTTCGCCCGAGAGGGTCCAGCCGACGCGGAAGAGCTGCTCGATCGACGTCCGCCGCACGACCTCGGCGATTCCGACGCCGTGGACTCGGGCCAGGTGTTCGAGGCCCGCGCTGGTCATGACGGCGGCCTTCTCGAGCGCAGCCGGGATGCTCTCGGCGTCGCCCAGCGCGAGCCGATCGGCAACCGCCACCCGGTTCGAGAGTGCGAGGAACGCGTAGAGGCGACCTTGGCGCTCGTCGTCCGCGAGTTCCGCGAACGCGAGAAAGATCGCGTGACCGCTCTCGGGAGAGAGCGGCAGCCGCGGGATCCAGACCGGGAGCGGCCAACCGCCGATCTGGAAGTCGGCCTCTGGTTTGGGGAGCCGGTCGAGCAGGCGCGCGGGAACGACCCCGTAGATCGACATCGATTCGTCCCAGGTCGGGAATCCCAGGTCCTGGAGCCGTCCGGTGCGCCAGCGCAGCGCCCACTCCTGGCTGTCGGCCTGGAGTTCCCAGAGCACCGCCTGGAGCAGCCGGAAGTAGAACCAGTAGTCGTTCCGGAAGAGCACCTCGAGCAGGGCGCGGACATCCGCGAGATCGTCCTGCTCGTTGCGGGCGCGCTGGTAGAACTGGCCGTCGATCGTCGTCGAGCCCGCCGGAGGCTCCCAATCGTCGTCGTTGGTCTTCAGCCAGACTTCGACGCGTTCGGTGAGCCAGAGCGAGAGCAGCTCGGCGTCGAGCGCGTGCGCCAACGCCTGCAGCGTTTCCTCTCCCGCGTCGGCTGCGGATCGGATCCACTCGCCGAGCTGAGCCGTGTCGGGGACGAGGTCGGTCCACGCGTCGAGATCGACACACGCGACGAGCTGCTCGGTCGTTGCGTGTTCCACGATCCAGCCCGCATCGGGGATCCCGATCGCCTTGATCGTGTAACAGAGCTCGGCCTCCGGGAGCTCCGGAATGAGCAGCGCGGGGTTCGAGACGAGGTCCAATAGCTCTCGACGCCGCGCCATCGGGGCCTCGCAGACGAGCGCGACCTGACGCTCGACCGGGAGCGCGTCTACCTGGGCGCGCGCGGCGTCTCTGTCGGTGCTGGCGAGCGCGAGGAGACGGCGGGTGTCGGCCGGAAGAAGGATCGCAGCCGGCATCGCAAGCACCTTACTGGAGTGGGCTGCGGGACGCCTGTGCTCTCCCCGCTACCCTGTCGAGCTGCGAGGAGGCGAGTGGTGGTTTGGATCTGGGCGTTCCTCTGCGGGCTCCCCGTTGGCGGACTCGGGTTTTTCGCTCTGAATGCCGCACCGCTCGCCTGGCTCCCGCTCTGCGCGGGGGCCGGAGGAGCGGCGGTCGCGCTGGCGGCCTGGCTGGCCATGCGATTCGGGAGCCACGCATCCGACCGCGGGCGTCATGTGGCCCAGGCATCGAGTCTGGGCTGGGCGGCGCTGCCGGCTGGGATCGCGAGCTGGCTCGGGCTCGCGCCGGGTGCGGCGATCTCGCTGGCTGCGATTAGCGGAGTCCTGGTGCTCGCATGGTTCCGTGCGGCTCGAACGGGGGCCCCCGGCCCGGGCCTCGCGAGGCAGGGCGCGGCGGTGTTGGCAGCTCTCGGTTTCGGCGCGTGCGGGTTCGTGGGCTGGGCGGGTCTGCAGGCCGGCGCGTCCGGTGGCGGGGGCGACGGGCCGTTCCCCGAAGCGCGAAGTCACTACGTCTACGATCTGGATGCGCGGGTGCCGACCCAGGCGATCCCCCGCTGTGAAGGCGCGCCACGGATCGTCGGCACGATTCCAGGCGGTGCGCGCCCGGCCCGCGCGGTCGACGGCGCGCTGTGGTTCGACGCGCCGGATGCCGAAGGCCTGAGGCAGATCCGGCGCCGGGATCCGGCGACCCGTGAGGTCGATTGTTTCACGTGTGACCAGCCCGGAAACAACCTCCGGCCGACTCCCTCGGTGGTGAGTCGACAGGTCGTCTTCGAAAGCGATCGGGAGGCGACTGCGCTGCGCCCGCTCGACCGAGAGCTCTATCTCCTGCGCGCGTCGGGTCCGCCGCCCGCCGTCAGGCTGCACCGCGTGACCCGGGATCGGGGCGCTGACCTCTACGGGGGCGTCGGCCCGGGTGGGCAGGCGCTGGTTTGGTCGGCGGCTCGGAGTGGGTCGTGGGCGGTCGTCACCGCCGCCCTCGGGTTCGGCCACGGCGGAATCACGGTCGGCCCCGCAAATGTCCTCGTTCCGGGAGGAGCGGGTTGGGTAGCGCCGCTCGCCTGGTCCCCGGATGCTCGCTCGCTGGCGTTGCTTCGCGGGGGGCCGCGCCGTCTCGGTCGCGCCGAACTCCTCGATCCGGCGACTGGAGAGACTCGATCGCTCGACGTGTCCGATGGCCACGCCGAGGAGCCCCACGTGGCGGGTGCGGCGTTCTCGGCGGATGGCGGTTTCCTCGCGGTCGTCTCGACTCGACCCGACGCGTGGGCACGGTCCGTTCCCAGCACGCTCGGCTTCCTGGCGACACCGCTGGAGCTGCTCGGGGGCCCGGATGCCCCTGCGCCGCTCCAGAACACCGCTCTCCATGTCGGAGAGCCGCGCGGCGTGCTCCGGCGAGTCCCCCTCGGCGAAGGCGGTGCGTGGGGTCATCCCACGGGAGTCGCGCTTTCCGCGGACGGGACGCTCGTGTTCATCGGACAGAGGGCTGGGCCCGACCGGGGCGGCGAGGAGCGGATTCTCGAGCTCGATCTTTGTCCCTAGGCTGGGCCCGGGGTTCTTCAGCAACCTGCTAGGGCGCCCCGCTATCCTTGCCGGATGCCTCTTGTCACGGACGTCCGCCGGCTCCTCGCGGACCATCAACCCACCACGAAGTCCACCGACGGACGCGATCGTGCATCGGTGGCCGTCGTCCTGCGCGAGGGCGCGGAGCGAGGCAGCGAAGTGCTCTTCATCGAGCGCGCTCGGAAGAAAGGGGACCCCTGGTCGGGACATATGGCGTTCCCGGGAGGACGCGCGGAAGCGGTCGACCCGGGTCCGAGCTTCACCGCGGCGCGCGAGACGCTCGAGGAGGTCGGCCTCGATTTGGCCGACGCCGAGATCCTCGGTCGCCTCGACGACCTCGAGGGGCGTCGCGACGGCAAGCCGGTCGGGATGGTGATCTCCGCGTTCGTCTACCACATCGCCGAGCCTTCTCCGCTTCTTCTGCAGAAGAGCGAGGTGGAGGCCGCGTTCTGGTTCCCGGTCCGCGAACTCTCGGCTCCCGAACGGCACGTGCCCTATCGCTGGCGTCACTCGAACGGAATGAACATGGAGATGCCAGGGATTCGTGTCGGTGAGCACGAGCCGCACGTCGTCTGGGGGCTCACGTACCGCTTCGTCGAGATTCTGATGGGGCTGATCGAGCAGCCGCTGCCCGCTCGCTGGGATCGCGACACGGTGGAGTCGGAATCCGAGCCGCAGGATCCCGACGCGGCCCGAACGGACGGCTAGGCGTCTGCGCGAATGAGCGCGACGTCGATCACGAGCCGATCGGCTTCGGTTTCGAGTCGCTTCCGAAGCTCGAGCGGATCGAGCGAGTCGGGGACCTCGGCGCGAATCGTCATCTCGTAGAGCGGCGACCCGCCCGGGCCGGGTCGGCTTCGGGACGACAGTTCGACGATGTTGACGCTGGAATTTGCGAGCACCCCGCAGATCGAAGCCACGATCCCGGCCTTGTCCTCACCGGCGGCTTCGACCCGATAGAGACGCGTCCCTGAGGCGGGTACGGCGGGGCGCGGTCCGTCCTCGAGGTGGCGCAGCAGGATCGTCAGGCCGTGGTCGCGTTCGAGGCGTTTGGCCCCGACGGCCAGCTGATCTGCGGAGGCCGCATCGGAGGACGAGCACAAGAGGATCACCGCGAAGTCCGATCCGAGAATCGTCATCCGGGAGTCTTCGAGGTTCGCGTTCGATTCGAGCACGAGGCTTGCAAGTTCGGCGACGAGACCCGGTCGGTCCTTGCCGATGGCCGAGAGGAGATACCAGCGCTGCATCGGACGAAGGCTACCCCGACCCGTCATCGCGCGCCGCGCGACCGGGCTCGACTCTTGGGCCCGCCTCGAATCCCGGGCAAGCCTGCACCGGCAACCTGGGATAGCGGAGAAAATCCGTGTCGGATTCGGCCCGCCGGCAGCGCCAGAAACTGCTGTCGCGAGCACTGCGCTGGACGTGTGCGTGAGCGCACCGGGCGCAGAGCCCGGCGCTCGAATCTGAGGGATCGCTCGGCTCGGCCACGCGGGCAGTCTACAATCCGCCCCGATGGGACGCCTTCGCCGAATCGACCGGATCCTCGAACTGACCGAGCGGCTCCTGGGCCGCCTGACCGGCGCGCCTCCCCCCGCGCATCTCTTCGACGCGCATCGCGCCTTTCGCTGGGATTCCGACAGCGGGCCGGGACGGTTGGTTCCGATCGAGATGCCTCTCATTTTCGACCTCGACGACTTGATCGGGGTGGAGCGCAGGGTCGAGCTCCTGGTGCGGAACACCGAGCAGTTTCTGCAGGGACTGCCCGCGAATCACGTGTTGCTCTACGGCGAGCGAGGGACGGGAAAGTCGTCGGCAGTCCGGGGTCTGCTCGCGCGATTCGGCGACGCGGGCCTGCGTCTCGTGGAAGTGCAGAAAGAAGACTTGCTGAGGCTGCCGACCGTGTTGGCGGCACTCCGCGACGCGCCGTTCCGTTTCTTGATCTTCGCGGACGATCTCTCGTTCGACGAAGGCGAGACGCACTACCGAGAGTTGAAGGCGGCGCTCGAAGGGAGCCTCGCCGCCCCCCCCGAGAACGTGCGCGTCGTGGCCACGAGCAACCGGCGCCACTTGATTCCCGAGAGGCTCTCCGAGAACGCTGCGGTTCGTGTCGAGGCCGACGGTGAAATCCGTCTCGGTGAGGCGCTGGAGGAGAAACTCGCTCTCGCCGATCGCTTCGGGCTCGTGCTTGGCTTCGTCGGCTTCGACCAACCGACGTATCTGCGGATCGTCGATCACTGGATCCGGCAGGCGGACCTCGAGGTGGTCACCGAAATCGTGCATGCTGATGCGCTCCGTTGGGCGCTCGATCGGTCCTCCCGCTCGGGCCGCACCGCGAGACAATTCGTGGACGACCTTGCCGGCAGGCTGGGACTCGCCGCTCGCGCCGACTACACTGCGCGCTCGGAGTCCCGGGAAACACGCGCTTGATCGTCCGCCATCTATTTGCGCTCGTCCTGATCGCGCTGCTCGGCGCGCTGCCGGCTGCGGCACTCGAGAATGTTCCGCTCTCGGAAGCGCGCGCGGGAGACGACCGGCCCCAAGAGGCTTCGAGCGCCGCCGAGACCGATCGACCCCAGGCGACCGAAGTACCCGAGCCCGAACCGGTCCGAGACGGCATCTCGTCCCCGGATGGAGACGTGGTCGCAGCGCCTCGCGGGACCGAGGCTCACGAAGACTTGACCGATTGGGAGGATCCCGAGTGGCTCTTCGAGGAAGAGTACGAGGACCCTGCGAACAGTGATCCTCTCGAACTCGGCAATCGCGCCATGTTTGGTCTGAACGAGTTCGTCTACACCTGGCTGATGAATCCGGTGACCGACGTCTACTCGTTCGTGATCCCGCGGCCGGTCCGTCGCTCCGTCGTTCGCTTTTTCGACAACCTGGGTGAACCGGCGAACGTCGTGAACGAGCTGCTTCAGCTGAATCCCCGGCGCGCCGGCAAAACGAGTGCCCGGTTCCTGATGAACTCGACCGTCGGCTTCGTAGGACTCTTCGATCCGGCGGCCGGGTGGGGCTTCGAGGCGAACCACACCGGGTTCGGCGAGACGCTCGGGGCCTACGGTGTCGGGTCGGGCTGGTACCTGGTGGTCCCCGTCCTTGGGCCGTCGACTGCCCGCGACCTGTTCGGAGATGCGATCGACTCGATGCTGCGACCCCACGTGTACCTGATGGGGACGTACTCGGTATTGCTCCTTGCGACGGGCGGCGGGCTCTCCCGCTACGACCAGAACCGCACGCAACTCGACGCGCTGCGGGCGAGTTCGGTGGACTTCTACGCCGCGATGCGAAGTGCCTATCTCCTTCAGAGGAAGGCGGACATTCGCGACGCGCGCGACGCATCTCCGGTTCTTGGAGACGACGCTGCGGAGGTGGACGATCAGTCGTCGTCGTCGGTGCCGGCTTCGGCCTCGGCGATCTTGGCATCGACCGCCGTCTGGAGTGCCTCGAATCCGTCGTTGCGCAGTACGCCCGAGTAGTCGGAGCGCCGCAGCGCGAGTTCGGACACCGTCCCGCTCAGATACACGTCGACGATTCGCCACCCGGCGGGCGTGTTTATCATGCGGTAGTCGAGTTGCACGGGCTCGTCGTTGCTGGGATAGAGCACGGTTCGGACGATCCTCGTGCCCCCGGCGCTCTCTTCCACCGCACCGATCTCGAGTCGCTCGCCCGCGAATCCATCGAAGCGATCGGCGTAGGTCGAAATCGTCAGCTGCGCGAACGTCTTCAGCCAGAGCGTCTGCTCCTCGGGCGTCAGTCGCTGGTATTGTCGCCCGACGACCCGACTCGCCATGAACTCCATGTCGTAGGTTTCGTTCATGACGGGTTCGAGCTTCGCGTACCGGCCTTCGAAACCGAGCGCTTCCGCTTCTTGCATGACCTCGAGAAGCGTCGCGTAGAGCCTCTCGATCGGCGCTCGCGTCTCCGCCTCCGGGGAGGCTTCTGCAGCGGCTGGAGGCGCAGGTTCGACTGCGGGAGTTTCGCTGCGGGCCCCGGGCGCGCCGAGCAGCGGCAGCGCGAGCCATGCGATCGCGAGGAGCGAGGTCGCGGCGCCGCGCGGGCGCGGGCTTCGGGACGGGCGGGAGTCGTGGGCCATGGGCGGCCAGTCTAGCCCCAATCCGTGATTGATTTCCGGCGGACAGCGCAGAAGCTCGCGCCCGAGCACACGATTCGCCGCCGTGAGGGTCTCGCCGTCCCCGCCGAGCCGTTGTCTGCTACCACCCGATCGTGGCGCTCGCGGGTTCCGGAGAATCTCGCAGCCGCATCGTCGGCTGGCTCGTGGGGTTGTCGGAGGGTAGTGCTCGGCGGCCCGCACTCGTCCTTCTGTTCTCGGTGATCTTGTCCGCTCTCTCGGGTTGGGGCGTGGTTGCGCACCTCGGCGTCTCCTCCGAGACCGACGACCTGTTCGATGCGTCGCTGCCATTCCGAGAGAGCCGCGATGCACTCCATCGCGCGTTTCCGATGCTCGAAGACTCCGTGCTCGTGGTGGTCGATGCGCCGAGCGACACGCGGGCCCGGGCGGCCGTCCGCTGGTTGGCGGCGGAGCTACGCGCCGACCCCGAGCGCTTTCGGGACGTCTTCGTTCCCGCCGACGGGGCGTTCTTCGAGAGAAACGGGCTTCTGTATCTCGAGTCGGATGCGCTCGAAGAACTCGTGGACGATCTCGCCGTTGCGCAGCCGTTCCTCGCCGAGCTTTCCCGGGACCCCAGTCTCGGAGGTCTTTTCGACCTGTTGAGACGCGCGGTCGACCTGTCACCCCAGCTCGGTGGGTTCGAACTCGATCGAGTGCTGGGTCACGTGGACGGGGCGGTCCAGGGGGCTGCTTTGCTCCGAGCGGCACCCACCCAGTTCGACGACCTGGTTCTGGGGCGGCGCGGTACGGACGGTGGCGGGCGGCGGTTTCTGATGGTCCAGCCGCGCCCCGACTTCTCCGACTTCGTTCCGGCTCGCGCCGGGATGCTGCGCCTTCGCGAAATAATGCCAGAGGTCGGTGCCGGAGCGCGCGAGGGGGCAAGGGCCCGCATGACGGGAGAGCTCGCACTCCAGTTCGAAGAGTTCGAGAGCGTTCGGGGCCAGGCCGCGGTGGCTGGCGTCACCTCCTTCGTCCTGGTCTCGCTCCTCCTCGTCATCTCGCTCCGATCGGTCCGACTGATTCTCGGCACGGTCGTGGCGCTGTTGTTGGGATTGCTCTGGACCGCCGGCGCCGCCGCGCTCGTCGTCGGCCACTTGAACGTGATCTCCGTGGCCTTCGCGGTTCTGTTCATCGGTCTCGCCGTCGATTTCGGGCTGCACTATTCGCTCCGCTATCGGGAGCTTCGGGCGAGGGGGGAGGAGCACTTCGCCGCACTTCGCGGCACGAGTGAGACCGTGGGAGTGTCGATCGCGCTCTGCGCTTTGACGACCGCCGTCGGCTTCTTCTCGTTCGTGCCGACGGGCTACCGGGGAGTTTCCGAGCTGGGGATGATCGCGGGCTGCGGCATGTTGGTGGCCGTCTTTGCGACGCTCACGGTGCTTCCGGCGATCATGAGCTTCGGCCTCGTCGCGGGCGAGGCGCCCCGGCCGGCCTCACCTTGGCCGCTTCCGCGGTTCCCTGGCCGCCACCCGGGATTGGTTCTGGTGATCGGCGCCTTGCTGACGGGGGCGGCCACCGTGGGGGCGCTGCGCTGGGAATTCGATCCGAATCCACTTCACGTGCGCGACCCGAACACGGAGGGAGTCCAGACCTTCGAGGAATTGCTGGCCAACGGAGAGCTGCATCCCTGGAGCGCCGAGTGGCTCGCCCCCGATCTGGCCACGGCAGAGCGCTTCGCCGAGCGCGCTCGACAGCTCGACTCGGTGGATCGCGTCCTGACCCTCCACTCGTATGTTCCCGCGGGACAGGCCGCGAAGCTCGAGACGATCTCGGATGCGCGACTCCTGCTGAACCTCGCGGACGCGGACGTGCGGGGCGTAGTGCCGGGCGACGAGGCCGTCGAATCCCTCCGCGCGTTTCGAGCCTCGCTCGATGCGTTGGAGCCAAGCGGCGTAGACCCGCTTCTCTTCGACACGGCGCGAAAGCTCGCGGGCGACCTCGACGCGCTGCTAGCCGGTCCGCTTGCCGGTGCCGAGCGAGCCGCCACATTGCGAGCGCTCGACGAAAGCCTCGTGCGTCCACTTGTGACTCGGCTCGCGGAGCTGCGTGAAGCGCTGCGGGCTGGCCCCGTCGCACTCGAGGACGTTCCCGAAGCGCTGCGCCGCCGCATGGTCGCGGTGGACGGACGCGCCCGGGTGCAGGTTTTTGCGGCCGGGGACCTCAACGAGAACCGCGAGCTCGTGGCGTTCTACGAAGATCTCCGGGCGATCGCACCCGACGCCGGCGGCACTTCGGCCTACATGGTCGAGTCTGCGCGCTTCATTCGGGCGGCGCTCGAACAGGCCTTCTTGCTGGCCGCATGCTTCATCACGGCTCTCCTGTTGTTTCTATGGCGCAGCGTGGTCGATACCGTGCGCGTTCTCGTGCCTCTCGCTTGTGCCGCGCTCTGCACGGCTGGCGCCGCGTCGGTGATCGGGCCGCCGCTCAACTTCGCAGACGTGATCGTGCTGCCGCTCCTGCTCGGGATCGGTGTCGATACCGGAATCCACCTCGTGCACCGATTCCGTTCGGCGGAACGCGGCGACATCCTGGGCACGAGCACTCCGCAGGCGGTCGTCTGGAGTGCGCTCACGACGATCGCGAGCTTCGGGACGCTCGGCCTCACGGCTCACCGGGGGATGGCGAGTCTCGGCCAACTGCTGACCCTCGGCGTGGCCTTCACCCTCGCCGCGAACCTGATCCTGCTTCCGGCGTTGTTGGCACTCGGCAAGAATCGCGGGCGCTGAGCTCTGGGCGACTCGCTAGTCGCCGAGAACGAACTCCGAAACGGCTTCGGCGAACCCTTCGGGGTTGTCGGTCATGACCGAATGGCTCGCTTGCCCGACGACCGCGAGGGTCCCCGCGCGGAGGGTTTCTTCCGCCATGCGATCGGCGACATCCGCAGAGAGTACGTCGGATGCGGCGCCTCGGACGACGAGGGTCGGGCACTCGACCCGGGCGAGCGCATCCCAAAGCTCGCGCGTGACTCGCTCTTCGCGCTCGGCCATCTCATCGGCAGACGCCGTCGTGCGCACCCCGTGGAACGCCGGATCGGCTTTTCGCACGTAGCGGCCGTCGTCGAGCTTGCGAGCGCTGTGACGTGCCATCCGGGCGATGACGTCGGGCCTCGCGGCCGGATACGCGAGGGAGAGCAGACGTTCGTACTCCGCGAGGCTCTCGAACCCGCCGCGCCCCGAGGCCGAATCTTCTTTCTGGACATCTTGAACGATGCGAGTGGTTCCGCGCGCGTCGAGTTCCGGCCCCGAGTCGACGAGGATCAGGCCCGCCAACCGTTCGGGGTGCGCGCCCGCGAAGAGCGTCGCGATCCGGCCGCCGAGCGAGTGTCCCATCAACACGAACCGCTCGACGCCCAGCTCGGCGGTCACCGCCTCCAGGTCACGAACGTGGAACTCGTAGTCGTAGTGCTGTTCGGGGTCGTGGCCCGAGTCGCCGTGGCCGCGGAGGTCGAACGCGAGCGTCCGGTAGTAGGGCGCGACTACGGGGACGAAGTCGTCCCAGATGTGGGCCTCGTTTCCGAAGCCGTGAAGCAGGACGAGGGGAACCCCTTCGGTGCTCCACTCGAGTGTGTGGATCGGCAGCCCGCCCTCTCCGCTCGCCATCCGGGAGTGGGGCTCGAGTTCTGCTGCTTCGTTCGGAGGGGACTCTACCATTCGGCGACGATACCGGATCACCCTCGGTTGGTGCTCTCGGAGGGTTGCTAGCTTCGGAGTGTGCTCGATCGTGATTCGGTGACGCGTCTCCTGCCGGGGGTCCTCGAGGCGCTCGACGCCCGCTTCGAAGAAACCCTCGCGGAGCTCGTCGAATTCGCGCGGATTCCCGGGGTGTCGGCGGCTGGGTTCGATCCGGCAGAGGTCGTCCGCAGCGCCGAGCACGTGGCCGGCTTGCTCGAGGCGGCGGGCCTCGAAGACGTCGAGCTCCTGCGCGTGGGCGAGGCGCACCCGGCTGCGGTCGGTTCCTGGCGCGGCGCGGGAGACGCGCCGACGGTGCTCCTCTACGCGCATCACGACGTGCAACCGCCCGGTCGCGAGAGCCACTGGGAGTCGCCGCCGTTCGAGCCGACGCTTCGCGCGGACGGCAGACTCTACGGCCGCGGTGTGGTCGACGACAAGGCGGGGCTGCTCCTGCATCTCGCGGCATTGCGTGCCTGGCGGGAAGTGGCGGGCGAGCTGCCCGTGAACGTGATCCTCCTCGTCGAGGGCGAGGAAGAGATCGGCTCGGTCCATCTCGCCGAGTTCCTGCGAGCGCACGCCGAGCGCCTGCAGGCCGACGTGATCGTGCTGTCCGACACCGCGAATCTCGCGACCGGAGTGCCCTCGCTCACGGTGACGCTGCGCGGCCTGGTCTCCGTGGACGTCACGGTTCGCGCACTCGACCACCCGGTGCACAGCGGGCTCTGGGGCGGTCCGACACCCGACGCGGCGACCGCGCTCTGCTCGCTTCTCGCGCGCTTGACCGACGACACCGGTGCCATCGCGATCCCCGGCTTCTACGACGCGGTCCCCGAGCTGGATCCGGCGACGCGCGAGGCGTTCGCGTCGCTGCCCTTCGACGCGGCCGTCTTCCGTGAGGACGTGGGTCTGCTCGCTGGAGTGCCGCTTTCGGGAGAGCCGGATCGCAGTGTCTACGAGCAGCTCTGGTCGCGCCCCGCCCTCGCAGTGACCGCTCTCGAAGCAATGTTGATTTCGGAATCCGCCAATCAACTCATCGCCGAAGCCCGGGCCCGAGTGGGCTTGAGGATCCCGCCGGGTATGGATCCCGAAGCCGCGTGCGCGATTCTCGTCGAGTTCCTCGAGAGTGCTCCCCCGCGCGGGGTCGTGGTCGAGACCGAAGTCGAATCCTGCGCGTCCGGCTGGCAGACGGCGCCCGTGGGCCCCGCGTTCGATGCCGCGCGCCGTGCGCTCTCAGCGGGTTTCGGCTGCGAATCGGTCGTGATCGGCTGCGGGGGCACGATCCCATTCGTGGGACCGTTCTCGGAGGTGCTCGGCGGAGCCCCGGCTCTCCTGCTCGGCCTCGAGGACCCCATCTGCAACGCCCATGGCGAGAACGAGAGCCTCCACCTCGGCGACTTCCGCAAGGCGGCGCGCGCCTCCGTGCATCTGCTTGCGGAGTTGGCACGACTCCCCAAGGGAGACTGCTAATTTCGACCCTCTGGAGGGTCACTCAAAATGCCGGAACGCCAGGATCCGTTCGGAGCGCGCGCATCCATCGAGACCGCACTCGGATCGCGCATCGTCCACCGCCTCGACGCCGTGCTCTCGCCCGAGCAGGCCGCTCGGCTCCCGGGTTCGATCAAGGTGCTGCTCGAAGCGTGTTTGAGAAACCTCGACGGCTTCGTGATCGACAAGGATCACATCGACGCCCTCGCGAACTATGACGCGACGAACGTCGGCGAAACCGAGATCCCGTTCATGCCTGGCCGGGTGGTGCTGCAGGACTTCACCGGCGTGCCGGCCGTGGTCGACCTCGCGGCGATGCGGTCCGGGGTCGTGCGTCTGACCGGGGACGAAGGGTCGGCGAAGCAGGTGAACCCGCTCGTGCCCTGCGACCTGGTCGTCGATCACTCCGTCCAGATCGACGCGTTCGCGTCACCGGACGCGCTGCAGATCAACAGCGATCGCGAATTCGAGCGGAACCTCGAGCGCTACCAGTTCCTCAAGTGGGGCCAGCAGGCGCTCGACAACTTCCGTGTCGTGCCTCCGGCCACCGGCATCGTCCATCAGGTGAACCTCGAATACCTGGCGAAGGTGGTCTGGGACGGCGCCGACGTGGCCGGCCAGGAAGGGGTTCTGTACCCCGATTCGCTCGTCGGCACCGACAGCCACACGACGATGATCAACGGCCTCGGCGTCGTTGGTTGGGGCGTGGGCGGGATCGAAGCCGAGGCGGTGATGCTCGGTCAACCGATCTACATGCTGATTCCCGAAGTGGTCGGGATGGAGCTGACGGGTCGCCTGCCGGAGGGCGCGACCGCGACGGACATGGTGCTCCGAGTGACCGAGTTGCTGCGGGCGCACGGCGTGGTCGGAAAGTTCGTCGAGTTCCACGGCGACGGCCTCGACGAGATGCCGCTCGCGAACCGCGCCACGATCGCGAACATGGCGCCCGAATACGGCGCGACGATGGGCTTCTTTCCGGTCGACGAGGCGACCCTCAAGTATCTGCGGCTCAGCGGCCGCGACGAGAAGCTGGTTCAGACGGTCGAGCAGTACTGCAAGCTGCAGGGGCTCTGGCGCGACCCCGAAGCTCGGGCCGTCTACAGCTCCGAACTCCAGCTCGATCTCGGGACGATCGAGCCCTCACTGGCCGGACCCAAGCGCCCGCAGGATCGCATCGCGTTGTCGGGAATGAAGAGCCAGTGGCAGGCCGACCTCGCCGGCGACACGTTCGGCGGAACGCGGGGTGCAGCGTCCGGCGTGTCGGTGACGTACGACGGCGAGACGTTCCCGCTCAAGGATGGCTCCGTGGTGATCGCTGCGATCACCTCCTGCACCAACACGTCGAACCCTGAAGTGATGGTGGCCGCAGGGCTCGTGGCGCGAAAGGCCCGCGCTCGGGGCCTGCAGCGGAAGCCCTGGGTCAAGACATCGCTCGCGCCCGGTTCCAAGGTCGTGACGGAGTACTACGACCGCGCGGGTCTGACCGAGGACCTCAACGCCCTCGGCTTTTATCTCGTCGGCTATGGGTGCACGACGTGCATCGGAAACTCGGGCCCGCTGCCGGACCCGGTTGCGGCGGGGGTCGAAGAGGGCGACCTCGCCGTGGCTTCGGTTCTTTCCGGCAATCGAAACTTCGAGGGCCGAGTCAATCCGCATGTTCGCGCGAACTATCTGGCGTCTCCGCCGCTCGTGGTCGCGTACGCCATTGCCGGCAGCGTCGACATCGACCTCACCACCGAGCCGCTCGGCACCGACCCGGAAGGGCAGGCCGTGTACCTCCGCGACTTGTGGCCGAGCCAAGCCGAGATCCAGGAAGTCATCGACAGTTGTGTAAGCCGCGACCAGTTCGTCGAGCAATATTCAGACGTCTTCTCGGGGAGTGACGAGTGGCGTGCGATCGAGGCGCCCGCCGGGGCGCTCTACCGCTGGGACGACGAATCGACCTACGTTCAGGAGCCGCCATTCTTCGTCGGACTCACGCCGGACTCGGAGCCGATTGCTCCGATCACCGGCGCCCGTTGCCTGGCGAAGCTCGGCGACTCGGTGACGACCGACCACATCAGCCCGGCTGGGAGCATCGGCCGGGGTACGCCGGCGGCGCTCTATCTGGAGGAGCACGGTGTCGAGCCGCGCGCGTTCAACTCGTACGGATCGAGGCGCGGGAACGACCGGGTGATGACCCGCGGCACGTTCGGAAACATTCGCGTTCGCAACCAACTCGCGCCCGGAACGGAAGGCGGCTTCACGACGGACTTCACGCGCCATCCGGGAGTCGTCGGACCCGAAGCGGCGTCGACGATCTTCGACGCCGCGGAGAGCTATCGCGCGGCGGGGATCCCGTTGGTCGTGCTGGCGGGGACCGACTACGGCATGGGCTCGTCTCGAGACTGGGCGGCCAAGGGCACCTATCTCCTCGGAGTCCGTGCGGTGATCGCCACGTCGTTCGAGCGGATCCATCGGAGCAATCTGGTGGGGATGGGCGTGTTGCCGCTCTGTTTTGCCGACGGCGATTCCCACGAGTCGCTCGGCCTCGACGGCACCGAAACCTTCAATGTGCCGGTCGACGACGGCATCCAGCCGCGCCAAACGCTCAGCGTCACGGCGGCCCACCCGAGCGGCAAGGTCACCGAGTTCGACGTGGTCTGTCGGATCGATACCCCGGTGGAAGTCGAGTACTTCCGGAATGGGGGCATTCTGCACACCGTCCTGCGCCGGATGGCTCGCTAGCGACCGAGCCGAGGCCGGCCTGGGCGATTCTGACCTGGGCGGAGGGGCCGGCGGCGTAGCCAAATGCCCCCTCACATGCTAAAGGTCGGACCTTCGACCTCGAACCTTCGGCCCCGGCTGAATGGAGGATGCATGACCGTGCAACTCGAACCCCTCGCGCCGGGCAAGCGTGCCGACGGCGTTTTCGAGCAGCTGCGCTCGCGCATCCTTTCGGGCGAGCTGGAGTCCGGAACCCAGCTTCCCAACGAGCGCGACCTCGCTGCGGGGCTGGGGGTGAACCGTGGCTCGGTTCGTGAGGCCGTCAAGCACCTCGAGTTCCTGGAGCTGGTCGACGTGGTGCATGGGCAAGGGACATTCGTCCGGCCGCTGGCGGCTTCGTCGTCGCTTCAGCTGGTGGAGTCGCTGCTCCGCGATCCGCGCACGGTGACCGCTGCGTTGATGCGCCAGATTCTCGAGTTTCGGCGCGACGTCACCCTGCGCGTGGTCGAGTTCGCTGCGCTACGGCGCACCGAGGCCCAGATGGAGCGCGGTCGTGCGCTCCTCGAGCGCGAGCGTGCGGAGAGTGCCGACCCGACTCGCGCTCTCGAACTCGATCTCGAGCTCAATCAGCTGCTCGGCGAGGCGTCCGGCAACCTGATGTATCAGCTGGTTTCAAATTTGTTCACCAAGCTGGTCGCACGCCTCGGTCCGCTCTACTACAACGAGCGCCGCGACTGGCGTCGCTCACTCGAGACGCATGAGGAGATGTTCGCCGCCATCGAGCGGGGCGACGCGCCCGGCGCCCGCGCGGTGATTGCGCGCATGCTCGAGTACAGCGACGGCGCGATTCTCGCCGAGGTCGAGCGTCTCGAGGCTGAGGGCGTGATCGGGACCGCAGCCGCAGCCGGGTCGCTCGGGTGAGCGGCTCGTGGACCGCGACCGAGCGCGGAGCCGCGCTCGCACAGGCAGGTCGCGAAAGCCTCGATCTCCTCGTGATCGGGGGCGGGATTACCGGGGCCGGGGTACTCCGCGAGGCCGCGGCGCGAGGGCTGCGGGCGCTGCTCGTCGAGCGTGAGGATTTCGCGGCGGGCACCAGCAGTCGGTCCTCGAAGATGATTCACGGGGGGCTCCGCTACCTGGCCGAAGGAGCGTTCGGGACGACGCGTGAGGCCTGTATGGAGCGGGACCGCCTGCTGCGCCTGGCTCCGCATCTCGTCGAGTCCACGCCGTTCCTGTTCCCTTCGTTCGAAGACTCCCGCGTTCCGCTCTGGAAGGTGCGCGCCGCTCTCACTACCTACTCCGCACTCGCCGGGCCTGGTCGCGGCCGCTTCCGCATGATCAGTCCCGAGGAGACGCAGGTGCTGTGCCCGTCGCTGCGGGCGGCCGGTCTGCGCGGCGCGGGGCTCTACCACGACGGCCAGACCGACGACGCCCGTCTGGTGCTCGAAAATCTGCTGAGCGCGCGGCAACTGGGCGACGGCCGCGTCGATGCGGTGAGCCACGCCGAGGTGGCGGGGTTCGAGTGCGACGCCGAGGGCCGTCTGCAGCGCGCCCGGGTGCGCGACCTCCATACAGGGACAGAAGTCACGATTTCAGCTCGCGCGTTCGTCAACGCCGCCGGCCCCGCCATCGAGCGCGTGCGCGGTCTCGATCGATCCGCGCAAGACGAATATGTTCGGCCGGCCAAGGGAGTCCACGTGGTACTTCCCGTCGGCCGTGTGCCGACCGGCGCGACGGTCACTTTCGAGGCCGAAGATGCGCGCCAGCTCTTTCTGGCTCCTTGGGGCGAAGTGGCGTTGCTCGGCACGACGGACACGTGGAGTGACGAGATCGACGCACCGCGAGTCATGATCGAAGAGGTGCACTACCTCCTGGACGCCGCGAACCGGGCCTTCCCGGGGCTGGCACTCAACACGAACGACATCCGGAGTGTCTACGCGGGCGTGCGCCCGTTGGTGACCGAGCCGGGCGAAGCGGAGCCTCCGAGTGGCGTCTCGCGGGAGCACCGCGTGGCGAGCGACCCGTCGGGGCTGCTGTCGGTGAGTGGAGGCAAGCTCACCACGCACCGCGCGATGGGCGAGGCCGTGCTCCACCGGGTGCTGAAGAGCCTCGGTCAGCGCAGGCGTCCCCTGCGGAGTCCGACGCGCTCGTTGCCTTTTCGCGAGGACGCGGCAGACTGGCAGACGCTTGCCAATCATCTTGCCGACCGTTTCGAACTCGATGCGGGGGTTTCCGAACAGCTGGCCAGGACGTGCGGGGCAGGTGTCGAGTCGCTCGTCGCCGCCGCGCCGGAGCCGGAGCGCGCGCCGCTCGGGGGCTCGCGTCACAGTCTCGTCGAGCTTCGTTGGCGCGCACGCCATGAGTGCGCGCTGACGTTGTGCGATCTCCTCGAACGGAGAACTCGGATCTGCCTGCGCTCAGAGGGGCAGGGGCTACCCGAACTGGCTCGCATCACCGCGGTGGCCGCCGAAGAACTCGACTGGGACGCCTCTCGCCGCGCGGAAGAGGCCGCCGCCTATGCCGCCGCGGTGCGGACGCACTATCAGATTGCGCGGCCCGGTTCCGCGCGTCACGCTGCCTGAACCCTCGGCTCGCGTGGAGTCAGCGGGTGAGCGTCGGGCCGCCGGCGCATTCGGAGCCCGATGAACCTGGCCTCCGGTTCCAGGAAAACGCTCGGCAGACTGCTGGGATCGCACCGGGAAGGTCGAGTTCGGCTACGACGCGGACCTCGTGCTCGTCGAGGGAGATCCAGCGTCGGACCCGAGTCGTCTGGCGCGGGTGCGCGCGGCGTTCCGGCGGGGCGAGGCTCTGTGCCGCGTTCGTTAGGCGCCGCGGAGGCGGAGGATCAACGTGGGCCCGATCGTCGTGGCTTCGAGGTTGGACCATTCAGCCAGCAGCCGGACACGGGTCACCTGGGCGCTCCCGGGGGAGCCCATCCGGATCCGCAGTTCCCCTTTCGAGCTCTCGTTGAGGCGGTCGATGATGGCGGGCCAGTTGCGAGGTCGGCTCAAGGTTCGATCTCCAAGTGGGAGGAACAGGGGGACTAGCACATGGAGCCGCGCTCGTCCCCTTTCTGGCGCTGCATCCCCTTTGATATGCGCGGGAAAGCGCCGCAGCTGCCGTTTCGGCGCGGTTGCCCGCTACGCTCCCAGAGATCATGTTGAGGACACTGGTCGTCGTGAACCCTGCGGCTGCGGGAGGCCGCGCGAAGCGGCGCTTCGTAAAGCTCGAGACGGCGGTGCGCGATGCGCTGGGCGAGCTGGATGTGGAGTGGACGCGCGGGCCGCGCGATGCGGAGCGCATCGTTCGCGAGGCGGCCCGGGCTGGGGTCGTGCGCGTCGTCGTCGCAGGCGGAGACGGCACGATGCGCGAGGCCGTGGCCGGCGCACTGTCCGCAGGTCTCGATGCGCCGATCGAGTTCGGGCTCCTGCCGCTCGGGACGGGTGGCGACTTGCGGCGGACGCTCGGAGTTCCGTCCGATGTCGGAGAGGCGCTCGCGAATCTCGCGTCGGTGCCGTCACGCCCACTCGATGCCGGGCGGGCGACATTCGCCGGCCCGGGCGGCGCGCCGGTCGAGACCTACTTCGTGAACGTTGCGAGTATCGGGATCAGTGGCCTCATCACTGAACTCGTGAACACCGCACCGAAGGCGCTGGGGGGTCGCGTGTCGTTTCTCGTCGGAACCCTGCGCGGGCTCGCCCGTTATTCGGCGCAGTCGGTTCGTCTGAAACTCGACGGTGAGGTGTTGTTCGAGGGCCCGCTCGTCCTGGCGGCGGTGGCCAACGGCGCCTGGTTCGGAGGGGGGATGCACGTGGCGCCTGATGCCCGTGCCGACGACGGGCAGTTCGATGTGGTGGTCATCCCCGACTTCGGCAAGCCCCGGCTCCTCTTGGATCTCCCGCGGATCTACACCGGGGCTCACACGAAAATCGACGGCGTGTTGACCGCGCGAGGTCGGGTGCTGGAGGCCGAGGCTCTCGGTTCGGGCACCGAGGTGCGGCTAGAGATCGACGGCGAGCCCCTGGGGTGCTTACCGGCGCGCTTCGAGGTGCTTCCGAGCGCGCTGAAGATGTCGGGTGCGATTCCGCCTCCGGGCGCGCTCTCGTGACCCTCTTTCTCGAGGTGCGACGTGCCGCGGAACGGATTGCGACCGAGGCGAGCCACGTGCACCTCTCTGAGGCTGGGGTCGAGGAGCTGACGCGCGAGCTGGCTGTGATGGCGCCCGCCGCGACGCTCGATCCAGCGCGCCAAAGTCTGGGTGATGCGGAGTTGGACCTCGCCTACGCCATCACGATGAACGCGATCAACTTCGGATCGGGTTGGTTTCCGGTGTTGAAGAAGCGGCCCGGTCTCTCCGGCTATCTCACCTTGGCGAGCGCACTCGCCGAACGTTTCGAGCAGGCGGGGCCGTGGAGTGCGCGCGAGCTGGCGAAACTCGAAGGAGCCGACTGCGCGGCTACGCTCGGGCAGGAGGCACAGCCGGAGGCGGCGCCGTTGATGGAACTCTACGCCGAGGCACTGCGGGCGCTCGGCGCGTTTCTCGAGCGCTGGGACGGCCGCTTCGAGGGATTGCTGGAGGCTGCGGACGGCTCGGCGGAGCGCCTCGTCGGTCTGCTCGCAGAGATGCCCTTCTACCGGGACGTTGCGTCGTATGACGGGCGTGAGGTTCCGTTCTACAAGCGCGCGCAGATCACGGTCTCGGATCTCGCGGAGACGTTCGGGGGCGAGGGCTGGGGTGCATTCGACGATCTCGATTCTCTGACGATGTTTGCCGACAACCTCGTCCCTCACACGCTGCGGATGAAAGGCGTGGTGCAGCTCGACCCAGTGCTCGCGGCGCGAATCGCTCGGGGGGAGTGTCTCGAGAGCGGGAGTCCCGAGGAGGTGGAGATCCGCGCCCTCGGTGTGCATGCCGTCGAGCGGCTCGTCGCCTCCCTCGAGGCCGCGGGTGTTTCGACGACCGCGCACGCGCTCGACCACCGGCTCTGGGATCTCGGCCAGTCGCCCGCGATCAAGGCCGTGCCGCGCCATCGTACGCGGTGCACCTTCTATTGAATCCATGCCCGAAGGAAAGAAGCGCGTGATCGACGGCCAGTTCCTGTTTCTGGTGTGCATCCTCGTCGTCCTGGCCGGGCTCGCCTGGTGGAAGGGCGGACCGGAGCTCCTCCGCGAGGGCCTTGCCGGCGGAGGCGGTTTGCTGGTGCGCTTCGCCGGAGTCATCGCGATCTCGTTCCTCGCCGCCGGCCTGGCCGAGGTGCTGGTGCCTCAGGAATGGGTTCGTGATTCCCTGGGCCGCGATTCGGGCCTTCGAGGGCTTCTCGTCGCAAGCGCAGCGGGCATCGTGACGCCGGCCGGTCCGTTCGTGTCGATGCCGATCGCGGCCGTCATGATTCGTTCCGGAGCCGCAATCGGACCCGTGGTGGCGTTTCTGACCGGTTGGTCTTTGCTTGCGCTCCATCGCACGGTCGCATGGGAGATTCCGATTCTCGGCGTGCGGTTCGCGCTCTTGCGTTGGGGGGTGTCGCTCGCGTTGCCAATTTTGGCCGGCGCTCTCGCATCCGTTGCGGCGTCGTGGTTGGCACGCGACTGAACCCGGCGCGCTAGAACGCTGCGAAAGGCGTTCCCCCGTTCCAGGGTTCCATTCCCGCCTGCTAGATTCTCGCCCCACTGAGAGGGAGAGAGAACATGGCGGCAAGAAAGAAGGCGGCGGCGAAGAAGAAGGCTGCACCGAAGCGGAAGAAGGCCACGGCGAAGAAGAAGGCTGCGCCGAAGCGGAAGAAGGCCGCGGCGAAGAAGAAGGCCGCGCCGAAGCGGAAGAAGGCAGCGGCGAAGAAGAAGGCTGCGCCGAAGCGGAAGAAGGCAGCGGCGAAGAAGAAGGCTGCGCCGAAGCGGAAGAAGGCGGCGGTGAAGAAGAAGGCTGCGCCGAAGCGGAAGAAGGCCGCGCCGAAGAAGCGCCAGGCGGCGCGCAAGAAGCAGGATTCGGTCGGCGACAAGGCCCAGTTGGTCTACTCCGACGTGCGAAAAGCTCTCTCGGGGCTGTTCGCGTCGAGGATCTAGGGCCCGGCGTGCCGGAGGGGCCCTTCGAGGACCTCTTTGTCGTAGATCTCACGCGAGTGCTGGCCGGTCCGTATTGCACGCTGTTGTTGGCCGATCTCGGCGCTCGCGTGATCAAGGTCGAGCGGCCGGACGGCGGAGACGACGCGCGTTCGTTCGGGCCGATCCACGACGGCCGCTCCGCGTATTTCGGGTCTCTCAATCGCGGGAAGGAGAGCATCGCCCTCGACCTCAAATCCCCTCGGGGACGTGAGGTATTCGAGGCTCTGCTCGGACGCGCCGACGTGCTCGTCGAAAATTTCCGGGCCGGTGCCCTCGACCGATTGGGGTACGGATGGGAGGCGCTGCACGAGCGCTACCCGCGCCTCATCTGCGCGGCCACTTCCGGCTTCGGCCAGACCGGGCCCATCGCCTCGCGGCCGGCGTACGACATGGTGGTCCAGGCGATGGGCGGGATCATGAGTCTGACCGGGCATCCCGGCACTCCGCCGACCCGGGTCGGGACCTCGGTCGGCGACTTGGCGGCGGGGCTCTTCACCGCGGTCGGGATCGGGAGCGCACTCCATCATCGTTCGCGAACCGGCGAGGGGATGTACATCGATGTCGCGATGCTGGACAGCCAGGTCGCGATGCTCGAGAACGCGATCGCCCGACACGCGGTGACCGGCGAAGTGCCCGGTCCACTCGGAAGCCGGCATCCGTCGATCGCGCCGTTCGCGGCCTTCGCGACCCGCGACGGTCACGTGGTCATCGCCGCTGGAAACGATCGTTTGTTCGCGGATCTCTGTGCTTGTCTGGGTCGCGTCGACTTGGCCGACGATCCGAGATTCATCAGCAACGGCAGCCGTATAGAGAATGCGAACGCGCTCGCAAATGAAATCGAAGGAGTGCTGGCGGCCGCTCCCGGGTCGGAATGGCTGGTGCGCCTCGAGGCGGCCGGAATTCCGTGCGCGCCCATTCAGAACGTCGCAGAGGTCGTTGCAGATCCGCAGGTGCAGGCGCGCAATATGGTGATCCAGGCGGGGGGCGTGGCCATGGCGGGCAACCCAATCAAGCTCTCGGGCTATCCGGATCCGTCGATTCGCCCGGCGGCTCCGGACCTCGACTCGGATCGCGCCCGGTTGTTGGCGGAGCTCGGACTCGACCCGGACTGACGCTCCCCGGAAAGTCGCCCAACTATGAAGTACGCCACAGCGGGGTCCCGCGGGTGCGGGCGATTCTCTCCCTCATGGTTCTGGTTCCGAGGGAGACTCCGATGCGAAGAAACCGTGCGCTCTATTTGGCGATCCTGCTGTTGACCGTGATCACCGCCGGGTCCGTCCAGGCCTCGACCCAGTCCGAATGGGACGAGGGTTCGGCTCATGACGTCGTACCGGTCGATTTCGGCGCCGGCGAGGCTGCGGAACTGAAGGACGAGCTCGACCGCCAGCTTCGGTGGATTCGCGCCCGGAAGGCTCGGATCGACGCGGCCGAGCACGCTCGGATCGCTCCCTCCCTCGCCGACGAATTCTCTCGCGAACTGCTGGAGCACGAGTTTCGGCTGCTGGTCGCATCCGCCGCGATCGCAGAGGTCGCGGGCGGCACCGTTCGGGACCCGGCCGAGATCGCCGTGCGAGTCGATCAGGCGCTGTCGGCGTTCGAGGCGGCGCAGGCTGCCCAGGGCCGAGGCGCGATCTAGTGTCCTGATTCAGAAGTTCGCCTGCATTCGGGCGCGGCCCGATGGATTGGACATCGGGTCGAATCGACGCCGAACTTCTGAATCAGGACACTAGCCCCGATCCGTCATTGATTTCCGGCGCCCTGCCCTGCCCGATTCTCGAGGCGGGGTCGCAAGGCGTCGATGGCCTCTGTGATCGCTGCTCGGTCGTCCGATTCGAGGCCCTCGAGCCCGAGAATGAGCCCGCTGAGCTCGTCCAGTGCATGGGTTGCCGCCGTCTCGCTCGATTTCGACGAAGGAGTCGCAGCGAGATCGACGACCAGCCCTGCGATCTGGTCGCCGAGTCGGAGGAGCGCGGGCCGTATTTCCTGGTCGAGGCTCGGGAGATCCCCGGAGCGTGGCTCGCCGGCGAGCGTGGCTCGTTGAATCGACTTCGCGGCCTCGATCTGCGCTCGAAAGAGCCGCCGAACGTCGGCTTCCGGCGGGGCGCGTCGTCCCCGATCCGTGGCAGCGCGTCGGGTCGCCTCCCAGGCGGCCTCGACCACGCGCTCTTCTCGCTCCGGAACTTCGATCGGGGAACCGGATCGGCGCTTGGCCTCTGCGACGAGCGGCATCAGCTCGAGTCGTGCGCGAAGAGTCCAGAAAAGGGCGGGCAGCACTGCGGCGGTCGGCTGGACGGCAGCGGCCGGGCCGAGGTGTTCGGCTCGCCAGCGCGCGAGGCTTCCGTCGGTGGACCGTTCCGCGGCGAATCGATCGAGATCGTGTAGGAGGTCGCTGCGATCCGGGTGGACCCACCACGCTTTTCGGTCGGTGGTGAAGGCAGGGAGCATCTTCCAGCCGGGCTGGTCTCGCAGCCAGGAGGGTGCTTCGAGGCTGTCGGTGACGAGGGCGTCGGCCGCTCCGCTCGCGAGTCGATCCGGGACGCGATTGCCGGCAACGGGCAGGATGCGGGCCGAGGGAAAGCGCGCCCGGGTCGCCCGTTCGAGGTGCCCTCCCTCGTTGACCGCGATCGTCACCGTTGCGGCGTCGAGGCCGGCGAGCGTCGTGAACCGAGTCGGGTCGGCCACGACCGCGACGGCTGAACTGAGTGCCACGGGCCGGGTGAACGGCGCGGTGAGAGTCCGGTCCGCGCGCACGGTGACTCCGCTCATCGCGACATCGAAGCGGCCTGCGGCGAGGTCGGTCGCCAGGTCAGGCCACCGGAATTCGACGAATTCGAGTGCGACCCCGCGTTCCGCTGCGAAAGCGGTCGCCGCAGCGACGTCGAAACCCACCCGTTCGTCTCCGGCCCATAGGGAGAAAGGGGAGTAGTCGCCGCTCGTTCCGACTCGCAGGGTTTTCGGAGCCCCATGGGAGGCTGCGCAGCCGCCGCACGCGATCGCGATTGCTGCGAATGCCCCAAGGGGCAAAATTGAATTCATGAGTAAATTCAACGATGTTTGACGCATCAAGCCTGCCTGCTAGATTCCCGCCTTCGCTCTCCCGGGACTCCGCGGCGAGCGACCCCCGTCAGCAGAAGCCTGGTGGCGGTCCGTCTTAGGGTCCGATCCGCACGACGCGGCGACACCGGCGCGGACTGAGTGGGGTTCTGTCCTACCGAACATTGAATCCGAGGGCCTGCCATGCTGTCGCTCGACGATGTCGAAGCGGGTGCGAACTGCATCCACAAGAATACGAAGCTCCGGTACAGCCTGGTCGAGGTCAGCCCCGAAGAGGTGCTGCTCGCACCCGAGACCGACGGCATGGCGGATCTGACGGTACCGCTCGATCTGTTTCTGAACGAGTTCGCGATCGGCGATCGCTACAGCGCCCCGCGAAATCGCAGCAGCCGCGGGCGCCGCGGCCGGCGGACGCAGGGCCCCACGGTGGCTCCGACCGGGCCCAAGTCTCGCGGCCGAATCAAGAAGATGGTGCGCGATCGTGGTTTCGGCTTCATCCGTGGCGACGACGGGAAAGAGGTCTTCTTTCATCGTTCCGGTCTCAACGGCGCTGACTACGATGCCCTCTCCGAGGGAGACGTGGTCGAGTACGTGATCCAGGAAGGCCCGCGCGGTGCTCGCGCGGAGCACGTGAAGAACGTTTCAGCGGCCGCCTAGGAGTCCGTAGGTCGGGCTCCTAGCCGCTTCCGTTCTCGCCGCCCTGGTAGCCGTGCACGATCGGCAGGCGGCGTCCGCTCCCGAATGCCTTCGGTGACACGCGCAGCACGAGAGGTGCCTGCCGTCGTTTGTACTCGTTGCGGTCGAGGCGCCGGAGGATGCCGATCGCTTCCTCTCGCGTCGCGCCCGGAGGCGGCGTGATCGAATCGGCGCCGTGGCCGCCTTCGATGGCCTGGCGCAGTACGTCGTCGAGGATGTCGTAGGTCGGCAGATCGTCCTGATCGAGCTGGTCGGGCGCGAGCTCGGCTGAGGGCGGCTTGTCGATCGTGTTGGCCGGGATGCGCTCGGAGACGCGGTTCGCGTGACGCGCGAGCGCGTAGACCTGGCCCTTGTAGACGTCGCCCAGCACTGCGAGTCCGCCGACGGTGTCGCCGTATAGCGTGCAGTAGCCGACGGAGAGCTCGCTCTTGTTCCCGGTCGCGAGGACGAGCCGGTTCTCGCGGTTGGACGCGGCCATCAACATTGCGCCACGAATCCGGGACTGGATGTTCTGCTGCGTCAGTCCGTAGTCGTCGGCTTCGCCGAACAGCGCCCCGAAACTCGCGAGGTATGCCTCGTAGATCGGCCGGATGTCGATCGTGCGGACGTCGATGCCGAGGTTGCGTCCGAGCGCGATCGCGTCGGAGACGCTGTGGTCGGACGAATACGGCCCTGGCATCGCAATCCCGACGACCGAATCGCGCCCGAGGGCCTCGACCGCGAGCTGGGCCGTCACAGCCGAATCGATGCCGCCCGAGAGTGCAATCACCGCACCCGGCGGGAGGTTCTGTTTGCGGAAGTAGTCGCGAATGCCGAGCACGAGGGCCGCTTCCAGGTCGGCGGCCTCGCTCCGGGTTTCGGGGGTCACCTCTGCACGGGTTTCGAGGTCGACGATCTCGAGGGCCGGCTCGAACGCCGGCAGCGCGGCGATCACGCGGCCCCGGGCATCGACCGCGAAGGAGGCTCCGTCGAAGATCAGTTCGTCGTTCCCGCCGACCTGGTTGCAGAAGCAGACGGGGATTCCGTGACGCGCCGCCAGCGCGGAGACCATCTCGCGTCGCTCGGCAGGTTTTCCGAGGTGGAAAGGAGACGCGGAAACGTTCAGCGCCACCTGGGCCCCCGCCGCCGAGAGATCGCCGAGCGGATCGACGGCGTAGCCGAGCTTCTCGTTCCAGACGTCTTCGCAGACGGTGAGTCCGAGCGCGGGGAGTCCGTCGTCGCCCGGCACGACCTCGCGCGCTCGCGCCGGCGCGAAGTGTCGCTTCTCATCGAAGACATCGTACGTCGGCAGCAGTGTCTTTGGCTGCGCGGCCACCCGCTGACCGCCGCGCAGCAGGACCGCACAGTTGTGGAGACTTTGCGTGCCCTGAGGGTCGTCGAACGGCAGCGCCGCTCCGATCACGATCGGAATCCGGGTGGACGTGGCGGCCAGGCGGTCGAGCTCGCGGAGCTGGTCACGGACGAAACCCTTGCGCTCGAGAAGGTCCATCGGCGGGTAGCCGGTGATCGCGAGCTCCGGAAGCAGCACGAGATCGGCGCCGGCGGCCTCGGCCTTGCGCGCGGCATCCTCCGCCAGGGCGCGGTTGCCCGAGAGGTCGCCGACGGTCGGATTGATCTGAGCCAGAGCGACACGCACGGCCCGAGGATCGGCGGCGCTCCGAGGGGCGTCAAGGACTCCCGCACCCACGCTACTTTCCTCTCATGCCCGAGGAAGTCGTCGGTCCGAGCTCGCACTTCTACCTGTCCCAGCGCCTCCGTCTCCACTATGTGGATTGGGGCAACGAGGATGCGCCGACTCTCATACTGATTCACGGCGGCAGAGACCACGCCCGCAGCTGGGATTGGGTTGCGCGCTCGCTCCGGAAGGAGTGGCATGTGGTGGCGCCGGATCTTCGCGGCCACGGAGACAGTGCTCACGCGGTCGGAGGGAACTACACGATCTCCGACTTCGTCCTCGATATCGCGCAGCTGATCGACGCGATCGGGTCCGAGCAGGTCGCGATCGTCTCCCACTCGCTGGGCGGGGCCGTAGCGCTTCACTACGCGGGCATCTTTCCCGAACGGGTCTCGAACCTCGTTGCGATCGAGGGTCTCGGGCCTCCGCCCGAGATCCTGGCGCGCATGCGGGAAGTGCCCATCTGGGAGCGCGTTCAGAACTGGGTGGAATCAACGCGCAAGCTGTCCGGGCGTACCCCTCGTCGCTATCCGTCGATCGCCGACGCCGCGGCACGAATGCAGGAAGAGAACGGCTTCTTGTCCCCGGAGCAGGCTCGACATCTCACCGTCCACGGAGTTGCGCGCAACGAAGACGGAAGCTTCAGCTGGAAGTTCGACAACTACGTGCGCGCGTTCGGTCCCTATCGCTTTCAGCCGGGCGAGACGCGAGCGTTGTGGGAACGGGTCGCGTGCCCTGTCCTTCTCGTGCGCGGCGCCGAGAGCTGGGCGTCGGATCCGGAGAAGGACGGCCGCATCGAACCTTTCCAGCGGGCGAGAGCCGTGACGGTCGAGAACGCGGAGCACTGGGTGCATCACGACCAGCTCGAAGAGTTCCTCGGCCTCGTGCGCAATTTCCTCTCCGCTCGCTAGGAGGGTCGCCCTCCTGGAGCACGAGGATCAGAGAGACGTCGGCGGTTCACTGGCCGGGTAGTAGACGACGTTGACGCTACCGAGCGCTGCCGCGCGGTCGCTGCCCTCGGTCTCGTAGCGAATCCGGTAGGTGACCCGAACACCGCCGCCTTTGAGGACGCGGGCCTTTTCGAGCGTGGCCGACATCCGGATGCGCGAATCCACCGGAACCGGGGCACGCATGCGCACGTTGTCGAACCCGGGATTCACCATCCACCCCACGCCGGTCACTTCGAGGATCTGCGAAAGGAGCCAGGGGGCGAGCGAGAGTGTCAGGTGGCCGTGCGCGATGGTCTTCCCGAACGGGGATTCGCGCGCTGCGCGCTCGGGGTCGGTGTGGATCCATTGGTGATCGCCGGTGGCGTCGGCGAACAGGTCGATCCGCCGTTGGTCGACCAGGATCCAATCCGAGGGACCGAACTCGCGCCCGACCGACGTCGGGAGCGCTGCGATGTCGAGCACGGTCTGGGCCATCGGCGGGCGAGGATAGCCGTCTGGCGCGGTAACGTCGGGCCGTGAGACTCCGCATCGGCGTTCACTACGACCTGAGACTCGGGGGCTCGGGCACCGATCCCGGGGAGCCCGATCTCGGCGTCCTGCCGGAGCACGCGGTAGCGGTCGAGGCGGCCGGCGGCGACATCGTCTGGGTTGCCGAGCGTCCGACGGAACCGGATGCGTGGATCGCCTCGGCGCTGCCGGTATGCGCAGCGTTGGCGGTCCGCACCACGCGCCTTCGCGTCGGGACGGCGGTGGTGCCGTTGCTGCTTCACCACCCCCTGCGCGTCGCGGAGGATGCGGCGACCCTCGATGCGCTCTCGGAGGGTCGATTTGAGCTCGGGGTCGGGCTCGGTGGCGATCGCGCCGCGCTCTCCAGCTTCGGGATCGAGGGCGAATACCGAGCCGAGCGCCTGGAGGAGGCACTCGAGCTGGTGAAAGCGGCGTGGCAGGGGCCGTTGCAGTTCAGGGGGCGGCACTTCCAGGTCGAGGGCATCGAGGTGGCGCCGCAGCCGGTTCGGCCGGGCGGGCCCCCGGTCTGGGTGGGTGCGGGGGCTCCGGTCTCCCAGCGGCGCGCCGCACGGCTCGGAGCGGGGTTGATTTTTCCGGTCGGGACCTCCCCGGGACCCTTTCTGGACTCGTGGGCTGCCGAAGGTCGCGATCCGGCGGAGGCGAGGCTGGCCGTCCTGTTTGCCGACCTGGGGACCTCGGGAATCGCATCGATCGAGGGTTGGCTGACCGAATTGCCGGAGGCGGCCAAAGCGGCTCGAATCGATCTGGTGCTCTCGGTCTCGCAGGCCGCGCTCGAGTTGGACCAGGTCGTCGAACGTGTCGCGACGCTCGACAAGATCCGCGGGACCCGTCGCGACCGCATATAATGGCAGCCTCGTTGGAGGGATCATGGTCGTTTGCCTTTCTCGTCGGATTCTCGCCTCAGTCGCCATCGCGGTGCTTCTCTTCGGCGGAGTGCTCGCCGTCGCAGAGGACGAGTCGACACCGCTCGCGAGTGCCACGGGGACACCCGAGGAGCCGGCGTCGCCAGGTCAGCCCTGGTCGGTTCCCGCGGAAGACAGCTGCAATCCGCAAGGCGGGCCCATCGGCTTGACCGTCCGCGAGGACGTGTCGGGCGTTCCCTTCAAGACGGGTGACGCGTTCGAGATGGAGCGGCTCAACGTGCTGCGAAACTACTTGCCAGAGTTCCTGTGGCAGGAGCGCGAGCGATTCTTCTACGAAGGGATGCGTCTCGAGATCGGGCCGTGCTTCCGCGACTACTCGGCGCCCGACTTCTACCAGCAGGCGACCGTCGAGGGCGCGGGGAAGGCGCGGCTCGACGAGAACCGCGGCCTCGTGGACTACGGCGCCGGAATGCCGTTCGCGCCGGAGAGCATCGCGATCGATGATCCCAAGGCGGGCCTCAAGTGGTTCTGGAACGTGCAGCAGCGCTATCAGGCCGCGGGTTTCAGCGGGAAGTTCCGGTTGACCGACCTGCTCGGGCGGATCGGTCGCGCCGAGCCGTTCACCGGCGAGATGTTCAAGATCTTGCTGAGCCACCGCGCGGATCGGGCAGACTCAGGCTACGAGACGCCGAATGCGAACGACAACAACTGGGTGGCGGGAGGGCTCTTCTTCGAACCGTTCAACGCCCGCGAGAACGCGTGGCGCCAGTACCGGAACGTCGAGAACATGACCGTCGCCAAACGCTCGGACGACCTGCATGCGTATCTGCCGCAGTGGCGACGCGTGCGACGCGTCAACGCGAATCAGGTCGAGGGACTCTACATGCCGAGCTTCTCGGTGGGCGTCGTTCCCAACCAACAGCTCGCGGTGGGTGGCGGCGGTGCGGGCGGGGTGGGCGCGGGCATCGGCGCCGGCGGGCTCGGCGGGACGATCCAGACAAAGCGCAGCGGCTATGAGGGTCTCGAGTTCCGGCCCAACTTGTACGACCCGAAGATCGCCGGGATCCACGACGTGCTGGCCCCGATCAACATCGCCACACCGGTCTATCCCGAAGACGAAGAGCGCAGTTTCGGTCCCTGGGGCCTCTCGTTCGCGAGTGACCGTTGGGACTTCCGACGGGCGCTCGTCATCGATGCGACACTCGATGCCGACATCGGTTCCGACGATGTCTCGCGAACCCTGCTCTATGTCGACCTACAGACTCTCCAGCCGCTCTACATGGCCACGTTCGACAGCCGCGGCGAGATGACGAATGTGGGGATCTACGCGGGCCGCTGGAGCGAGGATCATCCAGAGTATCCGCGCTGGCCGAACGACGAAGATCGCCCAATCCGTGTCCTCGATTCCGTCGGCGCGGCGTTCGCGAATCTTTCGATGAACGGCAGCTGGCGCCGCGAGTCCTGGGACAACGTCTCGACGCCCCCCCCGGACCGAACCGTCAAACGAATGATCTCGACCGGCGAACTCACCAAGCGCCGCTAATCCAGAACACGCCGCGTCACGAACCCTCCCCTTCCAAACGAACGTCGCGTGGCGCCAGGCAGACGCGGAACCGCGGGACGGCTCCGGGCAATGGCTCGGCCGCGCCAAGGCGCTGCCCCTCACGGTGCAGGGTTCGCGGCCTCCGCTTTATTTGCCCGGAACCGTCCCCCGGCTCCGCTCCGGTGTCAGAGCTGCGCGGGGTGTGTCTGGAGCGAAAATAAAGCGGAGCGCGCGCGATCTCTCACATAGCCAACCAAGACCACAGCGCGAGCCATTTCGCGGAAGACTCACCGCGCGCGGCGCGCATCGACACCCTCGTCCAAACGAACGCGCGTGGCGCCGGGATCAACGCGGAGCCGGGGAACGTCCCCGGGCAATGGCTCGGCCGCGCCAAGGCGCTGCCCCTCACGGTGCAGGGTTCGCGGCCTCCGCTTTATTTGCCCGGAACCGTCCCGCGGTTCCGCTCCGAAGCTGGAGCCGTGCGCGGTGAGTCTGGAGCGAAAATAAAGCGGAGCGCGCGAAACCTCCACGCAGTAGCCACGACGCCCATGCGCGCGAGCCATTTCGCGGAAGACTCACCGCGTGCGGCGGCGTCTCGCGAAAAAACGGGGGGAGGTTACTTGGCGGGTTCCGCGTAGACGCAGCGGAACCGCTCCATCACGAGCGGGGCGTCTTCGGTGGCGTCTCGTCCAATGCGCTGACATTCCGAAACGACATAGCGCCAATACATCCGGCGCCAGCTCGCGAGAGTGCGGTCTTCTTCGCCGCCCCAGAGTGCCCATTCCATACCGACCGTGCCGAAGGGGATCGTGTGCACTTCAGTCGTCTCGATAATGCACGCGGGGTCGTCGGAGCCGTTTGTCACGACCCAGTGGTCACCGACCGCGGGCTCGGGCTTCTCGTCGGCTTCATAGGCCCATTGCAGGGAGCCGGTCGCGGTCTTCGTGCCGTCGACCACGAGCCGGGTGATCTCGGAGGCGATCTCCGGCTTGGTGCCGAAGAAGAAGCTCTCGACATATGCCTTGGGAGATTTGGGGTGGGCCTTCCTGAACTGGGCCCAATAACGGTCGGCGGGGCTGGCCATGCGGAGTGGGTAGCACGCTTTCCCCCGTGGCATGCTCCAATCCGGTCATTTGAGTGCGAAGGAGCCGACATGCATCGGAGTCGAATCGGAAGCATCCTCGTCGATTGCGGAACGGAGCGCTTCGAAGCAAGTGTGTCGTTTTGGAGCGGCGCGCTCGGCCGCGAAGCGCTCTCGGGAGACGAGCGGTACGTCCCGATCAAGGGCAGACACGGCGGCGAGGGCGGCCCGACCGTGCTCCTGCAGCGCGACTCGCCCGACGCCGGCCATCATCTCGATTTCGAGACCGACGACGTCGAGTCGGAGGTGGCGCGGCTGACCGACCTGGGGGCCCGAGTGAAGCGACGGCAGGAGAACCACGTCGTGATGACGGCTCCCTCCGGTCACGACTTCTGTGTGGTGCCCGTGTTCCGGAAGGACTTTCCGGCCGGGGCCAAGGAGTGGCCTTGAGCCCGGACGGCGGGGCTCTGCGACTGTCAGCCGCGGGCGATCCGGCCGCCGCGCATCTGACAGTCGGATTCGCGCATGAACTGGACACCGCTTCCGAGCTCACAACGGATCACGGTCTTGTCTTTCTTCTCACCCGGGATGAGCGACTTCGCGCTTCCCCACCAGCGTTCCGCAGCACGGCGAATCGCCTCGGAAGTGCCCTGGGTATTGGAGGCGGTGCTGGTTTCCGCCTCGGGCTCCGGCTTCTTCCCGCGGCCGTAGCGTTCGAGTTCGCGTTCGCCGGCCACGAGCTCGTCGTTGATTCCTGAAATCAGGTCGCACCCGGTCCCGGCGAGGGACGCGAGGGCGAGAAGAACGACGAGGAGGCGCATGTCCGACACATCGACCGGACGGGCATTCGAGTGAACCCCCGAGGGCAGCGGGCCGCAGGAGCGCGCGCGGCGCGTCAGTAGGCGATCTCGACCGTCAACTCGAGCCGGGAAGTGCGCAGTTCGAACGCAGCGTCTTCGAAACTGGGAGGTCCGAAACGCACGCGTGCCCCGTTCGAGAAGCCTAGGCCCTCGACCGGCCTTCCGAGCATTCCGCGGTCGAGGCTCGAGTCGTCGTCCTCGTCGTGGAGCACGACGACCGCGTAGGTGCCGTGCGGAAGCGCGGGGAACGAAAAGCTCGCGGTTTCGGTACCGGCGGGCTTCAGCTCCCGGGCGATCACTTCCTTCGACGCGGGAAAGTCGCGGCCGTGGTGGTGGATTTTGACGCGAATCGAGCCGCGCGTGGATCGGACGCCGCTGACGAGAACGACGAGCTCGCCGCGCGCGGCCGGATCGGCCGAGAGGGGCGCCGCCAGAGAGAGGATTATGAGGGCCGCGAGCCAACGCATCTCTCCAGCATAGCCTCGCAGACGCTAACCTCGTCTCCATGAGAGGCCTGATCCTTCGCACCCTGATCTCCGCGCTCGGGCTTTGGCTCGCGGCGCGCTTCGTCGATGGAATCCGCATCGAAGAGGACGCGACCCTTTTGCTCGCCGCTGTGTTGCTCGGCATGGCGAACGCGGTCGTGCGCCCGATCGCGCTGGTGCTCACGTTTCCGATCACGATCGTCACGCTCGGGCTGTTCGTCTTCGTGATCAACGCGGCGATGCTCTATCTGGTTGCATGGCTGCTCACCGGGTTCGTGATCGACGGCTGGTGGTCGGCGTTCCTCGGCTGGGTGGTCGTCGGCCTCACGAGCTGGGTCGCCTCATCGTTCGTCGGGCCGCGGGGCCAGATCGAGATCCTCGAAGTCCGGCGCTGAGCCGTGGGTCTCGCGCACCCGGACCACGTTCGCGAGCAGTACCGGGACGCGTCTCGACTCGACACTCGCGTGGGTCTCTACGAGCGCTTCGCGAGTGAGGAAGAACCCTGGTATCGGTGGTTGCTGCGCCAGCTCGCTCCAGAGGCAGGGGAGCGGATCCTCGACGTCGGTGCGGGCTCGGGCGGGATCTGGCGGGAAGGTCAGGAGGCTTTGCCGTCGGACCTCCGGGTCGCGCTGCTGGATCGGTCGCCGGCGATGTTGTCGGACGCGCGCACGCGTGGCACGCAGACGGATCTCGCGGTGGCGGGGGACGCGGTCGCGCTGCCGTTCCGGGACGACGGATTCGACGCGCTGCTCGCTGCACACATGCTCTACCACGTGCGAGATCGCGCGGCGGCGTTTCGCGAGTTGCGTCGCGTGCTGCGGCCCGGCGGCCGGTTGTGCGTCGCGACGAACGACTGGACCCACCTGATCGAACTCCGGGAGTTCGCGAGCCGGTTCGGGCTCGGCGGCGCTCTCTTCGCGCCCGGACGTTCGCCGGGCGAGTTCGACCTCGAGTCGGCCGCCGCAGAAATCCACGCGTCCTTCGGACCCGTCCGCGTCGAGAGGCGGCGCGTGCGGCTCGAGATCACCGAGGCAGCTCCCCTCGTCGCCTACGTGCGTTCGGTTCTCCCGGAGAGCGAATCGGGTGAGGAGGCCGACCCATTCGAGTCCGGGCTCGTCGAGTTCCGCCGCGAAGTCGAGCGGTACATCGAGCGCTCGGGTTCGTTCGAGACGGTCGCTTCCGCCGGCGTCGTGCAGGCCCGCGCATGAGCGCGTTCGAAGTGAGGCCCGCGTGCGAGCGAGACGTGGCGCCGCTCAATTCGCTGTACAACCACTACGTCGAAACTTCCCCGGCGACGTTCGATATCCGCCCTTCGACCGTCGAACAGCGTCGCGTCTGGTTTCGCCAGTTCGCCGAGACCGGTCGCCATCGGCTGTTCGTGGCGTGGCGCGGGGCAGCGTTCGTCGGGTATTCGTGCAGTCATGCGTTCCGGGCGAAGGACGCCTACGAGACGTCCGTCGAGACCACGATCTATGTGGCAGCGGGTTGCGGAGGAGAGGGCATCGGCCGAGCGCTCTACACGGCGCTCTTCGACTCCCTCGTCGGAGAGGACGTTCACCGCGCCTACGCGGGAATCACCGAACCGAACGAGGCGTCCGAGGCGCTCCATCGCCGGTTCGGGTTCGAACCGATCGGAACGTTCGAAGAGGTGGGACGCAAAGAGGGACGCTACTGGAGCGTCGGCTGGTGGCAGAAGCGGTTGTGATCCCTCCGCGTGGGGTGGCGAAGGCGCCTCTGTGCTTCAGCTGGACGAGCCCAGCGCCGCACCGAGGGCCCGCTCGACGAGCGCGGCTCCGACCCAGGAGCCGAGTCCGAGCGCCACGTAGAACCCGAAGCGTGCGAGCGTCGGTGCATCGATCGGCCAGGCGTGCGTTTCCGTCAGGCGCCGCTCCCACGCGAGGAGGTCGGCGAGGGAGTCGGCGGAGTCGACGCGCACGGTTGGCGCTGCCGCGACGTGCATTCGGATCCGTGTGCGGACCGCATCCAGTTCTTCGTCGCGCTCTTCGAGGAGGCGGCGCCTCACGCCGAGCATCGGTCCCAGGAACGAGAGGAGGCCGACGCTGACTGTTGCGGCGAGGCCGGTAGCGACGGGCGACCCGACGAAGGGCCCGAGAAAGAGCAACGCGAACAATCCCGAGAGGCTCATCCACGCGAGGACCGCGCGGAGCCCATGATGACCGAACGGAGCGACCGACCGCCGATCGAGCAGGTCGACGCGGGGGAGGTGGGTACCCAGCTCGTAGAAGCGAAACGCGACCACCAACTGCACGTACGCCATCCGCGCCATCGCCCAGATGAGCAGTGCCGTCCGAAACGAGGTGAATGCGACGAGCACGGGATCCCCGTAGCCATCCGGCCAGTTGCCCGGCAACAGGTTCACGGCCACGCCGAGCGAGATCGTCAGGACGTCGAGCCAGCGAAGGGTGGTGCGCGGGAACCGGGTGACGGACTCGCAGAGTCGTTCGACTTCCGCGTCGGTCCAGCGCGCGACGGGGCGGATTGCGGCGAGGTCGCGGCGAGCGCCGCCGAGCAGTGCCGGAACGGTGCCGATCGTGGCGCCGATGATCACGGCCTGGACCGCGTCGTACCAGCCGCGAACGCTCGTCCAGAACTCGCGCGTGAGGAGTGCCTCGCGCGACTCGATCCACCCGAGCTGTAGACCCAGCGTGAGCGAGCCCGCGAAGAGACTGAGCGCGATCGCGATCCCGAGCGTCAGCGGGCTGAGCGAGAGCCGGTTACAGAGGCGCTGCGAGGCCGGGAGGACGAGTGTGGCGGCGGCCATCGTTCACGCCGATGCGAACCGGTACCCGTCCACGAGGTCGTCCGCCCGTTCGACCTTGGCCTGGAAGAGACGGTCATCCGCGACCCTTAACCGGCGCGCGATTTCACGGCCGAGGTTCATGTACACGATCGCGAACTGCTGAAGGTGGTCGTTCGAGAGTGCGTACAGCGAGGCGGCGGAGAGCTCGAGTGCCGAGCAGTCGTCGACCGCACTCACGGACGCGCTGCGACTACCAAAATCGAACAGCGCGACCTCTCCGAAACAATCGCCAGCCTCGAGATCTCGCAGATGGTAGTCGCGGCCTTGCCAGCGTTTGTCGATCGACACGCGGCCCGTCTCGAGGACGAAAGCCGAGGTGCCGGAGTCGCCTTCTCGGAAGAAGGGTTCGCCCGCCGGTATCTCGACATTGACGGCGCGCTCGAGCAAGAACTCGAGAGCCGTCGCGTTGACGCCTCCGAAAATCGGCATGCGCTGTAGCAGCTTCAGCTTGTCGGCTTCCATCTCCGTCCTCCGGCGGCGGGCTCGTGCGCCGGCGCGTGGGTCAGCGTTTCGCGCGTCGCCTCGGCTTCTTGAGGCTGGCCGCCTCTCCCTCGCCCTTGATCGCGCGCTTGAACGCTTCGAGAAGGGCGCGCCGCACGGTCTTTTGATTCGCGCTGCCGTAGACGTCGCGGAAGGCCGAGATGGGGACGATGCCTTTGGCCATCGAGCGGTGTCCACCGCCGACCCCGAGCCCTTCGACGATGGCGCGCACGACCTCACCTGCGGCTCGGACGTACCCGACGTTCCGGACCGAGAAGACCAGGTCGCTCCCCACGGTTCCGGCGGCAACCGCCCACTCGGCACCCTCAGCCTGGAGGCCGAGATCCGCGACCTGCGGGATGACGTCTTCGCGGACGCGACCGAGCACGAGCAGATGGATGCCGTCTTCGACCGAGGTTCGCGCAAGGGCTCGGCCCAGCGCGCGCAGCCCGTCCTGCGGAAGCGCCGGACGCTCGATTCGCCGGAGCAGCGCGGGACTGTGGTTGGCGTGAACGAACGCGAACGCGCGCATGTCCGCGGAGCTGGTGTCGCGCCCGAGGAGCTGCGTGTCGCTCTTGATGCCGTAGAGCAGCGCGGTCGCGAGTTTCGGGCGGATCTCGATGCCCGCCGCTCGCATGTATTCGATCAGGATGGTTGCGGTGGCCCCGTACCCGACCCGTATGTCGCGAAGAATCGCGTCGTAGCCTGGGCGCTCGGGGTGGTGATCGATGACCGCGTCGACCGAGCGCACGCGAGCGGGCGGGTTCTCGCCGAACACGGTGGGCTGGACATCGACCAGGACGAGCCCGTCGAACTCGTCCAGCTGCTCGGGGGGAATGGTGCGAACCTCGATCCCGAGGGCTTCGACCATCGCGCGGTTCTCGGGCCGGGTGACCTCGCCGAAGGAGACGAGCGGAGCCGTGGGAGCCTTGCGTCCGAGGAGCGCCCGGAGCCCGTAGCCCACCGCGATCCCGTCGGGGTCCGGGTCCGGCTGGAGCAGGATCGCCACCTTCTCCCGTGGGGCGAGCAGCTCCCGCAGTTGGGTGACTCGCTGCAGGTTCGCGAGGTGATGGAACTCCTGCTCGATGTCGTCGCGGACGAGGGACCGGAGACCTGTTCGCCGGAGGCACGGATGTTCGTGCACTTCTTCGGCATCGATCCGGTCCGACATCAACAGGACCGGCGTGCCCGGTACCGCGTCGGACAGCGCGGCGATCGCTTTGCGAACGAAGGGCAACTCTTCGGAGACGACCGCGAAATCGTCCCCTTCCTTCGGATTCAGTTTGAGCAGAGCTTCGGCAGTGAGCCCACCCTGAAGAGCGCGAAAGCCAGTGGGCCGCGCGCGCGACTCGTCCTCACGCGGAACCCACGTCAGTTCTTCGGACTCGTCTTCTCCGACGCGGGCCCAGAATCGGGCCAATTCGGCGCCGTCGCAGAGAATGAAGCGGCGACTCACCCCGACCTCGCACTTGGCCCGCAGACGGAAACCCCTGAAGGGGCACCAGGGGCCAAGCAGGCCGAAATTCTAACCGATTCAGCTTCTTCCCCGCCGCGCCGCCGAGTGGAGGATTCCCCCGGGGGAGTGCTATCGTGAGTGGGTGCAGCCGATTTTCGTGGGTGACGTTCAAGGCTGCGCAGACGAGCTGGACGAGATGATCGGCCGCGGAGACGCGGAATTCGGTTCCGAGTGGGTCCTTTGGTTGGTGGGAGACCTCGTCAACCGGGGCCCCGCCAACCGCCGGGTGCTCGAATCGGTGCGAGACCGGGTGGAGCGGGGCCGGGCCCGGCTCGTGCTCGGGAACCACGACGTGGCGCTCGTGCGGGCGCACTACGGGCTCTCCGAGCCGGGGCCGTACGACACCCTGGGGGATCTGCTCGACCACCCGGATTCCGGTGAGTGGGCGGATTGGTTGCGTCGTCAGCCGCTGCTGGCGGCCGGTGAACTCGGCACCCGGAAGTTCTTGATGGTGCACGCGTCGGTCGCTCCCGATTGGGGTTGGCAGGAGGCACAGAGTCAGCTCGCGGTCGTAGAGGCCGAACTGAGGCACGACGAGCCAGACCACTGGCGCCCGCTTCTCACGCGCGGTTCTCCCTCCACACCTGAAGCCGAGACGCTGGGCCGGGTGACACGATGCCGGAGTGTGGGACCTGGCGACCGTTGGTCAGCGGCGGTGCCGGATGCGGGGAGTGGGCAAGTGCCCTGGCATACGCGCTGGAGTGAGCACCACCACGATTACGGGATCGTCTACGGACATTGGGCCCTCCAAGGTCTCCATGTCGCGCCCGGACTCCGCGGTCTCGATACCGGCTGCGTTCACCACGGCAGGGATCACGAAGGGTTCCTCACCGCATGGGTGCCGAACTTGCGCGCGCCCGACCCGTTCGCAGCTTCGGAGACGCGTTTCTGGCAGGTGCGTGCCCGCCGGCGGTACTACGCGAAAGACTCCTGAACGAGTGTTCTGTGCGACACACGAAGGAGATTTTTTTTAACGCGAATTGGTGTTGCCACCGTCGCAATCGGGGCGTAGGGTCGAAGTTGTACTCGGGATGCGGCGCGAGGAGGAAGAGGCTTCGCTGGTGCCGACCTAAAGCTTCGCGCCGCGCTACCGAGTATGGCTTCGTGTCGGCGACAGCGAACCTGGAACGGCGGTCTTGCTAGTTAGAGGCGAGATCGCGGCGAAGGGATGCGGGGAGATCTTCCGGACCCGGGAGCTTCCACATAACAGCGGAGAAGAGGAACACGAACTCCTCTTCGGTGATGCCTTGGCCCGATCGGGCACCTCATCTCATGAAGCGCTCCTGAACTTCACGAGCGCCAGAGAAGGGGACGGAGCCCGATCGAGAGTCGCAACTTCGAAAACCGGAAGGTCACTTCGCAGTTCGGCAATAGCCAGTCGACGGGTAGCACCGAACGATGGGGCGGATTCCGAGGACGTTGCTTCTCTGGGAGATCGCTGGCGGTCACACCCCGCCGGCACTCGCAGGCAGCGTTGCTTCGCAGAAACGGCCAAGCGCCGACGGAGGCCCGGAAGGGCCCCGCAGCCTCCACCCCCCTCCTACACGGACTCGAACCGCACCGTCACCAACGGTTAGCGGAGGCGGGTGATCGCGCGTTCGGCCTCAGTTCGGACCGAGGCGTCATCGTCTCGCGTGCTGAGCTCGGTGATGCGGGCCGTCACTTCGTCGCCCAGGGTATCCCCGGTCCTGCCCACGGTTCTCAATGCGGAGCCCCGGATGTCGGCGCTGGGTCGGGAGAGCGCGCAGAGCAGCACGAGGTCGCGGTCGGGCACGCGATATCGGACCGCCGCGATCACGGAGTAGACGAGGAGCTCGGTGTCGATCTCGGCGCCGCACCGGCTCGCGTGAGTCGCCAGCACCGCCGCCCCTTCGGCGTGAAGCGCTGCCAGTTGCGCCGAGGTCCGCCGCACCTCGAGGCTCCGGGTGGGATCCCAGGCCGCTGCCGCACGAGCGGCGAAGAGCGACCCCGGCAACGGTTGATAGGGGGCGCCGACGTCGGACAGGGATGCGAGTGCGAGGCTGCGGAGCGTTCCGGAGTCGGAGTCGAGCCAGCCGGAATAGACCTCGGCCCAGATCTCCGGTTGATCGCGGGAGGCAGCCAGCACTCGGATCGCCTCCCCCCAGCGTGCCTCTTCCGCGGGATCGGCGAGGACCACGGTCTCGCGCGGGGTGTCCACGGAGAGGTAGGGAGACCTGGCTCCCCGCAGCAGCAGCAGCAGCCGGTCCCCTGTCGAGACCTCCAGCGGCTTCGAGGGCGAACGCTTCAGCTGGGCGTCGGGCGGAACGTTCCCGAGCAGCGAGGAGACTTCGACGAGTTCGATTCGCCCGGTCTGCACCTCGCCGATCGTGGCCACAGCGACGGCATCCGCCAGGGCCAGCCGTTCATGCAGCGGCCGGACCTGGCGCGGCAGCGGATGTCCACCCTGGCCCGACACGGGGTGCGGAGTGAACGAGGCGATGAGGATCACGAGGCAGACCCACGGCCACGGCGAATTCGAAAGCCCCGTGAGGATGCGACGGTTCGGGTGAGTTCTCATCGAGCCCGAGAGAATAGCCCCCTCGGGTGGCCCCGTGGGCCGGGATCCCCGCTAGACTCCGGATCCGTTCAGGATTCCAGACCCCGAGAGCCGTTTCTTGCCCCAGATCATCATCCCCCCGCCGTATCAAGGACCGACCCAAGGCGTCGGTCGGCTAGAGGTCGAGGGGCGATCGGTTCGGGCCTGCCTCGATGCGGTGGAGTCGCTCCATCCGGGTTTCCTGGCGCAGGTGATCGATTCCGCCGGCTCTGTCCATCGCTTCGTCAAGCTGTTCCGCAACGCGGATTTGCTGACGGGCGACGGACTCGACACGGCACTCGATGCTGCAGATGAACTCGAGATCGTGGCCGCCATCGCTGGCGGCTGAAGCCATGAGAGGAATTGCGAAGTGAGTGGACCGACAGACGATCGCATCATCAATGTCGACATGACGACCCAGACCGCGACGGTCGCGCCGTTTCCTGACAAATGGAAGCTGCTCGGTGGCCGCGCGCTCTCCGCAAAAATCCTGCTCGACCAGTGTGACCCGACGTGCGAGCCCCTCGGGCCCGACAACGTGCTCGTCATGGCGCCGGGCGTACTCGCCGGGACGACCGCACCGACGTCCGGCCGCATCTCGATCGGCGGCAAGAGCCCGCTGACGAACGGCATCAAAGAAGCGAATACCGGCGGCCAGCCCGGCCAGCATCTCATGAAGCTGGGCTACCGCGCGATCATCGTGACCGGTCAGCCGGCCGACGCGAACGCGAGGTTCGGACTCGAGGTGACGGCGGACGGCATTTCCGTCGTCGCTGCCGACGAGCAGAAAGGTAAGTGGAACTACGCGCTCTGCGAGTCGCTTCACGAGAAGTATGACAAGACGGCGTCGTTCATCACGATCGGGCCCGCGGGCGAGGCGCGGCTCACAGGCGCGTCCGTCGCGACGACCGACCAGGACAATCGCTACCCGGCGCGGCACGCCGCGCGCGGTGGCCTCGGTGCGGTGATGGGATCGAAGGGTCTGAAGTACGTCGCGGTCGACCCGGGCAAGGCCTCAGCCAGGCAGCCGTCCGACCGCAAGAAGTTCGGCGAACTCTGCAAGGGTTACTCGAAGGACTACCTGGCCGGCCCGCAGATGTTCAAGACGGGCACCAGCTCCGTCGTCCCGGTGGCGAACATGCTGAACACCTTCCCGTACAAGAACCGCGTCGAAGGTCAATCTCCTGACGCGGCGACGCTCGACGGTGCGCGCATCGTCGAGAGCTTCGAAGAGCGCGGCGGCGGCATGCACAACTGCATGACGGGTTGCATCGTGAAGTGCAGCAACATCGTCCACGACGCCGAGGGCAACTACAAGACTTCGGCGCTCGAGTTCGAGACCCTGACGCTGCTGGGTGCGAACTGCGCGGTGGCCAGCTGGGAAGACGTCGCCGACATGGATCGCCTGTGTGACGAACTCGGGCTCGATACGATCGAGACGGGTGCCGCGATCGGGATTCTCATGGACGCCGGCCAGATGGAATGGGGCGACGCCGAAGGCATGAAGGCGCTGCTCCGCGAGATTCCGGAGGGCGGCGACCGCGGCAACGCGATCGGAAACGGTGCGGTCGCGACGGGCAAGTTCACGGGTCATCACCGTGTGCCGCACGCACGGGGTCAGGCGATCCCGGCGTGGGATCCGCGCCCGCTCAAGGCGACGGGAGTGACCTACTGCACGAGCCCGATGGGTGCCGATCACACCGCCGGCCTGATCGTGAACCCCGGTCTCCAGCCGGACCAGTTCGCGTGGGAGAGCCAGAAGGCTCAGCTCGTGAATGCGGTCTGCGATTCGTCGGGCTTCTGCCAATTCCTGCAGCCGAGCCTCGATAACATCCGCGACTTCTACGGCGCGCTCTACGGTCAGGAAATCGGCCGTGACGAGATTGCCGACCAGGGCTGGCAGTGCCTGGTGGACGAGTGGGCGTTCAACGATGGGGCAGGATTCACGGCCGACGACGACGTCCTCGCGGACTGCATGGCGGAGGATGCCATCGGTGGGGGGCAGGTCTTCGATGTGCCCAAGGACATCATCCAGGCGGCCAAGCAGCGCATGCCCTCGCAGGAAGATCTCTTCACCGTGAAGGCTTCCGGCTGACGCAAGTCGGCCGCGGGCCGACGCGAAGCCGAACGAAATCGAATGGTGAGTCGGCAGCGGCCCGGCGCGAGCCGCGATGTCCGCATGCGCGGCTTCGCGGAACGAGCGGATGTCGAGGACGTCGAGCGGTTCCTCGCTGGGCGGGCCGGCCCGCTCGGTGCTGAATCGGTGCCTTTGCTCGAGTGCGCCGGCCGGGTTCTGGTCGGTGGCGTTTCTTCGGAGGTCGACGTTCCGGGCTTCGCACGCTCGGCGATGGACGGCTACGCCGTCCGTGGTGAGGACACGTTCGGTGCTTCCGACTATGACCCGCTTTCGATCGAAGTGATCGGAGTGGCGCTTCCTGGCCGTCCATTCGACGGCGAGATGGGTGCGCAGCAAGCGGTGAGGATCATGACCGGGGCGCCGGTACCCGCAGGAGCCGACGCCGTCGTGATGGCGGAGGTCTGCGAGGAGAGGGACGGCCGCGTTGTCGTCTCGGAGCCCGTGGCACCGCGCAAGAACGTGGGTGTTCGTGGAGAGGACATCCGTGCGGGTTCGGCCGTGTTGCCGTCAGGCCGGCGACTGCGACCCCAGGATGCGGGTCTGCTGGCGTCGATCGGGATCGCAGACGTGAGTTGTGTACGGCGGCCCCGCGTGCAGCTCGTGATCACCGGGGACGAATTGCTGTCGCCGGGAGAGACCCCCTCGGGCTCGCGCATCGTCGACAGCAATTCGGTCATGCTCCGGGCGCTCGTCGAACGGGATGGGGGCACCTGCTTGCCCTACGAGATTCTTCCCGATGTTCCGGAGAGAATCAGTGCGGCGCTGCTGGAGCCCGGAGCCGACCTCGTGCTCGTATCCGGCGGCAGTTCCGTCGGGCAAGAGGACCACGCCCCGAGGCTCGTCGCGGAACTCGGCACGCTCGACTTCCACGGAGTCGCGATGCGTCCCTCGAGCCCCACGGGTGTGGGGCGCCTGCCGGACGAGCGCTTCGTGTTCCTGCTCCCGGGCAATCCCGTCAGCTGCCTCTGCGCGTACGAGTTCTTTGCGGGTCCGACGCTCCGGCGGCTCGGCGGCCGCTCGGCCGAGTGGCCCCACCGCAGAGTGAGGCTGCCGCTGGCTCGCAAGATCAGTTCTGCGATCGGTCGCGTCGACTACGTCCGCGTCGCGGTCGAGGACGGCCAGGTGGTTCCGCTCGCGACGTCCGGTGCGTCGATTCTCTCCTCGACTGTACGTGCCACCGGCGCGGTCATCGTGCCCCGTGGACTCGAAGGGATGCCCGACGGCGCCGAGGTCGAAGTTCTCCTCTACGATTCGGAGTCGGTGGAGGTGCCCCGTTGAAGCAGCAGCAGTTCCTCGAGGTGCTCGAGCGCGACGAGGCGGAAGCGCGCTGGCATGCAGTCATTCAGCCCGCGGTGCTGGGTGCCGAGGGCGTGGCGCTCGGAGACGCACTCGGGCGGGTGCTCGCCGAGAACGTGCGCGCCGAAGTCGACGTTCCGGGCTTCGATCGTTCGAACATGGACGGGTTCGCGGTTCGAGCGGAAGACACCTTCGGCGCCGCGGAAGAAGAGCCGATCCGGTTGACACTGGAGTCGGAGACGATCGCGACCGGCATCGTCCCGCAGCAAGAGGTCACCCCCGGCCACGCAATGATGATCGCGACGGGCGGGATGCTGCCGCGCGGAGCCGACGCGGTGGTTCCGGTCGAGGTCACAGATGTTGCGGGCAGCGAACTCTCGGGCCGCGCTCTCACCGTGCGGCGAGCCGTCGTGCCGGGCGGTGCGGTTTCGTTCGCCGGCACCGACATGGGCCAGGGCGAGACGGTGCTCTTTCGTGGGACGCGGCTCACCTCAAGGGAGACGGGAGTGCTCGCCGCGATCGGACGCCGCGAAGTCTCCGTCGTCCGAAGGCCGCGAGTGGCGATCCTTTCCACCGGTGACGAGATCGTTCAGCCCGGCGAAGCGATGCGCCCCGGCCTCGTCTTCGACAGCAACGGCCGCATTCTCGCCGATGCGGTGCGAGAACTCGGCGGCGAGCCGGAGTTCCTCGGCGCGTTTCGTGACGACGTCGATGCGCTGCGGAACGCGCTGCAGGGTGCGCTCGCCAGAGCCGATCTGGTGCTGCTGTCGGGCGGGACGTCGAAGGGCGAAGGCGATCTGAACGGGCAGGTCGTGGACGAACTCGACCCCGGAATCCTCGTACACGGGGTTGCCCTCAAGCCCGGGAAGCCGATCTGCCTGGCCGCATCCGGCACGCTCCCCGTCGTCGTCTTGCCCGGATTTCCGACCTCGGCGGTATTCACGTTTCACGAGTTCGTCTCTCCCGTGATCCGTCAGCTGGCGGGTCTACCCCCTGAGACCCGCGAGACGGAACCCGCGCGGCTCGCCCTTCGCGCGTCGTCGGACAAGGGTCGCCTCGAGTATCTGCTCGTCGGGTTGGTGCGCGACCCCGAGGGAGGCCTGACCGCCTATCCGATGGGCCGCGGCAGCGGCTCGGTGACTACGTTCAGTCGCGCCGATGGTTTCGTTCGGATCGGTCGCAACACCGAGATCGTCGAGGCGGGTGCCCCTGTCGACGTCACACTCATCGGCCGAGAACTCGCTCTCGCCGATCTGGTCGTGATCGGGAGCCACTGCGCCGGGCTCGACGTGCTGGCCGATGCGCTGTCGAGTCAGGGATTGCACGTGAAGGTGCTTGCGGTGGGGAGTCAGGGAGGGCTTGCCGCCGCGCAGCGAGGCGAGTGCGATGCCGCCCCGATCCATCTGCTCGATCTCGAGAGCGGGAGCTACAACGAACCGTTCCTGGGCGAAGGGCAGCGCTTGCTGCGGGGTTACACGCGGATGCAGGGCGTGGTGACGCGGCCCGACGAGAGGCGCGAGACCGCAGAACTACTGGCCGACCCTGCGCTTCGGATGGTGAACCGCAACCGCGGGGCGGGCACCCGCCTCTTGATCGACGAGCTGCTCGCGGATCGCAGGCCGCCCGGTTGGGCCTACGAGCCGCGCTCGCACTATGCGGTGGCCGCAGCCGTCGCGCAGAAACGGGCAGACTGGGGCGTTACCATCGAGACCGTGGCTCGAGAACAGGGTTTGCGTTTCCGACCGCTTCGAGCGGAGCACTACGACTTCGCCATTCCTGAGAGCCGCTGGGAACGGCCGGCGGTGCAGGCGCTGCGTGCGTTGCTCGAACCGGGAACGACGGTGCGGGCGCGATTGACCGAGCTCGGATTCGATGCTCCGGAGGGTGTGTCATGAGACGTGCGGTGTTGGCGATCGGGGCGTTGGTGGGGGCGGTCGTCCTCGCGGTCGTCGCGATCGACCTGTTGACGTTTCAAGAAGACGAGGTGATCACGCTCGTTACGTTCTCTCCGAATGGAGATGCCCACGAAACTCCGCTGTGGATCATCGACAGTTTCGTGGACGATCGTGTTCCCGGAGAGCTCTGGGTTCGCGCGCACTCCCCGAATGCCGAGTGGCTCGCGCGTCTGATCGCCGTCCCGAGGGTCGAGGTCGAGCGGGAAGACACGAACCTCGTGTTCCTTGCGGAACCCTTCGTCGTGGATGCCGAGCTGCGGGAACGCGTGAACGACGCGATGTTGGAGAAGTACGGCGCGGCCGACCAAATGACCGCGTGGCTCGCCGATCCCTCGCGGAGTGTTCCGATCCGGCTTCGTCCCGCCTCCGAGAGTCTTGATCTCGCGGCGCCGGGGTCCAGCGATCACTGATCGCAGCGCCGCGCGTCGTACCCGCGGTGAGGAACTGGAGCTGCGGATCGATTCCCTTGCCGCAGGGGGCGACGGAGTCGCGCGTGCGGAGGACGGGCTCGTCGTGTTCGTTCCGTTCACGGCTCCCGGAGACCTCGTGCGCGTCGAACTCGGTTCCCGCCGGAAGAGCTGGGGGCGCGGGGTCGTGCGCGATCTGCTCGAACCGGGCCCGGGCCGAACAGATCCGCTCTGTCCCGTGTTCGGCCAATGCGGCGGATGTACCTGGCAGCATCTCGCGTACGAAGCGCAGCTCGACGCGAAGCGCTCCATCCTGCGTGAGGCGTTCGAGCGCATTGCACGCGTGCCGCTGCCAGATGCGTTCGATTTTCTGGGTTGCCCGGAGCCCTACGGCTATCGGAGTCGCGCCCGGGTCGTTGCAGAGCGTGGCAGAGTAGGCTTTCGCCGCCGTCGGTCCCACGCTGTTTGCGCGACCCGGCGCTGTCCGATCCTGGTGCCCGAACTCGACGCCGCACTCGCCGAACTCGCGGAGCAGCCGCCGTCGCCGACCGGAGAGTGGGAGCTCTCGGCCGGAAGTGATGGCACCACGCAGGTCACCGCGCTCCCGGTGCGAGCCTCCGCCGGTCAGGTGACGGTCGCCGTCGGCGAGGAGCGCCTCACGATCTCAGGGGGGAGCTTCGTCCAGGCGAACGCATTGCTGCGCGAACGCCTGGCCGAGTGGGTGCTCGCCGCGGCTGCACCCGAGGTCGCGGGCCGCGGCTCGTGTCTCGAACTTCACTGCGGGGCGGGGTTCTTCACGCTCGGGCTCGCCCGCCAGTTCGAGCGGGTGCTCGCAATCGAGTCGAATCCGCATGCGGTCGCCGATCTCGAGGACAATCTCGCCGCCGCCGGGATCGCGAACGTCGAGATCGTCGCGGAGCCCGTGGAGACTGCGGTCGAGTTGGAGCCCGTGAGCAGCTTTGGCGCCGACGTGGTCGTCCTCGACCCGCCGCGCGTCGGTCTCGAGCCCGAGGTGTGTGATGCGCTCGCGACGTCCGATGTGCGTCGCATCGTCTACGTCTCCTGTGATCCGGCCACGCTCGCCCGCGACGTCGGTCTCTTCGTCGACCGCGATTGGGCGCTCACGAGCATCGCCGGCTTCGACCTCTTCCCGCAGACCCCCCACCTCGAAGCGGCGGTCTGTCTCACACGAGGCGAATGAGTCGGGCTCACTTCGCCTTGCGCAGGAACCCGTTCAGGTGGAAATCGATCGGACTCGGGCCGCTGACGTGGTGGAGGCGGACGTTCGCTTCCTGCGGGAAGGCGATGCCGCTGGCATAGGAGTGGGAGAAGGTCGACTCGGCGGGGATGGTCACCCAGAGAAGAAACGGTCCCCCCTCGGCGGAGAGGCCCGCGCTTGCCGCGCCCGTGCCCGTGTTCGAGATGACGACGTCGGTGATGACCAGCTCCTGGCTCTGGGGAACCGAAAAGGGGATCGCCTCGGTGTTCGGGTTCACCCGAAAGGTGCCGAGGGCCCAGGGCTCGAGCACCTTGCCCTTGAACTTGATGTTCGGCACCTGCGTCTGCGCAGGGCTCGCGGAGAACACCGCAGCGGAGAGTGCGAGTAGCGTCAGGATCGCAAGCTGAAATCCGAGTCGTGTCATCGTCGTCCCCCTGTCGGGACCCACGATACCATTGCGGCGGCGAGCCCGAGTCAGCGCAAGCGAGATCGTCGCGTTCGCGCCACCAACGCGAGGCCGGCGAGCAGCAGCGTGGCGGTCGACGGCTCGGGGACCACATTGAAACCGCCGAAGCCCCCGAACCCACCGGTGCCCGAGCCCGCGCCGCTGCAATCTGGCGTGACGCCTTGGGCGCTGCAGAGGGTGTAGCTCCAGAGGAACGCGCCGGCGACGTCGTAGTTTCCGGCCGCAGCGGTGTCGTTCAAGAGATGCGGGCCCGTCACCTGGGCGAGAACGTTCGCGAGAGTGTCCGCAGTATATTGGGCGGGTCCGAATGCGCCGCGTTGCCCGGTGATGCCCCCGTCACCCATGATCTCGATCACCGTAGTGTTCGGCCCCATAGTCTGGGTCGCCGTGGCGGAGTCGGCGCCGAGAACGTCGCCGACGTCGTAGTCGAACACGTTGATCAGTCGCACGTCTATTTCCGGAAACGGGGAGGCCAGGTTGGGGGTCGTGAGATCTGCCCACTCCAGGCGAGATCCGGCAACCCGTCCGGTCCGACCGCGTTCAGGCCGTAGGTCAGGCCGAGGACGAGCGGCTCGCCGAGGAAGGTGAAGACCGAATTGAACGAGTCTTGACTGGCACCGTTATTCGTGGAAGTGAAGGCCGTGAACTCGTGCAGGACATCGAAGTCGGGGAGGTAGATGAACCAACCCTCGTGGGGATGACGGTTCGACGGGAACAGGTTGTGCGAGACGTCGGTGTTCTCTGCGGGCGAGGTCACGCTGATGCTCGTGTCCCAGGTCAGAGAGCCCGGGCCGTCGACGAGACCGACGACGAGCGAAGAGGCAGGAGTCGAGAGCAGCAACAGAGTGATGGCGATGGAGCTAGCAGCAAGCCGAATCATGAATCTTCCCCGATGTGAACAGGAACACGATCCCACCGGGCACATCGGTGTACCGGCTCGGCCGCCTTCCCAGGCCGGACCACCCTACCCGGGATGCGTGCTGGAACTCAATCGAAAAGGGCTGCCTCGAATCCGGCCGCATCGGACCGGTTCTAGACGGTGCCGCCGTTCTCCATCCACTCACGGCAATCGGGCGTGAGCGTCCGTTCGCAGGCCGCCTCGTAGAGTCCGAGCTCTTTCTCCGACAGCACGTCGCGCCAGCGTCCGTTGGTGCCCTTGTTCAGAAACGTCTGCGCCCCGCCCTTCCAGTGTGCCCCGCCCGCAGGGGCATAGCGCTCTCCATTCTTTTTCATCTCCTGGAACGAGACCGCTTTCACGATGCCCGGCCAGGCCTTCTCGGGTACCACGATCTCGAGGAAAGCCGCGAGGCGTCGCATCTCTCCCTCGGTGTCGGCGAGCAGGTCCGAGTAGTGGATCAATTGGATGTTCGGCAGCTCGCGAAAATCCCAGTACGACTGCACGTTCGACAGGTGCGACCAATAGGGCCAGCCGTCGCTCTCCCATTCGAACCAGCCTCGCGTCATCCAGTTCTGCCAGAACTCGTGAATGTCGTTCGGCGGCTCGGGGAACTCGTCGCCTGCGCGCCCGGGCAGCAGGTTGATCAACGACATGAAGTCGTCCGTCATGTGGAGGTAGTGGTTCCAGAGCGACATGAACACGTCGCGCGCATCCCGCGCGACGTAGACGTACTTGAGGCGCTCGTCGTACAGCATCCCGTCGAGTGGCAGGTGGGTCTTGATGAACCGGCGATGCTTCTGGGAGCGCAGTTTGTTCAGCGCGACCTCTAACGGGTGAGGCCGGAAGTCGAGCCACGGCGACATTTCGGCGGGACCGGCCGGTAGATCGCCGCCCGGGAACAGCAGGTGGGCCAGGATCGCCTGGGCCCAGGTGGTCCCCGCTTTGTACGAGGTCGCGATGACGATGTCGTCAGCGCGCGGCTCGTAGTAGTCCCAGCGTGTGCTGTCGAAGTGGTGGCACTGATAGATGCGGGAGCGCTCGGGGAGTTTCGCCATTGCCGCAGCGTATCACGGAGGCTCGGGTCTCCCGCGGGCTCAGGGGCAGATGATCCCCGTCCCGGGCCCGCACGTTTCACCGGGCGGATACCAGGGGCCCCGGGGAAGGCGGCGGAGGCAGCTCGCCGAGGCAGTCGAGCTGATGGCCATCCGGGTCGCCTACGAGCAGGAGATCGGCCACGGGCATGCGAAGCAGAACGCCGAGTTCCTCGAGCGCCTGCGCCAACGGCTTACCGGCTAGCGGCTCGCTCGAATCTTTCTTCGTCGAGCCGGCGCCGCTCGCGCGGAAACGCGGACCGGAATCCCTATCGTTCGAGCATGCTGGAAGGCGCGCAGGACCTCTACGCGATTGCTGAGTTCGCGATCGGGCTTGCCGGTTTCGCGGCGATCGCGCTCGTGTTGGGTCGGCGAGATTCGGCCTTGGCACTCGTGCTCGGGCGGCGCTCGGGGGGCCTCGACCCAGCCAGCGCGTTCGCCGTCCGAAGCATGATCGTCAGTGCCGTCGGGCCCGGCTTCCTGGCATTCGTTCCGATCGTTTTGTTCCGGTTGGGTCTGGAGCCCGCCGACGTCTGGCGCGCGGCAAGCGCGGCCTACGTGACCGCCACGATCGGCTTCGCAGCGCCCATCGCGCTCCTCCAGCGCCGGAATCATCGCGAGAGGGTGGAGGGGCAGCGCTCGGCGTTTCTCTCGTTCGGGCTCTGGATCCTCGTCGTGGTGTCGGTCCTGGCGAATCTTGCGAACGCGCTCGGGATCCCAGCCGGTTCGGTCGTCGGTCCCTATCTGCTGGGTCTGTGGATGACCCTCGCGGTGTCGGGGATCCTGTTCGTCACGATGGTCTTCGGCTTCCTGAGCTGATCTCCGCTTCGGACCGGTGACCTTGGGGCCGCTCACCGCTCGGCCTCATCAGCGGATCGGATGCAGCTCTCCGCCTAGCATCGTTCCCCAGATCGGAATGTCGGCGAGGTCTTCGGGCGGAGTGTCGTACGGGTCGGCTTCGAGGATCGTCAGGTCGGCGCGCTTGCCGACCTCGAGACTGCCGATCTCGTCTTGCAGGCCGAGGCTGCGCGCACCTTCGATCGTGATTGCGCGGAGCGCGAGGTCGAGCGAGATCCGCTGGTCCGGGCCCCACACCCGTTCATCACTCCCGATGCGATTGACCGCGACCCAGGCCTGGCGCAGCGGCTCGGCGGGGGCCATCGGGAAGTCGGAGTGGAAGGAGAAGGGGACGCCCGCGCGCGCGAGTCCGCCGAGTGGGGAGATGTCGGACGCGCGTTCGGGTCCGAGGCCGTGTTCTGCGTAGATCGGAGCGAGCTCGTGAGCGTAGTAGGCGTTGTTCGAAACCTCGCCGCCGAGCGCCCGGAGCCTCTCGTGCTGATCGGGTCGCGCGTATCCGTAATGCTCGAGGATCAATCGCTGCCCGGGCGCGGGCTCATGGAGAGCACGGATCGCTTCGAATTGGTCGAGCACGAGGTCGACGCCAGCGTCCCCGTTGACGTGCACATGGATCGTCCAGCCGCGGGGCCAGAACGCTTCGAGAATCGCTTTCTGTTCATCGGGCGGCGTCATCCACTCGCCGTGATGACCGTCGAGATAGGGCTCTTTCATTTGCATCAGCTGCGCGAAGATCGCGCCGTCGGCGTAGTACTTGACGTGACGGACGATCCGGACGCGGTCCGTCGAGAAACGCAGGAGTGATTCGGCGGCACGCTCGGCGGCGACGGCATCGCCGTGCTGCTGCATCAGGTACATCGCGTTCGGGACGAGCCCCCAGCGATACAAGCCGTCGCCTCGCTGCAGCTCGTAGTGAAGCATCGGAAGTTCGGCGAGTGTGGATTGTTGCGGGAATCCCTGCTCGCCGACGGTCGTGATGCCGCCCCGATGAATCACCTGGCTCATCGTGTCGAGTGCCGCGAGCAGGCGTGCTGGGCTGACGAGGATTCCCCGGATGCGATCCATCCGGGTGAACAGTCCGGCCTCCCAGAGACGGCCCGCTTCCCAGTCTGCGCCGGGGCCGTCGAGGTCCGCCTCGCGAAAGCCCAGTTTCTCGAGCGCCGCGGTGTTGAAGATCATTTCGTGTGCGGAGCGTTGCCACAGCATGACGGGGCGGCCGCCCGCCGCGAGGTCGAGGTCGGCTCGGCGCACGCTTCCGTGGTACGGCTCGTGGTAGCCCCAGGTCAGCAGCCACTCGTCTTCGTCGCCCGCGGCCGCGAGCTCCGCGATGCGAGCCAAGAATTCGTCTCGCCCGCGCACGACGACCGTCGGTCCGAAGGGCTTCTGCCACTCCATGGCCGACACGATCTCCAGATTGAACATCAGCGCCAGCGAGGCGTGAATGTGGGGATCGATGAACCCGGGCAGCACCACCTTGTCTGCGAAACGGTCATCGACTAGCGGACGCCCGCCGAGGGCGGCTTCTACTTCACTCCGATCGCCGATCGCGAGGACACGTCCGTCCGCGACCGCAATCGTGTCGGCGAACGGCTGGTCCGGGTCCATCGTGACGATGCGTGCCGCCGGGTAGACGACGACGCTGCCGTCGTGTCGCGGTTCGCCGCTTCCGAGCCACAGGACGGTGAGGAAGCCGGCGAGCGCGATCAGTGGCGCTCCCGTGAGAAGAAAGACGAACGCGAGTGCGATCCGGGGCCAGCGTCGCTTCTGGGATCGCCGCTCTCGGTTCAGCGCCGCAGAGTTGGTGATGAAAGAACCTTACGGCTCGATCAACCCGTGCCGCAGCGCATAGCGGACGAGTTCGGTGGCCTTCCGCGCGCCGAGTTTTCGCATGAGGCTCGTGCGGTGGGCCTCGACCGTTTTGCTGGAGATGCCGAGCTTGACTGCGATCTCTTTCGCGGAGAGCCCATCGGCGATCAGGTGCAGCACTTCACGCTCGCGGGCGGAGAGGACAGAGAACGGTTCGGGAGCACCACGGTGGGGCGCGCGGAGTTGCTCCACGATCTCGCGGGCGATTGCCGGGCTGAAGTAGCTGCCGCCCTTGGTCACGGCGCTCACCGCCGCGACGATCTCCGTCGCGCGCGCGTTCTTCAGCACGTACCCGTCGGCACCGAGCGCGACTGCGCTCTGGACCAGCGGGGAGTTGCCGTGCACCGAAAGCAGGATGACCTTCACGTCGGGATGCTTTGCGCGCAATCGCTCGAGCGTCTCGAGCCCGCCGAGCGTCGGCATGCTGATGTCGAGAATCACGACGTCCGGCTTGAGCCGCTCGACGCCCTCGAGCACCTCGGTGCCGTCGGACGCTTCGGCGCAGACCTCGAGTTCCGGCTCGCTCTCGAGCAGGTGCCGGAGCCCCTCACGGACGATGCCATGGTCGTCGGCGATCAGGATGCTGGTCACCCGGTCAGGGTAGGAGGGACCCACCCGTGAGGCAATTAGGGTCCGGAATCGAGTCATAATTCCGCAGCCGGGTGCGGGGGCCTCCGCTAGCCTGAAATCGCTCCCCCAGAAAAGAACGCTCATTGCGGAGGTGCCATGACCGGGCAGGCTCCGGTGCAATCGCCGCGCGGCGGGATGCGCGACGCGCCGGATTTCTTCGTTTATGTCGAGGGCCCGCGCGATCGCGATGTCTTGCGCGCATGGGCTCGCCGCTCGTCGGCCCGTCTCGCAAAGCTCCTGGCACCCGCCTGCGTGATCCTGGGGGGGCGCCAGCCGGCCCGCGCGATCGAAGATCTGCAGCGTCGCCGAGAACAGCGCCCTGAAGCCCGTGGCTTGTGTCTGCTCGACGGTGATGATTTCGACCCGGAAGACACTCCCCAGGAAGTCGGGGGGCTCGAGTGGTTCGTCTGGGGACGACGCCACATCGAGAGCTACTTGTTGGTGCCCGAAGCGATCGAGCGCGCCCTCCGCGGTCGAGAAGTGTCTGTCGGACCGCTGTTTCAAGAGGCAAAAGTGCCGCTCACGGATGAGCGCCTGTTGGCTTCTTACGACGCGAAGGCGTTCCTCGGGGCCCGAGGGCCGCTCGCGCTCGCCGGAGGATCGGTCCCCCCGGGTCGAATTGCCCGCGCCATGCGACCCGAAGAGCTGCACTCGGATGTTCAAGCGCTCCTGCGACGCATCCGGGCAGGCCTGGGCGTGATCGAACCGCTCGTGACGGTGCGCTCCACCACACCCGCCCGAGGCCCAGCCGGGCTATCATGAGCGCCGGGGGGAGGAGCGAAACGGAGGGTGCCATGACTGAGCCCGAAGATCGGTTGTCCGATCTCGATGAGGCGTACTTCGATTCGGCCACCAAGCGTCGGGTTTTCGATTCCGCGTTGCTGCGTGAGGCCACGCGCGTTCTCGAGCGGCGTAAGCCGATCGTCCTCTCACCCGAAGCGACGGTGACGGATGCGGTTCGCAGGATGCAGGCCGAGCACCGCGGCTGCGTGCTCATCACCAGCGACGGGACTTCCGCAACCGGCGTGGTGGGAATCTTCACCGAGCGAGACGTGTTGTTCCGGATCGTCGATCGCGGCCGGAATCCAGTCAGTCTCCCTCTCGCCGATGTGATGACCAAAGAGGTGGAACGTCTCCAAGTGAGCGACCCGATCGCCTCCGTGCTGCACATGATGAGTGTCGGCGGGTTCCGTCACATCCCGGTCGTCGACTCCCAAGATCGTCCCGCGTTCATCGTCTCCGTGAGGGATGTCGTCGAGTTCCTGGTGGAGGGGTTTTCGCGCGAGGTCGCGAACTTCTCGGGTCCGGGCGCCGGCTTCCGATCCCGCGAAGGGGCTTGATTCGGGCAGGGACGTTGCGGCGCTGCAACGGTCCGACCCGGTGACTCCACTGGACGCTCGCGGAACGCCCGGATACGCCGCTCGAGCGCTGGCACGCACCTTGCGTAGCATCTCTCGCATGTGCTCGTTCCAACGGAGACACCCGTGAAAATGTCGAAGAACCTGCCGTGGTGGTTTGCGTTGGTGGGCCTCGCGTTCGGTGTCCTCGACACGTGGTCGCTCTCGCGCTGGGGCGTCGAGATGACGGTCAGCGGCCGGACCGCGGCGCCGCTCGTCGCCGCGTTTCTGAGCGCCAATTTCGGCGCGCTCGGGTATGCGATCGGATACCTCGTCCTCGCCCGCGCGCGGGCCCGCGCCGACGCGGACACGATCCGGTGCCAGGCCGCGGACCTGGATGAGACCCGTCAACGCGCGGCCCAGAACGAGAAGCTCGCCGCGATCGGGCGTCTCGCGGCAGGGGTCGCCCACGAGGTGCGGAACCCGCTCGGCGTGATCCGGGCGTCGGCCTCGATGATCCGGGAGACCGCCGGCGACGACGACGATGGTCGTCGCGCGTGTCAGTTCATCGTCGAAGAGATCGATCGCCTCGACGGACTGATCAGCGCGCTGCTCAACTTCTCGCGCCCGGTCGTCACTCGCGCGAGCGAGGTCGACGTCGGTCCGATCGTCATGCGGGCGCTCGATCTCGCGGGGCGTGTGGTGGGCGAATTCCGTGCAGAACTCGTGCACGAACCGGGGGGCGCGGACGTTCGCGCGGTCGTGGATGCCGACTTGCTCTCACAGGTCGTACTCGACCTCGTCACCAATGCGGCGGAGGCGCTCGAACAGCCCGGCCGCGTCGTCGTGCGCACGGCGACCCACGGGAGTGAGTTGCACATCGACGTCGCCGACGACGGCCCAGGGATCGCGGACGAAGACTTCGAGCGCGTCTTCGAGCCGTTCTACACGACCAAAGCATCTGGGACGGGCCTCGGGCTCGCGATGGCCGCGCGCATCGCCGAGGCGCATGCGGGCCGTCTGGCGGTGGTTCGCGGTGCGGGCGCCGGTGCCGGCGGTCGCGGCGCTTGCTTCCGACTCGAACTCCCGCTGCGCCCGGCGGCCAGCCACGCTCTGGTGGCGGCATGAAGGCGCGCGTCCTGGTGCTCGACGACGAACCGCGCATGGCAGACGTGGTGGGGATGGTGCTCGGGAGGAGCGGACACGAGGTCGAGAGCTTCTCCGATCCCGAAGCGGCGCTCGCCGCGCTCGAGGCGCGTCCCGCGGACGTGCTGATCACCGATCTGCGGATGCCCGGAGTCGACGGGGTCGAGGTGCTCAAGCGTGCGCTGGCGCACGACCCGGACCTGCCGGTCATCCTCATGACGGCCCACGGATCGGTGCCGACCGCGCTCGAGGCGATGCGCGAGGGCGCGTTCGACTACGTTCAAAAGCCCTTCGACAACGACGAGTTGCGGACTCTCGTCCAGCGCGCACTCGATGTGACGCGACTCGACCGCGAGAATCGTTATCTGCGCTCCGAGCTGCGTTCGCGCTACGGCCCGGAGGGAATCGTCGCCGAGAGTGAGGGCATGCACGCCGCGCTCGACCTGGTCAAGCGTGCGGCCCGCAGCCGCAGCACCGTGTTGATCACTGGCGAGAGCGGGACCGGGAAGGAGCTGGTCGCGCGGGCGGTGCACTTTCACAGTGACCGTGTCGGCGGGCCGTTCGTGGCGGTCAACTGCAAGGCCCTGGCGGAGGGCGTGCTCGAGTCGGAGCTGTTCGGCCACGAGCGGGGCGCGTTCACCGGTGCCGACCGCGCCCGCACGGGTCTCTTCGAGCGGGCTGCCGGCGGCACGCTCTTTCTCGACGAGATCGGGGAGGTCGACGACTCGTTCCAGGCAAAGCTCTTGCGTGTGCTCCAGGAGCGCGTGGTGCAGCGGGTCGGTGGCTCGGACGAAGTCGCGGTCGATGTGCGCGTCGTGGCCGCGACCGCGCGCGACCTGCGCAAGGAGGCAGACGAGGGGCGCTTTCGCGAAGACCTGTTCTTCCGGCTGGCGGTGATCCCCATCGAATTGCCGCCGCTTCGAGAGCGTCGTGAAGACGTGCTGCCGCTCGCTCGACATTTTCTCGAGCGGCAGCGTGAGGATCTCGATCGCCGCGGACTCCGGTTCGGGGAGGGGGTCGAGGCCCATCTCGTCGGGCATGCTTGGCCCGGGAACGTGCGCGAGCTCGAGAACGTCGTGGAGCGCGGGTCGGTCCTCGCGCGCACGGACGCGATCGAGCTCGAAGATCTGCTCGTCGGAGTCGGAACCGACCCGGTGGAGTCGACGCCCGGGGACGACACGCTCCAGCAGGTCATGGATGGCGCGGGCGCCGAGCACATTCGAGGGGTGCTGCGTCGCACCGAGGGTCGGCGGGCCGAAGCTGCGCGTCAGCTCGGCATCGATCGGACGACGCTCTACCGCCTCCTCAAGAAGTACGGGATCGAGAGCTAACCCCGGACCGGGCCAGGCGCTCGGATTCGGGCCGAGATCAAGGCGGGAAAGCGAAGCTGTAGTTTTCCTACAGCGAGCTTTCCCAACGCAGAGATCGGTTCGAAGACGGGTGCCGGGCGGTCAGGGGTCGATCGCGTCGCGCAGGAGCGGCTCGGGGATCTCTTCGCCAGCCTTCCGCGTCTTGCGCACCACGGTCAGCAGCGACATCGCCCGGCGCAGGAAGAACACTCCGATCGCCACGTTGAGGACCAGGAAGATCGTATTCGTCGCGAACGCGAATGCGGTCAGCGCGTCGTGCGGTGCGAAGTCTTCGAAGAGCCCGGTCCACACGGCCTCGCGAACCCCGAAGTTCCCGACGGACGGGACGGTCAGCGCCAGATAGAGGATCGGGATGCGCGCGATGAGCTCGAGCCACGGCAGTGGGATCCCGAACGCGCGAGACGCCAATCCTTGGATCAGCACATCGAACGCCGCGAGCGCCGCGAACGCGCCGACGAAGGGTGCGAGTGCGCGGAGCGGAACCTGGTCGAGCCACGCGGCCGCCCGCGAGAATCCCGGCAACCTGCGCAGGGTTTGGGAGCGCAGCACCACGATGGCCACGCCGATGATCGCCCAGCCGGTTCCGACGACCATGAGAACTCCACGATGCTCGGTGACGGCTCCGGGGAGCAGGGGCAGCGCGAGTGTCGCCTGCGCGAGCAATACGAGGAGGTGACTGAGGAATGGGATCACCGCAGCGGCGACCACGGCGTCGAGGCGCCCTCCCGTGAGTCGCCCGACCCCGAGCAGGAACGCCGCGTCCGCGAGTGGATTGCTCACCGTCCGGAACAGCTCCGACCCCCCGCGGATCTGCAGGACCGCGAGCCGCGAGACCGGCACCACGAACCGCCGGATGGCCTCCGCCTGGAGGAACGCCCAGACGAGAAAGAAGACCGCCTTGTCGAGCATCGTGATTGCCACGAAGACGAAGAGATCGGCTTCGCGGGTTCTCTCGAGGAGGGAGCGCCAGTCGGTGCTGCCGAAGACCCAGAAGAGCGCGGCCGCCGACACGAGCCAGGGCAGGATCCTCTGTACGATGCGACCCTTGGAAAGCTCCACGGCGCGGCAGCATACCCTCCGCGCGGAGCGCCCGCCGTCGCTGGGCTCGAACTCGCCCCACAGCCGCCGATCTTGGGGCGGATTCACGCGGTCCGCGAGCCCGCTCCGGTCGCCGGGGTCGCCGCGGGCCCCTAAGCTGCGGCTCCGTGCGGGTCCTGGCCCTCGACTTCGATGGAGTCATCTCCGATAGCGCCCGTGAGGCCTTCGGCGTGGCGCTCCGAACGTTTGCGGATCTCGCGCCGGCCGCGAAGCTCGCCGGCGTCGCGAAGGATCCCCGGCCGGAGGCCCATCCCGAGCTGTATTCGCTCTTCTTGGAGGGGATGCCGCTCGGAAATCGGGCGGAAGACTATGGCGTCGTCCTCTCGGCGGCCGAGTCGAGCGCACCGCTCGGCGATCAAGGGGAGTACGACGCTTTCCGCGACGCGCTTGATCCCGGTTGGCTGGAGTCATTCCATCGACGCTTTTACGAAGTCAGGGCCGCCTGGAGCCGGCGCGATCCGGAGGCGTGGCTGGCGCTGATGGCACCGTACCCGGAGGTCCTCGAGCTGCTCAGGCGGCGTGCGGGAGAAGTCCAGCTCGCGATCGCGACGGCCAAGGACGGCCCCTCGGTCGCGGCCCTGCTCGCCCGCTACGGCGTGGCCGAGCTGTTTCCAACCGAGCGGATCCTCGACAAGGAGGCGGGGGCACACAAGGAGGCCCATCTCCGGGCGCTCTCCGAGCGCCTCGACTGTCCGCTCTCAGAACTGACGTTCGTCGACGACAAGGTGAACCACCTGGACTCGGTTGCACCGCTCGGGGTTTCCTGCGCGCTGGCGGCCTGGGGCTACAACGGGCTCCGGGAACAAGACCGTGCGCGAGAGTGCGGCTACCGGGTGCTCACGTTCGAAAACGTCGAGACACAGCTCTTCGGCGACTCGTGAGGCGCGCCGCGCGACCCAGTACGGGTGTGGATGCTACTATCAGGACATGTCTGCCGGGTTAGGCTTCCAGATGCACGCGGAGCGGACCCCCAATCCCCACAGCATCAAGTGGGTCTTGGGCGAGTCGCTCACAGCCGCCGGCGTGAGCGCGGAATTCCCTGAGCCGGTTCCGACTTCGGTGTCACCGCTCGCTGCCCGCCTCTTTGCGGTGCCGGGCGTGGTCGGGGTCTTCGTCACGGCCAACTTCGTGACGGTCACCAAGACCGACGAAGGGGAGTGGGAAGAGCTCGCGCAGCCGCTCGTCGAGGCGCTCAAGGAGTTCGCCGCGAGTGGCGAGCCCGCCCTCGGAGTGGACTTCGTGTCCGAGGGGCCGACCTCCGACGAGCCGGTCGTGGCACGGATCCGTCAGATCCTCGAAGAAGAGGTGCGTCCCGCGGTCGCGATGGACGGTGGAGACGTCGTGTTCGTGGGATTCCGGGACGGAGTCGTAGAAGTCCAGCTGCAGGGAGCCTGCGTGGGGTGTCCGAGTTCCACCGCCACCCTGCGATTCGGGATCGAAGGTCGCCTGCGGGAAGAGATTCCCGAGGTGCAGCGCGTCATCTCGGTGTAGACCCGGAGCGCGGCCGGGGGCCCCCCACCCACGACCGCACCGAAACGGAAGAAGAAGCGGAGGCCAGGCGTGGGGGGAAGACGGCGGAGTCTTGCCAAGGAGACGGTGCGGCGCAGGCGCCGTCGGATGACCTGGCGTGGTCGGCTGACACTGTTGGCACCGATCCTGCTGGTGGCACTCGGAGTCACCGCCTCGCGTCTGGAGCTGAGCCTGCCGGAGCTGGACTGGTTGGCGCCGCCTTCGGGGCTTCGGCTCGGAGAGGTCTCGAACTCGCCGAGCTCGCTCGTGGCGCCGGAAGGGCTGGTCGAGCGATTGCCTGTTTCGGAGGCCGCCTTCGAAGAGGCACTCCAGACGGTCGACTGGCTCCCCGCCGAGCCGGGGCCGGGCACGCGGCTCTGGGAGAGCGTTCCCGTGCCCGCGGGCTCCGACCTGGTGGCGCCGCTGAGGCTCGAATACACGCTCGACGTCGAACTCACGCGGCAGGTGTTCGCCGTTCTCGAGAAGAGCCGCGTCGGCCTCGGGCACGTACTCGTATTGGACCCGGCAACCGGGAATGTGCTGGCGTACGCCTCGACGGATCCGGTGCGCTTTCCGCCGACGCGGCACTATCCCGCTGCCTCGCTCATCAAGGTCGTGACGGCGGCCGCGGCGCTCGACATGGCCCCAGAGAGCGCCCGGCGGACGTGTCGGTTCGTCGGAAGTCCGTACCGGTTGACGCGTTCCCGGATCGATCCGCCCAAGGGCGGGACAGAGGTCTCGCTCAGCAAGGCGCTCGCGACCTCGAACAACCAGTGCTTTGCGCAGCTGGCCGTCCACACGATCGGGGCGACCGCGATGCTCGACGTGATCCGTCGGTTCGGGTTTCTCGAGGCGGCCGGGCCCGCTCACGGCGCCGGAGTCGCCGAAGACCCGGGCGAGGATGCTTTCGCACTCGGGCGACTCGGCTGCGGCCTTTCTGGGTGTCGGATCACCCCGCTGCACGCGGCGCGCCTCGCGGCCACGCTCGACGAGGGGTTACTGGTCGAGCCGCGCTGGCTCTCCCGCGTCGTGGACGGCGCCGGTCGCGACCTCGCGGTTGCGGAGTCGGGCGAGCCGAGGCGAGTGCTGACCCCGGAGCTCACGAAGAGCGTCCGTGAGATGCTGGTCGAGACGACCCAGCGCGGAACCGCCCGCAACGCGTTCAAATCGCGCGGGCGACCGCTGCTCGGCGCGGTTCGCGTGGCCGGGAAGACCGGCAGCTTGTCGGGACGCAATCCCGACGGGCGCTACGAGTGGTTCGCTGGCGTCGCTCCCGCGGAGAATCCGCGCATCGCGGTGGCGACGCTGGTGGTGCAGGGGGAGCTCTGGTGGAGGACGTCTGCGCAGGTGGCCGCGCAGGTGTTCGAGAAGCTGTTCTGCGAGAAGGGCGACTGCCGGGCCGACCACGTCGAGCGTTGGTTCCCGCAGGCACCCGACGCGGCGGTCGCAGCAGAACTCTCCGCCCCCAAAGACCCAAGCTAGTCCCGCGGTCGACCCTGTTGCGCGTGGCTTGGACCGCCGCGCGGGGGTGTCTTCCGCGAAATGGCTCGCGCGCGCGCGGTGGGTGGCGGTCGCGGGGTGGGTTCGCGCGCTCCGCTTTATTTTCGCTCCAGACGCCCCCGCGCGGCTGTTCGTTGCGCTGCGGTCCTGCGCGGAGCGGTGTCGGGGGCGGTGGCCGGCAAATAAAGCGGAGGCCGCCGCGTGAGTTTCACAAGGCCCAGTAGGATGCGCGGCCGAGCCATTGCCGGACGCCGCCCCCCGACACTGCGGATCTGCTGGATGCGCGCCACACAGCTTGTGTGGGGTGGGGGTTAGGTGCGGAAGGGTCAGGGTTGGTCGGTGTCTTCTGGGGGCGCAGGGGGTGCTTCGGATTCGAGGACCTGGCCGACGACGGCTCCGAGGGCGTCGCTTTCGCCGCCCTGCAGGGGCTCGACCGCGGGTAGCGCCGCCACCATGCGTTCGATTCGGTCGGCCACGGCCGGCGCGGGGCTGTCGAAGGAGAGGGCGACACCGTCTGGTCCGTCGTTGCGGAGGACGGTCGCTCGCACCATGAAGGGCTGGTCGCGCGCGGACGCGTAGACCGCCAGGCGAAGTGAGGCCCCGGGCTCGAGGTTGGAATTGGGATCGACCCGCATCCCGGTCGAGGAGATGTCGCGCCCCACCAGGACGCTCTGGGCTTCCCCGTCGAGATGGACGACCTCGCCGGTGTAGTGCGCGCGAGGCTCTTTGCGGCGGTCTTCGGCAGACGCTGGGCCTGCGAGCGGGATCGCTGCGCTGGCCGGCGGAGGCGGGGCGACTTCCGGAACAGCGCGCGTTTCGGCCGGGCGGGACGCTTCCGAGACTTCGCGCGTGGGCGTCGCCGGACGCGCGGGCGCGGGGTTCGCCGCTCTCGGGCCTTCCGGTTGCTTGGCCGGCGCAGTCGGCGCGCCGGCCGCGAGCACCATCGGACCGCTCGCGCGATCCTTCACGGCACCCGCGAGCGCGCGCGCCTGGTTCGATTTCAACGACTCGAACAGTAAGCCCAAGACGTGGCGGTGGCCCGGGCTCTCGTTCGACTCATGCGCGCGGACGACCTTGGCACGCAGCCAGCAGCCCCGCCTCGTGCCGGCGAGTTCGGCCGGCAGTTGTACGGTGATCCGGGTTCCGATCGCGAGCGGCTGTGCCGACAGCAGGCGGCAGCCTCGTCGAGACAGGTCTGCGAGAGTTGCGGTTCGCCGGCGCAATCCCGAACGGTACGAGACCTCGCAGCCGACGGCGGCGCGCGTCTCTCGCCGGCGTTCGTCGCCGGCGTAGATCGCGCGTGTGACGAGGAGCCGTAGCGCGTAGGGGTGGCACGGTCGGCGCACGAGAAAGTCGAAGCCGATGCGGCGGAGCATCGAGCGGGCCGTGTTCGAGTCTTCGGTCACGACGGCGATGCGGGTCGGACCTTCGCCGCGCGGAAAGCTCCACGGTTCGGCCAGCATTGCGCGCCGCGTAGTTGCGAGAAACAGCGCCCGTGGCGGGGGCGGGCTTGCTGGGATCGCGCCGCCGCGCAGATGGACGTAGTCCGCGCCGATCTCGTCGAGGAGATCGCGGACGTCGTCGAGCTCGCCATCATCGACGAGCAGGACGGACGGTGCGTCGGACATCGGATCTCCCTGAATCCCGGACCTGGGGCCAGCCCGCGCCATGCGGGTGCGTATCGGATCGGCGAATCCCTGAGGCCGCTGTAGGAGGAGATCGTGGCGAAATCAACCCCCTGGGGGATTCTCGGGCATTTTCTCGCCAGATCGTCCGACGGAGAGAAACAAGATCACCGCGCTCACAGCGACGGCTCCGAGGCCGAGCGGCAGGGCCCAGGGGGCCAGACCGCTCCACGCGTTCGCTGGGAGTACGACCCCGAGCGTGTTGTTGAGTCCGTGGGCGGCCATCGCGACGAACAGGCTGCCCGACCGTTCGACCGCGATCCCGAGGTAGAGGCCCATCAGGAAAGCTGCAGACGACTGTGCGAGGTCGAGGTGCAGGACGCCGAACAAGAACGCGCTGATCAGCACCGCCGTGCCGGGCGCCACCCAATGACGCGCGGTCTGTTGGATCAGACCGCGAAACAGCAGCTCTTCTCCGATCGCCGGGGCCACTCCGAGAGCGATGATGACGAGCCACCAGGAGGGCGGCCCGGCGCTCTTCATCTCGCCGACCATCTGGCCCAGTTCGGCCAGGGTCCCCGTTTCGCTCCATCGGAGTTGGGCGAGCAACAGACCCATGCCGTGGCTCAGGATCACGAAGCCGAGCACCAGCGCGGCGGAGCGTGCGATTCCGAGGCGACCGCGGCCCACGAGCAGGCCGTTTGGCAGAATCTTGGGGCCCGCCAGGATCGCTCCGGCAATCGCAAAGGCGAGGAAGAGCAGCTGGTTTGCCAGCACGATGCGAAAGGACTCTGCGGGGTCTCCCATGGGCGTCTTGCTACTCTAATCCAGGTGTCGGATTCCGAGTTGGCGCCTGGATTGTTGGTGGCGATGCCACAGTTGCTCGACCCGAATTTCCATCGGGCGGTCGTGTTCATGGTGGAGCACGACGAACACGGGAGCTTCGGGCTCGTGATCAACCGCGATACCGAGTTCACCTGCGAGCACCTCTGCGAGAACCTCGAGATGGATTGGCGAGGCGATCCGGAGCGCCTCGTGAGTTGGGGCGGGCCCGTGCAACCGGAGCATGGCTGGCTGCTCGTCGGAGACGACGCGTCCGACCACGAAGATCTCGTGCGCGTGACGGACGGAGTCCGGTTCTCCCGTTCGCCGGCGGCGCTTCGTGCGATGGCGCGGCGGCCGGTGCCGCATTTGAACATCTTCCTCGGCTACGCGGGCTGGGAAGCGGGGCAGCTCGTCAACGAGCTCATCGAAGGGGCGTGGATCGTCGCGCCGGCCTCGCCCGATCTCTTGTTCGATCAGCCGCGCGATTCGATGTGGCAGGCGGCCCTCCGCGGGCTCGGGATCGATCCGGCGACCCTCGTGCAGACGAGCGGCGTCAACTGACCGTGAAGCGCACGGCCGCCTACCCTCCCGATCAGGGACGCGCGCGCGGTGAGCCGGTCGGGGGCCAGTCGATCTTCTCGACCTCCGCGATGCGCTCCGCGGAATGCCCTGGGAACATGAGCTCGCCCTGACGGCGCCACTCGGCGACCTGGGCTTCGGCGGCTGCAGTGCGCTCCGTGTCGACGCCGTCGTCCTGTGCCAGGTAGGTCGTTTGGGACGGGAACGCGAAGCCGGCGCCGCTCTCGGCGACCGCATCGAGCGCGCGCAGGAATAAATCCTCGCGGATCGCGAGGAACTCGTTCCAATCGCGCGTGTTGACGTAGGCGTACACCTCGATGTCGAGGGAAAAATCGCCGAAGCCGCTGAAGCGGACGCGCAGAGGATCGCGGTCTACGCGCGGATGCGCGTAGAGCAACTCGCGCAGGGTCACGAGCACGTGGCGCAGCTGATCTGGCGTGGTTTCGTAGCGCAGGCCGAGCGTGAAGTTCAGCAGGATCCGGTCTCGTTCGGCGAAGTTCTCGATCTGTAGCGTCGAGAACTCCGCATTCGGCACCGTGATGATCGTCCGCCCGAGCGTGCGGATGCGCGTCGAACGCAGGCCGATCTCTTCGACCGTTCCGACCTGATCCCCGAACCGACAGAACTCCCCGGGGCGCACCGGCTGGTCGGCGAGGATCGTGACTCCGCCGAAGACGTTCTCGAGCGTCTTTTGGGCCGCGAGGGCGATGGCGAGACCGCCGACGCCGAGGCCCGCGATGAGCGCGGTGATGTCGAGTCCAAAGGAATCGAGAGTGGCGAGCAGCGCCATCAGCCCGATCGCCCCTTTGAGGGCGCGGGCGCCGACCGGCACGAAGTGCCCGGCCGACGCGCGACGTTCGCTGTCGAGATGTTCGTCGATCGTTGCGGCGATGAGGTCGATCACCCGGAACAGCAGCCAGGTGATGCCGACGACGAGGAGGGAGATCTCGAGGCTGCGGAGGAACTGCCGCGCCGGGAGGGTGAGCGTCAGCGCATACGAGCCGAGCGCGAACAGTCCGATCGTCGCCAGCAATCGCAGCGGACTGACGACGAGCGCCAGCAACCGGTCATCGAAATCGCTGGTGGACCGGGCCACGATCGGGCGAACCGCCGCGACTGCAGCGAGGGCGAGCGCCCAGGCTCCGAGCCATGCCGCGGTGATGAGCAGCAGCAGGCCGATCCACTGCCAGAGAGCGATCTCGAGGAGCCTGAACTGAACGAGTGGCTGTGGGAGGCGAGCGAGCCAGGGATGGCTGGCGAACTCTCCGGCGAGTTCCGGGACGAGGGAGACGGTGACGGGCGAGATCTTCCAGTCCAGGCGGCCGTTCTCGCCCTTCGTCCGATCGACGAAGACGTCGATTGGGCCGCCTCGCGTCTCGATCGAGCCGACCCGGTCGCGCGCCGCCGGGAGGCCATCGTCCGAATGGCCCGCCGGGTCGGTGCTGAGCCCCTCGATGTCGATCCACAGCGTCTGGTCGAGCACGTCCTTCAGCTGTCGCGCGAGGATCGGGCCTCGTTCCGCCCGCTCCGAGCGGCGCACGGGCGCGAGATCCAGGTAGGTCGCGGCAAGCTCGTAATCGGCCTCCCGGCATGCCTCCAGATACCCGACGACCGCCGCGCGCGGCGTGCCGCGATCGAGCGCTACTGGCGCGGATGCCGTCGTCTGGGCGGTTGCGAGCTCCGGTGCCGCCGCGATCCACAAGAGAGCCAACCAGAAGACCATGAGTCCCCTCCCTGATCGTGGAGAGGCAGTCTACCCGGACTTCAGCCGCAGGCTTGGTTTCTGCCCGCGTTCTTTGCGGTGTAGAGCTGGTCGTCCGCCGCGCGAATGAAGTTGCCTGGATCGTCGATCCCCGGTTGCATCGTGGCTGCGCCCAGGGAGACCGTTACGGAGATCTCTTCCTCGTCGAACGCGAAGACCCGCGTCTCGACCAGGCCGCGAATGCGCTCGGCGTAGCGGAGCGCGCTTTCGAGGGGCGAGTCGGGCAGAACGAGCGCGAACTCATCGCCGCCGTAGCGGGCGAAGCACTCCTCGCGCCGCACCGTCGCGCTGACCGCCGACGCGAGATCGCGGAGCACATGATCTCCGGCGACGTGGCCGTGCGCGTCGTTGATCTGCTTGAAGCCATCGACGTCGAAGATCACGAGGGAGAGCGGACGGTGGTGGCGTCCGGCGCGAGACAGCTCTCGCTCGAGGAACTCGACGAAGTAGCGCCGGTTGTGGATCTGGGTCAGGCCGTCGACGATTGCCGTTCGGTAGATCTCTTCGTGGTAGAGGGCTTCGACGTTGCCGCCCTCGAGAAATTTGAAGATGATGCCGCCCAGATGGATCAGGTCGCCGGAGCGCAGCACGCACTCCTCGCGGGTCGGAATCTCGCGATCGTTGAGGAACGTGCCGTTCGTCGACTCGAGGTCGCAGACCGTGGCCCCTTCCTGCTGGAGCGTCACCCGGCAGTGTGTGCGCGAGATCTCGTCCAGTGAGACGGGAATCTCGCAGCCAGGATCCCGGCCAATGGTGGTCTCTCCGAGTCCGAGCGGGATGCGCACACCCAGATCGGGTCCGTAGATCGTGACGAGGCAAGTCTCCTCGGATCCGCTGAACCGGGTCGTGCCGACGCGCGTGACCCTGCGGGTCTTGGACTTGGGATGCACGGTGCCGTTTTCGGCTCCCAGGCAAGGGCTCTGAAGGCTCGAATGGCGGACGGATCGGGGTCGGGGATCGGGGTCAGGACAGGAATCGGAATAAATTCTAAAAACGAACTATCTGGTTGTAAAAAAGAACTTATCGAGTAGTCTACCCGCATGCCGTTCCGATACGCCCAGATGTGCCCGGTCGCGCGGGCGAGCGAGCTGCTCGGTCATCGCTGGAATCTGCTGATTCTCCGAGAGCTCTTTCTGGGGCCGCAGCGGTTTACCGACCTGCGCCAGCGGCTTGCCGGCGTGAGCACCAGCGTTCTGGCCGATCGCCTCCGCTATCTCGAAGACGAGGGTCTGGTCACGAGCCGCGATCTCCCGCCCCCGGCAGCCACGTCGGTCTACGAACTGGCACCCGACGGCCAGGAGTTCTGGCCTGCGTTTCGAGAGATCGCTCGTTGGGGCGCACGGTTCATGATGCGAGGCCGAAAAGAGGGCGACCATCTCGAACCCGATTGGGTTCGCCTTGCGGCACTTTGTTTCGCGGCGACGACGGAAACCCCGCCGCTCCAGATCGGCTTCCGAATCGTTCAGGGTGGGCGCCGTCCGGATCTCGCCTTTCGGGCCACCGGCGGACGTGCCGGGACCCGCATCGATCTCGCAGACGCGCCGAACGACTCCATCGTTCGAGGCGAGCCGGAGGCCCTGCTCGGCGTCATCGCCGGCGTCATCGACCCGGCGGCCGGCGTGGTCGAACTCTCCGGGGATGCCGCCGCGGCCGGTCGTACCGGCAGCCTCTTCGATCTCGATTTCACCGGGCCGGAATCTCCGCCCCCGGTGCATTGATGTCCTCCACGACGTACCCCCACTCAAAAGGAAAACCATGACGTTCAAGATCATCGGTGCGAGCCTCTCCCCGTTCGTCCGCAAGACCCGGGCCTTCTTTGCCGAGAAAGGCCTCGACTACGAACTCGAGCCGCTGATGCCGTTCGGGGTCTCGGACGAATTCAAAGCCAAGAGTCCGCTCGGCAAGATTCCGTGTCTCGAGCACGACGGGCGCGCGTTGCCCGACTCGTCGGTCATCTGCGCTTACGTGGAGCGCCTGCACCCCGAGTCGGCGCTCTACCCGAGCGACCCGTGGGACTACGCGCAGGCGCTGTGGCACGAAGAGTACGCCGACGGCGCTCTGGTGGGCGCAGGGATTCCGATCTTCCAGGGGCGTCTCATCACCCGCCTGATGGGGAAGAATGTCGACGAAGAGCTGGCGAAGAAGGGCGAAGAGGGGATCGAGCCGTTCTGTGACTACCTCGAGGGGAAGCTCGCAGACGACCGGAAGTATCTCGTCGGACCCCAGCTCACGATCGCGGACATCGCGACGGCGAGCCCGTTCGTGAACTTTGCGCATGGCGGCTGGGAGCCGGATGCCGGGCGCTGGCCCAAGCTCTCGGCGTACCTCGGCCGAATCCACTCGCGCCCGTCCTTCAAGGCGCTGATCGAAGAAGAGAAGGCGAGCCTGCCGGCCTAGCATTTGAAGTGAGATTTCCATGGGCGGCGTGTGCTACACACGCCGCCCATGGATGTTTCCAAGCTCTTCTCCGTCGAAGGAAAGGTCGCACTCGTCACGGGCGGGTCCCGCGGCATCGGCCTGATGATCGCCCGCGGCTTCGTCTTGGCGGGTGCCCGTGTCTACATCGCGTCGCGCAAGGCCGATGTATGCGAAGAGGTGGCCGCGGAACTCTCGAAGGTCGGCACGTGTCACGCTCTCCCGGCCGATCTCGCGACCGGCGACGGAACCCGCGCGCTGGCGGCCGCCGTCAAAGAACGGGAAGAGGCGCTCCACGTTCTCGTCAACAACGCGGGGGCGAACTGGGGCGCGCCAATCGAGGAGTTTCCCGATTCGGCGTGGGACAAGGTCCTCGCGCTCAACGTCAAGAATGTCTTTCGCTTGACGGTCGAGTTGCTGGGACCGCTGCGAGCGGCCTCCCGTTCCGGAGACCCGGCACGCGTGATCAACATCGGCTCGATTGATGGGCTCGGTGCGCCACTCCTCGAGACGTACGCGTACTCCGCCAGCAAGGCTGCGGTGCACCATCTCACCCGGCATCTCGCGCGTCGATTGGCGCCGGAGATCACCGTCAACGCCGTGGCACCCGGTCCGTTCGAGAGCAAGATGATGGAAGCCACGCTCGAACAGTTCGGCGATTCGATTCGCGGCTCCAACCCGCTCAAGCGAATCGGTGAGCCCGAGGACATGGCCGGAGTCGCGCTCTATCTCGCCTCGCGCGCGGGCGCCTACTTGACCGGCGCCGTCATTCCCGTCGACGGAGGCTCCTCCAACCTTCGGTAGGTCTCGACACGGACGAAGAGCGCAGGATGGTCGCTCAAGGGCGTACCCGCCTCGGTGAACTCGCCCGCTTCGCCCGCGTCGAGCACTCGGAGGCCCGTGTCACTGCCGCTCCGGTGGTAGAGATAATCGAGCACCGTCCACGCACTGCCCGGGGCTGCTCGCGCCCCGGAGTCGGTGAGGCCGAGTGCGTTCGCGAACGCTTCGAGCAGCCGCACGTCTTCTGAATTGGACGCATCGAGGTTCAGGTCGCCCCCGACGATCAGGGCTTCGCCGCCCGCGTTCGCAAGAAGGTGCTCCTGCAGGATCCCCAGCTGTTGGCGCCGCGCCTCCCGGTCTTCCGCTGTGGAACCCGCATCGAGATGCGTGTTGACGAGGTGCACGGTGGCGCCGTCCCCGGTCGTGACGCGCGCATGCTGGAAGCCCTTCGTGGCGAGGCAGTCGTTCGCGTTGCTGAGCCAGCCCGAGCAGACGCCGTACGGCACGTTGTCGATCCGAGGGACGCGTTCGCGCGGGAGTGATGTGAGGAAGGTCAGTCCAGAGCCGCTGCATGAGATCCAGCAGTGCAGACTGTCGCGCGACGGGTTGCCGCGCGCGACGAAGCCATGACGAGTCCCCGTGAGCAGCGCTTCGTGGTGCTCGAAGTCCTCCTGCAGGAGGACGATGTCGTAGGCATTCGCCAGCTCACCGATTCGTGGAAATCGGGCTTCGGGATCGTCTCCGGCGATCCAGCTCGGCAGGCCGTGTGTGTTGTAGGAAACGACGCTGAATTCTTCCGCGGACGTCGGCTGTGCGAGGAACGCGACCGCAACGGTCAGGATCCAGCTGCGGACCCGGTCAGCTCGCACCGCCGAAGCCCTCGAGCACTTCGAAACCTTCGAACACCGGGTGCCCCAGATATGTGCCCGCCGGAGCCCGCGCCTGAGCGTGCGCCTTCCGAAACGCCTCCGACTCGGTCCATGCCTCGAATGCGGCGCGCGACTCCCAGGCTGTGTGCGAAGCGTAGAGCGTGGCTTCCTCGTCGCTCGGGCCCCGCAGCAGCTCGAACTGGCCGAATCCCGGCACGTCTTCGAGCTGTGAGTCGCGCTTGCGCCAAAGCTCCTCGAAGATCTCTTCGCTCCCGAGAGCGATTCGAAAACGGTTCATTGCGATGAACAAGCAGGTTTCTCCTCGACAGGTACGTCGATGTTTCGCCCGTCGGCGGGCAGGACGTCCGCAAACACGAATCCGTCGCGCTCGACGACCTCGCCCGTCTCGATCGGGATGGGTGCGTCGAACATCGGTCCCGCGTGCGTGAACGTATGGAACTCTCCGCGCTCGCCACACGGGTCTACGCCTTCCGGAAGAGAGGCCAGGAACTCCGCGTCGAATCGGCGCCCCGCCCATTCCGACCCGAGGACCTTCGGATCGACACACGTGACGACCGCTTCGAGCCCATTCTCCACCATTTCATCGGCGAGTTCGCGGGTGTCGCGGCCCCAGATCGGGAAGCAGGGTTCGATGCCTGTGTCGGCGAGCATCTTCTCTCGATACTCCCGGACGTCTTCGAGGAAGAGGTCGCCGAATGCCATTTTCGTGACGCCCCCATCCCTCGCCTTCGCGACGAGCGCGGCCATCGCGGCCTCGTAGTCGGCGTTCGTGCAAGGCCACGGAATCTCGACGAGTTCGAGCTCGAGTCCGGCGGCCACCGCCTGCCGTTCGACCAGCGTCCTCCGGACCGAGTGCATCGCGACTCGATCGAACGCAGCGTTCATCGTCGTCACGAGCGTTGTGACCCGAACCTGAGGGTCCTGTCGAAGTGCGCGCAGGGTCCATGCGCTGTCCTTGCCGCTGCTCCAACAGAGCCAGATTTCGTCCGCCATCAGGCCGGCGAGCCTAGCAGCCTGGCCCGCGACTCCTTCCGTCGGAGCGGTTTCTCTGGAACTCGCTAGTGGGTCGCGAGCGCGAGCAGCTCTCCGCCGACCAGCCGGATCGCGATCAGGCTCAGGACTCCGCGATAGAGCCTTTGGAAGTTGACCTCGCTCACGTGTTCGAGTGCCAGGCTGCCCAGCAGGGTTCCCGCGACGACTCCGAGGGAAAGTGCGACCAGGAGCCCAGCCCAGTCGAAGAAGACGAAGCCCGTGACCCCGAACACGAGCAGCTTTGCGCAATGTTGCAGCGCCTGACACGCGGCCTTCGTTCCCACGAGCCCTTGCCGGGTGAGGCCGAGCTGAAGAAAGAAGGGGGCCATCAGTGGGCCGGTCGCGCCGATCGTCGTCGAGAGGAAACCGACCGCGCCGCCCACTCCGATGAGTTGGCGCTCCGGGTCGCCGTGACCTGCTCCGACCCGAAGCCATCCGGGCCGCCAGGTGGCGACGAGTACGAACACTCCGATCAGCGCTCGAGTGGCTTCGGGAGGCAGCATCCGGGCGATCGTGAGTCCGGCAAATGCAAACGGCACGAGTAGCAGCACGAATCGCCGCACTGCCGACCATCGCACGTGCGAGCGCTGGACCACGGTGCGGGAGGAGTTCGAAACGAGCTGAACGGCACCGTGCAACGGGATCGCCACCAGTGGTTCCAGGTACAGGAGCATGACCGCGAGCAGCGTGATGCCGCCCGCCATGCCGACCACCGCGGACAATGCGGCCGTGGCAGTGGCGGCGGCCGTGAGCACCGCGACATCGAGCATCTCGAGCGGCATGGACTAGGCGGCTGCTTCGGGCATGGGTCCTACGTAGTGCTGGCTCGGGCGGATGATGCGGCCCGCAGCGAACTGCTCTTCGGCATGAGCCAGCCACCCGGCGACGCGGGCCACGGCGAACGTCGGGGTGAACATCTCCCGCTCGAGTCCGACGGCGTCGAGGACGACGGCCGTGTAGAACTCGACGTTGGTTTCCAGGCGGCGGTTCGGGTGGCGCTTGGCGAGCGCGCCGATCGCAGCCTGTTCGACGCTCCGCGCAAGTCGCAGGTAGTGGCTCCGCACGCCGCGCCGTTCGAGGCGCTCGATGGCAGTCTCGAGGACTGCCCCGCGCGGATCCCTCACCCGATAGACCCGATGGCCGAGGCCCATGATGCGGCGACCTGCCTCGAGTTCTTCTGTGAGCCACGCTTCTGCGCGCTCGGGTTCGCCGATCGCGTCCAGCATGTCGAGCACCGGGCCGGGCGCGCCGCCGTGGAGCGGCCCTTTCAGTGCTCCGATCGCGGCGACGACTGCGGATACCCGGTCCGATTGAGTGGATGCGACCACCCGGGCCGTGAACGTCGAAGCGTTCATGCCGTGCTCGGCGACGGTCACGAGGTAGGCGTCGAGTGCGGCGGAGCAAGCGGGGTCGGGAGCCGTGCCGGTGACCGTCCTCAGGTAGTCGGCCGCGTGTCCTTGGCTCGGGTCGGGTGCGATCGGCGCTTGTCCCCGGTGCGTACGCGACCAGGCTGCTGCGAAGACGTGGGTCGCCCCGGCGATTCGGGCGTGCTCGGTGAGATCTCCGTCGCCAGGTCGCAGGTGCGCGAGGCTCGCGCGAAGTGCATCCATGCCGCTCGGAGCCGAGAGAGCGTCGCCGATTCCACCGAGGAGCTCGAACGCCTCCTGCCTTCCAGCGCCGAGGGCGCTCGAGATCTCGCGCTGTCTTGCCGGTGTCGGCAGCGCGCCTTCGAGCAACAACCCGAACACGCCTTCGAAAGCCGTCGTCTTCGCGAGGCTCTCGACGTCGTGTCCCCGGACCACGAGCCGGCCCCGCTCTCCGTCCACTCGCGAGAGGGTCGTCTCTGCGACCACGACTCCCTCCAGTCCACCTTTTGCGATTTGCGTCGCCATCGAATTTCTCCTTTTTCTTGTGGCGACCGAAGGTAGATCGGTATATATATTTATCAATCTTGATCCTATGAATCAACAACAAGAATTTCCGGCGCAAAACGCCTATCTGAGCGCCCCGGAGGCCGCTCGCTTCCTCCGGGTGAAGCCTGCGACGCTCTACGCGTACGTGAGCCGCGGCCTGCTCGACAGCATTCCCAGCGAGGTCGGTCGCGCCCGTCGCTATCGGCTCGCCGATCTCGAACGCCTGAAGGGCCGCCGGCGCGGGGAGGAAGGCTCGCTGCTCCGCGGCGCGGAGCCGGTCCTCGACTCCTCGATTACGGACCTGACGGCGTCCGGTCCGGTGTACCGGGGGCACGCCGCAACCGGATTGGCCGAGCGAGGGACGCCCTTCGAGTCCGTGGCGGAGTTGCTGTGGACGGGGGAACTGCCGAGCGACCCGCCGGTTTGGCCCGAGGGAGATACTGCGCTCGAGCACGTCCAGGTCCGCCTGCCGGAGGACGCTTCGCCCCTCGCCCGGCAGCAACTGGCCGTCGCCGCGCTCGCCCCGCTCGACCCCGGGCGGTTCGATCTCCGCCCTGAGGCGGTCCGCGTGCGGGCCCGTCGAGTGATTCGGACGGTCGCGGCGGCGCTCGCGCTCGGCCAGCGCGACAAGACCCGTCTGCGCGCGGCCCTCGCGGCCCCGACCGTCGCGGAGGCAGTCGCGCTCGCGCTCGGCGGAAAGCGCCAGCGCCGCCACCTTCTTGCGATCGACCGGCTGCTCGTGCTGCTGGCGGATCACGAACTCAATGCATCGACTTTCGCGGCGCGGGTCGCGGCGTCAGCCGAAGCCGACCCGTGGGCGGTCGTGCTCGCAGGAATCGCCACGCTTTCGGGCCCGCGGCATGGCGCGGCTTCGGATCGCGTCGAGGCGCTCGTTTCGGAAGTCGAGTCTGCCCGAGACGCGGCGGCCGTCGTGCATGATCGCGAGCGGCGCGGCGAACGCGTGCCCGGGTTCGGCCATGCGCTCTACCCGCAGGGCGATCCGCGGGCGCGGATCCTGGTCGAGTCGGCGCGAAGCCTCGGCGCGCGCTCGCACCCGGAGCGCTCCGTCCTGGGGCTGCTCGACGAGATGGCTGCCGGCGGGCGCCCAGCGCCCAATGTCGACATCGCGGCGGTCGCACTCCGCGTCGCGCTGGGCCTGCCGCGGGGAGCGACGACCGGGCTGTTCGCCGTGGCGCGTTGTGCGGGCTGGATGGCCCACGCGCTCGAGCAGTACGAGGCCGGGTTCCTCTTGAGGCCGCGCGCGCGCTACCGCGGACGATCGGTGGCGTCGGCGGGGTCGTAGCTCCGCGCCCCGATCCAGCGGAGTAGCGCTTGGACGGCGGCCACGCCGGGCACCCGGTGGGTCGCCCCTGTCATCGTTCCGGCGCCTCCGACCCGAAAAGTGATCGCGAGGCCCGCGAGGAAGCGGAACGCGTCTTCATCCGTCTCGTCGTCTCCGACGTAGATGACGCGCACGTTCTCGGACCAGGAGGGGCCATAGCGCGAGCGCAGGATGTGCAGCACCGCGCGCCCCTTGTCCCAGCCGATCGGAGGGCGTGCCTCGAGTGCCGCGTGGGCAGCTCGTGCCTGATAGCCGCGCGAAGTGATCAGCGCGCGCGCCTCTTCGAGCAGCGCGGGCCGCGCCGACTCGGCCACCTGCCGGACGTGAAATGTCAGCGTTGGCCCCTTGTGCTCGGTCCACGCTCCGTCTCGCTCCACCGCGCGAAGCGCCTTGCTGAGGTCTTCGGCTCGCTCTCGGTAGTGCACCAGGTCTTCGTGGCGGAAGCTCTCGAAGTGAGGGCCCTCGATTTCGAGGCCGTGGTTGCCGGCGTAGACGAGGTCGTCGTGCCCGACCATCTCCCGGATGTCGGTCAGGGCGCGTCCACTCACGATGGCGACGTCCGTGTCGTCTCGCGCCGCGCAGCGCTCGAGCGCCGAACGGGTTTCGGGGGACAGGGTGGCATCTGCGGGGTGCTCGCAGAGGGGAGTCAGCGTGCCGTCGTAGTCGAGGAAGAGGACCACGCGATAGTCACGGATCCGTCCCCGCAGCCAGCGGTCGAAATCTCGCTCGGTGACCTGCGCGATCTCCAGTCGCTCGGCGGTAGCCGCCGCGAGAAACGTCTGGACCCAGCTCTCGACGTCGTCGCGCCGCTCGCGTCGCCGAAGCGCCGCCATGCGGGAGGCGCGCTCGTCCGCGCTCATCGTGAGCGCGCGGTGGAGCGTCTCCGCGGCCTCGTCGGTGTCGTACGGATTGACGTTCAGCGCTTCGCGCATCGTCTCGGCCGCGCCAGCCATGTGCGAGAGGATGAGGACACCCGGGTCGTCGACCTGGCAGGCCACGTACTCTTTTGCGACGAGGTTCATGCCGTCTCGAAGCGGTGTTACGAGCGCGACGTCGGCGTCTCGATAGAGAGCCGACAGCTGAGAGTGCGGCATCGAGCGGTAGAGGTATCGGATCGGTGACCACCGGTCGGTGGCGAACTTTCCGTTCACGCGGCCGACGATCTCGTCGATCTCGCGCTTGAGATCTCGGTACTCCGCGACCTGGGAGCGACTTGGCACCGCGAGCTGGAGGAATACCACCTCTTCGTGGTGTTCGGGGTGACGCTCGAGCAGCCTTTCGAACGCGAGGATTCGCTCGGGGATGCCCTTCGTGTAGTCGAGCCGGTCGACGCCGAGCACGAGATGCTCGCGCTTCTTGCGTCTCGGAGCTTCGTCAGCCTGGTGCTCGAATCGTTCGAACTCGATGCCAATCGGGAACACGCCGACCTGAGCGGCCCGCTCGCCGTGTTGCACGGTGAGCGCCTCGCGGTCGATACGTGCGCCGAGCAGGCGCTCCGCGCTGTCGAGAAAGTTCTGCGCATAGCCGTCGATGTGAAACCCGATCAGGTCGCAGCCCAGCAGGCCCTGAAGCAGGTCACGATCCCAGGGGCACAAGCGGAAGACGTCGTACGGCGGAAATGGAATGTGGAGAAAAAATGCGATGCGCTGGTTCGGAAGCTGCTCGCGGATCATCGAAGGCACGAGCGCCAGGTGGTAGTCGTGGATCCAGATGAGGTCCGACTCGGTCGCGGTTCGGATCGCCTCGTCCGCGAAGCGGCGGTTGACCTTCACGTAGCTCTGCCAGTCGCGGCGATCGAATTGAGCCTGTCCCGGCATCGAATGAAAGAGCGGCCAGAGCGTCCCGTTGGAGAATCCGTGGTAGTAGCGCTGGATCTCCTTGTCGCCGAGCTGGATCGGTGCGACGCGGTAGTCGAGATCGGGCGGGGCGGGCATCTCCTCCTGGCCGCGCAGCGCGAGGCCAGGCCAACCGATCCAGGTGCCTCCGCGCCTCTTGATGACCGGAGAGAGCGCCGAGACCAACCCGCCGGGAGACGGTCGGCTCTCGAGGCCACGCAGGGTTCGGCTGACGGTGTACGGGAGCCGGTTGCTGAGGATGACCAGCGGGCTCTCGGTGCTGGTTTCGGGCGGGGCGGACGCGGGCACCTGCGAAGGGTAGCGGAGGCTTGGTGGCTCCCCGCTAAGCTGCGCGCATGGAGCCGCTCGGCATCGAAACTCTCGTCCTTGGCGTGGTGTGGTACGCCGTACTGATCTTCTCGCTCACCGTGCACGAGGCGGCACACGCCTGGGCTGCGCTCCGCGGCGGGGATCCGACCGCGTATCGCGGCGGGCAGGTGTCCCTCGATCCGATCCCCCACGTGCGCCGCGAGCCCTTCGGGATGGTCGTCGCGCCGATCCTGGTCTTCGCGATCAGCGGCGGGGGATGGATGTTCGGGTGGGCGAGCACGCCGTTCGACCCGGCCTGGGCGCGCGCGCACCCGCGTCGCGCCGGCTGGATGTCGCTCGCGGGACCGGCCGCGAACTTGCTGGTGTTCGTGCTGGCCTTCGCGGCGCTGCGAGGCGGGTTGGAGACCGGTCTGTTCCTGCCCGACTACGGCGGACTCTTCCAGTTGGTGGGTGCCGCAGACGGCTCCCTCTGGCGGGAGGGCGGGATGCTGCTCTCGATTCTCTTCTCGCTCAATCTCCTCCTGTTCGTGTTCAATCTGTTTCCGGTGCCGCCTCTCGACGGGAGCGGCGTGTTGTCACTGCTCATCCCCGACGAGTACACCGCGGTGAAGGTGCAAGACTGGCTCTCGCAGCCGGGTCTTTCCTGGATCGGGCTGATGGGCGCGTGGTATCTGTTTCCGAGCGTGTTCGCGCCGGTGCGTGACTTCGCCCTCGGTCTGCTCTATCGGGGTCTCGGTTGAGCGAGAGGGCAGGCGCCACAGTGCAGCTCGCAGGGGTCGTGAACGCGCGCGACCTCGGAGGCTGGGCCACTCGCGCGGGGCGCGTGCGAACGGGCCAGGTGTATCGAAGTGGCGCGCTGCACGGGGCGACGTCGGCGGACGTGGCTCGGCTCCGAGACGAGCTCGGTGTCCGGTTGATCGTCGACCTCCGCGGGGCGCGAGAGATCGACCTCGATGGTCTGGGTCCCCTCGCGGCACCGCCGGTCTCCCATCTGTCGCTGCCTCTGCTGGAGGGCGCTTCGGACCCGACCCGTGCGGCCACTCTCCTGGAGCGCTACCTGGAGATGCTCGAGCGGGCGGGGGATCCGCTCGTGCACCTGCTCGAGACGCTCGCGACCACGGCGGATCCGGTGCTCGTGCACTGCTTCGCCGGCAAGGACCGCACGGGCGTGGTCGCTGCGGTTCTGCTGGGTGTGCTCGGGGTATCCGACGGCGACATCGTCGCGGACTACGCGCGCACCCGGGCAGAGCTCCCCGCGATCCGGGCGAGCCTCGCAGCGAGTCGCGCGTTCGCCGAGGTGATCGACCGCTTTCCTCCGGAGACCCTGCACGCCGATCCGGAAACGATGGAGCAGTTTCTCGCGGAAGTGCGCGACCGCTTCGGAGACATGAGGGGCTACGTGCGCGGAATCGGGTTGACCGAGAAAACCCTCGCGACTCTGGCTGAGCGGTTGATCGAGACTCCGGCCGGAGCCTGAGGCCGGTCAGGCCTGGGAGCCGCCGCCTCCACCGACCGCGCCGATGTCGCGCAGGTGGAACATCCCGAAGAGCATGGTCTGGAGCAGATTCGGGCCGAGTCCGCCGGGGGCCTCGCGCAGCTTGCTGAGGAAGAAGAGGCTCTCTCCCGCATGTGCAATGAGAAGCACCCCGAACAGCGCGCGCCCCGTGCTCGACAGGGACGTCTCGACGAAGAACGCCGCTGCGCAGAGTACCCAGAGCCCCAGGGTTCCGATTTTCATGGCCGACATCACGATCCTCCCGACGGGACGCTAACACGATCCGTTCGCGTCAGTCGTGCCCGGAGCGAATGGCCGCGAGGCGAGCACCGGCTCCCACCAGGAAGAGTCCGCCGATGCGCTGCAGCGGAACCTGAAGCCTGTCGCCAGCCCACTGCCGCGCTCGAGCAGATGCCAGCGCGTAGCCGGTGAGGACGACGAGTTCGATCAGAACCGAGCTCGCTCCGAGGATCAGCACCTGGGGTGCCATCGGGGAGTCTACGTGCAGGAATTGCGGGAGCAGCGCAGTGAAAAAGACGATCGACTTCGGATTCGCAGCCTGTGCGACGAATCCGCGCACCATCGGGCTGGATGCCCCGGGCCTCGAGGGCTCGACTTTCGAATTCGCTCCGACGCTGCTGACAAGCAAGCAGATGCCCAGGTAGACGAGGTATGCAGCCCCTGCCCACTTGATCAGGACGAACAGCTCCCACGAGGCGATCAGCACCGCCCCGACCCCGAGCGCGGAGAGCGCGAAGTACCCCATGTTGGCCGTCAAGATCCCCACTCCGGCCTGGAGTCCCGCCCGCGCCCCGCGCGAGATCGAGAACGAAATCACGAGAAGGACGGCGGGGCCCGGCGTCAGGCAGAGCGCGGCTTCGGTCAGACAGAACGCAATCCAGGTCTCGAGCGACACGGAGTCCACGCTAGCACCCGCTCGGGCCGGTCCCCCGATGTGCCGAAGTCAGCTCGGGTCCGGGGTGTGGGTCTTCCAGTAGTCGGCCATCAGGGCCCGCGACCATGTTGGCTGGCGCACCGATTCCCGAGGCAGGAACTCGGACATCACCGGTTTGATGTCGAGCACGGGCGTTCCGTCGATCGCGTCGAGCTCGGTGACGAACAGCTGGCGCCCGTCGCGCCGAACCATTCGACAGACCGTGCTGCCGATCCGGTTCGGCCGGTTCTTGCCGCGCTGCGCGAAGATGCCGACGGCAGGCCAGTCTCTGTTGTTGCGCGGATGCCGCGCGCCGACGGTGACCTTGGCTGAATCCACGCGGTCGAACACGAACAGGATCTCCACGTGAGAGAAGTCTTCGAGCCCCTGGAGTGAGTCCGGCGCGAAGCGCTCGGCCAGCTCGATGCAGGCTTTCTCGCCTCCCCAGTAGTCATCGATGGCTTCGGTGCGTGCAGCCGTCACTCGGCCGATCGGTTCGATGTCGAAACTCATGGGACTCCTGTTCCGGCTCAGACGTGATTGCGCAGCATCAGCTCGCGCGGGTGTGGATCGAGATAGGTCTGCCCGGCCAGAGAGTCGATCTCGAGTCGCTCGACGTGGTGCCTCAGCAAAGTAATCGGGACGACGAGCGGCACGAGGCCGGCGCCGTACTCCTCCATCAGGTCGTGTAGCTGCTGCGAAGTCGCTGCGTCGACCACACCGCGGAGCTGCCCGAGGGCGTGCTGGAGAACGTTCTGGTGGCGCCGCGGGGTGGCTGGTTTCGAGAGCGCTTCCATGAACTCGCAGCAGTAGCGCTCCCGGAGTTCTCTCAGCGGGGTGTCCTTGGCCGCGGCGATCAGCCGTCCGAGGCTGCGGTACAGCGAGGGCGAGTGGGCGAGGAGCTGCATCTTGTGGGCGGTGTGAAACGCGACGAGCCTGCCACGCCCAGGCTTGGCGGCGAAGAGCAAACGCAGCCTTCGGTACGCGAACACCCGCTCGATCCAGTTCTCGCGCAATCGCGCGTCGTTCAGTCGGCCTTCTTCTTCGACCGGGAGGTTGGGGAGACGCTCGCTGAGCGCTTGTGCGAACAAGCCCCGCCCGTTTCTCTGAATCGAGCCGGGACCGTACACACGCACCCGCTCCATCCCGCAGCTCGGCGACTTCGACTTGAGCACGTAGCCACACAGGTCGGCGCGCTCCAGCTCGCGGACTCGGGCGGACACGAGACGTTTCAGCGTGTGGGTATGATCGTCGCGCGACCGGATTGCGCGCAGGTGCACTCCGTCGGGCTCCCTCTCGAGCCGCATGGCCTCGCGAGGCGTGCCGAGCCCGGCCTCCACTTCGGGACAGACGGCGACCCATTCGAAGTGGTCACCGAGTAGGCCGGTCAGGTAGCGATCATGCTTGTGCCCCCCATCGAAGCGAACGGCTGCGCCGAGGAGGCACGACGAAATCCCGACCCGAATCGCAGTTCCGCCGTCCGGCTCGAGGCCGGCTGTCATGTCCGGCTCCGATAGACCCAATTCTCGGTGGGGTCGGCTTCGTTTCGGGCGGCGTCGATCCGCGAATGCTGGGGGGAGAGGCCGCACGCGGGATCGGTCTCCGCGGCATCTCCGGTGAGGGCGAACGACTGGCACCGACAGCCCCCGTAGTCGCGTTCCCGCGCCGGGCAGGAGCGGCACGGCTCTTTCATCCACGACTCGCCGCGGTATGCGTTCATCCCCGGAGAGTCCTCCCACGCCGCTCGCAGGCTGTGCTCCGGGACCCGGTAGAACTCGAGATGATGGAGTTCGGCTGCGGCATGGCACGGCAGCACGCGGCCATCCGGTGCAACGACCACGTTCTTGCGCCCCCAGCCTCCCATGCACGGCTTCGGTCGATCGGAGAAGTAGTCGGGGAGCACGAACACGATTTCGAGATCCGGGTGGCGTGCGCGTGCGCGCTCGACCTCCTTGGAGGCCACTTCCAGCTGTTCGCGAGACGGGAGAAGCGCGCTTCGGTTGCGGAGAGCCCAGCCGTGATATTGGGTGTTCGCGAGCTCGACGCGCTGCGCTCCGAGGCGGGCTGCGAGATCGACCAGCTCGCCGGTTCGGGCGAGATTCGCTCGGTGGAGTACGACGTTGAGCGTGAGCGGGATCTGGAGTTCGCCCGCCGCTTCGGCGAGGGCGAGCTTGCGATCCCAGCTTCGCGCGCCGGCGATGTGCTCCGAGGCATCGGGCTGTGAGTCCTGGATCGAGAGTTGCAGGCTGCCGAGTCCGCAGGCCTTCAGGTCCGCGAGCCCCGACGGGTTGAGGGGTAGACCTGCGGTGACCAGGTGGACGTGGTGCTCTGCTACTGCGGCGGCTTCGACGATCTCGGGCAGGTCGCGGCGCACCGACGGCTCTCCGCCGGTCAGGCCCACATGCACGACTCCGAGCGCGGCGGCTTGACGAAAAACATCGCCCCACATTGCGGCGTCGAGTGCGTCCGGAAACTCGCCGAGGGCGGTCGGGTTGGAGCAATACGGACAGCGGAGTGGGCACTTGTAGGTGAGCTCCGCGATCAGGTTCCAGGGTCTGGGAGCCATGCCTCAGGCCTGATGCGAGCAGCGAATCACACGCTGGCTCTCCATCGCCTCGAGAAACGCGTACGCGTCTTCACTGGCGCCCGCCTCGGTGGCGTGTTGCGCGGCGAACGAGGCGCCGACCTCGCAGACCGAGCGGCCGTCGCAGCAGAGCTCGAGGATTTCTCGGCCCGTGTCGTTCAAGCGAACGGCGCGCTCGGCACCGACCGCAAGCGAGCCCCCCTCCGGGTCCTCGCGAAGTCTCATGCCCGGAGCGAGCGTCGGGACGCGACCCCCCCATTCGACCGCATCGAGCAGACTCCAGAGGATCTCGCACTTTCGCTCGAGCGCGGCGCAGCAGCCATCGGCATCGGCTGGACTCTGCACGTGACCGAGCACGTAGGCCAAGCCTTCGCTGGCATCGCGCGGGGCCTGCTCGGTGCGATTTCGGAAGTAGGCGAGTCCGGCGGTCGTCACCCACGAGTAGTGCTTCTCCCAGGCTTCGATGCGCACCTCCATGATCGCTCCGGCGCGCCGTTCCGTGAGCGATGCAGCGACCGATTCGAGCAGATCGTGGGATGCAACGAACTCGACGTACGCATCGCACGCGCGTCGCACGCCCGGGAGGACGTCGCGACACAGCGCGACTTGCTCGCGATCGAGGCCGACGGCCTCGGAGAGCCGCAGCCACAGCTCGAGGCCTCCCTCGCGGCCGGCTTCGCCCTCGTGATCGCGGATGCGCCGGGTCCAGTCGCGCCGGAAGGCGGGGTCGTCCGCTTTCGTGACGATGAGCCCGTCTTTCTTCGGAATCCGCGTCTGGTAGTAGTACCGGTTCGCGACCCAAGTGCGGATTTCGTCGCGAGAGAGCTCGCCCGCGTGCATGCGCAGGTTGAAGGGGTGGAGGTGGTGGTAGCGCTCGTCGAGGACGCGCTCGAGGCGCGCTTCGAGATCGGCGCTCACAGCTCGAGCACCATTCCATCCATCGCGATATCGGCGCCCGCCGCGCGAACCGATGCAGCCTCGGGAGAGTTCGTGACCAGCATCGGATTCGTGTTGTTGAGATGGATGAAGACAGTGCGGCCGGGGAGTCGACGGAGGATCTCGAGGCTCCCGTTCGGCCCCCCCACCGGCGTGTGGCCCATGGTCGTCGCGGTCGTCGCGCCCGGGCGCATCGTCAGGAGTTCGTCTTCGGTCCAGAAAGTCCCGTCTACGAAACGGAGATCCGCCGCTGCGAGTTCGGCCAACGTGCCGGAGTCGAGGCGCTGCAGGCCGGGCGCATAGACGACCCGCTTGCCCGTGCGCGGCTCCGTGATTCGAAACCCGGCGGTCGCTTCGGGGTGATTGGTTTCGAGCTCCCCGACCCACGTGGGGACTTTTCCGGGGACCGGGAAGAGTCGACCCTGGAGTTCCCCGTCCCGGTCGAGGGCGAACTCCTCGTCGAGCTTCACCGTGCCCCAGGCCGGTTCGATCAGCCGGAACACCGCGTTGTGATCGAGCAGAGCGCGCTTCGTGAAGGCGGTCGAGGCGACCCGATACGGCAGGGCCTCACGCATGACGAGGAGCCCGATCACGTGATCGAGGTCGGGGTTGGTGATGACCACCGTGTCGAGCGGGATGTCGCGCGTTCCGGGCCGGGGATGTAGCTCGGGGGTCCGCGCGAGCTGGTCGCGAACGTCGGGGCTGGCATTGACGAGCGACCAGCGGACTCCGTCCGCGGAGACCGCGATCGACGGCTGGGTTCGAGCCGGCACGTGGGGATCGCCCGCGCGCGCGCGAACAGAGTTCTCTCCGCCGCAGTTCCACTGGGGCAGTCCGCCGCCCGCAGCGGAACCGAGCACACGAATCTTCATGGCCGAAGGCTAGGAGTCTGCGCGGCAGAAGGCGCACGCACCCAAGCGCGGATGCGACCGCGCTGTCTGCGTTGCGAAACCTTGCTGTAGCCAGCTAGAGCGGCGGCTTCGCGCCTTGCCATCACAGTCGTCTCCACACTTGTTCACGCACGCCTTCTACCGCGCAGACTCCTAGACCTTGGCGATCACCTTGTCCGCGAACTCCTCGAGACCCTTGCGCAGGCCCTCGGGGTCGAATGCCGGCGGCGCGATCACCAGGCGTGAAACGCCCAGATCCTGCGCCCGCTTCACGGCGTCCAGGTCGGTGACCGGGACGCCGGTCGTCACTTCGATCTCCGACGGGTCGCGTCCGATTCGGGCGCACTCGTCCCCCATCACCTGGAGAAGTTCTCCGAGGCGGTCGTCCGTGCCCAGTGCCATCGGGAAATAGCCGTCGCCGACACGGGCCGCGCGGCGAGCCGAGCCGTTGACGTGGCCGCCGACGACGATCGGCACCCCGGGCTGCTGGACGGGCTTGGGGTTCGACTCCATCGGCGCCCAGCGGTAGTGCTTGCCCTCGAACGGCTCATGGCCCTTGCGCCAGAGCGACCGCAGCGCGTGGCAGCTTTCTTCTGTGCGCTCGGCGCGCTCCTCGAACGGGATTCCGAGGCCTTCGAACTCCTCGCGGAGCCAGCCGATCCCGACTCCGAGGATCGCGCGTCCCTTCGAGAGCTGGTCGAGGGTGGCGACCTCCTTGGCCACGTAGAACGGATGCCGCTGCGGGAGGATCAGGATGCCGGTGGCGAGCTTGATCTGTTCCGTGGCCGCTGCGACGTAGGCCAGCCACAAGAGGGGGTCGGGGATCGGCGCCTCCTCGTTGCCTGGCATCTTGCCGGTCGGGCTGTACGGGTACGGAGACTCGTAGCCGACGGGCACGACCACGTGCTCGACGGTCCAGAGTGATTCGATGCCGACGGATTCGGCCGTCTGGGCGAGGTGGACCGCGGCGTCGGGGTGGCCGATCACGTTCGAGAACATCAGACCGAATTTCATAGGGGGCTCCTCGGTAGGGGTTCAGATGATACCCTTCGAGGCCTTCGATGGAGCACGGAAACGTCCTCTTCGTGACGGCCGACCAGTGGCGGGCCGAGTGCCTCTCCGGGTGGGGCCACCCGATCGTGCGGACGCCAAATCTCGATGCGTTGGCCGCCGAGGGTGTGCACTTCACCCGGCACTACGCGCAGGCGGCCCCCTGCGGCCCGAGCCGAGCGTCGATCCACACCGGCCAGTACCTGATGAATCACCGCTCGGGCACCAACGGGACTCCGCTCGACGCGCGGCATACGAACTGGGCGTTCGAAGCGCGTCGCCACGGCTACGACCCCGTGCTCTTTGGCTACACGGATACCAGCCAGGACCCGCGCGCGTTCGGATCCGACGACCCGCTGCTCCGGACCTATGAGGGCCCGCTCCCTGGCCTCACCTCCGAAGTGCTCATGGCAGGCGACGGTGCGGCGTGGGCCCGCTGGCTGGCCGAGAAGGGCTACGAGATTCCAGACCCGACGTTCGGCCTCTACAAGAAGCGGAAAGACGGCATCGAGTGGGAGGACGGCGGTCCAGCTCCGTTGCCGCTCGCCATCCCCGCGGAGCATCACGACACGGCCTTCATGGTGGGCGAAGTCATCGACTACGTGCGCGATCGTGCGGCCAGTCCGTGGTTCGTCCATCTCTCGCTGCTGCGCCCGCATCCGCCGTGGCATGCGCCCGAGCCGTACAACGCGCTCTACCCGCCGGACGAGCTACCCGAGCCGACGCGCGCGCCGACGTTCGAGGAAGAGGTCGCCGAACACCCCTGGCTCGCATACCACCTGAGTCGCCGGTACTACCGCGCACCCGACGACGATCGCAAGTTGCGTCGGTTGGCGGCGAGCTACTACGGGCTCATGACCGAGGTCGACGACCAGCTCGGTCGCCTCTTCGCGTTCTTGCAGGAGACCGGGGAGTGGGACCGCACACTCGTGGTCTTCGGCACCGACCACGGCGAGCAGCTCGGCGACCACTGGATGCTCGACAAGGGTGGCTACTTCGAGCAGTCGTACCACATTCCGTTGATCGTCCGGGATCCGCGCCCCGAGGCGACCGCGACCCGCGGGAGCCGCATCGAGGTGTTCACCGAGAACGTGGACCTCATGCCGACGATGCTCGACTGGATCGGGGCGGAGACGCCGGTGCAGTGTGATGGAAGCTCGTTGCTCCCGTTCGTCGAAACCGGAGAGACGCCTGCTCGCTGGCGTACGGAAGCCCACTTCGAGTTCGATTTTCGCGAGCCCCAAACGGGGGGACCGGAACGCGCGCTCGATCTCACGCTCCACCAATGTTCGCTCAATGTGCTTCGCGGTGAGCGCTACAAGTACGTGCACTTCACCGCACTGCCGCCGCTGTTCTTCGACCTTCAGGAAGACCCGGAGGAGCGGGTCAATCGCGCGCTCGACCCCGCCTGCCGCGAGCTGGTGCTCGAGCATGCGCAGCGCCTGTTGTCCTGGCGCATGAATCACGACGAGCAGACGCTCACTCACATCGCGCTCACGCCCGACGGCGTGTTCGAGCGCCGGGCTCCAAGGATCTGACGATGGCCGAGCTACCTCCCGAAGTCCCCGAAGTCGCGCCGGTGCGCGAAGGCGAGGCGCTCGATTGGGATCGCGCCGAGAGCTGGATTCGGGAGCGGCTGCCGGAGCTCGAAGGAGAGTTCACCGTCGGCCAGTTTCCTGGCGGACACGCGAACCTCACGTACTTGATCCGGTTCGGGGACCGGGAGTTGGTCTTGCGGCGCCCGCCGTTCGGCCCGGTCGCGCCGGGTGCCCATGACATGGTTCGGGAGCACAAGGTGCTCTCGAAATTGTGGGAGCATTTGTCGACTGCGCCGCGGGCCTACTTGCTTTGTGAAGACGAGAGCGTGGTAGGGTCGACCTTCTTCGTCATGGAGCGGAGAACCGGCGTCGTCGTTCGCACACGGATGCCGGACGAGATGAGGCACCACGCGGATGTCGAGCGCCGCGTCTCGTTCGCTCTCATCGATGCGATGGTGGATTTTCACGACGTCGACTTCGAGGCGGCCGGCCTTTCGGACCTCGGCAAACCGGAGGGGTTCGTCGAGCGCCAGGTGTCGGGTTGGAAGCGGCGCTGGGACAAGGCCAAGAACGTCGAGATCCCGCTCTTCGACGAGCTTCACGGCCGGCTCGAGAGCAGCATGCCGACACCCGGGAAGCCGAGTCTCGTGCACAACGACCTCAAGCTCGACAATTGCCAGTTCGATCCGGCGGACCCCGATCGCGTGAAGTCGATCTTCGATTGGGACATGACGACGCTTGGCGAGCCGCTCGCCGATCTCGGGACGCTCCTCGGCTATTGGGCGCAGGCGGACGATGGCGACGACCGCAGCCCGACCAACGCCCTCACGAGTCAGCCCGGTTATCCGTCCCGCCGGGAGCTCGCCGAACGCTATGCAGAGCGACGGGGTGTCGACCTGTCCTCGATCCGCTGGTACGAAGCGTTCGCGATCTGGAAGACCGCGGTCGTCCTGCAGCAAATCTACATCCGCTGGGTGAAGGGTCAGACGCAGGACGCGCGATTCGAGGCGCTCGGGACGCGCGTCCCGATGCTGGTCTCGCTGGCATCGGAGACGCTGGGTTCCTGAGCGTCCGCTTGCGCGGCGGCGGCCCGCGCACTGTCTCCGCGCCCGAGCGCTGCGAGAATGCGCGCGTGTTCGGCCTTGCTGAGATCGAAGCGCAGGAAAATCAACGTTCCGCAGATCCAGAATCCGGCGGGTACGAGTCCTGCGAGAATTCGCATCCCGAGGATGACGTCCGGATCCTGGGGCACGTTGGGGACGAACCCCACCCATCCGAGCGTCACTCCGACCAGGGTGGAGGCGAGCGCGCCCGAAGTCTTGGCGGCGAATGACCAGGTGGCGAAGTACGCGCCCTCCTTGCGCTCACCGGATTGCAGCTCGTCCCAGTCGATGACGTCGGCCTGTAGCGATGGAAAAAGGACGTCACAGCCGGCCGCGGCGAGCCCGCCGAACGAGGCCACAAGGACCACGATCCAGACATTTCCGGCGGGCGCAATCGTGAGACACCCGATTGCGACCCCGGCGAGCAGCATCGCGGCGATCATGCTCGTCCGTTTCTCCCAACGCGGGGCGAGCCGCATCCACAGAGGGACGCCGAGAATCGTTGAACCAAGCATCGCTCCGATGTAGAGGGACGTGTACTCGGGCGTCCCGAGGACGTACTCCGCGAAGAACGGAATGCAAACCGTGAGTGAGACCACACCGAGTTGCTGGATCATGAAAACGAGGATCAGGATCCGGGCATTTCGGTTGCGCCAGACGTCGCGAAACGCGCGGAGCGGATGGCGCGGTCCGCGACCCTGGAACTCGGCGCGTTCGCGGAGATTCCACACCGCGTACACGGTGAGGCCCACTCCGAGCGCGGCGGCGAGAGGGGCGACGATGCGGCCCGCCACGCGCGCGTCGGGCAGGGTTTCGAATGCGGTGATCGCGGCCACCGCGAGCAGCGAGCCGATCCCAAAGACGATCCGGCGCACTCCGAACAGGCGAGTGCGATCGTGGTAGTCGTCGGTGAGTTCTGCGCCCAGCGCCGAGTGCGGGACGTCGATCATCGTCAAGCCGGTGAAGAAGATCACGATCCCGGCTCCCATCCAGAATGTGAGCGCGGAACCGACCAGCTCGGCGGGAGGGCTCCACATCATGATGAACGCGGCTCCCATCGGGAGGACGCCGAGGAGCATCCACGGCCGCCTTCGACCCCAGCGGGAGCGGGTTCGGTCGGTGAGGAATCCGAGCAGAGGGTCGGAGACGGCGTCCCAGAAACGCGAGAGGCCGAACAGCAGACCCATGGTCGCCGGTGGAATCAGCAGGACGTCCGTCGAGAACTTCAGAAAGTAGATCGAGACGAGCATCGCCATGAACCCGATTCCAGCTGCCGGCGCGCAATAGGTGAGAAGCTGTCGGGTCGGAATGCGCTCGCGGCTCATGTGCAGTCTTCTTCCTGCGCCGTGCAGCCGATTGCCTGCAGGGACGCGTCTCTCGAACGGGCTGGGCGCGTGAGAGCGATTCGTGACGTCACTCGACCCTTGTCGGTAGCAGACTTCGTGCCAAGCTATGCTGCCCGCATGCTCGAATTGCCGAGAGCGCCCCACAGGCTGCACCTGCCCGTGGAGCGATCCTGGGACGGTTCTGAAGACCCTGGTGGACTGCGCTGCGCCATCGATCTGGCCGCGGTGGCGGGGGGCCTATGGGTCGGAGCCTCACTCGAGCAGAGCGGGCCGGTGCGCGAGCCGCCGGAACCGCGGGGAACCCGGATCGACGGGCTCTGGGAATTCGACGTCGCGGAGTGCTTCCTGGTGGGAGAAGACGGGCACTATTTCGAGCTCGAACTCGGGCCGGGAGGCCACTTCCTGGCGCTTTCGTTCGAGAAGCCGAGGCAGCGTTCATATGCGCACGAAGGGCTCGCGCTCGACGTTCGGGCCGAACGGAGGGAGACCGGGTGGAACGCGGAGACGGTCGTCCCGCGCGAGATCCTTCCGCCGCGCCTGTGCGCGGTCAATGCCTTCGCGATCGCAGCGGGTCGCTACTTCGCCCATCAACCCGTGCCGGGAACGGCGCCGGACTTCCATCAGCCGTCCGCGTTTCCGGGGCTGCGAGTACCGGCAAACTGGTAGTCGCTCGAGGCGGGTCGAGGATGCTCTGGAAACTCGCAGTTCTGTTCGCGTGGGTCCTCGCAGCGCCCGTCGCCGCTGAGGCGGAGGAGTTGGCGAAGGGCAAGCTGCTCATCGCGACCCAACAATTGAGCGGCTCTGCGTTCGACGAGTCGGTGATCCTGTTGCTCGTCCATTCGCCCGAAGGAGCCGTGGGCGTGATCGTCAATCAACCGCTCGGGGCTCCGTTGACGCGGTGGCTGCCGGACGTCGACGAGCTGCGCGAACGTCAGGACGAAGCCTGGCTCGGCGGCCCGGTGGCTCAGACCGGCCTGCTGTTGTTGATTCGCTCCACGGATCCGCTGGAAAAGACCCTCTCGGTCACGCCCGGGGTTCAGTGGAGCCGCAGGCTCGAGACCCTGCGGGTGCTGCTCGCGGACTCGGCGGCCCCTCGGTTTCGGGCGTACGCCGGTTATGCGGGTTGGGGTGCGGGTCAGCTAGAGAGGGAACTCGCGCGCGGAGCCTGGATCGTCGCTCCCGCAGATCCAGCGTCGATCTTTCCGAGCGAGCCGGCCTCCTTGTGGCGCCGTTTGCTCCGCCGCTTCCAGCCTGTTCGGGTCGAGCTTCAGAGCCGCAGCTGAGCCGACACGGTCGCCGTCGCCTCGAGGAGGCGTTCGGCGAGGAAACGCTGCGCGCGGTGTCGGTCGAGGTTCTGGCCCGACCGCGCCACCGAGAAATACACGTCGCCCGAAAGGTGATCGGCAAGAAACCGCAGCGCATTCTCGAGGGCGAGGCGTGCGCCGGCGAGAGGCAGCGCGCGGCGCTCGCCATCGGTGAGGATCGCCTCGGCGCCGTCGGCATAACCGGTGGTCAGTGCGCGAAGCAGCTCGGGGTCGACGCGGATCTTCGCGTGGTCGATCTCGTCCTCGTCGGCGTGGCAGCAAGCGGTGCGCACGAGTTCGCCGAAGTCGTATACGACCGAGCCCTCCATCACCGTATCGAGGTCGAGGACACAGAGCGCCTCTCCGCTCGTCACATCGAAGAGCAGATTGTTGAGCTTGCAGTCGTTGTGCACGACGCGGACGGGCAGCTCGCTCAAGTCGTGTTCCGACAAGATGCGGTCGCAGAGGGCGAGCGTCTCCGACACATCCCTCTCGAGAGGGCCTACTCGGTTCGAAACGTCTCGCGCCGCGGCGACCTCGAGTTCTGCGCGCCGGCCGGGTAGGTCGTGAAAGCCTTCGAGTGTGACGGCAGGTGCGGGATCGAGGTCGTCGAGAGCGACTGCGAATCGGCCGAACGCCTCCGCAGCGGTGCGCGCATCGTCGGGCCCGAGGGCGGAATTGCGACTGGTGGAGCCGTCGATGTACGGCGAACACCGCCAGATCGCGCCGCTTTCGTCCCGGTGGGAGAGTGCACCGTCCGTGGTTCGGATCAGCCGGAGCACCCGTCGCTCGAGATCGCTGACCCCGGTGGCTGCGAGCCGGCTCCGAAGATGCTCGGTGATGCGCTCTGCGTTCTCGAGCAGTGTGTTCAGGGACGGAAAGACGCCCGCGTTGAGTCGCTGCAGCACGAACGCGTCTTCACCGCACTTCGCGAGGAAGGTTTGGTGGATGTGCCCTGCTCCGAGGCTCTCGCTGGATTCGATCGCGCTCAGGCCGAACGCCAGAGCCAGCTCTTTTACGGGCGGCGATCGGTCTTCCACGGCCCCGGAGCTTGACGGCGATGCGCGAGATCGGCCAGTCTTGGAGGTCCGATCGATTCCGAGGAGGATTGCCGTGACCACTGTCTCCGTCTGGGCCGAGAAGGCTCCCGACCGCCCTGCCGTCATCTACGGGGACGGCGAGCATGTCGAGACGTTCGCGGAACTCGAGCGAAATTCCCGGCGCATCGCGCATCTGCTGCGCAGTTGGGGCCTCGAGCCGGGAGACTGCGTGGCCGCGCTCATCGGCAACGACGACGTGTTCTTCGACCTCTTCTGGGCGTGCCATCGGGTGGGCCTCTACTTCACGCCCGTCAACTGGCATCTCCAGAAGGACGAGGTCGAGTACATCGTCGACAATTGCGACGCGAAAGCGTTCGTGGCCAGTGCGCGATTCGCGGAGGTTGCGGCTGCGGTTCCGTCCGTCGTTCCCAGGTTGGTCGCCGCGGCATCGATCGGCGGCCCGATCGACGGATTCCGATCGTTCGAGGATGACCTCGCTGGAGCCCCGGAGGACGAATCGCTCGGCGAAGAGCTCGAGGGCTCGATCATGCTCTACTCGTCCGGGACCACCGGGCGCCCGAAGGGAGTGCGGCGGCCGCTGGCGCGCGTTCCGGCTGGAGATCCCGCCACGAACATCGGCTCGCTCGGGCTCGCGGCCATGTTCGGGATGAAAGAGGGGGACGTCTACCTCTCGCCGGCTCCGCTGTATCACGCGGCCCCGCTCGCTTTCTCGTCGGGGCAGCACCGCCTCGGCGCGACGACCGTGATCATGCGCCGCTTCGATCCCGAACAGGCGCTTCAGTTGATCGAGCGGCACAAGGTGCGCACCTCACAGTGGGTGCCGACGCACTTCCGCCGCATGGTCCGGCTTCCGGAAGAGATCAAGCAGCGCTACGACGTCTCGAGCCTCGAAGTCGCCGTGCACGCGGCCGCGCCGTGCCCAATTCCGCTCAAGGAACAGATGATCGAGTGGTTCGGCGACGCCATCCTCGAGTACTACGCCGGCACGGAAGGCGGCGGCACGATGATCCGCGCGAGCGAATGGCTCGAGAAGAAAGGTTCGGTGGGCAAGCACTGGGCCGGCGGAACGGTTCACATCCTCGACGATGAAGGCCGCGACGTGACGGAGCCGAACCAGGAAGGCCGGATCTTCTTCGAGGCGCCGCCCGATCCGAAGGCGCGCTTCAAGTATCACAAGGACGACGAGAAGACGGCCGGCACCTATGAAGGCGACCTCTTCACGATCGGTGACGTCGGATACCTGGATGAGGACGGCTATCTCTTCCTGACCGATCGCTCGTCGCACATGATCATCTCGGCCGGGGTGAACATCTACCCCCAGGAGACCGAGAACCATCTCTCGATGCATCCGAAGATCGACGATGTGGCCGTGATCGGCGTGCCCAACGAAGAGATGGGCGAAGAGGTCAAGGCCGTCGTCGTGCCGGTCGACGGCTCGGAAGCGGGGGCGGCGCTCGAAGACGAGCTGATTCAGTTCTGTCGAGACGGGATCGCGCACTACAAGTGCCCGCGCAGCATCGATTTCGTCGATGAGCTGCCGCGCACCGAAGCGGGCAAAATGGCCAAGCGGAAGCTCCGCGACCGCTACTGGGGCGGTACCGCCCGCCTGGTTTAGAAACGCAGGGTTTAGTTATGTTTGGGCGATGAAATTCAATCGCCGTCAATTCCTGCGCGCCACCGGTTTTGCCGGTGCCGCGATCTTGCTTCCGTCGGGCATCGTTCGCGCCGACACCGGGCCGCTCTCCGAGGCAGCCCGCGCTGCTCTCTCCGAGAGCCCGCTCGTCTATATCTCGCCGCTCCAGAAGTCCGGGGCCGAGAGTGAGTGTCACGGCGAGGTGTGGTTCGTCACCGAGGGAGACGATGTGCTGCTCTGCACGGCCGCCGACGGCTGGCGCTCTCGCGCGGTGAAGGGCGGACTGACACGCGCCCGGCTCTGGGTTGGGGACTACGGCGTGTGGAAGCGAGCGGGGGGCAAGTTCCGCGAGGCGCCGACCTACGACTCGGCGGCGGCCTTCGAGGCGGACGCCTCGGCCGGCGAAAAGGCGCTCGAGGCGTTCGGCAAGAAGTATCCGGACGAGTGGGCCAAGTGGGGCCCGCGCTTTCGCGACGGCCTCGCCGACGGCAGCCGCGTGTTGATCCGCTACAAGCCCGCGGCCTAGAACGGATCTCGCGTGGGCCCGGACCGGCGCTCGCGGGCGTCTGCGGCCTGCTAGCTTTCCACCATGGGAAAATTCGTCGCGCGGTGGTTCCTGCGTCTCACGGGTTGGGAGCGGGAAGGCTCGACGCCGGTCGAGTCGAAGTTCGTTCTGATCGCGGCGCCGCACACTTCGAACTGGGATCTCGCGTATCTGCTCGCGATGGCCGCCGTCTCCGACCTGAAGATCTCGTGGATGGGCAAGCACCAACTGTTCCGACCGCCGCTCGGTTGGTTCATGCGGGCTTTGGGTGGGATCCCGATCGTGCGGCATCAACGCCGCAACATGGTCGACCAGATGATCGAGGCGTTCTCCGAACGAGAACAGCTGGCGCTCGTCGTGCCGGTCGAAGCGACGCGGGCGCGCACCGAGCACTGGAAGTCCGGCTTCTACCACATCGCTTCGCAGGCAGGCGTGCCGATCGTGATGAGCTACCTCGACTACGCCCGCAAGCGTGGCGGCTTTGGCCCTTCTCTCATTCCCTCGGGAGATTTGCGCCGCGACATGGACGAGTTCCGTGCGTTCTACGAGCCGATCAGCGCCAAGCACCCGGAAGAGTTCGGACCGGTGCGGTTCGAGAAGGAAATCTGAGCCGCAGCTCAGCCGGCCAGGTCGACCGCCATCAGCGTCGTCCAACGCCCCTCGTAGAACTCGCGTCCGATCCGCTGCCACCCCGTGGCCTCGTACACTCGTTCGGCGCCGTTCGTGTAGAGATAGAGGGTCTGGACCCCGCAGCCCGCTGCGAATCGCATCGCTTCACGAACGAGCCGCGCTGCGATTCCCCGGCCGCGAACTCCGTGTTTGACGTACACCCCGGAGAGCCACGGCGTCAGATCCAGCCGCGTGTCCATGTCGTGTTCGCACAAGACGGCCGAACCGACCGGCGTGCCTCCCTCGAGTGCGACGAAGATCGTCGGGATCCGGTCGCGGTGCGTTCGCTCGCCGAGGTGGGCCGTCCAGGCCTCGAGAGACCCATCCGGATCGTCCTGCCCCCACTCGTCCCAGTGCCAGCGTCCGATCGTTGGCAGCAGGTCGAGGTGATCCGCAATGGCGGCGATCTCGATCGTCGCGTCAGGGCTGCCGGACCTCAGCTTCGCTCTCTTCGGTGCGCGTAGAGCAGGACCACGCCGAACAGCGCGATCCCCGCTGCCTGGCTGAGCCCGACCGGCCAACCGCGACCGTTCGCGCTGACTTCGCTCCAGACGAGATGACTGAAGGCGACGTAGAACAGGTACGTCGCCGCCGCGGGCACCGCCCAAGGGAGGCGGTTCCAGCTCGCCCAGGCGCCGATCGCGAAGATCAGCCAATGAAGCGGCGCGGTCGCGAGCGCGACCATTCCGGTCAGTTCGAAGCCGAACCACACTTCCGTGTAGCGGAGTTCCGGGAACAGCAGGTCGCGCGCGGCGGTGATGACGAAGGTCGCCCCGCAGAGGATCGCGAGCCCCGTGAGCCACCAGGGACGCTTGGCGCTCACGCGGGGCCCGGCTCGTACGGCTCTTCGTTCTCGGGCTTGTCCCGTTCCATGCTGAACATCGTGAGTGCTACGCCGGCGACGATGAAGACGTCGGCAAGGTTGAAGATGCCGGTGCGGAGCGGTCCGGCGCCGACGCTCACGAAGTCGGTCACGGCGCCGGAGTTGGCGATCCGATCGATCCAGTTGCCGAGACCCCCACCGGCGATCAAGCCGAGTGCGAGAACCGAAGCCCCGGAGCGTCCCGCCAGTACGCAAAGCGCGACGAGCGTCAGAGGGACGACGCCTTGGAAGATGAGGCGACGCACCGACTCGGGCAGCTCCGCGCCAAGGCTCAGGAACGCGCCAGAGTTCGTGGCCAGCTCGAAACGTACGAAGTCTCCGAGAAACGAGATCGCCGGAGAGCCGCTGAGCGTGCTTTCCGCGACGGTCTTGCTGGCCTGGTCACACCCCAGGCACGCGAGGAACACCGCGACGAAGAATGCGACGCTGCGCGCGTTCACTGGCCCGCCCCCTTGGATCCGAACAGGTGCTTGCGCGCCTCCTCGTCGGGCCCGCGGAACGTGGCCTTGCGCAATTCGCTCCCGACGTCGTAGCCGCGTCTGAGTCCCGGCCGTCCTTTCAGCCGGTCGTACCAGCTCCGGACGTTCGGCCAGGTGGCGAGATCGAAGCCCTGACTCTTGTACGTGATCACCCACGGCCAGCATGCCATGTCGGCGATCGAGTAGTCGCCGCAAAGATGCTCTCGGCCGTCGAGTTGTCGATCGAGGACGCCGTAGAGTCGCTCCGCTTCGTCTCGATAGCGCTCCAGCGCGTACGGAACCGGCTCAGGCGCGTAGAGCTTGAAGTGGCCGTGCTGGCCGAGCATCGGGCCGAGGCCGCCGATCTGCCAATGCACCCACTGGAGGACTCCGAAACGCCCGCGTGCATCCCGGGGCAGGAAGCGGCCGCTCTTCTCCGCGAGGTACTCGAGAATCGCACCGGACTCGAAGATCGAGAGTGGCTCGCCACCGCCGATCGGATCGGTGTCGACGATGGCCGGCATTCTGCCGTTGGGGCTGATTTCGAGGAACTCGGGTGTCCGTTGTTCGCCGCGCGCGATGTTCACCGGGACGACCCGATACGGAAGCTCCATTTCCTCGAGGGCGATCGAGATCTTCCAGCCGTTCGGAGTCGGCCAATAGTGGAGGTCGATCATCGGCTGAGGTCGGTGTAGACGATCGCCAGGAACTGGTTCGACGACATGAAGCCGCCGCCCCACTTCGTCTCGAACTCGGCGAGAGGGGCCTTCGACTGCAGCGTCTCCAGAGTGTCGCCCGCGTCGATGGCGGTTCGCACGCGCTGCTCGACGGCTGCGAGCATGTCGCGAGCGGACTGGAGTTCCGCCCGGGTCCCGAGTGGCCCGTGGCCCGGGATGAGCTTGGTGCTCTCTGTGGCCCGCTCGAGCACCCGATCTTGCGCGGAGATCATTCCCGCAACGCTCCCGCCGCTGTCGAGGTCGATGTAGGGGTAGAACCCGTTGAAGAACACGTCTCCGAGGTGGATCACATCGGATCCGAGAAAGTGCACGATCGCGTCGCCATCGGTGTGTGCGCTCGGAACGTGAAAGACGTGGATCTCCTCGGCGTTCAGATGGAACCGCAGGTCGTCCGTGAACGTGAGGATGGGCAGCGCTTCGGTCGGGGATGCCGGCACCGTGCGACCGCGCAGCGTCTGAACCTGCGGCACGCGCATCCTCTCGCGGACTTCACGGTGCGCGATGATCATCGACCCGCTCCGTCCGAAGTTCTCGTTGCCTCCGGTGTGGTCTCCATGCCAATGGGTGTTGAGGACGAAGCGCGTGGGCTTCTCGTGGAGCTTTCGGAGCGCCGCCTGAATCTTCGGAGTGAGAGGCGCGAACTGGTCGTCGACGAGGAAGATGCCGTCGGGGCCGGTCGACACCGCCAGATTTCCGCCGCGCCCGGTCACCATGTGCACACTGCCGGCGACCGGAACCGACTCGACGCTGACCGTGTCCCAATCCTGCGCAGCCGCCGGTAGCGAGCTTCCGAGGGTGGCACCTGTGAGTCCGAGTGCGAACGCCAGCGCGCTGACGCCGGGCGAAATTCGGTGCATGAGTCCTCCTCAGGAGGCCAGTCGAGCGAGCGCCACGCGAAGGGTCTCGTCGCCCACCTGGCTCTCATGGGTCGCGAGTGTGCTGTCGAGAGTGTCCACGAGCGAGAGATCTCCCGCGAGAGTCTGCTCCGCAACGAAGTCGCGGTGCGCCTCGACCGCCTCACGCCACCGGGTCGGCAGCTGCAGCTCCAGGCGGATCCGATCGGAGACGTGCAGGCCCGCCTCGCGGCGCGCCTGCTGGACCGCGCGCACGAGGTCGCGCGCGAGCCCCTCGCTCTCGAGCGCCGCGTCGAGCTCGAAATCGAGCACCACGATCATGTCGTTCGTCGAGAGCGGTTGGCACTCGACGCCTTCGGTCGGCTCGATCAGCAGTGTGTACTCGCCCTCTTCCAGGGTCTGTCCGCCGACCTCGACACCGCCGTCCGGCAAGCTGCGCCAATCGCCTTGCTTCGACGCGGCAATGACCTTCTTGGTCTCGCCCCCGAGGCGAGGCCCGACCGCGCGGGCGTTCACCTGCAATTTGAACGTGGCGAATTGCTCGATGTCTTCCGAAAGCGTGACTTCCTTGACGTTCACCTCGTCGCGGACGAGGTCGAGGTACGGTCCGAGCCGCTCGACGCCGGGGCCGGCGATCGTGAGGCTGCGCAGCGGCTGGCGGACTCGCACGTTTCGGGTGCGGCGCAGCGAGAGACCGGTCGAGCAGACGTCGCGCACTCGGTCCATTTCGGTGACCAGGTTCGCGTCCCCGGGAATCGATGTGAGCTCCGGCCAATCGCCGAGGTGGACGCTCTCCTCTCCCGTCAGGCCCCGGTGGATTTCTTCGGCGACGAAGGGCAGGAGCGGGCTCGAGATCTGGCACAGTGTCACGAGCACGGAGTGCAGTGTGTCGTAGGCGTCGCGCTTCGCGTCATCGTGCTCGGCCTTCCAGAACCGCTCGCGGCTGCGCCGGATGTACCAGTTGTTGAGTGCGTCGATGAAGCCGAGGATTCGGCCGCATGCGCCCGCCAGGTCGTACGCGTCGAGGCACTGGGTCACGTCGCGCACGAGTTCGTGGGTCTTGGCGACGATGTAGCGGTCGAGCACTCCGCTCGCGTCCCAGCGCATCTGGCCCTTCACGCCGTCCGCGTTCGCGTACAGAGAGTGGAAGTACCAGGCACTCCAGATCGGGTTCAGCACGCTGCGGACGACTTCTTCGATCGGCCCGTCGGAGACGCGGATGTCTCCGCCGCGCAGCACCGGCGACGAGATCATGTTCCAACGGAGCGCGTCGGAGCCGAAGCGGTCGAAGATCTCTTCCGGGTCGGTGTAGTTGCGCTTGCGTTTCGAGAGCTTTAGCCCGTCTTCGGCGAGGATCACGCCGTGGCACAGCACATTCTTCCAGGGCGGACGATCGAACAGGGCGGTCGAAAGCACCAGCAGCGTGTAGAACCAGCCGCGTGTCTGCGCGACGTACTCGACGACGAAATCGGCCGGAAAGTGGCTCGCGAACCACTCCTTGTTCTCGAACGGGTAGTGCCGCTGCGCGAACGGCATCGAGCCCGATTCGAACCAGCAGTCGAGCACGTCGGGGATGCGCCGCATCATGCTCTTGCCCGTCGGGTCGTCCGGGTTCGGGCGCACGAGCTCGTCGATCCCCGGTCGATGCAGGTCGTCCGGCCGGACGCCGAAGTCGCGTTCGATCTCGTCGAGGCTGCCGTACACATCGATGCGGGGATGGTCCGGGTCGTCGCTCTTCCAGACGGGGATCGGTGAACCCCAGAACCGATTGCGGCTGATCGACCAGTCGCGGGCGTTCTCGAGCCATTTGCCCATCCGGCCGTCCCGGATGTGCTCCGGAATCCAGTCGATCTCCCGGTTGAGCTCGGACATGCGTTCTTTGATGTCGGTGACGCGCACGTACCAGCTGTTCATCGCGCGGTAGATCAGCGGCTCGTCCGTCCGCCAGCAGTGCGGATAGTTGTGGACGTAGCTCTCTTCCTTGAGCACGCGCTGCTCTTCGCGGAGAGCGCGGACGATCGGTGTGTTCGCTTCGAACACGTTGACGCCCGCCCACGGTTCGACCTCGGAGGTGAAACGTCCGGTCTCGTCGACCGGCACCACGGTGGGGATCCCGGCCGCCCGACAGGTTTCCATGTCGTCTTCGCCGAACCCGGGAGCGAGGTGCACGACGCCGCTGCCCTCCTCGACATCGACGAACTCGGCGCCGAGAACGCGGAAGGCGCCTTCGGTCTCGGAGAAGAACGGAAAGAGGGGCCGATACGTGCGGCCCACGAGTTCGCTACCGCGGAGCGTTCCGACCGGCTCCGCTCCGGCGAGTTCCTTCGTGTACTTCTTCGCTGTGGCCGTGCCGAGAATCAGGCGGCGTCCGTCGGCCTCGTAGATGGTGTATTCGAGCTCGGGTCCGACGGCGAGGGCGAGGTTGGAGGGCAATGTCCACGGAGTCGTCGTCCACGCGACGAGATCCGTCGGCGGCTCGTCGCCGTCCGAGATCAACTCGAACCGCACGCTGACCGCGGGGTCCTGGCGCTCGCGGTACGCGTCGTCCATGCGCGCTTCGAAGTTGGAGACTGGCGTTTCGGCCGCCCACGAGTAGGGCAGGACCCGGAGATCCTCATAGAGCAAGCCCTTGTCGTAGAGCTGCTTGAACGCCCAGAGGACGCTTTCCATGTAGTCGATGTCGAGCGTCTTGTAGCCGTTCTCGAAGTCGACCCAGCGGCCCTGCCGGGCAACGTAGTGATGCCACGTCTCGCTGTAGCGATAGACGGACGCGCGGCAGTGGTCGTTGAAGGCGGCGACGCCGAACTTTTCGATCGCCTTGCGTCCCGAGATGCCCAGCTCGCGCTCGGCGTCCATCTCGACCGGCAAGCCGTGGCAGTCCCACCCGAACCAACGCTCGACGCGATGGCCGCGGAGCGTCTGATAGCGGGGGACGATGTCCTTCACGTAGCCGGTCACGAGGTGGCCGTAGTGGGGCAGCCCGTTTGCGAACGGGGGGCCGTCGTAGACGACGTACTCGTTGCTGCCGTTCTCGCCGGCGGGTCGCTGCTCGACCGATCGCTCGAACACCCGGGCCTTGCGCCAGTCGGCGACGAGGCGCTCTTCGAGTGCGGGGAAATCCGCCTGCTGGGGGACTTCGGGGTAGGGCCGATCGGGCATGGCGAGCCAATCTAACCCCTCGGAAACAAAGCCACAAACGCCTCAGCCAGCCAGAAGCCTGATAGCAGGATGCTGATCGACCCTCCCGTCGTCCGGGTTTTTCACCACCCTGCTAGCGTGCTCTCATGTCGCACGGGGCGTCGCCGCTCGATCCCGAGACGCTCGTTCGGGCACAGCCGTTTCGCGAAGTGCTCCGAATCGAACGCGTCGAGCCTGTCGGCGCGTTCGCTCACAGCGGGACCGCGTGCTTCGTGAGCGACACGGAGGGGCGTCGCTTCAAACTGCGGCGCTGTGCGAGCGTACGGCGCGCGAGAGAGATCGAACGGTGCCTGGGTGACCTCGGTCGGATCACCCCTCGAGTCGTGGCCCGGGAGGGCGCGTTGCTGCTCCTCGAGGCGCTCGACGAGCATCGGCCCCTCGAGCGCGAAGAGTTGCTGGCCAGGATTCCCGAACTCGGTGCGATGGTGGCGCAGGTTCACGCCGCGGCGGAGCGGGCGGGCGTGCCGGGGCGCTTCGCGAGGGTTCTGGCCACGGTGCGCAGTCGTTTTCAGATCGCGCGCGATCTCACGGCCTTGCGACGTGCGCAGACCCTCAAGCCCGAGATCCAGCGCGCTGCGGAAGAGGGAATCGCGGCCGGGCGGTCTCGCTTCGGTCTGCCCGTGGCGCTCGAACTGGACGACCTCCACAAGGCCAACCTGATGCTCCGCGAGCGGGATGGGGATTTGCGGTTCGTCGACGAGGAAGGGGTCGCCGTGCGTCCACTCCTTACGAGTCTCGCGTCGCTCGTGAAGACGGCCGATCGGCAAGCTCATTGGCAAGAGTTCCGGGACGGGTACGAAACGGTGCGAGAGCCCTCTCTCATCACAGCGGAGTACACTGGCTACGTCGTGCTGATCGATACGATCCGGAAGGTCGCGAACAAGGTGCGAGCCGCCGACGCGCTCGACTCGGAGCGGCGCGAAAAGCTGCCCGCGGAGATCGACGATCTGGAGCGGGTCGTCTTGCGGGAAGGTGCCGACCTCGATTGGGGCTTCCGTCGTGGCGGGTGAGCGGGGCCGTGCAGCGGGTCTGTCGGCGACGACCCTGACCGAGGTGGAGCGGCTGGCAGGCCTTTCGTTCACCGCCGCCGAGCGGGAACTCATGCTCGAGACCGCGCCGCTCTCCCTTCACGTGGCCGAGCGCCGCCAGGAATTCGCGCTCGAGAACTCGGATGCGCCCGCCCTCGGCTTCCGACCGGTCGCCCCTCCCCTCGGCGATCAGTTCGATGCGACGGCGCCGACGCCCGAACCGCCCGGTTCCGACGAGGATCTGGCGTTTGCGCCGATCGGGGATCTCGCGCACTGGATTTCGACGGGAGTCGTGACTTCCGAACGGCTGACCTCCCTTTCTCTCGAGAGATTGGCGCGCATCGGTCCCGATCTCGCTTGCGTCGTCACGTTGCTGGAGGAGCGCGCGCTCGACGAGGCCCGCGCGGCGGATCGAGAGCTCGCGCGCGGAGTGAGCCGCGGCCCGCTCCACGGGATCCCGTATGGCGCGAAGGACTTGCTCGACTCCGCGGGGGTCCCGACGACCTGGGGGGCCGGACCGTCTCGCGATCGCGTTCCCGAACGCGACGCCTTTGTCGTCGAGAGGCTCCGTGACGCCGGCGCCGTACTGGTGGCGAAGCTGAGTATGGGAGAGTTGGCCAACGGGGATGTTTGGTTCGGCGGGATGACGCGCAACCCCTGGAAGCCGTCGGAAGGTTCGAGCGGCTCGAGCGCGGGTTCCGCGGCGGCAGTGGCGGCGGGCCTCGTGGGTTTCGCGATCGGTTCGGAGACCCTCGGCTCGATCGTCTCGCCGAGCCTCGTGTGTGGGAGCACCGGCCTGCGGCCCACCTATGGCCGCGTGGCGCGCACGGGTGCGATGGCGCTCTGCTGGTCGCTCGACAAGCTCGGACCGATGGCGCGTCGGTGCGAGGACACGATGCTCGTCTTGCGAGCGATCCAGGGAGCCGACTCCGGCGATCCGGATAGCCGCACGGTCCCGCTTCCGTTTGATGCCCACTCGTCTCTCGCGGGTCTGCGCGTGGGCTGGTGCGAGGCGTGGTTCGCTGGAGCGAGTCCGGCGGAGAAGGCCGGGCTCGAGGGACTTCGCAGTCGGGGAGTCGAACTCGTGCCGATCGAACTTCCGCCGCTGCTCTACGAGGGGATCCTGCTCGAACTGCAGGTGGAGGCGAGCGCGGCGTTCGAGACCTGGACGCGCGACGGCCGCACGGATGGGCTCGTGCGCCAGGGTGCACAAGATTGGCCCAACGTCTTCCGCACCGCGTGGCTGCTGCCCGCGGTCGAGTACGTGCAGCTGTTGCGGATCCGGCGGCAGGTGATGACGGCAATGGACGAGCTCTTTGCAGACGTGGATGTGGTCGTCGCGCCTCGCGCCGGGACGCTTCTGAACTTCGCGACGAACTGGACCGGGCATCCGGCTCTCGCGCTCCGCACCGGCTTCGGGCCCGACGGGGCGCCCGACGGCGTGACTCTCTTTGGTGGCCTCTTTCGCGAGGACGTGCTGGTGCGGATCGGCATGACTCTCGAAGAGGCCGTCGGGGTCTGGAGCCGGCGGCCTCCGGTCGGGTAGCTTCGGAGGCACCCTTTGTCGGGAGAGGAGTTCCCATGCGCGCGGCCGTGATGAGAGACAAGCAGATCGTGACGGACACCCTGCCGGATCCGGAACCGGGTCCGGGGCAGGTGCTCGTGCGGACGTTGGCGTGTGGCATCTGCGGTTCGGATCTTCACGCGCTGCAGCACGGGGAGCTGATGGCGGCGGCCACCCGCGAGGCGGGCGGCGACCAGGCGGCCGATTTCGATCCGACCCAAGACATGGTGATGGGGCACGAGTTCTGCGCGGAGATCGTCGACTTCGGCCCGAGCACGTTGCGTCACCGGAATGTCGGAGAGCGCGTCTGTTCGATGCCGGTGCTGTTCCACTCCGCGGGCGTTTCGGGCATTGGCTACTCCAATCGTTTTCCGGGTGGGTACGGGGAGCTGATGGTCCTGTCCGAGCCGATGCTGGTGCCGGTCCCGGACGGGCTCGCCACCGATCACGCGTCACTCACCGAGCCGATGGCTGTCGGGATCCATGCGGTGGCCAAGGCGCAGCCGACTGCACGCGATGCGGTGCTGGTCGTGGGCTGTGGTCCGGTCGGGCTGGCCGTGATTGCGGGACTGAAGCTCGAAGGAATCGGGCCGATCGTTGCGTCGGACTTCTCTCCCAAGCGCCGGGCGCTGGCCGAAACGCTCGGTGCCGACGTCGTGGTGGATCCGGGCTCGGAGGACGTCTCCAAGGTCTTCGCGAAAGCGGCGGGTTCGAAGCAGGCGCTTCTCTTCGAGTGTGTCGGAGTGCCCGGGGTGATCGACCAGGTCATGCGTGACGCGCCGCGAGGGGCCCGTATCGTCGTGGCCGGCGTGTGTATGGAGGCGGATCGAATCCGGCCGATGTTCGGTATTCACAAGGAACTCTCGATCCAATTCGTCCTTGGCTATACGCCCGAAGAATTCGCGCGGGCGCTGCACGCACTCGCGGAGGGCACGATTCCTGGCGACGCAATCATCACCGGGAAGGTCGACATCGACGGTGTCGCCGGCGCCTTCGAGACGCTCGGAGACCCCGAGGCGCACGCGAAGATCCTCGTCGAACCGTGAGCCTCCTCGGGAGGCCCGAGTGCCCGAACTCGGGGTCTTGCTAGCCTCTCAGGGTGCCCCCGGAACTCCTTCTCTACGACGGCCATTGCGGCCTCTGCCACGGCGCGGTCCGTTTCGTGCTCGCGCGGGATCCGTCGGGGGAGGCCTTTCGCTTCGCTCCTCTCGGCGGGGTCGCATTCGAGGCTGCGGTTCCGGAAGCGCTGCGCGAGTCGCTCCCCGACAGCATGGCCGTGGTGACGGACGACGGTGAGCTGCTGGTCAAATCCACTGCCGCGGTCCACGTGCTTCGGCGACTCGGTGGCGGGTGGAAGTGGCTCGGTGGCTTGATCGCGGTGGTGCCGAGCGTCGTTCGCGACTCTATCTACGACTTCATCGCCCGTCGCCGGAAGCGCTGGTTCGGCGAGGTCGACGAGAGCTGCCCGATCGTCCCGGCAGCGCTCCGAACTCGCTTCGACGTCTGATGCCCGAGCTGCCGGAGGTCGAGGTCACCCGGCGCTCGATCGAGCCGTTCCTCGTGGGGCGCAAGATCGCGCGGCTCCGAGCGACGCAGCCGAGCTACTTCTTTCTCACCCCGCCCGCGACGCTTCGGCGGCACCTTGCGGGCCGGACCGCCGCAGCGCTCGTCCGGCGCGGGAAGTATCTCGTCGCGGAACTCGATGACGCGAGTCGGCTGCTCCTGCACCTCGGGATGACCGGCCAGCTCTTCACCGAGGGGGCCAGCAGTGTCCGCTTGATGTCGGCGTCCGCGAGTTCGGTGCTCCCGCCGGAGCGACAGACACGGTTTCGTCCCGATCTGCACACGCATCTCCAGTTCGAGTTTGCCGACGGGGGCTGTGGGGTCTTCTTCCGAGACGCCCGCAAGTTCGGGAAGGTGCAGCTCCTCGCACCGGGAGCACGGAGCGAGCGCCTCGATCGACTCGGAACCGACGCGCTCGAGATCACCGGCAGCGAGCTCTTCGCGGCGACTCGGAGGCGCAAGGTGGCGATCAAGAACCTCCTCCTCGATCAATCGATCGTCGCCGGGACGGGGAACATCTATGCCGATGAAGCTCTCTTCTTGGCGGGAGTCAGACCCAGGCGCCAAGCCCAGCGCGTGACCCAGGCCGAGTCGGAAGCGCTCGCGGCCGCGGTACGCTCGGTCTTGCAGCGTTCGATCGATACGGGGGGCTCGAGTATCAGCGACTACGTTGCCGCCGACGGATCCGATGGGAAGTACCAGGACGAGCGCCGGGTCTACGCCCGCAAGGGGCTGCCGTGCCGCTCGTGTGCGACGCCGATCCGGCGGATCGTGATCGGGCAACGCAGCGCCCACTACTGCCCCACGTGCCAGCGATAGCCGTGCTGAGTCTTCGAGAACTCGAACGCGCCGCGGCGGCGCTCGGATCGTGGCGGGGCGCCCGTCTCGAGCGGATCGTGCAGCGGGATCACGAGCTGGATCTGGTCCTGGCGGGCGGAGAGACGCGGGAGCCCGGGGAGCGACTGTCGGTGTTGCTTTCGTGTCGTCCGGGCTTTGCGCGATTGTCGGCCCGGCGCAGACACGGGCCCGCGCCGCCCGTGCCTCCGGCCCTCGCGCAGTATCTGAAGGCTCACGTCGAAGGCGGGCGGCTTCGCGAGGTGGGCCTGCGAGATGGAGATCGCCAGGCCGTGCTCGGCTTCGAGACGCGCGAGGGGCGTTTTACGCTGCTTCTCTCGTTGCTCGGCCCGAGGAGCAACATCTACCTGCTCGACGCGCGCGACCACCTCTTGCTCGAGCAGCGCCCGCTCTCGGAGACACGTCGCGATCTCTCGCGCGGAGAACCGTGGTCGTCGCCGGCTTCGGACCCTCCGCCTGCTGGGGAGGATCGGTTCGAGAGTGTCGACGAAGACGAGCTGCTCTCCGCGATCGAGGTGCACTACCAGGAGGCCGAGGCGGGGAACGCCGACGATTCGTTGCGCCGCCAACTGCGGAAGGCGATCAAGAAGCAGGGGGACGGACTGCGCCGCAAGCAGCGACGGTTGCAGCAAGACCTCGAAGGCGCTGCGAAGGGAGCGGAGGCCGCGCGCAAGGGCGAACTCCTGAAAGGCGTGCTGGGCGAAGTCCTGCCGCGCGCGACTTCGGTTCGTGCGACGGACCCGGAGACGGAAGAGGGCGTGGAGATCGAACTCGATCCCAAGCTCTCGCCGGCCCAGAATCTCGAAGCGTATTTCAAGCGCGCGAAAAAAGCCGTCAAGCGCGAGCAGCGCGCGCAACAGGACGAGAGTGTGATGACCGAGCGCGTCGCCGCGATCGAGGCGCTCGCGGCAGAGCTCGACGAGATCCAAGATGGCGAGCTCGCGACGTTCGGCGAGCGGGCCGATGTCGTGCGGCTGCTCGAGCGCCATGCTCCCCGCGTTCAGCCCTCCGCCCCCGAGCCCAAGAAGCGGGTCTGGAAGGTCGGCAAGCGTGAACTCACCACCCGCCTCATCCCCAAACGCTACGAGACGGCCGGTGGCCTCGAGGTCTGGGTGGGCAAGAACGATGAGGGCAACGACATCCTGACCACGCGGTTGGCCCGCGGTAGCGACCTCTTCTTCCACCTGGAGGGTTCGCCCGGAAGCCATGTCGTCCTGCGCACCGGCAGGGGGGAGCCCCCGCACGAGGCCCTGCTCGATGCGGCCGAGTTGTCCGTCCACTTCTCGAAGCAGAAGACCAGCACCCGCGCGGGTGTGCACGTGGCCCAAATCAAGGATGTTTCGAAGCCGCGCGGGGCGAAGCCCGGGTTGGTGTACGTCCACCGCGGCCGCACGCTCCAGCTGCGCCGCGAGCCGGAGCGCTTGAAGCGCGTCCTCGACTCCCGCAAGGACGATTAGGGGCGGCCTCAAGCCGCCGCCGTGCGACTCCGATGTGCGAGGACGTGGGTCTTTCGACCAGCGTCCATGAGCTCAAGAACCTCGTCCTCTCGTTCCACCCCGTGGTGTCGATCGAGACGCGTGAGGAAGTGCGGGTCGATCACCTGATCGAGGGGCTCGGGATCGAGCTTTCGATGCCTGTCTTCGAATGGACCGTGACGCAGGGCCTCGTGCAGTGGCCGGCCCGCTCACCGAATCGCAGCACTCAGGAGCCGGCGGCAATGCTGGCGCACGTGCAGGGGCTGACGGTCGAGGCGATCTTCGTATTCAAGGACTTCGCGCGCCACCTGGACGACCCGTCTGTCGCGCGCCTCTTCTCCGAAGTGGTGCACAAGTGCGCGGAGACCCACTCGACGCTCGTCGTGGTGGGCGCGGGCCTGCAGTATCCGACCGAGGTCGAACATCTCGTGGTGCATCACGAGCTCGCACTGCCGAGCCGCAAGGAGCTCGAGAACGTCGTCTCGACTGTGATGCGATCGCTCAATCGCAGGGCCCCGACCGAGCTCGAACTCCTGCCGGAAGAGATGGATGCGCTGCTGGATGCGCTGCGTGGGTTGACGATCAATCAGGCGCGCCAGGCCGTCGCGCACGCCGTGATCGAAGACGGGGTTCTCGATGCCAGCGACATCGCGGGCATCCTCGAGACGAAGGCGCGCGCCGTCGCTTCAGGCGGATTGCTCGAGTACTTCCCGGCCGAAGACAACCGGTTCGAACTCGGTGGTTTCGGGAGATTGAAGGCGTGGCTCGAGCGGGCCCGCGTGGGCTTCGGTGCCGAGGCGCGCGCACTCAATCTGTCGCCTCCGCGCGGCATCCTTCTCGTCGGAGTTCAGGGATGCGGCAAGTCGCTCGCCGCCAAGTGCATCGCTCGCGAGTGGAGCCTGCCGCTCCTCAAGCTGGATTCGGGTCGGCTCTACGACAAGTACATGGGCGAAACAGAGAAGAACCTGCGACGCGCCACGGAAATGGCCGAATCGATGGCTCCGGTCGTTCTCTGGATCGACGAGCTCGAGAAGGCTTTCGCGCGCGGCGGCGAGCAGGACGGGGGCACCAGCGAGCGCGTGCTCGGGGCGTTCCTGACCTGGCTGCAGGAGAAGCAAGAGAGCGTGTTCGTCGTCGCGACGGCGAACGACGTCCGTGCTCTCCCGCCGGAGTTGCTGCGCAAGGGCCGACTCGACGAGATCTTCTTCGTCGACCTGCCCGACGCCGCCGAGCGCGAAGAGATCTTCCGGATCCATCTCGTTCATCGGATGCAGGAAGCCGAGCGCTTCGACCTCGGCTATCTGAGCGGCGCGACCGACGGTTGGAGTGGCGCTGAAATCGAGCAGGCCGTGACGACGGCCCTCTACGCGGCCCTCCACAAGAAGCGCCCGCTCGACACGACGCTGCTCGTTACCGAGATCTCCCAGACGATCCCGCTCTCGGTCTCCCGCCGCGAGGACGTCGAAGCCCTCCGTACCATGGCCCGGGAGCGCTTCGTCCCGGTCCGATAGTGCGGTAGCTTCCTTGCGCGCCGCGGAGCCGAGCCGCGTGGAGGAAGCAGCCATGACCGAAGCCAGGACGCGCACGCTCGGAGCGATCTTCTACGAAGATTTCGAGCTCCTCGACATGTACGGTCCGCTCGAAATGTTCGGGAGCCTGGGTCCAGAGCTCGAGATCGTTTGCGTCGCCGAGCAGGCGGGAGAAGTGAAGTCGGCCCAGGGTCCGAAGGCAGTCGCCGAGCGGAGCTTCGAGGACTGTCCCGCGCTCGACATACTGCTCCTGCCCGGCGGGGTGGGAACGCTCTCGCAGCTCGGGAACGAGGCGTTGCTGGAGTTCTTGCGGGCGCGCTCGCGCTCTGCCGAGGTCACGATGTCGGTTTGCTCCGGCTCCGCTCTCCTCGCTAAGGCCGGCGTTCTCGACGGCCGGCGGGCGACCTCGAACAAGCAGTTCTTCTCGCTCGCGACCGGCCAGAGCGAAAAGGTCGACTGGGTCGAGGCGGCTCGCTGGGTCGAGGACGGACCCGTGGCGACCTCTTCGGGTGTGTCGGCGGGGATGGACATGGCGATTTCGGTGATCGCTCGGATCTGGGGAGCGGAACGCGCCGAACAGATCGCCATGCTCACCGAGTTCGAGCCGCAGCGGGACCCGACGCACGATCCGTTCGTGCGCTACCTGAACGAGGGAGCCGCCGCGCTGGCGGCGCTCGCTGGGAGTTCCTGATCCGTTGAGCAACAAACGCTTCCGCGTGCTGGGTCGGGTGCAGGGCGCGCGTACGCGCGAGCCCAAGCCGGGTCTTCTCGTGAAGGCGTTTGACCGTGACCTCGTCTTCGACGACGACCTTGGCGATTCGGTGACCAACGCTCGCGGCGAGTTCTTTCTCGAGTTCACCGAGAAGGCGTTTCGGGAGGTCTTTGAGACGCGCCCGGACGTCTACGTGCGCGTGTTCGACCCCACTGGAACGGAGCTTCTCGCGACGACCGAGCGCGCGGTCCGTTGGGACGCCAGTCCCGTCGAGCATTTCGAAATCGACATCCCCGAGGAGTGAGCCGTGCTCGAATTCGTCGCCCACGTCGTCTTTTCAGCGTTCCTGATCGCGGTCGTCGGTCGTTTGGTGCGCGGTGTCGAGGTCGAGGACGCGTTCGCGGCGGTCGTGGCCGCTGTGGTCCTCGGGATTGCGAACGCGGTGGTGCGGCCGCTGCTCCTGGTGCTGACCTTCCCCCTGACCATCCTCACGCTCGGGTTGTTCCTGCTCGTCGTGAATGCGCTCGTGCTCTGGTTGGTCTCCGCGGTCGTGCCGGGCTTTCGGGTGAGAGGCCTCGGCAGCGCATTCCTGGGGGCCCTGGTGCTGAGTCTGCTGAACCTCGCCATCGCCGCAGTGTTCGGCGTCTAGCCCGCCGTCTCGGAGCCGAACTCGATGAAGAGGGCGTCGCGTTCTTCCTGGTCGACGAACCCGCCCGTGCGTCCGGCTGCGCGTAGCACCGCCCGCAGCCGGTGGGAGTCGTCGCGATAGAACGCGTCCAGTCTGCGGAGATCGTCGCCGACCTGGTCTGCGTCGCGCCGCGCGTCGGCTTTTTCGAGCAGACGAGTCGCGATCTCCCCAAGGACTCCAGGAGATTCCCCCGCCAGGAGCCGCTCGACAGACGGCACCAGGTCTTCCACGCGTCGGAACGCGACCAGTTGGGAGCCTCGGATCGGCTCGTGCTCCGGCAGCCGGGAACGCGGTTCCTTGTGGCCGAGCAGGCCGAGGAGCGCAATGAGGGCGTCGAATGCGTCGCGCGTTCGGTGCCTGGACCGGAATGTTCCGTACCAGTGGAGGCCGAGACCGCGGAAATGCGGCACGCGGGTCGTGAAGACGAGCAGCGCCTGGTGGTGTCGCGTGCCGATGCCGAGGGCCGGATAGAGAAAAGTGTACGCGCCGTCGACGTTGTACGGCGGCCGGTACGTCCGGATCAGCTCGTTCTCTGCGAGGAGCGCTTCGCGCTCCGTCGGCTGCGGACGGACTTCGAGTGACGCAGCTTCGCGCACGAGCGTCCGCATCTTTCGGTGGGCCTTGCGACGGCTGGCGTTGCGATAGCTCTGGAGCCGCCGCCTGATGTTCTTGGCCTTGCCGGCATAGAGGACGTCGCCGGCCTCGTCCTTGAACAAGTAGACGGCGGGTTCCTCCGGAAGGTCCCGGAGGAACTCGGCGCCGAACTTCCGATCGAATCGCTTGAGCCCCACCCCGGTCGGAGCCTAGGGAATGAGCCGCTCTGCTGGCTAGCTCGCTAGAGGTTCAGATGCTTCGGCGGGCGCACGACGATGTCCGCGATGTTCACGTGGATCGGCTGCGTCACGGAGAAGAGCACGGCCTCGGCCACGTCGTTCGCGCTTCCGAGCATCTGCTTGAGCGCTCCCTGGAGCTTCTCGAACGCCTCTTCCGGCAAGCGCTGTCCCTTCTCCACCTTGATGTCGAGGCCGGCCATCTTGATGAAGCCTTCGACGAACGCGGGATCGAAGTTCCGCGCGAAGTTGGTGGCGATCGCACCAGGCATCACGTTGATCACGCGGATCGAGTCGTCTTCCAGTTCGCCGCGCAGGGTCGAGGAGATCGCGTTGACGGCGTGCTTCGTCGAGCCATAGACGCCCGAGTCGCTGCGCTGGGCGGCGACCGACGAAATGTTGACGATGTGGCCCTCGGCTCCGCATGCGCGCATCGCCTTGACGGCCGCCTGGCTTCCGACGAGCAGCGCGAGGATGTTGGTTTCGAGCATCGTGCGCCATTCCTCGGGATCTCCCTCGAGGATCGGTGCGGGAAACGAGACCCCGGCGTTGTTGACCATGATGTCGAGCCGGCCGGTGTCGGCGACTGCGGTGTCGACGAGGCCGCGGACCTGAGCGACGTCTCGCACGTCGGCGGTGACGGCCGTAGCCTTCCCGCCGGCTTCTTCGATCGTCTTCTTCGACTCTTCCATGGCCGCGAGCGTGCGTCCGGAGAGGAAGACGTGGGCACCGGCGGCGCCGAGGCGCTCGGCAATCGCGCGGCCGATTCCGCTCGAAGCGCCTGTGACGATGGCGGTGCGGCCGGCGAGGCTGGGGGAGGTCGACATGGGGTTCTCCTTGATGGGCGGAAGATCAACTTGACACTATTTCTCAAAATGTCAACATGTCAATCATGGCAAACCCGAGAGAGCCGAATTCGAAGGCGGAGTCGATTCTCGACGCGGCTTTCGAACAGTTTCGAGCGTACGGCTACCGACGGACCTCGATGGAGGACATCGCCCGAGAGGCCGGCGTCTCGAGGCCGGCGCTGTATCTCCACTTTCGAAACAAGGAAGAGATCTTCGTGTGCTGTTCGGAGCGGCTGCACGAGGCGGGGCTCGCGAGTGCGGAAGACGCTCTGAAGGGAGCCGGGAGCGTCGAGGAGCGGGTGCGAAACGCGCTCGATGCGAAGGTCTGCGGGTTCCTCTCGGTGATGGCGACCTCCCCGCACGGCGCCGAACTCGTCGACGAGAACAGCCGTCTCTGCGCGGAGCTGGCATCGCGCACGGAGGTGCGGATGCACAAGATGCTGACCCGCGCGTTTCGCGATGCGGCGCGGACCGGGGAGCTCGATCTGAAGAGAGCTGGGCTCGGGGCCGAGGCCGCGGCCGAGCTGATTCGGCTTTCGGCCTACGGGTTGAAGCACCCGGCGCCGGACGAAGACACGTTCCGCCGCCGCCTGAAGGCGCTGGCCTCGGTCTTTTTTGCGGGGCTTCGTCCGGGCTGAGCGGCTCTCAGCCCTGCCCGACCCGCTATTCGCTTCGTGCGATCGAAGGGGCGTGTCGGGGCCAGGGTCGGGCCTGCTCGAGGATGCGGGCGAGCCGCAGCGCGATCTCGTCGGCGTGGCGCCGCACCATGATCTGCAGGCCGACCGGCCGACCGTCGGACGTGACGCCGGCCGGAACCGAGATTGCCGGGTTCCAGCACAGATTGGCGACCATCGTGAATGGGGCGGTGAGTGCCGCCTCGACCTCTCGACCGTCGATGGTCACCTGGGCGCCCGGCCCCTCCGCGGCGAATGCGGGGACGGCGGTAGTCGGCGTCAGGAGGACGTCGATGTCGCCGAAGAGCGCGGCCACCTCGTGCTCGAGGCGTGTGCGGCGGCGCAGGATTCCGGCGTAGCGCGGGGCGGTCACTTCCGCGCTGGCTTCGAGGCTGCGGCGGACCAGCCCGCCGAATTCGTCCGCGCGGGCCGGCCAATCCTCGCGCTGGAGATGAAGCCAGATGTCGATCGCCCCCATGCCGAGCCACGCGCGGACCGGGTCGGTGAGTTCGACCTTCTGGTCGCGAACCTGGAGGCTTGCGGCGTCGATGAGGGCCAGAGCGGCTTCTTCGGCGATCGATCGCACCTCGGGGTCGACGGCGGCGTAGCCCAGATCAGGGGACCACACGGTGCGCAATGCCGAGACGTGCAGTTCCTCGATCGCGCGTTCATAAGCGACAGCCGGCGGCGGCAACGACGTGCGGTCGCGATCGTCCGGACCGGCCGCGACGTCGAGGTGGCGCGCGGCGTCGGCGACGGTGGTGGTGAGCGCGCCCCAGACCGCGGTCTGGGAGGTGCAGGCCCCCTCGCGCGGAATCCGGCCATAGCTCGGTTTCATCCCCACCAGGCCCGTGAATGCCGCGGGGATCCGGGTCGAGCCGCCCCCGTCTCCGGCGGTGGCGAACGGGACCATCCCGGCGGCCACTGCCGCCGCGGACCCCCCACTCGAACCGCCCGGGGTCAGTGCCGGGTTCCACGGATTGCGAGAGACGCCCCAGGCACGCGTGCGCACCCAGTGGACCGTGCCGAACTCGCTCGAAGACGTGACGCCGAGCGGAATCGCACCCGCGGCGCGCAGCCGGCCGACATGGGCGCTGTCCTCCGTCGCGGGTGGTTCGCCCTTGTGGAGCTGGGAGCCGTAGCTCGTCGGAAGCCCGGCGCAGTGGTCCATGTCCTTGACGCCGAACGGCACGCCGGCGAGCGGGCCCGGGTCCTCGCCACGTGCGATCTGAGCGTCCACGCGGCTGGCCTCCTGGCGCGCGAGCTCCGGATCGAGCACGACGAAAGCGTTGAGCTCCGGGTCGCGCGCTTCGATGCGCTCGAGCGCTGCGTCCACGATCTCTCGTGCACTCCGCTCTTTTCGTCGGACGGCTTCTGCGGTTTCGATCACGGTCTGCATGCGAATGCCTCCAGCCTCGGCCGGAGCGGAGGGTATCATGACCGCCGTCCGCCCCCGCCACGCTCCTCGCTGGCTGTGTTCTTCGGAGACCTGGATGACCGACTGGCTCGACTCCCTGATTCTCGTGCTCCTGCTCGGGATGTTTCTCGGCCCCGTCGTGTTTCTCGGCGCGCTCTACTGGTTCGATCGCCATCAGCGTCAACACGCGGTGCTCCGGAACTTCCCGGTGCTCGGCCGGCTTCGGTACCTGTTCGAGCACATCGGGCCGGAGATGCGGCAGTACTTGTTCGACGCCGATTTCCAGGGCAAGCCGTTTTCTCGCGAGCAGTACCAACACATCGTGAAGGCGGGGAAGTATCTCGCCACGTCGATCTCGTTCGGCTCGAAGCGCGACTTCGAGCAGCCGGGTTGGTATCTGCGAAATGCGCTGCTGCCGACGCTGAAAGACGACATGGCGGCTGTGCGGGAGCCTCGGGTCGAGTCGCGTCGCTACGTCGTGCACGACGAGGGCCTCTTCTCGCGCGACGAAAAGATCGAGCCGGCCCAGGTCTCCCCGTGGACGCTCCCCGACTCGCATGCGGTGGTCGTTGGAGCGAGCCTCCCGCATCCCTGGCGCCTCGGCGGGCTCATCGGCATGAGTGCGATGTCCTACGGGTCGCTCGGTCGTCACGCGATCCAAGCGCTCTCGCACGGGCTCGCGCGAGCGACGGGGACGTGGATGAACACCGGCGAGGGCGGACTCGCCGAGCACCACCTCGTGGGCGGGGGCGCGATCGTGTTCCAGATCGGGCCGGGTCTGTTCGGTGTGCGCGACGCGTCCGGTGGCTGGGATTGGGACGCATTCGACCGGCACGCGGAGCGCCCTCAAGTGGTCGGGTTCGAGCTCAAGTTTCATCAAGGCGCCAAGATTCGCGGCGGGCATGTGTCGGGGAGCAAAGTCACCCCGGAGATCGCGGCGATTCGGGGGGTGCCGGTCGGAGAAGACATCGATTCGCCGAATCGATTCCCGATTTTCAGATCTCTCGACGACGCGCTCGATCATGTCGGCGAGATGCGTCGACGCGGGGGCAAACCCGTCGGGATCAAGATCGTCGTCGGGGGGCCGGGGTCGGTCGATCCGCTGGTCGCCGCATTGGCGGCCCGCGACGACGGTCCGGATTGGTTGACGGTAGACGGAGGCGAGGGCGGCTCCGGGGCGACCTACCAGGAGATGGCCGACACGATGGGGCTGCCACTCCGCTCAGGCATCGTCGAAGTCGACGACGCGCTCTGCCGGGCCGGGGTCCGAGATCGCGTCAAACTGTTCGCTTCGGGAAAGCTATCGAGTCCCGATGCGATCGCTCTGGCTCTCGCGTTCGGTGCCGACGCCGTCAACATCGCGCGCGGGCTCATGATCTCGGTCGGCTGCATTCAGGCTCAGCAGTGCCACACGAATCGGTGTCCGGTGGGAGTCGCCACGACGGACGAAGAGTTGATGGAAGCGCTCGTCGTGGAGGAGAAGAGTTTCCGAGTGACCAATTTCGTGATCACGTTGCGCGCGGCACTGACGAGTCTGGCGGCCGCTGCGGGTCTCGAGGCGCCGACCGAGTTCCGCCGGGAGCATGCGGTGCATCGCGACGCAGTCGGGCGGGTCGCCTCCGCCGCGGAGCTGTTCCCGGCCGCACGCTCGCGGGGCCCCGCAGATGCCTGAACTCCCGGAGCGGGTGTCGTCCGCCCTCGAACGAGCTCGCTCGGCTGGGTTCGAGATGTCCTGCGACGCCGGCGTCGGCGAGCTCCTTGCACTGCTCGCTGCGGCGGTGCCCCAGGGCGGCCGGATCCTCGAGCTCGGAACCGGAAGCGGTGTCGGTCTTGCCTGGCTCGTCACCGGGATCGGCGCGCGCACCGACGTCCGGGTCGTATCGGTGGATGTCGACAGGGAACTGCAAGAGTCGACCGAGAGTGCGGGCTGGCCGGGCTTCGTGGAGTTCAGGCTCGAGGATGGCGCAGAAGTGGTCGAGAAGGCAGGTCACTTCGACTTCATCTTCGCCGACGCACCCGGCGGAAAGCTGACGGGTCTCGAAGCCGCGATTGCCGCACTCACGCACGGCGGTGTCTTCGTCGTGGACGACATGGACCTTACGCTGCACGGCGACCCGGACTTGCGCGCCGCGCTCGGCCGGGTGCGCGAGATTCTCGTCGGACATCGCGATCTCTTGACGGTCGAACTCGCGCACGGAAGTGGCGTGATCCTCTCCGTGCGCCGAGTACAGCCTCATGTTCCGGTGCGAGCGCAACCGGAGGGGGCAGAGTGAGCGCTGCGGAGCGGAGCCGTGCGGGCGAACACTTCATCCTCGGATTTCGGGGAACCGAGCTGCCGGAGTGGCTCGTCGACTTCGAACGGGAGTTCGGTCTCGGCGGCGTGTTGCTCTTCGACCGGGATCTCGAAAGCGGAACGCGGCTCCGAAACGTGGAGTCGCGGGAGCAGGTGACCGCGCTGTGTGCGTCGTTGCACGCACTTGCCAGCCGACCTCTCGTTTTCGTGGATCAGGAGGGTGGGCTGGTTCGGCGCCTCAAGCCGGCACGCGGCTTCGCGGAACTTCCAAGCGCAGCAGCCTTCGCGAATCTCGACGACAGGGCGGCCTCTGAGATCGCTCTCGCGAGCTATCGCGAAATGGCCGCATGCGGCATCGACTTCAATCTGGCGCCGGTCGTCGATCTGAATACGAACCCGGAGAACCCGAACATCGGCGTATTGGAGCGATCTTTCGCACCGGACGCGGCGTCGGTTCGTCGGTGCGTGAGGATCGTCTCGGAGGCGGCGCGCGAGACGGGCGTGCAGTTGTGTCTCAAGCACTACCCGGGGCTCGGCGGTGCGCGCGTCGACAGTCATCGCGAATTGACCGATGTCACGGGGACCAATTCGCCCGAGCAGGAGCGGCTCTTCGCCGAGCTCGGGCCCGAGATCCCCGGCGGCGCTGTCCTGGTCAGCCACGCGCTCGATCGGAGCCTCGACCCGGTGTGGCCGGCTTCGGTGTCGGCGCCTCACATCCGCAAGCTGCGGGCCGCCTGGCCGGACGTGCTGTTGGTCACCGACGACGTGCAGATGGCCGGTCTGCGCCTGCTCTGTGGGACCGAAGACGCGTCGCTCCGTGCGGTGCGCGCAGGAGTCGATTGGGTCTGCATCGGGAACAATCTCGCCCGCGAAGAGGGCGAGAGCGTGGCGGCAGCAGAGCAGCTCCGCGCGGCGGCGGTTCGAGACGAGACGCTGGCCCGGGGTCTCGAGGCATCGCGTGCGAGGATCGCCGCAGCGAAGCGAGCGAGCTTCGCGGGCGGGGTCTAGAAATTCCTCGTCTCGCCGATCCGAAAGATCCAGGCGGAGCCCGGGCCCTGTCCGGCCGCCTCGGCCGCCGCTCGGAAGCGGACCGGCGGTTCTCCGATCGGTTCGTCGGCCAGATCGAACGTTCCGAAATGGATCGCGAGGACCCGCTCGGCCCGAATGAGCCGCGCGGCCTCGACGGCCTCTTCGGGGTTCAGGTGGACGGGCTGCATCATCGGGACCGGCTCGTAGGCGCCGATCGGCACCAGCGCGAGATCGAAAGGGCCGAACGCTGAGCCGATCGCGGCAAACTCCGGGAGCAGGCCCGTATCGCCTGCAAAGTACACCCGGCGTTCGGCGCCGGTGATCGCCCATGAGGCCCACAACGAGGCGCGTTCGTCCGTCGGCCCTCGAGAGCTCCAATGCTGGTTCGGAAGACAGTGCACCGTGGCGTCGCCGAAGCTCCGCGTCTCGCCCCAGTCGAGTTCCTGCACGTTCTCGACCCCGGCCTTGCGGAGGAGCTTGCCGTTCCCGAGCGGGGCGAGAAAGACGGTTTCGGGGCGGCGCTCTGCGAGCCTCCGCAAGGTCGGCAGGTCGAAGTGGTCGTAGTGGTTGTGCGAGAGCACGACGAAATCGATCGCGGGCAACGCGTCGAGAGGAACACCCGGGGGTCGTAAGCGGCTCGGCCCGAGCCTGCCTCCCGGTCCCGCATGACCCGACCACTGTGGATCCGTCAGATAGGTGACCCCATCGTGTTCGAGCAGAGAGGTCGCATGGCCGACCCAGGTGACGCTCGGGAGCACGCTCTCGAACGCGCGCTGCATCTTCTCGGTGGCTTCCAGTTCGGTTTCGGGGAGCCCGTCGGTATTTCGCAAGAAGCTGAACATGCGGCGCGCCATGAACGGGATCATGACGCTCGGCCCGGCCCGCTCGAGCGGGCCGACGAGGTTGAGGAAGCGGCCGTCCTCGTCGCGAGGTGCGGGCCCGAATGCGGACTGACCGGCCGCGGGCCACGCCAGCACGATGATCAAAGCTGCGAGGCGCCCCGCACGAAACGCTCGGGTGTTCGATTTCAGGGGGCGGTCCGAACGAAGCCGAGGCGGTGGAGCAGCGAGGGAAGCACGACGAGCATGCAGATCAACGTAGCCGCCATTCCGAGGACGAGAAGCTGGCCGAGGCTCGCCACCCCGGCATGCGCGGAGAACCCGAGGGTCGAAAAGCTCGTCAGGGTGGTGAACGCGCTCCAGAGAACGGCGCGGCCGGTCACTGTTCCGGCCAGCGGTTCTCCCGGCGGGAGCGGGAGGCGGGCACGTTGCACGAGGTGGATGCCACTGTCGACGCCGATGCCGAGCAGCAGCGGGAGCACGATCACGTTGACGAAGTTGAACGACATGTCGAACACGAACATCGTCCCGACGATCAAGCTGCCCGCGAGTGCGAGCGGGGTGAGGACGAGCCCGACGTCAGTCGGGCGGCGCCAAAGAGCGAGCAGGAGCACCGCGATCAAGCCGAAAGCCCAGGTGAGAGCCTCGCGCAGGGACGAGGACGTGGCGCGGCCGAACTCGACGATGTTGACCGGGAGTCCCGTCGCTTCCGGCTCCAGCGTTCGGACGGCGGCAACGAAGGCGGCCAGCGCGCGGCCGTCGCTCATGTCTTCGCGCGGGAAGACCTGCACGCGTGCTCTCCCGTTGGCGGCGCGCATCCGTTCGGTGAGATCGGTCGGGAGGTCGTCGATCGAGACCTCACCGGGCTCGAGGGCGCGTCGCAGCTTGGCGAGCCGATCGGGGAGTTTCGCGAGCAGGAGCGCGTCGAGTTCGGCGAGCGCCGTCTCGGGATCCCCCGCGTCGAGGTGGGCCAACAAGTTGGCGAGGCGATCGCGGAGGAGGCGCGCGCTCTTCGAGAGGGGTGAGCGGGAGTCGGCGACCCATTCGACATCGAGGGTGCGCGCGAGTCCCTCGAGAGCTTCGATCTGTTCCTCGGGGGTCGGGTCTGCGGCGGGTGCCCGGCCCGGGGCGTCGAGCAGGAACGCCAGATCCTCGAGCAGCAGGAGTTTCTCTTCCTGCTCCTGCGGCACGTAGTCTGCCAACGTCGCGGTGCGCTCGATCTCCGGGAGCGAGTCGAGTTGCGCGGCCGCCGCTTCGGCAGCCGGGAGATCGTCGGCCACGACGTCCACGAACCACGGCGTCCGGTCCCCGTCCTCGAGCAGGTCTTCGAACGTCTGCACCGATTCCGTCTCGGCGTTCCGGAGCTTTACGACGTTGCTGTCGAACCGTACCTGTGTTGCCGCGAGACCTCCCGCCAGGCCAAGGATCGCGGCCAGGCCGATGACCCAGGTCGCGTGTGCTTCGATCCAGAGCGCCGCGGAGCGCTCGGCCGGTCGCGCGTGGGGGGCTGGGGGGAGTGGCGTGTGCGTGCACCAGAGTCCGACGAGGACCGTGAAGAGCGTGAGCGTCAAGAAGAAGATGACGAGCATGCCGACGCCCGCGATCAGTCCGAGTTCCCCGACACCGCGATAGTCGGTCGGCACGAACGCGAAAAAACCGATCGCAGTGCTCACGGTGCAAAGCGCCAGCGCCTGCCCGACGGCCCGGACGGCTTCGTCCATCGCGAGAGTGTGTTCGAGCCCGGACCGCCGGCTCTCTGCATAGTGGAGGCCCAGATGGATGGCGAAGTCGACGCCGAGGCCGATGAAGAGAACGGCGAAGGATAAGGAGACGAGGTTCAGGTCTCCGACCGCGATGGCCGCGAAGCCGGCCGTCCAGAAGAGGCCCACCACCAGAGTGATGGCCGCAGCGAGCACCAGTCGCCGCGAGCGGAGGGCCAGCCAGAGGATCGCCAGGACGAGAAGAAACGAGGCGAAGCCGGCGATTCCGACGTCCCACACGAGACTGCTGATCTCCTCGTCGTTGAGTGCGGGATACCCGGTGATGCGAAGCATGACCTGGCTGTCGGCAAGGTGCAGGGCTTCCGCGGCGGCTCGAATTGCATCGATCGATTGCCGCGCGGGGAGAACGCTCTCGAGGTCGAGGACGGGATCGACCACCAGCACGACCCGACGCGTGGGGTCGAGCGTCGAGCCGGACAGGAGGACGCTCTCCCACGAGACCGAGATCGGGTGTTCGGCGTAGACCGCGACGGTCGCCTCGCCGAAACCGTCGAGGACGTCGACGAGCTGGTCGGAGCGACCCGATTCGAGCTGCGCGTTGCTGAGGCCAGCTTCGATCACGCGGGTGAGCGTGGGAAGAGTCGGCGACGCGGTGAGTTCTGCGACGATCGGCTGGATCTGGGCGATCTGGTCCGCGAACGCCTCGAGATCGTCGAGGCTCCGATAGAGCAATCCGTAGCGCTCGAAGAACGGCCCGGCGCCGGGGATGAAAACGCGCTCGAAGAGCTCGGGCTGGGCGCGCAATTGCTCCGCCAGATCGTCCGCGGCGCCCCGCACGCTCTCGGCCGATTCGCCGTCGAGGACCACCAGCAGGGATTCAGTGAGGGTTGGGAAGACCTCGGCGAACTCCCGGTCGCGCTGCAGAAACGGCAGGTCGGGGTCCAGCAGATTCTGGGTGTCGCCGTCCACGCCCACCAGGAGACCCGTCGCGACCAGTGCGGCGATCGTCGCGGCGCCCACGGCGATCAGGGTGGTCCGGGGCCGCCGGCCCACGGCCGCCACCCAGGCGGCCAGCAGGGAGGCGACCAGGCCGTCGTTCGCATCCTTCACAACTGTCGATTAGCCGGGGCGCGGCGCGCGGTCCACCGCGCGCCTCAATCCGATCTTCACGGGGAACCGCCGGGGGGAGCCAGTTCGAGAAGAGTGAGGCCCGCGAGGGGGCCGGCTCGGAGCAGCTGGCCGGCCTCGCCGTGAACCGCGGCGCCCACCGCAGTTCGGTGGCCGAGGCGTCGCCTGGCCTCTTCTGGCGGGAGGACGAGCAGGGCGGTGCTCCAGGCCTCGGCTTCGGCCGCACTTGGAGCCAGGACCGCCGCGAAACGCCCCTCGTGGAGCGCCAGACCGCTGCGCGGGTCGATGATGTGCCCGTACCGTTGGTTGTCGATGACCGTGTACTGGCCGAGCGAGCTCGAGATCGAAAGGGCGCGCTCGCGGAGCTCCAGTGTTCCGCGGGGTTCGCCAGGTCCGCCGCCGACGAGGAGCCGCCACGGGTTCCCGTCGGCGGCATGTCCGAGAGCGAGCAGGCTGCTTCGGCCGAAGTCGAGCAGAGCCCCCTCGACCTCGCCTTCGAGCCCGGCCCGCAGTTCGTCGAGCGCGAACCCTTTTCCGAGCCCACCGAGGTCGAGCGCCATCCCGGCGCGGGTGAGCTGCGCGGATCCGTCGGGTGCGACTGCGAGCCCCGAGGCGCCGACTCGAGCGCGCGCAGCGGCGAATTCGTTCGTCGTGGGGAGTCGATCGCGTTGGGCGGCGCGGTGCCAGAGTTCGACCAGGGGGCCGACGGTCACGTCAAATGCGCCCCCGGTCCAGGCTGCGTAGCGTTGTGCGGCTCGGAGCGCGCGCGCTGTCGGAGGCGAGAGCGGGAGGGCGGGCCCGCCGGCCGCTCGGTTGAGAGCCGTCACTTCGCTCTCAGGCGCATAGCGGCTGAGCAGGCGGTCGAGCGCTGCGGCCGAGCGGAAGGCCTCCTCGAGTCGGGCACGCCCGGCTCGAGGGTCGCGAACGACGAGGGTGATCTCGAGGACGGTCCCCATCACATAACGGCCGTCGCTGACGACGACCGGTGGTTGAGCGCCGGGCGAGGCGCAGCCGAGCAGCACTCCGGCGAACAGCCCCGCCCGTGCGAGCGCGCCGATCACTCGGACGTGTAGTTCTCGGAGCTGCCGACGAAAATGGCCCACAACGAGATCACCATCAGGGCGAGCAGGCTGCCCTGGAGCAGTAGGAAGCCCGAGATCTTCACCCACGCGAACGCCGGATGGACGAACCGCACCAGCCAGCCGCCGCCCTCGCTGACGAGAGCGGCGATGAATGGCAGCACGATCAACACGAGTTTCGTGCCGCTGCCGACCGGTACGAACAACATCAAGTGCGTGAGCACGAGGAGCAGCATCCCCATCGCGAAGAGATGAAAGTGAGCGACCTCGAGGAGACCCTGGTACGTGCGCGGCTGCTTGAAGGTCTCTTCGTTTCCGAGGTAGTACTCGACGACGGAAGAGGGTGTGAGGCTCATCTTGTTGAAGTAGAGCGCGCCGTTGGTGACCCACAGGCCCCCGACGTACACGACGTAGAGGACGACGATGGTCTGGAGGAGCCGGTTGCGGCTCCACTCTCCGGTGACGACGAATCGCACGGGTCTCCCTATAGCCCGGATGGTGTGGCGGCGCCGGGCTCGGACCGGCCGACCAGGATTTCGATCAACGCGAGTGCTCTTCGGACGCCACTCGTGACGGCGCGCGCGGTCAGTGTAGAGCCCGCGATCCCGTGGATGTCGGCTCTCAAGTGGAGTCGCTCGTCGAGCCGCTTCTTCTCGAACTGTTTCAGCCAGCGCTTGGGCGGGAGGTAATCGGCGGGCTCGTAGAACGCGAGGACGCGCAGCGACCGGACTTCTCCTGCCGGGTCCACCATGACCATGAATGCCTCGGGCTGCGTCCGCACGGTATGGATGTCGATGATCGCGTAGCCGATGACGACGTCGTCTTGCCATCCGGTGTAGATGCTGACGAGGCGTGACTCGAGCTTCGATCGCGCGCGTTCTTCGACGGCTTCGGTCTGTGTGTCGTCGAGGACGTAGCTCTTCTTCTCGACGCGCGTGGCCGTTGGGAACGCGAGTTCCAGAGCCTCCTGTTGGCTGTGGAACACGCCGGCCGTCGCGGGCGCCGCGAGGAGGGCGGCGAGGAAGAGGGCTGCCGCTCGCGCTCCGCGCCTAGAACGCAAACCCCATTCCGAAGGCCAGCTCATCCGGGCGCGGCGCGCCCTGCGTGTTGAAGTTTCGATACTCGAGTTTGATCGCGACATTCGGGTGAGGTTTGAACGTGATTCCCGGCGTGTAGAGCCAGTAGGCGTTGCGCCGATTCGGACTGTAGCCCGACGGCACCTCGTATTGGGTGTCGACGTATTCGACCCGGAGGAACGGGGCGAGGTACTTGTCGTAGTTGTTGAAGATCGTGGGCCAGATGTCGTACGCCACTTCGACGTAGCCGCCGAGCATCTTGTCGGCGATCGGCCGGTCGATCGGGCGACCCAGCGCAACGTTGAGATCGCGGGCGTCGGAGAGTTGGTTGTACGCGAAGAGTGCGCGCGCTTCGAACTGCCCGCGGCGGTACTGGACGTGCGCTTCGAGGGCCAGGAGTGCGCCGTCAGGGACGTCGATGTCTCCTCCGATCTCCTGGTCCTGGCCGGTGTCTCCGTAGTACAGCGAGCCACCGATCATCCATTCGGGGGTCGGGCTCCAGTCCATGCGGCCGACGAACCCGAAGTCTTCCGCGAGGGAGCGGTTGCCCTTCTGGCGGCCGCCGCGGATGCCCGAGTCGCTGAAGCCGCGCGAGTTGAACCCGGTGACGATGTAGGCCCGGTAGTCGATGGTGTCGCCCAGCTCACCGAAGAAGCCCATGCCCAGCTCGCGCCACGTGCTCGGGATGATCCGGCGCTCCGTCTCGGGGCGCTGCACGCCGTGGAAGAACGGCGGCTCGTGGACCTCGTTCAGGAAGCCCATCGGCATGAGCAGGAGGCCGGCGCGGTAGTTGATCTCCTTCTTCCAGAAGAAGTCGAGCGACATCAACTCGACCGAAGCCGAGCCGCCACTCGAACTCGCTGTGGAACCGGTGGTGGCGTGCTCGAACTCGATCTCCGAGTTGAGCACGATGTTCTCGTTGAACTTGTAGCCGAGGTACAGAACCATGCGGTACGCATCGGCACGGTCGAGCTGGCGGTCGGAGATCTGCAGCCCGCCGACACTGTCTGAGCCCGAACCCGCATCTCCGATGAAGTTGCGGTAGTAGAACTCGCCGTAGCCGCCGATCGAGAGGCCTGACTCGATGCCGTAGACCTTCGAGGCTGCCGGGCCGAACCCGTACGCACTCGTCAGTTCCGGTTCTTCCGGGACCGCGACCTGGTCGCGCACGCGCGCGAGCTCGTCGGTGATCACTTCGAGCTTGCGCTCGAGGTCTGCGATCCTGTCTTCGCGCGCGATGCTGTCGTCGTCGGCAGCGAGTGCAGGCGCGGGCGCGCTGAGCGGAGCGGCGAACGCTGCGGTCAGGAGCGCGAGGGCGAGGATCTTCCGAGGCATGGCTGTCCCTCCCGACCGCGAGGCGCAGCGCGCACGGGGGCGCGAGCGGGAGCGGCGGGCAGGGCTCGGGGCGGTACGCCTCTGGCCTCGGTGGTTTGGCTGGATTCGGGCTGATTGAATTCAGGCGGATTGGCTTCGAGCGGGATGAGCATCGTGCGCTTGCAGCGCCGGCACTTGAGCTCGACGCCGCCCTCGACCAGGCGGGCCAGCAGGCTGCCGCACAGGCAGCGGCAGTCGTCCCCGCCGGGTTCGGCGCGGGCGGGCTCGGGGAGGGTGGGCTGAAGGGCGCTCATGTCCAAATGGAAATGAAATTGCTTTTCAATTTCGGCTGGCATCGTACGAGCTGGCCTGGCCGCTGTCAACGCTCGTGAGCCGCCTATGTTCCGACCTCATGGGCATCCCGCTTCCCGACCTCCTTCTGGCGGCTTTCATCGGTCTCGGGATCCCCCTCTACGCCGGTTCCGTCCGCGGACGGTCCTACGGCTCGTTTGCGCTGGCGGTGCTGCTCTTTTCGCTGCCGGCCGCGCTCGTGCTCCACGGGAGGCTGCTGGACACTGTCTCGGAGGCCTTCCGCCCTGCCCTCGTCTGGGGGTTCCGGTGGATGCTCATCGCGGCGGGCGTGCACCTGGCGTTTCTCGTGCGGCCCCGGCTCCGGAGCCGCGGATTTCGCTACGGCGTGAGCCTTCCGGGCATGGCGTTCATCGCGATGGGGGCGGTGGCCGGGCCGTGGCTCCTCGCGCTCCTGCCGGTGCGGGCGCTGCTGGATGGGCTCGGTGCCGAGGGGTGGCTCGGCGCGCTCCGCTGGCTCGACCTCGCGCCGCTGGCGGTGGTGGTGGCCGGAGTCGCGACCTCGGTGCAGCTCCGTGAAGAGATCGTGCGGGTGCCGCTCGCGCCGGTGGATGCCGCGCGTCCCGCCGAGCTGATGCGCCTCCCCGTCTCCCGGCATCGCCGGTCCGCGCCGCCGCCGCTCGACCGTCGGCCGCTCCGGGTGGTCCAGATCTCCGATCCGCATCTCGGACCGTTTCAGCCGATCCATCGGCTCCAACGAAGGCTGGAGCGCGTGCTCCGGCACGATCCGGATCTGGTGCTCCTCACCGGAGACTTCCTCACGATGGAGGGGAGCGGCACTCCGGGTGCGCTCGCCGAAGCGTTGGTCCCGCTTCGAAAATTCCCCGGTCGTTGTTATGCGATCTTCGGAAATCACGATCACGAGGCTTCCGAAGAGGTGCGCGGTGCTCTCGAGTCGGCCGGCGCGCGGCTGCTGCTAGACGAGGAGGCGCTCGTCGACACGCCCTTCGGTGCGGTGCAGCTGGTCGGTGCCGACCACCATTTCAAGGAAGCGAAGGACCGGCTCCAGGAGCTGGTTGAGAAGTATCCGCGGCGCGACGACCACCTGCGGCTCGTGCTCGTCCACGACCCGCTGCGCTTTACCTGGCTGCCCGAGGGCGACGCCGACCTCGCGCTGTCCGGCCACACCCACGGTGGCCAGGTGGGGCTCGTGAGCTTCGGGCTCGACTGGACGGTGCTCTCGCGTTCCCGCTGGCCCGACCACGGGCTCTTCGGCCGCGGGCAGGATCGGCTCTACGTGCACCGCGGGACGGGCTTCTACGGCTTCCCACTACGTATCGGTGTGCCCGGCGAGCTGTCGCTGCTCGAGGTGATGACCTAGCCCGCTGCGCGGCTGAGGTCGAGCAGCTCGCGGAGCGGCGGCCAGAGTTCGGTGTTCGCCAGGTCACTGCGAGACGCCCACCAGGCGGAGACGATCTCGCGGCGATCGATCTGGATCGTCGGCGCGCTCTCGACGACGGCTTCGAACGCGATGAGATGATCGCGCTTGGCTTCGTGTCGGGGGTGAAGCTCGCCCAACGGGCGGAGAGACACGGCTTCCAGCGAGACGCCCACCTCCTCGCGGAGTTCTCGAAGCGCGGTGGCGATCGGTGCCTCGCCGCGATGGGGAGCGCCGGCCGGGATGCCCACGCCGGGCTTGTACGAGTGGCGCAGCACCAGCAGGCGATCTCGGTGCCAGACGAGCACGCACACGCCCTCGGTCTGAGGGTTGAACACCTGCCAGTAGATCCGGAGCAGGCGGTAGGCGACCCGGAGCGCCGCGCGCCAGAGAGCGTCGAGCATGGTGTGCGCCGTCAGTCGAGCAGTGCGCCGTAGACGATCTGCTTCAGCTGTCCGCGGAAGTTGAAGACGCGCGATGGCATGAACTGGGTCATGAAGACGACGATCAGGTCTTCGACCGGGTCGACCCAGAACGCGGTGCTCGCCGCGCCGCCCCAGGCGTACTGGCCCGGCGAGTCGATCAGTTGGGAGGCCTGCGGATCGAGCTCGACCGAGAACCCGAGCCCGAAGCCGACTCCGTCGTAGAGGCTCTCGCTGAAGGCCCCGGTGGCGAAGGCCCCGAGATCGGTGCCGCCCGGGAGGTGGTTCTCGCGCATGAACTCGAGGGTCTTTCGCCCGAGAATGCGCGCGCCGTCGAGCTCGCCGCCGCCGCGCAGCATCAGGCAGAAGCGAAGGTAGTCGCTCGCGGTCGAGACGAGCCCGCCACCTCCAGAGAGGAATTTGCGCGTGCCGGAGTAGAGACTGTCTTCCGGGTCGTCCTCGATCCGGAGACTCTTGTCCCGGCGTCGGCTGTAAAGCGTGGCGAACCGGTCGAGCTTTCCGGCGGGGACGGTGAAGCCGGTGTCGACCATGCCGAGGGGCTCGAAGATCTCCTCCTTGAAGAACTGGTCGAGCGGTTTTCCGGAGATCACCTCGATCAGATAGCCGCAGACGTCCGTCGCGACCGAGTAGTTCCACGCGGTGCCGGGCGAGAACTCGAGCGGCAGCGTGGCGAGTTTCTCGATGGTCTCGCGAAGGGTGCCCTCTTTCGTGTTGGCGCCGCCGATCCCGAGCTTGCGATACGCGGCGTCGACATTGGTCCGCTCCATGAAGCCGTAGGTGAGACCCGACGTGTGCGTGAGCAGGTCGCGCACCGTCATCTCCCGTTCGCATGGGGACGTCAGGAATGCGGGATGATTGCCCGCTTCATAGACGCGCAGGTTCTTCCACTCCGGAATGAAACGGGACACCGGGTCGGAGAGAGAGAAGGCCGCACGTTCGTAGAGCGTCATCAGCGCGACCGAGGTGATCGGCTTGCTCATCGAGTAGATGCGGAAGAGGGTGTCTTCCCGCATCGGCTTCTGGCGCTCCAGGTCCATCTGCCCGAGCGGCGAAAAGTGCGCGACCTCTCCGCGCCGGCAGACCAGCGTGAGCGCGCCGGCGATCTTGCCGGGGTCGATGTAGCGGGCCAGGAGATGCTCGTCGATCCGCGCCAGTCGGTCGCTCGAGAGCCCCACATCTTCGGGTCGTGCCAGCATCAGGAAAGCCCTCCGGAGCGCTCGGCGGCCTCGGCCGTCTGCGCGATGAGCGTGGCGATGGTCATCGGTCCGACGCCACCCGGGACGGGCGTGTAGGCGGAACAGCGCGGGATCGCCGCTTCGAGGTCGACGTCACCGATGCCGCCCGGGTGGAAACCGGCGTCGACGACGACTGCGCCCTCGCGGATCCAATCGCCTTGCACGAAGTTCGGAATCCCGACGGCGCCGACGACGATGTCGGCCTGTGCGACGAGCGACGGCAGGTCGCGCGTGCGGGAGTGGCACACGGTGACAGTGGCGTTGCGGTTGAGCAGCATCGCGGCCATCGGCTTGCCGAGAATCGGGCTGCGTCCCAGCACGACGGCGTGTTTGCCCTCGAGCTCGATGTCGTAGTGGTCGAGGATCTTCATGATGCCCGCGGGCGTCGCCGAGCCGTACGCGCGCTCGCCCATCGCCATCCGGCCGAAACCGTGTGTGGTGACGCCGTCGACGTCCTTGTCGATGAGGATACGGTCGAACGCGGCGCGCTCATCGATCTGTGCGGGAACGGGATGCTGCAACAGGATGCCGTGCACGTCGCCGTCCTCGTTCAGGCCGTCGATGACGGCGAGCAACTCGTCGGTCGTGGTCGTGTCCGCGAGCTCCACCTTGCGCGAGTCCATGCCGACGCGGCGGCAGGCGTTGCCCTTCATCCGAACGTAGGTCGCCGACGCGGGGTCGGCGCCGACGAGGATCGTTGCGAGGATCGGGGTCCGCGCGGTGGTGGCGACGATCTTTTCCACGCGCACTTTGAGCTCGCCTTCGATCTGCTTGGCGAGCGTCTTTCCGTCGAGAATCGTCGGCTCCATCGTCCTCCCTCGGCCTGGGAGAGTAACCGCTCAGCCCTCGGAACGGCCGCGGGTCTCTCCGACGAAAAACAGCAGGAGGAGCGCGCCGCCCACGCCGATCCCCGCGGTGACGGCCGCGGCTCCGGAAAGCGACATCGCGGCCGCCACGGCTCCGACTCCCATGGGACCCGCAGCCGAGCCGATGTCCCCCACCAGACGCCAGAGCCCGAGGAAGCGGCTCCGGCCAGCTGCCGGGGAGAGGTCGGCTCCGAGCGTCATCACGAAGCCCGACGAGAGCCCGTTTCCGAGGCCGAGCACCAGCCCGACCGCCAGCAGAGACTCGAAAGTGGTCGCCCACGGGAGGAGCGCGATTCCGGCGGCGAGCAGCGCCAGGCTGGGAACTCCAGTCGCACGACGGCCCCGGCGATCCATCAGTTGGCCGGCCGGATAGAAGAGCAACATGTCGAGGCCGCTCGAGAGGCCCACGACCAGGCCGATCTCGGCGACCCCCAGGCCGATCGAATCTCCCCAGAGCGGCACCAGGAGTTGCCGCGCAGTGCGCAGGATCTGCAACACGATCGCGATCGTCCCGGCCCCCGCGAGCGGTCGTGCGTGGGCGCGCAGCAGCTCGAGGAGTCCGGGGCCTTCGTCCCGGTCGGCCCGGTGAACTGCTGCGACGGGGGTTCCTGGGAGCGAACCGATGCGGCGAAAGCCCACCGCGAGGAGGAGCGCGCCTCCGACGGTCGCGGCGCCCTGAAGCGCGAAGGCCGCCTCGAGTCCAAGGCGTTCCGCGAGCAGCCCGCCGACAGTCGGGCCGACGAACAAACCGCACCGCCCAGTCCCGCCCAACATGGAGAGCGCCCGGCCGCGCAACTCCGGGGGAACCTGCTCGGTCAAGAAGTGCAGGCGTCCCATCGACCAGAGGGCGAGCGCAGCGCCGCTCGCGAACAGCAGTACCAGAAGCTGCGCGGAGTGGGTCACCAGGGCGGTCGCCCCTGCCGCGGCCGCGGTGATCCAGGCGCCCCAGATCATCACCCTGCGATCCCCGAAACGCGCAACGAGCAGGCCGGCCGGTACGTCGAAGGACATCGTCCCGAGACCTCTCATCGCGACCGCGAGGCCCGCGAGGCCGACGCCCGCTCCGAGTTCCTGGGCGAACAGCGGCGTGATTGGCAGCGCGGCTCCGAGCCCGGCGGCGACGAGGAAAGTCGAGCCGTAGATCGGGACGGCGAATGCGTGCAGGCTGCGCATGTCTGCGGCCGGCGGGCTGGACATCAAGAACGCGCGACGAGGAGGACTGCCACAGTCGTCGGCGAAGCTAGCGCAGGGGCAGTGAACCTCTTCACGGCGCCATCACGTGCCGGGAGGAAGACTCAAGAGATCAGATCGGGGAACCGATCGAGTGCCTCACGCATCTACTTTCCGTCCGCGCGCTTCGCGCACCCCTCAGCGAGTGACCCCCCATGGCCGAGCGTCCCTTTCGCCTCATTCTCGTCAGCTGCGTCGAATGCGGTCGCCTGCATGCCCCGGAGCGCGCACTCGATCTGAATCCGCGCTGTGAGAGCTGCGGTGAAGGCGCCGCCGCGTCCGCCGCCCCGGCTTCGCCCCGGTAGTCCCTCGCGCAGCTGTGAAGTAGTTCGCAGCTCGGAGCGCTGAGTCGGCCCATTCTCCAGGTCTACCTGGAGAACACCGCATGACCGGAAGCCTGATGCTTCGATCCGTCGCGACCGCCTCGTTGTGGCTCGCATTCGCACTCCCCGCCTCCGCTGTGCGCGATGTCGGCCAGCTGGACGGAAGGGAGCGACTCAAGCTCGCAGGCACCCAGAAGAAGGCCAAGCGGCGGATGCCCGTGCCCCTCGGAATCGACTCGGGCGGCTTTACTGTCTTCTCTGAGCCTCTGGTTCGCGGGGCGCTCGTCCCCAGCGCTCGCAGGTCCGGCGGCTGGCAGCTCGGTCCGGAGGGCATCCAGCAGCTCGAGGCGCACATTGCCGACTGGCTCCGCGCAGACGGAACCGACCGGCCGGTGGGCTCGATGGATGAGGCGACTGTCGTCGTCGAGGACGTGACGATTCGCGGCAAGCGCAACAAGGCGGGCACGCGTGCACGGCTCGTCTTGCGCGCACAGGTCTCGGTGCAGGACGAAGCTGGCGCCGCGCCTCGGACGGGCACCTACAAGTTCAAGGGGGCGGGGCGCCTCGCGGCCGAGCAACCCCTGCCTGGGCAGATCGAAGAGGGCTTGATCCCGGGACCGTCGGGCCCTGTGTTCGCCCGCTATCGCGTGGTGGGCGATGAGGTGCACATCGACGGCGACATGGTCCTCTCCCTCGATCAGCTTCGTGCCTATCGAGCCGAGGCGGAGAGTCCGTTCTACTCCGCGGTGGTCACTCAACGCCGCTGGCCGGGGGGAAAGGTCCCGTATGTCATCTCGAGCGAGTTTTATAGGGCGGCGAACGCAGTTCAGCTGAGGGCGATCGAGTCTGCGATCCGCCACTGGAATACCAACACCGAGATCGAGTTCGTGCCGCACCGGACTGAGGAGTCGTTTGTGATGATCCGGACGACGGAGTCCGGCTGCCGCGCGACGACCGGCCGTCGGACGCCAAAGGTGCCGTTGCTGGCCTCGAACTACGTCTGGCTCGCGCCCATCTGTAGTCGAGGAGCCATCATTCACGAGTTCGGCCACACGGTCGGTCTGTTCCACGAGCAGAGCCGCACTGACCGCGACACCTTCATCACCGTCGATTTCGACAACATCCTCGCCGACCGGGCCGACCAGTTCGACATCAAGGGGTCCAACGTCGGGCCTTACAACTTCCGCTCGATCATGCACTACTCGCAGTACAGCAGCGTGGCCGTGGACACGAGCCTGCCGACCTTCACGGTGAGGCGGGATCTTCCGGAGGACGCCGGTCAGATCGTTGGCCAGAAGGAAGAGCTCAGCAAGGGCGACATCGCGGCCGCGAACTATCTGGCCACGGGCGACGAGCGGATCTTCGACAATGCGTACAGCGAGCTGTGGCACGAGGCACTCGGCGTCCACACCGAACGTCAAAAGCTTGGGGACGTGACGGGCGACGGCGCCCCGGATCTTGTCGCGTTCGGAGCCGGCGCCGACGGCGGCCGGGTCTACGTTGGGCGCAACGCCGGCGAGAGCTTCGACCACGACGGGACCTGGCTGCCCGGCTTCTGCCTCGGTCAGATCGACTGCCTGGTGGGCGACGTCGACGGCGACGGAATCGCCGACGTCGTGGAAGCGCCGTCCGGCCGGGTTGGGCTCTCGAATGGCAGCGAGTTTCGTCTGGCGGCTCCCCGAGAAATCGGGATTGGCGGCCTCCACCGCTACTTCCTCGCTGACGTGAACAACGACTGCCGTTCCGACCTGGTCGGCGTATACCGCTACAACCAGCGGATCGAGGTCTACGTGGCACTGTCGGACGGCGAGGGCTTCGCATTCAAGTCTTGGTGGGGCGACTTCGACGCCACGGACTACAGTGTCGGCGATGTCGACGGCGATGGCGCCGCGGACCTCGTGGTCTCGCTGGGAGACCAGGCGTACGTCCATCCATCAGACGGCTCGGCGTTCGGGCCCGGCCAGGATTGGTGGCCCAGCAACGCGAGAATCGGCGCGACCGAGAACTTTCGCATGGCCGACGTGGACGGCGACGGCCTGTCGGACATGGTCCGCCTGTCTCCGGATTCCTACGAGCACGCGGCGCGCGTGATGATCACGATTTCGGACGGCTTCGAGTTTCGGGCGGATCTCCCCAACTATCACGAGTACGATTGCAAGAGCCAGTTTGGGTGCGAGCTTGCCGATGTCGACGGGGATGGCCTCGTCGATCTGGTGGACGCGGTTTCCGACCTGGAGAATCCGACGCCGACCCACGCGGCGGGCGAGGTCTACGTCTCTCGCTCGACGTCCTTCATCACGAACCTCGACTTTCCGCGCAAGCCCGTGTCGTCGCTCACGTGTGGCCAGCCCTGAGTCAGGGCTGGCCGCCACGCGGCTGATCTCGCGGTTAACTCGGGTCGGGGTTCGGGAACGTTGCGATCGCGAGCACGGGACGCTGAATCGCGACATCGAGGGGGCCGCCGAGCACTGACGTGGAAATCGTCACTGCGTGGCTCCCGGGTGTCAGATCCTCGGCCACTACGGTGTAGCTGGATGCGTAGGTCCTTCCGGTGATCGGGGTGGTGCCGAGGACTGCATCACCGATCTGGCAGAACCGCGTGGCTCCATTCGCGAGCGGGGAAAGCGGGACCCCGTCCACCACCACGTCGATGTCGAGCCAGCCGGAAGCCCCAGTCGCGAGGAGGCCGCAGTCGGCGCTGAACGTGATGCTCGCGTCGGTGCTCTCGGCGGTCGTGTCGAACTGGAAGATCGTTCCGTCGATGCCGGGATCGTCGCTCAGCTGAATGTCCGTGTCGCCGACGATGTTCGTCGTTTCCTCGGTGGAAGTGTGAAAGAGCCGAGCGGGTTCTGCCGCGGGTGTCTGGCCCCCGAGCGTTGCGACCGTTTCTCCCTTCTGGAGGAGGCACTCGGTGCGAATCTTGTACTTCGCCTTGCCCTTCTTGTTCAGCTTCTCGCAAAGGACCTGGGCAAAGGCCCCTTGGCTGCAGAGGCAGATTGCGACGATCGCGATGATGATTCGATATCCCAGATTCATGTGATTGCTCCTAGGGGCCGGTTGGCACACCATTGCATAGCGCCAAAGAGTGTTCCAGCGTTTGTCTCGTCCATTTGGAGGATCCCATGTACCGATCTCTCGCTTCGAGTCTCGCGATTTCCGTCGTTCTGCTGATGCTCTCGTCGCCGAGCCAGGCGCTCGTCTTCGATGTCACGAGCACCGATGACAACCCGGATGCGGCGATCGACGGCACTTGTGCGGACGCAGAAGGCGCCTGCACGCTCCGTGCGGCCGTCCAAGAAGCGAACGCGAACGTCGACCCGACTCCCGACGAGATCAACGTGCCCGCGGGCAAGTATGTCCTGAAGGAGGTCGGGCCGGACGAGGACGCGGCTGCGACCGGCGACCTCGATCTGATCGATCCGGTGAACATCACCGGCGCCGCTGCCGGACTGACCATCGTTCAGGGCAAGAAAGATCGTGTATTCGAGGTTCCGATCGGCGGGGCGGCCGTGATCACGGACCTCACGGTCACGAAGGGCAGCATCGGCACCAGGAAGCGGGTGAAGGGCGGCGAGGCCTTCAACGGCGGCGGCATCTCGAACGAGGGCACGCTCACACTCGAGCGTGTGATCGTGGCCAAGAACAAGTCGGCCGACGACGGCGGGGGCGTGTCCAACGAGTTCGGGACGCTCGTCATGACCGACGTGCACTTGACCGGCAACAAGGCCAAGGACGACGCCGGCGGGCTCGAGCAGGACGGCGGCGACGTCACGCTGACCCGGGTAACGCTCTCGAAGAACAAAGCGAAGGACGAAGCGGGTGGCATCGAGGTCGAGGACGGCACCCTCACCGGCACCAACGTCACGATCAGCCAGAACAAGGCGCGCACCGGCGGCGGAATCAATGCGGAGCAGAGTGGTGTCGTGGTCCTCACGAATGCCACGTTCTACAAGAACAAGGCGAAAGCGCTCTCGGGCGCGATTCAGAACGAGGAAAACGGCGCAACCGTCTCGCTCACCAATGTGATCCTCGACTCCGACAAGAAAGGTGCTTGTGAAGGCCTCATTGGTTCGGGAGGGGGGAACCTCGAGACGGGATCCACGTGTCAGTTCGGAGCTGGCGATCAGAGTGGCGTCGACAAAGCCGGCCTCGAGAAGCTCGCCGACAACGGTGGTGTGACGCCCACCCACGCCCTCGCTCCAGGCAGCCCTGCGGTCGACATGGGCACCCAGACGGGGTGCCCGGCGGATGACCAACGCGGCATGGCCCGCGATGATGGCGCCTGCGACGTGGGAGCGTTCGAGTTGTAGCGGCGTGTCCCGTCGGTGAGCGCCTCGCGCCCGGATCCGCCAAACTGCCGCCGGGTTCAGTGCTTGGGGAAGACGTGAAGAAAATTCTGTTCGTCGTGTTCGCGACACTGGGCGTGCTAGTCGCAGTTCTGTTCGCCCGGACACTCATGCTCCCGGCGCCGGTTGCGCCCGAAACCTCCTCCGAAGTGCGAGCGGTCGACGGCGACGCCGTCGCCGGACGGATGGCTGAGGCGATCCGCTTCCGAACGATCTCGCATCAAGATCGCGCTGCGTTCGATCCCGCCCCGTTCGAGGGATTCGTGGCATGGGTCGAGAGCACCTATCCCAGTGTGGCCAGTGCACTCACGCGCGAGATCGTCAACGACCACTCGCTTCTCTACACCTGGAAGGGGAGCGATCCCGAGCTCGTGCCGATCTTGCTGACCGGGCATCACGACGTCGTCCCGGTCATCCCGGGCACCGAGGAGAAGTGGGCGCATCCGCCCTTCGCTGGCGTCGTTGCGGATGGCTACGTCTGGGGTCGGGGCGCGCTCGATGACAAGAGCGCCGTCATCGCGCTGCTCGAGGCCGCCACGCTCCTCGTTGAGGAGGGCTTCCATCCGGCGCGCACCGTCTATCTGGCGTTCGGTCACGACGAGGAGATCGGCGGAAGAAACGGCGCCGGTGCGATCGTCGAGCAGCTCCGTTCGCGCGGCGTGCAGCTTGCGTGGTCGCTCGACGAGGGCTCGTTCCTGATGTCCGGTCTCTTCCCCGGGATCGAGGCGCCGGTGGCTTCGATCAACGTCGCCGAGAAGGGCTATGTCTCGATCGATCTCGTGGCCACCGGGGAGGGGGGGCACTCCTCGATGCCGCCCCGTCAGACCGCCGTGGGCGTACTCTCGGCGGCGATCGTCGCACTCGAGGCGGAGCCGATGCCCGGAGGGATCGAAGGTCTTTCGGAAGAGATGTTCGACGCGCTCGCGCCGTATCTTCCGTTCGGCCCGCGCATCGTCGTCGCGAACCGCTGGCTCTTCGGCGGAGTGCTCGAATCGGTCCTGTCGGCCCGCCCGACGACGAATGCGATGGTGCGGACGACGACCGCCCCGACGATGCTCTCCGGGAGCATCAAGGAGAACGTCCTCCCGATCGAGGCCGTCGGGACGGTGAACTTTCGTCTCCACCCGCGCGACACGGTCGAGGATGTGGTCGCGCACGTGACCGCGGTCGTGAATGACGACCGCGTCGAAGTGCGCCCGCGTGGTGCCGGCGGATCGGCTTCGGAAGTCTCGAGCGCGACGTCGGAAGGCTTCTCGACGATCGGGCGCGCAGTTCGCAGCGTCGAGCCCGACGCGATCGTGATCCCTGGGCTGACGATCGGTGGCACGGACTCGCGTCACTACGGGCAGATCGCGGACGATGCCTACCGCTTCAATCCGATGGTCGTGACGACCGACGACATCTCGGGGTTCCACGGGACCAACGAGCGTATTTCAATCGAGAACCTGGTGCGCGGGACGCGGATCTACGCGCGATTGATCGAGCTCGCGACCGCGCCCTAGCCGCCGGGGCCCGGGTCACCTGTGGGTGTACTGGAAGCGCCCGATTTCCCCGACATTCCCACCAACTCGTCGTCCGCGACCGGGCCGAGGTCGCCGATCATGCACCTTGGTCGGAAGCGACGCAGGGACGTGTAGTTGCGTCTCCGGCCTCGTCACCGCCGGTCATCGGCGGTCGCAGCCGGCCACTAGCCCGCCTCAGTGCCTGGGCGATGAACTCCAGGAGTTCTTCGAAGCTGGCTGCGTCGGGCATTCCGCCACGGTAGCAGTGGCGCTAGTTCAGCCACCGCCTCCGCACCGCCAATCCCGCTAGGCCAAGGCCGAGGAGCGCGGCGGTGGGATCAGTGGCACCAGTCGCTCGATGAGCTCGCTGCGCTCCATCAGGATGCGGGTGGTTCCGTCGCGCCAGCGGGTCTTGAGGCGCAGCGCGAGCCTCCCATCCGGGCGCTCCTCCCCCGCGAACACTGGGAGGTGCGCGGGCGGAGCGCTTCGATCCCTGTCTTCAGCCTTCCGAGAAATGGTGATGCACACACAGAAAAGTCGCTTCCGTGTGAACGCGTTCACAGCCTCGAGGGCGTCCGAGTGGTTTCCTGTGGTCGTTCGGTGAGCAAGATCACCGAACCCGAACAACCCAGGAGACCAGAACGATTACCCATCTCACTTCGATCGATCGCAACCTCGTCCCCACGGCCACGCCGCGCCGCCGCTGGAGCCCCGAGATCTCGGCCCCCACCCTCTCGCTCTTCGCGCTCTTCATGCTACTCGCCGCCACCAAGGCCCCCGCTCTCGAGCTCGACGTCCAGCGGTCGGAGGCCGCAGCGCCGGTCTTCGCTCCGGAGACCGACGACGTCGTGCTCAGCGGTGCGGGTGCACGCAGGGCCAAGGAAATCAAGGAAATCTCTGACTGCCAGAATCCGGACTTCTATTTCTGGAGGGACACAACATTTGCGGCGGATTACCCCAAGGTCCTGGGCAAGCACCGCTACGCAAAGGTTTGGAACAAGACGCGCAAGTTTATGTTCAAGGCGTTGAACAAGTCGAGGCGTGCGGCGGCGAATGGAAACGAGCCCAAGGCCGACAAGAAGGCCCAAAAGGCACGCAATGCGCTGTACAGAGGTACACGGAAGTTTATCGACCTTGGGATTCCGGACGAGCAGGTGTGTGAGGCCTACCGGGATCGTATGATGGTGCTTGACAAGCTCCTCTACCTTTCGGGATTGGATTCATGCCCTATCCAGACGGATCTCGATCGAGTACTCACCGAGCTCGATGAGGATTTCTGCGGGGGGCCCTTTTCCGGCCTCTGGAGTGTGAAGCCCATCAGCGGATTCCAAACGTGTCGTACTTCGGATGGATCAGCTGACACGGTGGAGTGGACTGAGGACGAGGGGGGTCCTGAGACGTACCTCTTGGAACTCGAGCAGGATGGCCTCGAGCTGTTTGGATTCTATCCGGAGCTGGACGGGACCGACCTCTCCGGGGAGCTCTCGCCACTCAGTGAAGGGGGATACTCCTTCCTCTTCAACATCGAGTCGACAGAGGCGAATCCGTCGCCGGACTGCCAGCTCTTCATGGAGTCGAACGGCACAGATACAGTCTTCGGCTCCCCGTTTTGCGAAGGGTTCCCGTGCATGCCCAGGTCGTGTCGCGAAACCGAGGAGATCGTGGGAGAAGTATACGAGGACACGAGATTGTGCCCGCCGGGGACGGGTGCCTTCTGTGCATCAGTACGGCAATCGTGGAGGATTGGCGTAACTTACATAGTCGACGGCGATCGTGAACTCAGCGTCGAGTGTGAAGGCATGGCCGAATCCCTAGCGCGGAAACTCTCGGACATCCCGCTCGTCGAGATCCCGAACGACTTCACGAATGACTTCCCGCTCGTCGAGATCCCGAACGACTTCACGAATGACTTCCCGCTCGTCGAGATTCCGAACTGATCGCCAGTCGATGAGTTCAATGAGGAAGATGGCGTCTGCATCGCTGTCTGAGACGGCAAGGTTGGAACGATCGCAAGTCCCGCAGGTGTGATCCATGACCGGGGGCGTAGCGGTTCCCCGCTACCTGAACGACGCCCCCGAGGTCGAAGGATCTCGGGGGCGTCTTGCGTTCGGGTCGGCACGGCTAGCGCGGGACGAAGACCAGAAAGTACTGCCGGGGGAGGAAGTCGAAGCTCTGGTGGAGCGCGAAGCCGGAGGCGTGGAACCCGGCCTCGACGGTGCGGGTCGGGAGCCGGATCGGGCGGGTACCGCTGGCGGCGTCAACGCGGAGCAGAGCGGGGTCGTGATCCTCACGAACGGCACGTTCTACAAGAACAAGGCGAAGGAGCTGTCCGGCGGCGTCCAGAACGAAGAGAACGGCGCGACCGTCCAGCTCACGAACGTGATCCTCGACTCCAACAAGAAGGGCGGCTGCGAGGGCCTCATCACCTCGAACGGCGGCAACCTCGAGACCGGCGTCACGTGCGGGTTCGGAGCGGGCGATCAGAGCGACGTCGACAAGGCCGGCCTCGAGAAGCTCGCCGACAATGGCGACGCGACGCCCATCCACGCGCTCGCACTTGGCAGCCCGGCCATCGACATGGGTGTTCAGAAGGAGTGCCCGGCCGAGGATCAGCGCGCCACGGCGCGCGACGATGGCGCCTGCGACGTGGGAGCGTTCGAACTCTGACGGCGGCAGCGAAGAATCGACCGCGCGGCGGTCATGGGCGGGAGCTGACCTCGTCAAGGAACTGCTGATAGTCCCTGATGTAGTCGTCAGGGTCGTAGTGCTCTGAGGCGAATACCAGCAGCACCGCGTCCGGTGTGTATTTGTATTGAGTCCCCCAGACCATGGGCGGCAGATGCACGCCCAAGTTCGGGTGGTCAAGGTGGAACTCCTCGCGTCGCTCACCATCGTCCGCGACGACCGAGACGGAACCTCGCACACAGACCATGAACAGATGGCAGGTGCGATGTGCGTGTTCACCGCGGATCTCGGAGCTGGGGACGTCAAAGACGAGGAAGTACCGCATCGGGGCGAAGGGGATCTCTTCCTGGAACTCCCCGACGGTGAGGCTCCCGCGCAGGTCGCGTCTTGTTGCGAGACGATGGAGGGCGACACCAGGCACGACCGAGGCTTGTGCCCCTTCGACTCCTTGAGTCGAGGCCGGCGACTGGGGATCTTCGGGAGGAGCGCCCACGTAGCCGCGGATGCGAGCGGGGTTGCCCGCGACTACGGCGTTCGGAGGAACCGAGCGCGTGACGACGGCTCCTGCCCCGATCATCGCTCGTTGCCCGATCGTGACACCGGGGAGAATGGTTGCGTTGGCGCCGATCGACGCTCCGCGCTCGACTACCGTTGTTGCAAACTCGGCGGGCGGCGTTCTGCTGATCGGGAACGGGTCATTGGTGAATGTCGCGTTTGGTCCGATGAAGACATCGTCCTCGATCCGCAGGCCATCCCAGAGCTGTACACCGCTCTTGATGGTGACACGATCTCCCACGACGACATCGCCCTCGATCAATGTGTGAGGGCAGATGTTTACTTCGCTTCCGATCACCGCGCCTTCGAGCACACGAGCGAACTCCCAGACGTGCGTCTTGGCGCCAACTTGCTTGCTGTCGCACATCGCTTTCGGATGAACAAAGTAGTCGGCCATCTAGCTCCCCCCGTCGAAGTCGGTTAGCGACATTATGATGGCCTGAGGCCGTCGCTTCGTGTTCTCGAAAGCTCGCCAGACGTAAGAGCCGATGATTCCCAACCCGAAGGAGTTGAGCCCTGTGAAGAAGGAGATCACGAGGATCGTGGTGGCGTAGCCGGGGACTTCTACCGGACCTGCCAAACGAGCGGTGAGTACGACGAGACCGAATACGATTGAGAAGGCCAATCCGAGCGCTCCGGCTCCGATCAGGACCCGGATCGGCAGATCAGAGAATGCGAACACGCTATCCCCGAGGTATCGGAGTTTCTTGGCCAGTGTCCAGGCGCTGCGGCCATGCTTCCGCTTCAGACGTCGATAGGGGATCAGCTTTCGGCGAAATCCGAGCCAGAAGAGTAGGCCCACGAGTGTGCTGTTGGACTCATCGAGACTCAGCAAGTGCCCGCGGACCTCTCGGCTGCAGCCGAACACGTCCACCCCGCCCGGCGGCATCTCGGGCTGCGCACTACTCCTGTACACCCGCCAGAATAGATTCGATGCCAAGCGTGTCGGGAGCGGGTCGTCGCGACCATCCCGAGTGCCGATGGTCACGTCGACGGGTTCTGTCTCGAGTGCGCGAAAGAACGCGCAGATCAGTTCCGGAGGCTCTTGAAGGTCGGCGGCCATCACGGCGAATAGTGATCCGCGAGCCTCGGTCAGTCCCGCTCGGATCGCGGCGAACGAGCCGAAAGTACGAGAGAGGACCACAAGGCGCGAGACAAAGGATGAGTGCCCGAGTGAGCCCCGGAGAACCTCCGCCGAGCGATCCGGACTTCCATCCACGACGAAGACGACTTCGAGAGGTTCTGTAACTCCCGCCGCGATTTTTTCTAGCGAGAGCAATAGCTCCGGAATGGAGTCTTCGTTCTGGTAGACCGGAACTACGAGAGAGTACATCTCAGGGACGCCATGAGTTGCACGCCTCGACGACACGCTCGATCGAGCGATCGTCCAGGAACGGATGGATCGGTAACGATACCTCTCGGCTCGCGAATCCCTGTGCCTTCGATAGCGGAGTGAGGAGCATCGATCGGTCGACATCGAGGGCGGCTTGGTACGGGATCAACGTCGGGTAGTGAACGTCGCTGAAGATCCGCGCGCGCTCCAAGTGCCGCTGGAACGAACTCCGCGAGCCGGACACCAGGACCGGGTAGAGGTGCCAGGCGCCGTCCGAGCCTTCGGGACGTTTCGGAAGCTGGAGGTGGGGATTCCGAAGCTCGGCGTCGTAGCGCGCGGCGATGCTTCTGCGGCGCGCGATGCGATCTGAGAGTCCGGGCAGGAATGCGTCGCGCAGGATCGCGGCCTGGATCTCATCCAGACGGCTGTTCAGGCCGAAGTGCCGGTGGACGTACTTGTCGGTCTGCCCGTAGTCACGCAGGGAGCGAGCCAATTCGGCGCACTCGGCCGAAGCCGTGAGGACTGCTCCGCCGTCCCCGAGGCAGCCGAGGTTCTTCGTGGGATAGAAGCTGGTGGCCGAGGCGTGTGAGGTTGCGCCGGTGGGGGTCCCGCGGCTGCTGGCTCCGATCGACTGCGCACAATCCTCGATGACGAGGAGCTCGAATCGTTCGCGCAGGCGAGCAAGTCGGTCGGCATCGGCCGCTTGCCCATACAGGTGTACGAGCAACAAGAACCGCACGTCTCGATGTTCTTCCAGCGCGCGTTCGGCAAGGGCGAGATCCAGGAGCCCCGTGTCGTCGACATCCACGAACACCGGGATTCCTCCGGCTCGCCTGACTGCCAAGGTCGACGCAAACGCGGAGAGCGGCGTTGTGAGGACCCGCTGACCGGGTTGCAACCCTGCGCAGCGCAGAGCGATCTCGATGGCGTCCAGGCCGGACGCGCATCCCACGGCAAGGGGCATGCCCCAGAATGCGGAGAGCTCCTCCTCGAACGCGGCCACTTCGGCGCCCAGCACGAATCTGCCGCTGGCCCCTACGCGCTCGACTGCAGCGAGCGTGGCATCGCGGGTACCGCGCCACTGCGCTTGGAAGTCGCTCATGTGCACCGGATCGGTCGTGTGCAAGTCGTTCATGAAGCCTTGTTCCACCCGGGGACGCGAACCGCTCCCCATGAGCGAGACGATACAGGTCGCGGCGCGAGCCAGGCGGTACATCCCCCGAGGGGAATTGGCGCTTGGGTCATCGCAGGATGTTCGGATCCGTTGACCGGGGTGGTCCGACGAGGGTATTTTCGATCGACCAGGATGCCGCAGCTCGCGCGCGTCGATTCACGCGTACCGTGTTTCCGCGGCCATCCGCGCAGTTGAGCCTCTCGATGCCGCCCCGTGTTCAGAGCGACCAACCGACACCGGGAGAACGAAGCGACCGGTGGCTCAGCGGGTGGCTCGAAGCGCACGCATTCGCACTCACGCTCGCGATTTGTGCGGTCTTTTTTGCGCCAGAGCTGCTGGGTGACCGCGTCATCTTCACGCGTGACAACCGAGTCCAGGTCGGTCTCGAAAGGCGCGCAGACCCGTATCCGTCGAATCCGTTGTTCGGCGATCACAGTGATGCATACATCCCCGAGATCGCCCAGCACCTGAGCGATTCGCATCACTCCTGGCTTGCCACCTGGACTCCACAGGTCGAGCTGGGGCGGCCGTTGTGGCATTGGTTCGGATTCAGCAAGGCCTGGCTGCCGGCTCATGGCCTCGCGCTGCTCGGAGGGGGACCCTTCGAGTTCTACGACCGGTTGGCAGCGCTGACCATCACTCTGACTGCGTGTTTTCTCTTCCTGCTGCTTCGGGTACTCGAACTTCGGCCAGTTGCGTGTCTTGCTGGCGCACTCTCCCTCGCGCTCGGCCCCTACATGCTCTTCTGGTCGACCTTCGTGATGTTCCTCGGGTCGGCGTGTTGGACGGCATGTCTGCTGTGGCTCATCGCTGAAGCGACCTCTGGCCGGGCCGAGCCCGCCGGGCCTCGAAGCGTCTTGCGGTGGAGTGCCCTGTTTCTCGGGGTCTCGTTTGCGAGCTACTCCATGTTGCTTGCCGCGTACCCACAAGAGGTGGTCCAGTCGGCGTACCTCCTGGTCGCGTTCACGCTATGGCGATTGGTGAGTATCGGGAGTTCGGTCGGCGAGGTCGCGCGCCGCGCCGCCCTGCTGGGCGCAGCGGCGGTCTCGGGTCTGTTGGCGGCGTCGCCTGTCCTCCTGGATCTACTGACCGCGGCGCGGCGCTCCGCGAGTCTTCAGCGTGACGAGGCGTTTTTTCTGGCGAACTTGCCAGACCTGTCGAGTCTCGGAGCAGTGGTCGGATTCGCGAGCCGGTTCATCGATGCGTTCGTTTTCGGGAACCCGATTCTCCCGGACTATCCCTTTCCGCACGATGGCTCGGGCGTCGCGCCCCTTCACTTCGGTTTGTTGGCGGTGGCACTCGTCTGTTGTCGGCTCTCCAAGACATGGTTCTGGTTCGGATGTTCCGTGCTATTCGCGACGGCCACGGTTTCGACCGAGGTGTATCGCTTCGCAATCGCGAATCTGGGATTCCACCTTTCTCGCGCGAGCCTGATCGCTGGCTCGATCCTGCCGATCTGCATCCTTGCCGGCTACGCAGTCGACGACCTCCTGGGCAGCAAGCGGAAGAGCCAGAGGTGGGCGATCTCCGTCGCGGCGGCGCTCTGGCTGGTGCTGGTGCTGCATGACGGAACGGAGAAGGTGCAGTGGCCTGCATTCTTGTTCTCCGTGGCCTCCTGGGCCGGCCTCATGGCTTTGACGCTCCACCGGCGGCCAGCGCTGATCCTGCTGTTGATCCTGGCCTCGAGTTTCTTTTACGGACGTCAACTGCTGCCCAGTCGTCCGACAGACTCGATCGCGCTCGAGTCGCCGTTTCTCCGCGCTGTCGAGTCGGTGGTGAAAGACGGTCGGTTCGCCCGCTTCGGTAGGCCCTTTCCGGTTCTCCATCAGGGTGCGCTGTTCGGGCTGCCGACCATCCACTCATACGATTCTCTCTCGCCCCGGCAGTTCCATCGATTTGCCCAAGAGCTCAATCGGAGAGGTGCCAGCCAGCACGGTCGGATTTTCCTGTCTATCGATCCGCTCGGGGTGCGAAACGAGGCACTGCTCGATCTCGCGAACGTGCGTGGCGTGATCTCCCGCCGTCCCCTCCGCGGCTTGGAGGTGGCACATGCCGGCAGGGGGCTGTTCGTGCTCGAGCGCAAGGGCCGGATGGCGGCTCTTCACCAACTGGATCGGTTCACTCGCGAAGGTGGAGAAGTGCGGGTTCCGCCGTCTCCTGCCAACTGGTCGACACGCGTCGCCAGCGAGTCGATTCGCCTCGATGACTATCTGGCAATAGAGGTTTCGGCGGCCGAACACGAGACCCTCTTGTTCTTGAGCCAGCAACATCATCCTCACTGGGTTGCCAGCGGCTCCGGCCAGGAGCTCGAGACCGTGCGGGTGAACGGGCTCTTCCAGGGTGTCGTGGTGCCACCGGGGACCGAACGGATCGAGCTGCGATTCCGACCCTTCGTTTGGTGGAGCTGGGTTCCCCAGCTGGCCTACCTGCTCGGTGGCGCCGCCGTTCTCGTTTTCTGGCGACACGTCCGTCGTCGCGCGGTGGGCTCCTGAGGCCGCGGTATGGCTCGCTACCGCTTCCGGGCGATGGCGAGCACCGAGCTCCCGAAAGGCAGACTGATGCCGCGCGCGATCAACCGGTTCTCGAGCGCGAGCAATCGGAACAGGAGACGGTTGACGGGAGCTGAGGGAGCAAGATGCAGATCCGAGCGGGCTCGATCCGGTTCGACTCGCTTCAGGATTCCCGGGAGCCGAACGGCGGCTACGAGCGGGAGCAGCAGACACAGACGATAGCTGAGTCGGAGCTTCTCCAAACCAAGTTGGTCCATGAGGCGTGAAACGTCGCCTGACGTGTAACGCTCGCTCGTGTTTACCGCGACGTCGTGCTCGCTCTTGAGCCAAGAGTATGCGGGCAGGTTCAGGACCAGGATCCCGCCGCTCTTCAGGTTGCGGACGAGCTTCTCGAGTCCTCGCAATGTGCGCGCGATGCCCGGAATGCAGATGACGTCGCAACTCACGATCAGGTCCAGGGAATCCACGTGCAATTCGGGATCGCAGAGGTCCGACTGGTACACGTCGGCGCCCGGAGCCTTCGCGGTGGCAAGCGCGACCGCGCGTGCAGAGACGTCGAACCCTCCCAGGTAGGACGGTCCGAGAAGCTGGTCGAGGAACCGCAAGTGCTCGCCCGTTCCGCACCCGGCATCGAGCACCTTCGGGTGTGATGGCAGGCGGAGTTCGGGGTGCATCAGAGTCCGTCCCAATGCGTCGCGAAGCGCCAGGTACCACCAGTGGCTCGCTTCCACCGCAGCCATCTTGTCGACTTCGATCGCTTCCACTTCAGCGGGGCGGGTCGCGATCGGGGAGTTCCTCCCGCTCTCTGACGTACCTCACGACGAACTGAGGGCTCCCGGAGTGGTCGAGGAAGAGCCGGCCCAGGTACTCCCCAATGGCTCCCAGGATCACGAGCTGCACGCCAGCGAACAAAGTGATGATCACCAGAACGGTCGGCAATCCGATGGTCACGTTGGGGTTGATGAAGATCTTGTCGATGATGATCAGGCCCAGAAGAACCAGGCTGAGGAGCGACGTGACGATGCCAAGGAGCGCGGAAATGCGAAGTGGCTTGATCGAGAAGTTCAGAAACATGTTCAGCCAGAGCATGAACAGCTTCAGCGGAGAGTAGTTCGATTCGCCGTGGGCGCGTTCGCGATGTTCGACGTCGATCTGCGCAAGATTTCTCGTGACTCTCAGGATGAGTCCGTCTACGTACGGGAAGGCGCCGCGATATTGGGTGATCTCATCTGCCAAGAACCGGTTCATCACCTTGAAGCTCGAGAGGTAGAGATCTCGAGGTTTTCCGAGGAGGTGCGTCGCGACTCGATCGTTGAACGCACTCCCCAGGTTCCTGAACCAGCTGTGGTGCTTCGTTCGGTAGTTGCCGTAGACGACGTCGTAGGAGCCTTGCCTGAGGTGGTCGTAGAGCCGCCGAACCTCTTCGACAGGATTCTGTCCGTCGTCGTCCAAGATGGCGACAGCGGCTCCCGCGGAAAAGTTCAGCCCGGCGAGTACCGCATTGTGCTCGCCGAAATTTCGGGCCAGCTGGACGAAGCTCACGGTACTGGCATGCGCAGCAGCGATCCGCTGACACGCCTGTTCGCTGTCGTCGGGTGAACCGTCATTGACGAGCACCACCTCGAAGTCGAGGTCAGCGAACAGCTCGTGGATTCGCTCGACAAGAGGCCCGATTGTCGAACTCCCGTTGAAAACGGGAATGACGAACGAGAGTTCGATCTGTACCGTCAAGCGCCGAAACCCCCAGAATCGAGCTTACCACGCTAGCGAGATCAGGCTCCGCCCCCGTGACGACCCTGCCTGGGTTTTTGGGTCGGAGTGCACACCGGGCTGCGGGTGGACCGCTATGATGTCCTGCGTGCCCGGGGTCCTGGCCCCGAACCGAGTCCGCTCAAGTGGGGGATCGTAGGATCGGACGGTCGAAGCCGACCTCAGAGAGGCGCTCTGAGCGCCGCTTGCTCGTGGTTGCCTACGCGTTGTTCTTCGCATCCGGCTTTGCCGCGCTGCTCTACCAGGTCATCTGGCAGCGCATGCTCGCGATCTTTTCGGGGATCGACGTCTTTGCGGTAACGATCATCGTAGCTGCCTTCATGGCAGGACTCGGCTGCGGAAACCTGGTCGGTGGTCATCTGGCCGACGCACTCTCTGCGCGGCGGCGGCTTCTGTTGTTCGCCGCCTCCGAAGTCGCCATCGCAGTGTTCGCATTCTCGAGCAAATGGCTGTACTACGACGTTCTCTATGAGCGATTCGGGGCGCTCTCGGGAGAGCCCTTGGTGCTCGCGCCCGTGTTGTTCGCGAGCCTGCTGTGGCCGACGTTCTTCATGGGCATTTCGCTCCCACTGCTCTCGAGATCGGTCGCTGTGGATGCGGAATCGGCTCCCGTCCGGATCGGTGCGCTGTATGGCTTGAATACCCTGGGTGCCGCGATCGGGTCGTTCGCGACAGCGTGGGTGCTCATGCGGACCGTGGGCTTCGAGACCTGCATCCAGCTCGGTGTCGCGCTCAACGGCTGCGTGGCGCTGGGCGCCCTCGCGCTGGTCCCGGCCCTCCCTGCCGGTGAATCGGAGGCCACGTCAGCGACCGGTCCCCCGCCGGCGATCCGGGACGGGGAGCCGGCCGGGCTGCCATTTCTCGCCTGGATCTTCCTCTATGGGATGTCCGGTTTCATTGCCCTCGGACTCGAGATCCTTTGGTTTCGGCTGTTGGGAGTCCTGATCAAGTCCACGGCGTTTACGTTCGGGACACTCCTCGGTGTCTTCCTCACCTGTTCGGCGTTGGGGACGCTCGTGGGGCTGCGATGGGCGCCGCGAGTACGCCGCCCTGCGACGTTCTTCTTGGCTTTTCAGGCGGGCGTCACGCTGTATTCGGGGCTCGCGCTGTCGGCCCTCATTCGCGGCTTGGGCGTGATCCCCGGCCTCGGCGACCTCTGGGCGTATCTCGGTCGCTACGAGCCGGTGAATGTGGGTGCGGCCATCGCGATTCTCGGACGAGCGGGCGTTGGGGCGGCGCTGGGGACTGACCGAGAGGGGCAAGTCGTCGCGAACTTCCTCTTGCTCTATTTCGCAGTTCCGTTCCTTCTCATGGGACCTGCGACCTTTCTGATGGGCCTTTCCTTTCCGTTTCTACAGAGAGTCGTCCAGACCGAACTTGCGTTCGTGGGGCGCCGAGTCGGCTGGCTTCAGACGGCGAACATCGTGGGTTCGATGCTGGGCGCAATCCTCGTGGGCTTTGTGTTGCTGGATTGGCTGGGCAGCGCGCGTTCCTTCGAGGTCTTGATCGCGCTGGGTGCGCTGTATCTGGCATTGTGGCTGAGTGAAGTGTGGCGCAACGAGGCCTGGGGGCCGCTTGCCGCGCTGGGCTTGGCGGGTGTGTTCGCGTATTCCGTCGTGCAAGCGATTCCGGATCCGGCGTGGTTCTGGTCCAAGCTGCACGGGGTGACGCCCGCTCGAATCCTGTTCGCCGAGGATCGGTCGGGCCTCTCGGTCCTCAAGCGTCAGAGACGCCACGGTCAGCCCGGGCTCACCGTATTCGTCAACGGCCGGGGGCAGAGCAGTGTCCCCTTTGGCGGGACGCACACCCTGCTCGGCGTCACACCACTACTCCTGCATCCGAAACCCGAGAGGCTGGCGGTGATCGGTCTGGGTTCAGGCGACACTGTCTTCTCCATCGGCGGTCGGTCCGAGACCTCCGAGATCAGGTGCTACGAGATCATCGGGGCTCAGCTCGCAACGCTGGAACGAGCCAATCGGGAGCTGGGCTATGCAGGGCTCCGGTCGTTGCTAGAGGATCCGCGTGTCCGCTTCGAGTTTTCCGACGGTCGCAAGGCGATCGTGAGCGGAGACGAGAAGTATGATCTGATCGAGGCGGACGCGCTACGGCCTAATAGCGCCTACTCGGGCACCCTCTACTCGTACGAGTACTTCAGCTCCATGCGAAGCCACCTCGAGCCCGGAGGTTTCCTGGTGAGCTGGGCGCCCACCTCGCGCGTAGAGAGAACCTTCCGCAAAGCCCTTCCGTATGTCCTCAAGGTCGGGCCGATCCTGATCGGCAGCAACGAGGCGATCCCGATCGATCCCAGTGCGGTCCGCGCCAGAGCGAGAGATCCTCACACGGTGGCCTACTATCGCAGCGCGGGAATCGATGTGACGGCGATTGCCGAGAAGATTTTGGCGCAAGTCGAGTCTCGAGAAGACGAGCTCGTATCCCAGAACGCGGGCGACGTGAACCTGGACCTTTTTCCGAAGGACGAGTATCTCGTTCCACAGTGATTCCAGTGACGTGGAGCGCGGACTCGAAGCAGGTCGTCAAATGGCCGAGCCCGATGGGAACGTCGTCGCAGGCCGCATGGCCGAGGCGATTCGCTTCCGCACGGTTTCGCATCAGGAGGGGCGGCTCCTCGCCCAAGTCAGGCCCCCCTCCGCACCGCCAGCACGGCTAGGCCGAAGCCGAAGAGCACAGCGGTGGTGGGCTCGGGGACCTGCGTCGGGGTTTGCCGCGGTTGCGGTGCCCCTTCGAGTCTCGTCCGCCCCGCCATTGTCTCGAGCGAATTCAGCAAATTGTCACCACAGGGTCTCGAACTCGGGTTCAAGGCATGACGACCCCCCCAGAGCCTTGTGGAGAACATCTGTCATTCGATGTTTCTTCCGAGACTTCGAGATGCTCATCCTCGAACGGATCGTGCCTTCGATCATTCGGCACTCCACCCCGACCCGCCGTGCGGCTCGTCAGCGGCGCGGAGCCAACTCGGCTTCGAGCATCTCCGCCAGGCTGCGCGTAAACGTTGCGCGTTCGCTAGCGGCGAGATGAACACCGTCGGGGCAGCCGAGCGCCTGAAGCTCCGGGCGAATCGCGAGGTCCAACGGGATGGAACGAGAGTGATCGACTGCCCGCTGCCAATACTGGCGTAGTGGGTAGCGCCCCTGGATCTCCTCCCGATAGGGCCCTTGGCAGTCGAAGAAGACGAGCGCCACCTCGCCGCCCCTCCGTCGGATCGTCTTCGCGGCCGCGCTGAGCCGCTCGATCGTGGCATCGGCCTCGGCCCCCGTGGCAATCGGTGCGCGCCCGAGGGCCGAGAGCCCCACGGCGGCCGGAACCCGGGTGCGTTCGTCGAACTGGAATTGAATCGACCGGTCCGAGCCGACGCGCAAGGGGTTGACCGCCGGCCTGCCGCCTCGCAGTGCCTCCCCGAGCACGTGCCGCGGCGAGAGCAGCGAGACCCGGAAGACTGCATGCCGCTGAACGAGCGACGAAAGGCGATGCTCGAGACGGTGGAAGGGACCCGCCCGGAATGCGCGATAGTGCGCCAGCATCTCGCGTGGCAGGTCCTCGGAGCTGCCGCTGCTGTCGAAAAAGCCGAGCGGCGAGAGCTCCGCGACGCCGATCCCGACGAACCTGTCGTCTGCCGCCAGATCCTCCAGAATGGGCAGCGGCGAGGAGCCAGTGAGGGCGAGCTGGATGGGTTTCGCGCCGCCTGCCGTCGCCGCGAAGACGTCGAGATCGACAGCTGCCTGGAGCTTCGAAGATCCCAGCAGGATGATCGTGTCCGGATTCCCACTCGAAGCGCGTCCGCGCTCATGAGCCCAGAGACGTGCATCGTCCAGGAAGTCCGGACGGAAACCCACACCGCGCCAATACGACTCCCAGCCCCAGGTGGCGAGCATGACGGCGAGCAGCGCCAGCACCCACGTCCGTCCCCAGGGACCGCGCGGGGCCCGCTCGGAGGCGGAGTTCGGCTCAGAACTGGAAATAGATGAAGGCACGGTTCTCCCCGGGTGACAGCAAGAGAGCTAGCAGCAGCGCGCCGAGCACCAGCGCGCGCAGCCACCAGGGGGTCCGGGCCGTCATCTGCTCCAGGCTCGAGTCGCGCAGCCACCACTGTCCGGCCAGCATGCACGAGATCGTGACAAGGACGATCGCGGTGTCCACCGCGGTCAGGCCTGAACCTGCTCGAGTGGGTGTTAGCATCGTCGAGAGCAGGTGCATGGCGTCGCCGATGTTGGCTGCGCGAAAGAAGACCCAGGCGAGGCAGACGCCCGTGAAGGTGGCGGCCCCGATTCCCAGACGGCCCCAGGGCGAGGGGGACACGACAGCGCGACGGATCATCGGGCGCAACGGACGCTCGATCGCCAGCAGTATCCCGTGGATGCCGCCCCAGGCCACGAAGTGCCAGCCGGCGCCATGCCAGAAGCCGCCGATCAGCATTGTGACGAGGACGTGGATCGACGTGCGGAGCGCGCCCTTCCGGTTTCCACCGAGCGGGACATAGACGTAGTCGCGCAGCCAGGTGGAGAGGGAGACGTGCCAGCGCCGCCAGAAATCAGAGAAGCCGATCGCTGCGTACGGGAAGCGGAAGTTGTCGGGCACCACGAAGCCCAAGCACGAGGCCACGCCGACGGCGCAAAGCGAGTAGCCCGAGAAGTCGCAGAAGATCTGGGCGGAGAACGCCAGAGTCCCCAACCACGCGGCCATGAAGCCAGCGTCGAGGGGCGCCCCGAAGACCTGGTCGGCCACGGGCGCGAAGAGGCCGTCCGCCAGCACGACCTTCTCGACGAGGCCCACGACGAGGAGCGAGAGGCCCCAGCCGAGCTGAGTCGGGCTCGCACGGCGCGGCTCGAGGCACTGCGGGAGCCACTGGCGGGCGCGCACGATCGGCCCGGCGACGAGCTGCGGGAAGAAGCTCACGTAGAGCGCGTAGTCGAGGAAGGAGTGCCACGGCGCCATGCGGCCCCGGTAGACGTCCAGCGTATAGGAGAGCGTCTGAAAGGTGTAGAACGAGATCCCGATCGGCAGCACGATACTCGGCGCTGCCGGTCGGTACTCGATCCCCACCAGCGCGGCGAGTCCGATCATGTTCTCGAGCAGGAAGCCGCCGTACTTGAAGAAGCCGAGGAGCCCGAGGTTGGTCGCGAGGCTCAGAGCGAGAAAGGCGCGCCGCCACCGCGCCCCGCGCGCGATGCCGCGAGCCGCGAACCAGTCGATCAGCGTCGAGATCCACAGCAGGAGAACGAAAGGAGGGTTCCACGAGGCGTAGAAGAGGTAGCTCGCGAGCAGCAGGTTGAGCTTCTTCGCCCTCCAGGAGATCGGCAATTGGTGCAGCGACCACACCACGAGCAGGAAGACGAGGAACGTGAGGGAATTGAAGATCATGGTGCCATGGAGGCCGGCCCATCGACACGAGATCCTCGGCAGGACTCGGAGAGAATGACCGTGGCAAACGTCGGCACACGGAGCCGGCTCGCGGGCATCCTAGCGGATCGACGGTGTCGATCGTGAGCGCAGCTCGGGATCCGCGAACACGCGTCGTGATGGGATCGAATCCCTCGCTTGCGGATGGGTGCGCCAAGCTGCTTGACCAGAAGCCCTTGTGCATCGGGTCGAGGCCGCGCATGACGGTCCTCGACTTCATCGAGCGCGGGTATAACCCGCGCCGACGCCACTCGGCCCTTGGCTACCGGTCGCCGCCTGACTACGAGCACGACGTGCAGCCCGCCTTCGATCGAATTGTTAGCCGGACCCAGAAAATCCTAGATCAGCAGTAGGAGAGGCGCGCGCCCCGGCTCTAGGGCTAGAGGGCCGTAGAACCTGCGCAGGGGCTACAATTGGCGTTGCTGTATGCGCGCTTCCCAACACCTCGGGTTCGCCGATCCGGCCATGCTCGCCACTCGGGTGCTGGCCGCTCCCCGCCTCGGTCCGCGAATGCGGTCGGGAAGACCGGCCGTGAGCGGGTCGTAGAGCTGTCGTCGCGTCTCCGGTCGTTGCTCTTTGACATCCAGACGAACGTCTACCCGTGGCCCGAAGGCAGCCTGGTCTTTCCGAACCAAAGCGGCAGTTTTCTCAGGTCCAGCCACTTCCGAACGCGAGTCTTCAACAAGATCATTGCGAGGGCCGTCGGGGAGGGTCGTCGTTACTCGCCGCACTCCCTCCGGCATACGTGGGCGAGCCTCCACATGGCCCGTGGGACGCGCTCAAGTGGGTGCAGGAGCAAGGCGGCTGGACCGCGGCCAAGATGCTGCTCGACACGTACGGGCACTTCATGCCCAGTGAGAACCGAGGTTATGCGGACGCTCTGTCGGCAGTCCGCGAGGGCCCCGGACGGCCCTATGCGGCCCCTGGCCGGCTGGAAGCCGAGGGCGTTGAATCTGACGCCTCGGAACCTCCCGATTTCCCCGACATTCCCAGCAACTCGTCGTCGGCGACCGGGCCGAGATCGCCGATCATGCACTTGATCGACCCGCCGCCTTTCTTGAGGAACTCGGAGACGTCGACGAGGACGGGCGTGACGCCGCGTTCGCGCACCTGGTCCTGCAGCCGCTGTGAGACGCCCTCGGGCATGAACAGCAGCGAGTCCGACCCCTGTGTCAGCGAGAACGCGTTGGCTGCATAGCGCGCGGCGTCTTCGTCGGAGAGTTCGACGAGCGCATGGGCGAACTCGCCGGAGAGTGTGTCCCACGCTTCCTCGGTCAGCGCGCGCTTGTAGACGAGCAGGTGCTGCCGCTGCGGGCCGAAGGCACAGAGCGCGGTGTCGCCGTGGTAGTGCGCTTCGAGGGTCAGCTCGAGGCGCAAGACGGGGCGCGGTTTCACGATCTCTGCGAGGAGCGGTTCGATCCGCGCATCGGTCCGGAAGCCATAGATTCGCTTCCAGGGCGGAATGCCGATTCTCGGGACGAAGCGCTGTCGCTCGATGCCGCCGTGAGTCAGCACGTGATGATCGGCCACGGGAAAAAAATCGGCCTCCCCCTCGAAGCGGTAGCGCTCGTCGACGGTCGCGAGGCGGTAGCCGGCGTACTGCAGTGCCTGGCGATAGTGGCTCTTCTCGCCCGCGCGCGTCGGGAGCAGGTTCGAGAGGTAGAACGTCTTTTGCGAGAGCGACTTCTCCGCATCCAGATCGGTCAGGAAGCCGGCGTTGGCGGGATACACGAGCCCGGGATGGTTCGGATTCGGCGGCACGACGACCACACGGACTCCGGCGTCGCGAAGCGCGTGGCGGAGTCCGTGCCACTGGTCGATGGCGCGCCGTGCGTTCACATGGCGGCGCAAGCCCAGCCACGTGCGCGTGTGCGGGTTGGCGCCGCCCTGCACGCTGAAGTGCGCCGGATCGCCCATCAGTACCGCGCGCCGCATCATGGCGTCGGCATCCCGGGCGGGAGCGCTGCTGCGTCGAGCCCGCCCGAATACTCGAGATGGGATTGCGCCACGGTGCAGTAGATCGAGGACGTGATGCCGGCCGGCCGGTCATTGCCGCTGCGGCCGATCCCGCCGAAGGGAAGACGGCCGCTTGCCCCGACCGTCCCGCGATTCCAGTTGAGGATGCCAGTCCGAATGCGACCCACCGCGTGTTCGTAGCTCGTACGATCCTGGGTCATGAGCGCCGCGGCGAGACCGAAGTCGGAGTCGTTCACCGCGGTGATGGCCTCGGCGAGATCCGCGACCGGGTGAAGCGAAGCGAGGGGACCGAAGATCTCGTCTCGGACGAACGCGTGATCCTGCTCCGCGCTCTGGAAGAGTGCGAGGCCCGGGCCGGCGTACGGTGAGGGGAGCTCCGCGGCGCGATTCACGAGCCACTCGCCGCCCGCTTCCACGGCTCGTGCGCGGTAGCGATCGACGCGGCCCTGCGCGGCATGTGAGATCAGTGGCCCCATGAACGTGCCTTCGTCGAGCGGGGCACCGATCCGCAGGCCCCGGAGGAGAGCTCCGAGCTTCTCGGCGAACGGCTCGAGGATCTCGCGCGCCGCAAAGATCCGCGAGAGTGACGTGCAGCGTTGGCCGGTCGTCGCACCGATCGAGAGGGCCGCTTCGGCCGCCGCGAGGTCGAGGTCGGCGTCGTCGAGCACGATCATCGCGTTCTTGCCGCCCATCTCGAGAGCGAGGATCTTGAACGGCTGGTCGAGCGTCGCTTCGCGCAACTTTCGGCCGACTGCGTACGAGCCGGTGAAGAGCACGCCGTCGACGTCCGGGTGCTCGGCGAGTGTCCCGCCGGCTCCGGCGTCGCCCTGAACCAACTCGAGCACGCCCGGCGGGAGTCCTGCGGTGCGCCACGCGTTCGCGAGCCAGGCGCCGACGGCCGGTGCGGCATCGCTCGGTTTGAAGACGACGGTGTTTCCGGCCGCGAGTGCCGGCACGATGTGACCGTTTGGGAGATGGGCCGGAAAGTTGAACGGACCGAGGACTGCGAGGACACCGCGGGGATGAAAGGTGCAGCGCGCTTCGGGTCCGGCCTCGAGCGTCTCGGTGAAGCGCAGGCCGTCGCCGAGGGCGAGCGCGACCTTTCCGGGGACGAGCCCGGCTTCGGCGCGCGCCTCCCAGAGGGCCTTTCCCACCTCTCGAGCGATCAATCGGGCGAGCTCTTCGCGTCTCGACTCGACCTCTGCGGCATAGCGTTCGAGCACGGCCGTGCGCCCGGCGAGGCCGAGGTCGCGCCACGCCGGGAAGGCCACCCTGGCTCGCGCGACTGCATCGTCGACCGCAGTGGAGTCGGCGCGCACGAAGCGGCCAATCTCGTCCGCCGCGTCGGCCGGTGACGTGCTGATCAGGAGGTCGTGGAGGTCGTTGCCCGTGGATGCGCTCATGGGAGAGGTGTGATGCTCACGCGATCGCCTGCAGTGACACCGAGAGCCTCTCGGTGTGCAGGCGAAACGTTGGGCGAGCCGCCCTCGTCGAGCGGAACGACGGTCGAGCGCAGTCCGAGCTTCGATTCGGCCGTGAGCAGTGCCAGTACGCCTCCGTCCGTCGTGCTCGACATCGGAGTGCCCGGCAGGACGAGCTCTCGCCGCTCGCGGACGGAGCGGATCGCATCCCGCGCCGCGCCGAAGTACGGGCCGCCATCGAACGGGTCGACCTGGTCGAGCGGGTGAAATCCGATCTTCTCGAGAATGCGTGCGGCAGCGCGCGCCGCCTCGTGCGTCTGTCCGATCGCATCGCGGACGTTCTCCGGAAAGAGCGTCGCGTAGACGGGGTCGCGCGGGAAGAGATCCGCGATGAACTGCTTGTTGCGGGCCGAGAGGCGGTCGGCCTCTCGATAGGAGAGTCCGGTGAAGCGTGCGCCGAAGGCGTCCCACAGGAGGTTGCGGCCGGGAGCGACGAACGGCGAGAGCATTTCGGCGATGACCTGTTGTTCGAATCGTTCGGGGCACGAGGAGATCAGTGCGAACCGCGCGATCGAGAGTGCCTTGCCGCAGCGCTCCGGGTGGCGTCGATAGGCGGGTTCGAGGATGAGGCCGCCCACTTCGGTCGGACCATCCTCGGTCGAGCGGAGGCGCAGCTTGGTGTGGACGAAGCGCCGGTCGAGGTCGGGGCTCCGCCTTTCTTCGGTGGAGACTTCGAGCCAGTAGAAGGGAACTCCCGGGCGCCCCGTCTTGCCGATCACGCAAGAAGTACCGACGCAGCGCCCCGCTTCGGTGTCTTCGAGGACGAGCAGATAAATCGCCTCGGAATCGGACGACTCTCCGGCGAACGAGCGAACCGAGTGCTCGATCCGGTCGGCCAGGAAGTCGGGGTCGGCGGGAAGGTTGACCGAGTCGAGCTGGTCGGCCAGAACGACGAGGTCGGACAGGTCGCCGGTGGCCGCCGGCCGGCAGATCAACATGGCAGTTCGCGTGCCTCGGAGACGGAACGCAGCGCCTTCTCGAGGATCGCGAAGCCGGCCTCGAGCTCTTCGTCGGTGACGTTGACCGGCAGCAGCATTCGGATCTTTGCGGGGTCACGGCCGGCGCCGAGCAAGACGAGGCCTTCGTCGAACGCGGTCTTGACGACATCGAGTGCGACCTCGGGGTCGCCCTCCCAGGGCACGAACGCCTGCATCGCTCCGAGCCCCGAGCGCGGACCGACGGCGCTCGGCATCCGTTTCTCGAGCGACTCGAAGCGCCGCTCGACGCGGCGAGCCAGGACGGAGACGCGGCCCTCCGGCCCGAGATAACCCTCACTCTCGAGCCGTTCGATGATTCGGACGCCCACGGCCATCGCGGCGGTGGCCCCGGCGAAAGTCCCTGCGACCAGGCCGGGCTTCGGGTTGTAGCGGCGGGTGAAGAGCACTGCGCTCCCCTGGAGTGCCTTGCCGACGGTGACGACGTCCGGGTACTCGTCGAGTTCGAGGGTACGGAACGCGAACAGCTCGCCCGTCCGACCGAATGTCTGGACCTCATCGATCCAGACGGCCAGGCTGGCGTCGTGGCAGCGTTCCATCAGCGCTGCAAAGAACTCGCGCGGGGCCGTGTGGAACCCGCCCTCCCCTTGTACCAGTTCGAACAGCATCCCGGCGATGCGACCGGGGTGGCGCTGCAAGTGGGCGTCGAGCGCGCGCACGCTGCGGCCGATCGGGTCGTCCACCGAATCGTCGTAGAACGGGACGTGGAGGACGTTGCCTCGCAGCGGGAGTCCCTCTCGGAAGCCCGGCTTGTCTGTCACTTCCGCCAGCGTCGTCGTCCGTCCCGCGAAGCCTCTCTCGAAGACGACCAGGTGGTCGGCAGGAGCGCGCTGCTGAAGGATCATCTTGAGGGCGTTCTCGTTCGCCATCGAGCCCGACACGGAGAGCCAGACGTGGCGCAATCGCTTTCCCGCGTGGCGGAGCAGCGCCCGCGAGAGCGCCAGGTACTCGGGGCCGGGCGCCAGATGACCCTGGAACACGGTGTCGACGGCCGCGGCGACGGCCGCGGTTTCGAGCAGGTCGGGATCGCTGTGGCCGAAGAGGTATTGGCCGATCCCGCCGACGAAGTCGATGCGTTCCGTTCCGTCGGCGAGGCGGAGGCGGGCACCCCGGCCGTTTCCGCCGAGAAGCAACGGCAACAGGAGCGGGCGACCGCGGTTGCGCTCGAGCTGGCGCAACGCCTTCGTGTATTGCTCCGGACGCAGAGCGCGGCCCGCGGCTTCCTGAGCCACCGCGTCGACGAGCGCCGTCGCCGCCTCGCGCACGCGCGGCGAGTCGAGCAACGAGTCGAGCGGGCTGGGCCGTTTCTTCGCCATGCTGTGACACCCTATCGGTCGGCTCCTGAGGGAGCTTGGGGAGCGAGCCGGAGTTCTGGTGGGATTGCCACGCACTGGCAGGAGCGCGCGTCCCTCTGTGGGGTCTTGCCCGCGCCCGTGGGGTGTTCGCTATTCTCGGCAGCCGAGGGGGAGATCGTGTGCGCTCCTGCCCAGTGGGCCGGGCGCCGATCCATTCATCATGCCGTCCCGACCCAGCATCGCCCGCGCGCGGTCTCCGGAGGTTCGCGCCGAGAAGCGGCGCGCTCTCGAGCGCAAGGAGGCCCTGTCCGCGGCCCTCCCGCACCTGTCTCTGGTGCGCGCTCCGCGGATGCCGTTCTCCGGTCGCATGGGACGTGAGCTCTCGGTCGCGACCTACAATGTGCACCGCTGGGCGGGCCTCAACGGAACGCGCTCCCCCGACGCGGCTCGCGCCGGCTTCGTCATCAGCGAACTCGATTCGGATGTCATCGCGCTGCAGGAAGTGTTGCGGCCATTCGATGAAGAGAATCCGCTCGAACGACTCGCCGACACACTCCAGTTTCATCTCGCGTTCGTGGCGACTCGCGTGCATCGGCGCGGCGAGATCGGCAACGCAATTCTCTCCCGCTGGCCGATCACCAGTGTCTTCTCCCTCGACCTCTCGTTCTCCCGCGTCGAGCGCCGCTCCGCAGTCGCGGTGCAGTTCACCGGCGACGCCGGCACCTTGTCGGTCGTCGCTACGCACCTTGCGATCGTGGACCGGACGCGGCGCCGGCAGGTGAAGTCGATTCTCGAGCACCCGCAGCTGCAGGGCGCCGTACTCCTGGCCGGTGACATGAACGCCTGGCGCCGCTGCAAGGCGACTCGAACGCTCGAAGAGGAGCTGGTCGGCGGCGAAGAAGTCCGTTGGCCGCGCACATTTCCCGCACAGCGGCCCGTGCTCGCGCTCGATCGCATCTATGCGCGCGGGGCCGAGATCATGGGGATCGAAGCGCATCGCACCCCCGCCGCGAAGAAGGCGTCCGATCACCTCCCCGTCGTGGCGCGCATCCGGTTGACTGGGTAGATCGCGCACATGGGCGCTGGCCGAATCCTCCCGCTCACCCTCGCTGTGGTGCTGTCGATGGCGCTCGGATGCGTCGGGTACCGGGGCGCTCGCCTGTACCAGACGGGATCCGCGGCACTCGACCGCGGAGAGACGGAACGGGCAATCGGCGATCTCGAGCGCGCTGCGCGCCTCGTGCCGCACGCCTCTGAAGTTCACAATCATCTCGGACTTGCGTACGCGCAGGCGGGGCGCGACCGCGAGGCGCTGGGCGCGTTCGAGCGAGCCGTGGCGCTCGACTGCGACAACGGTGCCGCCGCCCACAACCTGGAGCTCTGGTCGGAGGCCGACGCCGCAACGCCCTGAGTGTTGCTCGCCTCGAAGCCATCGCTTAGGGTCAGCTCATGTCCAACGAGCTCGAGAAGAAGGCACTGGCCGACTATCTCGACTCCCACTCCCTGAAGCACACGAAGCAGCGTGAGGCGATCCTCGACGCGTTTCTGTCGGCCAAGCGCCACATCACCGGCGAGGAACTGCACGCGCGTGTCCGCGAGGAGAGCCCCGGCATCGGCTACACGACGGTGTATCGCACGATGAAACTGCTCTGCGACGCCGGGCTGGCGATGGAGCGGCACTTCGACGACGGAGTCACGCGCTACGAAATCGAGCACGAGCACCACGACCATCTCGTGTGCGTGAAGTGCGGGAAGATCGTCGAGTTCGAATGCTCGATGATCGAGTCCGCGCAAGATCGGATCGTCAACGAGTACGGGTTCCGCCTGCTGCGCCACCGCCACGAACTCTACGGGCACTGCCCGAAGTGTCGCGACTAGCAGGTCGACTGGGTGGGGTCGGCCGGCGCTAGAGCCCTTCCGCGCCCTCGTTGACCCACGCCTCGAGATCCTCGGGCACATCGGACGGATCCTTCGAGAGGTCGGCCATCTCGGCACCGAAGTTCGCTTCGAACATCTCGGAGAAATGGCCCTCGATCCGCTTGCTGAAGAGGCCGATCGAGCGGAGCGTCGGGATCACGAACCCGCGCACCGGACCGAACCGCCCGCCCGAGCTCTCGAGTGCCTTCCGCATGGTCTGGCGTTCCTGGAGCAGCTTCGGGAGCACTTCGGCCGGGTCGAGCCCCGCGTCTGCGAACACCTCGATGAAGGTCTGACGCAGAGCCAGGCCGGCGCGTGAATCGACGAGCAAGCGGGCGCTCTCGAACGCGAAGTCTTCGAGTTCCGCGCGCTCCTCGTCCGAGATCGTCGGCACGATGTGGTTCAGATACTTGATTCCGTAGCCGGTGTGCCGAGCTTCGTCGCGCGACACGTAGGTGAGGAGACGCTTCAAGAGCGGCTCTTCGGTCGTGTTGCGCATGTCTCGGAACGCGAACAGCGCGAGCCCCTCGGTCACGACCTGCATCCCGACCGCTTTCTTCATCCAGTCGGGGGTCTCGAGCACGTTGTCGAGCAGCTTCTTCAGGCCGGGTGCGATCGGGTGGACTTCGTCGAGCTTGCGGACATACGCGGCGAAGACCTCGACGTGGCGCGCTTCGTCGAGCGTCTGAGTGGCCGCGTAGAACTTGCCGTCGGTATGCGGAACCGCCGCGACGAGCTGCGATGCGACCATCAGGGCGCCCTGCTCTCCGTGCAGGAAGTTCGAGAGCATCAGTGCGGACGCGCGGCGCGAGATGTCCCAGCGCTTGTCGGTGGGGAGCGACTTCCAGAACGAAGTCTCCTGGACCGGAATCCCGCCCATCGAGAACGAGCGAGAGAACGCTTCCTGGTCGATCGGGAGATCCCAGTCGAGGTCGCGCATGGCGATCCACTGGCGTTCGAGGGCGTTTGCGTACAGCGTTCGGAGCTGGTCGATCTCGCTGTCGTAGTTCCAGTTGTAGACGGCCTCCATGGCGGCGTGGACGCCTTCGGTCTGGGCGGGATGGCGGTCGGGGAGCGAGGGGGTGGCTTCGGGGGCCATGGCTTTCTCCAGTGCGGGCGGACGTAGACGCTTACCGCGCGGTAAGTACGCGGTCAATCTTGGATGCGAACCGGGGGCGGATGGCTGCTCGGGGGCGACGTTCGGCGGGGAGCGTGGCGGGCGATCAGCTCACCGCAGGAGCGAATCCCCGCTTCGAGGCCGGCGATCAGGTGCGTCTGCTGGGCCCCGAGCGCGACGGCGTCGGCGGCATCCTGCCAGCTCTCGCCCGGGTCGCGGTGGCGGTCGATCCCCTCGTCGCCGAGGACGACGATGCGGCGTTCGAAAAGGGCCGCGAACAGCAGGACCCCCGTGCGTCCAGGAGTCCGGGTGAGGCCCGCGTGTGCGAACGCATCCCACGCGGCTTCGGCCACCGCCTCTTCGAGGGCCGCCACCGGGACGAGCATCCGCTGCACGGGGCCGAGTCGTGCGAGCCGGAGGCCGAGTGCGCCGCCGACGAGCGTGCCGCACCAGGCGAGTGCCCCCGGCGCTCCCGGGACGAGCGACGCGGCGGCGCCGGCAACGAGCGCGCACCAGGCGGCGCCGCGCCAGCTTGCGGCGGCGTAGAGATCGCAGCGGCGGAGGACCGTCACCACCAGCTCGGCTTCGGCCTTCTCTTCGATCTCGAGCACTGCGCGCTCGAGTTGGAGTCGCGCCGTGGGATCGATCAGCAGTGTGGGGGTGCCGCGGGCGAGCGGCGCAGGCAAGATCGCCTCGCCCCGACCTCCCGAGAATGCCGAGCGACCGAATGCGGCATCGAAGGTGCCACGGTGCCAGCCGCCCAGGGATCCGGGCAACAGCAGCGCCCCGGTTGCCGCAACTGCGGCAGCCAGAGGCGGGGAGAGGGTTCCGAGCGCGACGGCGGCTCCGGCGGCGACGCCGGCCGCCAGCCCTGCGCCTTCGAGGCGCCGCCCGAGGCGGGTTCGCCACGCACCCAGCGGCGCGAGCAGGAGACCGATCAAGAGGGCCGCGGCCACTGGATCGCTGGGAATCGCCATCTCGAGGAGAGTACCGGGCCGGCGGTTCGCTGCCCGTCGGGTCGCTGCCCGTCGGTTCGCTTGCCGGATCCCGATCAAGGAACGGCGTCGCTGCGCCGATCCACACCCCATGAAATCCGAACTCAGCTGCCCGGTCTGTTCCGCGGACGTCCCGCTCGGTGGGGACGAACGGCGCGGCGAGCAGGTGTCGTGCACATTCTGCGGTGCGCCTCTGACGCTCGCCGGAAAGACCGAGGACGACATGGAGCTGGAAGAAGACTTCTAGCCCCCACTCTTCTCTCAAGAGAACTGCGGGGACGGCCGATCGAGCTCCCGTGGACATGATGGATCGTCGCCGTACCCCGCGCTTCAAGACCCGTTTCGACACGCTCTTCGGTGCGGGGTCCCGCGAGGGGACCGGCACGCTGACGGAGATCTCGTACTCCGGGGCGCTCGTCGACCAGGTGAGCGATCGCCCCGAGATCGGTACCCAGGTCAAGCTCTACGTGTTCGTGAAGCCGGTGGCTCCGTTCGAGATCGTTGGCCACGTCGCGCGCCACACCGAGACGGGTTTTGCGCTGCAGTACGAACTCTTCGACGCGGACGTGCAGCGCCTGGTCGACGACGTCAGCGCGCTCGTCGCCGCGGCGTAGATCTCGCCCCTACCGCGCAGCGTCCCGAAGCCGATCCGTCCAGTCCGACAGCGGAACCGCGTCGCGGTCGCGGTCGGAGAGCAGCGGTTCGGTGATGGGCCACTCGACCCCGATCGCCGGATCGTCCCAACGGAATACCACCTGGTCGTCCGGTGTGTAGAGCGTCGTGCACTTGTACTCGAAGTCGGCGTTCTCGGAGACGACGCAGAATCCGTGCGCGAAGCCGGGCGGGAGCCAGAGCTGGTGCCCGTTCGTGTCGCTGAGCAGGGCCCCGACCCACTTGCCGTACGTCGGAGAATCCGGGCGGATGTCGACGGCGGCATCGAAGACCTCTCCGCTGCTGACTCGCACCAGCTTGCCCTGCGGGCTGTGGAGCTGGGCGTGCAGCCCACGCAGCGTGCCGCGCCCGGAGCGGCTGTGGTTGTCCTGAACGAACGTGGCGTCGATGCCGGCGGCTGCGTACTTCTCGGCCTGCCAGGTCTCGAGAAAGAAGCCGCGCGAATCGCGGTGGAGGTCCGGCACGATGAGCAGCACGTCCGGGATGGCGAGCGGTCGAACCTCCACTCAGGTGCCTCCGCCAGGCGGGGGGCCCTCGTCGGCGAGCCGAGCGAGGTACTTTCCGTAGGCGTTCTTCGACATCACGTCGGCGTGCTTTCGCAGCTCGGCGGCGTCGATGTATCCCATCCGGAACGCGATCTCTTCCACGCAAGAGACCATCAAGCCCTGTCGTTCCTGGACCGCCTGGATGAAGTTGCTCGCCTGTAGCATCGCCTCGTGCGTGCCGGTATCGAGCCACGCCGTGCCGCGCCCGAGGAGCTCGACCTGGAGCTGGTCGCGTTCGAGGTAGACGAGGTTCACGTCGGTGATCTCGAGCTCGCCGCGCGCAGAGGGCTGGAGCGAAGCGGCGATGTCGACCACTTGCGAGTCATAGAAGTAGAGCCCGGTGACGGCATAGCTCGACTTCGGCTGGGCCGGCTTCTCCTCGATGCTGACGGCAAGGCCACGCTCGTCGAACTCGACGACGCCGTAGCGTTCGGGGTCGCTCACCCAATAGCCGAACACGGTCGCACCCTGCGGCGCGCTCGCAGCGCGGCGGAGCTTCTCGGGCAGACCGTGGCCGAAGAACACGTTGTCGCCGAGGGCGAGCGCTACGCCTCCGTCCCCAATGAACTCACGGCCGATGAGAAAAGCCTGTGCGATGCCGTTGGGCTTTTCCTGCGCGGCGTACTGGATCTCGAGTCCGAGGTGGCTGCCGTCCCCGAAGAGGCGCTCGAAGGCCGGAAGGTCGTCCGGCGTCGAGATCAGGAGAATCTCGCGGATCCCCGACAACATCAGGACCGACAGCGGGTAGTAGACGAGCGGCTTGTCGTAGATGGGGAGCAGCTGCTTGCTCACTCCCCGCGTGGCCGGGTAGAGCCGCGTGCCCGAGCCCCCCGCGAGCAGAATCCCTTTCGTCACGGTAAAAACCTTCCCGGGTTCGCGAGCTTTTCGGGCAGGTACTGATCGATCACGTAGTTGAGCCCCCACTTGGCGAGTGCCTGTTGTTCGGCACGAACGCCCATTTTCAGGAGGTCGTGGATCGCCTTTTGCCACGGCTTGTGGGTCTTGAAAAAGGGGTCGTTCTTGAGGGCGTCCTTCGCGCGCTTGATGTCTACGTCGAGCAGCGGATGGGACGGCAGTTCGTAGTCCACGATGTCCTGCGGAGTGACACCCAGGTAGCGCGCCTGGGGGACGCAGAAGAACTGCGAGAGGTGGGCTGCGTTGCCCGATCCGACCTTGAGAGTCCGATAGATGTTGGAGATGCCGTACGGATCGCAGTCGACGAACGCGTAGACGGGGATCCGGCTCTCGTCCGAGAGTTTGCGGATGAAGCGTCGACACGCCCGCGAAGGGACGCCGGCCATGTTCACCAGAATGCAGTCCGAAGTCTGCCAGAACTTGTGTGTCTGCAGGCGCTGGAAGATGCCGCCGGTCTCGATCGCCAGGATGAACTTGGCGTCGGTCTCGAACGACAGGCGTTCGACGGAAGAGGGAATCGCGTAGGCCCCAGAGCCGAAGCGCGTGCAGTCGATCCGCTCGATTTCGCCGGTCTCGAGATCGGGATCGAGCACGGTCAGGCGGCCGGCGACGGCCCCGTTGTGTGCCTCGTCGGGAACGAAGCGGAGCTGCTCACGGGCGAGGCCGTGCACCGAGAACAGCGCCTCGATGTCGTCCATGACGGTGTCGGACTCGCTCTGCTCGCTGAACTTCGCCTCGTCCCAGTTCTTGCTCTGGTAGTAGGCGTCCCGCTTGGTCGCGAAATCGTTGGTTTCGACCAGCTCTTTCGAGAGGCCCATCATGCGGAGCGTCTGCGCGAAGTTCTTCACCGTGTTCACGGTGAGCGTGCGCGTCTTCTTCTGCTTGCCGATCTCGAAGTAGCCCTTCTTCTGCGAGTACGAGACGTTCTTGAGCGAACGGATCGGGAAGCTCAAGTCGGGCTTCTGGCGGCGCGTGATCTCTTTGTGAACGCCGGTCGCCGTCGACTTGATCTTCTCGACCGTCAGAGTGTCGAACTCGCGGTTCCTCTTGGCGATCGCGCTTTCGGAGACCTTGCGGGGCGCGGTCTTCCTTCCCGCGGGCGCCTTCTGCTTCGCGGGCGCCTTCTTCTTGGCGGGCGTCTTCTTCTTTGCCGGGGCCTTCTTGCGCGGAGTCCTCTTGCGGGCTGCCATTTACATCTTCCTGCTGCGCTCGAGAACGTCTTTGAGGTCGGTCACGACCTTGTTGGTTACGGTGTCCGAGAGGTCGAGGATCTCCTGGAGACCGACCGCCACCTGCGGAATGTACTGCGTGATGTAAGCGCGCTTCTTGGCCTCGTCGGCCTCGCGCTTCCGCTTTCGGATGAAGGTGGCGACCTTGCGCCCGCACTCCTGCAGGCCGAGGCGAAGCTCCTTGATGATCTCCGGGTAGTGCGCGATCGCCTCCTTGCTCTCGGAGGTGAACGGCACCCAGACGCTCGCGATGTGCACCATCAGGAGCATCGGGCCGACCGGCATCGAGCCGCGCGGCTGCTGCAGCTGGTAGGAGCGCCAATCGGTGGCCGTCACCGCCTTGGTGATCGCACACGCGCCCTGCTGATACTGAAGGGGGACACGGTTGGCGAAGCGGAACACGTTCACGGCGTCGTCGCCGCTGAGCTTGCCGCCGTATGCGAGGCCCGTCTCGATCAGGAACGGGTTGCCACGGTAGACGGCGGGCCGTCGCGTGACGCTGGCGTAGAAGTCGGCGTCGACCTCGGCCTTCATCGCTTTGAGGATGAGGTCCTCGCCGATCGGTGCGATGCAATCCGTCGGCGGCGCCATGATCTTGGTCGCCTGGATCGCGTTGTGCAGCTTTTCCGCTTCGTCGCGAGACATCTCGCCGGGCCGCCGCGTCGGTGAGATCCCGGCCTTCTTGGCGATCTCTTCCGCCACCTTGTTCGAAACACGGGAGAAGTCAGAGTGAAGGCAGCCGCGCAGATTCCGCGACTTCGTGTCCCGCAGCATCTGCATGAGCACGCCGAGTTCGACGCCATACGGGTGGGGCTTGATCTCGGCCGTTTCCGGCGGGAGCGTCTTGCTGACGCGCGGGAACTCGATCGGCTCGACCTTCGCGCCCGGCTTGTGCGGCGGCAGGAAGATGATCTCCGCATGCGGATTGGCGAGCGAGATCTGGCCGATGTACGCCTCGACGGAGTGCTGGCCGCCGCGGTAGCCGCCTTCCAGTTCGATCTCGACGCGCGTGCCGTGGTCCTTGTCCCATTCGATCTCGTCGTCGCGCTTGACCTTCGGTTGGTTGGTCTTCGTATCGATCACCAACTCGAAGTGGTGCGCGGAGACCTTCTTCCCGGTTCGTGTCTGGATGACGATGGGCTTGCCGGTCGTGAGAAGCCCGTACATTCCGGCCGCGCTGATGCCGATGCCCTGCTGGCCTCGGCTCTGGCGCAGGCGGTGGAATTTGGAGCCGTAGAGCAGTCGGCCGAAGATCTTCGGCACCTGGGCCCGCAGGATGCCCGGGCCGTTGTCCTCGATAGAGACCCGGAAGCGAGTCTCGGAGAGCTGGACGAGCTCGACCCGGATGTCCGGAACGATGCCCGCCTCTTCACACGCGTCGAGTGAGTTGTCGACGCCTTCCTTGACGGTGGTCAGCAGGGCTTTCGAAGGGTTGTCGAAGCCGAGGAGATGGCGGTTCTTCGCGAAGAACTCGGAAACCGAGATGTCACGCTGCTGGGTGGCGAGATCTGCCGCGGTGCTGCGCCGTCGCGTCCCTCCGTCGTCACCGCCTCCGCCGGAGCCGCGGCGCTTGGGCGCTTTCGGCTTCGCTTTGGGCTCCGCCGGGGTTCGCTTTGCCGGCGACTTGCGGCCGGTGGCCGGCTTGCGACCGGCTGATTTTTTCCGTGTGCCGCTCTTTCGAGCGGACGCAGCCGACTCGAACGCGAACGATTCCTGCTCCGCCATGACCATTCACCCCCGAGCCTCGCGGCCCGGGCGAATCATAGCCATCCACTTCGCGGCGGTCCGGTCAGTCGCGGAGGCGCTCGCCCCGAAAGTTCCCGCACAGGACGACCTGACCGGAACGCAGCAGGTGACGAACCGTGGCGACGACTTCGCGGTCGTCGTCGGTGACTTCGCTGATGGCACGGACCAGCTCGAGGAGGGTCGTCTGGCGCGGAGCCGCCGGGGCGCGGAACGAACGAGGCAGCTCGAAAGCTGTGTTCGGAAGCGCGGAAGCGGCCATCGGAAGTCCCCTTTTCTCTTCTCCCGTAAGACACAGCATGAAGCGTGCCAGTTCATCGCGAAACGAGGAGGGCTTCCAAGGCTTTGAAATGGCTTGGGAAAATCTCGTCTATCCTCGGGGATGCGAGGCGTCCGGCTCAGAAAAGTGACGAAATTCGGTCGCCAGTGACCAGATTCGGACGCCCGCCGCCCGTCGTGGCGGATAGAATCCCCAACCACGCGAAGAAGGAGAGCTCGATGCGCCACAGCGAACCCCAGTACGCAGAGATCACACCGGAGCTGCGAGAGCGGCTCGAGAAGTTCCGAGACGAACACGAGGGAGACGCGCCCGGGGGCGTCGGCTCGCAGGTCCTCTTCGAAGACGACCACGTTCGGATCTGGGAGCTGACGCTCGAGCCCGGTGAGGCGAGCGATCTCCATACGCACGAGCACGAGTACTACCTGGTGATCGACTCCGGAGATCTCGTCGCCGGGGTTTGCCCCAAGGGAGCGCCGATGGATTTCTTCGTCGGGATCGTGCCGCCGGAGGGCAACACCGTGCGCGTGCCCAAGGGAAACACCGAGTGGGCGTACAACGTGGGATCGAAGCGCTACCACGAGATCCTGATCGAGCTGAAGAGTACGTAGTGTGCTCACGCTCGAGGATCTGGCGCTCGGCAGCCGGCTCACCGTCGGATCGTGGACCGTCGACGCGGACGAGGCGATCGAGGTTGCCCGGCGCTGGGAGCCGCAGCCTCATCACATCGACGCAGAGGCCGCCGCGGCGTCCCCGTTCGGCGGTCTGACCGTGTGCTCGCTGTACCTGTTCGGCGTCTGCACGCGGCTCTTCTTCGACCACGACCCGCCGTTCGCGGTGCTCGCGATGCTCGGCAAGGACGGCCTGCGGTTGCCGGCCCCTGCTCGTCCGGGAGACGCGCTTGTCTATCGGACCGAGGTGGTCGAGTGGCGTCGCTCCGAATCTCGCCCCGACCGCGGGATCGTCGTGCTGCGCGATGAGCTGGTGCGCGGGGAGGGCGAGGTGGTTCTGGCGCAGGACGTGACCCTGCTCATGCAGGGTTCCCAAGGGAGCTGAACCTCTCGAACTATTTGAATTTTAAAGGGTTTTATCGAAGTTCGCGCTCAGCGATCCGCCGCTGCAGGTTCTGACTCGGGCGCGCCGATAACCCCTAGGTGGACGACCGAGCACCCCAAGCGGACGCGGCCGGTGACCCGACTCCGGTGTTGCAGCCGGACTCGGAGGATGCGCCGACGTCCGTCGTCGCCCTGCCGGGGGGGCTCGACCGCGCAGAAGAACCGGAGCCCACCACCTCGCTCCTGTTGGTCGAGAGCGATCCGCTGGCGGCCAAGCGGCTCTTCGAGATGCTCACCGATCCGACGCGCACGCGTTTCGAGATCACGCATGTCTGGGGTGTCGAAGAGGCGCTCGACAAGCTTCAACACGCGAGCTTCGACGTCCTGTTGCTCGATCTGTCGATCCACGAGCGCTACGGCCTCGATTCGCTGTTGCGCGCGCGGGTCGCAGCCCAAAGCGTCCCGATCGTGATCCTCACGTACCAGGACGACGAGGAGTTGGCTTCGAAGGCAGTGCGTGCCGGCGCGCAGGACTACCTGATCAAGGGCGAAGTGACTCCGGCGTTGTTGTCGCGAACCCTGCGCCATGCGGTGGAGCGGCACCGGATGGTGCGAGCACTGAAGGAGGCGCAGCAGCGCCACCACTTCCTGGCGACCCACGACGCCCTTACGGGCCTCCCGAATCGTCACTCGTTCGTCGAGAATCTGGGGACGGCGATCGCCGACGCGCGGCGTCGCTCGTCTCAGCTCGCGGTGCTCTTCTTCGATCTCGATGGCTTCAAGGCGATCAATGACAACCTGGGCCACTCCGCCGGGGACGAACTGCTGGGAGACGTCGCGAAGCGCCTGCGGAGGCACACTCGCCGGAGCGATCTGGTCGCGCGTCTCGGAGGGGACGAGTTCGTGGCGGCCGTGCGCGACGTTTCGGACCTGCGCGCCGCGTTCAGCGTCGCAGATCTGATGCGAAAGGAACTCGGCAAGGCCTATCACATCAGTGGCATCGAGTGTTGGGTGAGCGCGAGCATCGGCATTTCGATCTATCCGCAGGATGGAACCGATGCCGACGCGCTCATCTCGCACGCCGACGCCGCGATGTATCACTCGAAGTCGGCCGGACGCGACCACGTGAGCTTCTTCCAGGCAGAGATGACCGATCGTGCGGTCGAGCGCTTCAGCCTGGTGAACGGCCTGCGCGAGGCGATCCACGGCGGCGGGCTTCATCTCGACTTCCAGCCCCAGATCGACGTGGCCACCGAGACGGTGGTCGGAGCGGAAGCGCTCGTGCGTTGGAACGAGCCGAGTCGGGGGCTGGTGGCGCCGCGCGAGTTCATCTCGATCGCCGAGGACACGGGCATGATGATCCCGCTCGGTGAATGGGTGCTCCGCGAGGCGTGCACCGCAGCGGCGACGTGGGAGCGGCTGCCGCGCGGAACGATCGCGGTGAACCTTTCATCGCGTCAACTCGAGCACGAAGACTTTCCGCAGCGCGTGGAGCGCCTGCTCGAAGAAACGAACCTGCCGCCGGGACGGCTCGAACTCGAACTCACCGAGTCGGTCGCGGCGCGGGAGTCGAACCTCGCGGTCCTCTCGCGGCTTCGCGACATCGGAGTCCGCATCGCGATCGACGATTTCGGGACGGGTTACTCCTCGCTTCAGCTCCTGAAGAGCCTGCCGGTCGACACGCTGAAGATCGATCAGTCGTTCGTGCGAGGGGCCTGCCGCCCGGGGCGCGACGCGATCATCCTCGAGACCATCGTGCGGCTCGGCCGGCAACTCGGGCTGACGGTCGTCGCCGAAGGCGTCGAGACCTCGGAAGAGCTCGAAGCGCTCACCCAGCTTGGCTGCTCTCTGATGCAGGGCTACTTCCTCGCCAAGCCGGCCTCCCGGAAAGTGTTCGAAGAGACGCTGCTTCCCGAGGCTCCCTGGCGCGCCGCGATCGCCGGACCTGCGGTCTGGTGCCCGCCTCCGGCGGATTCCGCCGAGTCCACGGATTCGGCGCCCGAAGAATCGCCCGACGCCGGCGAGGGCGACCTGCCCGTCCTCGTGCACCGTCCGCGGGCAGACCCGTAGCTTCGCCTCACTCTCGAGTATTTGAGTGTTGATCGGCTCAAATATTTATCGTATGGTTAAGTAACTTCGACGAGTGGACGCGTTCACCGCAGCGCACGCGCGAGTTGAGGTTCATTGCATGAAACAAGAACTCGACCGCACACTGGCCGCGTTGGCGGATCCCACCCGGCGCCAGGTCATCGAGCTGCTCGGGAGTGGACCGCGGCGCGCAGGAGAACTCGCCGAGGCGTTCGGCGCGAGCCCCCCGGCGATGAGCCGCCATCTCCGTGTGCTTCGCCGCGAGGGCCTCGTCGAGGACGAGCGTCAGGACGACGATGCCCGCGTGCGCATGTACCGGCTGCGGCCCGATCGATTGCGCGAGCTTTCGGAATGGCTGCGGCGAATGGAAGCGTTCTGGACCGACCAGCTCGGCTCCTTCGCGGCCCACGTCGAGAGTCGTGAGAAGGAAGGCGCCGATCGATGACCCGACCGGCGCGTCCCGCCGACACGGTGAAGGTCTCGACGACGGTTTCGGCCGACCCGCTGCGTACTTTCGAGATCTTCACCGAGGAGGTCGACCTCTGGTGGAAGCACGGTCCGCGGTTTCGCCAGGGTGCGACGCGCGAGAGCACCTTGCGATTCGAGTCCGGACTCGGCGGACGTCTGGTCGAAGTCTATGGAGCCGGGGGCTTCGAGGTCTTCGTGCTCGGGCGAGTGACGGTGTGGGAGCCCGGCAAGCGCCTCGCGTTCGAGATGGGGGGCCGTGCGTTCGAACCGGACGATCCCTGGCCGCTCGTCGACATCCATTTCGAGGCGGGCGCGGCCGGCACGCGCGTCTCCCTCGAGATGAGCGGCTTCGAGCGACTCCCGCCCGACCACGGCGTCTTCCACGGCCTCGAGGGCGCCGCGTTCCACGGAATGATGGGACTCTGGTGGTCCGACCTGATCGTGGCTCTGCGCGCGAGACTTCGTTCTCGGGAACACGAGACCCGCGACTAGCCGCGCTACCGTGGTGTTCGTGCACCGGCTCGCCCTCGCAATTCTCGTTTCCGTGGCGCTCCCCGCATGCGGGCCGTGGGGTCCGCTGGGCGTGATCCCCGGTGGACCGTTGGCGGGCTCGGCTGCCGAGGTTCCGGCCGCCGAGGCCTGTGGTGACGAGGTTTTGCTCGCGGCGCTCGAGACGCGTGGGCGTTGGTTCCGCCACTCGATCACGCTTTTTTGTTTCGCGCACGACGGCGTCCTCTACGTGCCCTCGCGCAACGGGGGCACGAAGCGCTGGACTCGGAACGCGCTCGCCGACCCCCACGTTCGCCTCGAAATCGAAGGAAAACTTCACGTGGGAAGCCTGGTGCGAGTGACGGAGATGCCACGGGGCGCCGCACACACGTTCCTCCGCAAGGTGTCGGGCGTGGAGGTCGAGGACGCCCAATTCCTGCTCGACCCTCCCGCAGAGGGCGAAGACCGCACGGACCTCTGGGTGTTCCGGTTCGAGGAGGAAGCAGGATGAAACGCTTCCTCATTGGGGTGCTCGCGCTCACCGTGCTCGTTGCGGGCTTCTTCGGCTGGGCGCGCTTTCTCGCCGATCCGCCATTCGGTCCGATTCCGAGTGGTCGGCTCCGCGGAGAGCTCTCGCCTCCGCCGGCCGACTGGTCCATTGCGGAGGGCATTCAACATCTTCCCGTCGAGCATCGGGGCGATGGCTTGCCCTGGTCGACGCGCTCCTGGTTCATCCTCTACGAAGGCCGCGTTCATCTCATTCGGGCCAGCCTGTTCGGGAGCGGGCTACACGAGCGCCTGCGTGAGGACCCCCGCGTGCGCGTGCGAGTCGCGGGTCGGCTCTACGACCAGGTGGCGAAGCAGGTCGATGTCGCCGGGGTCTACTCGGCTGCGCTCCCCGCTCTGGCCCGGCGTCAGTTCGCGATTGCAATCGAGGGCGAGGTCAGGCCGCTGGCGGGGAACCCGCCGGTAGAGACGTGGATCTGGCGCCTCGACGATCCCCCGGTGGCCCGCTGACGCGATGGGGTGAACCGCTCGTCGCTTCAGGGCCCGCGCTGACCGCGTCCGGTGCTGCATGTCTGCTGCACTGGGTGTCGTCGCTTTGCTGCAGTGCATTGGGCTCTTGCGCCGTCTCGACTCCCCAGAGCGTCTCGAGACGTGGCACCCTTCTTGCGATCCATTCCGGAGCGCCCGCGAAGGAGACTGGATGCGACTGCGAGAAAAACTCGACACCGTGCTGTTTGCAGCCGAGGGCCTCACCAAGATGGCCTGGGAGCAGCTCGAGACGGGGATCGCGTTCAATCCGCTCCGCAAGGAGATGCGCGTCGACCCGCATCCGTTCTACCGCAAGCTCAGAGAGCACGATCCGTTCCATCGCTCGCGTCCGGCCGATGGCTGGATCCTGACGCGCTACGACGACATTCTCGAGATTCTCGGGGACAAGACGTTCTCGTCGGACGAACGCCACCAGCGGAGATACGCGAGGCAGCGTGCACGTTGGGAGCGTGCCGGGATTCCGGATCCGTACGAAGACGACCGGATGTCGATGCTGCGTGTCGACGCTCCGGATCACACCCGTCTGCGCGGGCTGGTGAGCAAGGCCTTCACGCCGCGCGCCATCGAGCGTGTGCGGCCGCGCATCGAGGAGTACGCGGATCAATTGATTCAGCCGCTGGAGGGGACCGGTCGGCTGGAGCTGGTGAAGGACTTTGCTGCGCCGCTGCCGATCAACGTGATCGCCGAGATGCTCGGCGTGCCCCTCGAAGACCGGGACCGTTTCCGGCACTGGTCGGACGAGGTCGTGCGGACGCTCGGGGATGGGACGAACGAGGATCAGCGACGGTCCTTCGCAGCGATGCAGGAGTTGGGCGAGTACATCGGAGCGATCGCCGATGCGCGCAGGAGCGAGCCGCGCGAAGATCTGATCTCTGGCCTCGTCGCCGCGGAGGAAGCAGGCGTTCGCTTGAACGAGAACGAGCTGCTCGCAACCGTCGTGTTGCTCCTCGTCGCCGGCAACGAGACGACGACGAAGCTCATCGGCAACTCGATCGCGGCCCTGCTTCGGAACCCCGAACAGCTCGCCATCCTGCGCGAGGAGCCGAAGCGGATTCCCGCCGCGGTCGACGAGTTCCTCCGCTTCGATGGGCCGGTCCAGCTTACCTCCCGCATGGTCACGAGCGATCGTGAGTTTCGTGGCCACCCTCTTCGCAAGGGCCAGCAGATCGTGTTGGTCCTGGCGGCTGGGAACCGCGATCCGGAGCGTTTCGAGCGTCCCGACGAACTCGACGTCTTGCGCGACGACGTTCGGCATCTCTCGTTCAGCTACGGGGCGCACTACTGTCTGGGTGCGCAGCTCGCGAAAATGGAGGGGGAGATCGCGCTCGAGGCGCTCATCACACGCTTCCCGGATCTCCGCTTCGATGGCCCGATCGAGTGGGGCGACAACACGGTGCTCCGGGGTCCGCTTTCAATGCCGCTGGCTTTCTGACAGCGGTGGCGGAGAGGTCGGGTTCTCTTCTCTGCCTAGGAGGGTGGACCCAAGACTGCCGTGGAAAGGCCCGGGAGCCGAGGCGCGCCGCTGGCAAGGCGCTCGATTGAGCCCTAGCGAGCTAGGGCGATTGAGAGCAACGCAGCCAGCGGCGATGCATCGGGTTCCGGCCGGCGCGGCATTCTTGGGTCACCCTCCTAGCGAGGCGAGGACCCCGGAGAGTCCGGGTCGTCCGAGCCTCGCTTCGAGGTGGTCCCACGCCGCGATTAGCAACGGGCCGAGGTCGGGGTTCTCTGCGTCGAGCGCGATGAGTAGCGCGTCGAGGTCTTTGGGTTCGAGCGGCAACCCGTGGGCGCGCGCGTACAACAGGATCGCGAGGCGAACCGCTTCGTGCTCGGGATCGAGCCAGACCCGGAATGTGCGGATCACCGCCGCGAGCGTCGCGATCTCGTAGAGCTCACGCAGAGTGCGGGTGAGGAGAGCGGGGTGCGTCACGGGGCGGCCCGCGCGCAGATCGCTGATCACGGCTTCGACTTCGGCCGGTGACTCACCGATGTCGGTCGCGATGGCCCGGGCGATCTCGAGGAGATGGCGCGGCGAGCGGAAGAGGTCGCTCGCGAGCGCCATCGGCATGCTCGGAATCACGGTGACGACTGCGGCGGCCGTCGCGCCGAAATCGCGGAAGAACTCGCCGGATTCGAGGAGTGCCGCGACCTGGCGGATCTCCTCGGGCGTGGCCGGCACACCCGCGCGTTCGAGCGCCTCTTGGACGAGCCGTTCGAGGAGTCGTCGACGCAGTGTTGGGTCTTCGAAGATCGCTTCCCTCGAGCGGCGCCCGGCCAAGACCTCCCAGAGAAGTCGTTCGAGCTGCGCCGGAGGCGGGTCGGCTCCCGCGGCCGCAGCGGCGGCGGACCGCGAAATCCACCCCGGCCCGTTCGGGTCGCCGCCCTCAGTCCCGACGCCGGACACCCGCCAGAAACGCGAGCAACCCAGGGACTGGCAACGCCACGAGTCGTGCGACGGACCGGTGGTTCTCCGCGTCACGTTTCGTCAGGTGGGCGTCGAGCGTTGAGAGCCCCACTGCTCTCCAACTCTCGAACTCGTTCATTCTCTCGGGTTCGACGGCTCGGTCGTTGGGCTCCCGACCAAGGGCGGATCGAGCCGCTCTCCGTTTGGTGCGATATCGAATCGCCTTCCATCGTAACCCTGCTCCTGTCCCCAAGTCGAAGTCCGCTCGAGCCCGTACGAGGCGACGGCCGCGTCTTGGTCACCCAGGAGTCCCAGGCGTTTCGCGACTTCCGAGGGCCGATGGGTTCGATCGGAAGGGATGCGATTGGATCTTGCCGTTGCCCGCGCGCCCGGATAGCCCCGAAGTGATGGCTAGGATCCCGCCCCTCGACAGGCCCGGGTGGCTGATGCGCTTCGTGAACTTTGCAATGAAGCGCCGCCTGGGGAGGGCACCCCGGCAGATCGGCATCCTTGGCTACAACCCGCGAATCCTCGCTGCGTTCGTCGCGTACGGAGGGTTCTTCGAGTCCTCGAAGCGGGTGCCGGCCCACTTGAAGCGATTGGCCCACCTGAGGGTGGCCATGCGCGTCGGCTGTCCCTCGTGAATCGATTCCCACTCTGCCGGGAGCAGAGCCGACGGTGTGACCGAGGAGCAGCTGCTGGCGCTCTCGGCGCATCGCGAGAGTGACGCGTTCAGCCGCGTGGAGAAACTCGTGCTCGACTACGCGTTGGCACTCTCGGATACGCCCGCGGAGGTTCCGGACGATCTCTTCAAAGGGCTCCAGGAACACTTCGACGAGGGGCAGCTGGTCGAGCTCACGGCCGTCGTAGCGTTCGAGAACTACCTCGCCCGCTTCAATCGCGGCTTCGGCGTCGAATCGGAGGGGTACTCAGAGGGCGCGTTCTGTCCGATCCCCGACCACCGGCTCCAAGAGAATACCGATCACTAGGTGCTAGTCGGCGGGCTTGGGTGCAGCGGCCTCAGCGAGTTCCCGCGTGTGCGTGAGCAGTTCGACGCCCGCCGGCGCTCCGTGCCCGGGCACGACGCGACGCGCGGTCCCATAGCGGGCTTCGAGCACCCGGGCCGAGGACGTCCAGCGCTCGAGCACGGCGTCGTTCAGATTTCCGATGGACCACGAAAGGGAGCGGACCATGCAGGAGCCGAACAACGTTCGGCTCGACGCGAGCCACACGACGACGTTGTCAGCCGTGTGTGCGGGCCCCGGGAAGTAGGCTTCGCCTTCGACTCCGAACTCGGCGAGGGAGAGCTCCTGCTGGAACGTATTCGCGAGAGCAGGCCAGCCCTGCTCTTGTCCCCGAGTCGAAGTCTGTTCGAGCCCGTACGAGGGGATTCCGCGGCGATGCACTTCTTCGATGCCGCCCATTCGATCGTCGTGGGCGTGCGTCACCAGAACAGCCTGCACCGCCCCGAACTGCTCTTCGGCCCAGTCCAGCAACGCGGCGGTCTGTTCGGGAGTCCACGCCGTGTCGACGACGAGCGCCCCTTTCGGGCTCGGCACGACGAGACCGTTCGACGGCACGAGTCCGGCGGGTGGCAAAAGGCGGTGAGAGACGTGACGCCACAACCCGTCTCCGAGTTCCTCGACGAACACGTCGTCCGACAGCGAGATTGCGCCGGGCGGGACCGCCGGGCTGCACGACCACGAGGCAATCAGGCACGCGACGAGCGACGCGATGCTCGAGTCGAATCGCCGACTGCACTCGATTGTCACACCCCGAAGGATAGGGGCTAGCGGCGAAACGGCTCCAGCCACTGTCGAAGCCAGGTCTGCGGATACTCCTCGACCTCTCCGGGGACTCCGAGCACTTCGTGCTCGTTGGCCTCGCCTCCGACGAACGAGCCCAGTGCACGATCCCAGAGCGTGAACACGGTGCCGAAGTTCTGATGGGTCGTTTCGGGAGCGTGGTGGAGGTGGTGGATCCGCGGAGTGACCAAGAGCCACTCCAACCGAGAGAGAGGGAGGCGCAGGTTCGAGTGCCCGAATGTCGCGAACCCGGCGTAGACGGCGATCGCCGCGGCGACTGCCGAGGCCGGCGCGCCGAGCAAGAACAGCATGGCCTGGGTCGGGATTCCGCGTGCGAGGTGCTCGAGCGCGTGCGCGCGGGTGGTCGCGAGCCAGTCGAGCACGCGTGACGAGTGGTGGACCTTGTGAAGTCGCCATAGTGCGTCGCTGCGATGAAGGAGCCTGTGAGCGGCTGTGGCGCCGAGGTCGTAGAGCACCGTCGCCAGGGCGACATGTGCCCACCAGGGGATTTCGAGCGTCTCGAGGCCGGGGAGTCCCAGGGCTGCGCGACGCCCGGCGAGCGCCTCGAAGAAGGGAGCGAACGCCAATGTGACCACGACGGCCGAGAGGTACCAGGCGACATCGGTCGCGAAGAAGCGTCTCCAGAACTTCGATTCCCGGAGTCGGAGGGCAGGAGAGCGTTCGAGCGTCGCGGCGACGGCGTAGCCCACGAGGATGGAAGCGGCGGTGAAGCGGAGATCGAGTTCCATGGACGGAAGGGTTCGTGATCTAGACGCCCTATTCAATCCTATGGAATGATTGGTATACCCTACTGATATGGAGGGTATAGGGTGACACTCGAAGACCTGCGGATCTTCGTGGCCGCTGCGGAGGCGGGCAGCATGGGCGAGCTGGCGCGGTCGCTCGGCTGTACCCAGCCCGCGGTGGCGCACCACGTTCGCCGGCTCGAAAAAGAGCTGGGGGCGCCTCTTCTCGAGAGAACGCGGCGCGGGGTCGAGCTCACTGAACCGGGGAGAGCACTGTACGAGCGCGCCACCGCCGCGCTGGCCTCGCTCGGGACGGCTGAGGCCGAGGTCGCACTGTTGCGCGGCGATTCCGAGGGCGTGCTGACGATTGCCGCGAGCACCGGGATGGTGCGGCACGCGCTCAAGCCGGCGATCTCCGGGCTGCGCCGCAAGCGCCCCGCGGTGGACTTTCGGCTCGCTTGCAGCAACACGCTCGAGCAGCAGCTCGATACGGTGCGCGAGCGCCGCGCCGATCTTGCGTTCGTTGCGCTCTGGAAAGAGACGCCGGGGTTCGAGTATCGCCACGGAATCGACATGCCCTACTGCCTCCTCGTGCATCGCGACGATCCGCTGGCGGGCCGGACGCGCATCGCGCTCACAGGGCTGGCCAAAGCACGCCTCATTTCGATCGGCCCGGACTCCTTGTCGACGGGATTCGTCGGCGCCCGGCTGGCCGAGTGCGGCGCCGAACTCGTGACCTCGCACACCGTCGATACCGAGGGCACCGCCATCCTCTACGTGGAGCTCGGCCTGGGGCACGTCGTGCTTCCCGCCGTGCAGGCCCACGCGCTCGCAAAGCGCTCCGAACTCCGAGCTCTGCCGATTCGCGGCCTGCCCCCCATGCCCCTCGGCTGGGCCGCACGCGACTTCGGGCTGCTCTCGACGACCGCCGACGAGTTCTTGGCGGAGTTCGAACGCTCCCGCGCGCGGGTGTCCTCCAGGGCTTGACGCAGGTTCCTGCCGCCGAAGTGTCCGAATGGCTTACCCTGGCGCTCTCATGTGGACTCGCAGGACGAGACTCGGGAGGCGGGGATGAAGCGACGCAGCTTCTTGATGGCGGCGGCGGGCGTGACGGCGGGTGCCTGGTGGCTGCGGCCCGAAGATCGCGGCCGCGGCGGGCACGACGGCTACTTCACGAAGCTCGCCGAAGTGCTCGGGCGCGAAGGGTTGGCCCGTCCGACGATGTTGGTCGATCTCGATCGGCTCGATGCCAACATCGACGCGACGCGCCGCGCGATCGAGCCGCGTGCGTTCCGTGTGGTGGCGAAGTCACTGCCCGCTGCGGGTCTGCTCGACTACGTGATGGCGCGAGGCGAGACGAGTCGGCTGATGGTGTTCCATCAACCGTTCTTGAATGCGGTCGCTGCGGCGCACCCGAAGACGGATCTGCTCCTCGGGAAGCCGATGCCTGCCGCGGCTGCGAATCGGTTCTTCGAGCAGCTCGAGCCGGGCGCGTTCGACGCCAGTCGACAGATCCAGTGGTTGATCGACAGCCCCGAGCGTCTGCGACAGTACTCGGGGCTTGCGGACGCCCGGCAGCTCCCTCTCACGGTCAGTGTCGAGATCGACGTCGGGCTGCGACGCGGCGGCATGGCCGAGCCAGCCGATCTCGCGCAGATGCTGGCCGCGATCGAAGCGCATCCGCTCCTGCACTTCGGGGGGTTGATGGGCTACGACGCGCACGCGGCGCTCCCCGAGACCTTGAACATGCGCGGCCGCGAGTTCGAGCGCGTGGAGGCGCGCTATCGCGGGTTCCTCGAGGTGTGGCGGAGTTACTCGGGCGGGCGCGGCGAGGAGGCGTTGGTGCTCAACGCGGCAGGCAGCCCGACCTATCGTATGTGGGACGGGATTGATGGGCTCGCGAACGAACTCGCGGTCGGCTCCGGTCTCGTGAAGCCGTTGAACTTCGACATCGACACGCTGGCCGACCACGTGCCGGCGCTCTTCGTTGCGACGCCCGTGCTCAAGGTGAAACAAGGCCTCGAGATTCCGGCGCTGGATATCGGTCCTCTGCACCAGCTGTGGGATCCGAACCGCGCACGCACGTTCTTCGTCTACGGGGGCTACTGGAAGGCGGAGCCCGTGTCTCCGCCTGGGCTCGCGACGCATCCGGTCTACGGCCGCAGCACCAATCAAGAGATGCTCAACGGCTCCGAGCAGGTCGAGTTGGCCGTCGACGACACAGTGTTCTTTCGGCCGACGCAGAGCGAGTTCGTGATGCTCCAGTTCGGGCCGATCGCCGCGGTCCGAGACGGCCGCATCGTCGACTTCTGGGAGCCGCTGCCTCAGGGCGCCTGACGGTCTCGAAGCCTCTGCCTCTCACGGCGCCGCGGCGAGCGCTGCGATGCGATCCGCGAGCAGGTCGGGTTCGGTGACGGGGAGCATGTGGCTGCCGTTCTTTACTTCGAGCAGCTCGGAGTTCGGGATTCGGGACGCGAGGTAGCGGCTGATGGCGACCGGCGCGAGGCGGTCGTTGTCGCCGTGGACCAGCAGCGTCGGCACGGTGATCTTGCGCACGTCGAACTCGCCGACCGTTTCGGGGGAGAGCCCGCGAATCTCCCCTTGATAGGACGCCACCGTGTCCCAGCGGGCAAGATTTGCGATCGTGCCCGGCATCCACCAGTCGGGTTGTGGGCCTCCCGAGAACGCCTGGTCGGTGACGGCACGAATCAGCCCGATGCCGACCGGCGGAACCGCGCGGCGCCAGCGGAGCGCCGCCGTACTGTTGAAGATTCGCATCACGAGCGGTTCGCCGGGCGGGACCGCGTCGTCGGAGTCCGGCCCGCCGGTGCCCACGAGGACGAGCCCGGCCATCCGCGAGTCGTCCATCAAGGCCGCGCTCATTGCGGTCGCGCCGCCGTACGACCAGCCGACCACGATCGCCTCGCGCAGATCGAGTGCCTCGAGCAGCTGCACCAATTCGCGCGCGTTCTGTTCGGGGGTGTACTGACCTTCGGTCCGAGGATCCGAATGGCCGTACCCCACGCGGTCATAGGCCAGCGCCCGAAAGCCGCGCGCGGCGAGCGCCGCCGTGGTTTCGCGCCAGTCGTACGCACTGCCCGGCAGCCCGTGCGATAGGAGCACCGGCGGGCCGGTTCCCGACTCGATCACGTTGACGCCGACCTCGCCCGGGAGCATTGCGCGGGTTCCGGGAGGCGGAAGCGGCGGCGCGGCGGCCCCGGGGAACACGGCGTACCAGAGCGGAGGGAGCGCGATCGCGGCGATCACGAGACCGAGGACGAGCGACAGGAATCGTTTCATCGGCGACCTTTCAGTTAGTTGCCCAACGGGTTAATTATTGATCGAAAGGCATCCGAAGTCAACGCGATTTCTCGAGGGGCGGCTACTGGGGGGGAGCGGCGAAGAATTCGGCGAGGATCGATCCAATGCGCTCGGGCTCCTCGCCGGCCACCCAGTGTGTGCCGGAGCCGAGCTCGACCAGCTTGCCCTGGTCGAGGTACTTCATGCCGGCCTTGCTCAGGTCCGACGGGATGAACGCGTCGTCCTTGGCGAGGATCAGCAGGGTCGGGGTCGCGACTCGGGTATCGGACTCGTACTCCTTCCAGGGTGCGCGGTACCAGGCGCCCATGCTGTGGACCGCGCCGTCCCGATCCCACGCCGAGCGAAACTGGTCCATTTCTTCTTGCGGGAACGCCCCTGGCGCCGAGGTCGCTCGGAGGTTGCTCGTGAGCAGCCACCAGTTTCCGAGGCGCGCGGTGTAGCCGGGCAGCCAGGGGATCTGCAGGAACGTGCGGTACCAGCTCACCGTCTCTTCTTCCGTCACGAACTCGGCGTAGCCCTGCGGATGACCGACGTCGATCACCGCGAACCGCGAAACCCGCTCGGGTTGGGTGATGACCAGTCGCCACGCGACGCCGGCTCCGACGTCCTGCGCGCCCAATGCGACCCGCTCGTAGCCGAGCGCATCGATCAGCCCGATGACATCGGGCACGAGTTGGTCATGGCCGTAGTGCTCGGGGCCCGCCGGTTTGTCCGAGAGGTTGTACCCGCGCTGGTCCGGCACGATCACGCGAAACCCTGCCCGCGCGAGCACGGCTGCGGGACCGCGCCAGGCGTACCAGAACTCCGGAAATCCGTGCAGCAGCACGACCGGGGGGCCATCGGCCGGGCCCGCGAACACCACGTGCAGCGTGATCTCACCGACGTCGATGAACTTCGCTTCGAACTCGAGCCCGAGTTCTGCACTGGCGGCAGCGACGGAGTCTCGCTCGGGCTGGTGGCCGGACCACTGGCCGAGACCCAGCAGGGTCAGGACGACGATCCCGGCGATGGCGAGTTTCTTCATGCATCTCCCGGCGGCGAAGTCCGGGTCGTCCGTGCGCGGCGTCGAAGTTGGCACAACGCGGAACCGCCCGTCAGTAGGTCACCGTGCGCGAAAGGGCTTGGCCTCGACCTCACTCTCCGCAGTAACGGAGGCAGTTGAGCGGCGTAGCCGCGAGGTTGTAGAGGAAGTGGGAGCCGCAGTGGACGACATCGATCGTCACGCCCCCTCCAAAGCAAGTGGATCCAGCGAAGCTGAAGCAGGCTTCGCGCTGCACGACACCGTCGGCGACGGTGGGGTGGACTCCGTTGAGCCAACCGCCTGCGCCGGTCCCGCAGTCGAAGTCGGCGGGCGGGCTCTCCGGCAGGGCGGAGCCTGCGGCGCCCGCCAAGCGATACCAGCCCGGTCCATGCCAGTCCGGAGAGCTGCCGATGAAGTCGCAGAACTGGATGCCGGCGCCTCCATCGTTGAAAGTGACGTTGCGATCCGGCTCGTCGAGTGTCACGTACGGCTGGGAGCAGGCGGGGTCGGGGGCGCAGCTCGTGAGGTCGAACGTGCACTGCGCCGAGCAGCCGAGAGATCCCCTCACGGGCGCGAGGCCGGGCAGGAGAGTGGCGCAGGTCGCGGTTCCGAGGTCGGCACCGTCACACTGCTCGGAGCCGTTCACGAGGCCGTCCCCACAATCCGCGAGCATCCCGCCTCCGCCGATCGCAGACGCGGCGGCCGTCGTGTGGTCCGCGACCAGGCCCTGCATCACGGGCCCCCCGAGTCCGTCCACGCAGACCGTGCCCTTCTTCGCCGCTTTCGTGTCCGCCCTGGACCAGCCGGTGAGGAACTTCGTGTCGCACTTCGTGGTGTCGGCGGGAGTGCCCTTCTGGATCGCTTTGGCCTCGGCCTTGTGGCGGCAAGTGGCGTAGGCGCCCGCCGTCTTGTTTTTCGAGATTTCGCATTTTTCTTCGGGCGTAGCGGCCAAGGCTGGCGTCGCCACGATCAGACTCCACAACGAAACCCACCCAATCCATCGCTTGCTTCGCATAAGGCCCCCGCATCTCTCTATCCGAGAATCGCACTGAATGCTGAATCCGCAATTCGAGTGCGGGCGCCGTGCGGCGCCCTCGGCCAAGGCCGAGCGTCTGGCCAGCATCGCGTGGAGGCGGCTGGGTCAGCCTTCGTTCCGGAACGACAGGGCCTCGGCGATGGCGGCGGGACCTACTTCGGAGGCGCCGTCGAGGTCGGCGATCGTACGCGCGACGCGCAGCATGCGGTGGGCGGTGCGGGCGGTGAGGCCGAGTGCCTCCACCGCGCGGGCCAAGGTCGTTCGCGCTTCGGGCATCGCGCGAACTGCTTCCTTGAGCACGCCCGGTGGGAGGGCGGCGTTGGTGGCGCCAGGAGCGTCGAGTTCGCGCATGCGCTCGGCCTGGATGAGTCGCGCGGCGGCGATGCGCTCACGGATCTCGGCGCTCGTCGGGCCTGTCGATTGCGCATCGAGGTCGCGCCACGGCACCGCCGGCACGCGGACGTGGAGATCGATGCGGTCGAGGAACGGGCCCGAGAGGCGGTTTCGGTACCGGGCGATCGTGCCGTCGTCGCAGCGGCAATCGCGCACCCGCGAGAGTCGCCAGCCACACGGGCACGGATTGCACGCGGCGATCAGTTGGAAGTCGGCCGGGAACTCGCCGCGATCTCGCGCGCGGGCGATCACAATGCACCGTTCCTCGAGCACCTGGCGCAATGCTTCGAGGCTGCGCCGCTCGAACTCCGGCAGCTCGTCGAGGAACAACACGCCGCGGTGAGCGAGTGAGATCTCTCCGGGTCGCAGGGGGTGGCCGCCGCCGAGCAAGCCGGCGCGGCTCGCGGTGTGATGCGGGGCGCGGAACGGCCGCGCCGAGCTCGGTATGCCGTCGGTGGCGGCGAGCAAGCCGGCGGCGCCGTGGACCCGCGCGACTTCGAGTCGCTCCTCGAGGGTCAGTGCGGGCAGCAAACCGGGCAAGCGACGGGCCAGCATGGTCTTGCCTGCGCCCGGCGGCCCTTCGAGGAGGAGCGCATGGCCGCCAGCCGCGGCGACTTCGAGTGCGCGCTTCGCGTGCGTCTGTCCGCGCACGTCGGCGAGGTCCGGTCCGGCTGTGCCCTGAGGAGCCAGCGGAGCTGGCTCGGCGCGCGAGAGCGGAGGCCCGCCGCGCAACGCCTCGATCACCTGGCGCAGGTGCTCCGCCCCGTACACCTCGACGCCCGGAGCGAGCGCGGCTTCGGCACCCGAGCGTTCGGGAACGCAGACTCGGCGGCAGCCGGCGTCGCGTAGCGCGAGTACGAGAGCCAGGGCTCCGCGCACCGGCCGCAGCCTGCCGTCGAGGGCGAGTTCGCCGATGAGCCCCCAGCCGGCCAACGCCTCGGCCGGCACGGCGCACGCTTCGGCCAGGATGCCGAGCGCGATCGGGAGGTCGAGGCCCGGTCCACTCTTGCGCACGTCGGCGGGCGCGAGGTTCACCGTGACGCGGCGGTCGGGAAACGTCTCGCCCGCGGCACACACGGCCGCTCGAACGCGGGCGGCGGCTTCGCGCACAGCGGCCTCGGGGAGGCCCACGAGATCGACTCGCGGAAGCTGGGAACTGATGCGGACTTCGACTTCGATGGGGACGCCATCGACGCCGGCGAGGCAGGCGGCGGTCACACGCGACAAGAGAGGCTCCGCGGGACCGCGCGGGGTGAGAACGAAACCAGCAGGAATCACAGAAGTTGAAGGCAGGGCCCGCCGAAACGAGCCCTGCCTTCCACTTTTGAGAAGCCCCGCCAGGGATGGGGCGTTCAAAGGTTAAGTGGTCAAAACCCATCGAAGGTGTCACCACGATCTGCAACGAATCGGCAATGAGCTTGCAAGCATTTGAACTCGCTATGTTTTCCGGGATGCGACGGAGAAACTCCCGAGGGGCGCTCGCGCTCCTCGCGCTGTGGTGTGGGCTCTCGGGGCCCCTCTCTGGGCCTGTTGGGGCGGCTCCGGGAGCGGATCCGGCCGCCAGTGACCCCGGTGCGGCGGCCTATGCCCATCTGGGGGCGCTGGTCGGGTTCGGGCCGCGCCCGGCCGGCAGCGAGGCGGCCGAGGCGGCCGCGGACTACCTGCGCGCCGAGCTTTCCGCGGAGGGCCTGGCGGTCCGAGAGATCTCGGAGACGTCGGGCGGAACCTTGCTCGGAGTCGAGGCTCCCGCGAGCATCCTGATCGCCGAGATCCCGGGTGCGTCAGACGACCTGATCGTCTTGTTCGCACCGTTCGGCTCGGAGTCGTTCGACACGTTCGAGTTCATCGGGGCGAACGACGGTGCGTCCGGTGCCGCAGTGCTGCTCGAACTCGCGCCGCGCTTCGTGAGCGATCCCCTCCCCTACACGACCTGGCTCGTGTTCGGCGTCGGAGATCGCGATCCCGAACCCGGCGAAGAGCCGGCTTCGGTCGTCCCGGCCAGTCAATTGCTGGTGCGCGAACTCGAAAGGCGCGGTCCGCTCTCGAGTGTGCGCCTCGCCGTGTATCTCAATCAGGTGGGCGATCGCGATCTCCAGATCAGCCGCGACCTGTTCTCGGATCGCTCGGCACGCCGATTTTTCTTTCGCGAGGCGAAGCGGCTCGGTTACGCGCAGCAGTTCCCGGCGAACGCGCCGTACGACTCTCTGCATGGGGGACATCACGCGTTCTGGTCGGTGGGCATGCGCCGGGTCGTCGCGCTTGCCGACGACCGCTTCGGCGGCACCGATCCGCCGGGCATCTACTGGCACACGGAAGAGGACACCCTCGAGATGTGCGATGCCGCGAGCCTCGGGGCCGTGGCGCGTGTCTCGGAGGCGGGGGTTCGGGCCGTGTCGTCGCGTCTCGCCAAGCTCGACGCGTGGTCGCAGAAGCCCACGCCCAAAGCGTCGGTGAGGACGCAGCCGATTCAGGCGTCGGCACTCGAGCCGTCCCTGCTCCCGGCCGCGACGCCGGCGGAGCGGCCGACGCTTCCATCGGCGACCCCGCCGGGACCGGAGCGCCCGCCCGCGAATGCGGAGACGGTGCTCTCGCCTACTCAGCAATGGGAGGAAGGGCCGTGAGGTGCGTCGTGATCTTGTGGGTCCTCGCCGTGTGGCTGCCCGTAGCCCCGGTGAGCGCCGAGGTGTCCGCCGGAAACCCGAGGGGCCTCGAGGCGGCCGACTCCGCCGCGCCGGTCGATCGGGTGGAAGTCTCGGTTCGTTCCCCTGCGCCTGGCGAGGTGATCAAGGGTGCGGTGCACCAGGCCGAGATCGTGGGCGCCGCGAGCGCGGCGCCGGGCGACCCGCGTGGCTTCGACGTCATGCTCGTCATCGACGTCTCCGAGTCCACTCGGGCTGCGAGCGGAACCGACGTCGATGCGGACGGCGCGATCGGGGTCAATCCTGCGTTCGAGCTCTTGCCGCCGGGTGCGTACCCGCCGGGCGTACACTCGACCGATCCGCAGGACACGGTGCTCCATGCCGAGATCCTCGCCGCGCGGGCACTCGTCGGGAGCCTCGATGCGTCGCGCGTACGAGTCGGAGTCCTCAGCTTCGCGGGGGAGGTCGATCCGACCACCGGACGCCGCAAGCAGATGAACCAGCGCGACGCCTGGCTCGAAGTCCCGCTGACGTTCGACTACGGCAAGGTCGATCGTGCGCTCACCGCCGTGCTCGCCCGCGGCGCGAATGGCGCCACCAACTACGCGGCCGGTCTCCGGCTCGCGATCACCGAACTCGCCGGCTTGCCGGGCGCACTCAGCTCGCCGCGCCAAGGGGCCCGGCGTGTCGTGCTCTTTCTGACGGATGGGATGCCCACGCTCCCGATCGGCAAGGGCAACATCTCGGACGCCGGAGACGTGGAGGCCGCAGTGCGCGCGGCGGAGCTCGCGAACAAAGCGGGAATCACGATCAATACCTACGCGATGGGAGCGAAGGCGCTCCAGTACCCGAAGGCCGCGACCGAGATGTCGCGGAAGACCCTCGGAACCTACACACCGGTCCAGCGCCCCGGCGACATCGTGGCGTTGCTGCAGGGGGTGACCTTCGCCGACGTCGAGGATGTCGTGCTGACGAACCTCACGACGGGTGATCTCTCGACGGATGTACGACTCTCGCCCGACGGCAGCTTCAACGGGTTCGTGCCGGTGACCGAGGGTGTGAACCGGGTGCGCGTGAGCGCCCTTGCCAGCGACGGCAGTGAGGGCTCGATCGAGTTCGACCTCGACTTCAAGCTCGGTGGCCTGACCGAGCGAGAGAAGCAGCTCGAACTCGAGCGCATGAGACGGCTCAGCCGAGAGTTGTTGCTGCGTCGCGAGCGCGGTTCGGTCGAACGCTTTCGGGAGAACCAGCGGAAGGAGCTGGAGCTCCGAGGCGGCGAGGCGAACTGACGCCGGTGTTCCTATAGCGGGACGAGGTCCGGATCGTGGATCTGGCGTTCCTTGAGCTTGCCGCCCTGGTAGATCGAAACGATGTCGATCTCACCGTCGCCGTTCTTGTCTTCTTCACGGCGCGTGATCGTCGGCCGGCCCTCGTGCAGTTCGTACGTCTCGAAGGTGTCGGCACGTCCGTCGCCCGACGTGTCCTTCTCGATGCGCGTGATCACTTCCTGCGTCGTGTCGCCGGCGTTGGCCACGCCGAACATCGTCCACGTGTCGATGGCGCCGTTTCGATCGAGGTCCTCTTCAGTGCGCGCGAGCCGGCGTTCCTCGTAGAACACCGAGCGGTCGACGGTTCCGTCGGAGTTTCCGTCGTGGCGCTCCGTGGCGAGAGAGCCGCTCTGGAACTGGTAGAACGCATCGCGTTGGCCGTCGTAGTCGCGGTCGACCTCGCGTGCGGTCATGCGCCCGTCGCTTCCGTAGGTCTCCCACTCGTCCGGTTGTCCGTCGCCGTCGTTGTCCCGACGGATCTCACTCGCGATGCCGGATTCGTACTCGGTCCACGTGTCGATGATGCCGTCGTAGTCCTTGTCTTCTTCCTTCCGGAGGATCACGCCGGAGGTGGGATCGATGTAGCGAATCATCTCGGGGTTGCCGTCGCGGTCGGCGTCGAGTTCGCGTTTGACGACGTCGATCACGCGCTCGTTGCCCCATTCCCCCTTCGGGACCCGGCGATGCTCTTCTTCGAAGATCGCCGCGGGGAGGTCGCGCTCTGCCGGCACCCTGGGTGCGATCCGCGGATCCGCGCGCTCTGCGAGCGTGGCGCCATCAAGCCCGGGCGCGGCGGCTTCTTCGACGAGCGCCTCGGTCGTCTGGTCTTCGCGGTCGATCTCGCGAAGGAGTTCCTCTTGTCGCTGGAGTTCGGCTTCGATCTGGTCTTCGAGGGAGTTGCCCTTCGCGACTTGCTGCTCGAGAGCGTTTTCGAGGGCCGCCTCGCGTTGCGCTTCGGCGCGGGATCCGGGTGCGCTCGCGGTCGGGTATCCCGGTGCCCCGTAGCCGCCGCCTCCGCCGCCGTAGCCTCCGCCTCCCCCGCTCCCATAACCGCCTGCCGAGCCGTAGCCGCCCCCACTTCCGCCACTCATGACTGGGCGTCCGGAGATCGCTCCGTACAGCGCGAGTCCCGTCGCTCCGACCGCGGCGCCGATCGGGCCCGCGATGCTGCCGACCATCGCGCCGAGGACCAACCCATCGACCGCGCTCGCGACCCGGTCGCTCGCGGTCGGGCCCTGGGGCGGAAGCGGCGGAACGGCGGTGCCGGCCACTGCCTGGGTGGGGTCGGGAGCGTTCGTCGTCGCCGGACTCACCGGGGGTGAATTCGAGCCGCTCGAAGCGCAGCCGGCGGCGAACGCCGCCAACACCAACGCGCACAGCAATTGATCGAGCCTGGACATGCTCCTCTCCAGCGATGCCGAACCAATCATACTCCCATAGTACATCGCGCCCGCACCGTCGGAAAACCGCTTTCGAGCAACATTCTTTCGGGGCCGATCGACGCGTCGCGGCAACCTGTCGTGCATCCGTAGGCCCACTCTGTCGGCTCGGGGCGGGTCTCGGGAAATCATGAAAATCCTTACAAAAACAGCTAGATATATCGATATGGAGACGTGGCGCTGACTGTCTGGGTCGCGATTTTCGAATAGACGGACCTGTGATCTTGGCTACCCTGACGCAGCGCAGCGAACTTTCAGATTGTGGTGATCGTGCCATTCCAAAGGTGAGATGCAGTGGGCCTGACGCTGATTCGCAAGAGCCAGGAGAAACGCCGGAAGCGGAACCCCAAGGTCGCGCTCGTGCTCGCCGGCGGCGCGGTCTCCGGAGGCGCCTTCAAGGTGGGCGGCCTCAAGGCGCTGGACGATTTCATGGTCGGTCGCAAGGTCACCGACCTCGACCTCTACGTGGGCCTTTCCGCCGGCTCGATTCTCGCGGTCTCCCTGGCAGGCGGGATCACGCCCGACGAGATGCTGAAGGTGCTCGAAGGTACGAGCGGCAGATTCAAACAGCTCGGTCCCAATCACTTCTATCAGCCGAACGTCCGCGACTTTGCGACTCGGCCGGCAAAGTTCGCGTACGAAGTGTCCACCTATCTTCCCCGAGCTGCCTGGGAGTTCGCTCGGGGCCTGCCGAGCCTTCCCGACGCGCTGGGTCCCGCGCTCCGCACGTTCGCGCGCAAGCCTTCGTACACGAATGCGGAAGCCGCCGCGATGGCGTTGTTCGAACACGTATCCCCTTCTCGAGAAGTCCCTTCCGCCCTCAATCACCTTCCCACCGGGTTCTTCGACAACAGAGGCCTCGAGAAGTGGCTGCGCGAAAACTTGGCGAGGATTCGAATGCCGAACGAGTTCAAGGCTTTCGAAGAGCGTCGCGGACGCCGTCTCTACCTCTCTGCGTGCGATCTGGATACCGCGGAGCGGGTCATCTTCGGCGCCGACGAGCACGCGGAAGCGACGATCTCCCAGGCCGTCCAGGCGTCGACGGCCTTGCCGATCTTCTACAAGCCCGCGCGAATCGGAGGGGTCGACTACATCGACGGCGGCGTGCGGCACACCGCGAACATCGACGTGGCGATCGAGAAGGGTGCCGACCTCATCATCTGTTACAACCCGTTCCGCCCGTTCCTGAATCGAGTCGAGGAAGAGAACGACCGGCTTCGCTACTTCGCGAAGGGAGGCCGTTACATGTCGGACCGCGGTCTCCTCGTCGTGCTCAACCAGGTGTTCCGGACCCTCTTGCATTCGCGACTGAAGCTCGGCCTCCAGCGCTATCTGACCGACGATCGATTCCAGGGCGACATCGTGTTGCTCGAGCCGCGTGAGCACGATCTCGACTTCTTCGAGATCAATCCCCTCGCTTTCTGGCGCCGCGCCGATGCGATCCGTCACGGCTTCGACTCCGTGCGGACCACCATCGAGCAGAACTTCGATCAACTCGAGCCGCTGTTCGGGCGCTACGGCATCGAACTCGACCGCGCCGCCGCCCGGCGTCGCGCGAACCGAGTGCGCGCGAGCCGGGGTTGGAAGGTGACCGAGCCCGAGGTTCCCCAAGAGGGCGAGCCGCACCTCCGTCTCGTCGGCGGGTGAACGGCCGTCTCGTCCGCCGGTGAACGCCCGGGAGTGACGCTAGCGTCACGGACTGGCACCCCCGGGGGATGTGCGCTAGTTTCGTGGACCGATCGGTCGGGCTGGCCGCGCCCTTTTTTGGGGCGAGATGCGACGGAAACTTCGCGTCGAGAGCAGAGCCCCCGAACCGCGGAGCTCTCGCGCAATCCATGTGCACGCTCATTGCCCTCCATCGTCCCGACCCGCAGGTGCCGCTCGTGATTGCGGCCAACCGCGACGAGTACCTCGTCCGGCCCGCGGAAGGGCCCGCACTGCGCACCCGGAATGGCTGTCGGTTCCTCGCCCCTCTCGATCAGCAGGCGGGCGGTACTTGGCTCGGGATCAGTGAAACCGGTGTTTTTTCGGCACTGACCAATCGTCCCTGCGCGGATCCGGACCGATCCCTGCGCTCGCGGGGCTGGCTCGTGGCGGAAGCCCTCGAGGCCGAGACCGCGGAAGAGGCGGCCGGGCGCTTCTCGGACCTGCCGGCCCGCGCCTACAACCCTTTCAACCTGTTCGTTGCGGACGGGTTGCGCGCATTCGTGGCGACCTACCAGGAAAGTCCGTGCGTCACCGAGTTGGCGCCAGGGGCACATCTCATAGGGAACGCCGATCCGGATGACCGGTCGGTGCCCAAGGTGGCCCGTCTTCTCGAGCAGGCCGAACGCGTGGCTGAAGGTCCCGCGGAGTGGTGGCTCGAAGGACTGACCGCTGTGTGTCGGAGTCATGATGGCGGAGAAGCGGGCCCATTGGCGTCCGCTTGTGTGCACGCCGGTGAATACGGCACGCGCAGTTCGACGTTGCTGAAGCTCGCTGCGGATCCGGCTCTTTCGGAGTTGCGATTCGCGGACGGGCCGCCGTGTCGAACCGAGTACGACGAGTTTTCTCCTCTCCTGCACCAGCTTCTGCGCGGGGAGCGCGGTGCCGGAGAGATTGCGAGGAGCCTAGGTTGAGAAGAATCGGAAGCAACATCCGGAAGCAGAATGCGGAGGCTCGAAGCCACCGCCTCGTGAAGAACATCATTCGATACACGGAGGCCGAGAAGCCTCGCAACGAGTATCCGAAGAAGATCGTTTCGCCCCCCACCCCGTCGACGTGCTGCACGGACGAGAACAGGGTCATGGTGGGTTCCGTCAAGGAGATCGACGGGTTCAAGTTCTGCTACAAGATTTGTGACAGCTGTGGTCATGCGGTGAAGTACTTCTTCCCGGCCGTCGAAGGGACGAGCTCGGCGGTCAAGAGCTACCGGAAGTGGAAGACGTACATGGTCCAGTAGGCGTGTGAGGCGGGTAGGGGGGCTCTCCTCGGACTCGACCTCGTCAAGATTCGCTTTCACGGAAGGGCGACCCGAGGGGTCGCCCTTCCCTTTTTCGCCCGGGAGGGGCATGGGCGCGTCGATCCATACACCCGAGCAGGCGGCCGCCTGGCTCGAGGGGCTGATCAACGTCGAGAAGCTCCCCGATCGCGCGAATGTGCGGCTCACGCTCGAACCGATTCGCGCGCTGCTCGCGCTCGTCGGGAATCCGGAGCGAGGGTTGCGCCCGCTGCACGTCGCTGGGTCCAAGGGCAAAGGCTCGACGGCGTTGTGGAGCGAGGCTCTCCTCCGAGGCGGCGGACTGCACGTAGGCACGTTCACGTCACCGCATCTCGAGCGCTGGACCGAGCGGTTTCGTCTCGACGGTTCGGAAGTGCCGGGTGCGCAGCTCGCAGCGGCTGTCGAACGACTCCGTGGCCCGGTCGGGGAACTTCGCGAGGGGCCGCCCGAGAGATCGCCGTCCTGGTTCGACGTCACGACTGCTGCCGCGCTGCTGCTGTTCGCGGACGCGAATCTCGATGCGGTCGTGCTGGAGGTCGGCCTCGGCGGCAGACTCGACTCGACGAATGCGGTCCAGCCGAGCGCGACGGCGATCACCAGCATTGAGCTCGAGCACACCCAAATTCTCGGAAACACTCTCGCCGAGATCACCGGCGAGAAGGCCGGCATCTTGAAGCCCGGAGTTCCGGCTGTGGCCGGAGAACTTCCGAACGAGGCGCGCGAAGTCGTTCGCGCGCGTGCGAGGGAAGTGGGGGCACCGCTCTCCGAACTGGGGATCGACTTCGACTGCGAAGTCGAGAACCTCGGACTCGCGGGCAGCCGAGTCCGTTTCTCCGATGGCGAGTGCAAGTTCGAGGCTGAACTCGCGGCCGTTGGTGTACACCAGGCCCGCAACGCTGCGGTCGCGCTTGCGTTTGTGAGGCGGGCGGGACTGCTCGGGGACGACGCGCTCAGTAGCTCCGCACCGAAGGCTCTCGCGAATGTGCGGCTGCCGGGACGCATCGAGCGCCTCTCGGAGAGACCCCTCGTGCTAGTCGACTCCTGCCACACGGCGGCATCCGCCCGGGCGCTCGCTGCGGTGATCGGGTCCGCTGCGGTTGCAAAGACCCACCTCGTACTTTCGATCTCGGCCGGCAAGGATCTGGAGGCCGTCGTTCAGGCTCTGGCGCCGCGCGCGGACACGGTGACCATCACTTGCGCGGATCCCGTGCGCTCGACGGACCCGGGCGAGGTGGAGTCGATCGTGCGGCAGTGTGCGCCTCGGTGCGTCGTCGAGTCGGTCGCGAGCCCTGAGCGCGCCCTGCGCGCGGTGAGAGAGCGCGCTGGGTCCGGCGATCGGATCGTTGCGGCGGGTTCCGTCTACCTCGCTGGCATCGCTCGTCGGGTCCTCGCTCCGGGGGAACACGGTGGCGACTGAAGAGGAAGCGCCGGATCCGGCTGCAGCCGAAGCGCGGTTCCAGACCGAGGTGCGGACCCACCTGCGCCGGAACTTCGGCGCGCATCTCGTCCACGGCCTGCTTGGGCAGACCGGCTTCCGGCTGATCAACGCGCCCACGTTCATCCCCGCCTACGTCTTTCTCCTGTCCGGCTCCGATCTAGCGGTCGGAATTGCTCGGGGCCTCCAATCGTTCGGCATGTTCCTCTCGCCGATCCTCGGGGCGACGACCATCGAACATCGGCGTCGCGTCCTGCCGGTCGGGTTCGTCGTGGGCAGCATGATGCGCGTGCAGATCCTCGGGATCGCGCTCGCAGGGTTCTTTCTGTCGGATCAATGGGCGCTGTGGGCGACGTGGCTGTTCCTCGGGCTGTTCGGGTTCTTCCTCGGCATGCAGGGAGTGATCTTCAACTTCCTCGTGTCGAAGGTCGTGCCGCTCGAGATGAGGGGTCGGCTCCTCGGCGTGCGGAACGCGCTGTCGGGGTTCGTGGCCGCGGGCGTGGGGATCATCGGCGGTCGGCTGGTCGATAGCGAGGCGCTCGGGAACGGATACGCGGCGACGTTCGGCATCGCGTTCGTCTTCACGTCACTCGGGCTTGCGACCCTCGCATTCGTGAAGGAGCCCGAGACTCCCGAAGTGCGCGAGGCCGAGGGCTTTGCGCAGAGGCTGCGCCAGCTTCCCGCGTTGCTGCGCAGCGATCGCGAATTCACGATCTACTTTCTGGCTCGCGCACTCGGTGCGATGGGCCGCATGGCGATGCCGTTCTACATCTTGTTCGCGATGACGCGCATGGAGATCGGCGGCGAGGAACTCGGCGCGTTGTCGCTGGCATTCGTTCTCACCAATAGCGTCGGCAATCTGCTGTGGGGTGCGGTGGCAGATCGTCGCGGGTTCCGGGGAGTGTTCCTTGTCGCCCTCGTGATCTGGATGGCCTCGACCGGACTCGTGATGAACTCGGAGACGTTCGGTCAGCTCTTCGTTGCGTACGCCGGGGTGGGGCTGGGCCTCGGGGGGTTCATGATGTCGTCGCAGAACCTGGTACTCGAGTTCGGTTCCCGGCGGAATCTGCCGATGCGTATCGCCGTTGCGAACTCGGCCACCGAGCTGGTCGGCACGGTGGGCCCGATCGTCGGGGGGATCCTGAGCATGACGGTCTCCCACATGGCGGTCTTCTGGACGGCCATCGTGTTCCAGGCGGGAGCTTTGTTGATGGTGATACTCTTTGTGCCCGAACCACGGCGGCGCGACGGCACTACGCGCTAGCAGGTTGCTGAAGAACCCCGGACACTAACGACGGCGGTTCTCGAGGTAGGCGCGTCGAGCCGCCCCGCACTCTTCGTCGCCGAACGCGGTGACGAGTCCATCGGCATCGGACCACGCGTGACGGGTTCCGACCATCTGTTCGCTGACGGCGTTGACGTTTCGCTTGGTCGAGAACAGTGCATGTCCGGCCTTGGCCGCGAGGCTGCGCACCAGTTCGAGGCTGCTGCTCTCGAGCGCGTCCGGAGCCACGACGCGGTTCACGAACCCGGCCGCCTTGGCTTCGTGTGCGTCGAATGGGCGGCAGGTGAGCACGAGTTCCTTTGTGAGCGCCGGGCCGATCTCCCGGACCAGGCGCGGGAGTCCACCCCAGGCGAGCGGGAGACCGAGATCGACTTCGGGGATCGAGAACCGCGCGTCCTCTGCCGCGATGCGCAGGTCGCATGCGGCGGCGAGCACCACCCCGCCCCCGATGCACCACCCCTGGATCGCCGCGACGGTGAGCGCGCGCATGCGCTCGAGCGCCTCGGCCATCTCGCGACCGAGGTCCGAAGCTTCTCGGACGGAGCGCTCCTGGGGGCCGGCGAAGCCCGAGAGATCCGCGCCCGCGGAGAACGCGCGCCCTGCGCCGCTCACCAAGACGACCTTTACGTCTCGCTGTTCGTCGAACGCGCGCGCCGCGCGGGCGAGTTCGGCGAGGGTCTGGGCGGATAGGGGGTTCAGCTTTTCCGGCCGGTTGAGCGTGAGGCGGCCGATCGCGCCCTCGGTTTCGACTTGCAGTGTTTCGAACATTTCAGCCCTCCAGCGCGCAACGGTAACGGCACCGCGCGCGTCGAAGGACGCAAAATGCGTCACTTCTCGGGGTCGGGTTGCCGGTCGGTGATCGATCGAGAGTGTGGTTCCTTGGGCCCTATTTCATGAAACGTCATAAAAAACGGACACTTATGGATATGTGGCTATTTTCCCACAAAGGTGGCATGGGGCTTGCTCTAGTCAGTGTTCACTTGGCGCCCGAACTGGCTACCCCTCCCTTCGCACCGTGTGCGAGGAGCCGGTTCGGGCGCTTCGTCTTTTTCCGGCAGCCCTTCGAAGGGGCCGGTCCCGCGGCCGGGTTCGGCAAGCCCGGGTGAGCCGCGCCCGAGCCTGGCGCGTGGCGTGTGCCGCAGCATCCTCGAGGTGTGTCGCCGAGTCCTCGAGGTGTGTCGCCTGCTACCGGGCCGCGAGCGATGCGAGCACAGCCCGCCGTGGGATTTCGCTTGGTGAATGGGAGCGAAGACCGCCTACGCGGGCGGGCGCGCATCGATCGCCGTGCGGGACACGCCGAGGACGCGCGCATGAACTCGAGGTGCTTGCGGCCGGGCTCGCGCGGACCGGTGAGCCTCAGCGCACCGAACGTGTGCGCTCGATTCGAGCGAGCTGTGGGAGAACTTCGACTGGCCAGATCCCGTGACGGATCCGGCGGAATTCGAATTCGAGCGTGAGCACTCGATCCACACCGCGTCTCTCGCGGAAGCCGCGGTCGATCCGAATCGAATCGACATTCGAACCGCGTGTGCGAAGCCACGACCGCAGTCCGCCCGAGCGGCCACGTCGACCGGCGTGCCGAGGATCGCGAGCTTCGTCTGCAGAGACGCGGCGAACTTCGTGGCCCCGCGGCCGCGCGCGTTCGTGCCGGAGTGCGGAACGGGTTGGCGGTCCACAGTTCCGCGCCCGCGTAGGGGTACCCACGGTGCATCCCGGCCATTGGATTCGGCGCGTGGACGAGGTCTCCGCCGGACGTGAACAGCGACCCGCTCTCGCAGCCGTGTGCTCGAGCGCCGCTCCCCGCCCGCCATCGAGTGGGAGCGCCCGCCGACCGGCCGCGGCGGGCGGCCCAATGGAGCCAGAGTGATCTGCGAACACGGTCGCTCATCTCGGTTCGGCGTCGGAAACCCCTGTGTTTCCTGTATGATCGGCGCCCATGCCGAGCCGCAGCGCAGTCGCCCGCCACGAAGCGGCAGGCCGGCTCGAGGCAGTCCGTCTCGGGGCTCGCTGGGCCCTGGACGCGCATCCCAGACGGGGTGAGGACGGCCGCCCGGCCGGTCTCGCGTTCGGTGAGGGGCCGCTCGTTGCCGGTACGCAGCGGATCGGCCCGATCGAACTTCAGGTCGCGATCGATGCGGAGGGGGACGCGGCTTCCTTCGACGTGAGCGTCACGAACATCGCCGACGTTCCGCTCTACCTCGAGTCCGTCGTGCTCGGGTTCCGGTGGACCGGGATTCCGATCGGCGCCCTTCGTTTTCTCCGGCACGGTTGGCAGTCGTGGTCGTTCACCGGTTCTCGAGATCTCGACACGGAAGGAGAGCCGGTCTTCCCGAGCGGTCCATGGCTCCGCGGCCTTCACCACGGCATCGGTGCACCGGCGCCCGATCGGGCCGGCTGGCACGAGTCGGATCTGCTTTCGGTGGCCGGCTTGTCGGAGGGCGGTGCAGCTTGCGCGGTAGGCGTACTCGAGCGCGGTGCGGCGACCGGTCTCGTCTACCTGCTGCGCGAACCGGAGTCGGTGCGGATCGAGGCGGAAGTCTGCTTCGAAGTTCCGCTGGATCCGGGAGAGACTCGCGCGGCCGAGCGTGTGCGGGTGTCGCTTGGACCCGATGCAGGGCGCCTGCTCGAAGAGCTCTCGGAGGTGCACGGTCGTCTCGCCGAAGCGCGCATCTCCAGTCCGTTCCAGGCCGGGTGGTGCACCTGGTACCACTTCTTCCACGACGTCACCGAAGACGATCTGTTGCGGAACCTCGACGCGCTCTCCGCCGCGCGCGGCGAGCTGCCGATCGACGTGGTCCAACTCGATGACGGCTACCAGCGCGAGATCGGCGATTGGCTCGAGACCAATCCGAAGTTCCCGCGCGGCTTGGCGCCGGTGGCCGGCGCGATCCGCGATGCCGGCTTCCGACCGGGCCTCTGGACGGCGCCCTTCTGCGTGGTGCCGGAGAGCCGAGTATTCGCCGAGCACCCCGAATGGCTGTTGCGGCACGAACACGGCTTTCATCGTGGCTTAATTCACCCAGCGTGGACTCCGAGCCTTTGGGTACATGTGCTCGATACCTCGCGGGACGACGTCTGCGCGCATCTCGCGCGGACGTTCGCGGCTCTCGTCGGCCTGGGCTTCACCTACCAGAAGCTCGATTTCCTCTACGCGGTCGGCATGCAGGCCCAGGCAGCGGATCCGACGGTCACCCGGGCGGCGCGCCTGCGTCGCGGCTTCGATGCCATTCGCACTGGAGCCGGCGACGAGACGTTCCTGCTTGGCTGCGGTTGTCCGCTCGGGGCCGGAGTCGGCGTGTTCGACGGCATGCGAATCGGTCCCGATGTCGCGCCGCACTGGGGCTGGAAATCCGAGGGGGCCATCCCGGGGATCGAAGAAACGCGGCCGAACACGCGCGGTGCGGTGCGAAACACGATCACTCGCGCCTTCATGCACCGGCGGCTCTGGCTCAACGATCCCGACTGCGTGATGGCTCGTACGTCGGATACGGAGCTCTCCGAGGACGAGGTCGACACGCTCGCCGTCGCGGTCGCCGCGACCGGAGGGATGACGATCTTCTCCGACGACGTTCCGGTGCTCAGCGCGGCGGACCGGGCTCGGGTGGGGGGTGCGCTCTCCCTCGCGAGAGAAGTCGACGCCGCTGGGACGCGCGGAACCGCCCGTGCGTGGGGCTTGCTGAGCCACGAGATTCCGGAAGGGGTTTCGGCGTGGACGCCGGAGGGTGCCGTCGTCGCTCTCGTGAACGGCGGCGAAGACGCGCGCGAAGTGCGCTTGCCGCTCGAGGCGGTGCGGTCGAACGTGACAGGACCGGGACCCGAGCCGGCGCTGGGTCTCGTCCGGCCCAAGCTCGAAGGCGAGGCAGCGGTCGCCGAGCTCGCGCCCCACCAGACCGCGGTGGCGAGGCTGCGCGGCAAACTCTGGCTCGGCGTGTTCTGTGACTTCGACGGGACGTTCGCGGTTCAGGACGTCGGATCGACCCTGGCGAAGCAGCACACGGGAGAGCGTCGAGCCCCGCTGTGGGAGCGCCTCTCGCGCGGCGAACTCGGAGCGTGGGAGTACAACATGGAGCTGCTCGATGGGCTCCCGCTTCCCGAAGAAACGTTGGACGCATTCTTACGCACGGTCGAGCTCGACCCCGGTGCCAGCGACCTCGTCGCGTGGTGCGAAGACCGCGGCGTCCCCTTCCGGATTCTCTCGGATGGCTTCGATCGAAATCTGGATCGACTGCAGGATCTCACCGGGGTGCGCTTCACGTACGATGCGAACCGTCTCTGGTATGAGCGGGGCCATTGGCGGATCGCGCCCGGGCACCCGGATGCGAGTTGCACCTGCGGAACCGGAGTTTGCAAGCGGGCGCGCATCGAGGCGTTTCGCGTGCTGCATCCGGACGCACAGCTCGTGCACATCGGAAACGGGCGGGTGTCGGACGTCTGTGGCGCGATCGCCGCCGACATCGTTTTCGCGAAGGACACGCTCGCAGAGGAACTGGACACGCGCGGCGTCGCCTTCCACCGCTTCGAGACGCTCCACGAAGTGATTGCGGTCCTCGAGCGCCTCGAGCCGAACTAGCAGGGTGCTGAAGCCCCCCTCCCGAGCGCCTGGCCCGGTCCGGGTCTCTTCACCGCCCTGCTGACCGCTAGTAGCGCTCGTGCTTCGGTGCGGGCATCACGACCCAGAGGATGGCGTAGAGGATGAATCCCATCCCTCCCATCAGGATCGTCGAGAGCGCGAAGCCGAGCCGGATGAGCGCTGCCGGAACGCCGAACTCTTCGGCGAGGCCGCCGCAGACGCCCGCCACCATCTTGTCGTCGGTCGAGCGGTACCAGTCGCGCGTGCCGGTGCCGGCCACACGCGAGCCGCACCAGCGACACTTGATCGCTTCCATCCTGATCTCTTCGCCGCAGTACGGGCAATGACGTAGGTCGAGGGCGGATTCACTCATGCGAGGGCCTCCAGTTCGCGCCGCGCCGCCAGCCGATGGGCGACGGCCGGCAGCGAGCCGACGAGTAGCGCCATCCAGCCCGCCGCTCCGACCACGTACAGCGTGGGCAGTGCGGCGGCGAGCTTCGGCGCCAGGGAAGTGGGGAGAAGACCTGCGACCAGGTCGGGACCGATCCAGAGTACGGCCGCGTTCCACGCGAGGACCAGACACACCGCGGGAAGCGCGGCGGCGACGAGCCGTATGAGTTCCGCAGTCACCGCGCGTGGCGTGGTGGCGCGCAGCTCCGCGCGAGCGAGACGCTGCGTGTGAGCGACGAGTCGTGCGTCCGGTTCGCGCGGGGCTTCGAGAATTTCTGCGAGCAAGTGCTCGAGTTCGCGACTCAAGAGTCGTCTCCTTCGGGAGCCAGTACTGCACGGAGTGCGCGCATCGCCGCATGGACGCGGCTCTTGACCGTGCCGCGCGGAATGTCGAGAGCCTCGGCGATTTCGGCCTCGCCCATGCCACGCTGGTGGCGCAGGACGAGGATCTCGCGGAGCCGGTCGGGGAGGGCGGCGAGTCCGCGCTCGACGTCGAGACGGGCGTCGACCTGCGACGCGGCGGAGCGCGTGTGGCCCTGCCCGGTCGCGCCGAGTTCCTCGGTCAGCGCTGCCTGACCGCGTTCGATCGTGCCGGTTCGTCGGTAGCGGTCGCGACAGAGATTGTTCGCGATCTGGAACATCCAGGTCGAAAAGCGGCGATTCGGGTCGAAGCGAGCGCGCGCGCGCACGACCCGGAGCCACGTTTCCTGGAACAGGTCGTCGACTGCGCTCGAATCGATGCGCCGATGCAGGAATCCGTAGAGCGGTGCGCGCCAACGCCCGATCAGGCTCTCGAGAGCCGCCTCGTCTCCTGTCTGGAGCCGTACCATCAGTTCTTCGTCCGAGTCCACCGCGCTCCAAGCGTAGGAGAGTCTCTCCCCGCCCGGGGGTCGCGAGTGCGCACGGGAGTACTACGCCCCAGGTCCCCGCTCGGTTCGAACTCGATCCGACCCGCCCAATCCGGGCTCCTGGGGAGGCTTTCCCGCGTCGTCTCGGAGCGCTCTGGGTGCGGCCGGTGGAGCCCGGGGGAGTGGCTATGCTCCGCGGCCGTGAAGAGCGAGCTGCAGGATCGGCATGTCGTCGTCGTAGGGGCCGGTCTCGCCGGCCTGGCGGCCGCGCGAGAGCTCCGCGATCGGGGCGCTCGGGTCACCGTCCTCGAGCGAGCAGATCGCCCGGGGGGCCGGGCGACCAGCGACGTGCGCGACGATTGCACCTTCGACTCCGGGGCCCATGGGGTCTCGGCCGCTGACACTGCTCTCGAGGGGCTGGTCCGGGCGGCGGGACTCGAAAATCGCCTCCTGCCGCTCAAGCCGTTCCTGGCGGCGCAGCTGTACGAGGGGGCGCCACGGCCGATCGACACGAGCCATCTGCTCGGAGTCGCCCGGCTCGGAGGCGTGAGCTGGCGCGAGGCGCAGCGTCTGGTCCGGCTCGGTCGGCTCCATGCCCGCTTCGGGGATCTCCTTTCTCGTGACGCTCCCGAGCAGGGGGTCCGGCTCGACGACCGGAGTGTCGCGGACTTCGTGCGGCTCTACTTCGGCCAGACCGTGCTCGATCGTTGGGCGGCACCCCTGGTCGAGGCGTGGGGCCACGGGGACGTCGAGCAGACCAGCCGAGTGCAGTTGTTGCGATTTCACGCGCTCCGCGACGCCACCTGGCAGGGCACGTTGCGCGGCGGCCTCGGTGAACTCGCGCAGTCCCTTTCGGAACAATGCGAAGTGCAGCTCGGCGTCGCGGTCGAGTCCCTCGAAGCACGAACGGGGGGCGGTTGGACAGTCCGTCCCTCGAGCCCTGCCGAGCCCATCGAGGCCGATGCCGTCATCGTGGCGACTCGCGCCGATGTGGCGCTCCGCCTGGCTGGAGGCCAGCTCGCTCCCGCGGAGTGCGACGTCCTCGCGGCGACAACCTACTCCCCGTCGATCGTGTTGCATGCCGTCCTCGACGAGCCTCTCGTGGATGCCGCGACCCGCGTGCGGATTCCAGCGGCGGAGGCGCTGCCGTTGCTTGCGATCGCGCACGAACCCGGGTCGCCCGGCGGCCGGGTGGCCGAGGGTGTGAGTGCGGTTTCTCTCGTCGCGACTCCTGCCTGGAGTGCGGCGCATCTCGAGACCGCGGATGAGGTGATCGAGAAGGAGCTGCTCACGGTGCTCGATCGCCCTCATCCCGGAGCTTCTGCGCGGGTGGAGCACACGGATCTCCGCCGTCATCGTCAGGCGTTGCCGCTGTTCCCGGTGGGCCGCTACCGCGAGCTCGCGACGCTGCGGCGGGTCGCCGCCGATCGACGCGCCTCTGGACGGCGGATCTATCTCGCGGGCGACTACCTGGCCGACCCGACCCTCGACGGTGCAGTGCGGTCGGGGAGGCGCGCCGCCGCCGAACTGGCTGCCGATCTCCGCTAGCCGCGCGGTCCGGTCGGATCTCTGCCGGGTGCTACGGCTCGTCGGCCAGGGCCGGGTTCGTCGTGAAACGCTTGCGGGCGAGCGCGACGTCGAACTCGGGCCTGTGGACTCCCACGAGGTCGAATGTCTCTTCGGTGATTGCGCGCAAGCTCGCGAGCGCCTCCGTCGGCTCGAGCGTGAAAACCTGCTCCAAGCGCGCCGCCGCGTCGTCGGGCTTGATGGCCATGGAGGCGAGGAGCTGTCGGCTCCTCTTGTAGCTGGGCGGTGCGTAGAGTCGATTCAATCCGAGCAGGATGCCGAGCACCCCCCGCTGTACGCGACACAAGGCTTCGTAGAGCACGAACAGGTCCCCTTCCCGGCAACCGTCGAGCCCCGGCACCCAGAGCGGCTCGATCCGGAGGTGCTTTCGTACCATCTCGTGTGCGAGCGGATCCGGGTAGGCTGAGACTCGGGCCCGCCATGTCTCGCATAACGGCTCACCGTAGAGCGGCACCGCATCGACGAATCCGCCGACGAAAGCTTGCAGACGCTGCGTGACGTCGTGTTTCACGAGCACAGCGTGCAGGCAAGCCTCCACGGTCTTCAGCAGGACGATGTTCAGGTCGACTTCCGTGTCTCCACACAGGAATGAGTCCACGAGAATCCCATGCTGGGCGAGTTCCTGGTGGCTCTTCCAGTGTGTCGGCGCGATGGGATCGAGCAGTTCGCGGCGCTCGGACTCGCTCGGGAACGCACTGCAGTAGGCGTATAGGTCGAGGTCCGAGAACTCGTCGCCGATCCCGCGGGCGATGGAGCCGCCTACGGCGATGGCTTCGACGTGGGGGCTGAGTGCGAGACGGGCTGTGATCTGCTGGGCGACAGCGAAGTCGCGTCGACTCTTCGGTGTCGCACTCTCCGCGGGAAACGCGGGCATCGTCGTTCTTGCAGGCGTGGTCGTCGATCTACTCGTCATCTCGATCTCACAAGTGCTCGAGCCTACGCGACCTACAAGCAGGGTCGCTAGCTGTCCGGCTATTTGAGAGCGTGGGCGCGAAGTAGGGCGTCGGTGTCCGCGCCCTTGTCCGTGACCGTGCCGGCTGCGAACAGCTGCTTGCCGCGCAACGCGACACCGACGAACTCGTCGTAACCGGTCGGGCTGGGGAACGTGTCGCTCCAGGCGAGGACGCCCTTCCTCCCGTCGTAGACGCGGATGTGCGCGTCCTGGTTGTCGAGGTTGGAGTCGGGCCCGGTGCGACCGACGACGGCGACGAGCTTTCCTGCGACCGCGGCTCCGAGAGCCCGGTCGGTCGCCGTTTCCAACCCGAAGCGGTCGTTCCAAAGCGGGGTGCCCGTCTTGCCGTCGATGGCGCGGATCGCGAAGTCGTTGAAGCCGGTGATCGCATTGTCCCAGCCGACGGCGTAGACGCGCTTGCCTTTCACGACGACATCGGTCGCTTCTTCGTCGACGTCCTCGTCTCCATAGAGCCGACTCCAGAGGAGTCGCCCGGATTTGACGTCGTAGGTTCGGATCAGCACGTCGAGGTCGCCGCCGCCGGAGCGGAAGCTGCCAGCCACGTGGGCGAGCTTGCCCTTGGTCGCGATGGCGTTCCCGGTGCCCTCTTCGCCCATGAGCCCGATCTGCTCGCTGAGTACGATCGTGCCGGTCTTCGCGTCCCAGGCTTGAGCGAAGAAGTTCAGCTCGCCGTCGCCGTTCTCGAGCACTCCCGTGGTGATCACCCGGTTGGCGGTCGCGGCGATCGCGCGCGGCTCCGCGAAAGTGCTGGTGGCGTCGATCGAGCGGGTCCAGAGTGAGAGGCCCGACTTCAGGTCGTAGGCGCGCACGACCACACGGAAGTCGCCGTCTTCGACGGTCGAACGGATCGCGACGAAGGCCAGCTTGCCGAGCGTGGCGACGCCGAGGCCCAGATCCTCGAAGCCGTCGTGATCGTAGCTGTCGCTGAACTGAACCTGGCCAGTCTTCGTGTCGTACACGCGAATGTGTGCGTCGCGATTGCCGGCCTCGTTCGTCAGTGAGCCCACCGTGACGGCGAGTTTTCCGCTCGTGGCCACGGCGCGGGCGATGTCTTCTCCGCCGCTCTCGTCGTGGGTCTCACTCCAGAGGCGCGCGCCGGTCTTGGCGTCGAACCCGGCCACAGAGTAGTCGGAATTGTCGATCGTCTGCCCGACACTTCCGACGGTCACGACGACCTTGCCCGCTGTTGCGACGTCACTCCAGGCGTCGGTCTGCGCCGGTGCGCCGCTCACCTCGAACCAGAGAACGGGGCCGCCGACGGCCCAGGCGGCCGAAGCCAGGAGCAAGAGGCCAAGGGCCCACACAGACTTCCGCATCATTTCTCCTCGAGGATGGCGACGGTGGCGCCGTCTCCGCCTTCTTCGCGCGCGGCGGCGGTGGCCCGCACCACCAGGGCCGACTGGCGCAGAAAGTCGCGCACCGCGGCGCGAAGCGCCCCTGTTCCGAGTCCGTGGATGACGAGGACCTTCTCTTCGCGGGCTGCAGCGGCCTCGTCGAGAGCGCTCGACAGACGGTCGATGCAGTCGTCCACCCGCAGGCCCCGGAGATCGATCTCTCGGGCTCCGAACCTTCGTGTGACCTCCGGCGCCGGCTGACGTTCAATCTGCACACGATCTCGCGCGCGGGGCGCCCTCTCGCCTGCGCTTTTCGAGGCGGGGCCGATCTGCCGCGAGTCCAACTGAATGCGTGCGGTTCCGACGAGGACCGTGGCCCGCCCGCGCCGGTCGGGGAGCGACACCACGGTTCCGGTTTGTCCGCCGGGGACAGAGACCTTGTCCCCGGGTACCACGCGATTCCAGTCGAGTCGCGCGGTCGGTTCTTCTGCTTCGGTCTCGGTGGCCTGGGCGTGCTCCGCCCGTGCGTCTTTTTCCAGCGAGAGCAGCTTCTCGCGGGCGCGTGCGGCGTCCCGAGCGCTGCCGCCGTTTCCGCCACTCCGCTGGAGGTCACGGATGACCCCTGCCACCTCGCTGTGGGCGTCGCGAAACGCCCGGTCGAGATCGACGCGCATCTCGTCGAACAGTTTGTCTCGGCGCTCCTGCAGACGTTCGAGCTTCTTGCGGTACTCGTCGCGCCGGGCCACGCCCTCTTCGCGTAGCTGTGCCGCTTCTTCGCGCTCCCGCTCGAGTGAGGCTCGACTGGCCGCGAGCTCAGAGAGCATCCTGTCGAGACGACGGTCCTCGCGCTCGAGCAATCCGCTGGCCCGGTCGAGGACGCTCGCCGGAACGCCCATGCGGGCTGCGACGGTGAGTGCCGAGCTGCTCCCTGCGACCCCGAGCGTCACGCGGTAGGTGGGTGCGAGGGTCTGTGGGTCGAACTCGACGCTCGCATTCCGGAACCGCTCGTCGACCTCCGCCATCTCCTTCAGGAGGTTGTAGTGCGTCGTGGTGACGACGCGTGCTCCGGCATCGGCGAGCACCTCGAGTGCGGCCTGTGCGAGCGCAGAGCCCTCTCCGGGATCGGTGCCGACGCCGACCTCGTCGAGGATCACGAGCGCGGCCGGGCCCGCGGCCTCCACGATCTCGGCGAGATTCGCCATGTGGGCGGAGAACGTGGAGAGGTGTTCCCGCAGGTCTTGTTCGTCGCCGATGTCGGCGAGCACTCGATCGAAGCTGTCGACACGCGCGCCCTCGCCGGCGAGCACGTGCATGCCGGCGCGAGCCATCAGGACGGCGATTGCGACCGATTTCATCGCGACTGTCTTGCCGCCCGCGTTGGGACCCGAGATGACCAACACGCAGTACCCGCGCCCGACGCCGAGGTCATTGGGAACGGCCTCGTCCATGAGGAGCGGGTGTCTGAGTTCGGGGAGCTCGAGCACGCCGTCATCGCCGACCTCCGGAGCGCGGGCTCCCTGGTCGACCGAGAGACGGCCTCGCGCGAAGGCGAGGTCGATCTCGTCGAGCGCGGAAAGCCCCGCGACGATGTCGGCGCGTTCGCGCGCGACTTGCTCGGCAAGTTCGCGCAGGATCCGGCGCGTCTCTCGCTCGATCGTGAGCTCCGCTTCTTTGTGTTGGTTGTTCAGGTCGACGAGAGCCTGCGGTTCGATGTAGAGCGTCGTGCCGGAGGCGGAGGCGTCGTGGACGATTCCCGGAACCTTGTTTCGGGAATCGGCGCGCACGGGCAACACGTAGCGGTCGCCGCGGATCGTGAAGAACGAGTCGGAGAGCGCGCCGGAAACGGTCGGGTCTCGCAAGCTCCGCTCGATGCGCTTCTGCGCGTCCGCGGCGAGCCGGTGGGACTCGCGGCGTGCGCTCGCGAGCGCGGCCGAAGCGCTGTCGCGCACGCCGCCATCGGCATCGATCGAACGGTCGATCCGCTCCTCGAGTTCGCGTAGGTCGATGATGGCGGCCGCGTGGTCGGCGAGGTGCGGTGCGCGTTCGGCGCGCGCTTCGAGAAAGCTCGTGGTCGAGCGCAGCGCCGCGAGAGTCGAACGGACTTCGAGAAGGTCCTCTCCGGAGAGCGTTCCGCCCTTGGCCACCCGCGCGAGTGCGTCGTCGAGGTCGCGCACGCCTTCGAGCGGCGGCATCTCTTCGGCGTCGAGCAGGGTGCGAGCTTCGCCGGTCTCGACGAGGCGCTCGCGCAGGCCAGAGGCCGTGCTCTCGAAGAGCGGCTCTTCGCAACGCGCACGCCCTCCAGGGGTGCGGGTCCGGCCGGCGAGCTGCTCGACCACCAGCGACCACTCGAGGCGCTCGAGCGCGCGCGCGGAAACCCGGAACGCCACAGCGGACACTCTAGCGCCGCCTCACGGAAATCGGCTCACACCCCGGTTCGGGAAAGCCGAAGAGCGCAGAGATGAAGGATGAGTTGCTCACCGAGGCCGTGCTGGAATCGACGCGCGACCTCGATCAGCGCTCGACCCGCGAGGTCCTCGAGGCGATCCACGGGCAGGATCGTGTGGCGCTCGATGCGGTGGGCCGCGCTCTGCCGGAGGTCGAGCGCGCGGTCGAGATCCTGGTGCTCTGCCTGCAGGGCGGGGGGCGCTGGTTCAATGTCGGCGCCGGGACGAGCGGCCGGGTCGGAGCGCTCGACGCGTCCGAGGTCCCTCCGACATTCGGCTACCCCGCGGATCGCGTTCGGGCGGTGATCGCCGGAGGTGAGCCGGCATTGCTGGGGGCGGTCGAAGGGGCGGAGGACGATGGTCCCGCCGCGCGCCGAGCACTCCGTGAGCTCGAGTTGATGCCGGGCGATGCGGTCGTCGCATTGTCTGCGAGCGGGTCCACACCGTTCGCGATCGCTGCGCTCGAGGAGGCGTCCGAGGTGGGCGCACGCCGGATCGCGATCACGTGCAATCCGGCCACGGCCCTCGCGGAGCGGGCTGAGGTGGCGATCGAGCCGCTCGTCGGTCCCGAGGTGATCGCGGGCTCGACCCGCATGAAGGGGGGGCTCGCGCAGAAGATGATTCTGCATCTCCTCTCGACCACGGTGATGGTCCGACTCGGGCGCGTCGAAGGGAACCTGATGACGAACCTGATGCCCGCATCGCGAAAGCTGCGGGGCCGCGCACTGCGGATCTTGATCGCCCGTAGCGGTCTTCCGCAGGAGCAGGCCGAAACTCTTCTCGACGAAGCCCACGGCTCCGTCGCCGCCGCCCTCGCCCAGTTTAGAAACGGGGACGGTCTTTAGAAGTTTAGAAACTCGCCCCAGGGGGCGAGTTTCTAAACTTCTAAAGACCGTCCCCGGATTTAGAAATTGCCGCGGTTAGTAAGCGCGCATTCCGGTGATGTGTTCGCCGAGGATGAGCGTGTGGACGTCGTGGGTGCCCTCGTACGTGCGGACCGTCTCGAGGTTCACCATGTGCCGCATCGACTGATAGTCGTCGACGATGCCGTTCGCTCCGAGCAGGTCGCGCGCCTCGCGGGCGATGCGGAGCGCGATGTCGACGTTGTTGCGCTTCACCATCGAGACCATCGTGTGATGCAAGTTCCCGGCGTCCTTGATCCGGCCGACCTGTTGCACGAGGAGCTGGCCCTTCGTGATCTCGGTCAGCATGTCGGCGAGCTTGGCCTGCGTCAGCTGCTTCCCGGCCAGCGGTCCACCCTGGACGACCCGCGCTTTCGAGTACTCGACGACCTCGTCGAAGCAGGCCATGGCGGCTCCGAGGGCGCCCCATGCGATGCCGTAGCGGGCCTGAGTGAGGCACGAGAGCGGGCCCTTCATGCCGGCCGCGCCGGGGAGCCGGTTTTCTTCGGGCAGCTCGACGTCCTGGAAGAACAGCTCCGAGGTGATGGAGCCGCGCAGCGAGAACTTTCCCTTGATGTCGCGCGACTCGAACCCCGGGCGGTCCTTCTCGACGAGGAATCCGCGGATTCCCTCCTCGGTCTGGGCCCAGACGATCGCGACGTCGGAGACTGTGCCGTTCGTGATCCAGCGCTTGGTGCCGGAGAGAACCCAGCTGTCGCCGCGCCGCTCTGCGCGGGTGCGCATGCCAGAGGCGTGGCTTCCGAAGTCCGGTTCGGTGAGCCCGAAGCAGCCGATGGCTTCGCCCGCGGCCATGGCAGGGAGCCAGCGTTCCTTCTGCGCTTCGGACCCGTAGGCATGAATCGGGTACATGACGAGCGAACCCTGGACGGAGGCGAACGAGCGCAGGCCCGAATCGCCTCGCTCGAGCTCCTGCATCACGAGGCCGTACGCGACGTTGTTCATCCCGGCACAGCCGTAGCCGGTGAGGTTGGCACCGAACAGGCCGAGCTCCGCGATCTGGGGTACGAGCTCCATCGGAAAGGAACCATCGAGCCGAATGTGCTCCTGGATCCGCGGCATGAACTCCTTGGTGACGAACTCGCGCACGGTGTCGCGCGCCATCCGTTCTTCGTCGGAGAGCGACTCGTCGAGCCGCAGGAAGTCAACGCCGTGATAGTCCGCCACGAGGAGTCCTTTCGTTGGAGGGGGTCCGCCGGAGCTCCGGGGAGGAGTCGAAGGGTAGAACGACAAAGGCCCGGCGGCATGGCCGCCGGGCCCCATGACCCAATCGCGTGGTGTCGCCCGACTAGGCGGCGCTCAGATCGCGCAGCTTCTTGTTGAGCTGGGTGATCTTGCGGTCGAGCTTCTGCACGTCCGCGCGAGTCGCGATCCGGAGGCCGCCGAGCAGCTGCTCGACCTGGCCTTCGACGTTCTTGCGAGTCTCGGTCGTGATCGACTCGGCGCGCTTCACGACGGGGTTCTTGCGGATCTCGGTGGCAACGCGCTTGAACTCCTTCTCGGCGCGCTTCTCGAAGTCCTTCCGGCGCTTGTCGGCGCGCTTCTGGAGCCGCTTGTATTCCTTCTCGATGTTTCCGAACGCCGTCTCGACGCGATCAATGCTGCCTTGGATCAGGCTTACTTCAGCCATTGGATTTTCCTCCTGCCCCGGGAAAGGCCCGGGTTCTGTGGTGGAGAAACTATTAACACGATGCGTTACTGCGTCAAGTGTTTGCGTGAGAAATCTATAACATATTGAATGAAAACAGATTTTTCGATAACGCAACGCGGCGTATCGAATTGGTTCGACGCGCTGCGGCAGTCCCCTGCGGGGAGCGGGCTACCAGCGCACGACCGCGCTGCCCCAGCTGAAGCCGGAGCCGAACGCCGTCATCGATACGAGCTGGCCCCGCCTGAGGGCGCCCTCCGCGTCGGCTTCGGCAAGCAGCATCGGGATCGAGGCCGCGGAGCAGTTTCCGTAGCGCTGGATGTTGTTGCGCAGCTTCTCGCGCGGGATCTCGAGTGCGTTCGCGACGTACTCGTTGATGCGCAGATTGGCCTGATGGAAGAGGAACAGATCGACGTCGTCCTTCTTGATGCTCGCGGCGTCGAGGGCCTCCAGCAGGACCTCGGGCATCCGCGTGACCGCATGCTTGAAGACGAACTTGCCCTCCATCCGGGGAAAGTGCCGCTTCTCGCGAACCAGCTCCTCGGTGATTCGCGTCGGTTGGTGACCCGAGCCGGGGGATTCGATCCAGAGTTTGCGAGCGTATTTGCCCTGCGCGTGGATCCGGACCTCGAGCACCTCGCTCGGATCGTCCGGGTCGTCGTTCGCCTCGAGCACGCACGCGCCGGCGCCGTCGCCGAACAGCACCGCGACGTCTCGGCCTTCGGTCGTCCGGTCGATTCCGGTCGAGTGCACCTCACACCCGACGACCAGGACGCGTCGGAACTGACCCGACCGCACGAAGCTCCGCGCCGTTGCGAGAGAAAACAAGAACCCGCTGCATTGCGCACGCAGATCGAAGCACGGGGTGTCCTGGAGTCCGAGGCGCTCCTGCAGGAAGAAGGAAGTTCCTGGAAACTCGGCTTCCGACGAGAGCGTCGCGAGTACGATTGCGTCGATCTCGTCGGCGTCGATCCCAGCCGCGTCCAGCGCCGCGCGCGAGGCGTGTTCGGCGAGCTCGGAGGGCTGTTGGCCGTCGACGACGTAGCGCCGCTCGACAATTCCAGAACGTTGACGGATCCACTCGTCGGTCGTGTCCATCACTTTGGCCAGGTCGTCGTTCGTGACGACGTTCTCCGGCACGTACATGCCGGTCCCGGTGATCTTTGCCCTCACGGTCATTTCCCCCCTCCCACCACAAACGGCTCAGCGAGGCCGAGCCGATCATCCGATGCCCCTGACTCCCACAATACGCCTTCTGCGCGTTCGAGGAGATCGCGCAGGCCGGTCCGCTCGTGTGCGGACACCGCGACCGCGCCCCAACGCTCAGCGAGCGCCTCGCCGTGGCCTTTGGGCAGCAGGTCGCACTTGTTGAAGACGAGCAGCTCGGGTGTGTCGCCCAGGTCGATGTCGCGCAGAATCTTACGGACGGCTTCGATCCGGCGCTCCGGTTCCTCTGCCGCGGCGTCGACGACGTGGAGCAGCAGCCCCGCTTCGCTCAACTCCTCGAGGGTCGCTCGGAATGCGGCCACCAGTGAGGGCGGGAGGTCTCGAATGAAGCCCACGGTGTCGGTGATGATCACCTCGCGGTCGCGCGGGAAGCGCAGCCGTCGAGAAGCCGGGTCGAGCGTCGCGAACATCTTGTCTTCGATGTGGACGGGCTTCTTCGTCAGCGCCGTCAGCAGCGTGCTCTTGCCGGCATTCGTGTATCCGACGATCGACAGCACCGGCAGGCCGCGCCGCGTGCGGCGAGCCCTGCGGCCCTCGCGCTGACGCCGGAGGTCGCGGAGTTGGCGTTCGAGCCGCGAGACCCGGTCGCGCACGCGTCGGCGATCGACCTCGAGCTTCGTCTCACCCGGTCCGCGCCCCCCGATTCCTCCCGCGAGGCGGGAGAGCGAGGTGTCTCGTTGGGAGAGACGCGGCAGCACGTACTGGAGCTGCGCGAGCTCGACCTGGAGCTTGCCGTCCTTGGTGGTCGCGTGCTGGGCGAAAATGTCGAGGATCAGCTGGGTGCGGTCGATGACGCGCAGGTCCAGCCGCTCGGCGAGGTTGCGTGCCTGGGTCGGCGTCAGGTCGTCATCGAAGATGACCAGGTCCACATCCGACTGGAAGCAGTGGATCACGAGTTCTTGCAGCTTCCCGGCGCCGACGACCGTCTTCGGGTCGACCCGCGCTCGCTGCTGGGTGATCACCTCGACCACCTCGACGCCCGCGGAGTCGGCGAGCTCGTGCAACTCGCTGACCGAGTAGTCGAAATCGTCTGGGCGCCGTCCCGCCGTCACGGCGACGAGGATCGCGCGCTCGCGGTTGCCGACTTGGACGCCCGCTTCGCCGCGCGCCAGTTCTTCTTCGAGCGACCGGATCCAATCGGCGAAGTCGAGATCGAGCTGAGAGGGAAGCTCGGGTGTGAGCTCCTGGATGCCGTTCCCCTCCCGGTTGGCGGGAAGTAGAGCGGCGGTGTGCGCGAGCCCGGGCAGGCCGTCGTCGTCGCAAGCGATGCTCACCATTGCGTCGAGGCGAAGAACCGCGAGGTCCGTCAGGTCGTCCTGGCTGAGGCCCTCTTCCGCGAGGTGGGTGTGGAGGCAGCGCAGGCCGCGCAGGCGCCCGCGCCCGGCGCGCATGCGGCCCCACTCGGGCATCTCGATCGAGCGCGCGTCGCCCACCATCACGTGGGTGACGCAGCCCCGCCGGTCGACGAGCACGCCGACCTGGCGGCGGATCTCCCGAGAGAGCTCCGTCAGCTGGCGGGCAAACTCGTGCGTAACGAGACGGTCTGCCGGCAGGTGCCGGGTCCCGACTCGTTCGAGTTGTTTGACATGACGGGCCCGAAGGCCGTGCGTATTGCCGAAGACGCGGATCGCGTGACTCCAGTCGCGAGGGTGGGGGTTCTCCGCCGCGGAGGGGACGGGCGGCGTGCCTCTGGGCGCCCAATCTAGCAGTCTGACCGAGGATTCTGCCCCGGTCCCGACCCTGTCTGTCCTGCGCTTCGTCCGGCACGCGAGCCCATCCCCCCCCCTGGGGGACGGTTCCTTGCCGAAGTCGCGCCACTTTCCGCTGTCCGGCCCCCACCCACTCGATACTCTCTGCGGTTCGGCTGCCGATGAGGAGCGTGGGTTCTTCGAACGGACGATGGCCCCGCGGTCCGGCACACGGCCGACCCCCCCGGTCCGGCACACGATGAGGAGTCCATGGCCCGCCAACCTTTGGCTGTCGCGATTCTGGCCGCTGGCCAGGGGACACGGATGAAGTCGTCCCTCAGCAAGGTCCTCCACGAGATTTGTGGCCGGAGGATGCTGGGCTTCCCGATGGGTGTTGCCGAGGCCCTCCAGCCGGACCACCTGTTCGTCGTGGTCGGTCGAGATGCCGATCAGGTGCGAGAGGCGTTCGCCGGTCGCGCCACTTTCGTGGAGCAGCCGGAGCCGCGCGGGACCGGGCATGCCGTGCAGCAACTCGAGCCGCACCTCCGCGATTTCGTCGGCGACGTCCTGGTGCTGTACGGCGATACGCCGCTGCTCACCGCCGAGAGTCTCGAGCGGTTGGCCGCTCTCAAGTCCGAGACCGGCGCCGCTCTCGCGATGCTGACATCTCCCGAGCCGCTTCCCGGCCTCGTCGTTCGCAATGAAGCCGGCCAGGTCGAGCGCATCGTCGAAGTGACGGATGCGACTCCAGAAGAGTTGGAGATTCGCGAAGGCAATACCGGCGTCTACCAGATGGATTCTGATTTCCTCTGGAAGGCGTTGGCTCAGCTCGACGACAGCAACGAGCAAGGCGAGCTGTACCTCACCGATGTGGTCGCCCGCGCGGTGGCCGAAGGCCGCCGCGTCGAGGCGCTCGAAGTCGAATCGGCGGACGAGTGTCTCGGCGTCAACGACCGTGCCCAGCTCGCGGCGGCGGCCGCGGTGGTCCGGGCCCGGACGACCTCGCGCCTGATGGCGGCCGGCGTATCGTTTACGGATCCGTCGGCGGTCTATCTCGATGTCGACGTGGAGATCGGTCCCGACAGTCTGGTCGAGCCGGGTGTGCAGATCACCGGGCCCACCCGGATCGGCGCGCGCTGTCATGTGAAATCACACACGGTGATCGAGTCGGCGCTGCTGGGAGACGGGTGTACGATCGGTCCGGCCGCGCACGTCCGGCCGGGGAGCCGGCTCGGAGACGACGTCCGCCTCGGGAACTACGTCGAGGTGAAGAACAGCGATCTCGGCGCCGGCGTGAAGGCGGACCACCTCTCGTACATCGGTGACGCAGACGTGGGGCCCGGTTCGAGTTTTGGTTGCGGTGCGATCACGGTCAACTACGACTGGGAGACAAAGCACCGGACGACGGTCGGATCCCGCGTTCGGGTCGGCTGCAATGCGAATCTGGTCGCGCCCCTCGTCCTCGAGGACGATGCGTACGTCGGGGCCGGGACGACGGTCACCAAGACCGTTCCCAGCCAGGCGATCGCGGTTCCGGGGAGCCGGCAAAAGAACGTCGAAGGTTGGGGCGCGAGACGAAGAAAAAAGGGAACCGGTTCGAAAGAGTCGGAGTCCTAGCCAGGCTCGCCCCTCGACCGGGCAGCGGAGGTAGGTCAGTTATGTGCGGAATCGTCGGCTACATCGGCAGCGAGCGTTCGGCCCAGGAAGTCCTCGTGGACGGCCTTCGCCGGCTCGAATACCGGGGCTACGACTCGTCGGGTCTCGCGATCTGGCACGACGGCGCGATCTCCGTTCAGCGCGCGGTCGGGAAGCTCGCGCGGCTCGAGGAAGTGCTGCGCGACGGGCCGATGCAGGGCTGCGTCGGTCTGGGCCACACCCGTTGGGCGACGCACGGCAAGCCTTCCGAGGCCAATGCGCATCCGCATCGTGCCGGTCGCGTGGCGGTGATCCACAACGGGATCATCGAGAACTACGGCGAGATCCGGGACGACCTGCGCGCGGCGGGCCGCACGATCCTCTCCGAGACGGACACCGAACTCATCGCTCACCGGGTCGATCAGCGACTCGACACCGGCGAAGATCTGCTGACCGCGGTTCGAGAGGCGACCCGCGAATTCATCGGTTCCTACGCGTTGGCCGTGGTTTCTGAGAGCGACCCCGATTTGATCGTCGTCGCGAAGAACGGCGGCAGCCCGATCATTCTGGGCGTCGGAGAAGGCGAGTCGTTCCTCGCGAGCGACATCCCGGCCATTCTGCCGTACACGCGACAGATGCTGTTCCTCGAGGACGGCGAGTTCGCGATCCTGAGCCGCGAAGGCGTGGAGATCGTCGACGGCGACGGCCACCTGGTCGAACGCACGCCTCGGGTGATCCAGTGGGATCCGGTTTCGGCAGAGAAGGGCGGCTACGACCGCTTCATGCAGAAGGAGATTTTCGAGCAGCCGCGCGCGATCCGCGACACGCTCGGCACGCGTGTGCCCGACGGTGCGACCGACGTAGACTTCGACGGCATCGATCTCACCCCCGCTCAAACGAAGTCGATCGATCGCATTTTCCTGATCGCGTGTGGCACGGCCTACTACGCCGGGATGGTGGGCAAGTATCTGATCGAGCGACTGTCGGGGATTCCTTGCGAAGTCGATCTGGCGAGCGAGTTCCGGTACCGCGGCCCGATCGTCGACCAGGGTTGTCTCGTGATTCCGATCTCCCAGTCCGGCGAGACGGCCGACACGCTGGCCGCACTGCGCGAGGCGAAGGACGCGGGCGCCCGAATCCTCTCGGTTTGCAACGTGCGCGACTCGACGATCGCTCGCGAGAGCCACGACACGATCTACACCTACGCCGGCCCCGAGATCGGTGTGGCCTCGACCAAGGCGTTCACGACGCAGCTCGTCGCGCTTCAGCTCCTCGCCGTGCAGCTCGGCGTCGCGCGAGCGCGGCTCTCGTCCGAAGAGGCCGCCGAGCACCTGCGCGATCTGCGGCAGCTTCCGCGCGTCGTCGAGCAGGTCCTGCTGCTCGACCCGGAGATTCGCACGATCGCGCAGCGCTACTTCAAGGCTACGAATTTCCTGTTTCTCGGCCGCGGCAGCATGTACCCGATCGCGATGGAGGGAGCGCTCAAGCTCAAGGAGATCTCGTACATCCACGCCGAGGGTTATGCCGCGGGGGAGATGAAGCACGGGCCGATCGCGCTGATCGACGAGAACATGCCCGTCCTGGTGATCGCGAACCAGAGCGTGGTCTACGACAAGGTCATCTCGAATCTCGAGGAGGTGCGGGCGAGAGAGGGTCAAGTCATCGCGCTTGCGACCGAGGGAGACGACAAGATCGACGAGAAGGCGGATGCGGTGATGCGAATCCCCGCGGTCAGCGAGCTGCTCGAGCCGATCGTGGCGACGATTCCGCTGCAGCTTCTGGCGTATCATATTGCGACGCTCAAGGGCACCGACGTCGATCAGCCGCGGAATCTCGCGAAGAGCGTCACAGTCGAGTAGCGCGGGTTGGTTCCGCGTGGCCGGGGGAGGGGGTCGGCCAATGGCTCGGCCGCCTCTGCGGGTGGCTCGTGTGGAGTGGGTTCGCGGCCTCCGCTCTATTTGGCCGACCCCCTCCCCCGGCGCCGCTCGCCACCTAGATCGAGAACCGCGGGTAGGGCGCCGCCTTGCCGCGGCGGCGTGCGTGGCGGCGGCTAGGCTTGCGGGCGTGCCGATTGTTCTGTTGCTTCTGTTGCTCGCGTGCAGCTCGGAGGAGCCGCCGATTTCAACTGCGGCCCCGGCGGCCCCGGCGGCAACGGGGGAGGTGCTTTCTCCCTCGGCGCGGCCCGACGTGGTGGAGATGCTGCGGGAAGATGCGGCGGCGGTGCGGCACGCTTCCGATGGCGGCGGGCGTGCGTGGTTGGACACCGCGGCGGGCTCGGGTTTCTTCGCTGCGGCGGCGGGTGGCTTCGGTCGCTATCCGATCGTCTACGAAGCGGGGCCATTGGGAGTCGCCCTGGGCGGCTGGGTGATGCTCCAGGTACCTGCCTATTGGGGCTGGAGCGACCCGCAGCCGGTCGATCCGCGTGCGCCCGGCTATACAGCGGTGACGACTACAGCGGAGGGAGTGGTCCTCACACCCGCCTCGCTCGGGGAGAGTCTGCTCGGGGTCGAGATCTCGGGGCGCGCGCTGGCCGCAGGGGAACAGATCCGTTTCGACTACGGGGCCGGCGAGATCGGAGCGCGCGCGGACAAGTTCGCCGAGCGCGGCTCCCGCTTCCTGGTCGCGGTCGATGGTGACGGCGACGGAGTGCGAGCGTTCGTCCCTGACATGCCGACGGTCAATGTGCCCCCGGGTGCGCCAGCCCAGCTGGTGGCGAGTGGCCCGGCGACCGCGCGGCCTGGGGAAACCGTGACGCTCCATCTGGCGGTCCTGGATGCGGAAGGAAGTGCGGGCGTGGACTTGCCGCATGGGTCCATGGTCGAGCTCGAGCTGCCCGCGGGTCTCGCGGGCCCCGACTCGGTTCGGCTGGGGCTGGGGGCCACCGCCACAGTTCCGCTCGAGACGTCTGTCACCGGGGTATTCCGGGTGCGCGCCCGCGGTCCACTCGGGCTCGAAGCAGAGACCAATCCGATCTGGGTAGCGCCCGGCGCGCCCTCGGTGCTCTGGGCGGATCTGCACGGTCACACCGGCGACTCCGACGGCACCGGCCTCCTGGAGGACTACTTCGGCTACGCGCGCGACGTGGCCGGACTCGACGTCGTTGCAATCACCGACCACGATCACTGGGGGATTCCGTTCCTCGACGAGTCTCCCGAGCGGTGGGATGCGATGACGGACGCCGTCGCTCGCTTCCACGAGCCCGGTCGGTTCGTCGCGCTCCTCGGGTTCGAGTGGACGAGCTGGCTCCACGGCCATCGGCATGTCCTGTACTTCGCCGAGCGGGGAGAGCTGATCAGCTCGTTCGACGAGGCGACGGATCGTCCGGAGGAGCTCTGGGCAGCACTGCGGGGTGAACCTGCGTTGACCTTTGCGCATCACTCCGCGGGGGGGCCAGTGGCGACCAATTGGTCGATCCCGCCCGATCCGGAGCTCGAGCCGGTCACCGAGATCGCGTCGGTGCACGGGAGCAGTGAGGCGCCCGACTCTCCGATTCCGATCTACGCACCCGTCGCCGGCAACTTCGTGCGGGATGTCCTCGCGCGAGGCTACCGGCTCGGTTTCGTCGGGAGCGGAGACTCTCACGACGGCCATCCCGGCCTCGCACACCTCGCGTCGCCGTCCGGCGGACTCGCCGCGATCGTCGGGGCCGAGGCGACGCGCGCATCGGTGCGCGCAGCGCTCCTTGCGCGCCGCGTCTACGCGACCAATGGGCCACGCATCGTGTTGCAAGCCGCGCTCGAGGGTGCGCCGATGGGGGCTACGGTGCGCCCCGGCAATGGTGCACTCTTCGTGCGAGCGCTCGCTGAAGGTCCGATCGAGCGGGCGGAAGTCGTGCGTGGCCCCGAGGTCGTGCTCGCGGTGGCTCCGGCGGAAGGCTCGCCGCGCGAGGTCGCCTTCGAGGCGCCTCTCGAGGCCCTTCGCGAGGGAGAGTGGGTCTACGTTCGGGTCATCCAGGAGGACGGCGGCGCGGCCTGGTCGAGCCCGTTCTTCGTCGGGGGCGGCGTCGAGTCCGAGTGATGTCGAGACTGACGCCCTCTTGGCGTTCGACTACTCTTCCCCGACCCCCCCTCGCCCTGCCCATTTCTCCGAGAGGCCGCAAATTGCTCGCCGATGCGATCGTCGAGGGACTGAATCCCGAGCAGCACGAGGCGACAACGACCACCGAGGGGCCTCTTCTCGTGATCGCCGGGGCGGGCAGCGGAAAGACGCGGGTCCTGACACATCGCGTCGCATGGCTGATCGGCGTCTGCGGGATCGCGCCCGAGGGCATCGTCGCGGTCACGTTCACGAACAAGGCCGCCGCGGAGCTGAAGGAGCGCGTCGTCAATTTGCTTGGCCCGTCCGCGAGGGGCGTCTGGGTGTCGACGTTCCATTCGACCTGTGTGCGGATCCTTCGCCGCGAGATTCATCACCTCGGCCGGGAGCCCGGCTTCGTGATCTACGACGCGACGGATTCGCTCGGACTCGTGAAAGAGGCGCTGCGACGGGGAGGCCACGACGCGGCGACATCGGAAGCGCGACGCGTGCATTGGCGCATCGACGAGTGGAAGAACTCCGCGTTGGGTCCGGCGGACGTGGCGAGTCGGCCGCGCGACTTCGACGACGAGCGACTCGCGGCGGTGTACGCCACGTACGAGACGCTGCTCGCCGAGGCGAACGCACTCGACTTCAACGACCTGTTGCTCCACACGGTCAGGCTCTTCAATCAGCATCCGCAGGTGCTGCGCGAGTATCAGGAGCGCTGGCAGTACATCCTCGTCGACGAGTATCAGGACACGAACCGCGTCCAGTACGAGCTCATCAATCAGCTCGCGGCGGGTCATCGAAACCTGTGCGTCGTCGGCGACCCCGACCAATCCGTCTACGGATGGCGCGGTGCGGACATTCGGAACATTCTCGACTTCGAGAAAGACTTCGCAGACGCGAAGGTCGTGAAGCTCGAGCGGAACTATCGCTCGACGGAAGCGATCCTTCGAGGTGCGGGTGCGGTGGTCTCGCACAACATCGATCGCAAGGAAAAGCAGATGCGCGCGGAGCGCACCGGCGGCGATCCGATTCGATTCTACAAGGCATCCGACGACCGGGACGAAGCCCAGTTCGTGGTGCAGGGGATCCTCGAAGCGGTTCGGGATCACGATCGGCCGCTAGGCGATCATGCGATCCTGTATCGCACCAACGCCCAGTCGCGACCCCTGGAAGACGAGCTGCTGAAGTACGCCGTGCCGTACGTGATCGTCGGCGGCGTTCGGTTCTACGATCGGGCAGAGGTGAAGGACGCGCTCGCCTATCTGCGTCTCGCGGTGAACCGGGCAGACCCGATGGCGCTGCGGCGCATCGTCAACAATCCGCCGCGCGGAATCGGGAAGGGCACGCTCTCTCGTGCGGAAGGGCTGGCCCAGGAGCGCGGCTTGACGCTCTACGAGGGGCTTCGCGCGCTCGCGGTGGAGGGCGGCACCCGCAGTGCAGCCAAGGTCCGGGCGTTCTTCGAGCTCTTTGAGTCTGTTGCGAACGAAGTGGAAACTCTCACCCCTGCGGACGCCCTCACGGTTGTGCTCGATCGCAGCGGCTATCTCGCGCATCTGGAGCGCGACAGGAATCCGGAGGCCGAAGGCCGCATCGAGAACCTCAGGGAGCTGGTCGCGAGCGCAGAAGACTTCGAGCCCGGTGGTGACGCCGCGGAGGAGCGTTCGCCGCTCGAACTGTTTCTCGATCAAGTGGCCCTCGTGTCGGATCTCGATCAATACGAGGAGAGCACGGATCGGGTCTCGCTGATGACGGCGCACTCATCGAAGGGGCTCGAGTTCCCCGTGGTCTTTCTCGTCGGGATGGAGGAGGGCGTCTTTCCGCACTCGGCGTCCTCTCGTGACGACCGCGCCGTCGAGGAGGAGCGTCGACTTTGCTACGTCGGAATGACACGCGCGATGGAAGGCCTGACGCTCACATGGGCGCTCGAGCGGCGGCGGTGGGGCTCGCTCACCTTCGGTGTCCCGTCCCGCTTCCTTTCCGAGATTCCGGAGTCGCTCGTCGTTGGCTCACGCCCTGACTCGAGCGATCGTCTTGGGCGCGCAAGTGGGGGCGAGCGACGAGCATCGGGGGAGCGCGATCTCGACTACTCCTACGGCCAGAGCGAAGAGACGCAGGCTGCTCTGGTCGGAGCCAGGGTGAGGCATACGATCTTCGGTGAAGGAACCGTGCTCGCTGTTCAGGGCCTCGGCCCGCGCGCGAAGCTTCGCGTTCGCTTCGAGAGAGCCGGGATCAAGACGCTCGTCCAGAGGTTCGCGAACCTCGAGTTCGACTAGAGGCTACGGGACGTCGAACGGGAGCTCGTTGCTGATGAGCCCGTCGGGAGTGACGAGCTGGAGTAGGTGAGTGCCGGTGCCAGGGAGAGAGACCAGGTCGATCACCGCTTCATCGGTTGCGACCGAGTCCGCACACTCCTCGAGGATCGGACTTCCCGCAGTCACCGTAGCGCCAGCCCAAGGTTGTCCGTCCACGTAGACCACGGCAGTCGTCGTATCCACCCATTTGGTCGTCACGCCGACCTCGGTTCCGGACGCGAAGGAGCGCAAGAGCGGGTCTCCCGTCGCGCCTGTCCCGGTACCACAATTCACATTGGGCATCGAGAGCAAGGGCTTCGGCACGTCGTCGTTTACGGTCGCTCGGAGTTGCGCGGTCAGGTGGGCGAGCAGGCCGCCGGTCTGGGCTTCTGCGATGACCGCGGCGTGACTCATCCTGAGGTACAGCACGTTGTAGAGCTGGGCGACGCCGTCATAGCTGATCGATCCAGCTACCCCATTTCGGACGACCCTGCCCCTGAGGTTGACGAGTCCCCGCTCGTCCGCGGTCTCGAGATCGTCGAGGATCGCTTCGAGATCATCGAGAGGAGGGCCGGCGGGCCCCGGCGGATTCACCGGATCCGTGGTTCGGGTGTTGAGCGTCACCTGTCGGCCCAGCGCGCCCGAGAATCCCGTGCTCGCTTCTTCGACCATCTGGAAGATGTCGGTCGCGAGTACGTTGTACACCGGATTGAAAATTCCGAAGGCGGATCCGAACGTGCTCGCCTCGTCGAGGCCCATCGCAGGATCGTACGGAAACGGGTTGGCCGGGGTGTTGAACTGAAAACCGAACGCGATGACACTCCGAGACACGTTGCTGGCGATCAGGTTTTCTTCCGTGCCGGTGACTCCCAACGAGAATTGGGCGAACCGGTCGGTCAGGCCCCGCATCGTCGGGACGTCGAAGCCCTCCAAGGTTTCGGAGTTGCTGCCGGTACCGAGCGGGAGCTCGTGGCAACCTGCATCCGAATCCGCACAGGTGTCGGGTGCACCGGCGGACTGCGGGAGCCCGCCCTGGTCCATGAAGAAATCCTCGAACCCTCGGACGGAGCTGGTCGAGAGCACGTCGTCGGGTCGGCGCGAGCGGGCGGGCGGGTACGAGACGCGCTCCAGGAAAATCGCCATGTCGTCGATTTCCTGCGCGCTCAACAGAGTCCCTCCTGGAGGACAGCTCCCGGTCTGTTCGCACATGACGCCGGACAGGCTGGCTTCGACCAGGTCGACGAAGCAATCGTGCTGACCGTCCGCGCCACCGACGTCGCAGTCTGTCCCGCCGGATCCGCCCTCTCCGACGGCGCCGTTCCCACCTCCGAAGGGGTCGCCGAGGGTCCCGTCCCAATGTAGGGGAAGGGTGTCTCGCAGTCCGCGGATCGGCATCGTGGTGCGGGCTTCGTCCTGGCCGGCCACGCAGCCCACGAGGAAGCACTCGCCGCCGATGCGCCAGAGGAGCTGATCGGTGTTCCCGTCGGGGTGACAGCTGGCGCAGGAGAATGTTCCGGAGTCGGAAGCGCCCGCGTCGTTGAACGCGATCCGCCCCGCGCGAACGGCGGCATCGGTCGGATCCGCCCCGAGCGCCAGCGTACTCGGCGTACCGAATGTTCGGGTGATGTCGTCCACGTCGACGATCGTGATGGAGTTTCCGAGAGTGTTCAGGATGTAGGCGGTGTGGGTTCCGCCGTTGTCACGCAGCACGACGCCCCTGGGGATCGCTCCGACATCGAGGCGATCGAGCACCGTGCCCGGATTCGCGGCATCGAGAATCGCGACGCGACTCGAGGCCGCGGCGGTGATCACGAGATACTGGGCGACGCCGGAGCCGTTCTCCGCGATTGCGACGCCGTAGGGCGTGGCGAGTTGATCGCCCGCGGAAGGATTCGTCGGAGGAAGCGGCTCGAGGTCGTGGCGAGTGGGAGATCCGCAACTCGGGCTGCAGTCCACCTCGGTAACTTGGTTCAGGAACATTCTGTTCTCGAGATCCACAACGTTGATCGAGCCATCGCCGTTGACGTCCGACGGGTTCGGGCCCCCCTGTTCGGGGTTCTCCAGTCCGTTGACGTCGTTCCGCGCGTCGGTCTGCGTGACGAACACCGTTCCGGTGCCGTCCACTGCGATGCCGTAGAGCAGCGTACCGATCCCCTCGACCACATCCGGGCTGGTGCGATCGCCGTTGAGATCGAACACGAAGAGGTCCCTGTCGGGAAGGTCGTCATCGACGACGATGTTCTTGTCCGCACCCGGAATGTTGGGATTCACCGCGAACGTGCCGAGGTCGGAAACGTCGAGGGTGCACTGTCCGGGTCGCGTGTCATCGCTCAGGTCGAAGCACGCAGAGATCTCGGTCTGGTTGCCGGACTCGAACGCCGCGACGAAGAGCTTCTCGTCCCGTACGGTGAGTGCCCTCGGGTCCTGCGCGGTGATGGAGAGACGATCGATCACCTCATAGGTGGAGGTGTCGACGACCGCGATCTCGTTGCGGGAGGAGAGCGCGACGTACGCCTCGCTGCCGTCTTCGCGGAATGCGATCCCCACCGGTTCGTCGAAGTTGGAGACGCCACTCGCATCCAGATCCTGGATCGTCTCGATCGCGCGCAAGAAGCTGGCGCTCGCCGGGTTGGTGTCGACGACGCTGATCGAGTCCGAGACGTGGTTTGCGATCCAGGCCTCATTGCCGTCCGGTCGGAACGCCACCGCGACGGGGTCCATGCCCACGAAGACGCGTCCACCAAGAGACGGACTGGCCAGGTTGATGACCTCGACCGCACCGGCTGCGGTGTTTGCGACCAGGAGCCGACTGCCGTCGGGAGAGATGGCGAGCGGGTTGGACTGGGGGCTTGCGAACGTCAGGTGGCCAGAAACCTCATGCTCGACCGAGCCGCCGGGACGGGGACGGCCCGCAGAGACCGGGGAGCTGGCCAAGAGAACGAGGGCGGTGAGAAGTGCGGCAGCTTGCTGGAAGGATCGGCAGCTCACGGGTTTGGCTCCCTGCGACGGAACGACGTTCACCCTGGATTGGATGAAGTTTGCCTCGGGACTTCAGGCCTACCAGCCGACCCCCGTAGATGCAACAAAAGTCTCTCGTTTTCCCTGGGGGGCTCTTGGGCTGCGGTTTGACCTCGACGGAAGTTCAGGCCGACCTGACCCAGACCGATCGAGGGCTACCCGTGGGGCCTTGCTGGGGACCGCGCGGGCACGAGTGCACCATCAGACGGAAGGCAAGGATCGCCAAGATTCCGAGGAGAGCCGGGGCCGGCTCGGGAACTTCCACCGCGAGCAGACCTAGAGGTACGTTCGCGCTCGGGGGGGCCCACGCCGGATCCACACCCATGCCGTCTGCGACCAGGAAGTCCATGGTTTCGGTTCCCGCGGCGTTCGTCCAGGCGGCGGTCCCGGTCGGCGCCAGCGCGGCCAGGTTCACCCAATAGGTCTCGCCGTCGAGAAGAAGCGGCAGCGCCAGCGACTCGAGCGACAAGTCCGTATCGGCCCCGATGTTGTCCGCCACGGTCCAGCTCTCGAGGATCGTGCCCGGCAGACCCCCATCATCCTCGCGCAGCCGGACCTCGACCTCGGTCGGGTCGATTGAGAAGATCTCCGTTCGGAGGCGGAGGATGACACGCTCCAGCTTGCCGTCCCCACCGCTCATCAAGAAGGGGTCCGCCCATTGGACGTGGGTGCCGCTGGCAGTGTTGCCGACCGGCCTCTGCGTGCCCGCCGCGCCGAATGCGTAGGTGTCGTACGCCACGCGAGTCCCGGCTACGGCATTGGAGGAAATCAGCAGCATCCCCAGAGCCAGGAGAATCCGTTTTCGTGCGACCATGGGTTCGAGCCTCGACTGTGTTGCGCCTCGATGCGAGGGCATCGACGTTAGCCCATCGAATCGGAGAAATGCGGGGGGCTCTGGCAGAGGACCGGCGCAGGCATTGCGACAGCGGGTCCCTCGGGTAACCTCACCGCGTGTTGCTGCGGCGGTGGACACCGACCGTTCTCTCCGCTGTTCTTGCGTGGTCACTCGGCTGCGAGCCGGCACCCGAGAGAAGACTACAGGGTGCGGTTGTCATCCTGCTCGACACGGTCCGCCCGGACCGCCTGTCCGCCTACGGCCACGATCGGCCCACCAGCCCCCATCTCGAAGAGCTCGCACGCGGCGGCGTTCTCTTCGAGCAGGCCGTTTCCACCTCCTCGTGGACGCTTCCCGCGGTCGTTTCGCTGCTCGCCGGCCGCTACGCCGAAGCCGGAGTCTATGGTGGGGGGAAGCTACTCAGCTCGCGGGTCGAGCAGCTGCAGGACGCCGGGTTCGCGACCGCAGCTGTGACGGAGGGCGGCTATGTCTCTGCGCACTTCGGTTTCGACCGGGGCTTCGACAGCTTCGAGGAGCAAGAAGGCGAGATCCGGTTGTTCACGCAGGAAGGGGCTGGCGGGAAAGGTGGGGGTGGCATCGAGCAGACGTTTGCCCGAGCGATCGCTTGGCTCGAGGAGCACCGGAACGAGCCGTTCTTTCTCATGGTCCATACCTATGAGGCCCACACGCCCTATCGCCGCTTGCACTTCACGGAGGGGGGCCACCGCGGGAAGTTGGACGAGACTTTCTCCGTCACCGACGTCGATCGGATCCTCGAAGGCGAGCTTCGCCTCGGGCAGCGGGAGCGCGACTACATCGGGCGGCTCTATGATGGGGGACTGCTCGAGGCCGACAAACACGTGGGTCTCTTGCTCGCTTCGCTGGACGCGCTCGAACTCTCGGAGCGGACGCTGGTCGTGGTCACGAGTGATCACGGCGAAGATCTGGGAGGTCGTCACACTCGATTCGCCGGCGAGCACGGCCACACACTCTACGACGAACTCGTGCGAGTCCCGTTGATTCTCTACGACCCCGCAGAGCCTCGTCCCGACCGTCGCATCTCGACTCAGGTTCGCATCATCGATGTCCTGCCGACGGTCCTCGAGTTGCTCGAGGTCGACGCTCCGGAGGTGGGCGACGGCCGCAGTCTGGTTCCCGTGATGGACGGCTCCGAGCGCGTCGATCGGCCCGCGCTCCTGAAGCTATGGGAGCGTTCGGGGGGCAAGCCCCCGAGTCGATTCGGGATTCGGAGCGGCAGCCACAAGCTGGTCGTGAACCGGAAACACGCGAGACCGGCCGCGCCGATGCTCGAGCTGTTCGATCTTCGAGTGGACCCGGGCGAGGGGCAGGACGTGGCTGCCGAATTCCCGGAGCAGACTCGAGAGCTGCGGACGCAGCTTGGCGCGTGGACCCGGAAGCTTGCAGGAGTCGAGCCCCCGGAAGGAGTAGAGCTGCCCGCGGAGCTCCGCCGTCGGCTCCAAGAGCTCGGCTATTTGACCGAGTGAGGACGTCTGCGCGGGAGATCGCGCGGGATCGTGGCCTGGAGCTCGCGGAGTCGCGGGCTGAATGAGCCGCCGACCGCCAGCCCCTGCTCGGCCGCGCGTCGGGCGAGGTCGTGCTCTCCTCGGGCCAGGTGCGCCTCGACCAGCCCCAGGTACTCGACCTGGATCAGCTCCCCGCGCGCATGGAGTCGGCGGACGTGTTGGCCGGCCATCTCGTGGATGAGCTGCTGGAACTCGGGCAGGTCGGTCAGCGTGCTGAAGCACGGGTTCCGCGCGAAGCCACCGTGGCTCTCGATGCCTCGCTCGTACGCGAGTCGCAGCGACCGGACCGCCGCATCACGCTCTCCAGCGCGTGTCTGCTCGCCCGCGATGAGCAGGTGCGCTGAGTCGCTGTCGGGGTAGTTGCGAGCGGCATCCTGGAGCACGAACAGCGGATGGCGCCAGAGGTTTGCGCGCGGGCGTGCCTCGAACGCGAAGGCAGTGAGCCCGGCGACCACCAGCACCCCACAGACCCACTGGGGTGGGCCGCGGGTTCCGAGCAGCTTGGTGAGGGGGCCTTTGAACGCGAGCAGGGCGGCGCCGAGGAGCCCGGGCAGGACTGGATAGAGGTAGCGATCGGCGATCGGATAGCGGAACGGGAAGAGTTGGCTGATGGGCAGATACGCGACGATCACCCAGGCCCAGAATGCCGCCTCCGTGTCGCCACGAACGAGCGCGCGAAGAGCCCGGATGCCGATCAGAATCGCTGCGGATGCACCCAGAATCCAGCGAGGATCGGTCCATGAGATCACGTGGGGCGGCTGGTGAAACGCCGAGAGCCCGAGGCCAGTCGTCGCCATCAAGAGGTAGTGAGGCAAGATCCCGAGCGCCGTGCGGACCTGCACCAGCGGGTCATCCGGAACCCCTCCCGGTGGCATGGCGTTGAGGCGCGTGAAGACTGCCAGTTCGACGACGACGAAGACAACGAGGACGCCTGCCCAGAGGGCCAGACCGGCGGTGTAGCGAGGCGAGGGGCGCTCGCCCTCGCGGCGCCATAGGCAAAACAAGAAGACCGCCAGCGCAGGCAGCGCGAAAACAGCGCTGGCCTTCGCGAGGAGCGCCGCAGCAAAGAGGCCAGCTGAGGGCAGCGGGAATCGCTCGAAGGCCAGGAGTGCCCAGAGCACCAGAACCAGCGACGAGGTGGTCTTGAGCTGAGAGATCCAGGCGACCGCTTCCACGTTGGCGGGGTGCAGCAGGAAGAAGGCCCCGGCCACGATCGCTGCAACGTCAGGAACGCCCGCCCGCCTCAGCACGAGAACCACGAGTACTGAAGCGAGCGCGTGGAGCAGCAGGTTCACGGCGTGGTGGACGACGAACGCGTCGCCAGCGAACCACACCACTGCGCTGTGGAGCAGCAGGTTCACCGGCGCATAGTTCTCGACGATCAGCGCCGGTGCACCCCAGGGATCCAGGAGCTCCAGGAGCCGTGTGGCATCGAGATCCCGCACCCAGATGTTCGTCGCGACATAGTGGATGTCGTCGAACATGTAGGGCCCGCCAAGAGACGGCCAGTAGACCACCAGCGCCGCCAGCGTGAAGATCGGCAGGAGAGTGGCGGGGCGGGCCAGCCAGTCGAAACGCATCGGAACAGAGTAGCGTGACCTCGCGTCCATCGAGCTCGAAGAACGACTTCGGTGCGCCAGTGAGCTATTTCTTCTGCCCGTGCCCTGCTCCGTACCGAGGCGCGGTCGCGCTTGGCTTCTGGCCCTGGGTCTTTTCCTGTTCGGCTGCGGCGATGGCGCGCAGCGTCCCCACATCGTACTAGTGACTGCGGACGCGTTGCGCGCCGACCACCTGTCGAGCGCAGGATATCCACGCGCGACCTCACCCGCGCTCGACGCCTTCGCAGCGCGCGCCTGGAATTTTCGGAACACCGTCAGCGTGATCCCCAAGACGGGCCCGTCCTTCGCGTCGCTGTTCTCGGGGCAGCATCCGGCCAGGCACGGGGTGCGCTCCAACCCGGTTCCGGTCCCTCGCGAGCTGCGTCTCCTCGCGGAGAGGCTGCAGGATGTCGGCTATCGGACAGCGGCGTTCGTCAGCAACCCAGTGTTGCGTCCCGCGAAGGGCTACGCGCGAGGGTTCGAGACCTATGAGCTCTCGACAGGTGCCGATGCCACCCAGCAGGCGGCCGACGCATTCGTCCAGTATGCGGCCTCCGGGTGGCGTGAGCCGACGTTCGTCTGGGTCCATCTCCTCGACCCGCACGGCCCCTACCGGCCGACGACCCGCTTCGAGCAGCTCTTCCTGGAGGATTCGACGGCTCGGAGCGACGAGCGCGTCCCGCTGGAGCCCCCTCCCGGTCGCTTCCGTGACCCGAACAAGGTGCTCCATGCGATTCCGGCCTATCAGCGACGCGGCCAGGAGGATCGCGTAGCCGCGTACGTCGCGCGTTACGACGCCGAGATCCGCGCCATGGACGAGCAGTTTGGTCGTATCACTCAGGTGCTCAGCGCACAGGACCGCTTCGAGAGCTCCGTTGTCATCTTCACATCCGACCACGGGGAGGGTCTCGGCGAACGCGGCTTCTGGTTCGAGCACGGCTGGTTCGCCAACGACGCAGCGCTTCGGGTTCCGCTGTTCTTGAAGACACCGGGGCAGGTCGTTGGACATGAGATCGATGAGCAGGCCTCGCTCCTCGATCTGCTCCCGACCCTCCTCGGTCTTGCAGGGAGTGAGGTTCCGATCGATCTTTCGGGTCGGAATCTACTCGAGCCGGGATTCGCGCCGGTGCCTCTGCCGATCGAGAACTCCGATCTCTATCCCGAGAAGTACCGAGGCATACGGACGACTCGCTGGAAGTACCTTCGCCGCGAGCACGACGGCGCCGAGGAGCTCTTCGACCTGCGGGAGGATCCGGAGGAGAGGCACGATCTGAGTCGCACTCATCCCGCCGAGCTCGAGAAGTTCCGCGTGCTGCTACGCGAGACGTCTGTTGACTCCAGGCGCTCGGGTGAGGCCGTCGATCCTGAGAGCGACGCGATTCGAGAGCAACTGCGAGCTCTCGGGTATCTGGACTGATGACCGCGCGTCGCGAACTCGCTGTTCTGGCCGCGGTCTGGCTCGGCTTGCACCTCCCGTTCCTGAATCAGGCGTTCGTGATCGACGAGGGCCACTTCGTCGATCAGACCCTTCAGATCGTACGGGCCCCGACGGCTCCCTACTCTTTTGCGATTCGGCTGGCGAAGCCGTGGTCAGCGTACGAGTACCTCGCAAACCCCCCGGGCATCGGATACTTCCTGGCCCCTGTCGTTGCGACGTTGGGACCTGGGGAGACCGGGCTTCACCTGGCTTGCATGCTTTTCTCGGGCCTCGCGCTGCTGGCCATCTGGCTTCTGGCTCGAGAAGTGGTGGGGGCAGGGCTGTACCCCGCCCTTCTGGTCGCCTGCTTCCCTGCGTTTCTGCTGAGCAGTCACACCGTGATGCCGGACGTTCCCGCGGCCGCGTTTGCCACGCTCTCGATTTTCCTGCTCTTTCGGGGCGACAAAGCGCGCCCCGCCGTGCTCGCCTGGGCCGGGGCCGCGGCGGGCGCGGCGGCCCTCTTCAAGTACAGCGCCCTGTTCGTGATCGGGTTGCTCGTGCTCTATCCGTTGTTGCGGGGCGGCCGACGTCGGTTGGACCTGCTGCCCGTGGCTTCAGCGGTGGCCGTGTTCGCTGTGTGGTGCGCGCTGAGCTTCCTCTGGTACGGGGAGGTTCACCTCGCCTCGGCGCTGGCGCGCGAATCAGAGCCTCGTCCGCTCGGCAGACTCGGGATCCAAGCATTGGCCGTGCTGCTCGGACTCGGGGGAGCGACACTGCTGCCGCCCTTGCTGGTGATCGTGGGCTCAGCGCGAAGCTTCCGGATTTCGCGCGTTGCGGGACTCGCGGCGATCGCGTGGGCGGGGGTTTCGGTTCCTCTCGCTTTCGTCGATTGGGGGCTTCCGCGCTTCGAGTACGACCCCGTGAACAGACTGATCGGTGGGCTCATGCTCGCGGCGGGGGGCACCTTCTTCATCGTGGTCCTGGCGCAGGGGACTTCGTCGGCGTTCGGTCTATGGCAGCGTCGCGCGGAGCCGGACTCGCGCCGCCGGCATGCGCGCTGGCTGCTCCTGGTCGTCTGGGCGCTCGGCTTCCTCTTGGCGGATGGGCTGCTCTTGTTCGCGTCCCCGAAGTATCTGGTTCCCGCGCTGGCGCCCCTGACCCTCCTGTTGCTCGGAGGGGGCGGCGAGCCGGCCGTGACCTGGCCTCGCGGGAGTCGCACGCTGGCCCTGGGGGCGACGTGCTTTCTCGCCCTGGGGCTGTCGCTGAACGCGGGTGCCCAGAGCGCGCACTCTCGGCGCTATGTCCTCGAGACCGTCGTCGAGCTGGCCGATGGGGTAGAGACGTGGTTCACCGGTCAGTGGTCAGTTCGCTACTACGCCGAGCGCGCAGGCCATCGCTACCTACCAGGGCGCCTGACAGAGAAGACGATTCCGGAGGAAGGGGATCTGATTTTCGACGTTCTCGATGCTGTGCGACATCCGGTCCCGGAACCGCTGCGGGCCCACCTCCGCGTCGTCGACGAAGCGTCGCTGCCGGCGCCGTTTCCGATCCAGCACTCCAATCCGCTGGTGAAGGCCGGCTACTGGGCTCACACGACCGGCTTTCTCCCCTACGTCTGGACCCGGGAACCCGTCTCCGTGATTCGTACCTACCGCTTCGGACCTGGGAGAGGGCAGGGAGCCGACCGCTGAGCCGCGTCGCTCCGCTACGGACGGTGTCGGCGTCGCCAGGAGTAACGGGCCCGTTATCATCCCCTCCGCCCATGAAAGCCAAGTTCGCACTTGCCGCTCTCTCGCTGTGCTTGACGCTGTTCTGTGCCGAGCTTCTCGTTCGGTACTTCTACGCGGAGTCCGATGGCTTCGGTCAAACGCGTGCTGCGCGTATCTTTCCCAATCTGCCGAATGTGGAAACAACGCGAAGCCTGACCTCTTGGGTTGCCAGGCTCTTCGCCGAGGAGGAGCTGGTGGTCAGCTCGATGGACGGCCACCCGAGCGTCGCCCTCCACGCAGGGGGCGCCGAGCTGATCCTCGAGCAGATGCCCTCCGAGACCCCGGGGCCGGGGTCGTGAGCGAGAGCACCGGCGGCTTCCGTGGGCTGCTCGGGATTCCCCAACTCTACGATGCCCTCCAGTCCGCTCTCGGAGCGGGAAGGTTCCGGGCGATCGTCGCTCGCGACTACGTCCAGGCGGGGGTGGGCGATCGACTCCTCGACGTGGGGTGTGGAACCGGGCAGATGGCGCGCTTCTTCCCCCAGGCCGACTATCTCGGTGTCGATCTCAGCGAGCGGTACGTGGCGTTTGCGAGGGCGCGGTTCGGCGCGTGGGGGCGCTTCGTCTGCGGAAAAGCCCAGAAGCTGCCGCCCGAAGTGGCGGGCTCGTTCGACATCGTGCTCGCGGTCGCCTTGCTTCACCATCTCGGTGAGGAAGAAGCGATGAGCTTCGTCCGCTCCGCCCACGGGCTGCTGCGGCCGGGGGGGCGCTTCATCACCGTGGATCCCTGCTACGCGAGTGGCCAGTCACCCGTCGCACGATTCATCATCGACCGGGATCGCGGCCTCATGGTGCGCGACCCGGGCGGCTACGAGCAGGTGGCACACGCTGCCTTCTCGCACGTGCAAAGCGAGGTCCGCCACGATCTGGCACGGATCCCCTACACCCATTGTGTACTCGTATGCCATCGGACCGAGCCGTAGTCGCCTCAGATCGCCGCATCGCGCGTGGTTCCCGCTAGCGCGCGTTCCGCGACGCGGCTCACGCGCGCAGCTCCACGTCGAAGGGTCGGAGAGTCGAGTCCCAGGCCTCGAGCTGTTCCAGCAGCTGCCGGCGAACGCTCGCATGGTTCGCGTCCTCGTAGAGGTTGGTCCGTTCCTGGGGATCTCGCTGGAGATCGAAGAGGTTGCCGTCCAGCTCGGACGGCTCGACACGGCGACCCTGCTCCGACCAGGTGACATCCATGCGATGACGGGTCGTACGCACGCCGCAGCGCATCTGTCTGAATCCCCATTGGCCGAACACCGCGTCGGGAGCCGGGGAGGCGCCGAAGAGATCCCTTCCCCGGAAGTCGGCTGGGATTCTCTCCTCGAGGCCGAGAAGCGTGAGTAGTGTGCGTGCCGTATCGATCGACTCACACGGGTCCTCTCGGACCGCGCCCTGCTCGAGGCCAAGTGCGGGTGCCGACCAGATGAACGGAACACGCCAGACCTCGGAGTCGAAGGTTCCCTTTTCGCCGGACCCCCACTCTCCGAGGCTCTTGCCGTGGTCCGACTGAAAGAGCACGACTGTGTCCTCGGCGAGGCCGAGGTCATCCAGTGCCCGCAGGAGGCGCCCCACTTCGTGATCGACGCAGGCGCACAATCCGTAGTAGTCCTTCCACATCTGGCGAATTTGAGTTCTCGATAGCTCGCGCATTCGCATCGTGTCCGCGATGGAGCGGTCGTACCGACTCCGGCCTCGATACGCCTCCTCGTCGAAGAAGACGATCGGGATCTCGTCGGGATCGTAGAGTTGGTCGAAGGGTGGCGGAGCGAGTACCGGCGTGTGCGGCCAATTGTGGCTCACGCGGAGCAGAAAGGGCTTCTGCGGGTCACTTCGTGCGCGCAGCGCATCGATGGCCCGGTCCGTCAGGATCTGGCTCGGGTGGCCTTCGGCCACCGGGTAGGTCCCGGCGAGAATGATCGGTGTGCCGCCCGGGCGCTTGATCACGTGATGCGCCTCTTCGGAGTAGGCCTCGTTGAGATCGTAGTACCCAGCGTACCGAGGCAGCAGAACAGGACCTTCCGAGACGTGCCACGTGGGATGTGCGGGCGAGTGAGTCTTTCCGAGATTCACGAGTTCGTAGCCGGCTTCCCGCAAGATGTCGGTGAAGGTAATGGTCCCCGTTGGGAACCCGTGCTGAGCGTCTGCGGTTGCGAGTGCGCCGCACTCTTGCGGATAGAGCGCTGCGAATTGCGAAGCGCGGCTCGGCACGCAGATCGGCGCTTGGCAGACGGCGTTCTGCATCAGCACGCCGCGTCGCGCGAGGCCGTCGATCGCTGGTGTCTTGGCCCAGGACGACCCGTAGCACCCGAGCGAGTCGGGTCGCTGTTCGTCCGTCATGATCCAGAGCACGTTCGGACGGCGCGGACCGGTCCGGCAGCCCGCTGTGCTGAGCCCGCTGAGCGCGGCGGCGCCGGCATACGCCCCGGAACTCCGCAAGAACTCCCGTCGCGAGAGGCGGGGACCGTCGGTGTCGGTTGGGCTCTGGTCGGTCACGGACTCTCGCTTCCTCGTCGGTCGGTCGGCTGCCACGACACGAGGCTATCGGAGCGACCGAGCGCGATGCAATTGTCGAAACCTCAAGCGTCGGGCGTGCTCGACTTCGATCTGTGGAAGCCGGCCGCCTGTACGACGAGCACGGCGACGAGGAGGAGACTGAGAACCATCAGCGGTGCGAAATAGCTCGGAGCCGGAAATGCAGGGTGGATGAGGCTCAAGCGGTCGAATGCCAGCCCGGCATCCAGAGTGTTCGCCCACCGAGGGACGGCGATGCCGAGGAGCGAATGATATTCGGTGACCAGAAACACGGCGGAGAGTCCGAACGCGAGCAGACGAGCGACCGCTCTTCCGTAGCCCGTCGCAGCCCATAGGAGGCAGGAAAACAGCGCTGGGTAGGCCACCATTACGTAGTAGGTCGGGGTGACTATGTATCCGAATGCGAGGATCGAATTGAGCGCGTGGGCGTAGGCGGCAAGGAAGGTGGAGGCGACGAGAAGAAGGCAGAACACGATCGCATCCGGCGGAGCCCAGGCGCGTCCGCGCGCCGCGCGGATTCCGTGGAAGAGCAGGCCCCCGAATGCGCAGAGCAGCGTCACCATATAGAGAGTCGTCAGCAGCGCATTCGGACGCAGGAACGACCACCCGCTGGTCCATAGGTTGGAGCGGATCGAGCGCCGCACGAAGAACGTGTACGCATGCTCCACGCGGACCTCACGCAGGGCATCGATGAGGGTGTAGCCCGCTTGCGTGTTCGCAATCGTCTCCTGCGCCGAGAGCACGGTTCCGAAATGTTGGTAGTTGAAGGCCAGGTAGGGGGACACGACGAGGACGTAGACGCCCAACGCCGTGAGGCCGCAGTAGGTGGCGGTTCGCCAGGGGAGCTGCGCCCGCAGCGCGAGATACCCCAGGTACGCAAGGCTGGCGGGGAGAAGGCTCAGCACGGTCATCTTCGTCAGCGTTCCGAGGCCGAGTACGAGGCCGACGAGAGCCGCCGTCCGCAAGGGAGACTTCGTGGCGGGGAATCGCATCAACAGCCAGACACCGACGCCAGCGAAGAGGAGGGACAGTGGGTCGTTCGCGACACGCGAGACGTAGATCATGAACATCGGAGAGAGGCTGGCGGCAAGGGCCACGGGCCGGAAGAGATCGTCGTCCGGAAACGCGCGTCGCGCGGGAGCCAGTAAGAGCAGCATCCCGAGCGACGCGAAGGCGATGTTGAGGGCGCGAGTCGCGTAGACCGCTGGCCGAAAGCCGTAATCGTCGACGAGGCGGGCGAAAAGCCGATACGTGGCCAGATAGAAGAGGGGTGGATGCTGGGCCTGGTACAGCCGGATGTCGGGGTCGCCTCTCGGCTTCGGATCCTGCCCGTAGAATTGGCCGTAAACGAGCGCGCCGATGCCCCTCGTCTGTTTCCAGTCCAGCCCGGAGTGCGGATTCTCCAAGAGATGGGGATAGAGAGACCGAGGGACCGTGGATTCGCCGTACAAGGGAAGGGAGCCGTGCTCCTCGAGGTGGACGAGGTAGGCGATGTGTTGGTACTCGTCCGGCCCTTCGAGCGGTGGGTAGAGGCACTGGATCTGGACCCCTCGCACGAAGAAGCAGACTCCGAGCAGGCCGAGGAACAGCCAGGATCCCGCCGAGCGCTGCCGATCCGGCAAGGCAGTCACTCGATGTAGCCGAGGCGCCGGAGCAGCTGAAGATCCGCCGGAGGGATCGACTCCATCGGCTCCGCTTCCCGCTCGTTCGCATGGAATCGATGGAGCTCGACGAGGAGCTCGGCCACGTCCGCGGGCCGGTCCGGGGCGATGTCGACCTGCTCGTGCGGGTCGGCGCGCAGATCGAAGAGTTCGGTCCTCCCTTCGGCGAGGTCTTCGTGCAGGGTGAACGAACCCCGGCGGATCCCCCGCAGGGGGCGTGGGGGCGCGCCATGCAGCTCCCGATACGCCTCGGAGAACACGGGCCTGGCAGCCGGACGGTTCTCGCTCTGCCACAACGCGCTCACGTCAGTGCCGTCGGATTCTTCGAGAGGGACGCCACACGTCGACCCATCGGAGCGCCGGGGCCCACCATGATCAGCGGCACTCGAACCAGCTCCTGGTAGACACTCCTGCCGTGGAGGAGGCTCCCGTGTTCGAAGAATTCCTCGCCGTGGTCTGAGGTCAGGATCACCAGGCTCTTCGCCAAGAGGCCTCTCGACTCCAGCTCGTCGAAGAGTTCGCCGAGCGCGACATCGAGCTGCAGGATCTCGGCGTCGTACAGGTTCGAGAGGTGGCGCGCATCCTCCGGCCCGAATTCGACGTCTCCCGTCAGGAACTTTCTCATCTGCGCCGTCGTGCCCGAAGCGATCCCGTCGTAGGGCTCCGCCATTTCGCGGGCGAACTCCGGTAGCGGCCGATAGTCGCTGTGGCCGTCGTAGTAGTGAAGAAAGAGAAAGAACCGTTCGGGAGAAGTCTCGAGCCACTCCAGCGCCTTGGCGTTGATTCGCCGCGCGTCTCCTTCGGGGAGTCGTGACCGTCCCATCTGGAAATAGTGCCCGAAGCCGCGAGCGAACCCCCTCCGCTCGCTGAGGAGGCCCACGTTGACCACCCCGGCGGTGGAGTATCCAGACCGGTGGAACAGTGCGGCCATGGTCGGAATGCTGGTCGGGATTCGATCGACCGCGACGCGAAGCCCGTGTGATCGAGGATAGAGCCCGGTGAGGAGCGACGCGTGGGAGGGCAGCGTCCAGGGGGAAGGTGCGGTCGCATCCTCGAAGACGACACCCTGCCTTTGGTCGGGACGGGTTGCCCCGTGCATCCAAGGGCCTGGCACGCCAAGAGAACCCCGACGGCAATGCGCCTTGCTCTCCTCCTCTGTTCGCGCACGCGCGGAACGCTAGCCGAGGTCACGCTAGAGTGATCCGCCGGAAGCTGCGGATCCCGCACCACTTCGAGCTGCCCGAGCCAATGTCACGTAAGCCCTCCAAGGGAGTCGAGCGCGTCCATGCAAAACTCGAAGCTAGAACAGTGCGAGAAAATCTTCGAGATGCGTGTGGCGGTTGACCAGGCCCGTCACCGAGCGTGATCGGCGATCGTCGAGAACGCAGGGATCCGGCAGGAGCCGCTCGTTCCAGGTGGTCTCGTCCGTCAGCCTGACGTTCGAGTGCGCGGTGCTTCCGGTCAGCCCCTCCAGAATCTGACGCGCGCAGGTCGCAACTCCAGACGTGACATGCAGGGTCGCCGAGATTCGATTGTCGAGGAGCCAGAGGTTCCAGTGGATCACATCGTCGATGTGCACCACATCGAAGCGGCGCTCGCCACGAGCGGTAAGAACGATCTCTTCACCTGTTCGGAGCCGGTTGGCGAGGGCGCGAAAGACGGTGGAATTTTCCGCAGACACGACCCTCGGATACCGAAGCACCGTGACCTGGGTCGACCCGGAGCCAGCGAGCAGTCGCAGGTGGTTCTCACACGCTGTCTTCGTAGCGCCGTAGATGGACGCCGGTGCGGGGGATTCATTCTCCTGGAATGGAGCTCGGTTGGAATGCCCGAATACGCAGACTGTGGAGTCGTATATGAAATGCTCGACCCCTTCCGCCAAGCACTCATGAAGAACGCGGATCGCCCCTTCGACGTTCAGCGCGTGAAAGCGGAGCGGATCTTCGAAGGAATGTTCCGGGCCCATCAGGCCGGTCTTGTAGTAGACGACCTGAACATCCTTGAAGGCGCCACGCAGTGTCTCTGGTTTCGTGACGTCCGCGTAGGACCAGCTCGCAGTAGCCTCGCGGTCGCGGGGAGGGACTACGTCGTAGATCCGCGCCTCGCAGTCGCTTCGGGTGTTGGTGATCGCATCGAACAGCCTGCCTCCCAGGAAGCCAGCTCCGCCGACGATCACGACGTTCATCTTTTCGCCTGCTCGACTGTCAGCATGCGCTGCAGGCCCACTCGCAGCGAAGTGACCGAGCCGGCGGACCGATGCCGCACGCCGGCCTCCGCTTTGAACGCGGCGTGAGCGTTGCTGGACGTCGCTGCGAGGAATCGCAGCTCGCTGTGGCTGCCCGTGATCTGGATGATGGTCTCGGCGACTTCGCGTGTCGTCACGGTTTTTCCGGTCCCGAGCACCCAGACGCCTTCGGGCGCCTCACCGAGCGTTGAAACGACGACTTCGGCGGCGTCATCGACGTAGAGGAGATCGAGGCTGTCGCTGCCTTCGTTCCACAGCTCGATTGGCTCGTCCGCCATCGCCCGCGCAAAGAAGGTCTCGAACATCCGTCCGTGCTGCATACCGGGGCCATAGAGGTAGGGAAGCCGCAGGTGAAGGGCCCGGAAGTTGGAGCGCACCGCGAAGGCGTTCACGAAGAGTTCCGCGCTCGCCTTGGACGCCTCGTATGGGTTGGTCACCTGGCCTTCGTGGCGCCATATCTTGGAGGAACTCAGGTTGATGAAGGTTCGAGGGGGTGTCGTTCCGAGAGCGGCGAGAAGGCGAAGCGTGCCAGCGCCATTCAGTCGCTCGCATTCGAGCGAGTCTGAACCGAGTTGGTCTTCGGGAATGAAAGCGGCGGCATGGATCAAGACTTCGGGCGCACGGAGAGGAGCCAGATCATGGCTGAGGTCGAAGGACACGTGCTCGATGGGTCCGCCCGGAGCGGTGCGTCCGACACTGAGAACCTCGTGACCCTGGTCGACGAGGAGACGCAGGATGCGCGAGCCGAGGAATCCAGTTGCTCCGGTGATGGCAATGCGCATGAGACGAATCGGAGATACGGTGGCTTGGGACCCCGCTCGAAGTCGAAAATGTAACATGGTTGGGGGGGTAGGGAAGGCCATGCATCGCGGCTTACGATTTGCCTGGTTGGCTCTGGGGGTCGCACTGTGGGTATGGGTCGCGGTCGGCGACCCGGTAGTGATCGGTTCTGATTCGACCTTCGGCCGCGGTCGGCTCCTGGTGGGCATGCTGGGAGGTTTCGTTGTCGCGAGCGCGGTCCTGGGTGGTCGCGTGGTTTCGCTGCACCGCGGGACCGCGTTTCTCCTGCTGAATACAGTCCTGTTCTGTCTGCTCCTGGAGCTGGGCTCTTTCCTGTCCCTGCGCATCGGCGATTACTTGCAACGCGAAAGCGGCTGGCGGGGGTTCGCTCGCAGCAGTCTCGAGAACTTCGGGCCGATTCCGCTCTATGACCAGGAGAGCTGGTCATTGGATCTCTGGAGCGCCTATGCCGATGCATGGGCGAACCTCGAATACGAGCCCTACGTACTGTGGCGCAAGGGTTCGATGTCTCGCGAAACGATCCACATCGATCGATCGGGATTCCGTGTCACTCCAGGTGCCGACTGCAAGGGTCGTTCTCCGGTCGAGATCTTCCTTTTTGGTGGCTCGACCATGTGGGGCTTTGGCGCACCTGATTCGGGCACCATCGCGGCCTTCCTCCAAGAGAGAATCGAGGCAGACCTCGACCGCCCCGTGTGTGTCCGGAATTTCGGTGAGGGGGCCTACGTCTCGACTCAGGAACTCATTGCGCTGATGCGAAGAATTCAGGCAGGCCACGTCCCCCGTCTTGCCATCTTCTACGACGGCTGGAACGACATCATCAGCGCGGAGCAGACCGGGGAGTCCGGTTCACACTTCGGTCGCGACCGGATTGCTCGTCGCTTGGAGACGGGATCGCAGCTCTCTGGGACTACGGAGTCCGCCGGGTCGGCGAATCCGGGTCTAGTGCTGGAGTGGCTTCAGGGCTCCTACTCCTGGAAGCTTGGTTCGAGACTGTTGGAGTTGCCTGTTCAGTGGCGCCGTTCTCGGCCGAACAAAGCCTGGCCCGCCGATCTCGCTGACCAGGTGGTCGATACCTATCTCGAGAACCTTCGGATGGCAGAAGCGATCGGGGAGGCGTACGGATTCGAGGTGTTCGGGTTCTGGCAGCCACTGATCGCCCAAGGTCAGAAGCCGCCCACAGAGACCGAGAGGCGCATTCTTCGGTACGAGTTGGCTCAACGGCCCAGATCGAGGCGATTGTATCGCGACGTTTACAGCATCGTGAAGCGGCGCGAAGGGGGCAGCGCTGGGCCCCATCTTCTCATCGATGCATTCGACGAGGTGGAAGAACAGATCTTCATCGATCCGGGCCACGTGCTCCCGAGAGGCAATCAGATCATCGCCGATCGCATCTTCGACGTGGTTCGCCCCGAGCTTCAGCACGATCCGAGCGCTGCGAATGCTAGTCGTCTGCCCTCGGCTCCCGATCGAGTTCCCGAGTCGTGATTCGGATGACCGCTTGCGGTTTTCCGATCACGTGGAGAAAGGTGCGGGCGAGGTACTCTGAGACCATGCCGATGCCAATGAGGATGACGCCTGTAGAAAAGAGGATCGACACGATCAGCGCAGTGAATCCGGGAACTCCGACGTTTTGACTCAGGTAGACGATCACGAAGTAGAGAGCCAGCCCGAGGGAGAGCACGGCCAGGAGGATCCCCAGGAAAGTCGAGATTCGTAGCGGGAGAACGGTGTAGTTGTAGACGAGGCGTAAGAGCACGCTCACGAGCATGAGCGGCGAGTAGCTGCTCCCACGAGCGCTCGGCTCATGCCGGATCTTCACCGCGGCGAATCGTTCAGTGAGCCATGCCAAGTAGACGTCGATGATGACGTCATACCGCGTCGCCTTCGTGACCTCGCGCGCGATTTCGCTGCGCACGAGGCGGAAGGAAGAGATCTCGAAATCCACTCCCATCACACGCCGCGGAATCATCATCGCGATCCACGCTCCAACTCGCCTCCACCAGCGCTGTTGTCGGGCCTCGGGGACTCCATAGACGACGTCGGCATCGTTGATCGCCTGGCATTCGATCAGCTTTTCGATCTCAGACGGAGGATGCTGTAGATCCTCGTCGAGGGTCACCACGTACTCACCCCGAACGAGCCGAAATCCTGCCAATACTGCGTTGTGCTGCCCGAAGTTTCGCGTGAGTCGGGCACCGACGATCCGAGAGTCCTCGTGGGCAAGATCGATGGCACGATCCCAGCTGCCGTCTGAGCTGGCGTCGTCCACCAGAATGATCTCGAAGCTCTCGTCCCGTGATTCGAAGAACCCGATGAGTTGCGCGCACAGCTCGTCGATCGTGTCGTGACCACGATAGAGTGGGACGACGACCGAGTAGCGCACGGCTGCGTCTTCACCGTCCATGGAAATAACGCTCAAGCTCCCTCCCGCCGTGCAAGGCCCTGACGTGCTCGGAGCGATAGATTCGCAGCGTGTACTCGTAGAGCGGTCCGCTCATGTCGAGCTCATAGTGACGTGACAGTTGCGAGTTGACGAAGTCGAGAAGAGCCTTCTCGTCCTGGTAGTGAAGATCGGATCGAGACAATTGGGAATCATGGTAGGTAGTCAGGAAGTCGACCGCGATTCCCTTCTTCGCCATGGTGAACATCGACTGGAGCATCGAGTAGACGAACTCCTGCCAATCCTCTTTCTCTACGTCCAAGCGATTATTGAAGATGCCGCACGCGACAACCCAGTCGTAGCGATCCGAGGGAGTCTCGTCAGCCAGGTTTCGAACCGCGAACTCAGCTTCCGGCATCCTCTGCCTGCACAGGTCCACGAATTCTGCGCAGATCTCGCTGCCCGAATATCGCGCGTCGGGCCACCGCTCGGTCAGAAAGTCGCCGAAGTGCCCCAAGCCACACCCGACGTCGTGCACATCGAAGGAGCCCTGCTCCGAGACGAAGCTCATGGCGAGCCGGCGGTAGCGCTCGAGCTGGGCCTCTCTCCCGCCATGACTGGTGGCCAGCGGGTCATCTCCGTGCTCGCGGTATAGCTCGAGAAAGAAATTCCGTTGGGATTCACCGATCACGTGCAAAGCCCTGCGCTCCGTTTAGGTTGCTCCCAGATGTAGGACCCGGCGTCGCGTCCGGTCATCAACAGGAGGTCCAGGACGGAGAGGTGAGGATCGAACGGCGCACGGAGTTGCGGATATTCTCCGTAGTCGTAGGTCATGTACTCGACGCTGAGGGCCGCGGCCTCGAGCTTTTCGTGGTCGGTATAGTCGCGGGCAGTGGGTCCGTTGATGAGGTGGGTCGCTCCGACTTGCTTCATGAGCGAGATGACTCGGTCGGTCTGCGTGCCGGAGGGTTCGAGTTCGGATGAGCGGACGAACCGTGTATCGCCGAGGTCGAGCGCGCGGGCGAGCGCGATCGTAGTTTCGATCGTGAAGTCCGCGAGGAGTCTCGGCCGCTGTGAGAAGATCTCGTCCAGAAGAGGCTCGAAGCGTCGGTAGTGCGGAGCCTTCCTGTAAGCCTGATGGAGAATGCGGCGATGCGAGAGGTTCCAGTCGCGGGACCAATCGATCTCCACCTCCTTGATCGGGACTCGCCTTGCCTGGTGGTCCCGAACGCTGACAGGGATCGTGAGCCAGCGAGCCTTCTCGTCTCCCTCTACGCGGTTCCGATTGCGCCAGCTCTTGCGGGTGTATTGCACGTCGTCGAAGAACACGAACACATCGGCCTTCTGGATGAGGTGGAAATGTCCGCGCCACGGGATGTAGCTGGGCTGGGTGATGGCACAGTTCATCGGCGTGGTTGGGGAGGTCCTACGGCACGGTGTCCAAGGAAGAATGCTACCGCATCCTGAATCGCGCGGACGGTGCGGCCGGCGGTCTCCCCACACCTCGGCTCTAGCGCCGCTTGCGGCGCAGCAGTCGGTGGTCTTCTGGGAGGTCGACGTCGGCTATCTGCTCGAACGAATTCGTCAGATGGAGCCAGACTCTCGGGTGCGTGTTGCGAAACTCCCGCCCGGCCGGAACCCGGTCGCAGATGAGCGCCCAGTGGACGTCCTTCTCTTCCAGGTCTTTCACGATTTGATCCTGACGCTCCAAGGGGGCGTGCCACAGCATGTAGGTGTCCAGAACCGGTGACTGCTTTCCCAGCAAGGCGTAGAAGACCGGTCGGTTGGGGGCGATGAAGAGCTCATCGGTATCCCCAACGTGTCGCCTCAGTACCCTCTTCATCCGCTCGAAATAGACTGCTGACGGCGCCGGGAGGCGAAGCGCCTCCCCCGCGGCTTCGAATGGAATGAGAGCGGGGAACGGATGAATGCGTAGCGTCCTTCCCAGGTTCGAGTTGAAGAGAGAGGTCGCCAGTAGGCTTGCGAGCGCGATGAAGCCCCAAGTGAGAGCACTCGGAAGGGTGCGTTCGCCGAATCCGAACGCTCTCGGAATGGCGCACCAGAGCAGCAAAGCCGGATGGATTGCCTGGGCGAAGTGGTAGACGTCGGAGTGAGCCATCGCGTGATGCGAATAGAAGAGCCCGACGAAGGAGCCTGCCAGTAGCAGGGCGCGATCCTGCAACTGCTCGCGGCGGGTGAGCCAGGCAACTCCGAGTCCGAACAAAGGTCCGAAGAAAACCAAGAGCGGAGCGATACCCACCGAGAACACGGAGAGGTTGTGCACGAGGCGGCCAGTCGAGAAGTCGACGTTCCATGGCCAGGGGGCCGGAGTCGCGAACGGTGTCCCTGGCCGAAAATCGAAGAGCACGGTTTCGATCCAGGGTTCCGCGAATCCCGGCACCAGCAGACACATCGCCAGCAATGGTGCGAACCCGAGAGCGACCCCTGCTGCCCAGGAGACTCCGCGGCGCAGAACGTCAGGCGTGCCGAGGCGCACCAGCAGGGTCATCGCCAAGAGAGACGCCATCGCCGCGTAGAAGCCGTGGTTCCGGCCGAAGCACGCGGCGCCCCCGACGTAGATCCCGACCCAGAAGTGGGTCCGTGCGGTCGGACTCTCTAGCAGTCGTAGGGTCGCGTAGACCGCCATCATTGCCAGCGCCGGCTCGAAGAGTTTGTGGCGGGGGAACATCCACGCCCAGAGGATCAGGGCCACGAGTACCAGCCAGGCAGGCCGGAGGCGGGCGCGCCGCGCTGCGAGCAGTCCAAAGAAGAGACCGAATCCCTGGAAGACCCTCCCCGCCAGACGGACACTCAGAAGATCGCTTCCGAACAAGGCGGACCAGTAGTAGCGGGCAGGCTCGTACGACTCGAAGTCGCGCATCGGAACCTGACCTTCGGCCGTGCTGATGACCCCGTACCACAGGAACCCCTCATCTGCGGGATTCAGTCCGATGTCGCCCCATGCGACGAAGGCCGCAGCGGAGAGCACCGCGGCCAAGGCGCCGCAAAACAAGACTTCGCGGAAGCCGTTCGCGCGCGATGCCGGGCCGCGCGACCTCAATCGGGACTTCCACGAGTTCTCGACCCCAGGCATTCGGGCACGATACCGAAGCCCGAAACCAGTGACTCGTCAGGCGAGTGAGATTCGGCTCGCCGAGTCAGGAGGACTGAACCTGGAGTCACGCGGTCCGAGGGCTCGCCGAGAAGACCATGTGCTCTTCCACGTTTTCGACCGGGTTCGGCTCGAAGCCTGCGGCTCCGAGTCGTTCCTGGAACGTGCTCGGTTCGATGGTGCTGGCCTCCAAGCTCCAGGCGTCCGAGAATCGCAGCCTCGGGACCAGGAGTGCGATCAAGCGGTAGCCGAGGATCCGAAGCCGAAAGAAGCGGCGTGTGAAGGAGCTCATCGTGCTTCGGTCGTACTCGACGACGACCAACTTCCCGTTCGTTCGAAGCACGCGTCGAAACTGCTCGAGTGCGGGAAGTGGGTCTTCCAGGTTTGCAAACAGACCTCCAGCGACCACTGCGTCGAAGCTCTGATCGGCGAACGGCAGCGCGTCTACGTCACCTCGAAGCAATGAGACCTGGGCCAGTGAGAGCTTGCGTGCCTGTCGGGCAGCGACCGCGAGCATCCCCGGAGAGGCGTCGAAGCCTCGGATCTGCCATGTGGGCCGGCACCTGCCAAGCCCGAGAGTAAAGAGGCCCGTTCCACAGCCGGCGTCCAGCACCCGAAGGCCCTCGCGCTCCCCAAGAAGGGCGGCGGTACGCCTCACCAGCCCGTTGTCGTAATCGTCGCGCAATATGCGATAGAGCGGAGCGGTGAGGTCGTACCAAGCCGCCAACTTCTTCCGGTCGATCGCCACCGAACCAGCTCAGCGGGGTGTCAAGCAGGCGATCCCCAGCAGCACGAGCGCGGAGCCCATCCAGATTCTGAGGGTCACGGGCTCGTGGAGGAAGATTGCGCTGAGGAAGGCGACAAGGAGGACGGAGGACGCGGCGATCGGATATGCGTAGCTCAGCTCGAGGCGTGCGATCGCGAGCAACCAGAACAGGAATCCAGCGCCGATCAGCGTGCCGGCCAATCCCGCGCGAAGGAGTCGTTCACCGCTCAGCATTCCGGTGATGCTGGCCCACTCGAGCGCGCCGTCGATCTGGACATCGTCCACGAGCTGCTTGATCACGAGATGGCCGATGCTCGTGCTGACGACGCAAGCAAGCAGAAACGCGTTCCCGAGCGCGAAGCCGGACATCGAGGCAACCTCCTCCAGTTTGACAGCCGTGCGGGTAGACTCATAAGATACGCGCGCACCCACCTGGGGCCAAGCCATGCGCCGCGATCCCGACCCCATCCCCTTCAATTCTCCGATGATCGCGGACGGCACACTCGAGTACATCCGTCAAACCGTCGAGGCGATGCACACCAGCGGCGACGGACCATTTTCCCAGCGCTGTGTGGAGATTCTTCGCGAGTCGATCGGCGTTTCGCGGGTGCTGCTGACGCCTTCCTGTACGTCGGCGCTCGAGATGAGCGCACTCCTGCTCGGCATCGAGCCCGGCGACGAAGTGATCGTACCGAGCTTCACGTTCTCCTCGACCGTCAACGCCTTCGTGCTGCGGGGGGCACGGCCGGTGTTCGCGGATGTTCGTCCGGATACGCTCAACATCGATGAGCACCAGATCGAGCCGCTGATCGGACCCCGGACCCGAGCGATCGTGGTGGTGCACTACGCCGGCGTGGGCTGCGAGATGGACGCGATCGGGGAGGTCGCCGCCCGCCATGGGATCCCGATCGTAGAGGACAACGCGCACGGCCTCTTCGGCACCTATCGGGGGCGCCAACTCGGTACCTTCGGCCCCTTGGCGGCGCTCAGCTTCCACGAAACCAAAAACTTCAGCTGCGGAGAAGGCGGCGCGCTTCTGGTAAACGACGACAGCTATTTCGAGCGCGCCGAGATCATTCGCGACAAGGGGACCGATCGACAGCAGCTCTTCCGCGGCGCAGTCGACAAGTACACCTGGGTCGACGTGGGATCGAGCTTCGTGCTCTCGGATATCCTGGCGGCCGTGCTCTACGCCCAACTGCGCGCACGCGACTCGATTCTCGAACGTCGACGGAAGATCTGGGACACCTACGACCGCGAGTTCAGAGGCGAACTCGAAGACTGGGGGGTTCAACTGCCCACGGTTCCAGAACACTGTGGGCAGGCCTATCACATGTACTTCCTGATCCTGCCTTCCCTGGAGTACCGGCGGGGGCTGATTCAGCACCTGGCGGAGCGCGGGATCGACTCCGTATTCCACTACCAGCCCCTACACCTTTCGAAGATGGGAAGTCGTCTCGCTCCCGGGGGCGGGGCGTGCCCGGTAGCCGAGCGGGCTGGCGATTGCTTGCTGCGCCTTCCGTTCTTCAACGATCTCGGCTCGGGCGACCAGGCTCGCGTGATCGAGGAAGTGCGTGCCTACGGAAGGAACGCAGCGCGTCGCGCTACGGGCTAGAGCCCCCGAGGTGTTCGGCGACCAGATTGGCGGTGCGGGATGCCTGCTCAGGTGTGTAGTGCAGGTCGTTGAAGAGGTTGATGACCCCGGAGTGGAGGGCCTCCGCGCGGGGGCAGCGCCGCCCGCCGAACAGATGGCTCACGGACGCATAATGCGAGCTTGTAGAGAACCGAGGAGGCGCGGCGTTCGAGGACGATCATCTTGGACTTTCGCTCGTGCAGTGATTTTCAAGATCGCGCGAGCACTTGCACTGACTCTCGCGTGGCGATTGCCGGAGCGTGGAATGCGCCGATGAAATCATACGTCTCGCGTGCTCGATCTCCGCTTTCTGGACGATTCTGATGCGCCGGAGAGCACACGGCGGTATCACTACGACTCTCATGATTTTTCGAATCGCTGTTGCCGCCATGATTCTGGTGACCTCGTTGTGGGCTTGTTCGGGTGTGCCGCCGCACCGGCCGGACCTCATCCTGATCACGGTCGATACCTTGCGCGCGGATCGCCTCGGTCTCGCTGGCTACCCGCGCGGGACGACTCCCCACATCGATGCCTTCTTCGCAGACGGGGCGATCTACGAGCGGTCGTACTCGACGTCGGCTCACACTTCGCCCAGTGTCGTCAGTCTCCTGACGGGTCTTCAGCCGAGAGGGCACGGTGTTCGGCTCCTCTACCAGCTGGTGGGCCAAGACATCCCGCTCGTTCCGGATCTCCTCCCGCCCGACTACCAGACCGCCGCTTTCGTTTCGAACACCGTGCTCACGGACGAGGCGCTGGGGATCGCTTCCCGCTTCGGACACTATGACGATTTCGTCGATGAGCGGGAGCCCGCGAGACTGATCTTCGAGCGTGGAGCTTCTCGCACCACCGACGCCGTGCTCGATTGGATCCGGACGAAGGCGAAGCCTGCCAGGCCGCTCTTTCTCTGGGTGCACTATATCGACCCCCACGGACCGTACGCTCCTCCAGAAGCGTGGCGGGATCGTTTCCGTCGCGACGAGCAGCGACCGATCGACCCCGACCGTGTGCCGAACAGCCAGCGGGAGCCAGGTGTGACGGATGGTTTCGAGTACGCCGCCCGCTATGACGCAGAGATCGGCTACCTGGACGAACAGGTAGGGAGACTCCTGGCGGGCCTCGCAGAGCAGCGTGGCGCGGAGGATGCACTCGTCCTGCTCACCGCCGACCATGGCGAGAGCATGATGGAACACGACGCGTGGTTTACCCATGGCTACCACGTCTATGAGGAGATCGTTCGGGTTCCGCTCATGCTGCGAGGGCCGGGTGTCGAACGGGGAGTCCATGATGTTCCGGTGTCCGGCGTGGATATCACGCCCACCCTCCTTCTCGCAGCAGGGGTCTCGCCGCCGCCTGGCACGTCTGGTGTGGACCTGCGGCTGCCCGGGAAGATTCCTGAGGATCGCATCATTCTTGCCAGCGGCGGCGGGCGAAAGCAACACTGGATGGCCGCGATACGGGACCACGACAAGGCGATGATTCTGGTGGACCCGACGGGGAACGTCCGTGCGTCGCGTCGATATGATCTCGCGAAGGACCCATTGGAGCTCGAGGCGCTTCCCGTCGAGTCGAATGATCGACTCGTGCGCCAGCTTCGAGAGCTCGCGGCATCAGACCCGGATCCAGGCGGGCTGCCGCGAGAATTTTCCGGAGGTAGCGCGCTCCCCGGTCCAAAGGTCGCGCCCCGGATTTCGGCGGAGGCTGCAGAGCGGCTTCGGGCTCTCGGGTATATGGACTGAATGTCGGGGCTCGGGGGTCGCCTGCTCCTCTCCCTCGCGGCGATCGTCGCGTCGGTCCTGCTCTTCGAGGGCATTGCACGTGTTCTGTTCGACCGGCCGGCCCGGGGGAACATGACGCCGGTCCCGACGAGTCTCTTGACGCGGAACGCGATTCCCGGCGTGCCTTTTGCGCTGCGTCCCAAGGGCTCGGTCGTGCACGAATTCCCGAGTGACCCGCGAGGGTATTTTGATCCGGGTCCGTCTCTCACCTATCGCGTCAACTCACTCGGTTTTCGCGGTGAGGAGACGGTTCGCAAGAAGCCGGCTGGAACCTTCCGTGTCGTTGGCCTCGGCGACTCGTTCACGTTTGGTACCGGAGTTCGGCGGCAGGATACATATCTCTCTGTGCTCGAGCGCCAGCTGCGTGAAGGGGATTCGAACGGAAGCTACGAGGTCCTCAACCTTGGCGTCATGGGATACAACACCCCGGATGAGCTGCAGATGCTGCGCCATCGCGGCCTCGCCTATCAACCAGATCTGGTCGTCCTCGGCTTCTTCCTGAACGACGTCGGCATCATCAGCGGTCCGCATACCGTGCGTGACCACCTGAACGTGGGTCGCGCCAGCGGGTTTCTCCCCGCTTGGGCGCGAGGTTCCGTGCTGCTCGACCGCCTCGACTGGTTGCTCGTTCGGAGCGGGAAGGAAGAGGAGCTGGTGTCCTCCCATCGCGCCGCGTTCCGACCGGACCGACCAGGTTGGCAGCGAGCCCAGCGCTCGTTCGAGCGGATGGGCGAGCTCGCCGAGCTCCATGGCTTCGACCTCGCGCTCGTGATCTTTCCGGTGCTCTGGCAGCTCTCGGAGGGCTATCCGTTCACGGCCATCCACGAACAGGTGCGGGCAGCCGCCGAGTCCGCCGGGTTTCGCGTGCTGGATCTTCGCACAGTGTATGAGGACTTCGAAGGTCCCGAGCTCTGGGTCCACCCGACCAATCAGCATCCGAACGAAGTCGGGCACGAGGTGGCAGGCGACGCTCTCTTCGGGTTCCTGGTGGAGGAAGGGCTCGTTCTCGCCCGCTGATGCTCTCCCCGCCGCCGTTCCGATCGACTGCGCGGGTGAGGACCGCAGCTCCCTCCCGGCGCGCACAGCTCCGGTTGCTCGGCCTCTTCCTCGCGTTCGTGCTCGTTGCGCTGGGCCTCTACGCACCCTCGTTCGACGGCCCCTTCTATGCCGACGATCTCTGGAACATTCGTCACAACGTCGGGGTGCATTCTCTCACGCCGGGAGCGCTCGCGGGCCTGCTGGACCCCGGCGGAGAAGCGGCACGTCTGACCCAGAACTGGGCGCCCGTGCACCTCTTTGCCCATGCGGTCGAGTGGCGCTTCTTTGGAGAAGACGTCGCGCCCTATCATCTGGTGAACGCCCTGGTCCACGCGGTGACTTCCTTCCTGTTGGGGCTTCTTCTGCTTCGCGCCGGGCTTCCCTTTCTCGCTGCCTGGATGGGTGCGGTCTTCTTCCTCGTGCATCCAGCGAACGTCGAGGCGGTCGCATGGATCTACCAGCTGAAGACGACCCTGGCGCTGGGCCTGACGCACGTTGCGCTGCTCCTCCTCGGTCCCCGCCCAGGGTTTGCAACCGCCGCGTTCGTCGTCGCGCTCACGACGAAGGCAATCGCAGCTCTCGCGCTTCCTGTGGCGGTGGTCGCCGGGTGGGCCGCGCGCGAATCGGCGCCTCGCTGGGCCTGGCTCGGGCTCTGGGCAGCTCTGGTCGTCCTCTTCGTGGTCCTCTCCTACCCGGTGTTGCACTCGACGAACTCTCAGGTCCCGCCGCTCGATCCCGACCTGTCGGTACGCCTCGTTACCGTCCTCGCACTGGGCGGACGCTATCTCGCACTCGCCGCATCGGGCTACGGGGTCGCGGCGTTTCGCGACGTGCCGCTCGCTCACAGCCTCTTCGAACCATGGGCGTTCCTCGGCCTTCTCGGTTCGCTCCTGGTCGGGGCAAGATTGGCGGTGTGTCTGGTCGGCCGGCGTTTGGAGGCGGCGTTCTGGGCCTGGGCCGTCGTGGCGTTCGTTCCGGTCTGCCAGCTCCTCGTTCCGTTCCTTCACAACATGGCGGACCGCTACCTGTATCCGATCCTGCCGGGTCTGATCGGCGGATGCCTCCTGCTGGGTCACGAGATCGCAGGGCGGCTGACGCCGGGCGCCCGGCTGTGGGTGGGTAGGTCGAGCTTTGCGTTGGCTGCCGTCCTGTGCGTCCTTCTCGCTCACCAGACTTTTCTTCGCGCGGAGGTCTGGAGTCGTCCCGCCCTGCTCCAGGCCCACACGATGTACCGATATCCCGAGGGCCACCTCGCGCTCCAGCACCGCGCCGCGGAGGCAGCAGCGCGCGGCGACGTCGACGCCGCCGTCACCGCGCTGCGCTCGAACATGCAGCGCGGCGATCTGGCGTTCCAACTCCTTCTACAGAATCCCGGCCTCGCGCGGATCCGCCGCGAGCCGGCCTTTCAGCAGCTCGTGCAGGACATGGCGCGTCGTTGGCTGGAGCTGGAACCTCGATTCTGGAACCCGAGCCAGGGCGAGCTCCTCAACTTCGCAGACGCGCACAAGATACTGGGAGACCTCGAGGCCTCCGAGGCAAGGCTGCTCCGAGCGCTCGAGCGCGGGGGCTCGCTCGACGCGCTGGTTCGTCGGGATCTCGAAGCCCTTCGGAAGGAGCAATGAACCCCTCGCGCAACGCATGCCTTCGTGAGAGCCTCTGAGGATGACGCCTTCCGAGTCGCCCCGCCCCTCGAGTGCGCTTCGCGCGTCGCGCGGGTGTGGCGCTCGCCCTTGCGGGGCTCACGCTCCCGACCCTCGCCTGCTGCTGTTCTCCGGTCTCGTCACCTTCTTGCCGCCGGCTTGGCACGAGGCTTTCTTTCGACGCCTGGTGGGGCGATGACCCATCCGAGAGACGGCGGTGGCGCCACGACCCGTAGGCTCGGCGTCTCGCGAGGGCTCGGTCTCGCGGGGAGCCTGGCGTTGGTCGCCCTGATCGTCTTCTGGCCGGCGGTCGACGGGCCCTTCTTCTCGGACGACGCGCAGTATCTGAGCACCAATCCCTGGGTGACCGGTGAGGCGCCGCTGCGACCGCTCGAGATCCTCGATCCGCGCGGCGAGCCTGTGATCTTTCTCTCCAACTATGCCCCGGTGAACCTCCTGCTCCACGTCGCTGCGTGGCGGACTTTCGGGGACGATGTTCGGGGCCACCACCTGCTGAATATCCTGCTCCACGCGGTGGCGGCGGCGCTGCTGGCTCCGCTTCTCGTGCGCCGCGGAGTCTCTCCACTCGTCTCGGCCGGTTGCGCCGCGTGGTTCCTCGTACATCCGGCCAACGTGGAGGTGGCCGCCTGGGCGTCACAGCTCAAGACGACCTCCTCGATGGTGTTTGCGCTGGCGGCATTGTTGCTGATCGAACGGCGCGCGCTTCCATCGGCGCTGCTCTTCGGTCTGGCGCTGCTGTGCAAGCCGACGGCTGGATTTGCGCTGGCCGCCGCCGCCGCCTGGGCGTTCGTCCGCTACCGGCGAGGCGAGTCCGACCTTCGAAAGGAGCTGCCGGCGTTGCTCTGCTGGACGACGGTGTTCGCATTGTTCGCCGTCGCGGAGTTCGTCGCGTTTCAGCAGGCCACTTCCTATGTGAAGCCCATTCACGCAGACCTCCTGGTCAGGCTGAGCTCGAGTGTGGCGATCTTCGGCCACTATCTGGCCATGGGCACGGTGTCTTTCGGGGTGTCGGCGTTCCACTCCCCGCCCCCGGTGCTCTCGCCCTGGGATCCATGGTTCGTGATCGGTGCCGCTGGGCTCGTCGTGATCGCGGGACGCGCCGTCCTGACGCTGGTGCGCTCTCGCGAGGAGGCTGGGTTCTGGATCTGGGCGCTCGCTGCGTTCGTGCCCGTCGCGCAGATCTTCCCATTCCCCTTCCCGATGGCAGATCGATACCTCTACCCGATGCTTCCCGGCTTGATGGGCGGCGCAGTGCTGGCGCTCGTTCCGCTCCGCCGGCTCCTGCCACCGACGCAGCTCCCACTCGCTCGCGTCATCGGGCTGGTCGCACTGGTCGGAGTCACGGCAGCGTTCGGGGTCCGCTCCCACGCCCGCGCCCGATTGTTCGCGCGCCCGATACTTCTCGAGGCGGAGGCGGCCAGGAACTACCCAGACGGGATACACGGATATCTCAATCGGGCGCGGCGGGCGGTCCAGCAGGGCCAGCACGATCTCGCCGTCGTGGCGCTGCGCGGGGCGGCCGAGAGCGGCTTCCAGGACGTAGATCTCCTGATGACCGATGCCGGCTTCGTCCCGCTGCACGGAGATTCAGGTTTCCAGCGGGTGGTGAACGACATCGCGCGGCGCTGGATCGCGCGCCTCGAGAGCTCCGAGCAGCCCACGCAGTCGGAGCTTCACACGCTCGCCGTTCTGAACCGCCTTGTGGGAGCCGATGCTCGGGCTCTGGACGCGGCACGACGCGGGCTCGAGATGGGAGGCCCGTTCGATTCGAACCTGCGCGAGTACGTGCGGATCCTGGAACGCTAGTTCGTCGGCGCGTGCTTCAGGGAGGTCCGCACTCGGTCCCATTCGGCTCGCGCCAGGGGATCGCGTAGGGCCTCCCTATCGATCGTGAGGATCGATTCGAGAGCCGCTTCCTCCCGGCCTAGCGCCAGCAGTGCCTCCGCTCGGTGAATCTGTGGGAGCGTGCGCTGGTCGTCTCTCGCGTCTTCCAGCGCGCGCTCTGCGACCACGAGTGCCGCCTCGGCTTCGCCGCGCCGGAGATGGACGAACGCAAGCGTGTCGAGCAGGGTGGGCAGCGGGCCTTTCGCTTCGATCGCCGCCGTGACGAGCTCGAGGGCACGATCCGGCCCTCGAGACGCCACGGCGAGCCCCCAGGCCAGGTCATTCCAGGCGGCCGGATCATCCGGCGTCATCTCGAGGACCTGGGTGCGCACCTCGAGCGAGGCAGTCTGGCGTCCATCGAGCTCGAGGAGCAGCGCTCGTGTCCGCATCAGGCCGAGGGAGCCGGGTCGCTCCCGCAGCCCGGCTTCCACCCGCAGCAGGCCCATCGGAATCCGGCCGGCCGTCGCCTCTGCAACCGCGAGACGCCGCGCGGCGGTCTCCTCGCGCAGATGGTGCGGAGGGAGCTCTGCAAGCAGTGCGGCGGCTTCGCGTGTCTTGCCCTCCTCGAGCCGAAGTGCGGCGAGCAGCCACGTCGCGGGGGCGCGGGGCTGGCGAGCGGCTCGGGCCCGCTCGTAGAAGAGCGCAGCCTGGTCGGCGTGCCCCTGCGCTTCTGCGAGGTAGCCGAGCTTGGTCAGTGGCCACCCCGCTTCGGGCGCGAGCTCCGCCGCGGTTCGGAACGCTGTTCGTGCACCCTCGAAATCGCCGCTGGCCCGGAGTGCAGCGCCCAGGATTCCGTACCCGTAGGGCTCTCTGGGAGCCAGTGTGATGGCAATCCGCGCAGCTCGAGTCGCGTCTTCCAGTCGGCCGTTGTCGAAGGCCGCAGCGGCTCGGACCAACTCCACCTCGAGCCCGCGACCCCCCAGATCCTCGAGCAGCGCCCACGCGGCCTCGGCCTGGCCTGCCGACAGCAACGCGTTCGCTTCCTGGAAGCGGTCGAGCACGTGCATCTCGTCCTTCGGGTCCGTTCCGCCCACGCTGCCGAGCGCGAGCGCCTCGTTTCGAGACGGAACGCGTGCGACGTACCCCAGGCTTTCGAGCATGTGTCGGTCATCCGCGGCGAGGTCGCTGAGCGGCCGAGGCTGGGGGGCCCCGGCGAGGCGAGCGGTGAGTCGATCGTCGAGCTCGTGCACGCGTTCCTCTTGCAGTTCGGCCAGATTGTGGGTCTCGAGCGGGTCGGCTTCCAGGTCGTACAGCTCGGGGCGAGGCGCTCGCACGTACTTGAACTTGCCGTCTCGAAGGCCGAGGAGAGGGCTCCAACGCATGTCGAGCTGAGGGGCGAGCGTCTCGAGGTAGACCGGATGCGACACTGGGTCGGCACCATGGGGAGCCAACCATCGAACGGCAAGGTCGCGGCCCGAAGTGTTCTCGAGTGGCTCGGCGCCCGCCGCGCCGAGCAGCGTGGGGGCTACGTCGACGAGGCCTACCTGCCCGCGGACGACGCGACCGCGCGGAATGCCGGGTCCGCGAATGAGGAGCGGGACGCGTTGGGTTGCGTCGTAGAGAGAGTAGGAGTGGGTCTGCTCTCCGTGCTCCCCGAGCGACTCTCCGTGGTCGCTCGTGATCGCCACGAGCGTCGAGTCGTCTGGCCAGCGCGCTGCGAGCGCCGAGAGCAGGCGCCCGACCTGGGCATCTGCGAACGCGATCTCGCCGGCGTACGGGTCGTGTGAGAACCGGTCATCGAAGGGCGAGGGTGGCTCGTACGGAGCATGTGGGTCGTAGAGATGGACCCACAGGAAAAAGCGTTCGGGGGCCTCGGCGAGCCAGGCAAGCGCCGAATCGACCACGATGTCACCGCGCCGTTCCGCGACAGCCCGGACGCCATCGCTCGGCCCCCAGAGCTCCATCGAGTCGTCATAATGGGTGAATCCGCGTGCCAGTCCGAGGCGGCGATCCAGCACGACCGCCGCCACGAACGCGGCGCCGGGAAAGCCTGCCTCCGCCATACGCTCTGCGAGGGTTGTGGCCCCGACGTCGACGCGAAACACCCCGTTGTGACGTGCTCCGTGGAAGGGCGGATCGAGGCCCGTGTGCAGCGAAGCGTGGGATGGCAGCGTCAACGGTGTCGGGGAGATCGCGTTCTCGAACCGCACGCCGCCGGACGCGACGGCATCGAGATGCGGTGTCTGCGCAGCTGGATCTCCGTACGCGCCCACCCGGTCGGCGCGGAGCGTGTCGATCGTGATCAGCACGATTCGCCCGGGCACGTGAGGACCCGGCGTGCAAGACAGCGGCAGGAGAACGGCAAGTCCAAGCAGGACCGGGGCGAAGCGCCTGGCTAGCACGAAGTTCCCTCGACTCACGAGACGGGTCTTCCCCGCAGAACTCCGAATACTAGCCGAGGATGAGGCGCCGTGCGCCCTCGGAATCTCCTAGAATCGGTCGCGTCATGCGCTCGAACGCCTCTCGCGGCTGGCTCTTCGGTCCCCTTCCGGATCTTTTGTTCGGCTGTGGCCTCATCTATGCGGGCTTCTTCGTGGCGCAGACGCTGGCGGGCCCGCAGATGCGCGGCTGGATCTCGCTCGAGTTCCAGCCGCTCCTCGCTCTCCTGCTCGGCGCGCCTCACTACGGGGCGACACTTCTCCGAATATTCGAGCGGCCGGAGGATCGACACAGGTACCAGACGTTCGCGATCGCGGTGTCCGTCGCCGCCGCCGCCGCATTCGTGCTCGGTCTGCATTGGCATGTCTTCGGTTCTCTGCTCGTGACGCTCTACCTGAGCTGGAGTCCGTGGCACTATTCCGGCCAGAACTACGGTGTCGCCGTGATGTTTCTCCGCCGCCGCGGCGTGGCCGTCACGCCGGGGATACGACGCCCGCTCCACGCGTCCTTCGTTCTCTCCTTTCTCCTGGTGTTGGTGGGGCTGCACGGAGTCGGGTCCGATGCCCTCTACTCGTCCGCACCCGAGGGCGGCGTGGCATTCCGCTTCGTGGCCATCGGAGTACCCTTTGCGAACCAGGTCTTTGCGGGTCTGGCCGTGGCATGGGCGGCGGTCCTCGGCGTCGCGGGCGCCCGACTCCTCCGCGTCGCTTCGCCCGGGCAGCTGCTCCCGACGGCTCTTCTGGTCCTCATGCAGGCGCTCTGGTTCGCGATCCCGGCGATTGCTCGGCGTTGGGGAGTGTTCTCCGACGTCGAGCCCTTCCAGAAGGGGGAGTTCCAGGCCTACGCGTTCATGTGGATCGCGTCCGGGCACTTTCTCCAATACCTCTGGATCACCTGTTTCTATGCAGCTGCGGGAACTCAAGCGACGGCGCGTCGCCATGCGCGGTTTCTCGCCAAGGCGATGCTCGCGGGCACGGCGATCTGGGTCGTTCCGAAACTCCTCTTCGCTCCCGGTCTTCTGGGCAGGCTTCCCTACGACTTCGGTTTGGCGCTGCTGACGGCCTCTGTCGTGAACCTCCATCACTTCATCCTGGACGGGGCGATCTGGAAGATGCGAGATGGCCCGGTCGCGAGGATTCTTCTACGCGAGGTTCCGGAAACCCTGCCTCTTCCCGAGGCTATCGGCCCCGGGAAGCGCTGGGGTCTGCGCGCGGCAGCGCTGGCCGGTGTGTTGCTCTTTCTGGTGGCGCTCGGTGCGAATCTCGAGAAACTCGCCTATCGGCGCGCTGTGCACAGTGAGGATGCCGCTCGAGCGCTCTCAGCGGTCGAACGTCTTCGCTCGGTCGGTCGCGAGAGTCCGCTGCACCAGATCCGCATCGCTCGAACGAAACTCCGTGGCGGCGATGCCGCCGGTGCGCAGGCCGCGCTCGAACGGAGCATTCGGCTCCATCCGACGCCTCGGGCCTGGGCGCTTCTTGGGCGCGTGCACGAGAGCACATCGGCGAACTCACCTGCCGAACAAGCCTACCGCCGGGCGCTGGCGCTGGATCCCGGGAACGCCGATGCGCTCTTCGGTGCGATTCGCGTCGTGATCCGGCAGGGGCGAGATGTCGATGCGCGTGCTCTTCTCGGGGAGGCCCTTCGGCTCCACCCGAAGGATCCGCGCGGCCCTGCGTTGCGCAGGGAGCTGGCGGGAGCGTAGCCGCGTGTTCGCGGCAGCGATGAACGGGTAGGCTCCCGATCCGATGGCGAGTGTTTCTCGAGCAGCCGACCGGACGGATCGCAATCCCCGCCTAGACGGTGTCCGTGGTCTCGCGGTTCTGCTGGTGATGCTCTACCACACGACGCACTACGGCGGGGCGCAATCGGCAGGCGCAGTCGCGCTGACGTTCGTGCCCGCCATGGGATGGTCCGGCGTCGACCTCTTCTTCGTGCTCTCTGGCTTCTTGATCACCGGGATTCTGCTTCGCGCGAAGCCGCACGGGTCCTACTTCGGCGCCTTCTATGCACGGCGCGTACTGCGGATCTTTCCGCTCTACTACGCGTTCATCGCGTTCTTCTTCCTCGTCGTTCCGCACATCGAGATCTTCTCCTACGTTGACTTCTTCTGGTTTCCGGAAGCCGAGCGCGAGACGATCTGGTACTGGACGTACCTCTCCAACATTCAAGTCGCCCTCCGCGGGATCTGGCAGCATCAGATCCTCGCGATCACCTGGTCGCTGGCGATCGAGGAGCACTTCTACTTGTTTTGGCCCGCCGTGGTCTGGTGGGTCGATGAGCGCTGGCTTCCTTGGGTCTGTTGCGGAATGGTGGCCTGTGCTCTGGCACTTCGTGCGGGTCTCTTGGTCGCCGGTGCTGATCCGCTGGTGCCGTACGTGCTCACCCCCTGTCGCCTCGATCCTCTGGCTGTGGGGGCCTGGCTTGCGGTCATGGCGAGGCGTCCGGGAGGGCTCGATCGCTTCAGTCGTTGGGCAGGGCCTGCGTGCTTGTCGGCGCTGACCGCGTTCGGAGCCCTCTACGCGTGGGTTCGCTTCGCGACCGGGAGCTCGGTGGCTCCCCTCGTCACCTACGAACAGCGCCAGATCGCGATCCTCGGCTTCGTTCACGAGCCGTGGATCCAGACTTTGGGCTTCACCTTGCTCGCGATGGCCTACGGTGCGCTCGTGGTCTGGGTGATCACCGCGCGCGGGGGTGCACTCCGCGCGCGGTTCTTCGAGTTCAGGCCGCTTTGCAGTCTCGGGAAGTACAGCTACTCGATGTACCTGGTGCATGTGTTCGTCGCGCTGCTGGTGCTCGGCTTGTTCGCTCCGGCTGCCCACCCGGAACGATTCGTGCTCTCCCAGCTTCTTTTCTGGGCGGTCAGTATCAGCGTGACCTACCTGGTCGCGCGGTTCACATGGCTGGCAGTGGAGGAGCCGGTGCTCTCGCTCAAGTCGCGGTTTCCCTACCCGGGAGCGAGGGAGGCGTCCTGAGTCCGCATCGCGCGGCCGTCATTGCGGCTACACTCCGTCCCCCGATGGACCCTCTCATCTCGATCCTGATTCCGGCACTGAACGAAGAGGCGACGCTCGAGCAGGTAGTGGATTCGGTCTTCGACGTGCTTTCGAGCGAGTTCGCGCTCGAGTTCGTGATCGTCGACGACGGCTCGAGCGACCGGACGCCCGAAGTGATCGAGGAGCTCTCGCAGCGCTATTCGTGTCTCCGAACCGCCAGGCACCCGGCACCCCAAGGGAAGGGCTCGGCTGTCCGCACGGGTCTCGGGCTGATCACCGGTGACATCTTCGTGATTCAGGACGCGGACCTCGAGTATCAGCCATCTGACCTGCCCGCCCTATTGCGGCCCATCCTGGAGGGACGTGCAGACGCCGTCTACGGCTCACGCTTTACCAGCCCCGAGCGTGCCGTGAACTTCTTCTGGACGACTCTCGCGAACCAACTTCTCACGCTCTTCGCGAACGTGCTGTTCAATACGAACTTCACCGATCTCTACACCGGCTACAAGGCGATTCGCACGGATCTGGTGCGTGACCTTCACTTGGACTCGCGGACTTTCGTGATCGAGGCCGAGCTCACGGCGAAGCTCAAGCATGCGGGTGCGCGATTCTATGAAGTGCCGATTCGCTACCGTGCACGAACTTTCTCCGAGGGCAAGAAGATCCGTGCCTTCGACGCGGTCCGGGCGATTGGCGGGCTGATCCGGTACCGCTTCTCGAGCCTTCGTTGACGGAACCGCTCGCTGGGCGCCCGAGCGGGGCGCGGTGGGCGGCACTTGGGCTCGTACTCGTGCTCGTCGCGACGGCGGCGATACGCGGGCGCCTTCTCGACGTCCCGCTCGAGCGAGATGAGGCGGAATACGCGGTGACCGCGAGCCTCTTGCTCGACGGGTTCTCGCCCTATGAAGCGTCGTACGACCTCAAGATGCCCGGTCTCCACGTGGTCTATGCCGGAGTGATCGCGGCGTTCGGCAGTGAGGCCAGAGGGATCCACCTGGGGCTGCTTCTGGCGCATCTGCTTTCGGTCGTGTTGATATTCCTGCTGGTGGGTCGGTGGATCGGTCCAGCGGCCGCTCTGTCTGCCGCTGCGTTCCAGGGGCTCCTTCCGCTCGGTCGAGGCGTGCTCGGCTTCACGGCCAACGCCGAGCACTTCCTCGTGGTCCCCGCTCTCGCAGGTCTCGTCTTGTTGCTTCGCGCCGAAGAGAAGGCTTCCGTCCGATTGCTCGGCGGGGCTGCCCTGCTGCTCGGCACGAGCTTCGTGATCAAGCAGCCTGGCATCCTGTTCGTGATGGCTGGGGCGGCGTGGATCGTGGGCGCCTGGGCCAGGCGAGCGCCCCGAGATTTCGGGCGGCTTGCACGGCTGCTGATCGTCTACGGCGGCTGCGCTGCCGTTCCGCTCGTGCTTTTGGCCGCCTGGATCGCAGCTGCGGGCGTGCTCGACCACTTCCTGTTCTGGAGCTTCGAGTACGCCATTCGCTACGCCGGAACGATCCCATTGGGGACGGCCGCCGAGATTCTCGAGGTCCAGGCGATGCGGCTGTTCCGTGATGCGCCCGCGGTCTGGATCCTCGCCGCCCTCGGCGTCGCCGCGCTCGCGGGCGGTCTCGAGGCGCGCCGACACCGTGGATTCATCGCCGTCTTCGCTGGCTTCTCCGTTCTCTCGGTCGCGGCAGGTGGATTCTTCCGTGAGCACTACTTCGTCCTGATGCTCCCGGCCGTTTCGCTGATGGCGGCGCTCGGAGTCGAAGTGCTGCGCCGCGGCGCGACGAAACGTTTCGGTAGCGCCGCCGGCGCCGCGATGGCCGGGCTTCTCGTGGCGGTGGCGGTCGGCTCGAGCGCCTACTCACAGCGCGGCTACCTCTTCGAGATGACCCCAGACGAGATCGTCCGCGCGGCGTACCTCGCCAACCCTTTTCTCGAGTCGCGTGAGGTCGGCAGCTGGATCCGCGAACACAGCGAGCCGGACGACCGAATCCTGGTGCTCGGCTCGGAGCCGCAGATCTATCTGTATGCAAACCGTCGCTCGGTTTCGAAGCACGTCGTGATGTACCCGCTCATGCTCGCGCCACCAGAGCTGGGTGAGCGGCTGCAGCGAGAGCTGATCGACGAAATCGAGACGGGTCGGCCGCGCTATGTGGTGTTCGCCAAGCTCGCGCCTTCCTGGCTTGCGCAGCCAAGCTCTGCCCGTCGTCTGTTCCAGTGGACCGAGGAGTATCTGCCGCGCCACTACGACCTGGTGGGGCTGGTGGAGCTGCACTATCCGCAGCCCAGCCTCATCGTATGGGGCGAGCGGGCTCGCAGGCTCGACAGCGAGAGCGACGGACGGCTGCTGATCCTCGAACGACGCGACGAGGCCGGCTAGGAGAGTGACCCAAGACTGGCCGCCAGTCTTGGGTCACTCTCCTAGCCGCTTCAGCGACTCGCGGGTCGTCGGGACGAGGCTCGTGCTCGCGCGAGCTCCTGGCGCAGCATCGCATCGAGCGGCCCCCCTTGTTCCAGAGCCCGCTCCAGCGCCTCGATTGCGCTCGTGGTTTCTCCGCGCAGGCGGTGGGCGCGCGCCACATCGCGAAGATGCGTCTGGCTCATGCGGGCTCGACCGCCCGCATCCGCGAGAAAGTCACTGGCAACGGCCGCGACTACGTTCTGGAAGGCCGGCTCCGCCTGGACCGACGCAAAAGCAGGATGTTCGATGAGATAAGTGAAATGGAGCCAGCCATGTTCTCGGCAGCGCTCGATGCCGGATGCGGCACCCGCTGCGTCTCCCTCGGTGGCCGCGGCTTGCGCATCGAGGAGCGCGGCCGATACGCCGAGTGGGTAGTGCCGCGCGGCGTCGAGCATGACGGCTTCGACCGACTCCCATACGTGGGCGCGCTCGTACGAAGCGGCGCCCAGCGCCAGGATGGCCGCAGCTGTGGCGAACGCTGCTGCGCCCCTTGCGAGCCGGGCTCTGGCGGGCTGAGCGATCCTGCTCGCCACGGACGAGATCAGCAGCACGGTTCCCCCGAGCAAGCCCGGCAGAATGAAATAGAGGTAGCGATCGGCCAGCGGGTAGACGAACGGAAAGATCTGGGAGACCGGGGCGAACCCCGCGGCAGCCCATGCCCAGAAGACGGCCTCCACTCTCTTCCGCCGAAGCAGATAGAGACCGCGAGCCAGGAGCAACAGGGAAGCCAGGACCCCGCCGATCCACCAGGGGTCCGCCCACGTATTCGCCGCAGGGGGCTCGTGGAAGGTGGAGGCTGCGGAGCCGGTCATCGCGAGTGCCAGGTAGCGGCCCCAGATTGCGAAGCAGGTACGCACCTGCGCCCAGCCCTCGGGGTGGAGCCCGGGCAGTGCGGCAGAATGTGATGCACGAAACACCGCGATCTCCACCGCACACAGCAAGATCGCCACGCTGAGCCAGCCGCAGAAGATCAACAGGTGGCGGCGCTGCTCGTCCGAGCCGAGCGCGTCGCGCCAGAGCCACTCGCGAAGTGCGGCCGGAACGACCACGCAGACGGCGGCGGGTTTGGTCAACATGGCGAGCGTGAAGGAGAGAAGCGCGAGTCCGGGCCGATCGCGCTGGACGTGGAGTGCGCCCAGCGAGAGGCCGAGCGCGACGAGGGTCCAGAGCTGCGACATCCAGGCCACCGCCTCGACGTTCGCTGGGTGTACCAGAAAGAAGAGCCCGGCCAGGACCGCGGCCCCCGGCGCGGCTCCCAAGCGGACCAGCAGGCCGGCCAGCAGCCATGAGACCAGTGCGTGAACGACCACGTTGACGGTGTGGTAGGCGAACGAGTTCTCGGGGAACAGCGCCCACTCGACGGCGTGAAGCAGCGGGCGGACCGGAGCGTAGTTGTTGTGGACGAGCGTCGCTTCGCTGCGCGGATCCAGCAGCTCGACAGCGCGCCGCCAGTCGAGGTCGACCACCCAGGGGTTCAGGAGGTAGCCGTAGTCGTCGGAGATCGGCGGGCCTTGGAGGGCCGGCGCGTAGATCCCGAACGCGATCCCGAGGAAGAGGGCGAGCACCGCAAGGCTCCCCCACACCGCGTTCCGGCTCACGGGAGCTCCGGGCGTTCTGCCTCCGCAAGCGCAGCGAGTTCCTGCCGTGCCGCGTCTGCCTCAGGAAAATCCGTTCCCGTCGCGAGCGCCATCTCCACGGCGTGGAACGCGTCCTCCTCCCGCCCCTGCGCCTTGAGCGCAAGACCGAGTCGGAACTGGGCGGAGGACCAGAGTGCGCTGCCCTCGGCTTCGAGGTCGAGAGCGGAACGGAACTGGTCGGCGGCGGCTTCGACCATCCCGAGTTCGAGATAGACGAAGCCCAGCGTATCGGCGATCGCAGCGGATTCGGGATCGTCGGCCCGCGCAGATTGGGCGAGCTCGAGCGCCCGTCGCTTGTCTCCGCCGGTCACCGTGATCACGTAGGCGAGGTCGTTGCGGAGCCCCGGGGATGCGTCCTTCGCGACGAGCTCTTCGAGGATCGGCTTGGCTTCCTCGACGTTTCCACGCTCCATCAGAAGGCGCGCCAGAAGCGCATGGCCGCGCTTGCTCAGATGTCCCTCTTCTCTGGCCTCCTTCAGCTCGGCCAGAGCCTGATCTCCGCGCCCCTGGGCCTGGAGCAGGCCGACGAGCACGCGAATGCCGCTGCGCGCGCTCGGGTCGATCTCGAGGGCTTTCTCGGCATCCGCGACTGCCCGATCCAGCTCTCCTTGTCCGCCCAGCAGGCGTGCTCGCATCAACAGGAGCTGGGCGCGCCCGAAGTCCAGTTCGATTTCGTCGAGAGCGGCGTCGATGCGCGCGATCGCGGCCTCGACATCGCCCTGCTCGAGCTCCAGTCGCGCCAATTCGCGGATGAGGCGCCAGTCCGAGCCCTCACCCGCGGCTGCGTTGAGCGCCTTGCGGGCGCCCGCGGGATCTCGCCGCCCTTCGTGCTGAGCGAAGAGGACCGCGGCTCCCGGCGGCGGCGACTCGAGTTCGAGAACCTGGGTGAGCTGGTTCTTCGCGGGCTGTGGCTTTCCGGTCCCGTACAACGCTCGGGCCAGCACGACCCGGTCCGCGGGGAGCAGCTTCCCCTCGAGGCGCTTGTTCAGCAGGGTCATGATGCGAACCACATTGTTCCATTCGACGTTCGCGGCCTCGATGCGCGAGCGGAGTCGAATCCACCTGACCGGAGCCAAACCTCCGGTGCCGAGATCGTCTGCAGTCTTCATCGACTGCTGGGCGGCAGCGGCCTCACCGAGTTTGAGCTCGGCCTCGGCGAGGAGGCGATAGGCCGGCATGTGGTCGTCCTTTTCCTGGACCACCTGGCGAAGTTCAGTGGCTGCGGCGGGGTAGCGCGCTTCTTCGAGCGCCAGCCGCGCAGATACGAGCTTCGTCTCGAGGCGTCCCGGGAAATCGGATTCGAGCGCCTCGAGCACGCTTCGGGACTCGTCGTGATCCCCCTGATTGAAGTGGATCTCCGCCAGAGCCGCGTAGGCGGGCAGGGGGTCCGCGGCCTGCTGGACCGCTGCCTCCAGCGCTGCGATCGCGTCTTCCGGCCGGCCCAGCGCGATCCAGGTGTCTGCAGCCACGAGAAAGGCTCCGACGGCGTCGGGTTCCAGCGCGAGCAGTCGCTCGAGGACCTGCGCCGCACCGCCTTCGTCGATTTTCTCGCTCACTGTGGCCAAGCGGCGCCAGAAGCGGAAGGCGCGGGGCTCGACCTCAACGACGCGCTCGAGTGCCCAATGCTCGAGCTCCAGGTTTCCCGCGCGTTGTGCGAGCTCGGCAGCCCCCCGCACAGAGACGACGTCCGGCGGCTCCTCGAGGAGGCCCGCCTCGGCCGCTTCGCGCACTGCGGCGAGGGTATCGTCGCCAAGGTCCTGTGACGAGAATACCTTCGAGCGTTCCCGCCAGGCTTTTCCGCGCATCTTGCGATCATCCGCATCCATCAGTTCGATGGCGCGCTCGAATGCCTCGATGCCCGCTTCGAAGAGCAAGTCATCGGGAGGCTGCTTCCGCAGCTTTCGCTCGCGGATCTGAGCGCGCCTGACCTTTCCGAGCTGCATGAATGAGCGCGGGTCCTCGGGCGCCCGTTCCAGCGCGGCCAGAGCTGCTGCGTAGGCTGCGCCAGCGTCTCCGCTGACGAGCTCCAGCTCGGACTGGACCCCGTAGGCCTGCGAATTGTCGGGATCGCGGGCGAGGACGCCTTCGATCAGCTCCTGCGAGCGCTCGAGCTCGGATACGAGCAGGAGCCCGGCCAGCTGGAGCGCGGCGTCCGCGTGCTCCGGCACGAGCCGCAGCGTTTCCTCGTAGAAGAAGGCTGCGTCGTTCAGGTCGCGCATCTCGTGGACGACCCGCGCAATCTGATAGTTGATCTCGGCGTCCTGCGGCCTGAGCTTCAATGCGTTCCTGAGCTCGAGCAGAGCCTCCCGGGGTTTGCCGTCCTCCAGGTAGGCTTCTGCGCGGGCGGAGTGCTCTGCGGTTCGCTCTTCGTCTGACGCGCATCCAGCGAGCGTCACCATCGCGGCGACCACGAACACCAGGCTCAGCCGCATCAGCGCTGTCCTTCATCGAGGCGAGCCAACGTCTTTCGGGCTTCCTCCACTTCGGGGAATGGACTCGAGGCCAGGGCCATTTCGAGTGCCTCGCGAGCCCCCGCCACGTTCCCGTCCGCCTCCAGTGCAAGCGCCAGGTGGAATCGCGTCGTCGCGAAGTCGGGCTCGTCGCGCAGGATCCCCTCGAATGTCTCGATCGCTGCGCCGTGGGCACCGCTGCGGAGCTGGACGTAGCCCAGAGTGTCTCGTACCTGCGGCTCCGGTGCGATACGGACCGCGCGCTGCGCAAGCTCGCTCGCGAACTCGAGGTCTTCGTCCTGCTCGGCCAGCATCCAGGCAAGGTCGTTCGCCCCACCGAGATGTTCGGGGTGCGACAGAACCAGCTCGCGCAGCACTCTCTCCGCCTCCTCTCGCTGGCCAGTCAGTGAGAGCAGGCGAGCGAACTCGTACCGGTAGCTCGCCTCGTTCGGGGCCCCTTCGGCGGCGCGCTCGAGAAGTGCGGTGGCCTCGTCGAGCTTGCCCTCACTCTGGGCGAGTAGACCTCGACCGGCCAACGTGGACGGATCGTCGGGATCGAGCTCTCCGGCGCGTTTCAACGCAGCCACCGCGCTGTCGCGATCGCCCAGGTGCAGAAGCAGGAGCCCATGGGTTCCTGCCAATCGGCCGTCGTCGGGGGCGGCCACCCGGAGCTCTGCGAGCAGCTTCGACGCTTCCTCGCCGCGTCCCGCGTCGGCCAGCAGTTGCACCAGCTTTCGCAGCGGGACTTCGTTGGCAGGATTCGCCAGGTCGAGGTCGCGCAAGAACTCGATCGCGGTCTCGTCGCCTGCCGTCCGTTGCAACAGTGCCGCGATCTCCGTGATCGCGAGGGCGCGGTATTGAGACCGCTTGCGGAGCTCGTCGAGCCTGTCCCGGGCCCGCTTGAACAGCTCCATCTCGGCATAGGCGCGCGCCGCGATCACGTACGCTTCGGGCCCGATCTCAGAGAGAGGGGTGGGCTCTGCACCCCCCAGAGGGTCTGTCGAGCGGTTGCGCGTCAGATACCCTTCGGCGAAGGAGGCGGCCAGCTTGTAGTTGCCCTGGTTCAGGTGGGAGCGCGCAAGGAGGACGGCTGAAGGGCCGCGGCCATGTTGGAGGCGCGTGGCCTCGAGGAGGTGGGACAAGGCGACGCTCATCCGCCCGAGCCGAGTGGCGGTTTCCGCGGCCAGAACCCGAGCTTCGGCGTTGTTGGGCCAGTCCTGCAGCGCGATCTCGAGGTTCTCGAGCGCAGGTTCGTACTCACCGCGGGCGATCTGGAGCTGCCCACTCACGAGACTTCGGAAGACGGGTTCCTGGAAGTCCGCAACCAGCGCCTCAGCTCGGTCGATGCGGCCGAGCCCGATGTACAGCTCGGCGAGAGAGACCCGGGTGCTGTCATTGCTCGGGTCCAGCTCGAGCGAACGAGCCGCGGCCTCCGCCGCGCGCTCCTGCTGGCCCAGACCGTGGAGAACCGACCCGGTAGCGGACCACTCTGCAGCCGTGATGGCCTGTTCGACCATTCGATCGGCCAGCTGCGCGGCGCCTTCTACGTCTCCCGCTTCGAACTTCCTACGGGCGAGGAGCGAAAGATGCTGGAGGTTCTCGGGCTCTTCCTCGAGGAGCTGTTCGAGCATCGCGTTTCCTTCGTCGCGGCGGTCGAGCAGGTCGTACATTTGGAGTCCGAAGCGAATCACCAGCGGATCGGAGCCGTAGTCGTCGCGGCAGCGTTCGAGCAGCGCGAGCCCATCGTCCTCGTAGCCTTCGTGTGTGCTGTAGAAGCTGGCGAGGGCGATGCACGCGCGAGCCGCGTTGCTGGATTCCATTCGCTCCGTCGTCTCCAGGAATACCAGCAACGCCTCTTTGGCCTCCTCGACTCGCTCGAGCTGCAGCAGCAGCGTGGCACGCAGCGACTGGGCGGTCTCGTGCTCAGCGTCGATGTCCAGGATCCGATCGACGTCCTCGAGTGCCGGCTCCAGATCGTTCAGGAGTGAATTGGCTCGCGACCGGAGCTCGAGAGCACCGAGGTTCTCAGGCTCCTTCGCGATCACGCGCCCCGCCCATTCTCGTGCCTCTTCGCGGTTTTGGGTCTCGATCAGGATGGTGGCCAGGAGCAGCGACGCGCTCGTGCCGAGCTCATCGTCCTCGGCCGCCTTGGTGAGGGGCCAGACTGCCGAGCTGGGCCTACCCGTGCGTGCGAGCGCCAGCCCGAGCCGATAGTTCGCCTCCGCGTGGTCCGGCGATTCATCGAGCAGGCCACGCAGCAGCTCGCTCGCGGCACCATGGTCGCCCGCGTCCTGGAGGATCCGGATCTCATCGAGCCGGCTCTCCGGGCTGGGTTGGCACCCGAGCAGGTGGGCGGTGAGCATGCCCAGAACGAGCCAGAGAGCACCGACACGGGGCCGGTGCGAGCCTGAGTCGGTAGAGGGGCGGAGGCGGGCCATCGAGTGTTCTCCCTTGGGGACTGAGCGAGCCGAGGACTTTACGGGGCTCTGATCGAGTAGCAAACGAACCCCGGCTGCAAGGAGCGTGAGTGCCGCCAGAGGGTGGCTGGTGTCACGGCTACTCGTGGGTGTTGCCGGTGGGTCGCGCAACCGGATAAAGTTGCCACCTTCAGCTGCGAGGGTCCACTCTGTCTAGGTGGACCCTACGAGAGTCGCAAGGTCTGCGGGAGGTCAGCAGCAACGTGCCGATGCGAACCGGGTTGCGATGGGAACGAATTTTCCACTCCAATGGAATTTCTCTTCCTCTCGGGCCGGCCTCGTCAAGGTGATGGGTTGCACATGCTTCGATTTTTCCTTTTGATTACAGCAGCTTGCGGATAGGTTGCAAGACGCTGAGATGTGGCATCTCGATTGCAGTATCACGGCCTACTAGAAATCCGAGAGACCCTCTCGGACGCCCGCGAGCCGGGCGATTTAAGGAGACACGAATGCGATTTGGATTGAAGAAGTTGTGTGGAATGTTGGGTGCGCTGGCGCTGTTGGCGTTTGTGTCCACGGCTGGTCACGCAGCACCGTTGGTGGGGGGCTCTCTCACCATCGTGCTCGGCACGCTGCCGTCCGCAAGTTTCTTGGTTGGCCCGGCTGGAACGACGACGTCGAACCTCAATGCCGTTGTCGCTGGTGGGAACGTCATCCCGGGAACCGTCACTCGTACCGTGACGGGCGTGACCGGGATTTCGAGCCTCATCTTCAATATGTCGGGCAACGCGGCCGGCGCCTTTACGGGTGCTGCTCCGGGGACCGTCAATGGAGCCGCAGCCTTCACCGGTGGGGTGACGATCATCGTCTTGGGTAGCCCTGCGATTGTCGTTCCGCTCTCCATCGGGACCACCGGTACCATCACCACGGTGGTCACGGGCTTGCCTGGCGGCCTAGGCACCACACTGTCGATCACCGCGATCGGCAACACCTGGACTGCTGGGACCACCGGCGTCACTGGCGTTCCGTTCAGTACGACGGCGTACATTCCCTTCGCCGGGACGGTGACACTTACTGGCTTGACGACCGTCACTGTGATGGGCGCCAACCTGTTGTCAGCGGGTGGCAATGGAACGCTCGTCCTCGTGACAGCGACGAAGGTTCTGACCTCACTGGGGGCCAGCCCGATCTTGCCGCTGTTCTCCATCCTGACGCTCAGCTACGTCCCGGAGCCTGGCACGCTGTTGCTGCTCGGCTCGGGTGTGGCTGGCCTCGCCCTGCTCGGCCGCCGGCGCCGCAGCTAGTCCCGCGAGGGCTATGGAGTCACTGGGGCGGCCTTCCCGCAAGGGAGGGTCGCCCCTTTGCTCGTCTGGACACTTCGACAGAGACTTGTGAAGCCTGAAGCGGTGCGGTACGACTGCTGAAACCAGCGTAGGCGCGGGAGGGGGACTGCTCGATGAGAATCAGACGACAGGCGCAACTGTGGATGGAAACTTCGATGTTGCGGGGCGCCTCCGCGCTCCTGCTCGCAGTCGGCCTTGCGACCTCCGCTGGCGCGGGTCCGATCGACTCGGCCTCGCTCGCGCTCACCCTCGGTACCCTGCCCGGCGCTTCGTTCGTTGCAACGAACCCCACAGGGAACCTTACGAGTGCCTCCAGCTTCACGTTTGGTGGCGGGGCGCCGTTCGCGGGCACCGTGACGGCTCCGGTCACCGGAGGCACCGGAATCTCATCGATCGTCTTTCAGATTCAGTCGAATCCGCAGGGGAACTTCACCGGCCCGTCCCCCGCCGCGGTAAAGGCTGCGATGCCCATCACCGGGGTGGCGGCTGTCCGCGGCTTCAATATTACGCTTCTCCCGGTGCCGCTCACACTGGGAAGTCCCGTGACGGTGACTGCGGGCAACATCACGGTGGACATCTTCGTGACGGCGATCGGGGGGAGTTGGACCGGCGGTACGGCCGCAGTGACGGGAGTCCCCTTCACGACCACCGTCTACGCCCCGGCCTATGGGACCTTCACGCAGATGGGCACCACGACGGTCACGCAGATGGGGGCCACATCCTATACGGCCGGCGGTCTGCTGCACGTCCAGTTGGTGGCGCCGCTCAAGGTTCTGACGAGCCTCGCCGCGAGCCCTGTGATACCGAGCTTCGCCAGGCTGACGGTGAGCTATGTCCCGGAGCCGGGGCAGATGGCGATGGCCCTACTGGGGATCGCTGTGCTGGTGCCGTTCGGCTGGAGCCGCCGACGCCGGAGCGACTGAGCCGCACCCGGTTCCGTGGCCCGCTGCCAGCACGGAGGGCACGGTCTTCAACGTGCGTCAGTCTGAAACCCGTGCGTGGCTGGGTGCTCTAGCCGCAGCCTCGCTCCTCGCATTGCTGCTGTACGCGCCTTCGGCGACGGGTCCGTTCGTTGGTGACGACTATGGCTATGTGCTCCACAACGAGTACATCCACGATCTCTCCGGCGATTCGCTCGGGGAGCTGCTCGATCCCAGAGGCGCCGCAGCTGCCTACCTGACCAACTACTCGCCGCTGGCCCAGCTGGCCCATGCTCTCCAGTGGCAGTGGTTCGGCACGGAGACCGTCGGGTACCACCTGACGAACGTGCTGCTCCATGCGGGCACATCGGTGTTGCTCGCGGCGCTGTACCTCGCGTGGGGGCTGCCACGCGCGGCCGCGTGGATTCTGGCGGCGATCTTTCTCGTCCATCCCGCCAACGTGGAGGCGGTGGCGTGGATCTTTCAGCTGAAGACGATCTGCGCGCTCGCGCTCTCGCTGGGAGCGCTTCTGCTGATGAAGAGACATCCAGCGGGGTCGCTCGCTCTGTTCACTGCTGCGCTTCTGACCAAGATCTCTGCAGTGGCCGTGTTGCCCGCGGCGATCCTGCGGACGCTGGCCAGCGACGAGCGCAAGCGATCGCGATCCCTGTGGCTGCTCGGGTGGGTCGGGATCGCAGTGCTCTGTTCCATCCCCCAGCAATGGGCGTTCTCGCATGGCGGGAGTGCCAACGTGTTCCAGCCCTACGCAGACGTGGGCGAGCACTTCCGCACGATCGTGGCGATCGCGGGTCGCTATCTGGCATTGGCCTTCACCGGGTTCGGCGCTTCGGCCTTCCACCAGATACCGCCCAGTAGCGCGTGGACCGAACCGTGGTTTCTCTTCGGGGTCTTTGGGCTCGGGGCGATCGGCGCGCGGGCCGTGGTCGTTTTCCGGCGCCCTGGTGCCGAGGCGGCCTTCTGGGGGTTTGCCGCGGCCGGCTGGCTTCCGACATCTCAGGTCGTTCCGTTCGTCTTCTCGATGGGCGACCGCTATCTCTACTTCGTGCTTCCGGGCCTCCTGGGGGCGACGTTCCTCGCCGCGCAGGCGGCTGCGCAACGGCTTGCGGGAGCCGGCTCGCAGCGCTGGGCCCGGCCCCTCCGGGCTCTTCCGACGGTTGCGGGCGCCTTCCTGGTCGTCGCGCTGGGGGCTCAGGCCGCTGTGCGCATCCCCCTCTGGAGCTCCGAACTCAGGCTCGAGCTCGACGCGGCGAAGAACTATCCTGAAGGATCAGTCGGCCTCGTGCTCCGAGCGCGCCGCGCAGCCGGAGACCAGGACCCCGAGCTGGGTGTCGCGCTCCTCGAGCGCCTCGCGGACACCGGCTACGACACCTTCTTGCCGCTGCTTCGCGACCCGGGACTCGCGCCACTCCGAAGCCATCCGGGCTTCGAAGCGGCGATGTCGAGGGTCGCGGGCAACTGGATCGTCGCGGTGGCAGGACGTGACCCTCTCATCCAACCCGAGCTCCGCATGCTCGGGCTGGCGCGCTGGGCTCGCAGGGAGCGGGAGGACGCGATCGCCGCCTACCGCCGGGGCCTCGGCGTCGGGGGGCCCCTCGATGAGGCGATCCGAGCCGAGCTGGCCCAGGTGGAAGCGGGCCGCGCCCTCTACTAGTCAGGCGCCATAAAAGGCATTCCAGCCCGCGAGGACGGCGCTCGCCAACCCCAGCGCCGCGATGACTGCCACGGCAGCGTCGAGGTCGCTTCGGTGCACCCGCCCACCTCCGGGGATCGCCAGCAGCAGGAGCGGTACCCACGGGGACAGGTAGCGGCCCTGAACTCCCTGGATCCACTCGCGCCCGGGCGTGTTCCAACCGATATAGGCAAGGGCAAAGATTCCGACGGAGCCGATCACGAACAGACCGATCAGCAGCGCCCTGCGCTGCCATCCGAGCGGAATGGGGTCACGAATGTCTGCCCGGGCGGCACACACCAGCCCGAGCCCGAGCACGAAGTAGACCGGCATGGGAAGGTAGACGTTCAAATGACCGAGCACTCCGATGATGCCGAGCAGATAGCGATCCCAGCCCAGCTGCAGTGTCGCGAGCAGGACGTCCGGAAAGCCCCACGGATGCTGCCAGAGATGACGGAGCTGGCCTGCGACGTCGGATGCCTGGCCCGCCCCAGAGGGATCGACTCCCTGAGCCGCTGCATGCCACAGGAGCCCCGGCACCATCGCGGTGGTCACGACGCCCGCACAGAATCCCGCATGCCGGACCCGACTGGAGAAGCGCTCCACCGGGATCGCGAGAGCCAACAGGCCGAGCGGCGCGTAGCCAGGCTTGGCGAGACCGAGCAGCGCTGCGCAGAGCAGGACAGTGACACCCTCGCGGATCATGAGTGGCCTCGACGCCACCATCGCGCGCGTCAGAGCCGCGAAGGTCAGAGCCGCCAAGCCGAACGTGACCCCATCCGGCGAGGCAGAGGAAGCCTGCGCGAGCGACATCGGCAGCAGCATCCAGAGTGCAAGTGCGTGGCGACGCGCGGGTACGATGTGCAGTGCGAGTGTGCCCAGCGCGAGATAGCCCAGCAGATTTCCCAGCCTTGCGAGCAACAGGAGGGTGACCGGCGTCGCACTGGCGAGGCGGCCCGGGAGCAGGGCAAGCGCTTGCGGTGCGTAAGCGACCGGTGGGTAGAGTCCGACGTACCCGGCCCGTTGCCTCTCTTCGGGACGCAGCTGGATCTGATGGAGCGCACGAATTTCGGCTCGGGAGTAGCGGCGCGGAGGGCGCGTGGGCATCGAGTGCCGCATGCGATTCTGAAGCTCGAGAATGCTCGAGGGAAAGAACACCTCAGTGCCTGGCGCCCCTCCGGGGATCTGGAACTGACCTTCCGAGATCATGAAGATGCGCGCGAGATGCCGGTGTTCGTCTGGCGTAGAGAGCGGCGGCGTTCCGAGTGCGAACGCGAGTCCGAACACGGTCCCCAGGACCAGAAAGAGCACACCCGTACGATCTGTTCGCATATTTCAACCGAGAACGTTCCGCACAAGGCGCGCTATTCGAAACGCGTTAGACTGCTCCGTTCGCTTTGTCTAGGAGATGCTAGCCGTGTGGCGTAAAATCATCGACTCGCCTCGTGCCTACTACGTGCTCGCGGCGGTGCTCGCAGTCGGCGCAGTGGCCTCTCAGTTCGAGTTGTCCGTGCCCTCGCGTCCGATGGGGACGATCGAGGAAGATCTCCCGGCTCTGCGCGATCGCGGCGACCTCAACGTCGTCTTCGTGCTGGTGGACACCTTGCGGGCGGACCGGCTGTCTGCATACGGCTACGAGCGTGACACGAGCCCGATCCTCAAGAGCATTGCGAGCCAGGGCGTGCTCTTCTCCAACGTGGAAGCCCAGTCGAGCTGGACGAAATGCTCGATGGCGTCTCTCTGGACGGGGCTGTATCCGCCCCGCTCCGGAATCACCGAGGTCGAGGATTTGATTCCCGCAGCTGCCACCCTACCGGCGGAGCGCTTGAAGGCGGCCGGCTTCGCGACGGCCGGGCTCTATCGCAATGGCTGGGTCGCCTCCAACTTCGGGTTCCAACAGGGCTTCGATATCTACATGCGGCCTCAATCGGACAGGACCCCCGACAAGATGAAGCTCGCGCGACGAAACCCCGGCGTTCGCAGGCTGATGGGGACGGACGAGGATGTCACGTTCTCGGCCGCGGAGTTCATCCAGACCCATGCTCACGAGCAGTTCTTCCTCTATCTGCACTACATGGACGTTCATCAGTACGTCTACGATCAGGTGGCATCGGAGGCCGGGTTCGGCACCACCTACTCGGATTCCTACGACGCTTCGATCCACTGGGTCGATCGCAACATCGGTCGGGTGCTGCTCGAGCTGGAAGAGCAGGGAGTCTTCGAAAACACCCTCGTGGTGATCGGAGCAGATCACGGTGAGGGGTTCTCCGAGCACGGAGAGGGACACGCGCGCACCCTCTATCGGGAAGTCACTGAGGTGCCGCTGATCTTCGTCCTACCGTTCCGGCTGAAGGAGGGCGTCGTGGTCGATACCGTCGTCCGGAATATCGACATCTGGCCGACGATCTTCGACCTGCTGGGGATGGAGCCGAATCCCGAAGCCGACGGTCGATCGCTGGCACCGCTCATCATGTCGGCCGCGAAGGGCGAGACGCCCGAGCTCGACGAGAGTCAGCGGAGTGCGATCGCCTATCTGGACCAGACCTGGGGCCACAGCAAGAAGGGTCCCCGCCCGCTCGTCTCGGTGCGGGAAGATGGGAAGCGACTGCTCGTGCGCGCTTGGGACATCGAGGCCGACAAGGCGGCAGCGAAGAACGGCGACGTCGAGGTAGAGAGCAACGTCCTCGAGCCCGTGGACCCCAGCACTTGGACCCACTTCGAGCTCTACGAGCACGAAGGTGATCCGTGGGAGCAGACCAACCTGGCCGATCGCGATCCCGAAACCGTGGCTCGGATGGAGAAGCTCGTGGAGGCTCATCTGAAGGCGACGCCGCCTTGGGGAGACACTCCCACGGTCGAGATCGACGACCTCTATCGCGAGCAACTGCGGGCGCTCGGCTACGTCGTGGAATGAGACGGACCCCCCAGGGCCCCGCCAGGTAGGGTCGTCAACATGGTGCGAGTGATCGCGCTCCTACCGAGCGTAGCGACCGGTGTCAGTGGCTGGGTCTACCAGGTCGTTTGGCAGTGCTACCTGGCGGCCATGCTGGGTTCGCACAGCGAAGCCACGGCCGCGGTCCTCGTTCGACCCGGCGAGCCGCGCCATTCCTAGGGCGGCGCTCTCGTCGAGGCTGGTGTCGTGGCTCGGGGCGATCCTGCTGCTCGCTCTGGCGTGCTACGACGGTGGGTTCGGGGATCCAGACGGCGACGGCGACAGCGTTTCCGACGTCGAGGATCGGTGCCCGCGCAGCCCGGCAGGGTTCGAGGTGGACGTTGCGGGCTGTAGTCCGCCCGAGATCGCGTTGGGGCGCGGCCGGGACGCGCTGGTGGCTCTCGGGGAACGTTGCCGCATCGGCACGCTCTGGGCGGTTCGAGAGGTGCTCGAGTTGCGGCCCACGGAGTCACTGCGAGACTATCTGCGCGGGTCTCTGGAGGATTGCGGAGCGCGTGCGGGCGTGCGGATCGTGGATCCCGAAGCGCCGAGACTTCAACTCCCAGAAAATCCAGGTCGCGGGGTAGTTCGCTTCGCGAACTTCGTTCGCGCTCCCGCAGGTGCCCCCGAATATCGAGCGGTGCGCTGGATCGACGAGTTGACCTCCGTTTCGGGGACTGGATACCTCCTGACCCATCAGCTTCTGGTTCTGGTCTGGAGCGATGACACGGGTCTCGAGCTTCCAGAGCACATCGCCCGCCGGTCCGGGTCGTTCCTCGCGGCGATCCTCCGTGAGCAGCGGGCTGACCCCCTCTTCAGCGATCTGTTCGCGGAACGCTTGGCGATCCTGCTGCGCTACGGCCAGCCCGATCGCGAGGAAAGCGAGACGTGGATCCGGACCCTCGTGGACGCCCAGAATCAGCAGGGCCTGTGGGAACCGGGTGCTGGCCCCGGTTTCGAGTTCGACGGCGTGCGGGGGGCGGGGACTCAGCCAACCTCTCACACGACGTCCCTGGCTCTGCTTGCCCTCGCCGGCTTCCTGGAGTAGCTGCCTTGGAGGGAGGGGCCGTCCGCCCGGATCTTCGGAAGGAACGCTATGCGGCCTACCTGGCGGGGTTCTTTCTGCTGGCGGTCCTGGTCTACGCACCCGCGCTGCGTGGTCCATTCGTCTCGGATGACTTCCACTACGTGGCGAACAACCCCTGGGTCCAGGAGGCGAGCGCGGAGCGCCTGCTCGAGGTGTTGCCGCCCCTCGGTGAGGCGTCCGCCGCAATCGAGAACTGGGCTCCGCTCCACCTGATCCTGCACGCGGGTGCGGTCGCCGCCTTCGGCGAGAACGTGCTCGGCCATCATCTTCTGAACCTCCTGCTTCACGCGCTGGCGACGACGCTTCTGGTCGCGCTGCTGTGGCGGGCGGGAGTGCCGAGCGCGGGAGCGTTCTTCGGTGGACTCTTCTTCCTGCTTCACCCCGCCAACGTCGAAGCCGTCGCGTGGATCTCGCAGCTGAAGACGACGAGCGCGTTCGTGCTCGCCGCGCTGGCGCTGCTGCTCTTCCGACGCTTTCCGATCGCCTCCGGGTGGGTGTTCCTGTTGGCCCTTCTTGCCAAGGCGTTGGCGCTGTTCGCGCTCCCGGTTCTGGCAGTACAGCTATTCGTCCACAGGAACCGATCGCGGAGCTCCCTTTTTGGCCTGGCCTTCTGGAGCATCGTTCTTGTCGCATTCTCCGTCGCGGAACTGACCGTATTTCTGCACTTGAACGCGGAGACCCCAGCAACGGTCGCCGACAGCCTCATCGGGCGCACGCGAGAGGGGTTCGCGATCGTCGGTCGCTACGCCCTCATGGCGACTACGACCATCGGGGTCTCGCCGTTCCAGGAGCCATCCCGATGGGTGGGTTGGCGCGACCCGTGGTGGCTGTTCGGGCTCGTGACGGTGGCTGCCGTCGGTGCTCGTACGGGGTGGGCGCTTGCGAAGCGCCGCGAGGAAGCTGCGTGGTGGGTGTGGGCTGCGGCGGCCTACCTGCCCGTTTCTCAGCTGTTTCCATTCCGGAATCCGGTTGCGGACCGCTACCTCTACCTGATCTTGCCCGGACTCCTCGGGGGTGTCTTGCTGGCGGTGACTCCCTGGGCCCGTCGTCTGGTGAAGCGAAATTCCGTGGCACAGCCGGCCGCGGTCGCGCTGGCGGTGATCGCTGCAGTGCTGCTGGGCGTTCACTCGCACAGCCAGGCTCGTCTCTGGAACCACGAGGTGTTCCTGCTCAGTGAGGCCGCGAGACACTACCCGGACGGCGCGGGTGCCTGGCTGTTGCGCGCCGAGCACGCAGTGCGCAGCGGAGAGCGAGATGCAGCGCTTCAAGCACTGCAGAATGCAAACCACCGCGGCTTCGACCGCTACGACCATCTGCTTCAGAGCGTTGCGTTCGCGCCGCTGCGCGGCGACCCGCGGATGCGGCAGCTCGTCCACGACATCGCGGGAGACTGGGTGCGACGACTCTCTGCCCGGGGCGATCTCTACCAGGGAGAGCTGCTCCAGTTGGCAGCCGCGCACCTGGCGCGCGGCGAGCGGGAGGCGGCTCGGGAGGCAGTGGCGAAGGGCTTGCTGCGGGACGGACCGTTCGAAGCCGAGCTCGCCCACGTCGCCCAGGTGCTGGCTCGGGGTGCGCGATGATGGCTCAGACGCTGCGAAACCTCCGGGCACTGGGCTATCTCTGAAGTTCGATGGACCCGTCCCCGATTCTGAGCGTCTCGTTCGCCGTGCTTGCGGCCATGGTCGGTATTGCCTGCGAAACGACTGACCGCCCCCAGGGCGCCGTGCTGGTGGTACTCGACACGCTTCGAGCGGACCGTCTGTCCGCGGTGGGACACGATCGCCCGACCACGCCGCATATCGACGGCCTCGCGGAGCGGGGGGTCCTGTTCGAGAACGCGATCAGCAGCAGCTCGTGGACGCTCCCGGCGATGGTCGGGCTGCTCAGTGGGCGGCTTCCCTCTACCCAGATCTTCGACGGTACCCTCCAAACCTCGCTGGTCGATTCGCTGCGCGACGCGGGGTTCGCGACGGCCGCTTTCACGGAAGGCGGCGTCGTGCACTCCGAATACGGCCTCGATCTCGGCTTCGCGGAGTGGGAGCAGAACCATGAGTCTGTCTTCGTGGCTGGCCAGAGAGTGAACAACCCGGATGGGGGCATCGAGCCGACCTTCGCGAATGCGTCGGCCTGGCTTCGCGCCCATGCGTCCGAGAACTTCTTTCTCTTCGTCCATTCGTACGAAGTTCACACACCCTATGTCCGGGACCGGTTCGTTCGGGGTGTCGCCTCCGGCTCGCTGTCGAGCCCCTTCGATGTCGACCAGGTGAAAAGTATCCAGCACGGGGAAACGCCATTGGGCGAAGGTGAGCGTGCGTGGCTCGGGGCGCTCTATGACGGCGGAGTCGCCACGGCCGACGCTCACGTAGGGATGCTCCTCGAAGCGCTCGAGAAGCTGGGGCTTGCGGAGACTACTCTGGTGGTGGTGACCAGTGACCACGGAGAGGATCTCGGCGAGCGGTCTCCGACCCTGGCCGGCCGGCACGGACACACGCTCTACGACGAGCTGTTGCGGGTGCCCCTGGTGCTCTACGATCCCACGGAGTCGTTCGCGGTGCGGCGCGTGGCAACTCAGGTGCAGCTCCTCGATGTGCTCCCCACCATCCTCGAACGGCTGGGTGTCGCGATTCCTCCCGGCGTACACGGACTGAGCCTGGTCGGCCTGCTGCGGGGTGCGCGGGTCGCTGAGAGACCGGCGTTCTCCGCGGCTACCAGGTCGGGGCCGCGTCGCTTCTCCGTGCGAGGGCGGCGTTTCAAACTGATCCGAAATCTCCCCCGCGCGGAGGTCGAGCTTGGGCCCGAGACGCCGCGCTGGGAACTCTATGACCTGCGGGACGATCCGCGCGAGCGTCGCAATCTGGCCAACGAGCTCCCAGAGGTGAAAGCCAGGATGGCTACGCAGCTCGGGGTGTTGCGCCGACGCGCGTCGGGCCTCGATCTCGAGGTTCCAGCTCCGGGAAGTCCAGCGCAGCGACGCCAGCTCGAAGCCCTCGGCTATCTGGAGCCGGCAGCACCAGGTTCTTGAGACATTCGCGATGAGACGGTCGATTCTCGTCGGGCTCGCCTGGGTTGCGAGCACGCTGTTCGTCAGCCTTCTGCTGCTCGAGCTCGTTCTGCAGGGGGCTGCGTGGGTGCGGCGTGCGCGCGACGGGGGCATGGACAACGAGCCGATGGAGCGCGGCGACGTCTATCGGATCCTCTGCATCGGTGAATCGACCACTCATGGTTTCGGAGCCACTTCCTACCCCGTCCTGCTCGAGGAGGAGCTGCTCGAGCGCAACTGGGGACTTCGCTTCCGCGTCGTGAACGCCGGAGAGATCGCGGTGCACACCACGCATCTCCGCCGGCGCCTTCCCGCGCTCATCGAGCGCTACCGGCCGCAAATGGTCATCGCGATGGTCGGAGTCAACGACGCTTTTTATCTGGAAGCGGGGGAGGCACTTCGGCTGCCGCTCGACCTTCAGCTCGTGCTGCTGCGGTCGAGAGTCTACAAGCTGGCGACACTGCTCTGGTGGGAGTCCACAGTCGAGGAGCAAGGCTCCGCCCGGGTGACAGGCGAAGATCCGGAACACTGGCGCGCGTTCCTCCGCCGCTTCGAACCCGACTTTCAGCGCTGGGACCGCGGGACTCTCGAAGCGCCTGAACAGGCGTTTCGCGCAGTCATCGCGGCGGCCCGCGAGGCGGCGGTGGCCGGATCCGAGCCTGGGAGTCTGGATCTCCCGGATGGCTACCTGCGGTTCTACTACGCTGCGCACACTGCGCTCGCTCGCGTGCTTCTGGACGACGGACGCGGAGGGGACGCCGTGTCGCTCTATCGCGAGGCGATCGAGCTCCACCCCCAAGACGAGCACCTCCATCGTGGGCTGGCGGGCGTCTACGAGGTGCTCGGGAACGCGAATGAGGCGCGGAACTACCAGGAGCGAACGCGGCTGTTCGAGGCCAGCCGGGTGCGTCCGGTGACACGCGCGAATCGGGTGGCCATGCAGGAAGAGGTGGTAGCTTCTGGAGCGCTGTTCGTGGCGATGCAGTACCCGATGCGCTCGCTGGAGAGGCTGCGGTTTGATCTCGACGACGGATCTCGAACGATCTTCGTCGACAACGAGGCGTCGTTTCGAGAGGCCGTGGCTCGGCAGGGCTATGATGCGCTGTTCACCGATCGGATGGCCGGCGACTTCGGTCATGCGACCGAGGCCGGGAACCGCCTGGTCGTGCGCAACCTGATGGAACAGGTATTCGAGCGACGATTCGGGCTCGAATCGGATGCGGAGACCCACCGGTGAACGCGCCCAGCACCACGGTCTTCCGTGTCCACGTGGTGTTGGCTCTGGTCGTCGGGTCGGGGCTGCGCATGCACGATCTTGCGGGCCAATTCGTTCTCTCGGATGAATGGCACGGCCCTCACGCCGCGCTGAATGCGACGTGGGCAGAACTCGCTGCGCTGCTCACACTCGGCGCGACGTCGGTCCCTTCGAATCTCTACTACGAGTTTCTGCTCGGCTCCATCGGCCTCAGCGAGTGGACGCTTCGGATGCCATCCGTCTTGGCAGGCGTGCTCGCGATCGGAGCCATTCCCTGGCTCCTGCGCCGCTCGATCGGCGACTGGGCCTCGATGGCGACGGCCTGGCTCCTCGCTGTCTCTCCGCTGCTCGTCTTCTACAGCCGCTACGCGCGTCCCTACGCACTCGTAGTGCTGCTGACGTTCCTCGCCTTCCTGGCCTGCCGCAGGTGGGCCGCGACTGGCCACCGGAGCGCCGGCCTGGCTTTCGTCGCCGCCGCCGTTCTCGCCGGCTATTTCCATCTCCTCGAAGTTCGTTCGCTCTTGATTCCGCTCGTCTGCCTCGTCGCTGCGAAGGGGATCGGCCCTAGGCTGCCGATGCTCAGGGCCGAGCCGTCGTGGCGCGCCATCGGTTGCGCAGGGCTCGCCGGGTGCGCCGCGCTCGCGCTGCTGTTCACGCCCGCTCTCCTGTCGCCGAGCGAGCGCTTCTTTCAAATTCTCGGCGAGGACAGCCCGACGGCTGCGACCCTCGTGAGTGCTCTCGCGCTGCTCGGGGGCACGAACGGAGGCGCGGCGTTCTTCGTGCTGTTGCCGCTCGCGCTGCTGGGCACCTGGCGACTCGTCGCGCGCGACCCGTGGTTGGGCTCGCTCTTTGCGGCGGTCGCGATCGGCTGCCTGGTTCCGGTGTTCGGGGCTCGGCCTGTCGACAGCGACGTCGCCCTCGTCTTCGCCCGCTACACCATCCCGCTGTTGCCGATCGGTGCGGTGCTTCTCGCTTGCGGCGCGGACCTCTTGATCGAGTGGCTCGATCCGTGGCTTCGAGAGGGTTTCGTGCGGACCTCTGCTCGTTCGCTCGCGCTGTTCGCGCTCGTTCTGGGGTTGGCCGCGGCCGGCCCACTCCCAAGCCTCTACTCCGGGGCCAACGCGTTCACCAACCACAAGGCGTTCCACTCATCCTACGAGGCGGTCGCGTCCGACTCGGAGCGGTTTGCCCGCTTCCTGGAGCAGATGAAGTGGCGGGGCCCGCCGCCGAACGTGGCGGTGTCGGACTTCTACCGAATGCTGGCGGATGAGACCGATGAGTTCGCTCTGATCGAGTACCCGATGCCGATTGGTGATCTCTTCTCGCCGGGATTCATCCACCAGCGCATTCACGGAAAGCAAGTCCTCGGCGGATGGGTGCCGCGCCCGGCTCCACGCGAGGAGCGCGCGCCAGGAGTCGTGTACGCGAACTGGTGGGTAGGCGACGTGCTGGCAGGCGCCCGGCGGGATCGGACCCACTTTCGGAGTCTGGTGTCGCTGCGCGACCGGGAAGCGGTGCGCGCTTCCGGCGCCCGTTACCTGGTGTTGCATCGTGACCTTCGAGCCGAGCGCCTCGGCTGGACGCCGAAACCAGAACGGCTGCGCATCGCGGACACCTTCGAGGCGAACTGGGGTGCACCGGTCTTCGCGGATACGTGGATTCTCGTCTATGACCTGCGCGAGCGCTGATCCCCGGCGAAGCTGCGTTCGCTATCCTCAGTAGAAGCGTTGTGTGGTGCCGAACCCGGATGACTAGAGTGATTGCCAACGTCGTTTCGGGCGCCGGGCGGTGGCGCGCCGCGTGTGGGTGGCTACTGGGCGCAGGCTTGCTCGCCGGATGTGGGCCGGAGGGGCTCCCGAACGTCCTCCTGATTACCCTCGACACGACCCGAGCAGACCGACTCTCCTGCTACGGCCACGCGCGCGAGACGAGCCCGCACCTGGACCGGCTCGCTCGCGAGAGTCTGCGCTACGAGCACGCCTACGCTGTGTCCAGCTGGACGCTTCCCTCTCATGCGTCTCTCTTCACCGGGAAGTTTCCCACGAGCCACGGGGCAGCGTACGACCCGGAGGGTCCACTGATCCTCAGCCAGGGGATCAAGGGCCCCGCAGGTTGGGACCGCTTTCGGGCGCGAAGCCTCGCCGTCGACGAGCGCACACTGGCCGGCCGTCTGGGCGCACACGGCTACGACACTGCTGCCGTAGTCGCAGGGCCGTGGCTGCGTCGCGTCTTCGGGCTGGACCGGGGATTCGAACACTACGACGATTCCGAGATTACGAGCGTGAACGGCCGTAGTGCCGACCGCGTCACGCAGGCGGCCATCGAGTGGCTCGACGAGGGGCGAGATGCAGATCGTCCGTTCTTCCTCTTTCTCAACTACTTCGATCCGCATGGGCCCTACAACCCCCCCCGCGGTCATCGGCGCACGTTCATGGAGGTTGGCCAGAGCGACGTGAACCTCACGCGTGAGCAGAAGCGAGATCTGCTGTACGACGCCGAAATCCACTTCATGGATGCGGAGCTGGGCCGCCTGCTGGACAACATGCGCCGGAAAGATCTGTTCGATGACACCTGGATCATCGTCACCGCTGACCACGGTGAGCTGATGGGTGAGGGCGGCGCCTGGGGCCACGGCGAGACGCTGAGCGAGGCGGAGTTGCGCATTCCCCTGCTGGTCAAGGCCGCCGGCGGGGGCAGGGTCGGCGTGGAGACGCGCCCGGTCCAGCTCCCGGATGTCTTCTCACTGATCGCTGAGGCCACGAATCTCGCTGGGGCCGCCGAGGGAGTCATCGACCCGGAAGCCGGGCATCCGATCGTTGCCGAGGTGGGTCCGGTCGGCCGCCCGGCGTGGCGCGCTCTCATTGGAGACCGCTGGAAGTTCGTATCGAGCAGCGAGGGTGCGCGCCATCTCTTCGACCTGCAGGATGACCCGTGGGAGCAGGTCGACCGGATCGACACTGAGTCCGAGACCGGGGCGCAGCTCGAGAACAGAATGGACGACTTCTTTGCAGCTCTGCCACGCCCTGGGCCCGCGTCGCCGGCGACGGAGGTCGACCCGGAGGAAATCGAGCGGCTGCGCTCGCTCGGCTATCTGGACTAGAGGAACGGATTGTCCGACATGCAGATCGCACCGCCGCCGCTTCGGTGGCGACGTGCGCACGCGGTGTTTTTGGGTGCACTGGCCCTGCTCTTCTTGCTGGGTATCGGCTTCGAGCTTCACGGCTATTCGATCTCGATGTGGCGAGAGATCATCGACGGTTCCGAGCCGGACGAGATCCTTGCCGGCAAAGCCCGCCTCATCCGTGGAGACGATTGGTTCATCACCCTCCCGCTCGCACTCTCCCAGCGGAGCCACGAGCCAGCATTCCCACGGGTCAACGAGAACATCGGCTTCGGGATGCCCATGCTCGTGCCGTTCCCACTGCCGGTGGCACATCCCCTGACTCTGCTGCGTCCGGCCACCTGGGGATTCTTTGTCGGGAGCGACATCGGGCTCGCGTGGCTGTGGTGGGGCCGGTTGCTAGGCCTTTTCGGGGCTGCGGCTTTCGTGTTGCTCGCGATCTCGGGCGATCGGCTTCGGCTGGCGGTTCCGGGTGCGGCGCTGCTGACCGCGTCGCCGTTCTTCCTGTTCTGGGGCCTCCGCCCAGTCCCGAGTGCGGTCTCGGCGATCCTGACGTTCCTGGCCGGCCTCGCTTTGGTGTTCGCGCGACGTCCGGCGGCGATCCTGGTGTCAGGTCTGGCGCTCGGGGTCGCGGCTGCGTCCTTCATGTTGGCCCTCTATCCGCCCTTCCAGGTGCCGCTGGCGCTACTGTTCGCCGCTCTCGCGGCCGCGCTGGTCTGGGAGCACCGGGCCGCGCTGGACTTCCGCCATCTCCCGCTCGTTCGGGGAATCGCGCTCCTCGGCGGGCTCCTCATCTTGGCGGGGTCTGTCGGGCTCCTCTTCGCCGACGCAGGAGAAGCCATCGCGGCCTTGCGAGAGAGCGAGTATCCAGGACGACGTGCACCGGGCGGGGTCACTCGCGTCGCCGGGGAGCTTCTTGGCGCCAACCTGTGGCTGGCACTGCGCACCGAGGAGTGGGGGTCGCTCGAGAACATCTGTGAGGCGGCAGGGTTCTGGCTGCTTTCGCCGGTACTCCTCGCCGCCGCTCTCACGTCGGCGCGGTCGCGGATCGGTCCGGTGGAGATGGTGTTGGCGGCGGCGGTATTCGGCTTTGGCCTCCACGCGGTGGTGGGACTTCCGGAAGCGTTGGGTCGTACCTTTCCGCTGCTCGACCCGCCTCCACGTCGGACGATGATCGCGTTTGGCATCGCCGAGGTCGCGTTGTTGGTGCGGTTGCTCGCGCGTCGCGACATCGGCCGTCCGACGAACCTGTTCCTTGCCGCTGTCATCGCTTTCGGGTGGGCGGCGCTCGTGGCGTTCGCGGCCTGGCAACTGAATGCTCCAGTCACGGGAGCCGCTTTCGGGCCCGGTGTTGCCCTCGCCGCAGTGAATGGTGCGCTGGCGTTTCTCGCACTGCGCACGCGGTTCGTCTGGTCCCCTATCGCACTCGCGGCGCTGGGCTCACTGGTCGCGAGTGCCTGGTTCAACCCGGTCGTCCGCGGCGGCACGGGCTACCTCTATGAGAATCCGCTCTCGCGCCGCATCGTTGCGCTCGATCGCGCTCACGACCGCGACAGCACCTGGCTGGTGTTCGGCAACTTGCAGCTTCCGAATCTGCTCCGGATCCTGGGGGTGCATGCGCTCAATGGAGTCCATCCCGTCCCCCGCCCCGAGCTCTGGGCGCGACTCGATTCCTCGGGTCTGATGCGGCGCGTGTACGATCGCTTCGCGCACGTGGGGTTCGCCGTTGCGCCCGGTTCCCGGCCGCGTTTGCGCGCGGTGGGCGAGGACCTCGTCATGGTCGGCCTGTGGCCAAGCCCTGCAATGCTGAGTGCGCTCGGAGTCACCCACGTCCTCGTCTGGAGCGAGGAGCGCGCAGATCTCGAACCGTACGAAGATCTGGTCGAGCTGGGTGCGGTAGGAAATACCCAGCTCTACGCGGTTCCGGACGTTCGTGAGCCAGACGGTGTGGCTGGCAAGGGGGGCTCGCCTTGATCCGACTTCCGTTCGATTGGAGTGTCTGGTTCCGCGCGGATCCTCGCGCGCTCGGCTTGTTCCGGATCGCGTTCGGCGTCCTCGCGCTTGCGGACCTCGCGCTCCGAGTGCCGTACTTGACGGTCTTCTACAGCGACATCGGTGTGCTGCCGGGCTGGTCGTCGTCCGGCCAGGCTACCCGCGTAGCTTCAGCATGCTCTACTGGCTCGCCGAGCCCGAGCATGTCGCGCTCTTCTTCGCGGTCACCGCGCTCGCGGTCGTTGCTTTCACCGTGGGATGGCGGACGCGCGTCTTCCAGGTAGTGGCTGCGATCTGCGTCTGGAGCATTCATGCCCGCAACCCGCTGATCCAAATAGGGCGGCGACGTGGTGATGAATCTTCTGTGGTTGTGGACCCTCTTCCTGCCGCTGGGCGCTCGCTACAGCATCGATTCCCTCCGGCGCGCCAGAAGGCGGGAGCCGTTGTCGGAGGGGCCAATCTACTCGCTCGCCGTGACCGCGATTCTTCTCCAGATCTCGGCGATCTACTTCTTCAACGCGGTACACAAGGATGGCGCGGCCTGGCGCGCCGGCACAGCGGTGGCGTTGGCCCTCGAGCAGGACAAGTTCGTGACGTGGATCGGTCTCTGGGCACGAGACGTGGTTCCAGTGGCTCTCTTCAAGTTCGCCGCCTGGATGTCGCTCGCGATCGAGTGGGCGGCACCTCTCCTTCTGCTGAGCCCCTTCCGGCCCATCTGGTGCCGACGCGCAGCTCTGCTGGTACTCGTTTCGTTCCATACCGGAATTTTCATGCTCATGGATGTGGGTCTCCTTTCGCAGGCCATGATCGTGTCGTACCTGCTGCTGCTGTCCTCTGCGGACATGGATGGGCTCGAGCGGGCACTCCCGATCCTGAGAGGCAACAGCGGCCCAGTTCTGGGCGAGCCGCGGATGGGATCGATCCGCGTTCGACGCGGGGCGTCTGCCGTGGGCTTCGGTGTCTCCCAGGGCAGTCACCTACGATGCGCTCCATACCAGCCGCTGGGTGGGGAAGTACACGAACGTCGAGGTGCCGCCGTGGGCGCGCCAGGTCGTAGCCTCAGGTCGCTTCTTTCAGAACTGGGGGATGTACGCTCCAGAGCCCAAGCGCCTCGACGGGCACCTCGTCATCGACGCGAGACTGACAGACGGGCGCCGGCTCGATCCCCAGACCGGCGAACCGCCGGTCTTCGAACTCGCGGATGGAAGAACGCGAAGCTTCGACCTGCTCTGGTCCAGATACACCAATCGGCTGGCCGAGACGAAGGACCCGATCTACGCCAGGGCGCTGGTCAAGTGGCTGCTCGCACCGACCGGGCATCTCGAGCTCGGGCAGGACGAGCGCATCGGCACCTTCGACGTCTGGTGGATTCCTGATCGCTCGCCGTACCCAGGATCGGATGGAGTGGCACAGCCGCTCCCGCGGAGGGTCGTGGTCAGGCATCCCCGCCACCAACGAGAAAGAAGCGTGCCCCACGGGGAAAAAAGGTAGGGGAACCCCCCGGTTCGTACCCACTTTTTTCTTGCGTAGGGCCCGCAGTCGGGAGACGGTAGCGAGCGCTGCCAGAGCTGTAGAAATCTAGGAGTGCTCATGCCGTTCCGCTTGCTCCCGTTCGTCCTTGCCGGGCTCGTATCGCTGCACGCGTTCATCGCTGCCCCTGCCGAAGCCGGTATTCGCCGGATCCCGAGAGCCGTGCTCGAGGTCGATCAGCCGTCGAATGGAGCCTTCTCGCAGGCCGCGACCGTGGCCGTGACGGGGACCGTTCGCTTCGCGCAGGCGGGCACCGTTCTCACGATCAACGATGACGTCGTGACGCTCGGGGTCGGGGGCGTGTTCAGCCACACCATCACGCTCGACGCGGCTGCAGTGACCAATCCGATCTACAGCGTCCTCACGACGCCGGACCAGAATTTGAGAACGGATCGTCGGGTGGTCTTCGCCGGAGACTCGGTAGCCGACGGGGACTTCTCGCTCGGCGGCATCGCGTTGCGCCTGAACGACACCGGTCTCGACCAGATCGAGCCGGCGATCGGCAGCCTCGTTTCGCTCGATCCCGCCACCTTGATTCCGCCCGGCACCCAGGTGATCGACGAGTTCTGCTACCTCGACCTCTTCGGACTCTGCATCGGGAGCGCGGACGGATTCGTCGAGGGAACTCCGCCTCCGAGCGTCTCCGGATTCGGGATCGACATCGACTCCCAGCAGGATGCAGTGTTCGGCGACATCCTTCTCAACGATCTCTTCCTGAGGGCGCGAATCGAGGATGGCAACCTCGGAATCGGATTCGAGTGCTTCGTCAACGTCAACGCGGCGACGACCGACATTCTCGGAGACTTCGGGCTGCAGCCCGATGCCGCGGATCCGTCTCTGGTCGACGTGTTCCAGGTGGGCGGCGTGCAGGTCGTGTTCTCGCAGTTCACCGATTCGACCGACTGCTCGGGGATCTTCGGAGGCATCCTCGAGTTCTTCATCGGCGTCTTCATCGGCGACATCCAATCGTTGTTCTCGACCGAGTTCGCGAACTTCCTGAATGCGACCGACGCGGCCGGCAACACCCCCGTGGCCGGAGCGATCGAGACGGCGCTCGCGGACATCGAGATCTCCGGCCCGATCGGAGAGGGCCTCGGTGTGATGCTCGAGACGCCGCTCTTCGACGTGCTGGAGGACATCGACGGGATCACGCTGGGGTCCGATACACGGGTGATCACCCAGGTGGGAACCGGGCCGGGAGAGTGCATTCCCCCGCCTGCCGCACCGGATCTGGCAGCTTCGTACCACATCGCGGAACCCTTCCCGACGCTGACGGCGACGACTCCGGTCGGCGGCCTCCCGTACGATCTGGGCATCTGCATCTCGACGTCCGCCTTCAATCAGCTGCTCAAGGCCGACACCGAGTGCGGACTCCTCCAGCTGGATGTGACGGAGATCGACGTGCTCGGCGTGCCGACCACGATCACTGCGGGTGTCCTGACCTTCGTCATTCCAGAGTTCACCATTTTGCCAACTACACTTCCGCTCCTCGTCCGGATCACTCCCACGACGGCGCCGTTCTTGACCGGCAACCCGGGACCGGCAGGGGAAACCTCAGAGCTGAAGATCGCCAATCTGATCGTCGAGGTGCGAAGAATCCCGACCGACCCGGTCCAGTTTTCGTACGTGACATTCGGGGTCGACCTCGCGGTGGGTCTCGATTTCGTGTTCGACGACCTCACAGGAGAGCTCGTGCCGACGGTGGGCAGCGTCGACCCGGCGGACATCACGGTCGGGGTGATCGATCGCCTGATCCAGGTCAGTCAGCAGAGTGCCGAGAACGGGCTGCCGACGGTCCTGGCCGAGGCGCTCCCGGTCCTCGGCGCCTCGCTCGGGTCGTTCCCGATTCCGGCCTTCTTCGGTCTGGGGCTCCAGTCCGTCGAGGTGTCCAACCAAGGGGAGTTCCTCTCGATCTTCGCAGATCTGGTGACCACGCCCTGAGTCGCTAGGCGTCTCTCGATCGAGCCTCGGGCTCGAGTCGTGCCGAGCGGCTCCCAGAGCAGTGGGTAAGATCCGACCCTCCATGTCGGCCCGCCTACGGTTTCGGATCATTCTGCTCTGCTTCTTCCTGTCGGGCTTGACGGCGCTGATCTACCAGACCGCGTGGACGCGCGAGTTCGCGTTCGTGTTCGGAACGTCGGAGCTGGCGGTCGCCACCGTCCTCGCGGCCTATATGGGAGGCCTCGCGGTCGGATCGGCCGCAGCGGCGCGTTTCGCGCTTCGCGTCCAGCGGCCGGTTCTGTTGTACGGGCTTCTCGAGCTCGCGATCGGGGTCTCGGCACTGCTCGTGCCGCTCGCGATTCGCGCGGTCACCGTCCTCCATCACTTCGCCTTCGCCGGGCAGGTGGACGCGGGCGGCATAGCCTCCGCGCTCTTCTACGTGATGGCTTCCTTCCTGGTCCTCGGAGTACCGACCGCCTTCATGGGAGCCACGCTGCCGCTGCTTGCGCGTCAGGCAGTGCGCAGCGACAGCGAGCTCGGGCCGCGGATCGGGTTGCTCTACTCGATGAACACGGTGGGGGCAGTCGTGGGGACGGTGCTCGCGGCGTTTCTGCTCCTGCCGGCGCTGGGCTTGAGCGGGACGGTCGGCGCCGCGGTGGCGATCAATGCGCTCATCTTCGTGCTGGCTTCCTGGGTGTCGCGAGGCGGCGCTCCTACGCCGATCCCGCCGCCGGCTGACGCCGACGCGGGTGGCACGAGCACCCGAGCGTGGATCCTGCCCCTCGTCTTCGCATCAGGCGTGGCGTCCTTCACGTACGAGGTGCTGTGGACGCGCCTCCTCGGAAACATTCTCGGCGGAAGCGTCTATGCCTTTGCCACGATGCTGGCGAGCTTCCTGCTCGGAATCGCCATCGGGGCCGCGCTCGCGGCGCGCCACGCCACGAGTTCGGGCCGCGCCGCGCTCGGCTACGCGATCGCACAGCTCGGGACCGCACTGCTCGGCCTGGTGGCCTTCACGAGCTCCTCGTTGTTGCCGCCGCTCGCGGGCCTGTTTCGCGGGGGGCAGCCTTGGTGGGATGCGCTCGTCACGCTCCTGTTTCTGCTTCCGGCGACGATCTGCATCGGTGCGACGTTTCCATTCGCCGTGCGGGTCCTGGCCCGCGCGGGTTCCGATGCAGGTCCCGCGACCGCGCGTGTGTACGCCTGGAATACCGGCGGGGCAATCCTGGGTGCGCTCGGCGCCGGCTTCGTTCTGCTGCCGGTGCTCGGATTCGCGGGAACGTTCCAGGCGGCGGCATTACTCAACGTGCTCCTGGCGGGGGCGGTAGTCTGGCTCGCGGTTCCGCGAAGTCGGCTGCTGGGAGTGCTGGCGCTGGGCGTCGGGCTTCTGCTCGTCACCGTCCCTCCGGCGACTCCCTGGGCGGTGCTGCGAACCGGTCCGTTCGATAGCCAGGCCGCTCACGGCAAGATCGCGTTCTTCTCGGTCGGTCGGAGTGCGACGGTGCTGGTTCTCGAGCGGGACGGGCATTGGAACTTGCGAACCAATGGCCTCCCGGAAGCGTCGATTCAACCTCCTGGGGGGCTGCTGGCCTTTCGTACCGCCCGTTGGTTGACCGCATTGCCGGTTCTCGCGCGTCCCGAGGCGCGCTCGATGCTGGTGATCGGGCTCGGAGGCGGGATCGCCGTCGAGGCTGTGCCGAGAAGTGTCGAGCGCATCGATGTCGTCGAGCTCGAGCCGGAGGTCGTTGAGGCAAACCGCGCTCTCAGCGCGGTGCGCGCTCGCGATCCTCTTGCCGACCCGCGCATTCGGCTGCTCCTGAATGATGCGCGCGGGGCACTCGCTCTGTCGCAGGAGCGCTACGACGCGATCGTCTCCCAGCCCTCGCATCCCTGGACTGCGGGCGCCTCGCATCTCTACACGCGCGAGTTCTTCGCCCTGGCCCGGGACCGGCTGACACCCGAGGGAGTCTTGCTCCAGTGGATCGGGCCGGGCTTCGTCGACGCCGATCTCCTGCGGATTCTGGTCGCCACGCTCGAAGACGTCTTCCCTCACGTCGTCATGCACCAGCCTCATCGCGGCGGCGGGATTCTCTTGTTGGCGTCGCTGGCGCCGCTCGACGCGACGTCGAGCGGCGCGCGCGCACTAGCCGCGGCTCCCGATGAATTCGGAGCGCTCGGCATCCACCGGATCGAGGATGTCGCTGCTTCCACGCTGCTCGATGAGGCTGGGTCGAGCCGTTTCGCCGCCGGCGCTCCCCTCAGCCGCGATCGGCAGAATTATCTGCAGATGCGCTCGCCCCTGCTTCGCCGGCGGGGGGTCGGCCCACTCGTGCCGGGCCCGCTTCTCGTAGGCCTGGGACTGGCTCCGGAGCTGGAGCCGGGCCTCGATCGCCTCCTCCTCGTGCGGCGCCTACTCGATCTAGGCTTCGTCGCCCGAGCGCGCCTGGTGGCGTCCACCTTCGAGGACCCGATTGAAGGCGCCGTCGCCAAAGGACTTGTGCTCGAGGCGGCAGGCAGCCGGGCGGAGGCCCTGACCATCCAGATCGCGGTGCTCGAGCAGGAGCCGGCCCAGGAAGAGGCTCGAGAGGCACTGTTCCGCTTGCGGGGCCCGATAGTATTCGAAGGGGAGTTGAGGCTCGAGGGCGCCGGCAGCCCCGAGCGGGCGTTCCGTGACGCGATTCTCCAGGAGGCCAGGAGCGTCGCGGGCGACGTATCCTCGGCTGCGCTGGACGCTCGCTTGGCGGAGATTCTGCCCGGGGGGACATTCTTCGGTCCGGCCACCCGGCTCCGTGCCCGCTTGCGCCGCATCTCGGGTGGCGAGAAGAACCTGGAGGAAGCCGTGCGGCTCCTCGATACTCTGGCTGCCCGGAAAGACCTGGCCTCTGACCCGCTCGAGCGGGCCCGGGTGGGTGCCGCCCTCGAAGACGAAATGATCGCGCTCTCTAGTGTGGAGGGCTGGCTTCGCCGGCCCGCCTCCCCGACCCGACGTCAGCGAGAGGCGAGGGAGGTGCTGCGGCTGCTGGAGAGCTTGCCCGATTCCGGGGAGTGGGAAGCTTGGCGCCGGTCCCTTGGAGTGCGGGTCGCGCAGATCTTCGACAATCAAAGCAGCCGGCTTCCTGGATCGTGACCGTCGAATTCCCCGCGGGGGAGGTGCGGGGTTGGGACTTTTTCTTTGCCCCTCTGGTTACGTCGCGCTAACAAGATGCATGACCGACTTGCTGCCTGGGCGGGCGAGTAGTGCGAAGAGTTGCGGGTCCCGGGGCCGCACTTTTCGCGTCGAAAATTCTGGCGGCGAGCCGCTCACACCACATGGGAGTCCATTTGAATGCGTAGGTTGTTTCTCTATCTCGCGGCCGGTGCCGCGGCCCTCTGTCTCGGGGCGAGCGCCCACGCCGGCGCTCTCACCGGTGCCTCTTTGACCTTCAACCTCGGCGGGGCGGGCGATATCGTGTTCCCGGCGACCGGTGTGACCGGCACGTCGGTGTCACTCACCCAGGCCACGGTCGACGCAGGAAGCGGCTTCGCGGGCACGGTGACGACCCCGCTCGCAGCCCCTCCGGCGAGCGCGCTGTCCGTGGTCATCGGGGCGAATACATTGGGCAACCTCACGGGTGACCCGCTCACGTCGACCAACCTTTTGGTCGACCTGACGTCGACCATTCTGGGCTTCGGCGGGACTCCGCTGATCGTGGTGCCGCTTGCGGCGGGTTCGACGGACCCCGTCGAGATCAACGAGGGCGGCGTCACAGTGAATATCTACCCGTACGGCTGGACGAGCGGCGTCCTCAATATCACGGACGCCACAGACGGGATGGGCGGCGGTGCCCCGGTCGCGACCGCGACTGGGTCGATCGTTCAGGGACAGCCCGGTGCCATCAAGCTCGTGAGCGGCGCGTATATCGAGACGAGCCTCGCCGACCCGACGTACACGGTCGTCACGCTCGACTTGGCGTTCGAGTCGGTGCCGGAGCCGACGATGGTGCTTCTCTTCGGAGCGGGCGCTGCAGTGCTCGGTGGCTTCGCATGGCGGAAGCGCCAGGTCTAGCCCAGACCCGTTTCGGGTCCGCTTGAATACAAGGGCGACTCTCCTTCGGGAGGGTCGCCCTTTTTTCGTCTAGGAGGGTGACCCTCCTAGTCCTCCCGGAGCCGGGCGAGCACCTCGCGGGCCTCCGCGGACTCGGCGAAGGGTTCCCCGGAGAGTGCGAGTTCGAGCGCGACGCGTGCCTCTGCCGTCTTCCCTTGCTGCAGGAGGGTCAGAGCGAGGTGATACCGAGCCGTTGCGTAGCCAGGCTTTTCTGACAACGCCTCCCGAAACTCGCGCTGGGCGGCTTCGACATCGTCGGAGCGCAGGTGGACGAAGCCGAGGGTGTCGCGACTTTCGGGGGAGGGGGCGATCCGTACGGCGCGCTCCGCCAGCAGCAGCGCGTGGGTGAGCGATTCGCCGCGCAACGCGAGAAGCCAGGCGAGGTCGTTCGCTGCGGCGCCATGCTCGGGATGGGTCCTCACGACCCGCCGAAGCTGCCGTTCGGCCGCTTCGGCGTCGTTGGCGGCGAGATACGCTTGAGCGAGGCTGTAGCGGTAGGCCGGCTCTCCGGGCTCGAGCGCGACTGCGCGTTCAAGGCTCGCGACTGCCACCGCAGCGTCGCCCGACTGAAGCGCGAGGTTCGCCAGGCCGGCGAGCGACTCGGCGTGCTCTGGGTCGCGTTCGAGGGCGGTCTCGAATCCGGCCTTCCCTCCCTCACGGTCGCCGAGTTCGAGCAGGACATGGGCGCGGATCGCTTGCGCGGAAGTGTGGTCCGGATCGGTGGCAAGGAGTCCGTCGAGGAGGGCGAGCGCCGCTCGAGGTTTGTGGTCGTCGAGTTCGAGTCGCACCGCGCGCCGCAGCAGGAGGTCGTTCTCCGGGTCGGTGAGATCGACATCCAGCGCCGCGATCAGCGCGCGCGCCTCGGCGATCCCTTCGGTTTCCGCGACGAGCTCCGCGAGCTTGCTCGCGCCGAGGGCTCGTTGGCCCGGCAGCTCCGCGAGTCGCTCGAAGGCTCGCCGGGCGCGGTCGAGATCACCGGTCGCTTGCGACGCTTCTGCAGCCACCAGCAGGACGGCGGGGTTGGCCCAGCCGCGGTGCTCGAAATGTCGAACAACGAAGCCGTTCGCTTCCTCGGGCTCCCCCCGTAGCAGGTGCAGGCGAGCGAGCAGGAGCGCTGCATCGGTGTCCGCCGGTGCGGCCGCCGTGGCTTCGCGGAGGTCGGCGAGGGCGCGGTCTTCCTGGCCGAGTTCGTATGCGGCGCGGGCCGCGAGGACGCGGACACCGGCATGGTCGGGCCACTGCTGGAGTGCCTTGTCGAAGAGCGCGAGGGCACGCGCTGCAGAGCCCCTCTCGATCGCGATGCGGCCCTCGATGATGTCGCGGTAGACCGGTTCCGTCAGCAGGCTCGACTCGGCTTCCGCCTCGGAGAGCCGGTCCATGTCGACGAGGGCGTCTGCGCGGAAGAAGTGGAACGACTCGCTGTCTCCCGCCTCGGTTTCGAGTGCGCGGTCGATGGCTTCGATCGAGCCCTCGAAGTCCCCGTCCCCGCGGCGCTGATCCGCGAGAGCGGCCCACAGCGTGACCGAATCGGGGAACTCCGTTCCGCCGAGCAGTTCGGCCTCGGACTCGTCGTTGCGGCCTTGTCGCTGCAGCTCGCCGGCGAGCAGAATGCGGAGGCTGTGGTTCCCCGGGTTGGCTTTCAGCGCACGGCGCGCCAGGGCCATCGCCGCGTCCAGGTCGCCCGCGGTTGCGTAGAGCCGAGCGCCCGCATCCACCCAGAGTGCCTCCTGGATCAGCACGTCGGAGCAGGCATCGAGGGTAGAGCGCGTGGCCGCGCCGTCTTCGAGCTGCGTCAGCTGAAAGCGTGCGTAGCTTGTGCATGCGCTCGCGACCGCCTCCGGGCCGACCTCGGGAGCGCGGGCGACGAGTTCACCAAATGCCCGATCCGCCTCGTCGTTGCGACCGAGGATCATCAGAGCGCCGGCACGCATGAGCTGGGCCGGGAAGTTGTGCGGCTCGAGGGCGAGGGCCCGGTCGGTACTCTCGAGAGTGATCTCGGTTTCCGAGAGCAGGAGAGCCGCCTGTCCGCGCGCGAGCCAGGCCATCAGGGCCGTCGGATCCTTCTTCAGGACACGGTCGGAGGCTTTGATCGCGGCCTCGAAGTTCTGCATCGCCAGCAGGGTCGTGGAGAGCATGAGCCCGGCTTCGGTCTCGAACTCGCCGTCCCGCGCCGCGCGCTTGAGGTGGAAGATCGCTTCGCCGTAGCGCTTCGCCTGGGAGAGCGCGTCACCCAGCAAGAGGCTGGCCTCTCTGCGATCGGGATTTTCCGCGAGCTCCTCGCGGAGCGGATCGATCGTCTCCTCGTAGCGCTCTTCGTCGTGGAGGCGGCGGACTTCGCGGAGGTCGAGTTCCGAGCCACAGGCCAACCCTAGCGAGGCGACGACCAGGGCCATGGCGGCAAGAGTGCGAGGCATCTGTTCCCTCCCGATTCGACTCGCCTGTCGGGGCGATCCGCGAGACTAGCCGTTAGACTCCTCGCGCGGTCCCCCACGCGCACAGAGGGGCACCCCGAGCGCGAACTCGCGCGAAGGAGGACGGCCCCCGGTGCGTCGCAAGCTCTTGGACTCTCCCTGGACTTTCGCGGTTCCCGCTCTGTTGCTCGCGTGGGTCGCGCTGTGGGCGAGCGTCGATCTCCGAGTGCCCGGACGGAACTGGGGTGGGGTCGACGACTTGCGGGAGCTTCGCGAGCGCGACGACGTCAACCTCGTGTTCATCCTGATCGATACGCTCCGGGCCGACCGCCTCGGCTCCTATGGCTACGAGCGCCCCACATCTCGGTTTCTCGACAGGCTCGCGGAGGGCGGCGTTCGTTTCGCCCGGGTCGAAGCGGCCTCGAGCTGGACGAAGTGTTCGATGGCGTCGCTCTGGACAGGCCTGAATCCGGTGCGAACCGGGATCTTGCGTTTCAACCAGGCGCTCCCGGATCAGGCGCTCATGCCCGCAGAGATCCTGCGCGATGCGGGGTTCGCGACGATCGGGATCTACCGCAACGGTTGGGTCGGGCCGAACTTCGGCTTCAGTCAGGGTTTCGAGGACTACCTGAAGCCGGGGCACATCGGAGACTCCAAGGGGATCGAGCGTCGACCCGGAGCGCACCTGATCGGGACGGACGAGGGCGTGACGCGGAGCGCCCTCGCGTTCCTCGATTCGTCGGGGCATGAGCGCTTCATGCTCTATCTGCACTACATGGACGTCCACCAGTACGCTTACGACAGCGTCGCTGCGAACGAAGGCTTCGGGACGGGCTACCGCGACAACTACGACTCCTCGCTCCACTGGGTCGATCGCAATGTCGGCGTCGTGCTCGAAGCATTGGAGAAGCGCGACCTCCGCCGCCGGACGGTCGTCGTGGTGTCGTCCGACCACGGAGAAGAATTCAAGGAGCACGGCCTCGATGGCCATGCGCGAACCCTCTACACCGAAGTGACGCACGTGCCCTGGCTGATCTCCTTGCCGTTTCAGTTGCCGGTGTCGGCGGTCGTGGAATCCGTGGTTCGCAACGTCGACATCTGGCCGACGCTTCTCGATCTGTTCGGGCTGCCGGGCCTTCCCGACGCCGACGGACGCTCGTTGGTTCCCGAGATCGAGGCGACGATCGAGGGGACTCGCGCCGCGGGATCGCCGCCCGCGATCTCGTACCTGGATCTGAACTGGGGCAAGCCCGACAGCGAGCCGAATCCGCTCGTGGGCATCCGATACGAGGGCCGGTCGGTGATCATCGCGCCGCAAGTCGAGTCCGCACCTCTCGTCGGCGCGTTCGACATGGCGGCGGATCCGGATGAACAGTCGAACCTGGCGACCGAGGGTGCGGTGCTGCCCGATTGGGTGGGCGCGCTCGATGGGCAGGCACGCTCGAGCATCGACCAGACCCCGCCGTGGGGAGAGGTGCCGGAAGTCGAACTCGATGAACTCAGTCGGACTCAGTTGAAGGCGCTCGGCTACGTGATCGACTGAGCGGCGCGCGAGAGGGGGCGCCTCACCCGGCGCTCGACCCCTCGACGAGTCCGGAGACTCGAAGGTCCAGCTCCGTGAGGTAGAAGTCGCTTTGGCCTTGCGCGGCAGCTCGCGCTTCGGAGAGAGCGGACTCTGCAGCGCGTTGTTGGCCGAGCCCGTGGAGCGCCTCGGCCCTCCGGTAGTGCAGGAAACCGAGGTTCGCGCCCTCGGCGCGGGGGAGCGCGGACTCGGCCAGGGTGAGGCCCTCCTCGAACTGGCCTTGTGCCAGCAGTACCGCACTCAGCGTGTCGGCCGCTCCGGGGTCTTCCTCCGCTGCGGCGAGCGCCTCACGCGCCAGGGACTCGGCGCGATCGAGGTCGGTCCCGCTCCGGGCGAGTGTCCAGGCGAGGTCATTGCGTACGGCGGGGTAGTCCGGTGCGATACGGAATGCCTTCTCCCGCGCAATCAGGGAGAATTTGGGGTGCCCTTGCTCGTCGTGGAGTCGGCCCTGGGTGCGCAGTAGCAGCAGGGACTCGGGTCGCCGGAGGAGCGCTCTGAGCAATCGCTTCTGGGCCTGCTTTGGACGCCCGGCATTGTGATCTGCCCAGGTGAGTCGGGACGCCGCTTCGGGTTGCATCATCACCCCTTTCGGCACCGCCGCGAGCTGCGCTTGCCCGGCGGCCTGTTCGTTCCGTTCGAGGAGTAGAGCTCCGAGTCGCCAGTGAGCCTCGATGTCGGGGAGCCGCGCTTCTGTGGCTGCGCGGTAGTGGGCTTCGGCCGCTTCTTGATCGCCTCGAGCTTCCGCGATCCGGCCGAGGCCGGTTTCGGGCGTACCGGCACCCGTCTCGAGCTCGCTTGCGTGAGTGTAGTGCGCGTTCGCCTGGTCGAGGTCGCCATCGAGTTCGGCGATCCGGCCGAGCAACACCCAGCCGAGCTCACTGCCCGGTGCGAGCGCGGCCGCTTCTTGTGCAGAGGTCTGGGCGACGTCGATGCGCCCCGCGCCTAGCGCCGCGACCGCGCGCAAAGCCGCGACCTCCACTCCGCGGCTGCCCAGGCTCTCGAGTGCTTCGAGGGCCTCGGCGAACTGGTGTTTGCCGAGCAACTGGTTGGCGTGCTGGAGTGTCGTCACCAGCTCGAGCTCGTCCTTCGGGTCGATGCTCCCGACTCTTCCGAGCGCGGTTTCGTCTGCGTCGGGCTGGCGTGCGACGTACCCGAGGGCCTCGAGCCGGGCGCGCGCTTCGGGCGAGAGTGCTCGCGCAGGGCCGGCCTCCCGGCCAGCTTCGACCCGCGCTTCGAGGATCGCGTCGAGTTCTGCGACCCGGCCGGGCTCCGCTTTTGACAGGTCCTGGGTTTCTTCCGGGTCGGTTCGCACGTCGTAGAGCTCCGGGCGCGGCGCGCGGATGTACTTGTGGGTCGCGGTGCGAACGCCGAGAAGCGGACTCCAACGCCAGTCGATCTGCGGAGCGACAGTTTCGAGATAGGCGACCGCTTCGGGTTCCCCAGGTGCGTCGTCCGCGAGCAGGGGCAGCAGGCTCTTCCCGCTCGCGCCTCGCAGGGAACGGGCACCGGCCAGAGCCCCGAGCGTCGGAGCGACGTCGCGCAGGCTGACGACGGAGTCGATGACGCGACCGGCCGGAATGCCGGGGCCGGCGAGGATCAACGGCACTCGTTGGGTCGCGTCGTAGAGACCGTAGGCGTGAGTCGCTTCGCCGTGCTCTCCGAGACTCTCTCCGTGGTCGCTCGTGACGGCCCAGAGGGTCTTCCCGTCCGGCCAGCGCGCGTCGATGCGCGCTCGAAGTCGGGCGACCTCCGCGTCGGCGAAAGCGATTTCGCCATCGTAGCGAGTGTCGAACTTCGTTCGGTAGCGCGTCGGCGGCCGATACTTGGCGTGGGGGTCGTAGAGGTGAACCCACAGGAAGAACTGATCGGGTGCTTCCTTCAGCCAGGCCACGGCTCCGTCTACGACGAGGTCGGCGGGGCGCTCCGCGATCTGGCTCGCGCCACCCGCAGGCGCCGTCATCTGGTCATCGTACGTCTCGAATCCCCGGGCGAGGCCGAAGCTGCGGTCGAGAACGTAGGCCCCGACGAATGCGCCAGTGGCGAAGCCGCGCGCCCGCAACGCCTCGGTCACGGTCGGGACGTCGTTCGGAAGCGGGAACACCCCGTTGTGGCGAGCCCCATGTTCGTGCGGGTCGCGCCCGGTGAGGAGGGTCGCGTGGGAGGGAAGCGTGAGAGGCGTAGGGGAGAACGCGGCGGTGAAGCGGGTGCCGGTGGCGGCGAGCGCGTCGAGCGTTGGCGTCGGCGACGGCTCGTGTCCGTAGGCGCCGACGTGGTCTGCGCGCAACGTGTCGATCGTGACGAGGACGACTCGGTCCGCGCGCGGCCCGGGGGAGCACCCGAGGACGGCCACGAGTGCGAGTGCGAACGCCGTTGCGCGGCGCGTCAGATCTCGCTCGGTTCGGCGGCCAACGCCCCGGCGGGAATTTGCTCGAGCCTGCGGCCCTCGGGACTGAAGATGCGTGAGTCGAGCCAGCCTCGGCGCTGCAGAAAGGAACGCGCCGACGTCTCGAGAACGCCGAGCCCATAGCGGACCGAGCGTCGAAAGTTGATGGACGAAGCTTCTGGGAAGTAGGCGGCCGGGCAGCTGATCTCTCCGATCTCGAAGCCCGCGTAGAGAACTTGCGCGAGCATCTGATTGTCGAACACGAAGTCGTTCGAATTCTCGTGCAGCGCGAGGCTCTCCAGCACTTCGCGCGAGAACGCACGGTAGCCGGTGTGGTACTCGGAGAGCTTCGCCCCGCTGAGGAGGTTCTGGGTGGCGGTGAGAATACGATTGAACACATACTTGTAGCGGGGCATGCCGCCCTCGAGCGCGCGACCGCCGAGGATCCGAGAGCCCAGCACGGCATCGAACGGCCCGTCGATGATCAATGTGACCATCGCTGAGATCAGTCGCGGCGTGTATTGGTAGTCCGGATGGAGCATGACCACGACGTCCGCGCCGAGTCGCAGCGCTTCCGTGTAGCAGGTCTTCTGGTTGCCCCCGTAGCCGAGGTTTTGCTCGTGGACGACGGTGTGGATGCCGAGGGATCGCGCGACTTCGACGGTCGCGTCCTGGCTGGCGTCGTCTGTGAGAACGAGCTCGTCGACGAGGTCGCGCGGAATCTCGCCGACGGTGCGCTCGAGTGTTCGGGCCGCGTTGTACGCGGGCATGACGACGACGATCTTCTTTCCGTGAAACATGGAACTCCGGAGGATATCCCCCAGAGGTCGGAGAATTCAACCCTCGGCTGAACCCCGGTCTTCGGGAGCAGAGCCGGTCCGGAAGGTGCGCTCGAGTTGCATACGGCTGCCGTGACGCTCGAGAGCCAGCTCCAGGAGCCGATCGAGCAGGGCAGGATAGGGGAGTCCGCTCGCCTGCCAAAGTCGTGGATACATCGAAACCTCGGTGAAGCCGGGCAGGCTGTTCAGCTCATTGAGCCACAGCTCGCCGGACTCCCGCTCCACGAAGAAATCGACCCGAGCCAGCCCGGCGCCCTCGAGGATCTGGAAAGCCCGGATGGCGAGCGACCGCATCCGCTCCGTCAGCGCGTCGTCGAGCGGGGCCGGGACGAGCAGGTCGGTGTCCTCGTCGACGTACTTGCTCTCATAGTCGTAGAAATCTCGCTTCGGCAGGATCTCGCCCGGGACAGAAGCTTCGGGGGAGTCGTTCCCGAGCACGGCCACTTCGATTTCGCGGGCGTCGATGGCGCGCTCGACGAGGATCTTGTCGTCGTAGCGAGCCGCTTCGAGGAGCCCGCGTCGCAGATCGTCGGCGGTGCGGGCTTTAGAGATCCCGACCGAGGAGCCGAGCGAGGCCGGCTTCACGAAGACCGGGAGCCCGAGTTCGGCGATCGCTCGGCTGACCGCTGCATCGACACCGGAGGGCAGCTCGGCACCGCGCACGAGGACCCACGGGACGACCGGAAGCCCCTCGGCTGCGAGTAGTTTCTTGGCGACGTCCTTGTCCATTTGCAGCGCGGAGCCGAGCACGCCCGCGCCGACGTACGGCACGGCTGCGAGCTCGAGAAAGCCCTGTATCGAGCCGTCTTCACCGCCCGTGCCGTGGATGATCGGCAGGACGACGTCGAGCCGCCCCGCGGGCGCACCGCCCTCGGCGCGGACGAGTGTCCCGCCGTCCGGCACGGCCGGGAGCCGCACTTCCACGCCCTGTTCGACCTGTTCTGGCAGCATGCCCGGGGCTCCGAGCCGCCAGCGGCCAGTCGGGTCGACACACAGGAGGGTCACTTCGTATCGGTGCGGGTCGAGTGCGGAGAGGATCGAAGTCGCCGAGGCCACAGAGACCTCGTGTTCGACCGAACGGCCGCCAAAGACGATTCCGACCCGAAGCTTGTCCAACGGTTCCCCCTCAGCGCCCCCGCGCTCCCGGCCTCCATAGGCTTCCGGTCTCCAGAGGATAGGGCTCACGATGTGGCGCCACCGGGGCCACCATGGGGCGGAGTGGGGGCGGTTCTTCTACCCTCACGGATCGTGACGGCCATCTCCCCGGAACTCCAAAGGAAAGACGCGCAGCTCGACGAGCGGCTGCGCTCGGCCGGGCGGCTCCTGGTCGCCTTCTCCGGGGGGGTCGATTCGAGTTATCTCGCGTTCGCCGCGCACCGGGCGCTCGGCGAGGCGTCGCTGGCGGTGACTGCGGTTTCACCCTCGTACCCCTCCCATCATCGCGAGGCGGCGGAGGAGGTGGTCGCGAAGTTCGAGATCCCGCATCGCTTCGTGTCGACGGACGAGATGTCGAGTGACGACTACCGCGCCAATCGCACAGACCGCTGTTATCACTGCAAAGCCGAGCTGTTCGAGGTGCTCGGCGAGCTTCGCGGAGAGCTGGGCTTCGAGGCGGTCGCCTACGGCGTGAACGTCGACGACACCGGTGATTTCCGACCGGGCCACCGGGCGGCGGACGAGCATGGCGTGCTGTCGCCATTTCTCGACGTGGATCTCACCAAAGAAGAGATCCGGGCGCTCTCTCGCGCGGCAGGCCTTCCGACGGCCGACCTCCCGGCTTCTGCGTGCCTCGCTTCACGTTTGCCGTATGGAACCGAGGTCACCGCGGAGCGGCTGACTCAGGTGGAGCAGGGCGAGGAGCGGCTGCGCGAACTCGGGTTCCGTCAGATGCGTCTGCGTCATCACGGCGATGTGGCTCGTGTCGAGATCGATCCGGCAGAGATGCCCCGCGCGCTCGACCCCGAGATGGTCCAGCGGATGGTGGCAGCCCTCAAGCCGCTCGGGTTTCGCTATGTCGCCCTCGATCTCGAGGGGTATCGCACCGGTTCTTTGAACGAGGTCATTTTCGTCGGCCGGAATCAGGACGGATCGCTTCCGGGGCGCTCCGCGTGAGCACCGAGGCCACGGTCGATTGTCACGGTGCACCGCGAGATCTGGGTCTCGACCAGGGGCGCGCACTTCGAGAGAGAATCCAGTCGGAGGTGGCGACCCTTCCGTGGCGCGCGCGCATCGAGGCGGCGCTGGGTGGAGGTCTGGCCGATTCCCTCACGGCTCGGGTCGATCGTGACCTGCGCCGGCACTTTCCACACATGGCGGAGCGTCTCGACGGCCTTTCACGCGGCGCAGGGACCCGCTCCGGAGAGCTGTCCGCGCTGCTCGCTCGCGAGCTCTACGCGGCGGCATCGCCGGGACCGGGCGCGAGCCGTGGATTGCTCGTCGCCTGGGCGCCCGAGGCAGGCGTGCCGGCGCTCGTCGGTCGCACGATCCCGGAGAGCGCGGAGGCCGTGCGGCACAGCGCTCCGGATCACGACTACTCCTCGGACGAGTCGATCGTGCCCTGGCTCGTGCCGCCGCTCGGCGGTCGCAACGAGCAGGGGCTGTGCGTCGTCGGTGCGAGTTCGCCCGTCGAGACGGTTGCCGAGGCCGGGTGCGCCGCGCCCGCACTCCTGCTCGTTCAGGATTGTCTTCAACGTTTCGACTCCACCGACAAGGCGATCGAATGGTGCCAGGGGCGTCCCGCCGGGGGAAACGCGACTCTGCTGATCGCCGACGCGAGTGGGGACGTCGCGGAGATTCAGATCGAGAGCGACGACCGGCGGGTGCAGCGACCGAGCGACGGGCTCCTCGTCCTAGCGCGCTCTCCGGCGGAGGGAGAGTCGCTGCGCAAGACGGTTCTCGAGTCGAGCGGCGGTCCCGCGGCGACTCTGCGCGAGGCGCTCGGTGCGAATGGCGAAGCCGTAGTGATGTTCGAGGCTCTCGTTCCCAAATCGAACTGAGCCCGGTTCGAGTCTGGCTAGCGCCGGCGCCCGCCGCCGCCTCCGCCGCCACCCTTCCGGCGTCGGCCGCGGTTTCCGCCGCCTCCACCGCCGCCGCCATTACGCTGCGGGGCGGTCTCGGCGGCTTCATCGCTCGAGACTTTGACGTCCCTGACGGTCGTCTCCGGCCGATGGTCTCGCAGATAGGCGCCACAGATGCCGGCCAGGTCGCGCCGGCCCTCTTCGTCGGCGGCCATGGCCTCGACTACCGGAATCAGGCGGTCGACTCGCAGGGCTTTGTCGGTCGGCGACAAGTGACGGATCTCCTGCTCGACCTTCACCAGCAGTCGCTCGCGGAGCCGATCGACGATCGACTCGTCGGTCGGGATCTTTCGTTCCTTCACGGTGATCTTGTTCACCTTCTGGACCTGGCGGAAGTTGCCGATGTCGAGCCCGGAAACCAGCGAGATCGCGATGCCCGCCTTGCCAGCCCGGCCCGTCCGTCCGGTGCGGTGGACGTACACTTCGGGCGACTGCGGTGCCGCGTAGCTGATCACGTGTGACAGATCGCTGATGTCGATCCCGCGCGCGGCGACGTCGGTCGCGACGAGGTATTTCAACTCTCCAGCCTTGATGCGCGCCATCGCGCGCTCACGCGCGGCCTGCGCGAGATCGCCCGAGATCTGGTCCGCGTCGAAGCCGTGCCGCTGCAGGAACGCCGTCACGAATCGCACGTCGTCCTTCGTGTTGCAGAAGATGATCGCGCTGTCCGGGTCTTCGTATTCGAGGATCCTGCAGAGGCTTCGCTCCTTCTCCTGTGCGGTCGTCACACAGAAGAAGTGCTCGATCTCGGACGGCGAGGAGTGACCTTCGACGAGCGAGACGAACTCAGGCTCGTTGAGGAACGCACGAGAGAGCGCGAGGACCTTTTCGGGCATCGTCGCCGAGAAGAGACACGACTGGCGCGAGTCGGGCAGAAATGACTTGATCTCGCGCATGTCGGGCCAGAACCCGAGCGAGAGCAGCTCGTCCGCCTCGTCGAGGACGAGGATCTTGATGTGCTCGAATGAGAGCCGGCCCGAGTTCAGGTGGTCGAGCATGCGGCCCGGTGTGCCCGTGATGATGTGGACCCCGGCCTCCAGCGCGTCGAGCTGGACCCCGTAGCCAACGCCTCCGTAGATGGGGAGCGAGGTGATTCCGCAGTGCTTGGCCAGCGCGGTCATTTCACCGTGAACCTGATTTGCGAGCTCGCGCGTGGGCTCCATGATCAACGCTTGCGGCTGGCGGAGCTCCGGATCGATCGCGCGGATGATCGGAATGCCGAACGCGCCCGTCTTGCCGCTCCCGGTCCGGGCTTGCGCGATCAGGTCGGTCTTCGTCTCCATCAGCGGGATGACCCGGGCCTGGACCGGCATGGGCTTCGTCCACCCCAGGTCGCTGATGCCTTTCTGGAGGTCTTCCGCGAGCGAGTCGAAGCTCTCGAGCTCGGGGGGCTGTGCGTCGGAGGGGGATTCGGGTTCGGACAAAGCGCGCGCGAACCTAGCGGGAAAGTCCCCCGACTGCCTCCAAAGCGTCGCCGGGAGCCCCCGGCGTCGATGGAAGCCTGGCTGGCTGGCCCTTGGACGGGAAGTTCGCGGCCGTCTGGCTACATTCAGCGGCCATGTCCCAGCTCGGCCGAGAAGAGGCACTGCGTCTTGCCCGCCTGGCGCGGCTTCGACTCGACCCGGACGAGGCTGAGGCGCTCGCCGCCGACCTGAGGTCGATCTTGGAGCTGGCGAAGGGTCTCTCCGAAGTGGACACCGACGGAGTCCCGCCCACTTCGCACGTGATTCCGTTCGCGACCCCGGTCCGCTCGGACGATCCGGTTCCCTCTCTGGCTCCCGAGCTCGCCGTGGCAAACGCGCCCGCCGCCTCTGCGAGCGCGTTCGCCGTTCCGAAGGTGCTCGAGAGCGAGGAAGAGGGTTAGGCCGATGGCGGAACGGGTCGAACCCCTCGGGACCCTCTGCGAGCTGCGTGCCGAGCTTGCCGCCGGGACGAGTTCCGTCGCGCACGTCGAGCGCGCGCTAGCGCGTACGGAGTCGCTCGCGGACCTCCGCGCGTTCGTCAGCCTGCGCGGTGAAGCTGCGGTCGAGGAGGCGCGCGCGGCCGATGCGCGCCGAGCAGCGGGAGACGCGCGTTCTCCGCTGGATGGGATGCCGATCGCGATCAAAGACAACATGGTGCAGGCAGGAGAGCCCGCAGGCTGCGCCTCACGAATTCTCGAGGGCTATCGCTCCCCCTACGGAGCGACTGCGATCGAGCTTCTCGAAGCCGCCGGAGCAGTGGTCGTGGGTCGCACCAACATGGACGAGTTCGCGATGGGCTCTTCCACGGAGCATTCGGTGCACGGGCCGACGCAGAATCCGTGGCGACCCGGATATTCGCCCGGCGGGTCGTCTGGGGGTTCGGCGGCCGCAGTTGCGGCCGGCCTGGTGCCGGTCGCGCTCGGGAGCGACACGGGCGGCTCGATTCGCCAGCCGGCTTCGTTCACGGGAGTCGTCGGGATGAAGCCGACCTACGGGCGCGTCTCGCGCTATGGCCTCGTCGCGTTCGCTTCTTCGCTCGACCAGATCGGTCCGTTCGCGCGCACCGCTGCGGAGTGTGCCGAAGTGCTCGATGCGATGAGCGGGCACGATCCGCGCGACTCGACGTCGCTGCCGGAACCGCCGACCCGTTGCGCGGAAGCCCTGAACGGTGACGTGTCCGGGTTGCGCGTCGGCCTGGCGCGCGAGTGTTTCGCCGAGGAGGGTGCGGACGCGGCCATTCTAGAGCGCGTGCGAGCTGTGGCGGCCGAGTTCGAGCGGGCAGGCGCGAAGATCTCCGAAGTTTCGTTGCCGCACACGCAGTACGCGGTCGCGGCCTACTACCTGATCTGTACGGCCGAGGCGTCGAGCAATCTCGCGCGCTTCGATGGGGTCCGGTACGGGCACCGAGCCGAGGGCGCGAAGGGGCTCACCGACCTCTACGAGCGGTCGCGCTCCGAAGGGTTCGGCGACGAGGTGAAGCGTCGCATCCTGCTCGGGACCTACGTGCTCTCGTCGGGCTACTACGACGCCTACTACCGAAAGGCGCAGCAGGTTCGCACGCTGCTGCGGCGCGACTTCGACGCGGCCTTCGAATCGTGCGATTTGCTGCTCACCCCGACCACCCCGGAAACTGCGTTCCGCATCGGCGAGCGCTCGGGCGACCCGGTCCAGATGTACCTCTCGGACGTCTATACAGTTTCGGCGAACCTTGCGGGATTGCCGGCGGCGTCGTTCCCGGTTGGCCAGGTGGACGGCCTCCCGGTGGGTGCGCAGTTGCTCGCCGCTCCGCTCGGAGACGCAGCCGTTCTGCACGGAGTCGATGCGTGGCAGAAACGGACAGAGTTTCATCTCGCGCGCCCCGAGGACGCGTCATGATTCCGGCGGGCTGGGAAGCGGTGATCGGGCTCGAGGTCCACGTCCACCTGAAGACGCGGTCGAAGCTCTTTTGCGGCTGTGCGGTCGCGTACGGCGACGAGCCGAACCACCATGTGTGTCCCGTGTGCCTGGCGCTTCCGGGCGCGCTCCCGGTGCTCAACGGTGCTGCCGTCGAGTTGGCCATTCGCGCGGGCTTGGCCACCCACTGCAAGATCCACCCCCGCTCCGTCTACGCGCGGAAGAACTACTTCTACCCGGATCTTCCGAAGGGCTACCAGATCTCACAGCTGGACGAGCCGCTCGCGACCGGGGGATACGTCGATATCACGCCCGAGGGGCCCGCGGGAACGGAACCGGAAGTCCGTCGCATCGGTCTCACCCGTATCCACATGGAAGAAGACGCCGGGAAGTCGATCCATGATGACGCGCTGGCGGGGCCGGGTGTGACGCTCGTCGATCTCAATCGCACGAGTGTGCCGCTGGTCGAGATCGTCTCGGAACCCGATCTCCGCACGCCGGAGGAGGTGGGCGCGTACCTCCGCTCGCTGCGTGAAGTCATGCGCTACGTCGGCGCCTCGGACGTGGACATGGAGAAGGGGCAGTTCCGCTGTGACGTGAACGTTTCCGTCCGGAGAACTGGCGACACCGCGCTCGGCACGCGCCGCGAGATGAAGAACGTGAACTCGTTCCGAGCGGCCGAGAATGGCGCTCGCGCCGAGATCGCGCGCCAGATCGAAGAACTCGAGGACGGCGGCGAGATCCAGCAGAGCACGCTCCGCTATGACGTCGAGTCCGGCCGGCTGACGACGATGCGACTCAAGGAAAATGCGGACGACTACCGCTACTTCCCTGATCCCGATCTCGTGCCCGTTCTGATCGACGACGCGCGAATCGAGGAGATTCGCGCGTCGCTGCCCGAGCTGCCCGACGCACGCCGCTCGCGGGTTTCCGAGCAGTATGGCTTGTCAGAGTACGACGCCCGTCTGTTGACGGCGAGCCGTCCGCTCGCCGACTTCTTCGAAGAGACCGCGCGTCTTCACGGAGACGCCAAGACAGTCGCGAACTGGATCTCGCGCGACGTGCTCGCGGCTCTCAAAGAACAAGGGGTCGAACTCGAGGAGAGCGCGCTCGAGCCGCCGATGCTTGCGGGTCTGATCCGCCTTGTCGACGAGAGCCGCGTGACAGCACGCAGCGCCCGAGAGCTGATCCCCGATCTGGTCCGCGCCGGCGGGGACCCGGAGGCGATCGTCCGCGAGCGGGGTCTCGAAGCGGTTTCGGATAGCGGTGAGCTCGAAGCGCTTGCGGACGCGGCGCTCGAGGAGAATCCACAAGCGGTCACTTCGTTCCACGAAGGCGACGGCAAGTCGCTCAACTTCCTGATGGGCCAGGTGATGAAGAAAACGGGTGGCAAGGCCGACGCGCGCGCGGTGCGAAGCCTGCTCGAACGCAAGCTCACGGGCGGCGAATGAGCGGTCGCCGCGACGGGCCGGAGACCGGATGAGCCGCCTGCGCCGCGGGCTGCTCGCGCTCGGCGTCGCGCTGCTTCTCGGACTTGTCGCGCTCGCCATCGTCCTTCCGCAGGTGGCCGCGAGCGATGGGGTCCGCGGCCGCCTTTCGGACGCCGTGAGCGACGCCGCACGCCTCCCGTTCCGGTACGAGACGCTCGAGGCGGGCCTGTTTCCGGTCCGGCTCGAGGTGCTCGGGGCGGAGCTGGGTCATGAGGGCGCCGAGCCCGCGGCCCGCGCCGACCGCGTCGAGCTGCGGATCGCGTTGCTGCCGCTGCTGAGTCGGACCGTGCTGGTCGACGCGCTCGTGGTCGAGGGTGCGTCGGCCCAGCTGATTCGCCGCGGCCGAAAGGTCGAGCTGCGTGGCGCGGTGCCGGAAGAGCCCAAACCTCTGAAGCCCGAGCGCGACGAAGAACAGAAGAAGGACTCGGCAGGGTTCGTGTTTGCGGTTCGATCGGCGAGCGTCACCGGGACGCGGCTCTCGCTCGAGGACGAGGACGGCTCACGGTTTTCGGCCGGCCCGCTCGCCGCCAAATTTTCTCTCGGCGGGGCACCCGCCGCGCCAGAGGGTCCGTTCACACTCGATCTCGGGGACGCGGCTGTGAACTACCGCCCGACCGATTCTGATACGGACGCGTTGGCGAAGGCGCCCGGGGTGCCGGCTCGGCTCGCGGGCCAGCTTTCGCTCTCGCCAGACGGGACGGCTTCGATCTCGGACCTCTCGCTGGCGTTGGCCGACCTTTCGGCCACCGGCACGGCGCGGGTGGAAGACCGCACGAACGTCACACTCGATGCGCCGCTTTTCGAGCTTGCTCCGCTCGTGGCGCTGGCATCGGGCTCGGATGCGGGCCTCTCGGGCCGAGCGGCGTTTCGCGCGCTCTCGTTTTCGACGGAGCCCCCGACGCTCGAAGGCAGCCTCGAGCTCGCCCCGCTGATCCTCACGCGCGACGAGCGCAGCATCGAAGTGGCGGGAGAGCTCGTCGCCGAGGGCGATCGCCTCGTCGGGACGGGGCTCGACGCCCGTCTCGGAGAGTTCGCGGCACCGGTCGATCTGCGTGTGAGCGACTTGTTCGGAGAGCGTGGGATCGCACTCGACACAGTCGTCGAGGGCGCCGACAGTGCGGCACTCGAGCGCGCGCTGTCGCCGGACTCCGGCCGTCTCTCCGGACCGCTCGACCTCGAGATTCACGTGAACGCGGCCGCCGACGACCTGCTGGCGTCGCTCGGGGGCACCGTCGATTTCGCAATCGCACCGGGGCGCCTGGCCGGGGTCTCGCTGCTCCGGAGTGCCGTCGAGTCCGCCGGCCTCCTCGGGAGTGCCGCGCTCGAGGCGAAGAGCGGCGAGGGCGACCGCTTGGCTCGCTACTACGACGACGCGTTCGAATCGCTCGCTGGGAGTGTGCAGATCCGTGACGGTGTGGCGCACACGGACGACGTTCGGCTCGACTATCGCCACTACGGTGTCGACCTGCGCGGGGACGTCGCGCTCGATGGCCTCGCTCTCGACATGACGGGCACCCTCACGATCGACCAGGAACTCGACGCCGCGCTGCGCGGAGAGCCCGGGGAAGGGCGTCGCCAGGTGATCCCGCTCGCCCACGTGCTCGGCACCATCGACGCGCCCATCGTGCGTCTCACACCCGAGGCGATTCGCATGATCGCGGGGGCCTACGTCACGGATCGCCGCCGCGAGAAGTGGGAGAGCAAGATCGACAAGTATCTCGGAGAAGGTTCGGGACGAGAGTTACTCGATGCGCTGCTCTCGCAGCCTTCCGGGGAGGGCGAGCCCAGCTCCGAGTCCGACGGCGCGGAGTCCGACGCGCGCGGTTCCGAGTGAGCGCCCGAGGCGACGAGTGGTTCACGATGCGCTGGGAGGACGGCGCACTGGATCTCCTCGACCAACGTGTCCTGCCGGAGCGAGAGGTCTACCTGCGGCTAGAGACGGCCGAGGCCGTGGCCGTTGCCATCGAAGAGATGGCGGTGCGAGGTGCGCCCGCGATCGGCTGTGCGGCCGCATTCGGGATCGCGTGCGCGGCGAGTTCGGATGCGCGCGACGTGGGCGAACTTCGCGATGCCGTGGAGTCTGCCGCCGCGCGGCTCGCAGAGACGCGTCCGACCGCGGTGAACCTTTTCTGGGCGCTCGGTCGGATGCGCGCTTCGCTCGACGCGGCCTTCGAGGCGCCGGGTGCCACACTGGAGAGCGTGGCTGTGGCAGCAGTGGCCGCGGCCGAAGCGCTCCTCACAGAAGATGTGCAGACCTGTCGCGCGATCGGCGCCGCTGCGCTCTCGCTCGTGCCCGCGCGCGCCCGCATCTTGACGCACTGCAACGCGGGTGGGCTCGCGACCGCCGGCTACGGGACGGCCCTGGGCGTCGTGCGGGCCGCTGCGGAGAACGGGCGTAGCGTTCATGTGTGGGCCGACGAGACCCGCCCGTTCTTGCAGGGAGCGAGGCTCACCGCCTGGGAACTCGCGCGCGACGACATCCCGGTGACGGTCGTGACCGACTCGACTGCGGGTCCGCTGATGCGAGCCGGCGAAGTCGACCTGGTGGTGGTCGGTGCCGATCGAATCGCGCGCAACGGGGACGTCGCGAACAAGATCGGGACGTACACTTTGGCGGTATTGGCGCGTGAACACGGGATTCCGTTCTACGTGGCAGCCCCTCGTGCGACGGTCGATCTGGCGACCGCGAGCGGCGAGGAGATCCCGATCGAGGAGCGTTCCCGCGAGGAGGTTGCCGTCCTCGGAGGTCGGACGCTCGTTCCCGATGGCGTTCCGGTCCACCATCCCGCGTTCGACATCACGCCCGCCGAGTTCGTGACGGCGATCGTGACCGAGGCGGGTGTGGCGACGGCGCCCTATCTCGAATCGCTCGGTGCGCAGTGCGCGGGAGTTGCGTAGTCGTTGCAGCTCCGCGGTGGGGGCTTGCGCCTTCCCGGTGTCGAGATGCGTCTCCGTCTGTGAATGGTCGCTTCAGTGGGGAGAAATCTCCACACTTTCGTCAACCCCGCACCCGATCCGGACGATACGTGCCCACGGAGGGATCGGGTGCCGGAGACTCTGCTGTGCGTCGATGCGGATCGCAATTACTGCGAGATCCTTGCGCGTGCGTTTCGTGCGGAGGGTTATGCCGTCCATACCACGCACGACGGCGAAGCTGCGCTCGAGCTCGCCGCGCGCATCGAACCCGATCTCGTCACAATGGATGTGCTGCTCCCGAAGCGTGACGGCTTCGCGGTGCTCGAAGAACTTCGAAGCCGGGGCACGAAGGGGAGCCGCGTGCCGGTTCTCCTGCTGTCGGGCTGCACCGCGACACCGGCCTACCGTTCGCGCGCGTCGCGGCTCGAAGCCGCGGCTCTCCTGACGAAGCCCGTTCCGCTCGATCGTTTGCTCGCCCTGGTGGCCAAACAACTCGGAAACCAGCCGGCCGCGCAAAAGAGTGCGAGCGCGCGGCCGGTGCGTCGCTCTCGAGGGACCGCACAGATTCAGGGCTCGCTCGCCGAGGTGCCGTTCCCGGCGCTCCTGCATCACCTCCACGGTCTGCGCGCCAGTGGTGTGTTGCATCTCCAGAGCGGCAAGAAGAAGAAGCGGCTCCAACTCGCGGAGGGCCGCCCGGTCGCGGTGAAGTCGAATCTCGTCGAAGAGACTCTCGGAAATCTCCTGGTGGCCTCCGGCCGGATCACGCAGGACGTTCTTCACGCTTCGGTCCTGCGCGTGAAGCAAGGGCAAGGGCTGCAGGGCCAGATCCTCGTCGCGATGCACATGCTCGACGAAGATGATCTCGGTGCGGCGCTTCGGCAGCAGGCCGAAGAGAAGTTCTTCGAGGTCTTTGGCTGGGATGAAGGCCAATTCCGGTTTCAGCGCGGTGTGCGCGTCAAGGGTGCCAGCACGCTCAGCCTCAAGGGCAGCCCCGCGAACCTCATTTCGCGCGGCGTGCAGATGCGGGTACCCGAAGCACGGATCGACAAGTTCTTCCGCGAACGCGGAGATTGTCGGCTCTCCCCGTCGGAAAGCCCTTTCTATCGCTTTCAGGACATCGAGCTCGACGAGACCGACCAGGCGCTGCTTGGCTCGATCGACGGGAAAGGGACTTTGGGAGACTTGTTGCCGCTCGATCAGCGTGCTCGGCGGCTCGTCTACGCATGGCATGCGATCGAATTGATCGACCTCGAACGATCGATCCGCGCGCAGCCGCCTGGTGTGCGTCGAGAGCGCGTGGCGACTTCCGGAAGCGATGCGCTCCCGCGAGCGGTCGCTCGCTCGGTCCGGCAGCGGAACGCGCAGAGCGCGCCGCGCGTCGTGCCCACGTCCGAGCCCAGGCCGACGTCGCCGGGCGAGGCGTCGCACGCCGAGCTGCGCGCTCTCTCGGAGAAACTGCGCGGTCGTGACCACTTCGAGGTTCTCGGGGTCGTGCGCACCGCGGGCGAAGAAGAGATTCGGACCGCCTACTTCGAGCTCGCGAAGACTACGCATCCCGACCGTTTCAGCAGTGCGAGCGAGGCCATTCGGCGGGCCGCGGAAGAGGTGTTCGGGACCATCTCGCAGGCGTACGAAACGCTCGGGAATCGCGATCGCCGCGCCGCCTATCTGCGGGCGGAGCGCGACCGGGTGCGCGACGAGGCCGCCGTCGAAGAGGCGGAGCGCGCGGTGATGGCCGAAGTCGAGTACCAGAAGGGTCTCACCCGCATCAAGAGCAAGAACTACTCCGAAGCGCTGGCGTGTTTCGATCGCGCGGTCGAGCACTACCCGGAAGAGGCCGAGTACCTCGCCTGGCGTGGCTGGGCTCTCTACCTCGATGCGCCGAATGCCGCGGGACGCATCGGAGAGGCGCGAGGCTGCCTCCTGAAGGCTCGCAAGCTGGCGCCCGACAACGAGAAGGTCTACCTCTTTCTGGGTCGGCTATTTCGGGCGGAGGGTCGCAACGCCAACGCCGAGAAGATGTTCCAGCGTGTCATCCAGCTAGATCCGGAGTGCGTCGACGCAATCCGCGAGCTCCGGTTGATCGACATGCGGCGTCACAATTCGAAGAGTCTGGTGAGACGCATTCTGCGACGTTGAGGCGAACTCGATGACGGCTCCCGGCATCACGGGCGAAAAGATCTGGATGGATGGAGAGTTGGTGCCGTGGGACGCGGCCACCGTCCACGTCCTGACACACACGCTCCACTACGGACTTGGTGTGTTCGAGGGCATTCGTTGCTACCGCACAGAAGACGGGCGCTCTGCGGTGTTCCGCCTCCCGGAACACGTCGCGCGGCTCTATGAGTCGGCCCACATCAACTTGATGGAAGTGCCGTTCGATCGCGAGACGCTGACCGAGGGAATCCTCGAGACACTGCGCGCGAACCATCTGGAAGAGGGCTACATCCGGCCGCTCGTGTACATCGGCGCCGGGGCGATGGGTCTCAACCCGGGCGACAACCCGGTGCGGGTTTCGATCGCGGCTTGGCCTTGGGGCAAGTATCTGGGGGACGAGGGCGTCGAGCGGGGAATCCGTGCGAAGATCTCGACGTTCTCACGGCACTACGTCAACGCGAAGATGACCAAAGGCAAGACGTGCGGTGACTATGTCAATTCGATCCTGGCGAAGCGCGAGGCACTGCTCGACGGATACGACGAGGCGATTCTGCTCGACAGCACGGGGCTCGTTTCGGAAGGGAGCGGTGAGAACATCTTCGTCGTCCGGGGCGGCGAGTTGCGAACGCCGCCGCTCCAGAGCGTTCTCGAAGGGTTCACGCGTGCGTCGATCCTCGAACTCGCGAAGGACAAGGGCATTCCGGTTCGAGAGATGTCTCTGACGCGCGACGATCTCTACGTCGCGGACGAAGTGTTCCTGACCGGCACGGCGGCCGAAGTCACACCCATCCGGGAGATCGACCACCGCCAGATCGGATCGGGCCGCCGCGGCCCGATCGCCGAGACCCTGCAGAACGCGTTCTTCGATGCGGCCCTCGGCCGCGACCGCAAGCACGAGTCCTGGCTCACCTACGTTTAGAAACGGGGACGGTCTTAAGAAATTGAGTAATTCGCCCCAAGGGGCGAATTACTCAATTTCTTAAGACCGTCCCTGAATTTAGATTTCGCGGCGGCTGAAGAGGACTGCGAGCAAGGCGGGCGAAAAGACCGCCCAGAGCAGCAGGCGTGCGCCGACGACGAGCGGCTCCGCGTCCAGTTCGTGGCTCGTCCAGAGCGAAGCTGCGAGCGCGAGGCCGGTTCCGATCGGCGGGCCGAACTGATCGGCCGCACTCCAGAAGGGGCTGAGTTCGGCCCCCGCAAGCGCTGTCCAGTTCGTGAACGCGATGCCCGCGACGGTGCCGAATACGAGCAGGAAAGTGAGCAGTCGCGGCAGCCAGAATGACGCGATCATCGAGAGCGACGCGACCGTGAGTGCCCCGAGCAGCGCCACGCCGGCGCTCCACGCGGCGGGCCCGAAGCCGTACTCATGGCGGACCTTCAGGAAGAACGCCGACATCCCCAGCAGCACGGCGCCCGTCCCGAGCGAGACGACCAGCGAGCCGGCGAGTCGCGAGAGCGCAAAAACGCCGCGGCTGACGGGGCGCGCGAGGACGAGCCTCGCCGACCCGTCGTCGAGAGTCTGGGTGAGATGGTCCGCGGCGAGAACCCCGGCGAGCGCGACGGTCCAGAGAGCGATCATCCCGAAGAGGAGAATGCTCGTGAACCCGAGCAACCCGGCTGCTTCGACCTCTTGACCATTGAGCTCGATCGGACCCGACGCGCACGAAGTGCACGAGTCGACGACGAATAGCGAGAGGAGCGAGAGGACCACCATGCCCGCGACGATCCGCCGTCGCGCCGCATCGCGGACGGCCTCGCCCGTGAGAATCCGGAGCTGGGAGATCGGCGACGGGATCATCCGCGCACCAGTCGCACGAATGCGTCCTCGAGCGTCTCTCCTGCGTGGACGAGTTCGCCGATCTCGCCTTGTGCTGCGATCTGTCCGCCCGACAGGATCGCGACGCGATCGCAGATCTGCTCGACCTCTGACAGGACGTGCGAGCACACGAGCACCGTGCAGCCGCGCTCCTTGGCGGTGGCGATCCAATCGCGCGCGTCGCGGATGCCGAGAGGGTCGAGCCCGGACGTCGGTTCGTCGAGCAAGAGCACGCGGGGCCGTCCGAGGAGCGCCTGAGCGAACCCGACCCGCTGGGTGAGACCCTTCGAGAGTTCTCCGATCATGTCGCGCGCGCGGTCCGCGATGCCGGTCTGCTCGAGCACGGCGTCGACCTCCGTACGGAGGTCCCGTCCGGTCAGGCCGGCGAGCTGGCCGTGCAGTTCGAGCATCCGGCGAACCGGGATGCGGGCGGGCAGGGCGACTCGCTCAGGCAGGTAGCCGAGGCCATCCCGTGAGGCGGGGTCCTGCGGATCGAGACCGCTGAGGCGGACCGTGCCGCGGCTGGGACGAGCAAAGCCGAGCAGAAGTCGCAGCGCCGTCGTCTTGCCGGCCCCGTTCGGGCCGAGCAGCCCGAGCGTGGTGCCTTCGGGGACGGCGAGGTCGATCGCCGCCAGCGCGATGTGATCGCCGAACGCCTTCGTGACTCCAGACCATTCGAGAGCAGACATAGGGGTGCGAGCGTATCATCCAACGCGATGAGCCGCGCTCGTCGTTTTCCGCGTGAGGCGCGCAGCATCCTGACGCGCACCCGCGGCTACCTGTCTGGCTACACCCACACACTCCAGCCGTATGTGGGCTGCGAGTTCTCTTGCGTCTACTGCTACGTGCGCGAGATGACGGTGCAGCGCGCGAACCCGTACCGCTTGCCGTGGTCCGAGTGGATCTCCCCGAAGACCAATGCCCCGGCCTTGCTGCGCCGGGCGGCGGAGCGCGGCACGGTGACTCCGGCGCGGATCTTCTGCTCGTCGACGACGGATCCGTACGTCCCGCTCGAGCGGAAGCTCGAGCTGACGCGCGCCTGTCTCGAGGTGTTCGTCGAAACCCCGCCGGCACGGTTGGTGTTGCAGACCCGGAGTCCGTTGGTGGAGCGCGACATCGACCTGATTTCGGAGATTCCGAGCTGCTGGGTCAGCGTGACCGTCACGACGCTCGACGAGGCGGCTCGCCGTCGGTTCGAGCCCGATTCCCCGTCGACGGCACGGCGGCTCGAGACCCTCGAGCGGCTCCACGCTGCGGGGGTCCGCGTGCAAGCTGCCGTCTCGCCGCTGCTGCCGGGCGACACGCGCGCGCTCGCGGAGGCGCTCGAGCCTCGAGTGGATCGCGTGGTGGTGGACGATTGTTTCTCGGGCGACGGTGCGGGCGGCAGCCGCAGTCGGACGGCGCTCGCTCAGCTCGCGGCGTTCGCTGCAGGGGAGTGGGCGAAGCCCGGTCGCGCCGAGGCGGAGCTCGAGATGTTTCGAGCCGTGCTCGGCCCCGATCGCGTCGGGTTCTCCCGGGACGGATTCGACGCTCTCGCTTGCGCGGATGGAACGCCCTAGGGATCCGGTTAGTGCAGTGAAGCGGATCGGTGGTAGCGCCCCGCGGAGAATCGATCGAAGAAGCGCCCGAGCCACGGGTGCTCGACCGGTTCGGCGGACTCGTCCGCGCCGAGGTTCTGCTCGGCGACGTAGGTCATGTGGTCTCCGCCATGGACGAGGACGTGGTACCAGGGCCGGTCCTTCGGAGGCCGGCTCCGCGCGACCTGCTCGTACCACTCGTCGGTCAGCTGGAAGCTGGGGTCGACGTCGACCACGACCCCGCGGTAGCCGAAGAGCTGGTGCTCCACGAGGTGCCCGACGCCATAGAGGCCGCTGGGTTCGGTGCGTTCCGCACTCATGGGTGGAGGGTAGCGCCTCAGTGTGTGATCCGAATTGACACAACGTGATACAACGTACTACATTGAGACACATGGTACACGACGACGATCCGCGCCGGGGCCGCCCGCCGGTCCCCCCGACCCCTCCGACTCCCCCGACTCGCGAAATGCCCCCGAAGCCCGGCTCGCGAGCCGACCGTCCTGAGGTCGAAGAAGACCCCGCCGAGTGGGACCAGGCTCGCCGCCGGCGTCGGGAGCGCAAGGAGCGGGTGTTGCACACGCGGATCTCCGAACAGCTTTCCGAGGACATCCGCCGCGTCGCGGATGATCTCCGGGTGCCGGTCTCCAATTTGGTCCGAAACGTGCTCGAGGAGACGTTTGGAGCCGTCGAGCGGGTCAGCGAGGAGGTTGGAGATCTCCTGGATGAGGTGCTGGGCGGCGCGGAGGAGGCCAGCGCAGACTTGCGCCAGGCCTATCGGAACTACGAGAGCCGGCGAGACCGGCGCCGTGAGCGCGAGGAGCGCGAGGTTCGGCGGGAAGAGCCCCGGCGGAAGCAGGCTCCGCCCGCGCCTGAACCGGCTCGCGAGGAGCCTGGCGGCAGCGAGCGGTTCGCCGACGTCCTCGGCTGGCAGTCGCTCCGGATCAACCAGGGCGGCGCCTGCGCCGGCTGCTCCCGCGACCTGGGGGCAGGCGAGGAAGCGTTTCTCGGTGTGACCGAGCGCGGGGTCGGTCGGACCTGGCTGTGTCCCGGCTGCATGCGCGACCACGGCGAGCGGACCTGAGGCACCTTCCGACTCCCCCTTTCCGGAGGTTCGCATGAAACTGACAGAGCTCACGACCCCGGCGCTCGTCGTCGATTCAGCCATCCTCGACGAGAACCTGCGCATCATGACCAAGGCGCTTCCGGGGGAGCGCCTGCGCCCCCACGTGAAGGCGCATAAATGCAGCGCGCTGGCCCGTCGTCAGGCCGAGGCCGGACACAAGACGTTCTGCTGCGCGACCCTCCGAGAGATGGAAGGCCTGGCGCGCGCCGGGCTCGGGCACGATCTGATGCTCGCGAACGAAGTGGTCGATGCCCGGCGTCTGGGTGCGCTCGACGCGCGGGTCACTGTCGCCGTCGATTCGCCGGAGACCGTGGCTGCCGCCGCGGATGGGGGCGTTCGGGAAGTCGTCGTCGACATCAACATCGGCCTCCCGCGCTGTGGGTGTCCGCCCGACCAGGCCGGCCGCATCGCCGATCTCGCGCGCGGGCGCGGTCTCGAGGTGCGCGGAGTGATGGGCTACGAGGGCCACGTGATGGGCCAGGCCGACCCGGCCGAACGGGCGGCGCTCACCGAGAAGGCCATGGAACTACTACTCGGCGCGCACGCCCAGACCGGCGGAGATGTGATCTCCGCGGGCGGCACGTGCACCTACGCGATCAATGCCTGGGCGACGGAGATCCAAGCGGGCACGTACGCGCTGATGGACACGGCGTACACCTACGAGGACATGCCGTTTCGGCCCGCTTTCTGGGTCTTGGCGACCGTCATTTCGGTATCCGGGGCCTACGCCGTTGCGAACGCCGGTCTCAAGTCGCTTGGAATGGACCACGGAAATCCCACGATCGACGGCGCGAAGGTCTGGTTCTGCTCCGATGAGCACATCACGTTCGCGCCGGAGCAGCCCGTGAAAGTCGGCGAACGCGTTCGCGTTTGGCCCGCGCATGTCGATCCGACGATCGCTTACCACGAGCGTCTGCATTTGACCGACGGAGAAGACGTCACCGACGTCTGGGAAGTCGATCTGCGGGGTTGGTAGCCCGCACTCCACGTTTCTGAGCCGCGCCCGGTGAGGATTCAACCCTTGAGCACCGCCGTCGATCTCGCCACCTGGGACTTCGCGTCCCCTGAGTTCCAGAATGATCCGTATCCGGTCTACGCCGCGTTGCGTGACCAAGGGCCGGTCACCCGGATCGAGCGCCCGGAATTCACTTCGGATTGGGTCACGCACTACGAGACGGTCGCGACGGTCCTGCGAGACGAGCGCTTCTTCGCGGTGCAGGTGCCGGAAGACATGATGGCGCCCGGGGTTCCGGAGGCGTTTCGTCGGCTCGGCGAGCTGCTCTCGCACATGATGCTGCTCGAGAACCCGCCCGATCACACCCGTTTGCGCGGGCTCGTGAACAAGGCCTTCACGCCTCGCGTGGTCGAGAATCTGCGGCCGCGCATCGAGACGATCGTCGCCGAGCTGATCGCGGCGGTGCATCGGAACGGCCGGGCCGATGTGATGCCCGACCTCGCGACGCCCCTCCCGGTCGCGGTGATCGCCGAGCTGATGGGCGTGCCGGTGACCGACCTCGATCGCTTCAAGGAATGGTCCGACGCGATCGCGGTTGTGCTCGACGGCAGCATCCGGGGAGCGGGGCTCCCCGCCGCCGCGCAGGCGGGCGGCGAACTCGCAGACTATCTGCGCGACCTCGTCCGGAAGCGGCGAGTCTCGCCTCGGGACGACCTCCTCAGCCGGTTGGTCCAGGCCCGGGAGCGGGACGACGCGCTCAGCGAGCAGGAGCTGATCGCCACGGCGATCCTGATCCTGCTGGCGGGTCACGAGACCACGACCAACCTGATCGGCAACGGCGTCCTGGCGCTGGCCGATCATCCGGCCGAGTGGCAGAAGCTCTGCATGGAGCCCGAGTGCGTGCCGGGCGCAGTCGAAGAGGTGCTCCGGTGGGACGGTCCGGTCCAGCTCACGACCCGAGGGGTCCGGGAGCCGGTGGAGCTCGCCGGCTGGCGCTTCGAGCCGGGCATCGAGGTCAATCTATCGCTCGCGGCCGCGGGCCGGGACTCCCGTCAGTTCCCGGGCGCCGAGCGGTTTGACGTGCTGCGCAACCCAAATCGCCATCTCGCATTCGGTCACGGTGGGCACTTCTGCCTGGGCGCGCCGCTCGCGAGACTCGAGGCGCAGGTGCTCTTTCGGGCGCTGGCCGAGCGGATGCCGGCGTTCAAGGTCGAACGCGCAGGCGTGCAGAGGCGCCCGGGGCTGGTGCTCCGGGGCCTTCAGTCGCTGCCCATCGATTTCTGAGCGACGCGCGTCCGAGGGCGGGCGAACCCGCCCTCGGCGTCGCTCGAATCCTGGGTCAGTGGCTGCTTGTCAGTGGCTGCCGAGAGGATCCACGAACACGAAGCGTGCGGGCACTCGGACCAGCATCTCGGTCGTCGTGTCGAGCTCGCTGTAGCGTGTCATCGCGGTGATCGCGGCGGCCGGGATGTAGAGCGCGACACTGACGCCGAGCGCGAGCAGACCGAGCGGGCGCATGAGCAGCACGTCGACCATCGGGGGCGATCCCCTGTCCCCGATGTTGTCGATGTTGGTGCCGGCCAGCGAGCTGGTCGGTGCCAGCAGCATGGCTGCGACGGCAAGGATGGCAAACGTATTTCGGATGCGGCGAAGCATGGAAGGTCCCTCCTCCGGTGTGGCGAACCAAGAGTGCGTATCGTCCGAACCTATTGAAACTGAAGGAGAATTCGGATATTCCTGCACCCCCTCGGCAACCCGCAGCGGGTGGGCACAACCTCGCCGGAAGGCAGCACAAGTGTCACCTTCCCCCCGTGGCGACAGAAGCTCCCGCGGGTGTGCGAGGCGTGGCTCGGGGGCTCCTCGCGGCCATCCTGATCTCGCTCGTGTTGACGCTGTTGGCGTGGGCTCACCTCTATTTGGCCCGCCGCCTGGTGCTCGAGCCAGAGCTCCCCGATCCGTGGCTAACGTTGCTCCTCGCGTCGATCGCCGTGCTCGGAGTCGGGATGCTGCTGCAGCCCGCCCTCGAGCGCTTCTTCCCGCCGCACCGGATCCGGCCCCTGGCGTGGCCGCCGCTCCTCTGGATGGGTGTGTTCTTTCTGTCGTTCGTGCTGCTCCTCTTCTCGGACGGCGTGCTCTGGTTGCTCGGGGCGGGCTTCGGGCCGGACGTCGAGGCCGACCCCCGCTCCTGGGCTCGCCTCCAGGCCGGCGGTGTCGCGGTGCTCACCGGGCTCGGCGTTGCCCTCGGACTCCCCGCGGCTTTGCGCGTGCCGCGCGTCAAGCGCGTGTCGGTGCCACTCTCGCGGTGGCCCGCGGCGCTCGACGGCTTTCGGATCGTCCAGATCACCGACGTCCACATCGGGCCGATTCTGGAGCGGCGCTTCGCTGCTCGCCTGACCGAGGCGGTGAACGCGCTCGAGCCCGACTTGATCGCGGTCACGGGCGATCTCGTCGACGGACGCGTCGAGCACCTGCGCGACGAGGTCACTCCCTTCGGCGGGCTCCGCGCGCGGCACGGCGTGTTCTTCGTGTGCGGGAATCACGATTTCTACTCCGGCGCACCCGGCTGGGTGGACCGTGTCACAGAGCTCGGCATGCGCCCGCTGCGAAACGAACGCGTCGCGATCGAGTCCGCGGGCGGCGTGTTCGACCTCGCAGGCGTCGACGACTATCGCGGCGATTGGCGGCTCGGCTCCACCGAAGATCTGGCGGCCGCACTCGCGGGCCGTGACACGGGGCGCCCCGTCGTGCTGCTCGCGCATGACCCCTCTTCATTCAAAGGGGCCTCGGCGGCCGGCGTCGACCTTCAACTGTCGGGCCACACGCATGGCGGCCAGATCTGGCCGTTCCGCTGGCTGGTGCGAATGGCCGTTCGTTGGGTCGAAGGGCTCCATCGCGTCGGAGAGAGCACGCTCTACGTCAGCCGCGGTACCGGCTTCTGGGGCCCGCCGATCCGACTGGGCGCGCCGGCCGAGATCACCGAGCTGGTGCTGCGGAAGGGTGAGCCAGAGTCACCCGCCTAACGAGCGGACCTCGGAAGCCGCCGTGGCAGCTCCCCGCGTCTCGCGAAGCCGCTCCGCCGAGAACTGTACGGTCCAATGCCCAGGCGTGTCGTGCTGCACGCTCATGTCAACCGGTCCCACCATCCCGTCTGGTAGACGACCGCCCACGCAAGGAAGACGCCTGGAAGAATCATGCCGCGCCTGAAGTGGTCGAGTGCACTACCCGACGGCTTCAAGAGCATGTAGTTCCCAACGAGAGTGACCGGAATCGCGAAGAGCAGCACGAAGAACACGCCGAGCGCCGCGAACTCCGCCGCCCCGGCGGATGAGTCCATGTTGGCGAGCAGGAGCATCCCGAAGATCAGCACGGCGATCGGATAGACCAACCCTCCGAGCACTCTGGAGTACGAGGGTTTCATTCGGTGGAGATCACAGAGCGCTCGCAGCGACGCCGAACGGGTCGCCGTCTGATTCGAGGTACGAGCGCTCCTCGTTCGTCGAGTGTCGTGCGAGGGCTGCGTTCCGGTGTGGAAAGCGCCCGAAGCGGCGAATGACCTCTCGGTGACGGATGGCGAACGAAAGTGAGAGGTCGAACTGCTCTTGCTGATTCGCGGGCGCGCGTGCGAGGAGGCCCTCGAAGAGAGCCACGCAGCGGTCCTGCAACTCGATGTCTTCGGAGTGTTCGAGCGGCATGTAGAGAAACGTGGCTTCGAGCGGCCCGAGTTCGGCGTCGAATCGGCTCTCGATCGCTGCGAGGGCGACCTCGATTCCGAGAGGGTCGTACGCGAATGCCTGGGCGCTGCCGCGGTAGAGGTTGCGCGGAAATTGATCCAGGACGAGCACGAGAGCCAGGCTCGAGCGTGCAGCCTCCCGCCACGAATCGAGCTCGCCGCGTTGGGCGCGTGGCGGGAGCACGCCGAACAACTCACGGATGCGCTCGTCGAATGAGGGGCTTCCACCGAACCAGATTTCACGTCGAGCCGCGACGGCCGCGTGTGATTCGGAGGCATCTCCGAACCAGAACTCGAGAACCGCTTCCGGAGACGCGTTCATCGTCATCCGCTGCTTCGGCTCACGTGGGCAGCCATCCAAACCGAGTCGCTGCAGTGTGAGCGAGAGTGCGAAGTTCGGCCCAGCGCGGGTGACCCCGGACCGCACTCTCCGTCCACAGCTCCACATTCGCGGGGCCGGACATCGCAGCCAGCGCTGCGTCGAGCGCCTGCAGAGATTCGAGCTGCGCGACGGATGGAAGCTGATCGAGGTTGGCCACGTACTCCGTGTAGGCCTCGTCGAACTCGATCGCGAGCTCGTTGGGACGGTGGTCTCCCTCGGGCATGCGTGCGAGTGCCTCGTCCCCGGGGCGCGCCAGGTTCCGCACCGCATTCGCGAGAAACTCTTCCGGCGATTCGGCGAGCGACATCATCGCCCAGCAAGCCTGCGAAACATCGGGTTTCCGGTGCACGAAGATCGGGTGGTCGTGCAGAAGGCGCTCATGGCTTCGCCGTTCCGGGGAAGAAGGCCGAGAGCGGCGGCTGTCCATCAAATTCGGGGAGCCCGTCAGTCAGTTCGTACCAGGGCGGTTTGCCGGCGACCTGCTCGTGCAGGACGGGACGAATCCGGGGGTCGTCGTCGAATGCATGAGCCGAGAGAGGGAACGCTTCCGGATGCGCCTCCGGCTCGCCGAGATAGGTGCCGCAGATGCGACACGAGCATCGCACGAGATCCCATGGAGGTTCGGGGACGTAACGAGAGACGAGCTCCTGGCCCTGGATCCAGCGGAAGTCTTCAGCCCGCACCATGACCGTCGCCATGCCGCCCGCTTTGCGGCAGCGCGAGCAATGGCAATAGGCCATCGTGAGGGGTTCACCGGTGACCTCGAACTGGATCCCTCCGCAGAGACAGCTTCCTCGCATCGTTCCCTTCCCTATCGGTTGGCGCCGCCGTCGGAAATGCCCGCTATTCCGGAACGACCTCGCCGGAACCCCCGAACGCAGGGTCCCAGTCTTTGTACTTGGGAAGTCCGTCCCGGATGCTGAGGATCTTCTCCGGGTAGTGGGAATGCAGCTTCGGCTCGAAGACGAGATCCGGGATCGCTACCGCCGGGATGTCGGTCATCGCGATCGCTGGGTGGTCGTTGAACACGGGGGCCCCACAAATCCTGCAAAACGTGCGATGGCTCCCGCTCTTCTCGGTTCTCTTGAACTTCGTCAGCAGGTCGGCGCCCCTCTCGACTCGAACGTTTTTCGCCGGAAACAGGCAGCCAGCGTGTACGGGGCCGCCGATCCACCGCCGACAAGACTCGCAGTGGCAGTAGGTCATGACGAACGGCTCGCCTGCCAGTGAAAGCTCTACTCCGCCACATAGACAGCCACCCATCCGGATGCGCTCACTCATCGGAAGTCTCCTCGTCGATCGTCGCGGGTGGCAAGCCTGCTCGTCCCGCCGCCCCACGGTTCACGCGATGCTACCCGACCGACAGTGGGAGGGGTGGAACGCAGCCGCGAGGACGGAATGTCGTGCGTGGTAGCATCGCAGGTGCGAGACCCACACCGAAAGGGAGCGCCATGGCCGAGAACGAGTCGGAGAAGTCAGCGCCGATCACGCCGTACCTACTCTACGAAGACGTGGCGGGCGCGTTGGCCTGGTTGTCCCGTGTCTTCGGATTCCGGGAGCGCGAGCAGGAGACGATGCGGAACCCCGAAGGAACGGTGGTGCATTCGTCGATGGAGCTGGGCGAGGGGGTGATCCTGATGGGTTTTCCGGGCGAAGGCTATCAGTGCCCCAAACGGCTCGGACACGTCACGCAAAACCTGTACGTCTACGTGGACGATGTGGAGCAGCACTTCCAGCACGCGAAGGATGGCGGTGCAACGATTCTCTCGACCCTCGAGGACACCTTCTACGGAGACCGACGCTACGGGGCCGCAGACCTCGAAGGCCACCATTGGTATTTCGCCGAGAAAATTCGCGAGATGAAGCCGGAGGAGTGGCAACCCTCCCAAGAGGACCTGAAGGGCCACACCTGAGGCCGGGCTTGTCAGGCGGGAGACGTGAGCAGGGAGACCAGGAGCGCGATCCAGATCCCCGCCAAGAAAACGAGGCTCGAGCCGAACGTGAAGAAGCGAGCGCTCACGTTGTTGGGCCCCAGATGAATGGCTGAATGGACGCAGCGCGTGAAGAAGAAGAGCCAGGCGAGAGCCACGGAGAGGCCGGTGACCGCGCCACTCACATACGTGAAGAGAATTCCCGCGTAGAAGAGCGGGGGGATCTCGAAATGGTTCTGCAGATGCCGCGAGAGCAGATGGAGACGCTCTGGCTGGCTGCCTTCGTCGAAGGTGCGGAAGTATTTGATGCTGACGCTCTGGTTGTGGATCGCCGTGTACCGCGCGAGGCCGAGCCGCAGCATCACGAGGAGCGTGAGACAGAACATCGCAATGCCCGGGTAGAGGATTGCTGTCGAAGTCATGTCTTCTTCTTGCAACGCAGATGATGCATTCTGCCGCTACTCCTCGCCGATCCGGGCGAACTCGGGTGCCCGCTTCTCGAGGAAGCTGTCGACGCCTTCTTTGAAGTCGGGGCGGTCGAAGCTCTCGCGCATGAGTTCGAGTGATTCGGTCATCGCGGGGCCGAGGTCGCGGGTCATCGACGTCCACACCTGGCGCTTCATGACCTGGAGAGAAGTCGGCGAGCAATGGGCTGCGACGTCCTCGGCCCACGCGCGCACGCCCGGCAACAATTCGTCGTGCGGGAAGACACGGTTGGCGAGGCCGATGCGCTCGGCTTCGGCGGCGTCGACTTTGCGAGCCGACCAGAGCAGGTCGAGCGCGTGCGACGGGCCGACGATGCGAGGCAGGGTCCAGCCGATGCCCCACTCGGCGATCAGGCCGCGCCGCGAGAACGCGGTGGTGAAGACGGCGCGCTCCGAGGCGAAGCGCATATCGGCGAACATCGCGGCGGCGAGGCCGAGTCCGGCGACCGGCCCGTTGATCGCCGCGACGATCGGCTTCCGCACCGAGAACATGTAGGAGTACGGGCCGCGGAAGTCTTCCGCCATCGCGGCGTCGCCGGGGTCTGCGTCCAGGGAGGCGTCGTGCTCGCGGCCGCGCTCTCCGGCGCTGATCGCTTGCAGGCCTTTCAGGTCGGCGCCGGCACAGAACCCGCGTCCGGCGCCGGTGATCACGATGACGGCTACTGCCGGGTCGGCCTCGGCACGCGCGATCGCGTGCTTCAGCTCGTCGCCCATCCGGTCGGTCATCGCGTTCAGGCGATCCGGGCGATTGAAGGTGATGGTCGCAATGGGGTTCGAGACTTCGTAGAGGATCTGCTCGTACATGGGGGCTCCATCCTGTGGATGTGTTGACTTCATGGCGATGGTCTAGGGCTCAAGCGCGGACGCCGAGGAGGGCGCCCAATATGCCCAGCCCAACCCACGCGGTCCGGCGGAAGCGCTCGGGCGAGAGCCGGTGGGAGAGTCTGTGGCCGGCCCAGAGACCGAGGAAGGCGATGGGGAGTGCGACCAGTGCAGTGCGCCACACGCCGCCGCCCATGAGGCCGGATGCGGCGGCGATCGGCGCCCGGCTCAAGCTGATGCCGAGGAAGATGCTCTGAATGGTCGCCTTGAGTGCGACCGGCTCGGCTTCGCGCCGATAGAGGTGGGCGATCAGCGGCGGGCCGCCCGTGTTGAAGGCGCCGCCGAGCACACCGCCCAGGAATCCGGCCGCCAGGTCCGCTCCGAGGGAAGCGTGCTCGTGGAGCCGCGGCGCGGCCAGGTTCCAGAGCGAGATGCCCACGATAGTGGCGCCGAGCAGCCGCACCATCAGATGCCGATCGACGTTTCCGAGCGCGAAGACGCCGACGGCGACCCCGCAAAGCAATGCCGGCACGATCCGGCGGACGGTGGGCCAATCCACGTGCTCGCGCAGCTGCCAGACCATGACGGACGTGAGGACGCCGCCCGTGAGGTTCACCACCCCGGCGGCGTGGACGATGTCGTGCGTGAAGGTCAGGCCCGTCATGGCGGCCATGCCGAAGCCGAAGCCCAGGAAGCCCTGCACAGAGGCCGCAGCGGCGAGGATGGCGATTGCGAGGAGGAGCTCGGGCGACAAGGGGCGGAGCCTACCCGGGGGGTCGCGCGGTCTCCACCTTCCCGCGGGCGGATCCTGGGCGGGTGGCAGCCATTCGCGAAAGCGCCGAAACTCGTTCGATCTTGGCAGCCCCGAAAGAAGTCATCGAAGTTCGCGGCGCGGCCGAGCACAATCTCAAGCGCGTCGACGTTCGGCTCCCGAAGCACAAGCTGATCGTCTTTACGGGGCCGTCCGGTTCGGGCAAGTCGTCGCTTGCGTTCGACACGATCTACGCGGAGGGCCAACGGCGCTACGTCGAGTCGCTGTCGGCGTACGCGCGGCAGTTCCTCGGCCAGATGGAGAAGCCCAAGTACGACCACATCCGCGGCCTCTCGCCGACGATCTCGATCGAGCAGAAGGCGGCGAGCAACAACCCGCGCTCGACGGTCGGCACCATCACCGAGGTGTCGGACTACCTGCGTGTCCTGTGGGCGCGCATCGGCCAACAGTACTGTCATCGATGTAGTCGAGCCGTCGAGCGACTCTCGTCCGAGGAGATCGTCGATCGGCTCTTCGCGCTCGGAAAGGGAAAGCGCTTCCTGCTGCTCGCGCGCATCGTCGACAACCGCAAGGGCGAGTACCGCGAGCTGTTGGCCGAGACGGTGCGCGAGGGTTACGGCCGGTTCCGGATCGACGGCGACGTCGTGCGCGACGACGAGCTACCGACCCTCGACAAGAAGCGCAAGCACACGATCGACGTGGTGGTCGACCGACTCGCCGTGCCCGAGAAGCGGGCCGCGAAGGAGCGCGCGCGGTTCACCGACTCGGTCGAAACCGCGCTGAAGAAGGGCGGGGGCCGCATGCTCTGCCAGGTGCAGGGCGGCGAAGAACATCTCTACTCCGAGGATCTCTATTGTCACCACTGCGACATGGGGTTCCCGGAGCTCTCGCCGCAGAGCTTTTCGTTCAATTCGCCGCTCGGGATGTGCCCCGAGTGCAACGGACTCGGCACCAAGCCCGAAATGGACCCTGAGCTGGTGGTCCCCGACCCGACGAAGAGCGTGCGCGAGGGTGCGATCGAGCCGTGGGCGAAGGTGATCGAGCGCTCCGACAGCTGGACGGGTTCGCTCCTGCACACGATGGCGGAGCAATACGGCATCGACTTCGACAAGCCGTACGAGAAGCTCTCGAAGCGGCACCGCGAAGTGTTGCTCTATGGCACCGGCGGCAAGAAGCTCGCGATGAAGGTCAAGTTCGCGTCGGGCAAACTCGAGTTCCAGCGCTCGTTCGAGGGCATCCTCAACGAGCTGTACCGCCGCTTCCGGCAGACCAGGTCCGAGGGCATGCGGAAGTGGTACATGCGGTACCTCTCCGACCACGAGTGCGGGGCGTGCGGCGGCGAGCGGATGCGCGCCGAGTCTCGCGCAGTGAAGGTTGGAGGGGCCTCGCTGCCCGAGTTGTCGCGCATGACGATTGCCGAGGCCCGCGCGTTCATCAATGGCCTGTCGCTCTCCGCCACCGAGCGCAAGATCGCCAGCGAGGTAGTCAAGGAGATCGACGGTCGGCTCGGCTTTCTCGCGAACGTAGGCCTCGCCTATCTCACGCTCGATCGGGCGGGCCCGTCTCTTTCGGGCGGCGAGAGCCAGCGCATTCGGCTTGCGAGCCAGATCGGCAGCGAGCTGACAGGGGTCTTGTACGTCCTCGATGAGCCGTCGATCGGGCTGCACCAGCGCGACAACAAGAGGCTGCTCGAGACGCTCCTGCGCCTGCGTGACTTCGGCAACACCGTAGTCGTGGTCGAGCACGACGCGGAGACGATCGCCTCCGCCGATTGGGTGGTCGACTTCGGTCCCGGGGCGGGCGTCGCCGGCGGCGAGGTCGTGTTCTCGGGCACGGTTGCGCAGATGAAGAAATCACGCGCGTCGATCACCGGGGGCTACCTCTCCGGCCGGCTCGCGATCGAGACTCCGCGTCAGCGGCGCAAAGGCTCCGGCAAGCTGCTGCGCCTCGAGGGTGCCGAGGCCCACAACCTGAAGGGTGTGACGGTCGAGTTTCCGCTCGAAACGCTCACTGCGGTGACGGGCGTCTCGGGAGCGGGCAAATCGACACTCGTCAATTCGATCCTCTTCCCGGCGCTGCGGCGTGTGCTGCATCAGAGCCGCGAGGTGCCCGGTGCACACAAGCGCCTGCAGGGGGTCGGTCACGTCGACAAGGTGATCGACATCGATCAGCGGCCGATCGGTCGCACGCCCCGGAGCAATCCGGCCACGTACACGAAGGTGTTCGACGAAATCCGCACGGTCTTCTCGATGACGGCGGAGTCGCGCACGTACGGCTACAAGCCGGGCCGCTTCTCGTTCAATGTGAAGGGAGGCCGCTGTGAAGCGTGTGAAGGCGACGGCGTCCGGCGCATCGAGATGCACTTCCTGCCCGACGTCTACGTCCCGTGCGAAGTCTGCAAAGGCAAGCGCTTCAATGACGCGACGCTGCGGGTTCGTTTCAAGGGGCTGACGATCGCCGAGGTGCTGGAGCTCTCGGTGGCCGAGGCGCTCGAAGTCTTCGCCAATCAGCCGCGGGTGCTCGCGGGTCTCGCGACGCTCGGCGACGTCGGCCTCGGCTACATCAAGCTCGGTCAGCCTTCGCCCACGCTCTCGGGCGGGGAAGCACAGCGGATCAAGCTCTCGCGCGAGCTCTCGCGGCGTGCCACGGGCCGCACGGTCTACATCCTCGACGAGCCGACGACCGGGCTGCACTTCGACGATTTGAAGAAGCTGCTCGATGTGCTCAACCGTCTCGTCGACGCCGGGAACACAGTGATCGTGATAGAGCACAATCTCGACGTGATCCGCAGCGCCGACTGGGTGATCGATATCGGTCCGGAGGGCGGCGACGCCGGCGGTCATATCGTCGCGGAGGGGACGCCCGAGGAAGTTGCGAAGAAGCGCGGGAGCCACACCGGTAAGTTCTTGCGGCCGCTGCTCTGATGGACGCACTCGACCGGCTGCTCGGCGTGATGGCGCGTCTGCGCGACCCGGAGAAGGGGTGTCCGTGGGACGTCGAGCAGACCTTCGAGACCGTGGCGCCCTACACGCTCGAAGAGGCTTACGAGGTCGATGATGCGATCCAGCGCGGTGATCGCGCCGGGCTCCGTGACGAGCTTGGGGACCTGCTCTTCCAAGTGGTCTTTCACGCGCGAATGGCGGAGGAGGAAGGCTCCTTCGACTTCGAGGCGGTTGCACGCTCGATCTGCGAGAAGATGGAGAGCCGCCACCCCCATGTCTTCGGCGACGCGGTCGTCGCAGACGCGGCGGAGCAGACGAAGCGGTGGGACGAGCACAAGGCACGCGAACGCCGCGAGCGCGGCGAGGAGGCGCGCGGTGCGCTCGACGGTGTCACGTTGGGTCTTCCGGCGCTGCTCCGGGCCCAGAAACTCGGTCGCCGAGCCGCCCGCGCCGGATTCGACTGGGCGCACGTCAAGGACGTGATGGAAAAGTTGCGCGAGGAACTCGACGAGCTGACCGCCGAGGTCGATGCCCAGGCCCGAGGCGATGCCGGCGCGGCCGCGCGGATCGAAGAGGAGCTCGGCGATCTGCTGTTCGTGGCGACGGGGGTTGCCGAACGATTTGGTCTCTCGGCGGAGAGTGCACTGCGCGGCGCGAATGCGAAGTTCGAGCGCCGCTTCGGTGCCATGGAGGCGATCTTGCAGTCGGAGCGGCTGGAAGCCGCGAGCGCGGATGCGGAACAATGGCTCGAGCTCTGGGCCCGAGCGAAAAAGCAGGTGGGCTGACCACTGCGGAGGCGACGATGTCACGACGAGACCTGATTCGGATGACGGATGAAGAGCGAGGCGCCTTTCTCGAGGCAACGCGCACGCTGATCTTGTGCTCAGTGGGCGCCGACGGCGTTCCGCATCCGATGCCAATGTGGTTTGGAATCGAGGATGACGGCGCCATCGTGATGTCGACGTTCACCAAGAGTCAGAAGATCAAGAACCTCGGGCGCGACCCGCGCGTCTCGGTGCTGGGCGAGGCCGGCGAGAGCTACGACCAATTGCAGGGCGTGGTGCTCTACGGCACGGCCGAACTCGTTCCCGATGCGGAGGCTGTCGCCGACATCCTCGTGCGCGTGACCCGCCGGAGCGGAGCGGTCGGCGATGCCGACGACGAAACCCTGAAGCAGGGCGTGATGGGAACCGCGGTCAAGCGGACCGGAATTCGGGTGCGGCCCGACCGGATCGTCTCCTGGGATCACCGGAAGCTCGCAGGGAAATACTAGCTCTGGGGCTACCGGTCGAGGAGCGTGCGCAAGGCGGCCAGGGTCTCCGGTGCCGCCCAGTCCCAGGCCCCGACGATTCCGTAGACCTGGCGGCCTTCGCGATCGATGACGAAGGTCGTAGGCCAGGCGGCGGTGGCGAAGCGTCGCGCGACTTCTTCACTGGGATCGTGCAGGATCGGGAAGCGCGCGCCCTGGTCGCGCGCGAATCGAGCGACCGACTCCGGGTCGCTTGCATCGACGCTCACCCCCACGACTTCGAGTCCCTCGTCGACGAGTGTGTCGCGCAGCGACTGCAGCGCGGGGAGTTCGTGACGGCACGGCCGGCACCAGGTTGCCCAGAAGTTGAGGATCAGCACGCGGCCCCGGAAGTCGGCGAGGGTGGTGCGCTCGCCGTCCGCCGCGGGCAATGAAAAGTCGGGCGCGGGTGGGCGAGCCGCGGGCGCCGGGAGCGGGCCGAGCGGGGGCGGCGGCAGCGGCGCGTCGGGTCGGCCGGCGAGCCAGGCGAGCGCGAGCACGGCTGCCACCAGGAGCACGAGTCCGCGCCGCGGGATTCCCATCGCACGAGGATACGCCTCGCGCGGGCTCGGTGCGGAAGTCGGGCATGGCTCACCTCTCGAGGAGTTCGAGGGCCTGATTTCGTGCCGCGTCGAACGGGTCGAGCCCGGCCGGAACGTCTCGCTGGGGTTCGCGCCCGCCGATCAGAAACCCGATCGACTGAACGAGAAAGAAGCCCCAGATTGCGAGCGAGACCCCGACGAGGCCAGGTGCGGCAAGCGTGCGGGCCGCCAGCAGGCCGCCTGCAAACAGGAGCAGTTCGAGGAGAAGCGCGCGCGCCGGTCGCCGGGCGTGCAAGAGACCGCTTCGGCAGAGGCCGATCGCGATCGCAGCACCGACCGCGACGTCCGCGGGGCCGCGCGCCAGGAACGCGATCGTCGCGCCAAAGCCCAGTGTCCAGAACGCGGCTCCGAGTGCACGCGCGGGGGTCGCCGCGAGGCCGGCGACGTAGACGGCACTCAGCCCGACCAGATACCCGGAGAGTGAAGTGCCGAAGCCCAGTGCCGCGAGGCCGAGAGCCCAGGCGGGCCATGCGGCGGCGGCGAGGGCTCCGAACAGCAGGGTGCCGACGAACGAATCGAAGTAGCGCTTCGTCTTCATGAGTTCGCCCCCGCCGAGCTGCCGCGCCGCCTCAGCAGTTCGAGCTCGATCTCTTCGTCGGACACACTGGGCATCCCGGGCGCGTCGACCGGATTGCGTGCCTCCTGCGAGCGCGCCTGAACGCGCTCACGCAGCTCCTCGAACTCACGTTCTTGTTCGTCGAGCTTCGCGGCCAGTCGCGTTCGGGCCTCCCGCACCTGACCTCGCGCGGTCGCCAGCGCTTCGAGCTCGCGGCGCTTCGGGAGAAGTCGCCGGATCGCAAAGCGCGCCAGCTCGTCCTTCTCCCCATCGAGCGCGAGGACGACGTCCTCGTCGAGCGCCGCGATCTCTTCCTGGCGTCGTTCGAGAGCCGTCGCGAGGCGTTCGTCTTCGGCGTTCAAGCCGTCGAGCCGCGCGCGCTTCTGAATCAGCTCCAGCTCCGCCTCCCGAACGTGCTGCTTCAGCAGCAGTGTGCGCTCCTCGAGCGCCTCGAGCATCCCGTGGGCATCGGCCCGAACCAGTGTGGCCATCCGATCGAACAGTCTGAGGGTCATGGAAGTCTCCTTTTGTCACCAGAACGTGTACCCGAGGCCCGGGTGGGGTGGGGCAAAACTCCCGTAAACCGTTCGGCCCGGTTTTACGATGCGTTTACGGTGATGAGTCGCAGGGATCTCTAGACTGTCGTGATGGGAGAACGTCCCCTCCGGATCCTCGTGGTCGAGGACGAGGCCGCGATTCAGCGAGGCCTCTGCGATGTCCTTGCCTACCACGGCTATGAGCCGACCGGCGCCGACGATGGCGAAGCGGGGCTGCGTGAAGGGCAGGGCGGCGCGTTCGACCTCGTGGTCCTCGATGTGATGCTGCCGGGGATTTCGGGCTTCGACGTCTGTGAAGAGCTGCGCACGGGGTTGCCGGAGTTGCCGATTCTGATGCTCACCGCGCGCGGGTCCGAAGAGGACGTGTTGCGCGGGTTCCGAGCCGGCGCCGATGACTACGTGACGAAGCCGTTCTCGATCTCGGAACTGGTCGCCCGTGTCGAAGCACTGCTTCGCCGCTCGTTGCGCCGGACCGAACCTCCGCGGGAGGTGTTCGCGTTCGGGCCGTTCCAGGTGGATCCGGAGTCGCGTTCGCTGACACGAGAGGGTACCTCCGAGGAGCTGACGAAACGTGAGGTCGCGCTGCTGAGTGTGCTCGCACGAGAGCACGGCCGGATCGTCAGCCGCCGCGCGCTCTTGGCAGAAGTCTGGGAGCTGGGCGGCGCCGAGCGGATCGAAACCCGCACCGTCGACATGCACATCGCCAAGCTGAGACGGAAACTCGGTGAAGAAGGCCACGTACTCATCGCGACCGTTCGCGGTGAGGGCTACCGGTACGGTTGATGGGCCGAATTCGTCTCGTCTTCGCGCTCGTTGCGGTAGCGCTCGCGGTGCCGGGCGCGCTGCTCGTGCAGCGTGCGCTCGAGAGTGTCGAGGTCGAACGCCGGTCCCGGCAGCGAACGCTGGCCGAGCGTGCGTTCGACGAGATGGAGCGCTCGCTTTCGACGTTTCTCGCCGCCGAGGAGGAGCGCCCCTTCGAGCAGTATCGCTTCCTCTACGAGCCGCAGGGTGCGGTGGGCGCAGTTTGGGTTCGTTCGCCGCTCTCGCTGCCGGAGTCGCGCGAACGCTGGCCGTTCGTCTTGGGTCACTTCCAGGTCGACCCCGACCGAAGTGTCCACACGCCACTGGAGCCGCGTCCCGAGGAGAGGGTTCGGGTCAATGCCGGCTGGAATGCTGCGCCCGACCTGATCGAACGCATCGCAGAGATTCGCGCGGCCGTCGAAACGGGGCTCGATCAGGGCGTTGCCCGTGAAAATGCACCGCGCTCGAAAGTGGCTTTGCAGGCGGCGGCTCAGGCCCCCGGGACAACTGTTTCGGTCGGCGGCGGGAAGCGCGAGGTTGTCGGCGCGCTCGTGGCCGATCTCGCGGACGCAAAAAAGGGAAAGAAGGACGCGCCCCAGCCGTACGAGGCGCTGCGCCAGTTCAATCTCGGGGCCGAATCGCGCAAGTCGCGGAGCCGCAAGGTGCTCGAGCGCGAGGTCGTGGTCGAGGAAGAACTCGCAGCGACCGAGGCCTTCGACGACGGGGACTCGCTCGATCTGGCCGCGACCACTTCGTCCGTGCGCGATTCGGTGACGAGTGATTCGATGCCGAAGGCCCCGGCATCGACTCTCGCCGGGAGGCTTCCGGGGGAGGCGTTCGAGGCCGACGAGCTGGCCGCGGAAGCGAAGGAGAGCGCCGTGCGGGTCGCCGAGAAGCCGGCGCTGCGTTCGCTGGGGTATCTCGAAAAGGCGGATTCCGAGCCGGCGCCTCCCGAACCGGCGTCGCCGGCTCGGGCTTCCGCCGCCCCGACTTCCGCTGCCCCGACTTTCGCTGCTCGAATAGAAGAGGCGCCAGCCGGAGCTCCGGAGAGTGCGGAGGGCTTCGTCTCACTCGCGCGAGATCTGGTGCGCCCCGCGCCGCGCGCCGCTTCCGTTCGTATCGCGATCGATCCCTTACTCGGACGTGAAGTTCCGGGGGGCGCTCGACTGCTGCTCTACCGCACGGTGTTGGTCGGGGACCTGGGCTACCGCCAGGGATTGGTCGTGGACCGCGCGGAGCTCGGGGCATGGTTGCGGCGCGAAGTGCTCGATTCTGCTGGTGTCCCCGATGCGGAGCTCTCCTTCACGGCGGACGCGACCGAGGTCGACGCTTCGGCGTACCGCCACCGCTTCGCCGAACCCTTCGATGCGCTCCAGGCGACGCTCGTGCTTCCGGTACTCGCGGACACGGGTGGTGCTGCGACCGTGAAGTGGATCTCTCTCGTCCTCTTCGGGACGCTGGCGCTCGGCTTGTTCGCTCTGTACCGGATGGTTGCGGTCACGGTCGGTTTCGCGGAGCGGCGCAGCAACTTCGTAGCGGCGGTCTCGCACGAACTAAAGACGCCGCTGACCGCTATCAGGATGTATGCCGAGATGCTTCGCGACGGGATGGTTCCGGCCGGAGAGAAGCAGCGCGAGTACTACAGCACGATCACTGCGGAGTCCGAACGACTCAGTCGGTTGATCCAGAACGTTCTCGAGTTCTCGCAGCTCGAACGCGGGACGCGTGAGGTCGCGCTCGTGGCGGGTTCTCTCGGTCCCGTCGTCGAAGAGGCGATCCAGATGCTCCGTCCGCATGCGGAACGCGAGGGGTTTGCCCTCGAGGTTTCGATGCCGAACGATTTGCCGCCGGTCCGGTTCGATCGCGATGCGCTGCTCCAGGTGCTCTTCAACCTCGTCGACAACTCGCTCAAGTACGCCCGCGACGCGAGTGATCGCACGGTGCGTATCGAGGGGCGGAAGGACCAGGGCGGGGTGCGGCTCTCGGTACGCGACTCAGGGCCGGGCGTTTCCGAGGGGCAACTCTCGCGCATCTTCGAGCCCTTCTACCGTGCCGGCGACGAACTCACGCGGACTGCGCAGGGCGCGGGGATTGGCCTCGCCCTCGTGCGGGAGTTGGCCGAACGGATGGGCGCTCCGCTACGCGGTGTAAATGCGGCCGGCGGAGGGTTCGAAGTGTCACTCCTCCTCAAGGAGGGGTGAGCGCGGCCTTCGCCCGCGCGACGCTGGCAACGACCGCGCCGGCTTCAACCCCCGACGGGTGCCCGATCGGCAGGCGATCCCTTGCGATCTTCTCGGCGCGGTCGGCCGCGTCGGCGGCGGCCACCAGATCTCCTCGCGCCAGTTCGATGCGCGCGAGCTCTGCGAGCACCGGTGCGATGCGGGGGTGTCCGGCGCCGAGTTCTCTTCGGCCCATGCGCAGTGCGTCGATCACCCGTGCGCGGGCAGGATCGATCCGACCCTCGCTGCGATCGAGTGCCGCGAGCTCGGTGTAGGCCGCCATGATGCCGGGCGTGTGCGCAGGTCGCACGGCGGTGCTCGACGTTTCTCCGCGAAAGATTGCGAGCGCTCGGAGCAGCGCGGGTCTCGCAGCCGGATTCTTGCTCTGCAGGCGCAGAGAACGTCCGAGACCGAGCTGCGCCCAGCCCTCGTCGAGCGAGTCGGGCCCCTCGCTGCGCCGGGCTTCCCGGAGCGCTCGTTCGAAGTACGGTTCGGCGCCGGCCGCGTCTCCCAGATTCAACGCGAGCTGTCCGCGTTCGAACGCGAGCTGCATGGCCCCGAGCGAGGCGTGATCGGGGGCGGTCTCGGGCGATTCGAGCAGGCTTTCGGCGCGGCTGTACCGGTCGCGCGCGCCCTCGTGGTCGCCCACCTCCCGGCGCAGCTTTCCCTGCGCGATCAGCGTCGTCGCGGATTCTCCCGGGCCGAGTCCGAGTGCAATCGGCTCCGCCTTGGCGAGGTGAGCCTCGGCCTGCGGGTAGTTGCCGCGTTCAGCGGCCGCTTCTGCGACGGCGTGGTACGTGCGCCAGTCTCCAGGGTTCGGTGCACACGCGAACGCGCAGGCGGCCACCGCAATCCAGGCCCACGCGAAACGCGGCGGGCTAAGCAGGTTGCGCGTCGGACCGCCCTCCGGTGCGGTCTACGTCGTCGGCTTCGACGGCGTAGTGCTCGCCGCAGAACTCGCAGCGGATGTCGAGCACTTCGCCCTTCTGTCGGAGCTCGTCGAGTTCGTCGTCGCGCAACAGACTCGCCGAACGCACCGCACGCGAGCGGCTACACGGGCACGAGAAACGCGGTTCGCGTCGTGCGAGCGGGACGTACCCGAGCCCTTCGAGCAGGAGCTGAGCGAGATCCGACGCCGACGCACCGGCCGCGATGTGCGCGTCTGGGTTGGGCAACGCGGTCGAGTTCTCGAGTGCGAGCGACTCCGCCGCGCGGCTCGCGCCCGGCAGGGATTCGACGAGATAGCCGGCACAGGGGCCGGTTCTCGTTTCGGGATCGAGTTGTACGCCGAGCGCGATCGCCGAGCGCCGCTGCTCGCTGGTGCCGAGGTACTGCGCCAGCTCGTCGGCGATCTCGCCGGATCGGAGCTGGACGATACCGGTGTACGGCTCTCGCCAGGTCGGCCGCCAACGAACCACCGAGAGATTGCCGGCGCCGAGGGCGGGGCCGACATCGAGGCTTCCGGCGCCCGGAGCGGCCAGGGCCGCGGCTTTCTTGGGAAAACCGCGAACTCCGGCGTCGTCGTTGGCGATCGCGGTCACTCCCACCAGGGGGCCGTCGCCTCGGAAGTCCAGCTGCAGGGTCTCGCGTTCCTTGTTCCCGCTCGCCAGCAGGAGCGCGCCCAGCAGGGCCCGGCCCAGCGCCAACGTTGCGAGGGGGGAGGTGGCGTGTCGCTCGGCGGCCTCGCGCACCAGCGAGGTCCCCGATACGACGCACACACGGATCGCACGGTCCTCCGAGAGAGCCAGCACCATTTCGTCTCGAGCCATCGCGCCTCAGGATAGCCGCGCGCCTCCGGTCGTGGGCCGGTTACCCTCGCGCCATGAGCGATTCTCGCCCCGCGGAACACGCGCCGTTCGGTGAGGCGCTGGCTGACGTCGGCGCCGCGACTCTCCAGAGCCTTCACGGTCTGGAGCTGACGTTTCGGCATCTGCACCCGCCCGAGATTCCGAGCCTCCGGGAGGGTGCGCAGCGCTTGCTGGAGGGTCTGGAACTCGCGCTCGCTGCGTTTCGTGAAGTGGCCCCGCCGCCGGGCGCGGAACCCGTGCAGCAGCGCCTCGGGGCAGGCGCCGAGCAGGTGGTGGAGGCCTTGCGGGGCTTCTTGGAGGAAGGGGGCGCCGAGGGCCCCGTGGCGGGGGTCCTCCGCGCGATGCGACTCCACGCGCAGGCGCAGGCGACCCTCTATCCACTGGTGCAGGTGCTCCCTCCGGTGTCGCGGTTCTTCGCTGAGCCCGCGCTCCACGAGAACCTGGCCGCGCTCGAGCCCGCGGAACGGGCCGACGGTGGACCGAGTGTCGGCATCCATCGGGCGGCCGCCCCGGACGGCGGTGACCGAGAGCGGTTCACTCTCTACGTCCCCGAGTGGCTCGATCCGGGAGAGCCGCGACCCCTGATCGTCGCGCTGCACGGCGGTTCTGGGAGCGGTCGAGATTTTCTCTGGACGTGGTTACGTGAGGCTCGCAGCCGGGGCTGTCTGCTGCTCGCGCCGTCTTCGCGCGGCTCGACGTGGTCGCTCCAGGCGCCGCCTCTCGATGCCGCACAACTCCGCGCGATGGTCGAGTACGTATGCGAGAACTGGGAGGTCGATCCGAGTCGCGTGCTGCTCACCGGCCTCTCGGACGGAGCGACGTTCACGCTGTTGGCGGGACTTTCCGAGGGCGCGCCGTATTCGCACCTTGCGCCGGTCTCGGGGGTGCTCCATCCGCTCCACTTCGCGACCGGCAATGCCGCGCGCGCACAGGGCAAGCCGATCTATCTCGTCCACGGAGCTCTCGACTGGATGTTCCCGATCAGTCTGGCGCGCGCGGCACGCGACTCTCTCGAAGAGGCGGGGGCGGCGCTCGTGTATCGGGAGATCGAGAACCTGTCGCACACGTATCCGCGCGAAGAGAACGACCGGATCCTGCGCTGGTTCGATCCGGGCCTGGCGCCGTCCGCGTGATCGGGCGGTTCGCCCCTTCGACGACGGGGCCCGCCCATCCGGGCACCCTGCTCGCCGCACTTCTCTGTTGGCTCGATGCGCGTTCCCTCGGTGGAAAGTGCATACTGCGGCTCGAAAATCTCGACCCGGACCGCAGTCGCGCCGAATGGTCGACCGGTATGGAGCGCGATCTCGAGTGGTTCGGTCTCGATTTCGATGAGACGGTGGTTCAGAGCGATCGCGCTTCGGTTCACGAAGGGGCACTCGATCGCCTCGAGGGAGACGGTCGCCTCTATCCGTGTGCGTGCACTCGGAGCGAGTGGCGCGAGATCGCGACGTCCGAACCGGGAGGCGGGCTTCGCTATCCCGGTACCTGCCGCGAACGCGCGCTGCCTGCGGGCGGGTGGCGTCGGTCGGAAGAGCCGCTGCGGGTGCGACTGGAACCGGGGGGCGAGTTCGGCGACCCGGTCGTGCGCCGCCGGGACGCTGCGGTCGCCTATCATCTGGCCGCGGTCGTCGACGATGCGGAGTCTGGGGTGACCCGCGTCGTTCGGGGCCGCGACCTCGAAGCGACGACGGGTTTGCAGAACGAGCTGCGCGATCTTCTCGGGTTGTCGCGCCCCGAGCATCGGCACCATCTTCTGCTCCTCGAAGAACGCGGCGAGAAGCTTGCCAAGCTGCATGGGGCCGTCGGGTTGCCCGAACTCCGCGCGCACTACCGGCCGGGCGAACTCTGCGGATGGCTTGCTCGGGCCGCCGGACTGATCGCAGATCCGGTGGATCTGCGTCCGAGCGACCTGGTGGCGGACTTTGCCTGGGAGAAAGTGGGCGTGGACGATCGCATCGTTCGCTGGCAGCCTCCGCATCTCTCCCTGGTAGAGTCCGGAGCATGAAGATCTGGCTGTCCGTCGACATGGAAGGGATCTCCGGGCTCGTCCGTTGGCAGGACGTGATTCGGAGCGGCATGGACTTCGAGCGCAATCGTCGGCTGATGACGCTCGATGCGAACGCGGCCGCGCAGGGCGCGTTCGAGGCCGGGGCGACGGAGGTGGTGATCGAAGAGAACCACGGTGTCGAAGATCTCTGCGACCTCGTGATCGACGAAGTGGATCCGCGCTGTACCGTGGTGCGCGGTGCGGGGAGGCCGACAGCGACGACGATGGCCGGCCTCGATACGGACGTCGACCTCGTGTTCTTCGTCGGGCATCACGCCCGGGCCGGTTCGTTCCCTGGGATCATGGCGCACACGGTTTCGTACGAGCAGTTCGCTGCCGTGCGTGTCGCGGGGCAGGACTGTGGCGAGTCCGAGATCATGGCGATCCGCGCGGGAGAGCTGGGAGTGCCCGTCGGATTGATCACCGGAGACCAGATGGTGATCCAACAGCTGACGAAACGGGTGCCTGCGGCCGAGTCCGTCGAAGTCAAACGAGCGCTCTCGCGCGTGGCGGGCGCAGTGATTCCGCCCTCTCGGGCTCGCGAAGCGATTCGAGTGGGCGCCCGGCGCGCCGTCGAACGATTCGCGGAGAGGGAGTTCGAGGCCTATCGCGGGGAGTCGGCGCCCTACGAGATCGAGGTCGAGCTGCGGAAGCCCGCTTCCGACGGTCTCCGGAGCAACCTCGAGCAGCTGCCCGAGTTCGAATTCGACGGGGAACGGACGGTTCGCACGCTGGCCTCCGACATGGACATCGGCTTCCGACGCATCGCGTACCTGGGCTTCGGAGATCGCGAGGGGCTCGTCCGCTACTAGAGCGGGCCTGGCAGGTCGCTGCGGCCGCGGCCCCGAAGCGACTCTCTGGGGGGCTAGATCCGACGCTTCGGCATCAGGATCCACATCAGCAGGTAGACCAGAATTCCCGGGAACGCGGCGGAGGCCACGGAGATGATCACGAACAGAATCCGCACCCACGTGGGGCTCCAGCCAAGCCATTCGGCAAATCCGCCGCAGACTCCGGCGAGGATCCGCTGGTCGGGGGAACGCTGAAGTCCGGGTCGCTGAATCGGCATCGCACCTCCTCTCGGGTCGAACGCCGGTGATACGCGGCAGGCCCCCAGAGGGTTCATGCGCGAATCAGAAGAGGCTCGCTGCGATCCGGGCGCCGCCCGCCCAGGTGCCGAGCAGGCTTCCCAAGGTCGTGAGCAGGAAGACGAGGAATATGCGGAGCAGGCGGTTCCGCCACCAGTTGATCGGGCGTTGAATCTCGCTCGATATCTCGCGCAGTTCTCTGACGAGCGGCGGTCGGTAGTAGGTCTGGACGAAAGCCGTGACGTAGCCGGCTCCGATCACCGGAGTCAGGCTCGTGACAGGCGCGGCGGCGAACGCAGCGAGGGTCGTCGCCGGATGAGCGAGTGCGAGGATGGCGCCGATCGCGCTCGGCACTCCGTTCGCGAGGATCCAGAACACGAGATTCTCACCCGCTGCACCGGCACCCTGGCGGATGCCGATCGCGATGAGCGCAGAAACGATGGCCACCGGGATCCCCCAGCCGACGGCTTTCCAAACCGGTGACGCGGGCGGGATCTCTTCGAGCGGTTCGAGGTCGGTCTCTTCGGCGGTGGCACCGGCGCTCTCGAGTGCGGCGCGGATTCCCGCCACGTGTCCGGCGCCGACGACGGCGACGAGGCGGTCGCCTTCGGCCCGCAGGATGCGCTCAGCGAGGTAGGTGTCGCGCTCGTCGATGAGAACGCGCTTGAGCCCGGGGAAGGTGTCGCCGAGCTCCTGCATGAGACGCGACAGGACGTCCTCTTCCCGGAGCTTGCGGAGGTCTTCTTCGGTGACTTCTTGCCGCTCGAAGAGCGTCGCGAACAGGCCCGACAGCAGCACGAGCTTTCGCCACCAGGGGACCGACCGCCACGCGCGCTGCAGCGTCACGCGCACGTCTCGATCGCAGAGCGCGATCGGAATCCCGAACTCTTCGGCTGCCCGGGCCGCCTCGAGCAGCTCCGTTCCGGGCATCACGCCGAGCTTGAGACCCAGCTGCCGCTGGTAGGAGGCCAGCACGAGATTGAGCATCAGCGTGGCGAGCTGGCGCTCGCGGATCACCTCGCGGAGGTCCAGCTCCTCGAATCGCTGCTCTTCCGAAAGCGCCTTGTAGCGCTGGGGATCCAGCTCGATGCAGACCCGGTCGGGCCGCTCGGTTTCGATCACGCGGCGCACGAGCTCGGCGGACTCGCGCGACACGTGCGCGGTACCCACGAGGATCACCTCCCGGCCGCCCGTCTTGATGACGTGGACGTCGGACGCGTGTGCCGGGGTCTCGGCCGGCTCGATCGGGGTTTCCTCCGAGATGATTCATCCCTCCGCTCGCGGGGCCCCGGAACTTAGCCGTTTTCCGAGCCACTCTCGGCGCGCCCGGTGGGAGCCGAGCTCTTTCCCGCTTGGTTCTCAAGTCTGCCCCGGGGCGGCCCGATTGGAGGACTGGAGGGGACTTCTGCCCATGGCGGAATCGACGGCATTTGACTTCGTGTGTGAGCGACTCGAGGAGGGCTCGCCGCTCGACCGCCTCGCGGTGCGCGGGACGGTTCGGATCGCGCTCAAGCAGGCCGGACTCGAGGCACGCTCCGCGACCCCCGAGCAGCTGGCGGTGGTCGTCGAGAAGGTCCTGCCGGCCGAGTTGGCCGCGCGCGGCGTGGAGGGCCACGAAGGCCTCTGCAACGCCATTCGAGTCAGCCTCCAGAATTTCGCTCCGAGTGCTCAGTCCGATACTCCCGACGCCGTGTTCGAGCGTCTCGGGGGCTCCTGAGTTCGATCTCGATCGATCCGCGCCACGGATCTTGACGGCGCGCATCGGGGTCCCATCTTCTAGAGGCTCGGGACTCGAGGTTCCCCCCGTGGGTGATCCCTACGTCCGAGCTCAGCTGGGAGCACCATGAAGCGCATTCTCCTTTTCCTCGGGACCAACATCGCGGTCCTGATCGTCCTCGGCATCGTTCTGAATCTGCTCGGGGTGGACAGTATCCTCGACGAGCAGGGCGTCGGGATCGACTACAAGAGCCTCCTCGTGTTCGCTGCGGTCTTCGGCATGGGCGGCTCGTTCATCTCGCTCGCGATCTCCAAGTGGTCGGCGAAGCGGATGACGGGCTGCCAGGTCATCGAGCAACCGAGTGGCGAGGCCGAAACCTGGCTCGTGCAGACGGTTCAGCGCCACGCGCGGGGCGCTGGAATCGGCGTGCCGGAGGTTGCGATCTACGACGCGCCCGAGCCGAACGCATTCGCCACCGGCGCCCGGCGCGATCATGCGCTCGTGGCCGTGAGCAGCGGTCTGCTCCGGAACATGAAGCGGGATGAGATCGATGGCGTGCTCGCTCACGAGGTGAGCCATGTGGCGAACGGCGACATGATCACGCTCGCGTTGATTCAGGGCGTCGTGAATACCTTCGTGTTGTTCCTGTCCCGGGTGATCGGCGTGGCGGTCGATCGGATCGTCTTCCGCACCGAGCGGGGCCATGGTCCCGGCTATTTCATCGTCAGTATCGTTGCGCAGATCCTGCTCGGGATCCTCGCCAGCATCATCGTGATGTGGTTCTCGCGGCAGCGCGAGTTCCGCGCCGATGCCGGCGGCGCGCGTCTGGCGGGCCGCGAGAAGATGATCGGTGCGCTCGAACGCTTGAAGGCGGGGGCCGGTGAGCCGCTCCCCGACCAGCTTGCGGCATTCGGAATTTCCGGGGGCGGCGCTAAAGCCGGGTTGAGGGCGCTGTTCACGACCCACCCGTCGCTCGACGACCGCATCGCGCGGCTTCGCTCCGGAACCGGGATGGCTGTCTAGCGACTCTGCGGTCTTGCGTTGATTGGCGCCCGGTGCGACGGGAGAGGGGGACGGGGATGCCGTTCTCGCGCCTTTCGGTGTCGCAGACCGTGACGGTGATGGCCCGAACATCTGGGGCACCGCGCAGTGGCGTGGTTCCAATGGCCGACTCTTGGCGCTCCCGAACGACTCGATCGGGTTGAGACGGTACGGGCTGCCACTGAAGTCTGCGCTGCGCCTGCGGCATCCCCGTCCCCCTCGCCCTCGCGTGGCGCTCGAGCCACCAACCCCCCGCCATCTGGCGAAAAGCAGCCGGGCATCGGCATCCGCCCCCCGCTCGCGGGCGACCCGTGCCCGCGGCGGGGCGGGGGTCTCGCAGCGCAGCGCCGGCGTCCAAGGGACCGACGTCATCTCAACCGAGGTGTTCCTGTCGGGAGCGGCATCATCCCGTCTGAAAGAAAGTGTCCCTTCGCGGTGCTCCAGATCCGCGGGCCGCCCTCGTTACGGTCTGTGAACGCCAAAGGCGCGAGAACGAGACCCCCGCCCCGCCGCGGGGGGAAAGGCAGGCCCGCAGCTATGGTCAAGGGATGCCGAGCCCGGTGCGCGCCATCGTTTTCGATCTGTTCGACACCCTCGTCGACCTCGCTCTCGAAGATCTCGAGCCCGTCTACGTCGATGGCGAGCTCGTCAGTCCGACCGCTCCGCGTCTTCACGAAACGTTCTCCGCGCGCCAGCCGATCGCGTTCGCCGATTTCGTGACGGCCCTTCGCGATGTCGACCGGGTGTTTCGCAACGAGCGGTACCGCGAAGGCCGTGAGGTGCCGACGCTCGAGCGCTTCTCTGCGCTTGCGGGCTCGCTCGGCTCAGAGGACCCGGTACTCCCGTCGCTGCTGACCGACGTCCACATGTCCGGCCTTCAGAATCAGGTGCGCTACGTGGCTCACCATCCCGAAGTGCTGCGGGAGCTTGGGCAGGACGTGCAGCTCGCGCTCTGCTCCAACTTTACGCACGCGGAGACGGCAGAAGCCGTGCTCGAGCACGCCGGGCTGCGCTCGATGCTGCACGCCGAGGTCATTTCGGAGCGAATCGGTTGGCGAAAGCCTCGCCCGGAGATTTTCGAAGCGACGCTCGCGCTGCTGGGTGCGGAGCCGGGCGAAGTGATGCACGTGGGCGACAATCTCGACGCCGACGTCCGCGGCGCGGGGGAACTCGGCATCCGCACCGTCTGGGTGACGCGCCGGGTGAAGGATCCTGAAGCGGTGCTCGAGCGGTACAAGGGACCGCCGCCGGAGCACATCGTCGCCGACCTCGCGGAGCTGCCGGCCTTGCTCGCCTCGCTGAAGGGCTGATCAGCGACCCTGCCAACGTGGCTTGCGCTTCTCGGCGAACGCCTGCGGTCCCTCGCGGAAATCGTCGCTCTTGATCATCGCGTGGAGCTGGTCGTAACGACCGTCCACCGCCTCCTGGAGAGTCGGCGCATCGAGCCCGCGCATCGCGGCCTGCTTGCTCGCCCGCACCGAGAGGGGTGCACACTCGGCGATCTGGTCGGCCCAGCGCCGTGCCGCGTCGAGGAGTTCGGCTGCCGGCACCACCTCGTTCACGAACCCGAGACGCTGGCCTTCCTCGGCCGGAACGCGGCGGCCGGTGAGCAACATTCCCATCGCCTGCTTGGTGCCGATCTGTCGAGGCAGCCGATGGATGCCGCCCGCGAGTGCGGCAAGCCCGACTCGCGGCTCAGGGAGTGCGAACAGCGCCTTGTCGGCGGCGATGATCAGGTCGCACGCGAGGGCGATCTCGAAGCCTCCGCCCATCGCGACCCCGTTCACGGCGGCGATCACAGGCTTGACGATCTCGTAGCGCGCGGTGATTCCGCCGAAACCCGAGGCCGGCATTTCGACGCGGCCGCCGGACGCCTGAAACTTGAGATCGTTGCCGGCACAGAACGCGCGGTCTCCGGCCCCTGTGACGATCGCGACCCAGAGTTCCGGATCCGCTTCGAACTCGTTCCAGAGCGCATCCAGTTCCTGGTGCGCCGGCGGGTGGAGCGCGTTCATCACTTCCGGGCGGTCGAGGGTGATCGTGAAGACGTGGCCGTCTCGGGTGGCGCTGCAGAATTCGGGCATCGGGACCTCCAAGGGGCTCTCGCGGCGTCTCGTGCGCCGAGAAGGCCGGAAGCTAGCCCAGAGCGGGCCTCGTCTGGTGCTCGCCTCGTGGAGTGAACCGATTCACAGCCCCGCCGTGACTCACGTCGTAGATTCAACATCGGATGAGGAGAGACGTCATGTCGGCACAACACGAGACGCAGAGTACGGAAACCGAGGATCGCGCCTGTAAGGGTCGGGTGCGAGAGGTTGTCGTCGAGCATCGACCGTGTCGTTCCGAGGTGACCGTGTTCCGCGTAATCGGGGAGCCGCGGCGCGCATGCGCATCGCGCGCCCGCGGCTACCGATTCGTGGTTCGCGGAGGCCGCCGGATCCCGGCATGAGTGCGCCCCTCCGAAGTCGCCAGCAGCCCGAGCTGCCCGCCACGCTGCGCCTGGTCGTTCTCGTGGCCTTGGCAGTCGGGCTCTCGCTCGCGAGCGTGGCCGGACTCTGATTCCGTCGGGGTTCCCGGCCCACCGGCCGGCGCTACCTTGCCGCGCGTGGGTGTTCGCCTCGGCCTGGGTCTCGCGACTCTTCCCTTCGACGACGGCGCCGCATTCTGGCGCTGGGTCCGGCTCTGTGAAGAAGGCGGGGTCGACTCTCTCTGGCAGACCGACCGCCTCGTCACACGCGAGGGGTATCTCGAGGCGATGAGCACCATGGCGGCGCTCGCCGGTGCGACCGAACGGATCAAGTTCGGGATGAATGCGGTGACGGTGACGCTCCGCGATCCGCTGGTGCTCGCAAGGCAGTGCGCGACGATCGACTTTCTCAGCGGAGGGCGCCTGCTGCCGGTCTTCGGGATCGGCGCCGCATTCGCCCCCGAGTGGGCTGCCACCGGGCGCGATCCCAAAGGTCGCGGAGAACGCGCCAACGAGGCGCTCGAACTCCTGAGCCGCCTCTGGAGCGAGGAGCGCGTGACCTTCGAGGGTCGCCATTTCACGTATCGCGACGCGACGATCTCCCCGCGCCCGGTCCAGCAACCGCTCCCGCTCTGGATCGGCGGGCACAGCAAAGCCGCGATCCGGCGCACGGCCCGTCTCGGCACGGGCTGGCTGGCCGGGCTCGCGAGCCCGGACCGGGTGGCACCCGTCATCCGGGCCATCCGCACGGAGCTCGAGACGGTGGGCCGTTCGATCGACGCCGATCACTACGGGGCAACGATCCCGTTTCGGTTCGGGAGCTGGGACGACTCCGCGGTTCAGCGCCTGGCGGGAGCGCGGGCGACCCAGAAGGATGCGCCCGACCCGCGCGCTTTCCTTGCGGTCGGGGATGCGGCCGCGGTACTCGAGCGGGTTCGCGAGTATGTGGCGGCCGGCTGCTCGAAGTTCGTGATGCTCCCGCTCGCCAGCGGGGCCGCGGACGTCTTCGAGCAGACGCGTCAGCTGATCGCCGAGGTGATGCCCGAGGCGAATGCGCTGCCAGGGCCCCCCGCGGCCTAGATCCGCGGGCGCCGGCCAGGAAAAAACGCGCAACCTCCGCGCCCGGCCGCGCGTACCGGTCTGGCAAGAGGGGCGGCATGCAGCGGCCCCCGGAGGACCCTCGATGACCACCCGCAACCGTTTGACGTCTCGTTCCTGGCTTGCCGCCGCCCTCGTGGCGGCCGCTTTCGCGCTCGCTCCGGTGCCGCCGGCATTCGCCGAATCGAACCCGTGCAATCCGTGTAACCCCTGCAATCCCTGCAATCCGTGTGACGGAGAGTAGGCACGGAGCGTGCGCGGCCCGTGCTGCGGGTCGCGCTCCCCGTGGGGTTTTGGTCCGACCGAAACCGCAAAGAGTGCGATGACGTAGCGTTCTCGCCGGGCGGCCTCGGGCACGCCCAGGGAGGCACGCTCAGCATGACGATCTTCACTTCGCCCATTCTCGTGGCGGTAAGGCTCACGATCGCGGTCGGGTTGATTTCATTCGTCCCGGTAGGGAACTCGCCTGCGCAGGCGAACCCCTGCAATCCCTGCGCGCCGGCCGCGAATCCTTGCAACCCGTGCGGCGGGAACCCCTGCGCGCCGGCCGCGAATCCCTGCAATCCGTGCGGCGGCAATCCGTGCAACCCGCTTGGCCAGATCGAAAGTTCGCGTTTCAAGCAACCCGCGGGCTCCGAGCTGTCGGCGGCCAAGAGCGCGGCACTGGTGGCTGAGGGCGAAGCGCTCTGGAAGAGCCGCGAGGTCTCAAACGGCGCCGCCGCGTGCGCTGACTGTCATCGCAACGACTACACCATGATCAACCCGACCTTCGCGGAGCCGTATCCGCACTCCGTACAGATGGTTCAGCTCCGCTCGGCCGAGAAGGAAGTGAACGCCGCCGAGATGGTGAACTTCTGCATAGTCACGGCGATGAACTCCGAGCCACTCGCGTGGGATTCCGAACAGCTCGCTGCGCTCACGGCGTACGTCGAGAACATCCGGCCCGGCTACGTGCCGCGCGGCGGGATCGCCGGTGCGAACCCGTGTAACCCCTGCGGCGCCAATCCTTGCAATCCGTGCGGCGGTCGTTGAGCGCGCGCTAGCGTCGGGGGCATGCAGCCCCGCCACGCTCTTTCTGTCGACGAAATTGCCCTCGGCCAGCCCGAGTTCTGGGACCATCCGGGTGACGTCCGCGAGGGGGCGTTCGCGACGCTCCGCGCCGAGCGCCCGGTCTCCTTTCACGAGGAGTTCGAGTTTCCGCCGCTCCCGAAGGGCGCCGGCTTCTGGGCGCTGACGCGTCACGCCGACATCCTCGAGGCGAGCCGCACTCCGGAGGTGTTCTGCTCCGGGCAGGGCACGCAGATCGGCGATCAGCCACCGATGTTCAACGAGTTCTTCGGCTCGATGATCAACATGGACGATCCGCGCCACGCGCGGCTGCGACGGATCGTCTCGCGTGGGTTTACACCGCGTATGATCCAGCAGTACGAGCGCGATGTCGAAAGCGCGGCTGCGTCCATCGTCGACGCGGTGATCGAGAAGGGCGAGTGCGACTTCGTGACCGACATCGCCGCCACGCTCCCGCTCAAGATCATCTGCGACATGATGGGAATTCCCGAGAGCGATCACGCGTTCGTGTTCGAGAGCACGAACGTCATTCTCGGCGCGGGCGACCCCGAGTACATCTCGGATCCCCAGCTCATCATTCCCAAGCTGCTCCAGGCGGGTGCCGAGCTGGCGAACTGCGCGAAGGAGCTCGGCCGTCATCGTGTGAAGAATCCGACCGACGATCTGACGTCTTCCCTGGTCAACGCCGAGGTCGAGGGCGAGCAGCTCGACGAGAACGAACTCGGGTCGTTCTTCGTGTTGCTCGCGGTAGCCGGCAATGAGACGACGCGGAACGCGATCAGTCACGGCATGAAGGCGCTGTGCGACTTTCCCGAGCAGCGCGCTCGCTGGGCAGCGGACTTCGAGGCCCTCGCGCCGACCGCGGTCGAGGAGATCGTCCGCTGGGCGACGCCGGTCGTCCACTTCCGGCGCACGGCAACGCGCGACGTCGAACTCGGCGGCGAGACGATCCGCGAGGGCGACAAGGTCGTGCTCTTCTACAACTCGGGGAACCGCGACGAGAGTGTGTTCGACGCGCCGTTCGCCTTCGACGTCGGCCGTACGCCCAACGAACACGTGGGCTTCGGCGGCCCGGGCCCGCACTTCTGCATGGGCGCCCACCTCGCCCGCCGCGAGATCACCATCATGATGCGAGAACTCTTCCGCCGGCTCCCCGATCTCCAGGTCACCGGCGAACCCGAGATGCTCCGCTCCGCATTCATCCATGGCATCAAGCACATGCCGTGTGAGTGGACGGTGGGAGCGAGCTAGGACTTCGGTCGGAGAAAAAGGAAGCAAGCGGAGATGTCGGACGAACGTGCGCAGCAGTTGAACGAGTTTGCGAGTGAGAAGCATCCAGGCCTGATCGGCGTCGAGATTCTCTCGGTCGAATCAGAGCGCGTCGTGGGTCGCCTTCCGGTCACCAGTGCTCTGGTGGCGGGGACCGGTTTTCTCTGGGCGCCCGTCGTCATCACGTTGGCCGATTGGCTGTGCGCGGCCGGGATCGGTCAGCACGTTCCCGAGGGCTCCAGTTTCACGACGCTCGAGATCAAGACGAACTTCATCGGGACGGTGCGTGAGGGCGGTGCGATCGTCGGAACGGCTCGCCCGGTCCACCTCGGGCGGACCACGCAAGTGTGGGATGTCGAGGTGGCGAACGAAGAGAACGACAAGGTGATCGCGCTGTTCCGCTGTACCCAGATGATCCTGTCGCCCCGCTAGGAGAGGGCGGTGACCGAGACCGAGTTCCAGATCGTCAAATCCACCGGGTTCGTTCTGGCACTCGGGCTGGCGGTCGGGATCCAGCGGTGGAGTCCTCACGCGCGGCTCTCCGGTAGCTGGCGTGCGAACGGCGGACTCTGGGCCGTCAACGCGGTGCTGCTCGGCGCCGTGTGCACAGGTTGCGCTTGTACCGTCGCCCGTTGGGCGAGTGGTGAGAGCTTCGGCTTGTTGAATCTTGTCTCGATGTCGGGCTGGGTCGCGATTCCGCTGAGCGTCCTCGGGCTCGACCTCGTGTCCTACGGATGGCACCGCGCGAACCATCTCGTGCCGTTCCTCTGGCGGTTCCATCAGGCGCATCACTCCGACCCCGACTACACCGTCTCGACCGCACTCCGTTTCCATCCGGGCGAGCTGCTGCTCGCGCTCCCGCTCCGTTTGTTGGCGATCGCAAGCCTCGGAGTGCCGATCGCCGCGGTGATCGTCTTCGAGGTGGTGTTCGCGTTCGCGAACTTCTGGGAGCACGGGGACATCGGGCTGAAGAGTCGAACGGAGCGATGGCTGGGCCGCCTCTTCATCACCCCCGCGCTCCACCGCCAACATCACAGTCGTGAGGCGAGCCTTCTGGACACGAACTACGGCACGATCTTTTCCTTCTGGGACCGGCTGCTGGGCTCCTATCGCGAGAACGGATCCGACATTCGCGTCGAAACCGGGCTGCCGGGGGTCGAGGGCTCGCCGGGCACCCTCGAGATCTTGGCGCTGCCGGCTCGAGTCGTGCTGCGAGGTTCGGGGTCGAGAGGCTTCCCGCGCTGAGAACGCTTGGCGCGAGAATTCAGTAGGTTTCACCCGCGCGGGGCGTGGTCCGGCGGGTCTCCGTCGGCGCCCATCGGAGCGCATGTCCATGAGTGAATCCCGGCTGGAGAGGTGGCGGAAGCGCGCCGTCGATCGGGCGGTGTACTTCCCGTTCTGGTGCCTTCGCGAGCTGCTGCGCCGCCTCGACCTCGAGAGAGCGGTTCGGCTGGGCGCTGGACTCGGCCGTTCCTATGCCCGCTGCCGGGGGCCCCGAACCCGCAGGGCCCTCGAGAACATCACGCTCGTCTTTCCGACCTGGAGCGACGCCGATCGCCAGGCGCTGCTCCTCGCGAGCTTCGCGAACATGGGCCGCAGCATCGCCGAGACGGCACACCTCGACGGCAGCGGACAGCGCGCGCTCCTGGGCGGAGTGCGGATCGAGGGTGCCGAGCACTACGAGGCGGCCCGTGCGCGTTCGAAGACCGGCGGTGTGCTGGCGCTCAGTGCGCACTTCGGCTCCTGGGAGCTGCTTGGGGCGGCAATGGTCGACCACGGCTATCCGCTCAGCGTCGTTCATCACACCCTCGAGAATCCGCACGTCGATCGTCAGATCGTGTATGCGAGGCGGAGTGCGGGCCTCGAGACGCTGGCGATGGGAAACGCCGGGCTCGGAATCATTCGTGCCGTCCGCAAAGGTCAAGCCGTCGCGTTGCTGATGGATCAGAACGCCGGGCGAGACGAAGGCGTCTTCGCTCCGTTCTTCTCGCATCTTGCGAGCACCCGCTCGGCGCCCGCGAGGCTCGCAGTCGCGCGCGACATCCCGGTCGTGCCCGTCTTCATCTTTCGCCAGCCGGACGGAGGACACGTCACGCGGATCTATCCCGCCCTCGATCTGGAGCCCGAGCCGTCCGAGGAGCCGGCGGCGACGGCTGCGCTCGAGCGCAACGTCGCTCGCATGAACCGAGCGATCGAAGTCGCGATCGAAACGGCGCCGGACGAGTGGATCTGGGTGCACAAGCGCTGGAAGACGCAGCCCAAGGGCGAGAAGAAGCTCTAAGCGCGGCGCTAGCGAACTCCGAGGCGACTGCGCGGTCACCGTGCAGTCATTGTGGCAGCTCGTTCCTACCAAGCAGCTGCCGCAATGGCGTGTTCAGCCGTGCGCCCGGACTGCAGTCATTGTCACGTCAGCGTCTCGATCCCCGGCACGCCGTCCGCGACGCGAAAGCGGCCGAACGTCGTCGCTTCGGCGTCCGGGTCGAGCGTGTCGATCACGCGGAACTCGACGATCGTTTCTTCCGGCGTGACGTCGACGATCGCGTAGCCCTGGCTGAGCAGGTCGACGTGCCGCAAGTACGGGTCGTTGTTGTCGAGCATCACCCGCTCGGCCACATGCAGTAGGCTCTCGGAAGCGAGCTCGGTGGGGAGAGGGTCTGCGGTGAGCGACCCGGTGACGAACTCCATCGCGGTGATCGGCGATGCGAGATCGTCGAAGTCGGGCTGGATGTTACTCGCCTTGTAGAAGTGGGTGTGTCCCGCGCTGACCAGAACGTTCGGCACCTTCTTTTTGGCGATGTGCTGCATCAGTTGTCGGCGCTCGTCCTGATAGTCGTCCCACGCTTCGTTCGAGACGTAGAGGCCGCCGTTCTTCTGGAGGTCGGGGTTCTCTGCTCGCAGTTCTGGCGTGTCGTAGTCCTGGAACTTCCAAGGCGCCATGTCGTAGCTGCTGCCCATGATCTTCCAGCGGGCCTTCTTTTTCGCGAGCCGCCGCTTCAGCCACTTCTTCTGCTTGCTGCCGAGCGTCGTGCGGCCGGGAGCGAACATGTCGGGGCCCGGCGGGATCGTCGTGTCCTGCGCGTCGATCAGATCGTTGAAGGTCGAGTTCGCGGGTACTTCCGGGTCGCGGTATTGGCGTGTGTCGAGCAACATCAGCTCGGCGAGCTTCCCCCAGCGGAGCGTTCTGTAGGTGCGGTCCTTGCGATTTCGGAGTATCGGCATCGCTTCGAACCACGCCTGCCGCGCGTTCTGAAGCCGCTCCGGATCGCCGGTGCTGTCGACGCCGTTGTAGAATTCGCCGTCGTCCCACACCGCGACGAGCGGCACCTGGGCGTGGAGGTCCTGGAGCAACGGGTTCGAGTGGAAACGCTGATAGACCTCCCGGTAGTCGTCGACGGTCAGAGTTGCCTGGTCATTGACGTAGACGTAGTCGCCGAGATGGAGCAGGAAGTCGACGTTCTCGTTCGCGATCGCACGGTGCGCGACGTAGAAGCTCTGTGTTTGCTGCTGGCAGCTCGCGAACGCGTAGCGGAGGTGGTCCGGCGAGTCTTTCTTGTTCGGTGCCGTCCGGAGCCGCCCGACGACGCTCGCGCTGCCCTCGGCCTCGAAACGGTAGTAGTACCAGCGATCCGGCTGAAGCTTCTTGACGTTGACATGAACGTGGTAGCCCGTCTCCGGCTCCGCTTCCGTCATGCCGCCGCGCACGACGTTCTGCATCTCCGCGTCTTCGGCGACCGACCACAACACCGACACGGGGCCCGTGTTCGCGGGCGCGACTCGGGTCCACAGCACACCGCCCTTGGCCGAGGGGTCGCCCGACTTGATGCCGTCTGGGAAGACCGACGCCAACCCGGCGCGGGCCGGCTCCGCGTGCCACACGAGACGCCCTGCGGCGCCGACGACACCGAGGGCGGCGAGTGCCCGCAGGAACTCACGGCGCGGCATCGTGCGTCCGGTGCCGGGCGGCGGCGAGACCTCTTGGTTGGGTTTCATGTGTCGGAGCCGCCTTTCGCGTAAATCGACAGACCCGCACGGGTTGTCAGGTTCTGGCCGACCTGCATGCGCGCTGCGTCGCTGCAGTTCGGTGACGAGTTGTGGAACAGCCAGGGGTGGAAGAAGAGGACGTCGCCTGGATTCGCGGAGAACTCGACGACTCGTAGCCGAGTTCCGTCGATCTCGATGCCGTCGACCATGAAACGCTGGATTCGCTCCGCCGGGTCGCCGGCCGACATCAACGCGTCGAACCAGTCGGATTCTGCGGCCAGTTGCTTTCGGATTTCCGACGACCCCCCGACGTTGCCACCCGGGGCCGCCTCCGCTCGGAGCTGGCAGAGCCGGTGTGAGCGCTCGATGAGCACGGTGCCCCCGCCCTGCGGAACGATCGGGGCGAGCGCGCAGATGGCCTTGGTGGCGAAGCGGGTGCCGTAGTTTCCGCGCACCGGATAGTCGAGATGCCACATGCGGAACGGGACGTTCCACGGACTGCGCGACGGAAAGTTGGGCAGCGGCCCGCCCCAGTGTGCCGGCGCGTCCCATTGGCCCGCGCCGAGGAGATCGTCGACCGCTTCGAGGAACGCCGGCGCTGCCAGCTCGGCGAGCCCGTCCGACTTGCAGAGATCCTGGAGGCCTCGCGGCATCGACTGAGTCCAGGTGTCGGGTTCCCCCTGACGGATCCCGTGCACCGCTTCGAGCGCATCCCAGATCCGCGCGCACATCCGCTCGCAAGCCTGCTCGGCCACGAGGCCCGGCACCACGACGTAGCCGTCGCGGTCGTAGGCAGCGAGCTGTTGCGAGGTGAGCACCCCGGAAGGATATCAGCGGAAGAGCGCGAGCGGTGTAGACTCGCAAGATGGCGGCATCCCCCCTACCGAGCACGCTCGACGTCATCGGGCCCGACACCTTCGCCGACCACGGCTATCCGCATGCCGCCTGGAAGCGGCTCCGCCAGGAGGCGCCGATCCATTGGTTCGACCTCCCCGGAGGCGTCGGCTTCTGGGCGGTCACGAAGCGCGAAGACATCGTTGAGATCTCGAAGCAGCCGAAGCGCTTTCTGAACGCGCCGCGCCTCGCGATCTTCGAGGAGGGCGCCCCGGTCGAGGGCGAGCGGACCATGGCGCGCCACCTCCTCAACATGGATCCGCCGGAGCACGCCTCGTTTCGAAACGTCGCGAGCAGCTGGTTCACGCCGCGCGCGATCAAGCGCCGCACCGAAGAAGTGCAGCACATCACCCGGGATCTGCTCGCGGAGATGGCCGGCGACGGCGAGGAACGCACCGGCGACTTCGTTCACGACTTGACCGCGCCGCTCACGCTGCACGTGCTGGCGGACATGCTCGGCGTGCCGCGGGAAGACTGGCGTCTGATGTTCCGCTGGACCAACCAGATCGCCGGTTCCTCGGACCCCGAGTACAAGGTAGGAGAAGATGCGATCGGCGGCGTCGAGGACGCGCGACACGGGATGTTCCAATACTTCGCCGAGTTGGCGGCCGAGCGCCGCAAGTCTCCGCGCGACGACATGGTGAGCATCCTCGCCAACGCGAAGCTCGAAGACGGGTCGCCGGTGCCCGGCTTCGAGCTGATGTCGTACTACCTGCTGCTGGTGATCGCTGGCAACGAGACGACGCGCAACGCGGCGAGTGGCGGACTCCAAGCGCTGATCGAGAATCCGGGCGAACTCGAGAAGCTGCGGGCCGACCCTGGGCTCGTGCCCACCGCGGTCGAAGAGATCGTTCGCTGGACGACCCCGGTGATCCAGTTCTGCCGAACCCCGATCGAAGACGTCGAGCTGAAGGGGCAAAAAGTCCGCGCGCGCGACTCCCTGTGTCTGCTCTACCCGTCGGCGAACCGTGACGAGGATGCGTTCGAGGATCCCGATGTCTTCCGGGTGGATCGCAAGCCCAATCCGCACGTCGGGTTCGGGATCGGTGAACACTTCTGCCTCGGCGCGAACCTCGCGCGTCTCGAGTTGCGCGTGATCTTCGACGAGCTCGCGCGCCGTCTCGATTCGGTGGAGCTGGCGGGGCCGGTCGAGCGGATGCGCTCGAGTTTCCTCGGCGGCGTCAAGCGGATGCCGATCCGGTACTCCATTCGGCCGGGCGCGTAGCGATCCGGATCAGAGGTCGGCGCGCACTTCCGCGAGCGTGAACGACGATTCGCTCGAGCGCTCGAGGGCTTCGGCAATCAGAGCTCGGGCCTTGGGCTCCTTCAAGCTCGGCAGGTAGCCCTCGAAGACGCCGCGGTAGTGGAAGTCGGGGTCGACCGTGACGCGTCCGATGAGTGCCACCGCACCTGCTGCGCGCGGCTGCTCGTAGTCGAGCGAAAACGTCTCTCCGGGGAGCACGCGGGTGTCGAAGAGCTCTTCCGACTTCCGGAAGTCGATTTTCCGGCCGATCGTGCCCCGGGCGCGCGTGCCTTCGATCAAGGCTCCCGACGCGTCGACCTGCCAGGCAGCGACGAACACGCGCGGTGTCACATAGGTCGGGAAGGCATGGCCGACGTCGCGGTTGGTGACCGTCAAGCTCGTGCGGACGTCCCCGTCGGCTTGCACGACGTCGGCGAGCGCGACGTCGACTCCGCTGCGCACCATCTCGGGGTCGTGGATCCCGCGCCAGAGGTGCGCGCGATCCGGCATGTGACAGCTCTGACACGTGCGGCCGGCGGCCGCCTGCGGGCTCGCTTCCCACTCTCGAAAAGTGTTCTCGATCGGCTTGCCGTTGACGGCGCGCTGATCGAAGAACTGGTGGCAAGTGGCGCAAAAACGAGCCTCCTGGAACTCCGTGCGCACTTCGAAGCCGCCGTGGGGCATGGGGTCGGGGAGCGGTCCGGCGTCTTCGCGTCGCGGCGGTCCGCGCCGGACGTGCGCCCGTACATGGCAGGCCGCACATACGAGGCCCGCGGCGCGAAGCTCCGCGTCGTAGAGCGGGTTCGGTTCGCCCTCGGCCGTCACGGGCTGCTGTTCTTCGAGTGGGTTGTGGCACGTCTGGCAATTGCGGAGTTGCGAGGGTGCGGCCAGTCCGCCCTCGATCAACTGCCCAGCGAAGCCCGGCGAGTAGGCGCCCGCATGCAATGAGCTGCTCCACTGCGCGTGCTGTTCGGGGTGGCAGCTCCCGCAATCCTGCGGCCGAAGCGACGCCTCCGTAGGAGTCCAGCCGCCCGGTGGATCGCCCTGGGCTGCGATCGGGAGCTTCCAGTGCGCGGCGAGAAACGGCCCGAGGGTGCGGTCACGCTCGGTGCCCTCCCCGGGCGCCGTCATCGCCGCGGCGGGAGCGTCCTCTGCGCCGCGTTCGGCCTCGGGGTCGGCGGAGCACGCGCTGAGGAGGAGCAGGAGAATTCCGAGCCACGGCATACCGTGAGGGACGGTAGCCCGCGCTACGCTGCGGCGGGAAACAGAAAGCTGCGCGCGTCTCCAGAGGACGCCGTCCGGCACGGAGAACAGCATGCGCATCGGCAGAATGATGGGGGCCGGAGGCCCCGAGACCCTCGACGATCTCGTCGCCCAGGCCCAGGCCGCGGAGGCGGCGGGCTTCTCGAGCGTTTGGCTCGCGAACATCTTCGGTTTCGATGCGATCGGGGCGCTCGCGATTCTCGGCCGGGAGACGAAACGCGTCGAACTCGGCACCGCCGTCGTTCCGACGTACCCGCGTCATCCGGTGACGATGGCCCAGCAAGCGCTCACGACGCAGGCCGCGAGCGGCGGGCGCTTCGTGCTCGGCCTCGGCCTCTCGCACCAGATCGTCATCGAGACGGTGCTCGGACTCTCCTATTCGCGCCGTGCATCTCACATGCGCGAATACCTCGAGGTGATCGAACCGCTCCTGCGAGGCGAACCCGTCTCGTTCAGCGGAGACGAGTATCAGGTCCAGGCCGCGCTCCAGGTTCCGGGGGCCGATCCGGTTCCGGTGCTGGTCGCGGCGCTCGGGCCCGCGATGCTGAAGCTCGCGGGCACGCGGACCGCCGGGACGATCACGTGGATGACCGGGCCCAAGACGCTTCAATCCCACACCGTTCCGGGTCTCGTCGGGGCTGCGGAAGCGGCTGGCCGTCCGGCTCCGCGTATCGTTGCCGGGCTCCCGATCGCGCTCACGAGTGACGCCGCCGCGGCCCGCGAGATCGCGGCGAAGGCATTCGAGGTCTACGGAGGGCTGCCTTCGTACCGCGCGATGCTCGATCGAGAGGGGGCGGCCGGACCGGCGGATGTCGCGATCGTCGGAGACGAGGCCGAGCTCGATCGCCAGCTGAGTCAGCTCGAAGAGATCGGTGTGACGGACTTTCTCGCGGCGCCGTTCCCGGCAGATGCGGGGGCCGTCGACCGGACGCTCGCGTTCCTGGCTGCCCGGAGCTGAGTCCCAGCTGAAAAAGTGCCGCACGGCGGGGGTTTGCGCGGATCATAAATCGGTAATGCCATGGGAAGGTTCCTTGCGCGGGGGCCTGTCATCTTGCCACTCGTCCCAATCCCTTCAGGAGGAGATCTCATGAATCGTCTTCGCCCGGTCCTGACCCTGGCTCTGGTGGCCGTGACTTCCCTTTGGCTCTCGTGCGGCACCTCGCCCGACACGCCGGCGAGTCCCGAGCCCGCAGCGGCTCCCGAGCCGCCCCCGCTCGCCGCTGGCCCCGACATGCCGCGCCTGATGCAGAACCTCGGCGACTACCACCGTCCGATCACGACGAGCTCCGCGCTCGCGCAGCGGTACTTCGATCAGGGCATGGTGATGACGTTCGGCTTCAACCACGACGCGGCGGTGCGGTCATTCAAGGCGGCGGCGCAGCTGGATCCGACGTGCGCGAGCTGTCTTTGGGGAGTCGGGCTCGCGCTCGGCCCGAACATCAACTTGCCGATGGGCCCGGAGAACGCGCGCGCTGCTCACCACGCGGTGACCCAGGCGCAGCTGCTCGGAACGGGCGATGCGCTCGAGAAGGCGCTGATCGCCGCGCTCGCCACGCGCTACGCGGCCGACCCGCCGGAAGATCGCGCCTCGCTCGATCTCGCGTACGCCGAAGCCATGACTGCGGTGCAGGCGAGCCAACCGGACGATATCGATCTCCAGGTGCTGCTGGCTGAATCGCTGATGGACCTCTACCCGTGGAACTACTGGACCGAGGGCGCCGAGCCGCGCGAACACACGGTGCGGATCCAGGCGCTCCTCGAGTCCGCGTTGGCCGCGAATCCGAAGCACGTGGGCGCGAACCACTACTACATCCATGCGATGGAGGAGTACTTCCCGGAGAAGGCCGTGCCGGCTGCGGATCGGCTGGGCACGCTCGCACCCGACGCGGGTCACCTGGTGCACATGCCCTCCCATATCTATTGGCGCGTGGGCCGGTACGACGACGCGCTGGAGATCAATCAGCGGGCCTCGCTCGCAGACGAGAACTTCTTCAGCTGGTGCAGCGCGGGGGCGTTCTACCAGGCGCTCTACTACCCGCACAACGTTCACTTTCTGTGGGCGGCTGCGGCCGCCGAAGGCCGCAGCGAGATCGCTCTGGCGGCGGCTCGCAAGCTCGCTGCGAAGACCGAGGGCGGAATGGGAGAGATGGCGTTCCTGCAGGAGTTCGTCGCTGTGCCAATGCAGACGCTCGTTCGCTTCGGACGCTGGGACGCGGCTCTCGGCGAGCCGAAGCCTGCCGAAGAGAACCGCTACCTGGTGGCGATCTGGCACTACACACGCGGAATCGCATTGGTACGGACCGGCGATCTGGTGGGAGCCCAGGTCGAGCTCGACGGCGTGCGAGCGATCGCGGCCGAGCCGGAATCCGAAGCGCTGATCCTCGCGGGCGGCACGGCTTCGGCGCGCAGCCTGTTGGAGATCGGCGTGGCGCATCTGGAAGGCGAGCTGCTGGCCGGGCAGGGAGACCTCTCGGCCGCGGCCGCATCGCTGGCCGGTGCAGTCTCGAAACAGGACGCGCTGGTCTACATGGAGCCGCCGCCGTGGTACTTCCCGACGCGTCAGGCGCTCGGCGCCGTGCTGCTCGATGCGGGGCGCGCCGACGAGGCGGCGGAGGTCTACCGCAAGGATCTCGAACAGTTCCCGCGCAACGGCTGGTCGCTGTACGGGCTGGCCGAGAGTCTGCGGGCGACCGGACGCGATGCCGAAGCAGAGTGGGCCGGGCAGGGCTTCCGCTCGGCGTGGGCCCGCGCCGACGTGGAACTCAGCGCGTCGAGGTTCTGAGCCGAGTCCGGTGGACGAATCGGGAGGCGCCGCAGGGTGTCCGCTGTGGACGCAGACAGTCGCCTAGTGACGCAGATCGTCACCAATCGGCGCCGCGGAGCCGCCTCGGGGCCGCTCGGCGGGTTTCTGCGTTTGGCAGGGCTCGTGCAAGGAGTGGAGACTCCATGCACCGCCGAGACTCAGGCTTCACACTCATCGAGCTGATGATCACCGTCGCGATCGTCGGGATCCTTGCCGCGATGGCCATGACCAACTTCATGAGGTTTCAGCTGCGCAGCAAGGTGACGGAAGGCAAGTCGAATCTCGCGTCGATCCGGACGGCTGAGCATGCCTACGTCAGTGTGTTCAGCACGTTCATGGCGACGGCTCCCTCACCGGTTGCAGATCCGCTCCTCGGGAGCGCTCGCCTCGAATGGGCGGACGCCGGAGGTTTCGGCGCCCTCGGGTGGGAGCCGGAAGGCGCTGTCTACTTCAACTATCGCGTGACGACCGGACCGGGGGGCTGCCCGGGCCCGGGGAATCCCTGCAGGTCCTTCACCGCCGAAGCGGCGTCGGATCTCGATGGAGATGGGACGCGGAACTTCTGGGGCTACGTCCAGCCGGACGTCGGGGGGTCGGCGCCGGCCGGCGTGTCGTGCCTGGCGGCCGGTGTGTTCAACGCGCGGACCGGCCTGCAGGACGCTCAATCGGTCGTCGGGCCTTGTTCTCAGGCGATGGGCCTCACGATCTTCTGATCGCGCGCGATCCGGTACTCTCCGCGCGATGGCAAAACAGCGCCGGCGTTATGAGTTGCGCCAACCGGAACTGAACCGGCTCGTCGAGGAGCTCGTCGAGCGCGCCAGCGAGGAGTACGGAACCTCCGAGGGCGCCGAATTCGTACGCGAGCTCGTGGTGAGCTCGCTGCGGATGCTGCGTGAAGAACGCTCCACCGGTGAACTCAAGCTCGTGAACAGTGCGGTCAAGGAGCTACGGCACGCGCTGTCGGTCTTCGGGCCCTACGAGCACATTCGGAAGGTTTCCGTGTTCGGCAGCGCGCGAACCCCGGAGACCGCTCCGGCTTGGCAGCAGGCATTCGATTTCGCGGAGCGGATGGCTGCGGCCAGCTGGATGACGATCACCGGGGCCGGCGATGGCGTCATGGGGGCCGCGCAGGCGGGCGCGGGGCGCGAGTCGTCGTTCGGCGTCAACATCAGCCTGCCGTTCGAGCAACACGCGAACGAGACGATTCGCAACGATCCGAAGCTCATCAACTTCCGCTATTTCTTCACGCGCAAGGTCATGTTCGTGAAGGAGTCGCATGCGGTGGCGCTCCTGCCGGGGGGCTTCGGCACCCTCGACGAGGGGTTCGAGGCGCTCACGCTCATCCAGACCGGCAAGGCCCAGATCATGCCTGTCGTGTTCCTCGATCCTCCGGGCGGCAGCTACTGGAAAGACTGGGAAGCGTGGGCGGACGCCCGTTTGCGAGGCGAAGGCCTGATCGGATCGCATGACGGCTCGCTGTTCACAGTGACCGACGATGTCGATCAAGCGGTGGGCGAGATCCTGTCGTTCTACGCGAACTACCACTCCAGCCGCTTCGTCGGAGACAAGTTGGTCCTGCGTTTGCTGGAGGCGCCGAACGAAGAGCAACTCGCCGCGCTCAACGAAGAGTTCTCCGACTTGCTCGCCAAGGGCAGCCTGACTTTGAGCGAAGCGCTCCCTCGGGAGAATGGAGCGTTCGCGGATCTGGCGCGGCTCGTGCTCCATTTCGACCGGCGCAGCATCGGTCGGCTTCGGCAGCTGATCGATCGGCTCAACGGTCTGGTCGTGGAGCCGCGTGTCGACATGCCCGCGACGGCCCACGAGGTGATCGCCGGGGCGGTCACGCCCGAGCAGGAGGCGGCCGAGGAGGCGGAGCAGGAGCTCTGAACGCGGCGATCGCCGTGCCCCCGAGGATCAGCAGCGCTCCCGCGCCAGTCCAGACGTCCGGAAGTTCGCCGAAGAAGAGCGCGCCCCAGAGCGCCGCGAATGCCACCTGCAGGTAGGAGAGCGCGGTCGCCCGCCCGGCCGTTTCATGTTGGAGACCTCGCGTCAGCATCACCTGACCAACCTGTGTGGCGATTCCGACCCCGAGGAGCAGGAGCCACTCGAACCCTTCCGGCCAGACCCAGATGGGGATCACCGCCGGGAGCGCCGCGGGCGCCGCGACGAGCGGAAAGTAGAAAACGATCACGAGCGGGTGCTCCGTCGCCGCGAGTCGGCGTACGAGCACGTAGGCGCAAGCCGAGAAGAACGCACCGCCGAGCGCGGCCGCGAGTGCCAGCGGAGGAAGTGTGCTGCCCCCTGCCCATAAGGCGGCGGGTTTGGCGACGGCGGCGACGCCCACCAGGCTGAGCACGACACCGAAGGTCAGGGTTCTGCCGCCGCGTTCGCCGAGCACGAGCGCCGCGAGGATGCCGGTGAAGACGGGATGCAGGTATTGGATGACAGTGGCCTCGGCGAGCGGCAGGTGCGTCAGCGAGTAGAAGACGCAGAGCAGGCCGAGGAATCCGAACATGCCGCGCAGCAAGAGCAAGCCGCGCTGGTGGCCCCACGGACTGATTCCGGCGCGGTGCAGCAGCGCCCCACTGAGAACGAGCGCGACTACGGCGCGTGCGAGCACGATCTCCTGACTCGGCAGTCGCTCGCCGGCAGCCTTCACGAGCGCACTCATGATGCTGAAGGCGAGGGCGCTCGCCGCCATGTAGCGAACCCCCGGTCGGGCCAGGAAGCTCATCGACCGCTCAGGACGACGGGAGGTCGATCTGGAGATGGCGGCTGAGGTCGCCGGCCATGTCGACGAACATGCGTCGCTCTCGGAATCGCCAGCCGTCTTCGGTTCGTGAGAACTGGTCGTGGTACCGACCGGTGACGATCGGTTGGAGCGGAAAGTCGGGCAGGCTCTGGAAGACGATGTACGTGCACCGTCCGCTCGCTTCGCCCGCACCCTCGTCGACCTCGAGGATCAGGTTCGATGTCACGTGGCGCGTTCGCGGCGTGCCGTCTTCGTAGCGTCGCGTGGTCTTCTCGTAGAGCCGCTGCGTTGCGGCGGCGCCTTCTGCGACCGGCGTGCCGTCGGGCCCCAGTATCGCGGCGTCCGCGAACAGCTCGCCGACACCGGCGAAGTCGCCCGCGTCGATTCGCTCCGCGTAGGTGTGAAGCAGGTTCTCGATCGCGTCGCGTGCAGCTGTCACCCGGTCCTCCTCCGCGAGGGTACCCCGCGGCGCGAAGGACGATGATACCGCGAGGCGTGATCTCTACAGCCGCACGGCGAGGTGCGTGGCTTCATCCCGGAAACCGATGCGCCGAGCCACGGCGACGGCCGCTTCGTTCGAGACGAGAGTCTGATAGAGGACCACACGTCCGGCGGCCAATGAGTGTCGGCACGCCGCGTGTGCGGCGCCCGTCGCGAGCCCGCGGCCGCGCCAGGCCGGGTGCGTAAAGAGGCACGGGTCCGTCGCGCCGGCGCCGCGCAAGCGGCAGGCGGCCAGCGCCCTGATCTCCCCCGAGTCGATGGCGCCGAAGAGGTCCATGGTCTCGAGGTCGATGCCGGTGCCGTTCCAGTCTTCGTCCCGGATCGAGGCTCGAAATCTGCGGACGGGTTCGTCCGCTCCGCGGAACTGCTCGACCGCGACGGGCGGTGCCGGGCGGAGCTCCGCCGGGTCGAGCCTGCCCCACCACGCGGGGCCGATCACGGTCGCGCCGGGTGCGTCGAGCCAGTCACACAGCGCCGCCCGGTCCGCGAGCTGGCCGGGTGAGATCGGTTGCCGCTGGAGGCGAGGGACGAGGTGCGGAGGAGCGGAGACCACCCAGGTCTGCGCGCGGTGGAACGCCCAGACGCCATTCCATCCGCCGAGTGCGGCATGCGGCACGATATGGGGGCCAGGATCGGCTTACGCCGCCTCAGGGATCCCGAAGTGCTCGGACCAATACGCAACGCTGTCCGCCATGTCCGCGGAGTGTGCCGCGAATTGCGGGGGGCGGGGCCCTCGGGCGGCTCGTTCCGCGCGAGCCCGCTCATTTGCCCCCGCTGCGTGGCTCCCCTATCCATCCCCGAACTGCGGAGGTTCCATGAGCGATTCCAACGACTTCGTCCAGTTTTCCGGCACTGAGGGCTACATCGCATCGGGCCCGCTGGTGGATGCGGTGAACTGCGCCATCGCCCTCGAGCGGCCCCTCTTCCTGAAGGGCGAGCCGGGGACGGGTAAGACCTTGCTGGCGCGCCATGTGGCGGCCGGGATCTCGATGCCGATGGAGTCCTGGCACGTCAAGTCGACGTCGAAGGCCGCCGACGGTCTGTATGTCTACGACACGGTCCAGCGTCTGAACGACGCGCGCTTCGGCGACGGGAACGTGGGCGACATCAACCACTACATCAAGCTCGGTCCGGTCGGTCGCTCGTTCGACGCCGACGAGCGCCACGTGCTGCTGATCGACGAGATCGACAAGGCAGACGTCGAGTTTCCGAACGACCTCTTGCTCGAGCTCGATGAGATGCGCTTTTCGATCATGGAGACGGGACGCGAAGTTGCTGCCAAACATCGACCGGTCGTGATCGTCACGTCGAACAACGAGAAGGAACTGCCCGACGCGTTCCTGCGCCGCTGCGTGTTCCACTTCATCGACTTCCCCGATCCCGATCTGATGCGCCGGATCGTCGACGTGCATCATCCGAATCTGGAGCAGACGCTCCTCGACCAGGTGCTCATCAAGTTCTACTGGTTGCGCGAGCAGAACGAACTCCGCAAGAAGCCGTCGACCTCCGAGCTGATCGACTGGATTTCGGCGCTGCAGCGGGGAGGCGTCTCGCAAGAGGCGCTCGAGTCGAGCCTGCCGTTCGTCGGTGCGCTGCTCAAGACCGAGCAGGACACCGAGGCGCTCGGGACCTACGAGGAGCGCGGCGGAGATATGCCCAAGAGCTGGAGCGACCTCGGCCCCCGGTACAACCAGTAGGGCTCCGCAGGTGTTCATCGACCTCTTCTATGGACTCCGGGACGCGGGTGTCCCTGTCGCCATCCAGGAGTGGCAGGCGCTGATGACCGCGCTCGAGAAGGGCCTCCATGGCTCGAGTCTCGAACGTTTCTACTACGTCTCGCGCGCCTGTCTGGTGAAGAGCGAGACGTACTTCGACGCATTCGACATGGTGTTCGGAAGGGTCTTTCACGGCATCGAAGGGTCGCTTCCGATCCACGACGAGATCCTCGACTGGCTGCGCGATCCGAAGGCGTTCGAGGGGCTCACCGAGGAACAGCGCGAAATGCTCGAGCGCCTCTCGAGCGACGAGCTGATGCGGAAGCTGTTCGAGACGATGGCCGAACAGAGCGAGCGCCACGACGGCGGCGGGCGTTGGGTCGGTACGGGAGGCCACTCGCCGTTCGGTCACGGCGGCGAGCATCCGACGGGCGTGCGCATCGGCGGTCCCGGCGGCGGGCGGCAGGCGATGAAGGTCTGGGAGCAGCGCAACTTTCGCGAGTACCGAACGGATTCGACGCTGGACCTTCGGCAATGGAAGGTCGCCCTCAAGCGGCTGCGCCATCTGACTCGCGACGGGATTGCGAGCGAGCTGGATCTCGACGAAACGATCGACGAGACGTGTCGCAATGCGGGCGAGATCGAGTTGGTGTTCAAGGCGCCGCGTCGGAACAACGTGCGCCTGCTTCTCTTGATGGACGTGGGCGGGACGATGGATCCGTACTTCGAGCCGGTGAGCCGTCTGCTGACGGCCTTGCTCGAGGAACGGGGTCTGCGCGAGTTCCGGTCCTACTACTTTCACAACTGCATCTACGAGCGTGTCTACAAGAACGGTTTCCTCCGTCATGACGAGTCGATCCCGACTGCGGATCTGTTTCGGCAGCTCGACTCGCGCTGGAAGGTCGTCGTGGTCGGGGACGCCGCGATGCATCCCGCGGAGTTGATGGAGGCGCAGGGCAACATCAATCCGCGCGCCGAGACTGAAACGCCCGGAATCAAGTGGCTGATGCGGATTCACGATCATTTCGATCGTTCCGTCTGGATCAATCCCGACGAGCCGAGTTCATGGGAGATGACGCACACGACCCGGATCGTGAAGCGACTGTTCCCGATGTATCACCTGAGCGTCGATGGCCTCGGGGAGGCCGTCAGTGCGCTGGTAGGGGCCCGGACGGCCGCAGCGTGACGCGCGTCGGGCTTCTCGTCGGCCTCGTGTGCGTGGCCGTGTCCGCTTCGGCGCAGTTGAGCGATGTGACGGGTCGCGCATGGGTTCGCGTCAGCGACCCGGTGTCGCAGGACACCGAGGTCGACCTCCCGGTCGTATCCGTCAGTGGCTACGCGGGCGCGCGCAGCCGCCGCGGCCAGGATCTGGTGATCGTGGTCGACGTTTCGGACAGCACGCTCGAGTCGGCCGGCGTCGACCTCGATGGAGACGGCCCGGACGGTGCGACCGACCCGCTCCTGGTCGACTGGCTGCTGCGCCAGCCGGATGTCAGCGAGCGGTTGGTCGAGCGCGTACAGGAAGAAGACTTCGACGACAGTGTGCTCATGGTGGAGTTGGCGGCGGCGTACGAACTGATAGACCGCGTCGACCCGCGGTTGTTTCGTGTCGGGCTGGTCGCATTTTCCGGGCACGCGTGGCTGGTCACTCCGCTCGGCTCGACGCGATCCGAGTTGATCGACGGGCTCGACCACCTGCGCTGGAACTTCTTCTACGGATCCGGGGGAACCGACTTCGTCGACGCCGTGCGCGTCGCGGCGGCCGCCCTCGACCCGCCGGTGCCGCCGGACGACGTGAGAGTCGCGCCCACCGAAGCCCCGCCGGGGGACGAGCCGGAAACCGAAGAGCTCGCCGATCGAGCGATCCTCTTTCTCTCCGACGGAGCCCCGACCGGAGTCGCGGGTCGCTCGAAGGCCGAAGAGAGTGCACTCGCGGCTGCGCGCGAGGCCGCCGATCAGGGGATCCGGGTGTTCACCTACGCGATCGGCCCCCAGGCGATCCAGGCCCTCGACGTCTATCGCGGGATGGCCGAGTTGTCCGGCGGGCGCTTCGAGAAGATCGAAAAGCCCGCGGATGCGGTACCGGCGCTGCGCAGCGTCGACCTGACGGACGTGGCCGACTTGTCGGTCGAGAACCTCACCACCGGCGGAGCGGCTCGCGCGGTACGGCTGTTCCCGGACGGCTCCTTCGACGGAATGGTGGAGCTGTCGGAAGGGCCCAACCGGCTGCGCTTCACGGCTCTGGCTCACAACGGTTCCCGAGACGTCGCAGAGCGCCGGGTGCTCTATGCGGAGCCGGAGAACCTCACGGCTGCGGCCCGCCTCGAGCACGACAAGCGCATCGGGCTCATGGTCGAGGAATTGAAGGGCCGGACCCAGGAAACGGAGTTCATGGCGGAGATGGCGAAACGCCGTCCGCCGCAGCGCCGTGAACTCGACGTTCGGGTCGACGCGGCAGAATCTGCAGCCGAGCTCGATCCCGCCGCCCCGGCGGTCGGGAGCGGCCCGCCTTCGCAGGCTTCGCCGAAACGACGCTGAGCTAGCAGCGTGCTGTAATCCGAGCGCCTGGCTCGGTCCGGGGTTCTTCAGCACCCTGCTAGCCTTCGCGCGCATGGACCCTGAGGAGCGCGATCGCCGCATCCAGACCGTGTGCCTGCTCGTGCTGACGGCGATCGCCACGGGCGCGGCGCTGTATTGGCTCCGGCCCGTGATGATCCCGTTCGTGCTTTCTGCGTTCTTTGCTTCCAGTCTGAGTCCGCTGATCGCCTTCCTCATTCGGCGATTCCACCTCCCGCGGGCGGCGGCGGTAGGCGTGACTCTGCTGCTCGGTTTCTTGATGTTGGCAGCCCTCGCGTCGCTCGTTTCGGCGTCGGTAGGGCAGCTCGCGGCGAATCGCGTGGCCTATCAGTCGCAGGCGACCGCGCTGATCGCGCAGGTGACCGAGGCGTTGCCGCTCGATCGCATCGGAATCGACACGGCTGCGCTCACCGAACGGCTGCGCGACGCATCGGTGTCGGCGGTAGGAGGGATGCTGGCCGGCACGACGTCGGCGATCCTCGACCTTTTCTCGAAGTCGATCCTGGTGCTCATCTTCCTCGTGTTCCTGCTCGTCGGAGGCGAGGTGGCGTTGCCCGCCAAGGAGCGGCCCGAGGACACCTGGACGACGATCACCGGGCAGGTCGAGCGATACGTCCTCACAAAGGCGCTGCTCTCGGGCGCGACGGGCATTCTCGTGGGCGTGTTCCTGTGGGGGCTCGGGGTCGATCTCGCGCTCGTGTTCGGCCTCTTTGCGTTCCTGCTCAACTTCATTCCGAGCATCGGTTCGATCATCGCCACGCTCCTTCCGTTGCCGATCGTGGTGATGAGTCCGGATATCTCGTTTGCCACCGCAGTCGCGGCGATCGCGATCCCCGGTGCGCTGCAGTTCGGCATCGGAAACGTGCTCGAGCCGCGGATGATGGGCCGCTCCCTCGATCTCCACCCGGTGACGGTGCTGCTCACACTGATGTTCTGGGGTGCGCTCTGGGGGATCGTCGGCATGCTCTTGGCGGTTCCGATCACCGCGATGTCCAAGTTGTTCTTCGAGAAGAGCGAACTGACCCGTCCCGTGGCCGAGTTGATGGCGGGTCGTCTCGACGCGCTTCGCTCGCGCTGACATGCCGCTCGCGTTCGCAAAGCTCGAAGCCGCCGGCAACGGCTACATCGCGGTCGATGGCCGCGACCTGGATCGGAACTGGGCGGGGCTCGCGCAGCATCTCTGCGCCACTCACGTCGGGGTCGGCTCTCACGGGCTCGTGGTCGCGCTTTCGTCCGAGCGGGCGGGGGTGCGCATGCGAATCTTCAACTCCGATGGCAGTGAAGCGGAGATGAGCGGGAACGGCCTGCGGCTGTTGGCCAAGTTCGTGCTCGATCGCGACATCGCTCGGGCAGATCCTGAAGACGGCCTCCTGGTGGAGACCCAAGCGGGCCTCCGCACGGTCTGGCCCGAGTGGGACGCCGGGAGGATGTCTGGCGGGCGCATCGCGATGGGCGTGCCAAACGTCGAGCCCGGCCTTCGCTCGATCGTCGCTTCCGGTCGCTCGCTCGATTTGACGATTGTCGAGGTCGGAAACCCGCACGCAGTGCTGTTGCTCGACACCCCCGTCGGCGATTACCCGTTGGGCGAGGTCGGCCCGGCGGTGCAGGCGCACCCGGGCTTTCCGAACGGCGTCAACTTCGAGATCGTCAACGTGCTAGGTCGCGACCGGTTGCGAGCTCGGATCTTCGAGCGCGGGGAGGGTGAGACGCCTTCTTCGGGGACCGGGAGCACGGCGTGTGCCGTCGCCGCGCGGACACACGACCGAGTGGGCGACGCGGTTTCGATCGAGGTGCCGGGTGGCGAGCTGCGTGTTGCGTGGCCGGGAGCCGGTCAGGCGTACCTCGAGGGTCCGACGCGCGAAGCGTTCACCGGAGTCTGGTCCGGCCCCGAGTGAGTCAAAAGGCCCCGTGCGTTGAGAGTTCGCTACGGTACGACCACGGCTGTCGAGTCGGAGGGGTCCAGCGATGAAGAAATTGGGCAATCGGACCGTTCGACTCGCCTTCGTCGCGATCGGTGTGCTCCTCTCGCACGCCATGAGCGGAAGTGCGGCCCTGTTTGTCGATGCGCCGAATACTCCCGCGGCAGACTGCGTCGAGACAGGAACGTCCGAGTTGACGCTCGACTGCGACTTGATGATCGGCAATCTCGACGTCCGTGGTGATGCTCGTGCACTGCATGGCTCCGTTGGAGCTCGGGCAGAAATTTCGACCACGAACGCCGACGCGGGAGGCGTCGTGCGGATGACTGCGGTCGCTGAATTCTCCGACACCCTCACGATTACGGGCGCCGCTCTGCCAAACGGCGTCGCGACTCGTGCGTTCATCGACTTCGATCTCGAGACTGCGTTCACGCTGACGTCGCCCCCGCTCGGAAGCGGACAGGTGTTCTTGCAGCACGACTTCGAGGTATTCTTCAAGCCCGAAGGACTGCCGGAGGTATTGGTCAACCCGATCGGTGGCCTTGGTCTCTTCCCGAACGGCATTCACAGCTACCCGGTCGACATGATTCCCGGAAGCCTATACGACATCCGAGCGCGTCTCCTCGCGCAAGTCGAGTGTGTTGATTGTGGGAACGGTGCGACCGCAGAGGGCATCCTCGATGCCTTGAACACCGCGAGCTTGTCGGTCATTTCGTTGCAGGATTTCGGTCCCAATGACTTCATCGTCGAGGGCGAAGTCGGGGGCTACGCGAATGTGGTTGAGGCCGTCCCGGAGCCATCGGCCCCGCTCTTGCTGTGCCTGGGGTGGATGATTCTCCTGGTCGTCCGGCGCTCGGTGACGATCGCCTAGGGCTCCGCGGAGAAGTCGACCAGGCGCGTGTCTCCGCTGTCGATTTCTGCCCAGTCGTCCATGTCGAGCTCGAAACGAGCGAGCGCGCATGGCGGGAAGCCGCGCGCCCGCATCTCGTGCGCCGCACTCCCTCCGGCGAGGGCCAGTTCGTTCGCGAGGTCCGCGAGCCCCGGATTGTGCCCGACGACCAGGAGGCCGCTGCACGAGGGTCCGATGCTGGCGATTGCCCGAAGAATCTCGCCCGGAGGCGCCAGGTAGAGACCCTCGTCGATCTCGATCTCGGGCGCGGGGTCGAATCCGGCGGTGACTGTTTCTGCAGTTTCCCGCGTCCTGTGAGCCGGAGAGCAGAGGACGATATCGGGCGTCACGAAGCTCTCTGCAAAGCGCGCCGCGACTCGCGCGGACTCTTGTTGGCCGCGTGGCGTCAGTCGGCGCAGCTCGTCAGGAGAGCCGCCCCCGGCAGTGGCGTGACGTAGCAACCACAGGTGTTTCATCCGGGTCCTCCGTCCTCCATGCTAACCGGATGGCCGAAACCCTCGACCTCGCAATGGTGCGAGCCGCTGCGGAGCGAATCCGCGAGTACGTCCTCCGGACCCCGACACTACAGTGTGCGATTCAGGACACGCAGCTCTTCTTGAAGGCCGAGTCGCTGCAGCCGACCGGGGCGTTCAAGTTGCGCGGCGCGTTCAGCCTGATGACCACGCTGGAGCCGGGAACCGGAGTCGTCGCGCACTCGTCGGGGAACCATGCGCAGGCGGTCGCGCGCGCTGCCGCGGTGCTCGGGCTTCCGGCGGTGGTCGTGATGCCGTCGGATGCGCCGCCCCGCAAGCGTGCGGCCACGGAAGCCGACGGTGCCGAGGTCGTCGTCGTCGGCCCCGATAGTGACGAGCGCGAGCAAGTCGCCCACGAGCTTGCGCGCGACCGAGGCTGGTTCGAGGTGCCGCCGTTCGATCACCCGTTGATCGCAGCGGGCCAGGGGACCGCCGCGCTCGAACTGCTGGAGGACGCCCCAGAGTTCGATCACTTCTACGCCCCGATCTCCGGAGGCGGGCTCATGGCGGGCTGTGCAGTGGTGATGCGAGAGCTCGCGCCGGGCTGCGAGCTCGTCGGCGTCGAACCCGAGGCGGGCGATGACACGCGTCGTTCGCTTGCCGCCGGCGAGCGCGTCAAGGTTCCGCCGCCGGAGACGATCGCAGACGGATTGCGCGTACGAACCCCGGGCGCGATCCCGTGGCCGGTACTTCGGGATCACGTCGCGCGCATCGAGGTCGTGACCGACGACGAGCTGCTGTCGGCGATGGCGTGGGCGCTCACCGAACTCCGACTCGTGCTCGAGCCGTCAGGGGCGGCCTCGCTGGCGGTGGCCCGAAGAGAGGGGCGCGGCCGCTGCGGCGTGTTGCTGTCCGGAGGCAACGCCGATCCCCATCTGCTGGCTCGGGCCGTCGAGCGTGGGGCCGCCTGAGCTGGCCCCGAAGGATGCGAGGGGAAGATTCGCACCCCCCGGGGCGCTTGCTCGGCGACCGAGGGAAGACGAAATGTCCACCCTCGAAGATCTATACGCCTCAAAACGGCGCGCGGTTTTCCCGCAGTGCGGAAAACCCATCCGATTTTGGCGCCCGGGCGTATCTAGTGGCGGGGAAGGGGAGGTTTTTGCTTGATCGCGCTCGCGCCGGAGATTTCTGGGATCGGGCCGGGGCCCGCCGCGTTAAGCTGGTGGTTCGGGCCGGAGAGGTGTGAGGGCGTGGCGACTCCCTGGGCAGACGGCGAAGACGATCTGCAGCTGATGAAGGCGCTGAAGGCTCGTGAGGCTGCGGCGCTCGAACGGCTCTACGATCGCTATTCGGGAGCGGTCTTCGGACTCTGCCGCCGGATCCTGGGAGACGTCGGGGAGGCGGAAGAAGCCTCGCTCGACGCGTTCCGCCAGATCTGGGAACAGGCCGATCGCTACGACGAGAGTCGGGCGCGGCCGCTCACCTGGTTGCTGACGGTGGCCCGCAGTCGCTCGCTCGATCGCGTCCGGGCGCGTGGCCGTCGCCGCCAGCTGCCGATGGCACCCGACGACGAGCAGCTGCTGCGCGCGCTCGAACGGAATTCCCTGCCGTCCTCCGGCGCGCTGGGTGAGGTGCTCGAGCGCGAGCTCGCCGAGCGCGTCCGCGGCGCGCTGGCGAAACTCACGGACCCGCAGCGCGAGGCATTGGAGCTGAGCTACTTCGAGGGGCTCAGCCAGGCGGAAATCTCGGAACGTCTCGCGACCCCCCTCGGTACTGTGAAGACGAGGATTCGGCAGGGATTGCTGCGCATGCGAGCGGAGCTGCGCGGAGAGGAGGAGGCCTCGTGAGCTGCGATGGACGCCGAGACGCGATCCTGTTGCTGAGCGCAGGCCTGCTGGAGGAAGCGGAGGCCGAGAGCCTGCGCGCGCATCTACAGACCGGGTGCGCTGCTTGTGCACGCTCGTCGCGCGAAGCGCTCGAGCTCGACGCGGCCGTGCTCCTCGGGGCACCGGAGGAGCCCGCGCCCGACTCGCTTCGTCATGCGGTACTCGCCCTCGAAGAACCGGCGGACGGGGCGACGGCACCGGGCGCACCGTGGGCGCGGTTGCTGCTTGCGGCGGGCCTCGGCGCCCTGCTCGCGGGTTCGCCCGCGCTCTTCTGGGCCTCTCGCGCCTCCGAGCGAGGGGGCGCCCAGGCCCTCGCCGCCGCCGAGCGAACCCGTGTGCTCGATGCCGAGGTCGAGGCGCTGCGCACCGAACACGCGGAGCTCCTCGCGGAACGCGAAGAACTCGATGCGGAACTCGGCGAGGCCGACGACGAGCTGACGACTCTGCGCCAGGGAATCGACGATGCACAGGACCAGATCGCGATGCTCCGACGCGACGACACGCAGATCCTCGCGATGAACGGGACCGCTGCGCAGCCGGCGGCGCGCGCGCGGATGTTCTGGAACTGGGACGACTACTATTGCTACATGCACGTCACCGGGCTCGCGCCCGCGGCGGCCGGTGGCACATATGCCGTCTGGCTCGAGACGACCGAGGGCGGACGCATTCTTGCGGGCACGCTGAAGCCCGAGCGGGGCGAAGCGGAGCTCTGGGTTCAGCTGCCGCGCGACATCGGCCAGGCGCTCGGAGCGCAGGTCACCCTCGAGCCGGCCGCTCCCGGTCAGGAGCCGAGAGGCGTTCCACAGCTCGTGTCGATCGCTTCGTAGGGAATCTTGTCGGATTGAGGGGTGTTTCCCCCTCGATGAGCAGCCTGCCGCGCTCGGAGTGGGTATGATCCTTCCTTCGCGCTCACCCCGACGGTGTGCGTGGATGTCGGAGGGCCTCAGTGAGTCAGCACCCGCTCCTAGCGCTTTCGAGCGACCGCGAAGTCCGCCAGTCGAAGGGCTTTCGCAAGGTCGCCGCCGACCTCACCGGCGAAGGACTGCGCGAGCAATACGAACAGGAGAAGGCTGCCGCCCCGAACCGTCGGGACGCAGGCAAGCGCTATCTCCAGCCGCACTCGGGCGCACCCGCGCAAGAGCGACGCAAGAGCCAGGATGTGTTGCACATCGGCGAGTCGGTCGTGGGTTGGTGTCGAGAGAACCCGGGCGGATTGCCGCTACCCGAGGAAGGTCGGATCAACTTCTTCGACTACGGGATTCCGCTCAAGGCTGCGGCCGCGGACCGTAGCCTCGGCGAAGACGATCCGAACAAGGGCGTCGAAAAGGTCGACTTGCTCGGCATGGGTCCCGATGATCGGATGGCCCTCGGGTTCCTGAAGTATCTCGAGCCCGACGCGACGCGCGCCGGCACGGGCGACACGCCGCTCCGCGCGCTGTTGCATTCGCTCGCGCACACTGCGTTCGGCGAGGCGCACCGCGCCGCACTACAGGAAGAGGTCGAGGCTGCGCACGGACAGAAGTGGTCCGACGAGCCGCCGGCGTTGATGCTGATCGCGAGTCCCCGCTACTGGGAGCTTTGCCGCAAGCGCGAAGCGCAGCGGGGCGCCGCGTGGATTCATGAGATGGAGCGGCTCGCGCACGAGGTCGAGGAACAGGTCGGAATCCAGATCAACTTCCTGTCGCTCAAGCTCGAAGGAAACCCGGGCTGGGAGTACGGCGAAGCCGGGCCCGCGCTCGTGGGTCGGCCCCGCTTCGATCGCGCGTGGGAGCACGGAGCGGGCCGGATTCGCCCGCGTGCCAAGCCGCGCGCCAAGACCGCCAATGCAGAGCCGGAGATCGTCGAGGCGGATCTCGATCGCGCCGTACGAGGCTATGGCATCAGCGAGAGCTACGAGCCGGGCGACCGGATCGAGCATCCGACGCTCGGATTGGGCGTGGTGCAGCGAGTCGCGGGCCCCGGCAAGGTCGAGGTCCTGTTCGGAGAGCGCCAGAGTCTGCTGGTCCACGAACGACCTCGTCCGGGCGCGCAGGCCTAGCCCCCTCTACCCGCAAGGCTCGCAACCGTCAGCGTGGCGCGGGCGCGATCGTCACCACCAGAGCTTCGTGGTCGGAGAGCGTCTCACCCGTGTCCGGGTCGAGCGCAGCGACCACCGCGGGCGCGCTCGTTTCGAGCCCGCGGGTGAAGAACCAGTCGAGGTGGAGCGAGCCGCGACCGTCGGGCGTCCGCTGCGTGGAGGTCGCGACGCAGTTGCTCTGCTCGACGTCGAAGTCGGCGCGTTCCAATCGCTGGAAGAGCGGCTCGTGGGCGATCGGGCTCCGCAGCCGGTTCGGATCGTCGCGCAGCTCGCGGGCCAGTTGCTCGCGGTCTTCGAGGGCTGCGAGGCTGAGCCCGTGGGTGTTGAAATCGCCCCCGAGCAGTGCCGGTTGTGCGGGCGCGTAGGCGTCGATCGCGTCGAGCAGTGCGGCGGTCTGTGTGTCCCGTCGTTCGGGACCGGCGTGGTTTTCGAGATGAACCGATGCGAGTGTGACCGGCGTGCCCGCGACCTCGAGGGTGGCCAGCACCGCAATCCGTCCGCCGACGCGCTTTTCGCCGCGCTGTCCGTCCCACCAGTCGCCTCCCGTATCTAGACGGACGACGGCCGGCCTCTCGAGCGCGTGCGGGGAGAGGATCGCGGCTCCGTGGTACCCGACTTCGTTCTCCTTTCCGGCGTGCTCCTCCTGTTCGTTCGCACCCCCCAGTCCGAGTTCGAGGAACTCGACCGCAAACGCGAACCCAGCGCCCCAATGCTTCGCCAATTCGCGCGCGGTGTGAGATTGCCCGGAGCGAGCCATGCCCACATCGAGTTCCGTGAGCAACCACGCGGCGGCCCCGAGCGGGGCCAGCATCGCGGCGGCCGCGCGCGGAGTCCGGCAGCGTTCGGCGTTCCACGCCACGATGCGGCAGCTGCGGGCCGGTCCGGGTCGGGCCGGATCGCCCGCAACCTCGATCTTGTGCAGCGCCGGAACTCGCTCTGGTGCGGATCCGTACTCGAGGCCGTCGGATACTTCGCGCGCGAGTCGGTCCCGATCTCGCGGGAGCACTTCGGGAAGGTCGGGAACGCAGTCGGTGAAGAGTGGCACCGTCCTACAGTAGATCGGTCGCGAGAGTTCGCGCTCGGGATTCGTCTTTGTCTCGATCCGGGCCCACGGCGCGGGAGACTGGGTTAGATTCCGAACGAACCCACGGAGGTATTCTTGCGCGTCCTCAGCTCACTCGCGTTCGTTCTCGGTCTGGCTCTGGCTTCCACCGCGTCTTCCGCGCCCCTCGAATGGGATCAGGAGCAGGTGACGCGCCTGGCGACCGAATTGTCCGAGTCGCTCGGCGACGTCTACGGCCGTGCGCGAGGAGTCGATCCTCCGCTCGTCGGCGGGTCTCGAAAGTCGTTCTTCCGGGCGCTCGACGATCTGCGGGTTCTCAAGAACTCGGTCCGTCATCTCGCGCGGCGCTTGCAAGGGGGGGCGGGCTACGACGAGACGCTGCCGATCTATCGCCGGGTGGGTCTCATGCGACGCAGCGCGGCCGACGAGGGCCGGCGCAGTGCGGGGGCGCTGCCCGCGGATGTGTTGGAGCTCGTCGAGCAGGCGGGAATGCAGCTCGACAAGCTGAGCGCGTATTACGAGTCGTCGGAGGAGTAGGCGCCGCCGCTGGGGGCTCGGCGCCGGTTCAGTCCGTTCCCGCGCGTGACGCACCGAAGAGCACCCGCCCGTCGAGGCCTTCGGGCGGCGTGATCCCGAGGAGCGTCGAGAGCGTCGGGGCGATGTCGAGCGTAGATGCAGGGCCCGGCACTCGCTCGGGCGCGATGCCGTTTCCGAAGAACACGAGCGGAACGCGGCGATCGTACTCGTGGGGCGAGCCGTGCGTGCTCCCGCCGGGGAACGGCCAGATGAGACAGCCGGGCGCACCCTCGACGAGGAGGTCGCCGCTCCGCCCCGGCACGAACGAGTGGCGGAAGAGCTCGGCGAGGTCGCCTTCGCGGGTCTCGATCTCTTCGCGTGTCCAGATCTCCGTGATGGCGGGGATCTCTTCGAGGCGGCGTTCGGCGGCCGCGATGGCCTCGTCGACGTCGACGCCGCGTTCCTCGGCCAGCTCGCGGTGGATCCCGAGTTGCGATCCGCCGACCACCAGCCACCAGCGCGGCCACGAGAACGGCGAGAGTTCGAAGTGAAGTCCGATCAGGACTTTCGCGATCATCCACTTGATCCCGACGCGTCCTCCCGGCTCCGGACACGGGGGCTCGCCCTCGGGCGCACGGAACTCGGGGAGCGGCAGGACACCGTGATCCGCCGTGAGAGCGACCACGAGCCGACCGCCGGTGCGCGCCTCCAGGAACTCGAGGAACCCGGCCAGGCCTTCGTCGATCCGGCGCAGCGCGTCCTGGGATTCGTGACTGTAGGGGCCGTAGAGGTGACCGACGACGTCGTGGCCCGCGAGGCTTACCGCGAGCAGGTCGGGCACGTCGTCCGTGCCGAGGTCTTCTCGCAGGGCGAGCTCCTGGGCGAACTGAAGTGTCAGTTCGTCGAGGTGCGGAGATGCGTAGAGTTGATCCCCGATCTCGGTGAGATCCCCGGACAACAGCGGATGGCCGCTGACCCGCTCGAGCCGGTCGTCCTCTCCGTCGAAGTCGTCGATCCGGTGCGGCTCGGGGATCGGTCCGTGCGTCCACTGCTCCGGCAATTCGGACAGGAAGCCGTCGTTCGGAGGATCGCTCCCGTTCCACTCGGTGACCCACGCCGGCAGCTCGCTCGCGTAGTAGCGACTCGTCGTGAACCGCGGCGCCACATGGCGGTCGTACCAGTAGGCGCCGTCCGGCTGCTGCCCGCCGAGCGTGATTGCCGAGCGATCCTTGCCGGCCACGGTGTAGACCTTGCTCTCCGGGTGGGCGCGCTTCAACCAGTCGCCGAGCGCGTCGACCCGTAGGTTGCGGGGGGAGCGGCCAGTCGCGGGATTCCCGAACACGGTCGCGTCCTCGGAGGAGTCGGCCACGCAGTAGCGCGGCTCCCCCGCTGTCTCTTCGACGAGAGCGTTCGCGGGGATGCCCGCGGCGGCCGGGTGTCGGCCCGTCAACATCGTTGCGTGCCCGGGGCATGTCTCGGTGAGCGCATGCTGAAGGGAGGCGTCCTCGTACACCCGACCCTCTCGCACCAGTCGACCGAGGCCAGCCCGCGACTGTTCGGTCAGGCGATCGGCGCGCAGTTGGTCGATCGCGAGCAGGACCACGAGGCGAGGTGCGCCCGGTTCCACGACTGCCGAGTCTGCGGGCGGCGTTTCCGCCGCTGAGGCGACCGCCAGCAACGGGAGCCACGCGATCCAGCGAGAGAGCCGTTTCATGGAGCGCCCGAGTGTAGCGGCGGTGCGCCCGCGAGCGCAGAGACGCGCGGATTCGAAGCCGGGCTCAGCGCTGAGCGACGGAGCGGAGCAGACGGAGGGCGACCGCCGGCTGGTCGGTGACCAGTCGCTCGAGAGCCGGCGCATCGAGCGCACAGGCCCATACGGCCCCATCCGCGTAGAGCGAGGCCGTTCGCTCGCGGCCGGTGAGCGCAGCGATCTCCCCGAGGAGTTCGCCCTCTCGCGAGACCCGGGCGACCACCTGTCCGCCTCTTTCGACGAGGACGGCACCCTCGATCAGGAGGAACGCCTGGTACGAGTGCTCGCCTTCGAGACAGAGAGCCTCGCCGGACGGATAGAGGCGAAGGGAGCTGCGGAGACCGGGATCCGCGAGGACCGCCACAGTGAGGGGGTCGAGGACACGGCCGAGGGTCTTTGCCAGCTCTGCCTGCGAGACGGGCTCGCCGGCAGCAGGCGGGGCCGCCCCGCGCGACCCGGATTCTGCGAGGATCGCGCGCACCTGCTCGAGCACCTGAGCGGCGCTGCCGGGTCGCTCTTCGGGTTCCGGCCGCAGCAGACTGGCGACGATCCACTCGAGGGTGTTCGAGAGATCCGGCCGCCGCTTTCGCACCGGAGCGAGTTCGAGACCTTTGGGTCCGTTCTCGTGCGCCTTGGTGATCGCGGTCCCGACCGCGAAGGACCAGACCGTCGCGCCGACTCCCCATAGGTCCGTGCGCGCTCCGTAGTCGGAGAACTCTTCGTGGCGTTGTTCGGGAGCCCGGTAGCCAGGCGTGCCTTTCGAGCGGCGGACGATCCCCGTACCGATGCGCGCGGTTTCCGAGACGCCGAAATCCGCGAGCACGTGTCCACCGCTTCCGTCGAGCAAGACGTTCGACGGTTTCACGTCGAGGTGCAGTACCGAGGCCGAGTGGAGGGCGACGAGCGCGACGAGGAGATCCTCGAGCAGACGCCACACGTCGTCCTCTTCCGGGAGCTCCTCACTGAGGACGCGATCGCGGATCGTGCCGTGGGAGTAGTGCTTCATGGCGACGAACGCGGTGCCGCTCGTGACGTTCCAGTCGTAGACGCGGGGAATGCGCTCGTTTCGAAGTGCAAGGAGGGAGGCGAGCTCTCGCCGCAACGCGTCCGCGGCCGCGGGACCCGGCACCGAAGGGATCACCTTGATCGCCACGCGCGCCGGCGGATGACCCTCGGGTCCCGAATCGAGGCATCGTGCGAGATGGACCGAGCCGAACGCGCCCTTGCCGAGCTTGTGCATCAGGCGGAACCGGAACCGGCCGCGCAGCAGGTTTCCGCACGCGACCGCCTCCTCACCGATCGGGCCGGCCGAGCGGGTGGCGTCGGTGGCGTCGGGATCGCGGCAGGGAACCTCAGACGTGAATTCGTGAGGCTCCGTGGCTGTCGGGGTCGAGGTCGCCGTGCGTTCCCCTTCCGGCGCGGCGGGTGAAGATACCCCCAGCGGAACATCGTGCGCAGTTCTTGACTGTTTTGGGGCTCTCCGGCGGGGTCAGAACACGAGGGTGCAGCCCACCGGCAGGTCCCGGTCAGTGGCCGGCTATGCTCCCCGGCCATGCCGAGCGCACGACTGGGCCCCGAGCACCGAGCCGCCTCGCTGAGCCGAATGGAGCACGAGACGTTCGATCTCGTGGTGGTCGGAGGCGGTGTGACCGGTGCTGGCTGTGCCCTCGATGCCGCGACGCGAGGCCTTTCGGTCGCGCTCATCGAGCAGCGCGACTGGGCGGCGGGGACGTCGAGTCGCTCGAGCAAGCTCGTGCACGGGGGGCTCCGCTACCTGGAGCAGTTCGACTTCGGGCTCGTCCGCGAGGCACTTCGCGAGCGCGGGCTGTTGCACCAGCGGCTCTGTCCCCACCTGGTTCGCCCGGTGAGCTTTCTCTATCCGCTGACCCGTCGCGTGTGGGAGCGGGCGTACGTGGGGGCCGGCGTCGCGCTCTACGATGCGCTGGCCACGCTCGGCGGCAGCGAACTGCCGCGGCATCGCCACCTCACGCGCCGCGGGGCGCTCGAGCGGGCCCCCGCGCTCGCGGGCGACTCGCTCGTCGGTGGCTTGATCTACTGGGACGCCCAGGTGGACGATGCGCGCCACACGCTGACCGTGGCGCGGACTGCCGCCCACTATGGGGCTGCGCTGGCGAGCAGCGCGCGGGTGGTCGGCTTCGAGCGACACGGTGATCGGATCGTCGGGGCGCAGGTGCGCTGCCTCGAGACCGGCCGCGAAATCACGGTGCGCGGCAAGCAGGTGATCAACGCGACCGGGGTCTGGACCGACCAGGTGCAGGAGATGGCCGGCCGGGGTCGCATTCGCGTTCGGGCATCGAAGGGCATCCACCTCGTCGTGCCGCGCGACCGGCTGCACTCGGACACCGGGATTCTGCTGCGCACGGAGCGCAGCGTGCTCTTCGTGATTCCGTGGGGGCGGCACTGGATCATCGGCACGACGGACACCGACTGGACGCTCGACCTGGCGCATCCCGCGGCGAGTCGGGCCGATATCGAGTACCTGCTGGGCGAAGTCAATCAAGTGTTGGCGCAGCCGCTCGGGCTCGACGACATCGAAGGTGTGTATGCCGGACTCCGGCCGTTGCTCCACGGAGAATCGGACGACACCAGCCAGCTGACGCGCGAGCACGCGGTGTCCCAATCGGTTTCGGGGTTGATCACCGTGGCAGGGGGCAAGTACACGACCTATCGGGTGATGGCGCGAGACGCCGTCGACGTCGCCGTTCGCTCGCTGCCGGGCTCGGTGCCCGAGTCTTGCACCCACGAGACGCCGCTACTCGGGGCCGATGGCTATCGCGCGTTGTGGAATCGACGCGCGACCCTGGCCCGGGAGGCCGGCCTTCCGGCGACGCAGATCGAGTCGCTGCTGGGTCGCTATGGATCGGAGACGCTCGAGGTGCTGGATCTCTTGCGCGCGCGCCCCGAGTTGGCCGAGCCGCTCGTGGGCGCCGAAGACACGCTCGCGGGCGAGATCGTCTACGCAGCGACTCATGAGGGAGCACTGCACCTCGACGACGCCCTGACGCGGCGCACGCGCATCTCGATCGAGACTTTCCATCGCGGGACCGCCACCGCGCGCGCCGCGGCGAAATGGATGGGAGACGAGCTCGGCTGGAGTGAGCTCGACCGCCAGCGCGAGATCGCGCACTACGAGGCGCGAGTTGCGGCAGAGCGTGGGAGCCAGATGCAGTCCGATGACCAGACTGCGGATGCCGCACGGCTCGGGGCTCCCGACGTCCGCCGCGGATTTTCGGGAGAGTCGCAGCCCGAAGCAGAGCTCGAGCCGAACCCGACTGGAGGAGTGCGCGCATGACGACGACGAACGGGGGTCGCGAAGTCGACCCGTGGCGTTTTGCCGGAGGCTTTCTGCAGAAGGTTCTCTCGCAGAACATTCCGAATCCGCCGAATCATCCGCCGATTCCCTGGGCTCCGGTGACGAAGCCGCTTTCCGAGGGGAAGGTGGCGTTGCTCACCACCGCCGGAATCTCGATGCGCGGTGATGCGCCGTTCGACATGGACGGAGAGCGCAAACGACCGACCTGGGGGGATCCGAGCTGGCGTCGCATCGCGGCGTCGGCCACGTCGGACACGATCGCGGCCAACCACCTGCACATCGACACGAGCTACATCGAGCGCGACCTGAACGTGGCACTTCCCCTCGATCGGTTGCGCGAACTCGTCGATGCCGGTGAAGTCGGCTCGGTTGCGGACACGCACTACTCGGTGATGGGCTACCAGGGTGCGAGTTCCGCGACGCTCGAGAATGAGAGCGCGCCCGAGATCGCGGAGTCGATGGTGTCCGAGGAGGTCGACTTCGCTCTCCTCGCACCCGTCTGACCCGACTGCTGCCGGTCCGTGGGACTGGTCGCCAGGAAGATCGAAGAGCGCGGGATCCCGACGGTGACGCTCAACATGATCTGGCCGTTCCAGGCGGGGATCGGCATGCCGCGCGTCGCTGCGATCGAGCATCCGTTCGGGCGCCCGTACGGGGATGTCGAAGATCGCGAAGTCCAGTCGGCGGTGCTGCGCGCCGGACTCGCGCAGTTCGCAGAGGCGCGCGAACCGGGCACGGTCGAGCATCTTCCGTTCGTTTGGCACGAAGAGCCGAAGGACACGCGCTGGCATCCGGCGGAGCCGTCCCCGATCATCGCGTTCTTGAAGAAGCGCCGCGGCTGAGCCGCCCAGAAGACGCGGCTGAGCCGCAGAGGAGAACCGATGCTGGTGATTGCCGGACACGTGAAGATCGACCCCGCCTCCCGCGATGGCGGTGTCGCCGCCTCCATCGAGATGATGCGCGACACGCGAGCCGAATCCGGCTGCATCTCGTACACATTCTCCGAAGACCTCGAAGAGCCCGGCACGTTTCGGATCTTTGAGGAGTGGGAATCGCAAGAAGCGCTGGACGCCCACTTTGTCTCGCCGCACATGGCGAAATTTCAGGGTGTCGTGGGCAGCCTCGGAGTCCGCGAGATGAAGGTGCAACGCTACGAAGTCGCCTCCGTCGGTCCGCTCGGGGGCTGATTCTCGGCTCGCTGATCCTGCGGGGCGGTGACGCCCCTCACGCCGGCAACCCGGCGCTGAGCCGACAGGTTCCCTAGCGCCGCTGGGTACGGCGCAGCTCCGTCTCCGGGCGTTCCGGGGGGGCGTGGGAGGGGTTCCCGCCCCCCGGGCCCCGCGAGGATCGCACCCGCGACCGCGGTGGCATCTCCGCGACCGGCAGCTCCTCAATCCAAAGCCCCGTCCGGGCGATAAGGAGTGGCGGTTTCACCCGCCAGGAGGCTCCGAGTGTTTCGCTTCGCCCGACGCCGGTTCACGATCTGCGCCGTTTTCCTCGTCTCGATCTTCAGCACTGCGGCCGCGTGGGCTTCGCAGGTCGACGAGCAGGCCCTCTCGAACAACGCGATCGAAGATTCGCGCCCGTTCGTTTCCGGAAATCGCGTGGCTTGGCAGCGGGGAGAGCGAGACCAATCCGAGATCCAGCTCTGGGACGGGCTCGGCACGACTCCGCTCACCAGCAACTCGGTCTGGGACTACGACTTGTGGATGTCCGGCGACAGCGTGATCTGGAAGCGCACGACGAACGGCATCTCTTGTGACCTGTACTGGTACGACGGGAACAACACGGCCGAGATCGGCGATTCGTTCTCCTGCGACGGCGAGATCCGCGTCGCGGGGGACCACCTCGTGTGGCCCGGTGCGGGACCCGCTCTCGTGCCCGACATCTTTCTCTACTCCGGTGGCGACATCGACGAGTACGGTGACGAGCTCAGGGAGGAAGAACAGCCTCGCGTCGGGGACGTCGGGGGCATGCCGTATGCCGTCTGGGTCAACGGCGATGGATTCTTCTACTTCGATGGAAGCGGCGACCCGGATGAGATCGCTTCCGGCGACATGTCGGATCCGGTGATGGACGGCATGCACGCGGCGTGGGTCGAAGACGACGGGAACGACGACGAGATCTGGTACACGGATGGCACGACCACCACGCAGCTGACGAACAACAGCTGGGACGACCGCGCGCCCGCGATCTACGGCAGCAATGTCGTCTGGATCAGCGAGGAAGACTCGGACACCGAGATCATGCACTGGAACGGCTCCGTGACGGTGCGCATCACCGACGATTCTGACGACGACGATTCGCCTCAGGTTTCGGGCGGTGTGTTCGGACTCACGATGGCCTGGATCAAGGAGTCGGGAGGGAACCGAGATCTCTGGATGAACGAGGGTTGCGAGAGCTCGCAGATCACCGATACCGCGGCCGATGAGTTCTCTCCGGCGCTCGATGGCCAGCGCGTCGCATGGGTGCGCGGGGTCGACGAAGGAGCCGAAGTGTACACCGCGCTCGTGACGTGCGACGTCGTCTGCGGTGACGGGGTGCAAGAAGGCATCGAGGGCTGCGACGACGGCAACACGGCGCCCGGAGACGGCTGCGACGAGAGCTGCATTCTCGAGGTGTGCGGCAACGGTGTGCTCCAGGACGGCGAAGAGTGCGACGACGGCAATACCGCGCCCGGCGATGGCTGTGACGGCGGCTGCTTCCTGCAATGCGGCAATGGCGTGATCGACGCGGCTGCCGAGGAGTGCGACGACGGCAACCGCGTGAGTGGCGACGGCTGCGATGAGTTCTGCCTCGAGGAGGTCTGTGGAAACGGTCGCCAAGAAGCGAACGAGGAGTGCGACGACGGCAACACGGTGGGTGGTGACGGTTGTGATCCCGGCTGCCTGATCGAGTGCGGCAATGGCGTGGTCGATCCGGGCGAAGACTGTGACGACGGGAACCTCGTACCCGGCGATGGCTGTGACGCGACCTGTGTGGCCGAGGTCTGTGGCAACGGAATCCTCCAGGAGGGTGAGATCTGCGACGACGGCAACACCCTCGGTGGTGACGGCTGCAGCCCCATCTGCGAGCCGGAGGCCCCGCCGTCCAAGGCCCAGCAGAAGTGCATCGTCGAGTTGAACAAGCGCGGGGCGAACCTCGTGAAGTCGCAGAACAAGGCGAGTCAGTCGTGCTTGAAGAGCGCGCTCAAGGGCAAGGTCGACAAGCTCGGGGTGCCGGCGACGGCACAGGCGTGTCTCACGAATGACGCCAAGGGCAAGATCGCCAAGGGCAGCTCCAAGACGGTCAGCGGCGAATCGAAGAAGTGCGATCCCGCGGATCTACCGCTCTTCGGCTACACGAGTTCGGCGACGGTGAACGCCGCCGCCGTCGCGGAGCCGGTGGCGATGATGACCGACGTCTTCGGTGGGGATCTCGACGCCGCGGTCGCGGCCGCCACTGACGGTGGCAAGTGTCAGAACGAGGTGGCCAAGCGCAGTGCGGCGCTCGTGGACTTCCTGTTCAAGGCGGCCAACAAGGAAAAGAAGTCGATTCTCAAGGGGAAGTCGGACGGTTCGACGGCGCTCTCCTCCCAGGCTCTGCAGGCCGCCGTGATCGGCTACATCGAGCTCGATCCGAAGGCGAAGGTGGCCAAGAAGGAGAGTCAGCTGCTCGGCGGAACCGCGAGCAAGTGCGCCGGGCTCGCGATCGCCGCGCACTTCCCGGGGTGTGCCTCTGCAGACGAATTGCTGCTGGCGGCCTGTGCACAGCAGTCGGCGCGCTGTCGTTTCTGCCGCGCGCTCAATGACTTCGACGCGCTCGCGACCGATTGCGATGACTTCGACGACGAGTTGGCCAACGCGAGTTGCCCCTAGGCCGCGAGCGGCGCAGCGAGACTTCTGGGGAAAAACCCTGAGGAAAGGACTTTCCTGACAGGGGAAAATGGATTCCGTCGTCGTCGGTCATCCGTCACCGAAGCGCCGTGCCCCGCTCGCTCGCCCGCGCGGCTGAACGCTGATTTCCGAAGACACGTCGGCGGGTTGCCTCTCATCTCGTTCTGCTCGGCACAGCCCTTGCTCTCCAGTTCGCCGGTTCGCGCGGACCAAAGGGGAAGGCGATGCGGTTTAGAAGTCGAGGCGTTCTGGCCCTGACGCTCATGTTGTGGTTGATCGGATTGGGCCACGCCTTCGCCCTGGGTTCGCAGCGCGCTTCCGCGAGCCCTGTCGAGTCTTCTGCGCAATGGCCAGAGGCAAGCCAGCGGAGTCCGATTCCCGAACCGTCGACGCTGCTGGTCTTCGCATCGGGCCTCGCCGGCCTCGCGATCTTTGGCACTCAGGCGCGCCCTCGCACCCAGTAGCGTCCTGCCGCGGGCAAGCGGCCCGGGTCGTTAGCCTGTCCCGATGGACGAGTCGCTCCGCGAAGCCGCGCCCGACGTGGCGCTGGCCTGGGTCGCCCGCGCCGCTGGGGTTCAGGTGCTGGGCTCCGAGCGGCTCCCCGGCGGGTTGGCGTCTTCGGTTCACGGAATTCGGGTCCAGTCGCGCTCGGGCGCGGTTCGGGAGCTCGTGTTGCGCCGGTTCACGCGACCGGACTGGACCGAGCCGGACCTGGCGGGCCGGGAAGCGACGGCACTGCGCGCCGTATCGGGAGTGGGCGTTCCGACGCCCTCTCTTGTGGCCGTCGACGAGACGGGGGAGGCGGCGGGATTCCCCGCGGTGTTGATGAGCCGTCTGCTTGGGCGGCCTCAGCTGGCCCCGCCCGATGTCGACGGGTGGCTGCGGAGTCTGGCCACGGTGCTCCCGCCGCTCCACGATTCGTCGTCGGCTCGCGAAGGCCTCGAGCGCGAGTACGCGCCGTACACGTCGGCCTCAGGCTGGAGCGTGCCGGACTGGGCGCAGCGGCGCGGGGGTTGGGAGCGCGCGCTCGAGGTTCTCGGCAGGGGCCTGCCGGCGGTTCGGCGCGTCGGGATCCACCGCGACTTTCACCCGGCGAACGTGCTCCTCGAGGACGGGGTCGTGTCTGGCCTCGTCGACTGGACGAACGCGTGCCGGGGGCCGGGCGGAGTCGATGTGGCCCACTGCGCTCTGAACCTGGCGGCTCTGTACGGACCCGACATGGCCTCAGCGTTCACCGGTGTCTGGCAGGCCGAAGCCGGAGCGACGCACGACCCGCGCTGGGATCTTCTCCAGTGCCTCGATGTCGGCTGGGATGGTTACGCGCCGTGGCGTGAACTCGGCGCGAGTCCGCCAGCGCTCTCGGTGCAGAGGACGCGCGTAGAGGAACACATTTGCCGGGCGGCTGCGCATTGCTGAAAGGTCGGCATCGGGCGCTCAAGGTCGACGAGCCGACCGCCGAATCGACTCCGGACGAGGGGGCACGCCGCCCCCGTTCGGAGATCTGCCATGCGCCTCGCATTTGTCGCCACCGTGGTCTTCAGCTTGCTCTGCGGGAGCTCTGCTTCCGCGGGTACCGCGCTCGCACTGCGAAGCAGTGAAGGCGACTACATCGGACAGGGACAGTCGATCACCTACCCGGAGTCTTCCGGCACGTTTACCGCGACCCGGAACTTCGACGGCGGCGTGTCCGTTTCGTACACCGGCGTCTCCGAGAGCTGGTCCGTCGATTTCGCCGCGGTGGGCGGCGCAGACCTCGTGCCGGCGCTCTACGAGAAGGCGACGCGGTTTCCCTTCCAGGAGATCGACGAGCCCGGGCTTTCCGTCAGCGGCGCCGGACGGGGCTGCAACGAGCTCGAAGGCCGCTTCCGCGTCCATCAAATCGTCTACGGCGCCGGGGATGCGGTCGACGCGTTCGCAGCGGACTTCGTGCAGTACTGCGATGGTTCGCCGGTTCCGCTCGTCGGTGGCATCCGGGTGAACGCGGACGATGTGTTCAGCGCGATCGTCGACGAAGACCTGGACCAGTCCGGCGACATCATCGACAACTGCCTGGATCTCCAGAATCCCGACCAGCTCGATTCTGACGGCGATGGCCTCGGGAACGAATGCGATCCGTGTCTGGAGGCAACTTTCATCGGATTCGACAGCCAGGAAGGCGACTACATCGGGCAGGGGGAACCGCACCAGTTCAACCTCGTGAACTCCCTGATCTCGGTCAGCCGGAACATCTCCAACGGAATCACGTTCTCGATCGAGAACGGCAGTGACCTGTGGCATGCCGACTTCGTGGCACCGAACTCCGCCGATCTTGCGGTGGGGGCCTACGAAGGCGCGACGCGACATCCGTTCCAGGCGCCGAGTGTGCCCGGCCTGAGCGTTAGCGGCGCCGGGAGAGGTTGCAACGAGCTGACCGGTCGCTTCGACGTCCATGAAGTGGAATACGACGAGGACGGCCGGGTCCTGGTTTTCTCCGCGGATTTCGAGCAGCACTGTGACGCAGGCGAAGGCGCGTTGTTCGGAGCCGTTCGCTGGCGTGCGGAGTTCCGTCCGTCTCCGAACGACTCGGACGGGGACGGCTGGCTGAACTCGGTCGACAATCGAACGGACACGCCCAATCCGACTCAGGCGGTTTCAGATGGGCGGGTCTGTGTACTGACGGCCGACCAGCAGAAATGCGTCAACGACCTCAATAAACGCGGCGCTGGGCTCATGAAGCTCCAGGGCCGTTCGAGTCTCGCCTGTCTGAAGAATGCGAGCGTCGGCAAGACCGAAAAGCTCGGCTCTCCGGCGACTGCGACAGATTGCCTCACCAACGACGTCGGTGCGAAGCTCGCGCGCGGTGCCGCGAAGCTCGCGGGGCGCCAAGTGAAGCTCTGCTCGCTCGAGCCGCAGCCGGCGTTCGCAATGACTAGCAGCGAGGTCATTGCTGCCACCGCCACTGCGGAGGGCGCGGGCCTGGTGGGCGACGTGTTCGGCGACCTGACACTCGCTGTGGCGCTGAGAGCGCTCGATCCGGTGGGCGCCAAGTGCCAGCAGGACGCGGTCAAGCGGATGAATGCGGTCGTGGACGCGCTCTTCAAGGAGACGATCAAGCAGACGAAGATCGTGCTGCTCGCGCGGGATACGCTCCCGCCGGGCTCGGCCGGGCAACTCGGCGAGGCGGTGCTCGCGCATCTGAATGCCGCGGGAGCCGCGAAGGTCGACAAGAAGGCCGCTGCGCTCGCGAATGGCGTGGCAGCACGTTGTGCCGGGACCGATGTCGCCGGGGTGTTCCCCGGTTGCTCTTCGGCGGACACGGCCGCGTTGGCCGGCTGCCTCGAGGGCGCCGCCCGTTGTCGCTTCTGCCGTGCGTTCTCCGGGTTCGATGCCATGCCGCTCGACTGCGACACGTTCGATGATGGCGCGGTGAACCTTTCCTGCGAGGTCGCACCCGCGGCCGAATAGCGCGCTCCGCCGGGCCGCCGATCCCCTCCGTGGAGCTCGGGTTGCGATTCGGGCGCGGAAGATCCGCGCGCTTCGCAACGTGTGCGAATAGTCCTTCCCCAGTCGAGAAACTTTCCGTTAGGATTCGTACGGCGACGGATCGCTCGGGACCTGTGGGGCCCGGATGGGGGGAAGAGATGAGTCGATCGCAGTGCCGTGCGGCACGCTGTACCCGTTCTGTTTCGTTTTCGTGGATCCTGTTCGGAGTGGGCCTGCTGGCCCTCGTTCTCGGCGGCGCTCCGGCTGCTGCCGAGCTCATCACTTCCACCGACGGCTGTTACGAGTCGAACGACACGATCACGACGCCGGACGACAATCCGCCGGCCGTCGATTTTCGCGACATCTCGGGGACGGGCACTCTGCTCGTCATCGGCGACAACTCGACGAGCGCGCCGATCCTGATCGGCTTCCCGTTTGGCTACTACGGAGCCGTGTACACCGATGTGTACGTCTCGACGAACGGGTTCCTCTCATTCGAGCCGCCGGGTAGCAGCGGGAGTCCCGGGAACCTGCCGTCGACGAGCAACCCCAACGGGACCGTTGCGGGCTTCTGGAAGGAACTCGAGATCTCCGTCGGAGGCGCAATCTACACTGAACTTCAGGGGCCGCCGGGCGATCAGGAGTTCATCGTACAGTGGAACGCGTTGCCTCACCCCGATACGGGAGGCTTGTTCACGAGCACGTTCCAGATCGTTTTGCAGGAGCGGCTGTCGGCAATCGAGTTCCAATTTCGAGATGTCGACGGCTTCAACCGCAACACAGTTGCCGGCATCGAGGACCAGGAGGGAAGGGAAGGCCTCGAGGTCTTCCGGGACAGCTACTTCCAGCTGATCGACGAGGCAATTCGTGTCACGGTCGTAGGTGACGACGCCGATGGCGACAACATCGCGAGTTGCCTCGACAATTGTGTCGACGTGAGCAACCCGGCCCAGACGGATGGCGATGGCGACGGGTTCGGTGACGACTGCGACACCTGCATCGGACTCGGCGACGCCGACGCGGACTTCGACGGGCTCTGCACGTTCGAAGACAACTGTCCCGACCTGCCGAACGCCGGCCAGGAGGATTCCGACGGCCCGAGCGACACTTTCATGGCCGTCAGCGACATCGACACCATCGCACCCGGTGTCGAGATTCGCCTCCCCGCGAGAAGCGGGGACGGCAGCCTGGTCGGCACGAATGTCTTGTTCGCGTGCGGAACGTGTGCGGAGGCGAACTTCGCGTTCTCTGTCACCGCGATCGGCGACAGAGAGGATATCTGCGGCTTCTCGAGCGGCATTCCCCGTCAGATCGTCGAGCACGATGTCCCCCTGTGTGTGATGGACACCGTGAGCGGTGATCTCTACGACTTCGATCTCGTGACCCACGGGTCTCCGGGCCGCGAACAGTGTCGGGACGCCGACGATGGCGAGAGCTGTGCGGCGGTCGGGGGTCGCACGTCTTACGTGCGCGTTGCCGTCGTCGGTGGCGCGACGGAGAACGTGGTCTCCCTTGCATTGAGTTCGGTCGAGCTCGCGCCCGGGGTGGAACTCCTGGTCACCGATGATTCGATCGAGGGCGATGTGGAGTGGGCCTGCGGAAACTGCACGGCTGCGGACTTCAGCGACCCCGAGGACAGGCTTCGAAACACCAACCAATTCTGCGGGTACGCGAGCGACCATCTGCAACAGATCGTCATGAACGACGACCTCGTCTGCGCGCGGGATCCCCGGACCGATCGTACCTGGGAGATCGATCTGGCTTCCTTCGGCTTCGATGGCAGCTGCGTCGACGCGGACGGTGGCATCACATGCACGGCCACCAGCGACGAGACCAGCTTCGCGTGGGCCGAGCGCGACGGCGCAGGAGACGCGTGCGACAACTGCCCCGACACGTCGAATCGGGACCAGGCTGACCGGGACAACAACGGAGTCGGCGATGCGTGCGACGACGTCGACTCGGACGGAACCGTCGACTCTCTCGACAACTGCCCGGATCTCGCGAACGCGGACCAGGCCAACGACGACGGCGCGTCCGAGACCGTCACGCTCGGCTTCACGGACATACTCGAGGACGGCGCGGCCATCCTCGTTCGCGGGGGGCTCCAGGGGATCGGCGGCCGCTTCGCGTGCGGGACTTGCGCGAAGGCGGACTTCGGGGCCAGCGTGGCCACGGTCGGGGCTTCCGACGACATTTGTGGCTTCAACAGCAACATCCCGCGCCAGATCGTCGAGGAGGACGCGCAGCTGTGCTTCGAGGCGACAGGGAGCGGGACCCTCTACGATGTGGACCTGCTGAGCTTCTTCAGCACCAACGGCGACGAGTGCACCGACGCGGATGGGGTCTCGTGCGCCGCATCCGGTGGCGCCACTTCGTACACGCGCGTAGGGGGTACCGATGGAACCCTGACCGTCGTTCACCCGGCGGATGAGGAAGACGAGATCGACGAAGGGATCTCGCTGACTCGCCGGCCGGGGCGGTCTCCGATTCGAGGCACCGGCTTCGACTTCACTTGTGGGCCCTGCGCAGTCGCGGACTTCGAGGGCGACGACGTCGAGGACGAGATCCGGCGGATCTGCGGGGACCAGGGGCCGCGCGAGATGATCGAGGGCGGCGGCGAAGTCGTGTGCGCGCGCCACCAGCCCTCCAGCCGCATGTGGAACATCGAGCTGCTGTCGATCGTCTCGCCCGAGCGGGGGTGCATCGACGGGGACGGCATGATCTGCGAGGAGACGGGCGGACGGACGAGCTACATCCGGACCGAGAGCGACGGGTTCGGCGATGCGTGCGACAACTGTCCCGGCTTCTCGAACGACCAGACCGACAGCGATGGCGACGGTCTGGGCGACATCTGCGACCCCACGCCGAACGCCGAGCTGATCGCGGCGGAGCTCGCCTCGAAGGAGAAGCTCACGGTCAAGGGCTTCGACGGTGTGAAGCAGAAGACCGAGACGAGCTGGGACCTGGCGCTCCGCCCCGACGGGACGTTCTCGCTGGCGCGATCGGGCATCGCCCTGAGCGGCACGTGGACCGACCCGAAGGGTAAGGGCAAGAAGTTCGAGCTCGCCCTCGACCCGGCCAGCGAGAGTGTGTTGCTCGGCTCGTTGACGGGGACGGCCCGCGACCTCAACGAGGCTGCGACCGGAGCGCCCAGCACGATCTCGCTCGGCGTTTCCGCGAGCAAGGCGCCGAAGCTCTCGGCGTCGCTGTCCAGCAAGGGCAAGGCCAAGATCAAGATCCAGCTCACACTCGACGCGAGCGACGATACGGGTGCCACTTCTTCCGGGAAGTGGACGGTGAAGGGCAAGGGCATCCATACGCCCTAGCTTTCGCGCGGCGGCCGTCCGGTACGAGCGATCGTGCGGGACGGCCGCTGCCGCGGCGCCCGCCCCCCAGCACTGGGGGGTGATACGTTCCTGGTGTGACGGCGACTGAGATCTGGTGATCCTGACGATCGCGGGTCTTGCCCTCTGGTGGTCTCTGCGCAGCGTGCACGCACAGGTTTCGGAGAAGAAGGTCGAGGAACTCGCGAGAGTGGATGCGGCCCTCCGCGGAGACTCCGGCACACTCGAGGGTTCGCGCATCCGCGATTGGGCCGCCGGCGCGAGCCTCGCGGATCTCCTCTCCTACCGGCGCTACCTCGTCGAGCTCAAGACCTGGCCGTTCGAGGGCCCGACACTCGGCCGCGTCGCGCTCCTCGTGCTGATCCCGGTCGGCTCGTGGGTGGGCGGTGCGCTGGTCGAGCGCGCGGTCGAGGCCGTGCTGCGGTGACGCTGGCGCGGACCCCGCACGTTTCGGTGCGGGAAAGATTCCCTCCCCCATCCGACACTTTCGGTTAGAATTCGTGCGGAGCCGGATCCAGGCGATCCGGTTTTGGGGGGAACTCATGAGTCGAGCACAGCGCCACACGGCGCTCCGCAGCGGTTTCGTTTCGTTTTCGATCGCGTGGGCCTGGGCAGGCCTCTTGGCCTTCGTGCTGGCCGCTCCGGCGGCCGCCGAGGTCATCACTTCGACCGACGGCTGCTACGAGTCGCACGACACGATCTCGACGCCGGATGAGAGTCCGCCGGCGGTCAATTTCCGCGATATCGCGGCGACGGGCGCCCCGCTCGGCCTCGCCAACAACTCCGCGAGCGCGCCGATCCTGATCGGCTTTCCGTTTGGCTACTACGGAGTCCAGTACACCGATGTGATCGTCTCGACGAATGGGTTCCTCACCTTCCAGCCGCCGAGCACCAGCGGCTCCAACGCTGGGAGCCTGCCGTCGACGAGCAACCCCAACACGACGATCGCGGGTTTCTGGAAGGAGCTCGAGATCACCTTCGGAGGCGAGATCTACACGGAACTCCAAGGAGTGCCCGGCGACCGGGAGTTCATCGTTCAGTGGGACGGGATTCCTCACGCCGACGCGGGCGGCCTGTTCCCGAGCACGTTTCAGATCGTCCTGCAGGAGCGCCTCTCGTCGATCGAAATCCAGTATCGAGATGCCGACTCCCTGAACGACACCACGAGCGCCGGCGTCGAGAACGAGGACGGCACCGAAGGGCTCGAGGTCTTCCGGGAGAGGGATCTCCGGCTGATCGACGAGGCAATCCGCGTCGTGGTCACGGGTGACGACATCGACGGAGACAACATCGCGAGCTGCCTCGACAACTGCCCCGACGTGAGCAACGCCGCCCAGGTCGATGGCGATCTCGACGGGTTCGGCGACGACTGTGACACCTGCATCGGGCTCGGTGATGCGGATATCGACTTCGACGGACTGTGCACGATCGAAGACAACTGCCCCGACCTGCCGAACCCAGGGCAGGGAGATTCCGATGGTGCCGACGGCACCTTCACCACGGTGGAAACCGTCGACGTGGTCGCACCGGGCGTCGAGATCATTCTCCCGGCTGAGAGAAGACAAGGCATGGCGATCGGCAACAACGTCGAGTTCGCGTGCGGGACGTGCGCAGAGGCGAACTTCGCGGCCTCCGTATCTGTGATCGGCGACAGCGAGGACCTCTGCGGGTTCTCGAACAGCATCCCGCGCGAGATCATCGAGCGCGGAATCCCGCTCTGCGCGATGGACGTCTTGAGCACCGATCTCTATGAGTTCGAGCTCGTGACGCACTTCTCCTCCAACAACGACGAATGCTTCGACGGAGACGACGGCGCCAGCTGTGCGGCCACCGGGGGGCGCACGTCCTACGAACGCGTCGCCGTGAGTGACGGAGCGACCGTGAGCGTGGTCTCCACCGTCGTGAACTCGCTCGAGCTCGCGCCCGGCGTGGAGATCAAGATCGATCGCGGGATCGAGGGCCCCGTCGATTGGGCCTGCGGAAGCTGCGCGGTAGCGGATTTCTCCGACCCCCAGGACAGGCTCGGCAACGGCCGAGACATCTGCGGGTACTCCAACAACATCCCGCGTGACATCGTCACGAACGGCGACATCGTCTGCGCACGCGCCCTCCAGAGCGACCGCACCTGGGAGATCGATCTCCTCGCGTGGGCCTCGGGCCAGGGCGACTGCACCGACGGAGATGCCGGCGTCACCTGCGCGGCCACCGGAGACCAGACGAGCTTCGCATGGGCCGAGCGCGACGGCGTCGGCGACGCGTGCGACAACTGCCCCGACACGTCGAATCGGGACCAGGCCGACCGGGACAACAACGGACTCGGCGACGCGTGCGACGACGTCGACTCGGACGGGGCCCTCGACAACGTCGACAACTGCCCGGACCTCGCGAACGCCGACCAGGCCAACGAGGACGGCGGCTCCGCCACCGTCACCCTCGGCGAATCCGACTTCCTCGAGCCGGGGACGGCGATCTTCTCGCGCGGCGGGCTCCACGTGATCGGCGGGCGCTTCGCCTGTGGCACCTGCGCGAAGGCGGACTTCAATGACAGCGTGACCCAGATTGGGCGGTCGGAGAACATCTGCGGCTTCTCCAGCGAGATCCCGAAGCAGATCATCGAACTGGACTCGCAGCTGTGTGTCGAAGCCACGGGCACCGGCACCCTCTACGACCTCGATCTGCTCAGCTTCCTGAGCGGAGACAACGGTGGCAGCTGCGTTGACGGAGACGGCTTCTCCTGCCAGGCATCCGGGGGAGGCACCTCGTACACGCGGATCGGCGGCGCCGCCGGCGCATTGACGTTCTCATTCGGCACCGGCGACATCGACCCGATCGACGAGGGCATCGCGCTGGAGCGGCCGGCCGGGCGAGAGCCGATCCAGGGGGCCGGCTTCGACTTCACCTGCGGCCCGTGTGCGATCGCGGACTTCGAAGGGGACGAAGTCGAGGACGACCTGCGGAGGCTCTGCCCGAACCAGACGCCGATCGACCTGACGGAGAGCGGCGACCTCGTGTGCGCTCGACACCAGCCCACCGGCCGCACCTGGGACATCCAGATGCTCTCGTTCTCGTCGCCGGATCAATCGTGTGGGGACGGCGATTCCGGGGCGACCTGCGCGGACGCCGGCGGACGTACGAGCTACATCCGCACCGAGAGCGATGCTTTCGGCGACGTCTGCGACAACTGCTTGGGGATCTCCAACGACCAGACGGACAGCGACGGCGACGGCCAGGGCGACCAGTGCGACCCGACGCCGAATGACGAGCTCATCGCTTCCCAGCTCGCCTCGAAGGAGAAGCTCACGGTCAAGGGCTTCGACGGTGTGAAGCAGAAGGTCGAGACGACTTGGGATCTCGCGCTTCGCCCGGATGGAATGTTCACTTTGGCGCGACCGGCCCTCGGCCTGACGGGCACTTGGACCGACCCGAAAGGCAAGGGCAAGAAGTTCGAGCTCGCCCTCGACCCGGCCGGCGAGAGTGCGCTGGTCGGTTCGCTGACGGCGACTGCCCAGTTGCTGAACGAGGCGGCTACGGGTGCGCCCAGCACGATCTCGCTCGGCGTGTCCGCGAGCAAGGCGCCGAAGCTCTCGGCTTCGCTCTCGAGCAAGGGCAAGGTCAAGATCAAGATCAAGGTGACGCTCGATGCGACCGACGACACGGGTGCCACCTCCTCCGGGAAGTGGTCGGTCAAGGGCAAGGGCACGCATACGCCGTAGTCTTCGCGCGGCGGCCGTCCGGCACGAGAGATCGTGCAGGGCGGCCGTTGCCGCGGTGACCGCGCCGGGCTCCTCGGGGGTGATACGCTCCCTGTCGTGACGGCTGCAGAGACCCCGGAACCGCCTCGGCAGATCCCGTTCGAGATCGCCCTGGGTCTCCAGCTCGGGCTCGGACCGGTGGCCACGGGCTTTCTCGTGGCCGGGTTCCTGTCGGCCGGAGCGCTGCTGTTTCACTGGGCTGCGGCGAGTGGCGCGATCGCGCTCGAAGAGTTCGCTCCTCTCGGCTTCGCGACACGCGCGGCCCTGATCGCCTCGCTCGCCACGGGCTACGTGTTCTTCGCCACGCGCTTCGGAGCGATCGGCGGGTACGAAGACGTGCAGGCGCTGGGCCTGGCCCCACCCGGCGAGCCGGAATCCGATGAGATGTACCTCGCGCCCGCGGACGTTGCGGTGCGGAGTCGCGGGTCCGGATTCCTCGGCGTGCTGTTCTTCCTGTTCATCCTCGAGCTGCCCAATTGGTTGGCAGACGTCGGGTTTTTCGGAGCCTGGCGCTCCTTCCATGTGCTCGCGTATCTCCAGGGAGTCGGGCTCTTGTTCTTTTTCGTGGCGGGGCGCGCGGCGTACTTGTCGCTTCGCGGAATGCGAGGTCTGGCCGCGCTCGCCGATGGAGAGATTGGGATCGACCTACTCGATCTTGCGCCGCTGGCGGTCTTCGGACGCGCGGCGGTCCGGAATTGCCTGCTGTGGCTCGTTTCCTTCTCTCTCGGCTCGCTCGTCTTCTTGAATCCCGAGCTCGCGTTCCTCGACTCGCTGAGCGTATTCGTGCCGGTATTCCTCGTGAGCCTCACGATCGCGGGTCTGGCGCTGTGGTTGCCGCTGCGCAGCGTTCATGCGCGCGTCTCGGCGAAGAAATCCGAAGAGCTGGCGAGAGTGGATGCAGCGCTGCGCGGGGATGCCGGGGCGCTCGAGGGGTCGCGGATCGAGCACTGGGCGGCAAACGCGAGACTCGCAGACCTGCTTTCCTATCGGCGCTATCTGGCCGACATTCGGACCTGGCCGTTCGAAGGCCCGACGCTCGCTCGCGTTGCGCTCTTCGTGTTGATTCCGGTGGGCTCGTGGGTGGGCGGTGCGCTCGTCGAGCGCGTGGTCGAGACGCTGCTTCGCTGAGGACGGCCGCTGCTACGCTTTCCGGCTCTCGGGCTCGAACGACCCACCACCGAGGGCGCACCCTCCTGATGCCGGAAACCGAAATCGACGTCGTGTTGTTCGATCTCGGCGGAGTCCTCGTCGAGCTCGAGGGGCCGCCGGTGCCGGCCCACTGGGCGGGCGCCGTGCCAGAGCAAGAACTCTGGGACCGCTGGCTCACGTGTCCCTGGGTGCAGCGCTTCGAGCGCGGTGGTTGCGATGTACAGACATTCGCCGCGGGTTTCGTCGAAATGTGGGGGTTGTCGGTCGAGCCGGACGTCTTCACGGAACATCTCCGCACCTGGCCGCGCGGTCTCTTCCCTGACGCGGAAGCGTTGGTGCTCGAGGTGGCAGAGCGCACGCGCGTCGGCTGCCTCAGCAACACCAACGCGCTCCACTGGGACGGGCAGCTCGATGCGGAGCGGCTGCGCGGGTTTTTTCCGGGGGCGGCGTTCGCGAGCCATGAGCTGGGCTGCGTGAAGCCTGGCCGCGAGATCTATGAGCGGGCGCTCTCCGAGCTCTCGATGGCGCCCGAGCGGGTGCTCTTTCTCGACGACAGCCCGCGCAACGTCGCGGGCGCAGAATCGGTCGGCCTCCATGCGCGCTGCGCGCGCGGTCCCGCGGAAGCCCGCGGCGCACTGGCCGAGTTCGGGCTCGTGGACGAGTAGGCTCGGCCGCGCCCTCGGTTACTCCGGGATCTTGCAGCGAGCGATCCAGTCGCTCGTGATCGAACCGAGATAGAGGTGGCCGGCGTGCATCTCGGCCGTGGTGATCGTCGGGACGACTTCGCCCTTCGGATCCTGAAACGTGCGCAGGATCCGGCCGGACTCGTCGACCGCGAGGACGATCCCCGGTCCTCCCTGCGGGCCGGCGCCGATCTGCAGCAGCGTGGGCAGCACTTTCGCGAGCTGGTCCTTCCAGAACGGGCGCGCATGGAGAGACGCCAGGAAGGGCGGAGCGTAGGCCGGCATCGAGATGTAGAAGGTGCCTTGGCCGTCTGAGCCGATGCCGTCGACGAAGCCGGGGAGCCGCTCGAGGAACCGATCCGTCGTGCCGGCGCGCGGACCCGCGAGCCAGTGGCGGGTGACCCGATACGCAAAGAACTCGGCGACGAGGACGAAGTCTTCGTCTTTGGATAGCGCCACGCCGACGGGTCGGAAGAGGCCCGTGGCGAGCGTGGTTTCGACCCTCGTCGCGGGGTCGAACGAGCGAAGTTCGCTCGCCTGGTGCGCGGCGAGCATCTCCATGAAGCCGGTGCGGTCGCCCGCGAGCAAGCCCTCCGGGTGCGCGCCGTAGTAGAGGATTCCCGCCCGGCTCACCGCAAGACCGGCGGTTCCATGCTCGTGCCCGACCAGCGTGTCGAAGCGCTCCGCGTGCCCCGCTGCATCCACCCGGAAGTGGCTCCCCTCGTGGTCCGCGCCGATCAAGCCGCCGCGGCCGTCCGACACCAGTTCGAACGGATGGCCTCCCGGTTCGGCGAAGACCGATCGGGTGTATTTCCCGTTGGCGCCAGGAGTCAGGACATGAATTCGCCCGGTTTCGTCTCCCGCGAAGATGCGGCCCGAGTGATCGACGAGCAGCTTGTCCGAGTGAGCGATCTCTCCTTCGGAGATCCTCTCGCAACCCTCCGTCAGCGTGGTGTTGGGCTCGAACGGCGGATCGAGCGGCCCGGGCACGAACGCGTGCGAGTCGATCGGGGCGGGCCAGACGAGGAGGAGCGCCGCGAGGCCGAGCAGCGCGACGAGTGCCCACCCCGCGACTCTCAATACCCGAGCTCCACGTCGACGATGTGGAGGAGCGGCTCGCCCGCGCGCCAGAGGCGGAGGTTCACGAGGAAGCTGTCGAAGAGCTGCGCGACGGCGCCGGGCTCGTTCCAGGAGATATGCGGAGAGAGCCGGACATCGGGATGCGCATACATCCAATGACCCCCCGGGAGCGGTTCCGGTTCCACGGTGTCGAGGGACGCGCACGCGATCCGGCCCGCCTCGAGAGCCTCGCGCAGCGCATCCTGATCGACCAGCGAGCCCCGCGCGACGTTCACGAGGTGGCTCCCGGGCTGCATCGCCCGAAGAACGTCCGCTCCGACCAGGTGGCGTGTCGCAGCGGTCGCGGCGGCGGCCACCACGAGGTGATCCGACTGGGCCGCGAGATCCGGTAGGTCGGTGACTACCTCGACCCCGGGGATCGGGCTCGGTGTCGCGGTGCGGCGGTACGCGCGAACCTCCATGTCGAACGCGAGCGCCCGCTTCGCGACGGCCTGGGCGATCGTGCCGAGTCCGACGAGCCCGAGGCGCCGGCCGGAGAGTCCGCCGAGATCGAAGCGATTCCATTGCTCGGGCGGCTCCGTGATCCACGCGCCGGGAATGCGCTTCTCGAAAGCGAGCATGACGGCGAGTACCCACTCCGCGATCGGGACTGCCGTCGCGCCGCGGGCGCAGGTGAGCGTTCGACCTCCGAGAGCGTCGAACGGGAAGCGGTCGACACCGGTGCCGATCGTGTGGATCCACTCGACACCGCGCGATACCACTTCGGCAAGGTTGGGGCTGCCCCACGCATACGTGAGGAGCACCGAGCCTTCGGCCTCGGGGGGCAGCTCTCCCTCGGCGGGCACCTCTACGAGCTCGACATCGGGCATTTCGGCAGCGACGCGGGAGAGCGCGGCGGCCGGCAGATGGGTGAGAATTCGCAGCGGCGCAGTCACAAGAGCAGGCTACCGCACCGATCGTCGCGGTGGTGTGCAGTGCGGTATCCTGCTTTCATGCGAATCACGATCACCTACTGCTCTCGTTGAAACTACTTGCCCCAGGCCACCAGTTTGGCGGCCGCGATCAAGGACGAGTTGGGTTTCGATAGTGAGCTGATCCCAGGCGGGAGCGGCGTCTTTGAAGTCGACGCCGACGGCAAGCGCATCTTCTCGAAGGACCAGACCGGTCGCTTCCCCGAGGACGAAGAAGTCCTCTCCGCCCTCCGAGTTTAGAAACGGGGACGGTCTTTAGAAGTTTAGAAATTTCAAATTTCTAAACTTCTAAAGACCGTCCCCGTTTCTAAAGTGGCTTGGTGGGGACGTCGAGGGCCGTGCGGTAGACGCCGCCGTCAACGTCGAAGATCTTGCCCGTGACCCAGGAGGCCGCGGGGGAGGCGAGGTAGAGCGCGCACGCGGCGATGTCTTCGACCTCGCCGATCCGGCGCATCGGCGTCCGCTCCTCCATCGCCTGCTTGATCGCCGGATTCGACACCACGACGTCGAGTGCGTCGGTGGCGACACCGCCGACGCCGATCGCGTTGACGCGCACCTTCGGTGCCCACTCTGCACCGAGTTCTTGCGTCATGAACATCAGGCCTGCCTTGGCGGTGCCGTACGCGACGAAGCCAGCCTGGACCATGTTGCCGGCCCGCGACGCGATGTTGACGATTGCGCCGCTGCCGGCCGTTTCGACCATCTTCGGCGCGGCCAGACGCGAGAGCAGGAACGCGGTCGTGACGTTGAAGCGGAACGCACCCTCGAAGAAGCGCTCGCTCGTGTCGACGGCATCGCGGGGCGGCGTGCCGCCGGCGTTGTTGACCAGCACGTCGAGGCGTCCGAACTCAGAGAGCGCAGCCGCGATGACGTTCTCGCGATCGTCCGGCTCCATCACATCGCACCGCACCGCGAGGGCCTGCTGCCCGCGCGCACGAACCTGCTCGGCCGTGTCGTCGATTTGCTCTTGTGTTCGCGCCGCACACACGACGTCGGCGCCGGCGTCCGCGTAGGCGAGGGCGATGCCGCGACCGATGCCGCGCCCGGCGCCGGTGACGACGGCGACCTTTCCGGTCAACTTGAAGCGATCGAGGATCGAGGTGCTCACAGGTTCCAGTTCTCCGATTCGAATGCGGCGTCGAGACGGTCGGCGCGACGCTTCAAGATCTCACGTTGCTCGTCGTGGGTCGGCACGTAGAGCTGCTTGCGCTCGATCGCGCGAACGACTCGCAGCGCGACCTCCTCCGGCTGCTTGATCGTACCCTGTATGTCGCTGGCATTCGGTTGCGGAGCCGATTCGGACGATGGCTGCAGGTGCTGCGGGCGGTTCTTGGCGGTCGTCGCATCGAGGTTCGTCTCGACCACCATCGGACAGAGCACGCTCACGCCGATGCCGCGCGGGCGCAGTTCGCGAAAGAGCGACTCGGAGAGCCCGACGACCGCGAATTTCGATGCGTTGTAGATGCCGAGCCAGCTCATGCCGACGAGCCCCGCCATCGACGCGGTATTCACGATGTGCCCGCCGGCCTCTTGCTCGATGAGCCGCGGCACGAACGCCTGCACGCCGTAAGCGACACCCCAGAAGTTCACGTTCATCGTGAATTCCCAATCCTCGGGCGGAGCCTTCGCGATGTCTCCATAGGTCGCGACGCCCGCGTTGTTGCAGAGAATGTGGACGGCGCCGAAGTGTTTCCACGCCGCGTCGGCGAGTGCGAACACGTCGTCCCGTTTCGTCACGTCTGTACGCACCGCGAGAACCTCGGTTCCCCGTTCGGTGTGCTCGCGCTCGGCCTCGGCCAGGCTCTCGGAGTCGATGTCGGCCAGAACGAGCTTGGCGCCCCGTTCGGCAAAAGCTCTCGCCATCGAGGCGCCAATGCCGCTGGCGCCGCCGGTGATGACGGCCACGCGATCTTTGAAGTCACTCATGACACGGGGCGTAGCGCAGCTGCCGCGCCGTCACTACACGTCCTCGGACAGGATCCCCTCGGCGCGCAGCGCTTCGATCTGGGCCGCGTCGTAGCCGATCCCTCCGAGCACCTCGTCGTTGTGCTCGCCGCGCCTCGGCGCGGGGCCACGCACGGCTGTGCCGGAGTCCGAGAACCGGTACGGAGCGCGGACGACGGCGCGCTCCCCGCCGCGCCGATCGTCGAGCCAGGTGAGGAGTCCGCGTTCCTCCGCGAGCGGTCCAGTGAGCGCGTCGCGAAGGGTCGCGACCCGCGCGCACGCGAGCCCGGCCGCCTCGGCCCCGGCGATCACGTCGTCCGGAAGGTCGCGGCCGTCCATCCACACTTCGATCGCCTCCCACCGGAGCCGTGCTTTGGTCTCGAGGTCCGAGCCGGGCGGGGTCGGGTCGGCGATGCCGTGGCGCTCGTGAAACAGCCGCCACACGTGCGCGGGCGCCCCGGCGATGGCGAAGAGCCCGTGTCGTCCGGCGTCGAACACGAGCCCGGTCTCGCGGGCTTCGGGCGGGTCGAGGAGCGCGAAGTTCGTTTCGGTGTAGGTCGCGAGCACGGAATCAAACATCGCGAGTTCGACGTGCTGGCCCGTGCCGCCCTTCTGGACGACGCGCAGCGCGGAGAGCGCGGCGATCGTCGCATGGAGCGCCGTCGCGATGTCCCCATATGCCTGCGCGAGCTGCACGACGGGCTGCCCGGTGCGATCCGCCTGGTCGTGCAGGATGCCGGTGGCGGCGTGGACGACGTGCGCAAAGCCGCGCCGCTCGCTCCACGACGAGTCGCTGCCGAAGCCGTTCACCGAGATCAGAATCGTATGTTCGTTGCGCGCGTGAATCGCTTCCCAGCCGATCCCGAGACGATCGGCGACGCCCGGCCGGAAGTTCTCGATGACGATGTCGGAGCGGCTCGCCAGATCGAGGGCGACCTCGCGGCCGGCGTCGCTCCGCACATCGATCGACAGATTGCGTTTCCCGGCGTTGACCCAGGTGTAGAGCCCAGACATGCCGCGGTCGCTCTTCGGGGCGACATGGCGCGAATCGTCGCCTCCCGGGGGTTCGAGCTTGATCACCTCGGCGCCGAGATCGGACAAGAGACGCCCTGCGTAGGGCCCCGCCAGCACACGGGACAGATCGAGCACGCGGACGCCCTCGAGGGCTCCCGGACGCAGGTCGAGGGGGGCGCGACTTGTGGACATGCGCCCTCTATCGTAGGCCCGCGACATGCCGGGTGCGATTCTCGTTTCAGAGGCGGTGGCCGACGCCGAGGCGGATCGGTTGCGGGAGGCGGCACCCAGCCGGCGGGTGGTCGTTCTGCAAGACGAGCATGCGCCGGGCACGCTCGACGCGGTCGAGGTCGCCTATTTCTCGGGAGATCTCTTTCCCGATCGCACCCGCGCGCTGGCGAAGGCGCTCCACCTCGTGCCGCAGCTGCGCTGGTTCCACAGCTTCTCGGCCGGTGTGGATCATCCGTGGTTCCAGCGGATGCTCGCGCAGGGGGTGCTTGTGACCACGTCGTCCGGTGCGTCGGCCGTGCCGATCGCCCAGACGGGCCTGCTGTACATGCTCGCCCTCTCGCGCGACTTGCCCGGGTGGCAGCGCGATCAGCAAGCGCGGCGGTGGAACCCCCGCGATATCGAAGACCTGACCGGCCAGCGCCTCGTGGTCGTCGGGCTCGGTCCGATCGGGCTCGAACTCGCGCGTCTTGCCGCCGGCTTCGGGCTGGAAGTCATCGGGCTTCGGCGCACGCCGCGCGGGGACGAGCCGTGCGAGACGTGGCCGCTCGAACGCCTCGACGAGTTGCTGCCCCAGACGGATTGGTTGGCGCTCGCACTGCCGCTCGTACCGGAGACGACCCACTTGATCGATGCGCGCCGGCTCGCGCTGCTTCCGCGGACCGCGCGAATCCTGAACGTCGGCCGGGGTGCCCTCATCGACGAAAAGGCACTCGTCCACGCGCTCGAATCGGGGCGTCTCGCGGGCGCGGGTCTCGATGTCTTCGAGGAGGAGCCGCTCCCCGAAGCGAGCGCTCTCTGGTCGCACCCGAACGTGATCGTCACGCCGCATTCGGCCGGCACGAATCCGGGGAACGCACTCCGGGCGACCGAGATCTTTCTCGACAACCTGGCCCGCTACGAACGCGGGGAGTCGCTGCGAAACGAGGTGAGGATGCCGGGCTGACGGGAGGTCAGCGGGTCGTCGTGTTCGGCGGCGCCGCGACATCGGGGAGTGTGCCCGTGTTCTCTCGCGCCGCCATCTCGACGCGTGAGAACGTCTCGAGTGTGCGAGACGATTCGAGTACCGGGTGGTCGCGCCCGATGAGTGTGATCGCGAGGAAGAGCGCGATGCCGACGACGAGGGCGCCCTCGGCCGTCCCGATCACGCCGCCGGCGAGCCGATCGGCCGCACCGAGCCCGGCGGCATGAATGCCGCGCCGAAACAGTCGGCCTAACAGGCCCACCGTGAGGATGGTGCCGAGCGCCAGCAAGCCGCCTGCGAGCAGTTGGCCGCCGAGCGGACCGATCCCTGGGAGCGCGTTCTCGAGGATCCAGCCCGAGAAGGGCTCCGTGAAGAGGCGCAGCGCAATGCAGGCCCCGGCGAGGGCGGCGACGGAAAACACCTCGCGCACCATCCCGATCCAGACTCCCCGAAGGAGCGCGACCCCCATCACGCTGAGCGCGGCGACATCAACCGGACTCATTTGCGTAAATGATACGCGATAGACTGACGCCCGTGTTCGACGCAATCGTAGTGGGGGGAGGTCACAACGGTCTGACGACCGCCGCGTATCTTTCGCGCGCGGGGCAGCGTGTGTTGTTGCTAGAACGCCGTTCCATTTTGGGTGGCGCGTGTGTCACCGAAGAATTGTGGCCGGGCTATCGGATTTCCCGCGCCGCGTACGTCGCAGGTCTGCTTCGTCCGCACGTGATTCGCGAACTCGATCTGGAGCGCCACGGGTTGCGCTTGCTGCCGCGCCGCCCGGCTTCGTCGTACACGCCGCTGCCGGGTGGGCGCGGACTGCTCCTCGGGGAAGATCGCGCCGCATCCGAGGCATCGATCGCACAGTTCTCCCGCGCGGATGCCCGGGCGTTCCCGCGCTACGAGGCGGTACTCGACCGCGCGACTCGGGTCCTCGAGCCGTTGCTCGATGTGCCTCCGCCGGATCCGGCGCATCTGCACCTCCGCGACATGGCGCCGCTCGCGCGCGCCGGACTGCGGGCGCTCGGACTCCGGCGCGACGTCGCGGCCCTTGCCCGGCTGTTGCTCGCGCCCGCGCGGTCGACGCTCGAGGGCTGGTTCGAGAGCGAGCCGCTGCGGGCCACGCTCGCCACCGACGCGGTGATCGGCGCATGGGCCAGCCCGTCCTCCCCCGGCACCGGCTACGTGCTGCTCCACCACGTGATGGGCGAGACGCTCGGCGCGCGCGGCGTGTGGGCGTACGTAGCGGGCGGCATGGGCGGGCTCTCCCAGGCGCTGGCGGCGGCCGCGAGCGAGGCCGGTGCGGAGCTGCGCACCGACGCGCCGGTGGCTCGGATCTCCACGCACGACGGGCGTGCGTGCGGTGTCGTCCTCGAAGACGGCACTTCACTCGAGGCACGCCGGGTGGTCTCGTGCGCCGACCCGGCACGGACTTTCCTCGAGCTGCTGGGCGCCGACACGCTCGATCCCGCGTTTCGGCGCGAGATCGAAGGGCTCGATTTCCGCAGCCCGGTGGTGAAGATCAATCTCGCACTCGATCGTTTGCCGCAGTTCGCCCGCGCGTCTGCCGGTCCGGGGAACGGAGAGGCCGGCCCGGAACATTCCGGCACGATCCACGTCGGCGCGTGCGATCTCGACGCGCTCGATGCGTCGTTCGCCGCCGCGGAAGCCGGTCGCGTACCGGACCGCCCGATGGTCGAGTTGACGATTCCGTCGGCGCTCGACCCGTCGCTCGCGCCCGAGGGCCACCACGTCGCGTCGATGTTCGTGCAGCACGCGCCGCTCGCACCCGACGCGGGCTGGCAGACGACGCGCGAGGAAATGGCCGACCGGGCCATCGCGATGGTCGAAGAGGTCGCACCGGGCTTCGCCTCTTCGGTCCTCCACCGCGATGTCCTCGCCGCGCCCGATCTCGAGCGCGTGTTCGGACTCACCGGCGGCAACATCTTCCACGGCGCGATGAGCCTCGACCGCCTCGCCTTCCTGCGCCCGGTGCCCGGCTGGGCGCGCTACCGCACCCCGATCCGCGACCTGTGGCTCTGCGGCGCCGGCACCCACCCGGGCGGCGGCGTCATGGGCGCGTGCGGTCGCAATGCCGCGGGTGAACTGCTGCGGGATCTGCGCGGCCGGAACTGACGGCGACCGAGGCGAGCGCGAATTCTACGCGCCGGGCTTCGTGGCGCTCGCGTCGGAGTCGCTTTGCCGTGCCGCGTCCGCGTCCGCGGCCGTTGCCATGCGCAGGTACATCCGCGCTTCGTCGCAGGTCGGGTCCTGTTCGAGCGCGGCGTTCCACTCTTCGTGCGCGGCCGCAGCGCGGCCGAGGGTGAAGTAGGTGAGGCCGAGTTGGACGCGCGCTTCGAGGTAGCGCGGGTTCGCACGCAAGACGCGCTTGAACTCGGTGATGGCTTGCGCCGGGAGCGCGGCTTCGCGCAGCGTCACCGCGAGACGATGGCGGATGTCGTGGAAGTTCGGGCAGCGGTCGAGTGCCTTGCGGTACGCGAGCACGGCTTCGCGAGGCTCGCCGGCCTCGCGGTAGGCGTCGCCCAGGGAGGCCTGCATGTTTGCGAGCTTGCCGCGGGTGGTCGCGTCGACACCCGGGCCGGTCACGGCGAGCCGTTTGGAGAGTTCGCGCGAACGTTCGTGCTGTCCCTGCTGTTCGTAGAGGCTCTTGAGCGCGAGCGCGGCCTCGGAGTAGCGCGGGTTGATCTGGAGGGCGCGCTCGAGCAGCTGAGTGGCCGCTTCCGTCTCGCCCTGGCGGTCGCGCAACACGGCGAGCATGTACTGCACGTCCGCGTAGCCGGGGTAGCGCACGGCCAACGGCTCGAGCTGAAGCAGAGCGGCGTCCGTATCGCCTCGCTCGAAGCGGTCGCGCCCCGCCTGGTAGGCGTCGCGGTCCTCACGCGTCATCCGGCCGGTCTGCATCCGGTTAGACTGCCTCAGCGATCCGCGTTCGGCTAGGACCCCACATCGGGTCCGTCGCCTAGTTGGCCGCGGGGACCTGCTGCGCGGGGAGGTACTCCGCGGCTGCCTCGGCGATCTCGGTGTCGCCGTAGTTGTCGAGGATCACCTGGAAGATGCGGCTCGCCTCTTCTTCGCGCTGCATCGACTCGAAGCAGACGCCGAGCTTGTAGAGCGCTTCGGGGTCGAGGCCGAGGCCCGGGTACTCGTTGAGCACCGAGCGGTAGCGCTCCGCGGCACTTTGGAACTCGTCGCGGTCGAGGTAGAAATCGCCGATCAGCAGCACGTGGCTACCGAGCCGCTTGCGCAGCTCCAGCCAGAGCGTCTCGGCTTCGGCGGCCTCGGTCGAACTCGGGAAGCGCAGCTGCACCTGATCGAGGTTCGCGACAGCCAAGCGCGTGAAGGTCTGGTCGCGGCCCTCGTTGCGCGACTGCTTGTAGTGGCAGAGTGCGGTGCGCAGCAGCGTGTAGGCCACGCGCGGATGATCGGGGTGGAGGTCGGAGAAGTCGCGGTAGTAGGAGAGGGCGTCTTCCCACTCCTCGTCCTGGTAGTAGGTGTCGGCGATCGCCAACTCCGCCAGGACCGCATAGTCGCTGTACGGATAGTTGTCGATGATGTCCTGGAACTTGTTGATCGCTTTCTGATAGTCGGTCATGTCGAAGACCCAGAGGAACGTGCTGCCCTCGTCGAGGATCTCGCGGCCCTCTTTGTAGAGGTCCTCCGCCGACGGGACTTCGCCCAGCTCGTAGGCCGTGGGTCCGCCGAGGCAACCGCCCAGGACGAGGGGCGCTGCGCAGGCCACGGCGAGCAGAACTCGAGAAGCAGTGAAAAGGCTTCTTCTCATCGGATCCGAGGCTACCGGTTCCGCGCGGGAGGGGGAAGAGGGGGTCTGCTAACGTGCGGCGCCTCACGGAGGACCTGCCAATGCTGGGTGATGCCATCCGCAAGTTGAAGCTCGATCGCCGGTTGTCGAACCGGAAAGGCTGGCTCGAAGAGGGCGAGCTCGAGACGGCCATCGGGGAGCTTCGCGACCTCACGGAGCAGGCCTCTACCGCCGACGAGATCGAACCCGGTTCGGACGGCGGGAGCCCGGCTGGCTCCTAAGATACCGATCTTAAAGGGCTTTCGGAAATTCTCCCAATGATCAAGGAGAAGTTCGGCTCTCGTCTCGACGGCGTGGTGCGCTTTCTGATGCCGCCCGCGCTCGCGCGACACCTGAATCCGAACGCGCTGACGGTCGTCGGGGCGCTCGTGTCCCTGGGGGCCGCGTTCGCGTTCGCGGCCGGTGAGATTCGCCTCGGAGGCGGCCTCGTCGTCCTCGGCGGCTTCTTCGACCTGACCGACGGCGTCGTGGCGCGTCAGACCGGCCGATCGACGACCTTCGGCGCCTTCTTCGACTCGACGCTCGATCGGTTCTCGGACCTGACGGTCCTGGCGGGCATCGCGATCTACTACGCGGGCGCGGGGAGCCCGGCGCTCGCCCTCGTCGCCGCCGTGGCGCTCGTGGCCAGCGCGATGGTCTCGTACGCGCGGGCGCGCGCCGAGTCGATCGTCATTCTCGACGCGGGTGTCTTCGAACGTGGGGAACGCACCGGGGTGCTCGCGCTGGGGGCCCTTTTCGAGCTGCTTCCGGCCGCGCTCGTGGTGGTTGCTATCGGAGCGAGTGTCACGGTCGTTCAGCGGATCGCGCTCGCCTACCGTGAGATGGAACGACTCGATGCTGAGGCGTCGGTGGAGGCAGCGGAGGGCCAGTCGTCATGAGCGAAGAAGACCGTTCGGAGCGTGGGTTCGTCGTGATCGACAAGAGAGGCAGCGGGGCCGAAAAGGCTGCCGCCACCGAGGAGCCGAAGGCGCCGGCCGCGCCCGAGCAGGCTTCCCAGGCGCCGCGCGAGTACCCGAAGCCCGATTTCGCGGCTCTGGTCGTGTCGCTGGGGAGCTCGGCGCTCTTCCATCTCGGGCTGGTGGCGGATCCGACCACTGGGGAGGCTGGGCCGCCCGATCTGCCGCTGGCGCGCCAGACCATCGATCTGGTCGAAATCCTCCAGGAGAAGACGCGGGGGAATCTGACGCCCGAAGAGGAGCAGCTCCTGCAGTCGCTCCTGACTGACCTGCGCATGCGCTACGTCGAAGCGAGCAAATGAGCGGCCGGGCGTGAGGCTCGGCTTCCGCCGTTGAGGTCGGGGAGGGTCCAGCGCGAGCGCGCGCCGGCCAAAGTGAATCTCGGCCTGCGGATCGTCGGTCGCCGGACCGATGGGTACCACCTGCTCGATTCGTTGTTCGCCCCGCTGGAAGGTGGCGAGCTCGAAGACGAGGTCGAGCTCGCTCTGAGCGAGACGCCCGGGGTCACACTCGAGGTGGACGGAGGCGGCGAGGGCGTCCCGGCCGACGCGACGAACCTGGCGCATCGGGCGGCCGCCGGCTTCCTCGCAAGGCAGCGCTCGGGGTCGTCCGTGCCGGGAGCGAGGATCCGGCTCCGCAAGCGGATCCCGTCGGGCGCGGGCCTCGGGGGAGGCTCCAGCGACGCGGGCGCGGTGCTTCGCGGCCTGGCCAGTCTGCTGCCGGGTGCCGTACCGCCTGGCGATCTCGCGAAACTCGCTCTGTCGCTCGGCGCCGACGTCCCGTTCTTCCTGGGCGCCGCCGCTGCGCGGGTTCGCGGGATCGGCGAACGGCTGGACCCCTCGCCGCCGCTGCCGGAGTTGTTCCTCGCGGTGCTGGTACCGCCGGTTTCGCTAGCGACGGCAGCGGTTTATGAAGCTTTCGCGGCGTCCCGAGGCGCGTTGACGCACCCGGGAGCAGCCTCTACGATCCGCGCGCCGTGGGGATCCGGGGCCGACTTCGAGCGGGAGAATCTCGCCGAACGTCTCCACAACGATCTCGAGGCGGCCGCGACCGCGCTCTGCCCGGCGATCGGCGATCTCCGCGGGCTCCTTGCCGAAGCGGGAGCCGCCGGAGCGGGCATGACCGGAAGTGGTGCCGCTGTCTACGGTGTTTTCGAGGAGGAAGGGGAGCGAGACTCGGTGTTCGACCAGCTCCAGCTGCCGCCAGCGACCCAGAAATTTCGCGCCCGGGTGAGTGCGACGATCGGCCCCGCTCCGGTGCGTTAGTCTCCCCGAGCGGCCCGATCCGAGTCAGGAACGGACGGGCTCGGTGGGGCGTCGCCAAATGGTAAGGCAGCGGCCTTTGGAGCCGCCATTTGCAGGTTCGAGTCCTGCCGCCCCAGCCAGTATTGCCTCGGCCCGTCGATTTCCGGCGGCTGCTTCAGAGAGAGACCCCCCATTGCAGGATATGAAGCTCTTCTCGGGCAATTCGAATCGCCCGCTCGCCGAGCGCGTGGCCGGCTACCTCCACGCGGAGGTCGCGAAGGCCGAGGTCAGCACCTTCAGCGACGGCGAGTGCCACATCGAGATCCAGGAGAACGTGCGGGGCATGGATTGCTTCGTGCTCCAATCGACGTGCCAGCCGGCGAACCGCCACCTGATGGAGATGTTGATCATGGTCGACGCGCTGCGGCGCTCCTCGGCCCGTCGCATCACCGCGGTGATCCCGTACTACGGCTACGCCCGCCAGGATCGCAAGGTCGCGCCGCGCCAGCCGATCACCGCGAAGCTCGTCGCCGACCTGATCGCGGTTGCCGGTACCGACCGCGTGCTCTGCAGCGAGTTGCACGCCGGCCAGATCCAAGGCTTCTTCAATCTTCCGGTCGACAATCTCTATGCGACGCCGGTCTTGCTGCGCGCAATCGAAGAGAACATCGGTACAGACGATCTCGTCGTGATCTCGCCCGATGCAGGCGGTGTGGAGCGCGCGCGGGCCTACGCCAAGCGGCTGGGCGCATCGCTCGCGATCATCGACAAGCGGCGCGAGCGCGCGAACGAAGCGAAAGCGATGCACATCATCGGCGACGTCGCGAACCGGACCTGCATCGTCGTCGACGACATGGTCGATACCGCGGGGACGCTCTGCGAGGCCGCAAAGGCTGTCGTCGAGGCCGGCGCAAAGTCGGTGCACGCGGTCATCACCCACCCGGTTCTCTCCGGGCCCGCGCTCAAGCGCATCGAGGAGTCGCCGCTCCGGCAGCTCATCGTGACCGACTCGATTCCGCTCGCCGACGACGCGCGTGAGAATGGAAAGCTTCAGGTGGTCTCTGTCTCCGAGCTGCTCGGGGAAGCGATCCGCCGTATCAACAACGAAGAAAGCGTGAGCTCACTGTTCGTCTGAACGGGCTCCGAGGAGATGAGACATGGCTGATAATGCGCTGATCGCGGAAGAGCGCTCGGGAACTGGAAAAGGTGTCACGCGGAAGCTGCGCGCAGCAGGTCGGATTCCCGGCGTGCTGTATGGACGGGGCAAGCCCGGACGCAGTGTGACTCTCGATCCCCGTGCGCTCGAGACGGTGCTCCACGCGAGTGGCTCCGGCATGAACACGCTGATCGACCTCCAGCTTGGCTCCGAGACGACCGTCGTGCTGGTCAAAGAGATCCAGCGCGAACCGATTCGCGGCAGCTATCTGCACGCCGACCTCTATGAGGTCGACCTCCAGAAGCGAATCGAGGTTTCGGTCCCGCTCCACTTCGTCGGCAGGGCCCCGGGCGTCGAGTCGGGCGGCATTCTCGACCACCCGCTTCGCGAGGTGAGCCTCGAGTGTCTCCCGCGCGCGATTCCGGACTCGGTCGAAGTCGACGTGTCGAGCCTCGAGATGGGCGAATCGATCCATGTGCGCGATCTCGTGCTGCCCGCCGATGCACGAGTTCTGAGTGACCTGGAACTACCCGTCGCGTCGGTCGTGGCACCGAAGGCCGAGGAAGAAGAGACGCCGGCCGAGGGCGAAGACGTCGAGGGCGAGACGCCGGCCGAAGGCGCCGAGGGCGCCGAGGGCGCCGAGGGCGACAAGGGCGACGACTCCTCGGAGTAGCGCTGCGGCGTGAAACTCGTGGTCGGTCTGGGCAATCCAGGCCCTCGCTACGCCGGAACCCGACACAACGTCGGGTTCCGGGTCGTCGAGGGGGTCGCGGCCCGTCATGGCATCTCGCTGGCCGAGAGCCGCTTCGACGGGCGCTTCGGCTCTGGCGCCGGGGCCGCCCCGGTCGGGCCTTTGGCTCTGCTCGAGCCCGAGACGTTCATGAATCACTCGGGAAGCTCCGTGGCGGAGGCCGTGGGCGATCTCGATCTCGAGCCGAGCGATGTGCTCGTGGTCTTCGACGACGCAGATCTGCCGTTCGGGCGGCTCCGGCTCCGGGGCCACGGCGGTGACGGCGGCCACAATGGGCTCGGGGACGTGCTCACCTGGCTCGAAACCCGGGAGGTGGCGCGGCTCCGGGTGGGGATCGGGCGGCCGGATCTCCCGCAGGACACCCGAGAGTGGGTTCTCGGACGCTTCTCGGCGGAGGAAGAAGCCGACCTCCCCGGCCTGGTCGCGCGGGCCGCCGATGCGATCGACTGCTTTGCGGCCGAAGGGGTGGTCGCGGCGATGAACCGCTTCAACGCCGCTTGATGGTCACTCGCGGGCGGGCTCTCGCCGCGCGCCTTGCTAACTTGCCCCGCGCCCGATGCGTCCTGCTCAAACGCCGCCCGGTGTTCGATCGCGTTTCGCCCAGCGCGTCGCCGACCCGTTCCTCCGCTTCGCCGACCTCGAGGTCGCCGGCGCTGTCGTCCTCCTCCTCATGACGGCGGTCGCGCTCGGGTGGGCGAACTCGCCATGGGGCCACACGTACGAAGAGTTCTGGGCCGCCAAGGCGGGCATCTCGTTCGGGCCGTGGTTCGAGCTCTCCCTCTCGCTGGGGCATTGGGTCAACGATGCCCTGATGGCGATCTTCTTCTTCGTCGTGGGGATGGAGATCAAGCGCGAGATGGTGCTCGGCGAGCTCTCGACGCTCCGGCGCGCACTGTTGCCGGTCCTCGCGGCGCTCGGGGGGATGGTCGTGCCCGCGGCCGTCTATGCGAGCTTCCACTGGGGCGAGCCGACCTTGCGCGGGTGGGGCGTGCCGATGGCGACCGACATCGCGTTCGCCGTCGCGGCGCTCTCGCTGCTCGGGTCGCGCGTGCCCCGGAGTCTCCGGGTCTTCCTGCTCGCGCTGGCGATCGCTGACGACCTGGGTGCGGTCTCGGTCATCGCGATCTTCTACACCGAAGAGATCCACCTCGGCGCACTCGGTCTGGCGGGGCTCGGCCTGGGTGTCGTGTGGCTGCTGAACCTCGCGGGAGTCCGGTCGTTCCTGGTCTTTCTCGTGCTCGGTGCGTTCGTCTGGTACGAGACCCATCACTCCGGGGTTCACGCGACGATCGCCGGCGTACTGCTCGGTTTCCTGGCTCCAACCACACGGGATCTGGTTCAGAAAGAGACACTCCTCGACTTCGGGAAGGATGCACTCGACCGCCTGCGAGGCATTCTGCTCGGCGATGGGGACGACGACGAGCTCGATGAGGGCGCTCACACCCGCCACCAGGTGCTGGTGACTCTCCAGGCTGTGGGCCGGCAGGCGATGTCGCCCCTCGACTTTTTGACGATCACGCTGGAGCGCTGGGTCGCGTTCATCATCATGCCGGTGTTCGCGCTGGCGAATGCCGGAGTGGTGATCGAGGCCTCGACCCTCGCGGACCCGGTCAGCCAGCGCGTCGGGATCGCGGTCGCGGCCGGGCTCCTCCTCGGCAAGCCCGTAGGAGTCGCACTCTTCAGTTGGATCTCGGTGCGCGCCGGGTTTGCCGATCTGCCGCGCGGGGTGAATTGGGAGGCCGTGCTCGCCACTGGCATCCTGGCCGGAATCGGGTTCACGGTGGCTCTGTTCGTCACGGCGCTCGCTTTTTCGGACCCGGCTGCGATCGCGGGCTCGAAACTCGGGATCCTTGTGGGTTCGGCAATCGCGGCGGTGGTCGGGCTGGTCATCCTGAACAGGGCGCTGCCGCCGGCCTCCGATTGACGGGGTATTGTCCCGGTTGAATCCGGAGAAATCTGGCCTTCGAGTCTGGCTGTAGCGCCATTGACCCAGGGATTGGCCCGCTCCATCTTCTGAGTGTCATGGCCTCCCCCCTCCGCCAGACCCTCGAGATGGATTTGCACCGCGACGCCGCGGCGCCGGTCTATCACCAGATCGCGGACCACATCCGGCGCCAGGTGGCGGCGGGTCGGTGGGTCGAGGGAGACCGGCTGCCGCCGATCCGTCAGCTCGCCGAGCGGCTCGGGGTGAACCGCGACACCGTGAGCCTTGCCTACGAGGAACTCGCTGCGGAGGGAGTCGTCGAAGCCCACGTGGGGCGCGGAACGTTCGTGCGCGGGCAACGCTCGCGAGCGCCGGACCCCGGGGCCCCGGCCGAGGCGCTGTTGGCCCCGGCGGTCGAGCGGCTGCTCGACTTCGAGCGCGGGCGCGCGCGGTATCCGACTTCCGGCACGGCGATCCCGCTGCACTCGCTCAAGCCGGATCCCGACTTCTTTCCGGTCGAAGCGTTTCGGCGGTCCGTCAATCGGGCGTTCGCGGACGGGGGCGCGGCATTGCTCACGTATGGCGGACCGCAGGGTCATGCGGATCTGCGCGAGGTCGTCGCATCGCGGCTGCGAACGACGGGCGTGAACATCGGGCCGGAGTCGGTCGTGTTGTGCCATGGCGCGAGTCAGGGCATCTCGCTGGCGCTGCGGCTGTTCGCCGGTGCCGGAGACACCGTGGCGGTCGAGGAGCCGACGTACCACAACGTGCTCGGCACGCTGATCGGTCTCGGCCTGCGCCCGCTCCCGATCCCGATGCGTGGCGACGGCCCTGATCTCGACGCACTCGATCGGGCGCTCCGCCGGCCCGAGGTGAAGCTCTTCTACACGATTCCGACGTTCCACAACCCGATGGGCATCTCGACTTCTCTCGCGCATCGGCGCGAACTGCTGGCCGTCGCACATCGGACGGGCAAACCGGTCATCGAGGATTCTTACGAGATGGACCTTCGGTTCGCGGGCCGCCCCGTCCCGCCGCTGGCCGGTCTCGACGAGTCGGGTCTCGTCGTGCAGCTCGTTTCGTTCTCGAAGTCGCTCTTTCCCGGAGTGAGAGTCGGGGCGGTGGTGGCCCGCGGTCGCCCCGTCGATGCGCTGCTCGCAGTCAAGCATGCGACCGATCTCGGCGGCGCGTTGCCGCTCCAGGCAGCGCTCGCCGGTTTCATCCGGTCGGGCGCGTACGATCGCCATCTCGCCACGATGCGCCGCAAGTTGAGAGGACGCCGCGACGCGCTCCTCGAGGGTCTCGTCGCCGCGATGCCCGAAGGCACGCGCTGGACGCGGCCCGAGGGTGGCTACCAGGTCTGGATCGAGCTGCCGGAGCCGCTCGACTCGCGCGAACTGTTCGACGACGCTGCTCATGCCGGGGTGCTCTACGCACCCGGACACCAGTTCAATCACGACGGCCGACCGTCTCGAGGGCTGCGCCTCACTTTTTCCCAAGCCGGGGACGAGGACCTGCGCCTCGGAGCGGCCCGGCTCGGTCAGGTTGCCCGTGACAGGCTTGCTTCCGCACCCGCGGAGCGGTCCGCCACAGTCCACATGTAGAACGGAGCGAAGGAGAACCCCGATGACAGATTCGAGCAATGGAAGCGGCGCCGAGCGCGCCGGAGCACAGGCCTTCGAGATCAAGGTCGGCCTGGCCGAGATGATGAAGGGTGGCGTGATCATGGACGTCACGAACCCGGAGCAGGCGAAGATTGCCGAAGACGCCGGCGCGACCGCGGTGATGGCGCTCGAGCGCGTCCCGTCGGATATCCGCAAGGAGGGGGGTGTCGCGCGCATGTGCTCGATCGAAGTGATCGAGGGCATCCAACGCACGGTCTCGATTCCGGTGATGGCGAAGGTCCGCATCGGGCACTTCTCGGAGGCGCGTGTCCTCGAGCAGCTCGGTGTCGACTTCATCGACGAGAGCGAAGTGCTGACTCCCGCCGATGAAGAGCATCACGTCTGGAAGCACGACTTCCGCTCGCCGTTCGTGTGCGGTTGTCGCAATCTCGGGGAAGCGCTGCGTCGTATCAGCGAGGGTGCGGCGATGATCCGAACGAAGGGCGAAGCCGGCAGCGGCAACATTGTCGAGGCCGTGCGCCATCTCCGGCAGGTGTTCGGGGACATCCGTTCGCTCGCGGCGGCGGCTCCCGAGGAGCTGCCGGCCCGGGCGAAGGAACTGGGCGCACCGCTCGATCTGGTTCAGCTCGTGGCCGAGAAGGGCAGCCTGCCCGTGCCGAACTTTGCCGCGGGCGGAATCGCGACGCCTGCCGATGCGGCGCTCTGCATGGCCCTCGGTGCCGAGGCGGTATTCGTCGGCTCCGGGATCTTCAAGAGCGATGACCCGGCCCGCCGCGCAAAGGCCTGCGTCCACGCAACGACGCATTGGCAGGAGGCCGAGGAGGTGCTGAACGCGTCTCGTGGCCTCGGCGATGCGATGCCGGGGATCGAGATGGAAACGCTCTCCGAGTCCGAGAAGCTCCAGAATCGCGGCTGGTAGAGCGAGCGACCCGCACCATGGCGAAGGTCGGCATTCTCGCGATCCAGGGAGACGTCGGCGCCCACGCTCGCTCGCTCGCGCGCGTGGGTGCCGAAGCCGTGCCCGTCCTGCGAGAAAAGGACCTGGACGCGATCGACGCGCTCATCCTCCCGGGCGGAGAGACCACGACGATCGCCAAGGGGCTCGTCCGGCAGCAGCTGTACGAGCCGCTCCGGGCGTTCGTTCGCAGCGGCCGGCCGGTGCTCGGGACGTGCGCCGGGGCCATCTTGTTGGCCACTCGCGCGGAGAACCATCCAATCGAGACCCTCGGAGTCCTCGATCTCACCGCCGTCCGGAACGCCTACGGCACCCAGGTGGATTCGTTCGCCGCGCCGCTCGAAGACTCGGACTCGCCGGGCCTGGCAGGGTTTCGCTGCGTTTTCATCCGGGCTCCCCAACTGAAAGACCTCGGTCCGGACGTCGAGGTCCTGGCGACGGTCGATGGACGCCCGGTGCTCGTCCGCCAGGGGCCGATCCTGGCCGCCACCTTCCATCCCGAGCTCACCGACGATCCCCGGCTCCACGGTCTGTGGCTCGGCGAGGGCTCCCTCGGGGGGTAGGCCTTTCCCTGGCTGGTCTGGGTTCTCGCGACCGCTATGATCCGCGGCCTCCAGGGTCTTGCCCTGGATTCACTTGACCTCGGTCGCCGTCCTCGCGCAGTACCCGCTGCCCGGGCGAACAGGTGGCCCGGAGCAGCGCCCTCGAGCGTCTGTCCGACCAAGGGGAGGAGACACTTTGCGGGAATTCGAGACCACGTACATCCTCCAGCCGGAGATCACGGATGAGGGCGTGGCCGCCCTCAACGCCAGGCTGGACGGCATCTTCGAGAAGAGCGGTTCGATCCGCCTGCTGTACGAAGACGATGGCAAGCGGCGTCTCGCCTACGAGATCGGCGGCTTCCAGAAGGGCCACTACATCACCGCCCAGTTTCTGGACGACGGTGCCGTGGTGCCGGACCTCGAACGGACGCTTCGGCTCGACGAGTCGGTGCTGCGCTTCCTGACGATCCGCGTGACGGAGCGGGTGGCCAACATCGCTGAGCGCAAGGAGCGCGCCGTCGAAGAAGAGAAGGTTCGCGCCCAGCGTGCCGCGGAGCGCGCGGAGCGTGACGCGGAAGAAGCCAAGGCGCGCGCGGAGAGCGAGGCTGCACGCGCAGCCGAAGAAGAGAAGCGTGCTGCGGATGCGGCGGCCGCAGAAGCGGCTCGTGCGGCGGAAGCGGGTGAAGCAGCGGCAGGCTCCGACGCTCCCGCAGAAGCAGCGGCAGGCTCCGACGCCCCCGCAGAAGCCGCAGAAGCCCCCTCCGCAGAAGCAGCGGCGGAGAGCGGCGAGGCGGCTGCAGCCCCGGAAGCTTCCGAGGCGCCCGCCGAGACCCCTGAAGAGAAGCCGGCCGGAGGAAAAGAATCATGAGCGCACCCACAGGAGACGGACCGCCGCAGGGCGGAGGCGGTGGTGATCGCGGCTTCGGCGGCGGCGGTGATCGCGGCTTCGGCGGTGGTGGCGGTGGCTTCGGCGGCGGAGGTGGCGGCGGCGATCGCGGTGGCTTCGGCGGCGGCGATGATCGCGGCGGCTTTGGCGGCGGCGGTGGCCGCGGACCGCGTCGGGATGGCCCGCGCGCGCCGATGACGCCGAAGGGGCGGTTGCGCGCCAAGGCCCGCAAGAAGGCTCGCAAGCTGGCCAAAAAGTCGGGTTCGAAGGGAAGCTTCGACCGGCGCAAGGTTTGCCGCTTCTGTGCGGACACGAATCAGAAGATCGAGTACCGCGATCCGAAGACGCTCCGGTACTTCATGACCGAGACCGGCAAGATGATTCCGCTACGGATCTCCGGGAACTGCGCCAAGCATCAGCGCTCCGTTTCTGTGGCCATCAAGCGTGCGCGTCAGCTGGCTCTGATGCCGTACGCACCGTCGCACGTCTAAGGGAGCCAAGCATGGCACTCGTCAAGCTCATCCTTCAGGAAGAAGTGCACGGCCTCGGAGCGGCCGGCGACGTCGTCGAAGTGAAGCCGGGCTACGCCCGCAACTTCCTGGTGCCGCAAGGGAAGGCCTCCCAGGCCAGTGCGGCGAAGATCCAGGAACTCGAGCACCACAAGCGACAGATCGCCGAGAAGGTCGCGAAGCAGCTCAAGGACCTGAAAAAGACCAAGACCCAGCTCGAAAAGCTTACTCTGGAGTTCAAGGCCAAGGCCGGCGAAGAGGGCAAGCTCTTTGGGTCGATCACACCGGCGCAGGTAGCGGAGCTCCTCGCAGAGAAGGGCTTCGAGATCGATCGCCGCAAGCTCGCCATGTCCGAGCCCATCAAGGAGCTGGGCGATCACGCCGTGGACCTCCGGCTCCACAGCGGAGTTGCAGCCACTCTCAAGATCGTGGTCGCCGCCGAAGACGCGGAGTGATACAACGAGTGAGCGTCCCCCCCGACGCGCTCGGTGGGGGCGGATCGCGAGTTCGCGAAGTGTCCTTGGGGGGTTGAGCGTTGGCGCAGGCGAGCCCGGAATTCGTCGCTAGCCCTCGTCGAGGGGGTCGCGGCGGCGACGAGCCGCCCGCCGGTCGGGTGCCGCCCCACGACCTCGATGCGGAGCGCTCGGTTCTGTCCGCGCTCCTCCTGGACGCGCGCGCGTTCCACGAAGTGATCGGCGAGGCATCGGCCGAAGACTTCTACCATCCGGCGCATCAGACGCTGTTCCGGTCGATGGTTGCACTGAACGACGATCGCCAACCGGTCGACCTCGTCACGCTGTCGGACTACCTGACGACCCACAAGCTGCTCGATCAGGTGGGTGGACCCGTCTTGCTTGCGGAGATCTCGGACTTCGAAGCGACGGCCGCGAACGTGGTCCACCACGCACGGATCATCCGGGACAAAGCGCTCAAGCGACGCTTGATTCAGGTGTCCGCTGAGATCGCAGAGACTGCGTTCGACGAAGAAGGGTCGGGCGAAAATCTGCTCGACTCTGCCGAATCGCGGATCTTCGACATCAGCCGCGAGAACAGCCGCACGACGTTCACGAGTTTGAGTGAAGAGATGCCCAGCACCTTCGACTACGTCGAGGCGATCATGAACCGGGCCGGCGGACTCACCGGCCTGCCGACGGGGTACAGCGAGCTCGACGAGATGACGGGCGGGTTGCAGAACGGGGAGCTGATCGTGCTCGCCGCTCGCCCGAGCATGGGAAAGACCGCGCTCGCGCTCAATCTCGCGCGCAACGCGGCGATGGACCACCAGGCCAAGGTCGCGGTGTTCTCGCTGGAAATGACGACGCGCGCGCTGGTCTTGCGGCTCCTCTCGTCCGAAGCGCGCGTCGACTTCTCGGTGTTCCGCTCTTCGTACATGCCGACGCGCGACTTCACGGCCTTGTCGCATGCCGGGACGCATCTGTCGGAAGCATCGATCTGGATCGACGACTCGGGTGCGCTCTCGATTCTCGAGCTCAAGGCCAAGGCGCGGCGCTTGAAAGCCGACAAGGGTCTCGATCTCGTGATCCTCGACTATCTCCAGCTCGCGCACTCCGAAGGCAAGCAGAGTCGGAAAGACCTCGAGATCGCGGAGATCAGCCAGGGGCTCAAGGCGCTCGCCAAGGAGCTCGACATCCCGGTCATCGCGCTGTCGCAGCTGAACCGCGGTCCGGAGCAGCGCGACCCCGACAAGCGACGTCCGAACATGGGCGATCTGCGCGAGTCGGGTGCGATCGAACAGGACGCCGACGTGATCGCGTTCATCTACCGCGACCACGTCTACAACAAGGACGCGGATCCGCACGACGCCGAGCTGATCATTGCCAAACAGCGCAACGGGCCTACGGGAACGGTGCACCTCCACTTCGAGGGGCGCTACGCGCGCTTCGGCAGCCGCAGCAACCTGCCCGAGGGCGGTGGCCCGCCCCCCGATCCGGCCGGCTTCGTCGGGCCGGATTCGGGCAACGACAGCGGTGGCTTCGGCCCGCCCGCCGGAACGGGCGGGGACGAGATCAACTTTTAGTGTCCCGAGTCCGAAGTTCGGCAAAGCACCGAGGGCGCCGATTCGGGTGCCTGGCAAGGCGCGCGAGCGAGGCATAGTGAGCTACGGCGACCGAGCGCAACGCATGCAGGCGCCCGAAGCGGCGGCAGAATGCCGGCGAACTTCGGACTCGGGGCACTAGGTGGAACGCGAGTTTTTGCGTCCGCTCGCGCTGCGAGCCGGTGCGACGTTTGGCGTAGTCGCCCCCGCATTCTCGGTCGACTGCGAGGCGCTCGACGCCGGGATCCGCTGGCTCCGGTCCGCCGGTTACGAGGTTCGCTGTCGAGACGACGTCCGCGACCGGTGCGGCTATCTCGCGGGAGACGATCAGCGTCGTGCAGACGAGCTCATGGAGATGGTGCACGCTCCAGAGGTCGACGCGATCCTTTGTGCGCGGGCCGGTTACGGCTGTCAGCGCATCCTGCCGCAGCTCGATGCCGAGGCCTTTCGTCGCGCGCGGAAGCCGCTGATTGGATACAGCGACGCGACGAGCCTGCAGCTTTGGTTGCAGCGCAAGGCGGGGCTTGGCTCGTTCCATGGCCCGATGCTCGAACACGGTGAATGGAATGAAGCCGAGACCGAGTCCGTTCGCGGGGCGCTCACGGGAGAGTTGCCGGACCCCTGGCAGGGCGAGCCGCACGGGGGTGGCCGTGCCGAAGGGGCGCTCATCGGCGGCTCCCTCACACTTCTGGCGGCGAGTCTCGGGACCCCTTGGGAAGTATCGACCGATGGGACGCTGCTCCTCTTCGAAGAAGTGGCAGAGAAGCCGTACGTGATCGACCGCTTGCTCCACCAGCTCGCGGCCGCGGGCAAACTCGACGGAATCGTCGGGGTCGGAGTCGGGCATCTCGTGGAGTGCGTCGATCCGAAGCGCGCCACACCGACCGCCCTCGAGGTCGTGCGCGAAATCCTCGAACCTCGTGGAATTCCGCTCGTCAGCGGGTTGCCCTTCGGCCACGGGCGTCCGAATCTCCCGTGGCCCATCGGCGCGCAGGCCGTGCTCGATGGCGAACGGGGGGAGCTGGAATTGCTGGAGTCGGGGGTCTCAGTGCCGAGGGCCGGGTCGTGAGGTGGGCGACCATCCGCAAGAAGTTGACCAAGGTCGACCGTGCACTCGAGAAAGCGATGGCTGCATCCGAAATTCCGGGTGCCGTCGTCCTCGCCCGCATGCCGCGCGATGGCGAGGTCATCGAGCACCTTTCGGTGCGGGGCCTCGCGGTCCAGCGTCCGGAACGGATCGCGATGAGTCGCGAGACCCGTTTCGACCTCGCATCGCTGACGAAGGTGATGGTCAGCGCAACCGGAATTCTGCTTCTGGCCGAGGATGGGTTGCTCGATCTCGACGACCCGGTCGCCAAACACCTTCCCCAGTTCGGAGAGCGCGACAAGGAGGCGGTGACGGTTCGCCACCTCCTCACGCACTCGTCCGGCCTCAAGCCCTGGCGCGATTTCCACGAGCCGCTGCTCGAGCGCGAGAAGAAGAAGGGCGAACGGTTGATGGGCACCGCCGCCGGTCGCGAGTGGGTTTGCAATGCAATCTACCGATCGGGGCTCGTGCACGAACCCGGCACCGCGGCTGTTTACGGCGACCTCGACTTCATCGTACTCGGCGAAGTGATTGCTGCGCTGTCGCACCAGCCCCTCGAAGTGTTCGCCGAAGAGCGCATCTTCAAGCCGCTCGGGCTCGAGAACACCGGCTATCGCTCGCTCCCCGAAGACGGCGCGCCGCCGGACGCGACCGCGCGCACGATCGCGGCCACCGAGAACTGTCCGTGGCGCGGGCGAATCCTCTGGGGCGAGGTGCACGATCCGAACGCATGGGTGATGGGTGGAGTGGCCGGCCATGCGGGCCTCTTCTCGACCGCGGACGACGTGATGCGCTTCGCCGGCGCGTGGCTCGATGCGTGGCATGGGCGCGAGAGCCTGCTGCCGGCCGCACGAGTGCGAGAGTTTGCGGAGCGGCAGCGGCTCCCGGAGGAATCAGACTGGGCGCTCGGTTGGGACACCCCGACCGCGGGAGCCTCCTCCAGCGGTCAGCATTTCTCCGAAAAGTCGCTCGGCCATCTCGGCTTCACCGGGACCTCCATGTGGATCGACCTCGAGACTGAGGCGATCGTCGTGATGCTCACGAATCGCGTCCATCAGATCGCGAAGCGCAGCCGGTTCGGCCTGCGACCGATCGTGCACGATGCGATTCGTGAAGCGTTCGTTGCCTGACGGACAGATCAGCTCGATGCACGTTCACTTCATCGCGATCGCGGGGACCGGAATGGGGTCGCTCGCCGGCTTGTTGAAGACGCAGGGTCACGAGGTGACCGGCTCGGACGAGGCGGTCTATCCGCCGATGAGCACGGCCCTCGAGCGCTGGGGCATTCCGTTTTTCGAAGGCTTTCGCGCCGACCACGTCGAATCGCATCGCCCTGACCTCGTCGTCATCGGGAACGCGGTGCGACCCGAGAACCCGGAGGCTCGTGCGGCGCTCGATGGCGGCCTGCGGTGCCTGTCGTTCCCCGATGCACTCTACGAGTACGCGGTCGCCGGTCGTCACTCGGTGGTCGTCTCCGGTACCCATGGCAAGACGACGACCTCGGCGTTGATCGCGACGCTGTTGCACGAGACCGGCCAGGATCCGTCGTTCCTCGTGGGCGGGATTCTCGCGAACTTCGACGGGAGCTATCGGGAGGGTGGCGGGGCTGCGTTCGTCGTCGAAGGAGACGAGTACGACACCGCATTCTTCGACAAGACTCCGAAGTTCCTTCACTACCACCCGCAGACACTGGTGCTCACGTCGGTCGAGTTCGACCACGCAGACATCTATCGCGATCTCGAGCATGTGAAGAGTGCGTTCCGCACGCTGATCGAGCAGATGCCGAGCGACGGCTTGATCGTGGCGGCTACCGCCGAGCCGAATGTGGCCGACGTCCTGACGGACGCGCCGTGTCGAGTGGTGGGATACGCAGTGGAACCCGGCGCGGCCGATTGGTGTGCGACGGGTCTCGAACCCGGAGCCGGCGGCACGGCGTTCTCACTCTCGCGGGAAAGCGCAGGGCCGCTGCGCGTTTTTACCCCGATGAGCGGACGCCACAATGTCGGAAATTCGTTGGCTGCGCTTCTCGTCTTGCGCGAACTCGGCGTGCCGCTCGAAGAGGGCGTGCCGGCACTCGAGCGCTTCCGCGGCGTGAAGAGGAGAATGGAGGTGCGCGGTGAGGCCGCGGGCGTGACGGTGATGGACGACTTCGCCCATCACCCGACCGCGGTTCGGGAGACGTTGGCTGGTTTGCGCGCCACCCACCCGGGTCGCCGCATCGTGGCAGTCTTCGAGCCGCGCTCGAACACGACGCGGCGAACGGTCTTTCAACGCGACTACGCGCGCGCGTTCAGCGGAGCGGACCGCGTGATCGTGTCGGTGGTGCCGGAAGCTCCGATCTACAGCGCGACCGGAGAAGTCACCGAGTGGTTCTCGGCCGGGCAGCTCGCGGAAGACCTCGCGGCGGAGGGGAAAGACGCCATTGCGATCGATGGTGTCGAGGCGATCGTCGAATCGCTCGTCGCCGACGCGCGGGAGGGCGACCTCGTGATCACGCTGAGCAACGGGAGTTTCGGCGGGATCTGGGATCTCCTCCTCGCCGGTCTCGAGGCCCGCGGGTGAGCTGGACGGCCGCCGACATGCGCGAGCTCGGCGTGCGCCACGCGACCCTCGAGGCGCAGCGCGACATGGCCGGAACCCTCGCCACACTCGTCGAGGATCCGGTCTACGAGTTCTGGCCGATGGGGCGCGGGATGCGCGGGCGTGCCGCCGTCGAACGCTACTACCGGCACTTGTTCGACGAGTTCATGCCGCGCACGCGCTCGTACACACTGCTCGCCGAGTGGGTGAACGAGGACTCGGTCGCGCAGGAATACGAGATCGTGCTCGACTGGGACGGCACGCCTGAGCGCCATCGCGTGATCGGTGTCTTGGTTCGCGAGGGCTCGCTGCTCGGCGGCGAGCGCGTCTACGCGAGCAAGCCGTGCGCTCGCCGCATGCTCGGCCCGCTCTTCGATGAGCTGACACCCCTCTGACAGCCGCGTTCGGTCGGGTTCAGCTCCCGGGCGCGTACCAGATCGGCGAGGTGTAGCTCCGCTCCTGGGTCGAGATCGGCGCGCCGTCCGGAATCGGCAAGCCGAAGCGGAACGCGTCGAAGGTCGACCAGCGCGGCGTCGGGATCTCGAGAACCCGCGCGTAGTAGAACGCCTTCTGGGCGGCGTCGAACTCCGGGTCGGTCCAGACGGTACCGAGCTCCGAGGCTCCGATCGTGTTCGTGTAGCTGGCGGTGGTGGCGTTCACGGTGTTGCCGACCGCGGGCACCTTGCCCTTCGAGTCGACCTTGCGCTCGCCCGACCAGGTGACGTCGTAGACACGTTCCTGCGCCTGTCCGTCCGCGCTCACCCAGCCTTTTACCATCTGGATCCGGTCGAGGTTCGCGCCGATCGGATCGCGCAGCGCGTACACCATGAAAGAAGGGGCCTTGGCATCCGTACGCGCGGGGAGGTCGGCGCCCATCGGCACGCCGCGCTTGTAGCCGGCGAGCGCAGGGTTGCGGCTCTTCAGGTCGGCGTCGGTGAACTCCCAGCCGCCGAAGAGGCGCACCGTCATGCGCGACCCGGTGGTTCCGTAGACCTCCTTGCGCTGCATCGCATCGAAGATCGCTTCGCGCGTGTTGTCGGTGGCCCAGACGGCGGCGAGCCCGGAGGCGACCTGCTGCCAGCCCATGATCACGCCCGCTTCGGTCTCCATGAAGGGGTGGGTCATGCGGCCTGGCTTCGGCTCCGCCCCGGAGTGCTTCCCGAAGAAGTTGTCCTCCTGGGCCGTGGCCAGAGATGTGTGGCTGTCCGTCGAGCCGATCTGCCCGAACTTGTACGGGTTGGTGCCGAGACGCTCTTCGATCAGGAAGCCGCGCTTGAGGGCCTCGCGGGCGTACTCGCCGGCGAGCATCTCGTCGCTCTTGGCCTCGGAGACGTCGAGGTTGCCGATGTCCCACGTCTCGTAGTCGGCGAACTCGTCGTCGGGCGACAGGAAGGGATGGGTCTCGCCGTCGCCCTTGATCTGGGTCGTCTCGTAGAGCGGCTCCCACATCGCACGCTGCGTGACGTAGGTCTCGTCGAGGTTCGTGCCGTCCCACTGGGCTTCGAGCGGGAACATGATGCCGTTCGAGAGGTTGCCGTTGTGCGCGATCGCGAGCACGTCGCCGCCGGTCTTTTCCTCGTAGGCTGTCAGCCACTTCCAGAGATCGCGCGGGTTCGGACTGCCGAGCGGCGGCGTCGTCGTGTACGCGACCATCTGCGACGCGTGCTCTGCACCGTCGCGGTAGACGACGACGCGGTGCATGTTGTTGCCCTTGATGAGCGAGGTCCACTCGAACCCGATGAACGCGGTGAAGCGCCCGGGCTCGTTGAAAGCTTCCGCGGTATCGATCGTCTCCTGCCATGCCGCGGCGTAGGGCTTCGAGTCTGGGGCATACGACAGGCCGTCCGGAAACTGGCCCTGGGAGAACATGCCGATCAGCTCGAGCGCGACGCCCACGCCCTCACCTGCTTGGATCCGGTCGTACCAATCCTGCCCCTTGGGCACGGCGAGGACGTGCTCCTTCCCGGACACGAGGTCCGGGAAGAAGCCCATGTTGTCGGAGTGGTCGGCTACGACGAGGAAGTCGAGCGGACGCGAGAGTCGAACGGGCGTGCCAGACGACGCTACCACCTGCTCGCCTCGCGCGAAGCGGTAGGCGTCTTCGATGCCGAGCCGATTTCCGAAGGCTCCGGCGTCCATCGACATCGCCGTGTGAAGATGAGTGTCGCCCCACAGCAGACGGCTCGGCGCCTCGCCTGCACCGGCTTCTTGGGCGTAGGGCGAGTAGCTCGTTCCTTCATATGCGTCGGAGAGTGCGTCGGCGCCGGCGGGCGGCGGGGGGACCTGCGCGAGTGCCAGGGTCGGACAAACGACGAACGCTGCGGCGAGGGAGACGAAGTTCCTTCTCATTCGAAATGTATAGAGGGGCTTGGCTCATGCCGCATTCGCCGGAGCGCGCTACATGCACGTCATCCTCGATCGGTATCTCGACGAACCGGGCCGCGCTCCGATCGATCGTCACCTGATCGCGCTGGCCCAACTCCGATCCCGCTCGGAAGGTCGGGCGTGGGCCGGGTGCTCTATGTCGCCCTGAGGGCCCTCTCTCCCCCCGGGGGGAGTAATCCTCTAGAATTCTCGATTTCTGCTTCCAATGGATGGGGCTTTCGGGCTACAACACGGCCCCCCCTCCAGGAGGATCGAAACATGCGGAATTGGATGGTTTTGGGCGTACTTGCCCTGTTCTTTGGCGCGGTGACCGCGTCAGCCAGCATCCCCGGAAACATCGAAGAGCGTTCGAACAACGGACTGCGACATGTCTGTATCGACAACGAGCCCGGTGACGTCGACTACATCATCTGCGATGAGCAGCTCGACGATGTGGCCCAGCAGCCGTACACGGGTTCGGAGTGTGCTGCGGAAGGGTTGCCCGCGGTCTGCGAGCTCGACTTCGTGCCGAAGGTCAAGGTCAAGGGAACTGTCACGATCATCTATGACGAGAATCCGAAGGACGCCGGCGACAACGAGGTCGATGAACAGACGGGCCTCTTGTTGAAGCTCAAGGTGAACAAGAAGCAGGTGCGTCTCTACGACCTGTTCGACGACAGCAAGCTCGGCAACTGGAACCGGCCCGGACACGAGGCCGGCCTGCTCGCCGGAGGCATCCAGTTCACCAACTCGGCGATGACGGCGTTCCAGTTCTCGAACGGGAACCTCTTCGATCTTGGCCAGAAGATCATCTCGATCGTAGATCCCGCGTTCCCGGGGAAGGATCTCTCGGAGACGCTGCCGGTCGTGACGTTCATGGAGAAACTTCAGGACGACGATGCGTCCGGAGATGATCCGACCGCGAGCGCGACCACCTGGAAGATCACGCTCGAGTTCGTGCGCGTCCGCGACTGATCAGAACCCTGCTAGAGCGCGGCCAGGCCCCCGTCGACGACGAGGGTGTGTCCTGTGATGAACTGTGCGGCCTCGCTCGCGAGGAAGACCACCGCCCCCTTGGCGTCGTCTTCCTCGCCTGAGCGCCCGAGCGGCACGCGCTCGTGGAACGCGCGGAGGGTCTCCGCGTCGGTGTTCACGTGCGCCATCATGTCGGTCAGAAACGGGCCGGGCGCGATGCCGTTCACCCGGATGCCGTGCGGCGCGAGTTTGACCGCCATGTCCTTGGTGAGGGTGAGAACCGCGCCCTTGCTCGCGTTGTAGGCGATCGCGGGCTGGTCACGTTCCCAGTCACCGCGCATCCCGGAGATCGAACTCACGTGGATGATGCTGCCGCCGCCGGCAGCGACCATGTGGCGTGCGACCTGCTGGGAGAGCAGCCAAAGCCCGCGAACGTTCACGTTGAATACTTTGTCCCAGCCGGCGATCGGATAGTCGAGCGTCGGCGCTCCCCAAACGACTCCCGCGTTGTTCACGAGGATGTCGAGGCGCGGGGTTTCTTCGAGCACGGCCGTCACGAGCGCGGACACGGAGTCGGCGTCGGCGACGTCGCACTGGAGGGCGCGGCCGCGGCGGCCGAGCGCCTCGATCGCGCCCGCCGTCTCCTCGCAGGCGGCGAGCTTGCGCGACGCGACGATCACATCGGCGCCCGCTTCCGCGAGGCCGAGCGCCAGATGTCGCCCGATGCCCCGCCCGCCACCCGTGACGAGTGCGGTGCGGCCACTGAGATCGAAGAGTTCGAAGACGCGCATGAGACTGGCTCGACGGTAGCGAACCGGCCCGCACGATCCGCGGCGTGGTAGAGTCCGCGACGGACCCCAGCCGTGTTCTCCGACATCCGCGTGCTCGACATTTCGGACGAATCCGGCGCCCTCGCCGGGAAGATCCTCGCGGATCTGGGCGCGGATGTGATCGCCATCGAGCCGCCGGGTGGATCGTCTGCGCGCCGCCCGCCGTACCTCGACGGCAATCGCGCGTGGAGCCTCGCGTGGCTCGCGCTGCACACGAGCGAGCGCGGCATCACGCTCGATTGGACGCGGCCGACCGGGCGCGACCTGCTTCTTCGCTTGCTGGAGCAGGCGGACGTCCTGATCGAAAGCGAGGTGCCCGGCCGTCTCGCGGATCTGGGTCTGGGCTCCGAGATCCTGGCGGCCCGCGCGCCGCGGCTGGTCCACTGTTCGATCACTCCGTTCGGGAGCACGGGACCGCGAGCGCAGTGGCGCGCGGGCGATCTCGTCTCGGTCGCGCTTGGCGGCAACGCGTCGATGACGGGCGACGCGGACCGGGCGCCGGTTCGCTGCACGCTTCCGACCGCCTTCCTCCATGCGGGCCCCGAGGCCGCGACCGGAATTGCGACGGCGCTCTACGCCCGCGAAGAGATCGGGCGCGGGCAACACGTCGACGTGTCGTTGGTCGAGTGCCAGGCGACGACGCTCCTCGGCGCAGCTGCGCTCGAGAAGTTTCGCGGGGCCGGCCGGCGCGCGGGCGCACGGCTGGGCCGCACGCGCGAGATCTGGCGGGCGGCGGACGGCTGGATCTCGTTCGGACTGCGCGGGGGCCCGGCGCGGATCCCGAACCTCGTCGCGACGGTCGCATGGATGGAAGAGTGTGGCCTCGCTCCGGATTGGCTGCGTGATTTCGACTGGGCGGCCTACCGTCCGCACGAGCTGGGAGACGAGGAGCTCGCTCGTCTCGAGGATGCGTTCGCCGCGTTCTTCGCCAGCCGCCCTCGGCGAGAACTCTACGAGGAGTCGCTCGCGCGGCGGATCCTGCTCGCCCCGTGCAACGACGCCGCGGAGATCGCGGCACATCCGCAGCTCGAGTCACGCGAGTTCTTCGTCGAAGTCGAGGTGCCCGGGTCGGGTCGCTCGCTGCGCCACCCGGGTGGCTTCGTGACGACCGGGGAGGGGGGCCTTCGGGTTCGCGGCGCCGCGCCCTCCATCGGCGAACACAACGAGGCGGTCTACGGAGCACTCGGGATGGACCCGGGCGAACTCGAATCGCTTCGGGCCGCAGGCGTGATCTGATGACCGGGGGAGCCGTGTTCGACGGGGTTCGCATCCTCGAGTTCGGCGGCGGGGCGGCCGGTCCGCTCGCGACGCGGTACTTCGCCGAGTACGGCGCGGACATCGTGCGGGTCGAGTCCGCGCGCCGCGCGGATTTCTTGAGGCTGCTGCCGTTCGTGGGGGCGCGTCAGCGCGGCGAGGCTCCGGCCGCCGGGCCCGACTTCGACGCTTCCCCGATGTTCGCAGCACTCAATCCCGACAAGCGAAGCGTGAGCCTCGATCTCTCGCAGCCGAGGGGCGTCGAGCTGGCGCTCCGTCTCGCCGCCTGGGCGGACATCGTGACCGAAAACTTTTCGCCCGGCGTGATGGAACGGCTCGGCCTCGGCTGGGAGACCCTGAACGAGGGGCGCGACGATCTCATCATGGTGAGCGGCTGCCTGTTCGGGCAGACCGGCCCCCAGCGCAGCTATCCGGGCTTCGGCGGGCAAGGCTCGGCGATCGCGGGGTTCAACCATCTGACGGGTTGGCCCGACCGCGAGGCGGTGGGCCCGTACGCGACGATCACCGACTCCTTGTCGCCTCGCTTCATCGGCGTGTTGCTGGCCGGCGCGCTGCGGGAGCGGCGGCGCACCGGCCGCGGACGCTACTTCGATCTCTCGCAGATCGAGACCGGCATCTACGCACTTTCGGAGGCGGTCGTTCGTCACTCGGCAACCGGGGAGAGCCTCGAGCGCGACGGCAACCGCAGCGAGAGCGTGTCACCGCACGGGGTCTACCCGTGCGCCGGAGAAGACCGGTGGATCGCGATCAGTGCGCGCACGGAGGCCGAGTGGGCGGCGCTCGTCGAGGGGCTCGGGTCGCCCGAATGGGCCGGTGCCGAGCGGTTCGCGACCGCGCCGGCGCGGAAAACGAACGAGCCGGAGCTCGACGAGAGACTCGCCGCATGGACCCGCTCGCAAGAGCCGGCAGCGTTGATGGAGCGACTGCAGGCTGCGGGCGTGCCCGCCGGAGCAGTGCAGGCCCCGGCCGACGTCCTGGCGGACCCGCAACTCGCGCATCGCGGCCACTTCGTCGAACTCGATCACCCGGTGCTCGGAGCCCTCGCGAGCGAGCGGAGCGGGTTCCGCTTGTCCGAATGCGAGGGGTCCGTACGCGCTCCGGCGCCGCTCCTCGGCGAGCACACGCGTCGAGTGCTCGGCGAGGTCCTGGGGCTCGGCGACGGCGAACTCGATCAGCTCGAGGCGGACGGCGTACTCACGTGACGGCCGCGGCTCCCGGTTCGCTCGGGCACGCGCTGCGGGCGATCCCGCCGGATGCGCGCCGGGTGCTGCTCGGCTGTTTCGTTGCACAGATGGGCCTCGGCTGTGGCTATGTCTTCGGGCCGACGCTCAAATACATCGTCGCGGAGTTCGAATGGTCGCGCGCCGCGTTCTCGGCCGGCGGGGCGCCGCTGCTGCTCGCGATGGCGCTCGCGAGCCCACTCGTGGGCGACCTCACCGAGCGCTTCGGGACACGCCGGGTGGTCGCGCTCGCGACGCTGTTGCTCGGCACGTCGCTGTGGCTCTTCAGCCAGATGGAGAGCCTGCTCACGTTCTATTTCACGTGCGCATTGTTCGGTGTTGCACTCACGGGCCTCGGCGACATCCCGATCGGAGCGCTCGCTTCGCGCTGGGTCGATCGCGGTCGCGGGCTCGTGCTCGGGTTCGTCTACGTCGGCTCGAATCTCGGGGGCGCCCTCGTGCCACTGGCCGCCGTCGCGCTGGCCGGCTTCGCTTCGTGGCGCGTGGGCCTTTCGGTCATTGGCGCGGTGGCCGTACTGATCATCCTGCCGATCACATGGTGGACGCTGCGTGAACCCGATCGCGCCGGCCCGTTAGATTCCGTCGACGAACTGGATGCGGTGCCGGAAGAGGACGGTTCGCTCGATCTCTCGCAGGCGCTGCGCACTCGGACGTTCTGGGTGCTCGCCTTCACGCTCTTCACCTTCTACTTCTACTACCTCGCGGTGAATCAGCATCTGGTGCCGTTTCTGAGCGATCTCGGATACTCGGACGCGAAGGCAGCGGCCGGGTTCTCGGGGGCAGTCGCACTCGGGATCGTCGCGAAACTCGGCATCGGTCTGGTGGCCGACCGCGTGCAGTCGCGCACGGCGCTGCTCGCGAACTTCGCGCTGCTGACGTTCGCCTCGTGGCTCCTCCTCGCTGCCGGAACCGCGGGCGCGCTGCCGGTGTTTCTCGTCGCGCACGGGTTCGCGACCGCGGCCGAGAACGTGCTGCTGCCGCTGATCGTCGCGCATTGCTTCGGGGTCCGGAATCTGGCGCGGATCTACGGCGCGCTGATGTTGGCGCTCGCACCCGGCGGCATTCTCGGGCCGATCTTTGCGGGCGCCGTGTTCGACCGCACGGGCGAATACACGTTTGCCTTCGCTGTGTTCGGCGTGCTCAACCTGGTGGGCCTCGCCTGCCTCTTGCTCGTGCGCCGCGAGACGGCTGGGCGCTGAGGAGCGCAGCAGGTTGGTGAAGAACCCCGGACCGAGCCGGAGGGGTTCTTCAGCACCCTGCTAAACTGCTCGGATGGCAAGAGAATCCCTCTGGAGCAAGTACCCCGACTATCAGGTCGACCTCGAGGAGAGCCCCGAGACGCGTCGCGTTCGGTTCCATGGTGAAGTGATCGCCGAGAGTTCGCGTGCGCTGGTGGTGCGAGAGACGAAGCACGATCCGGTCGTCTACTTCCCGCGTGAAGACGTTCGACTCGCGCACTTCGAGCGAACCGAGCATGACACCTTCTGCCCGTTCAAGGGCGAAGCGTCCTACTGGTCGCTTCGCGTCGGGGAGCACGAGTCCGAGAACACTGCGTGGACGTACGAGGCTCCGTTCCCCGAGGTCTCGGGTTTGAAGGACTACGTGGCCTTCTACGCCGACCGGGTGGACTGGGATTGAGCGAACGCGCGATTCGGGGGAGCTGCCTCTGCGGCGCCGTCTCCTTCGAGGTGACGCGCTTCGAGGGGCCCTTCGAGCTCTGCCATTGCCCGCGCTGCCGGAAGGTTACGGGCTCGTCGTTCGTCGCCGGCGTTCGGGTGTTGGCGAATGATTTTCGCTGGCTGAGCGGGGAAGCGGAGATCGACGTCTTCGAGCTGCCGCTTCGAGATCACCCGCCCCCGTACCGGACCGCATTCTGTCGCCACTGCGGCTCGCCGACGCCGCCGCCCGCGCCGCTCCCGGAAGACTTCGAGATTCACGCCGGGCTCTTCGACGATCCGGGCGTGCCGAGCCCCGATCGTCACATCTTCGTGGAGCACCTGCCCACGTGGGACGAGATCTCCGATGAGCTTCCGCAGCTCGACCTGCCAGCGTTGGCTCGGTTGCGAGGTTTCATCCGCGACTAGCCTTCGAAGGTTCCCCGGGCGGTGTAGAGCCCATCCGAGAGCGTGGTGACTTCTCGAAACAGTGCCGTCATCTGGGCGCGGGTGGCCTCGAGTGCCGCGGCGTCCCCGCCGACGGACGCCAGGAGTGCACGAACCCGTCCCGCGAAATCGGGGGGTGCGCTGGCCATCTCACCGATCTCGTCGAGCGCCGTCTTGTCGTTGACGGGGTAGCGCTCGTTCAGCGCGAAGAGCACGAGCACGAGGTGGTACGCGGCCCGCGAAAGGCAGCCAGCGGCCCCGTATGAATCTTCGCGCGCGCAGAACTTGGGCAGGAACGCGGTGAGGTTGAACTCCACCTGCCAGAGCAGCGCCCGGGTCACTTCGGCTCGGAGCGCCGGGGGGTAGTCGGCGACGCGCTGCTTCCACGACTCGACCCGCGCGATTGCGCCGCAGAGGCCGCGACCGATCTGGATCTCGCCGAGCACGGTGGGTCCGAAGAATCCGAAGGGCGCCTGCTGGCCCCAGTGGTGGTCGAAGCGCCCGGCCTGCGCATCCCGCCACACGCGCTCGACGAGGTCGAAGCTGCGGTAGAGGAGGTCTACACGGGTCCCCTCGATCTCGAGCCAGGCGCCCCCATCGACCCAGGGGCCCCACTCGCCGGGCTCGGTCACGGTCGGCGCGGCGCTCCCGGTGTGCCGGTGCCTTGCGATCGCGCGGAGCGCTTCGACATCGAACGGTTCGCTCTCGTCCCGGAGTACGCCGAGATCGATGTCGGAGCCGGGCCGGGAGCGACCTCGCGCGTGCGATCCCGCAAGGACAATGGCGGCCACACCCGCGGCCCCGCCGACTTCTGCCGAGAGCTCGCGAACGATCCGCTGCTGGGCGGACGTCAGGGAGTCGGGGAGTTCGGGTTCTTGCAAGGGTGGGCGTCTCCGACCCCGCACGGTACCGTGTGTCGTTGATCTGACGGAGTGTCAGAAATGACCGAGCCTGTTTCGCGCTACCCGTTCCCCCCGTACGCCAATGGTTGGTATCGCGTGGCGTATTCGGACGAAGTCGCGTTGGGCGAAGTCCGGAGCCTCCACTACTTCGGGCGCGAGCTCGTGGCGTTCCGTGACGAGCAGGGGGCCGCGCATGTGCTCGACGCGCACTGCCCGCACCTCGGCGCGCACCTCGGGCACGGCGGCCGCGTCGAAGGCGGCGGTCTGCGCTGCCCGTTTCATGCGTGGGTCTGGGCGGGGGACGGCTCGTGCCTCGAGGTGCCGTACGCCAAGCGGATTCCGCCCGGCGCGAAGATTCGCTCGTGGCCCGTCATCGAGCAGAACGGCCTCGTCTGCCTCTGGTACGACTCGCAGGCTCGGCCGCCGAGTTGGGAGCTGCCGGTGCTGCCCGAGCTCGGAGACCCCGACTGGACCCCGCTCGAGGTACGACGCTGGACGGTGCGCAGCCGCTGGCTCGACATGAACGAGAACGCCGTCGACCAGGCCCACTTCCAGTACGTGCACGGCAGCAAGACGATACCGGCGACCGACGCCGAGATCGACGGACACATCCTTCGGTGTCGCTCGCGCATGAAGCTCGGCACGCCCCGTGGAGAGGCCGAGGGAGGCATCGACACGACCGACTTCGGCCCCGCGTTCCAGACGGTTCGCCTGTCGGGAATCGTCGACACCGTGATGATGAACACGACGGTGCCGATCGACGAAGAAACGACCGACGTCTCCTTCGCCTACACCGTTTGCACGAAGGGCAATGCAGAGAAGGCCGTCGGCGTCGGCGCCGCGATCATTCGCGACCTCGAACACCAGATGTCCCAGGACATTCCGATCTGGGAGAACAAGAAGTACTGGGCCCAGCCGATGCTCTGCGACGGCGACGGCCCCATCGCGGTCTATCGGCGCTGGATGAAGCAATTTTTCGATGAGAGCGGGTACGGCAGGGCTCGCGGCTCGGGGTGATCACCAATGGTCGAAGACATCGCCGATAGAGTGCGACGAGCCACGCTCGAGGACGCCGAGGCCATTCGGAGGTGTCTCGACAGCGTCGCGCGCGAACGAAGGTGGCTCTCCTTTCTTGAGGCGCCGTCTCTCGCGGACGTTTGCTCGTTCATCTCCTTGAATGCTCCGATTCAGTTCGTTGCCGAACGAGAGGGCCAGGTCGTCGGTTGGTGTGACATCACACCCAATCAACGCGAGGGTTTTCGACATAACGGCACATTGGGTATGGGTTTGCTGTCGCCGTTCCGCGGGCGTGGTCTGGGACGGAAGCTCCTCGAAGAGACCCTCGCCGGCGCGCATGAGGCGGGCATTCGCCGAATCGAGCTCGAGGTCCTGGCGTCCAACGAGAGCGCTGTTGCCCTCTACGAGCGGAGCGGCTTCGTTCATGAGGGCCGAAAGCGAGCCGCGCGGGTCCTCGACGGGCGGACCGAGGACATCTTGTGCATGGCACTCCTGTGGCCTTCGGAGCGCGCCGTTTAACAAGTGAAGCAGGGACGCGTCAGCCAGACCGCACTCAAGGTGGCGCACAACCTTGTCACGTTGAGTGCGAAAGACGACTGGGGGCAGCGGCTTCCTGTCGACCTCGCAGAGATGAGCGAGCGCCTACTCCAGGCTTCGGGACAGCCCGGATTCGGTCCTCGCATGATGCGTGTATCCAAGGGGCCGTGGATGATTCGAGCCTATGGGTTGCAGGACTTCTTGATGCCAGGGCAGTTCGAGGGGTTCGGTTACCGAAAGATCTTCGTGCAAGACCAAGTCGAGGCCGCGATCGAACAAGGAGCGCGGCAGGTGCTGTTCGCGGGCGCTGGCTTCGACACGCTGTGCCTGAGGCTCGCACCGCAATATCCCAACGTGAAGTTCATCGAGTTCGATCATCCCGCGACGTCTGCGGCAAAAGCCAAAGGCATCGCGCTCGAGGGCCAACCGACGAACATGATTCAGATCGCTGCCGATCTCGGCGAACATCCGCTCTCGAAGGTGTTGTCGAGTGACAGTCGCTGGGACACTTCACTGCCATCCGTGCTCGTGGCGGAAGGTCTCTTGCAGTATCTGACAGACGAAGAGGTGCGAGGGCTGCTGGTGGAAGCGGCTGCCTGCACCTCATCTGGAAGCCGGTTCGTGTTCACACATGCGAAGCCGGGCTATCGCAAGTTGGTCACGTTCCTCACGGGTCTGGTGGCAGAGCCGTGGAAGTCCGCGGTGGAGAGCCAGGACCTACCGGAGTACGTCGAAGGAACCGGTTGGAAGATCATTTCGGACGTCGACACCGACGAAGCGCACGGCGTCGAGCGCTATGCGGTAGCTGAGCGGTGCTGAAGGCTCAGTCGCGAATCTGACCGAACAAGGCGTCGAACAGCACGCCGCCCAACAAGGCGTTGCAGCGGACCAGCAACAGTTCCGCTCAATTGACCTTGCCTGCCGTCTGGCCGCATACTGTGTGGGAAGGATCGGGTCGGGTCAGCGCTGTTGCTGACCGCTCATCGCCGATCCGTTGGGCGGCGAGTTTCGTTGCACGCTTGGAGGTCTGGGCATGATGGACACGATCACAGTCCGACAGATGCCGTTCGAGTTCCCTGATGAGATCGATCCGGTCTTCATAGAGGGTGACCATCAGCAGTCATTCTCTTTCATCGCCGCCTCTTTGTTGCTTCCCCATCTCGAGCCGTACCTGATTCGTTCGATGAAGGCGGCGGAGAAGCACGTCACGGATCCGAAAGTGCTCGATGGCCTCAAGCGATTCTCCGCCCAGGAAGGTCACCACTTCCGCGTGCACAAAAAGTTCAATGCGGCGATCCGACGCTCGGGTTTTCCGGGACTCGATGCGTTGGAAAAGGAACTCTCGGATGACTACCACCGCTTCAGCCGCACGAAGTCGCTTCGCTTCAATCTCGCATACGCTGAGGGCTTCGAAGCTTTCACCATGAACGTGGTCAAGAACTTGATGGAACCCAACGGCTTCGGCCCAGATCTGCCCCCATTCTTGGAGATGTGGGAGTGGCACTTCGTGGAAGAGCTCGAACATCGCACCGTAGCCTTTGACGTCTACGACCATGTCTGCGGCGGCTACTCTTATCGGCTGGCAGTGGGCATTTGGGCGCAATGGCACTTCATGAACTGGGTGCGCCGCGTGGCCAACTACATGTTGAAGGTGCGTCCCCAGCCGAATCGCAGTGCCAAGGAGTCAGCTGAAGAAGCTCTTCAGAAAACGCAAATGCCCGCCGCCAAGATCCATACCCTCCTCCCCGGTCTCCTCCGCATCTACCTCCCGAACTACACGCCCCACGACGTGCAAATTGCGCCCGGCATCCAGACCCTCGCCGACAAGTACACGGCGATGGCGATCAAGACGTCATGACGCCGGTCTTGGCTCGGATGTTTCGGCGCGAGGTCGGTTCCCGCTGTCAGCGCGGCCTCACATTGGGCGTCGCGATTGCCGTTCAAGTAGCGAACGTCGGGTGGCCGCTTCTTGACGCGCCGCCGTCTAACCAGGCACTGCAATGGAGCGGCGGTCTAGGCCGCGCAGCCGAGCACCGAGCGCGTTAGGCAGAACGGTTGGTTGGCACGGTGGAGCTACGAGTCTTCGAGACGCAGAATCTTTCTGAAGCGGGTGCGGTCTACGCCGCCTGCTTCAACGAGCCCCCTTGGCAGGATGGCTGGACGAACGAGTCGGCAGTCCAAAGGCTCGAAGCTCTCCTCCAGTTTCCGACGGCACTCAGCCAGATCGCCTTCCTCGAGGGCTCCCTGGTCGGGCTCGCCATCGGCCACGTCGAGCCGTGGGTCGACGGCCCACACTTCTATCTGAGCGAGCTTTGCGTCTCGCCGGCTCATCGGAATAGACGGGTGGGGAGCGCCCTCATGGAGGGTCTTCTTGGCCGGCTCTCCATGTGCGGTGTTGTATCCGTGTATCTTTTGACCGAACGGGCGTCCGCAGCCGAAGGGTTCTTTCGAGCTCACGACTTCGCTCGCGATTCCGATTCCATCAAGCTCTGGCGCCAACTCTAATTTGACGTCCTGCCTAACAAGATGTGGGGCGGCAACGAGAGGTAATCATGAACTGGGACGCGATCGGCGCTGTGGGCGAAATTCTGGGAGCGTTGGGTGTGTTCGGTTCGCTCGCGTATCTGGGCTCCCAGATCCGCGACAACACGCGAGGTCTCGGGGCCGCCAGCCTGGAATCTGTTCTGGACGGGCCCCGCGATCGCTGGCTCCTCCCTCTTGCCACCAGTGGCGAGACCACCGAAATCTGGTCGAAGGGCCTGAGCTCACTCGACTATCTCGATGACAACGAGAAGCGCCGGTTCTGGTTCTTGATGACTGAGCAGTACTTCCAGATGCAGCAATGCATGCATCTCCACGACCGGGGCTTGATCCCTCGAGTGGACCATGACGCCTGGTTGGAGTGGACGGCTGCGCTGACACGAACCCCAGGCGGCGGTGAGATCTGGCTACAGATCCAGACGCTGATTACGCCGACCATCGCAAAGCTCGTCAACGACCACCTCGAAGTCCATCCGGATCCCCCATCCGTGCTCGAGTTGATGCCTGTCTTCCAATATCGTCCGCGCGACGCCGATGCGCAGGCGGAGATGCTATAGGGGCGACGGAGAGAGATGTCGGACGCGATCGAACCGCTGATCCTCGACCTCCTCGAGTTCGTGGGCGCCGGCTCGCGTCCGTATCAAGAGGTCATGGATGCGTGGCGCACGTCGTGCCCCCGCTTGCCCATCTGGGAAGAAGCGACCGCCCGCGGGTTGCTGGTGCGGCAGCGAGATGCGGATGGCGCCGTGGTCGCAGTCACGCCAGCGGGGCAAGAGCTCCTGAAGGCCAGTCGTTCCAACCGCGGGTAGCGATGACCGAGGCGGTCTTTCGCGACACCTGGGTATTCGTTTGACCGGCCGGAATAGCGCAGCGGAAACCGCCCTTGTACCGTGCAGCTCGCAACCCTTCGGTGACGGCCGCTTCGTTCGGCGGGCGCTCCTGAGCGGAAAACAGGAGAAGTCGCATGTCGACTCGTGGATCGTGTCTCTGCGGGGCCGTGGAGTTCGTGATCGATGGCGAAACGACCGACATCGGGATGTGTCACTGCTCGAAATGCCGAAAGGTCTCGGGAGCGGCCGCGAATGCGACGTTGATGGTGAGCGCCGATCACCTCCGCTGGATCTCCGGCGAGGGCGATCTCACGAAGTTCGCATTGGCAGACGGCTGGGGGACGTGGCGGTGTTCCACCTGTGGATCGCCGGTTCCCAGGCTGCATCCCGGGGGCGGGGCGTATTGGGTCCCGGCAGGCGTTCTCGACTCGGACCCCGGGGTCCCGGTCGCCGGACACATCTTCGTGGGTTCGAAGGCCGCCTGGGAGGAGATTGCGGGCGCCGGACCGAAATTGCGCGACGGATTCGGAAGCGAGAACATCGAGTAGGCGGCGAAGCGTCACGCGTTTCGCGCTGCCCAAGGAGAGGTCATGAGAATCCTGATTGGATGCGTCGCGATCGCGCTCACCATGCTCACCGCAGGGTCAGTCGGGGCGGAAGGCGCTGACGAGGCGCCTTCCATCGCGGCGGCCGATCTGCATGCCCGCCGAACCCGCGGAGATGCCCCGGTCGTGATCGATGTGCGTACCCGCGACGAGTACGCCGCGGGCCACGTGCCCGGCGCCGTTCACATTCCGTTCGACGAGGTCGCGGACCGGATTTCCGAGGTCGACGCGCCGAACGGTGTCGCGCTCTATTGCATGGTCGGTCCGCGGGCGCGCAAGGGCGAGGCTGCATTGCTCGCCGGCGGATACAGCTCCGTCTTCCATCTCGAGGGTGGTCTCGCAGCATGGCAAGAAGCGGGTTACCCGGTCGAGAAGGACGAGTAGCTGCTGCGGACGCTGCGAAGCGAGGTCGCCGCGCTTCCTCGGTAGCATCGGGAGCGGCGGGCACGCGAACCGAACCGGTCGCTTCGGGTTCCCTCTTCGTTCCGGAACCGGTGGGTTCGGGCAGGAGAAGGCCAAGGGTGCGCAGAGGGAAATGAAGAACCTTGCGATCTCGATGGGTGCCGTCGTCGTGGCGCTGACGCTGTTCGCCGATCTGGGGGATGGGAGTGCGTTCCGGTTCGTGCGTCACATTCCGGGGCGCGACCTCACCGGTCACTTCGTCCTGTTCGGGCTCCTGGGCTTCCTGAGCGTGTCCTCGATTCGCAGGAAGACGTCCTTGGAAGGCTGGGTCGCGCGGCTCCAATGGGCGGCCGTGCTGAGCCTGCTGGTCGCGCTCGAGGAGGGGAGCCAGGCGTTCATCCCGTCGCGCTCGTTCGCGTTCGCAGATCTTTCCGCGTCCTGGGCGGGAATCCTCTTCGGACTCACCGGGTCGACACTCTGGATCTGGTCGCATCCCGGAGACGAGCGGCCCCGCTCCGATCAGGCGCGTTCCTCGGCCACGTCGTAGCGCTCGCGGTAAGCGCGGAACCGTTCGTGGAGCTCGTCCGCATTGAGCCCGGTGGATGCTGCGGAATAGCGGTGGGTCCCCTTGGCGCCCCGGGGCTTGCGCGCCACGTACTGGGTCACGCTCTCCCGCACTCCCGGCGGGTAGGGCCAGCCGAGGCGCTCGTAGATCCCTGAAACGGTCCCGGCCGGGTCGGCGACCAGTTCGCGGAACGAAACGTCGATGAAGCAGTCGTCGGGCAGGGCGCCGGAGGCGCGGTCTGCGATCTCTCGCCCGAAGAGGCCTTCGAACGCCATCGGCAGGATGCGCGCGGCACCCGACATGTCGACGTGTGAGCAGCGCATCCACTTGAGCGTGCCGAGCAGGTTGATCATCGAGGGCAGGGTGCTCGCGGGGTCGCGGTGGGTGCGGAGGATCCGTGCGTCGGGGTAGATCTCGAACAGCGCGCGCAGTTGCGAAAGGTGACTGGGCGCCTTCAGCAGCCAGCGGCGCGCTCCGCCCTGCGCTTGCAGGGTTCTGAGGAAGTCTCGGTGAAAGCGGTATGCCGGGCGGTGGTCGGCACGGACGAGGTGAGCGTCGTAGCCCGGCACGACGTGACAGCCGCCCCAGTGATCGGAAAGAAACTCGTGCAGCGTGATGAAGATGCACTCGTTGGGGAGCCGGCCCGAGTTCTGGTGCATGGTTTCGTACTCGGGCTGGACGTCCGGCCAGAAGCGTTCGGTGCGATCGCTCGTCTCGGCTCTCTCCCCCCCGGTTGCGCTCTCGATCGGGTGCTGCATCTCCCACATCGAGGGCGAGCGCGTGTCCGGGTCACATGACATCAGCTCGTGGAGGATCGAGGTGCCCGAGCGTGCGGCCCCGACGATGAACACGGGCGCCGCGATCGGGGTCTCCAGGATCTTGGGTTTCTCGGCCCAGAGGGCCGTCAGCTGGAGCCGGTTCCGCAGGGTCCGCAGCAACTCCATGCGCACCATCGTGCGGCCGACGACGTGTAGTCCAGACTCTTCGCGAAGGCTGCGCACGAAGCGTTCGTAGTGGGTCTGCCACTCGCCCGGGCCGAAATCTTGGAGGCCCGTCGATCGGCGCGCTGTTTCGAGGAGTGCGTCGGCCTCGAGCGGGATGAGATGTTCGGCCCCGCCGACCGCGTCGCCGTGCGCGATCAGGCGTTCGACCCACGCCGGGCGCACGGGCGGGATCCAGCCGGTCGCCTCGCTCATCGGTAGCGGTTCCAGAGGAGTTCTCGTCGCCGCGCCAGGGAGACGCGGCGCTGCTCGAGGCTGACGTGTGGATGGGTGTCCGGAAGGACTGTGCGGATCTCGGCAACAGGAATGACGCGGGCGGTCGGGACGGGCTCGGTCTGGGTCCACACGTACCGGTAGACCAGCATCCCGCTCGCGCGCGCTTCCGTGTCGATCCAGTTGGGGACGCCGGGATCTTCACCGGCGAGTACGATGCGAATGCGTTTGTCCGGGTCGGCGTGGAGCTGGTGGTCGTTCAGGCTGGTCTGGCGCTCGGCGAAGTCTCCCGACTCGAGCCAGCCGAGTGTATGCAGCGTGAAGCCGAAATACTCGGCGTCGGGCCGTTCGCATTCGAGGAGCAGCGCTTCGCCGGGCGCGAGCTCCCAGAAGCACGCGCCGTATCGGATGTCCTCCGCGCCGCCGGGAGGTTGCCTCGGAGGCATCGGCACGTTCGGTTCGGCGCGTTCGCGCCCAGCGCTCGTGTACTGGTTCCAGAACGACGCGCTGGCCTCGACCCAGTGGGCGGCTCGGTCGAGGCCGCGCGCGACTGTTTCGGGAGCGGGTGCAGGGCGGGGAACTCCCTCCGCGCCGACGCGTTCGATGTGGAAGGCCGGCGTGGCGTCGCGCTCCCAGTCGCTCTGGTAGATCCGGATCGTCAGAATGCGTGCCTGTGGGTGCATCGGCAGATGATTCGCTTCGCCATCCGCCGCCGCCGGGTCGCTCGAGACCAGAATCTCGAGCCGACCGTCTTCCTCCACCGTCAGTCGGTCGAGGGACGTCTCGCTCCACACGCCGAACTCGCCGAGCTGCATGTCGCCTTCGTGCAGCGAGAAGATCGCCTGGCGCACCCCTCGAGTGTGGCCCCACACGCGATAGGCCTCGCCGGGTGCGATCGGAGCGCGCAGGTAGACGTTGTCTGGATTGGGCCCGCCCCACTGGTTGTCCGGCGTCTCGTAGCGAACGAAGTCGGGGTGCAGCGGATCGCCGGTCTCGATTTCCATCTGGACCGCATGGACCATCAACCGCGTCAGCCAACGGAACCCCTCCGCGCGATCGCGAGGTTCGCTCGGGTATCCGTCGCCGAGGATCGTCTCGCCCACCGCAGCCAAGCGTTCGCACCACTCGCGCCACGCGCTGCCGTCGATCAGGCGCTGTGCGTCGTCGTCCATCGCGTCTCCCTCGGGCGGGAGACTACCAGCCTCCCGTTCCGCGGCTTCGGGCGCGTGGTACGTTCTCAAGATGGTGACGAGGCCTCGCGTGACCGCGGTCCACAAGACCGCGGCGCATTCTTTCGGCAAGGCGGCCGCGAGCGAGATCACGCTCGTGGCCGGCCTGGGCGTCGAGGGAGACGCGCACTGCGGTGCGCGGGTGCAGCACCGGTCGCGCGTGGCGGCCGATCCCACCCAGCCGAACCTCCGCCAGGTGCATCTGATCCACTCGGAGCTTTTCGAGGAGCTGTCTCTCGAAGGGCATGCCGTCACCGCGGGCGAACTCGGAGAGAACATCACCACGCAAGGCCTGGACGTGCTCGGCCTGCCGACTGGCGCCGTGCTCAAGATCGGGGCCCAGGCGCTCGTCGCGATCGCTGGACTGCGCAACCCGTGCAAGCAGATCGACGACTTTCAGCCGGGACTCCTCGCCAAGGTCGCGTACAAAGGGCCGGGCGGCGGACTGATTCGCAAGTCGGGCATCATGGGGGTCGTCGTGGTGGGCGGCGTGGTCCGGGTCGGCGATGAGATCGAGGTGGCGCATCCACCGGGGCCTGCGATTCCCCTCGATCGCGTCTAGTGGGTAACGTTCGTCTCGGCGGGGAGTGAGATGGATCCGGTCGGCGCGCTCATTGGTCTGGCCGAGGTAGCCTTGGCTCTCGCGGGCTTCTCCGCGATCGTCCTGGTCCTCAGCTCGAGGACGAACCCGATTCAAGCCGAAGAGCTGGCCTTCGTTCGAATCATGGTCTCGAACGGAGTCGGCATGGCCTTCTCCAGCCTGATCGCAGTGTCGCTGCTCGCGCTCGAGATCCCGCCCCCGAGAGTCTGGGTTGTGGCGAGCGGGATCGTGTTCGTCGGTGCGCTCGCCGTTTCCGCGCTCAACTTTCTCGTCTTTCTGCGCGGCCTCGACGCCGAAACTTCGGGCCTCGTATCATTCTGGTGGTCGTTCGTCGTCGTGGGTGCGCTGATTCACCTCGTAAACGCACTCGGTCTCTTCGCGCCTCCGTCCTTCGGTTTCTTCTTCCTCGGCCTGGTCGTCCTCCTCAGCCAGGCCGGCGCCCAGTTCGTCTATATCCTGTACGCGATTCTTGGCAGGTCCGAGCCATGAACCAAGAGGCACCCGTATGAGCCACCCGGCACTCCATCCCGAGCGCACGGCGGTGATCACCGGCGGAGCGAATGGCATCGGCCTGGCTGTGGCCGGGCGTCTCGCCGCCGCGGGAATGAACGTCTGCATCGCAGACTTCGCGGAAGAGTCGCTCGCCGCCGCTGCGGCAGAGTTGACGGGGCTCTCGCCGCGAGGGGCCGACGCAATTCTCGCGGTGCCGACGGATGTCTCGCGCATCGAATCCGTCCAGGCGGTACGTGAAGAGGTGATGGCTCGTTTCGGGGAAGTGGCCTTGCTGATGAACAATGCGGGGACGGGCGGCGGCGGTGGCCCCTGGCAGGACTACGACGGCTGGCAGCGGGTCCTCGGCGTCAATCTCTGGGGCGTGATCCATGGATTGCAGGTCTTCACCCAGGGGATGATCGAGCAGGGCACTCCGTGTGCGATCGTCAATACGGGCTCCAAGCAGGGAATCACGAATCCACCGGGAGATGCCGCGTACAACGTCTCGAAGGCGGGGATCAAGAGTCTGACCGAGAGCCTCGCGCATCGGCTGCGAGACCTCGAAGGGTGCCAAGTCAGTGCGCACTTGTTGGTTCCGGGTTTCACGTACACCGGCATGGTGAAGCGCTTTCTCAAAGAGAAGCCGCCGAGTGCGTGGCTCCCCGAAGAGGTCGCGGATCATCTGCTCGCGGCGTTGGCGGCGGGCGACTTCTACGTGCTGTGCCCCGACAACGACGTGACCCCCGAGATGGATCATCGACGGATCGAGTGGGCCGCGGGCGACCTGGTCGAGGGCCGCCCGGCGCTTTCGCGTTGGCATCCCGACTACGAAGCGGCGTTCGAGAAGTTCATGGCCGCGGAGCGTGACTGAACTCTGAACGTTGTGAGGACTCTGGCATGACGGTCGTCGTTCTTTTGTTCTGCCTCTCGACGTTCGCACTGGGCGCCCTCGGCCTGGTCTTGCCCTCACAGCTCCGCCGGTTCGTCCGGAGATTCGCGACCCCGGTCGGGTTCTACTGCGGGGCCGCCTTTCGGGTTGTCTTGGGAGTGGCGCTGCTCTTCGTGTACCCCACCACGCGTGCGCCGGAGTTCCTGCAGGTCCTCGGGATCATGCTGATTCTCGGAGGGCTCAGCATTCCTCTTCTCGGCCTCGCGTGGCTGCGCGGGATGGCCGATTGGTTCATGGAGTGCGCCCCGTGGCTCGTCCGTGGCTGGGGCGTGCTGGCGATCTCGTTCAGTCTTCTCCTCGCCTACGCAGTCGGCGGCGGGCCCCTCGAGCCAGGCCCCTAGGAGGCCTGCGGTCGAATGGTCCGTGGGATCCTCATAGCCTTCCATCGGTCGCCGGCCGGAGGGCGCCGTCGCGTTTTTCCTGCGCACGTATCTGTCGCCGCTGTGGTTCACCCCGGACCTCTCACTCTGGGAGCTGCTTCAGGCGATCGCGAATCCGCTCTTCGGGGCGCGCGTGTTCGAAGAAGCGTCGGACGTCGTCGTCGAGGACATCGTTCGCCGCATCGATGTCCCGGTCTACATCCTCCAGGGTCGCGCCGACGTCGCCACACCGACGTTCCTGGTCGAGATTTGGCTCGGTAGACTCGAAGCGCCGGCGGGCAAGGAACTCATCGTCTTCGAGAACTCAGCCCATGACGTCGTGCCCGAAGAGCCCGGCAAGTTCTACGAGGTGATCGTCCGGATTCGTGAGGAGGCGTGTCGAGAGGTGGAGCGTTGCCGATGACGACGGTCGAAATTCGCAGAGTCCGAGCGGGAGACGAGAACCTCTGGTTGAGCGCAGTGGTGGCCATCCTCGACGAGGAGGATCGCGACGGCACGCTTGCCACCGAAGCGGAGGTCGCGAAAGCGCTGGAGGGCGGGCACGGCATCCGATAATACCCCCGCCCGGCGCATGTTCGAGCGCACCGGAGCAGAAGTCGAAGGGGACTCGTACGTCGAGTACGAGTGGGAACTCGACTAGGCGTCCACGTCTGGGTGGCTCCCGAGGCCGATTCACGCGTCAGCGGTGGTTCTTCTTCGACTGATTCTTTTCCGATTTCCGCTGCTCTTTGGCTTGTTTCTTGTCGGCGCTCTTCTGCGCCTTGGCCTGCTTTTCGTGCGCGCGCTTCTGTGCCTTGGCCTGCTTCTCGCTCTCGCGTCGCTGCTGCTTGGCTTGCTGCTCGGAAGCACGCTGTCGTTGCTTGGCCTGCTGATCGGCCGCGTGCTGTCGCTTCTTGGCCTGCTGTTCGGCCGCACGTTGCTGGTCTCGGGCTCGATTGGCCTGTTTCTCGCTCGCTCGTTTCTGATCGCGAGCCTGCTTCTGGTCGGTTTGTCGCTGCTGCTTGGCTTGCTTCTCCGACGAGCGGTTCTGGTCACGTACGTGCTTCTTGTCGGTCTGCTTCTGCTGTTTGGCCTGCTTCTCGTCGGTGCGGCGCTGTTGCTTGGCTTGCTTCTCCGACGAGCGCTTCTGGTCGCGTACGTGCTTCTTGTCGGTCTGCTTCTGCTGCTTGGCCTGCTTCTCGCTGGTCTTGCGATCCTTGCGTTCGGCACGCGTCTCGGGCTGCTTTTTCGGTTTGGTGATTCGTTCCGGTCCGTGGCCCGAGGCGACGAACTTGTCGTCCTTCCCCTTTCCCTTGCCGTTTCCGCGCCCGGCGTTCTTACCCTTCTTCGGCTTCGTGTGGCGCTCGGCCTTCTCGTCTGCGGCCAGCTTGGTGAGACCCGGGAAGTCTCCCGGACGTTTGGCGACGAACCGATCGAGATCGTCGCGGCCGTGCTTCTTGGCCTTGCCGTGTCCGCGCCGCTTGCCCGACTTGCGATCGTCGCGCCGCATCTCGTTCTTCAGCCGGCCGTACTCGGCGAGCCGCTGGGGTCGATTCTTGCCGTCACGTAGGAAGCCTGCCGGCATCTCGCGTTCGGCGTTTCGGACGAAGTGCCCGACCGCGTGGCCCCCGGGCCCGAAGCGTCGGTAGTGGCGGCCTCGGTGATCGCCGTAGTGGCCCCGTCCATAGCCCCTTCCGTAGCCATGACGATCGTATTGATGCAGGAAGTGGTTGCTGAGTCGCGGGTAGCGGTGGTGGTGAACGGGGCGGTTGAAGTACCAGCCGTAGAAGCCGTAGCGGGGAGCGCGGTGGACGACCGTGTAGCGGGGCCCGAACCAATGCCCGGAGTGTCGCCAGTAGGGCCGCGGATACCAATACATCCACGGGTCGTAGTAGCTGTAGTCGGCGCGCACCCACGGAGGGACGCCGACCCAGTAAGAGTAGGGGCGCACGATGCTGACCTGGACGTTCACCTGCTGAACCACTGCCGGAGCAGCAGGCTCCACGAACTCTTCCTCGTACTCGCGATACGAGGCGTCGACTTCCTCCTGGAGCTCGGGATCGGACTCGACGACTTCTGCGAAGTCGCGCGCTTCTTCGGCGTTCCGTTCGGCGACCACCTGCTGGAGGTTGTCGAATGCGAGCCGCACGCCATCCGGGTCGCGCTCATAGGCGTCGCCCAGCAAGACCGTCATCTCGGTGTTCTCGCTCATCAGCGCGAGCACTTCTGGCGTGTCGATCAGCGCGAGGAATGCGGACTGCTTCTCATCGGGGAGCTCGCCGACGAGCTGTCCGAATGCCTTCTGCTCGCTCGAAAGGAGTGCGTGCGCTCGGCTGACGAGCTTCCAGTTCTGCCCGCCGGCCGCGAGTGCCGCGTCTCGGGCGTCTTCGGGGTAGCGGGCGGCGATGGTGTCGAGTTCGGCCGGACTCTTCGGACCGCCCGCGACGATCTCGGCGACGAGAGACGGGTATCGCGTCAGCTGGAACAGCTGCTCCTGCGTTTCCTGCTCGTAGGGTTCGAGGAGTCGGGAGAAGCTCTCCCGTGAGCGTTCCTGCCGGGAGCTCAGTTCTGCGAGCACATGGGCCTCGGTCGAGGCCTCGAGGATGCTCCGCCGGAGATCCTCCGGGTAGAGGCTCAGGGCCTCGAGGGCCGGGAGGTCTTCGTCCGCGATGCCGCTGAGCGGCTCGCCGAGAGTGGTCGCTGCGACCGGGAGAAGGGTGGCCAGAATCAGGACCACCGCTCGACTGAGGAATCGCTGAGGCATCGACATGCTGTGCACCTCGGAATCGCGGGGCCCGCCGCCCCTCGGAAAGGATATCGGTCAGACGCACCAGGCCCGCGCGGCATTCAATCACGGCTTCTGATATACCGTCAGATTCGTCCCCGGGGGCTCTGTGGGAGTGCCTGGCGCCGAATCGGCAATCGAGCTGCAAGCCTGTCGGAGCGAGAGCGAGAAGCCATGAGCCGCCAGCCGGGAGAAAGCCCCCAGCGACCGCTGGGACCGCGAGCACTCCGCACGCGCGAGCGCTTGCTCCGCACGACGGCCGAACTGCTGGCCGAGCGGGGGCTCCGTGACCTCGCAGTGGTTGAGGTCGCCCGCCGGGCCGGAACCTCTCCCGCGACTTTCTACCAGTACTTCGGGGGCGCCCTCGAGGCGACACTGGAACTCGCGGAGCTCGCGTCGAGAGACCTCGAGCCGCTCGTCGCGGGGCTCGAGGGTTCGTTCGAAGGCGACGCCGGGCTGAACCGCGCTCGCGCGTTCGTCGCTGATTTCTTTGCACTTTGGGAGAGACACCGTGCGGTGTGGAGGGTGCGCAACCATTCGGCCGAGGAGGGCGACTCCCGGTTCCGGCGAGTGCGGCGGAAGGCACTGCGCCCGCTGCTCGATCGACTCGCGCAAGCGTTGCCCGATTCCGGTGACACCGAGGGCGTCCATCCCTACGCGGTGGCCGCCGCACTTGCGACGATCCTCGAGAGCCTCGGAGCGTACGGCCCCGAACTCGAGCGCTTCGATGTCGATCGCGATGCACTGATCGAGACTGCCTCCCGAATTCTCGTGGATACGATCACGGAACGCGGGGCTGCCCGGTGAAGAGCCTCGTCGAGATCGAGGCGGATCTCACCGCGCCCGGCGGACCGTTCGAGTGCGCGGAGGAGAGCGTGCTCGGAGCCCCGATGTCGGTCTTTCGGGACCGACTTCCCTCGGCTCGAGCCTTGCTCGAAGCGTCGCGGACATTTGGAGATGCCGAGCATCTCGTGTGCGGAACGACGAGGTTGAGCTTCGCGGCGCACCTGGGCGAGGTGGGCTCGGTGGCCGAGGCACTGCGCGAGCAATACGGTGTGGGCCCGGGGGATCGCGTCGCGATTCTCGCCGCAAACTGTGCCGAGTGGGTGATCACGTATTGGGCCGCCGTCAGTCTCGGTGCGATCGCGGTGGGACTCAACGGCTGGTGGTCCGGCGATGAGATCGCATACGGCGTGGCAGACTGTGAGCCAAAGGCGCTCGTGGCGGACGCGCGGCGTCTCGCGCGGGTCGATCGGGCGGCTCTCGCCGTGCCGGTCGTCGAGATCGAGTCCGAGTTCGAAGCTCTTCGCAGCCACGCACCCGGCGCGCCTCTCTCGACCGCGCCCATCGAAGAGGACAACCCTGCGACGATCCTCTACACGAGCGGTACGACGGGCCGGCCGAAGGGCGCCGTGCTCACGCATCGCGCACTCGTGGCGGCGATCCGCATCAACCTCTTTCACGGCATCCGCATGACACTGGCCGCTGCGCAGGCGGCGGACGTGAGTCGCGACCCAGGCGGTGCACCGCCGCAGACGTGCATGCTCGTCAGCTCGCCGCTCTTCCACATCTCCGGCCTCGTCAACGGAGCCGTCATGTCGCTGGCAACCGGTGCGAAGGCCGTGTGGTTGCCCGGACGTTTCGATCCGCTCCGCGTGATGCAAGCGCTTGAAGCCGAGCGGGTGACCAGCTGGGGGCCGATGGGCACGATGGTCTACCGGGTCGTCAATCACCCGGAGGTCGACCGCTTCGACTTCTCGTCGGTTCGCAATGTGGGATCCGGGGGGGCGCCGGTCTCGGCAGAGCTGCAGAACCGGATGCGCGAGGTGTTCAGCGTGGCAGGCTCGTCGATGGGAATCGGGTACGGCCTCACCGAGTCGACCTCGATGGTGGCCGTGGGCTGGGGAGCGGAGTTGGCGGAGGCGCCGAACACGGTCGGCCGACCGCTTCCGACGATCGACCTCGAAATCCGTGACGAGACCGGCCAGCTGGCGCTCGAAGGCGCCGAAGGGGAGATCCACGTGCGGGCGCCGACGCTGATGCGGGAGTACTGGGGCCGCGCGGAAGCCACCGCGGAGGCGATCCTTCCCGGGCGTTGGCTGCGAACCGGCGATTGGGGTCGGCTCGAGGCGGGTCGCTTGTTCGTGAACTCGCGCAAGCGCGATCTGATCCTGCGCGGCGGTGAGAACGTATATCCCGCGGAGATCGAGCACTGCCTCGAGGCGCTCCCCGAGGTGGACGAGGCCGCCGTCTACGGGGTGGCGCACGAGGAGTTCGGGCAAGAGGTGGCGGCGGTGGTGGTTCCGTCAGAGGGAGCTGAGCTGCGCGAAGAGAACCTCACCGAGTGGGTCGCGAGTCGCCTCGCCTATTTCAAGGTGCCCTCGCGCTGGGAGATCCGCACCGAGCCCCTTCCGCGCAACGCGTCCGGCAAGGTATTGAAGGACGTGCTCAGCGGCGCTGTGGAGAACGTCTTTCAGGACGAGTAGGCGACCCGGCTCTCCGCCGGCGCCAGGCGGCGACACCCAGGATGGCCGAGCCCAAGGCCGTCATGAGCGCGAGCCCGGGTTCCGGAACGCCGATCGAGTAGGTCACGCGTGCGAAGGATGCTACAGGCTCGGCGAGCAGGGTGGTCGAGGTGACACGAATCGGAGTCACGAGACTCAGTCGCGCTGGATTGCCCGTCACGACGGACCCGACGCGGGTGAGGGTGCCGACGCCAGATTCTGTGGCGACACTCATGGCGAAAGCGGTTCCGGACGTCCAGCGCCCAAACGTGACAGTGACCGGGCTTCCACCGGCCTGGGGAACCACGAGCGTGCCGCCCACGCCGAGTCCCGCGGTGACGGCTCCGCCCGCGCTCATCTGGGTCAGCGGGAAGCGAATGAAAGTCGCGCCCCCGAAGCCGCCCACGGCGAACTCGCCCGCGATCGGCATCGTGCCCTCGAAGTCGGCGCCCGGCGCTGAGGCGGCGAAGACGCCGGGTCCGTTCGAGATCGCCAAAGTGCCGAACGTCAGCGGAGAGGCCTGCTGCGTGTCGAACGGCATGGTTCCGACGAAGGTCCCCCCGTCGACCCGTATCTCGGAATCGAGAGTCCCTGACAGCCCGGCGGGCTGACTCTCGAAGACAAGTGGGTTCACCGGAAGGCCGACGCCGTCCTCGTAGACGAACTCTGCGATCGGCATTTCCCCGGCCCCGGCGACCGACACACTCGCTGCCCAGATCGCCACGCAGGCGATCGAGAGAGATCGAATCACTTCTCGAACCGGATGTATTGCGTCATTCCTGGCCGCTCCGTCGGGGTTGCCTTGAAACCGTATCGTGTATAGAACCGAGCCTTGCCGGCAGCCGAGAAGAGGCCCACGAACGCCCGATCGGGGGCGTTCGCGTCGAGCCACACCATCACCCGGCCCATCACGGCCGCTCCGAGGCCCATCCCCTGCCGATCGGGCAAGACGGCGACATCCTGCACGTAGAAGAAGAGGGCACCGTCTCCGACGATGCGAGCCATCGCGACGGCATGGCCGTCTTGCTCCGCGACAACCGCGAACAGAGTATGGGCGAGCGCGATCTTCGCGGTCTCGGGCGTGACGTAGCTCGACCAGCCCACGGCGCCGGTGAGTTCGAGATACTCGTCGAGCGTGGGGAGCCGGTCGACGACCTCGAAGGAGGCACTCATGCGATTCTGCTCAGCTCCTCGCGCAGGCGACGCTTGTCGATCTTGCCCGAATCGGTGAAGGGAAGGGTGCCGGATTCTGCGATGCGGAGGACGTGGGGCACCTTGTACGCCGCGAGTTCTCGTTTGACGCGCCGCTTCAGCTCTTCCGGGTCTGCCGACGTCGCATGCTCCAGGACGACGGCTGCGGCGACGCGCTCGCCGCGATCTGCGTCGGGGACTCCGACCACGTAGGCTTCCGCGACTTCCTCGAAGCCGAGCAAGACGGCCTCGATCTCACTGGGTGTGACGTTGGCGCCCCCGGTTTTGATCATCTCGCCGAGGCGTCCTTCGAAATGCAGCAAGCCCTCTGCATCGAAGAAGCCGCCGTCGCCGGTGTGGTAGAAGCCGTCGGGGTCGAAGATGTCTTCGCGCGGCACCTTGTGGAGCCCTTGCATGAGGCTGTAGCCGCGGACACAGATCTCACCGCTCTCGCCGACGGCGAGCGTGTGACCCGTCCGCGGGTTGATGATCTTGTGCTCTACACCCGGGACGGCGCGTCCGAACGTGGCGCGCTCGTGTTCGGGCAGCTTTCCGGATCCTCCCCAGGTATGCGGCCCGCACGTCTCCGTCATGCCGAGGGCGGTCGCGCGCAGCTCCGGATCGGCCGGGCAGACTTCTTCGGAGAGGATGTCGGGGACGTTGCCGCGCCGGAGCGCGGAAAGGTCGCGCTCGGTCCGGCTCGGGTGTTCCGCGAGCGCCTTGCCGAAGTGCGGCCAGCCGATCGCGACGGTCGCCCGCTCCTCTTCGAGGAACCGCAGAGTCGCCTCCGGGTCGAACACGGATTCGCACAGCGTGCACGCACCCGCGTGGAGGTTTCCGAGCAGCGCGAAGACCAGTCCGCCCACCCAGAAGAACGGCATCGGGGACCAGACGCGGTCGTCGGGGCCGAGGTCGCCGAACGAATGGAGCGCGTGCGAGTGGCGGAGGACGGCTCCGTGCGAGTGGATGGCTCCCTTCGGGTCGGAGGTGCTGCCCGAGCTGTAGAGGAGGAAGAGAGTGTCCGAGGGCGCGACCGCGTCCTCGAGCGACTTCAGGAACGAACGATCGGGTGCGTCGGTGGGTGCGACCTCGCGGCGGGCGGTGGCCCAGGCGGGCACCTCGTCACCCCACACGACGATCTCGCGCAGGCTCGGGTGTGCCTCGAGTGTGAGCGGAGCGCTCTTTGAATCGGCGAGCCCGGGCACCGCACTCTCGAGTCGCTCGAGATAGTCGTTCGAGAGAAAGTGTGGCGCCGTCAACAGCATCTGGATGTCGGCATGGCGCAGCACCCAGCCGAGTTCGCGCGCCTGGAAGAATGTGTTGATCGGCACGGCCACGGCCCCGATCCGTGTGACGGCGAGCCACGCGACGAACCAGTCGACGCCATTCGGAAAGAGCACACCGATGTGGGACCCCTTGCCGACTCCGCGTGCACGCAGGCCGAGCGCGAGGCGCGCCGATTTCGCTTCCGCCTCCGAGAACGTGATGCGGCGCGTGTCCTGGACGACGGCTTCGCGAGTTCCGAACTGCTCCGTCAGCATCCGCAGCCAGCGGGGGAGCGTCGGCGGCGAGGCGAGCTCGGGCATCGGGGATCCTTCGGTAGGGCCGCGCGAGTGTGACGCTGCGGCCGGGCCGGTTGACTCGCATCCGGGGTCAGTCCAGTATCTGATACCTCGTCAGATATTCCAAGCCGCGGAGAGCTGGCGCGAAATCACCGCCACGGTCGCGCGTCGCGCACGAGGGGAGACCCATTGGAGTTCGCCTGGTCCGAAGCGGACGCACGGTTTCGCCGCGAACTCGAGGCGTTTCTCGGAGAGCAGCTCCCGCCCGACTGGGAAGAACTCGCGAAGGACGGGCCGGGCAGTGAAACGCAGGCGGCATTCTCGCGAGGCTTCGCGCAGGCGTTGGCGGAACGAGACTGGTTGACTCCGCATTGGCCCGAGGCCTATGGCGGCCGCGATGCGAGCGCTTGGCAGCACGTGGTGCTGTCGGAAGAACTCTGGTCCCGCGGAGAGCCGCGCGGGCCCCAGTACATGAACGTCAACTGGATCGGTCCGGCGATCATGGAGCACGGCACCGACGCGCAGAAGCAGTTCCACCTGCCGCGGATCGCGGCCGGGAACGTGTTCTGGTGTCAGGGCTTCTCGGAGCCGGAGGCGGGTTCGGATCTCGTGGCGCTTCGCACGGCGGCGCGCCCGGAGGGTACGGACTACGTCGTCGACGGCACCAAGATCTGGACGTCCTACGTCAATCACGCCGACTACTGCTTCCTGCTCGTGCGGACGGATGCCGAATCGAGTCGACACCGCGGAATTTCGGTGCTCCTGGTTCCGATGGACACGCCCGGGATCGTCGTGCGCGAAATTCCGTCGGTGGTGGGAGATCGCTACTTCCACGAAGTGTTCTTCGACGGCGTGCGCGTGCCCCAGAGCTGCCGACTCGGCCCCGAGAACGAGGGGTGGGGCGTCGTTTCCTACGCGCTGCAATACGAGCGCGTCGGAGCACCGCGCTACGCCCGTGCGGCTCGCACCCTCGACCGACTCGTCGAGCACGCACGGGAGCGCGGTGTCCTCGATGACGATGCGCTGCTCGAGCGGCTCGGCGAAGCACGCGCGCGCTGTGAGGCGGCACGCCTGCTCACGTATCGCGTGGTCGACCAGCGTGCCCGCGGCTTGCCCCCGACGGCAGACTCGAACATGGCGCGCGTCGCCGGAACGTCGGCCGAACGAGCGGTGGCGGATCTCGCGCTCGAACTCTTCGGCAGCGAGGCGCTCGAGGCCGGCACGTTCGGAGATGCGCAGTTCCGGATGGCGATGACGGCCGGAGTGGCCGTGGGCGCGACCGAGATCCAACTCAACCTGATCGCCAGCCGAATCCTCGGTCTTCCGCGGGAGTAGCTGTGGATTTCGAGCTCGACGAGGGTCAGCGCGCGATCGCGGAAGCGATCGAAACCCTGCTCGCCCAGCACGCCGGGGTCGATCGCGCGGTGGCGCTCGAGGCGACCGGGGGTTGCGATGCCGCGCTGGCGAAGGCCCTCGCCGAATCTGGCTTTCTCGAGGTGGCGCTCGGCGACGAGACCGGGCCCCTCGATGCCGCGCTCCTCGTCGAAGCGGCATCCGCAGCGGGAGCCGTGTGGCCGATCGGGGCGATGGCGTTGGTCGCGCCGCTCGTGACGGGCCGGGCGCTCGACGGACCCGTCGCGCTCGTCGATGTGGGGCGTCCCGGGCCCGTCCGATACGCGGCGCACGCGCGAACTCTGCTGGTCTTCGGTGAAGGCGGTGACGCCCGCGTCGTCTCCTGCGAACCGGGCGCGGTAGAAGGCGTCCCTTCCTGGTTCGGGTTTCCGCTCGGCCGGGTGGCTCCCGCGACTCTCGCGCAAGGCGAGTCGCTCGGGAGAGCGTCGGGTGAACGCTTGCTCGCGTGGTGGCGTGTGGGATTGGCGGCTGAACTCGCGGGCACCATGCGCACCGCACTTGCGGTCACTCTCGAATACCTGAAGGAGCGGCGGCAGTTCGGCAAGACGATCGGTTCGTTTCAGGCGGTGCAGCATCGCCTGGCCGAGTGCCACGTGGTTTGCGAGAGCGCCCGCTGGCTCGCGCTCGAGGCGGCTGCATCGGGTGCTCCATCCGAGGCGGCCGCGACGGCAGCCGCCCATGCGGCCGCCGCGGCCCAACGGGTCTTCACTGAAACGCATCAGCTCTCGGGTGCCATCGGCTACACACGTGAGCATCCTCTTCATGTGTTCAGCATGCGGCTTCAGGCCCTGCGACTCGAACTCGGGGGCGCGCCTGCCCACCGTTTGGCAGCGGCCCGCGCGCGCTGGATCGCGCCTTGAGTTCGCTCGACTTCAGCCTCGACGAGACCCAGCAGGCGCTCGCCGACGCGGTCGCCGCGTGTTGCCATGCGCACGAGGTCGACGCGGTCGCCCGATCAGAAACAGGGTCGTTCCCGGGGAGCCTCTGGCGCGCGCTCGGCGAACTCGGTGTGCTCGGCATTGCAGCGCCCGGTGCCGAGGGCGGGGCAGACGAGTTGATCGCCGCGTTCGAAGCTCTCGGCCGAGCGGGATGCCCTGGGCCGCTCGTAGGAGCGGTGTGTGCCGTTCGGCTCTTGCCGGAGCCGGAGCGAGATCACGTCGCTCGGGGTGCGTGCGTCCCCGCAGTCGGGCAGCCGCCGCTCTTTCCGTGGGCGCCCGCGGCAGACGTGTTCATCGAGGTCTCCTCGGGTCGTGCGTGGCGCGGCGAGGTGCAAGGAGCCGTCGAGAGTGTCGCGACACTCGGAGGCGAGCCGTGGGGCCGGGTCGACTGGGCGCGGGGCGAGTCGCTCGGCAGCGCGGAGGACGCGTTGCTCTGGAGCGATCTCGCGCGCGGAGCCTGGCTCGTGGGGGCGGCGGACCGGCTGCTCGACGAAGCCGCCGAGCATGCGCGCACCCGCGAACAGTTTGGTCGGCCGATCGGAGACTTTCAGGCCGTCGCCCATCCGCTCGCGGATTCGTGGATCTCGCTCACGGCCGCCCGGGCCCTGGTGCGTGCCGCCGCAGAACCCGTGGCTCGCGCCCGGGGCGATGCGGGGGCCGATGTGGGGGCCGCGCGCCTCTCGGCGGAGCGCGCTGCGCTGCGCGCTTCGCGGGTGGCCCACCAGACGCTCGGTGCTCTCGGAATCACGGTCGAGGGACCGCTGTTCCACATCTCGCGCCGCGTCCGCCAACTCGCGCTCGCCCCTCCGGGCACCGCGGGACATGCGCGGGAGGCGGTGCTTCGCAGCCTGACACTCACGGGGGGGACGCACGCATGACGATCGATCTCGGCGGACGGCTCGAAGGCATTCGCTACGAAAAGTCAGACGGCGTGGCTCGCATCACGATCGATCGCGCCGACCGCGGGAATTCGCTCACCAAGGAGATGGAGCAGATCTTTCGCGCGATCTGGATCGACGTGCGTGACGACCCCGAGGTGCGGGTCGCGATCGTCTGCGCGAGCGGCGAGCGTCACTTCTCGACGGGCTTCGACGTCTCCTCGATCGGAGAGGACGGGGCGGTCGCGCACAACCGACCGCTCGAACAAGATGTCTTCTGGGGTCCCCATCGCGCGGGCGTGTGGAAGCCGGTGCTGTGCTGCGTGAACGGTCTCGTGACCGGAGCGGGCCTCCACTTCGTCGTGGATGCCGACATCGTGCTGGCGTCCGAGAACGCGGCGTTCATGGACTCGCACGTCAACGTCGGAATGGTCGGCGCAATCGAGAACGTCGGCCTCGCCAAGCGGCTGCCACTGGGTTCGGCACTGCGCATGACGCTGATGGGGCGCCACTATCGGATGCCGGCCTCTCGCGCGCACCAACTCGGACTCGTGGACGAGCTCGTTCCGACTCCGGCCGACCTGCTTCCGGCTGCACTCGAGATGGCCGAGCAGCTCAAGCAGAACTCGCCGCAGGCGATGGCACTTTCGAAGCAGGCCGTGTGGGGCTCGCTCGAGCGGGGCTATCGCGACGCGCTCGAGCACGCGTGGGCGCTGCTGCGGCTGCACTGGGGGCACCCGGACTTCGAAGAGGGGCCGCGCGCGTTCAAGGAGAAGCGCGATCCCGAGTGGAATCCTGACCCCGATGCACGTTCCAGTACGGGCCAGGCGCGCAGCGATGGCGAGGACGCGTGAGATTCCGCTTGCCTCCCGAGGCGGAGGCGTTCCGCGATGAGGTGCGAGAGTTTCTCGAACCCTGGCGTGACCTGGCTGGTTTCTTCCACCAGGATCGCGAGTGGGATCGGGTCCGCGCGTTCTACCGCGCGCTCGGAGACAAGAACTGGCTGGCGCTCGGCTGGCCCGTTGAGATGGGGGGGCTGGGGGCGAGCCCGCTTCACGAGTTCATTCTGTGGGACGAGGTGGCCTACGCCCGCGTCGCGCGTCCGCCGCTCAGTGCGGGTGTGGTGGCGAAAGCGATCGTGCGGGCCGGGACTGCCGAGCAACGAGAGCGGTGGCTGCCGCCGATCCGCGCCGGCGAGATCCACTTCTCACTCGGCTACTCGGAGCCGCAGGCCGGTTCCGACCTCGCGAGTGTTCGCACGCGGGCCGAACTTCGCGAGGACGTCTACGTCGTGCAGGGTGAGAAGTGCTGGACCTCCTACGCGCAGCACTCCGATCATCTTTGGCTGCTGTGCCGGACCGGGAGCGTCGCAGACAAGAGTGCAGCGGTGAGCCTGTTGATCGTCGACCTCGACGCGCCCGGGGTCACGGTGAGTCCGCTCCCGACGATCGATGGTGAGCAGCTCAATGCGGTCCATCTCGACGGAGTGGAGGTCGGCACGGACTGCCGGATCGGTGCCGAGGGCGGTGCGTGGCAGTTGATGAGCGCAGCCCTCGCCGACGAGCGCCATGTCCAGTTTCCGCCGCTCCGTCTGCGGCGAGATCTCGAAGACGTCGTGAGTTCGCTCGGCGAAGCCGGGCGTCTCGGCGACGTCGAGGTTCGCCGGCGTGTCGCCGACCTGGCGGTCGAAGTGCGGGAGGTCGAGCTGCTCGGCCTGCACGTCGTCGAGCAGGTCGAGCGGGGTCACGCGGGGGTCGCCGAGGCGGCCGCGAACAAGGTGGCCCACACCGAGCTGGCGCAGCGCATCGCCGAGGCCGCGTTGGAGCTGGGGGGCCCCGACGCCCTCGCGTGTGACCGCCCCGCTGAGTTTCTCTGGCGCCAGAGTCTCTGGGAGACGATCGGAGGCGGCACGTCCGAGATCATGCGCGGCGTGGTCGCACGCCAGGCGCTCGGTCTGGGCGGACGCCGCTAGCGGCTCACTTCGCGGCCGGCCCCAGGTAGCGATCGAGCCAGTCGAGGTTCTCTCTTGCGAACTCGCCGAGGGGCCAGCCGAAGTGGCCGCCATCGTAGACGACGTGACGCTTGTGCTCCGCCGGGGTGCCGAGCAGCCGGAAGAACGACTGCTGCAGCTCGAAAGGAAAGATGAAGTCGTGGCGCCCGTTCAGCATGAGAACCGGAATCTCGATCCGGCTTGCCAGACCCGCGGCCAGGGCGGCGCCGGAATCGAGCGACGTGCCGGTGAAGCCGCCACTCCAGAAGATTGCCGTGCGAAACCGCTCCTCGCTTGGCACGAGCCAGTTCCCGACCGCCGCACCGAGGCTGAGACCGACGAATGCGATCCGGTCAGCGGCAACGTCGTCGCGAGTCGCTAGGTAGTCGACCGTGAGCCGCAGGTCGCGAATCCACGCCCGCATGAGTTCCTGTTGGTCGGCTGGGTCTCCCATGAACCGGCCGAACGTGGTTCCGTCGTTCCGCTCGAAGGTGCCGGTCCAGAGGGGCATGACGACCATGCTCCCGCTCTGCAGTAGAGGCTTCGCGAAGCTCATGTCCGCATCGTAGAGAGTCTGGTTGTCGCGATTGACCAAGGCGTTGATCCCACCGAACCAGACGATCGTCCGATACGGCGGCTTTGCATTTTCGGGAGCCAGCACGAAGAGAGGGAGCGGCGGGCCCGAGACGGATGACTTCACTTCGACGCGCGAAGCGTGGAGCCCGTTCGGAAGCTCGACGCCCCGATCGGAGGCGACGACAGGTTCGGATGCAGCATCGGGTCGCCTGATCAGGAGGTCGATGACGTCCTCGGAGGCGGGCTCCAGCGATTCGTAGTCCACGAACGAGATGTCGACGGGTGCGAGCAGGGTCGGGTCCATCTCACCGTCTGGATAGCTCGCGAGTCTCAGGCCCTGGGCGGGCAATCGACTCCACGGGGAGGCGGCGGCCGGCAGCGAGGCCATGTAGGCGGGGTCCGACCAGCCGAGTCCGAGGATGAAGCGTTCATTGCCTCGCGCAGTCGAGACCCACTCGGCGACGTTGCCGAACATGTCGGCTGCACCCACCGCACTGACGCCGGGAGTGGTGCCGACCGGCACCGTTCCTTCGCTCTCGAGGTTGCTCTGTGCCGCCAGAGAGGACGCGAGCGCCTCGAGGATCTCGACGTCCGGGAGCGCTGCGGCGCCCCAGTGATAAACGGTCGGAAGCGCCCGACCGCGAAAACGGGCATACGCCATCGCTTCGTACCAACTGACCCCGCCCACGGGGTGGGCCGCCTGGCCGTCGGGATGGCGCCCGCCGATCCACGTCGCGGGGCCGGTCCTCCCGGACGAATCGACGAACCGCAGCATCGCGTCTTCAAACTCGAGAGCATCGCCGCCGTCGCCGAAGGGTTCCGTCCAGTACTCCGCGCGCTGGTAGCCGCCGGCGTCGACGAACTCCTGGTACTGGTCGTTCCGAACCTCCGTCCGATCGATGAAGAAGCGTTCGAGCTCGTAGCGGCCGCCGACCGGGAAGCCCCCCAGCGGCACCTGGAGGTACTCCCTCGCCTCGACCGGGATCGTGTCTCCCGCCTGCGACCCGGCCGGGTCGAGGACGTAGTGCGCCGGCCACTGGAACTGGGGGATGTCGATCGCCACGGGCGAGCGCGCAAGCGTTCGAGTGACGTAGCCGGGCTTCTCGATCCGCCACAGCGAAGGTCCACGGGGGACGCGAACCGTGGCGACCGGAGTTTCTCCGAGCGAGGTCCACTCCCCGTCGAGGTCGGCGTAGGAGCGGTAGGAGACGAGTGCACCCGCCGGCTCGGTCTCGAACTCGACGTGAGCCGAAATCAGCTTCCACACGGGTTCGAGAGCCGGAGTCTCGCCCAGCGCTTTTTCGATCTGCGTCGCGAGAGCGAACGCTCCGGCAAAGTCATTTACGGCGATCCGCGCGGCGAGCTCCGGTTGGGCCACGTCCTGGGCCCAGCGCACGTTCGTCCAGAAGTCGTACGCCCGGAAGCCGCCGTACGCGAATCCGAAGAGGAGGACGACCGCGAGCGTCGCCAGCAATCGCCCGCGGAGACCGCCCGCGAAGGGGGCTGTGGCCTCCGTGTCGCGGTCCTCGGAAGTGCGGACGATTCCGCCGGAGGTCCAGTCGTAGAGCCAGCCGAGGATGACGGCGACCGGGAACCCCATGGCGACCGCCAGGATCAACGTTCGCAGCGAGCCCTCGGGCAGGCCCAGCGGCTCGAACGTCACCTCCCCGATCTGGATCAGGACCCAGCCCGCGACGGCGTACACCGCGGAAACCCTGAATACCTTCCGTCGCTTGAGCTCGGCCAGAAACCCGGGTGTTTCGCTCACGGGCGGAACCGTAGCGGGCCTCCCCTGTTCATGGGATGGGGGAAAACTGGGGAGTCGAATAGTCTGTATCCCCGATCGGAGGACTCCCATGTCTCGTCACGCTCTCCTTCTGGCTCTCGCGCTGGCGGTCCTGGCCGGGCCCTCCGAGGCGCTCGTCTTCGACGATGGCGGCACGCATCTCGTCGACACCGACCTGACGGGCAAGGAGGGCGGTGTCACGGTGAACGACGGCCCAGGGGCGACTCCGACCACCGTGGCGGTGACGTCGACGCTCGAGCAAGGGGCCGGCGTGACCGGGATCTCCGATCTCACACTCGATGGCGCGACCACCGGGAGTAGCGCCTTCGCACTCGACGACGCGACGCTCACGGTCATGCACTCCGACATCGGGAACGACGTCTACGGCAACCATCGATCGACCGTCACGGTGCACGACGTCGCCGTGCTCAATAACATTTTCGCTCTCGGCTACGCGGAGATCGACGTGAGCGCCGCGACGGTCGGGACGCCTGCGGACACCGGCGGCCGGAATCTCTACGCGAACGATTCGGCGTTCATCCGGGCGCACACAGGGACCGTCGTCCTCGACGACGTCTTCACGAACGACATGGGAACCGTCGTGCTCGAGGACGTCGAAGTGGGCCAGCGAATTTTCGCGAACGGGACGTCCCAGATCGACATTCTCGGTGGCAGCATCGCCGAAGACATCGCGTCGAACGGAGAGTCGACCCTCCGGATCTTCGGGGCTGACTTTGCGGTCGACGGCAGCCCGGTGCCGCTCGGCGCAATTGCGGCGCTGTCGGGAACGCTCACGGGCGAACTCTCGGACGGTTCGCCGCTCGATGTCCCGTTCACGCGCGCCGAGACGGCGACGATCCTGCTGACCGAAGTGCCGGAGCCCGCGGCTGCGGCATTGCTGGTCGCCGGAGCGCTCGTGCTCTTCGGAGCCGGGAGGCGGCGCTAGGCGCGGCGCCGTGCAGCGAGTCCGGCGAGCCCGAGGCCGAAGAGCAGGGCGGTGCCCGGTTCCGGAATCGGGTCATTCACGACGCTCTCGCTTCCGCCGGTGGCGAAGCCTTGCCCGTGGATGCCGATGCGCAGGTCGCCGTTCGTGAGTTCCGCGAGGACGTCGGCGAAGGTCTGACCGCCTTGCAGGCGAACAGGATTCCGAGTGTCTCGCCAGGGTTCACGCCGTTCGGCTGGACCGGCGGGTCGGAGTCCGCGGAGAAGCCGGTGGTTGCCACGAACGCCGGGGACGCGTTGTTCGCGCCGGGCAGATTCCCAGGGACGGCGGGGTCGCTGAAGGCGACTCCCGGGTCGGAGTTGTCGATAGAGAAGATTCCGACCAGGGAACCGTCGTCGAAGGGAGGTTCCCTTTTTCCCACTGTCCCGATACGCAATTGCCGTGCCATGACCGTTCCGCGGGGATCTCGCTGTCGCCGTGGCGGACCGGAGTCGCGCTCGGCGGACTATCTCCGAGCGCGCGTGCGCGCGAGTGCGAGGAGACCGAGGCCGAGCAGAAGGGCCGTACCGGGCTCGGGGATGGGGGCAGTGTCCGAGGTCCCGGCGCCGGTGCCCGGGATGCCGATGATCAGGTTGTCGAAGTCGGAGCCGAAGCCGCCGAAGCTGTTCAGGGTGGTACCGAGAATCACGCCGCCGGGGGCGCCGGCGTAGGAGGGTGCGAGGTCTCCGCCAGTGACGTCGAATTCGAATTCGAAGATCATCCCCGCCGCGTCACCGGCCCACCCGAAGTTCGTGAGGTCGCCCGTCAGCAGCGTTCCGCTGACGTAACCTTCGCTTGCGATCGTTCCGGTGATCGAGAGCGAGCCCGACGTGAGCACCCCGGCGTCGTCGATCAGCGCGCTGATCGAGAACCCTCCCGGGGCGTCCAGCTGGATGTTCGGAAGCACGCCGTCGTCGTCGAGCTCGAGGGCAAAGCCCGTGGCCGAGAATGCGTCGGTGCCCGCAACGTGGGTCACGTCGATCGTCCCGGAAGCGACGTCCGGCAACAAAAGGATGAGGTCCAGCGGAACCGCGAGTGCGCTTCCAGACAAGAAGAGAATCGGGAGGAGCAGGAGGGACCTAATCGACGCGCGCAACATGGGGATGCTCTCCGTGTGGTGGCAGTAGGCTCAAGGCACCGGACAGGAATAAAGCAAATTCCGTTCCAACCGACGGTCGCCAGAGCTTCTAGTGTGGATCTCCATACTGCACTGATTTCGCTCACGTTTCCCAAACTTGAAGAGCAGGCCGAGCTTCGTGGCCCCTAGGGGTGGGAAAGTCTTGTCCGCGTTATAGGAAAACTCTTGGAGTCGAGGGGTTTTTTTGACACGAAGCAGATTATGTGACCACTTGACATGCAGACCGGCGCATTGATCGCACTCGGATGGTTCCGGGCGAAGTCCGCCGGTCCCGGGTCGTCGCAGTTCGTCGGCTCTACGGAGGCTCAATGACTCACAGAAATCGAAAGTTCCTGGCCATCGTGCTGGCCATCGGCATAGGGCTCGCTTCGAGTGCTGCTCTGGCCGCCCTGCTGGGCAACCTGATCGGCTTCCCCCGAATCGTGTTCAACGGCGGCAACACCAACATCTGGAGCGGGACGTTCTCCCTGGACTCCCTGCCCGTGATCCTCCAGGTCTCGGCGACGGATCCGCCCCTGTTCGTCAATCCGGTGCCCGGCGGCTACGAGTCGGTAGAGATCGACGTCAACGTGGACGCGTCCTGCAACCTCGCTGGAGGCGGAAACCTCCTCGTGGTCGGCGAGGTCGACCTGGGCGGCGGCGACGTCCGCAGCGGAACCCTGCTCACCGGTGACGTACTCGAATTCGGTTTCCTGGATGCCGGCGCCACTGATCTCTTCGACTTCCGCTTCGCGGTGACCGGCGGGGCCCTCGCCGACCTCTACCTGAACGAGGACATCGGCGTGCTCGTGCAGAGCGAGAGCTCGAACTTCACGGGCGACTGCTCTGCGGACTCGACCGGCGGCGCCAAGGGCACGCTCGGAGCGATTCCGCCCATCCTTCCCGCCGAGGGATGCACGCCCGGCTACTGGAAGCAGAAGCACCACTTCGACTCGTGGGTCGACTTCGCACCGACGGACTCGTTCGATGCTGTCTTCGGTCGCAGCGTGGCCGGGGTGACCGACCTCCAGAGTGCCCTCAAGGCTAAGGGCGGCGGCGTCAAGGCCCTCACTCGCCACGCCACGGCGTCGCTCCTCAACGCGTCGAACCCGGACGTGAACTCGACCGCGTTCCCGACGACGGCGGACGTGATCGCGGCCTTCCAGGCGGCCTTCGACAGCGGCGACTACGAGCCGACCAAGGACGCCTTCGAAGAGGCGAACGAAGAGGGCTGCCCGCTCAACTGAGCCGGCTTCCCTGGGCAAACCAAGAACGGGCCGTCCCCCATCCGGTGGGGCGGCCCGTTTCTCGTGTCACCTTGCGGCTAGCGGGACTCCTGGGGCGTCTGCCCGGGCAGCTGACCCGGGTCCCCGGGCATCGAGACGAGCTCGATCCGGGCGCCGTCGGGGCACGTGAGGAATACGGCGCCGGCCGCGAACTCGGGGTTCCCGACTCGTGTCCCCGGTCGCTTCCGAGCGCCCAGGGCGATCAGCGCGGCCGCGGTTTCGGTGACGTCCTCGACCCGGAACGAGAGATGGGTCAGGCCGAGAGCGTTCATCGGGCGGACGTCCGGTTCCCCGACGTGGCCGGGTACCGGGTAGTGGAGCAGCTCAAGGCGTACGCCGTCGCGTTCGAGATACACGGCTTCGAGCTCGACGTCCCGCAGCTCGAGCAGGGTCGCACTCGGCTCGCCGGCCACCCGAATCGAACCGATGTTCTGGAATCCGAGCCCCTCACACCAGAACCGTTTCGCGCGGCCGAGATCCGCGACGCAGAGGCCGATGTGCGAGAGGCGTTGGACGCTCATCTGGGCAGGAATAGCGCAGAATTCGGGCCGAGTTGACGCTTCTGACGGTCCGTCAGATACTCTCTGGATTCCGCGGAGGACCCATGCGCGAGTACCGCCTGATCGACGCCGACTGCCACACCGTGGAGCCGCGCCACATCTGGGAGACCTGGCTTCCGAAGGAGTTCCGCGACCGCGCGCCGACCGTCGTGAAGGACGAGGAGGGCGGCGACGCGTGGTTCTTCGGCGAGGACAAGCCGCTGATGTATCTCGGCCTCGTAGCCACGCCGGGCATGCGGTACGAGGACATCAAGTGGCGCGGGTATACCTACGAGACGATTCGTAAGGGCTGCTGGGACGGCAAGGCGCGGCTCGAGGACATGGACATCGACGGTGTCGATGCCGAGTTCCTCTATCCGAGTCAGCGCACCATGTACCACTTCATGGGCAACCGGGACGTCGAGTTTCACCGGGCGGGGGTGCAGGCATACAACGATTGGCTGCACGGAGAGTTCGCCGCGAACGACCCGGAGCGACTCTTCGGGCTCGCCCAGATGCCGAACCTCGGCGTCGAAGAGGCGATCGCCGAGATGCGACGCTGCAAAGAGAAGGGTATGCGCGGCGTGATCATCACCGCGTGGCCGAACGGCGGAGACAACCTCGGCCCCGAAGACGACAAGTTCTTCGCGGTCGCCGAAGAACTTCAGATGCCGGTGTCGATCCACATCCGGATCCTGCGCCCGGGTCGCAAGGCGACCGGGGTGCTCGAGGGGCCCGGTGCGATCGCAAACATGGCGCTCGCCGGGATGTCGCTGTTCCCGGAGGTCTTGTGCGAGATCATCATGAGCGGCGTGCACGACCGGTTCCCGGGTCTGACGTTTCTCGGAGTCGAGACCGATGTGGGCTGGGTGCCCGCTGCGCTCGAGCAGCTCGACAATTTCTACTGGCGCAATCGCACCCATACCGGCATCGACATCAAGCGGCTCCCTTCGGAGTATTTCCACGATCATTGGATCTGCACGTTCATTCACGACCAGCACGGCGTCGCCAACCGCTACTCCGTCGGCGTCCGCAACATGGCGTGGAGCACCGACTACCCCCATCACGGAAACGACTGGCCCTACAGCCGAAAAGTCGTCGGAGAAATGCTCCACGGGGTCCCTGCGCCGGAGCGTTACGAGATCCTTGCGGGGAACATGGTGCGCGCCTACGGGTTGCCGCAAGCCCGGGGGGCTTCCTCGTGAACGCCGAAGAGGTGAAGGCCCGGTTCCCTGATTTCGACACCAGCGACGTCGACCGCTGGATCGGGGTGCCGCTCGGCGGCGCCCACATGAAAGACGACGTCCACGTCAACGACATCCGGCGCTGGGTGCAGGGGATGCACAACGCGCACCCGCTCTATTACGACGACGAGTATGCGGCGGAGAGTCGTTTCGGACGCATCGTCGCGCCCTGGTCGTTCGCTGTCTGCACCGATGACAGCCACGGAGCGGCACCAGCGATCCAGGGCACGATCGAGGGTCAGCACATGATCTTCGGCGGAGACGAGTGGTGGTTCTACGGTCGCCGCGTCGAGCCCGGGGATCGCCTCCGCCAGGACCGCTTGCTGTTCGACTACAAGGTGTCCGACACGAAGTTCGCCGGCCCGACGATGTTCTCGCGCGGAGACACGACGTACATCAACCAGCGGGGCATCGTGGTCGCGAAGCAGCGCTCGACTTCGGTGCGCTACCGGGCGACGGAGGCGGTCGAGAAGGGCCTGTTCATGCGCGACGAAGAGCCGACCTGGAGCGACGACCAGCTCGCGGCCCTGGAGAAGCAGGAGTTCGAGTACTACCAGTCGATCCACGATCTCGGCCACGACCGGCGCCTGTTCGTGAAGGAAGGCGACAAGTTGCCGCGCCGGGTGATCGGTCCGCATACGCTGATGAGCTTCACGACGGAATGGCGCTCGTACCTGATGACAGTCTGGGGCGCATTCCAGCAAACGGATGGGGCCAGCTCCCTCTGGCGCGCGGGTTGGCTCCCCGAGATGGACCGCGACCACGAGGCGGCGAAGATCGACCCGTCGCAAGCCGACGGCCTCTACAAGGGCCCGTCGCGCGGGCATGTGCAACCGCGCTACGCACAGCTGATCGGGTTGCCACGCGGCTACGGCTACGGGGCGTCGATGGGCGCTTGGATCCTCGACTACCTCGGCAATTGGGTCGGGGAGTGGGGCGAGATCCTGCACAGCAACATGTCCTATCGCGCACCCGCTTTCACCGGAGACGTCAGCTTCCTCGACGCCGAGGTTCGCAGCGTCACGCACGACCATCCGAGCGGGCAACCGGTTGCGACGGTGGCCGTCACGATGGTGAACCAGAGCGACGCGGTGATGGCCAAGGGCGATGCAGAACTTCTGCTGCCCACCGAGACGCAGCCGGCAGAGTGAGGGGGCGCGACGCGTGAGCTGGGAGCTGCGTCTTCAGCCCGACCCGACGCGGCTGACGCTCGGCCGGTTTCTCGACGATGTGACGGAGCGCCATGGCGATCGTCTCGCGTTGCGCGAGCCCGGTCGCGACATCACGACGCAGCAGCTTCGAGCCGAGGCCCGGGAGCTGGCCCGCGCGCTCGTCGGCGCGGGCGTCGGCAAGGGGACGCGCGTCGGCCTCTACTTCGGCAACGGGATCGACTTTGCGGCGGCGCTGTTTGCGGTGGGGCTCGTGGGTGGCGTCGCGGTTCCGGTGAACACGTTCGCGGTGGAGAGTGAACGCGACCACATCCTCCGGCATGGGGACGTCGCGCTGTTGTTGATGCAGCGACAGCTCGGGAACCGGGATCTCGCTGCGGAGCTTCACGCGAGCCACCCAGAGGTCGCGGGCGCGGCAGCCGGCAGCTTGCGGCTCACGGCGCTCCCGCACCTGAGGCGTGTGGTCGTCTACGGCACTGCGTCCGAGCGCGAGCTGCGGAGCTTGGCCGCGGACGTGCCCGAAGCGCTCATCGACGCGCTCTCCGCCGAAGTCGAGCCGTCGGACGACGCACTGCTCGTCTATACCTCCGGCACGACCGCGTTGCCGAAGGGCGTCGTCCACATGCAGCGGGCACCCGTGATCCAGAGTTGGCGTTTTGCGGAGTATCTGGAACTCGACGAGGACGACCGGGTCTTCACGGTCTTCCCGTTCTTCTGGACGGCCGGAATCTGCATGTCGCTCGGTGCGAGCCTGGCAGCCGGTGCGACTCTGCTGGTCGATCCCGTGTTCGATGCCGCTCGCGCGCTCGATACGATCGCGCGCGAACACGCGACCGTCCTCCACGCGTGGCCGCATCAGGAGAAGGCGCTGGCGGAGCACCCGAGCGCGGCGGCTCTCGACCTCACGAGCCTTCGAAAGCTCGAGTTTGATTCACCGCTCGCGCCGATCGTCGGACTCGAGAAGGATGCCTGGAGCATGCACTCGAGCTACGGGCTCTCCGAGACGTTCACGCTCTCGTCGGCGCTTCCGGCTGGCACCCCGGTGGAAGAACGTCGCGGGGTCCACGGCAAGCCGCTGCCGGGCATGGTGCTTCGGATCGTCGACCCGGAGACGGGCGAGCCGGTCCGCCGCGGCGAGAGCGGGGAGATCGCAGTCAAGGGCGTCACCTTCATGCGCGGCTACCACAAGGTCGATCCCGAGAACGTCGTCGACGAGAACGGTTTCTTTCGGACGCAGGACGGAGGATCGCTCGATGCGGAGGGGCGGCTCCACTGGACGGGGCGACTGTCGAATCTGATCAAGACCGGAGGCGCGAACGTGTCGCCCCTCGAGATCGAGGCGCGCGCGCTCGAGTTCCCAGGCCTTCAGGTCGCCGCGGCGCTCGGGATTCCGCATCCGACGCTCGGCGAGGCGATCGTCCTCGCCGCGGTGCCCGCGGAAGGACAGCAGATCGATCCGGAAGCATTGCGGGTCTTCCTCAAGGAGCGGCTCTCCGCGTACAAAGTGCCGCGACACGTCGTGACGCTCGAGGAATCGGACGTCACTTATACGGGGACGAAGAAGGTGCAGGTGGCACCGCTCGCCGAGACGGTCGAGGCTCGGCTCGCCGCGGCGGGCACCCTGATCGCGGGGCACCGCTACGGAGGCGAGGGAGCCGTGTGAGCGCTGCGCACGAGCGGATGCTGGCTGCCGTCTTTCGCGAGAAGCGAGAGATCGTCGTCGAAGAATGGCCCGTTCCGGACGTGGGCCCCAAAGAAGTTCTGATCGAGGTCAGTCACTGCGGCATCTGCGGGACGGACCTGCACGTCGTGCTCGAAGGCATGGGAGTGCGAAACTCGATCGGCGGACACGAATACTCCGGGCGCGTCGTCGCGCTCGGGGCGGAGGTCACTGGCTGGGAAGTGGGGGCTGAAGTCGTCGGCGGCCCCCGGGTGGGTTGTGGCACCTGTCCGCCCTGCCGTGCCGGCCGCCCCTCGCTGTGTGCCGGGCGGGGTTCGATCGGAATGGGTGGGTTCCAGGGCGCGTTCGCCGACTTCGTGAAAGTCGATGCGAGTCAGCTCCTCGCGATTCCGGAGGGGCTGGGTCTGCGCGAGGCTGCGTTGGCGGAGCCGCTCGCCGTCGCGTTGCACGCTCTCACACTCGCGGCGCCGCAGCCCGGGGAGCGTGTGCTCGTCACCGGGGCCGGGCCGCTCGGTCTCTTGTTGATCGCCGCGCTGCGGGCGCGCGGGCTCGAGGACGTTCGGGCCAGCGAACCGGCTCCGCTCCGCCGCGAACAGGCCGGACGAGTGGGGGCGAAACGGCTGTTCGAACCCGAGCAACTCACGATGAAGCCGATTCCGTTCGATCTCGCGAGCGACCCGGTCGACGTGGTCTTCGAGTGCTCGGGAAACCCCGCCGCGATGGAGACCGGTCTCGGCCAGCTCGACCGGATGGGGAGGCTGGTGCTCGTCGGCACGGGGATCCGCCGGCCCAAATTCGATCACAACCGGATTCTGCTGAACGAACTCATCGTGATGGGCGCGTACAACTACGACGAGACCGGGATGAGTGATGCTCTCGACCTGCTCGCGGCCGGACGACTTCCGATCGAGGAGCTGATCGAGCCCGACGGCGTCCCCCTTTCCGGCCTGCTTGGCGCGCTCGAAGGCCTCGAGAGCGGAGCGTTGACGCGAAAAGTGATGATCGTGCCGAGGGAGACCGAACGATGAGCACCGCCGCCATTCCCAGGTTCAATCATGTGGCGATGAGTCTGTCCGCCGACGCGCTCTCGGAATCGGGACGGTCCGACCTGCTCGCTTTCTATGGGGACGTCTTCGGGTGGACCGAGATGCCGACGATGACGGTCGATCGGGAACGTCTCGTGTTGCGTTGCCACAGCCACGAGCAGTTCGTTTTTCTCCATGCCGCGGACGAGCCCATGCACTGCGGGAATCACGAGCACTGGGGGTTGTCCGTCGATTCTCCCGAGGCGCTCGACGCTCTGTTGGCCCGTGCCGAGAAGTTTCGAGACGGTGATGTGCGAGTCGAGATCGACGCGCGCAAGACTGAAGACTTTACGGTGCTCCAGCTGCACAGCTTCTACGTCCGCTACCTGCTGCCGCTCGTCGTCGAGGTGCAGTGCTACGACTGGGCCGAAGGATTCGACGACCAGACGGGGACTTGAGCCCGCCGCATCGGACTGGGTTCTTGACCTGAGTTGCGCTTGAGTAAATCCCCGTGCGGTCGATAAGACCCGCTCGAGATGGCGACATTCCTCCTCATACACGGCGCTTGGCACGGAGGATGGTGCTGGGATCGTCTCGTGCCGCACCTCGCTGCTGCCGGTCACCGCGTGCTTGCGCCCGACCTGCCGGGCCACGGGAATGATCGGACCCCGCGCTGGCGCGTGACGCTGGGTGACTACGCCGAAGCTGTGCACGAATCGGCTCGGTCGGCCGGGGAGCCCGTGATCGGGGTCGGCCACAGCATGGGCGGTCTCGTGTTGAGCCAAGCGGCGCACGATGCCCCCGAGCTGTTCGCGGCGCGGGTCTATCTCTGCGCATTCGTGCCCGAGAGCGGAGACTCGCTCGCCTCGCTCGGGCGTGCCGATCCGGGGAGTTCGGTGCCTGCCGCGGCGCGGTTGCGGGGCCTTCATCCGGAGATCGCCCCCGAGCTTGCTCGCGAAGTGTTCTACGGAAACTGCACCGAAGAAGACGTGGCCTGGGCCCGCGACCGGCTGTGCCCGAACCCGATTCGTCCGCTGTTGCAGGGAGCCAACCTGGAGCGCCCGGTCGTTGGACCGGCGGCCTACATCGAGTGCACGGAAGACGAGGCCGTTTCGCTGGATCATCAGCGCTGCATGCGCGATCGGCTGCGCGACCCGCACGTGGTCACGATGATCGCGTCGCATTCCCCGTTCTTGTCTGTGCCGAAAGAGCTGGCCAGGCATCTGGACGAATACGCCAGGCACCTCGAGCGTGAGTTCTCGAGCTGAGCGAGCCGGGCCCGCGGTCAGGCGGGGCCGAACTTGCCCCACTGCGTGCCGAGCGCGGTGGCCGGGTCGAAGCTTCCGGTCTTCACGCCCGCATCGAGCAGGTCGCCGTCGGTGAAGTGCTCGTGCACGTGGCCCCACGGGTCTTGCCAGTAGTCGAACACCTGGCTTCCGAGCACGTGGCGACCGATGCCGGCATGGTGCGAGAAGCCCGCCGCCTCCAGATGCTCGTTGCCGAGCATCACGGCGTCGATGTCCTCGACTTCGAATGCCGCGTGATCGAATCCGGGCTCACCAACGCCGACACACAGAAACGTGTGATGGTCGACCGGGACGTCGCCGCGGTCGCAGCGCAGGAATGCCGTAATGATGTTGGAGGGATCGCCCAGGTAGACCTCGTCCGACGGGATGAAGCCGAATCGGGAGCGATACCACTCGGCGCTGGTCTGGAAGTCAGAGACGCGGACGACGCAATGCCCGAGGCGCTTCACGCGGGCCGGTCCTTTCTCGACCCGCTGCAGCACGTTCAGCCGCCGGCGTTCCTGCCCGGTGTTGTAGGGCTGAGCGTGGGGGGCGGGGAGGCTGGCCGCAGGCGCGCGCCCGTGGACCACCTCGACGGAGTAGCCGTCCGGATCGGTGAATCGGATGCGCTGGCCGCCGCCCGGGCCGTCGAGCGGCTCGATCGCAGACGCTCCCGGAAGCTTCGTCGCGGCCTCGAACTCCTCCGCGGTGGGGACGTCGAAGCCCACGCCCGCAAAACCGGCGTCGCCCTTCTCGAGGACGTGAATCCACGGAGACGGGTCGCTGCCGCGCGAGTAGAGGAGATCGCCTTCTCGCTCGGCGGTGACGAGGCCGAACGCCTCGGTGAACTCCGCGGCGCGGTCCAGGTCGGGAACGCGGAAACGGACGAAGGCGACATCGCTGACCTTGATCATGGGACTTCCTCGGCGCTGTTGGAGTCTCGAATTATACGACTGAATAAATCGGATTGCAAGGGGACGGGGCAGGGGTCAATTTTCGGCGCCCTCGGTCGCCGGGTCTCCGGCGATCCGCGTGTGTTTCATCAGCCGGGTCTCGCGATGGTCGTAGGGCCGCGCGCGGTGCAGGACGCAGCGGTTGTCCCAGATCGCGACGTCCCCCGCCCGCCAGTGGTGGAGCAGGAGGCGCGGTGGCTGGCAGGCCTGCTCGAGCAGGGAGTCGAGCCAGCGTTCCGATTCCGCGGGATCGAGGCCGGGAATGCTGTACGCGTGGCGCCCGATGAAGAGGGCGGGGCGCTGCGTCACCGGATGCAGCTTCATCAGCGGCCGCAGCGGCGGGTCGCCGTCGAAGTATCCATAGAGCGACTCACCGCCGTCCGTGTGACCGATGCGTTTCTGGGAGTGGCGGATCGAGTGAAGCGCAGATCGTTCTCGGACGTCCGCACGCGTCGAATCATCGAGTTCATCCCAAGCCGCGCGCATGTCGGCCCATTCGGTCTCGCCGCCCGCGGAGGGGACCACGTGCGCGGAGAGCACCGACGCTTTGGCGGCGAGCGGCATGTACGAGCTGTCGGTATGCCAGCCCTCGTTGCCGCGCATGATCTGCATCGGGGCTTCGTCGTCGGCCATCAGCGACCCGTCTCGGCGCTGGTTCGTGATCGGCACGATCCCCGAGTCGCCGAAGAGATGCTCGATTTCGCCGAACCGACGCGCGAACTCGACCTGCTCGCCAGAACCGAGTCCTTGGTCCGGGAAGATGAGCACCGCGTACTCGTGGAACGCGGCTTCGACCTCCCGCCAGGTGGCTTCGTCGAGTGAGGCGAGCTTCAGGCCCGTGACTCGGGCGCCGAGTGTCGCGCCGGTCGGTTCGATCCGCAGCTCGCTCATGCGGTCCTCCAATGACAGGGTATCCTGCTCGCGTGTTTCGGGCCTCCCTCGGCGTCGCGCTCTGCTGTCTGTTCGGCAGCGCCGCCGCCGCCAGCGAACAGCCGAACATCTTGTTCCTCGTTGCCGAAGACCTGAGTGCTCGAGTCGCTGCGTTCGGCGATCCGGTGGCGGTGACGCCCCATCTCGACGCGCTCGCGGCCGAGGGCGTCCGGTATCCGAACGCCTTCACGACGGCCGGGGTGTGCGCTCCCAGTCGCGCGGCACTGATCACCGGCATCCATCAGATCTCCTTCGGAGCGCAGCACATGCGGAGCTCGTCGGCGCCAGACGGGGACTATCGCGCCGTTCCGCCCGCCGACGTGAAGGCGTTCCCCGAACGCCTTCGCGCGGCCGGCTACGCGACGTTCACGTCTCTCAAGCTCGACTATCAGTTCAGTGGTGTGTTCCCCGGCAGCGGTCCCTTCACGATCTGGGACTCAGAGGACGGCGAGACGCTGTGGGACGTGGCCGACGCGGGCCAACCGTGGTTCGGAATGCTCAACTACGGCGAAACCCACGAGAGCGGTCTCTTTCGGCCGCTCGGCTCGTGGCCCCATAGCCCGCTCCATCTGCTCATGCAGGTCGCGCGCGCATGGCAGTACGGGGTTCCCGATGCGGTGGGACCGGTCGCGCCGGACGACGTACCGCTGCCTCCGTACTATCCGGATACATCGGCCGTACGCGCGGATCTCGCGCGGCACTATCAGAACATCGAGCAGATGGACGCCGAGATCGGCGCCGTATTGACTCTCCTCGAGACTGCGGGTCTCGCCGACTCGACGATCGTGGTCTGGACGACCGACCACGGCGACGGCTTGCCGCGCGCGAAACGGGAGCTGTACGACTCCGGTATCCGGGTTCCCATGATCGTGCGCTGGCCCGAGTCGCTGCGACCGGCGGGAGCCACACCGGGCGCGGTGGACGAGCGCCTCGTCAGCTTCGTGGACTTCGCTCCGACGTTTCTCGAGTGGGCCGGCGCCCCCGTCCCGGACTTTCTTCCCGGTCGCAGCTTCTCCGATCCGGAGACCCCGCCACGTGAGTACGTGTTTGCCTCGCGGGACCGCATCGACGCAATCGACGATCGCCAGCGCGCCGTTCGGGACGATCGCTGGAAGTACATTCGGAGCTGGAATCCGGAGGTCCCCCTCGGACATCCGCTGGCGTTTCGCGACAACATCGAGATGGTGCGGGAGCTCCACGCGTTGCATGCGGCGGGAGAACTCGACGCGGAGTCGGACCGTTGGTTCGAGCCGTTCGGTGCTGAGAAACTGTTCGACCTCGAAGCGGACCCGCACGAGCTGAAGGATCTGTCCGGGGAGGACGAGCATGCCGCGGTCCTGCTCCGGATGCGTGGAGTGCTCACCGATTGGCTCTCGCGCACGCCCGACTGGAGCGACGTGCCGGAGCGCGAGATGGTTGCGCGGTTCGAGAGGGAGGGGAGCCCGGGCCCGACGGCGGCGCCCACGATCAGCGTGTCGAGAGGCAAGGTCGCCTTGGCGTCGGAAACGGCCGGGGCTTCGCTCGGCTATCGCGTGGATCGCGGTCCGTGGCGGCTCTACACCGGCCCATTCGAGGCCCCGGTGGGAAGCGACGTCCAGGCCAAGGCCGTTCGCTACGGCTGGGACGAGAGTGCCGAGGTGAGGATTCGAGTCGGAGATTGATTCCGGCTACGCGCGGCGAGCGCGAACCCACGCGCGGCGCCTCTCTTCGTTCGGTGCGTCGACGAGCTGACACGGATCATCCAGAAGCAGTGTGGCGCGCCGCTCGGTTTCGTATGCGGGCCACTCGCCAGTCGCCTCACAGCTCGGGTTGCCGCGGCGGGCGAATGCGACCCACGCGCCCTGGACGCTGCGCGCAACTCGCTCCGCCGCAGCGCCGCTTCCGGCGAACTCGGCGACCCGGTCGATCGTGCCCAACGCGAACGGAACGTCGAGAGCGTGGCATGCACCGAGCGCGCCGCGTTCCATCGGCGACCTCCAGTCGAACCGGTACATCCACGTGTTCGGTTGGTGAGCGGCGTGGCCGGAAGCGAGCACAGTCGCGGGAATGAAGAGGCTCGCATCGGTCTCGATCGCGAAGAAGCGGAGTTTTCCCGTGAAAGTGTGCGGGTCGTAGAGTTCGAGCAGCGCCTCGGCGTTTTCGAGCGCGCGGGCTGGAGAACCGGGGAGACGGCCTGCGATCACGTGGGGAAGCACCGCGTCCGGGAGGTCCGGAATTGCGTCGCTCAGGAGGAAGAGTTGCATCTCCGTCTCGGTCGTACCGATGAGCAGCCGGACGTCCGCCGCGCGGCCGCTCGCGATCGCGGTCATCGGGGACTCGGGCAGGACCTCGCCGTCGATGGTCGGAGCGAAATACATGCCGATGTGTCGCGGGCCCGGCTCCTGACAACGGGACTGCGCAGAGAGAAGTGTGTCGATGTCGAGGTGGCGCAGCCCGTCGAGGTCACCGTCCGCGAGCCCCGCCTCGGCCAACAGGATCGCGGCTCGCTCCGCGGCCTCTTCGAGAGAGAGGATTCCCTCGGGTGCGGCGCTTTGCACGATCGCCTTTCCGAAGAGGCCCCGCGCGGACGGCATCGCCAGCAGTGCCACGATACTTCCGGCGCCGGCGGACTCGCCGAAGACGGTCACGTTCTCGGGATCGCCCCCGAAGGATGCGATCTCGTCGGCGACCCAGCGAAGGGCGGCGACCTGGTCCTGTAGACCCAGGTTCGGCTCGCCCAGTCCGAGGAAGCCGAGCGCTCCCACGCGGTAGTTCAGGGTGACGACCACGACGTCCCCGTCGCGCGCAAGGCGGCTCGCGTCGTAGGCGGGCCCGGCCGCGGTTCCGGTCAGAAAGGCGCCGCCGTGCAGCCAGACCATCACCGGTCGCGCCGCCACTTCGCTTGAATCGGGTGCAAAGACGTTGAGCGACAAGCAGTCTTCGCCTTGCGAGTGTTCTGCGAGCAACCCGAGTCGTACCGAGAGCGGATCTACGGGCTGCGGGGGCGATACGCCGAACGCATTCGCTTCGCGAATCCCGGTCCACGGCACCGGTGGTGCGGGCGGCTCGAAGCGGAGCGCGCCGACCGGAGGTGCGGCGTACGGGATCCCGAGGAACCGGCGAGTGCCGCTCGCCGCGTGTCCTCGCACCGTTCCCGAACGAAGCCGGACCTCGGGAGCGTTCAATCGAGCCCCGCCGGACGCTCGTGCAATGGGCCGTCGGGCATCCTCCCGTCCACGTCTCGGAATCCGTAGCGCTCCGCCAGGCTCCTCGAGGTCAGTGCGTGGCCAGAGTCGGAGAGAGCCTGGGGGTCTCCGGCCAGGTGCGCGATTGCGCGGCCCGTGAAGCGCTGGGACTCGGCATGCGAGGCATCCAGCGCGCCGGTTTCGGCGAACGCCTGAGTTCGTTCGGTGAGCACGAGTCCCGGCCACAGCGAGACGACCGCGACGTCGAACTTGCGGAGTTCGTGCGCCATGTCGGAGGTCATTCGGTCGAGCGCGCACTTACCGACGCCGTAGACGACGTGCCAGGCGTACTCGACGGCCCCCGAGCTGGAGACATTGGCGATCAGTCCGCCGCGCTGCCCGGTCATCATCTGGGCGGCATGCCAGGATGCGACGTACGCGGAGCGCAGCCCCACGTCGATCATGTCGTCCCAGTTCGAGAGCGGGACCTGCCAGAACGGTTTTCCCGACGTGAGCTCTCGTGGGATCTGGAACGAGCTGTTCACGAGCACGTCGAGACGCCCGGACTGCTCGCGCACGCGCTCGAACAGCGCCGCCACCTGGGTGTCGTCGCGTTGATCGCACGCCACGGGGATCCCGTGCCCGCCGGCTTCGTCGACTTCCGAAGCGGTCTGCCGCACGGTTCCGGGCAGGCGACCGGTGCTCTGCTCGTCCGACCTCCCGGTGACGTACACCGTGGCCCCGGCGGCTCCGAGTTCGTGCGCCACGCCGCGCCCGATTCCGCGGCTCGCACCGGTGACGACGCACACGCGTTCCGCGAGGGGCTTCATGCGCGCGCGCCGGACACGAGCTTGCGTGCCTCGTCCTCGATCCGTGTGCCGTCGAAGAAATTCGGGTTCATGCGGGTGTAGAACGAGATCGGATTCGTGCAGACGAAATCGCGAAAGTCGTCTTCGTCGATCAGGCCCTTCTCGACGAGTTCGTACGCCTCTCCGAGAATCTCACCCATATCGGTGACGTCCCAGTGACCGAGGTCGGAGCTGAACATCGCGTTCAGGCGCGAGCCGAGAGGGTTGAGCCTGCGGTCGAACGCGAGCGCGACTCCGGGGTCGTCGGCTTCGCAACCGAAGTAGAAGCTCGGGACGAAGCGGTCGCGGATGTCCTCGCGCGATTCGACGCCGCAGGCCTCCCACTCGTCGAGGAACGGCGGCTCGGGCTCGAGCTTCTCGAGGGCGTCGCGAAGCCCCGGGACGTTCGCGTGGAAGCGGTCGTCGCCGTACTCGTCGAAGAGCCGCAGGATCATTTCGAGATCCATCCGGGCAGGGTCGAGGTGGTGGATGGTCTCGCGGTTGCGCTTTTCCCAGTGCCCGACGATGTCTGCGAAGAGTTGGCACCCGTAGGAGACGCCCCCTTCGAGCAGCCCAAACGCCAGTTGCGGGAACCGGTGCGTCACGCCTCCCATGAAGAGCGAGCGGCACTGGGCCTCCATGCTCGCGGCGAACGAGCCGATGTGGTTCGACATGTAGCTCGAGACGGAGCGGCGACTGCCCCATCCCATGCCCGGCGTGTGCGAGGCCGGCACGACCCGCAGCTCGATGCAGCGGCGCCAGAACGGGTCGTAGTCGAACGCACTGTCGAGGCCAAGACAGTCGAGCCGCTCGCCGGATCCGGAGCCCCAGTTCGGCAGCCTGGGGTCGCGTTCGTTCGGATCCTCACCCGCGCCGATCGGTCGATGGATCAGACCGTTGATCATGATCGCCTTGAAGCCGAGCTCTCCGACGGCGTGGTCGAGTTCGGCGATCGCCTCCTCGGGCGTGTGCATCGGGATGTGGGCGGCCGGAGTCAGACGGTCCGAGTACGGGCCGTACGCTTCGGCGTTGAATGCGTTCAGCGCGCGGCAGGCGACCTGACGCACCTCGTCGTCTTTGATCGCGGTCGTCGTCAGGGTTCGGCTCCCGTACAAGACGGCGAAGTCGATGCCCAGGTCGTCGAGGCGCTCGTAGAGCAGACGCGGAATATGGGAGGTTGCGCGGTCGAGGCTGCTCGCAGCCGGGAGGGACCACCACGATGGACGGGTCGCCCAGGTGCTGCGGCGCTCTTCCCAGGAGAGCCGACTCCACGGACGGAGCACCATCTCGTCGAAATCCATCCCGCCGGCCGAGCGGAACCGTGCAGCCACGTCACCGCCACCGATCTTGTGCACGTACTCCTCGAAGAACGGGAGAAAGACGGGGGCGGTTTCGATGATGTGGCCGTCCGCGTCGACGACCGGATGGCCGAGCTTCGCACGCAGTTGGCCGGCCGGTGTGTCTCCCGATCCGATTCTCATTGCGTGGATCCTTGCGAAGGAATGCCCTGTTGGGCTCCGGCATCGCGCAAGCGCATCGCGGCGTCACGAACCTGGTGGAGCGCACGCTCCACCAGGACGGGATCCACTGCACCCGCAAGTTCAGGCGCGCCCGCGCGCGCGAGGAGTGAAGGCAGGCGGCGTCCGATGCACTCGAGCGCGAACTCCACCGGGTCACCGGAGAGCGCGGGATCCATGTGGAGCATCTCGTTGCTGTGTTCCCGCCAGGAGATGTAGTGGTAGTGCGGATCCTCGAGGAAACAGTCGAAGCGCAAGAACTCGCGCTCCTCGCCGTCCTGGTTCCCGAACACGTGGATCGAGACGCCGCGGTCGTCGAGTTCGGTGGTCTGGCCGCGCTCGTCACCGGACGCGGCTTCGAGCACGGCCGAGGCCGCCACAGCGTCCGTGAGCTCGCGAAACTCGACACCGAACCGGATCGCACCCGCCGAAAAGAATGTGGTGCGCGCCTCCGCGGCCGGAATGGGCATGACGCTGTAGCGTGTGACGTGAGAAGTCACGCATCGCCCCTTTCGGTGGACAGGCCCGTCGTCGGTCGCGAGCAGACGATCCAGTAGACAAACCTTACCAGCTCGTCTACCAAGCGTGAATGGCCGGCCCGATCGCCGAGTACCACGCGCGCGGCTGGTGGCAGACCCGAACGCTCGGAGAGATCGTTGCCGCGCACGCAGCCGACCGACCGGACGCCCTGGCGTTCGGTTGGGGGGACGCGCGGCAGAGCTGGGCCGCGTACCACTGGTGCGGCGACGCGCTCGCTGCGCGGCTCGCCGGAGAGGGAGTCCGGCCCGGGGATCGCGTGCTCGTGTTCATGCCGGACGGTGGCGGCGTGCATGCGGCGTATCTCGGTTGCGAGCGCGCGGGTGCCGTGGCCGTCGGGATCGGGTGGCGGGCGGGGAGGCGCGAGCTCGCTGCTTTGTGTGCGAAGACGGGCGTGCGTGTCGCGGTGCTACCCGCCAGCACGCCGCACGGCACCGCTGAGTCGGTTTGTCGGGATCTCGAGCTCGAGCGGTGGATCGAGCTGGCGGACCTCGACGGCGACCCGCGCCCCGCCGAGGGCGCCCGGTGGGAACCGAGTGGTGCGGAACCGAGCCGGGGGATCGGGACCTCCGACCTCTGGCTCATCAACTCGACTTCGGGGACCACGGGCCTGCCGAAGTGCGTGATGCAGACGCAGAACCGCTGGTTCTACTTCCATCAAAAGGCGGTCGAGTTCGGCGACCTCACCGCCGGCGAGCGATTCATGAGCGTCGTGCCGGCGCCCTTTGGTTTCGGTCTCTGGACGAGCCACTTCACGCCCACGATCACTGGCGCTCCTTGCTTCGTGCAGCCGCGCTTCGATCCGCGCGCTGCGGCGGAGTGCATCGCAGAGGAGCGCATTACGGTGCTCTGTGCAGTGAGTTCACAGTTCGTGATGATTCTCGACGCGGCGGACGGGCTCGACCTCTCGAGTCTGCGCGTCCTCTTCACCGGAGGCGAGCGGCTCCCGCTCGAGCGCTCGCGGGAATTCGAGCTGCGCACCGGCTGTCGGGTTCTCAACTTCTACGGTTCGAACGAGACGGGCATGCTCTCGGGCACGCGCACGACCGATCCCCTCGAGCGACGGATCACCACCGGCGGCCGCTGCGTCGCCGAGATGAACGTCCGGCTCTACGACGATGACGACCGCCGCATCCCGAACGACGTGGGAGTCGGCCGGCCGGCGTGTCGCGGGCCGGCATTGAGCCCGGGCTACTACGACGACGACGAGGCGAATCGTCAGCTGTTCACGGACGACGGGTGGATGTGGATGGGGGATCGCGTCGAGATCGACGCCGACGGCTGGCTGACGGTCATCGGTCGCACGGCCGATTTCATCGTCCGGGGTGGCAAGAACGTCAGCGCGCCCGCGGTGGAGGAGGAAGTCTCGTCACACCCGGCCGTGCTGCAGGTTGCCGCCGTTCCGGTCCCCGATACTCGGCTCGGCGAACGCGTCGGCATCTGCGTGACGTTGCGTCCCGGTGCTGAGCTCGACCTCGAGAGCCTGCGGGCCCACCTCGCTTCTCGCGGCGTCAGCAAGGAGTGGTGGCCGGAGCGCATCGCGATCCTCGACGCGCTGCCGGTCTCGTCGGGCGGCAAGATCGCGAAGGGAGAGCTGCGGGCGCGCGTGGCCGAGATCTTCGGGGAGGCTGCGGGCGCTCAGACCCGCACGCGGAGCTCTTCGTAGCGGTCCATCCGGCGGGGATCGCGGCGGGGTGCCGCGGTCGCGAGTTCGATGTGGTCGTAGCGTCCGAGTACCGCGGAGATCGCCACCTCGCCGACGATGCGAGCCAGGGTGGCCCCGAGACAGAAGTGAGCGCCGCGGCCGAACCCGAGGTGCCGGTTCGGAGAGCGCGCGATGTCGAAGCGCTCGGGGTCCGCGAATTCGTCGGGGTCGCGATTCGCGGCACCGAGTCCGAAGCGGACGCGGTCGCCGCGCTCGAGTCGGACGCCTCCGATCTCGAGCTCCTCCGTCACCCAGCGCGGCGTCGTGGTCGACTGGTCCGGGTGGTGGTAGCGGAGGATCTCTTCGAGGGTGGAGCCGAGCAAGGCGGGTTCCTCGCGCAGTCGGGTCAGCTCGGCCGGATGTTGCAGCAGCAGGTAGAGGCCACTCGAGACGAAGCGCTCGGTCGTCGTTCCGGCTGCCGTGAAGATCGTCACGATCGCGGCGACGGCTTCCTCGGCGGTCAGGCGCTCTCCGTCCTCTTCGGCCTCGACGAGAGCGGTCAGTAGATCCTGTTGAGGGGCGGCGCGGCGCTCCTCGAGAAGCGCGCTGACGAAAGAGACCTGCCAGTCGAGCGCGGCGAGCCCGAGCGCGTGCTGTTTCTCGTTCCGGTGCGGCAAGCCGAGGAGTCCGGCTTCTTCGAACGACGCGCGGAAGCGTTCGCGCGTTTCGGGGGGGATCCCGATCATCTCGCACGAGATCTGCGCCGGGAGCGGGAATCCGAAGTCGCGCACGAGGTCGAACTCGCGTCCCTTGTCGGCCGGCGGCAGCAGCTCATCGGCGAGCGCCTCGATGCGCTCCCGCTTCGACTCGAGTGAGGCTTTCGAGAACGCCTGGTTCACCAGCGTTCGAATCCGCGCGTGACCCTCGCCGTCGCGCATGTTGAAAGAAGAGAGGATCAGCGTGCGATTCGCGCGATCGCGGTCGCTCTCCTCGAACGGGGACGTGAGCGGGCGGCCTCCCCGGCGTTCAGTCCAATCGCTGCTGAAGCGCGAATCCCGCAGGGCGCTCTTGACGTCGCGATACCGGGTCAGGAACCAGTACCCGTGGCGACTCCGATGCACCGGATCCTCGGCGCGCAAGCGCTGCAGGGTCGGAGCCGGGTTCTCCTGGTACTCGCGGCTGTGGAGATCGGGTTGCCAGGCGGTTTCTTCGGGGTGGGTTTCCACGGTCATACCTCGAGTCCTACTGCGCGCATCAGCTCGATGGCGTTCGAACGGGTGACGACTCCCTCGCGCAGGGTGTAGTCGAACTCTATCCGACCCGAGACGACATGGTCTTCGAAGTGCACGTTCCGTGCGGTGGGAGCGAGCTCGTCTGCGACTCGCGCGAGTGCCAGGTCGTGAGTGGTTACGAGGCCGCGCGCACCGCGCGAAAGCAACCCGCGCACGACCGCCTCGGCGCCGATGCCACGGTCGTGCGAGTTGGTGCCATGCAGGATTTCGTCGAGGAGAAACAGGGTCGGAGACGCTCCGGCCAGGTCCATGATCTGTCGCAGCCGCTGGATTTCCGCGTAGAACCGGGAGGTCCCTTCCTGGAGAGAGTCTTGGATGCGGATCGAAGCCCCGATCTGGAGAGTGCTGAGCCGCAGGGAGCGCGCCGATACGGGCGCTCCGGCTTGCGCGAGGACTGCCGCGACGCCGACCGAGCGCATGAGCGTGCTCTTGCCCGACATGTTCGAGCCGCTGACGACCCACGCGGCCGGCTCCTGAGCGAGCGTGACGTCGTTGGGGACCCGTCGGTCGGGAGGCAGCAGAGGATGGCCAAGCCCCGTGGCGACGAATTCGGGCTCTCCCTCCGAGATCTCGGGCCAGCTCGCATCCGGCTGCTCGTACGCGAAGCCGGCCAGCGCAGCGAGCGCTTCGAGTTCCGCGACGGCCGCGACCCAGTGGCCGAGTTCGGGTCCGCAGCGACGGCGCCAGCGCTCGAGCGCAAGCGCAAGCTGCGTCTTCCAGAGCAGCAGCGCAGCAATCGGAGCGAAGAGCTGATTGCGACGCGACTCGAGCAGCTCGACTCGCTGTCGGAGCTGGGCGATGCGCCGGGATGCGGGCGAGCCGTCGGTCTGGAGCGCAGCGCGAAGCTGGACGAGCCGTTCGGACGCAGGCTGTTCGGCCTCCAGGCGTTCGAGCAGTTCGGACAGCAGATCGAGATCGCGCGCGGGTGCTTCCACCGCATCGACGATGTGCGCGACCGGCTTGCGCAACGCATTCGCGAAGATCATCTCGGCGAGGACAGCGGCGAGAAAGGGGATGGGACCCGCAGACGTGAAGATCCAGAGCGCTAGCCCGGCGACCCCGAGCAGCGCGAGCGTGGCCGCGGCCGGTGCGAGCAGCGGAGACTGAAGCTGGGCCGGGGCCTCGCCCCAGGCTCGCAGCGCGTTCGGCCGGAGGCCCGCCCGAACGTCTTCGCCGAGCAGAGCGAGATCCTCTCGCAGGTCGAGGTCGGGCGTGAGTTCTCGAACCGCATCCTGGCGAGCCCGGATCTCTTCGGGAGTGGCTGCGGTCAGCAACCACTCGGCGAGCGTGTCCTCGCCGGCATGGGTGCGCGCGGTGCAGAGGCGTTCATAGACCGAGCCCGAGCCGAAGAGATCGAGGTCCTCGGCGTAGGGGTGGTGGGGGTCGCGGAAACGCTCGCCCGGCTCGCCGCTGCCGGCGAAGCGGTGCTCGAGTCGCGCGAGGCCGGCCTCGTAGAACGCGACCGAGCGGTCGGCGCGATCCTTCCGCCGCGCGACCCGTTCGTGGACGATCAGCAGGACGACGAACACGAGAATCGGAGGTGCGAGCCAGGCCACCCCAAGCCAGCGTCCAAAGAAGATTGCGAGCGCGAGCGCGGCACCGGCCGCGAAGGTGACGAGGCGAAGATTCGAGAGCAGACGGTCTCGCACGGCGAGTTCGGCGGCACGTGCAGCGCGTTCAGCGAGCCGCTTCGAGTAGACCGCATGCGGGTCTGCCACGGGATCTGCCGCGTTTTCCTGAGTGTTGGGAAGTTCGCTCAAGACGGGCTCGCGGGGATACCGAGGTCGAGCAGTCGTTGCCCGCGGCCGTGGGCGACCGCTCCGCGAATGGCTTGCCGGAGCCACTGGCGTGCTCCCTCGACCGCAGCGTCGAGAGATTCTCCGCGTGCGAGCCTCGCGGTCGCGGCAGCGGCGAGTGCGCAGCCCGTCCCGTGGACGGGGTCGCCCGGAATGCGCTCGCCCTCGAGCCAACGCAGCGCGACTCCGCTGCCGTCGCGCGTCGCGAGCAGGTCGTCCGGGGCGCCTTCTCGGTGCCCGCCCTTGACCAGTGCCGCGCCGGCACCGAGATCGATCACGAGGGCACGAGCGGCTTTTTCAGTGCCCGCTCGATTCGAGACGTCGCAGCCCGTCAGTTGCTCGGCCTCGGGGAGGTTCGGCGTCACGAGAGTGGCGCCGCGAACCAGCTCCTGGAGCGTGCCGAGGGCTCTGCGCTCGAGCAACGAGGTTCCATCCGTCGCCGTGAGGACCGGGTCGATGACCACGACCGTCTTGCGCGTCTCGGGGGGGCCGAGCCCGTCGAGGGAGAGGGAGACGGCCCGGGCGACGTCGTCGGTCGCAAGCATTCCGAGTTTGATCCCAGCGGGCGCCAGGTCTGCGAGCGCGGTTCGGAGCTGGTCGAGGACGACCGAAGAAAAAGAAGGGAGGACCTGGTGGACCTTCTCGGTGTCCTGGACGGTGATCGCGGTGACGACACCGCCTGCCAGGAGGCCATGGGCTCGGAAGACCTGAACGTCTGCCAGGAGCCCCGCTCCGCCCGTCGGGTCGGAGCCCGCAACGCTCAACGCGAAAGCCACGCGGCGAATGGTAAGATCCGCCTCTGTGACACGCACGCACTTCCTCACCCCTGTCTCGATTCTTCCCCTCCTTTGGCTGATTTTCGGGGCGCTTCCGGCGTCCGCACAGCCCGTACAGACGTGGGCCACCAGTCGCATGACCCAGAGCGACACCGGAAACCTGGTCGAGTTCCTCTGGGCGAAGGGGAATCGGATGCGCTCGCTGACCGTGATTGCGGGCCGTCCCGTGATCACGCTCGTCAACGCGACGCAGTACATCATCATCGACACGCTTGGGAAGGAAGGCGTCTCGATCGGGCGCAGCCCGATCGCGCGTAAGCAGGACGCCAAACGACCCAGGCCGTTCGGGAACGAAGCGGCCGATCTGATCGCCGCGGGCGCCGAGAGGGTCTCGGGTGGTGTCGAGAGCGGCCTCGACGCCGTCAAATACCGACTCAACGGCGCTGCTGTGAAGCAGGAGATCTGGGTGACGTCCGGGGACTACGAACTCCCGGTCGAGATCTATCGGTACTTTCGGAAGACGGCTTCCGAAATGCGCATCCGCTACCTGGGTTGGTCTCCCGGTCTGCCGATGCCCGATTGGTTCTTCGAACCCGCTGCAGACGTCAAGCTCGAAGTCGTGACCTACGACGAGTACGTCGCGCGGAGCCAGAAGGAAGCGGTCGGACCGGCGCCTCCGTTCTACGCCGAGCTTCTGCACGGCCGCCGCGAGTAGCGCCGATGCCGAGGCTGAGCCAACTCAGTCGCTCGATCGAAGGCCGGGTGAGTCTCGTCACGGGGGCCGCGTCGGGGATGGGGCGAGCCACGGCTCATCTCTTCGCCGACGAAGGCGCGCACGTCGTCGTGACAGACCTGGACGCGGAAGGCGTCGACGCCGTCGTGCGAGAGATCCAGGAGGCGGGAGGCTCCGCAGCCGGCTGGACCATGGACGTGAGTGACGCGGTGCGCATCGGCGAAGTCGTGGAAGAGGCAGCCGCCCACTTTGGCGGCCTCGACCATGTGATCAACAACGCAGGGATCTCGCGCTTCTCGCCGATCGATGCGGACGACTACGAGTCGCACTGGGCGAAGTCCCTCGATGTCCTGCTCACCGCGCACACGCGCGTGATCCGCGCAGCACTGTCCCATCTGCGTCGAAGCGATGCGGGCCGGATCGTCAACATCGCGTCCACCGACGGTCTGGGGGCGACGAAATTCGGGAGCCCCTACACCGCCGCGAAGCACGGCGTCATCGGCCTGACCCGTTCGCTCGCCGTCGAACTCGGTCGCGAGGCGATCACCGTCAACTGCATCTGTCCGGGCCCGATCCGCACGGGCATGACCGAGCCCATTCCCGAGGCCGCGAAAGAGGCCTTCGCGAAGCGACGGACCGCGCTCGGGCGCTACGCGGAGCCCGAAGAGGTGGCGCACGGAACGCTCAACTTCTGTCTGCCGGCCTCGCAGTACATGACGGGCACGGTACTGCCCGTCGACGGCGGATTGACGATCAAGAACGCCTGACCCGCTTCCTTCCAAGCAGCGGGTCGGGGGTTCGAGTCCTCCCCGGGGCGCCAGCTAACAGACGGTCCATTCCGGGCACATGGTTTACAGATTATTCCGGAGACATCGCTAACACTCTCTCCGGCACGAAGGGATTCGGGGCGGGCTCGACCCGCCCCTCGTCCTGATCGAAGAATCCTAGATCAAAGTCGAGGAAGCTGACCAACCAGACCTGGTCCTCGACCTCGCGAAGCCCGACGAGCTGGCCTGCGAAGACCGTGCTGAGGTTGATCTTTCTTCGGCCGATGCAGATCCGACCGCAGTGCGTCACGCGGACGGTCTTGTCGTGGTACGGGTATTCCGGTTCGGGCGGCGGCGCGTACGCGCGGACCGAAGGTGTATAGAGATCACTGGGGTAGGCCCCGCTCAAGGCCTGGTGGGGCCGCTCGTCATTGTAAACCTCGATGAACCGGTCGAAGCGCTCCTGCTGTTGTAGGAAATTGAATGAAGCCGGTTTCGTGGCCTCCTTCTTGAGAGTGAGGTGCATCCGTTCATGGCGGCCGTTCTGCTGAGGGCAACCCGGCTTGATGCGTTGGATTTGGATCCCGAGTCGGAGCCACCAGACGGAGAGCTTCGAGAGTCCGAACAAGGCGTTGGCCGACGCGAACGGAGTCCCGTTGTCGGTGCGAATCGCCCCGGGAAGGCCAAAGTCCTTGAAGGCTCTTTCGAATACGGAGAAGGCGAAGTCCGAACGCGTCGAGGAGAGCCCCTCGCAAGTAAGGAGGTAGCGGGATCGATAGTCGGTGATCGTCAGCGGGTAGCAGTACTTCTTGTTGCCGAGCATGAACTCGCCCTTGAAGTCTGCGCACCACAGGCCGTTGGGGGCGTGAGCGGCTGTGAGCTCCGTGCCCTTGGCCTTGTAGCGTCGGCGTCTGCGACGCTTCACAAGCCCATTGCGATCCAAGACCGCGTGCACCGTGCTCACCGCCGGCGGCTTGATCATCGGGAACTCGCGGATCAGCTTGTCGCGGATCTTCGGGGCGCCCCACGAAGAGTGCTCTTTCTTGATCCCCAGGATCGTGCGTTCGACCTGATACGGCAGTTGGTTGGCGTGGCGATGGGGCCGGCGCGAGCGGTCGCTCAGGCCCTAGAGACCACAGGTCTTGTAGCGCTCGTAGATCTTGTATCCGGTGACCCGGGAGATCCCAAACTCGCGGCACAACGGGGCCATCTTCTCGCCCTCAAGCAGCCGGGCAATGAATCTGAGGCGTTCGTCCATCGGTCTACACGTCCTCCACGGCATCCGGGCTCTCCCCAAATGCCGATTGTGTAAACCATGTCTCCGGAATAAGGTGTCAACCCTGTCTCGGGAAGCACACTTTGGTTTCGGGTGTTCCCAGCGGCGCCGCGATTCGATGAGTCGCGGCTTCGGGCGCTTTTGACCGGATTGTGCCCATTCGTGACCGCTCCCCGCCAACGTGTCCGCGCGGTCACACTCGGTCGCCGAATCGCTGTGTAGGCGGCCCACCCGGCATCGCTTCCCGCGCGTGGAACGCGACCGTACGCGACTGTCGCCGGTCCTGGTCGGGGACCTCGTGGCCGAGTAGGAGGCTAGGATCTTCACATCATGAATCAAATAGCCAAATTCATCGTAGGCGTCGTTCTCACGGCGAGTGTATCCGGACAGGCGCTGGCGGCGGACTATGACCTCGTCATTCTCCACGGCCGGGTCATGGATCCGGAGAGCAAGCTGGATGCTGTGCGAAGCGTCGGCATCAAAGACGGCAAGATCGCGGTCATCACCAAAGACAATATTTCGGGCAAGCAACGAATCGATGCTTCCGGTCATGTGGTTGCACCCGGTTTTGTGGATGGTCATTCCCACGTGGTGGATGAGCCGTTGGGCCAACGCCTGATGCTGCGTGACGGAGTGACGACCACGCTGGACCTCGAAGTCGGCGCGCTTCCCGTAAGCCGCTGGTACGACCGGATGAAAGGTAAGTCGCAAACCAACTACGGCGCTTCTGTCTCCGTAATGGGCGCACGCGGCGCGACCTTCGATCCTAAATACCTGGAGGCAACTAGCGGCGGCACCAGCTATGACATGTTCTCAGGCAAGGTCAAGATTCCATCGGACGTCTATAATCGCGTTCCGAACGATAAAGAGATCAATCGCATTCTCAAATACATCGATGACGGCCTGAAAGATGGTGGACTGGGGATTGGGCCACCTACGGGATACATGGTGGATGGATATACGTCGCAGGAAATGATCGGTGCACAGAAACTGGCCGGAAAATACGGCCGCTTCTCCCATGTGCATACCCGCTTCTCCAGTCAGGTAGCGCCGACCTCGGGTATCCTCGCATTCCAGGAAGCGATTGCGTCGGCGGGGAGCTACGGCGGTGGCGTGATCATTGCGCACTTCACCGCGCAGGCGCTCGACCAGACCCAGGCGGCCATGGATTATGTCGATGCTTTGCGGGCGGATGGTGTCCCGGTGGTGCTGGAGGTCTATCCCTATAACTACGGCGGCGCCGGCAACGGGATTCAGGCCGATTACCTGGAACCGCACAATTTCCAGCACAACATGGGCCGCACCTACAGCGACATAATCGATACCACTACCGGAAAACGCCTGACCAAAGAAACCTATGATTCATTGGTGAAGAGCGATCCCAGTCACGGTGTGCTGTTCTACAACGCCAAGGAAGAGGATGTGCTGAAGGGGGTGGCGCACCCCAACGTGCTGATTGGCTGCGATTGTTTCCCCATGACCGGCGCAAACGGCAAGTTCGTCGAGGCCTGGGATACGCCGTTTGACCAGATCACGACCCACCCGCGCACCGCCGGTGCCCACGGCAAGGTCCTGCGGTTGACGCGCGAGAAGAAGCTGATGCCGTTGATGACGGCCATCAGTAAGATGAGTTACCAGTACGCGAAATTCCTCGAAGACAACGGCGTGTCGCAAATGGCCAACAAGGGCCGGATCAAGGTAGGTGCGGATGCTGATATCACCATCTTCGACGCGGATACGGTTCGCGATAACTCGTCGCTGGACAAGGGTAAGAACGGCCAACCGACAACCGGCATTCCCTATGTCGTGGTCAATGGCACCGTCGTAGTGAAGGACTCCGAGGTGCAGAAGGGCGTCTATCCCGGCCAGGCGATCCGAGCGCCGGTGCAGTGATGAGCCCCGTCGCTTGGCGGAATCCTCAAAAGTCCAATTGCAGGCGCGTTCCGAGCGTCCAGGCCGTATCGACAGATTGGGAAGCCGGGCGCACGAACTGACTATTCAAGGACAAGTGCGCCGCCGGCGTCAGCTGGAAGTTGTAGAAGGCCTCGACCGCATGTTCCCAGGTGCGAAGGCCGACGTTGAGGTCGGGTAGATCGTCCCAGATATGAGAGCCGGCCCCGCCGACGCCGCACTGATCACCGTCCCGCCCGGGAAGCAGCACGCCAAACCCGCCAATACCAAAGCTATAGAACTGGTCGATCGCATTGCGATCTTCGGGTGCCCAATCAGCCCGTCCGAACAGACCGATACCGACCGGCTGCACGCTGTGATCGGTGAGAGCGATATGAGAACCGGCGCCGACCTGCTTCTTGTCCGCCGCCGTGTTGTCATCCCGCACCCAGAGATACTGGGAAAAGTTGCCCGCCGCAGGGCTCCACGTAGGAGTGGAGTCCGCGGCATGAAGCTGTTCACGACGAGTCGCCGAGCCTGCCAGCATCGTGCCGAGGCCCGCCGGCGTAACGCATTCACGCGGAGAGACTCTCCCGAGAGGCGGCGTCCAGTGCCGTTTGATGGCTTGGTGCCGTCGAAACGACACCTCTGTGCACCCTATTGCACTCCCCTGCACAGCGGCGGGAACCAAGTCCGCGTCATTTCTTCTTCTTGGGCCAGGCTTCGAACCTGAGGGTCGGGGGTTCGAATCCCTCCCGGCGTGCCAACCTAGTCAAGGTCCATTCCGGGCCCATGGTTCGCAAATTATTCCGAGACATCTTCGGCCGATGCAGATCCGACCTCAATGCGTCACTTGGACAGGCTTCCTCGACCGAGCGCCATCCACACCGACAACGGCACTCCCTTCGCCTCACCGAACGCCCTGTTCGCCGAAGTCCTTGAAGTCCGCGCACCCAAGGCCGTTCTCGGGGCTGGTGCGTTGGGAGGCCGCTAGTCGTTACGCCTGGCGATGGCAGACGAACTCGTTCGCCTGCATCAGGGTGTTACGGTAGACGCTAGGGGGTACGCCCGCGCGGGTTCGGAAGAAGCGCGTGAAATTCGCTGTGTCGGAGAAGCCGAGTTCCTCCGCGAGCTCGCGTACAGGGACGTCCCTTTGCAGCCGCGCTATGGCTGCCGCGTACAGAGCATCCTGGACGAGCGCCCGCCAGCAAGTGCCCCCATCCGCCAGGTAGCGCCGCAGCGTACGCGGGCTCACTTGCAGCTGCTCCGCCGCCTGGTCCTGGGTAGGTAGACCTACCGCGATCGAATGCGCGATCGCACCGCGCACGCTAGCAACGAAATCCTGCGGCGACGGCTCGCCGTCCAGTGCTTCGACGGAGGCTGGAACGATGGGGACCGGCAGGGAAAGCAGTTCGAGGGGGATCGCGAGAGCCAGCTGTGGCTGGTCGAACGCGATGCGGACGCCGGGCAACGCGGTGGTGTCAGCGCCCCAACCGTCAGGTGCGGATTCGAGCATCAGGCGGTCCGGTAGCCAGTCGGAGCCGGCTCCCGCCCGAACCAGTTCCAGCATGAACGAAAGCATGTACTGCTCGGCGGGGTCGTTTCCGTCCCACCCGCGAACGTTGGTCGTTCGCCGCCGCCAGAACCAGGCCACAGGTCCATGGGTCTGGAGCCCCAGCTTGATCATGGGGATGTCCTGCACATAGCTGGCGCACATCGCATAGATCGCGTCCTCTAAGGTGACGGCGGAGGCAAGAGGGCGGACCCAGCCCGCGCTCTTCCAGTTGCTCTTGCGCGCGATATCAAGGCACAGATCCCTGAGCCCGCTGGAAGCCGTGGCCATGTTCAAGAATTGCCAGGCATTCCGCCCAGGTACGAACCCCGCCGGAGCCCACTGGATCTCTGGCGAGATCCCGGCGGCTTCCAGGTAGCGGCTCACGGGCGCTCCGGCGTCGTCGACCAGACTCGCGAATCTAGACACCCGCTCAGCGCTGATCAGCGGGATGGGAGTCACCTTGCCTCCAATTGAGATGTCATTTTAGGCCAGGCCGTCGCAGGTGGCTGGAAGCTACGCAAGAGTATTCTACTCGCCGAAGGCGGAGGTCGCCCTTTTCGGGACAAGCATCTTCTGCTTGTCGCAGTGGGCTTCCGGCACAGCAACCCCAGAGGGGCACCGGTATGGGCAGGCAAGGACTCGAGCTCAAATCCGGCAAGACTATTCGATCGGCGACGTAACCCACTTCAAGGAAAGAGAACGATGAAGACAGCACCTATGAACCTGAAAAATCTTCTACTGGGAGCGTCACTCCTCTTCGTGTTGCCTTTGATCCCAGGCCTTACTTTTGCGGAAGACAAGGACACTGAGGCAGTCATGGTTGCGGCATCCCTGGCTGAGACATTCCCAGCATGGACTGTCGAACCCTATATCCACTGGTCGGGACATGTCTCGCTGTACAGCTCCAAGACGCGGTCCTATATGATGAAGAAGGGACTGAACTTCACCGAGACGACACCTTTTGCAGGTGTCGCCGGGGATAAGGATCGTTGGGCCGCGATCGTCGAGGCAAAGGGATTCTTTTCGATCCCGGTTCTGGAACTTCCGGACGGTAGTTTCGTATCCGACACAACCGGCATTATTCGCTTCCTCGAAGAACGGCATCCAGAGCCGCGGATGCAGCCGGCCGATCCTGTCATGAAAGCACTTGCCTGGTTGATCTTCAGCTACGGAACGGAAGGTCTGTTCCTGAATGCACAGCACTATCGCTGGGATTTCGAAGACTCTGCGGACTTTGCAGCATTCGATATTGGGCGCGCTTTGGGGGATCCGGCGGACAAAGCTTCAATTGAGAAACACGGCAGAGCATTCCAGGCCATGAAGCAGAAGCGCTTCCCCACCGAAGTCGGAATCACGGACAAGACAAGGCCTGCGATCGAGAAATCGAACACCTTGCTGTTCGCAAAGCTGGACACCTATTTCCGACGCTACCCCTACATTTTGGGTGGCCGGCCCTCAGTTGCGGATTCTGCCCTCATGGAGCCAATCCATGCGCACTTGAGTCGTGATATTCACCCCTCAGTAATCATGAAGAAGACGGCTCCGGCACTGAATCGCTGGACCGAGACCATGAACTTTGGTCACTACGTGCCGGATGCGGAGCTGAGCCAAGTGCCGCAGGAGTATCTGGACGCGGACAATCTGCCGCCGGAGCTAATCGATTTTCTCAAGCTGGTGGCTGCTGATTTCGGCCCGCTGTTCGAAGCGAATGCGAAGGCATACGAGAAGTGGCTTGCTGCCAACCCGGATGTCCCTGAAGGCACACGAGTCACGAATGATCAGGCCAATATGAATCGGCAGGCCATGGGCAGGGCCGTCTACAAACTGCAGGGTGCAACGGTAGAGCGAGATGCCTGGCCCGATACAGTCAACATGCACCAGTACGTTCTGGAAGTTGTCGATGCAATGTCTGACAAGGACAAGGCTCGGTGGACCAAGCTCATGAAGTCGATCGGTGGAGAGGTCTTTCTGGACCATCGTCCGTCACGGCCTGTCGTCCTTCAGGCTGATCGAAAGCCCTTCCAAATCGTGGTTGGCCCGAAGGCCAAGTAGGTCTGAACCAGTTGGATCTGAACTGGCCGGTGATTCCCTGGTGAGAATCAGGGAATCACCGGCTCCGGATCAGAACACCGCATTGTGATCCTGAAACGTTTGGCACGTGGTGCGAAGCGGGCGTGCGGTGAGTTCCCGACCAACTGGGCCACGTGGGGCCGTCCATGACAGCGAGGCATGAAGCCCTCCCATCTCAATCATGCTGCACCGCGTGGCACAAACGGTACTGGGGTAGATCCATGAGACTAGCGAGCCGTCTAACAGTTCTCTTCCTGGCGCTGACATGCCTTGTATCACTGGCACCGGTCGCCAATGCGAAGGACGCGCCGCGTCCTGTCGTTGATGTCTACTGGTCGATGCGAAGCCCTTACTGCTACATCGCCCTCGATCGCCTCCTCCAGCTTCGGGAGGAGTACGACATCGAGCTGAACTTCAGGCCGGTCTGGCCCATCGCCATCAAGGACCCGGAGTTCTTCGTCGGGATCGCGAAGTACATGGAATACCGGGTGCCGTATCAGGATCTCGACACCCTGCGTTCGGCCCAGTTCGCTGGAATGCCCTACCGGTACCCGGACCCCGATCCCGTCAGGCAGAAGCCGGATTTCGGTGCCGTTCTCCCAATGGCCCAGCAGGACGACATCAAGGTCCTCACCTACACGGCGGTTGCGGCTGCCGAGATGGGGAAGGGTTGGGAGTACCTCGATCAGGTCTCGCGCTTGATGTGGAACGGTTCGATCCGAGGCTGGAACAAGGGCGACCACCTGAAGAACGCGATCGACCGCGCCGGAATCGACGGGGCGAAACTGATCGCCGAAGTGAAGGCCAACCCGAAGAAGTACGATGCCCTGATTGACCGCAACCAGAAGGGCCAGGACGAGGCGGGCTTCGGCGGCGTGCCGCTGATGGTGCTCAACGACGAGCCCTTCTTCGGCCAGGACCGCATCGACCAGCTCATCTGGCGTCTGGAGAAGGACGGCGTGAAGAAACGGGCGAGCCAATAGAGGAGACTGATCAAAATGACCACCACGAATTCCAAGAACGCAGGCACTGGGAAGCTCTATTTCGTCTCAGGGACCTTCTCAGGCGCGGGCGCCGTCAAGGTCATGGACGCAGACGGCTCCAACGAGATCACGCTGTGCGAGGGGAAGGAAGTCATCGAGCCCGACGGGATCGAAGTCGATCGGGTCGGCGGCAAGATGTACTGGACGGACATGGGGTTGGGCGGCGCTGCCGACAAGTCCGTTGCGGTCAACGACGGCCGGATCATGCGCGCCGACCTCGACGGTCAGAACATCGAAACGATCGTACCCCTCGGCATGACGACGACACCCAAGCAGCTCGCGCTCGATGTGGCTGGCGGCAAGGTCTACTGGAGTGATCGAGGTGACGTGGGGGACAAGAACGTCAACCCCAAGATCATGAGGTCGAATCTCGATGGATCATCACTCGAAACGATCGTATCGAGCGAGCTGATGAGTCCCGTCGGAATCGCTCTGGACACGGCCAACGGCAAGGTTTTTTTCACGGATCGGTACGCAAACGACATCAAACGCGCCAATCTCGACGGCAGTGATGTCGAAGTCGTCGTCCAAAACACCGAGTATCCAGTCGATCTGGCGCTCGATCTCGAGAACCGGGTCATGTACTGGACGGCCAGAGAAGCCGGGGGCCTCTACAGCGCGGGAATGGACGAAAACGAAACGGATGGTGCAGGTCTCACGCCCATCATCACAGGCTTGCATGCGGCCATCGGGGTCACCCTCGACCGTGAGAACGGGAAGCTCTTCTATACCGACGTCATCACCGCGTCGAAATCGGGTGGCATCTGGGTAGCCGAACTCGACGGTTCACACGCCAAGCAAATCGCCACGACCTCGATGCCGCTGGGGCTCTATTTCGCGCCCTGAGCCAATCACCATGCGGCCGTGCGCAACGGCTCGCGACACGGGTCCCCTGATCTGTGCAGTCGGAATCATTCAGAAGGCCCCGAGATGTCCACGCAAGAGCTCAAGCTCGAATACGTCAAGATCTACTCCGTAGGCGACGTGACGCGCTTCGAAGACGTCGCGGTTCCCATGAAGGATGCGGACTACGCACCGCCCGCTCCACCGATCGCCGTATCGCCTCACAAGCCCGCGACAGGCACCGTGGCAGTCGGTTTTCCACCCGGCTGGAGCGGTGACTTCCATCCGGGTCCGAAACGTCAATGGATGATCATCACCTCGGGCACCCTCGAGATCGGAACCAGCGACGGTGAGAAGCGCAAGCTTCCGACGGGAACGATCGCCTTCCTCGAAGACGCTGGCAGCAAGGGACACACCACTCGGGTGATCGGTGCTGAGAGTTCCATCCTCATGGTCACCGAGGTGGACTGAGACGCTGGCGTCTCGGCAGTGAAATTCGCGCGTTCGCCATGGATGAGAAGTCATTGTCAATAAGAGCCTTGATCGCCGTCTTACTCTTCGTCGGCGCGGGCCCCACCTGGGCCGGTGCCGACGAGTGCCACCCAGCGCTCGACGCCGCGCGACCGCAGGTAGTCATCGGCTACGGCAGCCTGATGGAAAAGAAGTCGAAGGCGATGTCCGCCCCGACGGCGGGCCCGAACCATCCTGTACGTGTGAGCGGATTCCAGCGAAGCTGGAACGATCGGGGCGGGCGTGGCCCTGGGTTCAGCACCATCTTTCTCGGAGTACAAGCGGCCAAGGGCGTACAGATGATCGCCGTTGCCTACAGCGACCCCGATCGAACCAATATCGGCGGGACGGACGCGCGCGAACAGTCCTACTGCCGCATCGCAGTAGAGCCTGCCAAGGTCGAGGTACTCGACGGCTGGGAACTCCCAGCCGACGCCGAAATCTGGATCTACACGATGAAGCCCGACAAGATCGGGCGGCCGGATGCGAGTCGCCCGATCGTGCAGTCCTATGTCGATATCTTCTTGAGCGGTTGCCTTCAGATGCAAGATCTTCTTCGGCCCGAGATCGCTGCCAAGCTCGACTTTGCGTCGGAATGTATAACGACGACCAGCGGTTGGTCGGAGCACTGGAAGAACGACCGCATATACCCCCGTCGGCCGTGGATGTATCAGCGCAATGCTCCGACGATCGACGGCCTCTTGAAGCGCCTCCTGCCGGAATACTTTGACGACATCCAAATCGAGTGACTTGCCTTGCGAGGGTCGACCGGGACGAGCCCGGCTCCACATGACGGTGGTCAGCAGATGAGCGATTCCGCCCGCACCGCGACGGTCCCGAGCCTGGTTGCCCTCGGCGTCGGCTCGATGGTGGGCGCCGGCATCTTCGCTCTGCTCGGAGAGGCCGCGACTCTCTCCGGCTCCGCCGTGTGGGTCGCGTTCGCAGCCGCGGGTGTCATCGCGCTCCTCACGGGGCACTCGTTTGTGCAACTCGGTATCCGCTACCCCTCGCGAGGCGGTATCGTCGAGTATCTCGTACAGGCCTACGGCATGGGCCACTTCTCGGGCAGCTGCTCGATCCTCTTCTATATCTCGCAGCTGATCGGCATGGCGATGATCTCGCTGACGTTCGGGAAGTTCGCGGCGAGGCTCGTTGGCATCGAAGCCGACCTTCTTTTCTGGGAGCGCGTGCTGGGCTCGGGCCTGATCGTGGGTCTGTCGGCGCTGGCTCTGGTGGGTACGGGTGTGGTCGCCCAGATCCAGAAGAAAGTGGTCGTCGCGAACCTGATCCTACTCGCCGGCTTCGCGGCCGCTCTGGCGGGCTATGCGGAGCCGGCACGGCTCGCGCCCGAGACCTGGCCGTCCGGTACGCCGGTGCTCGGCAGTCTGGCTCTCACCTTCTTCGCGTTCACCGGCTTCGCCGTCATCAGCAACGCCGCCGATCGCATGCCCGACCCGGCCCGCCAGCTGCCGCGTGCGATGTACTCGGCGATCGGGATCGTGCTCCTGCTCTACGTCGCGCTCGCGATGGCCATCACCTGCGCGGTATCCGAGCAGGAGCTGGTGTCGAGCGGGGCCACGCTGCTCACAGCGGCGGCACGCTCGATCTTCGGCGAAGTCGGATACACGATCCTGCTTGTCAGCGCGGTTCTCTCGACCGTGACCTGCCTGAACGGCGGGCTGTTCGGTGTCACCAGCATTACCTTCACACTAGCCGAGCACGGACAGCTGCCGGAGCGCTTCGAGCGGGAGCTTGGCGCCAGCACACGAGGCCTGACGATTTCGGCGCTGCTGGCCCTCATCATGGTGAACTTCCTGTCGCTCACGACGGTGGCTTCGATCGGGAGCGCCACCTCACTTCTCGTCTACTCCCTCGTCAACTTTGGCGCGCTTCGGCTCGTTGGGGGCCGGGGCGTGAAACGGGCCTTGATCGTGCTGAGTGTCGTTGCCTGCGTCGCCGCGATCGGGGTCTGGGTCGTCTACACGCTCAAGCACGCGCCTCAATCGCTGTCGCTCTTCGCGGCGTTCCTCGTCCTCTCGTTCGCCGCTGAGGGTCTCATCCAGCTATGGGAGTCGAAGAGACGCTGAATGGTACGCCTCTTCTTCCTGCGACTGAAAATGCGGGTGTCGCCAGTTCGATTCTGCCCTGGGTCACCACCGCTGCGACGCACAGACTTAGCGAGATCGCTGTCGCCTTCGTCCTCCGCACCCCCCGACTCAGGGATGCCTTCAGAGCGAGGGGCCGCATAGGGCCGTCTGGGCCGCTGCCCGTGCACCCATGTGCCGCCCCATTCAGCGCCCTGCAGCACCGGAGACGCAAATGCTCGTCACTCCTCGGGGTCGGTGCCATCTTCCCAGCAGCGGGTCGCCCCCCCAGCAGCCGACGAACCGGAGCTGTGCCACCATCGATGAGACGCGGACCGTGAATTGGTTCACGCGGCGCGTTTCCGAAGGAGAACCCCATGGCAGGCGCACTCGACGGGATCCGCATTCTCGACCTCACCGCGATGATCACGGGCCCGATGGCCACCATGATCCTCGCCGACCAGGGCGCGGAGGTCGTGAAGATCGAGCCGCCGGGAATCGGCGACATCATGCGGTACCTGGGCTCCAACAGCCGCGGGATCTCGGCGATGTACGCCTCGTGCAACCGCAACAAGCAGTCGGTCGTCCTGAACCTCGCAACCGACGAAGGCAAGGCGATCGTGCGCGAGCTTGCGGCCGAGTCGGACGTCTTCATCCAGAACTTCCGGCCCGGCGTCATCGAGCGGCTCGGGCTCGGCGAGGGGGTGCTGCGAGCCGACCATCCGGAGCTCGTGTACGCCTCGCTGAACGCCTTCGGCGAGACGGGCCCGTACGCGGATCGCCCGGCCTTCGACCACATCCTGCAGGGCATGACGGGCGCGGCCTACGTCCAGCGATCGGACGAGCCCGAGTACATGCGGCAGGCCTGGGTCGACAAGGCAACCGCGGTGAACGCCGCGCAGGCCATCACGGCAGCGCTTCTTGCGCGCGAACGCGGTGCCGGCGGGCAGCACCTGCGGATCTCGATGCTCGACGTCGGGCTCGCCTTCCTCTGGCCCGACGGCCACTCGAGCACCATGCTGCTCGAGGACGACGCCGTGCACCTGCCGCCTATCTCGAACACCTACCGCCCTGCACCGACGAAGGACGGTGCGGTCACGATCGCGGCCGTCACCGAAGACCAACGCACCAACCTGCTGATCGCGATGGAGCAGGAGCAGCTGCTGGCGGACCCGCGATTCAGCACGCCGGAGGCCTTCCTGACGAACCTCGACGCGTTCCGCGAGGAGGTCAGCAGCGTCGGACAGGAGCTCTCCTCGGAGGAGGTCATCGAGCGCCTTCGCGAAGCGGACGTGCCTTGCGGCCCGATCCTCCGCCCCGAAGAGGTGCAGCACTTTCCGCAGGTCGTGGCGAGCGGCGCCCTGGTCGAGAGCGAGCACCCGGTGATGGGGCGCATCCTCCAGCCCCGGCCACCCGCGCGCTTCGAAGGCACCCCGTCGGAGATCCGCTCTCCCGCTCCGTCCCTGGGCGAGCACACCCAAGCCGTGCTGTCCCGCATCGGACGGAGCGACGAAACGATCGAGAAGCTGCGCGCGGACGGAGTCGTCGGCTGACGCATCCAAGCGCAGCCGCTGCATCAGCTCTGCAGGCCAAGGCCACTTCCGCGTCGTCGAGGTCACGAGGCGCCGGGAGATCGTGTGGGAGATGGGCGGGTTCGGGTACCCCGCCAAGGCGTAGCGGCTGTAGCCGTACCCTGTCGCTCTCGTTCGAGTCCGAGAATCGACGCCCGTTTCGTCGACCTCAGTTGCCCTGGGCTTGGTCGAGCTCCGCGCGCGGATGCACCACACCCTTGGACACGACGCTGTCGATTCTGCGGATGTTGTTGATGTCGTCGAGCGGATTCGCCAGGAGCAGCACCATGTCCGCCTTCATGCCGGGGGCGATGCTTCCCATTTCGCCTTCCAGACCGAAGAACTCTGCTGGCCGAATCGTCGCGGAACGCAGCGCCTCGAGGGGAGGCAGCCCTGCCCGTACCAGCAGGTCGAGCTCGTTGAGCAGGCTGAAGCCCGGGATGGCGAACCCGATGGGCGTGTCGGTGCCGGCTCCGATCGGCACGTCCTGCGCATGCATCCGGGCGATCATCTCCATGGCCCAGTCGCCGAAACGGGTGTCGCGAGGTTCGCTGGTCCCTTGAAGGCCGGCCAGGGTTCTCTGCCAATCCTCGCGCACCGCCACCGGCAGTCGCGCGAACGCTGCCTTCCATTCGTCGCGGCGGGTCGGCGGGTACTGCCGGACCGTCAAGAGGCGGACTGTCGGCACTTGAATCGTCGAACGGAGTGCAGCCACCACTTCGAGGCAGCGTTGCTCGTCGTGCATCTCTATCGCGTGCGGGCGCTGCGAGCCGAGAATCGAGGAGCGCAACTCGTACCCAGACCCGACCTCGGAAGAGGACAGCAACCGGCGTCGCGCTTCGAGCAGCTGGCTCGCGTTGCCCGCACAGTCGAGCTCGACGTTGCGCAGGTGCTCCATCGAATCGACTCGGGGCCCAGCCTCCGACGCTCGCAGAGAGAGGGGAACGTGGGAAGCGATCGGCAGGCCGGCTTCCTCGGCCGCCTTCACCAGTGCGTCGTAGACGCCCGGGCTCACCAGTTCGTAGATCTTGATGAAGTCGACGCCCTGTTCCTTCAGCTCCGCGACGTTCTGGCGAGCCTTCTCGACCGTCGGGTTGCCGATGCCGATCTCCGGCCGCGACACGCCGTCGTAGACGACAGGTCTCCCGTCGAGTAGCGGTCCGCTGAAGTAGACTCTCGGTGACACGGCTCCCGGAGCGCGCATGGCTTCGACGACGGGCTTCAGCTTGCGCACCAGACCGCCGGTATCGCGCACGCTCGTGACGCCGTAGTAGAGAAACGAACGCGGCATCGAGCTCGTGAGCGCGTCGTCGTAGGTCATGTGCACGTGCATGTCCCAGAGACCCGGGATCAGAAACTTTCCGGAGCCGTCGATGACGACGTCCGCACCTGCCGTCTCGGCGGTGGGACCGACAGAGACGATCTCGTCGCCGTCGAAGACCACCGTGTGGTTCTCGCGGACCCCGCTCGAGGCGTCGATCACGTTGACGTTCGCGATGGCGACCCCGCCCGGGGCGGGCACGTTCCCGCAGCCCGCACAGATCGTCAGCGCCATCAGGATCAGGGCTCGCTGCGGCGATCCGGATGCCCTCCTCACGCCGCGCGCTCGACGGACGCTGCCATCCGCTCGAGGATCTGCTGCAGGGCCCAAGGGGGAGTCGCGAAGTTCAGGCGTACGAAGCGGTCCGAACGGTCGCTGAACTCGCCGCCATCGCTGAGCGCAACCCGCGCTTCGGAGAGGAAGAACTCGTACGGTCGCGGGGTCAGCCCCAGATCGCCGCAATCGAGCCACGCGAGGTAGCTGGCTTCGGGCGCGTGTGCCACGACGCGCGGAAGGCGTTTCGCGAGAAAGTCATAGAGCACACGGCGATTCGTGTGGAGCTGTTCGAGGACCGCGTCGAGCCATTCCTCGCCCGCGCGCCACGCCGCAAGCGTGGCTTCGATCCCCAGGATATTCGGAACCCCGAGCAGGCGTTCGGGGAAGGCGCGGGTCTGTCTTGCCATGAGCTCTGCTGAACCGAAATGGACGAGCGCACACTTCAGTCCGGCGATGTTGAACGCTTTGGACGCCCCGGTGATCGTAATCGTGCGCGACGCGATCTCAGGTCCAAGCGACGCGAAGGGAATGTGTGTTCCGCCCGGATAGACCAGGTCGGAGTGGATTTCGTCGGACACCACGACGAGGTCGTGTTCGAGAGCCAGCGCCGCCAGCCCCTCGAGCTCGGCGCGCTCGAACACGCGACCCGTCGGGTTGTGCGGATTGCAGAACAGCACCAGCCGCGTTCCGGCGTCGATCGCGTTTCGCAAGGCGTCGAGGTCCATCTCGAAGCGATCCGCACCGGCCACTAGAGGATTCGCTACGAGTCGACGGCCGAGGCTCTTCACGATCTTCAGAAAGGGCGGATAGATCGGAGTCTGGATGACTACGCCTTCTCCCGGCTGACAGAAGGTGCCGACACTGGCGAGCATGGCCTGTATGAGGTCGCCAACCGGCAGGACCTGCGTCGGGTCGGGCTCCCAGCCAAAGCGGCCGGTCATCCTGGCCGCGAATGCAGCCCCCAACGCCTGCAGCGTCGCTGCCGAGACGTAGCCTGCGTCCTCCCGCTCCATGACGTCGAGGATGGCGTCCTTGATGCACGGCGCGATCGGGAAGTCCATGTCGGCGACCCACGCGGGGAGGGTCTCCTCTCCGAAGGCGGTCCACTTCGCTCCCCTACGTCGTCGGATTTCCTCGAGCGGTGCGTCGAGTCGTATGCTCATCGACCTACCGGCTCCCGTAGCTCTGCGCCAGGCTGGCGAGCGGAGACTTGTCGAGACCGTGATTCGGGATGGGGTAGCGAAGCCCGTTCCGGCTGAGCGCGGCAAGCCCCTCCGCAATTCCGGGGAGACAGCTCGGCGGCAGCGCGATGAGCAGCTCGTCGTCTTGAACTCCACCGAACTTGCGTTCGGCATAGCAGGGGATCGAGAGCGAAGGCTCCCCGGTCTTCAGTGCATTGCCCCAGGAGTCGGCGCAGGAGCTTTCCCCGACACAGGTGAACGTGTACTTCTTGTAGTTCCGATACTGGAGCCCGTTCATCAGGGTGATCATCTGGCCTGGCGTGCCGTAGATCAGGCAAATGTCCGGGTTGTCGATCCGACCGGAGGTCAACGGCGAAACGGCCAGAGCCTCATACTCTCCGTAGGGCGCACAGGACATCTCGCGCTGGTGTGCGGCGCTGCTCTCGAGATCGCCGTACCAGACCCCGTTGAACATCTTGCCGCTCAGGAAGCTCTCGTCTCGCGCGTGAAGCCCGACGACCGCTCCGCACTGGGAACCCATGAGGTTCTCCATCGTGATCCCGATCGTGTAGCCGAGCCAGCGGGACTGACCGACGATCTGATCCGTGGCGAGCTTTTCGCCTGTGGGCGGACGTCGGAGCTTGTGGATCTCGTCGAGATCGCCCGCATCCCTGAACCGCTTCATCCCCACAGGCGTTGCCCGCAGCCGCAGGTACTGGTTCAACGAGCCGACCAGCGCCCCGAAGTCGTACTCGGTCTCGTCGCCCCAACAGTTCTTCGTGGTCATCGCTTCTGGTCCTCCGGCCTCCGCCCCTTCCGAGCGAAGTTGTAGATCTGCAGACTTGTAGATCCTGAGGGTAGGGGGGATGAACGAGTGCCAGCCAGCCACGCTCGGAATGTGAGGTCGGTGAACCAGGATCGACTCCCGCCCCAGGAGAGGCCCTCCCCATGGGCGGCGACACACGAGGGGTTGCGAGCCCGGCGCTCTTCGCCCACTCCGGTTGATGTCCGCGGCCCTTGCTACAACTCTGTTCCACGCCCGGTGCCAGTCCGGCGCTGGAGGGACCAGGAGTTGGGCAGAAGCGCGCAGATCCGGGAAGCGGAGGTAGCGGACTATTCCGCGCTCGGGGACCTGACGGTTGCGGCGAATCTCGCGCTCGACGGGATGCCGACGCTCGAGGAGGGGCGGCCCTACTACGACGACCTCCGCGACGTCGCGAGTCGAGCCCGCAAGGATGCGAACGTCATCGTTGCCGCGTTCGACCCGAGCTCGGGCGTCCTCCTTGGCGGCGTCACGTTCGTGCGGGAGGGATACGGCCGTCCCTGGAGCATCGATTGCGCCGGAGTCCGGATGCTCGGCGTCGCTGCCGCGGCGCAGGGCCGGGGTGTCGGCGAGGCGCTCGTTCGCGACGTCCTGGATCGAGCACGCGCCGCGGGCAAGGGAGTCGTGTTGCTCCACACGTCGCAGGTGATGCGCGGGGCGCAGCGGCTCTATGAGCGCCTGGGCTTCCGCCGGGAGACAGCGATCGACACGCGCTTCATGGAGACCGATCTCATGGGTTACAGGCTCGACCTGGATTGATCCGGTCGGCGGCGCGCCGGACGCACCTCCATCCCTGAGGGATCACCAATTTGCGTGATCGATAACCGCCGTCGCTGTGCGAACAGTCATCGAAGCCAGGCAGCGAGCGCGTCGAGTTCTTCGCTCGTTCCTCGTTCGCGGTCGGCCGAAGTGTCTCCGCCGTCAAGGAAAACCGCCTGCTCTGTGTACAGGAGCCGTGTACCGTCGCCGGCAGGGGTCAGCGCCACCGTTGCGAGTGAGACAGAGATCCGAGTCTCGTCGAAGTCCACTGAGTAGGCGTACACGATGCGGTGGTCGGAGACGATCTCGTGGAAACGGGCGTCGTAGCCGAACGTCCTGCCATCCGGCAGGACCATCGAGAATCCCTCTCGACCGCCGAGTCGGAAGTCGACTTCGAGCGAACCCGGCGAATCGGTAGGACCGAACCACTTGGACTTTGCGGCGGGATCGGACCACGCTTCGAAGACTCGCTTGCACGAGGCGTCATAGACACGCTCGATCGCATAGGTCGCGTGTTCGGCAGATCGTCCATTCATTTCATGTCCCCTTTTTCGGCTTTCGGTCGTCGGTTGCCGCCAGGAAGTCGCCCAGTCGGTCCAGGCTGCGCTCACACAGGGCGCGCCTCTCGGCGACCCAGTGGGCGGTCGCTGCGAGCGCCTCGGGGTCGATCCGGCAGGTTCTGACGCGCCCAATCTTTTCGCTGAGCACGAGCCCATCCGCCTCGAGGACCGACAGGTGCTGGACCACCGCGGAGAGCGAGATGGGCAGGGGCTCAGCCAACTGACTGACAGAGGCCGGCCCGCGGCTCAAGTGTTCGAACATCGCGAGGCGCGTGGGGTCTGCGAGGGCGTGAAAGACTCGTTGCACCGATTCTGAATACTGAAGCACTCACTAAAGTATTGCGCATCCTGAGTTCGGTGCCAATCGCGTCCTCAAGTCCGGGTTCTCGCCGGCTCTTGGCTCCGTCACGGGCGGGAGCGCAGGATCGGGAGTGCGCGCCGGTACGTGAAACAGCGCCACAGCCACTCGATCGGTCCGTACTGGAACGACTTCAGCCACCAGTCGGCAACGACCATCTGGAGGGCGAAGACCACGAGCGCGGTGGCGATGCACCCAGTGAGCGAGAACGTTCCCCGCAACCCGAGGCCGACTCCGTAGAAGAGCCCGAGGCCGATCGCTGTTTGCGAGAGGTAGGTCGTGAGCGCCATGCGCCCCGGTGCGGCGAAGGCGGATAGAAGCGTGCGGCCGGTTCCGCGGATCCACAACAGGGCGATGCCGGCTGCGATCGCAATCGCGAGCGCAGGCACCGCCGCCGCATACAATAGATTGGTGATGGCGCCGAGCGCGCTCGGTGGAAAGGTCTCGACGCGAGCCCACAGCGCGGCGAGGACAAAGTTGCCCGCAACTCCGAAGCTCCCGAATAGCAGAACGACTCGCCGAAGCTCGGGCTCGAGCTCCGCGATGCGTTCGTGGACCCGCCATTTCCCCAGTGCGACGCCGAGCAAGAAGAAGCCCGCGATGGAGAAGAGCTTTCCCTGGTACAGGACGAGTCCCCACTTCCATCGAAGGAAGCGGGCGTTCGAGAGGAGCAGCTCGGTCCAGTCGGAACTGTAGTAGCCCGCCATGACCTCCCGAACCCTGGTGTTCACGTCGATACTGCCGGCCCCGTCCCCTACGGCCGGGCCCGCAAGGGTCCCGAGCGCGCCAGCCAGCGACCACATCAAGAGGCCCCACGCCGCGCGCATTGCGAGCGCGCCGAGCGCCCAACGAAAGATGCGTCGCGGCTCCCAGCTCGCGAAGGGAATCAGCGCCAGACCCAGCAGCGCGTAGGTGAGCAAGATGTCCCCGTGCCAGAAAGCACTGTGAAGCACGCCCAGCGCGAGTAGGCCGAACTGCCGACGACGAAATTGTGCGCTGAACCCCGTGCCCCGGCGTCTGGCGCTGGCGTACTGAATCGAGAACCCGAAGCCAAACAACAGAGAGAACAGCGAGTAGAACTTGCTCCTGATCCACATCTCGCGCAGGAACTGGAGTGTCGAGTCGCTGGCGAGGTCAACCGCAGCATGCTCCGTGGGCGCCAAGTAGTCCCAGCCCGCGAGACCGGGCACGTGGGCGATGAAAATTCCCAGCAGCGCGAAGCCGCGCAAGATGTCCAGGATCTCCGCACGCTCATTCTCGAGGACCGGCGCCGCAGTCGCGTGATTCACGGCGTGAGCATTCCGCGCAACAAGATGCGGACCTCCTGTTCCCACGCGTTACGCGCGGCGGCGGCGCTTCTCTGCGGCTCCTGACTCGCTAGCAGCGACCGGTAGGTCGCAGGCCGCAGCGCCACAGCGCCGACGATCGCCACGAAGGCTTCGGGCCACGCGACCTCGCGCGCTTCCCCGGCTTTTCGCGTCGCATCGAAGAGTCCGACGATTCCCCGATAGAAATCTCCGGACGGTGCGCCGACCGCATCGATCGGAAGAGACACATCGAAGCCCGTCGCGGAATCCTTCGCCGAGATCGTCCAGTGAAGGATGAGTCGGGCGGTATTCGGGTGATCCCACAGGTGAAGTGCTGCGCGGGTGCCGAACTCGACGAGCCCCTCGAGCGTAGGGGCCATCTGCGCCGCGCTCGGGACCATCTCGTCCGCTAGTTCGGCCATCGCGCGCCTCAGCACTTCCCGCGCGAGTTCGCTCTTGCTTGCGAAATGGCGGTAGAGGCTGGAATTGTCGAGTCCTGCGGAATCCCCGATCGCACGCATGGTGACCGGGGCGAAGCCCCGGGCAGCGAAGAGTTCCCCGGCTGCGACGAGCACCCGCTCGCGGGTTCGTTCGCCGCGGCGAGAAGGAGCGGGGGGACGAGGGGACGGTGAGGTTGTCATCACAGTACTATAGCAAGCAAGCGCTTGCTTGCTACACGACATCGAACTGAAGACTGGTTCTGGGGCTCTTTCTTCAGCTGTTGGACGTAGACGCAGCTATCCGCCGGAAATGGCATTGCGTTCCGCGATCTTCACGACGCCGAGCGTCGCTGGCGCCACCTGGTTGTCTGCCGCGCTACGAAGCGTTCGCTCGCCGCTTCGCGGCCCAGACCAGGATCTTCTGGTAGGCCGTCGGCAGGAGGCGCTGTACCCAGTCGATCGCGTAGGCCTCCGGTCCGATGAGGACGCGCCGTTTGTTTCGTTGCACGCCTCGCAAGATCACGTCGGCGGCCTTCTCCGGGGAGTGGCGCGCCATGCGCCGGAACTCGGCGTCGGCCTCTTCGTGCGTCTGGACGTCGCCCATGCTGCCGAAGACCATGCGGGCGTCGCGCGCGATGTTCGTCTGGATCCCGCCGGGGTGGACGCAGGTTGCGGAGACGGGTGCGCCTTCGACCTCGAGCTCCTGGCGCAGGCACTCGGTGAAGCCTCGCACCGCGAACTTCGACGCGTTGTACGAACTCTGTCCCGGGAACGCGATGATCCCGAACACGCTCGAGATGTTGACGACGTGCCCCTCGCCCGAGGCGTGCAGGTGCGGAAGGAACGCCTGGGTTCCGTGAACGACTCCCCAGAAGTTGATGCCCATGAGCCATTGAAAGTCTTCGGGCGTGTGGTCCGCGACCGAAGCACCGACCGTGACGCCGGCGTTGTTGATGATGAGGTTGGCCCGCCCGTGGGCCTCGACGACGTGCGCGGCGTGCGCCTCCATCGCCTCACGATCCGCCACGTCGACGATCTCGGTCGTGACCTTTCCGCGGTCGGTCGGGATCGACGCCGCGGTCTCCGCGAGCCCACTCTCGTTGACGTCGGACAGCGCGAGGTGCGCGCCCTGCCGGGCGAGGTTCTGGGCGAGTGCGCGACCGATTCCGGAGCCCGCGCCGGTGATGGCTGCTACGCGTTCGTTGAAGTCTCTCATGGGTCTCCCGCCTCGCTCAGAAGGGCCGATCGCCGATGACCGTCACGCGCTCTACTCGACGCGCGTGAGGATGGTAGTCGAACGCGGCGTAGTGCTGAAGCGCGCGGTTGTCCCAGAAGGCGACTGAATTTTTCTGCCAGCGGAAGCGGCACTGGTACTCGGGGACGGCCGCCTGGCGATAGAGGTGCCGCAGGAGCCGGCGGCTCTCGTCGGGCTCGAAGCCCTCGATGTGGGTGGTGAAGGCGATGTTTACGTAGAGACCCTTTCGGCCACTTTCCGGGTGCGTCCGGACCACCGGATGGCGCGCGCGCGGGTACTTCTCGAGAAACTTCTCGCGCTGTTCGTCCGTCATTCCGCGGCCGAAGTTGTGCTCGAAGCTGTGAATCGCGTGAGCGCCGTCGATCTTTTCCTTCACCTCGTCGGTGAGGCCCTCGTAGGCCGCGAACATGTCGGCGAAGAGCGTGTCGCCGCCGACCGGCGGGACGATTCGAGCGCGCAGGATCGATCCGAGCGAGGGTTCGAGGCGCCACGTGACGTCGCTGTGCCACTGGTTCTGGCCACGCTTCGACTTCTCGTCGTGGTGAATGACCACGACTTCGGGGTGATCTTCGCGGTTCGGCGTGAACGGGTGGATCTCGAGCTCACCGAAGTGCCGACCGAATGCGACGTGCTCGGCGACGGTCACGTCCTGGTCGCGGAAGAAGACGACCTTCCAGTCGAGCAGCGCCTGGCGGATCTCGGCCACTTGCTCGTGCGGCACGCCCGGCCCCATGGGTACGCCGCGGATCTCCGCACCCACCGTCGGGGAGAGCGGTTCGATCTGGATCGTCTGGTAGTCGGTCTCGACAGCGGCGGACATGGAGTCTCCAGTATCTAAGCTTGGACGAATCGAAGGATCGCTTCCGCGATCGGGGTGGGCTGCTCGACGGGCGCCATGTGGCCCGCGCCGTCGATCCAGGCGAGTTTGGCGGTCGGGAGCAGCTCGACGAAGCGTTCCGCGTACGCCGGAACCAGGAAACGGTCTTCGCGCCCCCACACGACGAGTGTGGGCGCCGTCTGCCGGTACAGCCGCTTCGACAGGCGCCGGTTGGGGATCGGGAACAGGATCTTCCCGGCCGTGCCGAGACGCCGCGCGTTGCGGATCAGGAAGTCGCCGAGCGCGGATGGGTCGTTGAAGTCGAGGCCCCCCGTCAGCACCTTCACGCCCGCGGCTGCATCGTGGAATAGGAGAGGGGCGAGCTCGAACGGGAGCGTCGCGAAGAGGTCGGGAATCGGATGCTCGTCGAGCCAGAGCCCCGCCGACGCGATGAGCACGAGCCGCTCGATCGACTCGGGTGCGAGAGACGCCATCTCGGCAGCGATCATGCCGCCCATCGAATGGCCGACGAGTACGGGCTTGGCGTCGAGTTCGAGTGCGGTGACCACGTCCCAGCCGTGCAGCGCGAAATCGAGCATGTCTTCCAGCGTATCTTCAGTGGGCTCTTCTCCGTAGCCGGGCCACTCCGGCGCGAACACGTGGAAGTGCGCGCCCAGTTGCTCGAGGAGAGGCTCTTCGTCGAGCAGCCCGGCGGCGCCGTGGAAGTAGACGAGCGGCGGACCCTCGCCCCATTCGCGCACGGCACACTTGACGCCGCGGAGCGTCTCGATCTGGCGGCCCGTCATCGGGTGGCTTCCCCGGGAGCTTCCGGCCGGACGCGATCTTCGTAGGGCGTGGGCCACCAGCGCGAGTCGTCGTCGTGCTCGGGCCAGAGCTTTTGCAGCTGGGGCATCACCCGCTCCGCGAAGAGCTTGGTGGAGTACCGGGTCTTCTCGTCGGGCATGTTGCCCATGTGGAAGAGACCGAACACCGTGCCGAGGCGGAGCTCTCGAATCATGTGCTCGCAGCGTTCGCGCACCGTGTCGGGGCTGCCGGCGATCACCATGCCGCCTTCGATCAAGTCCTTCCACGTGAGGTTCTGGAAGACCTTCTGCTGGTCCGCCCGCAGCTGAGAGAGCTTCCCCGCCTTGATCGTCTTGATGGTTCGGTAGCCGGGCGGTTCTGCGAAGCCGGGATAGACGTGCAAGCAGCGGTTGAAGAAGTAGAGGATGTGCTCGGCGTACAGCTGCTCGGCTTCTTCGTCCGTTTCGGCGACGCAGATGATTTGCGCGAACGCGGCTCGGCCCGGGCTCTCGTCTTTCCCCGCCGCGGCCACGCGTTCCCAGAATCCTTCGAGCAGTGCTTTCCCAGCCATGTAGCCACCGAAGGACAGGAAGGAGTAGTTGTAGTCGTGCTCGACGCAGAAGTCCCACGTCTCGATGGAACCTCCGCCGGGAATGTAGATCGGCGGATGGGGCTGCTGGATCGGCTTCGGCCAGCAGTTCACGTAGCGCAGCTGGTTGTACTTGCCGTCGAACGCGAACGGCTCGGGCTCGGCCCAGGCCTTCATGATGAGTTCGTGCGCTTCGTAGTACTTGTCGCGCGTGAGTGCGGGGATCTGGCCGTAACAAAAGTTCGTATCCATCGGCGTGCCGACCGGAAAGCCCGCCACGAGTCGTCCGCCGGAGATCACGTCGAGCATCGCGAACTCTTCTGCGACTCGAATCGGCGGGTTGTAGAGCGCGATCGAGTTTCCGATCACGCAGATTGCCGCCTGGGATGTCCGCCGCGTGAGCGCGGCCGCGATGATGTTGGGCGACGGCATGATTCCGTAGCCGTTCTGGTGGTGCTCGTTGACGCCGATGCCGTCGTAGCCGAGTGAGTCAGCATACTCGAGCTGGTCCAGATACTGGTTGTAGACCTCGTTGCCGCGTTTCGGGTCGAAGAGCGAGCTCGGAATGTCGACCCACACCGACCGATTCTTCTCCCTGAAGTCGTCCGGGAGGTCGGGCCACGGCATGAGGTTGAACCAGCAGAACTTGACGGACATGAGGCCCCCTCGGCTGCCTAACGGCTCTCGAATTCGGGAGTTCGCTTCTCCACGAACGCTTGCACGGCGTTCCGGTGATCCCGCGTCGAGCCCGAGTGCACATGATGGGTCGCTTCGAGATCGAGACACTCGTCGACATCACCGCCCGTTGCGGCGCGGTTGATGTTCTCTTTCATGTAGCGGTACGCGACGCCCGGGCCGTGGGCGAGGCGTGACGCCAGTTCGAAGGTCTCCTTTTCGAGGTCGGCGACCGGAACCACGCGATTGACGAGCCCGAGCCGTTCGGCCGTCTCGGCGTCGAGCCGATCGGAGAGGAAATACAGCTCGCGCGTCTTCGCGGCGCCGATCAGGTGCGTCATGAAGAAAGTGCCGCCGTAGTCGCCGGCGAACCCGACCTTGGCGAAGGCCGTCGTGAGGACCGCCTTCTCGGAGGCCACGCGGAAATCACACGCGAGCGCGAGTGAGAGCCCAGCGCCCGCAGCCGCCCCCGGCAGCATTGCGATCGTCGGCTTGGGCATCTTCCAGAGCCGGCCCGCGGTCTCCCGCTGCGAGAGCCGCTGCTGGTGGATGGCTTCGTCGAGGGTGGCGCGCCGCTCGTCGCCGCCTTTGGAACCCTGATACGACTCGGACATGCCCTTCACGTCGCCTCCCGCACAGAACGCACCCTCGGCTCCGGTGAGGACGACGCAGCCGACGTCCGGTGCGAGTTCCACCGCGGCCAGCGTTTCGGCGAGGGCCTTCAGCATCTCGTTTGACAGCGCGTTTCGGCGCTCGGGGCGGTTCATGGTCAGGGTCGCGACGCGCCCCTCCACATGCGCCAGCAGGTCGGGGGTGCCGGTTTCGATCTCTCGACGGTCGGTCATGTCAGGGCCTCTTCGGGTGGGGGGCCATGATAGGCCGGATTGCAGCCTCGCGGCGGCGTGTGCTCACTTTGAGAAGAGGACCGGATTGAAGGGCCCCGCGGCCGGTTCCCCCGGTTCGCAGCCAGGGAGCCAGACGTCCCGGTCGAAGCGCCGGTTCGCGTGATCGAGGGGGCCGACCCGGGTCCCGTCCGCGAAGTAGATGATGGTCATCGCCTCGCGCATTGTGCTCGTCTCGTTGGGAGGCGCCGAGTGGAGCGTCCAGCCGCTGTGGAAGGTGGCGTCTCCAGCGGCCAGGGTGCCTACCGGAGTGCAGCGCATGCGTCGCTCCTCGATCACTTGTCCGAGCCGCGTCTGGGACTCGTCGCCGATCGCGAAGTCGCCCAGGTGGCCGAGCTCTTGCGAGCCGGATGCGAACTGCATCGGGCCCATCTCCGGGGTGATTGGGACCAACGGCATCCAGAGGGTGATCGTGTGATCCGTATCGAGCGGCCAGTAGAACTGATCCTGATGCCACGGCGTGATGCCGCCGCCGGGCTCCTTGAACAGAGCCTGGTCGTGATAGAACCGGACCCCAGAGACTCCCATGAGTTCTGCCGCGACGCGGGCGAAGCGACGCGAAAACACGAAGGCCTTCGCGGCCTCGTTCTGACGCCAGACACTGAACATCTGGAGGAATGCCCGGCCGTAGGTGTCGCGCTCGCCGAGCGGCTTGTGCGGAACCTGCGGGGCGGAGGCGGCCGCGTCGAGGAGGGCAGGGCGGTACGCGGCGATTTCGCCCGGGCTGGCGAGGCCAGGCAAGGTCACGTGCCCGTCGCGGCGGTAGCTGCGGGGCGCCTCATCGCTGAGCGCGAAAGGAGTCGAGAGGTCGGGAAGCGCGCCGGGAGCCATGACTCCCGAAAATTTACCACCCCCGGGTTGCGGGGTGTGGGACAGGTCGCGAGATTCCGGCTCCGCTGGGCTCGCGAGGGCTCTCATCTCGAAAGGAACCACCGATGTCGCACCGCAGGCTCTGCCTCTCTGTCGTTTTTCTCGCCCTTCTGGCGCTCACTTTCGCGTGCAGCCATGGGCCGAAAGTAGAGACAGAGGTCATCGAGCAGCCCGATGGTGTCGTCGTGGTCGATACGCTCGAGCTCGAGGCGACGGTCGTCGCGATCGATGCGGCCACCCGCGAGATTCGACTGAAGCCGCGCCACGGTGACGAAGAAGCCTTCACCGCGGGTCCGGAGATGGTGAACTTCGATCAGGTTCGCGTCGGAGACACGGTGCACGCTGTCGTCATCGAGGCGACTGCGATCACCCTCGTCTCCGGTGGCTCCGCCGAGGTGGCCGCACAATCCAAGGCCGTCGTGCTCGCGCCGCGCGGCGCGAAGCCGGGTGGCGTCACGGTCGACGCGGTGGAGGTTTTGGGCACGGTCGTAGCGATCGACGGACACGACCACACGGTGACCGTGCAGTTCGCGACCGGGCTGACAGACGTGCTCCAGGTCGGCAAGCACCGTGACCTGTCGCAGATCGCGTTGGGTGACTCGATTCGGTTCCGCATGACCGAGGCGATCGCGATTTCCGTGGAGTCGGCCCCCGGGCGCTGACACCGAGTCAGGGGTTGCACCCGCGTCCACCGGGAAACGTGCGCAGGGGCACAAGATTCCCGTGACCCGCACTACCGTGTGCGGCAGGGAGCGAGCGTGCGTTCGTCTCCATGACGAAACTTGCTCGACTCGGCTTCTGTGTCGCGGCGACCGTACGTGCGAAGGACGGTGCGGCGGGTCAGCAAAGGACGTGGCGCTCCGGAAGCAGGAGGTGTCCCATGATGCACCATCGGCTGCCCCCTGCCGAGAATCCCTCGGCAGCGGGCGCCCCCCCTGGGGTTGAGACGTCCCAGGTCTTAGGCGAGCGAGACGTGCAGGCTCTCGGGGCCGCGCACGATCATCGAGCGTCGCCAGGCCGGCGGTGCGGGCTCCCCGGAAAAGTCGGGGAAGCGGCGTAGCAGTGCACCGAGGGCCACCTCGGTCTCGAGCCTCGCGAGCTGCGAACCGAGGCAGAAGTGATTCCCCTGCCCGAATGCGAGATGGGCGTTGTCCTGTCGGCCCACATCGAGTCGGTCGGGGTCCGGGAAGCGAGCCGGGTCTCGGTTCGCGGCACCGAGAATCGCCACGGCCATCTGGCCCTTCCTGATTCGTTGACCGCCGATCTCGCAGTCTTCGAGCACCGCGCGATCGGTCAGCTGGATCGGCGATTCGTAGCGAAGGAACTCATCGACTGCGCTCGGGAGCAAGCCCAGGTCGTCCTGTAGGCGCTTCCGTTCATCGGGGAAGCGCAGCAGGAGATGGACCGAGCTCGCGATCAAGTTCGAGGTCGTCTCATGGCCGGCCACGAGCAGCAGCGACGACAACGCGAGCAAGTCGATCTCCTCGAGCCGCTCGCCGTCCTCTTCGGCGGCGAGCATGGCGGAGAGCAGATCGTCGGTCGGATTCGCGCGTCGCTCCGCGAGCAGCACGCGGAAGTAGTCGAAGATCTCGTGGGTGGCCTCGGTGAGGACCTTCGCGCCTCCTCGGCCCTGGAACGGGTCGAGGAGCTGCACGAGCTGCCCGGCCCAGTGCCGGAAGCGCGCATGGTCCGCGGCGGGGACGCCGAGCAGGTCGGCGATCGCGATCACCGGCAGCGGGTAGGCGAGGGAGGTGACCACCTCCATCTCGTCGTTCTCGGCCACGCGATCGAGCAACTCGTCGACCGTGGCCTCGAGCTGAGGACGCATGCGCTCGATGCGTCGCGGAGTAAACGCCTTGCTCACGAGCTTGCGGAGCTTGCGATGCTCGGCGCCATCGAGCGTCAGGAGGTTGCGTTCGATCAGCCCTGCGAAGTCGGGCTGTTTCTTCGTGATTCCCATGACCAGCTTCATCGCGGCGGTCTCGCTGCGGTCCGTCGAGAATGTCGGGTCGCGCAGGATCCGCAGCACGTCGTCGTAGCGGGTGCAGAGGAAGCCCCCGAAGATCCGGCTGTGGTAGACGGGCGCGTGCTCCCGCAGGTCGCGCCACGTTGCGTGAGGATCGGAGCGGTGCTCGGGAAGGAACGGGTTGAACCGGCCGAACGCGGGACCGAGCGCGCGGAGCAGGAGCTCGCGACGAAGAAGCCACTGAAGGAAGCGAAGCATGGGGTTCCTAGGCCGCCCGCCCCGCGACTTCCGAGAAGTGCGAGAGGAGTTCGGCGACGCCGGGTGGCATGGGGATTTTGGCCGGGTCGTAGAATGGACTCCAGGTGCGCAGGTAGTTCCGTAGCAGCGTCCGGCTCTCCGGGGAGCGGCCGCGTTTCATCTCCGCGCCGAGGCCCTCGGCCATGCAGCGGGCGAAGCGCATGATGTACGAGACGTAGTGCCACTGCGCCCACGTGCCGCGAAAGATGCGGTAGGGATAGCTGCCGACGAGACTCTCGTAGACGTCGAACGCGACCGTGCGATGCTCGATCTCTTCCGCCATGTGCCACGCCCAGATCTCTCCGCCGGGAACCATCGCCGCGTCCGAGAACGAGCGGTGTTCCGCAGACGCGAGCGCCACGGCGCATGTCATCGCTTCGAATCCTTCGGCGTAGCCGAGATTGAAGCGAAGAGATCGTTCCTTGGTGAATCGTTGATAGTCCGCTTCGAGGTCGGCCTCGATCTGCTGGAGCCGCTCCGCCGTCTCGGTTTCGAACTGACCGCGAATCTGCTCGTTGAAGAGCATGTGGTTGCGGTAGTGATGGCCCTCTTGCTGGGAGAATCGCCGGGCGTCCTCGGCCAGCGTCTCGTTGTCGATCTGTTTGAGGGCGACCTTCATCGTGCGAATCAAATACGGTTCGAGAAAGGGCATCGTCATCGAGAGCCCGAGCAGCGGCAGGGCCCTGCCGAGGTCTTCGCCCGACATGGCCTCGAAGTCGATCGGCTCGTCGAACGTGAAACGGATCTTGCGCACGGTGATGTCGGCCATCGGTCTCCTCCGAACCAAGCGTACGGCCGGTCGCCGGGCGCGTCCAATGGCCCGGGTGCGCGATACACTCGCTGGATGACCGAATTCGAAGCCCTCACCCTGAAGGCCGGTCCTCTCTCGTTTTCCGCGCACGCGGCGGGAGCGGGCCCCATCGTCCTGCTGGTTCACGGCTTTCCAGACCACGCGCACTCTTGGCGATTCCAGCTGCCGGTTCTCGCCGAGGCGGGGTACCGGGCGGTCGCGCCTACCTTGCGCGGCTACGAGCCGTCGTCACAGCCGGCCGACGCCGACTATCACATCGTCCGCATGGCGGAAGATGTCGTCGCCTGGATCGACGACCTCGGCGGAGAGCCGGTGCATCTGGTGGGCCACGACTGGGGGGCGATCATCGCCTACGCCGCGGCGGCACTCGCCCCGGAGCGGCTGCGCTCGTTGACGACTCTGGCGATCCCGCATCCCGGACGAATGCGCACCGATGGGCTGCGTCAGATCCCGAGCCAGCTTCTCAACTCCTGGTACATCCTGTTCTTTCAGCTTCGCGGGGTGGCAGACTGGGTCGTCGAGGCGCGGGACTGGGCGTTCATCGAGAAGCTCTGGCGCGATTGGTCGCCGGGCTGGGAGTTCCCGCCGGACGAACTCGCGAGCGTCAAGCGGACGCTCGCGCAGCCGGGCGTGAAGCGTGCCGCACTCGCCTACTACCGGGCGGTGGCAGACGTGCGCTCGCCGGCCGCGAAGCAGACGGAAGCACTGATCGGCGGTCCGATTCCGGTGCGCACGCTGGCGCTCACCGGAGCCCTCGATGGCTGCATGGATACGCGGCTGCACGATGTCGCGATCTCGAAGGAAGACTTTCCGGCGGGGGTCGAGATGGCGCGCGTCGAGGACGCTGGCCATTTCCTTCATCAGGAGCGCCCGGACGAGGTGAACCGCCTCCTGCTCGATTGGCTCGCTCGCAGCTGACGCGGACTTCTACTCTTCCGCGATCCGTTGCAGCAGGGTTTCGACGATTTGCTTGCCGTGGCTAGCCTGCAGAAAGTGGTTGGCTTCCGGGATCGGGTCGAAGGTGGCGTTCATCTGTTGCGCCCAGGTCTTGCCCCAGGTCTCGGTGAAGATGGAGTCAGCGCATCCCCAGATGAAGTGCGCTGGCGTGTCTGAGGCCAGCAACGTTCGGTAGTGCAGAGTCTGGGCAGCGCCGTTTCCGTTGTCGTAGCTGTGGTGCGGGATCGAGAGCGGGAAACGTCGCAGGCCGTTGTAGGCCTCGTCGGGGAGTCCGCGGAACGGCGCACTGTACGCGCGGTAGAGCACCTCCGCCTCGCCCGTGAGCTCGGCGGGCTTGGCTCCGGTCATCGCCGGGACGAAGACCTCGGGGCCGATCAAGCCTGAGGCCATCGGAACGATCAGTCCGACGTCCGGCGTCGGCCGGTGGAACAGGCCGCCTTCCTGCCAGTTCCCGATCCAGTTCTGGATCTCGGGGCTGTATTCGAACTCGGGGTGATGGAGCCAGGTATTCATGATGCAGAGCCGCGCGAACCGTTCGGGCATGGTGGCCGCTTGGGCGAGGCCGGTCGGGCCGCCCCAGTCCTGACAGACGAGCGTGATGTCGCCCAGGTCGAGGCCGGTGACGAGGGACGTCAGGATCTCGGTGTGACGCGCGATCGTGTACCAGTGGATGTCGGTGGGCTTGTCCGACCTCCCGAAGCCGGCGTGCTCGGGCGCGACGCAGCGGTATCCCGCGGCCACGAGCGGCGGAATCCAGTCTCGGTAGAGGTAGCTCGAACTCGGCATCCCATGGAGCAGGAGCATGACGGGCCCGTCACGAGGGCCTTCGTCGACGTAGTGGATCCGCAGGTCCTGCCACTCGTGGTAGTGGGGCTCGTAGTCGAACCCTGCGAGACCTTCGAAGTTGCTGTCCGGGGTGCGGACGAAGTCGGTCACGGGGCCTCCTCGAGCGGCGGCATGCCGAGCACCTTTCGATAGGTGTTGTGGTAGTGGTGGAGCGTCGGTTCGTTGCGACCGAACAAGAACCAGTCTTGCAGCCCAGACTCGGCGGTCTTCTGTGAGAGCGACGCCGCCGCGTAGTCTTCGTCGCGGATGATGCTCGCGAACGCTTCGAAGAACTCCTGCGGGCTGTGCTCTGCGGAAGGATTCTCGAGTTCGACCGGATCGAAGTAGTACCCGATGTGAGAGACCGAGCGGCCGATCTCCGTCGGGTGCGGGACGACCCGGACCACCGTGATCGAGTGGCGTCCGACGTTGAACATCACGTTCGGGAACATCCAGTAGACCGGGAACCCGGCCTCGCGGACGTTCCACTCGTTCTCGGGACGCTTGCGCATTTCGTCGATCTCGCGCACGCACAGGATCATCCGGTGATTGCGCTCCCAGTGATCGAATCCCTGGACGTTCCCGTGGAACATCGGGAACAGCGTGTTCCGGTGCAGCGAGCTGAAGTGGTACGTCTCGCCGAACGTGTCGATGGCGAGCTTCCAGTTGAGCGGCATATCGTACGCGTCCGAGCCGACGTTCACGTACTGGTCGAAGCCCCAGTTGTCGAAGTCGGGACCGAGTCCTTCGAGCACGCGATCGGCGTCGATCTCGCCCGCCGGATCGGGGTGGACGAGGAGCACGCCGTGCTTCTCGACGGCGGGGAGTTCGAGCAGCCCGTGACAGCTCTTGTCGATGTCCCCGAAGTGATCCGCCTTGGGGATCGAAACCAGCTTGCCTTCGCTCGAGTACGTCCAGGCGTGAAACGGGCACGAGAATCGGTTGCGCTTGCCGCGGGGCTCGGACTCGACCTGGACGCCTCGGTGCCGGCAGGCGTTGTGGAAGGCCCGAAACTTCCCCGTCTTGTCCCGAGTGGCGAGAATCTTGATTCCCGATTCCTCGCTGGTGAGGAAGGAGCCGTTCTCGGGGAGGTCTCCACTCATCCCGATCATCTGCGGGTGATTGCGAAAGAAGAGCTCGCGTTCCTGTTCGGCCCGCTCGGGGCACGTGTAGGCGCTGGCCGGGTTTCGCAGGACGACGCCCGCATCGAGGTTGGTGCCCGTGTCGAGCTGGTGGATCAGATGCCGAACGAGTCGGACCTGTTCGTCGTGCTTCATGTCGGATCTCCCGTCTTGGATTGGGGAATGGCGTAGGCGCGGTGGAAGCGTTCGAAGACTTCAGCGACCAGCTCGTCGGCCGAGACGTCGACGAAGATGCGGCCCGCGAGCTCGAGGGACATCACCCCGTGGAGCGAGGACCAGAACGAGAGCGCGAGCCGCTTTGGATCCCCGTCGAGTTCACCTGCCGCGTGTGCGGACTCGAAGCTCTCGAGCAAGAGCTCCCACGATCGAGCGACGGGTTCGAGGTGGCGATCGCCTTCGAGGCTCGCGCGTTCGGGATCGGTGCGGAGGTCGAACATGACGCGGTACGCGTGCGGGTGCGAGCGGGCGAAGGCCACGTAGCTGCGCCCTTGTGCGCGGATTCCGTCCCAGGCCCCGCGAGCCTCCGCGCGTCCGGCCTCCTGCGCCGCGCAAAGATCCTCGAACGCTCGCGCGCACACGGCGGCGAAGATGTCGGCCTTGTTCCGGAAGTACCGGTACGGCGTCGCTCGGCTGCAGTCGAGCGCCTCGCCCAGCGCGCGCAGCGTGAAGCCCGCGTAGCCGTGCTCCGCGAAGAGCTGAAGCGCCGCGTCGCAGAGTCGATCTCGGAACTCGTCGATCTCGCCGGGTTGGAGTGCAGGGCGGCCCATCGACTAATTTAACGCCGAATAATAAACGATGTCAATATATCTATGAGGCGAAAAAACAGTAGAAATATCAGACAGTTGTGGAAATCAACGAGCCACAATCCAGATCGACGGCGGCCTGCGCGCAGCGGGGGAGGACGAGCGGAAGAGCCGCCGCCGGGTTCTCGAAGCGCGGTGCAATTTCGACGATCAATGCGGCCCGCCGCAGGATTCCGCGGCGATAACTCAGCCACGGGTCCGGCTCGTCCCCCATTCCCGCGGCCACGAGGGCCTCATGGTGCCGCTCGACCCAGCGCCGTTCTTTCTCCGCCCGGCGCGCGGGCGGGACACTCATCGCGATCAGCACCGCGACGTCGAAACCGGGCGAGCCGCGCAAGACACTGGCCCAATCGATCCACGCGATCTCACTGCGCGTGCCCGCAACACGCGGCAGGTTCTCGAGGTGCGGATCTCCGTGCAGCAGAGTCACCGGGGAGGCGAGCGACTCCAGGCAGTGTGCGACGCGGTTGACGAGAGCGTCGCCGATCGGGACGAATCCGGGACAGGCGGTCTCGAACACCTCGCGCGTCCGCTCCCACGCCTCGGCGTATTCGCGCTCGATTCGCTCGCGCTCCGCGGAGTCGGATAGCGTCGGAACCCAGCCGATCCCGTCCGCGAAATTCCGGCCCGCGGCATGCACCCCCGCCAAGCCGTCGAGCGCGGCGTTCATATGATCGTCGTCGCCCCCGCCGAGCCAGTCGAACGACTCGAGGCCGGGCAACTCCTCGAGGATCAGCATCGCGCGAGTCCCGTCGTTGGCGACCGCACCCCAGCGGAACCGAGGGATCCGAACGGGGAGTTCGCCCGCGAGCTCGCGGTAGAAGCGGATTTCTTCTGCGAAGCCGTCGAAGCTCCGCGGCCGCTTCGGCGACGGCCGTTTGAGGATCAGCGTGCCCGAGCGGGCGCCGCCGTATTGGACATGCAGACGCCAGAGCTCGGTCGTGAAGGTCCCGATGGCCTCGGCCCGGACCGCCGTCACAGTCTCCCCGATCGCTTCGCTCAGCCACGGGGCCGTCAGGTCGCGAAGCGCGGGGACCCGCATGGGCTCAGCCGGCGGACACGCGGTTGGCGTCGGAGAACGCGGGGCACTTCCGGGCGCGGCCGGGCAGCTCTGCGTAGTCGAGTGGCTCCGCAATCTCCGCGTGGGTCGGGCCGAACTTCTCCGCGAGCGGAACGAGGGCGTCGAGGTCGAACCCGTACAACTTGGCCGCGTTGCCCCCGACCATCTGTTGGACCTCGTCCGGAGGGATCGCTGCGAACGAGAGTCGCAGTTGTTCGCGCGTGTACGGATACGAGCCTTCGGTGTGCGGGTAGTCGGTGCCCCACATGATCTGGTCGATTCCAATCTCGTGGCGCCGCGCCGCGTCGCGCGGCGGCAGGAAGCTCGCTCCCAGGTGACACTGACGCGCGAAGTACTCGCTCGGCGTCAGCGAGAGGTTCTCGACGGCGGGACCCCCGAACATCCGCTCCGAGCCTTCGGTCTCGTGCTTCATCCGCGCGTAGAAGGCGTCGAGCTCCCGCAGTTTCTCGGGCACCCAGTCCGCACCGCACTCGGTGAGCACGAACTGGAGCCGCGGATGTCGCTCGAACACGCCACTGAACATCAGATGCCACAGCGTCCGGTGCGCCCACCAGGTGACTTCGAGCATGAACATCGCGAGCGACTGGGGCAGATACATGCCGAAGTCGGGCGTCCCGCCGCCACTGTGATGACAGATCGGCATGTCCAGCTCTTCGCAGACTTCCCAGATCGGCTCGTAGACGGGAGAGTAGAGCGGCTCGAGCCCGGAGCCCGGCGGCGCCCCCGGCACGAGCACGCCCCCGGTGAGCCCGTGCTCCTTGGCCCAGCGGATTTCCTCGACGGATCCCGCGACGTTCGGGAGCAGGATCTGCGCGACACCCGCGCGCCGCCCTGGCGCTTCCTGGCAGAACTCGGCCAGCCAGCGGTTGTGCGACTGGAGACCCGCCCAGCGCCGCTCGAGATCCGAGCCCACCGGCGGCTCCTCGAATGCGCTCATCGGCATCGGGGCGAAGGGCGGCGTCGTGTTCGGGAAGATGACTTCCGCGACGACCCCGTCACTCTCGCTCTCGGAGAGCCTTCGGGCGCTGTCCCAGTTGCGGCCGGCGTCGGTATCGGGGTCGCCGTCGACCCCGATGTTCCGTTCGCCCATGACCTCGCGCATGATCTGCTTCATGCCCTGGGTCTGCTCGACCCAACCCTCGTAGTCCTGCAGCCACTTGCGCTCGACATAGGGCCGATACCCCTCCGGTTCGAGACCGGCATGGGTGTCGGCGGTGATCAGCAGATATCGGTCGAGTGCATCGAGGCGCACGGTCATCGCAGGGGTCCTAGAAGATCTCGAACAGCCCCGCGGCACCCTGACCGCCACCGATGCACATCGTGACCACGCCCCACTTCGCCTTTCGGCGCTTGCCTTCGAGAAGGAGGTGGCCCGTGCAGCGCGCGCCGGTCATGCCGAAGGGGTGGCCCACGGAAATGGAGCCCCCATTGACGTTGTACTTGGCCGGGTCGATGCCGAGGGTGTCGCGGCTGTAGAGGCACTGGCTCGCGAACGCTTCGTTGAGCTCCCAGAGATCGATGTCGTCGACCTTGAGCCCCGCGCGCTCGAGCAGGCGCGGCACGGCGAACACCGGTCCGATCCCCATTTCGTCGGGCTCGCAGCCGGCGACCGCGAAGCCGCGGAACGCGCCGAGCGGCTCGATGCCCCGCTGCTTCGCCTCGCCGGCCTCCATCAGCACCACGGACGCCGCGCCATCGGAGAGCTGCGAAGCATTGCCGGCGGTGATGTAGTGCTCTTCGCCACGGATGGGCGCGAGCTTCGAGAGGCCTTCGATCGTGGTAGTGGGGCGGTTGCACTCGTCCTTGGTGACGGTGTAGTCGACCTCGGACGTCTCGCCGGTCTCCTTGTTCTTCACGATCATCGTCGTGTCCATCGGGACGATCTCGTCGTCGAAGAGTCCGGCCTCCTGGGCGGCCGCCGTGCGCTTCTGACTCTCGAGCGAATACTCGTCCTGATACTCGCGGCTGACCTTGTAGCGGTCGGCCACGATGTCGGCAGTTTCGATCATCGGCATCCAGAGGCCCGGGTACTGCTCGGCCAACGGCTTGTCGACCTGCAGCGTGAAGCCTTTGCCGGTCATGCTGTGCGTGATCGACTCGACGCCGGCACCCACGACGACCTGTTCACCGTCGACAATGATCCGACCCGCCGCGGTGGCGATCGCATTCAGGCCCGAGGAGCAATGGCGGCTGACGACGAAGCCGGTGGTGGTGACTGGGCACCCTGCTTTGATCGCCGCGAGTCGGCCGACGTTGTTCCCGGTCGTACCCTGCGGTGTGCCGCAGCCGAGCACGACTTCCGAGACCTCGGCCGGGTCGACGCCGGCGCGTTCGATCGAGTGCTTGATGGCGTGACCCGCCATGGCAACGCCGCCGGTGTTGTTGAATCCGCCGCGGTGGGACTTGGCGAGTCCGGTCCGTGCGGTCGAGACGATTACAGCTTCGCGCATCTGCTGATTCCTCCAGCTCTGGGTGCAGAGTCGTTGTACAGAATTTTGGGGAGAGGGGGATGGCCCCCCGCAGGATACGGCATGCGCCCGGGTGGGCCGAGTCGTGGCTCCGCGGTGCTGACGATGCGCGCAGCGCGCCCGGGAAGAGTACGACGGCCTTTGGGCGCCGGCTTACGTCACCACCTTCGATTGCGGCCCGGTCGGCTCGCCCAGCGCCGTGGGCGCCTCGGGCAGATCGCCGGGTTCGCGGGGCCACGCGATCGGCAGGCTCGGGCCCTCGATCCGTTCGCCGACCCCGATGCCCTCCCGGCTGAGAGGAAAGGTGTCCCAGGCCTGCTCGCGCTTCGCGCCGTCGGCGATGTAGACCACCGTGAACGCGCGGCGAACCCGGTCGGTCCCGTTGGGCTCGGCCTGGTGCACGGTCAGTCCGTGGTGCCACACGACCGATCCGGCAGGGGCCTCGACGAAGACGGGCTCGCGGCCCTCGAGCGCCGGGTCGCTGAGGATGTCGTACGGCTCCGTCGTGTGGAGGAGGTTCACGATCTTCAAGCGTCCGGCTTTGTGTGACCCCGGGACGTACGCCATGGCTCCGGCGCCGCGAATCGATCCCTCGAGCGGGATCCAGGCCGAGATCAACGGTGCGTCCCCGATCGGCCAGAAGGTGGCGTCTTGATGCGGATCGGTCACTCGCCCACCGGGTTCCTTGTAGAGCGCCTGGTCCTGCCAGAGCCGAACGGCTCGCACGCCGAGGAGCTCGGCCGCAGACTGCGCGAGCTTCGGGTGGAAGGTGAGCGGACGAACGGACCGGTCGGTCTCCCAGAGGCGCATGCACTGGACGAAGGATTGTTCGTAGGTGCTCTTCTCGGAGACGGCTCGCGTGTCGCTGGCGGTGCGCCGGGCCACGGCGTCGTCGATGGCGGAGCCGTAGGTGCCCAACTCCTCGGGCGAGAGGAGCCCCGGGGTGACGACATAGCCGTCCCGATCGAATTGCCGAATCAGCGCAGAGTCGAGCAAGGGCATCGGGCGATCCTACCGAACTGTCCGAAGCCAGGTCGCGCTGATGCCGCGCTACCAGGGGTGAACGCGGACCGGAAGCTCGGCGAATCCCTTCACGAAGTTCGAGCGCACGCGAACCGGGTCGCCGACGACCTCGACCTCGCGGAATCGTACGAGGAGTTCCTCCCAGAGGATGCGGAGCTGCATCTCGGCGAGGCGGCTGCCCATGCAGAAGTGCACGCCCCAGCCGAACGAGAGGTGCTGACGGGCGTTCTTGCGGTCGATCAGGAACTCGTTGGCTCGCTCGATGACGGTCTCGTCCCGGTTGCCTGAGACGTACCACATCACCACTTTGTCGCCCTGCTTGATCTGTTTCCCGCACAGCTCCGTGTCCCGGGTGGCGGTGCGTCGCATGTGCGCGAGGGGGGTCTGCCAGCGAATCATCTCACTCACCATGTTGGGGATGAGCTTCCGGTCGTCCCGCAGCTTCTGATACTCCGCCGGATTTTCGTTGAGGGCGACGACGCCCCCGGAGATCGAATTGCGTGTGGTGTCGTTGCCCCCGACGATCAGCAAGACCAGCGTTCCGAGATAGTCCATCGGAGACAGGTCGCGCGTGGTCTCGTTGTTGGCGAGCGCGGTCACGAGGTCGAGGACTTCGCCCTGCGGTTTTCCTTCGCGTTCCTTCCAGAGACCCTGGAAGGATTCGAGGCACTCGAGCAGGGCGGCTCTGCGGTCTTCTTCGGTGATGCCGATGGCGCCCGTCTGCTCTTCGCTCGCGGTGGCCATGTCCGACCAGAACGTCAGCTTGCGCCGTTGCTCCCACGGAAAGTCGAAGAGCGTCGCGAGCATCCCGGTCGTGAGCTCGATCGAGACCTTGTCGACCCAGTCGAACGTCTCGCCGACCGGGAGTCCGTCGAGGATCTCGTTCACGCGCTCGCGAATGATCGGCTCGAGCTTCTTGAGATTGCGCGGGGCGGCGACGGGTTGGGAGACCTTGCGGTGCGCATCGTGCCGGTCGCCGTCCATCGTGATGAACCCGGCCTCGAGTGGGAAGTCGGGCTCCGGGTCGCCGATCGCGATGCTCACCTTCGAGGAGTACGTCTCCGGGTCTTTCTCGACGGTCACGATGTCGTTGAAGCGGGTGACCGACCAGTACGGCCCGAATTCGCTCTCGGCGCAGTAGTGAACCGGATCTTCGTTGCGGAGGCGCTCGAAGTAGCCCCAGAGCGTGTTCGTCTCGAAGAGCTCCGAATCCGCGACGTCAATCTTGTCCAGGGGTATGGAGTGCGGGTCGGCGCTGGCCTGTCCTTTGGACGGGGGCGGGGTCGGAACGGTTTGGCTCATGGGGTCTCCCTGCGGCGAGCATGGACGAGTGCTCCGGGGAGCGTACCGCGGATAGCGCGGCCCAGTAGCCGGGAGCGGGGCTGGATTACTGCGTGGCCACGAACCGCTCGATGCGTTGCATCGTCCCTTGCGGGTCGAGGCGGAACGCTCCGGCGTGACTGCCCCAGGGCCCGGATTCGACGATGACCGGATGGTCGGCCGCGGCACTCGGGACGAGTTCGAGGGTGACGCGCGGATTCGCGCGTGCGAGTTCGCTTGCGAACTCCGCCCGCGTCACCGGATCGCCCGGGTCCTGAATGAGGAGCACGGGGAGGTCGAGCGCCCCTGCGGTGTCGAGCAGAGTCGCTCCGCCCGGGTCGAGGCCGAACAGGGTCGTCGCACTCCAGAGGGTGGGGCGGAGCAGGCACGCAGGGAGCCCGGTCACGGCGACCATGCCGCCGAGCGTGGCGCTCTGCGGCTCGAGAAGCGGATCGATGAGGACGAGCGCCGTCAGGCGTTCGTCGCGGGCGGCGGCCTCGATCAGCGCGGCTCCGCCCATCGAAACTCCAGACCCGATGACCGGCAGGCCGGGCGCCAGTTCCGCGATTCGGGTGATGGCTGCGGAAACGTCCCGATGCTCTTCTCGCCCGTAGGCGAGGCGTCCGCTGTTCGTTCGGCTGGATCCGCCGTGGTTCCGCAGATCCACCGCGAGTACGTGGTAGCGCCGTGCGACCCACTCCGCGTAGTAGTCGAGCCCACCGAAGTAGGTGTCTTCCTTGTTCGAGTTCGCTCCGTGGATGAAGAGAACGACGGCGGTCGCAGCCTCGGCCGGCATCCACCACGCGCTCAGCTGGAGATCCTCGTCTGGAACCTGGATCGAGACGTTCTCGTACTCGAGGCCCACGTCCTTGGGGGATGCGGTGAACGGAACGTCTTGCGCACGCATCAGCTGGGAAGGCAGGACTCCCAGGCAGAGGACTGCGGCAAGGAAGAGCAGCACCACGCTTCCGCGAATCAGGATTTTCAGGGTGCCTCCTTGCCGGGGTCGAGGCTCGATGTCGGGCTCAAGACGCGGTCAGGCCCGCTTCCGCTTGAAGCTCACGCGTGGTCTTTCCCGCGCCATCCGGCGCCCACCCCGGCGGCTGAAAGAGATAGCCCAACGCGCCCCGCAGCGAGCCCGCCGCCCAGATGTCCCTTCCGAGCGCGACCCATTCGTGGAAGGTCGCTCTGAGCGGATTGTACGTACCGAGGGGCGTTCGGATCCCGAACACGCACGGTTCGTCGTCGCGCTCCGGCTCGAACGTGCCGAAGACCCGATCCCAGACGATGAACGTGCCTCCGTAGTTCTTGTCGCAATAGCGAAGGTTCGACGCGTGGTGGACACGGTGATGGGACGGCGTGTTCAGGATCCACTCGGCGGGTCCGAGCTTCTCGACCAGACGGGTGTGCAACCAGTACTGGTAGAGATGATTGAGAGACAGGAGCGCGATCACCATGACCGGTCCGATTCCGACGAGGAGCGCCGGAATCATGAAGATCGGTTCGAACCACGCTTCGACGAACGAAGACCGCAGGGCGGTGCCGACATTGAGCTGCTCACTCGAATGGTGGTTCACGTGCGCCGCCCAGCCGAGACGCACCTCGTGGATGGCCCGGTGGTAGACGTAGAACAGCAGGTCTACGACCACGTACGCGGCGAGGATGAGGGCGACACTCGAGGACCAGTCGATCTCGAACAGCGCGAACTGATGGATCCAGAAGAAGGCCACCAGGACCGTGCCGGCGCTGAGCGCGATCGTCGCCGCGTACAGGAGGCCCAGCGCCACCGAGCAGAGACTGTCCGGGAGCACGTAGAACTTCCGGTGCAGGAGCCGTGAGAGCGCGACGTCTACGAGGATCAGCGCCAGCAGGATGCCGACCTGGTCCACGTCGCGGAGGGTGAGGAGTTGGGTGAGGAACTCGAGCACGGGCGGGCATTCCTTTGGAAAACGATCGTTGCGCAATGAATCTATTACAAAACGATCGTTGCGTCAAGAGCGCTTGCTGGATAGGCTGGGAAGGTGCCGAGAATCGTCGACCACGAAGCGAGACGGACCGAGATCATCGAGGCCAGCTGGCAGGTCATCGCCGCCGAGGGGCTCCCCGGCCTCAGCATGCGCAAGATCGCCGACGCGGCGGACTGCACGACCGGGCGGCTGACGCATTACTTCGAGAACCGGGAGGAGATCGTGCTCGCGGCCCTGCGCGCGGTCTACGACGCCACGGCGGCACGTCTCGCGAAGGTTCGGCGACCGCTCCCCCCCCGGGAGCGTCTGGTCGCGTATCTCGAGGAGACGCTCCCGCTCGACCGTGAGCGACTCCTCGAATGGCAGGTCTGGATCGCGTTCTGGAGCGCCGCCACGACAGAGCCTCTCCTCGCCAAGGAGAACGACGAGCGGATTCTCGGCTGGGTCCGGGCGCTCACCCCGATCGTCGCTGCGGCAGCTCCCCATGCGGACGCGGCGCACGAGGCCGAGGCCCTGATCGCTCTCGTCAACGGCGTGGGCCTCCAGGCGGCCGTCCATCCGACCGCCGCGAACAAGCGGCGGGCTCGGGCCGTGGTCGCGCGACGGGTGGCCGCGCTCGTCCAACCGCCAGCTGGGCTAGCAGGTTGGTGAAGAACCCCGGACCGAGCCAGGCGCTCGGATTCGGGCCGAGCTCAAGGCGGGAATGCGAAGCTGTAGTGCCTCTACAGCGAGCTTTCGCAACGCAGAGATCGGATCGAAGACGAGTGTCGGGCGACGGGAGGGGTTTTTCAGCACCCTGCTACCGTAGCCGGCGGTCGAAAACCCCATCGAAATCACAGGGAGCCACCGTGGCCGAAGCACTCATCATCGACGCCTGCCGCACCCCGCGCGGAATCGGAAAACAGGGGAAGGGCGCGCTCGCCCACCTCCATCCCCAGCATGTGGCGGCCACCCCGCTGAAGGCGCTGGTGGACCGAAACGGCTTCGACACCAAGGACGTCGACGACGTCATCTGGGGCACGAGCTCCCAGGTCAGCGAACAGAGCGGCGACCTCGGACGCATGGCTGCGCTCGACGCCGGTTACGACGTGACGGCCAGCGGCGCGACGCTCGACCGCTTCTGTGGCTCGGGCATCACGAGTGCGAACTACGGTGCCCACGCAATCATGGCCGGCATGGAAGATCTCGTGGTCACCGGTGGCACCGAGATGATGTCGGCACCGAAAAAAGGCATGCTGCCGATGGGGGCCAACAACCTCCACCTGCAGGAGATCCATCCTCAGTCTCACCAGGGGGTCTGCGCGGACGCGATCGCCTCGCTCGAGGGGATCCCGCGCGAGGCGCTCGATGCGCTGGCCGCGTTGTCCCAGGCGCGCGCCGACGTTGCGATCCGCGAGGGCCGGTTCGAGAACAGTCTCGTCCCCGTCTTCAATCGGGACGGCACGGTCGCACTCGACCACGAAGAGTTCCCGCGGCCGCAGACCACGGCCGAGTCGCTGTCGAATCTGTCGCCGAGCTTTCCCGCCGTCGCCGACTATCGACACGGCGACGATGCGCCGTCGTTCCGGGAGCTCATCAACCAGAGGTACCCGGACCTCGATATCCAGCACGTTCACCATGCGGGCAACTCGTCCGGCGTGGTCGATGGTGCCGCGGCACTGCTGATCGCCAGTGCCGAGTACGCCAAGGCCCACGGCATGAAGCCGCGCGCGCGTGTCGTCGCCACTGCGAACATGGGCGATGACCCGACGCTGATGTTGAACGCTCCGGTGCCCTCGGCCCGCAAGGTGCTCCAGCGCGCGGGCATGACGCTCGCGGACATCGACCTCTTCGAGGTCAACGAGGCCTTTGCCGTCGTCTCCGAGAAGTTCCAGCGCGATCTCGACCTCGATCGGGACAAGGTCAACGTCAACGGCGGCGCGATGGCCCTCGGCCACCCGATCGGCGCCACCGGCGCGATCCTGATCGGCACGGTGCTCGACGAGCTCGAGCGCCGGGACAAGCAGGTCGGGCTCATCACGATGTGCGCGGGCGGGGGCATGGCCCCGGCCATCATCATCGAACGCGTCTGATCTCGGCTTCCCTCACGCGCGCGGTCAGCGCCCAGCCCTTAGCGACGGAGGGCCGGGACGATCGCCGCGAGCCGTGCGCCCCGCGCACCGATCTCTGCGTGGGTCGCGCGCCAGACGTGTTCGACCACGCCCTGGCCGCTGCGCTCGGGTTCGGCCCCGGCGCCGTCGAGCGTGTAGGCGACGTGCGTCTCTTCGAGCCAGACCTGGTCGCGCAAGATGGGGAAGCTGCCGAGCGCTTCGGCGCGCAGCCGATGCGTGCGGCCGCCCGCCTCGACGAGTTCGATCCGAGCCGTTTGCATCCGGTGCTCGGTGTCGCCCCACGTGTAGTCGATGCGCGCTTTGACGAGCGGGTGGTTGGCGCCGTCACGAAAGACGAACCCGTTGTCGAGCCGCTCGCCGTTCTCGATCGTCTGCATCAAGTTGAAGCTCCACTCGGTGCCGAGCTGACCCGACAGCCACTCCCAGCCCTCGAGCCGCTCCCAGTCGCGCACGCCCCATGACTTGTCGCGTTGACCGAGCGCGTCGATCTCGTGGCGCTCGGCACCGAAGTGCGTCCAGCCCGTCACCCGGCCCGACTGCTCGAAGTGCGCGCCGGTCATCGTCTGCGCCAGCTTCGCGTCGTGCGCGCTGTAGTCGAAGGCTGGCGTGTGCGCCTCGAAGACGACGTCCATGCCGCGCTCGCCCTCGATCTGGAGGCGCCAACGCCGCAGTGGCTCGAGCAGGGTCACCACGAGGTCGCCGGCACGCATGCCGCGGGTCGGGTCTTCGTCGCGGCAATCGCCGTCGTGGTCGAGGTCAGCTGGCCCGTAGAAGAGTTCGAGTTCGCCCTCCCGCAATGAGATCGCGAGGCCGTCGGTCTTGCGAGGATGGAAGCGGTAGCCCGTGCGGGCGATCGTGAAGCTCTTGCGCCCGGGGTCAGCCCAGTTGAAGTAGAAGCTCTCCTGCCAAGCCGGGTCATCGCCGACCTCGTGCAGCCACTCGTCACTTTCTTCGATCACCCGTGCCTCCCTCGCAGGGACACTATCCCAAAGCCTCGTACGCATTATCCTCGGGTGATGTCATTTCCTGCTGCATCTCTGATCGACCTGCCGGGCCGGGGGGTCACGCTCTCGACGCATCGGCTCGGTTCCGGTCCGGCGGTCGTCTTTTGTCACGGCTTCCCCGATCTAGCGTATGGCTGGCGCCATCAACTGGGCCCGGTGGCAAAAGCGGGCTTTCACGCGATCGCGCCCGATCAGCGGGGCTACGGTGCGAGTAGCGCTCCGCGCGAGGTCCGAGCTTACGGCCTTACCGAACTGACGGGCGATCTGGTCGCGCTGCTCGACGCGCTCGAGATCGAGCGCGCGTACTTCGTCGGACACGACTGGGGCGGGTTCGTCGCCTGGGCGATGCCGGTGCTGCACCCGTCCCGCGTGCTCGGAGTCGCGGGACTGTGTACGCCCTATATGGCCGTGCCGAGCGTCGAAACCCACCTTTCCGTGGTCGGGGGTGAGGCGGAACGGCAGTACGTCGCGTGGTTCCAGCAGCCAGACGTTCCGGAGGCGGAGATGGACGTCCACGTTCGCCCGATTCTCTCGCGGCTGCTTCGGACGGGCGTTCCGCTCGAAGAGCAGGTGCGGTTCGCGCTCAGTGACGGTCGGCTCAACATGAACCCATTCTTGAATTCAGAGAGCTGGCCCGTGTTAGGCGATCCGGTGGGCACGCCGGAAGAGATCGACCGCTACATCGAAACGTATCAACGAACCGGGTTTCGGGGCGGAATCAACTGGTACCGGAACATCGACCGGAACGCGGCGGAGCATCCGGCAATCGGGAAGCAGAAGCTGGACATCCCGTGCCTGATGCTGACTGCGGAGTGGGATCCGGGCCTCCGGCCGGAGTTCGCGGAACGGATGCGCCCGCTCTGCTCGGACCTCGAGCTCCATCCGCTCCACGGGGTGGCCCATTGGATTGCGCAGGAAGTGCCCGAACGGGTGAACGAGCACCTGATCGGCTGGCTGAAGCGCGTCGCGAGTTGACGGCAGGCGCGGAGAGTCCGCTCGAGGGCGCGAAACAGGATCTTGGTTGACCGGGCCGGTTCTGGCCTGCTAAGCAGGCTTCCACAACTGAATACCGCTCAGGTGCCCACATGGGTGAAAAGGGAAGGCCGTGAAAACCGGCCGCGGTCCCGCCACTGTGATCGGGCATGCCCTCGGTACTTAAGCCACTGACCCTCGCGGGTCGCAGCCTCAACGGGCGACACTCGCGAAGGTCGGGAAGGCACCGAGGGATTCCGGAGTTCGACTCCGGAGACCCGTAAGTCAGGAGACCTGCCCGGGCGGACCACTGCGAACTCTTCGAGGAGAGAGATTGTGCAGCATCGCTCGCGCTTGCCTGACGCCTTCCGGTTTTTGATTCTGGTTCTGTTTGCCCACGCCTTGGCGCTCCCTGCATGGACCGAGGAGACCGCCGACGCAGCGGGCTCCCCCGCGGAGTCCCGTCCCGCCGAGTCCGGCCCCGGCGATGACTGGCCGCCGGACCCTGAACCCGCGGACCCCGACTCCGCGGATGTCGATGTCCCGACCGACCCCAGCGACGCGGAGACGGACACCGGCGAGATCGAGCCGGCCGTCGATCCGAACGCCACGCTGATCGACGTCGGCGAGGTACAGGTCACCGCGACCCGCTCTGAGCGCTCGGTGCTCGATGTGCCCGGGAACGTCACGGTGATCGACCGGAAGACGATCGAAGCGAGCGGCGCGCGTGATGTCGCCGATCTGCTGCGCCGGGAAGCGGGCATCCTCGTCACGAACACCACGACCAACCGCGAGGGCTACACGGTCGAAGCGCGCGGGTTCAACAACGGCGGCGGCAATGGCGGACGCACCCTCGTGTTGATCGACAACCGCCGCGTCAACGAGGCGAACGGGCAGGTGCCCGACTGGGCGCTCATCCCGCTCGACAATGTCGAGCAGATCGAGATCGTACGCGGCCCAGTCAACGCGCTCTATGGCGACAATGCGATCGCCGGCGTGATCCACATCCGCACGCTGCGTCCCCAAGAGGGGGTGCGCGCAATCCTGAAGGGTCGTACGGGGACCTACGACACCGACGAGGGCAGCCTCTGGGTCGGCGGCAAGGGCGGCCCGGTCGGCGCGTCGCTGTACCTCGATGGTCACCACACCGACGGCTACCGCGAGCGCAGCTCGCTGCGCGCCAAGCGTGGCGAAGCGGAGCTGTTCTTCGATCTCTGGGGGCGCGGCACCCTCGGATTCAAGGGCGGCTACGACACCCAGCGTCGCAAGCGACCCGGTACGTTGACGCGCGAGGAGATGGCCGAGAACCGGCGACAGGCGGCGCCCGGCAACGATTCGGACTTCGGCGACGTGCGCGAGCACTTCGGCCAGGTCTATCTCGACTTCGCCTTGACCGAGGAGTTGACGTTCAAACTCGATGGCTGGCACCGGCGACGAAAAGACGATTCGTTCGCGTCCGACCCGTTCTTCTCTTTCGAACTGGAACGAGAGACCGACTCGAGCGCGGTCGAGGCGCTGCTCGAACTCGACGTCGAGATCTTCGGCCACCGCAACGTCACCATCGTCGGCGGCAGCTTCCTCCAGGAAGACGTCGACAGCGACTCGATCAGCGAGTTTCCGCCCTTTCCCGCGTCGGTCGCTTCCAATCGAGGCCGCCGCAAGCTGTACGGCGCGTTTCTCCAGAACGAGCTGAACCTGACCGAGGACCTGTTCCTGACGCTCGGCGTGCGGCGCGAGAGCGCGCGCTACGACGGCGAGGAGAAGATCAGCGACTTCGAGTTTCATCGAAAGAGCGACGAGTGGGCGCCCAAGGCGGCGCTCACCTGGCGGATCATCGAGCCCGTGTCCGTGTACGCGTCGTACGCGCGCGGGTTCCGATTTCCCAATTTGGACGAGGCGTTCGGCTTCTACGGCTTCAGTCCCGGCCTCGAGCCCGAGATCGCGGAGACCTACGAGGTCGGCACGAAGGTGCGCACGAAGTACCTGAGCCTCAATATGGCGGTGTACCACACGACCGTCGACCACGAGATCTTCTTCAATCCGCTCGCCCCGAATGCGATCAATCCGCTCGCGTTTCCCGGGAACAACGTGAACCTCGACCGGGTGAGGCACCGCGGCGTCGAGGTTTCGGGAAGCGTCTTCCCCACCGAGTGGCTCGAGTTCTACGGGAGCTTCACGTACGACGACGTCAAGATCACACGAGATCGCTTGACCGGGCTCGAGGGGCTTCGGATGCCGATTACCCCGCGCTACCGAGGCACTGCGGGTGCGCGGGTGTATCTGCCGTACGGCTTCGAAGCGGGCGTCAACGCGAACTACATGGGTGCGCGGTACCTCGCGAATGACGTCACAAACTCACTCGAGAAGCTGCCGAAGTGGGCGAGCTACGATGTGCGCGTGGGCTGGAAGCACACATTCTGGGAGCAGTTGACCCTCGGCGTCGACGCGACTGCGTACAACGTGACGAACCGGCGCTACACCGAGTTCGGCGGCAAGAGCACGTTTTCGCCACGCGTCGGGTTCTATCCGTCGCCCGATCGCCACTACATTGTGGGGGCCTCGGTGGAGTTCAAGCGTTGAGATCTGCTTGGTGGGTGTGTGGAGCCGTCGTCGTGGCGCTGTGCGCGGCGCCGGCGGTCGTGTGCGCAGAGCCGCACAACCCCTATCTCGAGGGCGCGACCGTACTCGGAGTCGACGGATTGCCGGCCGGTCCGAGTGTGGAAGATCGTCTCGCAGAGATCCGCCGCAGGCTCCAGGAGGTGCTGATCTATCCGCCGATCTCGCGCAAGCGCGGGGTCGAGGGGGTCACCCGGATCCACTTCTCGATCGGCCCCGACGGTCACGCCCAGGAGATCGCCACGGCCGCGTCGTCGGGCGACCGGCTGCTCGACAAGGCGGCGGAGAGGTCGGCGGTCGACGCGGGCGCGCTGCCTCGAATACTCGGCCGCTTGAGTGTGCCGATCCGCTTCGAGCTCGAATCCCGCTAACTGGCGCCTAGCGGCTGAGGTGCGGGACGACGACCGGTTCGCCGGCCGCGGTGTGCAAGATCTCCGCGTCGAGACCGAACCCTGCGCGCAGCCGTTCGGGTTGCAGGAGTTCGGCCGGTGAGCCGACTTCGAGCTGCCCTTCTGAGAGGAGTGCGAGCCGGTCGCAGAATCGGGCGACGAGCGTCAGGTCGTGGGAGATGACGAGCACCGTTCGTCCTTCTCTCGCCAGTTCGCGGAGCAGTCCGAGAACCTGCAGCCGGTGGTGGAGATCGAGATGAGCGGTCGGCTCGTCGAGCAGCAGGACCGGCGCCTCCTGGGCGAGGGCGCGCGCGATCAGGACGAGCTGCCGCTCACCGCCCGAGATTTCGAGCACCGATCGCTCGGCCAGGTGGAGGAGTCCGAGGCGCTCGAGTGCGGCCTCTGCGAGCGCATGGTCGTGCGCGCGCTCGAAGCCCAGCCAGCCGAGATGGGGCGCTCGCCCCATCAGCACCAGTTCCGCCACGGTGAACGCGAACGGGAGCGTAGTGTCTTGGGCGACCACGGCGATTTCCCGGGCGAGCTCGCGGCGGGAGTGTTCGGCGAGCGGGCGGCCGCGCAGCAGCACCTCTCCCGCCCGGGGTGCCAGCACCCGAGTCGCCACGCGCAGGAGTGTCGTCTTGCCCGCGCCGTTCCTGCCGACCAGACCCACCAGCTCACCCGTGCCGAGTTCGAGATCGACCCCGCGGAGAACTGTGCGCTCACCGAGCGCCACTTCGATGCCAGTGAGGGAGAGGGCTCTCACGAGCGAGATCCCATGCCGGGCTGTCGCCGCAAGAGCAGCAGGAAGAGCGGCCCACCGAGCAGTGCGGTGATCGCTCCGACCGGAAGCTCGCGCCCCCCGAGCACGGTGCGCGCCGCGGTATCGGAGAGCACCAGGAACGCCGCGCCTCCGAGTGCAGCCGCCGGGACGAGCAGTCGGTGGTCGGGACCGAGCACGAGCCGCAGCAGGTGTGGAACGATCAGGCCGACGAACCCGACGAGCCCGGCTGCCGAGACCGCGGCACCGACCATCAGGGAGGTCGCGAGGAGCAGCAGCCTTTTTGTCCACTCGACGTCGAGGCCGAGCTGCTCGGCCGGCTCCTCCCCGAGTGCCAGCAAGTTCAACCCGCGCGCCAGCGGCATTGCACACGCGAGTCCGAGACCGAGGAATGCCGCGACCCAGAGCGAGACCTCGCTGCGCGCGTCGGAGAGGTTCCCGATCAGCCACAGAAAGATCCGCGCACCATCGATGAGTCCGGCGGTGCTGGCCAGAAAGACGATGGCCGCGGAGGCGAACGAGTTGAACACGACGCCGGTCAGCAACAAGGTCGTCGGAGAGAGGTGGCCGCGGGGGCCGGCGACCGCGAAGAGCAGCAGGAGCGTCAGGACTGCACCCGCGAAGGATGCGGGGGGGACCGCCGCGTAGCCGAGCCCGAGTGCACCACCGAGTGCGAGCACCGAGATCCCGCCGAGTGCCGCGCCCCCGGAGACTCCCAGAATGTAAGGGTCCGCGAGCGGGTTTCGCAGGAGCGCCTGGAAGAGGACGCCGGCCGTCGCGAGAGACGCGCCGACGAGTGCGCCAAGGATCACCCGCGGCAGTCGAACCCGGAGGACGATGTCGGTCGTGACTGCGGTGCCGTCGCCGAAGAGCGCATCCCACACCGCGCCCGGCGCGATCGCGCTGCTGCCGACCATCAATCCGATGGCGAGCGATGCGAGCAGAAGCAGGCTGAGCGCACACAGCGCGGCCGCCCAGCGGCTCGCCTTCGGCGCGCCCTTCACGGTGCCTCCGGCGCGCGCAAGGCAGCCGCGAGATCGCGCACTGCGAGATCGAGATACGGTCCGGGCAGGGTGATGCGCCCCTCCGGAAGCGGGATCACGCGTCCGGAACGAACGGCCGGAAGGGATGGCCACTGACTCCACCAGGCCAGCGGATCATCTCCCTCCGGTTGGTGTGACGAGTCGAGGATCACGTCGGGAGCTGCCTCGAGCAGCCACTCGCGCCCGACGCGTGGATACGGCGAGTCGAACTCCGCCGCGAGATTCTCGGCCCCCGCTGCGCCGAGCATCTCGTCGATGAAGCTGCCGCGGCCGACGACGTAGAGCGGGTCCCGCTGCAGGACCAACACCGTCCGTGGACGTGCGCTCGCATCGGTCGCCCGTTCGACGTCGGTTCGCGCGGCGCGGATCTCTTCGACCCGTTTCGTGGCCTCGGCAGATCGTCCGACCCGGTCTCCGAGTTGGACGATGGTTTCGAGCACCTCGTCCCAGCGCACCGGGTTGCACGGCAGCACGGCGAGCCCCACCTCTTGCAGACGGCGTTGGAAATCACGTTGCTCGGCGCTCGGGACGAACACGACGAGATCGGGCTGCAGCGCCACCACCGCTTCGAGGCCCGAGTTGTAGAGCCCGCCGACGGTCGGCAGATCTCGCAGCGACGGCTGTTGGCGCGCCGAGAACGTATCCACGCCGACCAGGACGTTCTCCGCGCCGAGGGCGAGCAGCATCGCGGTGAGCGAAGGGTTGAGGGAGACGACCCGTTTCGCCGGCTGAGTGGCGTCGGCCGCAGCCGCCGCCGTCGCCGCTGGCACGGCCACGGTGGCAAGTGCCAGCATCGCGACGAGCAGGCACGCGGTACGGGTCATCGGGTCCGGAGAACGCACTGCGGCGGTGCGAGCGAGCTAGTTCGTGACCCAGGTGATGTTCGCGGCGGCGATCGGCGGCGTCTTCTCGGCGAGCATCGAGAGGCGGCGCGCGACGGTGCCGCCGAGCTTGCGGAAGCAGCCTGCGGCGTCGGATTCGGGCGCGTGGAGCAGGATCGGGCGACCCGCGTCTCCCCCCTCGACGACGCGCGGGTCGATCGGCACCTCGCCGAGGAACTCGATACCGAGCTCGTCGGCGATCTTGCGGCCGCCGCCCTGTCCGAAGATGTAGTACTTGCGATCCGGCAGATCCGGCGGCGTGAAGTACGACATGTTCTCGATGACACCGAGGACGGGGACGTTCACCTTCTCGAACATCGCGAGGCCTTTGCGGGCGTCGATCGTGGACAGCTCGTTGGCGGTGGTGACGATCACCGCGCCCGAGAGCGGTGCCTGCTGCGTCAAAGTCAGCGCGGCGTCGCCGGTGCCGGGCGGCAGGTCGATCACGAGATAGTCGAGCTCGCCCCAATCGACGTCCGTCAGGAACTGACGGATGAGGCCGTGCACCATCGGGCCACGCCAGATGACCGGCGTTTTTTCGGTGATGAAGAAGCCCATCGACATGAGCTTCACGCCGTGCGCACGCAGCGGCAGGATCACCTTCTTGTCGCCGATTTCCTGTGTTTCCGGTCGCTCGTGGATGCCCATCAGCAGCGGCAGCGACGGGCCGTAGACGTCTGCATCGAGCAGCCCGACACGCGCGCCGCTCTCGGCGAGCGCGAGGGCGAGATTGACGGAGGTGGTGCTCTTGCCGACACCGCCCTTGCCGGACGCGACCGCGATCACGTTCTTCACCTCGGGAAGGACGTCGGCTTTCGACGACGCCCCGCTGGCGCCGCCGCGGCCTCGGGTGTCGGCCGTCATTGTCACATCGACTTCGTCGACGCCGTCGAGGGCCGAGACGCTCTCCTGGGCCGCGCGCTGAAACTCTTCCTTCACCGGGCACGCGGGCGTCGTGAGTTCGATCTTGAAGGCGACACGCGCGCCGTCGATCGCGATGTCCTTCACGAAGCCGAGGTCGACGATGCTCTTGTTGAAGTCGGGGTCGATGATGGGACGCAGGGCGTCGAGGATCTGCGCTTCGGTGGCTTGGGGCATCCGAAGGAAGGTACGAGGCGCCCGCGCCGGGTCAAGCGGGGCTAGCTGCCCTGGAGCGCTTGGAACGTCCGGAACGCCCGTGCTGCCTTCTCCACGCGTTTCGCCTTGAGGCCGCCCTTCGGCTTTTCGAGCTTGGCGAGCGCGTTGCAGAGCCGCCGGTCCGCCTGCTTACAGCTCTTTTCCCCGGCACATTCGATGCTCCGCCGGAGCGCATCGCCCGCGACGATCAGAGCCTTGGGGCCGAACGGGATCAGCGGTTCGAGGGCTTCGTCGGCTTTTGCGGCGGCAAGGATCTCCGCCTGGAACGCGCCGAGGGTCTCGACCGCTGCGCCCCAGTCCTCGGCTTCGACCTGCGCCTGCATTGCGGTGACGAGATTGGAGGCTGCGGACGGGGCGCCGTGTTTTGCGAGCTCGAGGGCGATCCCGGCGAGCCACGCACCGAGTGCCTTGCGCGGGTCGGGGGCTCCGGCGGAAAGCGGAACGCCGCTGCCCCAGTGGCCGGAGTTGCGGCGATCGTGCCCGAAGCCCTGCCACTGCACCGCGCCCGGGCCATCCTCGGCCGGGGTGTCCCAGACGTAGAGCTTGCCTTCGCGGGTCGTCGCAGCGACTTCGATCAGGCCGTCGCCGTCGATGTCGCCGAGGAGCGGCGACGAGATCAGCCACCCGTGGGTGAATTTCGGCCAGCCCTCGGGCTCGACTCCGTCGATGTCGAAGGCGTGCAGGAGGTAGGCGCCCGATCCCTGGACGATCGACGGACCGGCCGCACTGACGCGCCCAATCGATGGCGACGTCAAGAACTGCATGTCGTCCATCACGCGCGGGAACGCCGGGAGCACGTCACCCGTCAGCGGGTCCCAGGCTGTCACCTGATGGTCGCCGAACGTCTGAAATGCGGGGGCGGCGACGTCGAGCAGCTTTCGCACTCCGCCCGTCGGGGCGATGAACTCGGGCAAACCATCGCCGCTGAGGTCGCCGAACGCGCCGGCCCCGAGTGCTGCGAAGAACGGGGCATCCGCAGAGCCGGCCGTCGCCGGGACGTCCGGGAACCCGGGGGAGAAGTCGGTGGCCAGCACGCGGCGTTTTCCGCTGAGTTCGCCGAGCAGGGAAGACCCGTCGGTCGCGAGGAGCACGCCCGGACCCACCGACGCGAACACGCCGATGGCGAGCGTGCCGTCCGCGTCGATCTCCGCGATCGCAGGCGCCGCCGGGGTTCCGGTGGCGACGGTCGGGAGGAGCCCGGCCGCGACCATCGGCATCTGGACCGGCCAGCCAGGAAGGAACGGGCCGCCGGCGGCATCGTTTCCGTCGGGATGAACGGCATAGAGTCGGCCCTGGACGTCGAGGTCGAAGCCGCCGCCGAGGTCGTCGCCCAGGTCGAGCAGCGTGGAGGTCAGGAAGCTCTCGGGCGCCCAGCCGTCGGGCTCGTCGCCGTACTCTTCGTTGCTGCCGACCACGATTTCGAGGCGGCCGTCGCCGTCAAAATCGGCCACGGCCGGAGAGCTCACCAGCTTGCGGCCCCGCTCGCGCGCGACGGTCCCTTCGAGCGGCGTCGCTTTCCCGGTGACCGGGTCGAGGTCGACCTTGGCCGCGTCGGCGACGCGGACCGGGAAGCCTGCGCGCTCCGAGCCGCTCGGGTCCCACGCGTAGAGGTAGCCGTCCATCGCCGCGGCCAGGATCTGCAGCGTGCCGTCGCCGTCGAGGTCGGCGAGCGTTGCCGCCGCGAGGATGCCGCGCTCGGCGTCGTTCAAACGATCGCGGTTCGCCGGATCGGAGAGCGCCGGATCGGTCGAGACCGGGAAGCCGGCGCGCCGCGCGCCGGTCGCGCTCCACGCGTAGACCTGCCCCTCGGTCGACGCGGCGACGATCTCGAGCGTGCCGTCGCCGTCGAGGTCGCCGACGGCCACCGCGCCGACGATCGGCTCGTGGGGGACGGGCACTTCGCCCGAGTTCCAGACCGGGGCACCGGAGTGGATCGCGATCGCATCGGTGCGCACCGGGAAGCCCGGCAGCGGCCAGCCGTCTGCCCCGCGCCGTGCGTACACGCGGCCGTCGCTCGTCGCGTGCACGATGTCGAGCGTGCCGTCGCCGTCGAGGTCGGCGAGCGCGCCCGAGCTCTCGGCCGAGCTGCCGAGCCGGATCGGCGGATAGGCGAGGGTCGTGTCCTGGTGAACGGCGACGGTCTTCCGGTCTTCGCCGATGTTGCCGCGGTCGTCTTCGACCTGGAGTCGCAACGTCACGGTGAAAGAATCGGGATCGGACGCCGGAGCCTCCGCGGCGAAGCCGCACCGCTTCACGGTCTTCTTGGGCTTCCACTTGCCGAGCACGACGTCGGCCTGATAGCCATCGCCCTTGCCCTTGCCGATGCTCGCCCACTCGGTGGGCTGCACGCCGCAGCCCTCTTCGAGGGTCCACCTGAACTTGGTGGCTCGGACCGCGCCGACCGAGCCGCGCACCAGGACCTTGCGGTCTACCTTCGGGTCGAACGTGTCGAACCAGGCGACGTTTCCGGCCAGGTCTGCTTCGGGCGGAATCGCGTCGGCGGCGACCGTCACCATCAGTTGGGTGTCCGGGCGTCCGTAGCCGGTGAACTGGTCCCAGCCCGGCTGCGTCGGGAAGCGCTCCGATCCGAAGAAGAGGTCGAGTCCGGCGGCGGACAGCGCGGCGGTGAGCAGCGGGAACATCGAGAGCTCGCGTTCCCCTTCGGCGTAGGAGATGTCGGCGGCCGCGATCCGGAAGATCTGGCGGATCTCTTCCGCGGAGAAGGGCTTGCCCTCGAGACCGGGGTAGGGCTCCAGCTCGCCGCGCTCGACGCGGTTCTTGCCCTCGGCAATCAGCAACGAGACCATGCCCGCCGCCCGGCCGGTGGCCTCGGAGCTGCAGGAGTTGGAGGAGATCGCGACCCACGCGTGGCCGCTGTAGTTCGTGCAGCCGTTCAGGTAGTCGTAGCCCTCGTCTTCGACGATCGTGCCGTCTTCGTGGACGATCGAGTTGACCCAGATCCCGTGGTCCAGGGCAGCCGGCAGGTTGTGGTGCCGGCTCTCCTCGTCCGCTGCGCTCGCGATGATCGGAACGCCGCGGCGGTAGGCGTAGGTCATCGCGGCTTGGCTCGTGTCGGAGGCCGACAGCGCGCCGAGGGCCTCGGAGATGTAGTCGACGCCGAGGTCGACTGCGTAGACGACGGCGCGCGCGAAGTCGGGGCCGATCGCGACGAAGCTGTCTCCGACGCGGAGCGGCAAGTGGCGCGAGCTCGGCGCGAAGCCCGGCTGGCCGCCCCCGTCGTTCGCTTCCGCGACCTGGTCCCCGGCTTCGCCGGTTCCGTGACCGTAGTCGACGTCGTCGAACGGGTCGTTGTCGTCGTCGAGGAAGTCCCAGCCTGCGATGTCGTCGACGAAGCCGTTGCCGTCGCCGTCGGTTCCATCCGTGTACTCGATGATCATGTCCTGGCCGTCACGGAATCCGTTGGTGTTGTGATCCGGGACGTCGTAGTCGTCGACGCTGACAAAGCCGTCGCCGTTGCAATCGAACTCGGTGCAGCCGGGGGGCAGCGGCAGCTCGCCGACGTTCAGGTAGACCGAGCGCGCGACCTCCCCCGCGTTCCAGCGGATTCCGCTGTCGAGCGTGGCGCCCACGACGTCGGGTCGGCCGGTGGTCACCTCCCAGGCACCCGTGACGTTGACGCCGGTGCCCGGCAGGAACTTCCAGGAGCTGTCGGCCGCGGGGTCGAGATCGTTCGGGAGTTCGCCCGGCGCCAGGTGCAGGTAGCTGCCGAAATCAGCCGGATCCGCGCAGCTCTGAGCCGCACAGGTGGGGTAGGGGAAGTCGGCGCCCGCAGGCGGGGCGGCCAGGAGGCCCCCGAAGATCAAGCTCAGCCCCACTGCAGCGGTTCTCAACAACATCGGCATTCCTCGCTCCCGCGTTCCGTCTCGATCCGTCAACCTATCATGATGGGGGCCGAATTTGAACGGGGGGTCAGTATCACAGAGCTGGACATCGCTTGGGAGCGTTTCCACCAGACGGGCCTCGAGTGGGGCGGCGGGCTCGCGAACCACGGCCCGATGGCGGCCGAGGCGCTGGAGGCGCTCGGACACCCGTCTCTGATCCCCGGGTTTGTGGACCGCTATGCGCCGCGGCTGCCTCCCGCGCAGTCCGGGCACCCGCTCGCCGAACACGAACGGGCCGGCGCGCGCGGGATGGCCGAGCGTTCGGCCGACTGGGTGGCGACCTGGGAACGAGAGTTGGCGCGCCGCCCGTGGACCGACGTGCTGGTGGAGACGGTTCCGGGCCTGCTGCCCGGGGCGTTCGCCTCGGCTGCGCACGGGCTGCTGCGCACGATGCACGCGGTGCGGGGTCTGACGGCAGTCGACACCCCCTTGCGTCGCCGAGAGCTGGCGCATGGGCTCGGGGTCTGGGCCGCGACCTACCAGGAACTCCCCGGCACGCCCGGCTCCGCGCCTTCTGCGGGCTCGCGCCGGCTCGCCGACCTCGCGCCGGTTCCCGAGGCGGACCGGTCGGGCGGCGCGTTCACCGAGCAGGTCGGCGCTCTCGACTCCCACGTGGCGTATTCAGAATGGGTCGCGGCGCTCGATCTCGAGGGCGAGCCGGGGGCGCTCCTGAGCGAGCTCGTCGCCGAGGCGGCCGGACTCTACCTCCAGCATCCGAACGCCCGCATCGCGTACTGCCACGCCGTGACCGCCCCGGCGGCCGTCCGCGTGCTCGCGCCTCTGCTGCCGGACGACGCGGTCCGGCAGGCGGTCGGACGCGCTTACCAGGCGGCGGGAGCGCTGCATGCCATTACCTACGCGCCCTGTCCTCCGGACCCCGAGGAGCGGAGCGAAGCCGAGCGCATGCAGGACGAGCCCCGGGAGACCCGCTATCGGGCGGCCTGCAGTCTCGACGATCATTCGATCAAGCTGGCCGAGGCGTGTTTGCGCGAGGATTCGCTGGCCAGCGCCCCGGAGCTCCGCTTAGCAGCTGCCGACGCGGCGCTCCACATCGGCGGGCCGCAGCGGAGTTGCTGAAGGCGCGGGGGTCCGCGAAGTTGCGGCGCCTTCTGAATGGTCAGGCAGAGAGTGAGCGAGGCAGCGTATGGATTGGAACGACAGTCTTCCGTGGATCTTGGTCGGTGTGGGCGGCCAGCTGGCCTTCTTCTCGCGGTTCCTCGTGCAGTGGCTGGCGTCCGAAAAGGCGGGGGAAAGCTACATCCCGATGTCTTTCTGGTACCTGAGCCTCGTCGGATCGTTGATTCTGCTGGTCTACGCGATCCACCGTCAGGAGCCGATTTTCCTGCTCGGCTACCTCCCGAACTCCGTGGTCTACATCCGGAACATCATGCTGATCAAGAGGAAGGGAGCGCAGGGAAGTGCCTCCGGAGCGCCCGCCGGGACCGAATAGAGCGCTCCCGGCCCTTGCCCCCGCGGGTGCGCGTTCACCCTATATTCAGGCTTTCTGGCGCCGTTTGGGCTGAGCTTCCTATCATTCTGCCGTGCTGCGCATCCTCTACGTCGAAGATGATCCCACTGCCCGCGAGTACATCGAGAAGGGCCTGGCCGAGCAGGGCTATTCGGTCACGGTCGCGACCGAGGCCGCGACGGGGCTGAGCCTCGCGCTCGACTCGCCGTTCGACCTGCTGATTCTCGACGTCATGCTGCCCGATGGCGACGGGTTCGATCTGCTTCAACGCATCCGCGACAAAGGCGCCGACATGCCGGCGATCTTCCTGACCGCGCGAAGTGAAGTGGCCGACCGGATTCGCGGGCTCAACCTTGGGGCCGACGACTACCTGGTGAAGCCGTTCGCGTTCGCGGAACTCGCGGCGCGCATCCAGGCGGTGGCACGCCGGACGTTGGCGGAACCCGGGGACGGCAAGCTCACGTTGGCCGATCTCGAAGTCGACTTGAAGCGTCACGCGGTGATCCGCGGTGGCCAGCCCGTCGACCTCACGCCGAAAGAGTTTTCGCTTCTCGAGTATCTGCTGCGCAACAAAGGGCAGGCGATCTCGCGCGCGATGATCACCGAGAAGGTCTGGGGTTACGGGTTCGATACGTACTCCAACCTCATCGACGTCCACATCAATCATCTGCGCAAGAAGGTCGACCACCCGTTCGAGCGCAAGCTGCTGCACACCGTGAAGGGTGTCGGCTACGTGCTCGAGGACCGCGGCGAGGGCTCGTGACTCGCCTTTCCATCGGCGCTCGCTGGACGATTCGGTTCGCGGCGGCGCTGCTCGTCGCCGTCTCTCTGTTCGCGGGCTACAGCTACGTGCGGATCGAGTCCAACATTCTGCAGGACGCGAAGCTGATCCTCGACCTCCAGCTCGAAGAGCTCGAGGAGTCGCTGATCGGCAGGCAGCCCAACTCGAAGAAGGTCGTCGAGGTGGCCGAGCTCTCGACGCTGGTCGCGAACCCCGATCTCAAGCTCGGCCTCCAGATCTTCGACCGCGACGGAGAGCTGCGGCTCGCACGGGGAAGCCTCGCGATCCACGAACTCGAGTACCCGAAGTGGATCCGTGACACGGCGGAGAGTCGGATCGTTCACGAGGTCGACTTCGGCGAGAACTATCCGTACCTCGTGATCGCGCGCCGGCTGGACGACGGCCGTGTCGTGCAGGGTGCGCTCTACCTGCGGCGCTTCATCCGGAGCGGGCGCGACGTGCGCGACGTGTATCTCTGGGCGCTGCCGCTCGCGTTCGGCGTGACGCTCGCCCTGGGCATGTGGCTGGTGCGTGGCAGCCTGCGCCCGATCTCCGAGATCACAAAGACGGCGCGTCGCATCTCCGGCACGCACCTCGACGAAGCGATTCCCGTGACCGGGACGGGCGACGAGCTCGATGAGCTGGCGCACACGCTCAACGACATGATGGAGCGGATCCGCCGCAGCGTCGGCCGGATGCGCCGCTTCTCGGCCAACGCGGCGCACGAGCTGCGGACCCCGATCAACGCGCTCCGGTCGCGGCTCGAAGTGACGCTCGAGCAGGAGCGCACGCCCGACGAGTACCGGAAGATCCTCGGCGAGACCGCGGAGCAGATGGCGACGCTCACCGAGAGCGTGCAGGCGATGATGCGGCTCGCGCAGAGCGAGGCCGGACTGCGGGCCGAGGATCGTGTGCCGGTCGAGCTCGGACCGCTGCTCCGCGACGTGTGTGAGTTTTTCGAGCCGCTCGCCGAACAGGAGGGGTTGAAGCTCGTGGTGGGGGAGACCGCAGAGGCATCGCTCGACGGCGAGCCCACCTGGCTCCACCGCTGCTTCGCCAACCTGATCGACAACGCGGTCCGCTACACGCCCGAAGGTGGCTCTATCCACGTGAGCTCCGAGCTCGCCCTGGAGGGCGCGGCGCTCGAGATTCGCGTGCGCGACACCGGCATCGGCATCGCTCCGGCGGAGCACGCGCGCGTGTTCGAGCCCTATCACCGGGTGCGCGAGGGCTCGCGCGAGACGCGTGGGACAGGCCTCGGGCTCCCGCTCGTGCGAGAGATCGCACGGGCACATGGCGGCGACTGCACGCTCGAGAGTGCGCTCGGCGAGGGCGCTCAGTTCACCATCCGCTTGCCGCTCGACGAATAGCGGAGCGGGAAACCCGGTGACGGACCCGGACGACAAGAGTGCGCTCCTCATCCGGGTGCCGCAGGCCGAGCGCTGGATCGGCCGCTTGCGGGCAAAGTACGACCTGTCCGTGCAGGGTGGATTGCCCGACCAGGGCGGCTTGCCGCCGCACATCACGGTGCTCGCGCCGATGCTGCACCCCGAGGCGCTGAGCGACAACGTGGCCGAGGCCGCGCACCGGTGCGCGGCGCGCCACCCCCCGTTTGATTTCGAGCTCGTCGGCGTGTGCGGGTTTCCGGGCGTCGTCTACCTGGTGGCGGACCCGCTCGAGCGCTTCGACGCGCTGTCGGCCTCCTTCGCCGAGGAATTTCCGCAGTGGCCGCCGTACCGCGGCACGTTCGAGCACCCCGTGCCGCATCTTACGGTCGGAGTCGGCACGCTCTGCGACGATCTCCCGAAGCTCGCCGAAGAAGCGGTGGAAGCCTGCGCCGAGGCGTTCCCGATTCGTTGCCACGCCTCCGAGGTGGAGCTGTGGAAGAAGGTGGGCGGTCGCTGGAGCCGGCACGCACGAGAGTCGCTCTCTGGCCACCCGACTCGAGGAAATCCCCCCACGGGGTGAGATCGTGTAGATCTCGTGTCGGCAAGGTGACAGCCAGCTCGCCGCGATTGGGGAATAATGGGCCGAACGCCGGTCCACATCCATGCGTTCGCGGAGCCCCCATGCCCGAACCGACCCCCGCAGAACTCTTTCCGACGGAGTCCCTGGACTCGAGTCCCGCCGAGTCCGCCCCCACGGTCTCCACCCCGCCGGTCACCGAGGAGGGCTTGGCGCTCTTGTCTGCGGGTCCGACCCCCGGGCCAACGCTCGAAGGCGCCGAGACGCGCGCGTTGGACGCGCCGGAAGGTCCCGTCCCGCCGGGCGGGGACGAAGCCGGCGATCCCGAGCTTCCGGCGGAGGACCCGCTCGACGATCCCGCGCTCTACTTGAATCGCGAGCTCACGTGGCTCGCCTTCAACGAACGCGTGCTGCACGAAGCCGAAGACCCGCGCGTCCCTCTCCTCGAACGCGCGAAGTTCCTCGCGATCGTCGGATCGAACCTCGACGAGTTCATCATGAAGCGGATCGGCGGCCTGAAACAGCAGGTCGGTGCGGGCGTCGTCGCACTCACCGTCGATGGGCGATCCCCTTCGCAGCAGATTCTCGAGTGCTACGAGACGGTTCGGAAGCTCGAAGTTCAGCAGCAGACGACGCTACACGCGCTGCGGGAGGAGCTGGCCGGTCATGGAATCGAGTTCTCTTCTTATGACGAGCTGTCGATCCCCGAACAGGAGAAGCTACGAGCGTACTACTACGACAACATCTTCCCGCTCGTCACTCCGCAGACGTCCGATCCCGCCCACCCGTTCCCGTTCGTCTCGAACCTCTCGCTCAATCTGCTGATCACCTACAGCGCGCCGGGCTCTACCGAGGAGTGCCTTGCGCGCGTGAAGGTTCCGGTCGGCGCCGGGATCCCGCGCTTCCTCAAGCTCGAAGGCGAGTCGCGCTTCGTCCCGCTCGAGAGCGTCATGGTGGGGAACCTCGACTTGCTGTTCCCAGGCGCCCACATTGAGGGCTGTGCGCTGTTCCGGGTGACTCGGAACGCCAATACCGAGCGGAGCGAGGAGGGCGCGGACGACCTGCTCGAGATGATCGAAACCGAGATGCGCGATCGGAGGATCGCCCCGATCGTCCGCCTCGAGGTCACGAGCGACATGCCGAGCAACCAGCGCGGCATGTTGGCGGCGGAACTCGGCCTCGACGAAGAGACCGACGTCTTCGACGTGAACGGCCTGCTGTCGATGCGAGACGTGATGGAGGTGGCGTCGCTGGAGGCTCCGGAGCTGCACGACCCGCCGTTCGCGCCCGTCGACCACCCGGCCTTCGCGCGGGAGGGGATGTCGGTGTTCCACATCATCCGCGAAGCCGGCTCGCTGCTGGTCCATCACCCCTACCAGTCGTACGCCACTTCGATCGAACGCTTCCTGCGCGACGCGAGCCGCGATCCGAAGGTGTCTGCGATCAAGATGACGCTCTACCGGACGGATTCGAGATCGAAGGCGATCGACCATCTGATCGCGGCCGCCGGCAACGGCAAGCAGGTGGCGGTCGTCGTCGAGTTGAAGGCCCGGTTCGAGGAAGAGGCGAACATTCGCTGGGCGAACCGACTGGAGGAGGCTGGCATCCACGTGACCTACGGCGTGGTCGGTCTCAAGACCCACTGCAAGGCGATCCTCGTCGTCCGGCGCGACTACTCCGGCCTGCGCCGCTACGCCCACATCGGAACGGGCAACTACAACGGAGACACGGCACGGCTCTATACCGATGTCGGGCTCTTCACCGCGGATCCGCTGATCGGTCAGGACCTGACCGAGCTCTTCAACTACCTGACCACCGGGTACAAGCCCAAGCGGAACTACTCGAAGCTCCTGCCGGCGCCGAAGCACTGCAAGGCGGCGCTCCTGCGGAAAGTCGAGCGCGAGATCGAGCACGTCCAGGAGGGCCGAGCGGGTCACATCCAGATCAAGACGAACGCGCTGGAGGATGCAGATCTGACACGCGCGCTCTATCGCGCATCCCGCGCCGGAGTGGACGTGGACTTGATCGTGCGCGACAGCTGCCGGATCCGTCCCGGCGTGGCGGGGCTCTCGGATCGCATCCGGGTGATCTCGGTCGTCGGACGTTTCCTCGAACACTCACGGATCTACTACTTCGGGAATGACGGCAACGAGGAGTACTACATCGGTTCCGCAGACTGCATGGGCCGCAACCTCGAGAGCCGGGTCGAAGTGCTCGCGCCTGTCGAGGCGCCCGACCTCCGCAAGGAGCTGCGACACATCCTGAACGCGCTGCTTTCCGAGACCGGCGGAGCCTGGGAGATGCACGGCGATGGGAGCTATCGGCAGCTCGCGCCGAAGGGCGACGAACGCTCGGCCCAGCAGACGCTCATCGAGCGGGCTGCGAAGCACTACAAGGGTGCCACGCGGCTGAAGCGGAGAGGACCGCGCAGCACACCGCGCCGCCGCGAAGACTGACCGCGTGACGGACCTCTCTGCTTCCGAGCTCATTTCGATCGGAGTCGGCCTCCTCGGCGGACTCGCGCTCTTCCTGTTCGGCCTCGAGCAAATGACGGCGGCGCTGAAGGCGGTCGCCGGGGATCGCCTGCGTCTCATCCTCGCCCGGTTGACGGCCAACCGCGTCGCAGGGGTCGCGACCGGCGCATTCGTGACCGCGATCATCCAGTCGTCGTCGGTGACGACGGTGCTGGTCGTCAGCTTCGTCAGCTCCGGGCTGATGTCGCTGTCGCAATCGGTCGGGATCATTCTCGGCGCGAACATCGGGACGACGGTCACCGCGCAGATCGTGGCGTTCAAGGTGACAAAGCTCGCGCTGCTGATGGTCGCCGCGGGGTTCGGGGTCACGTTCCTCGCGTCGAAGGAGAGGCTGCGCCACCACGGCGCCGGCATCTTCGGCCTCGGCATGGTGTTCCTCGGCATGACGGTCATGGGCGAGGCGATGGCGCCGTTGCGCGAGTACCCGCCGTTTCTCGACTGGATGGCGCACATGGCGCGGCCCGCGTTCGGGATCCTCGCGGGGGCCGCGTTCACCGCGCTGGTGCAGTCGTCGTCGGCGACGACTGGGATCGTCATCGCGCTGGCCAGCCAGGGCTTGCTGAGCCTGCCCGCGGGCATCGCGCTCATCCTGGGTGCCAATGTCGGGACGTGCGTCACCGCGGTCCTGGCGTCGATCGGGAGGCCTCACGAGGCCGTCCGCGCGTCGGTCGTTCACGTCGTGTTCAACGTGCTGGGGGTCGCGATCTGGCTCCCGTTCCTCGAGCCGTTCGCGGCTGCGGTGGCCTGGGGTTCGCCGCGTTCGCCCGATCTCTCCGGTCTCGCGCGACTCGCGGCCGATACCCCGCGTCAGATCGCCAACGCACACAGCCTCTTCAATGTGGTCAACGCGGTGCTGTTCCTGCCGTTCACGACACTCCTCGCGTCGCTCGCGGAGCGACTCGTGCCCGACCGCGAGCTCGCAGAAGAAGAGATGACGCGAGCGCGCTACCTGAACGGGGCACTGCTCGGAACGCCGCCGCTTGCGATGGAGCAGGCGCGCCGCGAGATCGTCCGCGCCGGCGAGATCTCGGAGCGGATGCTGGTCGCGTTGCTCCCGGCGATGTTGTCGGGCAGTCGCGACGCATTGGCCGAGGTGGCGGAGATGGACCGCGCCGTGGATGCGCTCCACCAGCACATCGTCTCCTACCTCTCCCAGCTGGGGCAGAGCCACCTGACCGAGGACGAGACGCGGGAGCTGCTCCATCTGATGGAACTCGCGAACGCCATCGAGAGCGCCGCCGATGTCGTCGAAACCAATCTCGTCGCGCGCGGGCGACAGCGACTCAGTGAGCACGTCCTCATCAGCCCGGCGACCCAGAAGGTGATCGAGGAGTTCCATGCCTGCGTGGTCGACGCGCTTGGCAGCGCGATCGAGGCGATCGGCGAGCGCGACGCCCACAAGGCCGACAGGGTCGTCGCGATGAAGGCGCGCGTGCAAGAGCTGGCCGCCCGAGCCGCCCTGCATGGGGCGCGGCGGCTCGTGGCGGACGAGGAGCGCCGTCTCCCGACCTACGCGGTCGAGATGGACATGATCGAGGACCTGCGACGCGTTTTCTACTTCGCCAAGCGCATGGCGCACGGGGTGATCGAGTTCGACCGCGCCTCGGGGTGACCCCAGAGCACGCTACGCTCCGGGTCGTGGACGACATCTGGTTCTTGAAGCAAATCGACTGGCTGCAGGAACTCAGCTCCGAGGAGTGGACGGCGCTTCGCGAGCGCGCAAAGCGCCACTCGTTCGGACTGAACCAGATGGTCTTCGAGCCGACCCACGATCCGCGCTCGGTCTACCTGCTCGAGGCGGGTCGCGTCCGGATCTACCGGCTCTCGGTCGACGGGGACGAGGCCACCCTGGGCTACGTGACCGAAGGCGAGGTGTTCGGAGAGCTGGCGGGCTTCGGCACGTATCGGCGCGAGAGTTTCGCGGTCGCCCAGACGCCTTCTCAGGTGTGGAAGATTCCGGTCGCGTTGTTCCGCGACCTGGTTTCTCGGCGCCCGTCGCTCGTGCTCGAAGTCACGCGGCAGATGGGCGAGCGGATGAAGCGGGTCGAGTCGCGTGTCGAGAATTTGATCTTGCGCAACGTGCGGTCGCGCCTCGCACTCGTGCTGCTCGAACTCGCGGAAGACCTCGGTGAAGAGAGCGAGGCGGGTTTCGTGATGAAGCTCGAGTTCTCACAGAGCGAGATCGCCACGCTGATCGGTGCGACCCGTCAGAGCGTGAACGCTGCGCTGGCTCGCTTTCGTCAGGAAGGACTCCTCCAGCTGGAGGGCACCCGGCTGGTGCTGCCCGAACCGGACCGGCTCCGGTCGGTCGCGGAAGCGTCGACCTCCTGAAGGTTCAGCCGAGCCGGCCAGGGGTGCCGGCTCAGTCGAGCTCGGCAGCCTCGCGGAGCGCTGCGAAAGACTGCTCGGTGGCGAGGAGCAGGTCGTGCAGATCCGGCACCAGGTCCCAGTCCGCCGAGAACCCCCACGAGAGCATCCCGTCGTAGCTGAAGAGGGCGATGCCGAGCCCAAGGGTGCCCATCAGCGGCACGTGCGGGTGGATCTCGAGCAGCCTCGATTCGAGCAGGTAGAGCGGGATCCGCGGACCCGGGACATTGGTCACGACCAGATTGAACGGCGTGCCGAGGTGCGCGAGACGCGCGCCGAGTGAGAGCAGCGTGCTGCCCGTCCATTCGGTCGCCTGCGTGAGCATCTCGGCGGCCTCGGCGCGCTTCGACGACTTCAGTTCCTCGGTCTGCGCTCGGATGTCCGCGAGCCGCTGAAGCGGGTCGGGTTCGGCGATCGGCAGGTGGACGGTCCACGCGGAGACCCGGTTGCCAAGGTCGCCGCGCTCGCTGCTGCTGCGAACACTCACCGGTGCCATCACACTCATGCGCTCGTCGGTGAGTGTGACACCGCGGCTCTGCATCAAGTACTGGCGCACGGCACCGGCAGTGACGGCCAGCACGATGTCGTTCACGGTGCCGCCGACCGCTCGGCGCACTTCCTTGATCGCCTCGAGCGGCATCGGCATCCAGTCGAGGCGCCGATGCGGGCCGACCGGTTGGTTGAACGGGAGCACGGTCCCGCCGCCGAAGTCACCTGCCATGCGGCGCAGTGCGCTGAGCCGCTCGGTGAGCTGGTGGCGGTCGTGGTCTTCGTCGCGCACCAGTCTTCCGAGCGCGGACGCCGCTTCGAGCGGCCCGCGCATCGCGCGCGCGACTTCGCCGGCGCCGAGTGTGAGCCGCGAGGGGACTTCTCGCGGTTCCCACGGCTTGGCCGGGTCGGGCTTCTCTTGCGGCTCGGGGCTGAGGAGCGCCGAGATCAGCTCGGAGCCTGAGACGCCGTCGACCATGCAGTGGTGGACCTTCGAGACGATCGCGACCCGATCCCCCTCGAGCCCTTCGATCACCCACAGTTCCCAGAGCGGCTTTTCGCGGTCGAGGCGCTGCGAGAAGATCCGTCCCGCCATTCGCTTCAGCTGTCGTTCGTTTCCGGGCCGCGGCAGGCGCGAGTGCCGCACGTGGTAGCGGATGTTGAAGTCCGAGTCGTCGACCCAGACGGGGTGGCCCTCGAGCGGGGTGTGCGCGAGCCGTTGGCGGTAGCGCGGGATGCGGTCGAGCCGCGCGAGCACGTACTCCTGCAGGCGCTCGATGTCGAGCGAGCCGTCGTCGAGCTGGAGGGGGCGCGCGTCGTGGATCTGGGTGGAGGCGACGTGCATTGCGCCGGAGGACTGCGCGTCCTCGTACACGAGGAATGAGTTGTCGAGTTGGGTCAGTCGATCGTACGAAGCGGACATCACTCAGGTTCTCCGGAGAGGGCCTCGAGCTTGCGCAGAACCTCGAACTCTTGTTCGACGGCGAGCACGAACTCGTGCAGGTCGGGGACGGCTTCCCAGTCGGCATTGAAGCCCCAGTAGAGGCCCCCGTCGTAACTGAACAGGGCCACGCCGAGCGCCTGGTTCTCGAACAGCGGCACCAACGGATACGACTCGTCCATGCGTGCGCCGTTCAGGAAAACGGGGAACTGCGGGCCCGGCACGTTGGTGACGACCATGTTGTACGAGCGCTGAGAAGCCGCGAGCCGGCTCAGCCCGGTGAGCAGCGAGGTGGACGTCCAGTTGCTGAGCTCCTCGATCACCTCGGTGCCGGCGGCCTGGCCCGACTTCTTGAGTTCGCGGGTCTCCGCGCGGATCTTCTCTACCCGCGCGCGCGGATCCGACTCGTCGACCGGCAGCTGCGCGACGAGCATCGAGACTTTGTTCCCGAGCGTGCCGCGTTGGTTCTCGGTCCGCGTACTCACCGGGAGGAACGCCCGGAAGTCGATTTCGTCGACTTCGACGCCTTCCCGCTGCAGGTATTTCCGCACGGCGCCGGAGACGCAGGCGAGCACGACGTCGTTCAGCGTCCCTCCGAGCTTCTGCTTCACTTCTCGCACGGCGGCGAGGTCGAAGCGCGTCCAGTCGAACCGGCGGTGCGGACCGATCGGCACGTTGAGCGGGGTTTCGGACGCGGGCGAAAACGACTTCGCGAGCCCCTCGATGAAGCCGGTGGCCGTGTGCACGGCCGACTCGAAGTTCTCTTCAGGGTTCTGGACGGAACTCGCCAGGCCGCGGAGCGCGCGGCCCGGGGCGCCGAGCCGCCGACTGACCTCGCTCGCGAGCAGGCCGACCGGCCCTGGGGCCGGCCGCGGCATCCACCGATGGTCCGACGGGGACGGGGCGAACTCTTCGTTCGGGCCCATGAACGCGGCGAGCAGATCGACGCCGGAGATGCCGTCGATCAGGCAGTGGTGAACCTTCGAGATGATCGCGAAGCGTCCGCCCGCGAGCCCTTCGACGAACCACAGCTCCCACATCGGCTTCGTGCGATCGAGCTTCTGCGATTGGATGCGACCGGTGAGCCGCTTGAGGCGGCGCTCGTCGCCCGGAAGCGGTAGCGCGGTGTGCCGCACGTGGTAGAGCAGGTTGAAGTCGGGGTCGTCGACCCAGACCGGCTGCCCGAGCACCGGCGTGGTGGCGAGCTTCTGGCGGAAGCGCGGCGCGCGGCGGAGGCCGGCTTCGCACGTCTCGAGGATCGCGTCGAAATCGATGCCACCGTCCGGTGTCGCGAGCGGTCCGGCCTCGAAGGTGGCGACGGTCCCGACGTGCATGTGCACGCCTTCGGACTCGAGCGCGAGGAATGAGGCGTCGAGTGCACTCAAACGATCGAAGTACGAGTAGGCCATGGGGGGGCTCCTGGCCTGATCATATCGCCGCGCAGCCCCTCCGTGCCGGGCTTTCGAGTGCACGCGCCGTCCCAGGGGTCGGCTCGCCGACACCTGGGACGCGCACGGCCCCAGTTTGGGGCGAAACGCCCCGGAGTTCTCGTGCGTCAGTTCGCGGACACCAGCTCGGTGTCGAAGTCGACCGCGAACTGGTAGGTCGAGTCGAAGATCTCGCCGGCCTGCGGCATCGAGGCGGTGCCCTTCAGCTTGTCGCCCGACGTCGCATAGGCGAAGTCGACGCCGTCGCTGCCGTTGATCGAGAGGTTCTCGGCCCATGCGAACAGCGAAATCAGCTCGCCCGATTCGTCGATCGTGAGCTTGATGTTAGGCCCACTGATGAAGAATGAATCATCGCCGCCTTCGCCCAACTGCTTCTTCAGCTTGCTGAGCTGGCGGTCGTTGATCTTGCGCTCCGTGAACAACAGGACGGTGACCGGATCGTCGAAGAACTTCGTCTCGTAGGCGACGACGTCGCGCATCTTGTACGAGCGGTCGTCGATGACGAGCGAGCCGAGCCCGGGCGTGCCGTCGTCGACGATGGGGGCGGGCTCTCCGCCGGCCATGTCGCCGCCGGGTCCGCCCATGTGCACGCGCCACTGGCCGTCGATCTTGCGGAACTCGAGCGGCTCCATGCCGCCCTCGGTCTCCACCTCGGCCTTCGCGGTGTCGCCGTCGATCGTCACCTCACCGAGCGCGCCGATCTCCTGAAAGCCGGACTCGTCGTCGCCGCCGTTCGCAGCCATCCACGCGGAGACCTCGCGCACGAAGCCGGGGAGGTCGCCGATCGACTCGAGGATCGCCTCGGGGCCGCCGCCTTCGCCCATCGCTGCGTTCTCGTCGTCCCAGTCGGAGATGTGCTTGCGCATGAGGACGTCGAGCGACTTCTCTTTGCCGGAGTCGCCGACGGTCATGAACGAGGCGCTCATCACGAGACCGATCGTCATCATCCCCTGCGACTCCGGGGTCAACAGGCTGACGACCGTGGTCATGTCGTTCGCCCGGGTCGCCTCGGCGAACGCGTTGAACACCTCCTCGGGGGTGCCTCCGGCCACCGCGGCTCCGCCGCTCGGGGCCGAGGCCGCCGAGGGGCTGCCGGATTGGGTCGAGCCGGAGGGCTCGGAGGAGTCGCCGCCGCAGCCCGGCAGGGCCAGCGCGACGCATACGGAGAAGGACGCAAGAAGGGATCGTGTATTCATGTCCACACGATACGCCTAGCAGCGATGCGAACTCAATGAACTGCTTCACAGTCGCGAAGGAAAAAGTCAGAGTTTCCAGAATCTGCCGTCGCGGCGCGGTGTTGAGCCCCCTGGGCGCGGGTGTGCTCTCGGGAGGAGCGGCCCGAATGGGTTGATCCCCTCCCGCCCCAGATGACATGACAGGGGCATGCGAAGTCGAACGATCGCGGGGGCCCTCACCGCTTGTGCACTCCGACGGCCTTGGCTCACGGTCTTTCTTGCGGCGGGCTTGGTGGCCTGCCTCGGTTGGCGAGCGACGGAGTTGACCAGCGAGGTCGGCTATCCGGCCTATTTCGGCCCCGACGATCCCGCAGTGGAGAGGCTCGAGGAGTTCCTCGCGGAGTTTCAGAGCGGCCTTCAAGTCCTGGTCGTGTTCTCTTGCGATGGGAGCTCGCTCTGTGAGCGAGTGTACGACGAAGGAGCGCTTCGCTTCGTGGGGCGCCTGCAGGCGTCGATCGATCGGATCGCTCATGTCAGTCGAACCCGTAGCGTATTGGATGCGCCCATCGTTGTGGCTCCGCTGACCGCGCGATCGGTGGCGACGCGCGGCTCAGAGAGTCAGTGGACGTTCTCCGAAGACTGGCGGGAGCTCGCGAAGCGGTCGCCGCAGGAGCCTCTCTTGCGCGGGATTCTCGTTTCTGACGACGCCCGCGCCGGAGGGATTCTCGTCGAGCTGCGCTCGCTCGAGAGCGGCCCGCTTCGGGCTGCGGTGCACGAAATTCTCGACTTGGCAGGCACCCACGAGAGGGAGCTGGGATCCGAGATCTTCGTTGCGGGCGACCCGGTGTGGAGTGTCCTGGCCGACGACGATCTGGACGCGGACTCGCGAAACCTGACATTGCTGATGTTCGTGGTGATTCTCGGCGTTCTCTGGTTCTGCTTTCGCGATCCGTGGTGGACGGTGTTCCCGGTTGTCTGCGTGGCCGCGCTGACGGTCGCGGTTCACGGGGTGATTGCAGCGGCGGGCTTGCCGATGACCACGATCCTCGCGGCGCTTCCCCCGTTGCTCGTCGTGATCTCGGTGACGTCCTCGATCCACCTTCTGACGGCGCTCACCCAGGATCTTCGCGAACCGCGAGCAGCGGCGCTGCAGGGGGCGGCCGATCGGGTCGGAACCGCATGTCTCTGGGCAGCGATTACGACTGCGGTCGGATTCGCGTCGTTCCTTTGGAGCGACCTCGCAAGCTTTCGCCACTTCGGAATGGCGGCAATTGCGGGTTTGGGCATGGCCTTCGCGTGTACGTTTGCGCTGCTCCCGGCTCTGATCGCAGTCGGACCGAGGGCCGGGTCCGGTGCGCGCCTCGCGAAGGAGCCGGTTCGGCAGATCGAAGCCGCCCTGGAGCTCGTGCGAGCGCGCCCTCGGCTCATCGCGGTGTCCGGTACTGCGCTGCTCTGTCTGATGATCGCCGGGGCGCCGCGGCTCTACTATTCGGTGGACTTCGGCGACCAGTCATTCGTCCTTCGGTCGGTTCGTTTCATCGAAGCGAACCTGGGGAGTCCCATGACGACGGAGCTCTCGGTCACGCTTCCGCCGGGGGACCGGATCTACGAGGCTCGGGCGCTCGAGGTTCTCGCGGAACTCGAGGAGTGGTTCGAGCGGGAGCCGACGACGGATCGGGTCTGGAGTTTCCTCGACTTTCTGGGGGAGGCATCTCGGGTCGAGCGCGGTGATCCGCCGGGCGATCGCCCCAGGACTCACCGTCCAGAAGAGTATCTCCAGAAGACAGCGGCCAGCAAGATGCCGCTCGTCGTCTCGTACGCAGACGTGAGTTCCTACTGGAGCGAGGAGCGCATCGATGCTGGCGGCGTTGTCGAGTGGCGCGACAGGGCGCGTGTTTCCGCGCGGCGCAGCTGGCTCGATCCTTCCGAACAGGTGCCGTACGTCCAGCGACTTCGTGCATTCGTCGCGGGCGTCAATGCGCGCGTGGGCCCCGAAGGGATCGTAGTCGCACTCGAAGGAGGGCTCGAACTCGCCGCGCTGGCCGAGGAACGCATTCGGACGACTCAGATCCGGAGCTTTACGTCGGCGTTCGTGTGGGTGTCGATGATTCTCTTGTGGATCCTGCGTCGGCGGCCGGGCCTTGCGATGGCAGCCGTGCTGGCCAATGTCTTGCCCGTCGCCGCGCTTCTTGGGGTGATGGGTTGGGCCGGAATCGGTGTCGACCCTGCGAACACAATGGTTGCGGCTGTGCTGTTGGGCATCGTCGTAGACGACACACTGCACGTCGCGCTGGGGATCGAATCGCGAGGCGGGCCGGCCGAGCCGGGGGCTGTGCCGGAAGCGATTCGATCGGTCGGGCCGGCTCTCTTCATTTCGAGCGCCTGTCTCGCGCTGGGATTCGCGGTGCTGATGTTCTCGCGTTGGGGAGGTCTCGTTTCATTCGGCCTGCTTGCGAGCGCTGGGATCGGGCTCGCGTTGGCGGCGGATCTGCTGCTCCTGCCGGCCGTCCTCTTGCTTGCGACGACGGCGAGGAGGAGGCCGTGAGCGGATCGCGGAGCCTGCAGCGGCTCGTCGTCTTGTTCGTGCTGGCAGCGACGCTCCCTGCGCCTGGGTCTCTCGGGGGCGAGCGCGCCTCGCTAGGCGTGCCGCTCGATTCGAGTCTGCGTGTGCCGCTCACCGCCGCATTGCTCGGCTCGGGCCCCGGCGCTCTCGGTCTGGAGGGTCGCTTGCTCGGCTTCGCTTCGGTGCCAAGCCAGGGGTGGCGGGAGCCCCGGAATCGGAGCGAACTGGTGGAATGGCTGAATGGCTATGGAGGCGATCAGCTCGACGTTGTGTTTGCGGGTCGCCGCGGTTCCGAACGGGCGCGGCTCTCGGTGGAAAGAACGACGGGGCTTCGGAAAGTCATTCGCGACGCACCGACGTTTCTTGCCGGCCTCTTGTTGTTGGCGCTGGGGTTCGTGTTGTCGACTCGGCCCGCGCACGCCGCCGTGTGGCCGCTTTTCGCGGTCTGCTGTGCAGCGGGAGCCATGCTGCTCGCACAGTTGGACGGGATTCTGCCCGACACACCGGCTCTCTTGCCGCTTCCCGGTGTTCGCGCACGCGTGGGAGCACTCGCGTTCGTGCTCTTGCCCGCGACCCTCACGCACCTGGCGGCGCAGTTTCCGGGTCCTGTCACGCGCTGGGCGGGCGCAGCGTTCCTGCCCTATCTCGGCTGGGGGTTGGCGGCGGCGTTCGCCCAGGTTCACCTCGGCGACGCGGCGCTCCGGAACGCGCTCGATCGGATGGCGACGGGCGCCGGCGTGGCTGCTCTCTGCCTGGTGGTGATCGGTGTGCTGGCGACCCCGCGTGCGTTTCGCCCGATCGAGCGCGGGCGCGCGGGTGCACTCGTCGCGGCGCTGATCACGACGGCCGCACTCGTCGGCGCCGGCCTGTGGCGGGCGACGAGCCTCAACGACGGATTGGCGGGTCCACTGCTGCTCGCGGTCGTGGCCTTTCCGTTCTCGATTGCCTTCTCGATCCTGCACTACGGCCTTGCGGCGCCCCCTCCGTGGTTCTCGAGGTGGGCAGCCGTGTTCCGCCCCGTCGCGCGCAGGCGCTATGAGAGGGAGCGGGCCGCTCGCGTTGCGCTCGACGACCTGGCGAGTGCAGTGGCGGGGGCTCCTGACCCAGCGGGGGTTCGCCGGGCCCTTGCCGACGGAGTGACGAAGTGGCTCGCTCCAGAGGCTTGCGTCGTATGGGACTTCATTGCGAGCGATTCGCTCTCGCCGCCGCTGGCCCGGGACGGGGTGCTCTTGTGGAGAGCCGCGATGGCTCCTCGCTCTCCGGTTCGGGTCACGAGTCGACTGCTCGATCCGGGAGTCGATCGGGCAGAGCTCGTGGTTCCGATCTTGCCTCGCTGTGGGCGTCGACTTCTCGTGGTGATGTCTGGGCGCCAGGATGGCCTGCCGTGGGCGCGAGAGCAAGAGGCCCTGCTGGAGAGTTTTGTGCCGGTGGTCGCAACGGCACTCGATGCGGTTGCGAAACGTTCCGAGTTGACTCGTCGCGTGTTGGAGAAGACGGATTCCCTCGAGCGCGCGATCGCGGATCGAGAGAGACTTCTTCTCGCGGCGCGAGAAATCGGGGAGGCGAACGACCGCCGCGGCGTACGCGCGGTTCTCGCGCGGATCGGCGAAGTCGGCTCCGCTGGAACCGATCGAGAGGGAGAGCTCCGGCCGCAGCTCGAGACGGCGTCGGCATTCGCAGCGATCGCGCTCGAGCGACTCCGCTTACTCGAAGACCTGAGGAGCGAAGTGGACCGCCAGGCTTCAGAACTCACGGAGGTGCGGAGCCGCCGGTTGCACGCGGAGTTCGTCCGCGGAGTCGCTCACGAACTCCGCAAACCCTTGGATGAGGTGCGTCGCCGGATCGAGGCGGCCCGTTCGCTCTCGCCGATGGCGGCTCGGCGCGATCTGGATGGGGCGAATCGCGCGGGTGTGGAGCTCGCTCGCCGGCTTGACCTGCTCCTCTGCCATTCCGGGCTCCGCCTGGACCGCCAACGTGTAGATCTGAGCGCTCTTGCCCGGGCGGCACTGGCATCAGCAGCAGACGCTGCTCCCGATCGAACCTTTCTCCTCGAGTGCGAGTCGTCGCGGGTTCCGCTCATGGGGGACCCGTGTCGCCTCGGTTCGGTCCTCGAAAACCTCCTCGACAACGCGGTGAAAGCCACCGTCCCGGGTCAGCGGATCACGCTGAGAGTCGGTCTCGAATCGCAGTCCTGTGGCGGTTCCAACGTGTTCTTGGAAGTCGAGGATCCGGGCTGCGGGGTCCCTGCCGGGCGGCTCGAAGACGTGTTCTCTCCCGGGGTCTCGCTGGCGCCTGGAGGGTTCGGATTGGGGCTCACTTTGTGTCGGCAGATCGTGCGCTTGCACGGCGGAACGCTCCGAGCCGCAGGAGAGCGAGGAGCGACTGTCTTTCGTGCGGTGCTGCCGCAACGCGCGGGAATGGGAGTCGAGGCGGAAACTGAAGAGGGAGCGGAAGATGCAGCCTGAGATCTTGCTGGTCGAAGACCACGAAGCCACTCGCGCGCATCTGATGCGGGAGTTGGAGCAGGGTGGCTATCGCGTCACCGCCGTCGCCGACGGGTCGGCAGCGCTGGTTGCGCTGGGCGAGCGCTCGATCGACCTGGTCGTTTCGGACTTCAGAATGGAGCCAATGGATGGCCTCGCGCTGTTGCGGGAGCTCAAGCGAGAGAGCGACGTTCCGGTGCTGCTCTACAGCGCCGGTGCAGACCGCGACGCGATCTTCCGCGCAGGCAGGGCAGGGGCTGTGCGCTTTCTCGACTACCCGTTTCGAATCGACGACCAGCTGCTGCCGACGGTCGCCGCGGCGCTTCGACGAGACGAAAGAGGGGAGCCGGCACGCGGAGTGTCGCGCCTCGTCGGGTCGTCACCGGGCCTGCGGCGTGTACGCGCTGGAATCGTCCGGCTTGCGCCCGCGTCGACTTCGGTCCTCATCCAGGGCGAGACGGGCACCGGGAAGGAACTCGTCGCGCGGTCTCTCCATGAGGAGCGCGGGCGCGGACGCTTCGTCACCGTGGCGATCCCGGAACTCGCTGACGGCCTGCTCGAGAGCGAGCTGTTCGGACACGAACGCGGCGCTTTTACCGGTGCGGTGTCGTCTCGCGAAGGACTCTTCGCTCGAGCCGACGGCGGTACGTTGTTCTTCGACGAGATCGGCGACGCGCCGATGTCCTCGCAGGTCAAACTCCTGCGAGCGCTCGAGACTCGGAGTATCCGGCCCGTGGGAGGAGCGTCGGCGAAGTCGGTGGATGTCCGAATCGTTGCAGCCACGAACCGGGATCTGGTCGAAGAAGTCGCGATGGGACGCTTCCGTCAGGATCTCTTCTATCGGGTGCGCGGTGCGCTGCTCCAGGTGCCGCCCCTGCGCGAGCGTCCCGAGGATGTGGAGCCAATCGTTCGGGCACTCCTCCCGAATCTAGCGAGGGCTGCGCGCCTCCCGCTTCCGGATCTGGAGCCCGGATTTCTCCGTGCGTTGGCCGTCCATCCCTGGCCTGGAAATGTTCGCGAGCTGAGGGCGATCCTCGAGCACGTGGTGCTTTGGTGGGACGGCGAGGAGCCTCTCTCGAGGTCGCACGTCGTCGAAGCGTTCGTCTCCCTCAACCCGGGCGTTCGTCCCGAAGAGCGTGAAGGAGCGCAGAGCATCCTCGAAGCGTGGCGGCGCAGCGGTGGCAATCAAGAAGCGGCGCGTCGGGAGCTCGGGATGACGCGAGCCGAGTGGCGCACGCGATTCTCGCGGCTCGGCGTGCCGAATTCGCGGAGGCGGACGTGATCGGAGTGAGGTCATCCGCACGGCGCAGTGTGCTGATTGTTCTGGGTGCGGCGTGGCTACTTCTGAGCGTTGCAGGAGCGGCCGCTCCAGCCTCGGCTCAGTCGCCCTCGCCCCTCGCGCTGCTCCGGGACGCATTCGATCGGCTATTCAACTATCCGTCCGTCCGAAGTGTCTCGCTTCGAATTCATCGCGGCCGCCGCGTGACGGAGCGTTCATTCCAGGCCGCTTACAAGCAGGTCGCTGGAGAAGGCCGAACGTTGGTTCGCTTCACTGAGCCGCCTTACTTGCGCGGGACGCGCTTGCTCGTGCTCGAGAAGCACGGAGCTGCGAGCGACATCTGGCTCTACCAACCCTCGTGGCGTCGCGTTCGGCGCGTGTCGACTGGGCAGAAAGGCGACAGATTTTTCGGGTCGGATCTGACTTTCGAAGACCTGGAGCACCACGATTGGACTCGGTGGCGGCTGCGAATGCTCCCACCCGGATCGGAGGACGGACGGAACTGCGTGCGAGTGGAGGCGGTGCCCAAGGAGGCGTCCCAGTACGCGAGAATCGTCGCTTGGATCACAGTCGACACGGGGTTGCTCGCCCGCGTCGACTTTCATCGGAGTCCGGTGGGTCCACCCTTCAAGTCGCTGTTGGTCCCTGCGGCGGAGGTCGAAGCGTCCGGTGGGGTGTGGATCCCGCGCCGGATGTGGTTTCGGGTGCATGGTCGCGACGCCGCGACGGAGGTTCGCATCGACCGGATCGAGCGCGATCCCGCGATCGCCGACGCGCTCTTCTCGGCGGCCCGCCTCGAACATGGCGGCCGCGATCTGTTCACAGCGGTCGAGCGCCTGAGAGAGGCCCCGTGACGTGGAATGGAATCGACCGCCTGCGACCTCAGTATTCGGCCGACAACGAAGACACCCGGTCCGAAGTCCGCGCCTTGGAGATCGGTCCGGGGGACTGCGTCGTGGCGGTCTGCGCCGGCGGGGGTCGCGTGCTGGGCCTTCTCGGTGCGGAGCCTCGGCGAGTGGTCGCGATCGACCGTGCTCCCGCTCAGCTCCACCACCTGGAGATCAAGGCGGCGGCCGCAGAGGCGTGGGATCGGCTGAGCTTCCTGGAGTTCCTGGGGGTCGCGGGCTCAGAAGATCGCCTCGATCAGTACCGAGAAATTCGGGGGGCGCTCTCGTTGCCTGCGCGGCGGTACTGGGACCGTCGTTCGGCGTTGCTGGCGGAGGGCATCCATGGCGCTGGGCGAACCGAGCAGGGCCTGGTCCGTTTCGTCGAGCTGCTGCGCAAGCTCGGCCGGATGGATTGGGCCGGCGGATTCTTCGAGCTGGACGACGTGGCCGTCCAGCGGGCGCGGCTCGATTCGAACGCGAACCGGATCGAGCGTGGCGTCCGTTGGTGTGGCCGCTTCGGGCATCCGGCGATCGCGTACCTGCTCGCACGAGATCCCGGTTTTCTGCGATCGACTGAAGGAAGCGTCTCGGCGTATCTCGCCGACCGGCTCCTCGGCTGGCTTCGCAGACATCCCGCGCGGGAGAGCTTTCTGCTCTGGATGGCCTACCACGGCGGCCTCACGCTCGACGGGCCGCTGCCGGACTACCTGACCGAAGCCGGCTACGAGTCGATGAGGAAGCAGGTCGACCGGCTCGAGCTTCGCTGCTTGGATCTTCGTCGCGAGCGCGTCGAGTTCGTCTACAGTGACACCGTCAAGTGGTCGCTGTCGGACATCGGCTGCTGGATGTCGGAGCGTGCCTTTGCCGACGTCCTCGGTCGGGTCGTGCTCGGCGGCTCCCCGGGTTCTCGATTCTGCCTGCGAAATTTCGCCGCCAGGCGTCGGATCCCGCTCGAACTCGCGCATCGTGTCCGTCGCCTCGACGCACTGTGCGACGAACTCGACGACGACGATCGCTCGATCTTCTTCCGCTTCGAAGCCGCCGAATTTCTATAGAAACGGGGACGGTCTTAAGAAGTTTAGAAATTCGCGCGCGAATTTCTAAACTTCTTGAGACCGTCCCCGGGTTTAGTTACGAAGCCATCGCGTGATGGTGTCCGCGGTGGCGGGTGCGCTTGGGAGGTCGAGGTGGCCGATGCCGGGCATGATTTCGACCTCTGCGTCGGTCACTGAGGAGAGCGCGGGTGCGAGCTGGCCGGGAAGGAAGGCTTCGTCCTCGGAGCCGATCAACGCGAGCACCGGGTGGGAGACACCGGACAGATCTTGCCGGTAGTCGCGCGGGGCGAAGCCCGTCATCAGCCGGAAGCTGTAGGTCAGCGTCTCGGTCCCATCGCGAACGGGCTCGGGCATGTCGAACGTGAGCGCGGTCACGCCGTGGAGCGCGGTGATGCCGAAGCCGTTCAGGATCGACAGGCCGATGATCACGGGGAGGTGCGGGTGCGCCCAGCCGCCCGCGTTCTCGCGGGTGGTCGGCGCGTCGTGCCCGAGAAACGGCGCGAGGAGCAGGGTGCCGTCTGCGAGGTCGGCGTGTCGGCTCCCGGCAAAGCGCACCGCGAGGCCGCCGCCCGAGGAGTGGCCGCCCACCACGACGCGGCTGCCCGGGTGCTGCTCGCGCGCATGCGCGGCGAGGTCGGCGAGGTCGTCTTCGAGCTGATCGATGGAGTCGATGTCGCCGCGACGCTCGGGGCTCTGTCCGTGGCCCCGAAGATCCGGCGTGTAGACGCGCGCGGCGCCGCTCCTGGCGAGGCGCTGCGCGAGCGGTGCCAGGTAGCGGCTGTGGTACGCGGAGCCATGCACGAGCAGCAGCGTCGTCTCGCTCTCGGCGGGGTAGTGGCGTACGGGGAGCTCGTCCCCGTCGCGCGTGCGGTAGCTCCCGAGCGGAGCGAGTTCACTCTCCGTGATGGGGGGCAGTGCTTTGAAATCCAGGCCCACGGGCACCTCCGACTCATTGCAGCCGGCGCATGTCAGGCCGATCGCCAAGGCGAGTCCTCGCACGTCGATCCTGGCCTGCCTCACGGCCTCGAAACGTAGGGCATCCCCGCTCCCTCTTGACGAACCGGCATGTTTGGTCGAAAATATGAATGCGTTCATGTTTTAACGAAGGGCTGAATGTCGGGACTCCGGGAGCAGCAGAAGGAGCAGCGCCGCTCCGCGATCTTGCGGGCGGCAGCGCGGCTGTTCGCGAAGCGCGGCTACGCCGACACCGGAATGCAAGAGATCGCCGAGCGCGCCGGGCTCGCCGTGGGCACGCTCTACAACTACTTCCCTTCGAAGCCCGAGATCGTGCTGGCGCTGGTGGAGCGCGATGTGGCCAGCTCGTTGGCGGCCGGCGAGGCGATCGTCAAGCGCCCTCCGCGCGACCCGGTCGCCGCGGTCGCGAAGCTCCTCGACCTCGACTTTGCGCCGCTCGCTCGCCACGACCGCGAGCTCTGGCGCGAGCTGGTCTGCGCCGCCCTCGGAGACCCGGAGATCGGCGCGTCGTTCTTCGCCTCGGATCTCCGGCTCGTGGGGCAACTGAGTGCGCTCCTCGCGGAGCTCCAATCGCGCGGCGACTTGCGTGCTGAGCTCGAGCCGGGGCGCGCGGCGGTGACGCTCTACGGAGTGTTCTTCACCTGGTTCATGGCCACGGTCACCAGCGACGCGATCTCGATCGACACGGCTCGCCAAGAGGTGCGGCTTGGCGCGGGCCTCGTGATGCAAGGCCTCCTCGTGCGTGCCCCAGGAAGGAGACGAAGATGACGACTGAGCAAGCACTGAACGACTACTTTTCCGGCAACGGGCTCCTGCCCGAAGGCTGCACGCGGGACGACTGGTACGCCGGCCACATGATTCCCTACAAGATCGGCGGCGTGACGGTGGGCGCCTTCCCGATCCTGCAACGCGAGGGGCCGATCCTGCTCCACGACCTGCATCACATGCTCACCGGCTGCGCCCCCAACTGGCTTGGTGAGGTCGAGCTGGCCGGCTGGGAGCTCGCCAGCGGCGGCTGCGCCTGGCACCTGTTCTATTGGTTCGATCGCGTCGTGCTGGGATTGATTGGGCTCATCACCGCGCCGAAGACGTTGCTGCGAGGGCTGCGTGCCGGCTGGCGTCACACCAACCTGTACGGCATGAACCCGAAGGGAGTGCTGCGGATCGACCCCGTGGCACTGCGAAGCTACGTCGCGCTGTGACGCTGGCGGGGGCAGCTGCGCCCACCCGGCTGACGAAACCATTTCTGGGCTGCTGTGGAGGACCCACTTGAAACGCACACTTCGGACGCTCGCCGCGCTGGCGGGTGGATATGTTCTTCTTGCGCTCGTCATATTTTCCGCCGCAGGACTCGTACAGCCTGAACTCGGGGCGGGCGCGGGTGAGGGCGTACTCCGAACGTTCGCGGACGACGGTGTCCACGAGAGACGCCTCGCCGTCGTCGATGATGACGGCACCCTCTGGGTCGCATCCGTTCAACACTTCAGGCGCTGGTACGACCGCCTCGTTCAGAACCCAGAAGTCGAGCTAGTCCGGAATGACGAAGTACGGCGGTATCATGCGGTCCCGGTCGACTCCGAGACGAGCCAGCGGATTTCACTTCTCCTCGAGGAACGAGCCGGAGCGTTTCGGTTCAGCATCATGCGAGCCGTCTGGCTGTTCGCCGAGATTCGCGCAGTGAGACTCGACCCTCTGTAGACCGTTCGGGAGAGCGTCCCCGGGATTCGCTATTCGGCGCAGTAGCGGGCGTTGCAGGCTCCGATGTCGTCCAGCCGGTAGAGGAAGAACGCGCCGCAATTCACGACCTCGATGTTCAGGATGCCACCGCCGCACGGCGTCCCGCCGAAGGTGAGGCACACTTCTCGGGTGACGATGCCCTCCTCGATCGTCGGGTGTGCGCCATTCAGCCAGACGGGGGCGTCAGTGCTGCACGAGTTCTCGGCAGGAGGGGTTTCGGGCAGCTGGGTTCCGGCCGGCTCTCGCATGCGGTACCACCCGGCGCCGAGCCACTGCACGTCCTGCACGGCGCTGGGGTCGTCGCAGTAGGTGGTGAACCCTGCCTGGGCGGAGACGTTCCGATTCGCCAGGTCGAGCGTGCGGTAGGGCTCGAGGCACTGGACGTTGCGCGACGAGAGGAGCGCGGCGACGAGCGTCGAGTGCTCCGTCACGATCGTCTCCAGATCGGCGCTCTCCAGGCCGTCGACGCACGCCGCGCCTCGCTTGGTTGCCTTGGCCTCGGCCTTGTCCCAGCTCTTCCGGAACTTGTCGTCGCACTTCCCATAGCTGGGTGTGGTCCCCTTCTGGATGGCGCTCGCCTCGGCCTTCTGGCGGCATGCCCCGTACGCGCCGGTGGCCTTGTTCTTCGCGATCTCGCACGATTCTTCGGGCGTCGCCGCACCGAGCGGGGCGGCGAGGAGCAAGCTCAGCGCGATCAGACCGGTGGTTCGCATCATTCTCACCCCTTCGCCTTCGGGACTTTGAACGCTCTCCGCTTTGCCAGCGCCGGCTTCCGCGCGTGACAGCCTTCGACATGGTCGTTCACGAGGCCCATGGCCTGCATGAATGCGTAGGCGGTGGTCGGGCCGACGAAGCTCCAGCCGCGCTTGCGCAGGTCTTTGCTGAGCGCGAGCGAGGTGGGGGTCTTCGGCATCTTCTTCAGCGCGTTCCAAGTCAGCTTCTTCGGACGCTCTTTCGCCGGAGGCTCGAAGCGCCAGACGTAGGCGGCGAGCGAGCCAAATTCCTCGCGCAGCTCGGCGTAACGGCGTGCGTTCTGGATCGTGCTCTCGATCTTGCCGCGGTGGCGCACGATGCCGGGGTCTTTCAGCAGCTTCTCGACGCTGCGCGCGTTCATCCGTGCGACCGCCGCGGGTTCGAAGTTCTTGAACGCTTTTCGGAAGTTCTCGCGCTTGCGGAGGATCGTGATCCACGCGAGCCCGGCCTGGAAGCCCTCGAGGCAGATCTTCTCGAACAGGCGCCGATCGTCGGCCACCGGGAAGCCCCACTCGCGGTCGTGGTAGGGGAGGTAGAGCGGATCCGACGCGCCCCAGAAGCAGCGCACCTTGCCGTCGTCTCCGGGGACGAGGCCGTTCTTCGGAGCCGCCACTAGGCCTGCGCCTCGGCGATGCACTCGGCCAGCCGCTTCTGCTGGCTCCCGTCGGCTCCGAAGTTGGCTGGGTCGAGCCAGCGTTCGAACGCAGTGCGCAGCGCGGGCCACTCGTCCGCGACGATCGAGAACCACGCGTTGTCGCGGTTGCGGCCCTTGTAGACGACCGCGTCGCGGAACAGCCCCTCGTACTGAAAGCCGAGCCGCAGTGCGGCTGCGCGCGAGGGCGCGTTCAGGCTGTCGCACTTCCACTCGTAGCGGCGGTAGCCCAGCTCGTCGAACGCGCGCCGCATCATCAGGAACATCGCCTCGGTCGACGCGGCGGTCTGCTGCAGCGCGGGCGCGTAGCGAAGGTGCCCGACCTCGATCGAGCCCATGTCGGGCGCGATCCGCAGATAGCTGGCGACGCCGACCGTCCGCTCGGAGGCCGCGTCGACGATCGCGTAGAAGATGGTGTCGGTCTGCACCTCGGCGCGCTGCACCCACTCGGCGTATGCGTCGGCCGATTCGAACGGGCCGTACGGGAGATACGTCCAGCCACTCCCGTCGCGGTCCTCGGTGTAGGCCTCGTGCAACGCCGCCGCGTGTGCGGCGGCGGAGAGCGGCTCGACTCGACAGAGCCGACCGACGATCGGCGTGCGGGGCGGCGGGGGGCACGTCTCCCACCCCGGCAGCGGACGCCCGATCGGTTGGTCCAGCTCGTTCGTGTGTTCGGATTCTCGCTGTGTCACGACGACGAGAGAGATACTGCTTTGGGGCGCCCGAACGCCAGCGCGACGGCCCGCGAAATGTGGCCGGCTCATGGCTTGATGCGCTCGATCCGCGCTCCCGTGTCCTCATCTTGATCAAGGGGAACGGGCGAGTGAGATCTCGCGGAGCGGCACAACGGCTCGGCGTCTACCACGGCGGGGCCTCGCCCCCCGGGGCTCTCCGGCGACCAAAAGGTTTGACTCTTCGGGACACTCGCGGTCCACTCGACGGGAATGAGAGCTCGGCGCACTCGCGAGACCACGCTTCGACTCATCCGCCGGAGAGACGCGCTGTTTCTCGGCTACCTCGACGCGACGTCGGAGGTGCACTCACACCACGCCCTTCAGTGCTCGATCGCTCTCGAAGGGGAGCTTCTTGTCGAAGTCGGCGAATCGAGCTCTGAGTCCCTTCCCTCTGTCCTGATACGCCCGGACGAACCGCACTGCGTCTCCGCGCCTGGGCGGGTCGCGCATTTCTACGTTTCACCCGAGTCTTCGGGCGGGGCAGGCCTTCGCGCGCTGCTGTCGGGTCGGGCGTTCGTGCAGGTCGAGGGTTGGCTGCCTCCACGGGTGCGCGCAGCACTCCGCCAGGCTTGGAGGGACGAAACGCTGCTCGAGCCATGCCTCGACCTGCTCAACCGCAGTGTCGTCGATCCCAGCCTGCCCCCGTCCGTCGAGACGGATGCGCGTGTGACTGCCGTGTTGAGAATCCTTCATCGAGAAGACCCTTCGCTCTCGCTCGGCGAACTCAGCCGTCGCGTCGGGCTTTCGCCGGAACGGCTCCGGCATCTGTTCAAGCGCGACACCGGTTCCACACTACGGCGTTACAAGCAGTGGCTTCGACTCGTGCACTCGATCGAGGCCCTTCGAGACGGTTCGAACGTCACCGAAGCGGCGACCCGAGCCGGGTTCGCCGACGCCGCACACCTGAGTCGTGTGTTCCGGGAGAGCTTCTGCTCCCCTCCTCGAGCGATGGTCGAAAGCAGCCGATTCGTTCAAGCCGCTCGGGTCGAGTCGAGATAGGATTCGAATCGATGGCCGACCTTTTTCCGGCGAAGATTCGCTCCCTTCCGCCGTTCGACGGACCCTTCGATGCCTACCGGCTTGCGGCCGAAGGCTGTGACGTGCTGTTCGCGTCTTACCCCGCCGGGACGGTGATCGAGCCGCACACCCACGAGACCGAGAACGTCGGAGTCATCACCTCGGGCACGCTGATCCTGGAAACCGAGGCTGGGGAGCGAAGAATCAGCGCCGGGCAGTGGTATCAGCTCCGACCCGGAGAGAGTCACTGGGCGCGCTTCGAAGTCGATACTTCCGAGATCGAGTTCTGGTTCTCGCCGGCGAGCTGACTCCCTACGCCGACACTCGCGGTCTTGCCCGAGAAGACTGAGAATGCCCGAGATTGCCACAACCGGGAAATTCTCCAGGCCCGTGGTCGCGCTCGAGTCCAACGAATCCGTTGCCGGGGCGTGCTCTCAGGGCGAAGGAACGTCGCGGTCGAGCACCGTCTTGCGGTCGCCGTCGGTCGCGCGCCGGATCGCCTGGTCGACCGCCTTGCGCACGATGTCGGAGAGCGGGCCCATCACCTTGTCCGACGTGGCGAGTCCGGAGCTGGCGAGCACGTAGGCCTTCAGGCGGCTGCCGATGATCAGTGTTTCCATCGGTACGGCGTTGTCGGAGCCGGCCTGCGGCTTCGGCGTGTTCGGGATGATGCGGCGCCGCGGCGCGCCCCCGCCGGAAGGAGAAGCAGGGGCCGAAGCGACATCTTCACGCTTCTTCGGCGCGGTGCGGTCGAGCGCCCAGGCCTCGCGATGGTTCGCGCCGGGCAAGTGTACTTCCCAGCACTCGACCCCGCAGAATGCGAGGCCCGTGCGCTTGTGCTGACACGTCGAGACACTACAGACGTAGTACTGCGCGCCGAGCGCGATGGGGTTCTTGCAGGCGCTGCAGCGGCGCCAAATATTCTCTTCGCTCAACGGGGGGTGCCTCCGGCTAGGGGTGGCAGAATAGCCGGTTCCAGCCTCGCTGCGGAGGCGCCCGTCAGTCCTTGAGCTCGATCAGAATCTCGCGGTACGTCTCGCTGCCGACGTTGCGGGCCGTCTCGATACCGCCGCGCGGGATGAACACCGTCCGGCCGGGTTTGACGTCGGATTCGACGTACTCGGTGTAGGGACCGGCGGCGTCGGGCTCCGGCACCGCGGCGATCCGATCGCCGGCCACCTGGACGAGCAGGTAGTCGAGGTCGTGGCGGTGGGTCGCACTCTCGGCGCCGGGCTCGAGCTTGAGCTGCCAGACGCGCACGCGCTCGTTCTCGAACAGCACCCGCGTGGCGACGTCGCCCAACTCGCGTTCCGGAGATCCGCTTGAGCGGGCTCCACCACCGGGAGGGGGGCTCGACTCGCTCATGCGGGCTCCTTCGGAATATCTGAGACGATTTGCTGGACGATCAGGGTCCGCTGGATCTGGCCTGTGGCCGCCGTGCGAGGGATTTCTCGCGCCAGTTCGAGGCGGCGGGGCTTCTTGAACGAGGCGAGGCTGGCTTCGCAGTGCTCCTGGAGCTTGGCGAGCGTCGGTTCGGCGCCGACCGCCGGCACGACGAACGCGCACACCAACTCGCCCCATTCCGCGTCGGGCAGCCCGACGACGGCGACCTCGGCGACGCCCGGATGGCTCGAGAGCACTTCTTCCACCTCGGTGGGTGCCACGCTCTCCCCGCCGGTGCGGATCAGCTCTTTCACCCGCCCCACGATCGAGAAGCAGCCGTGGGGGCCGAGGGCGCCGAGATCCCCGGTGTGGAACCAGCCGTCCCGCAGCGCGGCGGCGGTGGCCTCCGGGTCTTCGAAGTAGCCGTCGAAGAGAAACGGGCTCCGGACGCAGACCTCGCCGGCATCGCTGAGCCGCACCTCCACGCCGGGAGACGCCGGCCCGACTGAGCCGGGTTTGTCGAGGACGTCGGCGTCGGCCAGCGTGGTGGCGGAGCCGACCTCGGTCGAGCCGTAGTAGATGCGCGTGGCCGTCTGCGGAAAACGCTTCTTCAGCGCGCGCACGAGCTCGATCGGCGTGGCGGAGGTGCCGGTGTCGACCTCACGCAGGGTCGAGGTGTCGAAGCGGCCCGGATCGACGGCGAGGATCCGCGCCCAGACCGCGGGAATGCAGTAGAGGCGATTCGCCCGGCGGGTCTCCACAGCGCTGAGCAGCTCTTCGGCGCTCGCCACCGGCACGAGGGCCAGCTCGCCGCGCGTCTGCCAGGCGGCCAGCCCCAGCGTGAAGGGCGCCATGTGGAACAGCGGGAACATGCAGACCGAGATCTCGGGCACATCGCGGAAGACGCCCTGGTAGCCGCGCAGCCAATTGGCCCGGTGCGAGAGCACGACGCCCTTGGGCCGTCCGGTGCTGCCGCTGGTGAAGAACACGACGTGAGGGTCCGTCTCCAAGAGGGCAGGCTCGTCGATCTCCGCCGCAGGCTGCCCAGCGGCCCCAGCGTGCAGCTCCTCGAAGGAGAGGAGGGGGACCCCGAGCTTGCCCGCCACCTCGCGCCCCGCGGCCTCGCGCGCGGCGTCGACGACCAGCAGCCGAGGCTTGGCGAGCGCGACGACCGGCGCGGCCTCCTCCTCGCTGTAGTGGGCGTTCAACGGTGCAAACACCGCTCCGAGCTTGGCGAGAGCGACGAAAAGGGGCAGCACCTCGAGCGCGGTGTCCGACCACATCACCACGCGGTCGCCGTGGCCCACGCCCTCGGCCCGCAGCGCCGCCGCGACGCGATTGCCGGCCGCGTTCAGCTCGGCGTAGGTCAGGACCTCGGAGCCGAGGCTCACGGCCGGAGAATCGGGAACGACCTGGGCGTGCTGCCGGAAGAGCTCGCCCACCAAGAGGGAGGTTGCGGACATCGAGTGTGGAGAATATCATTCTCGGAATGGAGAACAAGGTTCTCGAAGGTGATTTCGGCTCGTCCGGCGCGCCCAGGTCCGCGAGCCCCCTGCGGCGGGCCGCCGGAGCCGCGGGGTCGTCCCCGGGTGCGGGCGGAGCCGTCGAGCGGGCCGCGCTGCGCAGCCTCGCCGGGCGCCAGCTGGCGTACGAGGCCGAGATCCAGCGGCTGCTCGATGCGGCGTTCACCCTCATCCAGGAGACAGGGGCGCTCGAGCCGCGGGTCGGCGAGATCGTTCGCGAGGCGGGCCTCTCGAATCAGGCCTTCTATCGCCACTTCCGGTCCAAGCACGAGCTGCTGGTGGCGGTGCTCGATCGCGGGGTCGAGCTGTTGGCGAGCTACCTGGCGCACCGAATGGACGAGGCCTCCAGCCCGACCGGTCGCGTTCGCGCGTGGCTCGAGGGGCTGCTCGCGCAGGCGCTCGACCCCGAGGCGGCGGATGCGACACGTCCGTTCGCGCTCGCGCGTGGCCGCCTGGCCGAGTTGTACCCGGCCGAGGTCGCCGAATCGGAACGCCGCGTGACGGCGCTCGTCGAAGCGGCGCTGCGCGAGGCGAGTGCGGCCGGAGAGCTTCCCGGGGCCGACCCGGAACGCGACGCCGAGAGCCTCTACCACTTGGCGATGGGCTGGGTGCAGGCGCGCCTCGTGGCCGGCGACCGCGCCGACCGAAGCGACGCCGAGCGGCTGGTCGCGTTCGCGTTTCGCGGTCTGGAGCGGAGCTGACATGAGTCGGGAGCGGAGCTGACATGAGCCGGGAGCGCAGCTGACATGGAGCGCGAGATCATTCTCACCGGTATTGGAGGGCAGGGCGTCCAGCTCGCGGCCCAGGTGCTCGCGCGCGCCGCGCTGCTCGAATCGCGCGAAGTGATGCTGCTCGGCACGTACGGCGGGACGATGCGCGGCGGCAGCACCGACGCGACGCTCGTCGTCGCCGATCGCGCGATCGAATCGCCGCCGGTCGTCGAGCGAGCAGGAGCGGCGGTGGCGCTCCATCACCAGTTCTGGGCACCCGTCGCCGCCAAGCTGCGGCCGGACGCGCTGGTGCTCGTGAACGAGAGCTTGTTCCAGGGCGCGCTCGAGCCCGACTGGAGGGTCGTGCGGGTCTCTGCGAGCGAGATCGCCGCAGAGCTCGGCGCGCCGCTCGCCGCCTCGATGGTCTTGCTGGGTGCCTACGCGTCGGCCAGTGCGCTGGTCAGCCTCGAAGGATTGGTCGAGGGCATGCGCGCCTCGGTGCCCTCCTACCGGAAGCAGCATCTCGAGAACAACGAGCGCGCGTTGCGCGCAGGTCACGCAGCCGTGCCCGAGCCGCTGGCGCCCGCCTGGGCCGAGGAGGCGGCGTGAGCGAGGCGGCGGTCGTCACCCGCGGCACCCTCACGGTGGCCACGGAGCGCTGCAAGGGCTGCGAGTTGTGTATCCCGGCGTGCCCGCCGCAAGTGCTGCGCATGTCGGACGCGCACAACGGCCTGGGCTTCGCGTTTCCGGAGCTGCTGCCCGGCTGCACCGGGTGCGGCGCGTGCTTGTTGGTATGTCCGGACTTCTGCTTCGAGGTCTACAAGTACGAGGACCCCATTACATGAGTCGCCATCTTCTCGAAGGCTCCGCATGACGCGTCGCCTGCTCGAAGGCTCGGAGGCCATGGTCGAAGCTGCGATGCTCGCGGGGTGTCGCTTCTTCGCCGGCTACCCGATGACCCCCTTCACCGAGGTGCTCGAACACTTCGCCGCCAAGCTCCCCGCGGCGGGGGGCACGTGCGTCAACGCCGAGAGCGAACTCGAGGCGATCGGCATGGCGTGGGGCGCGCTCGCTACCGGGGCCCGCGCGGCCACCGGTTCGACGGGCCAGGGCCTCGCGTTGATGCAAGAATCGCTCTCCGAGATCACCCGCGCCGAGCTTCCGCTCGTGGTCTTCCACATGGCGCGAGGGCAGGGCGATTACTTTCAGGCCACCCGGGGTGGGGGGCACGGCGACTACCGGCATCCTGTCTACGCGCCGGTCGATGTCGGCGAAGCCGTCGAGTTGACGCAGCAGGCGTTCGACCTGGCCGACCGCTGGCGCAACCCGTTCGTGCTCTACGGCGACTACCTCCTCGCGCACACGGCCGAGGCGGTTGCGGTCGAGCCCCTCGCCTGCCCGCCGATTCCGGAGAAGGAGTGGGCCGCCACTGGAACGCTCAGTGGCTCGGGGCGCTCGCGCAACGTCAACTCGCTCGGCATGACCAAGGGACGCAAGGGGATCGAGCCCGAGGCGTTCTGGCAGCGGCTGCAGGCCAAGCACGACCAGATGGCGGTCGAGCTGCCGAGGTTCGAAGCCGAGTCTACGGACGATTGCGACCTGTTGGTGGTCGCGTTCGGGAGCCTGGCGCGGTTCGCGCGTCACGCGGTACGCGAGCTGCGCCGCGACGGGGCACGTGTCGGCTACTTCCGGCCGGTGACGCTCTGGCCGTTCCCGACCGAGGCGCTCGCCGCAGCCGCGCAGGGGACGGCGCGCGTGGCCGTACTCGAACAGAACGGGGGCCAGATGATCGACGATGTGAAGCTCGCCGTGCTCGGCAGTGCGCCGGTGGTTCCGATCGGCGGAATTTCGTCCGACGAGGCCGGGTTCGGGATGGGCCCGCTGCTCGATCCGGTGAACGTACGAACCCGTGTGTCCGGCGCACTCGCCGGCACCGAGAGGGCCGCATGAGCTCCGACGAAGTACTCAGCACGGATGCGCCGCCCGAACGAGCGGCGCGCAAGACGGGCTCGTTCCTACCGCGGCTCCAACTCGGGGCCGACCACGATCTTTGCCCGGGCTGCGGTGAGCCGGTGGCGCTCCGGATCCTGCTCGAGGCGATCGAGGCGGTGGGGTGCGCTGAGAACTCGATCGGGGTGATCGGGATCGGTTGCTACACCGCACTCACGCCGCTGATGGACGTCGACCTGGTGCAGGCGCTCCACGGCCGCGCCCCGTCGCTCGCCACGGGCGCGAAGCGCATGAAGCCCGAGACGTTGCTCTTTACGCTGCAGGGCGACGGCGACATGGTGAACGAGGGCCTGCAGGAGGTGCTCCACACGGCTGCGCGCGGCGAACGGGTCACGTGCATCTTGCTCAACAACGGCGTGTTCGGCGAGACGGGCGGCCACATGACCTCGACCACCGTGATCGGCCAGCGCACAAAGAACACACTCGAGGGCCGAGACGCGAACTATCACGGCCACCCGATTCTCATTGGCGATTTGCTCGCCCAGCTCGACGGTACGGTGTATGCGGCGCGGGGTGCGGTGTACGACGCGCCCTCCGTCGCCCGCACCCAGGTGATGCTGCGGCGCGCGTTCGAGGCGCAGCTCTCGGGCGCGGGCTTCTCGTTCGTCGAGATCCTCACGATGTGCCCGACCGGCTGGTTCGTTCCGACCGCCGAGGGCCCGGACTACCTCTCGAAGGTCATGGGCTCTGTGCACGTGACCGGAGAGCTCAAGCGGGACGGCCAATTCACCCCGACCCGCGAGCTGCCCCCTCCGGAGGCCCTGGGGTAGGCTTCCTGGTGTGAGGTACCTGCTCCTCGTGATGGGAGTGTGGCTCCTGCCGGGAGGCGCACACGCGGGCTTGTGGGCGGCGCAGGCCGAACTCGAGCTGGAGTTCGCGGAACTCGTCTTCGTGGGCAACCCGAGCATCACCGACGCCGGGCTGACGACACTGGAAGCCGCCGGCGCGACGTTCGTCGGCACCCAGCCCCTCGTTCTGGACTCCCCTCCTCTGACGGGCGGGAGTGTCTCGGTGTCGAACGGCCCGGGCAGCTTCTCGGGAAACCCGCTCGAGGGAACGATGCCGATCCGGGGAAGCTACTCGCTCACCGGCTTCGGCGGGTCGGTGCTCGTGGCGCTGCCGCTCGCGCTTCCAGTCGGGTCGGGGCCGGTCACCAGGGGCCTCGGGGTCGGCGGGACGATCATGGCCACCGCTTCTTTTTTGGGGACCGCGACGTTCGGTCCGTGGAGTTCGGGAACCGTCACGATTGCAAACGTCGCGACGCCTGACGGCACGGGGACGATCATGCGAACGGGAGCGGTCATTCCAGCCCATCCGGCGGAGATCCGGCTCGTGTCGCCGGTGCGGATCGTTTCGGAGTTCGCTCCGCCGACCGGGTCATTCGCGACACTCACCTATATCATCGAGGCGCCGGAACCCGCGCTGCCGGCGCTCCTGGGCCTCGGATCCGTCGTGCTCGCAGTCGCCGGATGCCGCAAGCTCCGATTGGTGGAGAAGGTTTCGTGAGTCGTCTGGCGATCGTGTTCGGTCTGGGATTGTGGTTCGCGGCCGCAGCGAGCGCCGGACCGATGCCGACCGCGGGTGCCTCTGCTCCTGTTTCCGCTCCCGGGCAGCTCGACTTGTTCAACGTGGTGTTCGAGGGGCAGGGCACGCTCTCGGGCTCGTCGCTGAGCGGCCTTCGAGTGGCCGGCGGGACCTTCGTAGGGACGATTCGTCCGAGCATCTCTGCCTCCCCTGTCGACGCAATCACGGTGGCGGTCTCGAACCAACCCGGATTCTTCGCGGGATCTCCGCTCGTCGGAACGATGCCCGTTCGCGGGGTCTATCGGATCACGTCGTTCGGGGGCCTGACGCTCATCGAGGTTCCTTTGGCGGTTCCGGAGGGAACCGGACCGGTCACAGCCGGGCTTGGAGTCGGTGGCACCGTGATGTGGACCGGGGAGGAAGATCTTGCGGTCACCGCGACCTTTGGCCCGTGGAGTAGTGGCCCGGTCACCATCGAGAACGTGGCCACTCCCGGCGGGACGGGGACCCTGATGCGGACGGGCTCGGTTCGTGTGGGCCCCCCCGCGCAGGTCGAGCTCGTGACGCCGATTCGAGTCGTCTCGACACTCGTGGACCCGGCCGGCTCGTTCGCGACGCTCACCTATACGCTGGAAGCGCCCGAGCCCGGAGTGCCAGCGCTCCTTGCGGTCGGCTCGGTCGTGCTCGCCCCTGCCGCGCGTCGGAAGCTGCGATCGCGGCCCGCCTGCTAGGCAGAAGCGATCGCGCGAAAGAGGATCCGGCCGCGAGCCTTCCTTGAACCGGGCCGTCAGCTGGCGCGCTTCGTGTGATCCGAGAGCGCGGTCACGAGTGTCGGGATGAGCGCCGGCACGATGTCGTGCCCCATCCCGGGGACGATCCGCAGCTCGGCGCCAGGGATCCGCGCCGCGGTGTCCTTGCCGCCCTCGGGCGGAATGAGTGTGTCGGCGTCGCCGTGGATCACGAGTGTCGGTACCGACAGCTTGGTGAGCGCGTCCGCGCGGCTCCCCGCTGCCACGACGGCGGCGAGTTGTCGCGCGACGCCCACCGGGTAGTAGCTGCGGTCGAATGCACGCCGCGCCTGGTCGAGCACCCAGTCGTCTCCGGGCCAGTGGTCGCGACTGCCCCAGATGTGAGCGCCCGCGAGGGACGTGCGCGCGACCGCCTCCCGGTCGCCCGGCGGGTCGGGCTCGGCCATCAGTGCCGCGCTCGCTTCGGGGCTCGGTCCGGGCAAGCCCGGCGCGCCCGAACTCGACATGATCGATGCAAGGCTGAGCACGCGCTCGGGATGCGAGCACGCGAGCTGCTGCGCGATCATGCCGCCCATCGAGATGCCCGCAACGTGCGCCGCGCCGAGTCCGAGCGCTTCGATCAGGCCCGCCACATCGGCCGCCATGTCGGTGACACGGTACGCGACCTCGGGAGTCTCCCCGGCCGCCGCCTTCATCATCAAGCCGGGGATGTCCGGCGCGCCGGCGGCCTCGAACTTGGTCGACAGGCCGACGTCACGATTGTCGAACGTCACAACGTGATGGCCCTCGGTGACGAGCGCCTGCAAGAACTCTTCGGGCCACTGCGTGCGCTGCGTTCCGAGTCCGCGAATGAGGACGAACGGTCGCCCCGACTCGGGGCCGAAGCGCTCGTAGTCGAGCTCGACTTCCCCCACCGTCTGCTTGGCCATGTCTAGCTCCGGAGTTCGCGCGCCGCGGAGGCGCGGTGCTCGTGTGCGAGTTCGAACGCGGCCGTCACGCGCAGGTCGCGCGACGATCCGCCGAGTTGTGCCTCGTACGCGCCGGCTTCGGCCACCCAGCACTGCTGGGTCTTGTCCCAGTAGCTGAGTGCCTCGGCGCCCAGCATGAGGCGTACGGTCTGCGTTTCGCCCGGCTCGAGCGAGACCTTCGCGAAGGCCGCCAGCTCGCGTTCGGGCCGAGCCACGCTCGCGTCCGGGTCGCGCAGGTAGAGCTGGACCACTTCTTGTCCCGCGACCGGGCCGGCGTTGCGAACCTCGACTTCGACGGTGACCTCGAGATCGCCCCCGTCGTCGTCGCCGGGCCCCTCGCGCACCGTGGCTCGGGCATTCTCGTAGTCGAACACGGTGTAGGAAAGGCCGTGGCCGAACGCGAAGCGCGGTTCGATCTGGCGCGCGTCGTAGTGGCGATAGCCGATGAAGAGCCCCTCGCCGTAGTGCACCTCTCCGAGTTCACCGGGGTAGTTCACGAACGCGGGCGTGTCTTCGAGGCGGTGCGGCCACGTGGTGGGGAGTCGGCCGGACGGGTTGACGTCGCCAAACAGGACGTCGGCCAGCGCGTTGCCTGTCTCTTGGCCCGAGTACCACATCTGCACGGCGGCGGGCACGCGCCCGAGCCAGGGCAGCTCGATCGGCGCGCCGGTGTTGAGCACGACGATCGTGCGCGAGTTGGCGGCGGCGACGCGTTCGATGAGTTCGACCTGCCGCCCGGGCAGCCCGAGATGCTTGCGGTCGTGCCCCTCGCTCTCCCAATCGGCGTTGAGCCCCACCACGAGAATGGTCGCGTCGCACTCGGCGGCGAGCGCCTCGGCTTGCTCCATCGCGTTCTCGGGCACGGGGTGCAAGCAGCCGACCTGGAGCCCGCCGAGGAGCGGTGCGCCCTCCTTGCTGAACTCGATGCACACCTCGACCGGCTCTCCCGCGGTCAATTCGATCTCGCCGGGCACCTCGGTGCTGCCTGCCCCAAAGAACGAAGAGCCGCGCTCCTGCGAAGTCCAGTTGTCGATGAGCCCCTGGCCTCCGATCGAGAGCCGACTCTTGCCTGCGCTGGTGAGCCCGAACGTGTAGGTGCCGCTCTCGGGCGGGGTGAACGTACCGGTCAGGCGCGCCGAGAACTCGCGCGCATTGACCGTGTCGGCGAAGGGGCCGAACCAGTTGAACTGCAGCTGCCGCGCACGCTTCTCGTGTACGACGTCACCGCTCAAGTCGAGGCTGTTCCAGAACTCCAGCCGGAGGCCGTCGCCTCCGTCGAAGGAAAGGGCGCTCCCTCCGAGCACGGGCAGCGTCTTGTGGCTCGTGCAGCCCGGCGCAAAGAGCACTTCGATGTCGTCGCCCGCACGCGCGGTGATCCCGTCGAGCGCATTCACCTGGTAGTGCGGCGAGACGCGGGCGCTGCCGCCGCCCTGGACGCCCGTGTGTCGAGCGTTCGGACCGATGACGGCGACCTTGCGCACGGCGCCGAGTCCAGAGGTGCGGAGCGGCAGAACGCCGCCCTGGTTCTGGAGCAGGACCATCCCTTCGGCGGCCGTGCGCCGGACGAGCGTGCGATGTTCGGGCTTGTCTTCGGCGCGCTCGGGAGCCTCGGGCTCGCCGGCAGTGCCGAACGCTCCGGTGCGCTCTGCGATGTTCAAGATGCGACGCACCTTGTCGTCGAGTTCGGTCTCGTTCGCGTCCCCGCCCTCGATTGCGGCCTTCAGGTCGCTGCCCCACACCCGCGCCGGCCCCGGCATTTCGAGGTCGAGCCCGCCGTGGGCCGACTCGGCGCAGCCTTGCGTCCCGAACCAATCGGAAACGACGAAGCCTTCGAAGCCCCATTGCTCTTTGAGCACATCCGTCAGCAATTCGCGGTGGGCGCTGGCGTACTCCCCGTTGATCTTGTTGTACGCCGACATCACCGACCAGACGTTTGCGCGCTTGACCGCGGCTTCGAAGGGCAGCAGATAGAGCTCGCGAAGCGCGCGCTCGGGTACTTCGGAGCTGATGGTGTGGCGCTGAAATTCGGAATCGTTGCAGACGAAGTGCTTGGCACAGCCGCCGACACCGCCGTCCTGCAGCCCGCGGATCCACGCCACCGCGATCTCGGCGGTGAGCACCGGGTCTTCGGAATAGCACTCGAAGTGGCGCCCGTTCAGCGGATGGCGATGCAGGTTGATCGTCGGGCCGAGCAGTACCTGGCTGCCCTTGGTGTCGCACTCCTCGGCGAGCGCGCCGCCGACCTGCTCGATCAGGTCGACGTTCCATGTGGCGGCCAGTGCCGAGCCGCACGGAAAGTTGACCGAGGTCTGCTCGCCGCCGAAGCTGCCGCCTCGCGCCCCGCTAGGGCCGTCGGTGACCTTCAGGCCGGGGACGCCGAGGCGCTCGACGCCCGGCGTGTGCCACATGTCGATGCCCGAGACGAGCGAAACCTTCTCGTCGAGCGTCAGTTCCTTGAGCAGAGACTCGATGCGTTCGGACATGGGCGCTCCAGTGGAGTCAGGAGTTGGGGTCGAGCAAGATCTTCATCACGCCGTCGGTGCGCGCGGCGAACAGTTCATAGGCGTCGGCCGCTTTCGCGAGAGGCATGCGGTGGGTGAAGACCCGCTCCGGATGCAGACGGCCGGCCTGAACGAGGGGGATCAGTTCCGGCCAGAGCTCCGGCACCGGGCAGAGCCCGATCCGGAAGGTGAGGTCTTTCATCATCGCGAGCGTCATGTTGAACGGGAACGCGAAGTTCAGGCTGACGCCGACCACCGAGACGACGCCGGCCGGCCGAACCATTTCGATCGCCGCCTGGATGGTCTCGTCCGCACCGACGGCTTCGATCACCGAGTCGGGGCCCATGCCGCCGGTCGCCTCGCGTACGAATTCCGCGGTGTCTGCGTCTGCTTTGACCGGAATGGCACCGAGCGCCTCGGCTGCCGCCAGGCGTTCGGGCACGCGGTCGATCGCGAACACGCGGGCTGGGCCGTAGAGCAGCGCCGTTTCCAGAGCGAGAATCCCGACCGGGCCGAGCCCGATCACCGCGATGTTCTGTCCGGGTTTGATGTCGGCGTTCTTCGCGCCGTAGAACCCCGTGGGCAGGATGTCGGTCAGCAGTACCGACTGTTCGACGCTGATGCCTTCGGGGATGCGCTTCAGCGCGTGGTCGGCGCCGGGCACCGCGACGGCTTCGGCCTGGCCGCCATCGAGTTCGGGGCCCACGCCGAAGACGCGCGTGCCGCCGCGCTCGCAACGCACCACGTGCCCGAGGCGGCAAGGGCCGCACGCGCCGCAGCCGATCACGCCAGAGCAGAGCACCTTGTCTCCGACCGAGAAGTCGCGCACGCCGCTCCCCGACTCGACGACCTCCCCGACGAACTCGTGCCCGACCGCGAACCCGGGCTCGACCGGCATCGCGCCGTGGTACAGGTGGAGGTCGGAACCGCAGATGGCGGCGCGGTCGACCCGCAGCACGACACCGTCGGTCGGCGGGGTCGGGTCGGGGCGGCTCTCGACGCGGACGTCTTCGGGCCCATGGAAGGTGACGGCACGGATGGTCAAGGGGGGGCTCCTTCGGCGGTCAGGCGGTTCTACCACATCCCGGGCTATTCTGGGGAGTCACCCAGGGGGCCGCAGCTGCCGGCCCGGCGAGGAGGATCGAGAGATGTCGAATGGGGTCGAGACGCCGAGTGGCAAGCTGGTCGGGACGGTCGAAGCCGGGGTGCGCGCGTTTCGCGGCATTCCGTTCGCGAAGCCGCCGGTGGGAGCCCTTCGCTTCGCCGCGCCTCAGCCGATCGACCCTTGGACGGGCGAGCGTGATGCGACGGGCTTCGGGGCCAGCGGGCATCAGAACCCGATGCTGCTGCCGCTGCCGGGGATGGAGGTGGGTCCGCAGAGCGAGGACTGCTTGTTCGCCAATGTGTGGGCGCCCGAAGGCGCAAGTGGCCTGCCGGTGATGGTCTGGATCCACGGCGGCGGCTTCGTGATCGGCTCCGGCTCGCAGGAGATCTATGACGGCGCGCCGCTTGCCACACGCGGCAACGTCGTGGTCGTGTCGCTCAACTATCGTCTCGGTTCGTTCGGCTTTCTGCATTTGAACGATCTCTGCCCCGACCTGCCCGGTGTCGCCGACAACGCGGGCATGCGCGACCAGGTGGCGGGGCTCGAGTGGGTGCAGAAGCACATCGAGTCGTTTGGCGGAAATCCGGCGAACGTGACGATCTTTGGCGAGAGCGCCGGAGGGATGAGTGTCGGCACGTTGCTCGGCATGCCCGCGGCACACGGACTCTTTCACAAGGCAATCCCGCAGAGCGGCGCGTGTCACAACTTTCACACGCGCGAGGCGGCAAGCAAGGTCGCGGAGATCTTTCTCGAAGCGCTGGGGATCGCCCCTGCCGACGCGGCGAAGCTCCGTGACGTCCCGGCCGAGAAGTTCGTCGAAGCACAGAACAGTACGCACCTTGGTCTCGGTACGACCCTCGGTCTGCTCCCGTTCCAGCCGGTGATCTGCCCCGACTCGCTGCCCGCACCGGCGCTCGGTGTCGTGCGTGCCGGCGAGCACGCAGGCGTTCCCATCCTGGTGGGAAGCACACGGGACGAGTGGAAGCTCTTCGGGATGATGGACCCCGAGGTGTTCAAGCTCGATGCGGCCGGCATGCTCGCGAAACTCGGCGACGTGCTGCCCGAGATCGGCGCGGACACCGTGATGGAGGTCTACGGCGGCGAGGGCCGCAAGCCGGTCGACGTGTTCTTCGCCGCGCAGACCGACCGGATCTTCCGAATCCCGGCAATCCGACTCGCCGAGTCGCAGCACCCGCACGCGCCCGTCTTCATGTATCGCTGCGATTGGGAGTCGCCCGCGCTCGGCGGCATGCTCGGCGCCTGCCACGCGATCGAACTGCCGTTCGTGTTCGGCACCCACGGCAAGCCCGGTGGCGACCAGTTCGTCGGCTCCGGCCCCGAGGCCGACACCCTCGCCGAACAGATGATGGATGCCTGGACCGCGTTCGCCCACACCGGCGACCCCGGCTGGCAGCCCTTCGACCCCGACACCCGCGCGACGATGCTCTTCGGCAAAGAGACCGCCCTGGCGAACGACCCGGCCCGCGAAGAACGCCTCGCCTGGGAAGGCCTAATTTAGAAACGGGGACGGTCTTAAGAAGTTTAGAAATTCGCGCGAATTTCTAAACTTCTTAAGACCGTCCCCGGGTTTAGAAATTAGCTGAAGCCGGGGATGACTTTGGTGGGGCACTCGCCGCGGGCGAGCTTCTTGGCTCGCTCGGTGAGTTGGGCTTCGATGCCTTCGCGGCCGATCATGATGACGAAGTCGCCGGCTTGGATGCCCGCGAGTGCGTGGGCGGCGAGCTCGTCGAGGTCTTGCACCGGCAGTTCGACGCCCACCTTCTTCATCGTGTCCAGAAACTCTTCGAAGGTCGTCTCGGAGCCTTCGGGGACCGGTGTGTCGCGCGCCAGGTCGGCCGGCCGATTGCGCTTGGTCGTCCAGATGCCGGTGCGCAGCAGGCCGCCCGAGGGATAGAAGATGGCAGCGCTCAGCTTCGTCTCCGCCGCGACCAACTGCGCGGCGAGGCACTCGGTGAGAATCGAAACCGCCGCCTTGCTCGACGCGTAGACGTTCTGGCCGGCGAGCGGCGCGATGCCGCCGTCGCCCGACGAGGTGTTGAGGACGAAGCCCTCCTCGCCGCCGGCGATCATTCGGGGGACGAACGCGCGGACGCCGTTCACGACGCCGTGCACGTTGACACCGTGCACCCACGTCCAGTCGCTGGCTTCGGTCTCCCAGAGGTTGAGGTTCGCGACGCTCACGCCCGCGTTGTTGCAGAGCACGTGGCATGCGCCGTGGCGCGCGTACACGGCTTCGGCGAGTGCCTCGACCGACTCCGGCTTCGACACGTCGGTGATGTGCCCGCTCACCGCGCTGCCCAGCTCCGCGACCGCCGCATCGAGCGCGCCTTGTTCGACGTCTCCGATCACGACCTTCGCACCCGCGCTGACGAATGCGCGCGCCAGCGCGAGCCCGATCCCGCTCGCGCCTCCGGTCACTACGGCCACCTTGCCTTCAAAGTCTTCCATCACAGCTCCGCGCAGATGTGGCCCCCGTCGACGACGACGGTGGAGCCGGTCATGTAGGTCGAGGCGTCCGAGGCGAGCAACAGCAGCGGTCCGTCGAGATCCTCGAACTCGCCGTAGCGCCGCTGCGGGATCCCCTTCACGAAGCTCTCGGACTTGGGGCTCTCGAGCAGAATGCGGCTGACGTCGGTGAGGATGTAGCCGGGCGCCAGCGCATTCACGCGGATGCCGAACTTGGCGCCCTCGAGCGCCATCACTTCCGTGGCTTTGACGAGTGCCGCTTTCGAGACGGCGTACGGGAACTGGCCCTTGATCGTCCGGAACGCGGTGATCGACGCGATGTTGACGATGTTGCCGCCGCCTTGTTCCCGGGCGACGACGCGCTCGGTGTAGAGCTTCGAGGCCAGCCACGCGCTCTTCAGGTTCGTGTCGAGGACGTAGTCCCAGTCGTCTTCGTCGATCGTCGCATAGGTCTTGGGGCCAGCCTCGACTCCCGCGTTGTTGACGAGGATGTCGACGCTGCCGAACTGATCCCACGCGCCGTCGAGGAACCCTTCGAGGCTCGCGCGATCGCGCACGTCGAGCGGGAGACCCAGGGCTTGGCCGCCGGCCCCCGCGATCTCCGAGACGCGCGCCTCGATCTTCTCCGTGCGCCGCGCGCCGAGCACGACGTTCGCGCCCGCCTCTGCGAGCACGCCCGCGAAGTGGTGGCCGAACCCGGACGACGCGCCGGTGATTGCGGCGGTCTTGCCGTCGAGGCGAAACTTCTTTTCGACGCCCACTCGGCTCAGGCCGTGAGCAGTTCGCGCGCGATGGCGCGGATCTGGATCTCGTCCGTGCCGGCGTAGATCTGCAGCACCTTCGCGTCGCGGGCGAGCTGCTCGACGGGATACTCCGACATGTAGCCGTTGCCGCCGTAGACCTGTACCGCTTCCATCGCCACTTCGACCGCCGCGCGCGCCGCGTAGAGCTTCATCGCGGAGGCTTCGCCGAAGGTCATGGTCTTGCCTTCCGAGGTCAGCTCGACCGTGCGGAACACGAGGTTCTGGAGGTTCATGCGGGCGACCTCCATCCGCGCGAGCTTGTCCTGGATCAGCTGATACTCGCCGATCGGCTTTTCGAACTGGACGCGCTCCTTGGAGTACGCGACCGAGAGTTCGAGGCAGCGTTCGACGATGCCGAGCGCCATGCACGCGACGCCCGAGCGCTCGGTCTGGAACGTGCTCTTGGCGCCCTCGCGACCGCCGCCCGACTTCTTGAGCGCCGCCTCGCCGCCGAGGAGCTGGTCCATCCCGACCCGCACGTCCTGGAGAAAGAGTTCGCCGGTGGGGGAGGAATGCATGCCCATCTTGCGGAGTGCCGGACTCTGCGTGAGCCCCTTGGTGCCGCGCTCGAGTACGAAGTTGAGGATCTTGCGATCGCGCAGATCGACTCCCTCTTCTTCGAGCTTGCAGATGAACACGATGACGTCCGCGTGGGGGCCGTTCGTGATGAACGTCTTGCTGCCGTTGAGGACGAACTCGTCGCCCTCGCGCCGCGCACTCGAACGCATGCCGCCGAACGCGTCGGAGCCGGAGCCCGGCTCGGTGATCGCCCATGCGCCGACGGTATCGAGGCAGAGCAGATCCTTGCCCCAGCGCTCCTTCTGCTCGGTGGTGCCCTTCGACATGATCGCCCCAGCGGTGAGGCCCATCGAGACGCCCATGGCCGTGACCATTCCTGGGCAATAGCGGCAGAGCTCGATGATCGGAATCAGGCTGGCTGCGGCCTGGTCGGCGCGGGCCGACGTGTCGCCTTGGTCCTGCTTGGGCCGTGCCTTCTCGCCGCTCTTCTCGGCCGCGATCTGCTTGTCGAAGCGGGCGCGCGCCATCTCGTCCATGCCGAACGTCGAGAACAGCTTGCGGAGGATGTCGTAGGGCGGCAGGTCGCCGTGCTCGAGCTCCTCGACGTGGGGGACCAGCTCGGCGTCGATGAAGCGACGCACGGCGTCGCGGATCATCTCCTGGGATTCGCTCCATTCGATCATCGGGGGGGACCTCGCTTCAGTGGCTGGGATGCGAAAAGTGCTTTATATCGAAATACTTGGGTCCGGTCGACCGATCGGTCGATTCGATTGCTAGGTTGCCTGACTCAAGCCCCGCAGGAGAACCCCATGAAGCCCGTCCGCGCCCTTTCGCTCGAGGAGATCGACCTCTCGACCCAGGAGTTCTGGGAGCGTCCTGAAGAAGAGAGGGAAGGCGCGTTCGCGACCCTGCGCGAAGAAGATCCGATCCGCTTCTTCCAGGAGCAGGACTATCAGGGGCTGCTGCCGCAGGGCCCCGGCTACTGGGCGCTCACGCGCCACGCCGACATCCTCGAGGCCAGCCGCACCCCCGAGATCTTCTGCTCCGGAAAGGGCGCGACGTCGATCCCGGACATGCCCCCGCAGATGAACGAGTTCTTCGGCGGAATGATCAACCTGGACGACCCGCGCCACAGCCGCCAGCGACGCATCATCAACCGCGGTTTCACACCACACGCGCTCGGGTCGATCGAGGCGATGGTCGACCGGCGCGCCGAGGCGGTCATCGACCGGGTGATCGAGAAGGGTGAGTGCGACTTCGTGACCGAGATCGCCGCGCCGCTCCCGCTCGAAATCGTGTGCGACATGATGGGAATCCCCGAGAGCCAGACGCAGTTCGTCTTCGAGCGCACCAACAGGATTCTCGGTCTCGGCGACCCGGACTACGTCGATCCGGAGACGAACCCGATCGTCGCCGCGCTCTCCGCGGGCAGCGAGCTTGCGGCGCTGATGCGAGAGCTCGCCGACGAGCGCCGGAAGAACCCGAAGGACGACCTCACCACCAAGCTCATCGATGCCACCGGTGACGCCGACATCCTCACCGATGAGGAGCTGGCCTCGTTCTTCGTGCTGCTCGTGGTGGCGGGAAACGAGACGACGCGCACCGCGATCAGCCACGGTATGAAGGCACTGTGTGACTACCCCGACGAGCGGCGGCGCTGGGTGGCGGACTTCGAGAAGGTGACACCGACGGCGATCGAAGAGATCGTGCGCTGGTCGAGCCCGGTCATCTTCATGCGCCGCACCGTCACGCGCGACACCGAGCTCGGCGGGACGAAACTCGGAGAAGGCGACAAGGTGGTGCTCTGGTACAACTCGGGCAATCGGGACGAGACGAAGTTCGACGACCCGTACCGCCTCGACGTCACCCGCTCACCGAACGAGCATGTCGGCTTCGGCGGCCCCGGCCCCCACTACTGTATGGGGGCGAACCTCGCGCGGCGGGAGATGCGCGTGATGTTCCGGCAGATCTTCGATCGCCTCCCGGACCTCCAGATCACCGGCGAGCCCGAGATGCTGCGCTCGAACTTCGTTCACGGCATCAAGCGCATGCCGTGTCAGTGGACGGTGGGCGGGCGCTGAGCGCCCGCGGTTCCACGGCGAGCGCGCAGGAAAAGTCGCCGGGTGGGTGCCGTTCGACAGCTGCGTGACCCGAAGCAGGCCGGCAGAACCTGAGTCGGGCTCCGGCCGTGCGAGAACCGCGGCGGCTGCGTGCCCCGGCCCGCGTCGATCGCGCACGTGCTGCAGGAACTCGGGGACGACCGGCATCAACTGCTTTCTGCCCCAGACCTGACAGCTTCAGAGGGCCGCGTGCGAACCTTCACCCGGCGTGTCTCTCCGTTCGAGGGCAGCTCCACCAGACTTCCAGCGATCCGAGCGCCGTCGACCGAGATCTCGACCGGGTCGCCACCCGGTTCGAGCGTGTTCTCGACCGCGATCTCGAGCACTCCGCCTCGAGTGCGGATCCTCGCTTCGAATCCGGGCCAGTCCCGCGGAATGCGCGGCTCGATCCGCACGCACGCTCCCTGTGGCTGAAGACCGAGAATCGCCTCCACGCCGAGACGCCAGGTCCAAGCGGCGGCGCCGGTGTACCAGCTCCACCCTCCGCGACCGGCGTGCGGCGCGACGCTGGCGATGTCCGCGGCCACCGCGTAGGGCTCCAGTCGATACCGTTCGACCGCTTCCGAGGTCTGCGTTCGCTCGATCGGGTTGATCATGCGGAAGACGCGGGCGGCGCGGTCGCCGTCCCCGGCTTCGGCCCACGCCCACCCGAGCCAGGCTGCGGCGTGGCTGTATTGCCCTCCGTTCTCGCGGATGCCGGGCGGATAGGTCTTGATGTAGCCCGGATCTCGCGCGGTGAGGTCGAACGGCGGCCACAGCAGACAAGCGAGTCGATCGTCGTCCCGAAGGAGCATCGATTCGGTGGACCGGAGTGCCTGCTCCGTCCGCTCGCGCGGCGCACCGCCCGACAGCACCGCCCAGGATTGGGCGATCGAGTCGATTCGGCATTCGTCCGAGCTCGCCGAGCCCCAGGGTGTTCCCTCATCGTCGAACGCTCGGCGGTACCACTCGCCATCCCAGCCCGAATCCCGTGCGGCGGCGAACAGCTCCTCCGCGCACGCGCGCCATGTCTCCGCCGCTTCGCTCTCGCCTCGGCGCGAGCACAGCTCGCCGAACTCCCTTGCGGTGGCGCCGGCGAACCAACCCAGCCAGACGCTTTCGCCGCGTCCCTTGGACCCGACACGGTTCATGCCGTCGTTCCAGTCTCCGTCGCCGATCAATGGCAGGCCATGCGAGCCATGCGTGACGCCGCGCTCGAGTGCCCTGCGGCAGTGCTCGAAGAGGGAGGCTCGCATGCCGCCGTGCTCGAAGAGGTCGTAGCGATCGTGCTCGTCCCGACTGAGCGGAGGTGCGGAGAGGAACGGGACGACTTCATCGAGCACCCCCACGTCTCCCGTCGCCGCGACGTAGGACGCCGCGGCGTACGGGAGCCACAGGAGATCATCCGAGCAGCGGGTCCGGACGCCGCGCCCGCGCGGCGGGTGCCACCAATGAAGTACGTCCCCTTCTTCGAACTGGCGGCTCGCGCACTCGACGAGGTGTGCTCGGGTGCGGGACGGGTCGCAATACAGGAGGGCGAGAGAATCCTGCAGCTGGTCGCGAAATCCGATCGCGCCGCTCGACTGGTAGAAGCCAGTCCGCGCGAGGATCCGCGAAGACAGGGTCTGGTAGAGGGCCCAGCGGTTGATCAGCAGATCCATTGCGGGCTCGGGAGTCGTGACGGTGACGGCGGACAGGAGTGATTCCCAGTGCGCTGCGAGCTCACCCGAGGCTTCGTCGACCCGGGAAGGCTCGCGCCAGCGTTGGGAGAGCTGGCTGGCCTGGTCGGCGTCACGGCCCGCCCCGAGCACGAAATGTGTGCGGGCCTCCGAGCCCGGTGCGATGTCCAGGTGCACCTGGAGGGCCGCGCACGGGTCCAGCCCGCCCCCGACCGCGCCGCCGAGACCGACGCGACGCAGCGCATCGGGGGTCCGAGGGTCTCCCGCGTGTCCGAGAAACTCGGTGCGATCTGCCGTGAAGCCGTGCGGTTCGCGGTCTGCCGTCAGGAATGCGACCCGGTTGGCGAAGTCCGAGTTCCAGGAGTTGCGCGCTCGCAGCGATCGCGTCGGCGTGTCGTAGTCCGTGAAGACGTGAGCGACGCCCGCTTCGGGCTCGCGGCCCAGCAGCCAGCGGGCGTAGTAGGTGGCCGTGATCCGCCTCGGTCGGTCGGTGTGGTTGCGCACGTGGAGCTCGACGATCTTGACGGGATCGGCAGCCGGTACGAAGACGCGCATGCGACACGCGAGTCCCCGTCCGTGTTGTCTCCATTCGGAGTAGCCCGCTCCGTGACGTATCTGGCAGGTGAGCGCCGAGCCGGTCGGCCCCGGTGTTGGGGTCCAGACCTCTGCCGTCTCTTCGTCCCGCAGGTAGAGCGATTCTCCGGGTGAATCCAGCACCGGGTCGTTGGTCCACGGTGTCAGGCGAAACTCGCCACTGTTGCCGGACCAGGTGTAACCACCGCCGGCCTCCGTCACGAGGCTGCCGAAGTCGTCGTTGGCCAGCACGTTGCACCAAGGCGCGGGTGTGTGCCGGCCGGGTTCGAGGTGAATCACGTACTCGCGACCGTCGGGGGAGAAGCCGCCGCAGCCGTTGTCGAAGAGGAGATCCTTGGGCCGCTCGAGGACGGGAGCTGAGTCGGAGCTCGCTGAGGAGCGCGTCGGCGCGAGGTGAGGCAACGGGAGAGGCGAGACCTCGCGCGAGGCGAGCTGATCGTGCAGGGAGCCACCTTCCGCATCCAGGATTGCACCGGCCGACACGGCGAGGAGCCGTCGCTGCGCCTCGGAGACCTGGTCGGCGCGGACCAGGTGGATCCCGGCCCGGCGGCCCAGCCACTCTTCGGCTCCGAGCTCTCCGAGCAGTCGATGCATGTCCTCCCAGGTGTCGTCGCGATAGCCGCTGGCAGCGCGGGACAAGACGACCAGGTCGATCGCCACGCCGCGCTTCCGCCAGATCTGGTGCGCGCGGAGCAGGTCGGGGAGCAAGCCTCCCTGGCCGTCTGCAGCCGTTTCGACGAGCAGCAGAGGGTCGTCGCCAGAGATCCCGAGACCCCAGAGGTCCTGCTGCCCCGACCGGTTCGCAGCCAGCTCGCCGGGTTGCGCTCGGGGGTTCGCCCGGGAAGCCAGCAGCGAGGAGAGCAGGGCTTGCAGCTCGGGCAGGCGGGCGGCCTCGAGGCCCAGGCGAGCGGCCTCCCGCCTGGCTTCCGCGTGGGCATCCGCGAGGAGCCACTCGAAAGACGGCAGGGAATCGAACCGTGCTGCCGTCTCGTCGACGGATTTACGCGAAGCCGCGACGATCGTGACGAAGGCGAGGCGCTCGGTGGCGTGAGGCGCGAGATCCACGTTCGCGCGGAGCGCCATGATCGGGTCGAGTGTGGCGCCTTCACTGCCGGAGAGCTCGTTCTCGAGGGCGCGTGGTCGGCGCAGGCTTCCAAGGCGGCCGAGAAACCGCTCGCGGTCGGTCTCGAACCCCGCGAGGCTGACGGAGTTCGAGTCCGTGACCAGTCGATGCATCATGACGGGGAATTGATGGACCGGATCGCGGGGGCCACGTGCGAAGACGAGAGCATCGAGGGACGGGACGTGGCTCCCTTCCACGAACAGCTTGCTGAAGGCCGGATGGCGGGAGTCGTCTTTGGGAGGTGCGAGCACGACTTCCCCATAGGTCGTGAGCGAGAGCTTCCTGTGTCGATCGGATTCGTTCACGATCGTGATCCGCCGGACCTCGATGTCGTCGGCGGCGCCGATCGCGATGTCCGTGCGGATCGCGACCCCGTTCTGGCGTCGATGCAGCTCCACCATGTGGGCGTGAAACACGACGTCGGTCTCGGCCCCGTCGGCTCCCGTCGGCTGCCTCCCGACCGACCAGGTGGATCTCGTCTCGCGGTCGCACACGTAGATCCAGTACCCGGAATCGTCCAGGGTGCCGTCGGGGATGCTGCGCGTGACGGCATGTTCGCGCCAACGGAGATCACCCCCTCCTTCGTCGGTCAGCCGGGAGGCGAGTCGGCCATTGCCCAACACGTGGACGCTCGGCCTGGCCCCAGCGGGATCGGGGCGCCACGGGACCAACTCGATCGGCAGCTCGAGTCGTCGGGGCTCGACCGTAGGGAGTGAGCTGCGTGGCTCCTCGATCGGGAACCGGCCGGGAACACGCTCCTGAAGCAGGAGGCCGGCCGCCTGCACGCGGGCATTCGCCTCGAACCGCTTCACGAGAGCGTCCCCGCACAGAAGGTTGTCGACAGCCGCGAGGATCATCCCCTGGTGGTGGGACATGTGGGACGCAACGATCGCGTGGTCGCGCCCCTCAGGAAGTCGGCTGGGGGTGAAGTCGATCGCCTCGTAGAAGCCGTAGCTCCCCAGCATTCCCAGGCCGCGAAGCCGCTTCAGGTTCGTGACCGCGGACGCAGGAAACAGCGGGAGTGCGAGAGCCGTCGCGTAGGGAGCGATGACGCGATCTTCGTCGAGGCCCCGTTTGCGTCCGATGCTCTGCACGCCGAATGCCCGGTATTGGTAGTTGGAGTCTGCGTCGAACGCGGCGAATCCGGATTCGGACACGCCCCACGGGAGATTCCGACGCCTTCCGTCGGCAATCTGCTCGAGAACCGCCGCACGCTGGCTCACTCCCAGCAGAGTGGCCGGCTGCGTGCCCGCCAGAAGCGGGGGCATCAGGTACTCGAACATCGTGCCCCCCCAGGAGAGCAGTGCGATCGAGTCCTCGGTGCGTGTCAAAGGGCGATCGAGAGTGAACCAGTGCTCGACGGGGACGTCACCCTTCGCGATTGCGATGAAGCTCGTCAGCCGCGCCTCCGAGGCCAGGAGGTCGTAGTGGTGCGAGTCCATCTGGTCGGCCGTGACGTTGTATCCGATGAAGAAGTGTCGCACCTGGGTGTCGTAGAGGAGGCCGAAGTCCATGCCGAGAGCCTCGCGTTCGGCTTCCTTGCTCAGCTGCGCGAGGTCGTCCTGGAGCTGCTTCGCGTTTTCGGCCCCGGTGGCGACGGCCTTCTCGAGGTCGTCGAGCCACTGCGCGATCTCCAGCAGCTCAGTCGCGGCGCCGGGCCCGGGACGGAGCGCCGCACGCGCCTCCGCGAGCACGGCCTTCACTTCCCCGAGACGGGCCGCCACGCTGCCCAGAGGCAGGGAGGCCGGCAGCAGGCGAGCGAGGTCCGTGCGGGTCCGCAGCAAGTTCGGCGCGGAGGGGTGACGCGCGGGCAGCGAGGGCGTGTTGGCCAGCAAGGGAAGCCATGGGGCGAGGGATTCGACTTCGTGCTGCATGCCACGGATGTGGTCGTGCGTGCGCGCGAGCCAGAGTCGAAAGTCGCGAAGTGCTCCCACGTCCGACGACGTCCGGCGATTCGCGATCGTGTCCAGCAGGATGGCTTCGAGCTCCCTGCAAGCCAAGTCGATCGCCCGCAGAGCGTCAGCCCAAGCGTCCGGCTCGTCTCGAGAATCGAGCGCCAGCTGGTGGATCGCCACCGCACGCTTCTCGATGTCCGCCAGGTGAGAGGCTTCGTCGTCCCGGAGGAGCCCCGCGAGGTGCTCTCTCAGAAGAGCGATCCCATCCACGAGACCCTGCCAGCGCTCGGAGCGCAGGAGCGGAGCCTCCATCAGGTCCGGAAGGCCGGTTCCGAGGGCCAGGAGAGCCGCAGCCAGATTGCCGCTGTCGACAGCCGAGACATACCGCGGCAGGAGCGGTTCCTGCGTGCGCGTGTGATACCAGTTGAGAAGGTGCCCGCGATAGTGTTCGAGCGATGCGACCGTGCGGAGCGTGTTGCGCAGGCGCAGTGCCAGCTGCTCGCGGCCGATGTAGCCGAGGTCGTATGCGGCGAGCGTCGAGAGCAGGAGCATGCCGATGTTCGTGGGCGATGTCCGGTGGGCGACCGTGTGGTTCGGGTCCTCCTGGTAGTTGTCGGGCGGGAGCCAGTGTCCGTCGGGGCCGACGAACGACTCGAAGAAGAGCCAGGTGCGCCGCGCAATACCTCGGAGGAACGCCACGTCGTCTTCGCCGAGCTCCTCGCGTATCGATTGCGTGGGCTGGCTGATGCGGCGGGCGATCTCGGGCGAAACCGCCCAGAGTGCCAGGAGAGGCAGTGCGAACGGCAGCACTCCAGGGCGCCAATGAAGCAGCGCAGCTCCCGTGACCAGCGCAGCGAGCGGCGCGATCACCATGTCTCTCCAGGAAAGCAGCACGCTGTGGCGCTGGGCGATGGCTGCGGCCGCGTGCGCCGATGTGGTCCACTCGAGGAGGTGGCGCTTCGTGATCGTGACGCGAATGAGTGTTCTCGAGATGGCATCGGTCGTCACCGCCGCCTGGTGCGGCAGGAAGACGAACAGCAGCAGCCAGCGACTGAAATTCTCCGAGAGGCTGCGAGAGACTTCGGGCGAGAGCCGCCATCGTTCCCGGACCAGCCCGGTCGCGAAGTCGATGAAGAGGTGATCTGCCGGGGCCAGAATTGCGAATAGCGTCCAGACCAGCGGGTGTCCGGGCAGCCAGGTCCAACCCGATACGATCAGGAGGAGAAGCACCGGTGGAAGCAGGCTGCGGCGGAGATTGTCGATGATCTTCCATCGGTCGATCCATGCCAGCCGATTCGGCAGGTAATCGTGGTGCAAGCCCGGGACACGCCGTCGAAGCCACGGAATGAGCTGCCAGTCGCCGCGGACCCAGCGGTGGAGCCGGCGCGAGAAGGCGAGGTAGCTCGCCGGGTAGTCCTCGTAGAGGACGATGTCGGTGGCCAGGGCCGCGCGGCCATGGATCCCCTCGAAGAGGTCGTGGCTTGCGAGCGCGTTCTCGGGGACGCGGTCCGCGAGGCTCTCCGAGAAGGCCGTGACGTCGTAGATCGCCTTTCCGACGTAGATCCCGGTGTCGAAGAGATCCTGATAGATGTCCGAGACCGCCCGGCTGTAGATGTCGATCGCCGTGTCGCCGCAGTAGAGTCGGGCGAATAACGAGCGATTGCCGCTCTCGGGAGACGTCTCGACGCGCGGCTGGACGATGGTGTACCCCGCGCGCACGTGACCCGAGACGGGATCGAACTCGGACCGGTTCAGCGGATGGGCCAGGGTTCCGACCAGACGCGCTGCCGTTCCCTGTGGCAGCGCGGTGTCGGCGTCGAGGGTGATCACGAATCGGATGTCCCTCAGTCCGACCGGGTCGCCCTCATGGACCTCGAAGCCGGTATTCTCGTCTCCGAGCAGCAGCCGGTTGAACTCGTCGAGCTTTCCGCGCTTGCGCTCCCAGCCCATCCAGCGTTTCTCGACGCGATTGAACCGGCGTTCGCGGTGAAAGAGATGGAAGGGCGCGTGATCCTCGGGAGTGTGTCGCCGATTGAGATCCGCGATTCCCTGCACCGCCCGGTCCAGGAGCGCGGCGTCTCCCGGTTGGTGCGCCGCATCGGCTTCGGGAAAGCCGGTGAGCAGTACGAAGCGCAGGTTCGGGTCGGGGTTCGACAGCTGGTGGCGCTCGATCTGACCCAGCAGACTCTCCACATCCTCGGGGCTTCCGAGCAGGCTCGGAACCACGACCGCAGTCCTGTACTCGGGAGGAATGCCGCGCTCGAAGGCGAGCTTGGGAAGGACGGTGGGAGGCAGGATCCGCGAGAGCGTCCAGTGGAGAATCGTGACTGCGAGCATCGAAGCCGGCAGCACGAAGAGTGTCAGGGCGGCGCCCCAGACTGCCGCGCTGGCTCCTTCCATTGCGACGTAGAGGCCCGGTATGAGGACGCACACAGCCGTCAAGAGCAGGAGTGCTCCGAGATAGATCGCCGTCGCGTGCCTTCGTACGCTCTTTCGGGCACGATCCGCCCAGCCTGCTCTGTAGCGGAGTGAGCGTTCCAGGCTGGCGCGACCCTCCGCTACGAGCCAGAAGCCGACGTGCCGGGTGCGGCTTCCTTCGGGACTGCGACGGGCCTGCGCGAGCGCGCGCCGCGCGACTTCCGGTTCTTCGTGGTGCGAGCGGCGGGCCAGATCTTCGACCGCTCGGCGATAGTCATCGCGAGTCGCTCCGTCCATCTCGGCGTAGGCAGCGGCTGGATCGTCTCGAAGCACGGATTCGATCGCACTCGTGGCCTCGACGAACTCCGGCCAGGAGATCCTGTTCAGCGCCGAAAATCCGCGCACGCTGCGCGCAACGCGCTCCGTGTCGTCGAGCCCGATCGTCAGGTCATCTGGTGCGGGGATCTCGAAGGGAGCGTGAAGCTCCGGCGCCAGGCGCTGCAGCGACGAGACGAGCGTCTCGATGCAGCTCAGGCGCAGCATCGTCGGGAGAGCCCAAAGCTCGGCGAGGTCGAGCATCTCGACTTCCTGGTAGGCGGAGACGTAGGCGGTGACGGATTCGGCCGTGAGCTGGAGGCTCGTGGCTCGCACGATGCCGTGCGCCAAGGCGTAGATCCGCGACGGGCGGGGTGACCCGTCGACGGCGAGGGCGGGCAGCCGCGAGTAGTAATCGTGGGGAAGGTCCTCGCGAACGCGCAGCACCGCCCGCTCGACGAGGTAGGCGTTGTCCATCAGCCATTCGGCGGCCTGGGCGGCTGCCGGCTCCTGCGGGAGGATGGTGTGTGCGTCGGAAAGCCAACGAGGCATGGCCGAGAGAGCGGAGAGGGACGGGATCGAGCCGGGCTTCTGATCCGAGAGGGCGTGCAAGCGGGCCAGGGCGCTTCCAGGCGACGCAATACCCGCAGCAGGACCGAGGGCCGAGTCCGGGCGCCGCCCGGTCACGGCGCGGTGGGAGTGGGAACCCGCGCGCCTCTGCGGCTACGGCTCGTCGGCGTCTTCCGCGCGGGGTGGGCGCCGGGGTCTCGCACCATCAGGAGTGGCGATGTGGAGCGCTCGAGCAGGAAGCTGGCGGTGCTGCCGAAAGCGAGTTCCGCTCGCGCACCGCGGCCGTAGCAGGAGAAGACCACTAGGTCGATGTGGTCTTCTCCGATGCGGCGCAAAATCTCGCCGCGGACATCGCCGTCGACAATCACGCGTGTGCGTACGCGGACGCCGGCCCCGGCAAGTCGGCCCTGCACGCCCGTCAGGTAGACTTCTGCGGCACGCTCGTTGCGATCGACGAGGCGTTGGTCGAGGTCGAATTCATCCCGGTCGAGGGGGCAGGGGCATGCAGCCTCGGGCCGCGGGACGACGTGGAGCAGGAGCAGCTCGGAGCCGTGGGCACGGGCGACGCTCGCGGCCAGCGGCAGGGCAATCTCGGCCCGGGGCGACCCGTCGAGCAGCGCCAGGATCCGGTCGTAGACGATCTCGCGCTTGAGCGGCTCCTGGACCGACCAGGCCGGCACCAGGAGCGCCGAGCTGGAGATTCCCTCGATGAGTTTTCGAGCGGTGCTCGCAATGCTCCATTCCGTCCAGCCGCTCGCACCGTGGCTGGCGAGTACGGCGAGGTCGACCTGGTGTCTCTCCACCCAGTCACGGATCTCCTCCGCCGGGCGCCCTTCAAGGATCTCGGTTCCGATGGACAGGTCGGCCGCTTCGTATTCGGCCGCCAGCGCGGCCAGGTCCCTGTGCGCCTCCGTACGCTGGACCTCCCATTCGAGCGGGTCGGTCGGCGTCGCCTTCGGACTCTCGTGCGGCGGCTCGAGCGCGTGCAGGATCGTCAACTTCGCGTCGAACGCTCGAGCCAGCGCGACGGCATGCGGAACGATCCGCCCGCCCACGGGAGACAGGTCGACGCAGACGCCGACGTGGTGGATTCGCTTGGGCCCCCCTTCGTTGGGCTCGTCACTGGGGCGGTCGATCGATGCGGTCATGATCCCTGCCCCTCCCGAATGGACTCTCGGTGCGTGGTACTCCTGCAACCGGCTGCAGGATGTGTGCCTAGACCGCTCGGTCGCTGGAAGTCCCCTCCGTTCGGGGCGGAGTGCCGCGCGAGGGCGTGGCGGACCGGTAGAGTCCCTCGAGGCGGGAGCTCCGCCGGCTTCCGGCTCCCCCCCGACGGGATTCGCGATGGGCTCTGTGGCGAACTGCCTCGGCGAGGGGCCGATCTTCTCGGCCGGCGGGGACTGCGTTCCATGAAACGAGCGCGCCCACGCGCGGCCTCGACCCGAGCCTTGTTATTCCCCCACGGTGCGCGCTCAGTCCTCCAATCGGGACGAGGACGTGTTCGAGGCGCCGAACGAGTTTCGCGTCGACCGGAGCCCGAACCGACACGTCGGTTTCGGAATCGGAGAGCACTTCTGTCTCGGTGCCAACCTCGCCCGGCTCGAGCTGCGCGTGTTGCTCCGGCACCTCGTCGACCGGCTCGAGTTCGTGGAACTGGCGGGCGAGCCCGAGCGGCTCCACTCGAGCTTTCTCGGCGGCATCAAGCGGATGCCGATCCGGTACCGCCTGAGCGCTCCGTAGCCACGGGGTTTCGGGGCCGCACGGCGGGCGTCCGCGTCGCGGGATACGCTTCGAGCATGAAATGCCGCGCGGCCGCTCTCGCTCTCGCGCTGTTCGGCTGCGCGACTCCGCCGCCGGCGGAGCCGCCGAAACCGCCCGAGCCGCCCCGGATCTACTCGGTGGCCGCGGCGCTCGCCATCGGTGAACGCGAACTGGTCGGAGAACTCGCGAGCGCACGGTTCGTCGTGCTGGGGGAAACCCACGACAACCCGGAGCACCACCGGCTCCAGGCGCGACTCCTCGAGCGGCTCGTGCTCGCGGCACGCCAACCGGCGGTCGCATTCGAGATGCTCCGGATCGACCAACAGCCCGCGCTCGACGAAGTGTTGGCCGGCGGGGACGTGAGCGCGCAGGAACTCCGCGCGGCGGTTTCCTGGGATGAATCGGGTTGGCCGCCCTTCGCGCTGTACGCGGCCGTGTTCGAGGAGGCGCTCGCGGCCGACCTGCCGATCGTCGGGGCCGATCTCTCGAAGGCCGACCGTGCGGCGCTGCGCGGGGGGCAACCAGAGCTGATCGCTGAGCTCGGGCTCGGCGCGCCCCTTCCGGCCGCCGAGCAACGAGCACTCGAGCGCGACATCGAGGCTTCGCATTGCGGTCATGTGACGGCGGAGATGCTGCCGGCCATGGTGAGGGTTCAGCGCGCCCGCGACGCGCGGCTTGCGCAGTCGCTCCTCGGTGCCAGCGGCGGAGAGGGCAGGCCCGCGCTGTTGATTGCGGGGGCCGAGCACGCGCGGCTCGATCGCGGCGTGCCTCGCGCGCTGTCCCGTTTGGCGCCCGGCGCGGATGTCGCCGCCGTCGCCTTTGTCGAACTTTCGAGGCCTGCCGCCGCCTCGGGCTCCGTTCTCGCGCTCGCCGATCGGACGGCCCTCGAAGCCCGTTACGGCGGCCCACCCCCGTTCGATTTCGTTTGGCTCACCGAGCCCGAACCTCGCGAGGATCCCTGTGTGGAGTTCGAGGAGGCGCTTCGGAAGATGGGGCGTTGATCGGTGTTGGGAAAGGGTTAGACTAGTGGTCAATTCACTGGTCAAAGGTTCCCATGCCCACGAACCGCTTCGAGCGCCTCGCCGTCGACCGCCAGCAGCGCCTGCTGGAGGCCGCGGCGGATGAGTTCGCCGCCCACGGCTACGACGCGGCGTCGACCAACCGGATCGCGCCGGCGGCGGGGGTCTCGAAGGGGTCGGTCTACTACTACTTCGAGGACAAGGCCGACCTCTACGCGACGGTGCTGCGGCGCGGCTTCGCCGATCTGGCCGAGCAGATCGGCGGCCTGGGGACGATCGCGACGCCGGATGACTTCTGGCGCGAACTCGTCGCACTCAGCGAGCGCGCGTTCGTGCTCTTCTCCGCCGACCCGCGTCTCGCGTCGCTCGGCCGCGCATTCTACGGCGGACCGAGCGGCACCGCGCTCGCGGAGCTGACCGAAGGGCTTCACGCCTGGGTCGCCGAGACGCTAGACCAGGGCCGAAAGGTCGGCGCCGTGCGGGATGATCTGCCGACGGATCTCCTGGCCGTGGCGCTCACGTCGATGGGCCTCGGTCTCGACCGTTGGTTCGTCGAGCACTGGGCCGCGCTCGACCCGTCGCGCATCGCCTCGCTCGAAGCCTCCGTTCTCGATCTCGTCCGAGGACTGATCGCGCCGCCTCCTTCGCCCTCTTCGCCCGTGCAGGAGAACCTATGATCCCCGACCGCTGGTACGCCGTGGCTCGCAGCTCGAAGCTGCGGCGCAAGCCTCTAGCTCTGTCTCGCCTCGGAGAGCGCCTCGTCGTATGGCGCCGCAGCGACGGAGAGGCCGTGGCCATGCGCGACCGCTGCCCCCATCGCGGGGCCGCGCTGTCTCTCGGAAAGGTCGAGGGAGACACCCTGGCGTGTCCCTACCATGGGTTCCGGTTCGGTGCGTCGGGCGCCTGTGAGCTGATGCCTTGCGAGGGTGTCGACGCGAAGATCCCGCGCGGGATGGCGGCCGCGGTGCATCCGGTCCGTGAGGCGCACGGCCTGCTCTGGCTCTGGTGGGGAGAGGCTCGCGCCGAGCTGCCGCCGATCCCGTGGTTCGATGATCTGCCGGTCGATCGGGCGTTCGCCGATCTCGAAGACGAGTGGGATCTCCCGTACGAGCGACTTGTCGAGAGTCACTTCGACCTCCATCACTTTCCCTTCGTTCACAAGAGTGCCGGAGGCTTCGCCACGGGTGCTCGGCTCGATCCGTACGAGGTCGAGGCGGAGGGAGACCGGATTCGCACGCGGGGCGTCCTGCGCAAGGAAGGCCAGGATCCCGAGAAGGGCTTCTCCTTCCGCGCGGACTACGTGGCTCCCAACCTCATGCGACTCCAGGTGGGCGAAGGTCTCACCTTCATGGTGATCAGCACCCCGATCGACGCCGAGCGGAGTTGGCTCTTCGTGCGGTACTGGCAAGGCTGGGTGCGCGGCCCCGGAATCGGCAAGCTCGCCGCGTGGATCGCTGCGCAGGTCGACCTCAAGATCTTCCAGTACCCGCAGGATCTGCCGGTGCTGCGCTCGCTCGAGCCCCGCCACTCCGGCCCCGGGGTCAATCGCTTCGTCGGGTCGGACGCCGGCAGCGCGGCCTTCATCAAGCTGCGCGAGCGCCTCCGTGGCGCCTCGGAGAAGGAAAACACCCTGGGCTAGCGTTGGGGCCATGCCCCATCCCGAGCGATACGCTCCCTCTCCCGAAGCCGTAGGCGTTGACCCCGAGAAGCTGGAGGCGCTCTTCGAGCGGGCCGCCCGCGAGGTCGAAGCCGGAGAACTCCCGAGCACCCAGATCGCCGTGGCACGCGACGGCAAGCTCGCCGGCATGCGCACCGTCGGCCGTGCGACTTGTGGGGGCGTCGAGCAAGAAGCCTCGGACGACACGCTCTACACGATCTTCTCGTGCACCAAGGCGATCACTTCGGCGGCCGCGTGGTTGCTGATCGAGGACGGGACGCTCGAGATCGGAGAGCGAGTCTCCGACACGATTCCGGAGTTCCGGACGAACGGCAAAGAGGCCGTCACCGTCGAGCAGCTCTTCACGCACACGGCCGGCTTTCCGCACGCGCCGTCGAACCTCCGGGACTGGGTGCCGCGGTCGGCTCTCCGCGATCGGATGGCGCGCTGGCGACTGACCTGGGAGCCCGGCACGCGCTTCGAGTATCACCCGAGCTCGGGGATGTGGGTTCTCGCGCTTCTGATCGAGGAGCGCTCGGGGCTCGCGTTCGGCGACTTCGTGAGGACGCGCATCGCCGAACCGCTCGGGGTCGAGCTCTGGGTGGGCCTGCCCGAGGCGCTCGACGCGCGCACGGCCGACCTCGTTCACGTGGGTCGGCTCCCCACACCGGAGGAGTTTCAGGAGCGCGGGTTCCCCGTTCCGCCCGAGACCGAGGTGACGGAGGAAGCGCTCCAGCGCTTCAACGCTCGGGAGTTCCGCGCGGTGGGTGTGCCGGGGGGCGGCGGGATCGCGACCGCTGCCGACCTCGCGCTGTTCTACCAGGCGCTCCTTCACGATGGGCGCGGCGCCGACGGCACCGAGGTGTGGAAGCCCGAGACGATCGAGATGGCACTCGAGGTGCGCTCTGGAGACTTGAAGGACCCGATGTTCGGCAAGCGCGCGAATCGCGCTCTCGGGCTCGTCGTCGCGGGCGATTCTGACCGGACCTTCCGCGGTTTCGGCCACACCCATTCTCCGCACAGCTTCGGGCACTTGGGAGCAGGCGGGCAGCTCGCCTGGGCCGATCCCGAGACCGGAATCTCCCTCGGCTACGTCACGAACGGCTTCGAGCGCGACCCGATCAAGCTCGCGCGGCGCGGTGTGGGCCTCTCGAGCCGCGCCGCGAGCCTCGCCCTGTGAACCACTTCACGCCCTGAGGCCACCTACGGGCTCCTTTCGAGGGGCCAGTGAAGATCTTCACAGCTGCGTGCCGCCTTCCGCCGCACTCTGGGTCCTGCAATCGACAGGAACCGCGACGGAGGTAGTGATGGGCATTCAGCAGCGTCGGACCCAAACCCAGGGGGCCACCGGGTTTCGCCGAATGTTGCTGCTCGTGGCTGCTTCCGTCGCGCTTCTCTTGTCGGCGCCGAGCGCGCAGGCCGAGGGCCCGAGTGGCAGCGTCGATGTCCCCGCCCCGGCGGAGCTCGCCTGGCAGGTGCTCACCGATTTCGCGGCTTGGCCTCAGTTCATGCCCAGTATCAATCGCGTGGCGGTTCAGGAGCTCGGTGCCTCGGAGCTGAAGCTCCGACACGAGACCGAAACCATGGGTTTCCAGGTCGCGTTCACCGCGCTGACCGAAGTAGACACGCCCGCGCTTCGCTTGCACCTGACCCTCGACGAAAGCGAGCCGACGGACCTCGCGGCGATGGACGCGACCTGGCAGGTCGTCCCGTTGGCGACGGGCGGGGCTCGGATCGAATTTCGTTCGAATGTCCGCTCTGGCGCCGTGCCGGCTTTCGTCGAACGGCGGATGGTGAAGAAGTCCGTCGACGAGACGGTCGAAGCCGTGGCGGCGGAAATTCAGCGCCGCCTCGAGTCGATGACCGCTCTGGCCTCCGCTCCCGCGCAGGGCGTCTGATCCCCGAGAGCTCAGCCCACGCGAACCGGAAGGTGGGCGACCCCGCGGAGCACCGCGTTGTCGCCCCACACCACGTCCCCGGCTTGCTCGAGACCGGGGAAACGGTCGAGCAGGCCACGCAATGCGACCCGGGTCTCGAGTCGAGCGAGCGATGCGCCCAGACAGAAGTGGCGGCCATGGCCGAGAGCGACGTGCGGATTGTCGACGCGAGCGAGATCGAGCCGGTCGGGTTGTGCGAAGCGGGCTGGATCCCGATTCGCCGAGCCCAGGCAGAGGATGACCTGGCGCCCCTTCTCGACCCGGTGGCCCGCGAGTTCCAGGTCTTCCAGCGCGTTGCGCGTGGTCATCTGGACGGGACCGTCGAACCGCAGCAGCTCGTCGGGGGCCGTCGCGTCGAGGTCGGGATCCGTCCGCAGCGCGTCGAGCTGTTCGGGATCGCGAAACAACGCGGCCATCCCATTGCCGATCATCTTCGCGGTCGTCTCGTTTCCTGCGACGAGCAGGAACGAGCACATCGTGAGCACTTCCTGCAGAGTCAGGCGGTCACCCTCCTCCTCGGCCGCGAGCAGCCCGCTCAGCAGATCGTCTCGCGGTTCTTCGCGGCGCTCGCGCGCGATCTCGGTGAAGTATTCGCCGAGTTCGCGACCGGCGCGGAGCGAGCGACGGGCGCCCTCCCGCTTGACCACGCCGATCGATAGAACCACTTCGTCCGACCACGCCTTGAAGCGAGCGCGATCCTTTCGAGGCACGCCGAGCAGCTCGGCGATCACGATCACCGGGAACGGCCATGCGAGAACCTCGCAGAGATCGAAGGTCGTGCCCCGCACGGGGGCCAGCAGTTCGTCCACGAGCGCGCCCATCCGTGCCTCGAGCTCCGAGATCGCGCGCGGGGTGAACGCCTTGCTCACCAGCTTGCGGAGCCGAGTGTGGTCCGGCGGATCGCTCGCCAGGATCGAGCGGCGTTCGATCTCGTCGTCCGTCCTGCCGATGGCCGCCAGCCGCTTGCGCTGGCGGGGCCAGCCGCGCGAGTGCGAGGGATTGGTCGAGAGGCGATCGTCGTGCAGCGCCGCCGCGACGTCCTCGTAGTGGGAGAGGACCGGACCGCGAGTGAGGCGACTCTGGTGGACCCGGCCACGCCTGCGGAGCTCGGCGTACAAGGGATACGGGTCCGCGACGTGCTTCGGGTCGAGCGGGTTGAAGACGATCCCGGTCTGCCAGCGCTCGACCCAACTGATCGCGTGGATCACCGCGGTGACGGTGGTGTCGCGCAGCCAGTCCCGCGCAGTCATGTCACGACAGCCCCATCAGCTCCGAGAGGCCGACGCGATGGCCGGCCGTGAACCCGCCATCGACCGGCAGTGCGACTCCCGTCACGAACGAGGCTTCGTCCGAGGCGAGGAAGAGGGCCGCCTGTGCGATCTCCTGCGGCTTGCCGAAGCGGCCGAGCTGGTGCGCGTCGCGGATCCGGTCGCGGTAGATCGCCATCGCGGGATCGGAGAGCACCGATTCGAGGAGCGGTGTTTCGATGAAGCCCGGGCACACCGCGTTTACGCGAATCCCGCGGCGCCCGTAGTCCATCGCCATGTTCCGGGTGAGCAGCACGACGCCGCCTTTCGACGCGTTGTAGGCGCTGCCCCCTTCGAAGCCCTCGAGGCCCTCGACGCTCGCGATGTGTACGATGCTGCCCCCGCCCCCCTCGAGCATGGCTGGCAAGACATGCTTCGAGACCAGCCAGGTCCCCTTCAGGTTGACGTCGAGCACGCGGTCCCAGTCGCCCTCCTGCACCAGATGCGCGGGCCCGCCTCCGGCGATCCCGGCGGCGTTCACGAGAATGTCGATGCCGCCGAGCGCTTCGCGCGCCGCTGCGACGGCTTCCGTGACCTGCGCCTCGTCGCTCACGTCGGCGATGCCGAAGTGGCTGCGCGGGGCGAGTTCGGCCGCTTCCTTCCACGCGGGGTCCGCGGGCTGCTGCACGTCGAGCCCTGCAACGGCGGCCCCTGCCTGGGCGAACCGCAGCGCGCAGGCGGCGCCGATGCCGGATGCAGCTCCGGTGATGAGTGCGCGCTTGCCTTCGAGACGTGCCATGACTTCCTCGGCCTCCTGTTCTCCGCAGGGTACATCGGCGCGCGCTAGGCTGCCGGCGATGCGCGTCTACGGTTCGAAGATCTCCTACTTCACGGGCAAGCTCGAGGCCTATCTTCGGTACAAGGAGATTCCGTACGAGTTCGTGCCGATGAGTGCGCTGCGCCAGCGCGAAGTCCGCACTCGCGTCGGCGTGATGCAGATGCCGGTCGTCGAATTGCCGGACGGTCGCTGGATGACCGACACGACGCCGATGATCGAGTGGCTGGAGAGTGAGCACCCCGAGGCACCGGTCGTGCCGAGCGATCCGATCATGGCCTTCGCGAGCCGATTGCTCGAAGACTACGCAGACGAATGGCTGTGGCGGCCCGCCCTTCACTATCGGTGGAGCTATCCGGGCGATGCGGCGCTTCTCAGTCGTCGGATCGTCGACGAGCTGATGGGCGAGATTCCGCTCCCGGGCTTCGCGAAGCGCCTCGTGATCCGCCTCCGACAGCGCCGCTACTACGTCCGCGGCGACGGCGTGACGTCTGCGACGCGCGCTCACGTCGAAGAGACCTACTTGCGCACGCTCGATCGGCTCGAGGCGGTGCTCGCTCTCCGTCCGTTCCTGCTGGGAGGCGCGCCGAGTCTGGCGGACTTCGGATTCTTCGCATCGATGTTCCGCCACTTCGGGCTCGACCCGACGCCGGCCGCCATCATGATGGACCGGGCGCCCGGCGTGTACGCGTGGCTCGCGCGGATGTGGAACGCGCGAGGTTCGGCGATCGCAGGGGCGATCGAGACGGGCATTCCCTCGGAGTGGACCCCGCTCCTTCGGCAGGTGGGCGAGGTCTATCTCCCCTACCTCGCTTCGAACGGAGCCGCCTGGAAGCGCGGCCGTCGCGAGTTCGACTTCGTCACCAAGGGCGTCCAGTATCGACTGCCGACCTCGCGCTATCGGGTCTGGTGCCTCGAAAAGTTGCGCGCTGCGTTCGAGTCTTCGCCGGAGTCGGCGCAGCCGGAGATTCGAACCCTGCTGGAACGGCACGCGGCTTGGGATCCGCTGTGGGAGACCGAGGGCATTCGATCGGGTTACGACGAAGCCGGTCGAGCGCCTTTCGGAGCGGAGAGCATCCCCGTCTTCGGCGGCTAGCAGGTTGCTGAAGAACCCCGGACCGAGCCAGGCGCTCGGATTCGGGCCGAGCTCAAGGCGGGAAAGCGAAGCTGTAGTGCCGCTACAGCGAGCTTTCGCAACGCAGAGATCGGTTCGAAGACGAGTGTCGGGTGACGGGAGAGGTTTTTCAGCACCCTGCTAAAGGGCGGCTGGGCGCCAAGCTCCGCTCGTATGACCCCTGCTGATAGCCGTGTTCTGTGGGGATTCTGGACCCACCCAGAAATCATCTGGCGCGCCCTGCCACGGAAGCCGGGCTTCGCGGCCCCAGGAAGCGTCCCGGGTGGCACGGCGCCTGCACTCCTACCAGGCAACCGGCCGGCGGGTGGGAGATGCGCGCTCTCGGAGGTGAAGGCAATTGAAGCCGAGAAGTTCGACGTCTGGAGCGATCGTGGCGCTGCCCGTTGCCGCGCTGTTGTTCGTGACAGCCGCTCGCGGTGATCTGCTGGAGGATCCCGGTTTCGAATTGGCGACTGGCGGAGGCCAGGCCAGCAATAGCGCCTGGGTCTTGGATGTGAATTTTCCGGATGGAGTGACAGGTGCGGCGAACTTTCAGGAGGCGCCCTGGGCCGCAAGGACTGGTGACGTTGGCCTGTGGTTCAGGGCGTTTGAAGGCAACCAGAATCCGGGTGTCGATCCGCCCGCGGCCGCGAAGATCTTCCAGGACTTCGGCGCGGGTGGCGTTCTACTCGAGTCCGTCTCGTTGGACCTCAATCCCTTGTCTCCGAATGACGGAAGCTGGAACATGTACATGGTCAGTGGGCGCGCACCGGCAGGTACGCAAACGGTGCGAGCGTTCGCCGAAATGATAGGCGGCGTCGACGCGCTGCTGAACCCCCAGTCCGCGTTCCTGGACGACATGGACATGACGGTGTCTGGTGGAATCTATACGTTGACCGCCTGGCACAAAGTGGAAATTCACTATACGTCCGACGCCACCCTGATCGGCATCGAGTTCCTGGGGGTACCCGAGCCGGCCTGCGGGGACGCCGTCGTGGACCCTGGCGAGGAGTGCGACGACGGGAACACGGTGGCGGGCGACGGCTGCTCCGCCCTGTGTGAAATCGAGGTGTGTCTCGGCAGCCCGGTCACCGGGTGTGTGGTCGCCGCCAATGCCAGCCTCGCGGTCGTCGAGAAGAAGCCGGGCGACGAAAAGCTCAAGGCCACGCTGAAGGGCTTCGATTCCGAGACCACGCAGGGTGACTTCGGCGACCCCGTCGGCGGGACCACGGTCTACAGCGTCTGCATCTACGATAGCGGCGGGATCCTGGCGGCCGAGCTGGCCGTCGATCGCGCCGGAACGCTGTGCGGGCCCAAGTCCAAGGACTGCTGGAAGGCCAAGAAGACCAAGGGCTACACGTACAAGGACAAGGACGCGTCGGCCGACGGCATGAAGAAGATCGCGACCACGAGCGGCGCGGCCGGCAAGGGCAAGGTGACGTTCCAGGCGGCCAACAAGTCCAAGAAGAGCCAGTCCGACCTGCCCACGGGCATCGCCGCGGCGCTCTCGGGCTCCGGCGAGGCCCGGCTGCAGGTCGCAACCAGCGATGCGCGGTGCTTCGAGGCCGTGCTCGGCACCGTGAAGAAGAACGACGGAGTGCAGTTCAAGGCCAAGGCCCCGTGAATCGCGGAGGGCCCTTGACACTTCGGACAGTCTGGACACGAGCTCGGCACAAGTCCTCCATGGGAGGTCTATGGGACGAGTTTCCGAGCAGACACGTCCAGTGTCTTCCTTGTGTCCGCTACCACTAGCTAGGCCTCGCAGTCCAGCTCGACCAGCCACGCGCGGACGAGCGCGGCGAGGAACTTGCAGTCGGCTTCGCTGTGGCCGCCGCCGACGCGGAGCTTGCGTCGGTCGCTCACGAACTGCACGGCGTCGCCGTCGAACGCGACCTCCTCGATCTCGCCGACCGGGATGCTCCGCCACCAGGGCACCGGCCCCAGCCGCCGCGTGACGGTGAGCTTCGTGCCATCGACGTCGACCCGCTCGTGGACGATCAGGTCGCCGAAGAGCATCCAGCCCAGCGCGAGGGCGACCCCGGTGAGTGCCCCAGCGAACCCGAGATCGACCCGCTCGCCCGAAGTCCACATGTCGAACGTGTACCAGCCCCAACCGCCGACGAGGACTGCGAGCAGGATCCAGCCCCCGATCTTGTCGAAGCCAAACGGTGGCAGCACCGCGGAGCGTCTGCCGGAGCTCGGTTCGACGCGAACCTTCGAGGCTGACGGAGCCGAGGGCATCGGGGCGCCCCCTTCGTCCCGAAGCCGCAACGCGAGGGGCTGATCCAGCTCGGTGCCCGAGCGCGGCCTGGAGCCGAGGAGCCGGTCTTCGAAAGGGAATGCGATCGTCTCCGCCGCCCGCTCCGCGAAGCGCCGCGCGGCTTGCTCGTTTGTGAAGGTGTCGAGGGTCGGCCTGCCCGGGCCGTCGAGGAACACACCGAAGAGCGTGGAGCTGCTCCGGCTGATGCTGCCGAGAGAGCCACTCGTCCGCGTGACGAGTCCGAGGATCACTTGGCTCGTGCTGCCGAGCTTCCGGCGCTTTCGGATCATCGGGAAGACGAGCCCCCACCAACGCTCGAGCGTCCCTGCCTCGTGGTCGATCACGGTGCCGCGTTGGCCGAGTACGGCGACGAGCCCCAAACCGAGGAAGGGCGCGGCCACGACGATCACGAAGAGTGCGTTCGCCCACCACGGCGCCGCCTCTCCGGAGTCGGGGTCGTACATGCCGAGTGCGGTGCCGGCGAAGGTGAGCACGCAGCCCGCGACCAGGAAGGGCGCGCCGAAGAGCTTGGCGAGGAGCGGCGTGCCACGGACGATCTCGCGCCGGGCTCCGCGTACGCGCAAGCGATGCCCGAGCAGCGTGTCGAGCGCGCCCAACGCGCGCTCAGCCGGTGAGCCCGAGCGCCCGGAGGAGCGGCGGTCCCAGCACGAGCAGCCCGATCACGACGGCGCCGGCGGCGGCGATCAGGACCGCGGCCGCCGCGGCGTCCTTGGCGTTTCCGATGAGGGGGTGGGGACCGGGGTGCAGCGCGTCGGCCAGACGCTCGCAAGCGGTGTTGATGGCCTCGGCGACCCAGACCGAGGCGATCGCCGCGACGAGCCACGACCACCCTGCGCGATCGATTCCGAGTGCCGCGCCCAGGACGAGCACCGCCAAGGTGGCCGCGGCGTGGATCCACGCGTTGGGTTCGCTCCGAAGCACCAGCGCGAGGCCACGAAATGCGGGGCCGAAGCTCCGAATCCGCGCGGTGAGCGTGAAGCGTTCGTCCATCCACCCGATGGTGGCGCACTTTGGTCCGGCTAGCGCGGCCCGTGCAGCACGCGGCCGATCGCCGTGTGCCGCACGGCGATTTGATAGCTCCCGAGCAAGATCGGAACCGAGACCCCGAGGTGGACGAGGAATTTGGCCTCCGGCGGGAGCGGCAGCGGGAGGAGCAGTGCGCCGAGCCCCACCATCAGCGGAAAGTGGACGAGATAGAGCCAGTAGGACCGCGTCGGCGAGTTGGCGCACCGGTGCGCGAGCCACGCGGGAAAGCAAATTGGGCGATAGTTTCCCTTCGATTGGGCGAATTCGTATCCTCACCCCTTCTGATCAGGAGGATTCATGCCGGCTTCCCTGGGTGCGCAGCGACCGTTCGGGCTTGGCTACTGGCCGCTCCCTGAGGACGCGCCGGGGGTGGCGGTTGCCCGCGAACCCGTGCGTCTCGTGGCACCGGACGGCGCTCTCGTCCGGGGAGTGCTGTGGACGCCGCCGGCTGGGACTCCCTGGAAGACGGCGGTGATCCTCAGCCATCCGCGCGGCGACTTCTCCATCCACTACGCCTGTCCGCTGCTCGCCGCCGCGGGCTACGCCGTGCTGGGCTTCTCGACCCGGTACCTGAACAACGACACGGATTGCCTCCACGAAGCGTGCGTCACCGATGTGGAAACGGCCGCGGCCGAGATGCGTCGGCGCGGGGCGGAGGCGGTGGTCCTGCTCGGGAACAGCGGCGGGGGTTCGCTGATGGCGCTCACGCAGCGGGAGCGCGGCTGCGGGGATGGCTGGATCGGCATCGCCGCACACCCCGGTGAAGGCGTGTTCATGCTGCAGGTGATCGATCCTGCGGTGGCCGACGAGGATGACCCGGCATCGGTGATCCCGGAGCTCGACATGTACTCCCCGGACAACGGGTGGAGGCCGTGGCCGGAGCCGTGCACCTACGATCGTGATTGGCTCGCGACCTATCGTGCGGCGCAACGCGCTCGGATCGCGCGCCTCGACGCGGTGGCGCGCGAGTCGATCGAAGCGGCGAAAGATGCCGGCCGAAAGCTGCGCGGCATCGATTCGCAGGAGGATCCCGCCGAGTGGCGTCGCTGGCGCCAGCGGGCGGTGCACACGAAGTACCTCGTCATCTACCGGACCCTCGCGGATCCTGCGTACCTCGACCTGTCGATCGATCCGGACGATCGCCCGATGGGGTCGCTGTTCGCGTTCCCCGATCCGCTCGATGCAAACTATGGACGCGGAGGACTGGCGCGCACGATGACGGCGCGCGGCTGGCTCTCGACCTGGTCCGGGCTCTCCTCGCACGCAAAGCTCGCGGACACGATGCCGCACGTGAAGGTGCCGACTCTGATCCTGCACCCGACGGCGGACACCGAGATCCGTGTGCCCCAGGCGCTCGCGATTCGTGACGCTGCCGGCAGTGACGACGTCACGTACCACGAGCTGAAGGGCGCGCCCCACTACCTGGAAGGCCACCGGCCCGCAGCCATCGAGCTGTGCGTCGATTGGCTGCGGGCCCGGTTTCCCTGATCCCCGTCAGCGGAGGAGTTCCAGGAGACCGCTGGGGACCTGGCGTTCTTCGATCGCCTTGCCGGTGACCTTGCAGTCGCCGAAGTAGGGATGGGCGCCATCGAGCGAACCCTCGATGCTTCCGGCGATGCTCCTGACCTTCGCGTTCAGGAACGCGCCGTCCTCGGCCCGCTCGAGCTTCCACCGGTACGTGGCGTCTCCGATCGCCATCCCAGCGTCGGTCGCGACACCGCAGGCACCGTCGGCGACGTAGTTGCCGTCGTCCGCGAGCAGGAAGCGTGAAGTGCCCACGTTCTCCCACTCCTCGTTTCCTTTGCAGAAGAGGGTGGCGTCCGGGGGCAACGTGCCCTCGGAAGTGAGGTGCCAGTAGCAGGTGGTCCTCGTCCCGTTCCGGGCCAGCGCCTCGCCGTCGATGGCGCTCTCGCCGCGGGTGCGGACCTTGGTGCGGAGGAAGACTTCGTGCGTCGGCGGTGCGTCGGCGCCCGGTCTCTGAGATTGCGCCAGCGTCGCCAGGGGCGGTTCGAAGTCTTCACATCCTGCCTCAGCGCACTCTACGAGCACTTCGATCTGGCACTGGTCCAGCTGCGTGATGGCGTCCTTCTGGCACGCCTGGATCTCGTCCTTCAGCTGGCCGCTTCGGATCCAGGCTCCGACGCAGTAGTCGAACAGCTCGTTCAAGTCGCCGACGAAGGGTGGGTTCTTGCCCGGATTCTCGAAGTTGCAGAGGATCGCTCCAGTCTTGCTCACGATGCGGCATTCCGGCTTCGAGCCGTCGGGGAACACCATGTCGGCGGGCGGGCCCTGGCATTCTTTCTCGGCAAGAGTCTCGGGGCAGGCGTTCGAAGCGTGGAACGCGTCGCTGGCGCACTTATTCCAGCGGTCGAGGCAGTTCAGATCGTTGCCCTCCTCGTCTTCGAACGTGCATTCGAGCCCCGGCTCGGGTTCGGGCTCAGGCTGCGGGCCGCCGCCGCCCCCGCCGCAGTGGCCGACGAATTGGCAGAAGTCGATGAAGACGTCGGTGAGCTGCCCGAAGAACCGGCTCGGATCGGGCACACACTCGAAGTCCACCATGATGTCGGTGCTGCTGTTGCAGATGCAGTCTCCGTCGAGGTCGAGATGTTGGCCGGCGACGCAGGTGCCCTCGATGATGATGACTTCACCATCCGCGGCGCTGCCGGCGGCGGGCAGGAACAGCCAGGCGCAGAGCGCCAGACTCGAGAAGATTCGAAGCATTGGGGTCTCCTTTTGGGGGCCGATGGGTTGAATGGCGGGGCAGGGGATGAGAAGGCGAAGGGCCGACCCGGGTGGGCACCCGGGTCGGCTGGGGGCGGTCGCCTAGCGCTCGCGAACGAGCTCCAGGAGGCTGCTGGGAACCTGGCGTTCCTCGATCGCCTTGCCGGTGACCTTGCAGTCTCCGTAGTAGGGATGGGCGCCGTCGAGCGAGCCGACGATGTGGCCGGCGACGCTCTTCATCCGGGCGCCCACGAGCAGGCCGTCAGCGTCGCGTTCGACCTTCCAGAGGAATGTGGCGCTTCCGCTCGCGACACCGTCCTGGGTCGCGACGCCGCATGCGCCGTCAGCCAGGTACTGGTTGCCGTCTGCCATCAGGAAACGAGATGCACCGACGTCGTCCCACTCGCCGCCGGCCTCGCAGTAGAGCGTGCCCTCGGGGGCATCTAGGCCTTCGGTGAGGTGCCAGTAGCAGGTGCTCTTGGTCGCGTTGCGGACGAACGCCTCGGCGTCGATCGCGGTCTCGCCCTTGGTGCGCACCTTGGCGCGTAGGAACACGCCATGCTCCGGCTCTTGATCGAGCGAGCCGCCACTCGAGGGGAGCGAGGCCGGCACGATCGCGGCGGACGTCGGCACGAAGCACTCGCAGTCGTCCAGCACCTTGTCCTGGCACTCCTCCATCTCGGTCAATGCCTCGGTCTGACACTGGCTGATCTCACCGGCGAGCTCGCCGCTCTCCTGCCAATCCGTCAGGCAGCGGCCGAACAGCCCACCGGGCTCGCCGACGAACGGCGGGTTCTGGAGCGAGTCCGGGAACGTGCAGAAGATGCGCCCCGTCTTGGAGATGATCCTGCAGGTGGGTTTCGCCCCGCCCGGGAACACCATTCCGCTCGAGTTTCCGCTGCAGCGGTTCAGCGCCGCCCCGATGCCGCAGGCCTCACTCGTTTCGAATGCCGTCGCGGCGCACTGCGCATGGTCGGCATTGCACTGCTCGTCGTCGTCGTTGCACTCGTCCTCTCCCTCGGCCTCCTCCTCTTCATCCTCCGGCTCGGGTTCGGGCGGGGTGCCACCACCACCGCCTCCCCCGTCGCACGCGCCGAGGAAGTCGCAGAAGTCGACGAAGATTCCGCCGATGTCGCCAAACAGCCGGTTCGGGTCGAGCGCGCACTCGCCGTTGAAGAGGATCTCGCGGCTGTCGGTGCACGTGCAGCTGCCGCCAATGTCGGCATGTTGCCCGTCCGGGCAGTTGCCCTCGACGATGACCACATCACCGGTGGGGGCCGAGAATGCCGGCCATGAGAAGGAAAGAGCGAGCACGGTCGCTCCGAGGGCGTAGATCCAGAGAATCACTTTCTTGAGGCGAGGCGAGGTCATGTTGGTCTCCTGTGGGCCGCGTGCCCGGAGATACGTCCGCGGGATGGGCGTGGGGATGTGAAGGAGTTCACAGTTCCGTGCGTCCCACGAGAACGCATGGGCCCGAACCTTCGACGAAGCGTGAGCGGAGGCGCTAGCGTGGGGTTCTACCGCCGACGAACCCGGAGCCCCTCATGAGTGATCTTCTGACCCTCTCCCTGACGGAACTCTGCGAGCGCCTGCAAAGCCGCCGCGCTTCGCCCGTCGAGCTGATGCAATCGGTGCTCGAACGCATCGACGAGACCCAGCCCGATCTGGGTGCGTTCTGCTCGCTGCGGGATCGAGATGCGCTGCTCGAAGATGCGCGCGCCTCCGAGAGCAGGATCACGGCGGGGGAGGCCCGTCCGCTCGAGGGCGTGCCGCTCGGGGTGAAGGAGCTCGAGGCGACGGTCGGCCTGCCGTGGACCGAGGGCTGCGCGATCTATCGCGACCGCGTCGCGGATTTCGACGAAGTACAGATCGCGCGCCTCAAGGGGGCCGGCGCGATCGTGGTGGGCAAGACCAACGCTCCCGAGTTCGGCTTCACCGCGATCACCAAGAACCTGGTGTACGGGGTCACCCGCTCGCCGTGGAATCTGGAGCACACGCCCGGAGGTTCGAGTGGGGGGTCCGCAGCGGCGTTGACCGGCGGCGTGTGTCCGCTCGTGACGGCGAGCGATGGCGGAGGCTCGATCCGGATTCCGGCGAGCTTCACCGGTGCGTTCGGTTTGAAGCCGTCGTTCGGACGTGTCCCGCGTGGACCGTCGGCGCGCTGGGATCACGGGCAGACAGCCGTCTATGGTCCGCTCACTCGAACCGTTGCGGATGCCGCGCTCCAGCTCGACGTGACCGCAGGCCCGTCGCCTCACGATCCCGCGAGCCTGCCGGCGGCCGCAGGCTCCTACGTGCGAGCGCTCGAGGAGTCACTGCCGGAAGGGACACGGATCGGCTTTTCTCCCGACCTCGGGTACGGGGTCGTGCAGTCGGACATCGCCGCGTGTGTCGAAGAAGGCGCGCGAGTGTTCGAGAAGCTCGGCCACTCGCTCGTGCCGATCGCCGGCGGACCTCCGCTCCTGGGGCGAGAGTGGGGCCTGCTCGGCGGCTTCGATCTGCTGGCAGACCTGAAGCAATACCTCCCCGAGAGAGAGGGGGAGTTTGGGCGTGCGTTCCTGGCCGGGGTGAAGAGTGGCGAGCTGATGAACGCCGAAGCCTGGGGCGCCCTGCGCGAGAAGCGCGCGCAGCTGAACGCATGGTGCGCCGAGGTGTTCGAGACCGTCGATCTGTTGGTGACGCCGACGGTGCCCTACGACCCGCCGCCCGCGCGCGGTCCGTTTCCGAAGGAGACCGAGGGTCGCCGGCAACCGCCGGCGGGTGTCGCGGCCTTCACGATCCCGTTCAATCTCTCATGGCATCCCGCCGCGACGGTGCGTGCAGGGCTCTCGAATGCGGCGCTTCCCATCGGTCTGCAGATCGTCGGCCCGCGCCACCGCGACGACCTCGTGCTCCAAGCCGCCCGCGCCTTCGAACGCGAACGCCCCTGGCACCCCGACTGGCCCACCACCTGGGTCGAGTAACTAAATTCGGGGACGGTCTTAAGAAGTTTAGAAATTCGCGCGAATTTCTAAACTTCTTAAGACCGTCCCCGTTTCTAAACTGTGGCGCGGTAGGTGTAGACGGAGCCGATGATGCGGTCTTCACCGGCGAGCTCCTCGGCGGAGGAGAAGCCGGCGGCGCGCATGAGGGCGGGGAGCGCGTCGGGCGTGTTGTCCTTCAGCGCCGCGTCGCTGTGCAGGAGCTTGCCCAGCGTCTGGATCCAGCCGCCGCGCGCGGGACCGAAGTCCATCAGGAGCAGCTGGCCGCCGGGGGCGAGGACGCGGACGAGCTCGCGCAGCGTGCCGAGCTTGGTCTCCGTGTCGAGATGGTGGAACACGAACGAAGAGAGCGCGCGATCGAAGCTCGCGTCGTCGTACGGGAGTTCTCCGCCGAACGCTTCGTCGAATCCCACGTCGAGGCCGCGCTGCCGCGCCTTCAGTGCCGCGCGCGCGAGTGCCGCGGGGTCGGGGTCGAAGCCGCGGACGATCGCCTCGGGTTGGATCTCCTTGGCGAGGAGCGCGAGATCGCCGGTTCCGGAGCCGACGTCGAGGACGCGCGTTCCGGCTGCGAGTTCGGCGCGCGCGATGAGCTTTCGCTTCACGCGCTCTGCCCCGATCAACTTGTTGAGCGGATCGTAGAGCGGCAAGAGCCACGCGTGGCCGGCGGCCGGTACGAAATGGGTGTGTGAGTCGGAGTGAATCGTGTTCGTCATGGGTCACCTCACTCGAGCGACGGGGCCCGCCGATCGAACCAAGGGCGCGCTTCTTCCAGCTGTGCGGCCAGACGGAAGAGGGTGGCCTCGTCCGCATAGCGTCCAATGAACTGGATTCCGATCGGCAGCCCCGCTTCGTTCCACGACAGCGGAACCGACATCGCCGGGTGACCCGTTGCGTTGAGCAGCTGCGTGAAACCCACCGTCCGGCTGAGAGCGTCGAGCATCGTCTTCAGGTCGGGGTGCGCGAGAGACAGCGCTCCGATCTTCTCCGGCGGCGACGCCATCGTCGGCGTCAACAGGATGTCGCACGATTCGAGGAATCGGCCCAGTTGGCGCCCGATCGCGTGAATGCTCCGGACGGCGCCGGCGTACTCGGCGGCGGTGCGTCCCGCAGCGCCGACGGCCATGCCGTACGTGAGCGGTTCGAGGTCGTCGGGGGTGAACTCGCGCCCGAGTGCTTCGGCACGATCGAGAACGGCCTGGCGCAGGTTCGCGGCGATGATCACACCGGTCGCTTCGCGCAGCAGCGCGGTGTCGACGGTGAACGGGATGTCGGTGACCTCGTGCCCGAGATCTCTGCACAGGCGAGCCGCATCTTCGACCGCAGAGAGGCAGTCGGGGTGGACCGGAGCGTCGTTCCACGTCGCGGTCTGCACGGCGATGCGGAGGCGCCCGGGCGGTACGCCGACTTCGTCGGCGAAGGGGCGTGTCGGTTCCGGAGCCCAGTACGGTGCGCCGACATCCGGACCGGCCGTGGCATCGAGGAGCACGGCGCTGTCTCGCACGGAACGCGTCACAGCGTGAACGCAGCTCATGCCACTCCAGCCCTCGCCTGCGTCCGGTCCCATCGGAGTCCGGCCACGGGTCGGCTTGAGGCCGAACAGTCCTGTGCACGACGCGGGAATCCGGATCGATCCCCCGCCGTCACTCGCGTTGGCCGCCGGAACGATCCCGGCCGCAACGGCTGCAGATGCGCCGCCCGAAGACCCGCCCGACGTGTGTTCGAGGTTCCAAGGGTTGCGCGTCGCGCCGAACAAGGTCGACTCGGTCGATGTCGTGAGCCCGAACTCGGGTGACGTCGTCTTGGCGAATAGCACGAGCCCCGCGCGCCGATACCGCGCGACGAGTTCGCTGTCGTGGTCCGCGATGAACCCCTGGAACAGCCGTGAGCCGGAAGTTGTCGGCTGGCCGTCGACGAGGAGATGCAGATCCTTGAGTAGGAAAGGCACGCCTCGGAGCGGGCCCTCGGGAAGCCCCGCGTCGATGGCCGCGCGCGCCGCGCTCTCCATTTCGAGCACGACGGCGTTGAGTTCGGGGTTTCGTGCGGCCACACGTTCGAGTGCCGCATCGAGCAACTCGGTCGGCGAGACGTCGCCGGCTGCAACGAGTTCCGCCAAGCCGACGGCGTCGTGAGATTCGTAGTCGAGATCGGACATGATCGGCGTACTCCCTTGCCCCTAGGATCGCTCGTCTCGGGAGGCTCGGCCAACTGTGGTTCCCGGCGCGCTACGATCCTCCCATGGTCGAAATTTCGGTGACGTACGAGGGAGATCTCCACACGCGCGCGCTGCATGGCCCCTCGTCGGCTGGGCTCGAAACCGATGCCCCGAAGGACAATGAGGGTCGTGGCGAGGCGTTTTCCCCGACGGATCTTCTCGCGACTGCGCTCGGGAGCTGCATGCTCACTGTGATGGGAATCGTTGCGCGCCGCCATGATTGGGATCTCGCTGGCGCCCGGGCCCGCGTCGAAAAGCATATGGTCGCGGAGCCGGTGCGTCGCATCGGCAAGCTCGTGGTGGAGTTCGCGATGCCGGCGGTGCCCGAAAAGGCGCGTCCGGTCCTCGAGCGCACGGCGCACACGTGCCCGGTGCATCAGAGTCTTCACCCCGATGTCGAGGTCGAGGTCCGCTTCGACTGGAGCGGGATCTCCTAGCGCCTGTTAGGCGAGCGCCCTCCACCAGGCACCCGCGAGGGCGAGCAAGGCGGCGCCTCCCGCCGCCCATTGCGTTGCGGGAGGGGGCGGCTCGCGGAGGCGCCACGCGAGGGGCAGCGCCAGGCCGAAGCCGCATGCGAGACCGAAGAAGTGTGCCCACAGGTCGGCGCGCTCGCCAGTGCCCAGCATCGCGAGGATTCCGAGACCCGCACCGACCGAGACGATCCAGGGCCGGTCGGTACGGCGGTTGCGTCTCGGCAGAACGAGCGCGGCGAGCCCGCCGACCGCGGCGAAGATCGCGGTCGAGGCGCCCACCGAGTCGTGGCGCGCCTGGTGAAGCCATGCGTTCAACAGATTTCCGCCGGCACCCGCCGCGATACAGAGGGAGAGCGCGACTCCGAATCCGAGCCGCCGGGCGAGGAAGCCCACGAACAGGGAGCCCGACAGGGCGTTCCCGAGCACGTGACCGAGATCGGCGTGGAGCGTGAGTGCGGTGAACACCCGCTCGTATTCTCCGGAGAGAATGCGCCCGGCGTGCGCGCTGCCTTCGGCGAATGCCGTGCCGCGCGCGGCGCGAGTGCCCGTCACGAAGAAGAGCCCGAGGAGCCCCGCCGCGAAGCCGGCCATCGCCTCGACCGGGAATGGCCACGAGGCTTCCGGGGGTGGGGGAGGAGCGGGGGCGTTCTCTCGGACGTAGGTCTCGAGGAGGCGCAGGGCCTCCTCCTCGCGTTCTTCCGGAACTTCGACGAAGAAGCCCTGGGGTCGGCGGAGCACGCGGGCGTCGATCCCCTGCGAGCCGAGCGCCAGGCCCCACTCCTCGGCGGCCCGCTGGCGATTCTCGAGAGCGACCGCGACCCAGCCCGGGCTCACGAGTCTTCTCCGGTAGCGGGCGTTCCCGTCACCGGCAGGGCGCGGAGCAGTTCGCGGTCGAGGCGGCCGAGGTGAGTGCCGAGTGAGCGGGCCGCGGTCCGCCCATCGCCGCGCTCGAGCGCGGCGAGCCAGTCTCGCTGGCGAGCCAGATAATCGCTGGGGACGGGAGGCGGCTCACGGAGCCGGCTTGCGAGCACGACGGCGACGGAGGTGAGCTCGTTCCAGACCCACACGCTGGCCCAGGCCTCGGCCTCCTCGAGGACGGCACGGGCGATCGAGGCATCGAGAGCGACGAAGCGTGTGGGCGTGCTGCGCTCGTTCCAGGCCGCCTCTGCATGAGCGAACGCGTTCGCGAATCCGCCTGGCTTGGGAGCGGTGGGAATGCTCGCCGGAATTTGCCGTGCGAGATTGCGCCGCAGCGCCAGAGCGCCAGCTGCGAGGGAGCGCGCCTCCGAGGGAGTCTCGGGCAGGGACAGAAGTGCCGGAATCACGCGCAGGGACCAATGTTCACGCCCGCGGATTCGCACTCCCGAGCCGCGCACCGGTTCGATGAGACCCCAGTCGGCGAGGGTGGCCGTCGCCTGACGCAGCGTGACCCGGCTCGTCGACAGCTCCGCGGCGAGAATTCGCTCGGAAGGCAGGACTCCCGCCGCGCCTCCGGGCGTCGCTTGGCTGAGAATCCTCTCCAGGAGCGCGGCGCGCACCGGGTCGACTCCGTTCGTCACAATTATATTGGTTAGCCCAGTTGGACTAACCAAATCAATGCTCGAGCGGTACCCATTCACGTGGCTGTAGGAATCGCTCCGCCAGCTCCGCTTCGGCGGTCCCCGCCTCCGGCTGCCAGTCGTATCGCCACTGGACCAGCGGCGGCATCGAAGCGAGGACGTTCTCGATCCGCCGGCCTGATTGGATCCCATACTTGGTGCCCCGGTCGTAGAGCAGGTTGAACTCGACGTAGCGGCCCCGCCGCAGCAGCTGAAACTGCCGCTCGCGCTCTCCGAAGGGTGTATCCCGGCGGAGTTCGACGAGCGGAAGGTAGGCGGCGAGGTAGCCGTCCCCGGCCCGCTGAACGAACTCGAAGCACTGCTCGAAACCTCCTTCCGTCAGATCGTCGAAGAAGAGTCCGCCCACGCCCCGGGCCTCCTGCCGGTGAGCGAGAAAGAAGTACTCGTCGCACCACTTCTTGAGCCGGGCGTAGCTCCCGGGTCCGAGGGGCGCGCAGCACTCGCGCGCGACCTGGTGCCAGTGGACGCAGTCTTCTTCGAACCCGTAGAACGGGGTCAGGTCGAACCCGCCGCCAAACCACCACACGGGGTCGCCCTCTGCGGGTTTCGCCTGAAAGAACCGGAAGTTGGCGTGAGATGTCGGGATGTAGGGGTTGCGGGGATGGACGATCAACGAGACCGAGATCGCCTCGAACGGGGCGCCGGCGAGTTCGGGCCGTCGATCGGTGGCCGCCGGCGGAAGTGCCGGGGCTCGGGCGTGCGTGAAGTGGACGGCCGCTTTCTCGAAAACAGCGCCGTCTTCGAGCACGCGCGGGCGGGAGAGCGCGCCGCCGGGACCTTCGACGAGCTGCTCGCGAAACCGCGCACCGCCGTCCTGCGACTCCAGCGCCGCGCAGATCCGGTTTTGAAGGCCATCCAGGTAGTCGCGGACCGCTTCCGGGCGCGATCCGGCTTCGCGTTGTAGAGTCCCCACTTCTGGCAGTCTACCAACCAGGCTGCCAAAACCTGGCGCCGGAGGGGTTGACCCCTCCGCGAGGGTGCTTACACACCGCGTCAAGACGAACCCCAGAGGGGGGCGGGCTCCGAGCCAGGGTGGCGGGAGCGTGTCCCACGTCAATGTAGAACTCCCTCCCATGCGGGGGAGGTATGGAGGAGAGTCGGGCCCATGAAGATCCGACCGCTTCACGACCGTGTCCTGGTCAAGCGCCTCGAAGGCGAAGAAAAGACCAAGGGCGGGATCATCATTCCTGATAGCGCCAAGGAAAAGCCCCAGGAGGGGCTGATCGTCGCCGCCGGCCCCGGCCGGGTGGACGACGAAGGCAAGGTCACGCCGCTCGACGTCAAGAAGGGGGACAAGATCCTCTTCAGCAAGTACTCGGGCAACGAGATCAACCTCGAAGGCGAAGAGCACCTGATCATGCGTGAGGACGACGTCCTCGCGGTGCTGGAATAGAGGGCAACCAATGGCAGCCAAAGAGATCACTTTCGATCAGGCCGCTCGCGAGAAGCTTCTCGCGGGGGTCAACAAGCTTGCGAACACGGTTCGCGTGACGCTCGGCCCGAAGGGTCGCAACGTCGTCATCGAGAAGAGCTGGGGCTCCCCCACGGTCACCAAGGATGGTGTCACCGTGGCCAAGGAGATCGAGCTCGAAGACAAGTTCGAGAACATGGGCGCGCAGATGGTGAAGGAGGTCGCGAGCAAGACTTCCGACGTCGCCGGTGACGGCACCACGACGGCCACCGTTCTTGCCCAGGCCATCTTCCGGGAGGGCAGCAAGCTCGTCGCCGCGGGGATGAACCCGATGGATCTCAAGCGCGGCATCGAAAAGGCCGTGAGCGCGATCATCGAAGAGCTCGGCAAGATGTCCAAGCGCACGCGCGACTCGGACGAGATCGCTCAGGTCGGCACCATCTCCGCGAATAGCGATTCGCAGATCGGCGGCATCATCGCCGAGGCCATGGAGAAGGTCGGCCGCGAGGGCGTGATCACCGTCGAAGAAGCCAAGTCGATGGAGACGGTCCTCGAAGTCGTCGAGGGCATGCAGTTCGACCGTGGCTACCTCTCGCCGTACTTCGTGACCGACCCCGAGCGCATGGAAGGTGTGCTCGAGGACGCGCTGATCCTTCTCCACGAGAAGAAGATCAGCAACATGAAGGACCTCGTCCCGCTCCTCGAGCAGGTGGCTCGCTCCGGCAAGCCGCTCCTGATCGTCGCAGAGGACATCGAGGGCGAGGCGCTCGCGACGCTCGTGGTCAACAAGATCCGGGGCACCCTGGCCGCATCCGCGGTGAAGGCTCCGGGCTTCGGCGACCGCCGCAAGGCGATGCTCCAGGACATGGCCGTCCTCACCGGTGGCCAGGTCATCTCCGAGGATCTCGGTCTCAAGCTCGAGAACGTGACCCTCAACGACCTGGGTCGCGCCAAGCGCATCGTCATCGACAAGGACAACACCATCGTTATCGAAGGTGCCGGCACGAAGAAGGACATCGAAGGCCGATGTCAGGAGATCCGCAACCAGATCGAGAACACCACGTCCGACTACGACAGTGAGAAGCTCCAGGAACGCCTGGCCAAGCTCGCTGGCGGTGTCGCGGTGATCAAGGTGGGTGCGGCGACCGAGACCGAGATGAAGGAGAAGAAGGCGCGGGTGGAGGACGCACTCCACGCGACGCGCGCGGCTGTCGAGGAGGGCATCGTCCCCGGCGGTGGCGTGGCGCTCATTCGAGCGTCCAAGGCTCTCGAAGGTCTCGCCGATGGACTCCCCCCCGAGCAGGCCGCAGGGGTGAACATCATCCTGCGCTCCATCGAGGAGCCGCTCCGGCGGATCTCCGAGAATGCCGGGATCGAGGGTTCGATCGTCGTCGACAAGGTCCGAAACTCGAAGGGCGCAATCGGCTTCAACGCGCAGACCGAAGAGTACGAAGACCTCGTCAAGGCGGGTGTCATCGATCCGACCAAGGTCGTTCGTTCGGCCCTCCAGAACGCAGCCAGCGTCTCGTCACTGCTCCTCACCACCGAAGCGATGGTGGCCGAGAAGCCCGACGAGGGTGGCGCTGCCGGCGGCGGCGGCATGCCGGGCGGCGGCGGCATGCCCGACATGGGCGGCATGGGCGGCATGATGTAGGGAGCCTCTGAGGCTCTCGTTTGATGGCGGCCCCTCGCTTCGGCGGGGGGCCGTTTTCTTTTTTCGGGAAGACGTGGCAGTGTCACGCCACTCTGTGGCGCCTCTCGGATGGGTGTCGAATTTCTATTCGGGAGAAATCATGCACCGTTACGTCTTCTGCTCCCTCTTAGTTCTCTGCCTGGCCACGACTGTGGGCGCCCAGGTGGTTCATCTCGATGCCCGAGTGAACGGCGATCACTTAGCGGGCCAGGGAGTCGAGGTCCCGCTCACCGCTGGCCACTGGAGCGCCACGCTCATCGAGCCCGCGACCGACCCGGAGGCGATGTTCCAGGCCTGGGCCTTCACGCCCGCTGAGGGAGGCTGGGGAACCTTCTTCCGGGTCTTCCTTGCAGACGACACCCCGCTCCCGGCTGGCGGCCTGTTCGCACAGGCGGCTTCGCCTCAGGACGCATGGGACGAGACCGTGGCTGCGGGAAGGGACGTGCACATCTTCACGGTGCCCGACGATCAGAACGTCGCATTCGACGTTGGCGACAATGTCCTCACGGACAACCAGGGCGGGGTCTCATTCCGCTTGGAGCCGTCTGAGGTCCCGGAGCCGGGCGCGCTGCTCTCGATCTCGGTGGGTGGCCTCGTGCTCGGTGGGGCCGCGCGTCGCAAGCGTCGCAGAGGCGCTACAGCAGATTGAGCTGGGTGCCCTGGCCGATCGCCTCGTCGAAGCTCTGGCCGAGTTCGGGCAGGATCGCGTCGGCGACCGGGCGAAGGACGCGCTCGACGTAGTGGCTCCGGTCGAGGTTCTTCGGCGGGCGTCGGCCCGGCAGCACCGGTTCGGGGCCGGTGTCCGCGATGACGTAGCGGACGATTCCGCCGCCAAACTGCCCGCCTTTGCGCGCCGCCTGGACGTGGGGAGGGGCGGTGCCCTTGTAGTGGTCGGCGGATCCCTTGCGGATGCGCTTCACGTAGACGAGCTCGGCGTCTAGCTCGCCGGCGCGCACTTGTTCGGTGATCTCGCGGACGAAGGGCAGTACCTCTTCGTCGCGGAAGAGCCGCTCCAGCATTCCTTCCTGCAAGCGCTTGGCGACGCGCGGCCAGTCGCGTCGCACGGATTCGAGGCCGACGATCGCAAGCTCGCCGCCGTTTCGCTCGAACCAGCCCGCATAGCGCTTCTTGCTGCCGCCGCGGCCGCCTCGGACGCGCGGCAGAAAGAGCCGATCGAAGACGTACTCGAGTTCGAGCGTGAGCTGTGGCTCGACGCCGTAGTCCGCCCGGATCCGCGCGACGATGGTCGCCTCGATCTCTCTCCGCAGCGCTTCGGCGGGCGCGCCGTCATCGCGCAGCTGCACGAAGACCGAGTCGGTGTCGCCGTAGAGCACTTGCACGCCCGCGGCTTCGAAGGCGTCGGCTGTCCAGCGAAGTGTCTGCTGGCCGAACCCGGTGATTGCGTTGGCGATCGCCGGGTCGAAGAAGCGACAGGAGGGCGTGCCCAGCACACCGAACATCGCGTTCATCATGATCTTGATCGCCTGTTCCGCGTGTCGATCGCCGCGCGTCTTGGCGGCCTCGCGGCGCGCCATGAATCCCTCGACGATGGCTGGGAGCAGCGCGCCCGTTCGCGCAAAGCGTGCCCCGTTGGGGGCTTCGATGCCGCTCTCGTCGGCCAATGCGTGCGCGAGCGGGTCGAGGGAGAAAGTGCGGATCAAGCTCGGGTACAGGCTCTTGAAGTCGAACACCGCGACCCGGCGATAGAGGCCGGGCTGCGGTTCGAGCAGCGCGCCCCCTTTCACCATCACGTTGGCGCGCTCCCGGTCGACGCTCGGCGCGACGTGGCCGTGATTGCGCAGCATCGGAAGGTAGAGCCGGTCGAACGATGCGACGCTCGCACCGACCCGGTCGAGCGGCATGCCGCAGAGTCGGCTCCGCTCGACCGCGAGATCGAGCAGCCCCTCGTGGTCGAGGATCTCGAGCACGAGGCGCGCGTCCTCGAGGTTGTACGCGACCAGCGCGGCCGGATCCTCGCGATAGAGCCGCTGAATTTCGGCCCCTTTGTCCGGCACGTCCTGGTCGATGAGCTTGCCGCGCCCAAGTACCTCGCGCGCGACGGTTTCGAGACGGTAGTCCTCGAGGCGCATCGCATCGCGAACGAGCGGAATGCCGTCGAGGACGACGCGGCCCGGCACGTCCGCGCGCCATTGCCGGGTGAAGCCCGGGTCTTGGAGCAGCCTTGTCGTGCCGCGTGTGCGCCCGAGGTCGCCGGGAACGCGCCGCGCTTCGCAACGCTTGAGCAGAACCCTCAGGTCGAAGTCGACCACGTTCCAACCCGTGAGAACGTCGGGGTCGAGTTCGCGCATCCGTTCGAGGAGATCGCGCAGGAGCGCGTGCTCGTCGCCGCGGACGATCGCCCCCGGAACTTCTCGATCCGACAGCAACCAGACCTCTTCGGTGCCGCAGCCTGCCAACGCTGCGGAGAGGATGTGCGAAGCGTCCGGGGTGGTCTCGAGGTCGAGGCTCAACACCCGAAGTTCCGGCGTGCAGTCGGCCGGCCGCAACTCGGCATTGCGAAACCGGGTGAGGCCTCCGCGACCTTCGCTCGGTTCGCCGTCGATCTCGACTCCGGCCCGGATGCCGCGGTCGATCAGATAGCGGAAGGGAAACCGGACATCGGCCTCGAGGGCGAGGACCCCCCGACTCGCGAGCCGATCCCGGAGCGCCGGGACTTCGCCGGGGAGCGCGGCGGTCACCTTGTGGACGCGGCGTCCGGCGAGGTCTACGAGTTCGCTCTTCTCGACGTCGACGCCCGACTCTGTTGCCAAGAGTGCGAGGCCCGCATCGGGCACGAAGAAGTACGGCCGGAAGCGATCGTCCTCGGCGAGAAACGGGCCGCCGTCCTCCAGGCGCCCATAGATTTGCACCACGGGCACCCCGTTCTGGATGCGATACGTCGGCTGAAGGATGAAGCCCTTGTGGATGAAACCCGCGTGGACGAACTCGCGCACCGTTCAGCGGTACAGTGCGCGCGCGAGCTCCTGCCGGAACCTCGAGGTCAGCGGGTTGTCGGGGCCGAGAAACTCGAACAGATCGAGCATCGTCTTGCGTGCGGCTTCGTCCGCGTGCGTCGGATCGGCTCGGATCACCTCGACCAGGGCCTCGAGCGCTTCTTCGTGCCGGTCGGCGGCAGCGAGGGTCTGGCCGAGCTCGAGCCTCGCGTCGAGATCGCCGGGCTCTGCGGCCAGACGTTCCCGAAGTGTGGCTTCGTCCCCATGGCCCTCGCCGTGGGTCCGCACCTGCGCCGCCAGGCGCTCGGCCTCGCGCCCGAGTTCGCCGCCGTCGGTGACTCGCGCGATCAGGTCCAGCGCCTCCTCGGGCGCCCCCTCGTCGGCCCGGATGCGAGCGAGCCCGAGCAGGGCCGTTCCGTGCCGGGCTTCGAGCGTGAGCGCCCGCTCGAAGCGCTCCTCGGCGGCGCGGGCGTGGCCGTCCGCCGCGAGCACCTCCCCCTCGGTCGCCAACTCATCGGCTTGGGTGGGCAGAACCTTGGAGAGAAAGGTCCGAACGGCACTTTCCGGCTGTGCGCCGGTGATTTCCGCGACGGCTTGCGCGTCTCGAAAGCCGAGCACCAGCGGGATGCTGCGGACCCCGTAGTGCTGGGCGGTGGCAGGGCAGGCGTCGACGTCGACCTTGACCAGCTGGAACTCGCCCTCATGCTCAGCTGCGAGCCGGTCGAGGATCGGGGCCAGCTGGCGACAGGGTCCGCACCATTCGGCCCAGAAATCCACGATCACAGGGAGATCGCGGGATCGTTCGAGGACGACCTGCGCGAAGTCCGCATCGGTAGCGTCGATGGTTTCGGCCATGCCTGATCCGGCTCCGTTGGATACCATACGGCCGCCCCAACAGCGAGGAGAGGCTTGAGATGCCCTGGGTGATCACGAAGCTCTGCCGGGATTGTGTGGATATGGCCTGCGTGGAGGTCTGTCCGGTGGACTGCATCTACGAATACAAGGGAAGCGATCGGGAGAAGTTCCCGAATCAGCTCTTCATCGACCCCGAGGAGTGCATCGACTGCGGTGTCTGTGAGCCCGAGTGCCCCTGGGAAGCGATCTTCGAAGACGAGCGCGTACCCGATGTCTTTCAGCCCGATATCGGCAAGAACGCCGAGATCGTCGATGCGAAGGACGCCTTCGAAGTCCCGGACGTCGACGAGAAAGAGAAGCCGACCCCGGAAAAGGTGGCTTCGAACAAAGAGAAGTGGGGCTTCGCGGAGTAGCGCCTCTGAGCGAGCCGCTCGACACGCTCGGCCGGCCGGTGCGAGATCTGCGGATCTCCGTCACCGACCGCTGCAACTTCCGCTGCAACTATTGCATGCCGGCGGAAATCTTCGGCGAGCGGTACGAGTTCTTGCCGCGCACGGAGATCCTCGACTTCGAGGAGATCGAGCGACTTGCGCGGCTCTTCGCCGATCTCGGGGTCGAGAAGCTCCGGATCACCGGGGGTGAACCGCTCCTGCGTCAGGATTTGCCCAGCCTGATCGGGCGCCTCGCGGCACTCGACGGCGATCTGGACGTCGCGCTGACGACCAACGCCACGCTGCTTCCGCGCCTCGCGCAGCCGTTGGCCGACGCCGGCCTGCGCCGCGTGACGGTCAGCCTCGACAGTCTCGACGAGGCAGCGTTCCATCGGATCAACGGCGGCAAGCTCACGGTCGAGCGGGTGCTCGAAGGGATCGCCGCCGCTGAGCAGTGCGGTCTCGGGCCGGTCAAGATCAACAGCGTGGTGCAGCGGGGCCAAAACGATCACACAGTGGTCGAACTCGCTCGGCACTTTCAAGGCACCGGCCACATCGTGCGGTTCATCGAGTTCATGGACGTCGGGACCCGCAACGGCTGGGATCTGACGCACGTTGTTTCCGCGAAAGAGATCGCTGCGCAGATCGATGCCGAGCTGCCGATCGAACCGATCGATCGGAACTATCCCGGCGAAGTGGCCGAGCGCTGGCGCTACCGCGATGGGAGCGGCGAGATCGGGATCATCGCGAGCGTCACGCGGCCGTTCTGCGGCGACTGCTCGCGCGCGCGGCTGACGACCGACGGCCAGCTCGTCACGTGCCTCTTTGCCGCAGGCGGCGTCAGTTTGCGCGACCCGATGCGCGCGGGCGCGAGCGACGAAGAACTGCGTGACCTGATCGCTCGACACTGGACCGCCCGGTCCGATCGCTATTCGGAGCTGCGGAGCTCGGTGAATGGCGACCCGGCCAAGGTGCGTTCGAAGATCGAGATGTACCAGATCGGCGGGTGAGCGAGCTTCGCGTCCAGTTCATCCACGGGCTCGAGGGCAGTCCGTCGGGCCGGAAGGCACGTCTCCTCGCCGAGCACTTCGTCGCGAGCACCCCGGCGATGGACACGTCCGACTTCGAGGCCTGTGTGCAGCTCCAGGCCGATGAGGCGGAGCGCTTCGCACCCGAGGTGCTCGCGGGTTCCTCGTTCGGCGGTGGTGTCGCGGTCGCGTTGCTCCAGCGCGGACTCTGGCGCGGCCCGACGCTTCTGCTCGCTCAGGCCGCCAAGCATCAGGGCCTCGAACTCACGCTGCCCGAAGACGTTCGCGTGTGGATCGCCCACGGCACCGGCGACACGCTCGTCGATCCCAAAGAGAGCCGCGTGCTCGCACGCACCGGCACACCGGAACTCGTGCGGCTGATCGAAGTCGATGACGACCACCCGCTCTCGAAATCGACGGAGAGCGGCGCGCTGCTCGACTGGGTGAGGGAGCTGCACGCTTCCGCTGGGTAGGCCGAGGGCACCCGCTGACCCTGGCAGGCCGAACGAGCGAGTTCTGGCAGCACCCGCGGAGATGGAAGAGGTTGGCTCTGGAATGCCCGGTTCACAGCGCGCGCGAAACGTGCTGCCAGCGACTTCATTCCCCGGCCCAACGCCTCGCGATGAGCCGCTTCGACGATGAAGTGTCCATGATCACTCTGGATCGGGTAGTGGACGACACGGAAGTCGACGCGCGCGCAGCCCTCGGCGAAGGAGCGCACGCTATCTTGAGGTCGTTTCGAAGGAGGTGGCGCTACGGGAGCCGTGCCCGGGCAGCAGGCGATTGACCACGTGGCGGCCCATGCTCTGGCGCGTCGGGCCGTCGCCCGCCAGACGATGGAGCAGATCTGTCGCATGTCCGACGTCGCTTTGGGCGAGATCGACGAACTCATCGGTCAGCTTCAGAGCGATGCCTGCGTCGCCTTGCACTTCCACCCCGATCGCCTTGCGCGGGACGGCCGCACCGTCGCCGAGGCGCTCCGTGACGATGGTGTCTACAGGACGCAGTTCGAGACTGGGCTCTCTAACGGCATGCTTTCACCGGAACGGGACGGCCCCCGGGATCAATGGGAAAACGAGCTCTTCGGCGATGCGTACGGCGCCCTCGATCTCCCGCTCTCAAGGCGGCCGCGCTACGGCGCGCTGGCGCTCATGGGGCACGCGGACGGTCCATCTCCCCGCTTCGGCTCCAGCTACTTCGTGTTGAACCCGGCCTGTTCGCGCCGTAGCACGTTTTGTTTCGGTGACTCGCACGAGAACCCGCCAGTTCGGGGAGTGTGGTCGCAGTGGGATGACGTCCTTGCGGCGCTGCTGACCGAGGCCTTCCTTCGGGATTCGGCGCTAGGGCGGGACAACGTTCGCCCGGCAGCCCTCATCGAGTTCCTGCGCGTCGGCCTAGGAAGCCCTCGACCGCCGCCATCCGAGCTGCCAGCCGGCAGGAACCTGGACCACTACATCGAAGCGCAGGTGCACGGTGAGGTGGTGCTGCAGCGGGACGCGGACTTCCTCGTGATGGACCCAAGCTTCCGGGGGACGCCGACCGGGGCTGCGATTGCTGTGCTCTGCGAGCGCCACGACGTGCAACTGCAATGGCATGGTGGCTTCGCGCTGCGGCTTCAGGATGTGCCCACCGACTTTCGCGGTCCGACGATGCCAGCGCTGGCCCAGCGCGTCGCGTCAGCGGGTGTGGTCACAGCAGCTGAGATCGGGGCCGCCGCTGCCGAAGTGAGGGATGCCCCGAATCGCTGGGCGGCTTTCGGCGCCCCTGCAGAGGTCCTCCAGGCCCTCAAGCTGCTGTGGCACGTTCTGCTCCGTTATGGCCGCTACGGCTGACGAGCCGATGATTGGTGAACACGGATTGCGCGTTCATTCCTCCCGCTCGGGGAAGGCGTCCATGTTCGGGTTCTTGCCATCCATCATCGTGTGGAAGCGGTTCTCGAAGACGGGCTTGAACTCCGGGTGCGTGAGGATCCAGAAGCGGTCGGCGCGGATCGCGTCGAAGACTTTCTCCGCGAGCGCGGCCGGAGGCATGCCTTCGGGAATGCCCGCGCTGAGGGCCTCCTCCATGACGGTCTCGAGCGCGTTGCGCGGCGCTGCCAGGCCGAGTTCGTCGGGGCGGTTCCGTTCGGCCTGCATGATTCCGGTTGCGACTCCGCCGGGGCACAGACACGACACTCGGATCTCGCTCCCGACGAGTGCCAGCTCGTGGTGGAGCGTTTCGGTCAACCCGACGACGCCGTGCTTCGACACCGTGTACGGGCCGAGCATCGGGCCGGCGGACAGGCCGGCGATCGACGCGGTGTTCACGATGTGGGCCGGCTCGTCCTGCTCCAGTAAGCGCGGGACGAACGCGCGGATGCCGTGGATCACACCCCAGAGGTTCACGCCGAGCACCCAGCGGTAGTCCTCCTCGCTGCGCTCCCAGCTGAGGCCGCTGACGACGACGCCGGCGTTGTTGAAGAGCAGGTGCACTCCGCCGAACTCCGTGAACGCCCGGTCGGCGAGCGCTTCGACCGCCTCGCTCCGCGAGACGTCTGTCTTCTGGACGAGGCAGCGCGTGCCGCCTTCTTCGAGCTCCTTCCGCAGCGCTTCCAGGCCGCTCTCGTCTACGTCGGCCAGCACGACGGCCATGCCCTCGCTCGCGCAGTGACGTGCGAGCGCCGCTCCGATTCCGCTCGCCGCACCGGTCACCACGGCCGTCCGGCCCTCGAACTCCTGCATTGGATCTCCTCCGCTTCTGCGGTCGGCCGCTATGCTACCGCCTTCTCTCAGGAGGCCCCCCCACGATGCGCTTCTCCTATGCCGAGTCGATGTGTGACCCGGCTCAGTACATTCCGCTGGCGGAAGCCTGTGATCAGGCGGGCTACACCTCCTTCACGATCCCCGACAGCATCTGCTATCCGCGCGATTCGGACAGCAAATACCCGTACACGCCCGACGGAGATCGCGAGTTCCTGGCGGACAAGCCGTTCATCGAGCCCTTCACGCTGATCCCGGCGCTCGCCGCGGTCACGGAGCGGCTCCGGTTCACGACGTTCGTCGTCAAGCTGCCGATCCGAAATCCGGTGCTCGTCGCAAAGCAGGCGACCTCAGTGGCCGTCATGAGCGGCAATCGGTTCGGGTTTGGTGTCGGCCTCTCGCCGTGGCCGGACGACTTTCGAATCACCGGGTCGGAGTGGAAGGGACGCGGCAAACGCCTCGACGAGATGATCCAGATCCTGCGCGGTCTCGAGACGGGGGAGTTCTTCGAGTTCCATGGAGAGCATTACGACATCGAGTCGATCAAGCTCTGCCCGGCGCCGACCGAACGCGTGCCGATTCTCATCGGGGGCCACGCGGATGCCGCGCTCCGGCGCGCGGCCCGCGTCGGCGACGGCTGGATGCACGCGGGCGGAGGGGAGGCGGCAGACCTCCCGGGCGCACTCGAACGCCTTGCCGAGCTTCGACTCGAATACGGCCGCGACAAGGAGCCGTTCGAGATTCACGTGATCTCGATGGATGCCTATACACCCGACGGCATCAAGCGGCTCGAAGACATGGGTGTGACCGACGCGATCGTCGGGTTCCGCAATGCGTACGTGGCCGACGACCAGACCCTCCAGCAGAAGCTCGACTCGCTGAATCGATTCGCCGACGTCGTGATCGCGAAGCTCTGAAATGGCGCGCGTTTCGTTTCCGGGCGGCGCTGCAGACGAGTGGGGCGAGCACCTCGGCCTCGAGATGCTCGAGGTGACGCCGACGCATGTGCGCGCGCGGCTCCTGGCGGATGCCAAGCATCATCAGCCCTACGGAATCTTGCATGGCGGGGTCTACTGTTCGGTCGTCGAGAGTGTGGCCAGCTATGGCGCCGGGTACGCGGCCGCGGCGAACGGCGCGCGCGGTGTCGTCGGCGTATCGAACCACACCGACTTCTTGCGCTCGCACTCCGAAGGAGAGCTCCTTTGCGAAGGCGAGCCGGTTCATGTGGGGCGCCGGTCGCAAGTGTGGGATGTTCGGATCCGGCGGACGAGCGATGAGAAGCTCGTCGCGAGAGGGCAGGTCCGCTTCCAAGTGCTCGACGAACTCCCCCACGAGCGAGGCCAGTAGCCCATGCGAATCGCCACCTGGAACGTGAATGGTCTGCGCGCGCGAATCGACTTCGTGTTGCATTGGCTCGCGGAGCGCCAGCCGGACGTCGTCGGCCTGCAGGAGCTGAAGCTCACGGACGAGCAGTTCCCGCACGACGTGTTCGGGGACGCCGGCTACCGCGCGCTGACGCACGGGCAGAAGAGCTGGAACGGGGTCGCCGTCCTGTCGCGTGAGACGGCCAAGGTCGTGCAGACGGGTTTGCCGGGGCAAGAGAGCTTCGGCGCTCGGCTCCTCACGGCGGAGATCGAGGGAGTTGAGTTCACGACCATCTACGTGCCGAACGGAAAGTCGGTCGAGCACGATGACTTTCCGCGGAAGCTCGCGTGGCTCGATGCACTTGCCGAGCATTTCGAGAACAACGGTGCGGCGGAGCGCTCGGCGGTGCTCTGTGGCGACTTCAACGTCGTGCCGACAGCGCTCGACAGCTGGGACGAGAAGGGCCACGCCGGTCGGATTTTCCATACCGACGGCGAGCGCGCGCGGATCGCGCGGTTCACCGATGGCGCCTGGGCCGATCTGTATCGGGCGACGCACCCCGAGACCCAGGCGTTCTCGTGGTGGGACTATCGCGGGGGGGCGTTCCACCGCGGCCACGGGCTGCGTATCGACTTCCTGCTCGGGACGCCCGCTCTCGCCGAGCGGGTGACGAACGTCGAAATCGATCGCGACTACCGCAAGAAGAAAGACGGGCTGACCGCCTCCGACCACTGCCCGGTGTTCGCCGACATCGACTGAGCTCGGCTCGGTCGGGTGTCAGTCTTCGGCGGGCACGCCGAAACGGTCGGAGTAGAACGCGAGCGCCTTCCTCCGCTCAGCAGGGTCGAGCCCCAACTCTTCGAGTCGATAGGCGTGGGCGCCGTGTTTTCCGCGAGGATTCGCTGCGAGAAACTCCCGCATCGCGGCTTCGGTCCGGGGGGTGAGCTCGCGGCCGGAGACTTCGTAGATGCGGCTCACGACCCCGATCGGGTCCCGGTTCAGTTCTTCGAACTGTACGTCGACGAAGCGGTCTGCCAGTGCGGCGGGCCGAGCCTCGGCACTCCGGTTCAGCATCGCCTCGAGGCGAGTCGCCCAATAGGCGCTGATGGCCGCCGGGTCGGGGTGTCGTTCGGACGCGCGGCGGCTGTACGCGATCATGTGCGCGAAAGACGCCGTCGCCTTGAGCGGATCCCGGTGGGTCTGGACGATCGTGGCGCGGGGAAAGGTCTCCGCCAGGATCGGGAGCTGTTCGAGATGCTGGGGCGACTTCAGCAGCCAGCGTTCGCCGGGCCGGTACCAGCTCAAAATCTGGAGCATGCGCCGGAGGTACGTGTAGCCGGGCCGGAGGTCGGCCTGCTGATACCAGTCGCGGAAGCTCGGGACGTTCCACGTCGCTTCGTGGAGCATCGTGGCGAAGTCCATGCCGAGGAGCCAGATCTCTTCGTCGGGTTCTTCGGCGTCCATCTCATGCATGGCCCGCATGAGGGGCGTGATCCAGTGGACGAATCCGATCGCCCTGTGGGTGGTGTGGATGCGCGTCGCGGTCTCGGGCGGGCGTTCCAGCAGGTTCTTTGGGGGCAGTGGCTGGAGGGCTTCCCAATAGGGGAGGGAGCGGAGCCCTGGATCTCGAGAGAGCAGCCGCTGCAGCATCGTCGTGCCGGTGCGGGGGAGACCGAGAATGACGATGGGGTCGTCGACAGGGAGGTCGACGATCTCGGGCCGGAGTTTCAGCAGCTCCTCGGCGCGCAGTCGAGCACTCAGGGTGTCGATCAGCTGGAACCGCGCCAGCGTTCGTCCGAGCAGATGCAGGTCCGCTTCTTCGTTCAGCGCCCGGCATAGGATCTCGAACGGTTCGCGGAACCCGTGGTCACCAAAGTCTGCGAGTCCGGTGCGCGCTTGCGCCCGTTTGAGCAGCGCCTCCGGTTCGAGAGAGACGGCTTTGCGCATCGGGCTGCCGAGTCGGTTCACCCACGAGAGTGGGAACGGCAGCCGTGGATTGCGGAGATCTTCCAGAGTGCTCACGCGGGAAGGCTAGCGGGCTCGGGATCTCCGGCTCGCCGGGCGCTGGGCTAGCGTGGACTTCATGAGTCAGGTGGTGCGCGTTCGCGAGGCAGGTGGGCCCGAAGTCTTGCAGCTGGAGGAGCGCGACCCGCCGAACCCCGGTGCGGGACAGGTGCGCGTCGCGGTTCGTGCCGCAGGCGTTAATTTCATCGACGTCTACTTCCGCACCGGCCTCTATCCGCGCCCGCTTCCGTTCGATCTGGGTCTCGAGGGCGCCGGCGTGGTCGAGGCGGTCGGGGAGGGCGTGACGGCGTGGGCCGCCGGCGATCGCGTCGCCTGGGCCACCGGGCCCGGGTCGTACGCCGACCATGTGATCGTCTCCGAGGCCGCCATTGTCCGGGTGCCGGACGGCGTGGAAGACGAGCAGGCCGGTGCGGTGATGCTGCAGGGGATGACGGCGCACTATCTGGCCCACGGGGTGCGCGAGACCAAGCCGGGAGACGTCGCTCTCGTGCATGCCGCGGCAGGCGGAACGGGACTCTTGCTGGTTCAGCTGTTGGTGGGAGCGGGTGCCCGCGTGATCGGTACCTGCGGGAGCGCTGCAAAAGAGGCACTCGTGCGCGGAGCGGGAGCGAGCGATGTCGTTCGGTACGACGAGGTCGATTTTTCGAAGGCCGTGCGATCTCTCACCGACGGGCGGGGCGTCGATGTCGTTTACGACGGCGTCGGAAAGGACACGTTCGACGGCTCCCTGGCGAGTCTCCGGCCGCGCGGTCTGCTCGCGCTGTTCGGGCAAGCGAGTGGCCCGGTGCCTCCGGTCGATCTGCAGCGACTGAATCAGGGCGGTTCGCTGTTCGTGACGCGACCGTCGTTGGCCCACTACGTGGCCGACCGGGCCGAACTCGAGCTGCGGGCAGCTGCAGTGCTCAACGCGGTTGCGGGCGGGAGCCTCGACGTCTCGATCGGAGGGCTTTTCGCGCTTGCGGACGCGGCCGACGCCCACCGCGCGCTCGAGGGGCGCGGGACTTCGGGGAAGCTTCTTCTCGTCCCCTGATTGTTTCGCCCGATGAGACCGACTAGCGCTGCTCGCGGCGCTCCTGACACGCGATACAGAAGGGTGATTCGGGTCGCGCCGAGAGGCGGGCGAAGCCGATGTCCTCGCCGCAGCTCGCGCACTCCCCATACTCTTCGTTCTGGCAGCGGGCGAGCGCGGCGCGGGTGAGGTGGAGGCGGGACTGGAGAGCCGCACGGCCCGCTTCGACCATCTTCTGCTGCTGAATCGCATCGATGCGGGAGACCCGGCCGACGGCGCTCTGGTCGAGTTCGACGGGCCGGGCGGCGGCGGACGAATCTGCGAGCTGGACTGGAAGGTCGCGCGCGAGTTCTTCGAGGGCTCTGCGAAGCTCGGCAAGCTCGGGGTCCGTGAGCGCCATGGGGTTGAGTCGCCGCTACGCGAGAGGTCGGGTGGCGGCGGCGTCGAGCCGCTCGGGCTGGATCATGTCGGTCTCGGTCAGAGCTCGATGGATCAGATTTTTGGCCTCCTGCTCGAAGAGGAAGGAGACGTGGCTGCCCTCGTACCAGGCGATGGGCGGCCGCTCCCAGTGGCGCCAAAGATCCGCGGCGTGATCGGCGGTGGCGAGTCGATCGGCGACGCCCGCGTAGATGAAGCGCCTTCCGCGCGGAACGAGAGGCGGCATCTTGAGCGGGGAGACGACCTTGAGCAGGTCGCCGAGCGCGTCGAAGTCGACGCCGAGTCGCTCGAGTGCACGCAGTCCGATCCGGGGCGCATGGCTCCGCAACAACCGGATGAAGTCGGCGGCAGGTATGCCCGCGATCACGCAGTCGAGCGAAGCCTCGAGGCCCGCGAGCAGCCCGACGGTGTAGCCACCGAGCGAAACTCCGTGGGCGGCGATGCTCGGAGCGCCCTCGCTCCGGAGCCAATGGGCGAGCCTGCGAACGTCCCAGACGGCCTGGGCCTGGGCATGCACGGTGTCGATGAAGTCGCCTCGCAGAAACCCGTCTCCGCCTCGGCGCCCCATGCTGCGCGGGCCGTGCAGGGGCATCACCGGGATCGCGACGTTGAGGCCGAGCTCGCGGTGGAGCCAGGGAACCCGGAACCCCGTGACGTCGACCAGTGGCAAGCCCATTCGATAGCCGGGAACACACACGACCCAGGGCCGGGGCGCTCCCGGGTGTTCGAAGAGCCACGCGTGGGCGGTGCGGTTTTTCTCGTAGGAAAGCCAACGCGCTCGACCCGGTTCCTGCGGGTGAGGCTCGTAGCCGCTCTCGAACGCGATGCGGCGGAACCGGCCCCAGATCGAGCGGGCGTTCTCGAGCCTGGCACCGCGGAGCGGAGGCGGTGACCGGTGGTAGGAGGCGGGATCGTCGAGCCAACCCTCGCGCTGCCAGACCGAGAGCGCATGGGCGAGTTCGCGCGCGAGCCGCTTCCGGTCGCTGTACGCGATGGTGGGGGCGGAGACGAGTTCGGTGCAGAAGAAGATCTCGTCGAGCAGGATCTTCGAGGCGAGGCCGAGACTGAAATCAGCCTGCGGGATGGCCGCATCCGCCGGCTGGCCGGCCGCGCCGGAAAGTCGCGAGCCCAGCAAGAGCGGAATTGCGCTCGCGCGCAGCGCCCACCCCATGCCCTGGGTCCAACTCCAGCCGGACTCCTCGGCCTCGTGAATCCAGCTCGCGGAATGAGGCATGCCGGTTCCCATGAGAGCTTCTCCCACCCGATTTCCGGCGGGAAGGATAGCCGTTTTGGGCGCGTGCGAGCGACGCCCGGTGCTCTGGAGCGCCCGCCCACCTCGACGGCAGTCGACCTCTGGGGTAAGTCCAAGTCGACTTGGAAGGCCATCTCCTCGGCGACCTGCTGCTGGTGATTGCGCTCGCCGCCGCTGGTGTCGCGCTGTTCGAACGCCTGGGTCTTCCGTCGATCGCGGGCTTCCTGGTGATGGGTGCCCTGGTCGGGCCGGGTGCGCTCGGGATCGTCGGCGACCCGGACAGCGTCCGCGCGCTTGCGGAGTTCGGCGTCGTCTTTCTGCTGTTCGAGATCGGCCTCGAGCTGCCGTTCGAGCGGATTCGCGAGATCGGTGTGACGGCGTTGGTGGCCGGCGGCCTGCAGGTGAGCATCACGCTCGGGGGCACTGCCGCAATCGCATGGGGACTCGGAGCCTCCGTTCCGAGCGCGCTCGCGATCGGTGGCCTCGTCGCGATGTCGAGTACCGCGCTGGTGATGGGATTGCTCTCGGAGCATGGCGTGATCGATGCTCCACAGGGACGCCTTTCGGTCGCGATCCTGCTGTTCCAGGACCTGTGCATCGTGCCGCTCTTGCTGGCGGTGCCGATTCTGGCCGCCGGTGCGGATGGCTCCACCGGCACGGTCGTCGTGGCGGTGGGCCAGGCATTGCTCGCGATCACCGGGCTCTTCGTCGTCGCGCGGTTCATCGTCCCCTGGCTGCTGGAGAGAGCGGCCCTCCACGGCTCGCGCGATCTCTTCAGTCTGCTCGCACTGTTGATCGTCGTGGGCTCGGCCGTCACCGCAGAAAGTCTGGGCCTCACCTTGGCGGTCGGAGCGTTCATCGGCGGGATCGTCGCGAGCGCCTCGCCGTTCGCGTATCAGATGTTCGCGGAGCTGGTTCCGCTCCGCGGTGTGTTGATCGGCCTCTTTTTCACCGCGGTCGGGATGCTCTTTGATCCCGCCGCGGCGTGGGCGGCCGCACCGGCGGTTCTGGGTTGGGTGATCGCCGTGATGCTGGGCAAGACGGTCGTCGTGGCCGGAATCGTCGGACTCGTGATGCGCAGAGGCGTGCGCCTCGCGACGCTGACCGCGCTCGGTCTCGCGCAGACGGGCGAGTTCTCGTTTGTGCTCGCCGCCGCCGCCGGGTCCGCCGGGCTCCTATCGCAGGAGTTCCAGGACATCTTCATTGCCGGATCGGTAATCACACTCGTCGCCACCCCGTTCTTGTTCCGGGCGGCGCCTGGCCTTGCGGGATGGCTGGCCCGCCGCCGCGACCGCGATCGCGAAGCGGAGGAGGAAGACCAAGAGGAGGGCGAGCTGCGCAATCATGTCGTGCTGCTCGGGTTCGGTCTCGCCGGCCAGAACGTGGCCCGGGTCCTGCGGGCGATCGACGTGCCGTACGCGGCGGTCGACGCCAACGCCCACGCGGCTGAGGAGGCGCGCGAACGCGGCGAGAACCTCGTTTGGGGGGATGCCACGCGGGCGCCGCTGTTGCGACGTCTTGCGGTCGAGAGAGCGCGCCTGATCGTCGTCGCGCTTTCCGATCCGATTGCAACGCGCGAGGCCGTGGTGATGGTGCGCTCGCTCGCCCCACACGCGAAACTTCTCGTGAAGACCCGCTGGCAGCGCGAACTCGACCAGCTCTCCCGCCTGGGTGCGGATGTGGTGGTGGCCGAGGAGCTCGAGGGCACGCTCGATCTCGTGGGGGAGGTGTTGCGGGTCTGCGGAGTGGCCGAGGGATCGGTCGTGCGATTTGCCCGCGAGCTTCGCGAGGAGGGCTATCAGGCGCTCCGGGCGCCCGCGGCGCTCGCGATCGACCCGTGGCTCGCCGAGTTGTTGCGGGAGTCGCCGAGCGAGTGGCTCGAACTGCCCTATGACTTTTCCGCGGCGTCCCTCGCCGACCTTCAGGTGCGCGCGCGGACCGGCGCGACCATCCTCGCGATCGAGCGGGAGGGCGTCCCGACGCCGGGCCCGCAGCCCGATTTCGTTCTTCGCGAAGGAGATCGCTTGTTGGCGTTCGGGGACGGAGCGACGCTTCGGCGGCTGCGCGAGCTGCTCGGCATCGCCGACTCGGGGTGACGTTGCGCGTCGGTCTTCGTTGCTAGCTTCGGGGCATGCCGAACCCGACTCGCTTCAGTCGCCGTGACTTCCTGCGGGGCGCCGCCAGCGCCAGCCTCGCGCTTGGCTCCGTGTCTGCGTCGGCCGGGGATCCGCCGCGGGTGCGTCGATACGCACGGCTCGGCCGCACGGGACTCGAAGTCTCCGATATCTCGTTCGGCAGCAGTCGCCTGTCCGGGGACGAGAGTCTCGTCCAGCGCGCCCTCGAGCGGGGAGTCAACTACTTCGACACGGCAGAGAGCTACACGCGAGGTCAGTCGGAAGAGACGTTGGGCCGCGCGCTCGTCGGCCATCGAGAGTCGGTTTTTCTGGCCAGCAAGGTCCAGTGTCAGGAGCGGACCCCCCGGGCGGAACTGATGGAACGCCTCGAGAGCAGCTTGAAGCGGCTGCGCACCGATCGCATCGAGATCTACTTCAATCACGCCGTCAACGATCCGGCGCGCCTCCAGAACTCCGAATGGGGGGAGTTCACGATTCGTGCAAAGGAACAGGGGAAGATCCGTTTTACCGGAATGTCGGGTCACGGCGGCCTGCTCGTGCCGTGCCTCGACTATGCGATCGATCACGATCTCGTGGACGTCGTGCTCGTCGGGTACAACTTCGGGCAGGACCCGAGCTTCCTGCAGAAGTTCACGGAGACGTTCGACTTTGTGGCCCGGCAACCGGAACTTCCGCGCGTGCTCGCGAAGGCGAAGCAGAAGGATGTTGGCGTGGTCGCGATGAAGACGCTGATGGGTGGGCGTCTCAACGATCTGCGGCCGTTCGAGGCCGGGGGTGCCACCTACGCGCAGGCCGCATTCCGCTGGACGCTGGCCAGCCCGCATGTGGACGCGCTCATCGTCTCGATGAAATCACTTCCGATGATCGACGAGTATCTCGGCGGCTCGGGTTGGGAGCCGCCCAGCGCTGCCGATGCCGAATTGCTGCGGCGCTACCACGCCGTCAACTCGACGAGTCAGTGCCGGCAGGGCTGCGGCGAGTGCCACGCGGCGTGTCCGCACGGCGTCGAGGTGGGTGAGGTGCTGCGAGCGCGGATGTACGCGCATGATCAGGGCGACCTGGCTCTCGGCCAAACCGACTATGCAGCGCTCGGTGCGGGCGCAGCGGCATGCACTGCGTGCGACGGATCTCCGTGTGCGAGCGCGTGCGGATACGGTCTCGACATCGCGCCCCTCACGCGCGACGCGCACCGCTTGCTGAGCGGAGAGCGTACCGAGCGAGGCTGAGCTTCAGCCCGTCCCGTAGAGGAAGTGGCCGCTCTCGTCGTCGGCTCGCTCGGCTTCGCCGAGCAGGCGCAGGTGTTCGAGGTGCGCATAGGTCTCGCTCTCGGCCATCGAGCCCCAGCTGCGTTCCCTGAAGAGCTGCTGCATGTAGGCCTCGACCGTGCCCATGCCGATGTCGCGCCCGATCGATTTGACCTTGTCGAGCCGCTCGACGTGATGCTGATGGATGGCGCGGCAGCGCTCGGCGAGATCGGCGAACGGGTGGCCGTGGGCCGGAAGCACCTGGGTGATCGGCTCGATTTCGGCAACGCGATCGAGAGACTCGAAGAACGCGGCGAGCGGGTCGTGATAGGTCGAGAGACCCGAAATATGCGGAGTGATGGTGGGCAGGACGTGGTCGCCTGCCAGGAAGAGGCCCGTCTCCGGATCGTGGAGGCAGAAGTGGTCTTCGGTGTGTCCCGGAGTGTGCACGACGCGCCATTCGCGCTTCGCGAGCTGCAGCGTGTCGCCATGGCGGACGGGGTGGGTCACGTCGGGCACGAAAGGAGCCTGTCGGAGGAGTCGCATCAGGCGCCAGCGCATGCGCATCCGGAAGGACGGGCGCGGGGGATCGCCGCCCCAGGGCGTTTGCCGCGAGTTCGACATCAGCTCACGCCGGGCGGCCGGCATGTCGGGTTCTGACGCGGGCCGAACGGACCCATGGTCGTGCCCGGACACGGGCGCCTGGCTTTCGGGTTCGGAGTGCGCGGCGAGGTCTTCGACGGACGCTTCGGGGTGATCCTCTGCCGCAAGCCCGAACCGGAACGCGTGGTGGGCGATGACTTTGGCCCCCGCTTCGCGCGCGAAGCGCGATGCGCCGCCGAAGTGGTCGGGATGGGAGTGCGTGACGAGCACCGAATGCACGTGGCGCACTTCGAGGTCGGCCTTTCGCAGTCGATCGACGAGTGCGCGCCAGGTGGCCGGGCCGGGCAGACCGGGGTCGACGAGAGCGACTCCGTCGCCGTCGACCAATGCGTAGCAATTGACGTGTCCGAGGCCGGGCATCCGGATCGGGAGTTCGAACCGCAGCACGTTGGGAGCGACCTCAGTCACTTCTTCGCGCGCGGGTTCCTGCTCCTGCTTTCGGGCCATCGAGGGCGACCAGACTAGTGGATCCGGCCTCGTTTCGCCTCTTGGAAACGTGATTCGCTGCGTCAGCCGCCGAGTCGTTCGAACACCCGGTCCGGTGCCTCTGCGCCCTCTCCCGCGAACGACATCGCGCGAATCTGACTCGCGAGACTCGTGGTGAGACCTTCCGAATCGTCGACGCCGCGGGTCGCGAGCTCGTTTGGAAGCACCCGTTCGAGGACGACGGCCAGCTCTTCAGCGCGCACCGTCGCGGCGTCGAGCCCCGAGGCCTTGAGTGCGAGACGGACGGTTCCTCGCGCTTGCAGAAGCGAGAGGTCGGTGCGCGACTCGAGCTCAGTGCACAGCCAGTCGAACGGTGCCGATTCAGCCATGTGTGGACTCCGCTGCCCGCTCGATCCTTCGGAGGTACGAAGCGGGCGGGAAGAATGCGAGCCAGACTGAGCCGGCCGCGATCGGCCCCAGCACACCGATCAGGCTCGCGCCCAAAGCGCTGGTCGCAACATCGATCCCGTTCCAGGCCGCGACCTGCGAGATCCAATTCAGCAACATCGCGAAGAGCGACCCGATTCCCCAGAGGCGAATCCGATTCGCGACGACGGGGCTGGCGAGACCGAGTGTCACGCGTCGCTTCAGCTTCGAGTGATAGAGAAACGACTCGACAGTGCACCAGCCGAGCACGACCCCGGCGAGGGCCTCGTTTCCGCGCATCGGGAGGCCGACGTTCTGGACCGCGCCCTGGAATCCGCTGAAGACTCCATCCGTCACGACCGTGGCGAGAGCGAGCAGACCGAGCGTCCATGCACCCAGAGTGGCGATCCGCTGATCCGCGCGGAAGACCCGTGCAGTGAAAGTGCCGAGCCCGGCGATTCCAATGGCCTGGCAGGCCAGCGCGAATCCAGCAATGGCCCCGCGGAGAGCCGGGTCGAGAGCCTCGCCGCCCCGCGCGATTGCGGTCGCGGGATATCCGATGCCGCCCATCAGTAGGAGGGCGCCGCCCATCACGAACTCGGGGAGCTGACGCGTGCGCCGTGCCAGCAGCAGGAGCCGAACTCCTACGACCAGACTGACGAGGACGAAAGCCCCTCCGCCGAGGGCTGCGAGCCACTCCATAATCGAACCACCCCGATGTGATTGGGTCACAAGTCACATCGGCCCCCCTGCGCCCTCGCTTGAGATCGCCCGGAGCGGCGGAGGAGCGCGGGTATTAAGCGTGCAAGGGAGGGTGCCGGTCCGCCCAGGGCTGGTCCTGTTCGAGCTGCGCCGCAACGGCCAGCAGCAGGTCCTCGCGGCCGGCACGAGCGACGAGCTGCACACCGATCGGGAGTCCGGATTCGTGCGGGGTTCCCGGAACCGACACGCCGGGCTGCCCGGAGAGATTGAAAGGCAGCGTGAACATGCCGTACGGCGCCGCACGAATGAAGGCCCGAACGGGCTCGTCGGCCGTCGAGCTGATGAAGCCCAGTTCGGGCGGGGGCTCTGCCTGTGTCGGGGTGACGAGCAGGTCGAAGCCACTCTCCCACCACGCGGCGAGATCGCGACCGAACCGGTGCACGACCTCGAGGTTGGCCAGATGCTCGGGTGCCGTGAGCGAGCGTCCGCGCTCGGCGAGAGCCCAGGTCAGCGGCTCCACATCCGTGGCCTCGACGGGACGCCCGACCTTCGCTCCCCAGCTCGCGAGGGCGCGCGCCACGTTTGCGGAGACGATGCCGACGTACGCGCCGACATGCACGGTTCCGTTCAGCGGTTCAGGGTGGCTCGCCTCGACCAGGTGGCCGCGCGCTTCGAGGGCGCGCGCTGCTTCGGTGACGGCGACGCTGCACGCCGGGTCGAGCGGAACGTCACGCACTCCAGCCGACAAGATTCCGATGCGAAGAGCGGGCAGGGGGGAGTCGACCGCGCTGGCAAACGGGGCGGGAGGCGGGGCCGCGGAGTAGGGGTCGCCCGGCATCGCGCCCGCCACGAGATCGAGCAACCGGGCGCTATCGCGGACGGATCGGCTGACGATGAACTCGCACGAAAAGCCGCTCCAGCGTTCTCCGAGAGAGGGCCCGAACGAACAACGGCCGCGCGTGGGTTTGAGCCCGACCAGGCCGCACATGCTCGCAGGACCACGGATCGAGCCTCCCCCGTCGCTGGCGTGGGCCACCGGAACGATCCCCGCCGCCACTGCGGCGGCGGCTCCGCCACTCGAGCCTCCCGCGCTGTGCGCCGGGTTCCACGGGTTGCGCGTCGGCCCGTAAGCTTCGGGCTCGGTCGTCGGGAGCAGCGCGAGCTCGGGCGTGTTGGTTCGCCCGATCGAAACGAGCCCTGCATCCCGGAAACGATCGGTCAGGTAGGCATTTTCGGATTCGATCCACCCTGCCTCTTTCAGGAACCGCATTCCCCCGTGTTGGGGCATGCCGGCTTCCGCCCCTCCGATGTCCTTGAGCGCGAAAGGAACCCCTGCGAAGGGGAGGTCGGCGACGCCAGGCTTCGCGGCCTGGGCGAGCGCGCGCTCGAATGCGGGATGGATGATCGAGCCGAGCTCGGGGTCGACGCGTTCCGCACGGCTCACCGCCGCTTCGACCAGCTCGGTCGGCTTCAGTTCGCCGCGTTGGACGAGCGCGGCCTGGGCAGTGGCGTCGAGGAGGGCAAGTTCGTCGGATGCAGACATCAAAAAGCCTCGTGCCAGCTCTTCGAGAGCCGCATCGCGCAGAGGATCAGGCCGACCATCGAATAGGTTTGGGGGAAGTTGCCCCAGAGCTCTCCGCTCTCGGGCGCAAGGTCTTCGGAGAGGAGCCCGACGTGATTCCGCTGGCGGAGCATGTTCTCGAACAGTCGCCGCGCTTCTTCTTCGCGGCCGAGCGCCGCCAATGCGTCGATGTACCAGAACGTGCAGACGTTGAAGGAAACCTCGGGCGCTCCGAAATCGTCCGCGGCGTGGTAGCGGAACAGGTAGTCGCCGCGGCGTAGTGTCTTTTCGATTGCCGCGACCGTGCCGGCGAAACGCGGATCGTCCGCTTCGAGGAAGCCGAGCCAGTTCAGGAGCAGCAGGCTGGCGTCGAGGTCGTCGCCGTCGAAGCTCTCCACGAAACTTCCGAGTTCTTCGTTCCATGCACGCTCGCAGATGACGGCGTGGATCTTGTCGGCCTCCGCTCGCCAATGGCGCGCGCGCTCGGCCTGACCGATGTGAGAGGCCACGCGGGCAAGGCGATCGCATGCGGCCCAGCACATGACGGCGGAGTAGGTGTGCACGCGCGCTCGTGTCCGGAGTTCCCAGAGCCCGGCGTCGGGCTGGTCGAACAGCTTCGCGGCCTGCTCACCGACTCGTTCCAATCTCTCGAACAGTCGGATGCCACCCGGGTTCACCAGCCGTCGGTCGAAGAAGACCTGGATCGCCGCCAGCACGACGCTGCCGTAGGAATCGTTCTGGACGTGCTCCCACGCCTGGTTTCCGACGCGCACCGGACCCATGCCCCGGTAGCCGCGAAGGGCCGGCTCTTGGCGTTCTGTGATTCGCGGCTCCAGCCCGATGCCGTAGAGCGGTTGGAGGAACCCGTCCGCCGAACCGGCGATCAGATTGGTCAAGTAGCCAAGGAAGTTTTCCATCGTCTTGGTCGCGCCGAGGCGGTTCAGCGCGTGCACCGTGAAGTACGAGTCGCGCAGCCAGCAGTAGCGATAGTCCCAGTTGCGGCCGGAGTCGGGGGCCTCGGGGATCGAAGTGGTGGGCGCTGCGACGATCGCGCCAGTCTCGTCCGACGCGCAGAGCTTCAGGGTGATCGCAGAGCGGATCACCGCCTCCTGCCACTCGAACGGCACCGAGAGCGTGCGGGACCAGTCGACCCAGTAGTCCTGTGTGCGCTCGATCCACTCGCGCGCAGTATGTTCGAGCGAGCCCGAGAACGACTCGTCCGGGCCGAACACGAGGGTGACGTCCCGTTCGAGAACGAAGGGAGTCTCTTCGAGCGCGTACGTGATCGGCATGTCCGTCGTGAGGCGCATCGTGAGGTCGGGCATCACGAACCGAACGTGGTTGCTTCCGCGGGTCGTCGCCGCGCGGTCGCCTCCGTAACTGTGTGTGGGGCGAACCCGCATCCGGATTCGCGGCTCTCCGGACAACCGGCGGATGCGCCGGATCAGCATCAGCGGCCGGTACATGCGACCCGACTTGAGGAAGCGCGGTGCGAAATCGGTGATCTCGATCGCGGCTCCCGAAGCGTCTCGCAACGTCGTCACGAGGATGGCCGTGTTGCCGTCGTACCGCTGGCTGGAATCGGCGAGCTGATCGATCTCGACGTCCCAGAAGCCGGCGTCGGGCGGCGGCTCGCCCCCATTGACGAGGCTGGAGAACACCGGGTCCCCGTCGAAGCGAGGCAAGCACGCCCAGCAAACGCGGCCGTGGGAGTCGATGAGAGCGGAGAAGCTGCCGTTCCCCACCATGGCGAGATCGAGTCGGCTCAAGGTTCCCTCGTTGGTGGTTCGAGCTCCATCGGCTCCGAAGCCCCCGAACCGTACCCGGCGGCCGTCCCGCTCGCGAGGGGTTGATTTCCGTCCTGCGCCGCGGTTCGATCCGGGCATGGATCTCCGGGCTGCCGTCGACCGACAGGGCCACCGCCTTCTCGCGCACTTCCTCCAAAGGATGGGCGGCCCGGCCGTGCGGGTGCGCCTCTGGGACGGCAGCGTGCTGGAGCCGGCGGGGGACGCGGTCGGGACGATCTTCTTGCACGATCCAGATGCGATGTGGCAGATCCTCCTCGACGCGGACCTGCAGCTCGGGAATTTGTGGGTGGAGAAGCGCCTCTCCGTCGAGGGAGACCTGGCAACGATTCTCACCGAGCTCTTTCGGCACCGGGAGCCGCCGTCGTGGATCTGGCGACTCGTTCCGAGACAGTTCATCGAACGTCGACTCCGACAAGACCGCGCGACTGCCACGGACAACGCTCGCCACCACTACGACGTCGGGAACGATTTTTACGAACTCTTCCTCGACGAACGCATGGTCTACACGTGTGCCTATTTCCCGACGCCCGAAGCGACGCTGGAAGAAGCTCAGGTCGCGAAGCTCGAGCACATCTGCGCCAAGCTGAATTTGCGGCCGGGCGAGCACGTGATCGAAGCGGGGTGTGGTTGGGGGGCTCTCGCCCTGCACATGGCGCGCCATCACGGTGTGACCGTCACGGCCTTCAACGTTTCGCGCGAGCAAGTGGCGTACGCGCGGGAGGTCGCGGAGAAGCAGGGGCTCTCGGATCGCGTGGAGTTCGTGGAAGACGATTACCGCAACATCGAGGGTACCTGTGACGTCTTCGTTTCCGTCGGGATGCTCGAGCACGTGGGCAACGACCACTACGCCGAGCTGCAGGACGTCATTGACCGCACGCTCACGCCTCACGGGCGCGGCCTCGTGCATACGATTGGCCGCAACCGGGAGCAGCGCCTCAGTCGCTGGATCACCGAGAACGTGTTCCCGAATGCGTATCCTCCGACGCTCTTCGAAATGAAAGAGGTGTTCGAGCCGCGGCTGGCGGTACTCGACGTCGAGAACCTGCGCCGGCACTACGCGCTCACGAGTCGCCACTGGTTGAGGCGCTTTCAGGCGGCCGAGCGCAGTGCCACCGAACTCGCGGGCGAGCGCACGGCACGCGTCTGGCAGTTCTATCTGGCCGGGGTCGTGGCGTCGTTCGAAGCGAGTACCCTCGAACTCTTCCAGGTCGTCTTCACGCGGGTGGGGAACGATCGAATCGCCTGGACGCGAGACTACATGTACGGGACGGAGTCCGATGGACACGTGTGACGTGCTCGTCGTCGGGGGGGGGCCGGCGGGCTCCTCTTGTGCCTGGGGGCTGCGGGATACAGGCCTCGACGTCGTCGTGCTCGATCGCAGCGAGTTCCCGCGCGATAAGACCTGCGCGGGCTGGGTGACTCCCCAGGTCATGGAGGCGCTCTCCGTCGATCTCGACGACTACGGCGCGAAGCGCGTCTTGCAGCCGATCCGTGGCTTTCGGACCCGGCGGATCGGGGATCGGCCGGGCACCGCAGCGTGTGACGAGATCGTCAGTTGGGGGATCCGCCGGCGTGAGTTCGACGACTATCTGTTGCGCCGCACCGGAGCGCGGCTGCGGCTCGGCGAGCCGCTGAAGTCCCTCGAGCCACACGGGGAGGGCTGGGTGGCGAACGGCGAACTCGCGGCGCGACGGGTGGTCGCCGCGGGCGGGCACTTCTGTCCGATCGCACGGAAAATAGGCGGGAGCCGGCACGAATCGGTCATCGCCGCCCAGGAAATCGAATGGGAAATCTCGCCCGAGGAACTCGGACGGTGTCCGGTCGATCCGGAGTTGCCCGAGATCTTTTTCACTCCCGATCTGCGCGGCTACGGCTGGGTCTTTCTCAAGGGAAACGTGCTGAATGTCGGCCTGGGTCGACTCGACAAGGAGCGCTTGTCGGCCCATCTACAGGAGTTCCTCGGGTTCCTCGGTCGCGAAGGTCGCTTGATCGATCCGGTGCCCGATGATTTTCGAGGGCACGCGTACCTGTTGCACGACCACACGACCCGCCCCCTTACAGACGACGGGCTGATGTTCGTCGGCGATGCGGCGGGTCTGTCCTATCCGCGAAGCGGCGAGGGGATTCGCCCCGCGATCGAGTCGGGACTCCTCGCTGCGCGTGCTCTCCGTGCGGCCACCGACCTCGCCGCGCCGGCAGTTGCCGCGGCGTACGCCGAGAGCGTCGAAGCGCGGTTCGGGGTGGGCGGTCCCACGCCCGGGCGTGGCCTCACCGGTTGGCTTCCCGCCCCTTGGACGAGTTGGCTGGCCGGTCGCCTCTTCGCCAACCCCTGGCTCGCGCGCCGAGTCGTCGTCGACGGGTGGTTCACGCACCGCCATGAACCCGCGCTTGCGGGAATGTGATCGCGCCATGAAGTCATTGCCGACCGGAGCGCGCGGATATCAGCAGACTCCAGAGTTCACGGAAGCGACGGTTCCGGCGGGCCTGCTTCGCCGTCACTCCACCAAGCCCGGCGTGTGGGGCCGCATCCATCTGCTCGAAGGGGCGCTGCGGTACCGCATCCTCGAGCCGGAGTTCGAGGAGGTCGAGCTGAAGCCCGGGCTCGATGGAATCGTCGAGCCCGAAGTGCCGCACGAGGTCGAGCCCATCGGCCGAGTTCGCTTCTACGTCGAGTTCTCGAAGATCCCCGATCACGCGCAATAGTTTCCGTTCCGAAGCCGGCCGAGGGATCTGTGAGCCCGGAGGTGCATCCTTGTTGGACCACGTGTCGATCCCGGTTTCGGACGTCGCCCGGTCTGCCGCCTTCTATGACCCCGTGCTGGAAACAGTCGGCCTGGTCCGGTCCAAGCAGAGAGTGGCCGCGATCGGCTATGGGACGAGTCCCGGTGTCGGCCCGTGCTTCTGGCTGCTGCGCCGACTCCCGACGGACTCTGCCGAGCCGGGATTCGGTCTGCACGTGAGCTTTCGAGCGGAGGATCGATCGAGTGTGGATGCCTTCTATGCGGCGGCCCTTGCTGCGGGTGGACGCAGCGCAGGCTCGCCGGGAGAGCGGCCCGAGTACACTCAGCCCTTCTATGGTGCATTCGTCCTCGACCCCGACGGCTTCAAGATCGAAGCGGTCTGCCGGGAGTTCCAACCGGTCGTCTGACGTTGGAGGGTCACTCGAGGTGCGCGGTTCATGAACGATCACTCTCTCGTCTACCCGATGTTCGCGATGGTTCTGTTGACCTTCGGTGTTTTGCTGACCCTGTTTCGGGCTCGAGCCGGGTTCGTGCGGAGCGGCGAGGTCTCCGCCTCGTATTTCAAGACCTATCAGGACGGTGCGGAGCCGGAGGCATCGGCGAAGCTCTCTCGTCACTTCGCGAACCTGTTCGAAGCGCCGACTCTCTTCTACGTCGCATGCATTTCAGCGATGGTGACAGGTCAAGCCACGGGTCTCGTCGAGGCGCTGGCATGGCTCTATGTCGTGCTGCGTGCTGCGCACGCCTACATCCATACCGGTGCGAACACGTTGAACCATCGGATCGCCGTCTACTTCTCCAGCTGGGCCGTGTTGCTCCTGATCTGGTCGTGCATCGTGGTCGGTGTCTTCGTGTCGGACGCGTGACCGGCGAAGGTCGGGCTCCCGGGGACGAGGGGACGGGCCGGCTCGTCGTCGTGCTCGGCTCTCCAAACGACGACTCGGGGAACCTGCAGCCCATTGCTCTCGAGAGGCTGCGCCGCGGCGCGGCGGAATTCTTGGCGGAACCGAACACCCGAGTGCTCGTGACGGGAGGGTTCGGTCCGCACTTCAATCGAACCGCGCGCCCGCACGCGGAGTATGCCCGCGCGTTCTTGCTCTCTCTGGGAGTCCCGGAACGAGCCTTCACCGAGTCCGCGCTCAGCGGGAACACGGTCGAGGACGCGTTGCTCGCGCGGCCCATCGTCGATCGCAGCGGTGCAAGAAGGCTGATCGTGGTCACCTCCGATTTCCATCTGGATCGGGCTCGCTTCGTGTTCGATCGGGTCTTCTCCGACCTGGAACGGGTTTACTCACCCGCCCCGCACGAAGGGCCCGTCGACGCTGCTCGAGAACTGGCGAGCCACGAAGCCCGCGCGTTGGCGAGGTTGCGCGCGCTCGAGGGCAGCGCGGACGACCCTCTGGCGCTCGGGTAGCCTCTCGGGATGGAATGGCGGAACGCCAGAGACGGCGATCTCGTGCGCCTTGCGACCTGGAATCGTCAACTTCAGGAGGACGAAGGCGCGTCGGTGATGGGCGCGCGCGACTGTGAGTCGCGGCTGCGTGCCTGGCTGGGTGGGGATTACACGGGAGTCGTCTTCGAGAAGGCCGGGCCCATCGGCTATGCGCTCTATCGCCCGACCGATCCCGACTCGCAGGGCGCCGGCGGCCTCTATCTCCGCCAGTTCTTCATCGACCGCGAGCGGCGCCGAGAGGGCCTCGGCGCCGAAGCCTTCGAGCTGTTCGTGCACGAGATTCTCTCGGGCCGGCGTCTGCTTCTCGAAGCTCTGACCGGCAACCCGATCGGTCAGGCATTCTGGCGCTCGCGAGGGCTGTCGGAGTACAGCACGAGCTTCGAACTGGCCGCGCAGGAGTCCTAGGCCCGATCCGTCATTCGACGACACGCCGAGACCACGCTCCGAGGCGTGCCGCTTCGAGCCACCCGAGCCGAGCACGCGGAGCGCTATCCGAAGAGGTTGGTAAAGAGGAGCCGTGACGAGCGGCGAATGCCGCCGGTAAGGCGCCGATCCCCAGCGCGTGCACGCTCTCGGGAGGTGTGATCCCGCGCATCCCTTCGAGATGCTCCTCGAGGAATGCGATGACCCTCTCGTCGTTCAGATCGCCCGTGCGAATCTGCAATCGAGCGCTCCTTCCACGCCGCGGGCGTCGAGCGAGTAGTATGGCTCTACGAACGGTCGCGTGCCGTGGTGGATCTCGCCACGCCAGCGTTCGCCGAGGGGACTCGATGCACATCGTCACGGCGAAGGGGGTGGCTCTCCTCGCGCTCTGCTGCATGTTCGCGGAAGCTGTCGCCGCAGAACCGGCAGAGGTGATGAGCCAGGACGGTCTCGCGGAGGTGATCCGCTCGATCGACCCGAACGCGACCGGCTCGGGCCGGGTGCTCGAGTTTTCGTTCGGGCAGGTGAGGATGGCGAGCGTCTCGGATGGAGTGCATGGCCGAATGAGGATCGTCGCGCCCGTGGGGCCAGTTGCGGAGCTCACCTCGGCCCAGGTGGTCGCCATCATGGATGCGAACTATCACACGACATTGGACGCGCGGTACGGGTCCAGTGAGGGTGTCCTCTATGCGGCCTTCATCCATCCGCTCGCGCCGCTCACGGTGGGGCAGGTTCGCTCGGCGGTTCGCCAGGTGGCGAGTCTGGTGAAGACGTTCGGCACGACCTTCTCGAGCGGTGAACTCTCGTATGGCAATCAAGGGCAAGCGCTCTAGGCTCGACCGGGCCGCTCGAGGGGGATGGCGATGAGCCGACTCAGTACTGCGCGAATGCTGGTCACGCTTCCGGCACTCTTTCTCGCACTGGGCCCGCCCATCGCGGACCTCAATGCGACTCACGTGGCAAACCCTCTCTGGGCGGGACATGCGCGGCTTCACACGATGTGGCTCATCAGCACCAATTCGCTCGTGATGATCGTGGCGCTGCGATTGCTTTGGTCGGGGCCCCCGGTGCGACGCACGGTGCTCCTGGCGTCAGTCCTCGTGGGAGCGGTAGTCCTCGGCTTCTTCATCGCGGCGGCCACCCAGTCGCTGTATGGCGGGACGTTGACCGATCCGAACGGGATTCCGTTCCGGGTGGGCCCCCTCGATGCGAACCTTGCGGGGTTCGGGTTCCTCGCGGTTGTGCTCACGATTGCGGTCGGCTCCGCCTGGAAGGCGCATGAAGCCGCTTGAGTTCTGGTACGAGTTCGGAAGCACCTACTCGTACCCGGCCGCGATGAGGATCGAGTCGCTCGCGGAGAGTGCCGGACGGACGGTGACGTGGCGCGTGTTCCTGCTCGGTCCGATCTTCGCGGAGCAGGGCTGGGACGACTCGCCGTTCAATCTGTATCCCGCCAAGGGACGCTACATGTGGCGTGATCTCGAACGGGTTTGCGACGGTCAGGGCATCGGGTTTCGGCGTCCTTCGGCGTTTCCGCGGAACGGACTCCAAGCGGCGCGCGTGGCGTGTCGCTTCGCGGAGGCGGCTTGGCTGCCGGGCTTCGTGCGTGCGGTCTATCGCGCGAACTTCGAAGACGATCGCGACATCGCCACCCTGGAGACGGTCTCGGATTGCCTCTCGCAGGCGGGCGTCGAGCCGGGACCGGTTCTGACAGAGTCGACCTCGCCTGATTCGAAGGCGCTCCTGAGGGCGCAGACCGCAGAGGCCGCTCGCCTCGGAATCTTCGGAGCCCCGAGTTTTCGAGCCGGTACGGAGCTCTTCTGGGGGAACGATCGGCTCGAGGATGCGATCGGGTGGTCATCGAGCCGATGATTGGCCCGTCGCGCGCCTAGTAGCTCCGGATCTCGACCAGGTGCCGGTTTGGATCGAAGAAGTAGACGGCACGTCCCGGTCCGCGCGCCCCGTCCTCTTCACCGGGGCCCTGCATGTTCTCCGCGCTGTGGAAGCTGTCTCCGTATGCGATGCCCGCAGTCTGGATGTGCGCGAAGACGGCGTCGAACTCGGCCGGCTCGAGCGCGAAGGCCAGGTGCTCGCCGCCCTGTGTGCCCCATGGCGCGAGCTGGAGCGTGAGTTCGGGAGTGACGCGGAGCACCTCGAACGGACCGGACGGGCCTTCCGCGCCGAGCCCGAGCACCTCCTGGTAGAACGCGACGCTCGCGGGCAGGTCGTTGACCTTGAGGATCAGGTGATCGAGTTGGATCGGCACGATTCCTCCATTCGAGGAGGCTACCGCAGCGGTCGGCTCAGAGATGCAGGTGCGAGGCTCGGGTCTCCGTCCAGGACTGGAGCGATCCCTCGAACTCGGGCGTGAGCTCGGTGAACTGAACGCCCATTCCGAGCGGGAGATTGCTCCGCACGAGGTTGCCGGGGACGTTGGTCATCATGACGCGGGCGGCGATTTCGAGCGGGCCCGAAGGAAGGGGCAGCGTGAGAAAGAGCGACGAACCCCGGTTGGAAGGCCGCGGTGTTGCGAGGTAGGCGCCTCCACACGAGAGGGTGTAGAGGCGCGCTTCCTTGTTGCGGCGCCCCATGCGAATCCGGACGGGCAAGTCTGCGGGAACCCGCAGCGCCCGGCGGCCCGCGCTGACCCCCGAGCCTTCTGCGAGCGCGCGGTTCAGCTGAAAGCGCAGGGTGTGATCGTCGATGGGCTCGAAGAGGGCGAGATCGACACCGGCACCACGGAGTTCGTCACACGTACTCGGCTCGGGCTTCGCGCCGGAAACGAGCATCGGGAGGGGCCGATCGGGCTCCTGGTATTGGAGTGTTTCGAGCGCGCGCCCAAGGTCGGTAGTCGGGACGTCCGGGGGGATCACGATCGCGCCGATCGCGAAGCGGGGATCGCTCAGGATGTCCTGTGCGGCGTCACTGGTCTTGCCTCGCACGACCCGTAGCCCCAGGCGGCGAATGCGGACCGCGAGCGGCTCCAAGGAGCCCATTCCCACGTCGAGTACAAGTACGGCGCTCACGGCACCCCTCCGTTGTGGAAGACTCATCGGTCGATCGCAGCCTGGGCACGACCCCTCTCGAATACGCAACTCACGCGCAAGAGACCGGATCCTGCGAGGGGGATCACTTCAGCTCGCGCCGGTCCGACCGATGAGGGAAACTTCCACTGTGGGCCCCCCGCCTCGGGGCGTCGCCCATCAGGAGATTCCCGCTGTCCCCCCACCGCTTCGCGATCGCCGAGGCGTCACTCCGCACACCCGCGGACGTGTCGTCCCCCGTACCGCTCGAAATCCTGCAGACCGCGCATTGTCGCGTCGCCGACTTCCCGGACGGCGCTGCGTTCACTCGCGGCGATGAACTCGCTGCGTTCGTGGCGCCGCTGACCGACGGTCTGCGCGGCGTCGCGATGATCGGGATGGAACCCGAGGCGATCCTGCGCGTCCTGTCGCCGCTCGAGGGCACCGGTGTCCCCGAAGCGTGGAGCGAGTTGGCTGCGGGGCTGCTGCGCGCGATTGCGGCACGCCTCGGCGATGCCGCGTGCGGCCCGGGCCGTCTGCACGAGGGCTCGCTCGTCGAAGCGGTGGTCCAAACGCATGCGCCACCCGATATCACGGTGCTCTCGGCGGAGGCGACCGTCGCTGGCGAGCCGGCTGGGATCTGCCTGCTCCTCGATCCCAAAGAACTGGGCCACGATCCCAAGGAACCGGGTATTGATCCGAAGGAACTGGACTAGCGCGCGCTGCCTGGGCCTCTCGCCCGGATCCACAGGACCAGCGAGCCGGCCACGATCGCGAGGCCGAGACAGAGCCCCCACCAGATTCCGGCGAGTCCCCAGTCGGCGCGGAAGGCGAGCCAGCCCCCGAGCGGAAGCCCCAGAACCCAGTAGCCGACGAGATTGAACCAGGCTGCGGGACGGGTTTCTCCCATGCCTCGCAGGACCCCGCAACCGACGACCTGAATTCCATCGAAGATCTGGAACGCGGCCGCGATCGGCAAAATCGCCGCGCACATCGCGATCACCTCGGGCTCGGGTGTGTAGATGCGCGGAAGCCAGTGCCTCAGCACGACGAAGGCCGTCGCGGACACACTCATGACCGCCCCCCCGAGTGCCATCGCCACCCAGGCCGCTCGCTGGGCGTCGGCCGGTCGGCGTGCGCCGAGCAGGTTGCCGACGCGCGTGACGGCGCCCTGAGAGACCCCGAGCGGGATCATGAAAGCGAGCGCCGCCATGTTGAGTGCCACTGTGTGAGCGGCGAGCTGGACGGAGCCGAGCCAACCGGCCAGCAGCGCCGCTCCCGAGAACGCCCAGATTTCGAGCGAGTGTTGGATGGCTACGGGCAGGCCCACGGCGGCGATCGCAGCGAGCGCTCGGGGGTTCACTGATTCGCGCCCCCATGCGAGCCATGCGCCCCGGTGGAGCCCGAAGGCCCGAACCCAGAGGAGGAGGCCGACGAATCCAACGGCTCGAGTGAGCGCGGTCGCGTAGCCCGCTCCGACGACGCCGAGTGCTGGGAAGCCGAGGTTTCCGAAAATGAGCACCCAGTTGAACCCGACGTTGAAGACGTTCGCGATGAGGATGACCCACAGCGCAGGGCGCACGAGTTCGCGCCCCTGCAGGTACTGCCGGAGCGCCGTGTACGCCAAGAAGAACGGAACGCTCGGCGCTTGCACCGCCGCGTACTCGCCGGCGACCCGCGCGAGCTCCGGATCTTGTCCGGCGAAGAGCAACACCTGTTCGGTGAACAGGAACAGGCCGGCGACCGGAACCGAGAGCAGAAGTGAGAGGACCGCGCCTCGCTGGAGGGTGAGCGCGAGCGTGCGCGGCTCGCCCGCTCCGTGCGCCTGCGTGATCAAGGGATCGATGCCCATGACGATGCCATTCGCGAACATGATGGTTCCGAAGATCCATACGTTGGCGAGTGAAGCGGCGGAGATCGCGTCGACGCTCACGCGCCCGACCATCACCGTGTCGACGAACCCGAGCAGCATCGTCGAGAGCTGCGTCGCGGCCACCGGAATGGCGAGCGAGAGGAGCTTGCGCCCCTCCGCCGCGACCGGGCTGGGGGCGCTCATCCTGAGGAGAAGTCGAGATCGACGACGCTCCCGAGCTCTTCGAGCGCTTGCTCGGCGCTCACGACTTTGATTGTGTGCATGCCGAGCGCACGGGCAGATTTCAGGTTGCTGCCGATGTCATCGAGAAAGATCGAGTGAGAGGGCTCGACGCCGAGTGCTTTGCAGGTGTGCTCGTAGATCCGGGGGTCGGGCTTGCGAAGGCCGACGACGCTCGACTCCACGAACACGTGAAAGAGGTCGCGGAGTTCGGGGTGGCGGGGCGTCGCGTCGACGCTGTCGCTGGCCCAGTTGTTCGTCAGCGCGGCGACCCGGTAGTCCCCGGCGCGCAACTTGCGGATCGCCGCGAGCATCGTCGGCCGCGGGCCGCTGGAGGCGGCGATGCGCGTCATCATTTCTGCTGCGGAGATGACGTGTCCCGCAGCGGCGCACTCACGATCGAAATCGCCGAAGAAGACGTCCATCGCGGTCTCTCCCCGTTCGAGACGGGACCACGCTCCGGTCGGGCCGGTTTCGACCACGACCCGATTGATGTGGCCCTCGGGGATGCCGAGGTCGCGCTCATAGCGCGCGATGGTGTGGAGGGGTGAGTCGAGTACGACGCCCCCCAGGTCGAAGATGACCGCCCGGTAGCTCATGGCCGGGGGAGGGTAGCCTGCGTCTGCGGAGCCGCCGGTGTGATCTGAGCGCCTCGAGGCCGCCGGCGGTTGCGGGTCGGGTCTGGATCGCCTTCAGAGCTTCAATGCGGGACTTGCTCAACCCCCCCCGGCGGGTGGCCGATCCGGAAAGGGTGACACTCCCTGTGGAAAGCCCCGGTCAGGAGCAAGCGGTCGCGCCGGCATTGGCCAATCTCGGCGACGCGCTCTCGGAGATCGCAGGTCGCTTCAGTCACTACGGGGCTCTCGGTGTCGCTGTGGTGGACGCGTCGGCGCTCGGACAGATCGAACTCGACTACGGCTGTGAGGCGCACGGGCGAGCCGTGGCGTCGCTCGCGTCGCTGCTCGAGCGCCTGATGCGAGATCGGCTGCGGGACGGGGACATGCTGGTACTCGGCGATCCGGGGAAGCACGAGCTCGTCTTGTTGCTGTTCCGGACGGTGGAAGATCGAGGATTCTACCGGGAGGAAATCCCGCAGTTCATGCAGACCCTCGACGAGACGCTCGCGCGCCACGGGCACCGGGTCGTCTATCCCTACGCGCGGGCGTCACCGATTTTTGGCACCGGCTCGACCGCGATCATGCGGAATCCGCATTTCAGTGTCGCGACGCAGTTGCGCGGTGCGGTCGAGGAGGCGCGCAGCGACGCCGGACTCGAGGCGCGGATCGAGGCGCGTCGCCGCCGGAAGGAACTCACTGCGCTCGTCCTGGCCGGAGAGGTGACTTCGGTGTACGAGCCGATCGTCGATGTGGGATCGAAGACGGTCTTCGGATACGAAGCGTTGGCTCGCGGGCCCGTCGGTTCCGAGTTCCACGGTGCGGTGAATCTCTTCCAGTCCGCAGAAGAAGAGGGTCTCGTCTTTGAACTCGATTGTTTGTGCCGCCAGAGCGGGCTCCGCGGAGCGGAAGGCATCCCCAGCGGCACGAAGCTGTTCTTGAACGTCCGCCCCACGACGATCCACGATCCGAGCTTCCGCCCCGAGGCGCTGATTCGGACCCTCGCCAAGTCGAAACTCGCCCCGAGTGATGTGGTGTTCGAGATCTCCGAACAGGAATCGATCCGGAGCTTCGACGTGTTTCGTGAGGTCAAGGACGAGTACGGAAAGCTCGGCTTCCAGTTTGCGCTGGATGACACCGGGGCAGGCTATGCGAGCCTTCAGTCCGTGATCGAACTCGAGCCGGAGTTCATCAAAGTCGATCGGGCATTCGTCTCCGGAATCGACCAGGATCCCGCGCGGCAGGCGCTGCTGCGGGCCCTTCACACGGTGTCGCGTGAGATCGGTGCGCGCATCATCGGCGAAGGGCTCGATACGCTCGAGGAACTCGAGACTCTCGGTCAGCTCGGGATTCCGTTCGGCCAGGGTTGGCTCTTCGGTAAGCCCACTCCTTTGCGGGTACTGTGAAGTACCCGGCTCTGCGGGTGCTCTGACACACCCGGCGCTGCGAGTTCTCTGAAACGAGTGGCAGCGGCGGGCTTTGGCCTGTCTTACTGTCGATCCGTGAGCGGCGAGGTGCCTCCCGGGATAGACGCAGCTGCGGTGACGCAGTTCTTCGTGTCCCATGTGCCCCATCTGGGGAGCCCGCTGGAGTTCGCACTGATCAGTGGTGGGCGTTCGAACCTGACCTACCACGTGCGGGGTCCGGGAGGGGAGTGCGTCTTGCGGCGCCCTCCGCTCGGCCACGTGTTGCCGACCGCGCACGACATGGCGCGCGAGTTTCGGGTGTTGACGGCACTTCGTGACTCCGGGATGCCGGTTCCAAAGACTTTCGCGCTGTGCGCGGATTCGGAGACGAACGGAGCCCCGTTCTACGTGATGGAGTACCGCGCCGGTGTCGTGCTCCAGATGAGGCTCCCGGAGGGCTACGCGCCGGAGCCCGCGGATCGGCGCCGCATGGGTCTCGAGTTGATCGACGTCCTGGCGCGGCTTCACGCGATCGAGCCGAACTCGGTCGGGCTCGGAGATTTCGGGAGGCCCGAGGGCTACCTCGAACGCCAGGTGCGGCGCTGGTCGCAGCAGTGGGAGCGGTCGAAGGCCGAAGATCTGCCGGAGGTGGAAGAGCTGATCCGTCGGTTGCGGGCGGCGCTGCCACGATCTCCGGAGCCGACGATCGTGCATGGCGACTACCGGCTCGGGAACGTTGCGCTCGATCCCACCGACCCCGGGCGGATCGTCGCGATTTTCGACTGGGAGATGGCAACGCTGGGCGATCCGCTCGCCGACCTCGGCTACACGCTGATCTACTGGGGTGAAGAGTCCGACCCGCCGGAGGTGACGGCACTGGGGACCCATCAGGGGTTGACCGCCCAACCGGGCTTTCCGACTCGCGCGGAGCTGGTCGAGGCCTACTCCGCTCGCTCGGGCCGAGACGTGTCTGGCGTCCGGTTCTACGAGGTCCTGGCGCTCTACAAGCTGGCCGTCATCAGCGAAGGGATCTACGCACGCTGGCGGCAGGGCAAGACCGTCGGCGAGGGCTTCGAGAAGGTCGCGCGCGCCAGCGTGCCGCTCGCGCGTCGTGCGCTCGCGCTCGCCGACGACTCCGATCTCCCGGCGCTGCGGGGGCGCGCCTGACGCAGCTCTGCATGAACCTCGGCACGGCCCGCGACATGTCAACCCGTTGACCCCGAAACGCCGGTGCCGAGATTCCTCTACGTGCGGGAAACACCCCGCGAAGGAGGAATGAGATGAACGAGCGAACTCAGCGGGCCGTTGGATTCTTGCGCGACCCGTTTTCGGAACTCGATCTGTTCGAGCGGCTGGCTCCGTTCGGTCGGGCAGCCAGTCGGAGCGCGGTCGGGGATGTGCTCGGAGAGGCCGCGGCTCGCGGCCGGACCTTCGCTCCTCCGGTCGACATCGGTGAGAACGAAGATGCCTTCGTCGTGACGGCCGAACTCCCGGGCACCAAGCCTGAGGACGTTCAGGTCGAAGTGCACGACGGGGTGCTCACCCTCCGCGGGGAGAAGAAGAGTGAGCGCACCACCGAGAAGGAGCACGCGCGCTATGTGGAGCGCAGCTTCGGAGCGTTCAGCCGCGCCTTCCGGTTGCCCGAGAATGCGGACGCCGACAAGGTCGAGGCCGGCTACGCCGAAGGCGTACTCACGCTGACGATCGGAAAGCGGGCGGAGGCGAAGCCCCGCACCGTCGAGATCCTGGTCAAGTAGCGCTCGGAAGGACTGGGCGGGCTCGGGGGCCTCCTCCGAGCCCGCATCCTTGTGGTAGCGTGACGCCGTGCTCGACGGCTTCACGACGTTCGAATTTACCCACGAGGGCGCCACCCGGACGGTCTATCGCCAAGGCGAAGGTCCCGGCGTGATCGTGATACACGAGATCCCGGGCATCACGCCCGAGGTCGCCCGATTTGCGAGCTGGGTCGCCGACGCCGGGCTGACCGCGATCATGCCCGACTTGTTCGGAACGCCGGGCAAGCCCGCGTCCCGGGGCTACGTCGCGCAGCAGATGATCCGCGCATGCATCAGCCGTGAGTTTCATGTGATGGCGTCGCACACGTCGAGCCCGATCACCGATTGGCTCCGTGCGCTCTGTCGCCACGCGCATGGCGAGCTCGGCGGGCCGGGGGTGGGCGCGGTAGGAATGTGCCTCACCGGAAACTTCGCGTTGTCGTTGATGGTCGATCCCGTGCTGATGGCCCCCGTGTTGTCTCAACCGTCGCTTCCGTTTCCGATGGGTGCGGAGCGCCGCGCTGCACTTCACCTTTCGGCCGATGACCTCGCGACGGTCAAACGGCGAGTGGGCGACGGTTGCAAGGTTCTGGGGCTGCGCTTCACGAAAGACCCGCTGTCACCGCCGGAGCGGTTCGAGACGCTGCGCCGTGAGCTGGGCGCTGGATTCGAGGGAATCGAAATCGATTCTGCGCACGGCAACCCCGACAGCCCCAATCCGACGCCGCACAGCTGCCTGACCAATGACCTCGTCGACGAGGCCGGGCATCCGACGCGAGACGCTTGTGATCGGGTGCTCGCGTTCTTCGCCGAACGCCTCCGCCCGGCGTGATCCGAGCCGGGCAGCCCCCCGAGTGATCGAAGCCGCGCAACTCTCGCGCCAATTCGGAGCAATCACGGCCGTCGACGCGGTCAGTTTCCGGGTCGAAGCGGGCGAGTGTCTCGTGTTGCTCGGAGGTTCGGGCAGCGGGAAGACGACCACGCTGAAGATGCTCAACCGTCTCGTCGAGCCTTCGTCCGGCCACGTGCGACTCGGGGGGACCGACACGCGCGAGCTCGAACCGCACGTTTTGCGGCGACGCGTCGGCTATGCATTCCAGCAGATCGGTCTGTTTCCGCACCTTTCCGTGGCGCAGAACATCGGCGTGACGCCCGCGCTGCTAGGCTGGGAATCCGTCAGGATCGCGGCGCGGGTCGATGCGTTGCTCGACCTGGTCGATCTCGATCCCGAGGTGTTTCGCCAGCGCGCGCCGAGCGAACTCTCCGGCGGTCAGCAGCAGAGAGTCGGGCTGGCACGCGCGTTGGCGGCTGAGCCGGAGGTGTTGCTGCTGGACGAGCCGTTCGGTGCCCTCGATCCGATTACGCGCGATCGACTCCAGCAAGCGTTCCAGCGGATCCGCTCCGACCTCGGGGTCACCGTCGTGTTCGTCACTCACGACATGACCGAGGCGCTGCTGCTCGGAGATCGCATCGGCGTGATGAACGAAGGTGCGCTGGTGCAGATCGGCTCGCCTCGAGAGCTGCTGAGTGCACCTGCCGACGCGTACGTCGCCGAACTGATGGCGACGCCTCGCCGTCAGGCGGAGGTCGTCGACCGGTTGCTCGCAGAGGCCGAGGGCGCCCCGTGATCGAGCAGCTGGCGCTCCTGCCTGGATTCCTGACCGCGCACTTGCAGCTCTCTCTCGTGGCCTTGGCGCTGGGGACGCTCATCAGTGTCCCGCTCGGCATCCTCGTGACGCGACGTCGCGAGCTCGAGCCGGGCGTCCTCGGTGTCGCGAGTGTGATCCAGACGATCCCGAGTCTCGCTCTGCTCGCGATCATGGTGCCGACACTGGCCGCGATCGGCGCGTTTACCGCCCGCGTCTTTGGGATCGAGATTCGCAGCATTGGCTACCTCCCCGCGATCGTGGCGCTCACCCTCTACAGCGTGCTCCCGATCCTGAGAAATACTGTGGCTGGGATCCAGGGCGTCGCGCCCGCTCTCGTCGAGGCCGCGCGCGGCGTGGGGATGACACCGAGCCAGCAACTGAGACGCGTCGAGCTGCCGCTCGCACTCCCGGTGATCGTGGCCGGCCTGCGCACGGCCACTGTCTGGGTCGTCGGGACCGCGACGCTCTCGACTCCGGTCGGCGCGACCAGTCTCGGGAACTTCATCTTCAGCGGTCTTCAGACCCGGAACTTCAATGCGGTTCTGGTGGGCTGCATCGCTTCTGCGGGACTCGCGATCGTCCTCGACCAGACGATTCGGCTGCTCGAGGTGGGCCTGCGCGAGCGTCACCGCGGGCGCGTCGTCGCCGCCGCCGCGGTGTTGGCGGTGCTCTCGGCCTGGACCGTCGGTTCGGCGGCCCGGAGCTGGCTACCGGCGGACCGAGCGCCGCTGAGCATCGGCGCAAAGACGTTCACCGAGCAGTACGTGCTCAGCGAGATCCTCTCGCAGTGGCTCGAGGCGCGTGTCGGGCGGAGCTCGCAGCCCGTGTCTTCGCTCGGTTCGACGGTGGCGTTCGATGCCCTCCGGACCGACGAGATCGACGTGTACGTGGACTACTCGGGCACGATCTGGGCCACGATCATGAAGCGTGAGGGTCTGCCCGAGCGTCGCGAGGACGTACTCGAGGCGGTTCGTGCCTACCTCGCCGACGAGCACGGCGTCGAGGTCGTGGCGGCGCTCGGATTCGAGAACACCTACGCGCTGGGCATGGCAGGCGATCGCGCGCGAGAGCTGGGCGTAACCCGGATCAGTGACCTCCCGCGTGTCGCGAGCCGCCTTGCGATCGGCGGCGACTTCGAGTTCTTCGCGCGCGCGGAGTGGAAGGCGCTCGAACAGGTGTACGGGTTGGCCTTCCGCGAGCAGCGCACGATGGACGCTTCACTGATGTATTCGGCGGTCGAGACCGGCGACGTGGACGTGATCAGCGCGTACTCCACCGACGGGCGGATCTCGGCGTTCGGGCTGTCGTTGCTCGAAGACGATCGGGGGGTGATCCCGCCCTACGACGCGATCGTCCTCGCGAGTCCTCGGCTGGTGCGGGAAGAGCCCCAGGTGATCGAGGCGCTCCGGGAGCTGTCGGGCGCGATCGATGCCCCGCGCATGCGGCAGCTGAATCACGCGGTCGACGGAGGCGGGAAGAGCCCGCGGCAGGCGGCGGCGGAGTTCCTCGCCGATCGGACCGGCTCCGGAAACTGACGTGTGGGTCTATCTCGCGCTCGGAGCCGGCTGTCTGCAGACGGTTCGGAACGCACTCGCAAAGAGCATCTCGGGCCAGGTTTCCCCGGCGCTGAACAGCTGGTCGCGCTTCGCGTTCAACCTGCCGTTCTCGCTGCTTCTCGTGCTGGTGCTCGACCTGCGGGGCGGCTGGCCGGCGCTGCCGCCGGCGTTTCTGACCGGCTGCTTCGTGACGGCGGTCTGTCAGTTGCTCGGAAACGTTGCGCTGGTCTCGGCGTTCCGGCGGTCGAACTTCGCCGAGTCGATCGTTCTCCACAAACTCGAGGTCGTGTTCACGGCGATCTTCGGTTTCGCGTTCTTCAGCGAAGCGCCGAGCGAGGCGGGCTGGGTCGGCATCTTCATCTGTGGCCTCGGCGTTCTCGCGATCAATCTCGGGCGGACAGGCACCGTAGACGGGTGGCGCCGCGCTTTTCACTTCGACACGGGTGCGTGGCTGGCGCTGACCTGCGCCGTGTTGCTGGTGTTGGCCAGCTTTGCTCTCAAGGCCGCGAACGAGTCGTTCGCGCTCGCGAACCCGCAGGTGGGGGAAGGCCGCTTCGTCGCGGCTGCGCACACTCTCTTTCACACCACCTGGATCGAGGTGGCCCTGCTGACCACATGGTTGCTGGCGCGCGAGCGCGAGCAGTTCTCGCACGTGCGCGTCCACTGGAAGCGGATGCTCGGTATCGGCGCGACCGGCTTTCTCGGCAGCCTCGGTTGGTTCTGGGCCTACTCGCTCACCCTGGTGGCGTATGTGAAGACCGTTGGCCAGGTCGAGGCGGTGCTGGCCGTCATCCTTGCGCTGGTCGTCTGGCGAGAGCGCGAGGTGTGGCGTCAACTTCCCGGCGTGGCGCTCATCGGGGTCGGGATCGCCGTGCTCCTACTGCTCTGAGCGCGCGTCCCGTTCCGAATAGCGCTTGAGCGTCAGAAGCTGCTTGCGCATCATGATCCAGTCGCCCCAGGGCAGCAGGAGTCGCACCACGCGGTGACGGAATCCTTCTCTCAACTGCACGGCGAGTTTGGCGAGCAAGCGCGTGTGCCCCGGGCTGGACTCGCTCACGCAGTACGAGACCACGAGCGGGGGGAACACGCCCGGCTTTCGCACCTTCGCGGTCAGGTGCTCGTCCACCCTGAAGGAGACCAGCTCGAAGATCGACATCACGCGCTGCCCGATCTCGAGCTGCTCCAGCCCGGGTGTGAGCCGGGGCGGACTCTGGCGGCCGAAGTTGTCGATCCAGTCGTAGCTGTAGGGCGCCGCGCGTAGCTGGCACAGCCAGCGGAAGACCACCTCCGGCGGGGCGGCGACGTCGACTCCGCGGTACCAGCCCTCGTTCCAATCGGGGAGCGCTCCGTCGCAGGGGTAGGAGCGCCGTCGCTCTTCTTCGGTGGTGCCCCACCAGGCTCCGACATCCCGCCAACGCACTAGCTGCGGATCGCGGTCAAGACATAGAGATCTTTCTGTTCGCGGTCCTTCTTCCCGGTCAGCGAGGGAGCTTGTTGGATCTCGGTGAAGCCGGCGGCCGTCAGCGCGTCGCGGTACTCCTCGTTCGACCATGCTTCGTGCGTCTCGCCATAGACACTCACGTCGGCGGATTCGACATCGACTGCGAACCAGCGCCGCGTGGCCGCGCGCTCATCTTCGTGCCAAGCGCTTTCCTGCAGGACCAGGTGGTCGCCCTCTGCCAGGAGGCCGCCCACACTCGGGTACCAGAGGAGACCCTCGCGACCGCGCGACTCGATTGCGCGCTCGGTGTGGACTTCGAGCACAAGGACACCGCCTCCGGTGAGGGCTTCGCGGACCTTGCCGAGCAGCGCCACGGCCTCTTCGCGCCGCAGCGCGTTCCATTGGCCGTAGAGGAGCAGAGCGGCGCCGTGTCCGGCCCCCAGCGGAGCCGACCGGAAGTCGGCCAGCATGTACCTGCACCCGAGTCCGGCAGCGGCCGCTTCCGTCCGCGCGTGTTCGATCGATGCCGGAGAGATGTCGATTCCGAAGCAGCGGAGGCCGCGCTGCGCGAGTCGCGAAGTGTAGAGCCCCGGTCCACAGCCGAGATCGAGGACGCTACCTCGGGTGCGAGGAATGACCTGCTCGTGCAACCAGGTGACGTGCCGGTCGATCCGTGCGAACCGCCGGCTCGCGCCGTCGTGCTCTTGCGAGAGGTGTTCGCGCAACATTCGTGCGCTGAAGCCGGGTTCGTCCCACGGAATGCCGGGCGCGTTCTTCCACGGCGCGAGCGGCTCGCGGGCCGCGAGCTCCGAGAGCTTCACGCGTCGGCGAACTGCTTGGCGTAGTCGACCGTGAGCCAGCGTTCGGGACGAATCAGGATGAGCGCTTCTTCCGCTCGATCCTCGGTGCGCGTCGCAGCGAGATATCCATCGCCGGCTTCTTGGCCAAGGTATCTGTGGGCGATCGGTCGAGTGTGCTTCTCGAGATCGGCTACTCCCACCGTCACCGGGCCTTCGACACTCACATACTTGTAAGGGAGTTCTTCGGTTTGAACGAGGAAGCTCGCCCGTGCGTGGGCGCCGAGCGCTCGGGCCTTCAGCGAATCCGCGCCGGTCACGAACAGGATCTCCCCGCCGGGTTCGTAGGCGTACCAGACAGGAGCCGTCAGCGGGCCACGCTCGCCGTCGGACACACTGACCACACCGATGTGAACGTCTGCGAGGAAAACCTCGCGCTCTTCGCGTGTCATGTTCAAGGACATGGCCCGGAAGTTAGCCCGGGCCGCGGGCCGCTCCCACTACGGGCCGCTGAGGAGGGGCGCGTAGTGCTCGACTTCGGGGAATGGCTCGTAGAAGTGGTGCAGGAGGTCCTTCCACTTCTGGTACTCGGCAGAGCCCCGGAATCCGACGGTGTGGCTTTCGAGGTCTCTCCACCAGACGAGCAGCAGATAGCGTCTCTCGGCTTCGACACAGCTCCGCAGCTCGTGACGTTCGTAGCCGGGCATCGCTGCGATGATGGATTGTGCCTCCGCAAAGGCCTGCTCGAACTCGGCGCCCTGGCCCGTTCGTACGTTTAGAATGGCGACTTCCAGCATGTTCTGGAGTCTACACGCGCGCCTTCCAACGGCGCGCGAGCTCGAGCGAGCCGGAGTCGCCCGGTTGCTGCTCGAATCGCAGGGTGCCCGGTGGAATGTCGATCCAGGACTGGGCGCTGCGGGTCCAGATGTGCCCCGCTGGCTGGAGCCACGACGTGTCGTCGAGGGTTCCGGGAGACAGGAGAGTCAGCCCGGCGCGTTTCGAGGGGGCATACAGGCGCGTCATGCAGCGGCCGCAGTAGCTCGATCCTTTGCGGCGTCCGTCCGGGAGCTGGAGCGTGTATTCGAGCGGCTCGCCGCAAGTGACTTCGAGCATCCCTTCCCCGAGGACCATCGAGAGCGTGAAGCTGGCGCCGCTCTCGGACTGGCAGTCGGTGCAGTGACACACATAGAGGGTGATCGGGTCTTTCCTGAGCGCATACCGGACGTCTCCGCAGGCGCAGCCGCCGGTCTGGGGGAAGACGATGCCCTCCGCCATGAGATCAACCGCCGGAGGCGGGATCCTCCGCCTCAGCGGGCGGCGGGGTCGAGTCGTCGAGTTCGTCGAGATAGCCGTCGGGCAGAGCGACGCGTTGGCGCCCGCCGCTCTTGCCGCGCGGCACGCGCAGTGCGTGCGCGGGAAAAGGCTCGTTCGCGTCGAGGCCCTCGAGGATGTTCGCGAGTTCGGCGACGCCTTCCGCGCGCGTCAGACGCTGGCGCAGCTGGGCGCTGCCCTTGAACCCCTTCGTGTACCAGGTCGCGTGCTTCCGAAATGAACGGATCCCCGTCGCTTCGCCGAGCCACCGAGAGAGCAGCTCCGCGTGTTCGATCATCAACGGCACGATCTCTCCGAGCCGGGGGGCCGCGCTGGGCTCGCGTCCGGCGAAGACGTCGGCGAGATCGCGAAAGAGCCAGGGTCGTCCGAGGCAACCACGTCCAACGACCACGCCGTCGCAACCTGTCGTGCGCATCATCCGGAGCGCGTCCCATGCCTCCCAGATGTCGCCATTTCCGAGGACGGGGATTTCGGGCACCTCGGCCTTCAGCTCCGCGATCGAGTCCCACGCGGCCTCGCCGTCGTAGAGCTGCGCGGCGGTACGCGCGTGAAGCGCTACAGCGGCACAGCCTTCCTCTGCACCGATCCGGCCGGCATCTCGGAACGTGGGGTGCGCGTCGTCGACGCCGAGGCGGAACTTGATCGTCACCGGGACGTCGCCCGCGCGGGTCACGGCCGCTCGCACGATGTTGCGGAGCAGGCGCGGTTTGAGCGGGATTGCCGCGCCGCCGCCGCGCCTCGTCACTTTGCGGACCGGGCAGCCGAAGTTGAGGTCGATGTGATCGACGCGGCCCTCGCCGACGAGAAACGCGACCGCCTCGCCGACGTAGTGCGGGTCGACTCCGTAGAGCTGCAGGCTGCGGGGCTTCTCGTCGGGCGCGAATCCGGCCAGATGCAAGGTGCGGCTATTGCGTTCGACCAGCGCGCGCGCCGTAATCATCTCGCTCACGTACAACCCGGCTCCGAAGCCGCGGCAGAGCCGCCGGAAGGGCGCGTTCGTGACGCCGGCCATCGGTGCCAGCACCACCGGCGGGTCGACGTGCAGCGGTCCGATCTGGAGCGGTGCGAACTCGCCCGGGGCAGCCGGAGAAACCCCGGCGTTCAGCTCGCTGCGGTTCTCGCCTGCAGGGGCCGCGGCGGCGCTCACGCCACGCGCGTGGTGAGCTTGTCGACCGCGTGCACTGGAGCGTTGTCGCCGGCCATGAGCGGCGCGATCGCCGCGTACACGCGTTGCTGCTGGCGTACGCGCGTCTCTCCCTCGAAGTCGGCAGAGGTCACAGTGATCGTGAAGTGGCCCGGCCCGCCCGAGTCGACCTCGATCTGCGCGCTCGGGAGCGCCTCGGCGATCGCCGAGTGGATGCGCCCGGTCACGTCTTCGGGTTCGGGAGGCGGGGAGCTGAGGATCTGTAGCGGCACGTCCGTTCCTAGTAGCGGGGCACGTCGGGGTCGATTTCGATCGACCAGGCGTCGATGCCGCCGACGACGTTGAACACGTTTCGGAAGCCGAGAGAGGCGAAGTGTTCGGCCGCCTTCTGGCTCCGGCCCCCGTGATGGCAGTGGAAGACGAGGCGTGTGTCGAGGCTGAGCTTCTCGAGGGCGGCACCCTTCTCGGGGTCGAGGAGTGTCGTGCCCTCGATGCGGGCCTTCTCGTGTTCATCCGGCGTGCGGACGTCGAGGAATTCGAACGTCTCGCCGGCATCGAGGAGCTTCTTCAGCTCGCCGACCGTGAGCTGCTGCACGGCGGGCGCGTTCGGGTTCTCGAGGGAGAAGGCGGGCCCGTCGGCGGTCTCGCGGGCGTCGATCTGCAGCCCCTCGGCGCGGCTCGCCGTGAGCGCGTCGAGCCCGAGCGAGATGCCGTTGGACTCGACCTGCAGTTCGCCGTCTTCCTCCGGTCCGAAGAACAGGCCGGCCTGGAAGCGCGCGTCGATCGTCAGGTGCAGCGGACGACCGCCGCCGTTCTCCGACAGTTTGCGCAGCGCGTCGGCGGCTCCGTCTGAGATGTGGATCGTCGGGGGTTCGCCCGTCACTGAGGTGACGCCGAGCGCCTCGTGCAGCTCACCGGCCGAGAACATCTCCTGGATGATGTCGCAGCCGCCGATGAACTCGCCGCCCACGTAGAGCTGCGGGATCGTCGGCCAGGACGAGAACGTCTTGATCCCATCGCGAATTTCGGGGTCGGAGAGCACGTCGACCGTGCTGTATGTCGGAACGAGACGGTCGAGCAGTTGGACCACCGTTGCCGAGAACCCGCACTGCGGGCCCTGTCGGTTTCCCTTCATGAACAGGACGACACGGTCGTCCTGAATCAACTGGTCGATCCGTTCTCGCGTTTCGGGCGCCAGATCCATGTGCACTCCCTCCCTGGAGCCGGCTGAGTATAGCGGAGGCCTAGACCCCCAGGGGGCTCGCTCGGCGGCCTGGCGGAGGGCGTCAGAGCGGAGTGATGGTGCCGGCTTCGGAGTCGAGTCGGACGCGCTGGCCATCTTCGAGGGACGCGATTGCGCCGGAGACGCCGAAGACGGCCGGAATGCCCAGCTCTCGCGAGACGATGGCCGCGTGGCAGAGCAGGCCGCCGACTTCCATGATCAGGCCACCGGCTCGCGGAAAGAGTGGAGTCCAGCCCGGGTCGGCCAGATGCACGACGAGGATCTCTCCCTCGCCGAGCGCGGCCGGGTCGGGCTCGCTGAGGATGCGCACGACCCCGGTCACTGTGCCGGTCGCGATTCCCGCGCCCCGCAGGATGCCGTCTGCGAGCGGCGGCGCACTCCGCACGCGCACCCCGTCGGAGCGCACGAAGGTGGCCGGGGGACGGGGCCGCCAGCGCTCGATGTCGGCGGCGGCGCGATCGATCCGCTCGCGGAGAGCCGGGCCGCGCAGCCGGCCCGCGACCGCGTCGCCGAGTTCGGTGAGATCGAGTAGCAGGATCTCCTCCGGGCTCTGCAGCTCGCCTCGCGCGGCCAGTCGTCCGCCGAGCTCGAGCGCGAGCGCCCGCACCCGTTGGAAAACGAACAGCAGATAGTGTTTGCCCGCTTCGCGAAGTGGTAGATGGCGGGTCGCCGCCCGAGAGAACGCTCGGAGCAGCGGGCGCCGCCACGCGGGAGCCGCCGCGATGGCGGCGTCGAACGCGGTTTCGCGCTCGGTTCCCAGTCGCTCCAGGCGAGCGCGGGCGCCCTCCTTGGTCGGCTCTCGAAGGTGTGCCCGGACGAGATCGAGGAGCATGCCGGGATCCTCGCTCCAGCGCGGGACGCTGAGGTCGAACTCGCGGGGACAGCGCTGGCCGTTCCAATCGAGGAACGAGTGGAACCGGTCCATCCAGGCGAGGCCTGCGGCGGACCCTTCGAGCCGCGCAAAGAGCGCTTCGGGCGTGTCGCTCTCGAGAAACTCGGTGGCCAGCGGGCCGGCCGTCTCGGCGAGCGCATCGATGTCGAGAGACATCTGTGTCGTCGGATTCCGCGGGATCCCGACGCCGAGCAGGGCTTGCGCCTCGGGGTAGTTCGCGAACACCGCGCGTGCCGAAGTGAACGCGAACATGGCCGCGAACAGGCTCCCGAACAGTCGCGGCACGTCCATGACGTCGTCGTTGCTGACTTCCCAGATCTCGGCGACCAACTCTGCGTCACTTCGATCTCGGAGCGGTGCGCGCTGCCGCTCGATCATCGCAGCGCCAAACGCCTCGAAGATACGGAGGCTGGCCTCGGGGTCGCGTGCCCGCCAGAGCGCGGGCAAGACCCGCTTCTGGGAACGCAGCCACGCCCGGAAGACGGCGCGCCGTCCGCCGGGGAATTGCCGCCCCGCGATCACGCCTCGGCGTTGGAGGTCCTCGAAGCCGTGCGCGGCCTCGGCGTCGAGCGCCGAGAACATGCGCGAGACGATGGCGCTGAAGCCCGGGATGCCACACACGGCGTTGACGTTCCAGTACACGCGTCCGTCGAGCCGGTCTGCCACCGTCAGGTGTCGCTGGGCGGGCGTAGCGCCGAAGTCGAGGCTGAGGCGCGCGATCGCCGGCATGAGTCGGTCGCGCCAGAGGCTCCAGGCGAGAGGCGCCAGCGGATCGGGCATCGTCTCTCGCACATTCACGTTCGTCCAGACGGTGATCGGTCCGTCTTCGGCGCCGTTGCAGCCGGGCTCGATGTCCGGCGCCGGCGTCGGTTCGCACTGAGCGGTGATCGGGCGCGCCTGGAGCCACCAGATTCTGCCGGCCGGGTCGACGGCCCACTCGAGATCGAGTGGTTCGGCGAAGGCCGCGACCCACTTCGCAGCCTCTCGCACGAGCCGTGTCACGAACTCGGTGGTGAGCGGTGCGGGCCCGGGTCCGGAGTCTGTCGACACCTCGTACGCGCCAGTGCCCGACTGTTCGATGCGCCAGCGCCACGGGGCGGCACTGCCCGAAACGAGCGCATCGCCGAGACCGGCGACCGCCTCGAGAAGTGCGCCGCCTTCGCCGCTCGGATCGGTGGTGAAGAGTACGCCGGCGGCTCGCGCCGGCACCTGGCGTTGCACGATGACGCCGACCGGCTGCGCAGCGCCGCTGCCGGCGTAGGCGCGTGCTCGATCCGAGTGCCCCGACGCCATGCATTGTTCGATGGCTTCGAGCGCCTCGCGTCCATCGGAGACTCCGAGGATCGTCTCGTAGATCCCGGCGAAGCTCCGGGTGGCGCCGTCTTCCCCGAGCGCGGAAGACCGCACGGCCAGCCGCTCGCTCCGACGCCCGCCCAGCCGCTTGCCCAAGAGCAGCGCATCGGCCGCGGTCGCGAAGCGCTGCCGATCCGCGGCCGACCAGAGAGCGGGGGCCGGCGTGCCGGCGGGGAGCGCCAGTCCGGCCGGGACGTGGGCACCCGCGTCGAGGAGTCGAGCCAAGCCCGCCGCCTTGCCGCCCCAGGTGGCCGCAGGGTCCGGACCGAGCCGGTGGAGGTCGTACCAGTAGGATTTCACGGCGACTGTATCGGCTCGCCGCGGGGCCGGATGGAGTCGCCTGGGTGGGGTGGGGGCCCGGGAGCGGGGTCTGTCCCAGAATCAGGACGGAGCGTCGGTTCCTGCGGACTGAACGACCGCCTCGCCGCCGGCCTGGAGGACGACGAGATCGCGGAGGACGTTGAGGGCCTCGCGGCGCTGCGGAGTGGGTTCGTCCTTGTCCTTCTCGGCTTCGTCCTCGGCCGCTCCGGGCTCCTTCGGCGTCGCGGCCTGCGCGATGTCGCCCTCTGGCGCGCCGACTTCGTTGCCTTCGTCCCCGGGTTCTTCGAGGATCTCGGCGATCTCGATCACGCCGTCGTCGTCGGCGCGTTCAGCAAGCTGTTCGCGGATCTTCTTGAATTCGTCGCTCTCGTCCTGGCGCGCCACCGAGCGTGAGCGCAACTCCGTCACGAGCTCGGGGGTCACTTCGGGCCAGCGCTGCATCTCCGGCTCGCCGTTGGCGCGGCCCGAAAGGAACGGAGCGATGGATTGGGACGGGAGCGCGTGGGGCTGCGTGCGCTCGCCGAAGATCTCGAGATTGAACGGGGACGGCACGATGACGTGAGAGCCGACGCCATCGTTCTGGGTCGACCGGCCGCCGGGACGGAAGAAGAGGGCGGTGGTGATCTTCGTGGCTCCGAGGCCGGGACGCAGCGGAAAGACGCTCTGCACCGTGCCCTTTCCGAAGGTGTGGTCGTCGCCGACGATGACCGCGCGGCGGTAGTCTTTGAGCGCGCCGGCGAGAATTTCCGAAGCCGACGCACTGACTCGCGACGTCAGCACCACGAGCGGTCCGTCGTAGAGGATGCCGCCGTCCGGATCGTCGAGGACGCGGCTCGGCTCTTCCGTGCCGCGCACACCCACGATGCCGCCTTCGCGGATGAAGAACCCGGAGATGCGGACCGCGTCTTCCAGCAGGCCCCCGCCGTTGCGGGAGAGGTCGAGCAGGACCCCGTCTGCGTCGGCAGCGCGGACCTCGTTCAGGATCTTGGCCACGTCGCGCGAGCCCTGCCGCTTGCGCGGGTCGCGATCGCCGTAGAAGGAAGGCAGCTCGACGATGGCGAGCTTGAGCGTCTTGCCGTCGGTTTCCACTTCCTCGAACGTCAGCTTGGCCGCCTGCTCGTCGAGGTTCACCTTGTCGCGGACGATCGCGACCTCGAAGCGCTCCGTCTTTTCTGCCTGCCGCAGGACGCTCAGCCGGACCTTCGTGCCCTTCTTGCCGCGGATCAAGCGCACGATGTCGCGCAGCTTCATGTCGATGACATCGACGAAGTCGCCTTCTTTTTCGGCGACCGCGATGATCCGGTCTTTCGGGCGCAAGACGTCGAGTCGATCCGCCGCGCCGGCCGGAATGATCTCCTCGACTACCGCGTAGCCGTCGCGCTCGGAGAGAGCGACACCGATCCCCTCCAGCGAGAGCTGCATGCCGATCTGGAAGTCCTCGAGATCGTCCGCAGAGAAGTAGGAGGAGTGCGGATCGAGCGCGTTCGCGAACGCGTTGAGGAAGCCGGCGTAGAGTTCTTCGGGTTCCTGCTCGACCCAGCGCTGGGTGCGCAGCTCGTAGCGATGGATGAGGCGGGTGCGCGCTTCGTGCAGCTCGAGGTCGGTGTTCAGGTAGTTGGAGATCTGGAAGTGCGCGAGTGTCCGGAGCAGCTCCTGGCGAGACGCGGCGTCCTTCGGCCAGCCTCGCTTCTCTGGGTCGATGACGAGTTCGGCCTCGGCGTCGACTTCGTAGTCGCTGCCGCCCACGAGGTTGCGGACGAACGACTCCTCGGCGGCGAGTCGGCTGCCGATCTCGGTGTGGAGGTCATGGATCGCCTGACAGTTGGCGCGGCGGATCTTGAGCGCCGCGCGGTCGAGCTTCATCTCGATCGCTTCCGCTTCGCCCTGCAAATACAGGGAGCGTTGGGGATCGACGCGAGAGAGATAGGTGTGGGCGACCCGTTGGCGGAGGTCCTCTTCGAGGTCCTTGTGGCTGACGTGTCGTTTCAGATAGTGGCTGAGGAGCTTGCCGAGATCCTGGCAGCGGAGCAGCGGCTTTTCCGGCGGGCCGTCTGCGCGGTTCCCCGCGGCCGCCTGTGCGGGCCCTGCGGCCACCATCAAGAGCCACACCGTACAACCCAAAAAGCCTCGCCAAAGCATGGCCGGTGAGCATATCAACCCGTCGCCAAAGCGGAAATCAGTTTCTCAGCGCCTCAAGAGGCATCTCGAAGTGGCAGGAGACAGACATATACTGCCGGCTTGACCCAGGTTCTCGGCACGATTGTTCCGGTTTTCGCGATCATCGGGGTTGGGTGGTGGTTTGCCGCTCGGCGTACGATCGATGCCGCGAGCCTGGCCGATATCGCCCTCCTCGTGACGTCCCCGGCCCTCGTCTTCTCGCTCCTCGCTTCGTCAGACCTCGAAGCCGAGCGCTTTGCGACGCTTGCTGGCGGCGCAGGATTCATTCTGGTCGGGACCGGAGCGCTCGGCCTGCTCTGGATCCGCGCCACCGGAGCCCCGCGTCGCGGGATCCTGTTGCCCGTCATGCTGTGGAATGCCGGGAACATGGCGCTGCCGGTCTGTCGTCTCGCGTTCGGCCCCGAGGGCCTCGAGGCGGCTGCGGTGGTCTTCGTCGTGATGGCCACCGTGCAGTCGAGCTTCGGGATCTGGCTCGCCAAAGGGGAGGGCGGGTTTCGCGAAGCCCTGAGGCTCCCGTTGCTGCAGGCCTCGGTGCTCGGATTGTTGTGCTCCGCGTTCGAGATCTCGTTGCCTCGCCCGATTCTCGAGCCCATCGAGATGCTCGGAGCGATGGCGGTCCCACTGATGCTGCTCAACCTCGGCATCCAGCTTCGCTCGCTGGTGGTGGTGGATGTGCATCATGCACTCGCGGCCGTCGCGATCCGAATCGGGGGCGGCTTCGCGCTCGGCTGGTTGCTGACGACGTGGCTCGCGCTCGACGGAGTCGATCGGAACGTGTTGATGGTGCAGGCGATCATGCCCGCCGCGGTGATCAACGTCGTGGTGGCACAGCGCTACGACGCGAACCCGGCGCTCGTCGCGTCGGCGATCGCGATCGGCACCGCGCTGAGCGTGTTTACGATCCCGGCGCTGCTGTGGTTTCTGGGGTGAGCAGGCCGAGGGCTTCGAGCGCGAGCTGATCGTGCGTCGGGGCGAGTTCGAAGCCGTGCTCGGCTTCGAGTCCGCCGAGCCAGCGCCGAATTTCGCGAAGCCGGGCCCCGGACTCGGGCACGATGAGTGCGCTGTAGAGCGGAGGTTTCGCCACGTCGTGGCGGGCGCCGTCGGCGCAGTTCGCGACGTCACCGATGAGTGCGACCAGTCGGCGCTTCCAGCGTTCTTGCACCGCGATCAAGACGATCTGGCTGCCCGGTGTGTGGCCGGCAGCGTGGACGACCCCGATGCCCGGGTAGCCGGGTACCGAGGCCAGGGGTGCGTCTTCGAGCTTTTGCGCCCGCAGGCAAGAGACCTCGTCGAGGAGCGCGACGCCCGGCCGTGTCGTGTAGTTGTGCCGGTTCGCTTGCGCCGGGGTCTGGAAGAAGTCGACGCCTTCGGCCGCGCGGGTCCGGCAGAGCGCGCCGACGCCCTGCACGTGATCGGTGTGGAGGTGTGAGAAGAGCAGTCCGAGTGGACCCTCGGCGACGCGCTTTCCAACTTCGGCGATCGCGCCGGGGTGCGGAATCAGCGGCTCCGCGCCGATCAGTTCGAATGGCCCACCGAACTCGAGGGCGGGTCCCGGTTCCATCCCCAGATCGATCAGCAGGTGCCGGCCGTCCTTCCACTCGACGATGAACGAAGCGTGTCCGAGCACGTAACGGGCGTCCGGGTCGGGGTCGCGGGACGGATCGAGCACGGACGAGCGCGGACCGGCCTGCGAGGCGGTGTTGATTGCGGTGATCCGAACGGGGAGGTCGGGTTGGTTCGCGAGCGCGAGCACGGCTTCGCCAGTCGGAAGCGGACCTCCCAACCCGCGGATGTCCCAGTGAGCCCAGGCGAGACCCCCGAAGACGAACAGGAAGAAGGCGAGACCGGCGAGCGCGAAGATCCGAAGGAGTCGTTTCAGCATGGTTTCGGGAGCCGATGCTAGCCTCGCCGGGTCTCGGGGACGAGGCGCGATCCGGAATCCGAGGAGAAGAAATGACCGGCAAGCTCGACGGCAAAGTGGCGGTGGTGACGGGAGGCGCGAGCGGGATGGGCCGCTCGACCGTGTTCCGGTTCCTGGACGAAGGCGCGAGCGTCATCGTGGCCGATCTCAACGAAGAGACAGGCAAGCAAACCGTGGAGCTCGCCGGGGAGCAGGGCGCTGGGGAGCGCGTGCGGTTCGTCCGGACGGACGTTGCGGAAGAGGCCGACATCGAGGCGATGATCGCGCTCGCGGTGTCCGATTTTGGCCGGCTCGACTGCGTGTTCAACAACGCCGGCGTTGGCGGGGCACTCGGCAGCGTCCTCGAGACCGAGGCCGAAGACTGGGACTTCACGTTCGCGGTCCTCGTGAAGGCGGTCTTTCTCGGGATCAAGCACGGCGGGCGGGTGCTGAAAGAGCAGGGCGAGGGCGGCTCGATCATCAATACCGCGTCGGTGGCTGGGCTCTCGGGCGGCGCGGGGCCGGTCGCCTACTCGGCGGCGAAGGCGGCGGTGATCAACCTCTCGCGCGCCGCGGCGGTCGAGCTGGCCGAGCATCGGATCCGCGTGAACGCGATCTGCCCCGGCGGCATCCTGACGCCGCTGATCCACCGCGGGAACGAGGCTGTCGCGCGCGAGCGGCTGGCGAAGCTTCAGCCCTGGCCCGAGGCGGGCACCGGGGAGCACATCGCCGGTGCGGCTCTCTTCCTTGCCGGCAGCGACTCGGAGTTCGTGACCGGCGAGGCGCTGGTCGTCGACGGCGGGCTCGAGGCGATGGGGCCGTCGCTGGCGAGCCGGATGCGCGATGAGAACGAGCAGATGCGCGCGCTGCAGTTCGTCGGGGTCGACAAGGGAAGCACCGGGCTTCCGCCGGTCGTCCGAAAGTTCGGCGCCGACTCCTAGCCGGTGGCATCCGAGGGAGAGCGACCCGACCGAATGCGACCCGACGGAATGCGACCCGACGGAATGCGACCCGACGGAATGCGACCCGACGGAATGCGACCCGACGGAATGAAACCCGACGCGCTGCTGCGAGACGCGGGCGACGTCTCGCGCTGGGATCTCGATGCCGAGGTCGTGGTGGTCGGACTCGGCGCCGCCGGAGCGGCCGCGACGCTCGAGGCGGCGGCAGAGGGTGCCGACGTGCTCGCGCTCGAGCGCGCGAGTGCGGGCGGCGGCACTTCGTCGATGTCGGGGGGCGTGCTCTATCTCGGCGGCGGAACTCCGCTCCAGAAGGAGTGCGGGTTCGACGACTCGCCGGAGGAGATGTTCAAGTACCTGATGGCGTCGTGCGGCGAGCAGCCGGACGAGGCGCGCATCCGGCTCTACTGCGACGGGAGCGTCGATCACTACCACTGGCTGGTCGACCAGGGTGTGCCGTTCAAGCCCGTCTTCTACGGCGGCTACAGCGGGGAGCCGCCGACGGATGATGGTCTCGTCTACTCCGGCACCGAGAACGCGTTCCCGTTCGACCGCATCGCGAAGCCGGCGCCGCGGGGTCACGTGCCGCAGGTGGAGCACCAGGCGGGACCGCTATTGATGCAGAAGCTGCTCGCGGCGGTCGCTGCGAGTGCGGCGAGGGTCGAAGCGGACGTGCGTTGCCGCAGCCTCGTCCGCGAGGGCGACCGGATCGTCGGCCTGCTCGCCACACGGGCCGGCGAGCCGCTGGCGGTCCGTGCGAAGCGCGGCGTGGTGCTCGCGACCGGAGGCTTCATCAACGACCCGGAGATGCTCGCGAGGCACGCGCCGGCGCTCGCGCGCTGCAAGTACCGGGTTGGCGCGGAGGGTGACGACGGCAGCGGCATCCGGCTCGGCGCGGCGGCCGGCGGCGAAACGCTGAACCTCGGGATGGGCTCGATCTCGCTGCCGGTGACGCCGCCCAAGGAAATGCTGCGGGGCCTCTTCGTGAACGCCGCCGGGCAGCGTTTCGTCAACGAGGATGCCTACATGGGGCGCCTCGGCGAGCACGCGGTACTGCGTCAGGACGGTCATTGCTATTGGATCTTCGACGACGCGACGTTCGTGCGGCCTGCGGTCCCTCGCGACATCGTCGCGGTCGGCGAGACTCCCACCGAGCTCGCGGACGAACTCGGTCTGCCGCGCGGCGCGCTCGAACGCACAGTCGATCTCTACAACGAACACGCGATCCACGGGGACGACCCGCAGTTCCACAAGCGCACCGAATGGGTCATGCCGCTCGTGCAGCCTCCTTTTGGCGCGCTCGACTGCCGCGTGGAGTCGTCGCTCTACGCCGCGTTCACACTCGGCGGTCTGCGCACGAGCGCGCTAGGCGAAGTGTTGCGCGGAAATGGCGATCGGATCGAGGGGCTCTACGCCGCGGGTCGTGCCTCGGCCTGCCTCGCCTGCCCGGGCTATTCGAGCGGTCTCTCCCTCGGCGACGGCACGTTCTTCGGACGCCGGGCCGGGAGCGCGGCGGCGGGCGCATGACCGCGCGGCCGCTCTCACCGTGGCGCCAGACAAAGGGCTACACGTGCTGGCCGTCCCTCGGCCGCATCGGGGCGAATCGTCACAGCTAGGGCCGTGAGAGTGGCTAGAGGCGCGTCTCGCCAAGGCATGGCGTATGCATGAAAAATGACTCGGAGTCCGAATTTGGCTCCAGGGGGCGACATCCAGCAAGGGAGAGACGATGGTCGTGAGGACCGAGCACCTTCGCAGTGAGTTCCGCAGAATTCGGGAGAGCATTTTCGGTGCCTTCCGAGATCACTCGAGCCAGGAGGGAAGCGAGCTCGAAGTCCCGCCGCCGGCCGAACGCCGCCACGCCGTGCCGCCCCGCCTGACGGTTCTCGACGTCATGGAGGGAGATCTCATGACGGTCTCGGCGGAGAGCCCGGTGCGTCCCGCGCTGAGACTGATGATCGAGCACCGAATCAGCAGTGTGCCGGTCGTCGACGTGGAGGGCCGGATCGTCGGGGCCCTGAACGAGAAGGACCTGATGAAGGTCTTCTACCGGATCGACGCGAGCTGCGTAGGAGCGGTGATGACCCGCAATCCTTTCGTGGTGTCGATCGAGGATCCCCTGGTCGACGTGGTCGACCGCCTCATGTCGTCAGACTTCCGCCGTGTGCTCGTGCACGACAAGCGCCGACTCGTGGGCGTGATCACTCGCTCCCACCTGATGCCGGCGCTGCTCGACGCGCTCGAAAGGAGAGCCATCCACTAATCCGGAGTCGCAGGCACACGAGCCTCGGCCGATAGGCTCAGCGGCCGGTCATTTCGCGGAAGAGACGCGCTACGAGACCCCCGCGGCGGCCCGCGTCTTCGGCGGAGTCGGCGCGCGCACCGGCTTGTGAGATGAGCTGCACACCGAGCCAGCGAAACGGTTCGGGTTCCCAGCGCCGGGCCGGCGGCGCGACCCAGGGGAGCCGCGTTCGCTCGGTGTCGTGCCCGGCGACGAGTTCCGCAAGAGTGCGCCCCGCGAGGTTCGAAGCGGCGACGCCTTGGCCGACGTAACCGCCGAGCCAGGCCATCCCTGTTTTGCGGTCGAGACCGAGCGTCGGACGCCACGTGCGCGGGACGCCGAGGGGTCCGCCCCAGTGGTGCGTGATCTCGTGCCTCTCGAGCACAGGAAAGAAGCCTCGCAGCGTTTCCGTCATCCACTGAAAGTGCGGATGCTGCGGGTCGAAGTGGGTGCGGATCCGCGACCCGAACTCGTACGTGCCGCGCGCGCCGAACGCGAGGCGCCCGTCTGCCGTTCGCTGCCCGTAGGTGGTGATGCGCCGCGCGTCACCGAACGCCTCGCGGTTCGCGAGCCCGATTTCTTGCCACACGGAATCGGGCAAGGGTTCGGTTGCGATCATCCACGAATGGAGCGGGAGCAGCGCCCGCTCGAAGCCCGGGAGTGAACCCGTGAAGGCTTCGGTGGCGCGCACGACGACCTCCGCGCGCAGTTCGCCGCCCGGCGTCGTGACGCGGCCCGGTTCGATTCGCAGAGCGGGCGTGCTCTCGTACAGCTTCGCGTCGTGGCCTTCGACAGTACGGGCGAGGCCGCGCACCAGGCGTGCCGGATGCAGAACTGCGCAGTGGCGCTCGTAGAAGCCCCCGAGGCACTGCGTTGGGCGCACCCTCTTGGCCACCTCTTCGGGCTCGAGCCAACGACAATCGGCGCCGCCGAAGCCCCAGGACGCCCACGCTGCGGCATGATCCTTCAGCGCCTGGCGTTGGCCGGAGTTCGTTGCGAAATGCACGGTCCCGCCGCGTTCGTAGTCGGCTTCGATGCCTTCCGCGCTGCAGACACGCCCGATCTCCTCGACCGCGTCGAACATCGCGTGCTGGAGGGCGACCGCCTCGGAGCGCCGGGATTCATTCTGGAGCAGCCCGTCGAGCCCGCTCAGGTGCGCAGTCGCCCAACCGCCGTTCCGGCCCGAGGCCCCGAACCCGGCGACCTCGGCTTCAACGATCGCGACGCGAAGGTCCGGCCGGAGCCGTCGCAAGTAGTACGCGGTCCAGAGGCCCGAATAGCCCGCGCCAACGATCGCGACGTCGACCTCGGTGGATCGCTCGAGCGCCGGCCGGGCTTCGAGTTCGCTTTCGAGCGAATCGAACCAATAACTGAGCGATCGGTAGCGCGCGAGATCCGACTTCATGTCATGGCGAGATATACCGCGGCAAGATGCTCGCGGCTCGCGCCGCGAACGGATCGATCGGCTGTCGGGTCAGCCGCCGGGGATTCTGCGGCCCAGTCGGAGTTCGTCGCTCACTAGCTCCGCCGCAACGGCGCGGACGACGGCCTCACTGGTCGCGCGACGTTCTTGTCGTCGCAAGACGGGCGCGGCAGCGAAGCGCGGGGGGTGGTTCGTGCAAGTTGTGGCACTGGCCTGCGGGCGGTCGAGTGGATCACTCGACAGTTCGGGTGAGCGCTCCATCGTCAGGAGTGGCGAACGCCACTCATCCGCGCTGAAATCGAAGAAGAAGGAGCCCCGATGAGCGAACAACAGGTGATCGAGCGCGTGTGGCAGGCGCCTCTCGAACTGGTTTGGAAGCTGTGGACCACCACCGACGGCATCGCCTCCTGGTTCGGCCCGCAGGGATTCACCGGCGAGGTCGAGGAGATCGAACTCCGGGCCGGCGGCGCCTTCCGGTACACGATGAGCGCGACCGACCCGGAGAAGGTCGCGATGATGGAGAAGCAGGGGCGCCCCGCCTCGTGGGCCGTCGAGTCGACGATCACCGAGGTCGATCCCCCGAACAAGCTCGCCGATGGGCCCGGAGACGATGACAACCGCCGCCGAATTCCCGGAAGGGCCGGACGGCGTGAAGCTGGTGCTCACCATCTCGGCGACGAAGGCCGGCATGACGGCGGAGCCGCGATGGGTTGGGAGAGTTCGCTTCAGCAGTTCGCGGAGCAGCTTGCCTAGCAGTACGTGGGTACGTCGACCGACTCCGAGGCGAAACACCCCATTTCATCAAATCTGCTGGACGGGCGCCGCCCGTTTGTGCACACTTCGGGGTCGAGGAGGAACTTCGTGCGTGCAACGGTATCTGCTCTCTTTCTCTCTCTTCTCCTGGCTCCGCTCGTTAGTCGTGCTGAGCTCGCCGCGTGGGACCAGGACCGTGTGACGGGCCTCGCCAAGGAGCTCAAGGAGAAGAGCGACTCCCTCTACGACACCTACTACAAGCTAGAAAATGCGACGATCGGCGGTGCGGGCGCGGGATCCACCCTCGCGCTCAAGGATCAGCTCCGTCGCATCAAGGAGCAGACTCACCACCTTGCGGCCGCGCTCGAGAACGGAAAGGGCCGCCCGGAAACCGAGGGCACCTACAAGAACCTGAACGAGCTCGTGCACGATGCGCAGGAGAGCATCCGCGGGATGTTCACGGAGAACGATCTCCTCGCAGCCGCGATGGCAGCGGGAGACGTGCTGCGCCGGATCGCGCCCTACTATGACGCGAAGGCGAACGAAGGTCCCGTCTCCGGAGCCTCCTCACCGTAGCCGCCCGATCCGCCCTGGATGGCCGGGAGCCGCCTTCCAGCACCCGCACGGGAAAGACGAGGTCGTCGCCCCGCGCCAAATAATCCAATCTGAACCGGCAGCTCGCTGCCGGTGGGAGCTTTCCATGATGTCCCTCTCCTCTTTTCGCCACACGGCCCCGCTCTTCGTCGGGCTCGTCCTCTCGCTCGCAACCGCTTGCGCAACCGGCCCGATGGTCGAGACGATGGTCTACGAGAGTCCGGACGGAGTGGTCGTCGTAGAGACCGTGGAGCTACGCGCCACGGTCACCGCGATCGACGCCACGACGCGCAAGATCACGCTCGACCCCGAGTATGGGGAGACGACGGTTGTGAAGGCCGACGAGGCTGTGGTCAACTTCAACCAGATCCGAGTGGGGGACGAGGTGGACCTGGTGGTCGTCGACCAGCTCGCGGTGAGCCTGATCGAAGGGGGGACCGAGATGAGCGCTGGAGCCATGACCGCCGTGGAGCTCGCGCCCATCGGGGCGAAGCCTGGCGCCATGGTGGTCAAGACCGTCGAGGTCACCGGCACGATCATCGCAGTCGACACCCACGAGCACAGTGTGACCCTCGCGCTTCCCGACGGGACGGCCAAGGAAATCAAGGTCGGCAAGCACCGCGATCTCTCGCAGGTCGGTCTGGGCGATTCGGTGCGCTTGACGCTCACAGAGGCAGTGGCGATCAGCGTCCAGACGCCACAGTCCTGAGTCACGCATCGCAGCGCCCGCCGCGTCGACATTGCCTGGGAACCACGACTCGTCAGGGGTCTCCGTCGAGGCTCCGGATCAACGCCTGAAACGGCTCGGACTCCCGCAATAGCTGCCGGCCGATCGCAATCAACCGGTCGACCTCTTCCTCCGAGAGCCCGACCGAGGTGGGAATGGCGTTGAAGTATTCCCTCGTTTCGGGATCCCGGATCTCGTACTCCGCCACCTCGATCACGTGCGCATCCACGTCGTGGCCCTCGGCGCTGAACTCGGCGACCCACTCCTCCATGCTTCGTTCGAGAAGCTCGACCGTCTCGAAGTTGTAGCGGTGGAGTTGGGTGTCGGTGACCGAGTTGAGGACGTCCCCCAGGCTGGGGGGAGCTCCAGTTGTTGGCGCGGAGAACTTTCTACTGATTGGGCTTGAAGTCCGTTCCGTATTGCTTGTTCGTCCGTTCGTAGATCGTTTCGATCAGATCGCTCACGTCGAGGTTCTGCTCCACGATCCAGTCGGATGTGTACTTCGTGATCGAGCGATCGACGGGGGTCGGGGGTAGCGCCGACGGCGGAGGCCAGGCGTCGGGGTTGCCCAAGACCGTTCGCGTCCGGATCTCGGCCTTGGTGATGTTCCACACCAAGTAGTCCTCGGCCAGGGTCAGCGGACCGTCATAAGTCGACCGGATTCCTTCCAGGACAGCGGGGGCCGTGTCATAGTCGTTGAAGAAGTGGTACGCCACTGCCATGCGAGGCTTGATCAGGCTCATGACCTTGCCGAAGGCTTCCGGGGCCGTGTGGATCTGTGTTCCGACCTCGAGTGCCGTGGCGACGGGGAAGCCGAACTTCTTGTGCAGGTCCGGCACTGCGATGAAGGACTCGTGGATGGCCAGGTCGGCGTCCTTGGCGTACTTCACGTACCACTTGTTCGGGTAGGTGTCGCCGCCGAACACGAACTTGAGGCCGTTCCACTCGAGGCTGAAGCTGACCGGCCCGTCGATCACGTGATTTGCCGGCCACGAGCGGATGGTGACGCCGTTCTCCTCATAGACGACCGCGTTCTCGGCCTTGAAGTCGAATTCGTGGACGATGACCTTTCCGCCGTTGGGCGGCAGTCGTCCGGATCGGCCCTCCACGTCCCAGGTCAGCGCCTTCTCCCAGTGCTCGATGGCATACTTCGTTCCCGTCTCCGGTCGTGCGCCACTCGGTCCATAGACGTGAAGCGGGTTCTGTCGTCCTGCCAGCCAGCCGCCCACGAAGTACGCGGAGAAGTCACCGAAGTGGTCCGTGTGAAGGTGACTGAGGAAGATCTTGTTCAGGAATTCGTAGGGAATGCCCAAGCTCGCGACCCGTGCTGCAGAACCGGTGCCGACGTCGAAGAGGAACTTGTCGCCGTTGCCGAGCTCGAGCAGCCAGCAGGATGCTGCCTGGGACTCTCGCGAGGTCGGCATTCCGGTCCCACAAGAGATGAGGCGCATCTCGTCCTTCGCCAGTACCTCCGTTCCGGGGAAGTAGACGTTGGGATCAGGCAGCTTCTGGGTCGGTGAGATCGCCCCCGTGGCCGCCACCGCTTTGGAGACGATAGAACCAAACGACTGGCCGTTGGCGCGATCCTGGTATCCCTGCGCGTAGGCCAGCCAGACGACCGACAACGCGACAGCCGGGATGATGATGCGGCGAAGCGCTCGCCTGAGCATAGTCGTTCTCCATTTCCTGAGAGACAAAGGGTCCGTTGTGTGGCTCACAGTATGCCGGATGACTTCTTTCAGGGAAGGGGCAAATGGAAGATGGATACGGGCCATCGCTCGTCGAGCCAGTACCGCCGCAGCTCGTCGAGACCCGCCCTGTTGACCCCGCGCGGCGGTGGAGGTACCACCGATGCGACCCGAGCCCCGATGAAGCGCTCCCCCCTCCTTTCCGTCCGAGCCGCACGCTGGATCGTGCTCGTGCTTCTCGTCTCCGCCGCCGCGCTCGCACAAGTCGACGACCGGGTGCCCCGCGCGCTCGTGGAGCTGCAGCGCATCGAAGAGCTGCGGAACGAGTACCAGGTGCTCACCGAGCGGGGCGAGTCCCTGCACGGAGACGAGCTGGCAGTCCTCGCCGTCCAGAAGCAAGCGGTGGTCCGCGAATACATGGCCGCCGTCGACAAGCTCGTGCCAGAGGCTCTCCGCCTCGAGGAGGAGGGCATCGCGACACCAGAGCTCGTCGATGCGACCCGCACTGAAGTCGAGCTCCTCTCCCGCCGAATCCCGGATTTCATCGATGCCATCGAGGAGAAGGAGGCCGAGCTGCGGGGACTGCTCGGGGAGGGCTCCGCTCCCGCCGCATCCGAGGTCGAAGATCGCATCCGTGTGCTGGAGGACACGCTCGACGACACGATCGAATTCAACCTCCGTCACCTGGAGCACCTCGACACGTTCGACCTGCCCACCGACACCGCTCGGGCCAACCTCGAAAAGCGCCTCGAGCGGCGCGCCTTCACGCTCGGCGGGAGGCTCGCGCTCTCAGGACAAAGGATAGAAGAGACCCACGCCGCTCTCGGTGCATCTCCGGGCGATGGCTCCCTCGTGGAGAAACTTCGCGTCGCCGAGGCTGCTCGCGATCGGGCAGCCTCGAGCCTCCGGCGGACCGCCAAGCTGATGGACAGCGCCGGGCTCGAGAGCGCGAGCTACCGACAGCTGCTCATCGAAGCGACCGGCCAGATCACCGGCGATGTCCTCGACCGGAAGGTTGCGCGGGGCCTGCTCGAGAGCGCGCTCCACGCCTGGCGAAGCTGGCTCGACCAGAACCTCGCGCTGCTGCTCGGAAGGCTCGGGCTCTTCGTCGTCATCATGGGCGCGTTCTGGGTGCTCGGTGTGCTGACCCGGCGCTTCGTCTCCCATCTGCTGAGCGGATCTCGCAGCAACGCGACGGAGCTTGCGCGGCGCATCATCGTCGGAATTGCCGGGCGGATCGTCGTCGCAATCGGCTTCTTCTTCGCTCTCGCCCAGGTCGGCTTGAACGTCACCGCTCTGCTCGCCGGGCTCGGGATCGCCGGCTTCATCGTCGGCTTCGCACTCCAGGAGACGCTCGGGAACTTCGCCTCAGGCACGATGATTCTCGTCTATCGGCCCTTCGACGTGGGCGACATCATCGAGGCCGCGGGGGTCTCGGGAATCGTGCACCATATGAACCTCGTCTCGACGACCATTCTCACCCTCGATAACCAGACCCTGGTCGTTCCGAACAGCCGCATCTGGGGCGACGTCATCCGGAACGTCACCGATCAGACGATGCGGCGTATCGATCTCACGTTCCCGCTCGCCCTCGACACCGACGTTGGCCGGGCGTGCGCACTCTTCGCGGAGATCGTCGAGAGCCACCCCGACGTGCGGAGCGACCCCGAGCCGACGATCGAGGTCCACCGAATCACCGACTCCGCGGCAGAGTTCATCGTCCGTCCCTGGGCGGACACACGAAACTACTGGCAGGTGTACTGGGACTTGAACCGCACCGTGATGGAGCGGCTCAGCGCCGAGGGCATCGCTCTCGGCGCCCCGCGCCGCGACGTGCACCTGCACAACGCCGGGGGAGCCCGATAGCCGCGACGGCGGGCATGCAGATCTGGACGTAGCCGCGTTAGGCCGAGGTCACGGCCGCCCGGCAACGCGCCTAACTTCAGCTCCCGGCGACGATCGGCGAAATCTTTTCGCATGGACTTCCCCTCCGAGCGGATCCTCCTCGGGCATCCGCCCGCAGACGGTAGCGCGGGAGAGGATGGATTTCAGCGCAGCCGGCGGAACTGGGAAAGTTCGCTGCAGCGGTTCGCGGAGCAGCTCGCCTAGCGGGTCACGCGCACGCTCACATGCGGCGACCGCCGGTGGGCCGCCGAACGATCAGGCGGCCAGCGCGTCGATCATGATGTCTAGCTGCGCGCCGTCGAGAGCCAGCTTCTCGACGTGGCTGCGGAGGCCCGGGTCTGCGCGCATCAGGTCCTTGACCGGAACGCCCGCCTCGACGGCGGCCTTTACCCCCCGCACCGATTCGTAGTCGACGTTCGACGCGAGAAACTTCCGCGTGAAAAAGCTCTCGTCTGTCCATTCCGAGCTGTCCAACGCGGGGTCCGCGAGTGGCGGCAAGCCCAGCGTGCGCCGCACCTCGGCGAGGGGCTGCGGGAGGAGTTCCTCCCACGGCACCGATTCGAATGGGAGATGCCTCCGTGCCGCGGTTCCGCGCTCCCAGGCCTCATGCAAGTAGCCGTGCCAGCGATCTCGCCCGACGCTCGGGCGCATCAGCCGCGGTGCGAGGCCGAAGGGGCTCCAGAACGTCGCGCGCCAGGAGAAGCCGAGGTTGTAGCCGCCGGTGAAGTAGATGTTGAGACCCTCGCCCGCGAGGTCGGCGCCATAGCCGCTCACGACGTGCATCAGGTCGTGTGTCTGCATCCACCGCTCGAACGCCCAGCGCAGCTCGTCGTCCATCGGGACGGAGTCGAACCAGCCGTCCCGGTAGATCAAGCCCGCGAGCAGGTAGCCGGGGATCGTCTCCGGGTGATCCATGAAGGTGTGGAAGGCGCGGCCGAGAGAGCCTTCGGGCAGAGCCGCGAGGCCCGGCATGTCGTTCAACGCTGCAGACAGGTCGGGGCGCTCCGCGAGCAGGCGGCAACCGTCGGGGTGCTCGCGCATGGCGAGCCGTCGCTCGTGCACCATGCGCCCGCCCATGTGGAGCGCCATCCGAGACGCCCTGGCCGCGCCGCGCTCACTGACCGGACCCGACAACCAGATCAAGCCGTCCCGAGCGGCCGCCCACAGGTTTCGTTCCGGGTAGATCCAAGCGTCGTCCATCCGCGAGCCCTCGATCCGTCGTCAAGCGGCAAGCTACACCGCACGAGGGAGGTCAGCACCTGCCTGGCGAGGTCAGAAGAGCTGACGGATGACGACCTCCTGGGTCTCCGCGAGCGGGCCGCCGGAGACGACGAAGTTCTCGCCGTTGCCACTGCTTGCGCGTCTCGGGTCGCCTAGGGCGCATGCTCGGCGATCTCCCGCTCCAGCTCAGCCGTCTCGCTCTGTTCGAGACCGAGTTTCTTCTGGAGTCGATTGAGGACCGCTCGGTCTACGGGAGTGATCTCGCCTCCGGCGCCGATCGCCCCGGACACGGCTTCCCCGTAGATCTGCAGTTTTCGGAATGATCGGTACTCCGGCGTGTCCTGCACATCCGGTAGGGCGGCATCGGAGATGCGTTCTGCCCAGGCCTGTAGCGGCGCAATCAAGAACAGGAGCGAACCGGTCGCGTAGAGTCCGATCACCGTGCCGAGCCGCTCCGAGAGGAACGCGGCGGCGCCTTCGGAGACCACGAAGAAAGCTGCGACGAACAGCGCGGCAATGGTGCCTCGCTGGATCGTCCACTTGAGCCTCCGCTACGTCCCTAGTTTCCGATGGCTACCCACGTCGCCCGGTTCTTCCGACGAACGCGATGACCCCCGCCGGACCAAGCCAAAGAACGACAAGCGATATCCAAACGAGACTGCTGGTCCCTGAGCGCTGAAAAACAAGAAGGTAAAACAACGCAGCCATCGCACCCGTGGAGACGGCGCGCGCGAGCCGAGCCAGTTTCGAGCTCCCCATCATCCAGCAACGGCTTCAGCCGCGGCTTCTTCTGGCGGAAACCAGCCCTGAGTCTTCAGGCAGAACCGGACGAGAGCCAGCATGAGCGGCACCTCGATGAGGACCCCAACCACCGTCGCCAGGGCCGCTCCGGAAGAAAGCCCAAACAGCATGACCGCCGTCGCAATTGCCACTTCGAAATGGTTGCTTGCACCGATCATTGCGGTGGGAGCGGCGTCGGCGTACCGAAGCCCAAGCAGCTTGGCGAGCCCGTAGCCAATCCCGAAGATGAGCAGCGTCTGAATGGTGAGCGGAATTGCAATCCAGAGAATCGTCAGTGGATTGCTGAGAATGACTTCTCCCTTGAAAGAGAAGAGCAGCACCAGCGTGAGAAGCAGAGCACCAATCGTGATGGGCGTGAGGAGATGCAGAAACTTTTCCTTGAACCACTCCTCTCCCTTGGCCTGAATAATCAGCCGACGTGAGAGATAGCCGGCGACCAGCGGCAACGCGACGTAGACGCCGATTGACAGCAAGAGCGCTTGCCAGGGAACGGGCAGTCGGCCGACGCCCAAGAGATAGCCGCCGAGGACTCCGTAGAGAACGAGCATGGTGAGTGAATTGAGCGCCACCATGACGAGCGTATGGCCGTCGCTCCCCTTAGCAAGGTAGCCCCAAACGAGAACCATTGCGGTGCAGGGTGCGACGCCGAGCAAGATGCAGCCTGCGAGATAGCTGCGCCAAAGCGGAACCTCGAGAAGCTTGACGCCATCTTGAACCACGACTTGTCCGGCGCCGTACTGCGCGCCTTCCACGAGGTCCAGGCCGAAGGGCAGCTTGACGAGGTCGGTCGCTTCCGGACCAATGAACCCGAGGAAAAGCGTGCCCAGGAAAAAGCTCGCGATGGCGAGCATCGTGAAGGGCTTGATGCACCAGTTTACGAACAACGTTAGGAGGACTGGCCGCGCGCTCTTTCCCGCCGCGACGACCTCCGTGAAATCAATCTTCACCATGATTGGGTACATCATGAAGAAGAGACAGATGGCAATCGGAATCGAAACCACAGGAGCACCATCGACATCGAGGGTCATGCCGTCGAGAGAGCGAGCAAGACCGGGCGCAATCCGGCCGAGCGCGATGCCTACGACCATGCAGAGGAAGACCCAAACGGTGAGCAGCCGCTCGAAGCCTTGCATTCGTCGGTTTGACGTTGATGAACCGGCGTGCGTGTCTTCTTGAGATTGGGTTGCAGTCGTCATTCGGTGTTTTCTCCGACAGGAGCTTCAGTCTTTCCACTCTCATTGAGCTGCGATTGAAGGCTCAGCCGGTCGAGCGAGTCGAGCGGAAGATTCGTGAAGCGTTCAATTCGGCGCTCCAATTCGAGATGGGTTTTGCGGAACAGCCGCAGCATGTCCGTTTCTGAGCCCTCGAATGCGGCAGGGTCCGGGACACCCCAGTGTGCGGTCATGGGTTTGCCAGGCCATATCGGACATGCCTCTCCGGCTGCGTTGTCACACACGGTGAAGATGAAGTCGAGGACGGGTGCACCGTCTTTTGCGAATTCGTCCCAGCTCTTGGAGTGGAGTTCGGAGACTTCGTGCCCATGCTCACGGAGCACTTCAAGCGCCGTTGGGTGAACTTGCCCCTTCGGATGGCTCCCTGCGCTGTGTGCACGAATACGGCCCTTTCCGACTCGGTTCAGAATGGCTTCGGCCAAAATGCTGCGCGCCGAGTTTCCGGTGCAGAGAAACAGCGCGTTGTAAGTTCGACTTGTCATCGTTCAAGCTTCCTTAGTCGCATCGAAGCCGCCTCTCGAGTCCAGCCAGTCGCTCGCGGTCTGCTGCGAGTTCGTCGAATCCTCCCAGGCAACTCGCCACGCAGCGGAGCAGAGTGCGGTGAAGTGCAGTGCCGGGCTGCGCGAGTCCGTAGAATTTCCACTTGCCATCGGTGCGAACCTGCACCAATTCGGCATCACGAAGGATGGCGAGGTGGCGCGAGACTTTCGGCTGCAACTCGTCCAGAACCTCGCAGAGGTCGCAAACACAAACTTCCTTCTGCGCACCGAGGAGATTCAGAATCCGCAGGCGAGTCGGATTCGCGAATGCGCCGAAGAGGTCGGAGGGCATCATATTCGTAAAATCAAATATGATGGAACTCACAGTCCCGGTCAAGGCGCGAGGTGGTCGGGATCCCCGCGGTGCTCGGCGAGCACGAGCCTCAGGCGAAACGGCCGACATTGAGTCGACGTGCCCGCGTATCGGTGACGCGATTCGACTCACCGTTTCGCCTGAGCCCCGAAGACGACTTCATCTCGGGCGAGCGGCCGACTCTGAGACTCACATCTACTCGGGTACGGTCTCGCTGTCGCCAACGATCGCCGGGTCGAAGTACCGGTACTTCGGAAGACCGTCGCGAAACGCCGTGACTCTCTCGGGGTAGTGGGTGTGAAGCGTCGGCTCGAACTCGAGATTCGACACCGAGACGGCCGGCACGTCCGTCATTCCGACGTCCGGGTGGCCCACCAGTACGGGTGCCCCGCATACGGAGCAGAACTGTCGGTGGCTACCGCTGCGTGCGGTTCTCTTGAACAGGGTCAAGTGCTCAGCGCCCTTCACGACGCGCACGTTCTCGTCCGGCCAGAGGCACCCTGCGTGGACCGGTGCGCCGAACCAGCGACGGCAGGATTCGCAATGGCAGTAGGCCATCCCGAAAGGCTCCCCAGTGAGGGAGAGCTGCACTGCACCACAGAGGCAGCCCGCAGTCCGAAGAGTGGCAGACATAGGAGATCCTCCGGTTCGTTGTCTAATCGACAGGACGGATGAAGGCTCCGAAAGGATACTTCGCCCGCGTGTTCAGCAGGCAGTGGTCGGGTCAACCCAACAGCTCCGGGTTCCGCGCCTCGACCATCCGGCGGATGCCGTCGCGCCAGGGGACCTTCGTCTCGCCGACGAGAGCGTGCATGCGGGTGAGATCGAGCTGGAGGCTGCCGAACGCGGTGGCGGTGGGCTCGAGCTTGGCTTCGAGGCCGGTCAGCTCGGTGAGGTAGGCGGTCCAGTCTTCGATCGAGACGGCCTCGCTGCCGCCCCAGTTGACGGTCGTCGCGGGGGTGGTGGCGGCTGCGAGCAGCTTCGGGATGTGGGCGATGTAGTCGTCTTCGTGGAGCGGGTGGTAGACGTTCGGCTGCTCCGGGTGGATCGTGATCGGCGCGCCGGACTTCATCATCATCAGGTGCCACCACGGCCAGCCGCCGTTGTTGCCGTACGGGACGGAGAGCCGCGCGATCGTCGCCGGCACGCCGAACTCCCGCGAAGCGAAGCGCACCGTGGTCTCGGCGGCGATCTTCGCGATCGAGTACGTGGGGAACATCGCGCGGTGGTTGTCGCCGAGCGCGGCGTCCTCGGCGAGAGGCTCGTGGCCCTGGTACTCGTAGACGGCTGTCGACGAGACGTGCAGGAACGCCTTGGCACTCCGGCAGTGCGCGAGCAGCCGCGCGGAGCCCTCGGCGTTCGCGCGCAGGTCGTAGTCCCAGTCGCCGCTCTTCACGACCGCGAAGTGGAGCACGTAGTCGACGTTCTGCGGCACCGCGCCGAGGTCGTCGGCGAGATCGGCCGCGACGGGCACCGCGCCCGCCGCTTCGACTGCCTCGCGATCCGCCGCCCGGCCGAAGCGCGCGAGGCCGAAGACCTCGTTGGCTCCCGCCAACTGCCGCACGAGTGGCAGTGCGACTTGGCTGGCGGGGCCGGTGACGAGGATTCGTGCGCCTTCCATTCCTTTGGGCTCCGATCCCGCGGCTCCGATCTGCTCGGCTAGTAGCGGTAGTGCTCGGACTTGTACGGGCCCTCGACCGGAATGCCGAGATAGTCGGACTGCTTCTCGGTGAGCGTCGTCAGCTTGACACCGAGGTGGTCGAGGTGGAGCCGCGCCACTTCCTCGTCGAGCTGCTTCGGCAGCACGTAGACCTCGGTTCCGCGCTTCTCGGCATTCTCCACCAGGTCCATCTGTGCGAGCACCTGGTTCGTGAACGACGCCGACATCACGAACGAAGGATGTCCGGTCGCGCAGCCGAGGTTCAGCAACCTTCCCTCGGCGAGCACGAGCACGCTGTGCCCGTCCGGGAAGGTCCACTGGTCGTACTGCGGCTTGATTTCGAGGTGCTGGATGCCGGGCACCGCCTTCAGGCCGGCCATGTCGATCTCGTTGTCGAAGTGACCGATGTTGCCGATGATCGCCTTGTCCTTCATCCGGCCCATGTCTTCGGCCGCGATCACGTGGCAGTTGCCGGTGGAGGTGACGAACAGGTCGGCTTGCTCGATGACGTCGTCGAGGGGCTTGACCTCGTAGCCCTCCATCGCCGCCTGCAGCGCGCAGATCGGGTCGATTTCGGTGACGATCACGCGCGCGCCCTGGCCGCGCAGCGCCTGCGCGCAGCCCTTGCCGACCTCGCCGAAGCCACAGACGACCGCGACCTTGCCGCCGAGCATCACGTCCGTCGCGCGCATCAGGCCGTCGGGCAGCGAGTGTCGACACCCGTAGAAGTTGTCGAACTTGCTCTTCGTCGCGGAGTCGTTGACGTTGACGGCCGGGAAGCGCAGCGAGCCGTCCGCCTGCATCTGGTAGAGCCGGTGGACGCCCGTGGTCGTCTCTTCCGACACGCCGCGCACGCCGTCGGCGAGCTTGCTCCAAAGGCCCGGGTTCTCCGCCAGCTCCTTGGTGATGAGCTTGAGGATGTAGCCCCACTCCTCCGGGTCTTCCTTCTCATTGAACTCCGGGATCTTGCCGGCGGCTTCGAACTCGGCGGCCTTGTGGACGAGCAGCGTCGCGTCGCCGCCGTCGTCGACGATCTGGTCCGGGCCGGTGCCGTCGGGCCAGATGAGCATCTCGCGCGTGCACCACCAGTACTCGTCGAGGCTCTCGCCCTTCCACGCGAACACCGGCACGCCGTTCGGCTTTTCGGCGGTGCCATCCGGGCCCACCACGATCGCGGCCGCGGCGTGGTCCTGGGTCGAGAAGATGTTGCACGAGGCCCAGCGCACGTCGGCGCCGAGTGCGGTGAGCGTCTCGATCAGCACTGCGGTCTGCACGGTCATGTGCAGGCTGCCGGCGATCTTCAGGCCCTTCAGCGGCTGGCTCTTGCCGTGACGGCGGCGCAGCTCCATCAGGCCCGGCATTTCGTGCTCGGCGAGGTTCAGCTCGCGGCGGCCGAAATCGGCGAGGGACAGGTCGGCGACCTTGTAGGCGGGACGATCATTAGCCATGGGGGAGGCTCCTTCATTCGCTTATGCGGATCCCATGATATAGATCGAATCCCAGGCCGCAACGGGTTCCCCGCGGGGATGATCTACTCTCGGAGCATGCGAATCACTTTCGTCTTCTTCGCTTCGTTCCTTCTGCTCGGCGCGCTCGGATCCGGCGCCGAAGAGCCGGATCCCGGGTATGTCCTGGGCTTCGAGATGAAGCGACTCGGCGGCGAGAAACAAGCGCTCGCCGAGTACCGCGGCCGGGTGCTGCTGATGGTCAACGTGGCCAGCAAGTGCGGCCTGACGCCGCAGTACGAGGGTCTCGAAGCGCTCCATGAGCGCTACCGCGACCGCGGCTTCGCCGTGCTCGGCTTTCCGGCGAACGACTTCGCTGGCCAGGAGCCGGGCACCGACGCGGAGATCGCGAAGTTCTGTCGCGCGACCTACGGCGTCGAGTTTCCAATGTTCTCGAAGATCACCGTGAAGGGCGACGGCCAGCATCCGCTCTACCAAAAGCTTACCGGTCTCCCCGAGCCGATCGGCGGCGAGGTCGAGTGGAACTTCCAGAAGTATCTGGTGAATCGAAGCGGTGACGTCGTCGCGCGTTTCGTGCCGCGCACGGCGCCCGACGACCCGGCGCTGGTCGCGCAGCTCGAAGCCTTGTTGGCCGAAGACCCGTCTTAGAGCGGCGCGCCTTCGCTCGCGGGGGGCCCGCAGAGTTCGGTGCTGCGCTCCCAGAGGCGGCGCGCATTCTCGAGATCGGTCGCGTGCGGCGCCGCTTCGACCGCGCGCAGGTCCTTGAAATACTGGCCCGTGACATCGGCGACCTCGGGTGCGGTCGCGAGGTGGATCGACGTCTCGGCCCCGCGCTCGGGGCTGCGAAAGAACGGCTTCAACAGGGTCGTCACGATCGGCGCCCACCAGCCGTGCTGGTGTCCGAGCCGCGTCGAGACGGCCCCCGGATGCAGGCAGTTGACCGTCACACCGGTCCCCGTGAGCCGGCGCGCCAGTTCCTGGGTGAAGAGGATGTTGGCAGTCTTCGAGCGGCCGTAGACTCGCATCCCCTGATACTCGCGCTCCGCCATCAGATCTTCGAAGTCGAGCTTGCCGAAACGGTGCCCCTCGGAGGAGACGTTGACGATGCGCGCAGGGGCGGCGGCGACGAGCGCGGGCAGCAGCAGTTCCGTCAGCAGGAAGTAGGCGAGGTGGTTGACCGCAAAGGTGGCCTCCAGCCCGTCGGCGGTCGTCTCGCGGCGGAGGTTCACGACGCCAGCGTTGTTCACGAGCAACTGGATCCGCGGATGGCGCGCGAGGATCTCGTTCGCAGCGCGGCGAACTTCGGCCTGTACGCCGAGATCCGCGAGGTGGATCTCGCCGGTGGCGCCGGTGACTTCGCGCTGGATCGCGGCGAGCGTCGCCTCGGCGCGCTCCTGGCTGCGCGCCACCAGCACGAGATGGCCGCCACGCTTCGCCAGACCGAGCGCGGTCTCCTGCCCGATTCCGGAGGTCGCGCCCGTCACGACACAGGTCTTGCCTTCGAGAACGCGCGCGGGGGTCTCGGTGCTCATGACGCGGGATGATAGGCTTCTGAGATGAGATGGGGATTGCTGTTTCTTTGCTGTGTGGTCTTGCTCGGAGTCGACAGCTTTCCGGACACGATGCCGCCGGAGCGGGAGTCACCCGCCTATCTGCTCGACGGCCCCGAGGTGCGGAATCTCTCACCGGCTGAGCTCGCGCCGACGAGTACGGCGTTCCCGTGGCCGGTCGGAGAACGCCTCGTCTATCAGGTGAGCTACTTCGCAGTGCCCGTCGGGCTCGCCACGATCGAATACGCCCGGGTGATCGAGGTCGCGGACCGCCAGCTCGCACACCTCGTCGCGCATGCGCGAACGAACGACGTCTTCAGCAAGCTCTACCGCGTCGAGGACCGCCACGAGGCCTGGATCGATCTCGCGACGGGGCGGGTGATCCGCACGCGCACCCGCACGCAGCACGGGGAGAAGCAAGCGCGCGAAGAGGTCGAGTTCGATTGGGACGCCCACTTCGTCACGATGCGCGAGGTGAAGGTGCACAAGCAGCGCCTCCGCGAAGTCTCGTTCGATTTCGGGCCGTACGTGTACGACGTCTTCGACGCGTTCTATGCGCTCCGCAGCATCCCGGTGAAGGCCGACACCCACGAGGAGTTCCCCGTCTACGCCTCGCGCAAGGTCCACGGCTTCCGCGTCAAGGCGATCGGGCAGCGGGAGGAGGGCAACCGTGCCGTCGGGCGTGTGACGGCGTGGGAACTCCGACCGTACGACACGATCGACGGGACGGAAGAGGAGGTCGGGAAGGGTCGGGTGATCGTCTGGCCCGAAGGTCGCAATCTGCCGCTGCGCCTCGAGGGGTGGTTCCGCGCGACGCGGAGCCTGCGCATCGGCGGTGTGGTGGCCGAACTCGTCGAGTGGTCACGCGGCGACCCCGAGTGGCCCGATCCGCCGGCCGTGCGCTGGTCGCCGCCGCCGCTCGCGCCGGAGAGTGTGGACGGTTTGCCCGAGTGGGACGCACCGCCAGCCGTGCTCGAGGCCCGTGCGGAATCGGGTGTAGAGGCCTACGAGCGGAAGATCGACCTCGGCGTGCAGGCGGCCGCCTCTCCGGCGGCGAGCGCCGCGGAGTAGCCTGCGACCGGCTACTCCATCCGGCTCGTTTCTGTGAACGTGGCGATCGCCTACTCCCTGCGCCGCGTCTCTGTGAACACGGCGCCTGTCTACTCCATGCGCCGTGTCTCTGTGAACACGGCGATCGCCGCGATCACGCACAGCATCGCGGCTCCGACGACCTGGAGGGTGGCGAGAAGCCCGATCTGCCCGGCGAGAAAACCCGCGAGCGTGGCGCCGAACGGCGCGGCTCCGACGAAGCCAAGCTGATAGGTCGAGAGCACCCGCGCGCGCTCGGCGACCGGCGCCGCCTCCTGATAGAGCGTGCGGCTGCAGTTGATGAAGACCGAACCGCAGAGCCCCCAGGCGAGCGCCGCGGTCATCATGCCGGGGAAGGGCAGGCCGAAGCCGATCGTGCCCAGGCTGACCGCGCCGAGTGCCAGGGCGATGAGCGCCGCCTGGCCCTTGCGGCGGATCCCTCCGCGCGCGCGGATCAGCAGCGAGCCGGTGATCGTGCCGATCGGGAAGACGGTCATCACGAGCGCGAGCATGGCGGCGTCTCCGCCATAGTAGTCGCGCACGAGAAGCGGGAAGCACACGATGAACGGGCCGATGAAGAAGAGCCCGACGCAGACCACGAGCACGAACGGCCAGCGCAATTGAGCCGTCCGCGCCATCACGCGTAGTCCGAGTGTGAGCTCGTGCCACGGGCTTTCCGGGGTCGCGGCGCGCGGCACGGGCGCCTCCTTGGTGACAGCGCGCATCCCCGCGCTGCCGACGAGGATCATCAATCCCTGAACGGCGAGCATCGGTGCAGACCCGGTCAGTCGGGCGGCACCTGCGATGAGAGCGCCGATGGCCTGCGCGGTGAACTGCACCGCGGTCATGCCGGCGACGGCTTGCATCATGTCGTTGCCCGCCACCCGCGAGAGCAAGGAGTCGCGAGCGGGCAGGACGAATGCGCCGATCGTGCCCATCGTCACACCGAAGAAGAGGAGCAGCGGAATCGAAAGGTGGCCCGTGGCGACCGCCGCCGAGAGCGCGAGCGGGGGAAGAGCCGCAAGCACATGGAGCCGAATCAGCAGGCCGCGCGGATCGCGGCGCTCGGCCGCCGCACCGCCCACGAGCAGAAACAGGAAGGAGGGCAGCAGCGTCGAGGTCTGGACGATGCCCACCCACTCGGGGCTCGCCTGCAGCTCGCCCACGACGAGCCACGAGAAAAGGACCGATTGCATGCCCGCCGAGCCGAACCAGGAGCCGACTCCGGCGAGGTAGCCCTGAAAGGCGCGCGCCGCCGCCGGGTCGGGCGCGCCGCTGGGTTCGGTCGGTTCAGACTCCGCGGGCTCGGCCATCGGGGGGTCAGCTCAGCTCGTTCCACAGCGTCGCGCGGTCCGGGAGGTCGAGCGCGGCGCGCGCCGCTTCGACGCCCGAGTCCATCACTCCGTAGATGCCGCCGCCGGGTTGAGCCCAGTGGCCCGCGATCAAGAGACCGGGCACGGGCAGGTTCGCGGCCGGCCGGCCGGGGCCGACCTGCTCGGGACTGAGCGCCCATCCGTAGATCGCGCCCGAGTCGTTGCGGGTGTAGCGCTCCATCGTGCGCGGCGTGCCGCCTTCGGCGAACGTCACGCCGTCCCGCAGGCCGGGCACACGCGCTTCGGCAGCTGCCAGCAGCCGCTCGGTGTGCGCCTCTTTGTCACGGCGCCAGCGTTCGGCCGGCGTGTAGGGCATCAGGGTGGTGAGTGTGAACAGCTGCTCGCCGGCCGGGGCGAGCTGCGGGTCCGCGAGGCTCGGCACCGTGAGCGTCCACCAGTCGGGTTCGCCGGCGAGGGTTCGCTGCCAAGAGGCCTCGTGGTCGGGGCTCGCGTAGTAGAACGTCTCGTGGCCGATCCCCGCGGCCCCGAAATCGAACTGGCTGGCGCCGTACACCACGAACGCGGAGATCGACGGCTCGAGAGCGCTCAGCCTTCGCACGGTGCGCGCGGGCAGATGGTCGGCCCCGACCAGGTCGAACACCGTCTGGCGTAGGTCGGCGTTCGAGACGACGAGCGGGGCTTCGATGCGCTGGCCGTGCTCGAGGACGACGCCGGCGACGCGCCCCTCTTCAATGAGGATTTGCCGGACGGTGCCCCGCAAGAGGATTTCGCCGCCACGAGCCTCGATCGCGGCCGCGAGCAGCCCCGCGAGAGTCTGGAACGTGCCGCGGCAGTAGGCGGCGCCATCGGCAATGTACGAGAGCAACATCGTCGCGAAGTACAGAAACGAGACGCGACTCGGCGGCAGCCCGAGGTACGGCCACAGTGCTCCGAGCGCAGCCTTCAGTTCCGGTGACTTGAGATTTGCGTCGAGAACCTGCGCGAGCGTGGCCCGCCGATAGCGAAGCAGCGTCGGGAAGTCTTCGCTCGGCCGGATGCCGCCGCGCAGCGCGCTGCGTTCGGCCGTGCGCTCGGTCTCTGCCCGGAGTGTGAGGCACTCGTCGAGCAGGGCTCGCAGCCCTTTCTCTTCGGCCGGAAACACCGCGCGGTGGGCTTCGAGGAAAGCGTCCACACCCGCCGGGGCGGGGATCTCCAGGTCGGGCAGGACCACGCGATAGCAAGGGTCGAGTTCGACGAGCGGCGCTTCGATGTCGAGGGCTGCGAGCACGCGGCCCGGCAGGCGACCGGGTTCTCCGGGGCGAGGCGGTGCGGTGCCGCCCACGACGTGGACCGCCGAGTCGAAACGGCGCCGGCCTCGGCGGAAGCCATGGCCGTACCCGCCCGGGCGATCGTGACGCTCGACGACGAGCACCCGCTTTCCGGCTTTCGCCAGCAGCGCCGCTGCCGTCAATCCGCCGAAACCCGCGCCGATGACGATGACATCGTATCGGTCGCGTTGGGATTCGCGGTGGAAGCGGACCCGCGGCGTCGCAGACTCCTTCGGGGGGCTACCCGATCTCGAGATCGCGCGGGTCGTTTCGGGCGAGCCCGCGGCGGATCATGAAATCGAGGAGCGCCTGGCTGTAGCGGCTGGTCGTGCCTTCGCCGGTGAAGATGCGCGGCAGGTGTTTGGCGAAGTGGAAGTCGAGCAGATGGCCGAACCAGGTTCGCCTCACGACCTCCCCCACCTGAAAGAGGGTGAAGAGCCGTCCGTCGTAGAAATATTCCGCGAGCTTCTGCCAGGTGGCGAGGGATCGGATCGTCTCCTGCTCGTAGCGCGCGAGCGCCCGCGGTGAACCCCCACCGTCGACCAACGCCTTGGCGAGCGCTTCGGCGGACTCGAGCCCGATCAGTAGGCCGCTCGAGAAGACAGGATCCACGAAGCCGAACGAATCGCCGACCATCGCCCAGCCGGGGTTGGAACTGTCCGCGTTCTGGGGGCCCGTGCCGCGGCTCGAGAGCAGCTGATAGTTCGTGTACTTGACGACATCGGTGACTCGCTTCGCGTCGCCCGACCACTGCCGGGTGACCGGGTCTTGTGCGATCAGGCCGTCGAACTGCTCGGCGGGTGTGTCCCCGAAGCGACGTAGATGTTCGGCGGGACAGACGAGGCCGATCGACACCTTGCCGGGGAGCGGGATGCGCCAACACCAACCCCGATCGAGCCGGTCGGTGTGGACGTTGCCGTCGATGAGGAGGGGAACGCCTTCGAGGTGCGCGTGCAGCGCGGTGTCGCGGCGGGTCCCCGATGTGCTCCGGATCTCGAGCAGATTGGCGAGCACGCGCGCCCGGCCGCTCGCGTCGATGATGAAGTCCGGCTGTTCGGTGAGAAAGCCCTTCGTGGCGGCGATCGTTTCTTCCGAGAGTCGCACCTCTTCCGTGCCGCCGACTCGCTCGAGACGAGCGCCACTCTCGAAGATGTTCACGCCGGCCTTGGCTGCCGCCTGGAGCAGGGTCGCATCGAACGCGTCGCGCGGGACGTTGTACGAGTAGTGGGTCTTCCCGCCCCGCACCTGGTCGAACCGGAAACTCTGATTTCGCTCGGTGCTGAACGTGAACGAGGCGCCGGGCTTGTAGATGCTGTAGCTGGCAACCTCCTCCTCGACTCCGAGCCGGCGGAGGAACGGCACGATCGCCGGGACGAGCGACTCGCCCACGATGATCGGCGGCCGCTTGCCCCGCTGGAAAAGGGCTACGCGGACGCCCGCTTGGGAGAGGAAGGTGGCGACGGCGCTCCCGATGGGGCCGCCGCCGACCACGGCGACGGTGCGAATTTGCGTTCCTGCCATGTCGGGTCAACATAAGCCACCGATCTGGGGCCATCAAACCGAGGAGCCGATGAGCGCGGCACCCGACTGGAATCCGGCAACGCTGACTCAGCGTGTCTTCGAGATCCTCCGCGACGAGATTCTGGACGTGAGCGAAGGCTTCACGCCGCAGTCGAACCTCGTCGATGCGGGCCTCGACTCGCTCGCCGTCACCCAGCTGATGCTCTCGATCGAAGAGAGCACCGGGATCTGGGTCGACGAGAGCCTGTTGACTCCCGAGAATCTGGAGACCACGGCAACCCTCGCCCTGTGTGTTCACTCGCAGCTGGACTGACGATGCCGAGCCCCGTCCTTCTGACCGGCGCTGACTGCTTCCTCCGCGCGTTCGATGGGGAAGTGCGGCGCTACTCCGGTGCGAGTCATCTTTCGCAGCTGGTGCTGCGCCTCGGTCCCGGCTTCGACCCGGAGGCGTTGCGAAAGCTTCTCGCCGAGGTGGCCTCCGAGATCCCGATCGTTCGGGCACCGATCGGTCGCCCGGGCGGCGTCGCGGCCCCGGTCTATCGGCTCGATCGCGCTTCGGGGGCTCCGCTCCCGCGCGTCGAGGTCCACCCTGAGCCGACAGACGCGGGGGGCGCCGCGCGCCCGATCCCCGAGGTCTTTTTCCGGCGGTTGAACGACACGTTCGCGATGCGCCGCGGCGAGCTGCTCCGTTTCGACGTGGTGCCGTATCGGGGGGGTGCCGAGGGCACCGACCTCGCGATGACGTGGCTCCACATGCTGTTCGACGGATCCGGGAGCGAAGCGTTCGTGGCATGGCTCGCCGCGCGTGCGAGCGGAGAGCCGGCGGAGCTGCCGGACGGCGGGGGCATGGGTGACGTCACACCGCCGGCGATGGGCGCCGGGCGCGGGCGCGAAGCGCAACGCTGGCAGCGCCACATGCAGGGGCTCGCGGGTCGTCTGCCGTCGGGCCGCACTCCGCGTTCGCTCGCCGGGCCGCTGACGAAGGTCCGGCAGGATCTCCGCTACGAGGTCGAGAGCTGGACCGAGGCGGAGACGGCCGCCATCTCGAAGCGCGCGAGCGAGCTCGCAGGATTTCTGACGCCGATGCTCTTTTATCTCGCGGCTTCGATCCGCGGACACCACGCGGTGTTGCGTGCAAGAGGTGTCGACCCGGGGAGCTTCGTCGTCCCGTTGCCGGTGAACCTCCGGCCGAAGGGCGGGGCAGGCGGGATCTTTCGTAGCCACGTGTCGATGCTCTGGTTTCAGGTGGCGCCCGAGGACACTGCGTCGCTCGAAGGGCTGATCGAGGTGCTCAAAGTGCAGCGCCGCGAGGCGATCAAGGGGAAGCTCATCGAGGCGGGCGTGGCCGCGATGGACTACGCGCGCTACGCGCCGGCCCCGCTGTACTCGTGGCTGGCCCGCCGCTCGTTCGGGGGCGAACTCTGTTCGTTCTTCTTTGCCTATACCGCGGAGTTCTTGCCCGGGCTCGACACGTTCTGCGGGGCGCCGATCGAAGATGGATTCCACGCACCGTCGGTTCCCGCTTCGCCGGGCAGCAGCCTGATCTTCTCGGTCCAGGGCGGTCGGCTCCATCGCACGTATGTGTCCCAGCAGGGAGTCCTCACGCCCGAGGAGAACGCGCTGCTCACCGGGCAGCTGCGGGCGGATCTCTTCGGCGCGGCGGGTGGCTGACGCTCCGCAGTTCGACGTGGCCGTCGTGGGCGGGGGCTCGGCCGGGATCGCGGCCGCCTGGTCTGCCGCTGCCAAGGGTGCGCGCACGTTGTTGCTCGAGCGATCCGATGTCCTCGGAGGCAACGCGAGCCTCGCGTTCGTCCACACGATCTGCGGCCTGTACCACGCCGCCGAAGTGGGCGATGCCGTGCTCGCCCATGCGGGGTTTCCGGACCGTTTCGCGCGCGCGCTCCAGCAGGGAGATGCGGCCGGCAGCCCGGAACGCGCCGGAAAGGTCTGGTTCCTGCCGACCGACCCCGGGCGAATTCCCCGAGTGGCTGCAGAGCTCTGTGCGCAGCAACCCACGCTCGAGATCCGACTCGGCTCCGAGCTGACGGGTGTGCGGTCACCGGAGGCGCCGGGCGAACTCTTCGTTCTCGAGTGTGCGGACGGCGCGGCGGGGTCGGCTCGCATCGTGCTCGATACGAGCGGGGAAGCCGCTGCCGGCGCACTCGCGGGCGCACCCTGTGAAGCCGAGCGGAGCGAGCAGCTCCAGAACCCGTCCTACATCGTGCGTCTCGGCGGGGTCGATACGCGTCTGCTCGAGGGCTTCGCTCGCCTTCGCGTCAGCCATGGGGTCGTCGGTGCCGTCCGATCGGGAGCGCTGCCGGCGGAGGCCGAATCGGTCCTGGTCCGCCCGTTCGGACCGCTCTCCGAGGCCGGGGAAGCGTTCCTGCAGTTGAACGTTCCCAAGCCGGCGGAGCGGCCCTACGCCCCGCTCGATCCGGAGATGCTCGCCCAGCTCGAGTTGCACGCGCGCGAGCTCACGGAGCGTGTGGTCGGCTACTTGCGCGAAGAGCGCGACGGATTCGCCCGTGCCCAGGTGGCCGCGTGGCCCGCAGCCCTCGGCGTGCGAGAGAGCCGCCGCCTCGTGGGCGCCGAACGCCTCGTACGAGAGGACATTCTGGAGGGTCGACGGCGCGAAGACGAGGTGGCCGTTTCGACCTGGCCGATCGAGCTGTGGTCGGACCATCGCCGCGCCCGTTTCGAACACCCTCGAGGGCCCGCCTCCGTGCCGCTCGGTGCTCTGGTCAGTGAGTCGCAGCCGCGGCTCGGGATGGCTGGGCGTTGTCTTTCGGCATCGCATGAGGCGCTCGGCGCGCTCCGCGTGATCGGTACGGCGCTCGCAACCGGAGAGGCTCTCGGTGTCGCCGCTGCGTGGGCGGCTGCGGAGGGTCAGGGTCTCGACGAAATTGCGCCCGCTTCCGTTCGCGCCCACATTGGAGCCCTGTGACCGTCCTCGACTCGATCCGAACGCATGCCGCGAGTCGTCCTGACGCTGCCGCCATCGTCACGGCGCAGCGGGGGGGTGAGAACGCGACGCTCTCCTATGGTGAGCTCATCGCGGCGATGGATGCGGCCGCCGACGAGCTGCGCGAGGCGGGCGTCGTGCCCGGCGAGCGATGCGGGCTCGTGGCACGGCAGGGTCCGGCGTTCATCGAGCGAGCACTCGGTGTTCTCGCGGCGGGCGCGTGCGTGGCCCCGATTCCGGACGACCACAAGGGTGCGGTACTCGATGCGTTCGTGCGTCGTGCCCGGCTGCACTGGCTCGTTCACGAAGAGGCGAATTTTGCCGCGGAGCCCGGACCTGCGGGCGGTCCTGTGGATGGGGCCGGCGATGCGGAGTTTCGCGCACTCGATCCGGCCTATCTGCGCTTCACGTCCGGAACGACGAACGTGCGCAAGGGTGTCATCCTCGGGCACCGTGCGATCGAGGAGCGAGTCGTCGCGGCGAACCGTGCGCTCGCGGTCGGCCCCGAGGACAGGATCCTCTGGCTGCTTCCGATGGCACATCACTTCGTGGTGTCGATTCTGCTGTACCTCCGCCACGGCGCGACGATCCTGTTGCCCTCGAGCTCGTTGGCTCAGCCGGTGCTCGAATTGGCGGGAGCGGAGCGCGCGACCGTCTTCTACGCGTCGCCGTACCACTATCATCTGCTCGGGAAAGATGCGTCGGAGCTGGGTCTCCCCGACGTGCGCCTGGCGGTCTCGACCGCAGAAGGGCTCCGCGCCGAAGTCGCAGAGCGCTTCGCAGGGCGGTTCGGACGGCCACTATCTCAAGCGCTCGGGATCATCGAGGTGGGCCTGCCGGTTCTCAATGTGGGACACGCGGCCGACAAGCCCACCGCGCTCGGGCGACCGCTGCCAGACTACGATGTGTGGCTTCGTGCAGAAGATGGCTCGCCCGTGACCGAGAGCGGTTCCCCGGAGAGGACGGGCGAAGTGTGCATCCGCGGTCCGGGGCTCTTCGACGCCTACCTCGATCCGTGGCTTCCGGCGCCGACGCTGCTCGGAGCCGATGGCTTCCGCACGGGCGATCAGGGCTGGTTTGATGCGGACGGTGATCTCCATCTCGCGGGCCGGCGTACCAACCGGATCAACATGGCCGGCATGAAGTTCTTCAGCGAAGAAGTCGAGGCGGTGATTGACGAGATGCCCGGCGTCGAGCGCAGCCGGGTCATCTCGCGGGACCATCCGAAACTCGGCGAGATTCCGGTCGCCGAAATCGTGGCGGCGAACTCGGAGACGCCGCCGTCCCGCAAGGAACTGATGACCTGGTGCCGCGAGCGGCTTCCCGGTTACAAGATTCCGCGCGAGTTCAAGACGGTCGACTCGTTGCCGATGACGGCGACCGGAAAACTCGGCCGCACGACACCCTGAGTAGGCCTACGGCGCGACGAGCGCTCCAAAGTCCGACGCCAGCTGCTCGGACTGGTCGGCCACCGTGTCGAGCGGGTCGCCGTTATAGGCGACGCCGGAACTCGCGGCCTTCAGGATCGCCTTGTTGGCGCTGTTGAGGAACTTCGCGCGCGCGTTGGCGAGATCGTTCGCGAGCTTGACCACATCCTGCTGCGTGACGTTCGTCTCGTACGCGGCGAAGTCCTTGTCGCACATCGAGCCGGCCTTCTTCATGACCTTCTGGCGCATCTTTCGGTCGGTCGGGTTCAACGGATCGCCCCCGCCGATCCCCGTTTCGATGGCCAACGAAGCCAGGTCGACGACAGCGTCGACGGTCGCCGAGGAGTCCTGGTTCGCGCAGTTTCCGGCCGCCGCGGAAGCATTTCCGATGGCGTCGTTCCAATTTGCGAGGAAGTCGGCTCGGGACTTGGCCTGACAGGCGTCCCGCCCTGCGCCACCCGGATCCTTGCTCGGGTCCTTGACGTACTTGGCTTCGCACTTGATGTGCTTCTTGCAATAGGTTGCGGCCGAGGAAAGCTGATCGATCTGGCATTTCTGCTCGACGGTGGCCGTCCCAGGGGTCGGATCGGGATCGGTCGGATCGGTAGGATCGGTCGGGTCGGGCGGCGGGCCGTCGCCGTAGATCGCGTCCACCCCTGCGATGTCGTCCGACGTGATGTCGTTTCCGTCGCTGATCACGCTGCTCATGATCGACGGTGCGGTGTCCTCGTGACCGAGGCCCAGCATGTGGCCCAGCTCGTGAATGGCGACGCGGTTGAAATCGACGATCTCTTCGTGGACGGGACCGGAGTAGCTGCCCCATTCGAAGTTGCTGTTGAAGGTGATGCCGGCCTGCTGAATCCGACCTTCCTCGTCCGGGAGCCACTCGGCCACGGCGAGCACGAAGTCGCCGAAGAGGGTCTGGCTGCAGTCCACCTCCCGGAACTCGAATCCGTTCAGCAGAAAGCCCTCTTCATCGCAGGGCGGGTTCGAGACGTGGCTCACCCGGAAGTCGAACTCCCCGTGGTCGTTCCAGTCTTCGGCGGCTTCTCGCATCTTGATCTGCCAGAAGATGTTCTCTCGGCCGACATAGATCCGGGCACTGCCATCTTCCCAGTAGCTACCGGTGAGAGAGAAGCTGGTCGCCTGTAGAGGGAACAGGCACGCGATACAAAGAGCGACGAAGAGGCGCTGCATTTATTCGCTCTCCCCGAGCAGGGCGCGGACGCGCGCCTTGAACTCGTTCGAAGTGAGGGGGGCGGGGTCGGTCGCGCTGCGCGCGTGGCGGCTCTGGACGCGAGCGCCGCGCGCCACGCCTCCGCTCACTCGCGCGCCCGTCTCGTCGTCCGATTCGACGGACACGACCTGGCGGCCGTCTGCGGTCTCAACGGAGTCGCTGCCGTCCGGGGCGACCCGGAAATGGCCTTGTTCCCAGCCGAGCAACGGATTGACGCGGGACTCCTGCAGAGTCTCGACGAAATAGATGCCGTGCTCGCCGGGCTGCGGGTGCCGCATCCCGTGGATCTGGCGTGTTCGTCCCTTGCGGGTGCCGCCCGAGAAGCAGAGCTCGAGGGGGCTGGCGACCGGAGGCCCCTTCACGACATCGAGTACTTCGAAGGAGACGCAGGTGCGGATCATGCGACCCTCGCCCTGCGAGGCTTGTGCGAGCACACGGCCTTCGAAGACCAGCTCGGACGCTTGCGCCATCTGGCTCATCGAGACCGAGCGCACCGTGGTGGCGCCGGAGCTCTGTGCGAACAGCGCGATCGCTGCACACGCGAGCCAGACGAGTCGTTGAGTCGAGACCATGGGGAGCCCCCTCCAGTCCTGGAATCCTGCGGCCTTGTTACGCAGTGATTCATCGGCAGAGCGGGAGCAGGACTGAGCGGCGCGTCACCTCTCGGTGTCGCAGTTGCCGCTGTGTTGCCGGCTGCGGAGGGGGGGCTGAAGTGAGCCTGCGGGTCAGCTGCCGGTCGGAAGCAGCGAGACGACCGCGCCGGTACCGCAGTCCGGGTGCTCGATGAGGGAGGGTCAACTGCCGGTCGGAAGCAGCGAGACGACCGCGCCGGTACCGCAGTCCGGGTGCTCGATGATGGAGCGGGTGCGGTTCTTGCGGATCAGCGCGTCCCCGAACTCGTCGGGCTCGAGAAACGCGGCGAGGTGGAGGTCGCGCAAGACGTTCTCAGGGGGCCATGGGAACAGCGGCGGCACGTGCTCGTCGACGCTTACCTCGTCGCCGCGTTGCACGATCACGAAGGCCTGGCTGCCGAGCGGGTCGAGTCCTACGAGTACGAAGATCGCCCCCCGGCGCTCGCCGGCGAGAGTCAGCGCCGCCTCGCCGTCTTCGGTGCGCAGCCGGTACTGGGCCTGCCACACGCGCCCCTCTTCGATCCGTTCGACCGGTGCGAGGGGGCCGGGGCACTCAGCCCCGATCGGGTGCCAGGAGAGCGGCAGCACGGAGAGGAGGCCGCGGGTGCTGCAGCCGAGCGAGGCGACGATCAGCAACGATAAGGCGAGGCTTTTCATGCGTCCGATCCGCTGTCGTGGGCGCCCGCGACGACGAACGTCAACGGAGCGAGCAGGAAGGAGAGGAGGACCCCGCACCCGGTGGTGATGCCGATCGCGCGCAGTGCCGGTTGCTCCGAGAGGGCGAGCGTTCCGAACACGAAGATGGTGGTCAGGCACGAAACCAGCAAGCTGAGCATCGTCGCGGAGAATGCTTGTTCGCTGCGCGCGCTGTCGACCAAGAAAATCCCGTAGTCGACGCCCATGCCCATCACGAGGAGCAGCCCGAGCGCGTGCAGCAAGTTGGCATGCACGCCCGCGGCCGAGAGTCCCGAGAGAATCAGCAACGCGACGAGCACGGACGGCAGGAATGCCGCGACCGTCGGCCGCCAGCGTCGGTAGCGCACGGCGAGTACCAGCAGGACGAGTCCGGTGCCGACCGCCATCTGCCGCAATGTCGTCGTGCGAAACGCCGCGTAGAGATCGTCTGCGAACTGCGTCTGGTCGAAGAGAACGACGTCTTCGAGGTCGGCGAGTGCGGTGCGGACCGGCTTTGGATCGGCGCCGCGAATGAACGTCACTGCACCGGCGCGCCCGTCGACGTCGAGCATCAGCGTGCCGACGAGATCGCCGAGCGGCGAGGCGCGCAGCTCTTCCCAGCGCAGCGGCTCGGGCATCGGGCGCGCGAGAAGCTCTGCGAACGGGGCGAACGCGCCCGGCGCAAATCCTTCAGCGGTGAAAGCCTCGTCGAGCCGCTCGGCGAGACCCGGAGTTTGCTGGAGGTGCTCCCAGTTCTCCCGCTGCAGTCTCTCACTCCAGATGAAGTCGTGGAGCGACCGGGTGCCGGCCAGTTCGCCGCGGGAGACCGCAGCCTCGAGACGGCGGTGGACCTCATCGTTGCGTTCGATCGCGCCGGCCGGGTCGTCGGCGAGCGCGACCACGAATCGGTTGGAGTCGAAGCGCGCGACGCGATCGCGAACGCGTTGGTCTTCGGCCACCAGCGCGGGATCGGGCTCGGAGAGGGCGGCAAGGCGGTCGTCCCAGGAAAGTTGGGGCACGAGCCACGCACTGAGCAGGAGGATCGACACCGGTGCGGCGAGGAGGGGACGCCGCCAGCGCCGCAATTGCGAGACGATGCGCCCGAGTCGCGAGGCGACGGCCTGGGCGAGCGGAGGCACGTCCGCCGCCGCGGGGAGGAGCCTCGGGAGCACCCACAGCGTAAAGAGCAACGCGGTGGCGACCCCGACCACTGCGACGAACGCGATCTCGCGGAAGCTCGGGATACTGGTCATGCCGAGCCCGGCGAAGCTCGCCATGGTCGTGCCCGCTCCAAGGGCCAACGAGGGCCGCAGCCGTCTGGCCGCGCCGGCGGCATCGCCGCCCCCGGCCACGGTGTAGTGGCCCAACAGATGGATCGGGTAGTCGATGGCGACGCCGATCAGAGAAGTGCCGAACGCCAGCGTGATGCCGCTGAGCGAGCCGAACCAGAACAGCCCGAGGGTCGTGGCGGTGAGGATTCCGAACGCGCCGGGGAGTACGGCGAAGCCGAAACGGGTCGGCGAGCGGAAGAAGAGCAGGAAGAGGAGGGCGACTCCGACGAACGAACTCGCCGCGATGACGGCGACGTCGCCGCGAATCGCGCTCTCTGCGGAGACGACGTGGCGGTTGACCCCGCTCTGCTCGAGAACGAGGCGCTCTCCGCCGCGGCCGTTCAGCTCGGCGAAGTAGATCTGGATGTCTTCGAGGAGGCGGGACTGGACGTCCGTGTCGAAGCCGCCCGCGTGAGTCGACAGGAAGAGGATCGCGTGAGCGCCATCGGCGGACAGGAAGCGGCCCCCGTCGGTGCGCAAACCGCTCTGGGAACTCGAAAGTCGACTGAGCAGGCGTCCGAACGCCCCGAGCGGATCTTCCGGGGCGACCTCTTCGATGAGGGTTCCGGTGGGCAGCGCGAGCATGTTCCGGAGGCTGCGCGCCTCGGCGCGCAGTCCCGCGGGCTCGAGGCGCGGCGGAATCTCCACCTCCGGCTGATCGGAGAGGAACAGGTAGCGGCGCGGAAAGTAGACCTCGTAGACGTGGCGCGGCAGATCCGAGTCGGGCCCGTCCCGTACCCAGGCGACGGCTTCGTGGGAACGCAGACGCTCGGCGAGTTCTGCCGCGGCGGCGAGCGCGGCTGTCGGGTCACGCGACTCCGATGGACTCGCGTCGCCTTCGGCGGCTCCGATCGAGAGGATCATCGTGCTCGAGAGTTCCGAGCGGCCGAGCATCCGGGAGAGCGCCGCCAACTCGCTTTCTTCGGCCGAAGGCAGGAAGTCGGTGATCTCTGTGCTGAAACCGATGCGACCCGCGCAGAAGACGATCATGGCGAGTGCCCATCCGGCAAGCGCGATGCGCAGGCCGGCGCCGCTCACCGGGAGTCGCCCTCCGGTCTGAGTGCGCCCGCGAACAGATCATTCAGTTCCGACGGCGAGTGGAGGTGATCGGTGTCGGCGCGCTCGAAGTGGGTCGTCGTCCGGTCGCCGTCGCTCTCGACGAGCACCATCTCTCTGAGGCCTCGGCCCTCGCCCCGGAGCGAGATCCGGCTGACGAAGCGCCGCACGAGCGGATCGCGCGGCACGAGGTCGAGGGACCAGCCCGGGTCGCGATCCGAGGGTCCGCCCTCGGGATCGGCTTTGAACTCGGTTTCGTAGCGGCGCTGCAGTTCAGCGAGATCGCCAGAGAAGATCACGACGAAGTTGTCGACGAACTCGCGAGCCGAGGGGTCGCCGGAGAGGTCGGCCGGTTCGGCGCCGGCCGTGTCCTGAAACCAGACGCGGCTGCCGTCGATCCAGAGCGTGGCTTCGGCGGGCTCGAAGGTCTGCCGGACGAGTCGGCCCGGAGGAATGAAGTCGATCCGGCCGCGGCTCTCGAGGGGGGCTTGCAGAAGACGCAGTTCCTTCACCTCCCGAAACTCGGCCACCACGCCGCGCGCGCTGGCCATGCCCGCCATCAGCGACTCGAGGGTGAGCTCGGGCTCCTCCGATGCGCGCTCGGGCCATGCGGCGAGCGGGGCGAGGCCGACCGCGCCGAGAATGAGCGCGAAGCCCGCCGCCCGGATTCCGATCACGAGTGCGGCTGCCCTGCGCCTTCTTCGTCGCGACCGTCGGCGAGTGCGAGTTCGCCCGCGCGGTACAGCTCGAGGACGGCCTCGATGTCGACGTCCTGGCGCCGGTCGGCCTGGAGCATCGGGACCGCTTTCCGCACGGAACCGTGTAGCTCGCGCGCCCGATTCGAGGTGATTTCCTCGCCGCGGAGGTCGACCGCCTGACACGCGGCCAGCAAGAGGATCGCTACGACCGTCTCGGTCAGCTCGAGGACGCGAAGGGCATCGCGCGCGGCGATTGTCCCCATGCTCACCTTGTCCTGGTTGTGTGACTCGGTGCTGCGGCTGAAGGCGGCCGCCGGCATCGTGAGTTTGAGCGCCTCGGCAGTGAGCGCGGACGTCGAGATCTGCATCGCCTTGAACCCGTGATGGGTGGCGGCGTCGGCACCGGTCCCCGCCACGAGGTTCGCCGGAAGTCCGCCGCTGGTCTCGGGCACACAAAGGAGACAAAGCTGACGATCGAGCAGGTCTGCGACACTCGCGACGGCCACCTTCAGGGAGTCCATCGCGAACGCGACGTGGCCCCCGTAGAAGTTGCCCCCGTGCAGGACGTCTCCGTGATCCGGGTCGACGAGAGGGTTGTCGTCGGCGCCGTTCACTTCGACTTCGAGCACGTGCGCGGCGAGGTCGGCGGCATCGAGCAGAACGCCGACCACGTGCGGAGCACAGCGGAGGGAGTAGCGATCCTGGAGTCGATCGGTCGGCGGGCCCGGCCGGTGCGTCTCGGCCCGGAGGTCGGCCCGAATCCACGCAGCGCAACGGATCGAGCCCGGGTGCGGCTTCCAGGCGAAGATCCGGGCGTCGAAGTGCGCGGGATTGCCGTGGGTCGCCTGCGAGAGAACGGCCGTCACCGCAGCAGCGGCGCGCGCGGCCTGGCGGGCGCGGTCGAGCGCCAGGCAGCCGAGCGCGGTCATGACGGTCGTGCCGTTCATCAACGCGAGGCTTTCCTTCGGCACCAGGCGCAGCGGGGTCAGGCCCAGTTCGGCGTGCGCCGCGGCCGCGGTCGTTTCCCGGCCTCCCAGCGTGGCCTCGCGCTCCCCGACGAGGAGGGCGGCGAGGTAGGAGAGCGGCGTCAGGTCGCCGCTCGCACCCACCGAGCCCTCCGCCGGAATCCGCGGCAGAAGCCGCTGATTGAGGAGTTCGCAGAGCCGCTCGAGGAGTTCCCAGCGAACCCCGGAGTGCCCCTTGGCGAGGGAGATCAGCCGCACCGCAACGACCGCGGCGGCCTCGGTCTCATCGAGGATCCGGCCCGTCCCGCACCCGTGGAAGCGGAGGATGTTGTGGGGCAGCGCACTCTGGTACTCGGAGGCGATTTCGTTGGAAACCGAGGCCCCGACGCCGGTCGTCACCCCATAGACGGGTCGACCCTGGTTCAGGTGCTCTCGGACGGCGCGCTCGGAGGCGGCGATTCGGGCCCGAAAGGCAGGGTTTGGATCGAGGGCTACCTGGACTTCCCCGCGGGCAATCGCGAGCACCTCGTCCAGCGAAACGTCATCAGAGCCGATCTGAACGACGTGGCTCGCCTCGCGGATCAGGCTGGTCAAGCGGGGTTTCTCCCCAGGCAGGGCAGGCAGTGAAATCGGCCGTCTCGGACGAATAGGGTCCTGCAGCGTGCGGACCGGCGCAGACGATGGTAACGAAGCAGGGCCCGGGATGGTCCCGGCGGGGAAGTTCCGGTTGCGCGGAGCGGCCGCGCCCACGATGTTTCCGCCGGGCGATTCGCTCGTCGGAAGCGCCCTGGTGGGGTGGGAGTAGCCGTTGACCGACCTGGAAGCACTCGAGGTAGAGCTCAAAGAGCTGATCGTGGAGTCCCTCGCGCTCGAGGATATTGCTCCCGAGGAGATCGAGACCGCGGCGCCGCTGTTCGTCGAGGGCCTTGGCCTCGACTCGATCGACGCGCTCGAACTCGCGATGGCCCTTGAAGAACGCTTCGGCGTCAAGATCGGCGAAGACCCCGAAGAGAATCAGCGCATCTTCACCTCGGTTCAGAGCCTCGCGGGCTTCGTCGGGGAGAACCGGGTCCGGTAGTGACCACTGAGGACGCGCTCGAACTCGTGCGCCGCGTGCTTTGCGCCGAGTTCGAGTTCGCACCGGAAGAGATCACCGAGACCGCTCATCTCGTGGATGATCTAGACCTCGACAGTGTCGATGGTGTGGCGCTTGCAGTTCGTCTCGAAGAAGAAGCGGACATCGAGCTGACGGAAGACGAGCTCCGCTCGCTGCGGTCGGTTGGCGACGTGGTTCGTCTCGTACAGCGGCGCGTCCCGTGAGGCTCGCCCGGGTCCTGAGTGACCCGCGATCGGAAGGCGCGTTGGTGGCGTTCGGGGACGACCGCGCCCACACTTGCGGGGAGTTCCGTGCGCGGGTGGCAGGTTTTGCGGCCCGGCTCCGCGCGGCGGGCGAGGGGCCTTGGCTGCTCCACTGCGAAGATGCGTACGCGTTCTCGGTGGCGCTGTTCTCGGTGGCTGCGGCCGGTGCGACTGCCTGGGTCACGCCGAATCGACAACCGGGCACGCTCGCCGCGGCATTGCCAGCAGTGACCGGCGTGATCCTCGACGGGGCGTCGGAGCTCTCGGGGGGGCCGCCGGCGCTCGATCCGCTCTCCCCGGAGTGGATCGTCTCCGGCTCTGTTCCCGGTGCCGAGGCCCTCGATCCGGATCGTCCGCTGGTGATGCTGTCGACCTCGGGAACGACGGGCCAGGGCAAGTCGGTTCCGAAGACGCTCGGACATCTCGGGCGCGAAGTCGAAGTGCTCGAGGCCCAGTTCGGCCCGCAGCTCGGCGCCGAGACCCGCATCTTTGCCACCGCCTCGGCGCAGCACCTCTACGGAATGCTGTTCCGGGTGCTCTGGCCGCTCGCCACCGAGCGGGCGTTCGCGGCCGGGACCTGGTTGCATGCGGGAGAACTGCTGCCGCGAATGCAGGCGGCGGGGGACGTGGCGCTGGCGAGTACCCCTGCGCATCTCAGCCGTCTCACGGGCCTCGAGTCGGTTCGCGGTCAGTGTCGCGCGGTCTGGAGCTCAGGCGCGCCGCTGTCGGCCGAAACGGCCGACTTGGTGAATCAGGCGCTCGGAGACCCGCCGATCGAAATTTTCGGGTCCACCGAGACGGGAGGCGTGGCCTGGCGTCAGCAGCGGAGTGGACCGGCGCGGCTGGCCTGGACTCCGTTGCCCTCTGTGACCGTGGACGTGCTGGCAGAGGGTCCGAGCGCCGGTTGCTTGTCGGTCGCGTCCCCCTTCGTGAGCACGGAGGCGGGGGAGTCCGGATTCGCGATGGGTGACCGGGTCGAGCTTCGGGAAGACGGGACGTTCCTCGTGTTGGGCAGGGCCGATCGTGTGGTCAAGATCGGTGAGAAACGACTCTCGTTGCCAGAGATGGAGAGCCGTCTGCGCGAGCACCCGGCGATCGACGAGGCCGCGCTGGTGCTGCTCACGCCGCGGGGCGAAGCGAGGCTCGGAGCCGTGTTGGTCGCTTCGGACGCGGGGCTCGAGCGGCTCGAGAGAACCAGTCGGCGCGCGCTGGCACGCGAACTGTCGGACCACCTCGCATCCCATTGGGATCGCGTGCTGCTCCCGCGCGCGTGGCGCTGGCTTGACGCTCTGCCGCACGACGCGCAGGGAAAAACACCGGCAGCGTTGCTGCAGGCGGCGTTCGAAACCGGGCCTCGGGAACCGCGCCTGTTGGCGGAGAGTCGAGAAGAGGATGCGCAGGTACTTCGGTTCGAGGTTCCCGCTGACCTCGCTCAGCTCGATGGACACTTCGATGGCTTTCCGGTCGTCCCCGGTGTGGCTCAGCTGGGCTGGGTGATGCAGGCGCTCGAGCGGGAGCTCGGGTCCGAAGTGGGCACGAGCTCGATCGAAGCGCTCAAGTTCCGCGAGGTGCTCCGGCCCGGCCAGCGTTTCGAGCTGCGTCTGTCCGGGCGGCTCGAAGAGGGCCGTGCTCGGTTCGAGCTGACCGAGGGCGATAGCGTGTTCGCGTCGGGCCGTTTGCGGCTGCGGGAAACGACGGCTTCGACAGTGCCGCAGGACGGTGAGCGATGTCCGGTGGAGCCCGAACGCTCGGCCAGTGCGCGAGCGCTTCCGCCCATCCGCGAGATCGTTCCGCACGATGGTCCGATGCTGCTCGTCGGGGACGTCGTCAAGCATCATCCCGAGATCACCGTCTGCCGTGTCGACGTCGCGCGCAGTCGATTGTTCGCGCGCAAGGACGGGCGTGTTCCTGCCTGGGTCGGACTCGAATACATGGCCCAGTGCGTCGCCGCGCACGGGGGACTCGTCGCACGCGCCATGGGAGATACTCCGCGTCCCGGGCTGTTCCTCGGTACGCGCTCGGTGCAGCTCGACGTCGATCTCTTCGAACCGGACGAAGTGCTGCTTGTGAGCGCGCGACATCTCCGTGGAGATCTCGGCCTCGCGGCGTTCGCTTGCCGGGTCGAGCGCCCGGGTGTGGAGCGTCCGCTTCTCGAGGGAAACCTAAGCGTCTACGTCGTCGAACACATCGAAGAACTCGCGACGCGTTCGGGAGGGATCCTCGGATGACGGTGCGAAGACGCAGAGCGGCGCCCGCTGACGGCCCGCGGCGGGTGCTCGTCACGGGGGCGAGTCGCGGGATCGGCCGTGCGGTCGCGTGGGCATTGGCGGATGGCGGGTTCGATCTGACGGTGCACTATCACTCGAACACCGAAGCCGCAGAAGAAACGGCGGAAGGAGTGCGGTCGCGGGGCCGCGAGGTGCGACTGGTCGCGTTCGACTCGGCCGACCGCGATGCGGCCCGCGCGGCGATTCGCCGCGAGCTTGAAGAAGCCGGGCCCTGCTGGGGTGTCGTGCACAACGCTGGAGTCGTCGCGGATGCAGCGTATGCGGGGATGTCGGACGAGGCCTGGGACCGCGTGCTGCGAACGAACCTCGACGGATTTCATCATGTCGTGCAGCCCCTCGTGCTCCCGATGGTGCGTGCGCGGCGCGGCGGGCGCATCGTCACGATGTCTTCCGTCGCAGGACTCGCCGGGAACCGAGGGCAAGTCAACTACTCCGCATCGAAAGCCGGCTTGATTGGTGCCACGAAGGCGCTCGCGAAAGAACTCGCGAGCCGCGCGATCACCGTCAACTGCGTCGCGCCCGGATTCATCGCGACAGACATGCTTGGCGATGCGTCGCCCGAGGCGTTGGCGAGCCTCGTCCCGATGGGGCGGCTCGGATCTCCAGAGGAGGTGGCCGCGGTCGTGGCGTTCCTCTGTACCGAAGGCGCCGCGTACGTGACCGGCGAGGTCATCTCCGTCAACGGCGGGATGCTCTGATCCGAAATCCTGGTCCTCGCGTCGGGCAGAATCAGGGGGAGAAGGGGCTCTAGCGCATCGGCGGGGTGCTATGATCGCTCGCCAATCTCCGGGAGGAATTGTGGAGCGGCTCGACGTCGCCATCCTCGGCGGCGGCATGGCCGGAAGCCTGTTGGCCCGCCAGCTGCTGCGAAGCGCACCCGAACTGCGGGTGGGCCTGTTCGAGCGTACGCACGAACGTGGCCACCGGTTGGGTGAGTCGACGGTCGAGATCGGCAGCAACTACCTGGTGCGACGCCTGGGACTCTCCCGGTACCTCTACGAGCACCACCTGCCGAAGAACGGCCTGAGATACTTTTTCGACTCCCCGGAGCGCGATCTCCCTCTCCCCGAGATGTCGGAGATCGGTTCGTGGGGCCTGCCGTTCCACCCCGCCTTCCAGATCGATCGGGCCCGGTTCGACGCCGACCTGCTGCGAATGGTGACCGAGGCGGGCGCGCGCGTGCGGATCGGCGCGCGGGTGCACGACGTCGAGCTCGGGACCGAAGGGGGTTCGCATCGCTTCCGCGTCGAAGAAGAAGGCCGGAGTGAGTCGTGGGAATCGCGCTGGCTGATCGACGCCACCGGACGCAGCGCGCTCGTCGCCCGGGCCCAGGGACTGCGTGTGAAGGACGTCGACCATCGCGTGGCTTCGACCTGGGGTCGTTTCGAAGGGGTCGCCGACATCGACGACATGGGCTCGGACGAGTTTCGCGGCCGAGTCCGTCACACCAGTCGCGGAATTTCGACTCTCCATTTCTGCTATTCCGGCTACTGGATCTGGTTCATTCCGATCAAGAACGGCATCACGAGCATCGGCGTGGTCGGAGAGCCGCCCCGCGAGGCGAAGCTCCGGACACCCGAAGGGTTCCGGTCGTTTCTCGATGAGCACGCTGCGATCCGCGAGATGCTTCGCGCGGCGAAGACGATCGACGTCGGCAGCAACGCTCGCCTCGGATACAGCACTCGCAGCTTTCTTTCCCCAGACCGCTGGGCGATGACCGGAGAGTCCGCGGCGTTCGCGGATCCCCTCTATAGCCCCGGCACCGACTTCATCGCGCTCGAGAACGACTTCGTCACGGACGCCATCGTTCGAGACGCTGGCGGAGAGTCGCAGCCGGAAGTGGCGGAGCGCATCGATCTGTACGATCGCTTTCTGCACTTCCGTTTCGAAGTGGCCATGCTGCTCTATCGGGGGCAGTACGGACTGCTCGGAAGCGCGGAGTTGATGCGCCTCAAGTGGGACTTCGATCTCGGGCTCTACTACAACCTCTGGGTGTCGTCGTACATGCAGGACCAACATCTCGACGCCGCCTGGCTTCGGCGAGAGTTGCGCCAGGAGCGTTTCGTACTGCAGGCGATGCGGAACTTTTCGGGCTTGTTCCAGATGGCCGAGGGGGAGCTGCGGAAGCAGGGGGAGTACTGGCGGGCCAATCGCGGCCAGTTCTCCTACGGACTCGAGCACATCGACTTCGTCGAAGAAGTGGGCCAGCCGCACACCCGTCGGCAGGTGCTCGAGAAGACCGGCGAGATCTTCAATTCGGTCTACCTCCGCACGCTCGAGGTGCTCGGCAAGTCGGAGGACGGCTCCCCCGCCGAGCCGCTTCCGTTGACGTCCTTCATGGTGGATCGTCCCCTCGCGTGACGGCCGCCGGCGAGGAACATCCGGGCGCCGCGCCGGCGTCCGGAACGGCTGACCCGCTCGCTCCGTGGCGTGCGCCGTGGTGGCTCTGGGTCGGAATCGTCGCCGGTGGACTGCTCTTCTTCGCGTACCCGTTCTTGATCCAGCAGGCCGAGGCGAGATTCGGCACTCGCGTGGTGGCCACCGTCTTTCTCGGTCTCGGGGTGCTGAGCTACTGGGGCCGCGGGCCCGCGATCCCGCTCGGAGACGCTTCCCGCCCGTTCCCGGTCCCGTTTCTCGGTGCGTTCCGGCTGGGTTGCCTCGCGTTGCTGTTCGGAGCGCTGCTCAGCGGGGACCGGCGCTGGTTGCTGGTGATCCCCGCAGCGATCCAGCTGTTTCTCGCGGCGGTGTTCGTGGCGAGCCTGCGGGACGTGCCGGTCATCGAGCGCGCCGCGCAGTTCCTGCAGCCGAGAGCCCCCGACTTCATCCGCCCGTATTGCCGCAAGGTGACGGCCCTCTGGGCGGGACTGTTCGCCGTCAACGCCGGGCTGATCGTGGCGCTGATCTTCGCGGGAACCCCGGACTCCTGGCGTGCGTTCGCGGGATGGGGAGCGTACGCGCTGATGGGTGTCGTCACAGGGGCCGAGTACTTCGTGCGGAAGAGTTGGTTCCGCTACTACGGGGCGCACCCGATCGATCGTCTATGGGCCCGTCTGCTGCCGTCCGAGAGGACCGAGCGAGGGAGGCGGTCGCTCGCCTACATCCGCGAGATGCACGACGAAATGCGCGACGCGGGCTTCGTCCCGCCCGAGGAGGCGACTCCGCGGTGACGCAGGGAACGGAACGACGCGTGGTGGTGACGGGCGCTTCCGGCCTGTGCGCGCTCGGGGAGGGCTGGGCGGAAGTTCGCGCCGGCTTGCGCGAAGGCCGTTCGGGAGTCTCGCGAATCGAAGAATTCGCCAAGATCGAGGGCATGCGGACGGAGCTCGGGGCGCGAGCCCGATTCGAACGCCCGGCGGCTTGGCCGCGAAAAGCGGTTCGCGGCATGGGTCGCGTCGCTCAGCTGGGGACCCGCGCGACCCAGCTGGCGCTCGCTGCGGCAGGCCTGGACGACCCGAGCGCTCTGCAGGACGGTAAGACCGGCCTCGCCTACGGCTCGACCTCGGGGAGCCCGCCCGACATGGTCGCCTACGCGCGGGCGTTCGGAGTGGAGCACAGCGCGAAGGGCATCACGCCGACCCAGTACCTGCGCCTGATGAGTCACACGTGCGCCGCGAACCTCGCGGCGTTCTTCGGAGTGCGGGGGCGGGTGATCCCCACCGCGAGTGCGTGCACCTCCGGCAGCCAAGCGATCGGTCTCGGCTATGAGGCGATCCGGTTCGGGCGCGCTGACCGCATGATTTGCGGCGGCGCCGAAGAGCTGCACCCGATCGAGTCTGCGGTCTTCGATTTGCTCTACGCAGCTTCGACGCGCAACGACGCACCCTCGTCGACCCCGCGCCCTTTCGATGCCGACCGCGACGGCCTCGTCGTGGGTGAGGGGGCCGCCACGCTCGTGCTCGAGTCGCGCGATGCGGCGCTCGAGCGCGGGGCCCCAGTGCTCGCGGAACTCGTCGGGTTCGGCACCAACTGCGACGGGGCGCATTTGACTCAGCCCGACGTTGCGGGGATGGAAGGTGCGGTGCGCGCGGGCCTCGCAGATGCGTCGCTCGAGGCGACTGACATCGGCTATGTGAGCGCTCATGCGACGGCGACCGAGCTGGGCGACGTCGCCGAGAGCGAAGCGACCCGCCGTGTGTTCGGTGAGGCCACGGTCAGCTCCCTCAAGGGACATCTCGGTCACACGCTCGGAGCGTGCGGTGCGCTCGAGGCGTGGCTCGTGCTCGAGATGCAGCGCGAGGGTTGGTTCGCGCCCACTCTGAATCTGACCCACGTCGATTCGCGATGCGCGGGACTCGACCACGTGATGGCCGCGCCGCGGGATCTCTCGGTCGAGCATGTCGCGTCCAACAACTTTGCGTTCGGTGGCGTCAACACGTCGCTGATCTTTCGGGCCCAAGGCGAGTGAAGCTCGAATCGTTCGAACTCGGCACGAAGATTGGGAAGGAGGAATACGCCGAGGCGCTCCCCGAGCTGCGTGTCGCTCTGCTCAACGCGCAGTTCGATCTGCGGAAGGCGGGTTTCTCGGTCGTCTTGTTGCTGGCCGGAGACGACTACCAGGGAGTCGACGAGCTGGTCGACGTCCTGCACGAGTGGCTCGATGCCCGCTATATCGACACCGAGGTCTTCTTGCGACCGACGGACGTCGAGCGAGAGCGGCCGCTGTTCTTCCGCTACTGGCAAGCACTCCCGCCCCGCGGTCGGGTCGGGATTCACGTGGGCGGCTGGGCGGTCGGCGCGGTTCGGGCGGAGGTCCTTGACGAAGGCACTCCCGAGTCGCGCGCACAGACGCTGCGCCATGTGAGCGGCTTCGAGCGCGGCTTGGTAGAGGACGGAACCTTGCTGTTGAAGGTCTGGGTCCATCTGTCGCCGAAGGAGCACGCGCGGCGCCGAAAGTCGGGCAAACGCCCGGCGGGGGCGGAAGACGAGGAGGGATCGCGCTGGGTCTGGGAACAGCCCGCGGAGGCATTGCGCGCAGCCGAAGACTTCATCGAGAAGACGGATACCGCGAGTGCACCCTGGTGGATCGTCGAAGGCACGAACGATCGGCATCGCAACCTGACGGTGGCGCGGGCTCTGCTGGAGGCTCTGGAAGGGAGGCTGGGCTCTGCCTCCGAACCCGAATCTTCCGCCGGGTTGGCGGTCCGTCTCCCGCCGGCCCCCGATGTCCTCGGGAACGTCGACCTCCGCGCGGAACTCAGCCGCAAGGAGTATCGGTCGCAGCTCGATGATCTACAGGATCGGGTTCGCAAGCTCGCCATCGAGGCGCGAGAACGCCGTGTGGCCACGGTGCTGGCGTTCGAAGGCTGGGACGCCGCCGGCAAGGGAGGGTGCATCAGACGCATCACACGTCCCCTCGAGGCCCGCGACTATCGGGTCGTTCCGATCGCGGCTCCGAGCGAGCTCGAGCAGGCTCACCACTACCTCTGGCGATTCTGGCGTGAGCTGCCCGCTCGAGGTCGCATCGTCGTCTTCGACCGGAGCTGGTACGGGCGCGTGCTGGTCGAACGGGTCGAAGGCTTAGCGCGCGACGACGAGTGGCTGAGAGCCTACGAGGAGATTCGCGACTTCGAGGAGCAGCTCACCGAGTCGGGCGCTGCGCTGGCAAAGTTCTGGCTGCACATCGATCCCGACGAGCAGCTGCGGCGCTTCCGCGCTCGAGAGCAGACGCCGTACAAGAAGTACAAGATTACCGACGAGGACTATCGGAATCGCGACCGCTGGGACGACTACGCGGCGGCGGTCAACGACATGGTCGCCCGCACGTCGAGCGACTCGGCTCCCTGGCACGTCGTGGCGGCGAACGACAAGAGGCACGCGCGGCTGCGGGTCTTGGAAGAGACGTGCAACGCATTGGAGTCGGCCCTGGCTAGGGCCTAGCAGGATGCAGAGCAACGCTCGCGCGGAGCGGGGCCGATGGGGACGCTGCGCGCAATGGCTCACCGGCTGCGTGGAGGGCGGCTTGCCTGGGGCCGCCTAGAGCCGGCTCCGCTGAGTTGCGCTCCGGCGTCCCCATCGGCCCCTCGTCTCATACGGCCAGCAAGCTCCGCATTCGAACCAGGTTGTAGGATGCCGCCGTGAACGTCCACCCCACCCTGGCTCTTCCGCGGTGCCGGGTCTTGCGCAGTAACCCCACCGTCTTCATCCAGCCGAGCACCTCCTCCACCACCTTCCGTCGCTGCTGACTGACACCGTACCCGGGATGCCGGGCGGTCCGAGTGTCGAGCCGGCTCGAACGCATCGTCGGGTGCTGCGCCACGTGCGGCGTCACGCCGAGCGCCCGGGTTCTTGGTGGCCGCAGGCGTGGAGAGACCGTCTCGACAGACGACCGCCCCATGGCTCGAAGTAGTGTTGGGTTCCGCAGGCGGATTTGGAGCGCGCCGACGACGAGTGCCATCTCGATTGGCTGGAGACGGCACGGGCTGATCTCGCCCGCGGAGGTGCCGGGGCGCGCGTGACCGGGCTTGCGCGGCTCTCACTGATCTCGCCAGCCGAGGTGCCGGTGCCGGGCGCTCCTGAATCCGGTCGCTGCCCGCGTCTTCTCGTACCCAACCTTCCCCTCCGGCGCGCTCCAACGCAGCCGAAGTTCTGGCCTACTGCGAGTCACTCTGTCCGGCGCTCTGGCTCGAAAGCGAGACGAGACGCGCGACGAGAATGGCTGGGTAGAAGATCCCCAGACACGCGATGAAGCCCGAGACCAGCTCCGCCAGACGATTGGTGGGCAGGATGTCTCCGAATCCGGTGGTCGTGAGCGTCATGAAGCTCAGGTAGAGGAGTTGTCCCTGCGAATAGGCGGGTGGACTGAGCGCGCCCGGTCCCAGCTCCGACACCAACGCGTACGTGGAGGCGCCCCAGATCCCGAGCAACACATACAGGCAGCCGGCTCCGAAGAGGACCTCGAGGTTGACCTCGCTCTGGAGGATCGCCTGACGCGCAATGACGGCGATGCCGGCCGCGAAGACGCAGACTTCGATGCCGTAGGCGATGATCGCCGGCGCGCCGCCTCCCTCGTCGCCCGACCAGGTGCGGAGAGCGAGCGCGATGCCGACGGGGACAGCCGCGAGCTTCGCGAGCCTGCCCGCGCCGAGTCCATAGAGGGCAGCAAGCAGGAGCGCCGCGGCGAGCCCCTGACGGAGCCACGATCCCCCCAGGTCGCCGAACGTGATCGGGAGCAGCACGAGGAGGGAAAGCGCGATCAGGAGGTTGCGCAGACGCTGGCGATGCCAGGGTTGCCTCGGCTCGGCTTCCGGGAGTTCTCCGCCGATGGTGTATACCGCGACGAGGCGTGCCACGGCGATCGCGGAGTAGAGCACGCCTGTGCTCGACTGCAGCACGGCGAGTGCCCGCGCGGGTCCACCCACCGGAGTCATGTCGCCGTATCCGAGCGTCGTCATCGTGACGAGGCTCAAGTAGGTGAAGTCTGCGAGCGCCCGTCCTCCGGTTTCTCTCAGCTCGAATGCTCCGGGATCGAGCTGGTCGAGGAACAAGTACGCGCAAGCGAAGGCCAGGCCGAGCAACAGGTAGATGCAGATGGAGCCGACGAGCGTGTCCTCGGTCACGACGCGAGTGCGGAAGACTCGCTGCGAGAGCACTGCTGCGGCGGCCAGAAAGTAGGCGGACGAGAGCGCGGGTCCGAGGAGGCCGATGCCCTCTGGGAGTCCCAGGAGGGATCCGAACCAGCCGACGGAGGACGCGGTGGCGAGCACGATGCCGGCCGCCAGCAGTCGCGGGGAGCGACTGGCCGCCCACAGCGAAGCCCCGAGGCTCAGTGTGAGCAGCAGGGACGTCAGCGAGCGCCCGAGCTCGGTGTCGGGAGCGATCGCGAGTGCGGCGAACACCGTGGCAAGCGCGACCAGCAGAATGTGGAACGCACCCGATCGCGCGTCGGTCTGTGTTTCCGCTGCCACGCGGCGATTCTAGGGCAGCCTTTAGCGCGTGCTCGGAGGGGCCGTGCGGAAAAGGGGGTGTTCGCCCTCACACGGACCTTGCCCTCGCACACTGTGACAGGACTCCGCGTCTGAAATCGGTTGCGCGGACGGCAGGGGTTTCCGAGGCTCCGTCAAAGAATCCGGCTTCGGCCGGAATGGACTGCTGCGGGCGGGCTGCAGCCAGGGGAGGACCCATGGGTCTGTTCGATTTCGTGAAAGAGGCAGGCGAAGCCCTGCTGAGTGGGGCAGGTAGCTCCAGTAGTTCGGATGGGGAGGCAGTATCCAAGCGGATTTCTGATCTGGGACTGTCGGTCGAGGGCCTCAAGGTTCAGGTGGATGGCGACAAGGCCGTCCTCACCGGCAAGGCAGCGAACCAGGCCGAGCGCGAGAAGGCGGTGTTGGCCGCCGGCAACACGGTCGGGATCGGCCAGGTCGATGATCAGGTCGAGGTGGCAGCGCCCGAACCCGAATCTCAGTTCTACCGAGTGGAGTCAGGCGACACGCTCGGGAAGATCGCGAAGGAGCACTATGGGGATGCCGGGAAGTACCCGACGATCTTCGAGGCCAACAAGCCGATGCTCAGCGATCCCGACAAAATTTATCCGGGCCAGGTGCTGCGGATTCCCCCGATCGCTGGCTGACCGGCAAGGAGACCCCCAATGACTTCTCACAAGATGACGATGAATTGGATCGCGATCGTTTGTTTCGCTGGGTTGCTCGCCGCGTGCGGAGGCGACGACCGTCAGGAGGCCGTGGACGCCGCGAAGGAAGCCGCAGCGGCCGCGCAGGAAGCAGCGAGCGAGGCGGCCGCCGCCGCCGGCGCTGCCGCAGCAGAAGCGGTCGATGCCGCCGAGGAAGCCACAGAAGCTGCGGTGGATGCCGCGGGTGAAGCGGCCGAAGATGCCGCGGCTGCTGCTGGCGATGCTGCCGAGGAAGTGACCGGGGCCGCGGCGGTCACGCTCTGCAAGGAGTTGGCCGCGGATGCGAGCTGGATCGATGCACTCGGCGTCTGCGAGCGGGCGCACGAGGCGGCGCCCGACGACATGGCCGTCGAGCACGCCCTGCAGCAGGCTCAGGCGGCGGCGAAAGCCGGAAGCTGAGCTTGCGAGCCTGCCTCGACTAGAGGCGGCTCCAACGGAATTGTTGGCGGGCGCCTTCCATCTGGAGGGCGTCCGTCCCCGCAAGCCACCACCGCAGGAACTCGGCCGCCTGGGGCCACCGCGCAGACGCGGCTCCGTCACCGGGCGCGATCTCGAAGCCGATGCGGGGGCCCGGTCCGTCGTTCGCGAGGACGAGCCCGACCGCGTAGGACGCGGTCGCCTCGGAGACGAGGGGTGCGAACGTCGGTGCCAGCGGTACGTCCGCGGTCACGAACAGCACCGGCCGATCGGGCTCGCGCTCGAGATGGGTGAGCGCTTCGAGAAATCCAAACGGGAACGTGTCGGACTGCGCAGCGAGCGAAGCCGATGCCTCCCGGTTCCCGGCCGCGATCGAGAACAGGCCCGCCTGTGCGTTGTGCACCGTATGGCTGAACTTCGCCGGCGATAGCCGTTCCTGGCGGACGACCGCTCCGATCATGTCGATCGACTCGTTGATGCTGCCGTGACGAGAGGCAAACACCGTGCGCACATGGCCGCGCTCGGCTTCGGGGCAGGCGTCGAACGCGACGCGAAGCATGATCTTGGTCAGCGGCGTGCACCGCCTCCTCAACATCGGAGGCAAGAACTTCGCGTCGGGGACGCCTTCGGCGCCGAGCGGCACCGGCTGCTCGGCCCAACGTTCCCAGCTCTGCGCATCCTCGAGGGAGGGCGCCCAGGCGGACCAACCGCGGACTGTGGCCTCCACGGGTGGAGAACGCCGTGTGGTGGGCGCACTCAGGACGGTTCCCCGAGCACGAGCGTGCAGTTGTTGCCGCCGAATCCGAAGGAGTTGGACATCACGCGTGCCGGGTGCGCGGCGCGCACGCACTGTCCCTTCTCCGCCAGAGCCAGGACCGGTAGCGTTTCGTCCTGGACACCGTCCCAGCAATGAGGCGGCAGCGTCAACTGGTCGCCGTCGCGCGCGGCGAGCAGTAGCCAACAGAACGCGGCCTCCATGGCCCCCGCAGCACCCAACGTGTGGCCCACGACTGCCTTGGTTGAGCTGCACGGCACGCCGGAGTCGAAGACGGTATCGACGGCGACGCTCTCCATGCTGTCGTTGAGTGGAGTGCCGGTCCCGTGCAGGTTCAGGTAGTCGATCTCCGACGCGCCGAGGCCTGCGTCGGTGAGCGCAAACTCCATCGCGCTTCGGGCTCCCGTGCCGGCCGGGTCGGGGGCCGACATGTGGTGAGCTTCGCTCGACTCGCCGACCCCCAGCAGCTGGATCCCATCTGGATCTGCTGTCACGAGAAAGAGTGCGGCTCCCTCGCCGAGGGTGAGTCCCTTGCGGTTGCCGCTCATGGGGTTGGTGATCTCGTCGGAGAGGGCCTGGAGCGCGGAGAACCCGGATGTCGTCAGGCCGCAGAGCGAGTCGGTGGCGCCGGCGATCACCGCGTCGCAGACGCCGAGACGGATCAGCGAGCGAGCGGAGGCGAGCGCGCGGGCGCCCGACGAGCAGGCGGTCGAGAGTGTGTATGCCGGCCCCCCGAGGCCCAGTAGCTCTGCGACGAAACTCGAGGCGCCGCCGAACTCGAGCTGGTCGTAGTGAAACCGAGACGAGAGAGCACCGCTCTCGATCTGGTGGGCGATTGCAGATTCCGCATCGCCGACGCCCGACGTGCTCGTTCCCAGAATCACGCCGATTCGATCCGATCCGAACCGGCTGAGAGCCGTCTCGAACTCGCCACGGATCTGCTCGAGTGCCAGCAACGTGAGCGCGTTGTTGCGGCACGCAAAGCGGCTGAGTTCGGGCGGCAGTTCCGGGAGCGAGTCGCGCACCTCGCCGACCCAGAGCGAGCGGTCGGGCACGAAGTCGGTCCGCTGTCGAAAGCCGGATTGATCGCCTTCGATCAGGCGTTTCCAGATCTCGCTCGGGTTCCGCCCGAGGCAGTTTACGACCCCGAGCGCGGTCAACGAGCAGGGCGAGCGCTCTCCCATGGCGGTAGGATAGCCGCGGTCTCGAGAGCTGGGATCGAGAGGAGGCTGCGATGCGGATTCGCGTGCGGGATACGACGCTCTTCTTCGATATCGAGGGCGCCAAGCTCGAGGCCGACGGCAAGCTGATGCGGGAGAAGCCCACGCTCCTCCTGCTTCACGGGGGCCCCGGCTTCGACCACTCGAGCTTCAAGCCGCAGTTCTCGGGTCTCGCCGACGTGGCGCAGGTCGTCTACCTCGATCACCGCGGGAACGGCCGGAGCGACCGCGGGACGCCAGACGAATGGACCCTCGCGAACTGGGGGGACGATGTGCGGGCGTTCTGTGAGGCGCTCGACATCGAGCGCCCGGTCGTCCTTGGGCAATCGTTCGGCGGGATGGTCGCGATGTCCTATGCCACCCGTCATCCGGAGCATCCGGGCAAGTTGGTGTTGTCCAGCACCACTGCGAAGACCCGGCTCGACCGGGTTTATGCGACGTTTCGCCGGCTCGGTGGACCCGAAGCGGAGGGCGCGGCGCAGGCTTACTGGGAAAACCCTGGCGCGGAGACTCTGCCCGACTATGCCCGGCTGTGCTTCCCGCTCTACTCGAGGACGCCGCAGGATCCGGATGGGACGGCACGCACGGTCTGGAACTTCGATGTGATGTTCAGTTTCGGCGGCGGCGAGGATGCGAGTTTCGACCTGCTTCCCGATCTAGCTCGCGTGCAGTGTCCCACGCTGATTCTCGGCGGCGAGGACGACCCGATCACCCCGATTGGCGACGCCGAAGACATGGCTGCTGCGATCCCCGACCGCTGGGTCCGGTTCGAACGCTTCGCGGGGTGCGGCCACGGGGTATTCCGAGACGACCCCGAGCGCGGAATGGGGACGATTCGCGAATTTCTGGCCCAGAACGGCTGACGCCGCCGACTCGATTCGAGTCGCCGGCGCCTGGACCGTTCACAGGATCAGGAAGGTCTAGAAGCCGAGTCCGGGGACCGGTGAGCTCCCGAAGTTCGGGAGCGGCATCCGCTTGTCGAGGGCCTCGCGCCGGAGGATTTCATCGCCTTCGGCGAAGGACACGGCAGCGGGGGAAGCCCCGAAGTCCGAGATCGGGATCCGCTTGTCGAGGGCTTCTCGGCGGAGCTGCGGGTCACCCTCGCCCGAGAGCTGCGTACCCACCGGCATTTCGCCGGAACGGATCAGTCGCTTGTCGAGCGCTTCGCGCCGGAGAACCTCGTTCTCGCTGCGGGTGTACGGAGCGCCACGCCAGCGATCGGCGCGGCTCTCGGGCTGACGGACCCGAACCACGGTGTGAGACACCGTCTTCGAATCGGCGGTCAGCCGGGTCTGGTCTTCGAGCGGCGACAGGGCGAAAGCCTGAGGCGCCGAGAAAAGGATGGAGAGGATGGCAGCGATCGCGAGCCGATACATGAGTCGTTACTCCCAGGGTTCTAAGCGAGACTGAGAATGCAAAAGCCATGCCAGCCCCCCTGTAGGTCTGGTCGGCCGTCTCCGGGTCCCACGGGTGTCGTGGGTGCATCTCTGAGTTGCAGTATCAGAGCGTGCTGCATCCTTGGGTGGCAGGGCGCGCCGGAGCATCGACTTGCCTGGTCCACTGGACCCTGGCCCTTGGAGAGCGGCTACTTCGGTCCGCTGCTCGCTCAGCTTGAGCCGAAACCGACTTTCGGAGGGGGGATCAGCCCTCGCCCCCGCCTCCGCCCTGCGGCGGAGTGGGAGAGTCGTCGCCCGGCGGTCGCGTGCGTCCACGGCCCCGAGTGCCGCGCCGTCGACCGCGCCTTCGCCGTCCCTTCCGCCGATTTTCTTCCCCGTTGGTGCCCGCTTCGGTCGGCTGTGCCTCGCGGGGCTCAGCCGCTGCCGGCCGCCTGCCGCGTCCACGGCCTCGTCCTCGCCCCCGCCCGCCGCCTTGGGCGGCGCCCGCGCCGTTTTCGCCCGCGCCTTCCTGGCGGCTGCCTCCTTGACCCCCTCGCCCTTGGTTCGAGCGGCGCGAGTTGCCGCTCCCACCGCCCCGGGGGTTGCCGCTCCCGCCGCCTCCAGCGCCCCGGGTGTTGCCGCTCCCGCCGCCTCCGGTGCCCCGGTTGCTGCTCCCGCCGCCTCCGGCGCCCCGGGTGTTGCTGCTCCGTCCGCGCCCGGAACCCCCGCGTCCGCGCCCTCGCGCCTGGCCCGACTGACGGCGCCCGCGGGCCTTCTGTCCGCCCCGCGGTGCCCGCCGGGGCGGGGTGAGCGGCTCGAAGAAGCTGTCCGGTCGGTCACTGGCACCCCGGCATCGGTCGCAAAGCCCGCACTCGTCGTCGTGGTCTTCTCCGAAGTAGCTCGTCAGGAACGCAGCCCGGCAGCCCGGCTCTTCCGCGTAGTCGGCGACCGCGTCGAGGCGCCGGCCGTCCTGTGTGCGCAGCGTCTCGAACTGGCTGGCGAGGTGTCGCGACTCTTCTTCGATCTTGTCTGCGGGCACGGTGATGTAGACCGCGGACTGATCAAAGTTGACGAGTGTCGCGTCCTGCATCAGCGCCAGGAGCGCGGCCGTGGTTCGCGTACCGAGCTCCGCACTGAGCGCGAGCGCGTCGACACTCGGCGTCTTCTCTTCGGCGCCCCAGGCGGCCAGTGCGCGGCCCAGTTTGTACAGCTGCTCGGGCCGAACGCGACTTCGCGAGAGGAGCGACTCGTGGATCTGTCGATCGTCCGGCGAGTACAGCAGGATGCAATTTGCACGCCGCCCGTCTCGCCCGGCACGGCCCGCCTCCTGCAAATACTGCTCGAGGCTGCCCGGCGCGTGATAGTGCATGACATAACGGATGTCCGACTTGTCGATGCCGAGTCCGAACGCGTTCGTTGCGACCATCACGGTTCGCCGGCCGCGGCGCATGAATCCGTCTTGCTGCTTGACGCGTTCCGCGGCGGTCATCTTGCCGTGGTACCGATGCGACGGGATGCCGAAGCGCTGCAGCACCGCGTAAATCTCGTCGACTTCGCGAGTCGTCGAGCAGTAGATGATTCCGGGGCGGCGTACGCGGAACGCGAGTCGCAGGAGCGCGCGGAGTCGCGCACCTTCGCTGCATCGCACGACGTCGAACGCGAGGTTCGAGCGGTGCGGGGAACTCGAGATGGTGGTGACGTCCTCCATCCGGAGGAATCGCTGAATGGCGTCCCGGACCTTGTCCGTCGCGGTCGCGGTGAGCGCGAGGACGGCGGGCCGGCCGAGACTGCGAACACGTTCGCCCAGCTGCAAGTAGGCGGGTCTGAAGTCGAATCCCCATTCCGAGATGCAGTGGGCCTCGTCGATGGCCGCGAGCGAGATGCCGGGCTTTCGAAGCGCTGCCGCGACGTCTTCGGAGAAGAGGCTCTCCGGAGTCGTCAGAACGAGCATCGAGCCGCCCGCGGCGACCTTCTCGAGTGCGGCTGCGCGCTTCTTGCCGCGAATCGTGCCGTCGAGCCGCACGCACGGGATGCCGCGCTGTTCCAGCTTCTCGGCCTGATCCTTCATCAATGCAAGGAGCGGAGAGGCGACGACTACCGGCTTCGGCAGGATCATCGACGGGATCTGGTAACACGCCGACTTGCCGAACCCGGTCGGCAGCACCATCAGGACGTCTTTGCCTTCCTGGATCGCGTCGAGTGCTTGCTGCTGTTCGGGGTGCAGTCGCTCGATGCCGAGCCGTAGTGCGGCCGCGCGGACTTCCTCTGAGCCCTGGACTTCGGCGGCGGGGGAGAGCTCTTCGTCGTCTTCTTCTTCTTCGCCTTCTTCCGCGAGTTGCTGGAGAGCTGCGAGAGCTTCGGGCGCGCTTCCGCCTACTGCGGACTCGCGCGACGGTTCGGACTCGGCGTCGAGCTCGTCGTCTTCGGCGGCAGCCTCTGACTCGGGTTCGGCCTTGGGCTTGGGTTCAGCCTTGGGCTTGCGAGTCCGGCGGCGCGGTGCGGCGGTCTTGGCCGGAGGCTCGTCTTCATCGTCGTCGTCGAGATCGAACGCCGAAAGTTCCTCGACGTCGAGCTTGATCTTCTGCTGCTTCTTCTTCGCCGGTGTCTTCCGGCGAGTGCTCTTCTTGCGTGACGTGGTCTTTCTGGCCGCCATGCGTTTCCTGAGGTCCTCGCTTCGAGGCAGTGTGTGCTCGCGCGCCCTTGCCTTGCAGGGTCTTCCTGCGGCAGGCGCGCTTGGCCGGTTGCAGTGCCACCCGTTGCGGACTCCAGGAGGAGTCGTGCACGGGCCCGGCGCGCGCACCTTCCCGGACCAGCAGCGGGGCTTCGCGGGATGGATGCAGTCGGGCCTCAGGGAGCCGAAGCTCAGGAGACCCGGGAACGCGCCGCGGACCCCATTCAGTTACCCCATTTCCTGCGCCGCCGCAGGTCTTCGTTCCGTCACCCGGGCCTCTCTGGACGCCACCCACCCCTGCGGGTCGTCCTCAATGGCCTGATCTGCCCCGCGGGGCACCGTAGGGCATTGATCCGCTATGATACCGCCGCTATTCAGGAACTTGCCCTCCACCGGAAAAGAAATGACCGCCACGCCGCCCGTTCGAGAGGATCTCGTGACCCTCGAGAGCCGCCTCGCATCCGGCAAGCACGGAGATGCAGATCTGGCGGGGGTGATCGGCGCGATCGCGTTGGCGAACAAGGCGATCGCCCACAAGATCCGCCGGGCGCGCATCGAGGATGTCGACGCCGGTGCCGTGAACCTCCACGCCGAGCGCCTAGAAGCTCGATCTGCTCGCTGACGAGCTGATTCTCAGTGTGTACGCGCCCGTCCTGAGGTGGCCCTGTACGCGTCGGAGGAGCAGGGCGAGCCGCTCGTGCTCAGGCCGCGGAGCGACGGAGGCCGCTACTGCGTGCTGACCGATCCGCTCGACGGTTCGAGCAACGTCGACGTCGCAGTGAGCGTCGGCACCATCTTCAGCATCCGTTCCCAACGAAGAGGACGACGAGACCACCGAGCGAGCGGTCCTTCAGCCAGGATCGGAGAAGAAGCTCTACTCGATCAATGAGGCGTACTGGAACGGCTTCGAGCCCGGCGTCCGGGCCTACCTCGGCTGGGCGCACGAGAACGGCTACGGCGCTCGCTATGTCGGATCGATGGTCGCGGACGTGCATCGCAGGCTGCTGAAGGGCGGCGTCTTCCTCTATCCCCCGTCGTCGAAGGCGCCCGAGGGCAAGCTGCGACTCCTGTACGAAGGATGTCCGATGGCCATGCTGGTGGAGCAGGCGGGCGGGGCGGCCGCAGCCGGCGACGAGCGGATCCTCGACATTCAGCCTCAGAAGCTGCACCAGCGAACAAGCGTCTTGCTCGGTTCCCCCCGCGAGATGGAGCACGTGACCCGCTACATCGGATCCTGATCCTCCGAGTGGAGCCGCTTCCGCATCGGCTCGGGCGCTACGCTTCCCCGCATGCCGAAAGGACTCGCGAATCACCGGGGACGTGCCGTCCTTTGGCAAGACGGCTCGGCGCTCGATGTCGAACGTGCCTCCGGTGGAGTGTTCGGCCCCGACCCGATGGCAGCGGTAGCCCGGTGGGATGAGTTCCGCTCCTGGGCCGACGGCGTGTTGGACGTCGGCGAGTCGGTGACACCGGACGCACTCGGCCCCCCGGTCCCGGTTCCGCCGAAGGTCTTCGCGATCGGTCTCAACTACCGGGATCACGCCGAGGAGGCCGGCCTGCCGATTCCCGGCGCGCCGATGGTGTTCACCAAATTTCCGACCTGTCTCGTGGGTCCGGCGGCCGATGTCGTGCTCTGGTCCGATCGCGTCGACTGGGAAGCAGAGCTGGTGGTCGTGATCGCGCGGCGGGCGGACTCGGTGTCGGAATCGGACGCGCTCGACCACGTCGCCGGCTACTGCGTGGGCCAGGATGTTTCCGATCGGCGGCTTCAGTTCCAGGACAAGCCGCCGCAGTTCTCGCTGGGAAAGTCGCGGAACAGTTTCGGCCCGCTCGGCCCCGCGTTGGTGGCTCTCGACGACCCCAGTGACCTGGCGATCACGTGCGACGTGGCTGGCGAACGGATGCAGGACAGCCGCACGAGCCAGCTGGTGTTCGGGGTGCCCGAGCTCGTGGCACGGCTCTCGCGCTATTGCCCCCTCGAGCCGGGAGATCTGATCTTCACTGGGACACCCGGCGGTGTGGGCTCGGTGCGCGATCCACGCCGCTACCTCGCCGAGGGCGAGGAGATCGTGACGCGCATCGAGGGCCTCGGCGAATTGCGCAATCGCTGCGTCGCGCCGCCGGCGGCGGGCGGTCCCGGTCGCTGAAAGTCGTGACGGGTCAGATGGAGCAGACGCTGTGCGCGTCTTGATCGCGGGCTGTGGCTACGTCGGCAGCGTGTTGGCGAGCGATCTCGCGGCGCGCGGCGACGAGGTGTTCGGGCTGCGCCGGGACCCATCGAGCCTCCCCTCGGCTGTGACGCCGATCGCGGCGGACTTGTGCGCGCCTGACACACTGCGCAGGGTGCCCCGAGATCTCGACGCCGTCGTGTACGCCGTGTCGGCGGACGCACGCGAGGACTCCGCCTATCGCCGAGCCTACGTGGAGGGAGTCGAGCGCCTGTGCGCTGTCGTCGTGCCGGCGCGGTTCGTTTTCGTGTCGAGCGCTTCGGTCTACGGGCAGGCGGGCGGCGAGTGGGTCGACGAAGACTCGCCGACCGAGCCGCGCGCTTTCTCGGGGCGTCGGGTACTGGAGGGAGAACGGCTCGCGCGCTCGGCGCCCGGTGGCGTCGCGATTCGTTTTGGCGGTATCTACGGTCCCGGCAGGACCCGTCTCCGCGATTCGGTGGCCGACGGCCGGGCGCGTTGGCGACCGCAGCACTTCACCAACCGCATCCATCGCGATGATTGCGCGGGAGCCCTCCGTCATCTGCTGGATCTCGAGCGGCCCGAGTCGCTGTACGTCGGAGTCGATCGGGAGCCGTGCGAGGAGCAAGCGGTGCTCGCGTGGCTCGCGCATCGCGCCGGCGTCGAGGCACCGCCGCCGGTCGAGCCGGGCGCCGAGACCCGAGGGGTGGGGAGCAAGCGGTGTTCGAGTCGCAGGTTGGTCGAATCCGGCTACGGCTTCCGCTACCCGACGTTTCGCGACGGCTACGCGGCGCTCGGCGCAGATCCAGAGCGTTCGTGATCGGTCGATCCTGGCAGGTTCGAGTGGGTCGGGTATCCCCAGGGTGGGAGGTCCGAGTTCGATGAAGCGTCTTGCCGCGGTCTTGCTGCTCTCGTTTTCCGGTTTTGCGGTTCCGACACTGGGAGGCGTGGAGATCGAGACGCGGACGCGGTCCCTCGACGGAAGCAGTGGCAAGACGCACCTGACGATCTGGGTCGACGGCGACCGGTTGGTCGCGGAGCCGCGCAAGGCGGGATCGCCCCCGTCGCGCCGTCGCATCGTCTATCACGCGGACCGAGACCTCATGTGGTTCATCGATCACAAACGGGAGACCTACTACCAGCTCGACCCGGAGAGTGCCGCGGCAACGGCCTCTCAGGTGTCGGGGCTGAAGAAGGACCTGGCGGCAGCGCTCGAAGGTCTCGACCCGGAGATGCGCGGCAAGGCTGAGAAGGTTCTCGGCAAGCTCGACTCGGGCGAAGTGGACCCGCGCGAAGAAGTGAGTTTGCGCGAACGCGGCGAACTCGGCAGCTACGCCGACATCGCGTGCGCGCGCTATGACGTTCTCGCGCAGGAAAAGCGCGTGGCTGAACTCTGTATCGCAGACTGGGAGGCCACCGGCCCGGCGGCCGTGACGCGGCCCCTGGTGCCGGCGTTCACGCGCTTCCTCCGCACCAGCCTCGAGCCGCTCGCCAAGGAACTGCCGATCGTCGCGCCGCTGCTGACGTGGACCGCGCTCGACGACACGTCAGGACTTCCGCTCCAGACGCGCAGCTACAGCGATGACGAACCCGACACCGAGACGCTGATCAAGGCGATTCGTGAGGTCGAGGTCGAGCCCGCGCGATTCGAGTTGCCGAAGGGGTACGCGCGATCCTGGGTCCCTCCGTTCTAGCGGAGGCGGTGGCCGGGTCCGCGACTCGGCTCAGCTGGCGCCGGGCAGGCTCTCGAAGCGGCCCTTGTCGGAGGCCTTGAGGTACGCGTCGCGGGCGCCGATCTTGCCCGACTGAACCAGCCCCCAGAGCGCATCGTCCATCGACTGCATGCCATCTTTCTTGCCGGACTGGATCACCGATCCGATCATCGAGATGTTGCCTTCGCGGATCAGGTTGGGGAGTCCGGACGTCCGCAGCAGGATCTCGTTGACGGCCACGCGGCCTTCGCCGTCGACTGTCGGGACCAGAAGCTGCGAGACTACGCCGACGAGCGACTCCGATAGGCTGATCCGGATCTGCGGCTGCTCGCTCGCCGGGAATGCGTCGACGATCCGGTCGATCGTCTTGGCGGCACCATTGGTGTGCAGCGTGCCAAATACCAACAGTCCCATCTCCGCGGCGGTGATGGCCATCTGGATGGTTTCGCGGTCGCGCATCTCGCCGACGAGCACGACGTCGGCGTCCTGCCGGACGGCTGCGCGCAGCGCTGCGGAGAAGCTGTTCGAGTGTTCCCCGACTTCCCGATGGGAGAGCACGGACTGCTTGTTCTCGTGCACGAACTCGACCGGGTCCTCGATCGTCACGATGTGGCGCGAGCGGGTGCTGTTGATGCGGTCGATGATCGCAGCGAGGGTCGTCGACTTGCCGGAACCGGTGGGGCCGGTGACGACCACGAGGCCGCCCTCGATGTCGGCAAGTTTTTCGATCGCCGGCGGCAGCGACAGGTCTTCGAGCGGCACGATCTTCTCAGGGATGATTCGAAAGACGGCGCCGGCCCCGTTCTCCTGAGAGAAAAAGTTGGCGCGGAACCGCGCGACACCCTCGAGGCTGTACGCGAAGTCGGCATCGTTCTCGGCCTGATACGACTCCCAGTGTCGTTCGCTGGCGACTTCCTGCATGAGGCCTCGGAGCCGTTTGTCGGTGAGCGGTTCCCAGCCCTCGACCGGCGCGAGTCCGCCATGTACACGGATCCGCGGTTCGAGGCCCGCCGCGAGATGGAGGTCCGAGCCTCCGAGCGTCTTGAGACTGATGAGTAGCTGGTCGAGTTCGGCCATCGGCTATCCCGTGATCCTCTTGGCGTCTTCAGCGTGACGCAGGGCTTCTTCCTTGGTGACGGTGCCATCGCGTACGAGCTGGTTGAGCGAGTCGTCGAGCAGGCACATTCCCTGAGACGATCCCATCTGGAGCTGTGACACGATCTGGAACGTTTTGTTCTCGCGGATCAGATTGCCCACGGGCTTGTTGATGACGAGAACTTCGAGGGCCGGGACCCGGCCGTCGCCGGCGACGTTTCGCACCAGCCGCTGAGAGACCACCGCTCGCAGAGACTCCGAGACCATGTTGCGAATCTGGTCCTGCTGGTCTGCGGGAAACACACCGACGAGTCGGTTGAGTGTGCGGATCGTGTTGTTTGTATGGAGCGTCGCCAACACGAGGTGGCCGGTCTCGGCAGCGGTGAGCGCGAGTGAGATCGTCTCGAGGTCACGCAGCTCGCCGATCACGATGACGTCGGGATCCTCGCGAAGCGCGGCGCGCAGCGCGCGCGGGAACGACTCCGTGTTCGGTCCGACGCTTCGCTGGTTGACGACGCAGCGATCGGGCTTGTGGACGTACTCGATCGGGTCCTCGATCGTGAGAATGTGGTCGCGCCGCTCTTCGTTCAGGATGCGGACCATCGCTGCCATCGTCGAGGACTTGCCGCAGTTCGCAGGCCCCGTGACGAGCACGAGGCCCTGGTGAAAGTTCGTGAAGCGGGCGAGTGAGGCGGGGAGATTGAGCTCTTCGAGCGTCGGCGCCTCGTCCGGAACGTGGCGGAAGACCCCGTCGGTGCCGCCCTGCTGGCGAAACACGTTGGCGCGGAACCGGCCGAGTCCGCGCACGCGGTAGGCGAAGTCGAGTTCCCCGGCGGCGTCGAATCGCGCGCGCTGGTCCATGGTGAGTGCGGATCGCACCAGTTCAGTCGCCTCGGCCTGCGGAATCGCGGTGTCGTCGCCGGCGATGAACTGGCCATGGAGACGCAGCCGGATCGGTACGCCGCTGTGGATGTGGATATCCGAAGCACCCTTGGCGACTCCGGCACGGAGCAGGTCGTCGAGTGCACTGCTCGAAGCGGAGTGCGCTGCGGGCTTGGGAGCCGATTGTGCGGGAGCGGAAGCAGGCGTGGGAGCCGGGGAGGGCTGCGCTGCGGGGGCCGCGACGGGCGGCGCCAGCGTTTCGGGCTCCGGGTCGTCGAAGAGGCTCGATTCGGGCGCGGGGGTCGGGACCCGGGTCGCCGCCGGTGTTCTGGAGTCGCTGCGCGCCGCAGGGGCGGCAGCAGGCATCGGCGCCGAGCGTGCCGGGGCCGGCGCGACCTCGGGCTCGGCGTCCGCCGTCGCGACCGCGTCGCTGGCCTGCTGCTTCGCGATGACCTGCTTCTGGGCGGCCACGAGACGGGTTAGCTGGGCGGCGTTCAGGTAGCCGCACTCGACCATGAGGTCGCCGAGGTTCTGCTGGTGACCATCGCGCTCTTGTTGCTGCGTGATCACCGCGAGCTGGTCGTGGGTGATCATCTTGAGATGGATCGCGATGCGGCCGAGGAGCGGAGCGGGGCGCGAGGAACTCATGGCCGAACCTATCGGTCGCTTGGCTCAGGGAGCTGAGCGGCGGTGCTGAGGGTCGCGGTGACGGAGTCGGTAGGCAGTCGCACGCGGACCTGGGTTCCCGAGCCGAGGGTCGATTCGAGGGAGATCTCGCCCCCGTGGTCGCGCACGATCTGGTAGCAGATGGCGAGGCCGAGCCCGGTTCCCTCGTCGACACGTTTCGTCGTGAAGAACGGGTCGAAGACCCGCTCGAGGACGTTCGGCTCCATCCCGCAGCCGTCATCCGCGACTGTGAGGTCGATCCAGCCGTCGTGGGCGATCGTGGTGACCTTCACGGTGCCAGCGTGTCCGACGGCATGCGCGGCGTTGACGAGCAGATTGAGGATGACCTGCTGGAGACGGCGGCCGGACACGCGCACGAAAGGGACGGAGCCATAGGAGCTCTCGATCTGCGTCTCCCCCAACTGCGGAGCCACCACACGGAGCGCGGAATCGATGAGTTGATTGATGTCGAGCAACGCGCGCGAATCGCCGCTGGCGTGCGAGAACCCCTTTACGTCGCGGACGATCAGTTCGACGCGACGGACTCCTTCGACGCACTCCTCGACGAGCTCTTCGCCATCGGCGACGAGAGCGTCGAGGCCTGGAGAATCGGGGCGGGCGAGTTTCGCCAGTTCCGACCAATACTCTCGCAGCGTGCCGAGGTTCGATCCGACGTATGCGATCGGATTGTTGATCTCGTGTGCAATGCCCGCCGCGAGTTCGCCCACGGCCGCGAGCCGGCCGGAGGTGACGAGTCGTCGCCGAAGATCGACGAGCTCGGTGACGTCGCGGACGACGATCACCCGCCCGAGATCGAGGCCTCGCTTGTCTCGCAGCTGGCTCCACGCCACGGCGACCGGCACGGTGGCGTGCTTTCCCGCGAGTTCGCACTCGAGCTCGGAACCTTCCTGCACATCGGTCGGGTCCCAGCCGTGGAGCTGCTCCTCGAAGCGCACCCCGTCGAGTTCGCCGACGCTCATTCCGGTGAGCGTGGCGAGTCGAGCGTTCGCCGATCGAACTCGACCATCTGGATGGACCAGGGCGACGCCGTCGGGAAGCGTCTCCAGGATCTCCCGCGCGAAGGTGGTCGGTGCGAGCAGAGAGTGGCCGTAGCGGTGGAAGCTCCAAGCGACCGTGCCGCCGAGGAAGACGAACGAGGCGGTGGCCAGGTGCACGGTCTGGGTGCCGAAGTACGGGAGCAGGCCATCCGTGGTACTGGCGACGATGAGCGGCACGGTCACCCCGGCTGCGACCCAGCCGAGCTGACTCCTGTCTGCGGCCGACGCGTTCCGCCGGAGCCGCCGGGCCGATGCGACCAATCCGACGAGCAAGCATCCCGACGTGAACGGGTAGAAGAGCAGATAGGTCGGGCCGAGCTCGTAGCCGTAGCCCCAGGGCATCGGGACGGCCGCGGTGTGGATCAAGGACGTCGTGAGAGTCATCGCGAGGAAGGCGCCCGACGTGGCGTAGAGGAAGGGCAGCAGGCGCCGCATCCAGGGCGGAGTCCCGCCTGAAATCTCGAGCAGGAACTCGAGGCCGAGCGGGCCGATCGCGACCCAGCCGACCGCGGACAACCGGATCAGCACGAGAGCGGATTCGGGGTCGGGGGCGACCGCCCAAAGGACCTCGCAGAGGGACCACCACGAACCCCCTGCGACGAGCACCGCGGCGCGCAAGCTCGCCCGGCTCCCGGAGCCCATCGTGAGGATCCAGACCGCGAGCGAGGTGCAGGCGGTCCCGGCGAGGAGCGGGATGAGGAGGTACGCGTTCACAGGGGTCTCGCCAGACGAGATCGGCCTGCGGTGCCGCGCGCTTGACCCGATTGGCTGCGGGTGGCGGTCGGTCCGGGACGCGGATCGGCAGCCAGTCTCCTAGACTGTCCGGCTTCGGAGTTCTTCCGGGAGACCAGCCATGTTCCAGACCGACGACCTGCGGATCGACCAGCTCCGTCCGCTGATTCCTCCCGCGATCCTGATGGAGGAATTTCCCCTCAGCGAAGTCAGCTCGAAGACGGTGGCGCATGGGCGCGAGCAGGTGGAGCGGATCCTCCGAGGGGAGGATGATCGCCTCCTCGCCGTGGTCGGTCCGTGTTCGGTGCACGACGTGGAGGCGGGGCTCGAGTACGGCCGGCGGCTTCACGCGCTGGCCGAGGAGGTCCGCGAAGACGTCCTGGTCGTGATGCGGGTGTACTTCGAGAAGCCGCGGACGATCATCGGCTGGAAGGGCCTCATCAACGACCCGACGCTCGACGAGAGCTTTCGGATCAACGAGGGGCTCAGGCTCGCGCGGGGCTTCCTGGTGGACCTCGCCGAGATGGGCTTGCCCGCGGGATCCGAGTTTCTCGATCCCATCTCGCCGCAGTTCATGGCCGATGTGGTGTCGTGGGGTGCGATCGGAGCCCGCACCTCCGAGAGCCAGGTGCATCGCGAACTGGCTTCCGGTCTCTCGATGCCGGTCGGATTCAAGAACGGCACCGCCGGCAGTGTGCAGCTGGCACTCGATGCGATTCGGTCGGCCGCGCATCCGCATCACTTTCTCTCCGTCACGAAGCAGGGCGTTGCGGCGATCGTCTCGACGCGCGGGAACGCCGACTGTCACTTGATTCTGCGCGGCGGTTCCGATGGACCCAATCACACGGCGGATGCCGTCGCGAGCGCGTGTGAGGCCTTGCGAAAGGCCGGCCTGCCCGAGCGGCTGGTCGTCGACTGCAGCCATGCGAACAGCGGAAAGGATCACACTCGCCAGCCGGAGGCCGCGGAGACGGTCGGCGCACAGATCGCGGGCGGCAGCCGGACGATCTGCGGAGTGATGCTCGAGAGTTTTCTCGTCGAGGGGCGACAAAATGTCGTCGATGGAGAGGAGCTGATCTACGGGCGCAGCATCACGGATGCGTGCATGGGCTGGGAGACGACCGTGTCCGTGATCGAAGGACTGGCGGCGGCTGTGCGCGCGCGGCGGGGCTAGAAAGACGCTTCGAGACCGCCGTATCGGCCGAGAACCGCTGCAGGTCTAGGAAACAGGGCGCTGGCGGATGGGTGCGGGTTGCGTGGGCAAGTGCCGCAAGCCCATCCAAGCCAAGCCGGCGAGGTGGCTCGCGACCTTCTCCACTGGCGGTTTCCGCGTCTCGGTCCACCATTGACCCACGAAGGTCACCATGCCCACCAGCGCGTGGGCATAGATGGGGGCCGCCTTCGCGTCGTAGCCAGCCTTCTTGAAGGCGATTGCGAACACTTTTCCGACCCGTTCGGCCACGTCGTTCAACAGGCTGGAGAGATTGCCGCGAGAGGCCGTGACGGGGGCGTCGTGCGTCAGCACTGCGAAGCCTTCCGGGTGATCCCGCACGTACGTGAGAAACGCCAAGGCCGCCTTCTCGAGGCGCTCTCGGGGTGAACCCGAAGCGATCGCCTCCGAGATCAGCGCCACCACGTGCTCCACTTCGCGGTCGACGATCACCGCGTAGAGCCCTTCCTTGCCCCCGAAGTGTTCGTAGACGATCGGCTTCGAGACCTTGGCGCGGTCGGCGATCTGCTCCACCGACGTGGCCTCGTAGCCCTTCTTGGCGAAGGCCGCGCGGCCCACCTCGATCAGCTGGGCGCGGCGGGCGGCGGCCGTGAGCTTCTTTCGGGGAGGCATGATTGACAACGTTACTACGCTATCGTAAGTTACGCTTTAGTAAGTTACTAATACGTAATAAATCGCTTGCAACCCATTGCTTTTGCGATGAAATGGAGAAACTCATGTACGTCCTGGCCTGTATTGGCGTCTTCCTCGCGGCCTACCTCGTCAACGCGATCATGATCACGATCTTCTACCACCGCGGCCTGGCACACCGCGCGGTGACCCTCCGCCCTTGGGCGAGGAAACTGACGATTCACGCGGGCATCTGGTTCACGGGCCTCGATCCCAAGGGCTGGGCGTGCATGCACCGTCGCCACCACGCCTACTCCGATAGCGAGCGCGACCCCCATAGTCCCGTCCACCAGGGAATGTGGGGCGTGTTATTCGGCCAGCTGAAATCCTACGAGCGCACCCTGGTGGGATTGGCGCGCGGCGAGAGCGAGTTCACCCGAACCGTCGAGGACCTGGACTTTCCCATTAGCTGGGTCAACCGCAGGCGCGTCTGGTACCTGCCCTACCTGTTGCATCTGGCGATCGCGCTGGCCATTGCAATCCCCACCGGCATGTGGGTGTTGGCCGCCGCCTACTATGTCGGAATCATGAGCCACCCCATCGAGGGTTGGATCGTCAACACCCTGGGCCACGCTGTCGGCGGCCGAAACTTCGACACCTCGGACAACTCGCGCAACAACCATCTGGCCGCTTGGCTGGTCCTCGGCGAGGGATACCAGAACAACCACCACCGCTACGCGACTTCCGCGAAGTTCTCCTATCAGTCCTGGGAGGTGGATCTGGGCTACGGGTTCTGCCTCTTGTTGGAGCAACTGGGCGCACTCGACATCCGCCGCGACACACTGATCCCTTCGCCCGCCTGGGCAGGCACATCGCAGGAGCAGGGCCGGGTCGAGCCCACCCTGGCGTGAGGGCGGTCGGGGCGCGTCAGTCTTTGGGCGGCTTTGGGGGCTTCGGCGCGAACTCGATCTCCGGGACGGCGAACGTGCCGGGCTCGAGCGCTGCATCCTCTCGGAGTTCGTGTGCGTGGCAGCGTGACGCCTCCAGGACGTCCGAGAGGACGGGGCGTAGCCGACCGAGCGTGGCACCGTCCGCAGCCACGACCATCCGGGTCACTTCGCGACCCATCGAAACTTCGGCATCGGCCTTGGCCTTGTTGATCGCGGCGAGTGCATCGACCGCGATGCTGAGGCTGCCGGCGTCGGCCGGCGCGGCGATCTCCGAAAGTTCGGCCCGGCTCGGCCAAGGGGCCCGGTGGATTGTCGGATGACCACTCTCTTCCGCGAACGCCCACGACCACACCTCTTCGGTGATGTAGGGCAGCGTCGGAGCGAAAAGGCGGAGCAGCACGGACAGGCCGGTGCGCAGCGCTGCGATCGCCGAGCCTCGCTCGGCCGGATCGTCGGCCCGTGCGCGTGTCTTGACGAGCTCGAGGTAGGTGTCCGTGAATCGTGACCAGAAGAATGTCTCGGTCTCCATCAGCGCGTGTGCCTGGTCGAATGCATCGAAGTACCCGGTCGCGCGCTCGACGAGCTCCGTGAGTTCGGCGAGGAAGGCGCGATCGAGTTCGTTCGTCACCGGCTGCACGGCGCCCGTCTGTCCGAGCACGAACTTGCCGGCATTGAAGATCTTCGTGACGAGGCGTTTGCCGACCTTGTAGACCTTCTCGTCCATCGCCGTGTCGACGCCGAGTCGGGCACCGCCCGACCAGTATCGGATCGCATCCGCCGTGTACTGCTCGATGAGCGGGAGCGGCGTGACGACGTTGCCCTTGCTCTTCGACATCTTCTTGCGGTCGGGGTCGAGGATCCAGCCCGAGATCGCCGCGTGATGCCACGGCACCTGGTCTTCGTGGAGCATCGCCTTGGCGATCGTGTAGAACGCCCAGGTCCGGATGATGTCGTGGGCCTGGGGGCGCATGTCCGCCGGAAACAGCCGCTTGTGGCGTTCCGGATCGGTTCCCCAATGCGAGCTGATCTGCGGTGTCATCGAGCTGGTGAACCAGGTGTCGAAGATGTCCTTCTCGCCGAGGAACCCGCCCGGTTCGCCACGCTGCGCTTCGGTGTAGCCCGGCGGGAGATCGGTGGTGGGGTCGACCGGGAGTCGCGCCGGATCGGCGACGATCGGCGCGTCGTAGTCCGGGGCGCCGTCCGCATCGAGCGGGTACCACACCGGAATCGGGACTCCGAAGTAGCGCTGCCGCGAGATGCACCAATCGAGCGTCAGGTTCTCGGTCCAGTCCGAGAAACGCTTGCCCATGTGGTCCGGCAGCCAGCGGATCTCGCGTCCCTTCTCGAGAAGCGCCTCTTTCTTGTCGAGCAGTCGCACGTACCACTGGCGGGTCGGTACGAACTCGAGCGGGCGGTCGCCCTTCTCGTAGAACTTGACCGGGTGCTCGATCGCGCGGGGTTCCGCCTGCAGCGGCGCGCCTTTTCCGGTCGCGCTTCCGGCCGGATCGCGCAGGAGCTCGACGATCGCCTTGCGCGCGGCCATGACCGACTTTCCGGCGATCTCTGCATAGGAGCGATTCGCGGCTTCTGGATCGAGGCTCTCGAAATCGGAGCTGCCGAACTCGATCGCTGCAAGGCGCCCGTTGAAGCCGACGAGTTGACGCAGCGCGAGGCCTTGCTCACGCCACCAGAGCACGTCGTTCGCGTCGCCGAACGTGCAGACCATGAGGATACCGGTGCCCTTCTCGGGGTCGGCGAGTTCGCTCGGGAAGATCGGCACCGGAACGCGGTAGAGGGGAGTCACCGCCCGCTTGCCGAACAGTCCCTGATAGCGTTCGTCGTCCGGGTGAGCGGTGACGCCGACGCAGGCGGGGAGGAGTTCCGGCCGGGTCGTCGAGATCACGAGCGCGTCGTCGCTGCCTTCGATGGCGAACTCGAGGTCGTGGTAGGCGCCGGGAATGACCTTATCTTCGACTTCGGCCTGAGCGATCGCACAGTGGAAATCGACATCCCACATCGTGGGGGCGTCGCTGTTATAGAGATGGCCCTTCGTCCAGAGGTCGCAAAACGAGAGCTGTGCGATGCGGCGGCAGTGTTCGTCGATGGTCTGATACTGGAGGTTCCAGTCGACCGAGATCCCCAGCCGTCGCCAGAGTGCCTCGAAGCTCTTCTCGTCTTCGGCGGTCAGGCGTTCACAGAGTTCTACGAAGTTGGGGCGCGAGATGTGCTGGGGCGGCTTCTTGCGAGCCTTTGCGTTCGCTTCTTCGAAGACGAGCCCCGCTTCGTACTGCAGGCTCGGGTCGCACCGCACGTGGTAGTAGTTCTGGACGCGCCGCTCCGTGGGCAGGCCGTTGTCGTCCCAGCCCATCGGGTAGTAGACGTTTCGGCCCCGCATCCGCTTGTGGCGCACCAGGATGTCGGTGTGCGTGTAGCTGAACATGTGGCCCGGATGGAGCGTTCCGGAGGCCGTCGGCGGCGGCGTATCGACGACGAAGCTGTCCTCGCGCGGAAGCGCGGGATCCCATGCGTGCACCCCGCGTTCGGTCCAGATTGCGTCCCAGCGCGGCTCCGCCTCGGTCGAGTCGAAGTGCTTCGGAAGCTGATCGGGGTTCACAGAAAGGAACTCGTCGCGGTCGCTGGCCATGAAGTCTCTGGGTCTGGGGCCCGGGGGTCCGGGCCGGGGACTGGGGGAGGGGAGGGTAGGCGCCGTTTCAGACTGAAGCGAGGCCGGCGACCGCCTGTTCGACGAGAACCGCGCCCCGCTCGAGAACACTCCGGAACCAGACGGCGTCGTCGGGGCGGAACACTTCGAGCAGCTCCGCTTTGACCGCGATTCCGCGTTCGGAGTCCCGCTCTCCGTGGTGTTCGAGCCAGTTGTCGGCCCGCATCGCCCAGAAGACGCGGATCGGATCATAGGTGCCGAACTCGGCCGCGAGTGCCGTCAGTTGGGTATCCGGGCCGAGCGCCTGTTCGAGGCCCTGTTCCATCACTCCGTGCAGCTTTGCCGAGACCGACTCCCCCGCCACGGTGCTCTTCACGATGTCGCCGAACCAGGCCCGCCCGCGTTGATATCCGGGCTCATCGGGGGCGAGTTCGGTGATCATCTCGGGGACGCCATACGGGCCGAGGCCGGTGTGCACGTCGATCCATGCGACGTGCCGAGCGCCGCGGCACTCGCGGGCGGCGATCTCGCGCAAGATCCGGTTCGAGTCCTCGACCGCGGCGCCGCCGAACTGGACCCCTCGCGAATGGACGTACTGGCCGGTCGTCAACGCAGACTGGAGCGCCGGGAACCCGCGATCCTGCGCCCAGGTCAGCAGCCGGCCGCGGGACGCTTCGTCGCTGGCCTCGTCGAGCGCGACCGGATTGATGGCGTCGAGGAGCTCTTCGTAGCCCGGATTCGCGGTGTGCTCTTCGGGGTGTGCGAGAAAGTTCCGGTTGAGATCGACGTTGCTCTCGTTCACCCGCCGCAGCTCCGCGAAGCCATAGGGATTGATCGCATGGACGACCACGACGCCGGTGCCGGCCGGAACCTCGAGCCCCGACCACTGCTCCTTCAACAGCTGGTGCTGTAGTGCGCTGCCTGCGAACCCTTCGACCCCGTGAATGCCGGAGCTGATCGCCAGGACTCGTTCGGGGGACTCCGGCCCGAGGTAGGAGACATCGACTGCGAGCTCTCGGCCGCGGTGGTCGCGGGCGCCGATCGGATAGCTCGCCACCTGCGCCGAGAGCGCTTCGGCGGCCGCGAGGAATCCGTTCCGGGCCGTCGCGTAGTCGGGAGAGAAGTGAGTGGGGTCGGCGGTCACGGGTTCTGCCTTTCGACGCGGGTCGCCGGAGGATAGGCTTCTCGCTTCTCGACTGCTGGCTCGCGAAGCCCGGATTCCGGCGTTTCGCGTGGCCGCGGCCCGAAGGAGTCCCATCGGTGGAACTGTTCGACACCGTCGCGTTGTTGCTCAGCCTGGCGGCGTTCTTTGCGTTCGCGAATCACCATACGTTGCGGCTTCCCACCACGTTGGGCGTGATGGCCCTGGCGCTCGCGTTCTCGCTCGCGGTTCTTGCAGTGGGGCGCCTCGGCGCGCCGCTCGGCTGGATGAGCTGGTGGCACGACGTCGAGTTCGGTCCCGCGCTGCTCGAGGGGATGCTCGGGGCGCTGCTGTTCGCGGGCGCTCTCCACGTGAAGCTGGGCGACTTGTTGGATCAGAAGTGGGTGGTGGCCCTGCTGGCCACCGGCGGGGTGCTCGTCTCGACGATCTTGATCGGCACCCTGACGTGGGCGGGCAGCGGGATGCTGGGGTTCGAGATCGACTTCGCCCACTGCCTGCTGTTCGGCGCGCTGATCTCCCCGACGGATCCGATCGCGGTGCTCTCCGTCCTGAAGCAGGTGGGCGTTCCGCGCAGCCTCGAGATGAAGATCGCCGGCGAGTCGCTGTTCAATGACGGAGTCGGCGTCGTCGTGTTCCTCGTGCTGCTCGGAATCGCCGCCGGGTCGGGCGATGCAGACGCGGCTTCGGTGAGCGCACTGTTCCTGCAGGAGGTCGTCGGCGGCATCGTTTTCGGGTTGGGGATCGGCTGGATCGCCTATCGGATGTTGCGCTCGATGGACGATGCGAAGGTCGAGCTGCTCGTGACGCTCGCGGTCGTGACCGGGGGCTACGCGCTTGCGGGCGCACTCCACATTTCGGGCCCACTCGCGATGGTGGCAGCCGGATTGCTGCTCGGGAACCACGGCCGGCGCTTCGGAATGTCGGACACGACGCGCGAAAATCTGGACTCGTTCTGGGAACTCGCCGACGAAGTGCTCAACGCGGTGCTCTTTCTGATGATCGGACTCGAGGTCCTTGTGCTGCCCTGGAGTACGCCGCGAGTCGTGGCGGGGTTGCTCGCGATTCCTCTCGTTCTGTCGGTTCGCTTCTTCGCTGTCGGTTCGCTCGTTTCCATCCTTCGGGCACGCCGCTCGTTCAGCCCGCACGTGGTCAAGCTGCTCACCTGGGGCGGCATCCGCGGCGGGATTTCGGTGGCGCTCGCGCTCTCACTGCCGGCGGGTCCCGAGCGCGATGTGATCGTCTCAGTGACCTACGTCGTGGTGGCGTTCTCGATCCTGGTACAAGGCCTGACGATCGGACCGCTGACGCGCAGGCTCTACCCGTGAGCACGTCGGACCGCGACTTCGTCACCGTCGTCTCCGGGGTTCCGCGCTCGGGGACGTCACTGCTGATGCAGATGCTTGCGGCGGGAGGGGTCGATCCACTTACGGATCGGGTGCGCCGCCCCGATGCCGACAATCCGAGAGGCTATTTCGAGTACGAGGCCGTGAAGCGGCTGCCCGAATCCGCGGACTGGGTTTCGGGTGCGCGCGGCTCCGCCGTGAAGGTGATTCACCTGCTCGTGCCGCGCTTACCGACCTCGTGCGTCTACCGTCTGGTTCTCGTGCGCCGGGACTGGGACGAGGTATTGGCTTCGCAAGCAGCGATGCTCGAGCGGGCGGGAGGCTCCGCATCCGACCTTCCGAGCGACCGCCTCGTCGCGGTTTTCGAGCAGCAACTCGAAGACGTCACTCGCTGGGCGGCAAGCCACGAGGTCGCCGTTCTCGAACTCGTTCACGGGGATGTTCTTTCCGCCCCGGACGCGTGCGCGGCGACGCTCGACACGTTCCTGGGGGGCGGGCTCGACCGGGACGAAATGTCCGGTGCCGTCGACCGCACGCTCCACCGCCAGAAGGTATGATCTCGCCGATGCTCGAAGTCGAACTCGGCCAGATCCGCCTCGCGGTGGAGCATCGCATGCCCGGTAGCGAGGGCGGCCCGACCCTGCGTGTTTGCCGTGTCGCGGATGCGTGCGAACTGCTGCGCTTCGACTGCTTCATGCGCGGTGCGCATTGGCACGAAGAGCCGACGGGAGCAGACCGTCTGACGCGGATCTCGCCCGAGCACGACGCGATCGAGTGGACGCTCGGCGAGTTGCGCCGAGATCTGGCCGGGTACGTCTCGCGCGCGGGAGGCGAGTTGGGGCCGGTCGAGGCGCCTGCGATCGAAGTCGCGCTCGCGGCGACCGAGGCCGCGCTTCGCCAGGGCCCGGTCGACTTCAACGCGGTCGACCCGGCCGTCCGGCTCGAGAGTCGCGGCGAGAAGTGGAACCTCTACGCCGAGGACGTGCTTCCCCTCTGGGTGGCCGACATGGATCTGCCGCACGCCGACCCTGTGCGCCGCGAACTCCAGCGCGCGCTCGATCAAGGGGACATCGGATATCCGATTCATCCAGCGCCCACCGACGTGCCCGACCTGTATGCCGCGTGGGCCGCAGAGCGGCACGGCTGGCAGGTCGATCCGCGCCACGTGGAGCTGATCACCGACGTGGTCCAGGGAATGTACGTCGCGCTCGATCGGTTCAGTGAACCGGGTGACGGTGCGATTGTTCAAACGCCGATCTATCCGCCGTTCCGCGGTTCGGTACGCACCATGAAGCGGCGGACACTCGAGGTGCCGCTGGTCGATTCGGGCACAGGCTACGAGATCGATCTCGACGCGGTGCGTGCAGCGGCGGCCGAAGCGAAAATCTTCCTGTTGTGCAGTCCGCACAATCCGACCGGACGCGTCTTCACGCGCGCAGAGCTGGAGGGCCTCGCCGAGATCGCATGCGAACACGATCTCCTGGTCGTGGCCGACGAGATCCACGGCGACCTGACACTCCCGGGTGCGGAGTTCGTCCCCCTCGCGTCCCTTTCACCCGAGGTCGAAGCGCGAACGCTCACGCTCACCTCCGCGAGCAAGGCCTTCAATCTCGCGGGCCTGCGGACGGCGATCGCTGTGTTCGGGAGTGCCGAGCAGAAGCGACGTTTCAACTCGTTGCCGCGCCACGTGCGAGGGGGTGTCGGGATTCTGGGGATCGAGGCGACCCGCACCGCCTGGCGCCATGGTGGCCCGTGGCTCGCCGCGCTCATCGAACATCTCGACGGGAATCGCGCGTTCATCGCCAAAACGGTCTCCGAACAGCTCCCGGGGGTCATCTATCACGCGCCCGAGGCGACGTACCTCGCCTGGCTCGATTGCCGCGCGCTCGAGCTCGAGCCGAATCCGCACGCGTTCTTCGTCGAGAAGGCGCGCGTGGGCCTGTCGAATGGGGCGGACTTCGGGGCGCCCGGAAAGGGCTTCGTGCGGCTCAACTTTGCGACGTCGCGCGCGATCGTCGCCGAGGCGCTCGAGCGGATGGCGAAGGCACTGCGCTTACGCTGAATCGGCGGGGCCGAGGGCCCGCCCTCGAGCACTGCGTGATTCAGCCAGGACTTGTCGCTCCGGGTAGAGGGCGTAGAGGCCGGCTGAGACGAGGCACAGAGCCCCCGCGATCGGACCCACGAGCAGGATGCCGAGCGGCTCGGCCAGGCTGTTGCCGTAGCGGGTGAACAAGAAACTAATGATCGTCGCCGAGGCCGCAAACGCCCACTTGGTGAAGAGTCCCTGCGCCCCATAGAACATCGCAGCGCGGTTGGCTCCGGTGTGGGCTTCGTCGCGATCGATGAGCTGGCCGATCACGACGTGCGGCAGGATGAGGAACGAGGCGAACGCCAGGCCGAGCACGCCCATCGCGCCGAAAACGACGAGCAGGTTGAGTGTGTCGTGTGCGCCCCCCGGAACATCTGGCTCCAGCAGCCCGAGTGAGCAGAGGAAGAGGCCCATGAGGACGACCGTGGCGACCAACGTGCCTTTCGGCCCGAGTCGGCGGACGATCAAGGGCGCGGTGACGAATCCCAAGACTCCCGTGGGAACGGCGGCGATCCCGAGCAGTGCCGCGAACGCGAGATCGCGCCCCAGCACGACCTCGGCGAGGTAGGGCGTGAGCGGTTGCATCATCGTGACCCCGAGGATGAAGAGGATCTGGGCGAACAGGTAGATGAGGAACGGCCGGTTCTGGACGGTCAACTTCACCGCCTCACCGAGGGAAAGATCGGCCGGCACCGCGCTCGGAAGCTTCTTTTCGTCGACCGAGAAAATGGGCCCGAGACACAGCGCGAAGGCCAGGATCGACAACAGCACCACGATGGTTCGCAGCGCTTCCTCACTCGAGATGCCCGCGTCTCGCGAGGCGTCGAGTCCGAGCTGCCAGAGCGGGCCGAGGAACACGAGCACGGGAAATCCGACCACGGCAAACAGCCGGGAAAGGCTGACGCGCTCTTCTTCGGTTCGTGCGATCTCCGGGAGCAGCGCGAGGTAGGGTCCGACGTACGCGGTGAAGAACACGAAATAGACGCCGAGCAGCACCGTGAGTGACACGAAGTTCAACGTGCTGCCGGGATCGCCGGGAGGCCAGAACAGGAGAGCCGGCGTCGCGGACATCGGAATGATCCCGTAGATCATGAACGAGCGGCGCCGGCCGAGTGGAGAGCGCGAACGATCGGACCAATGTCCGACGAGCGGATCCGCGAGTGAGTCGACGATCCCGCCGAGCAAGCGCGCGAGTCCGTATGCGGTGAAGACTCCGAGAAAGATCTGGCTGCCGAGCTGAGGCGTGAGGTCGGCGACGTCACCGGGCGGCAGGTAGTAGTAGATGCCGATCGACACCACGACGTAGCCCGTGATGTTGAAGCCCGCGTTGCCGAGCGAGTAGCCGATCCGTTGTGCGAAGGTCACGCGGTCAGAGAACCGCTTCGATCAGGTGGGGCCCCGGCTCGGCGAGTGCGTTCTTCAACTGGCTCTCGAGTTCTTCGGCGGTGGTGGCGCGGGTGCCGGGGACGCCCATGCCCCCGGCGAGTTGCACCCAGTCGAGGTCGGGTCTCGACAGATCGAGCATGTCGAGTGCCTTGGGCCCGGGAGTTCCGGCACCCACGCGCTGCAGCTCGATGTTGAGGATCGCGTAGCTGCGATTCGCGAGGATGACGGTCGTGACGTCGAGGCCTTCGCGGGCTTGCGTCCACAGGGCCTGGAGGGTGTACATCGCGCCGCCATCGCCGTGGAGACACAGCACCTTGCGATCCGGACAGGCCGTCGCGGCACCGACGGCCACCGAGATCCCCTGGCCGATCGATCCGCCGGTGAGCATGAGCCAATCGTGCGGCTGCGCCCCGAGCGTCGCGGACGGCAGGAACGCGCCGCCGGTCGCGGACTCGTCCGAGACGATCGCGCCCTCCGGGAGCGCGTGTGCGACCACGGCAGCGATTTTCTGGGGATCGAGTGTGCCCGGGACGAGTGCGGGCAACTCGGCATCGGGAACCTGTGGCGGACTCGCGCCGCACCCGAGCTCTGCGACGAGCGCCTCGAGCGCCGCACCGACGTCCTCGCGCGGATCGGCGAGCGTCACGATTTCGCAGCCCTCGGGCGCGAGCCAGCTCGGCTTGCCGGGATAACCGAAGAACGAGACGGGTGCGGGCGCACCGACGAGGACCAGCGCCTGGAACTTCTCGAGACGGGCGGCCGCGGCCTCGCCGAAGTACGGAAGCGGGTCTGCCGCGACCCGCCCGGCGCCGCGTTCGATTCGCGCGGAGAACGTCTCGCGCAAGAGTTCGGCACCCGTCGCATCGCGAATCTGGCCAGCGGCTCGCAGCGTGGGCTCCCGCAACGCGGGCCCCCCCAGGATGAGTCCGACCCGCTCGTGTGCGTGCAGCAACCTCGCCGCCGCGACGATCTTGTTGCTCGCCACGACCCCTGCGCGCGCGGGCGCGACCGGAACGGCTTTGCCGGGCGCGTCGTTCCACGCGTGATCTGCCGGCACGATCAATGTGGCGACCTGGCCGGGGGGGCGCAGCGCTGCGGCGAGCCCCTCCGCACCTCGGTGTGCGAGACCTTCGGCCGACTCGCTCGTACCGACCCAGTCCGACATGGGCCGCGCCACTCCCTCGACATCGGATGTGAGAGGCGCGTCGAACTCTCGATGGTACGAAGCGTGATCCCCGACGATGTTCAGCAGGGGGGAGCGCGCGCGCCTCGCATTGTGGAGGTTGGCGAGCCCGTTGCCGAGGCCAGGACCGAGGTGGAGCAAGGTCGCCGCCGGCTTCCCGGCCATCCGTGCGTACCCATCGGCCGCGCCCGTCGCAACGCCCTCGAAGAGCGCAAGGATCGAACGGACACGTTCGCTGCGGTCGATCGCTCCGACAAGGTGCATCTCGGACGTGCCCGGATTCGCGAAGCACACCTCGAGACCGCCATCTGCGAGGGTTTCCAGCAGCGACTCTGCGCCGTTCATCGGGTGGTCTCCTGGGATCGCCAGCCCGAACGGGCGGCGGACGTGAGGAACGCGGCCAGCATGCGGCCTCCGGCGAACCGCCGCCATGGCCTCTCCGATGCGCGGCTCCGCCCGGCAAGGCACCGGGGCAGGGCCACTTTTTGGAGATCGACGAAGAGCTCGGCTGGGCTCGTGCGAAGCCCGACTTTCGTTTGATTTCCGAGGGCTTCCGACCGATACGCCGGACATGGCGGAATCGAGCGAAGTCGTCGCTGTGGCGGGGACCGGAGGAGAGCCGCGCTCCCCTCTCGAACTGGAAGAGCTTCTCGAGCTGCTGCGCTCGCATGGCCTCGTCTCAGCCGAGCAGGGCAAGGAGATTTCGGCCCGAGCGAAGACCCTTCACTCGCGCGTCCTGAAGCAACGCGTCGGTTCGGTGCGGTCGCAGGCCGCTGCCCGCTACGACGTCACCCCGTCGGAGATCGTCGTCGCGGCCGAGCTTCAGAATGCGCGCAGCCCACGGCGCAAACTCGACGAGGATGCGATTGCCGAGGTGCTCGGCGAGGCCTCGAGCGTTCCGTATCTGAAAATCGATCCGCTGAAGGTCAACGGCGACCTGGTGACGAAGACGCTGTCGCGTCCGTTCGCACGGCGCCATGCGGTGATCCCGGTCGGCGAGGAGGGTGCCACCCTCCGCATGGCGATCACCGACCCGTTCGACAGCACGCTGCGCGAGTCGCTCGAGAGTCTCGTCCAGAAGCCGGTCGAGTACGTCGTCTCCTCGAAGCGCGACATCATCACGATCATCGACCGGGTCTACGGGTTTCGCTCGAGCGTCAGCGCAGCGGAGGAAGAGATCGGCGGTTCGGCCGCCGGTCCTGGTCTCGTGCAGATGGTGGAACTGCGCTCTGGCGACGAACTCGCCACGAGCAACGACGAGCACGTGATCGCGGCGGTCGAGCATCTGCTCAACTACGCGTTCGACCAGCGCGCTTCAGACCTGCATCTCGAACCGCGTGAGAATGAGGGAGCGGTGCGGTTCCGGATCGACGGGATCCTGCACGACATCGAAAAACTGCCCCTCACTGTGCACGGCGCGATCTCATCGCGCATCAAGGTGCTCGCCCGGATGGACATCGCCGAGCGGAGACGACCACAGGACGGCCGCATCAAGACGACGCGGGGCGATCGCGAGGTCGAACTGCGGGTTTCGAGCGTCATGACGGCCTACGGCGAGAAGATCGTAATCCGGGTGTTCGATCCGAGCATCCTGATGACCGATCTCCAGCAGCTCGGTTTTGGCGTGCGCGACCGCGAACTCTTCGAGAAGTGGATCACCTCACCGAGCGGACTGATTCTCGTCACCGGCCCCACCGGTTCGGGCAAGACGACGTCGTTGTATTCGACGCTCCGGTATCTGTCGGGCCCCGAGATCAACATCATGACGGTCGAAGATCCGATCGAGATGGTGGATCCGCGCTTCTGCCAGATGCAGGTCAACCGTCAGATCGAGGTCAGCTTCGCGACGGCACTCCGCAGCATCCTGCGACAAGACCCGGACATCATCATGGTCGGTGAGATTCGGGATCCCGAGACCGCACAGATGGCGGTGCAGGCTTCGCTGACGGGCCACCTGGTGCTGGCAACTGTTCATACGCGGGACGCAGCCGGTGCGGTCACGAGGCTCGCCGAACTCGGCGTCGAGCGGTTCCTGCTCTCGAGTGTGCTTCGCGGTGTGATGGCCCAACGCCTCGTCCGCAGTGTGTGCCAGAACTGCAACGTCGAGGGCTACCTGACCCCGGGCCAGATTGGCGCGCTGGGGATCAAGGTGCCCGCCGAACGCCGCGACCATCTACGCGTGCACTGGGGCGAGGGCTGTGTCGATTGTCGCTACACCGGGCTCTATGGCCGAATCGGCGTGTTCGAGATGCTCGACGTCGGCCGTCGCGTCCGCACGCTGATCAACGAAGGTCGCGATGCGAATGAGATCGCGCACGCGGCCCAGGTCGAGGGCATGAGCAGCCTGCACGAGGCCGCGGTGCGGAAGCTTGCCGAGGGCGCGACGACCTTCGAGGAAGTCGTGCGGGTGACGGCGGACGTTCAGTGAGCCGAGAACACGCGGACGAGCTCAGCCTCCTCGTGAAGGCGGGTTGGCGCGTGGTCGTCCTCGAGACCGCGGAAGAGGATCGCGCTCTGCGGCTCCTCGAACGCGTCGCCGAAGCGACGAAACGTCCGCTGCAGGCGTGGTCGAGTACCGGCGGAATGGACGGATCTGGGACGGGCACGCTACAGGACTGCCTGGATGTGGTCTCTGGCCACGAAGAGCCGGCGCTGTTCGCGGTACTCGACGCGCATCGTGTGATCGATGCGCCCGAGGGCGTTCGGGCGCTGCGGGATGCGCTGCCCGAACTCGGCCGGCGCCGTCAGGTGCTGGTTCTGGTCGGACCGGTCGTCGATCTCCCGATGGAACTCGAACGCGAGGCCGGCCGGCTGTCGCTCCCGCTTCCGAATGCGGCCGAACTCCGCGGACTCTTCGCGAAGGTGGCCGAGACTTCGGGTGGCAAACAGAAGCCGGATCCGGAAGTGCTCGACGCCTGCGTGCGGGCGGCTCTCGGACTCGCCGGCGCCGAAGCCGTGCGCGTTTTCCGAAAGGCGTGGCTGGCAGGCAAGGGACTCGATGAATCGGCCCCGGGTCGGATCGTGTCGGAGAAACGAGCGGCCCTCCGCCGCACCCCCGCGCTTTCCTTTCACGATGCCACCGAGGGCCTCGATGATGTGGGCGGTCTGGGGGAGCTCAAACGATGGCTTCGCGAACGCCGGAAGGCGTTTGGAGCCGAGGCTCGCCAGTTCGGGCTCCCGGCGCCGCGGGGGCTCCTGCTACTCGGGGTCCAAGGCTGCGGAAAGTCGCTGTGCGCAAAGGCCGTCGCGCGGGAGTGGCAGTTTCCGCTGCTGCGTCTCGATCTGGCCGCCGTCTTCGGTGCGTCGGGAGCGAGTCCGGAAATGACCGTTCGCGAGGCGATCGCGGTGGCGGAATCACTGGCGCCGGCGGTGCTCTGGATCGACGAGATCGAGAAGGGCTTTGCCGCGGCCGAGAGTGACCCCCGCACGAGCCGGCTGTTCGGCTCCTTTCTCACCTGGCTGTCCGAGAAAGAGAGTCCGGTCTTCGTGGCGGCGACCGCCAATGACGTCCTCCGACTCCCGCCCGAGCTGCTCCGGCGAGGGCGGTTCGACGAGCTGTTCTTCGTCGACCTCCCGAGCGCAGGGGAGCGCGCCGAGATCCTCACGATCCATCTGAGAAAACACGGCCGAGATCCGTTGCAGTTCCCCATCGAAGAGCTTGCCGCGCAGGCGGAGCGACTCTCGGGGGCCGAAATCGAGCAGGTCGTCTCGGCGGCGCTCTACAAGGCGTTCGCCGAGAGCCGCGAGCTCACCGAAACCGACCTGGCCGACACCATCCACGAGACGGTTCCGCTCTACGAGACCTATGAGGAGCGGATCAAGGAGCTGCGCAACTGGGCTCAGACGAGGACGCGCGCGGCGACGCTCGATGTGAGAATGGTCGACCTCTTCGGTGAGAGCTGATTCGGGTCCGGACACCTTCGGCCGGAATGACCATCTTTTGGAGCAACGGCCTGGGTTCCGAGGCATCCTAGAGGGCGTTCGCGTCGGCTCCGGCCGACGCTGGAGGCGCCCGATGCAGCAAGTCCGGATCGCGACGTTCAGCGAACTCGATCCTGCCCGTCCCTTTCCCGCTCTCGTCTCCAACGTCGACCTCGTCGTGGTGCGCTGGCCGGACGAGGCTCAGGTCTCCGTGCTCTACGGGCGCTGCCTCCACCGCGGAGCGCTGCTCGCGGACGGAGAGATCCGCGGAGAAGACCTGATTTGCGGCGTGCACGGCTGGGACTACCGGTTCCGTACCGGGGTGTCGGCCTACACGCACGAGGAGGTCCTGCATCGCTTCACGTCTCGCATCGAAGACGACGGCGTGTTCGTCGATGCCGATGAGATCGCAGATTGGGAGCGCGAACATCCGCAGGCGTACGATCGCGACAGTTACCAGGGAGCGTACGCAGACCCGCACGGAACCCCGGACGAGCCATTCAACCACTGGATCCAGGAGATGGCGGAGAATGGTCTCGAGCGCGTCGGCCACCACGGCCGAGTCGATGCGATGGGCGTGCCGCGGGCGGAACTCCCGGCGTGGGAAGACATTCAGCTCGTCACCGCACAGCTTCATCGTGTGCCGCTCCTCGACGAGGCCGAGGTCGGCAGCGATCTCGTGATCGGACCCCGCGCCGACAAGCCGCTCCGCCTGGAGATCCCGCTGTTCGTTTCCGACATGAGTTACGGAGCGCTGTCGGAGGAGGCGAAGGTGGCGCTGGCCAGAGGGGCCGAGGAGGCGGGGACCGGCATCTGCTCCGGGGAGGGCGGCATGCTGCCCGAAGAGCAGGCCGAGAACGCACGCTACTTCTACGAGCTGGCTTCGGGTCGCTTCGGCTTCGACCTCGAAAAGCTGCGCAAGGTTCAGGCGTTCCACTTCAAATGCGGCCAGGGTGCGAAGACGGGAACCGGCGGGCACCTGCCGGGTCACAAGGTCACGGGCAAGATTGCCGAGGTGCGCGGGCTGGCCGAGGGAACGCCGGCGATCTCGCCCTCGCGGTTCCCCGACTGGGAGCACGTCGACGACTACCGGCGTTTCGCTGACCAGGTTCGCGAGACCACCGGCGGAATCCCGATCGGTTTCAAACTCTCTGCGCAGCATGTCGAGCGCGACCTCGACGCTGCGCTCTCCGCAGGCGCCGACTACGTGATCCTCGACGGCCGGGGCGGTGGAACCGGTGCAGCCCCCCTCGTGTTTCGCAACAACATCAGCGTTCCGACGATTCCGGCACTGGCGCGAGCGCGCCGACATCTCGATCAGCAGGGGCGCCGCGATGTGACACTCCTGATCACCGGAGGCCTGCGCGTGCCGTCTGATTTCGCCAAAGCCCTCGCGCTCGGCGCCGACGGAGTCGCACTCTCGAACAGTGCGATCCAGGCGATCGGCTGTCTCGGGATGCGAGCTTGTCACACGAACAACTGCCCGGTGGGGATCGCCACGCAGCGTCCGGAGCTGCGCGCGCGGCTGCCGGTTGATCTCGCCGCCAAGCGGCTCGCCCGATTCCTGGGAAGTGCGACCGAGATCATGCGCGTGCTGGCCCGCGCGTGCGGACACTCCCACCTGAATCAGTTCACACTCGATGACCTCGTGACCTGGAAACGCGACATGCACCATCTGACCGGCGTTCCGTTCGCGGGGGTGGCCTCGTGAGTTGGCATCGACTCGGGAGCGTGGCTCCGGCCGAGCTCGCGGCCGCGCGACTCGAGCTTCACCATGCCGCGCAGGCTGTGGCCGCCGTCGGCGCGACGCTGCTGGAGCCGCAGCCGGACGACAGCCATCCGAACCTCGGGTGGAACGAAACGCTCCAGGCGTTCGTCGGTCGAGCCGTGTCAGGGGGCACACGGGCAGCGCTGCACGCCGCGAGCTTCGAACTGTGGCTGCTTGATGCCGACGCGAAGCCGGCTGCGCGTCAGGCGCTGGAGGGTCGTTCGCTGGACGAGGCTCACGCTTGGCTCGCCGAGGAGTTGGCGAAGCTCGGGGTCGCGTTGCCCACGTCCGGCTTGAGCCGCACCTCCTACGAGCTGCCCGATCACCCGGTCGCGGGCGGGGCTCCGTTCTCGGCGGCGGCTCCCGCGCACGCCGAACTCGCGCGCTGGTTCTCGAACGGACAGAGCGCACTCGCCGCGCCCGCCTTCTCCGGGAAGGAAGCGTCGGAGTTGCGAATCTGGCCCCATCACTTTGACCTCGGCAGTCTCCTGACCCTCGCCACGAACGAGGATGGAAGCCTCGCCCGTTCGATCGGTTTGGGTCTTTCGCCCGGGGACGATTCCTATCCCGAGCCCTACTTCTACGTCTCGCCGTGGCCCTATCCCAAGGAGTCGGCGCTTCCGGCGCTCGTTGCGGGTGGGAGTTGGCACACCGAAGGCTTCACTTCGGCGATCCTCTCCGCGGCCGACCTACTGGAAGGGCCTGCGGACCGTCAGGAACAACGCCTCGGCGAATTTCTCGAAACGGCAGTCACCGCCAGTCGCGCGGCTCTGACCGCTGGCTGAAGGAGCCTCGATGTCGAGTCGGACTGTCTGGTACAAGGCACTCGAGCCGGGCGAGCTGCCGGAAGGTCGCGTGAAGCCCGTGGGCGTCGGCGTGCACACGGTGTGCATGACGCGATTCGAGGGGGCTTACGCGGCGCTCAGCAACAAGTGCCCGCATCAGGGTGGACCGCTCGGAGAGGGCTCCATCGAGAACGGGCTGCTGCGTTGCCCGTGGCATGGCTGGGACTATCATCCGACGACGGGGCAGTCGCCGGAGGGCTACGGCGATGGGGTTCCGACATTCTCCGTCGAAGAGCGCGACGACGGCGTCTACGTCGGAGTCGAAGAGGACGCGCCCCACGAGACCACGGTGACGGACGTCATGGCCGAGACCCTCACGAACTGGGGCGTTCGTCACGTGTTCGGGATGGTGGGGCATTCGAATCTCGGCTTGGCCGATGCACTCCGTCGGCAAGAGGTGGCCGGCCGACTGACCTACTACGGAATCCGGCACGAAGGGGCTGCGTCGTTCGCCTGCAGTGCCTACGGCAAGCTCACCGGCCGCCCGGCTGCCTGTCTCTCGATCGCGGGACCGGGCGCCACGAATCTGCTGACGGGCCTGTGGGATGCCAACGTCGACCGTGCCCCCGTGCTCGCCTTGACCGGGCAGGTGGACACGCAGGTCCTCGGAGCCGGCGCGTTCCAGGAGGTCGATCTCACCGCGGCCTTCGGGAAAGTCGCGCAGTGGACTCAGCCGGTGCTCCACACCAGCAAACACGCCGAACTCGTGAATCTCGCGTGCAAGAGCGCAATCCTGAACCGGGGCGTCTCGCATCTGATCTTCCCCGACGAAGTCCAGACGCTCCCCGCCGCCGCAAACGCGAAAGCCGGAAGCCCTGAGGGCCGCCTGGCATTGCGCGCGATCGCTCCGCCGGAGGCCGCGCTCGCAGAAGCCACGGAGAAGCTGACCGCGGCGCGTCGCCCGGTGTTCATCGTGGGGCATGGCGCGCGCTTCGACATGCCGGCGATCGTCGCGCTCGCCGAGCGGCTCGGAGCCCCGGTGATCACGACGTTCAAGGCCAAGGGATTGATCCCCGACAGCCATCCGCTCGGCTGCGGCGTTCTCGGCCGCAGTGGCACGCCGATCGCGAGCTGGTTCATGAACGAGTCGGATCTACTGCTCGTGCTCGGGGCGAGCTTCAGCAATCACACCGGCATCACACCCAAGAAGCCGACGATCCAGGTCGACTTCGACCCGATGGCACTCGGCAAGTTCCACGCCGTCGATGTGCCCGTGTGGGGCGAGATTGCAACGACGGTCGCCGCGCTCGGCGAGCGCATCGGGGATTCGCCGGCGGCGGTCGACGCTCGCGAGGAGGTCTCGGAGCGCTGGGCGATCTGGCGGAAGGAAAAGGCGCGGCGTCGTGAAGACGACCGAGGTCTCGGGCTGAACTCTGCGGCGATCTTCGACGCGCTCACCCGGAAGGTGCCGAAGGATGCGATCCTCCCCGTCGATGTCGGCAACAACACCTACTCTTTCGGTCGTTACTTCGAGTGTGCCGAGCAGGCGGTGTTGATGTCGGGCTATCTGGGCTCGATCGGCTTCTCGTTGCCGGCCGCCATGGGAGCCTGGGCGGCCACCCAGGAAGAAGACCCGCGCTGGCGGGGACGCAAGGTGGTGTCGATCTCTGGCGATGGCGGCTTCGGACAATACATGGGCGAGCTGCTGACGGCGGTGAAGTACGGGATGAACATCACCCATGTCCTCGTGCGGAACGATCAGCTCGGTAAGATCTCGAAGGAACAACGCGCGGGGGACTGGGAGGTCTGGCAGACCTCGCTTCACAATCCCGACTTTGCCGAGTACGCGCGCCTTTGTGGCGCGCTGGGGATCCAGGTGACATCCGTGAGCGAACTCGATTCAGCACTCGATGAGGCGCTCGCCCATGCCGGGCCGAGCCTCGTCGAGATCACTGCGGACCCCGAGCTGATCTGATGCATCGATGCGTCTGGGTCGTGCTGTTCGGGCTTGGACTTGCGTGCGCGACTCGAGGCCCCGAATTCGCGCTGCTCTACAACCCGGCCGCGCGCCACCACGGGCCCGAGCGTAATCCGATCATCGCGATGCCCGGGATCCTCGGCTCCCGACTCCTCGATCGCCCGACGGGTGTCGTCGCGTGGGGCGCGTTCGAATCCGGAGCCGCGGATCCGGGAGATCCAGACGGAGCGCGCCTGATCGCGCTTCCGATCGACGGTTTTGATGACTTGGCGAAACTTCGCGACGACGTCGAGCCGAACGGGGTTCTCGAGCAGGTTCGCATCCGTCTGCTCGGTGTTCCCCTCGAGATCCAGGCGTACGCGGGAATTCTCGCCACACTGGGCGCAGCGGGGTACCGGGACGAGGCGCTCGGTCTCGCCGGTGAGGTCGACTACGGCGCCGACCACTTCACTTGCTTTCAGTTCGACTACGACTGGCGTCGCGACAATGTCGAGAACGCGCGCCGCTTGCACGAATTCATTCTCGCGAAGCGGGCGTACGTTCGGCGCGAGTACCTGGCGCGCTACGGCGTCGACGTTCCCGACATCAAGTTCGACATCGTCGCGCACTCGATGGGCGGGCTCATTGCGCGGTACTTCCTGATGTACGGCTCGCAGGACGTGAGTGGCGAGACGGGCCCGGAGCTGACCTGGGAGGGCGCGAATCTCGTCGAGAAACTCGTCACCGTGGGGACGCCGAACGCCGGATCCGTCGAGGCCTTCGTACAGCTAGTGGAGGGTCGCAAGATCGGGCCGCTCCTGCCGTTCTATCCGCCGTCGCTGATGGGGACGTTTCCGTCGGTCTATCAGCTGCTGCCGCGGGAGCGTCATCGAGCGGTGACCTGGGACGGAACCGCTGGCGAACCCGTTCCCGTGCTCGATCCGGGTGTTTGGGAAGCGATGGAATGGGGCCTCGCATCCCCAGAGCAGGCCGGGATGCTCGAGGTGTTGATGCCCGACGTCTCCGACCCGCTCGAGCGTCGGACCCGCGCGCTCGCCTTTCAGCGCCGGGCGCTCTCGCGAGCGGGGGCTTTCCAGCGCGCACTCGATCGTCCTGCACGCGCGCCCGATGGGCTCGATCTCTATCTGGTGGCGGGCGATGCGGATGGCACACCGGCGCGCATCACCGTGAGAGAGCGCGACGGCGAAGTGGCCATCTCGGATCGGGCTCCGGGAGATGGCACGGTGATTCGGTCGAGTGCGCTTCTCGACGAACGCGTCGGCGACGAGTGGTCGCCGCGAGTCGTGACGCCAATCGATTTCGATACGGTGCTCTTCCTGCCGCACGATCATCTTGGACTCACATCGAACCCGGTGTTCCGGGACAACGTGTTGTTTTGGCTGCTCGAGGCGCCGCTGCGCCCGGCGCCCTGAGTCCCTGCTTCAGTCGTTCACGGAGTGCGCCTGGAGGAGCCGGGGGCGCGGGTCGGCAGGACTCCGCTCCGCGCGATCTCGCCGAGCCAGGTCGCGCTCGGCTTGGGAGTGCGCTCTTGGGTTTCGCGGTCGACGGCGATGAGGCCGAAGCGTGGATCGTATCCGTGGAACCACTCGAAGTTGTCGAGCATCGACCAGTAGAAGTAGCTGCGCACGTCGATGCCCGACTGCAAGCAGCGCGCGACTCCCTGAAGCGCTCGCTGCACGTACTCGATGCGTTCCGAGTCGTCCTCCGTCGCGAGGCCGTTCTCAGTGACGAGGATCGGGACGCCGGAGATCTCGGCCGCATAGCGGATCGCTCCTTCGAGAGCCTCGGGCCAGAACTCGTACCCCATGATCGTGACAGGGACTCCTGCCTCGGCTCCGAGCGGGCCGCCTGAACCGAAGCGCGTGCGGCTGTAGGTCTGGACGCCGACGAAGTCGTCGTCGCGAGCGGCTTCGAGAAAGGGAAGGATCGAACGTTCGAGCGCGTCACGACGGCGATCTTCTCCACCCGGAACCGCTACGTGATCCTGGATTGCCAGCGTGACGCCCACGGGCAGGTCGCTGCGTCCCGCGTGGATGACGTCACGCGCGCGGAGATGGGCCTCGACCATGACGTCGCGCATGCGGAATGCGTCGCCGACGAGGAACGGCTTCCAAGTGCTCGGATCCTGGCCGCAACGTTGAGCCGCGGCCACGACGAACGGTGGCGGAGCCTTCCCGCTGGGCTCCGGAAGAACGCCCGAGAGAACGAGTGAAGCCGGAAGATTCGGCTCGTTGAGCGTGCACGCCCATGCCATCAAGTCGCCGAGATCGGCCGTGACCCTCTCGCAGTAGCGAGCGAAGCGGTCGAGGATCCGCGCCCCTTCCCAGCCGCCGTCCGATACCGCCCAAGCCGGGGAGGTGAAGTGGTGGTAGGTGACACAGGGCTGGAGGCCGTGTTCGTGGCAGCAAGCGAGCACGCGTCGATAGTGGTCGAGAGCGGCTCGGGAAAAGTGTTCCTCCTCGGGCTCGACGCGCGCCCACTCGATCGAGAGGCGGTAGGCACCAAATCCGAGATCGGCGATGCGCGCGATGTCTTCCCGGTAGCGGTGGAGTTGGTCGCACGCGTCGCCCGAGGGTTCCCGGAAGAACGTGCCCTCGGCGTGCTCGAGTGCCCAGAAGTCACTCCCGACGTTCTGGCCCTCCACCTGATGCGCCGCGGTCGCGGTGCCCCACACGAAGCTCGCAGGAAATTTGAACGGTTCCGTGTTGGCCATCCACCCACGCTAGCTTGAATGAGCGCCGTGCTGCATGGGAGAGTAGGCTCTCCCGCTCATGGCCGACGCCCTTCGGAATTGGAAGCCGCTCGTCGTCGTCCTCGGAATCGTGGCCGGTCTCTTCATCGCGGGTTCGTTCGTTCGGGAGGAGCTCGGATTCGAGTTCTCGATCGAGGGCCTCACGTCGGTGCGAGAGTGGGTGGGGAGCCTCGGCTGGCTCGGCGCGGCGGCATACGTCGGCCTCGTCAGTTTTCGCACGTTCCTGCTGATGCCGTCGTACCTGGTGTTGTTGCTCGGCGGGCTCGCATTCGGAGCGCTGTTTGGCGCGCTCTGGGGGGCGCTCGGGCTGATTCTGTCGTCCTTCCTCCAGTTCGGACTCGCCCGATTCCTCGGTGACGAATGGGTACGTCCGCGCCTCGGAGAGCGAGGACGCGCACTGGAGGAGCGGGTTCGGCGCGCGGGTCCCGGAATCGTGTGGGCGATGATGGCTCATCCTGCGGGCCCTCTGACGCCGACCAACCTGGCGGCGGGCCTCGCGAGCATGCCCTTCTGGGAGTTCGCGCTCGCGATCGGCCTTGGCGCGCCGCTGCGCGCGGGAGCCTGGGCCGTGCTCGGCACTTCCATTCTCAGCTGGGGCGTTGCGACGTCAGCGGTGTTGACGACCGTCCTGGGTGCGGTGCTTCTGCTGCCGCTCGCGATTCCGTCCGTGCGTCATTTCGTGCTTGGCAAACCAGAGTCCACGGACGAGCCTCGGCTGGGCTCTCCGTAGGCAGGCGAGGCGAGTCGCGGAGGAGATCCTCCGTCGACCCGCTCGCCCGCGCGGTAGAGCGCGCGACTACCAGGAAAGGCAGCGCGCTGTGCAGTCGGCCAGTGCGTTCTGGGCCCCGGCGAGGCCGATGTGGGCGGTGAGGCTCCAGCCCGTGGCAGGGCTGAAGTCGACCCGGCACTCGGACTCTTCGCCCACGCTATCGGTTTCTTCGACGTAGACGCGCGTGAGGAAGCAGATCCGGTCGGCAGACGTCGAGCCACCGGCGAGCGAGACGGCAGTCGTCGGACTGGCCAGATCAGCGAACGCCGTCGTCTCCGCTTCGACACTCAGAGCTGCGGTCCCGTCGAGACCGTCGGCGCCATCGGCCCCGTCGGCACCAGCGGGTCCAGTCGCGCCGTCCGCGCCGTCTGCCCCGTTGGTACCAGCCGGTCCAGTTGCCCCGTCGGCACCATCTGCACCAGCCGGTCCAGTCGCGCCGTCGGCACCATCTGTGCCCGCGGGTCCGGTCGCGCCGTCTGCGCCATCGGCACCATCCGCGCCAGCGGGTCCAGTTGCGCCGTCGGCGCCATCCGCACCAGCCGGTC